>Ga0207426_1000005_pt1 | contig 1037188 bp, 977 predicted proteins | sample AraplaMF_Cvi_mMS_FD_184265 | JGI IMG/M metagenome (GOLD analysis project Ga0207426, IMG submission 184265) | Arabidopsis root microbial communities from the University of North Carolina, USA - plate scrape MF_Cvi_mMS (SPAdes) (version 2) | ecosystem: Host-associated > Plants > Roots >...
CCTCGGAAGTCGGGCCGCCCGGCGCCGCGGGCTGGGCCTCGGGCGCTGCAGCCTGACCGCCATTCTTGGCGATATGCTCGTTGACCAGCGGCAGCCAGGGGGCATCGGCAGGCGATTGCTTCGCCAATGTCTCGAAAGCGCTCCGCGCCTCTTCCGGCTGACCCCCCTGCTCCATGCTCAAGGCAATGTAGAAACGTGCACGCGGATTGTTCGGCTCTAGGGAGAGAACCTGTTTGAGTTCATCGAGCACCTCTGCCGTCACCGTGCCATTTGAGGTGGCCATGAGCGTTTCCGACAGCCCTTCAAGACGGCGAACATTGGCTCCGTCCAGGCGAAGCGCGGTTCGATACGCCTTTGCCGCGTCATCCACCCGGCCCATCTTCAGGTAAACCGGAGCGATGATGTCCCATCCCCGCCCGTCCTCGGGGCGCTCGGCGAGATGATTCTCCATCTTCTTCACGAGGATTGCGAGATCCTCGCCCGGCTCCGCGAGCCTCGTCGCCAAAGGACGCGAGGGGATATCAGGAGAACCGAGAGAGACATAAAGAGCGATACTGAGTACGGGCAGGAACACGGCTATCACGTGTTTGAGCCATCTGTCGGAGCGTTGCGGGGTCTGCGCCGGCCGGTCGTTATCGGCCGCCTTGAACAGCCGGCGCGCCGTCTCTGCTTTGGCCAGTTCGTATTGGTCCGGCGAGATACGCCCGAAGGCGATATCCTCGTCGAGTTCCAAAAGCTGGTCGCGATAGACCTTGCCGGCATCCGCTTTGCTGCTCGCTGTCTTCCTCCCCGTTGAAAGCGGATGAAGCAGGATGGCAGTCGCTGCGGTTGTGATCACCGCGAAAAGAACCCAGATCGTCATTGTTGCAGCCATAATGGCTGAACTCATAGCGTCAGCAGCGGACCGGACATTGACGAGGATCAATTATCTCGATGTTCGTCCCGGTCGACCGGTGAAGACATAACCGACGCCGCGGACAGACTGAATGAGATCCGGGCTCTTCGGATCATCCTCGATCTTCTTCCGCAAGCGGACGATCTGGGCGTCTATTGCGCGATCAAAGGCTTCGAGATTGCGGTTTCTCGTCAAATCCATGAGCGTTTCGCGCGAAAGAACCCGGCCGGGATTACGCACGAAAACAAGAAGCATATCGAACTCGCCCGTCGTTAAGGCAACGTCGTCGCCCTGGGGTGAGGTCAGCCGCCTGCGCGACACATCGAGGGACCAGCCTTCGAAGGCGAGCGTTTCGTCTTCTCCCTTGGCAGTACGGGTCGCATCCGAGGAGGTGCGGCGTCGCAGGATTGTCCTCAGACGAGCCAGCAGTTCTCTCAGATGAAAGGGCTTGGCGATGTAATCATCGGCGCCGACTTCAAGGCCGACGACCTTGTCCGTGACATCGTCCTGACCGGTCAGCATGAGTACCGGCACATCGGATGTGCTTCGAAGCTCCCGGAGCAGTTCGAGACCATTCTCGCCGTTCGGGAGCACTAGATCGAGAAAAATTGCCGCGAAAGAGCTCTTGGCAAGTTCGGAACGCATCGCCGCACCGTTTGCGACCGCGTTCACCTTAAATCCGTTGTCTTCGAAGTAACGCATCAGCATCTGCCTGATCCGCGCGTCATCATCGACCACCAGAATCCTGTCCGGTTCCATTGTCCTCGTTGAGCTTGTTTCGACTTGCCAATCAGATAGCGCAGGAATTCGGCCAGCGCCACCGCTCTCAGCGCCGCATGCGATAGTTCCCAAAGAAACCTGGTGATGACCGCCTGGTAGGATTTGTCGCCACAACCTCCAACGCCATGACTTCGGACAGCTGACGCGATTGTCGCTAACAGACCTGACGCAGCAGAACGACGTTTTCAATGCGCACAGTTCGACCCTTCACGTCGACCCCGCATCTTGCGAGAGCGGCAAATGCCCTGGAAAGGGCCTCCGGCCCAAGCCCGAGTTTTCCAGCCAAAATCTGCTTCTTGTACGGAAGATGGAATGTCGCCTGAAGAGCCGCTTCCGGGCACTGCCGCAACAGGAAATTCGCCACACGTTGGATCGCAGTATGCAAACGGTCGCCAGCAATGCCATCGAAAGCTTCAAGAAGGTGGCGGGCCGATATCTTCAGCAGGTTGCGCTGGAGTTGCGGGCATTTATCGGCCAATGCCCGCAGCGCCGCAGCTTCGAACAGCACGAGATCGCTCAGGGCGCCGGCACATGCGCCGTGCGCATAGTTACCGCCGAGCACAATGACATATTCGGCGATGAAGTCGCCTGGTTCGCAGACGCGGATATCCGCATCACGCCCGCTCGATTCGGTTCGTGTCAGCCTGACAACGCCGCTTGCGACATAGACGACGTGGATGCCGGGCTCACCTTCCGAGAGAATCTCTTCGCCCAGCACATAGGTGCGCCGGCGAGCGAGGGCCGCAAGTCGTCTCGCGGTATCCTCGTTCAGCCCATGAAACAGGTCTGACCGCAAAAGCCGTTCGTTGTTAGAAAGCATCGGTCCTTTTCCGGCTGATGCTATCATGTAGCGGTCGGATCGGAATCATCATCGGAAATCACCCGCCAGGAAGCGCCCTCCAGATCGTCATACTGACCGCTCTTCAGGGACCAGAGGAACGCCGCCAATCCGAGACCGCCCATGAAAAGTGCAATCGGAATCAGATAGATGAGCATATTCATGCGGCTTTCACCTCCTGATCGTGGATCGGCCTCTGCAAAGCCGGCGAAGAAGCGTTTCGTGCCGTAAAAGCGTTGAGACGCAGGGCATTGGTGACGACGATGATCGAAGAGGTTGACATCGCCACGGCAGCAATCAGCGGCGTGGCGAGGCCGGCGATCGCGATCGGTACGGCCAGAACGTTATAGCCGATCGCGAGTGCGAAATTCTGCCGGATGAGCGCGGCCGAGCGTCGGGCGATCCGGATCGCATCGGGCACGGCATCGAGTCTCTCGTTGAAGAAGACGAGGTCGGCCGCCTGGCGTCCTATGTCGGAAGCGCTGGACGGCGCCATCGAAACATGGGCTGCGGCGAGCGCAGGCGCGTCATTGATGCCGTCGCCGACCATCAGGACGCGCCGTCCCGCCTCTCGCAGGGCCTCGCAGGCTTCCACTTTCTGCTTCGGGGTCAATGCGCCAAGGGCGCGATCGACGCCGAGGCTGCGCGCCGTGCTTTCGACGACGGATTGGCGGTCCCCGGAAAAAATCAGCGTCTGGAAACCGGCCGATTCCAGATCGGCGACCGCCTCGGCCGCGCCCGGACGAAGCGTGTCATCGAAGAAGAAGCGGGCCAGCACCACCCCGTTTGCCGAAAGCACGACTTCGGACAGCGGACTGTCTGATGTCGCGATCTCGGCCTCGCCGCAGGCGAAGGATGCGTTTCCGAGCCTGTAGACGATATCGCCGCGTGAGGCTTCGAGACCGCCGCCTGCGACCTCTGTCACGCGATCGAATTGCTCCGCCATGACCGCCTGGCGGGCGAGCGACTGCGAGAGCGGATGCCTGGAATGCAGAGCAAGTCCCGCGGCGATCGCAATGTTCTTAACATTGTCGGCCTCGGTCCGCATGAGCCTCGGTTGCCCGAGCGTCAGCGTGCCCGTCTTGTCGAAGGCGACGGCGTCGACCTCGGCGAGCCGCTCGAGCGCCGAACCGTCTTTGACCATGACGCCCCTGCGAAAGAGCTCGCCGGCTGCGACGACCTGCACGACCGGGACGGCCAGTCCGAGGGCGCATGGGCAGGTAATGATGAGCACGGCAACGCCGACGAGCATCGCCTGCTTCCAGTCCCCGCCGATGATGCCCCAGCCCAGAAATGACACCAGCGCAAGCAGGTGCACGGCGGGCGAATAAAGTGCTGCGGCCCTGTCGGCGATCCGCCGGTAACGCGCCCGTCCGCCTTCCGCAGCCTCCATCAGGCCGATGATCTCGGCAAGCAGCGAGTTGCGTGCCAGCTTCGTTGTGCGCACGATGAGCGAGCCTGTCAGGTTCATGGCCCCGGAATGGACATCCGTTCCCGGTTTTACGGCTACCGGGCTGCTCTCACCCGTCACGATCGACAGGTCGAGATCGCTCTCGCCGCTGGCGACGATACCGTCGACCGGGATGCGGTCGCCGGCCGCCACGGCAAACTCGTCGCCGACGGCGATCTCCTCAACCGCCACGTAGCGTCTCGACCCATCGGCCGCCAGCACCAACGCCCCGCGCGGAGCAAGCCGCGCCAGCCCGTTGATCGCTGCGCGCGCCTTCTCGCGCATGACGTGGTCGAGGGTCCGGCCGATCAGAAGGAAGAACAGCAGTGATACGGTCGCATCGAACCAGGCATGCTCGCCATGATGCATCGTCTCCCAGAGCGAAACCGCATAGGAGAGCGTCACGGCGAGTGAGATAGGCACATCCATGTTCGTGCGCCCGCGCTTCAACGCGTTCCAGGCCGATTGAAAAAAGAACCGGCCGGAATAGACGAGCGCAGGCGCTGCGATCATCGCCGAGATCCAATGGAACATGTCACGCGTCGCGGCATCCGCGCCCGACCAGACAGATACGGAGAGAAGCATGATGTTTGTCGCGGCAAAACCCGCGACCCCGACCGCAAGGAGAAGCTGGTTCCGTGTCTTGTCGCTTTCCGGCGCAAGCGGCGTGAAGAGATGGACCCTGTATCCGGTCGCGCTGATCGCGGCAGTGATGCCGGTCGGATCGACCGGTTTGTTGTCCATCTCCTCGGCATAGACGCAGCTCACACGCCTGGAGGTGAGGTTCACCCTGGCCTTGCGCACATAGGGCAGGCCCGACAGAGCCCGCTCGATGGTCGATATGCAGGCGCCGCAATGGACGTCAGGCACGCTGAGATCGAGCTGACGAAGGCCTCCGCCGAGCGCATGGCTTACAAGTCCGATCTCCTCGGCGCTGAAGGAGGTCGTGCTCATCGCCAGGACGCCGTCCGCATTCATGGTGCAGCAGGTCATTGGCCGAACTCCGCGGTGTCGATGCGCACGGCCTCGTGCATGACGATCTCGCCGCTGCGGCGCGAGGTGACCTCGACGATCCAGTCGCCTTCGGCGATCACGTGATCCGCCTCGAACCGCCCTTCCGAAAGTTTGATCAGCGCAACGCGAAAATCTTCATGATCGCCGACCGGCCGCTTGAAGTTGGCCACGACATCGTCGACAACAGCCGGCGAGCCGTCCCTGTTGCTGATGTCATAATGGATTTCGCCGCTCTTCAGCGAAAGCCTGCCCGCGATCCCGGAGGCAGCCATCGCCTTCATGGCGGCGGCCTTCTCATTGAATTCCTGGCTGGCGACATAGGTGTTTTCGACCACGAGCCCGCTCCAGCTCGATGAGGCGTACCAGGCCATCGTAAAGTTGACGGCGATGATTACGCCGAAGAAAGCACAGGTCGTCAGCAACATATGCCTGCCGGTGAATCCTTGCGTGCGGGTGCTCATCTGACATCTCCTGGGGCGTTGAATGCGGCGCGATAGGTCGCGCGGTCGGCGTGACCGGCATCTTCGATCGAAAAGAGGAATTCGTTGATCGCGTCGCCCGTCGGCTTGCGGGTGACGAATACCTTGAGTGTCGTGGCTGCGTCGGGCGCGGCGTCGATCGTGAACCGACGTCCTTCCTCCTTGCCGAGTTCAGGAATCCGCATCGTCGCGCCATCGATGCCCGACAGGGTCAGCTCGATCGTTCGCGGTTTGGGGACCATGTTGAGGACGCGCAGCGTATATCCGTTGCGGATCGATCCGTCGCTTTCCAGCACGTATTGCGGATTGCGGTCATGGACGACATTGAGCTCCAGCCGTTCGCGCATCGACAGGTGCACGAGCATGGCAATGCCGATGCAGGTCCAGACGCCCGCGTAAAAGACGACGCGCGGTCGGAAGATGATACGCCAGTTGAAGTGGCGAATGCCGTCGACAAAGGAACCATCCGGATTTCTGACGCGCGCCGGCTGGACCGGCGTCCTGCCTGCGTCGGTGGCGATGTTCATGTTGCTCGCATATTCGCTGAGCGTCGCATAGGCTATCAGGCCGCGCGGTTTGCCGATCTTGTCCATGACATTGTCGCAAGCATCGATGCAGAGCGCGCAGGTGATGCACTCCATCTGCTGGCCATCGCGGATGTCGATGCCCATCGGACAGACCGCAACGCAGGCATTGCAGTCGACGCAGTCACCGACGGCCTGTCCCTCCGCCTGCGTCTTCTTGGCATGGCGCGAGCGCTGCTCACCCCGCCAGTCGTTATAGGTCACGACCAGCGAGTTCTCATCTAGCATGGCGCCCTGTATGCGCGGCCAGGGGCACATGTAGGTGCAGACCTGTTCGCGCAGGAGCCCGCCAAAGACGTAGGTGGTCGACGTCAGAATGGCGACCGTGGCGTAGGCGACGGCCGGAGCCTGCCCGGTGAAGAGCCCTTTGACGAGCGTCGGCGCGTCGGCGAAATAGAATACCCACGCGCCGCCGGTGAGAACGCCGATGACAAGCCAGGTCGCATGCTTGAGCAGGCGCTTGCGAAGCTTGTCGAACGTCCACGGCCCGGCGTCCAGTTTCATTCTGGCATTGCGGTCGCCTTCGATGGCGCGCTCGACGACAAGAAAGAGGTCGACCCAGACCGTCTGCGGACAGGCATAACCGCACCAGGCGCGGCCGACTGCCGAGGTGACCAGAAACAGGCCGAACCCAGCCATGACCAGCAACCCGGCGACATAGTAGAATTCCTGCGGCCAGATCTCGATGAAGAAGAAAAAGAAGCGGCGCGACGACAGGTCGATCAGGATAGCCTGGTCGGACGCATAAGGTCCGCGATCCCAGCGGATCCAGGGCGCAAGATAGTAGATCGCGAGCGTGATCAGCATCACGATCCACTTGAACCGGCGAAAATGTCCTTGAACCCTCTTGGGAAAGACCTTCTTACGAGCCGCATAAAGCGGCTGACGGTTGCGCCGGGCGTTGACCGGCTCCGCATTGACGCGTTCCACTAATTTGGGATCGGGTGCTGTGTAGAGGTTCATGGGCCTGTTCCGATTTGTGACTGCCCTTCTCCTCCGTTTCCAGCTGACCATCCTTGATTCATATCAAGAACGTGGTTTGCACGGCACATACGCTGCGCAGGCAGGATGCGGCCCTGAAAGAGCCCGGCAATCGACAGGCATAGGCGGTTGCGTCCGATCGCTCCTTGCGCTTGGTCAAAGAAAAAGGGCCGCGCCCGGGAGAGAGGGCACGGCCTGGAGGACAACGGGGAGAAGCCGCTGGGACGTCCTCGTTTGCAGATTTAGCGGCTGGTCGGGTTGTGATCTTTGAGGCAGATCAAACTTACGATCGAACTGCCGATCTTTGCGGGATCTTCCTGTTCGCAGGACGGTGGTGCGGACCTTGCCCGCATCGACACACGCGAGCGGATCACCGCACGCGGGGTGCCATACAGTTCAAGGAGCGCATTATGGTCATGGTTCGTCATCGTGCAGGTTCCTTATTGGCCGCCGCCGAGCGAGTGGACGAAGACGGTGAGTTCCTTGACGGTCGTGTCTCCAAGGCGCGCGGACCAGGCCGGCATGACGCCATGTTTTGGAGCTGCTACCTGTCTGATGATGGCGTCCTCACCCCTGCCCTTCAGCCAGATGGCATCGGCAAGATCCGGTGCGCCCATCTCCGCCTTGCCCCTGGCATCCTCGCCGTGACAGGCCGCACAATTGTCCAGGAATACCTGCTTGCCGGGTTCCACAAGCCCTTCGTCGGATGGCTTGTTCGTCAGGCTCCATACATAGGCTGCGACCTGGCGGATCTGATCCTTGTCGATCATGTCTGCGAAAGCAGGCATTTCGGAGACATGCGTGTCCGTGTCGCCGTCGAAGCGAATGCCATGGGCGATCGTCGTCTGGATGGAATCAAGGTCACCACCCCAGAGCCAATCGTCGTCGTTAAGGTTTGGGAAACCCGGTCCACCGCTCGCACCGGAACCGTGGCACGGCGCGCAATTCACCTTGAAGGCGGAAGCGCCGCCGGCGATCGCGAATTCGCGAAGCGCCGGGTCGGCATCGATTTCCTGCACGGTCTTGGCGGCGATCATGTCGTGAAACTTCGTCTGCGAGGCCTTGGCCAGATCAAGTTCTTGCTGCAGTTCGGCGCGGCTCGAAAAGCCGAAATAGCCCTTGGTGGCTGATGTGATCATGGGAATGGCCGGATAGGCGATCGCATAGCCTATTGCCCACAGGATCGTCGCATAGAAGGTCCAAACCCACCACCGTGGCATTGGATTGTTCAATTCACGGATCCCGTCCCATTCATGGCCGGTGGTTTCGACGCCGCTGATTTCATCGATATGTTTTTCCGACATCTCAATCGTCCTTCAAAGGAATATTGGCGGCATCCTTGGCGGCCTGTTTGCCGCCGGGACGGAGCGTGAAAATCACCGCTCCGATAAAGAAGGCCGTCATTGCCAGCAGGCCCCAGCTGTCGGCGAAGTGCCGCATTGCGGTGTAGGTTTCCATGTTTCACCTCATCGGTAGCCGGTGGCGTCGTCATAGGTCGAGAAGTCGACGAGCGTGCCGAGCATCTGCAGGTAGGCCACAAGGGCATCCATCTCGGTGAGCTTCTTGGGATCGCCGTCGAAGTCGCCGACCTTGGCCTTGGGATATCGCGCGAGAAGCGCCGTCGTATCGGCGTTCGGGTCGGCCTGCATCTTCATGTCCGCCTCCGCATTGGCGATCATGTCGTCGCTATAGGGTACGCCGACATCAACATTCGCTTTCAGGTCCATGCCGACGTCCTTGACGGTGATCTCGTGCTCCTTGAGGAAGGCATAGCTCGGCATGATCGATTCCGGCACGACGGCCCTCGGGTTCGACAAGTGCTGGACATGCCACTCGTTGGAATAGCGGCCGCCCACGCGCGCGAGATCCGGGCCAGTGCGTTTCGAGCCCCATTGGAAGGGGTGATCGTACATGGATTCGGCTGCCAACGAGTAATGGCCGTAGCGCTCCACCTCGTCGCGGAACGGCCTGATCATCTGGCTATGGCAAAGATAGCAGCCCTCACGGATATAGATGTTGCGGCCTGCCAGTTCGAGCGGCGTATAGGGACGCATCCCCTCCACCTTCTCGATCGTGTTCTGCAGGTAGAACAGCGGGGCGATTTCGACGATACCGCCGATGCTGACGACGAGCAGCGAGCCGACCAGAAGGAGGGTCGCGTTTTTCTCGAGGATCTGATGTTTGTCCAGGATTGATGCCATGTGTCACCTCACTCGGCAGCCTGTGCCTGCGGCACATAGGCAGTAGGAATTTCGGCTTCGTCGCGCTGATGGCCCCGAATTGTCATGAAGACGTTCCAGGCCATCACGAGACCGCCGGCGAGGTAGAGACCACCGCCAAGCGTGCGCAATACGTAGTATGGGAACATCGCCGCCACGGTCTCGGCGAAGGAGTAGACGAGGAAGCCCTGGGAATTATATTCGCGCCACATCAGGCCCTGCTGGATGCCGGCGACCCACAGGACCGCCGCATAGACGACGATGCCGAGCGTTGCGAGCCAGAAGTGCCAGTTGACCATGCGTAGGCTGTAGAGGCGTTCGCGGCCCCAGAGCTTCGGCGTCATGTAATAGATCGCACCGAAGGTGATCATGCCGACCCAGCCGAGCGCGCCCGAATGCACGTGACCGATGGTCCACTCGGTGTAGTGGCTTAGCGAGTTCACCGTTTTGATCGACATCATCGGGCCTTCGAAGGTCGACATGCCGTAAAAGGCGATGGCGACGATCATCATGCGGATAATAGGATCGGTACGGATCTTGTCCCAAGCGCCCGACAGCGTCATCAGACCATTGATCATGCCGCCCCAGGAGGGCATCCAGAGCATGACCGAGAAGACCATGCCCAGCGTCTGCGCCCAGTCCGGGAGCGCGGTGTAGTGCAGGTGATGCGGCCCGGCCCAGATATACATGAAGATCAGCGCCCAGAAGTGGATGATCGACAGCCGGTAGGAATAGACGGGGCGGTTCGCCTGCTTGGGCACGAAATAATACATCATCCCGAGGAAACCGGCCGTCAGGAAGAAACCGACGGCGTTGTGGCCGTACCACCATTGCGTCAGGGCGTCCTGAACCCCCGAAAACAGCGAGTAGCTCTTCGAGCCGAGGAAGGAAACCGGCACGGCAAGATTGTTGACGACGTGCAGCATCGCGATCGTCACGATGAAACCGAGATAAAACCAGTTCGCCACATAGATATGCGGCTCCTTGCGCTTCAGTATGGTGCCGAGGAAGACGGCGAGATAGGCGACCCAGACGATCGTCAGCCACAGGTCGACGTACCATTCAGGCTCGGCATATTCGCGCGCCTGATTGATGCCGAGGACATAGCCTGTCGCCGCCATGACGATGAAGAGCTGATAGCCCCAGAAGACGAACCAGGCGAGGCTGCCGCCAAAGAGGCGCGCATGACAGGTGCGCTGGACGACGTAGAAGGACGTCATGATCAGCGCATTGCCGCCGAAGGCGAAAATGACCGCCGAGGTATGGACGGGCCGGAGCCTGCCGAAATTCAGATAGGGAGCGAAATTGAGATCGGGGAACGCCAATTGCGCCGCAATGACGACGCCAACGAGGAAACCGACGACGCCCCAGAACACGGTGGCGATCAAGCCATAGCGGATGACCTCGTCGAAATAACCCGTTGGGTCCGCTTTCGGCAGCCGCCCTGCCGGCGAGAAATCCACGTTCCTGACGAGAAGTAGCGTTCCCGCAAAAAGGCAGAAGCTCAATATCCCCATGTGGATTGAAAATAGATGGTCGTGGGCGAAAGCAGCGCCAAGCAATGCCAGGAATGCTCCCACGGCGACCACCATGGTTTCCGTAGTATAGTTCATGATGACGTCCCCAGTGCGCAGACGACCACAGTGCGGTCGCCTTTCTCGTACTTTGAGGAACGACTGTCATGGAGGCCCCGTCTGTTCCTTGATCCAGGTCAACGAGGGCGTAGCTTTGCCCGTTGTTACAGACTGTTACAGGGTCTTACCCTTTGGCACCGTCTGCTCATTCCGCTGTGACCGAACGCCTTTCTATTGGCCTCACATTCAATCAGGGCACGGGGATCATTGGGATGTTGATGCAGGGCCAGCAGGCATTCGAGAACGTCGATCTTGGCGTAAAGGCGGTTCAGGGCAATTCGTTGTCGTCGCTTTTCCAGATGTCGGCGACCGAAACGGTCGAGGCGGGAAAGGCGATCTGCTGGGAGGGTGATGCCGCACGGCATCTGTTCCAGATCACCGAAGGCGTCGTTCGGCTTCATCGCATCATCGGCGACGGGCGCCGGGTCATCACCGCCTTTCACTTCGCCGGCGATGTCGTCGGCTCTTTCCTGCAGGGCGATTTCCTGTTTACCGCCGAAGCCGTGACGGATTGCAAGATTCGCCGCCTCTCGCGCAAACAGTTCCAGGAAGAGATCGAGCGTTCCGAGCTTCTGCGGCCGGCCTATATCAGCCTGCTCTGCAGGGAGACCGCGTCGGCCCACGACCAGCTCGTGCTCCTGTCCAGGAAAAATGCCGAGGAACGCCTGTGCACCTTTCTCATGAAGCTTGCGACTCGTGATGGCGAAACGCTCCATCAGGGGCTGCTCGAGGTGCCGATGAGCCGGCAGGACATCGCCGATTATCTCGGCCTGACCATCGAAACCGTTTCGCGCTCGATCAGCAAGCTCGCCCAGAGGAAGATCGTCATTCCGGACGGCCGGCACAATCTGCGCGTCGTCAATCTGGCCCGCCTCGCCCAGTTGTCGGGCAACGTGGATGATTTTTCGGACAGAACCTGCCATAGGGGTAGCGTCCACTGACTCCGGAACGAATGTCTATGCCTCACCGTCTGATCTCGCCGCGCATCGCATCGCCCCAGGAACTGGACGCGCTCGTACATGTGCTCGACGGGGCCGACATCATCGTGCACCGGCTCGAAGGCACGATCACCCATTGGTCGATCGGCAGCGAGAACATGTATGGCTGGTCTCGTGAAGAGGCCGTGGGCGAATCCGTCTATACTTTGCTCGATGCGCGCTTTCCCGAGCCTATGGACACCATACGCGCGCATCTGACGACGCGGGGCTTCTGGCAAGGCGAGGTCATTCATCGTCACAAGAACGGTCGCGACATGCACGTGACGACACGCTGCGTTCTCGTCAATCTTCCAGACGGCGATCCCGTCGTCATCGAGGCAAACAGCGATATCAGTGCCCTGCGCAAGGCGGAAGAGGCTGTGCTGGCGCGCGAGGCACACCTATCATCGATCCTCGACACAGTACCCGATGCGATGGTTGTCATCGACCAGAACGGCAATGTCATGTCGTTCAGCAAAGCGGCTGAGATGCTCTTCGGCTTCAGCTCCGAAGAAATCTGCGGCCAGAACGTCAAAAAGCTGATGCCCGAACCTTATCGCGCAGCCCATGACGGATATATCGACCATTACATGCAGACGGGCGAGAAGCGGATCATCGGTTACGGTCGCGTCGTAACGGGCCAGCGCGCTGACGGCACCCAGTTCCCGATGGAACTTCACGTCGGCGAGGCAACGGCAAATGGCGAACGGATCTTCACCGGCTTCGTTCGCGACCTGACCAGCAGGTTCAAGATCGAGGAGGACCTTCGCCAGGCCCAAAAGATGGAAGCAGTGGGTCAGTTGACCGGCGGGCTGGCGCACGACTTCAACAATCTCCTCACCGTCATCAGCGGCAATCTGGAAATGATCGAGGACAAGCTCCCGTCAGGCCCGCTGCGCGACATGCTGCAGGAAGCGCAGGATGCCGCGGCCGACGGCGCAAAGCTCACCGGACAATTGCTGGCCTTCGGAAGACGTCAACCGTTGAACCCGAAGCAGGCCGATCTCGGCCGGCTCGTCACCGGCTTTTCCGACCTGTTGCGAAGGACGCTCGGTGAAAACATCAAATTGTCAACGGTCCTTTCGGGATCCGATTTCAACGTGCTGGTCGACAGTTCCCAGTTGCAGAACGCGATCCTCAACATCGCTCTGAACGCGCGCGACGCCATGCCGAAAGGCGGCACTCTGACCACCGAGGTCTCGCGTGTGCAGCTCGATGCGGACTACGCGAAAATGTATCCGGAAGTTCGCAGCGGCAATTTCGTCCTCGTCTCCATGAGCGATACCGGGGACGGCATGACCGAAGAGGTCAAGAAGCGTGCGATCGAGCCCTTCTTCACCACCAAGGAAGTCGGATCGGGAACCGGACTGGGCCTCAGCATGGTCTACGGCTTCGTCAAGCAATCGGGCGGCCACCTGCAAATCTACAGCGAGGTCGGTCGCGGCTCGACGATCCGTATCTACCTGCCGGCGCTTTCGAGCGCCGGCGCAAGGGATGAAGCGCCGGCTGGCGGCAAGGCCGAAGCGGCATTGCCGGGTGGCGACGAACGCATTCTCGTGGTCGAGGATGATTCACGCGTCCGAAGGGTTGCGGTCGCCCGATTGGCCGGGATGGGATATTCGGTGATCGAGGCGGATAATGGCCGCCGCGCCCTTCAATTGCTCAAGGACCAGCCCGATGTCGCGCTTTTGTTCACCGACATCGTTATGCCCGGAGGCATGACCGGCGACGAGCTGGCAAGGGCTGCCCGTGTGGAACGGCCACACCTCGCCGTACTCTTCACCTCGGGATATTCCGAGCCAGCACTGGCGGCAAACGAGGTCATCACCGGAGCGCAATGGCTTCGAAAGCCATACACTGCGCGTGACCTTGCCCTGAAGATACGCGAGCTCATCGACGCCCGGTGAGGCGGACGCGCGTAAACTCTCTCAAAAACCCAGCAACCTGCTCGCCCACCGGGACTCCCGACGGCTCCGGGAGGGCAAACCTGCACTCGCGCTGGGCCTGAAGTCAGTCTTCCAGCAGTTGGGAGGATGCCCAACGGTCAGGAGATTGATGCCGTTATCAGCGATGATCTGCGGCGGCTCAACCGTTCTGTTACGTGTCGTCGAAAACACACCGGGGAGAGCCGCCGGTCGCTGAATTGGCACAGCCAATTTGACGGGCATCAAAGAGTGAGCCGCTTGCATGTCCTAAACCCTAGCCGAGGCCAAGGTCGGCCCCGAACGATAGGAGAAATGCAATGCGTCTGAATTTTGGACTGATCGCTGCCGCAGCGGTTCTGATGGCATCGGCAGCGCCGCTCATGGCCGCCGACCATCAGATCAAGATGCTCAACAAGGGCGCCGACGGCGCGATGGTCTTCGAGCCGGGATTCGTCAAGATCGCTCCCGGCGACACTGTCACCTTCGTGCCCACCGACAAGAGCCACAATGCCGAGACCTACAAGGGCCTTATTCCGGATGGGGCTGCGGAGTTCAAATCCAAGGCGAGCGAGCAGTACCAAGCCAAATTCGACGTGCCCGGCGCCTATGTGATCAAGTGCACACCGCATGCAGGCATGGGTATGGTGGCGCTGATCCAGGTTGGCGAAAACCCCACCAACCTCGAAGTCATCAAGACTGCCAAGCTTCCGAACATGGTGCGTAAGCGCCTTGACGCCGATCTCGCACAGATCGCGCAGGTCACCCAATAACGCAGGAGCGATCACAGGTGGCGCGCGATGCGCCCCACCTGCGGACCAGGAGACATGTGATGATCAGACAGTTGGCCCTCACCGTCGCGGGCATGTTTTGTATTGCCGGATCGGCGCAGGCCCATATCACTCTCGAGCAGACCGAAGCGGTATCCGGCAAGGCCTACAAGGCCGTGCTGCGCGTGGGCCACGGCTGCGAAGGCAAGGCAACCGTCAGGATCCGGGTAAAAATCCCCGAAGGATTGCTGTCTGCCAAACCGATGCCCAAGGTGGGCTGGACGGTGGAAAAAATCCGCGGAACCTACGAAAAGAGCTACGATCTCTACGGCAAGCCGGTCAAGGAAGGCCTGACCGAGATCGTATGGCAGGGCGGCCAGCTTGCCGACGACGAATATGATGAATTCGTGTTTCGCGCCACCGTGGCGAAGGAACTGCCGGCAGCGACACGGATTTACGTCCCTGTCGTCCAGGAATGCACCGAAGGCGCGGTCGAGCGCTGGATTGACATTCCCGCTGCAGGCAAGACGTCGGATGATTATGAGACGCCGGCGCCGTTTTTCGACGTCGTCGTTCAGCCGCGTTCCTGAGATGGATCGCCCATGGCGTGGAATTTTCCCCTATGGGCCACCCTTTGCATGCTCGCGCGTGTCGCGGGGCTGTTTCTTCTGCTGGCAGCCGGGGCAGACGCCCATGCTGTCCTGATCGCATCATCGCCCGCGAATAATGATATTCTTGCCGCCGCGCCGGAAAAAATCCTGTTGCGCTTCAACGAAGCCGTCAGGGTCGTTCGCTTCAGCGTGGCCGCAGGCGATGGCGTTGCCAGAGAGATTTCAGCGAGCTCGACGGGTGCCGAAGTCGAAGCGCCCCTTCCCCGCCCGCTTGCAGAAGGCACAGTGATCTTCAGCTACAGGGTGGTCTCTGAGGACGGTCATCCGGTCGGCGGATCCGTCGTCTTTCATGTCGGCAAACCCTCGGCCCCCGCCAGCAGTGTTTCCGATAGACCGTCGAAGGCGTTGCATGGTGCCCTCTGGCTCGTCACCATCGGTTCGACACTCGGTCTCGCCATCATTGTGGGCGGCTCGTTTTTCAATTGCTGGCTTTCTCCGGCAGGCAGGCGCGCGGAATCTCCCGCCCTCGCTGCGGCAGCAATCGTGTTTATCATGACGGGGCTTTATCTTCAGGGACTGGACGACATTGGCCTAGGCCCTGGCTGGGCCGGATTAGAGCCGTTTGCCCAGGCTTTTTCCGACAGAACGGGGATCGCCCAATGCCTCAAGCTGGTGGCAATTGTGCTTGCTCTTTTGCCGTTTGTCCGTCGTCCACAGTCCGCACGCATAGTCTCGGCTACCGCACTTGCCGTTGCCTCACTTGCCTTCACGCTGACCGGCCACAGTTCGATTGCGCAACCGCGCTTCATGGCACAGGCGTCAATCCTCCTGCATGCCGCTATCTTGATTTTCTGGATCGGAAGCCTGCTGCCACTGCTGCGTCTCAGCCGATCTGCTGACGATCAGCATTCGCTGCGCTTCTTCTCTCGCCTGATACCGGTCCCCTTCGTCCTTATGTTGCTGGCGGGACTTGTGCTTGCCGTGATGGAAATACCCCGCATCGACATCGCATGGTCGTCGCTGTTTGCGCGCGTGCTGGCCGTCAAGATAGCCCTCGTTGCGGTCCTCTGCGGGGTCGCCCTCTACAATCGTTTCTGGCTGACTGCTCCGGCGCTGGCGGGAGAGGCTGTCGCCCGGCGCAGGCTGCGCTTGAGCATTGGCGGCGAGATCGGGCTTGCGCTTTTGATCGTCGCTGCCGCCTCGCTATGGCGTTTCGCCGGTCCTGAACAATATCAATACGCGTATGCCAAACCGCCCGTATCACTCCATCTCCATGGGCAGAAGGCAATGGCGGAACTCGAAATGTCGCCGCAGCCTGACGGTATGGTCGATGTCCGCGTTTCGATCCTGACACCGGAATTCGATCCGATGCAGCCAAGAAGCGTATCTCTGGGGCTAAAGAACACCTTGCGCGGAATTGAGTCCCTCAAATACAGCCTGATAAATGCTGCCGATGGCACATGGGCGGCGAGAAACCTGCCGCTTTCGGATATTGCAGGCTGGAGCGTGGACCTTCAGGTCCTGATCGACGACTTCAACCTCGTCCATCTCGAAGGCGACCTTCCGGCAGGAGCCGAATAGACCACAGGTATGTCTCAATCACGCCACGTCGAGCTCGACCCTGGATGCCGCGTCTATCCGTCTGATGATTTGACGCTGGGCAGCGATATGCCGACGCAAGCCAGAGAAGAACGATCTGAGCAGGTAGTTGACAGAGTCGAAGGACAGCGAGCAGCGGCGACCTTGTAACGCCTGCAGCACCTCCACAACATCCTCCCCCGACTCCAGATTGACCCGTCGACCAGCCTCGAGGTGGTTCTCCGTCTCGGATCGCTCGCTGCCGCTCATGATCGCTCCCAGCCAGTCGGAACCGATCTGTTCCTCCAGTCGATGACTGGTCAGAAGCAGAGGAAGGAGCCCGTCGGCGACCGCGCCGCAGAGCCGCTCATTGACGCGACATGGCAGGAAATCAGCGATCGCCTCAAGAAGATCGCACCAGGACAGGAGCTCGCCGTAACGCGCTTCAAGCTCGTGAAATGCCGATGTCGGGCGGTTCATCGCTTACCTCTGGAGAAAAAGGCTTGCGGCGATAGCGATCGCGGCAATGACCGCAGTCACGACACCTGTCCGTTGCAGCACGCCCATCCGGTAAAGCATGATCGCGAAGATCACGATGACAGGTGTTGCTATCAAAAGTCCGATTTGCGCGTCGCTCATAAGGTCTCCTTTGCGACCGCAACATAGCTAGCCGCAACGATCGCTTCTTTGAGATCGGTCAAAGAAAGTTCTCGCTTGGCGAGCGGCCTGTCCGCGGGGGACGCGTAGCTGTTTGCGGCTTCACAAAGACGAGCACTCAGCCTCGTCATAGGCTTGGGAACATGACCTCGATGATCTCAAGCCGCGATACACGCGATACTGATAATGGCGATCTGCTGGTATGGATCCTCGCCTGGAGCGAGCTGGTCGCTTTCGGGGCGCTGCTGACTGCCTTCGTCGTCGCCTCCGTGCTGCATCCGGAAACATTTGCAGCCGGCAAGGCAAGGCTTGATCATGCCTTGCCGATCGCCAACACGGTTGTGCTTCTGGCAAGCGGCTGGCTTGCCGCCAAGGCAGCCGAACAGAGCGCAATCTCTCGCCGGCGTTTGATGCTGCTTGCGGCGGCACTGGGCGGGGTCGTATTCGGCGGGCTCAAAGGCCTGGAATATGCATTCGAAGGCGCGTCCCTTCTGTCCGGCGATCCCTTCTCGCAGCTCTATCTTCTCATCACCGGATTTCATCTGACGCATGTGGCTTTCGGATCGATGATCCTCGTCCTCGTGGCAATTTTTCCGACGCGGGAAAATGTCCACCTGATCACCACGCTCTGGCATGTGATCGACATCGTCTGGCTCGTCATGTTTCCGGTGATCTATCTGCTATGAAGCACTCCGTTCGTCCGAACTGCTCGCGCGCTTTACTGCTGCTTTTTGCTCTGACAGGCTCGACGTTCATCCTGACACACGCTCTGCCGAATAGCGTACCTCCGGTTCTGGTCGCTGTGACGATCGCTGTCATTGCCGTCACCAAGGTCCGGCTCGTTGTGCTGGATTTTCTCGGACTTCGTGGAGCTCAGACGCCCTTGATCGCGGCCTTGTGGTCCTGGGCGGCATTCGTGCTGTTGATCGCGGTCACGCGCGCCGCCTTGCAACTGTCCGTCTGACATTTCGCTTCGCTTTTCAAAAAAGCTCCCGCGTGACTGTCCGCGGCGTGCAGCTTCTCCGGCATGCCGCATCGTACACCTCCATCCTACATTCGTCGGCTTGCTTGCGAATGAGCAAAGAGCTCCCGGTCGAATTCCGCCATTCCCTTCCAGCGAGCCCGCTGGCTCGATTTCCGACGTCACGGCGGCACCGCCACTGACATGAAAGGATGATCGATGGCTGAACGCCTGACAAAAACCGCGGCCCGAAACGTGTTCTACGGCGGGTCGGCATTTTTCTTCGCCATATTCGTGGGCCTGACGGCCCACAGTCACTACTACATCCGCACGGTTTCCACCAATGAGGCCACGCTGACGGAAGGCGTCGCCCGCGGGAAACACATCTGGGAAAAGAACGCCTGCATCAACTGCCACACTCTTGATGGCGAAGGCGCCTATTTCGCGCCGGAACTGTCGAATGTGTGGATCCGCTGGGGTGGCGACAAGGATCCGGCGAATGCCCGCGAGGCGCTCCACGCGTGGATGGCGGCGCAACCTTCCGGCATCGAGGGTCGCCGGCAGATGCCGCAATTCAACCTGACGGACCAGGAGGTCAATGACCTCGCCGATTTCCTCGAATGGGTCAGCAAGACCAACACTCAGAACTGGCCCCCGAATCAGGCCGGCTGACAGCGAGAGGCTATAGAAATGAAGTACAAGACCCAGAGCGTCGCAATGCTCTACTTTTACGGAGCTCTCGGCCTGTTCATGGCCCAGCTCCTGTTCGGCGTGCTCGCCGGCACCATCTACGTGCTGCCCAATACGCTATCGGTCGAACTGCCCTTCAACATCGTGCGCATGATCCACACCAATGCGCTGATCGTCTGGTTGCTTATGGGCTTCATGGGAACGACCTATTTCCTGTTGCCGGAGGAATGCGAAACCGAACTCTACAGCACCAGGATCGCGATCGCGCAGTTCTGGATCTTTTTGATCGCGGCGGCAATCGCCGTTGTCGGCTATCTCTTCCATATTCATGAGGGCCGCGAGTTCCTGGAACAGCCCTTCGCGATCAAGGTCGGGATCGTGATCGTGGCGCTGATGTTCCTCTTCAACGTCACCATGACCGCGCTCAAGGGACGAAAGACGACAATCACCAACATCCTGCTCTTCGGCCTGTGGGGTGTAGCGATCTTCTTCCTCTTCGCCTTCTACAACCCCGTCAATCTCGCGCTCGACAAGATGTACTGGTGGTATGTCGTCCATCTGTGGGTCGAGGGCGTCTGGGAACTGATCATGGCGTCGGTGCTCGCCTTCCTGATGATCAAGCTGAACGGCATCGACCGGGAAGTGGTCGAGAAGTGGCTCTACGTCATCATCGGACTGGCGCTTTTTTCCGGCATCCTCGGCACCGGCCACCATTATTACTGGATCGGCGCCCCCGGCTACTGGCAGTGGATCGGATCGCTTTTCTCGACGCTCGAAGTGGCGCCCTTCTTCACCATGGTCGTATTCACCTTCGTCATGACCTGGCGCGCCGGTCGAAAGCACGAAAACAAAGCCGCCCTCCTCTGGTCGATCGGTTGCTCGGTCATGGCCTTCTTTGGGGCAGGCGTCTGGGGTTTCCTGCACACGCTGTCGTCGGTCAACTATTATACCCATGGCACGCAGGTCACCGCAGCTCATGGGCATCTGGCCTTCTTCGGCGCCTATGTGATGCTCAATCTCGCGGCGATGGCCTATGCCGTCCCACAGATCCGCGGCCGCGCGCCCTATAATCAATGGCTGTCGATCGCCAGTTTCTGGATCATGTGCACCGCAATGTCGGTCATGACCTTCGCGCTCACATTCGCTGGCATCATCCAGGTGCACCTGCAGCGGGTTCTCGGCCAGTCCTACATGGACGTCCAGGATCAGCTCGCCCTCTTCTACTGGGTGAGACTCGGCTCCGGCATCTTCGTATTCATCAGCGCCCTGATGTTCATCTGGTCGGTGCTCGTTCCCGGACGGACGCGCGTCGCAAGCCCAGTCGTTCAGCCCGCCGAATGAGGCGGGCCATTTTCCTGGAGAACAAAGATGACAATAGCCTTCAACCACCCGCTCAATCCTGATGTGGAGATACCGCACTACGCGCCTCAGGGGAACGAATGCGCACTCTTCGAACACGCCTGGACGCGACAGCTCCCGATCCTGCTGAAAGGACCGACCGGCTGCGGCAAGACACGCTTCGTGCAGCACATGGCCGCCCGTCTCGGCCTGCCTTTATCGACAGTCTCCTGCCACGACGACCTCACGGCTGCCGACCTCACCGGCCGATACCTCCTCAAGGGCGGCGAAACGGTCTGGATGGATGGCCCGTTAACCAAGGCCGTTCGGGACGGCGGTATCTGCTACCTCGATGAAATCGTCGAGGCGCGCAAGGACGTGACGGTGGTTCTCCATCCGTTGACGGACGACCGCCGCATCCTTCCGCTCGAGCGGACCGGCGAAGTCCTGGAAGCCGGCCCCGGTTTCATGGTCGTCGTCTCCTATAATCCCGGCTACCAGAACCTGATGAAAGCGCTGAAGCCCAGTACGCGTCAGCGCTTCGTCTCGATCGAATTCGATTTCCTGCCGCGCGAGCGGGAAATCGCCACAGTGTCCCTGGAAAGCGGCCTTGCCGAGGGCAAGGTTGCACCGCTCGTCGAGCTTGCCCGGCGTCTGCGTGCGCTCAAGGGCCAGGATCTGGAGGAAGGCGTTTCGACCCGCCTGCTGATCTACTGCGCTTCGCTTATCGACGCCGGCCTGCCGACGATCGACGCCGTGCGGGCGGCCATCATCGAGCCGCTGACAGACGAGCCGGACGTCAAGGCCGCCCTCGTCGAGGTCGCCAGGGCCGCGATCGGATAGGTGAAATATGCTGGAATTTCTGGAACTCGAAGAGACGGTGGGCCGCGCCTGGCATCGGTTGGTCGGCGACACCAGTTCATGGCCGCACCATCCGGCTGCGGGCGTTCACCTTGCCGAGCTCAGACAGCAGCTCGCCGTCTGCTTCAGGGCCTTCGGCGGGGACGCCACCCTGCAGATCCAGAGGGCCCGGCAGAAAACCTCGATGCACAGGCTGCGGCTCAGACAAGTCATCGGCCTCGGCGAGGAGAGATCGGACCACCCGACCTGGGACGGCACGGCGATCCACCTGCCGGCGGCTATCGATCTTTTCGACGATCGTTCGCTCAATCGGGATCTTTACTTCTGGCTGGCCGCCTATGTGGCGACCGCGCCGTCCGCTTTGTCCCCTGCCGATCCGGCTCTCGCCGATCTCTGGCGGATCGAAACGGGTCGGGAAAATTCCGCCCTGATCATCCAGAGATTCCCAGGAATGGCGGCACGCTATGTGCGGCTCACCCGGGCGCTGCTTGGCTGCCGCAGGCGCGGAACGCTTCCTCAGGCCGAACGGTGGATCGAGGAATTCGCGCAACTGGCACTCACCGTTCCCTTGCATCATTCCCTTCCCGACGCCGTCCGCCCAAAGGTAACCGCCACCCCTGCCGGCTATCTGCCTATGCTGCCTTTGCCGATCTGGCCGGATTTCAGGGGCCGCAGTGAGACGAACTCGTCAGAGCGCGATGACCTTCCGTCGGATCAGGCGGGTAACGACCAACAGGCGCGGCCATCGCATGAGGCAACACGCAAACGCGACGCCGACGATCGCAAGCGCGATCCCTTCATATTGAACCGCTTCGAGAAAATCCTCGCCATGGCGGAAATGGTCAACGTCGATCGCCCAAGCGATGACAGCGAGGAGAACGATCCGGCGGCGGCCGATGAGCTCGAGGAGATCTCGCTCAGCGAAACGCGGGAACGACCGAAATCCAAATTCCATTTCGATCTGGATCTCTCGCCGGAAGCCGCCGACCCGGCGACGATAGACGGCGAATTCACCTATCCGGAATGGGATTTCCGGAAGAGCCAATATCTTGCCGACCACTGCCGCGTGGTGATCGGCTCACCCTCCGACAAGACAGACCAGGCAATCGTCAGCGACGCCGCTCTCGTGCGCAAGGTCAGGCGCCAGTTCGAGACGCTGCGCCCGAAGCGGGAACTGCGAAGGGCACAACTGGACGGAGATCAGATCGATCTCGAAGCGGCCATCCGCTCCCGTATTGACTTCATCGCCACCGGCCAGCCGGATGACCGCATCTACGGATGTGCCCGCCCTGCCAGCCACGAGCTTGCGACCTCAATCCTCGTCGATGTCTCACTGTCGACGGACTCCTGGGTCGACAATCGCAGGGTTCTCGACGTGGAAATGCAGGCGCTCGACGTCCTTGCCCGTGGCCTGCAATCCTGCGGCGACCGCTTTGCCATCAAGACCTTCACCTCTCGTCGGCGCGACTGGGTTCGCGTCGAGACTATCAAGGATTTCGAAGAGACATTTTCAGCCAGGACCGCCAGCCGCATCGCCAGCCTCAGACCCGGTTACTATACGCGTATGGGAGCGGCCATCCGGCACATATCCAGAGAGCTGGAGAGCGACGGCGCGAGAAAGAAGCTGCTGCTTATCCTGACGGACGGCAAACCCAACGACGTCGATCACTACGAGGGTCGCTTTGCCCTCGAAGACAGCCGCAAGGCCGTCATGGAGGCACGCACGAAAGGACAGGCGGTCTTCGCCGTCACGGTCGACCGCAGCGCCGGCGACTATCTCCCGGCGATCTTCGGCAGATCCGGCTTTGCACTCGTCTCGAACATCTCGACATTGCCGAGCGCACTGCCGGCGATCTACCGGAACTTGACGGCATAGCGAGGCGAAAGCCGAGCCACCCCCTTTCGCACATCGAAAACCAGGCGGAATTGTCTCCAGCCTGGTTTTTCGTTCTATTGGGGGTGAGGAGTAAACGGCAGGAATATTGCCATCGGCCCCCTACCGCTTGTCAAAACGCATCGACGGTCAGCCGGAGGTCATGCCGCCTTGCTATGCGTCCGGCCGAACGACCCGAAATAGGCATCGAAGGCTGCTGCGACGGCGCGGACCATGAAGCGATGCTCCTTCGAGACGGTGATGCGGCCATTCTCGATCGTCACCACACCATCCGACGCAAGGCTGTCCAGCCGGTCGTTCCGCTCGAGGAGAAAGCCGGCATCGTAGCCGGCCTCCGCGCCAAGCTTTGCGAGATCGACCTTGAAGTCGCACATCAGCCGTTCGATCACCCTGGCGCGAAATTTGTCCTCGTCGGTCAGCCCATAGCCCTTGGCCGTCGCGAGGATTCCGGAAGCGATCCGCTCGGCATAGCGACCAAGAGCGACATGGTTCTGGACGTAGCCTTGAGGCAGCCGCCCAATCGCCGAAGCGCCGAGCCCGATCAAGGTTTCACATTCATCGGTCGTGTAGCCCTGGAAGTTCCGCCGCAGGCTTCCCGAAAGAGAGGCGACGGCGAGCTGATCGTCGGGCAACGCGAAATGGTCGAGGCCGACACGAACATATCCAGCGCTCTCCAGTTCCCCGGCAATCGCCTCGGCCTGCTCGTTGCGCTGCGTTGCATCGGGCAGCGCGGCCTCGTCGATCAGCCGCTGATGCTTCTTGAACGCCGGCACATGGGCATATCCGAAAACGGCGAAACGCTCCGGTCGCAGCTCGACCGCCGACCTCACCGTTTCAATACAGGATTGGATGGTCTGATACGGAAGTCCGTAGATGAGATCAAAATTGATGCTCGTCACACCATAGCCTCGTAGCCCCGTCACGGCCGCCTGGGTCTGCTCGAAACTCTGTATCCGGTTGATCGCCTTTTGGACCACCGGGTCGAAGCTCTGGACGCCAAGACTTGCGCGGTCGACGCCGTTCTCGCCGAGAGCGGCAATCATTGCACCCGATAGCGTCCGCGGATCGATCTCCACCGCAACGCTGCAGTCGCTGGTAAACTGGAATGCGCTCTTGAGCTTGTCCATCAGGCTTGTAAATTCGTCCGGCTTCATGATCGTCGGCGTGCCGCCGCCGAAATGAACGTTTTTGACCGGAACCTCGTTTCGAGCCGCCTGCGATACGAGTTCGATCTCCTGGCTCAGGACGTCGAGATATTCCAGCACGGGCGCATCCTGGCGCGTGATCGTCGTGTGGCAGCCGCAATACCAGCACATGGAGCGACAGAAGGGAACGTGCAGATAGACGGAGACAGGTCCGGCAGCTGCGACCTCCGCGAGACCCTGCGCATATTGCTCCGGCCCGACGGCTGGCGAAAACGCAGGCGCGGTCGGATAGCTGGTGTAACGCGGCAGGCGGGCCTCGCCATATTTGGCGACCAGGGCATCGGACATTTCGGCTTCCTTCATGAGACAATCATGATGTTCATAGGCCGACGAAGGGGCAGGCTTCCTTGTCCTGGATCAACAACGACCCGTGTAAAGTTGACAATAGCAAGTTCGGCGGTCGCCAGCGTCCAGGACAGCCAACAATCGCCCGGCTGTTTGCTCACTGTCAAAGTCGCCTGACCCGCACCCGGCTATCTTCCGCCTCGACACAGGATGCGTCGCGGTCCGGTCATCAGTTATCCCGCGGCAGAAGGAAACAGCCATAATGACAGATGCGCCAGCCACGCAGACCGCGATTGCGCATATCGACGTCCGGATCCTGCCACCCGTCGAACGCCACCCCCGGATCTTCGGCACGCTGAACTCGCTGACACCGGGCCAGAGCCTCCACATTACCAGCGATCACGAGCCCCGCCCCCTGCAGTACCAGCTCGACACTGCCCTTCCCGGAAAATTCGCCTGGGAATATCTGGAACAGGGGCCGGATGTCTGGCGCGTGGAGATCACCCGCCTCGATGCGGGTTGCAACTGCTGCTGCGGCAGCCACTAGCGCCGGAGACGCGCCATGATGCCAGTAGGCACGACCCTGTCGCGGTGGACGATGTCGTATTTCGGCGCGGCGCTGTCTTACCTGCTGCTGGCGGAGTGCCTGCTGGCAGCAGGCGTCTGGACGCCTTCCCTTGGTATCGCCGAGCCTGGAGCGCTTGTCATCGTGCACGCCGTGACACTCGGATGGCTTTTGCTTCTGATGATCGGATCGTTGCTTCAGTTCGCGCCGGTCCTGACAGGCAATGACAGACCGGCCAGCCGCGTCGATCCGATCGTTTTCGCCGGCATGGTCGTCGGTCCGGCACTTCTCATGCTGGGATTTTATCTGATCGACCTCGGTTCCTCCGCGGCCGGTTCGGTGATGATTGCAGCGTCCGCCGCGATTTCAACCTCCATTGCTGCTGTTTCGCTATCCTTGTCTGCCTTACTCTGGCGGGGAAGACGCGTGCATGCCGCGTCCCTTATCGTCCTCGTTGGTATCGGATGCCTGCTCGTCACAACGGCCTTCGGCGCCCTTTTCGCGCTGACGATCTCCGGTCAGATGGAAACACCGGCAATCGTTGCCTATGGCATGGAAGCCGTGGCTTACCATGCGAGTTTCGGCCTTGGCGGATGGATGACCCTTGCGGCGATCGGCGTCAGTTATAAGCTGCTTCCGATGTTCCTGCTGTCCGACGATATGCGCAAGGTCCAGTTCGTTCACCGGTCGAGCATGCTGGCGGTTCTGCTCCTGTCGGTGGCAGCGATCGCTGCCATCGGCGAACTCGATTTTGCGCGCGCCGTTTTCCTGTCGGCCGCGGTGCTGTTTGGGCTGATCGTAGCCGCCTATCTCTTCGAAATTTACGGAACATATCGCGCCAGGCGCCGCCCCACGCTCGAGCTGAATACGCTGGGATCGCTGCCGGCCTTCGCAATGCTCGGTCTCTCCGTCTCCCTTCTTGCGTTGTCCCTTTTCCTCGACGCCGAGACGCGTATCGTATCGGCGATCGTCTATCTTTTCGTGTTCGGCTGGCTCACCGGCTTCGGTCTCGCCCAGCTCCTGAAGATCGTTCCATTCCTGACCTGGATCGAAGCCTTCGGTCCGCTTCTTGGCCGCAGACCGACGCCGAAGCTTGGCGAACTGATCAACGGGCGCCGCGCCGGCGTCTGGCTTGGCATCTTCTACGTTTCGGTAGTCGGCGCCGCGGCCGCGCTCTGCGCTGGATGGGACTTGGGTTTTCGTGTGTTCGCGATCGTTCAAACCGCATCGACGCTCGCTCTTATCGTCGAGCTGGTGCTCGCCCGCGCGCTCGCGAATGTAGAACCCCAGATCAAGACCGCACCCTTTCACAAACCGGCGCTGTTCGTCGCCGCAAACCACAGAGGTAACGCCAATGGTTCAGTTTCGTGAACTCGACGTCCGACAGATTCTGCGCGATGGCGGCATGCCATTCCAGCTCATCATGGACACTTTCGCCGGTCTCGATCCCGATGAAGGTCTGAAACTGCGCGCAATATTCGAGCCCGTCCCTTTGATCCGCCAGCTCGAAAAGCGCGGCTATTCACATGTCGCAAAGCGTCTGGCAGACGATGACTGGGAAATCGATTTCGTCCCGAATAAGCCCATTCAGCGATCGGAACCCGCTATCGCCGCGACGGAAGCGGTCTGGCCCGAGCCAGTCTGGAACCTCGATCTGACCGACCTTGCGCCACCGGAGCCGATGGAGCGCATTCTGTCCCGGCTGGAGACAATGGAAGACGGCGAGGTTCTGTTTGCTCTTCTCAACCGGGAACCCGTCTTCCTCTTCAACGAATTGAAAGCACGGGGGCACGAATGGATCGGCAACTTCGATTCGTCCGGCAAGACCTACCGGATCATGATCAGGACGACCACGGGAGGCCAGAACGATGCTGGTGCCTGAGGTGACGGAACAGGACGTGCGCAATGCGCTGCGCGAGATAGAAGACCCCGAAATGGGAACGAGCATCGTCGATCTCGGCCTCATCTACGAAATCGATGTCACCGAGCCTGCGGTCGTGAAGATCAAGATGACGACGACCACCCGCTTCTGTCCTGCGTCCGGCTATATCGCCGACGCGGCGCGCCAGCGCATCGAGGATATTGCCGGCGTAAGGCGAGCCGTCGTCGACCTTGTCTACGAACCGGCCTGGTCGCCGGACATGGTATCGCTCTTCGGCTTGCCGAAGACCTGAGGCTTTGCAGTCACGTTTTTTCCTATGGCGGACCGATCGCCCGACGAGCAAAATTGTACATCGAATCGGGACAGTCGGTCTGCCCTCCCATTTGATTGGAAAGGCCATGAGCGAAGACTTTGCGGATAGGACGAGCCTATCTGGATTGCAGACAGACGGCAGCCCCATCGTCGACGCTGCCGTGCTCGCAGGGCGCTTCGGCCTTACGCCCGACCTCCTGCTGGATCATCTGCGTCGGGGTTTTGTCCGCTCGAGAGTGGAGATCGGCGCCGGTGACGACGCCGGCAAGCGGCGTCTTTCCGTCCGTATCGGCAATCGGGTCTGGATTGCGATCGTCAACGAGGACGGCTGTGTGCTCAGCGAAGAAATGCAGTTTTCGGGCATGGTGCCGGGAGGCGAGCGCAGCTGAACGAAAAAGGCCGCTCGTGCGGCCTTTTCGATGCCGGCAATGTCACCCTCCCCTCATCGTCAGAGGCTTGCGCCCCGACCATAGGAGCGGCGCATGTTCCACCACGAACAATCCGAAAGCCGCCGTCCAGCCGATCGCGGCGACCGCAAGAATCTCGGTGCTCAGCGCCGGGATGAGTTCGGCAAGCGGCCGAACGAGGGCAACACAGCCAAGCAGGACATAGGAAATATTGGTCATCCGGCTCGATTTTAGTTTCCGCCCGGTATGACCGCGTGTTGCCCTTGTCATCACTGCGAGCATCATCATCGAAATCGTACCGATCGCGAAGACATGCAGCACGGCCACTTCGGGCAGCCACCCGGCGGCTTGAAGCGAAATGGCGGCAAAACCGAACGGTACGATCAGGAACGTGGCGTGCAGGACGAACAGGATGGGTTCCCGCCAGGTGGTCCAGCCGCGCCAGCGAACAAGCCTGATCATGTTGAGGACCGCCGCGACACCCGCCGTCCCGCACGCTACCGTCGAATCCGGCGCGCACGCCCACAGGACAAACGCGACAGCACCGATGATGATGGTTGCCGCATCGAAACTGTTATACGGCACCGGAAAGTCCGTACGGCCGAACTGATTGATCCAGTTGCGGGTGAAACTCGGCAGGATTCGGCCCCCGACAATCGTCACGAGCAGCACGTAGGCACCGATCCCGAAACGTATGGCCAGTTCCGGACCTGCGCCGGCGATGACCTCGATGTGGAAAAGCACATTTGCGAGCGAAAGGACGAAAAGCCCGGCGATGACCTTCAAATCCTTCCATTTTTTTCCAGCCACAACCTCTCTCGCGCAGATGAGGAGCATCACCGGCAGGAACAGGCTGTCGACCGCGGCGGCCGGCACGATCCCGATCGAGCCGCTGAGCAGCATGGTGATACGGCCGGCGCACCAGATCGCAAACAGCACCGCCAGTGGCCTGCCCGCGATCGGCAGCCGTCCGGTCCAGTTCGGGATCGCTGTCAGCAGGAAGCCGGCCAGAACGGCTGGCGCGAAACCGAACAGCATCTCATGCGCATGCCAGTACAATGTCCCATAGTCCGATGCGACGGGAACGCCGAAGCTGAGATAGGCCATCCATAGGGCTATGCTTGCGATGGCCCAAAGCGCCGATGCCAGAAAGAAGGGCCGGAACCCGTAGGAGAAGAGCACCGGTCCGGTTCGCGACATGCCGCGCGGAAGATCTCGCGTGGCATCCGAAGTGTTTTTCATTTCCGTGTCTCCAAATTGACGACACAGCAATGCAAAAGTTTCTTGGGGTAGTCGTTGAGATTACGCAAATAGCGGCAGCAGAACTTTGCGCTGACACAAACAGTCAGTTTGCTCCAAATCAAAGAGTCCAGCGGAGTTTCTACTACCTTCCTTCTCGACCGGGCGGCATTCGCTCGCTCTTCGACTACGGGAGATTAGAAATGACGAATACTCTGCAAATGACCCGTCGCACGATGCTTGCGGGCGCTGCTGTCGCAGGAGCGCTGACGCCCATCATCATCGCGAATAACGCTGCCCATGCCGACGAGGTGGTGGCAGCGAACACGCCCAAGAAGGCGCCGACCGTCGACTTCACCAAGCTTCAGCGCGAGAAGGTCGAATTGGTCAAGCCGCCCTTCGTCCACCCCCACAGCCAGAAAGCCGAGGGTGGGGTGAAGATCAAGGAATTCACGCTGACCATCCAGGAAAAGAAGATGGTGCTCGACAAGGACGGGACCGAGGTGAACGCGATGACGTTCGACGGTTCGGTGCCTGGTCCGATGATGGTCGTGCACCAGGACGATTATGTGGAACTGACACTGGTCAATCCTGAAACGAACACGATGCAGCACAATATCGACTTCCACGCTGCAACCGGCGGGCTTGGCGGCGGCGCATTAACGGTCGTCGGCCCCGGCGAAAGCACCGTCCTGCGCTTCAAGGCGACGAAGGCAGGCGTCTTTGTCTACCACTGCGCGCCTCCCGGCATGGTACCTTGGCATGTCACGTCGGGGATGAACGGCGCAATCATGGTTCTTCCACGTGAAGGTCTCACCGACGGTCACGGAAAACCCCTCGTCTACGACAAGATCTACTATGTCGGCGAGCAGGACTTCTACATCCCGCGCGATGAGGACGGCAAATTCAAGAAATATGACAGTCCCGGCGAGGCCTACGAGGATACGCTTGCCGTCATGAAGACGCTGACCCCCACCCATATCGTTTTCAACGGCGCCGTCGGCGCGCTGACGGGCGACAATGCCATGACCGCCAAGGTCGGTGAGACCGTGCTCATCGTCCATTCGCAGGCCAATCGCGATACGCGGCCGCATCTCATCGGCGGCCATGGCGAATATGTCTGGGCGACCGGCAAATTTGCGAACGTGCCCGACGTGGACCAGGAGACCTGGTTCATCCCGGGCGGCACGGCGGGTGCTGCGCTCTACACCTTCGCGCAGCCGGGCATCTACGCCTATGTCAACCACAACCTCATCGAGGCATTCGAACTCGGTGCGGCTGCCCACTTCAAGGTCACCGGGGACTGGAACGACGATCTGATGACTTCGGTGAAGTCGCCGTCGGCCAGCTGACCTTGATGGGACTGTGCAGGCCGTGAGGGCGGCCTGCACAGTTTGTTATCTCTAAAAAGGGGGCGCATGTTGCGAAAAGGACATGACACCGCACGCCGAGACTGCAGGAGTTTCCGGCATTTCAATCGCACTTCCACTTGTGCTTCTTGCGGTCCTTTCCGCAACGCTTGCGGTTGAGGCGGGGCTCGTGAACATCGGGCGGCGCGACGCTGCATTTGCTGCTCCCGAGGTGGTCACAATTGTACCCCACGAATTCCAGTACCGCGACGCGACCGAGTATTTCCGCAGCGGCCTGGCTGTCGACGCGCCGAAGCATAAGGTCCGTGTCCGGATGCCTCTGACGATCACGAGATATCAGACGAGCCTTTCCGAATATGACCGTTGCGTGGCCGACGGCGCCTGCCCTGAGCCGGAGGGACGAAGCGCGACCGCCGGCAACGACACGCCGGTCACCGGTGTCAGTTACGAGGATGCGCTGCGCTATGCGAGCTGGCTGTCGCAGAAGACGGGCGAACATTGGCAACTTCCGACCGACTTCGATCTCGCCTATGCTGCCGCCGATCGTTATCCCGACGATGCACTCGGCATCGAGGCGGACAGCAAAAACCCTGCGTTGCGCTGGCTTGCAGACTATGAACGCGAGGCACGACGCACCGCTTCGATCGACCCGGCTCCGCAACCAAGAGGATCCTTCGGCGTGAGCCAGACCGGCCTTGCCGATTTCGGCGGGAACATCTGGGAATGGACCTCGACCTGTAACAGGCGCATCGACCTCGACAAGCAAGCCATTGTCGACGAGCCTGATCCGGCGAATTGCGGCATCATGATCGCCGCCGGCAGGCACCGCGCTCCGATGAGCACCTTTGTGAGAAATCCCAAAGGCGGCGGATGCTCGGTCGGCAGCCCGCCGGACAATCTCGGTTTCCGGCTCGTTCGCCGACCAGGCCTCCTTGAGAGTATCGAAGACTTCACCCGCAGCGCCATGACCGATATGATCGGCGGCGCCATTTTCAGAGGAGTTCAGCGGGACGACGATGAAAGTTGACCGTACAGTTTTGAAGTCACTGCCGCTTTTCGAGCGCATGACGGATTCCGATCTCGACGCCATGCTCGAGCACGCCACACCGCGCCGCATTGCCCAAGGCGATGCGGTTTTCGAGCAAGGAGCGCCGGCAAGATCGTTCTTCCTGCTGCTGCACGGCAGGCTCAAGGTCACGCAGGTCACGCATGACGGCCAGCAGATCATCGTCAGGATGGTCCATCCGGGCGACCTATTCGGCTTCGCCATGGCGCTGCGCCGACAGGACTATCCGGGCACGGCCACAGCCGCCGCGGAAAGTCTCATCCTCGGATGGCCGACCGACATGTGGTCACGGTTCGTCGAGCAAAATCCCCGCCTGGCGATGACCGCGATGCAGACGATCGGCCAGCGGCTTGAGGAGGCGCACACGCGCATCCGCGAGATGTCGACCGAAGAAGTGGAAAAGCGGGTTGCCCATGCCGTGCTGCGCCTGTCCAAACAAGCCGGCAAGCCGGTCGGAACGGCGATCAAAATCGATTTCCCGATTTCGCGGCAGGATATTGCTGAAATGACGGGCACGACGCTGCATACAGTGTCGCGAATCCTGAGTGCCTGGGAAGGCAAGGGCATCGTCGAGGGTGGCAGGCAGAAGCTGACGGTCACCGATCCGCAGCGTCTTCTAAGACTTGCTGAAGGCGAAGACGACTAACGGCCACGCGGCACACTGCCCGGAAGGATTTGAACCGAGCCCGGTCCCGTCGTGGCTTGGCTTGCCCTAGTGGAAGGTGTCGTGCGACGCCTTCCACGCCTCGATATCGTCCTTCGATACCCTTATCCGGGAAAATGACGAGTGCGGCTGCAGGCGCATCTTGGAGGCGGCGATTTCGCATATCGTTCCGACATGCTCCTGCAGTCTTGTCTCATCGGCGCGCGGCGGATTGCTGATCTCCCGCAAGGCATCGCGATCGATGATGACCACGCGCTGTGCGCCCTCGTGCTCCATCAGCACGACACCTGTTTCTCCGGAAGATTTCAGGAATGCTGTGATGAACCTCGGCAACATGCGGGCTCCTTCCTCTGTCGTCCATGATGGAGCAGAGCATAGCGGGTAGCATTTCGACGTCTTTGACCTCCATCAAAGAGAACGAAAGCCCCAGACCATAAGAATCTTTCCGTGGTTCGCGGCAAGTGGCCGCGTTTTGGACATAAGGAAAGGAATGCCGATGCGCACATCGCAAAAGCCCTTCATCGTCGAGATCAAAAGACGCCGACGCCGTCGCACGGCTCGCCACATCGACCTCCCCAAGAGCCCGCCTGACAAGATGTCCGACACGGTCAGGCCCGCCGGTTTTGCCTCCCGCACTTTGCACACCCCAGGTCTGGCATCGTGACCGGTGCAGCACGTCAACTCAGGAAGGCTGCAATCCAGGCGATCGAGAAAGACGTAATCGGAACGGCCATGATGAGTGTCGCGCACACTCTGGTGGCAAGACGCGTGTCGTAGAGGGCACCGATCTGGAACACCAAGGCTGCGGACCAGGCGGCCGCAGCAAGAACAATACCGCCACGAAACATATCCGAATATGGCATGACGACGCCGTCGGAGCGCAGCTGCGATACGGTCAGCGAAAGCAGCCCGCTGAAGAGACAGGCCGCAGCAAGCGGAATGAGCGCCTGGGTCAGATGATGGGAGAAACCTCCCTTCATCCGAAGGATCCTTGCGCATGCAGCAAGGGGAATGCCGAACATGAGCGTGGCCGCGGTGACCGAAGCCGACAGAAGTGTCAGAAGCGCGACGGCATCCACTGACGTCATGACATCATTCTCCAAGGGATAGTCGGTCAGGATCCACCAAGGCAGGCGCAGCGAAAGCGGCCAGGCCAGATGCAGATCGAGGCACCATTCCACCAGCCACAGGCGGATCATCTGGAAGAGACCGCTATCGGACCAATGCAAGGCGGCTGGAACCAGCCCGAGCAGAACCGGGACGATCAGAACCGTCTCCCACATGGTCGCAAGCCGGCCCGAACCGTGGAGGATGTCGCTGGCCGGATTGCGCCAGCAAAGCCGGATTGCTCCGCGATAGCCGGAACACCGGCCGCACATGTGGCAAGCGCTAGCGCCCTGCATGGTCTTGATGGGGATGAGCGGCGCGCAATTGACGGCGTTCGATCGTCCCTGCTGCCCGATGCGCCAGCTGTCGGGGTCAACACTGAAATGCAAAGGCGCGATTTTCGAAACGGTCCCGAAGACGCCGTTAACCGGGCACAGAAACCGGCACCAGACCCTTTTTGCCTTTCCATAGCGCGCGCCGATGACGATGGCTGCGAAGGTCGAGCCGCCAAGCAGCAATGCTGCGGGCCTCGGATACTGGTAGATGCTTGTCAGCTGCCCATAGACCGTAGTCGAGACGAAGGACACGACCGGCCAGCCGGACCATTTCATCCATCCCGGAATTGCCCGCCCGGCGCCGCGCTGGCTGGCAAATTCCGAAAGCGCACCTTCCGGACACAGGATCCCGCACCAGAAGCGGCCCACCAACGCGGTGGCAAGGATGATGAACGGCCACCAGACACCCCAGAAGACAAACTGTGCGAAGCGCACGGCATTGCTCCACACATAATCGGTGTGCGTGGGAAGCGGCAGCAGGAGCGGAACCGTCAGAAGCACCGCATAGAGTGCCACCATTACCCATTGAAGACGCCGGACAGCCGCCTGATGGCGGAGAAGGACATCACCGAACCTGGCAACAAGTGCCGGTGCGGCGCGAAGAGAAGACGTCATGCAGGCGCCTTGCCGGTCAGAGGAGGTGCATAGGCCAGAGACGCGATCATCCAGTAGAAGCCGAGGCTGAGAAGAGGAAGAAGCTCCGGCCGGGCGCGATAGCCCACCAGACCGGCGAGAAAGGCGCCGAAACCGCTGCCATCATTGAGCAACCGGCTTGAATCCCACAGTGGTTCCGTCATCGGCGAAAGAATTCCAAGCGAAATCACCTTGTCGACGACAAGCATGGTCAGCCCGCTTCCGAGGATCAAGAGCAGCAGCTCGCTGACGCGCGAAAGCACCGTCCTAGAGATCAATTTCGACCCGGCTTTAAACGCCCAGAAGCTGATCGCAGCAAGCACGAAGCCGGACAGGCCCGCGGCGACGACGAAACCGGCCTGCCAGCTTTGCGACGAAGCCATCAGTCCGAACAGGAAGACAACCGTCTCCGCGCCCTCCCGGGCCACCGCAAGCGCTGCCAGCGTCGCAAGTCCGAGCCAGTTACCGGTCTTTACGTGCCGGACGGCCCTGTTTGCGAGATCTCCGGTCTGGCCACGTTCCATCGCGCGCATCCAGTATACCATTCTGAGCATGAGGACAGCGGCGAATGCTGCCATGATCATCTGCAGGATATCCTCGCCATCCCCTTCGAGGATACCGCTTGCCCTACTCACGATCAGCGCCAGCATCAGGGCGAGCGCGAGGCCGGCGCCAGCGCCGGCAAGGATCCAACTGGTTGCCCATCCACGTGTCGCCGGCGCCGTCCTCGCGGACCACGTCAACAGTATCCCCACAACCAGCAAGGCTTCGAAGCTTTCCCGCCAGACCACCGAAGCGATCTCGAATGTTTGCAGAGTGAGATCCGCGCTCATCGGGCGACCAGCGCTGCAGGAGGCATGTCGAGATGGAAATCATCGAAGAAGGCATAGTTCCCTTCGCGCAATGAGCGGAACACGAGGAAACTCGATGCACCGGGTGCGAGAACCTTCTCTTTGCGCAGCGGAATGCTCTCGAACTCGATCGGGGTCGAACCGTCATTGTGGAGTTCGAGCTTGAAACGGGTGTTCGCAGGCACCTCGATGACCGATGGTGAGACGACGCCATTGCTGAAATGAACCTCGAAAACCGGATCTTCCTCTTCGGCGAAGGCGGTCTGACAAGGTGCCATCAGCGCGGCTGCAGCCAGCAGCCGCATCAACCAGCCGATGGCGCGCATCAATAACCGCCCTTCTTGCCAATGCCGGCGAAAACGAAGTCGAATTTCAGCGCAAAAGCGCCGGGCCAGGGAGCAACGCCTGTCTCCTTGTCGACGTGGCGTCCGAAAGACATCTCGCCGTGACCGCCCGGATGAACGTTGAGCTCCAGCTGATAGCGGCCCGGTCCCGACAGCTTGACGTTGTCGCCGTAATGCGGCCCGTCGCTCGCGACCATGGGCTCCAGCGACCCGACTTGCTCCTCACCATTGTCGAGGTTCCTGACCGTGTATTCCACATGCAGGTTGGGAAGCCAGTCGCCTTCCGCAAAGCCATTTGCATTTTCGGCAGTCGCGTGGATGTCCGCCTCCAGATGAATGTCGGACTCCGCCGCAGCACGCATCATGCCGGGCGGATCCATCTCGATCGGCTGCAGGTAGACCGCTGCGACTTCCATGCCCGCTGCGATCTGACGTGAGCCGATCGGATATTCGGCAGCCTTCAGGGCAAGCGGCATTGCGATGAGAACGAGAGGAGCGGCGAATAGGCTGGCAGCGCGGAGCATGATGGCAATCCCTAAAGATGAGTGTTGCCGTCACGTTTAACAGCGCGATCGCCCTGCTCTTTGCGCTGGCGCAAAGATGCGCGGTTTAGCGTCGGGCAGGCCTTTGCCGGCCGCACGCGACCCAAATCTCATCAACGGGTCGCCCATTGCTTGACTCTGGTCAAAGTTGTGGCGGGCCGTGACCGATACATCACCTTCGCCAAAGGGGGAAAATCACGTGATCCAGTTCGTCAGCGCGTTTAGTGTCTTTCTCATGCTGCATTCGATCCCAGCGATCCCGAACATTCGCCTTCGTATCATCCGGTCGATCGGCAAGCCGACCTATATCCTTGGCTATTCCGTTGTCTCGCTCGCGGCGCTGGTCTGGCTCTTTTCCGCAGCACTTGCCCTCGACTATGTCCCGCTGTGGGAGCTGCGTCCCTGGCACGCGGCGATGACCTTCCTGCTCGCGCCGGTCGGGTGTTTTCTCGTGCTTGCCGGTCTGATGAGCGCAAATCCCCTGTCCATATCGATCCGCTCGGCGGGGCCGGCCGGAGCGGTTTCGCAAATCACCCGACATCCCGTGCAATGGGGATTTGCTCTCTGGGCACTCGGCCATGTCGTCGCCAACGGGGACTTGCGTTCGCTTCTCTTGTTCGGAGGTCTCGGGCTTTTCGCACTCGCCGGCATTCCGATGGCCGAGCGCCGGGCTAGAAAGCGTCTCGGCGCTCACTGGGAGGCCTACGCCGCGCAGACATCCGTCTGGCCCCTGGCGGCGTTTGTTTCCGGGGTCCGGCCGAAATCGGACACGGCGCTTGTGGCAGCAGCGGTGGCCACGATCGCGCTGGTCGCCTGGCTGCTCCTTGCGGGCGGTCACGCCCTGCTCTTCGGCGCCGACCCGATTTCCGTCTTCGGCTGATTGAAGTCCGCCTCGCCGGACCAGGCGCTTGCCAGCGGCGCGACCGGCAGGCCCAGGAGATCGACGGCGCGACGGGCAAGGTGATCTACGATCTCCTGCACCGACTGCGGGCGATTGTAGAAGGCGGGGACCGGCGGCATCACGATCCCGCCCATTTCGGTAACTGATGTCATGTTGCGCAGATGCCCGAGATGCAGGGGCGTCTCTCGCGTCATCAGCACAAGCCGTCGCCTCTCCTTGAGCTGGACATCGGCAGCACGTGCAACAAGGCTTGTAGAAAGGCCGGTTGAAATTGCGGCCAGCGTCTTCATCGAGCACGGCGCAACGATCATTCCTGCGACAGGAAACGAGCCGCTGGCGATGGTCGCGCCGATATCGCCATTGTCGTAGCTTCTGTAGGCCTTTGGCAGCATCCCGTCATGGGCGTCGGCCCCAGCCTCGTGCAAAAGGGTCCGCTTGCCGCTTTGCGTGACGACGAGATGGACCCGCACGCCGAGCCAGCACAAGAGATCGAGGACAGCAAGGCCAATAGCCGCGCCTGAGGCTCCAGTAACCGCCAGTACGACGTCGCGCTGCTCATGAAACGATGTCACGTTTGATCCTTTCCAATGTTGTTGCTGCGCGCGCCGCGATGTCTGACGGCATGCGCAGTTCGCGACCCCATTCACGGTCGCTCTCCGGCCCGATCTTGCGGGTGGCGTCGAGGCCCATCTTCGTTCCGAGACCCGGTCGAGGTGATGCGAAATCGAGATAATCGATCGGCGTGTTTTCGAGGACCGTCAGGTCGCGCGACGCGTCGAACCGCGTGGACACGGCCCACATGACATCCTCCCAGCTCCTCACGCCGATGTCGGCATCGACCACGATGATCAGCTTGGTGTAGTTGAACTGCGGCAGCATCGACCAGAGCCCCATCATCACCCTGCGCGCCTGTCCCGGATACCGCTTGTCGATGGAGACGACCGCCGTGCGGTAGGAACAGGCCTCTGGCGGCAGCCAGAGATCGCAGATTTCGGGAAATTGTCGCCGCAGGATCGGGACGAACAGCTCTGTCATCGCCTCCCCGAGCCTGGAGGGCTCGTCCGGCGGGCGGCCGGTATAGGTCGACAGGTAAACCGGCGAGCGGCGGGTGGTGATGGCGCTCAACCGGACGATCGGAAAGGGTTCGACGCTGTTGTAATAACCGGTGTGGTCGCCGTAGGGGCCTTCAGGCGCAGTCTCATCGATCGACACGTGCCCCTCCAGAATGATCTCGGCGCAGGCCGGCACGTCGAGCGGCACGGTCAGAGCGCTGACGACCTGCGTGCGCGCGCCACGCAGAAGACCGGCGAAGTTCAGTTCGCTCACGCCTTCGGGCAGGGGCATGACAGCGGCAAGCAGTGTCGCAGGGTCGGCGCCGATTGCGATCGCCACTGGCATGTCCTGACCGCGTCGCTGCCATTGGCGGAAGTGCTTTGCGCCGCCGCGATGGGCAAGCCAGCGCGCGATCAGGGAGGAACGGTCGCGAACCTGCATCCGATAGATGCCGACGTTGACGTCGTCAGGATCGTCGGGGTCGCAGGTTATCACCAGCGGCCAGGTCACCAGAGGGGCCGGTTCGCCCGGCCAGCACCATTGGACTGGAAGCATGCCGGTATCGATATCGGCTCCACGGTAGACCACCTCCTGCGACAGGGCTGTGCGTCGATGCCTCGGCCGCATGCGACTTGCGGCCGTGAGCAGCGACAGCTTGCTCAAGGCGTCTGCAAGCGACTTCGGCGCGGAAGGGTTTCGAAGATCGGCGAGATCCTCTGCCAGTCGTCCGAGACCGCCCTGCCCGACCCCGAAACCAAGCTCTATGCGTTCCCTGGTGCCGAACAGATTGACGAGTACGGGGATGGGGCTGCGCCGTCCATCGGCGTCTATCGGTGCCTTTATGAGAAGGGCCGGCCCGTTTTCCTCAAGGACATGCTGATGCAGTGCCGTCAGCTCGTGGACGAGCGACACGGGTTCGTCGATCGACAGAAGCAGCCGGCGCTGCTCGAGCTCGCGAATGAAGGATTGCAGGTCGGCATGACGTTTGATCTTGGGCGCGTCGTTTAGCATGGGGATGCAATCGGCGAGGAAACCGCTCCTGTCTTTGTCTCAAAACAAACAGGGCGAATGCGACAGGCCCTAGGGTGCCAATCTCACGAGAAGAGGCCTCAATGCTTGTTCCATCCCGCTTGATGACCGCGGCCGGTATTGTGCCGTTGCCGATCGCGGCCCGCGCCGCATCCCTGCTGTTCGAGCAGGTGCTCAAATCCCACCCCCGGCTCTTCGACCGGCTCGGGGATTATCGATATTTGTGTTTTGGCTTTGCTCCCTCGGACCTTGCCTTCGAGTTCGTGATCCGGCCCGCCGGAGGCAGTATCCGAACTTTCCGGCGCGGGCGCGCACCGGAAACGGACGCCAAGATCAGTGGCCCCCTGCTCCTGATGCTCGGGCTTGCCGAGGGCCGCCTGGATGGTGATGCCGTCTTCTTTGCCCGCAAGCTTGCCGTGACAGGCAATATGGAAGCTGTGCTCGCACTTCGAAATGCGCTCGACGACAGCGGAATCGATCTGGTGAAACTGGCCGGAGACATGTCGGGGCCAATTCGCCGTCCCGTGATGGCGACACTCTCATCCATCCGGCGCCGTGCGCTCAAAGCCGAAGGTGCTAGATGGAACTGATATGCCCAGCAGGAACCCCCTCGTCCTTCAGAGAGGCCGTCGATGCAGGTGCGGACGCGGTTTATTGCGGCTTTCGCGACGAAACGAACGCCAGAAACTTCCCAGGTTTGAATTTTGAACTGCAGGAGCTTCGAGAGGCCGTTTCCTATGCCGGCGCCCGAGGCGTCAAGACATTCGTGGCACTGAACACATTCATGACGGCAGGGCGGGAAGATCTCTGGTATCGCCGGGCGCAGGAAGCAACCGATGCCGGGGCCGACGCGCTGATCGTCGCCGATTTCGGCCTGATGGCCCATGTCGCCGAACGTCACCCGCATCAGCGCCTGCATATTTCCGTGCAGGCTTCAGCCTCCAATCCGGACGCGCTTGCCTATCTGGTCGAAAGTTTTGGCGCAGCGCGCGTTGTCCTTCCCCGAACGCTGACGGTCGCCGACATTGCCCGCATCGCCCGTCACGTGCCCTGCGAACTTGAAGTCTTCGTCTTCGGCGGCCTCTGCGTCATGGCGGAGGGACGCTGCTCGCTTTCCTCCTACGCCACCGGAAAATCGCCCAACATGAACGGCGTCTGCTCGCCGGCAAGCCACGTCCGCTACCGGCAGGAGGGCACCGACATGGTATCGGAACTGGGCGGGTTTACGATCAACAGGTTCTCCGAGAAGGAACCGGCCGGCTATCCAACCCTCTGCAAGGGGCGCTTCGAAATCGGCAAGAGCAAGACCTACGCCTTCGAGGACCCGGTTTCTCTCGATGTCATGGACCAGCTGGACGAGCTCCAGGCAGCCGGTGTCACAGCGCTGAAGGTAGAGGGGCGCCAACGCGGCAAGGCTTATATCTCGCAGGTCGTTTCGACGCTCCGCGCCACGATGGAAGCGGCCCCCGCCGATCGCCCCGCACTCATGGCCCGTCTGAAGGCCCTCAGCGAGGGACTGGAGACGACGCATGGCGCCTATGAGAAGCGGTGGAGGTAAGAGATGAAGCTGACACTTGGCCCGCTCCAATATCTCTGGCCGACCGACCGATGGCGCGACTTCTATTTCGCGATCGCCGACGAAGCGCCTGTGGATGTCGTCGTTATCGGCGAGACGATCTGCTCGAAGCGCCTGCATTTCATGGAGGCCGAACTTGCTGTCGTCATCGAGCGGCTGGAGGCAGCAGGAAAAGAGGTCAGGCTCTCGACACTGGCGCTTGTTACGCTCGATCGCGAGGCGAATTATCAAAGGGCACTCGCTCAGGAGGATGTCAGGCTCGTCGAGGCCAATGATCTCTCTGCCCTTTATCTTCTGAAGGGCCGGCCGCACGCCGTTGGACCGTTCATCAATGTCTATAATGCAGCGACAGCACGCGTTCTGGCGTCCAACGGTGCGACGGCGATCTGCCTGCCGCCGGAACTTCCGGCCTCCTCCGTCGCCGCCATTGCCAGGACCTGCCCCGATCTGGATCTAGAAGTCTTCGCCTTCGGCCGCATGCCGCTCGCCATCTCCGCGCGCTGCGCTCACGCCCGCTCGAAAGGGCGAACCAAGGACAATTGCCAGTTCGTCTGCCAAGAGGATCCTGATGGCATCACGGTCAACACCATTTCAGGCCAGCCCTTTCTCGCCCTGAACGGCGTGCAGACGCTGTCGCATACCTGTCAGGCGCTGCTCGAGCGATCCGACGAATGGACGGCACAGGGTGTCAGTTCGCTTCGGCTGTCGCCGCAGACCTGCGACATGGTCGAAGTATCCTCGACTTTTCGCGGGATGCTGAATGGAGCAATCGAGCCCGGGCAGGCGCTGACCAGGCTGCGCGATCTCTATCCGGACATTCCGCTATCGAACGGGTTTCACCACGGCAAGAGCGGCGCGGAATGGGTCGCGCGCCTGAGAAACGCAAAGGATTTGGCACAATGAAGATGAGACTGTCGGAAAGCGACGCTCCCGGCGACAGACGGATCTTCTCTGCTCTGCGTCAGATAAAGGCTTTTGCGAAGGACCCGGATTCCGACTGCAACTGCACCCTCATCATCGATGAATTGCTCGCGCATCTGGTTCCAAGACAAAGAGCCGCCGTCGTGCAGGAGCTGTTCATGTCGGCGCTGCGCCAAAAAACGAAGGTCGGCACGCTCCTGGAACTTCTGAAGGAACTCGAGCAGTTTGGACCTGCCTCCGAAATCGGCGAGATCGAGGAAGCGGCTCTGATTTTCGACGATGTGGCAAAGCAGGCAAGAATGGGCTCTCAGCTTCTCAGAGCCTTCGTCGCCAATCGGCGAGACATTCTTGGTGCCCAGCAAACCCTTCTCGCGAAAGAGGCCGGGGAAATTCCATCATGAAGGCAGAAAACCGCCGGGATCGGCACGTCGACGTGCTCGAGGTCATAAGCTGTGGCGGCTCGCCCGGCGGGGAATCGCGCGCAGCTCTCGAAATGTTTCTCCTGCAGACACGGCCGACCCTCGCGCCGGAGCCGACTGCCGGCGACCAACTGAACGGTCTGCGTATTAGCGTCAATGAGGCGGGCGGGAGGCCACGTCCGTGAAAGCCAGCCAGTGGTCGACCGGTATTGTCACCGACATCATCGCATTTGCGCCAGATCAATCACGGTCGAGGCTAATGGTTTATGCTCGTCATATTGCAAGGAGTGATCGGAATGGGAAGTTTTAGCACCTGGCATTGGCTAATCGTCCTTGCCATCGTCCTCATCCTGTTTGGACGCGGCAGGATCCCAGAACTCATGGGCGACGTGGCACATGGCATCCGGGCCTTCAGGAAGGGATTCGACGACGAGCAGGTCAGCGGAAAGGACAGGCACGGCGATGCAGATCGGCCTTAATCCTGACCGACACAACTGTGCTGGATGCCGGGGGAGCGCATGATGGACTACGCGATCATCTCGGCTCGGTTCGACGACGCAGAAAAATGCGGTCGAATCGATCTTCAAATCGCGAACCAGATCAGGCAGTTGATCGTCACCAGGCGATCGCTGCTGAGTGTTGCATCGCCACCGCGCGCGACCGAGGCGCGGCTTTTCCAGTTCCAGCATAACTTTTGCGAAATTGCGCTCGCCTATGGCAAATGCGACCGGAGGCGGACGGAAACGCTGGTCGTCACAGCAACCGACGTAAGGCGCTGGCGCCGCGGTCATTCACAGTCAGAACCGCTGTGGACGTGGCATGATGTCGGCACCATCACCCCCGTTCCCCGCCCGACCGAACCTACACCCCGGCTACGCGCTTCGGCCGAAAAGCGCGAACGCTTCGTGGGCGCATAGTTTCCCGAGACGGCCTCGTCCTGATCGCGCGATATCGCGAAGCTCGGTCTCGAGCAGTTCTCATTCGTTCGCGCGGTTGCGATTGAGACATGGCGCCTTTGAAAGATCGTCAGAGATGCAGAACGTGTCTTCGGGTGCTTGATAGATCTCTCTTAGGAGCATCGCTGGAGAAGCTGCTCGGCAAAACGGGGAGCGCATGTGCCTGCATGACCGGCGAAATGCTATCGCCCTCTGGGAGCTCGTCCTCGATCAACCTCGATCCACCCGGAGCGGTCCTCGAACTGATACAGATCAAAACGATCCGTCAGAATCCATGAGAAAGGGTTTAGACAATCGAGGACCGGATCTGATGAACCTGCCTACATTCGCACTCGCCGTCTTATCGCTGTTGATCCTCCCCGGCCCAACCAATGCGGTTCTCGCCTTGGCGTCGACAGCCCTAACGTTCCGGCGGTTCCTATCGCTTATCTCTGCAGTCTTGCTCGCTTACCTCGCAATCATCGTTCCGGTGTCAGGGATCGCCGCTCCGCTCCTTCATGGCCATCCGACCATTGCCAGCATCGTCAAGCTGATTTCGGCGATCTGGGTTCTTTATCTTGCGCTCAAGCTATGGGCTCCGGCACGATCGGGCGGCCGTAACAGGCTCAGCCTCGGTCCACTCTTCATCACCACGCTGCTCAATCCGAAGGCCGTCATTATCGGCCTCTCCCTCGTGCCCGCTGTCCAAGCCGGCGTACCTGCCGTGATGGCGACATTCGCCTGCTGCGTGGCGGTGACCTCAGCGATCTGGCTAGGCCTTGGCAGTCTCATTGTTGGACAGCATGCGCAGATGCCAACACTTGCGCGGCAGTGTGGTTGCGCAGCATTGGTTGCCTTCGCCGTGATCCTTGCCGTCGGCGCCTTATTGGACCTGAGAGCGATCTGAGTTTTTCAGGGCGGCATCTGGAACACCGCTGTCGTTTGCGAGGTTTGACATCTTGGTCGGCGATTAGACGGCCTGCCCTGTCCTGTCATCAGCGGCGAAGACCAACAGGACTTCCAGCGCAAATGGCAGAAGGACAAGCTGACGGCAATCGGCCCATCCTATCCGACCTGCCAGTGGCGGACAGCAATCCTCGGCGCTCTTGATGCGCTCGACGGCAAACCAGGTACCTGGTTCGGAATGGATCCTGCCTCAGCCGGCGATCACGCAGGAGACGCTGACAAGCTATATCGACGAGCGCATGCCGCCGTTAGACTCCAGCCTTTGCGGCTGCCAGGACCTGCCTGGCTATCCGGAGCTTCGGGGTGGCAAGAAATCGGTTTTGAAGACAGCAGCGCCGGCGGGAACGCCGGGGTATCCCGCATTGGCCGGCGTCGCAGGCGGCAATGAGGAGTTTTCCATGTGGCAAACCGACAATTGCGCCAGTCAGAGGTTCCGGGGTTGTGGCTGAAAGAATCGGCTCCAGGTCGTCCACCTCTGCGGCCAAAAGCGGAACCCGGCACAAACGGCCCGGAGCTGAAGCTGCGCGCGTGCCCGCCTCCAACAATCAATCGCTGTCCACCAGACCATCCACGGCCTGTCATTTCGCCGGTTGAGACCTCGCACTCAGCTTGTTGCCGTCAGGATCGCGAAGATATGCCACGAATGCCCCGTTCGGACGCTCCGAAGGTGGGCTCTCTATTGCCGTGCCTCCATGCGCGGTACCGGCAGCATGCCACGCTAGAACGTGGTCGCGGCTCGCGGCGACGATACCGATCGTTCCACCATTGGCCGCGGTCGCAGGCTTCCCATCGATCGGTTTCGTGATCATCAGCCGGCCGCCTTCGTGTGCATAGATCAGCCGCCCTCTCGCATCCATCTCGCCGGGCTTGCCGCCTAACGCCGCGAACGTCGCGTCGTAGAAGCTTCTGGCCCGCTCCAAGTCGTTGCTGCCGATCATGACGTGCGTGAACATGCTTCATCTCCTGTGGGATGCTTGTGTAATCTGATTCCTGCCTGTTATCGGTCGAAGTTTCTTAAATATTTTGCTGGCGACGCGCCGAGCGCTTTCTTGACCGTGGTGATAAACGCAGAGATGGATTCGTACCCGAGGTCGGCAGATACCCGCTGAACCGTCGAAGGCGCCTTCTTCTGCGGCAAATTCAGCTTCGACATTGTAGGGTGGCAGGCTCTCCCGATTGCGGACTTGATAAGCGTTAACCTTTCATTAACCATAGCTCCCTAGCTTCCGGAAAGAGAAGCAAGAATGTCCGGCAATTTTCGAGGAGGACGCCATGTCGCTCGTGACGGTGCCAGGTAAAATTCGCTTGTATGGCGGTCATGCCATTCTGATCATGACGGAAGGAAACCTACATCAGGCCGTCTGCATCACCGACGATGCTATGCCTGCCGGTGAAGGCGACATCATGCAAGGCCTCCTTCAGTGCCTTCAAGTCTATGAGGGCATCGCCGATCGCAAGTTCTCGGACGGTGAACTGGCATATGATGGACGGGTGTGGATTACGTCATCCGATATCACCCCACATTAAGCAATCGTAACACCCGTGGCTATGCCGAACGCTTCGTCAGAGGCGCAGCGTCCACATGGTTGGCAGCTTTAGGCCGATAGCGGCGATGGTCGACAACCTGTTACGTGGGCGCTCTCATGAAATTTGTAACCAGTGGATCGTCCCGATGAGTAAGGGGAAGCCGGAGCTTCGCCGCCAGCTCTCCGGCTAGTCAGGTCTTGCCGCTTCCGCCATTGCTGTGACGAAAATCGTTCCATCACCCTTTCTCCACCGAAAGTCAGGTCAACGACCCCCGGTCGTTTTGTTCGACGATTTCCTCACGACAATGCCGAGTTTCCGTGCAAGCTTGCTTCGAAAAGCATCGATGGCGGATCCACTTCACCCAGGATCCGGATAACCCGCTCGCAATAGCTCGGCCCTGCGAGCGTCAGCTCTATCCGCCTTGGGCCGGCGTCATTATCGGCGGCGCGCGTTGGACCCGGTACCGGCCTATCGCGCGAAATCTCTGTCTTCGGCGTGATAGTGAGCGAGCTGCCGGCAAGCACTGCATCAAAACCCGTCGCTTCGGCTGCCGCGCCGGTGAACTTTGCAGTCAGCGCATCATCACTCCCCGGAAATTTTACAGACACTGTACCGCCATCGTTTTTCGCAACTGAGATGTCACTTTCGCAGCGCAGCCATCCAGCAAGGCCGACACCCCCTCAATTGCGCTCGATAGGCGGGAGCAACCTCGTCCTTTTCGATCTTCGACATGGTAATGATCGGGACGACCAGGCTGAAATCATACATCGCTTCGCTGGCAAAGACGCTTGTCGCCGTTTCGACAGCGACCGAAAATCCTTCACCTTCCAACATGTCCTTGACGATTGCAGCGCATTGCTCCGGCTCATGCCCGATCCAGCCGTCCCAAACGATAAGTGCTTCGCGTATCGTAGAACTCCTCAGTGAGCGGCCCGGCCGATGCCTTGCATTGCTTCCGTGGTCGCGTCCCCAGCCCCATCTTCCAGCCACCGCACGTCTTTGGGGGACAGTTGGATGGCGGAGGCTGCAAGGCTGTGGCGAAGCTCTGCGAGGCTTGCCGGCCCAATCAGAGGAATGACCGGCCAGGGTTGATTGAGGACATAGGCGAGCGCGATCTGGATCGGATCCTTGCCAAGGCGCCTGCCGAGCTCTTCTGCGCGGCCCTTACGCTGAAAATTCAGGTCGGAATACCAGGCGCGAGCGAGGTCCCGATCATCGAATTTCCGTGGCCCGGATCTGTCCGTAAAGAAGCCGCGTGCCTGGCTCGACCAGGCAAAGTTTGTGACCCGTCGCTGTCTCAACCAGCTCTTCCAGCCGGCGTCGGAAGAAGCGATGCAACCCGCCCAGACCGGATCGACCATCTCGGCCAGCGAGAAGTTGTTGGACAGCACGCTTGGTCTGGTCTTGCCTGTGCGTTCGGCATAGGCGATCGCTTCGTCCATGCGTTCCCGCGTCCAGTTCGATCCGCCGATCGGTCCGCGAATGCGGCCGGCCCTCACCTCCGCATCCATGGCATCGACGAACTCGCCGACAGGCACGTCGGGATTGTCGCGATGCATGAAATAGACGTCGACATGGTCGGTCTGCATCCGCTCCAGGCTGGTGGTCAGCTGTTTGGCGATCACATCGGGATAGCAGAGCGGCGAATGCGCCCCCTTTTCGATGATCACTACCTCGTCCCTGACGCCTCTGCTGAGAACCCATTCGCCAATCAGCCGGTCCTGCGTGCCGCCCCCATACTGGAAGGCGGAGTCGATGAGATTGCCGCCGGCTTCGAAGAATGCATCGAGAGCGATCGAGGCTGCCGGGAAGGTCGAAAACAGCATCATGCCGAGAGCCAGCATCGATGTCTCCTTTTCCACCCCGTCAATATGCCCTCTCGGAACGATCACATCCTTGCGGCGGAGCTGTTCCCCGGTCAGCGTCCTCGTTCTGACGGCCGGCGTTTCCAGCGCATATTCAAGCCCGATGGCGGCGCGCCACTTGTCCATGACCTTGAGATTGCCGAGCGTGTCGGCAGCCGACATGCCTGGATAGGCGAATTCCCGTCGCCCTGTGCGGATCGCCTCGGCCGCCGCATCCACCTCGAAACTGTAGACGTGCCGCGGCTCATCGACGTCGATGTCCTGCCGTTTTCCAGCTGCATCGAAGAGCCTGATGACCGCAGTGCCGCCCTGCTTGCCGGCAGCAAACCAGAAATGATCGATCTCGATCGATCCGGCAGTCCCGAAGATCCGCAGCACGTTGTCCTGGACAAGTGAGACCGAGCAGGCGACTTCAGCAATGATGCCGTTCGGGAAACGCAGGATGGCCGCACTCCATTCGTCGATGCCGGTTGAGCCGAGATGCCCGACGCCAAAGACCTGGTCCGGCTCGAGGATGCCGGCCGCCTCGTGGATGCCGGCGATCAGCCTTGCCATCGAGACGGGATAGCCGCCGACATCGAGAATGCCGCCACCGGCCAGATCATTGGCAAACAACCGGTGCTCCTGTTCGAACGGCTTGGCAAAACCGAAGCTCGACTTGATCATGCGGACATCGCCGATCGCCTTGGCCTTGAGAAGCTCGATCAGCTTCAGCGTCAACGGGTGCAGCCTGTACATATAGGCTTCGCCGAGGAAGGTACCGGCCTCGCGCGCGGCCGTCTGCATGGCTTCCGCCTCTGCTGCCGACAGGCCGATCGGCTTCTCGCAGAGCACATGTTTTCCGGCCCTTGCTGCCTTGATTGCCCATTCCGCATGCGTCGGATGCGGTGTCGCAATATAGACTGCATCGATTTCCCCGTCTGCTAGGAGCGCCTCGTAGCCCTCGAGTATCCGTGCACCGGGGAAGCGCTCGGCAAGGCCTGCTCGGCCCGGGTCGCGAGTGGCAATTGCATCTAGCCGGCCTGTCCTCGATTGCGCGACACCTGCAAAGAAGTCGCCAGCGATCCTGCCGGGGCCAAGGATGCCCCAGCGAATTCTATCCATATCGGTCATCTCGTATTCCTAACCTTCAGGTCGGTTGGCGTTGGCAGCGCGGTATGTCTAGGAAAGCTGGACCACGGCGCAGCCGTAGCCCTCGAGTGAGAGGTGACCGTCGACCGGCTTGCCCGCATCGAGCAGATCGACCCCGGCCGCAACATGTGACAGGACGGTCGGCTTGTCAGTGTAATTCTGGATGAAGAGGAGCCGGCGATCTGCGTTCATCCGCATCGTGACTTCGACGCCCTCCGGCAGGTCGGCGATTAGCGGTTCGATACCGGCCTCGCCAAACAGGCGCTCCGATAGTGCCTCCGTCAGGTCCGGCGTGAGATAGGTGCCGAGATAGACCACCCGGCCTTTGCCGACAGTGTTCGAGGTTGCCATCGCCATTCCGTCGGCGTAGCGGTTGGACCAGACCGCGATCGTCTCGACGCCGGCGTCGACGGTCAGGTTTTCGTAGAAATAACCGGCCGTCAGTTCACGATTGCCGATTTTGAAGCGACGTTCGCGGCGATGGGATTCCGCGGGTCTGTTCGGAGGCACGACCAGACCGCCGGAGCGCTCCATGACGTCGAAGAGGCCCTTCGCTCCGGGTGCGGCAAGCCGTCCGAAATCCTCCACCTGCACACCCGTCAGTTTCGAAAGCGAAGTTCCAGGTGCGGTCTGCCTGATGACGTGATTGTTCTCGTCGCGCGTTCCCGTGCGGGCGCCGACCACGACGGTACCGCCCTTCTCCGCAAAGGCCTTCAGCCGCTCGGTCCATTCGTCCTTCCACATGACCCAGTGCGGCACATAGAGAAGCTTCAGCTTCGTAAGATCGTCTTCCGGATGGATGAAGCCGCAGGCAATGCCGCGATCATAGCAATACTGGTGAAGGAGGACCGCATCGTCCTGCGGGCTTGGCAAGCCGATCGGATAGGTCTTGTGGGCCTCCTGGTTGTCGAAATCCGACCCGGCGATGCCAACGTCCATGCGCACATAGGTGCCGAGGATCTTGTCCTGCAGCGCCGTCATCTCGGTGGCGAACTGTTTCGCCTCCTCGTAGCGGTGGCGCGGGACGTCGTCGTGATCGATGATACCCATCCAGTAGATCTCAGCGCCGAAATGGGCGGGACGCCAGCGGAAGAACATCAAGCCGTCCGCACCGCGGGCAACCGAAGACATCGCCATGCGCCGCATCTCTCCAGGTTCCGGCGTCAGCGTGCAGAAGCCCGGCTGGCTGCCGAAGTTCGACTGCTGTTCGGGCACGATGTAGTTGCCCGAAAATCCGCGGCAGATGTCGAGATGAAGCGCCTGGACCTTGGCGTGATTGCCGATGCGCTGGAACTCGTCATAGAGTAGCGGATAGATGTCGTAGCCGACGAAATCCAGATCAGTGGTGAACTGTCCGCGAAAATCGATGTCGCGCAGGCCTCCAAGGTTGTGGAAGACGAACCAGGACGATTTGACGGCGCGTAGGATCTCGACCTGGTCGTGCTGGAAGCGGGCCGTCGAAAAGGCGAGGAAACGATGGTAGTCCTGGAGATGGCCGGGGCTTGGAAAGGTCGGCCCGAATTCGATCGGCAGCACAACCTGGTCGAAACCCTGATAGGCAGTTGCCCAGAAATCTCCGCCCCAGGCGTGATTGAGCTTGTCGATCGTGCCGTATTTGTCGGAAAGATATGCTTGGAATTCGCTGAGTGTCGCCTTTGAGAAACTCTCCGGCATGCTCGTGTTAAGCTCGTTGTCGGTCTGCCAACCGACGACATGGGGATTGTCGCGATAGTGTTCGGACATTGCCCTCGTGATGCGGCGGCTATGCTCGCGAAACACCGAGCTTGCCGTATCGCAATGCTGGCGCGACCCGTGGCTCATTGACCGCCCCTTCCCGTCCACGCGCAGGATCTCGGGATGGGCGGCCGTCAGCCAGCGTGGCGGGGTCGCCGTCGGCGTGCACATGATCGTATCGATGCCGTGGCGCGCAAGAACGGCGATCGCCCGGTCGAACAGGTCGAAATCGAAGCGCCCGAGTTCGGGTTCGAGAATATGCCAGGCGAATTCGGCCATTCGCACGACATTGAAGCCGGCCTTGGCCATGCGCTCGGCGTCGCGCTCCCAGTAGCTCTCGTCGACATGCTCGGGATAGTGAGGGGCGCCAACGAGGAATCGATCGGTCTTGACCGGGTTCCAGGCGGAAATTGTCGCAGATTTCTGTTCAGACACGGCGAGGATCCTGATTGCTATTTGTCGATGATTGCCTTGCGGGCGCTGATCGTGCGTCCGCCATCCGGCGCGAAGAGATAGAGTTCGGTCGGATCGAGCTTGAGCGTCACCGACTGATCGGCCTTGAAGGGCGCGACATAGCTCAACTGAACCGTGATATTTCCCGTCCCGCTTTCCGAAGCGACGGTCCTGAGTTCGCCGGCATCCACGTAGAGGATCGTCTCCCGACCCAGATGCTCGACGAGACGCACCACGCCGTTCAAGGCCCCCGGCTGCCCGTCGGAGACCACGGAGATGGTTTCGGGACGTACACCGAGCGTCAGTTCCGTACCTTTCGCGAGCGCCGAGGGTTCCGACAGTTCGACTGTCAATGGTGCAAGGCCCGGCGCGGAAACGCGGATCTCGTGGCCCGACACGCCGTCGACCGTGACGGAAAGAAAGTTCATGCGCGGTGCCCCCAGGAAGCCCGCGACGAACAGATTGTCGGGATTGCGATAGAGCTCGAGAGGCGAGCCTACCTGCTCGATGATGCCCTGGTTCAGGACGACGATCCGGCTTGCCATCGTCATGGCCTCTACCTGGTCGTGGGTGACATAGACCATCGTTGCACCGAGCTCGGCATGCAGGCTCGAAAGCTCTACACGCATCTGCGTGCGCAGCGCCGCATCGAGATTCGACAGCGGCTCGTCGAACAGAAACACCTCGGGCGAACGGGTGATCGCCCGTCCGATTGCAACACGCTGGCGCTGGCCGCCGGAGAGTTGCTTGGGGCGTTTGTCGAGCTGGTCGGTGATGCGCAGGATCCTGGCGGCGCGGGCCACCGCCGCGTCGATCTCCGCTTTCGGCCGCTTGGCCATACGGAGGCCGAAACCCATATTCTCGGCGACCGTCATATGCGGATAGAGCGCATAAGACTGGAAGACCATGGCAATGCCGCGGTCGCCAGGTTCCTCGCGGCTGACGTCGCGTCCGTTGATGCGGATCTCGCCGGAGGTGATGCCTTCAAGACCGGCGATCGTCTTCAAGAGGGTCGACTTGCCGCAGCCCGACGGGCCGACCATGACGATGAACTCGCCTTCCTCCACCGAAAGATCGATGCCGCGCAAGGCGTGATAGGCGCCGTAATTCTTGTTTATCTGTCGCAGTTCGAGGCTGGTCATGCTTCCTGGCTCTCTGCTTTTCGAGATCTAAGGTGCGGGTTCGTGGAGGCAGTCATCCCTTGACCGCTCCCATCGTCAGGCCCGCGATGAAGTGGCGCTGCATCAGGAAGAACATCACGACCGGTGGCACGGCGACGACGATCGTTCCTGCCGAGATGAGGTTCCAGGCCGAGACCCATTCGCCGCGAAGATTGGCAAGGCCAGCCGTCACCGGCTTGACGGAATCGCTGACCGTCAGCACGACGGCCCAGAAATAATCGTTCCAGATGAAGGTGAAGAGCAGGATCGCGAGTGCTGCAAGTGCTGGGCGCACCAGCGGCACGGCGACATGGATGAGGGTCTGGAAGGGACTTGCGCCTTCAGCCCTTGCAGCCTGGAAGAGTTCATCGGGCAATGCGGCGATGAAATTGCGCATGAAGAGGGTGGCAAAACCCGTCTGGAAGGCGACGTGAAAGATGATCAGTGCCGTCGTCGTGTCGATCAGATCGAGCCTGACCATCAGATCGCGCACCGGGATCATCATGATCTGATGCGGCAGGAAGTTGCCACCGACGAAGAGCGCGAAGATCAGCATGTTGCCGGGAAATCGATATCGGGAAAGCACGAAGCCAGAGAGCGTGCTCAGGACGAGGACGCCGATAACCGAGGGGATCGTGATCATCAGGCTGTTGATGAAATACTGTGCCATCGGCGTCTGGGTGAAGACGGCTTTATAGTTGTCGATCAGGCCGAACTCCGTCGGCCAGCCCCACAGGTTGCCGCCCATGACATCGCTCGTCGAGCGGAACGACGTCAGGATGATCGCAAAGAGCGGGCAGAGCCAGAGCAGAAGGACGACGAGGACGGCGAGGAAGTAGAAGCGGCGCTGCCAGACGGCCGTCTCCGGAATTGGACGAGGATACATCAGCCGCCCCTTTCTTCCGTGCGGACGATCCGCGACAGATACCAGATGATGAAGGCCGCCATGATCACGAAGAGGACCGATGCGATCGCCGCGCCATAGCCGAACCGGTAGGAAAAGATCGATTGCTCGAACATCTGATAGGCAAGCACCGATGAGGAGCCGAACGGTCCGCCGCGCGTCATCACCGACACCATGTCGAAGGAGCGAAGTGCGCCGACGACAGTGACCGCAATGGCGATGAAGGTCACCTGGGTCAGTTGCGGCAGGACGATATGCCAGAGCATGTTCCATCCCCTGGCGCCATCGACGCGCCCCGCACCGATCAGCTCTTCGCTCAGATTGTTGAGGCCGGCGAGATAGAGCACCATGCAGAAGGTGACCTGCGGCCAGAGCGCTGCGATGACGATCGCGAAGGTGACGAAATGTTCATCGGAAAGCACGGCGGGTGCGGTCGCTCCAAACGCCTTGAAGATCAAGGCGAGCAGCCCGAATTCCGGCGTATAGACCCACGTAAAGACGACGCCGACCGTCACCGAGGCGAGCACCAGCGGGATGAAGAACAGCGACTTCAGGAAGCGCATGCCGCGGATCTTCTGATTGACGAGCAGCGCGATGGCCAGCCCGAGCGGCGGTGCCGCCATGAACATGATGAGCCAGATCAGATTGTTCTTCAGCGACGTGTAGAATTGCGGATCGTTGTAGAGCTCGACGTAATTGCCGAAGCCGATCCACGTCATCGGCCCCATCCCGTCCCAGTCATGCAGGCTGATCCAGAGACTGCGGACGGCCGACAGAAGAATGACCGTAAAAAACAGGAGGATCGCGGGAGCGATCAGCAAAGTTGGGGTGAGCCACCATCGCTGGCGGCGCCATAGCATCAACATTGTTCAGAACCTCTAGAGGAAATGAGGGAGCGGAACCGCAATTCCGCTCCCCGGTCGTCGGGAGGAGAACTAGATCTTGTAGATACGCTTGCGCGTGCCTTCGAGGCGCTGCAGGATCGCCTGCCGACGCTCAGGCTTGGCCATGAATTCCTGGAAGCCGACGAGACCGGCCTGGGCCATATCAGGATCGCTGTCGCGGTCGTAATATTGCGAAGTGCCCTTCACCTGCTTCAGGGATTCCACCGCCGCATTGACCAGCGGATCTTTGCTTGGCGGCAGGTCGGTGCGCGGCGGCACATTGCCCCCCGGCTCCAGATAGGTCGCGAGATTTTCCGGCTTGTAGAAATAGGCGAGGAATTCACGCGCGCCCTGCTTGTTCTTGCCGTTTGCCGGGATGTGGACAGAGTTCAGCGAGAATTCCTCAAAGCGCGGAACGCTGGCGTCAAGCGTCGGGAATGGTGCGAAAGACAGCTGCGGCAGATCCGCCTCGGTGAAGGCCGCCCTCAGGAACGCTCCGAGATTCATCATCCCGGCCTTCTTCTGGGCAAGCAGGGCCGCAGCCTCCTGCCAGCCGAAGGACGTGTGGTTCGGCGTGAACACTTCCTTCTTGATCATCGCTTCCCACTGGTCAAAGACAGGCGTCAGGGCCGGATCGAGATAGCTCATCTGGCCGTCCATCAACGCCATGTGCTTGTCGAGACCATTGATGCGCAGGTTCATCTGGTCGAACCAGCCGGCGGCAGGCCAGAGCTCCTTCGTACCGATGGCGATCGGCGTTAGGCCGGCACCCTTCGCCTTATCGCAATAGGCAGCAAATTCATCTGCCGTCGTCGGCACCGTCAGTCCGTTCTGGTCGAAGACGTCCTTGCGATAGAACTGCCCCCAGAGCGTGCCACCGGTCGGCAGGCCATATTGCTTGTTGTCGACTGTGACGGCGCCGGTGCTGGCACCGAGCACGTCCTTGTACTTTTCCTTCTCGAACAGATCAGAAATGTCGTCGAAGAGGCCGCGCTTGACGAAGGCGCGCATGCGGTTGCCTGAAAACCAGAAGCAGACATCTGGCGCGCCGGCCGTCAGATAGTTGCGGATCGCGGTCTTGTGGGCCTCGTGGTCCATATTGTTGATGACGACCTTGGTCCCGGCCTGCTTGCCGAAGTCTTCTGCGATCTTTTTCAGTGCTTCGAGCGCCTTGCCGTTGCTTTCGGCCGAAATCACATTGATTTCCTGGGCCTGGGCAATGGCCGGAATCGGAAAACTGCCTGCGACCGCGGCAGCGGACATGACGCCGGCGCTCTTCAAAAAGGTTCGTCTTGTGGTCGATGCAAAATGCTTGGAAAATGCCATTGAATTCCTCCCAGTTGAGCTGATCAACACGTCCCGGCGGCCGTCCTCCAAAACGGAGACGCCGGGCATTCAACGTGCCGACCGCTTCATTCCGAGTTGATCGACGGGGCAAATTTATGCATAGATCAGACAGGGTCGCAATAGTTTATTTAAAAAATAAAGGAACTCTGCCGTGAAGCTCAAAAGTGACCAGACGACCGCCAGGGCCATGAACCGCCGTCTGATCCTGAACCTGCTCAGACAAGACGGGCCAAAGAGCCGCGCAGAACTCGCGACGATAACTCAGCTCAGTCCTGCCGCCGTTACGTTTGTTGTCGCAGATCTGATGGGAGAAGGTGTTGTCATCGAGGGAAAGGCAGTCTCCGGTTCTACCGGTCGTCGACCGACACCGGTGCAAATTGACTACGATCATGCGGTGGCGATCGGCTTTAAGCTGATGGCCGATACAGTGGAGTGCGTTGCAACTGATCTCGCGACAAACCCTATCGCCGCGATCCGCATCCCGATGCCAAGCAAGGCACCCGATGATGTCGCCGATCTACTGGCGGTGACGGTGCCGCGGCTGATCGGGCTTGCCGAACGCCCGCAAGCAAAAATCGCCGGCATCGGCATATCGATGCCGGGTGTCATCAATCACGAACAGACGATCTGCGTCAGAAGCCATCGGTTCAACTGGGACAACGTCCCCCTCGCCTCGCTGCTTGCCCGGCGAGTCAACGTCCCCGTCTGGCTGGAGGACGACACGAATGCCTATGCGATCGCCCAGCAGCTTTTCGGTCTTGGACGCCAGCATCGCAACATGGCGGTGCTGGCGGTCGGCGTCGGCATAAGCTGCGCCCTCGTCATCGAGGGAAAGCTCTATCGCGGTGCCAATGGCGCGGCCGGCAAATTTGGCCACACGCTTTTTGAAGAAAACGGACGTCTTTGCGAGTGCGGCAAGCGCGGCTGTCTGATGGCCTATCATTCCGAAGCATCGATCCTGCGACGATGGAAAGAGGCAAGAGGCGGAGGCGAGGACCTCGGCGCACCCGAATTGCGCCAGGCACTGGTTGCCGAGGATCCGGCCGCGGTTGCCATTGTCGGGGAGGCTGGCCGCGGGATCGGCACGGCGCTCGCAAACCTCGTCAACGTCACCGACCCGGAAGTGATTGTCGCTGGAGGCGAAGCGGTTTCGCTCGGAGAATATTTCCTGGCGCCGTTACGTGAAGCCTTTTCGCTGCGCACCTTTCGCACCCCCCCTCCAATCCTTCCGGACTGGGAGGATAATTCGTGGGCGAGAGGTGCCGCTGCGCTCGTCACGCAGCGAATGTTCGACTTCGAGTCGTCCGGCGGCATTACTGGTATCGGCGAGAATGGATACGGACCAGCGCGGGCATCGTAGGGGAAAGTTCCCGAATTAAGACGGGTGAGGACGCCCGTCTACATCTGCTGGAAGGCAAGCTCAGGAACAGGCATCCGTATATTTTGCGGTCTCATTGGCATCAGACAATGCCGGCCTCTGTCTTCGGCGTGATAATGAGCGAGCTGCCGGCAAGCTCGACATCAAAACCCGTCGCTTCGGCTGCCGCGCCGGTGAACTTTACAGTCACCGCATCATCACTCCCCGGAAATTTTACAGACACTGTACCGTCATCGTTTTTCGCAACCGAGATGTCACTTTCGCTCAGCGCAGCACCGTCAATCCCGTTACGTCGTATTTCGAGTGTCCCGTTGATTTCGACGAGGTCATGGCCATCGCCTTCGAACATATCGACGGTGGCTCGCCCTCCGGGTGTGTCAAGAATAAGATGATCGTTTCCTTTCCCCCCGGAGATATAGGTGGCAGTAGCAGCGATGTGTATCGTGTCGTCGCCGTGGCCGCCGTCGATGAATGCGGCGCTCAGGGATCGAATCGTCATGTCGTCGTCCCCTTCCCCGCCATCGACGTACCAAACCGTGTCCTGGGCCTCGACGAAGACTTTGTCATTGCCATCGCCACCATCTGCGATGAACACATCGTTTTCGCTTCGAAGGTAGATCTCATCGTCGCCGTCTCCGCCTTCAGTGCGATTGATCCCGGACATGCCCCAGTCGATGCCTGATGCGTTCGATATGAAGATCCTATCGTTGCCCGATCCGCCTTCGGTGCGATCGACGCTTCCGTTACCGGAAATGACGAGGACGTCATCGCCCTCGCCACCTTCCGTTCGGTCAATCAGGCCATGACTACTGACGTTGATGATGTCCTTGCCCGCTTCGCCCCGAACGAGGTCCACGGACGGCACCAACATGCCGTCAGAAAAAGCGTATAGGCCCGACGTCTTGACGGTGATGCGATCGTCGCCGGCACCGGCCTGCACCGTGGCCCAGGCCGCCTCTACCGATATCGTGTCATTGCCGGAGCCGGTCTGGACCGACGCCTTTCCGTCATCGATACGCACTGTAACGTCGGCATTGCCGAGGGCATCGAGGATGATGCGCAAGAATCGTGTCTTGGTGTCGCCGATGGCGAGATCCAGCGCCAGATTCGGCAACGTTGTCGTCGACACGGCGATAGAGTCAGGGTCGCGATCGGTCGATGCCTGCAGGAGTTTCAAGGCATATTCCTGTTGACTCGCAATCTTCGCATCAATCCGGTTGTCCATCATGTGTCGGCTCCATGTGCGATCAATCTGAAGGTGTGGTGCTTCTTCTGGAGAAGAAACCCCAGGTCGCTTGCTTGAAGCTGAATTCAACGACCGTTTGCGGCACGACGAACAGGCGCGTCTGCCAATCTTCTGACACCCCTCACCTGCCCGGCCGTGCGAGCGACCGGGCAATATCAATCATATCGTCGCGGCCGGCGGTCGGGTCCTCCCGGTTCCAGGCAACCCTGAGCCCGATCTTGAAATCGATGCCCCTCACCTTCTTGAACTCGCCCCCGGTTCGGCACATCCTGCGTCCATTCGGGCACCAAGCCGATGCCAAGACCGACCGAGACCAGCGACACCAGCGAGAAGGTGTCGTCGCAGGTGTAAGTGACATTGTCGGTCAGATCGTGTTCCTCGAGCACTTCCGCAAAATAGCGTTCGCTGTAGGAGAGGTTCTGACGGGAAAAGGAGATGATCTTCTCGCCTCAAATCCTCGAGATCGATCTCGCTCTTAAATGACAGCGGGCTCTCCTTGGCGACAGCCAACAGATAGCGCTCATAGGCAATCGAGAAGAAACGCAACGAGCCGATATTCTCCACCGGCCGGAAGAAGCCGAGATTGATGCGGCCCTCCTCGATATGGCGGATGAGCCTCTAGATGCGATTGGCAAAAAATCGACCGTCCTTGTCGATAACGAATTTTGTCGTACGTCTATGGATGTGAGGCGAACAAGCAGATCAAGGGAGAAATCACATGGACACGGGCGAATTGAGACCGGCAACGGAGCTAGCCGCGAAACGCGCAAGCAGATTCGCAAACGAAACAGCCGACTACGCCAAGGCAAGAATGGCGCTTTTGGCAGAAGAGATCGAAGTTCGGCGGCATCTGACGAGGCTTGCGGAGCAACGCAGGCGGCTGCCTCCCGGCCCGGTCGTCGAAAAGAACTATCGCTTCAAGGACGAGAACGGCAGCGAGACCGGTCTGGCCGAAATGTTCGGACATCACGATACGCTCGTGACTTATTTCTGGATGTTCGGTCCGCAGCGCGAACGACCCTGCCCGATGTGCACAAATTTCCTGGGCGGAGCGAACGGCAACGGCGCCGATGTCAAGCAGCGGGTCGCGTTCAAAATCATCGGTCGCAGCCCGGTCGAGAGGCAGCGCGCGTTCGCAATGGAGCGCGGCTGGCGCGACCTCGATTTCGCTCAGACCGTCGGCGACGACTATGCGAGAGATCTGGGTCTGCTCGACGCCAAGGGCAACGAGTATCCGGGGCTTACCGTCTATCAGAAGGACGGAAACGAAGTCCGCGTGTTCTATAGTGCCGAAATGCCTGCCGAGGCGGCAGATCCCGGACAGGATCCGAGAGGAGCCGTCGACATCGCGCCGCTCTGGAACATTCTGGACATGACGCCAGCCGGTCGCGGTACGAGCTGGTATCCGAAGCTCACCTATTAAGTACTCGCAGTTTGCGCAGTGCGAGCTTCGGCTACGACCCGGCGCGCCTGTCGACCCGAACCGGACCAGCGTGCGAGGGTTCTTTGCACCACATAGAGGCAAACCCGTAGCCGTCTTGCCACCGTCGCTTACCGACGCAACGGCCCGACGTTTTTCCATTCAAACGGCCCACTGGCGTTGCGCTGGCTGGCCTGGTGTGTTGGATGCTTCTTATCGTTCCTGCTGTTTATTTCGCACTCCCGGTTGGGCTTGATCCCGCATGCCAGCATCACTGCGACAGCAGCGCACGCGCCCTCGCGACGACAGGCGCGTCGATCATCTTTCCGTCGAGCGAAATGGCACCCTTGCCGGCCGACCCGGCGATCTCGGCAGCCTCGATGACACGGCGCGCCCAGTCAAGCCTTTCCGGGCTCGGCGAAAAAGCGGCGTTGAGAATGGCAACCGCAGAAGGATGGACGCAGCTCGCTCCATCGAAACCATGGCGCCTGGCCTCCTGTGCCGCGGCGTCGAGCGCTTCGAGATCACCGTAGTCAGCGACCGTCGTAAGCGTGCCGAAGGAGAGCTTGCCCTCCGCCTTTGCCGCCATGTGCACCATTAGCTTCGGCAGGCGCAGTACGTCCGGCAGCGGTTCGGCACCCATGCTGGCGGCCAGATCCTCGCCGCCCGCGGCAAGGGCAAGAACCCGCTGGCAGCCGGCGAAGGAGCGCGCATCGAGCACGGCGGCGGCATCCTCGATGAGCGGCACGAACCACGTCTGCTCGCGGCCGAGTTGGCGCTCCAATGTCTGCAGGTGATAGGCAAGAAGATGCAGGCGGCTGAGCGAGCGCGTCTTGGCGACGTAAAGGCCGAAGGCGCCGGCCCGGCAGGCGGCCTCGGCGTCCGGCATCTGCAATTCGGGTTCGGAATTGATGCGGACGAAGACAACAGCGCCATTGCGCCCCACGGAGGCGACGGCCTCGGTCAGCCTCGCGCGGGCGGCCTCCTTCTCGGCGGGTGCGACGGCATCCTCGAGATCGAGAATGATTGCGTCCGCGCCCCGCTCATGGGCCTTGGCAATGAACCGCTCGGAGGAGGCGGGCACATAGAGGAGCGAACGAAATCTCATGCACCGCTTCCCTTCACGATGGCGTCGATCGCCGCGGCGTCGAGGCCGGCTTCGGCAAGCACCTCCGCCGTGTGCTGACCAAGTGACGGTGCCGGCCGGCGCCAGACGCCTGGCGTTTCAGAAAGACGGGGGACGATATTGTGCATCGGCAGGCTGCCGAACTCGCCATCCTCGGCATCGACGATAATCTCGCGCCCGGAAAAATGCGCGTCTTCGGCGGCATCGGCGATGCTGTAGATCGGGCCGACGGTGGCGCCGGCATCACGCATGATCTGCAGTGCCTCGTCATGATCATGCCCGGCAAACCAGCCGCCCACGGCCTCATCCACCAGCGCGCGATTGTTCACGCGCGCCGAATTGGTGGCAAAGCGCGGATCATCGTTCATGTCGCTGCGGCCGATAATGTCGAAGATGCGGCGGGCGACCTGCGGTGTCGATCCCGACAGCGCGACATATTTCCCGTCGCGGCAGCGGTAGACATTGCGGGGAGCGGCGGTGTTCGAGGCACTGCCGACGCGTTCCTTGACCTTGCCGGTGACCTTGTAGATCGCCGCTTCCGGCCCGAGCACGGAAAACATCGGTTCCAGCAGCGAGAGATCGATCACCTGGCCGCGCGACAGCCCGCGGTCGCGGGCCAAAAGCGCCGTGACGGTCGCCGAACTGCCATAGACGCCGGCGATCATGTCGGCGAGCGCGAGCGGCGGCAGGACCGGTTCGCGATCGGGAAAGCCGGTGCGATAGGCGAAGCCGCTCATGCCCTCGACGATCGTTCCGAAACCCGGAAACTGCGCATAGGGCCCGGTCTGGCCGAAGCCGGAGATGCGCACGATGACGAGATCGGGATTGCGGGCATGGAGAGCGTCAGGAGCAAGCCCCATCTCCTCCAGCGTGCCGGGACGGTAATTCTCGATGAAGACATCGGCCGTCTCCATCAGCGCCCAGAGCGCGTCCATCGCCGGTTTCTCGCGCAGGTTCAGCATGACCGAGCGCTTGTTGCGGCTATAGGTCTTCCAGTAGAGCGAGTGGCCGTCATCCTTCCAGTCGCGCAGCGGATCGCCTGACGGCGGTTCGATCTTCACCACATCCGCACCGAAATCGGCAAGCTGCAGCGAGAGCATGTTGCCGGCGACGAGACGGGAGAGGTCGAGCACGCGGATGCCGGCAAGCGGGCCTTTCGCTGCAGGGTCGAACTGTCTTTCCGAATGTCCTGTCATCGGATGCGCTCGCCGGTCGCCCTGTCGAAGAGCAGCACCTTGTCGATATCGATCGACAGCTTCACATCCTGCCCGGCCGAGAGCAGCCGACCGCCATGAACGACGACTGAAATGTCTTCGCCCCCCATGTCGACCACGAGTTCCTGGTCCTCGCCGGTCGGCTCGACGAGGCTGATCCGGCCGGGCACCCCATCCGTGGCAAGCGCGATATGTTGCGGGCGGATGCCGTAGACGATCTCCGTGCCCGGTCGCAGCGGGTTTGTCAGCGGCAGGGCGACGCCGCTTGCCGTCATGGCCGCCCCATTGCCGACGGTCGCCGGAATCAGGTTGATCTCCGGCGAGCCGATGAAGCCGGCGACGAAGAGATTGGCGGGGTCATTGTAGAGCGTCAGCGGCGCACCCACCTGTTCCACCTTGCCGCCGTTCAGCACGACGATCTTGTCGGCCATGGTCATCGCCTCGGTCTGGTCATGGGTGACGTAGACCGTGGTCTTGCCGAGGCGCTGGTGCAGCTTCTTGATTTCGCTGCGCATCTTGACGCGCAGCTTGGCATCGAGATTGGACAGCGGTTCGTCGAACAGGAAAGCGCGCGGATCGCGCACGATGGCGCGACCCATGGCGACACGCTGGCGCTGGCCGCCCGAAAGCTCGCGCGGCAGGCGATCCAGGAGTTTTTCAAGGCCGAGGATGCCGGCGGCCTCCTCGACCCGCTTGCGGATTTCCGCCTTCGGCGCGCCGGCGAGCTTCAGGGCGAAGCTCATGTTTTCGGCGACCTTCATATGCGGATAGAGCGCATAGGACTGGAAGACCATGGCGATATCGCGCTCCTTGGCCGGCATGTCGTTGACGACCTTGCCGCCGATGGTGATCTCGCCGGCGGAAATATCCTCCAGCCCGGCAATCATGCGCAGCAGCGTGGACTTGCCGCAGCCCGAGGGGCCGACGAGGACGACGAATTCGCCGTCGCCCATATCCAGCGAGATATCGTTGAGCACGGCAACGCTGCCATAGCTCTTGCCGACATTCCTGAGTTCGATCTCCGACATGTGCTTCCTCCCCTTGGCGTTAGAGCTCGACGATCTCGAGCCGGCTGATCGACATGCGGCCAGCCGATGCCATGCGCAGCCCCGCCATGCCGTAGCCGAATGTCTGATCCTCGGCTTCGAGAACCAGGCTGCCGCCGATCGACAGGGCGAGCCTGTTGTCGTTGACCGTCAGATTGACCTGATAGTCCCGGCCGTATTCCGCCTTGAACGGTGCGCGCGCCAGGATGGTCGTGCCGTGGTTTTCGGCCAGGATCACCGCTTCACCGTTCTGGAAACCACCAGCGTAGAAACGGCTGGTCCCCTGCGCGCGGGCAACGACGAGGTGCGAGATGCCGGAAAGCGGCCTGAGATCCGCATTGACACTCACATCCCGCAGATAGGCATTGCCGGTCCAGGCATCGGCATCACTTGCCGTGTGGGCGTGGATGCGGCCCTGCTGCAGGCTCCAGTGGCCGCGGTTCCAGGTGAAGCGGGTGATGCCGCCCCATTCCAGCGCTTCCTTGGCCGGGTCGATCACCGTGCGGCCCTTGCCGGAGACGGAGAATTCCGAGAGGAACAGACGGCCGAGGAATTTCAGGCGGCCGAAATATTCGACGAGGATGCCGATTTCGTCGATCGCCTCGCCCTTGCCGTCGGGAATGGTGAATTCATAGTCCTGCCAGCCCTCGGAGGAGGGAACGTGCCAGGCGCCGGTCTCCTCGATCGTGCCGGTCATGGCGCGGCGGATATAGGGGGCGACGCGCAGATGGCCGTCGCCGTTCCACGGGTCGAGCCAGAGCTTGAACCTGACCGTCTGGCCGTCATCGACAAGCGGCGTGAACATCGGCCGGTAGCGCTCGTCGTCGAAATCGGAGCGGCGATAGAAGGGCTTCCAGAAGATGCGGCCGCCCTGCCCGCGCTCCAGCCGGTCGAGCAGGATTTCCAGCGAGCCCTTCGCCTCGTCCGTATGGCGCTCGTTCGAAGCCTTGACGGCGATCTGGTTGAAGGGCTCGGTGCGGAAAGCGTGGGTGGCACCCGGCGCATCGAAATCGAAGCGCACGCCGCGGCGCTCGAAATCCTCGACCCAGAGCGCCGGCGGCTCCTTGCCCTGCAGGCGCAGCGCAAGCACGCTCAGCTCACGGGCAAAAGAGGGAATATCGACAACGTTGATCGTGCCGGTCACGCCGGAGGCGACGACGAAATCGTTGATCGGCTTGCGGTACTTGTCCCAGCCTGGCTGCACCCCTTGGAACGTGCCGACGATCGCGCCGGCATTGCCGGCATTGCAGTCGGTATCCCAGCCGGCCATGGTGGCGATCTCGGCGGTGCGCGGCAGGTCGCCCTGTCCGTAGATCAGCGCCATGAAGACGACGCCGGCATTCGGAATGATGTGGCAGACGCCGGGATAGCGGTCATAGCCCCACTCGGCCGTCAGCATGTCGCGGCAGGCGCGCCAGTCGCCGGGATTGTCCTTGTGGAAGGCGAGGACGGCGCGGGCAACACGGGCATAGAGCGAGCTTGCCGGGATCGTCGAAAGGCCTATTTCGATGATCTCCTCGATGCTTTTGGCGACGAAGGCCTGGGCGATGGCGGCAGCGCAGAAACGTGCGCCGTTCAGGCCCTCGCCGTCATGGGCGACACTTGCCGCCCGTGCGGAGGCATCGGCCGCCTTTTGCGGCTCGCCCGGATGGATCCAGCCCCAGCTGTCGATGAAGATCTGGCCGCCGATCTGTTCGGCAACCGTCGTGCCGTTCTGGGCGATGGAACCCGATTGCGGAGCGGGAATGCCGGCGCGCAGGTTCTGGTAGGCAGTGTGTTCGGTGGAATTGCCGAAGCCGCCCCACCAGTACATGCCGTGCTCTTCGGCCGCATAGTTCAGCCAGGTCTTGCCGACATCCTCGGCGGTGGCGCCGAGCCCGTAATCGCGCAGCGCGCGAATGAAATAAACAGGACCGTTGGTATCGTCATCGGCGGCGAAATTCTTGAAATCGCGCAGATATTCGGTGACTTCGCCATAGGTGCCGCGAATGCGGTCATAGCTCCAGATGGTGGGCTCGACGGGGGCGCCGAGCCGCACGCCGATCGCCTTGCCGATGAAGCCGGAATAGATGCGTTCGAAAACCTCAGTAGTGTTCAACATCGTCCTGTCCAAAATTTATAGGCGTTCAAGCTGGGTTTGATCCGCGAGGCCGAGGAGCCCATTGCGCGCCCTGACCTTGGCGGCATCGCGCGCGTGCTCGGCCGTCTGGATCGCGATGACCGTTTCGGTGAAGGCATCGGCGGACGTGAAGAGAGCGAGCCTGTTGACCCGGTCGAGCTGTGCGGCAGCGGCCGCGTCGATCACGCTTTCGCCGTGCAGGGCGCCGAGGATCGCGCCGGCCATGACGCCGATCGAATCCGTGTCGCGGCCGGAATTGATGCCGTCCTGAATGGTCTTGTAGAAATCGCCGTCGTTGAGGATGGCAAAGCCGAGCGCCAGCGGCAGTTCCTCGATCGCGTTGAGGCGCGACGGCTGATAGGCGTCGGAGGCGATGCCGGCCTTCTGGGCGGTGTGATTGACGTTGTCGCCCATCGGCGAATAGCGCGCGATGATCTTGTGGAACTCATCGACCACGGTCTTGTAGTCGGCATGTTTGAGGATGCGGGCGGCATCGACGATATCGGCGATGGCAGCGCGCGTGCCGTCCTTGGCCACGGCGAGCGCTTCATCGATGACGGCATCGAGCGTCGTGCTCGGCACGAAGGCGGCGGCGATGGCAGCGGCCAGCACGCCGGCGGCTTCGAGGCCGAAGCTCTGCTGGTGGCCGGAGGCGAAGGCGATCGCCTCGTCGTAGGCAGCCTTCGGATTGCAGGCGTTCACGACGCCGACGGGTGCGATATACATGGCCGCACCACAATTCACCATATTGCCGATCCCGCCCTGGCGCGGATCGCAATTGGACAGCTGGTGGCGCTGGAAGATCCATTTTTCGGGATAGAAAAGGCGCTCGATCAGCATCGCCTCGCGCTGCAGTTCCGGCACCCAGCGCGGTGTCCAGGCGATCTCGCGCACCATGCCTGAGGCCATGTCCCAGGCATCGACATGGCGCTTGACGTCGCCATAGATCGACATGAGGCAGAGCGTCATCAGCGTATCGTCGGTGACAATGCCGCTGCCGCGCACCCGACCGTTGCGGGCCGTCTCGCTCTGGCTCATGCGGTGCCATTCGGTATCGAGCGAGGTGACCCTGCCGTAACGCTCGCGGATTTCGGCAGCGGAGAGTTTTTCGACCGGCGCCCCGAGGGCGTCGCCATAGGCGACGCCAAAGAGAAGCGCACGGACCCGTCCCTTGAGGGAGAGCCCCTTTGCATCATTTGCCATTCAGTACCGTCCTTGCATATTCGGTCATGTGTTCGCCGCCGGCACTGTTCCATTCGGACACGAACTGGTCCCACTGATCCATCTTGGCTTCGCCGGAGATGAACTTGTAGACCCAGGCCCGGTAGACATTTTCCGTGGCGTCGATGTCGGTGGCGTAGTCTGCGGGCCAGACGAAGGCATTGTCCGGCTTGAAGTTGGCAGCGATCGTCTTCAACGAGCCCTGAGCGGCGGCGCTCATCCACTGCACCGGCGGCTGCCAGTTGGCGGCGACGAGGAAGCGGGCATACCAGGTGGCGATCTTGTCGGTCGTCTTGATGGTGTTGCCGTCCTTCGTGTACTGCTCGCCCTCGAAGCCGAGGCGTTCGATCGCCTGGCCCTCGGGGCTGGCGATGAAGTCGAGCAGCTTGACGACCTCTTCCTTGTGCTCGGAGGTCGTGGCGATGGCGAGACCGCGCGCTTCCTTGGAAACGTCGAGCGCGATCAGCCCCTGGCCGGCCGGACCCTTGGGCGGTGCAAGCAGCGTCAGCGTCGGGTTCTGGTCGGGATGGGCCTGGCGCATCTTGCCGCCATAGATATCGATGACCTCGGCGGACGAGCCGAAGACCACGCCGGCGCGGCCGGAATAGAACTTGTCTTCCTTCACGTCCCACTTGGTGGTGATGTATTCGGGATCGTAGAGGCCCTTTTCCTTCAGCGAGGCGTAGAAGGCGATCTTGTCCTTCTCCTGCTTGGAGGTGCGGGCCGCGATCCATTCGCCGGCGTCGTTCTTCATCCAGGTGCCGGTCACGCCGAAGGCCTGGTTGAAGATGGAATCGAGTTCCTGCGTATTGTCGGCGGTCGTCACACCATAGCTATCGGCCTTGCCGTTGCCGTCGAAATCGCCGTCCTTGATCGCCGTGAAGAGCTTGACGTAATCATCGACCGTCTGCGGGGCAGCGACACCGCTCTTGGCAAGCCAGTCGGTGCGGATGACCGGCTGGGGAATGCGCGGCGGATAGACATAGAGCAGGTAGGGATAGTTCTTCAGGCGCTCGACATTGTGCGGGAAGAGCGCGTCCTTCAGATAGGTCGTCTTCGGCAGCCAGTTGTTCCAGTCTTCCAGAACACCCTGCTCGGCCATCTTGGCGTCGCCGCCCTGGAAATAGATGAGATCGGGAATATCGCCGGAGAGCAGCATGGCGCTCAGCTTGTCGGCATAGCCCGAAGAGGGAAGATCGACGATCTGGATGTGGATGTCGGTGCCCTTGGCCTTCAGCGCCTCCTCGTATTTCTTCACGAGCTTGACGTCGTCAGGATTGGTGGTCAGCAGATCCTTGGAAACGACGCGGATCGTCACCGGATCGGCAAGAGCGGGAATGGCGGTTCCCGCCGTCAGCGCCATGACTGTCATGGCCCCCAGAAGCATTCTCCCAAGCATGATTTCCTCCTTATATGCTTTGGTCTCGTGTCTCAGCCCTTCAGCGCACCGCTCATGGTGCCTTTGGTGAAGAACTTCAGAATGAGTGGATAGATCGCCAGGATCGGCACGATGGTGAGCAGGATCATGCCCGCCTTCAGTGCGCGGATATTGATCTGGCTGGCGCCGGTGTAATTGTTGGAATTATCGACGCCGACCATGGCGAGCTTGTCGCCCTCGACGACGAACTGGCGCAGCACCACCTGCAGCGGCCATTTCGACTGGTCGTTGAGATAGATCATCGCCCGGAAGAACTCGTTCCAGTGGAAGACGAAGTAGAAGAGCGCGATGGTGGCAAGCGCCGACTTGGCGAGCGGCAGCGCGACATACCAGAAGATCTGGAAGGGATTGGCGCCGTCGAGCTCGGAGGCCTCGAGCAGTTCCTTCGGCACTTCCTCGAAGAAGCGGATCAGGATGATCAGGTACCAGGCATTGACCAGCTTGAAGAGGATGACCGACCAGTAGCTGTCGAGCAAGCCCAGGCGCTTGTTGACGAGGTAATCGGGAATGATGCCGGGATCGAAGACGATCGTGACCAGCATGAGAACGAAGATGACCCGCCGCCCGGGCAGGCCGGGACGCGAGAGCGCCCAGGCCATCAGCGCCGTCAGGATGACGCCGAGGAAGCTGCTGACGAGCGTGATGAAGATCGAATTGACGACGCCGCGCAGCACCGCCGGGTTGTTGAGAAGCAGGCTCCAGACATCGGTCGAGAAGCCGTTCGGCAGCACGGTCAGGCCGCTCATGCCGGCGACCTCGCTCGGATCGGAGAGCGAGATGGCGAGCAGGTTGAGGAGCGGCTGCACGGTCAGCACGACGAGGAACAGCAGCGTCGAGACGATGATCGCATATTCGGCGCGTTCGAGCGGCGTGCGGCGGATATTGAGGGCGGCCATTACCACACTCCCTTGCCGGTCAGGCGTTTGGAGAGGAGGTGCGCGCCGACGATCATCAGCATGCCGAGCACAGCCTTGAACAGCCCTGCTGCCGTTGCCAGCGAATATTCGCCGGTCTGCAGGCCGATGCGGTAGACATAGGTGTCGATGATATCGATCTTGCTGCGCACGACGTCATTGGAGAAATTGATGACCTGATTGAGGTCGGCATTGAGGAACATGCCGGCATTCAGGATGAAGAGCGTCGCGATCGTCGGCACGATGCCGGGGATGGTGACGTAGCGGATCTTCTGCCAGCGATTGGCGCCGTCGATCTCGGCGGCGGCATAAAGCTCCTGGTCGATGGCGATGATGGCGGCGAGATAGAGCAGGCTGTCCCAGCCGGCCGAGCGCCAGATTTCCGAGAATACCAGCACCCAGCGGATCGAGCCCGTATCGGTCATGAAGGAGACCGGCTGCATACCGAAGACGCCGAGCACGTCGTTGACCGCGCCATCGCTTGGTGACAGCACGGCAATGAAGACGCCTGCAATGACCACCCAGGACAGGAAATGCGGCAGGTAGATCGCCGACTGGATGAACTTGCGCAGGGAACCGCCGCGGATTTCGTTGAGCAGCAGCGCGACGACGATCGGCACCGGAAAGACGAAGATGATCTTCAGCGTCGAGATGATCAGCGTATTGGCGAGCACCTGCCAGAAGATCGCCGAGGCAAACAGCGTCTGGAAATGCTTGATGCCGACCCAGAGGTTCGGGCCGATGATGCGCAGCTGCTCGAAGGCGATCTTGGCTTCCCAGATCGGCAGGTAATGGAAGATGAGGAAGAAGACGAGGCCGGGCGCCATCATCACATAATAGGGCCACCATTGGCGGATGCCCCTGCCGAGGCGGCCTCGACGAACTGCGGGAACGTTCCCACTTTTGGACGTCGCAAGTGACATCGGCATATTGTTGCTTACGGTCATGGCATTACCTCCCTGCCGCCACCCTGATGGGTGCCGGAACCGACAGATCGGCGAGTGATCCTCGCTCTATGAGCCGGCATGGCATATAGACCCGGCCGTGTTCGGGACGGCCGGCAATTTCATCGAGCAGAGATTCGACAGCGCGAACGCCGATCAGCCGCCCGGGCTTTTCGATCGTCGTCAAACCGGGCCAGGAAAAGGCGCCGGCCGGAATGCCGTCGAAACCGAGGATCGACACATCCTCCGGGCAGCGCAGGCCGGCTTCGCGCACCGCCATCATGGCGCCGAGCGCCATGAGGTCGTTGGCGGCAAAGACGGCCAGATGGTCAGGGCCTCTTCTCTCCAGCAGCCGCGCCATGCCCTGCCGCCCGCCCTCGACCGTATATTCGGCCTCCTCGATCGGCAGCAGAGCCGGATCGAAATCGCGCTCGACGCAATGTTCGTGGACCGTGCGCAGAAACCGGGCGCGGGCCAGACGCGAGCGCGGCCCGAGCAGCAGTGCCGGCGCCGTATGACCTCGCGCCGTCAGCACACCCATGCCGAGGCGCACCGCCTGGGGAATATCGGAACCGACGCTCGACGTATCGGGGAAGCGCTCGGCGCTGGAGCCGATCAGCACGAATGGCAAGCCGAAGCGCCCAAGATCGTCGAAACTGTCGGCCACAGGATTGATGATGGCGCCATCAACGCGCGCGCGACGCAGCGCTCGCAGATGCCGCGCCTCCTTTTGCTCATCCCAGTCGGAGGAAAAGACGAGAAGCGAGATATCGTCCTTCGCGGCCCGGTCCTGAGCCCCGCGCGCGACTTCTGCCCAGAATGGGTTGGTAATATCGGGAATGACGATGCCGAGCAGGCCGCTGCGCCCGGAGCGCATGCCGACGGCGAGATGATTGGGCTCGTAGCCGGTCGCGGCGACCGCCTTCAGCACACTGTCGCGCGCCTCATCGGAAATCCGTCCCGAACCGGCCAGCACGCGCGCAACGGTGCTCTTCGAAACACCGGCCCGCTCTGCCACATCGATAATGGTTGCCCTCCGCAGAGGCTTCTTCTCCATCGGCCTCCTCCATTCGCGCGACAGCAACACGGCCAGAGCCGATATGTGGGAACGTTACCACAAAAATTGAGATTTGCAATGCCGAGGACGGCCAATGGGACAAAGACGGCAATTGCATCCACCAGGATTGTCGCAGCGTCTGCCCACCCGCGAAGCGGCACGTAGCCATTCAAATCACTTGGAGGCCGTGAGATACTCATCTCCCGGCCTTTCCTCATCAATGTCCGGCTATACAGCGACACCGGCCTTTAGACTTGTGAGAAGCGTAACGAGGGCCTCGGCTCCGGCGGTCGACGATGCCGGATTTTGTCCGGTGATCAGCCTGCCATCAGTGATCGCGAAGCTCTCCCAGTTTGCCTTCTTCTCGTAGAGACCGCCGAGCCGCTTGAGTTCGTCCTCAACCAGGAACGGTACGACCTTCGTGAGTTGCACTTCTTCTTCCTCACCGTTGGTGAAGCCGGTCACCCGCTTGCCCTTGACAATCGGAGCGCCCTTATAGGTTACGCGGTGCAAGACGGCAGGCGCGTGGCAGACCGCCGCGACGGGCTTACCGTTGTTGTAGAAGGACTCGATCAACTTGATGGACACGGGGTTGTCAACCAGATCCCACATGGGACCGTGACCGCCAGGATAGAAGATAGCGTCGAAATCGTCAGAGCGCACGTCACCTAACCTGGTGGTGGTCGCGAACACCCTTTGCGCGGCCTCGTCGTGCTTGAACCGCGTCATGGCAGGCGTCTGGTTCTCTGGCAGATCGCTCTTCGGGTCGATCGGCGGTTGACCGCCCTTGGGTGACGCCAGCGTCAAATCGACTCCGGCATCGCGGAAGACATAGTACGGGGCGGCGCCCTCTTCGAGCCAGAAGCCTGTCTTGCGCCCTGTGCTTCCGAGTATGTCATGAGAGGTGAATACCATGAGGATCTTCATTGTTCAGCTCCATCCAGTTCTTTCCAACAGCAGAATAGCTGCACACAAGGACTACTGAGGATCGGGGCATTTCACACTTGGACCATGGTATCGACGACACGTTGGTATTGGTATGTCCGGCGAGGAGGGTGTCGACGGTTATCAGCCGAAGCGAATGACGGGGAACCGTGGCGACCCTTCTATTCACTATCCCAGTGCGTGACGAGAACGCGTCTGTTTCTCAACTGGGCCTTCGCATGAACGGAAGCAATCAGCGCCCGTCATTGCCAGGTGCACGCGTATGTTCGCAACAACACCGTTGGCCGCCAGCGGGCAGCAACAATCGATACCTTAGTTCACTTACCGCGAGCGATTGAACCGTTTACCTCTGACGCGTCGCCCTCATTCTGGCTGGGCAAAAATTCGGAACAGGCAAAGGCTCTCGAGCTCCCAATCTCGACTGAAGCGCCTGCTGCTCTCGCAGGACTGCGGGGCCGGCTGCGCGCCCGGTGCTCGTTGTGTTCCGTTGGATCATCGTATCATTAAATTCTGGAGGAACTGGCATGAGATCTCGTCCAACAGCAATGTTCGCAGCCGCTGCTCTGTTTGTTATGCCGGGAAGCGCGATGCTGGCAGAAGACAGCGCCACACCAACAGGGACAATAGATAAGCTGTACCACATTGACTGTGGTCACTCCCTGGCCAACGACGAGTCTGTCTGGACACCCGGTCAGAACGTAGGCAAGTCCATCGAATTCTCATCGACGTGCTATCTGATAAAGCACGGCTCAGACATACTCATCTGGGACACCGGAGTGCCTGAAGCCACCATTGACGATCCAAACGGCTGGTCCACACTTCCCAGTCTCATCGTCTACCATCTTGACAAGACGATATCGTCGCAGCTCGCGCAGATCGGGCTGACCCCGGCAGATGTAAAATACGTCCTTGTTTCACACACGCACGGCGATCATATCGGAAATATCGGCCTGTTCCCGGACGCCACCGTTGTTATGCAGAAGGCGGAGTACGACTGGATAAACTCGCCTCCCCCGGCTGATCCCAACATCAAGACGCTTGTAATCCTTGCAAGGAAGCTGCTTGGCCAACCTCGGCGATTAGAACTCGTCACTGGTGACATCGACTTATTTCGCGATGGAAGCGTTAGGCTCATTTCAACGCCTGGCCATACTCCCGGCAGCCAGTCACTCATGGTTCACCTGGCCAAGACAGGGTACGTGGTTCTCTCGGGCGACGTCGTGCATTTCGAGAGCAATTTCGACCATGACATCGTTCCCGCACTCAACGTCGACAAAGCAAAGTCGATCGCCTCGATGGATCGCGTGCGGGAATTGATGAAGCAGTACAATGCGACGATGTTCATAAACCACGATAAACGGCAGACGGATACATTGAAGGTTCTTCCGGACTTTTACGACTGAAGAACAGCGATCCCGCTTATCCCGCGCAGATTGATCAGCAATGGCCGCGGGCGACCGGAGGCACGTCCGGCGTCCATCCTCTGGACGTAGCCATGATCTCGCCCCCCGCACGATGGTGATCTCTCTGCATTTCGCATGACCGGGATACCACTCATCGCCCAGTGTCACACATCGAACTTGGCGGCACACTGTGGAGCATCTGACTCGAAGGTGAAGTGTCATTTGCACTCGGTATGTCAACACCCACGCTTGTATCGCGCATTTCCAGGCGCGGAGGTGGTCTTCGACGTGACAAACGGTGGCGTGCCTTTGAGCCTTGCTGACCGCTACCGTCCCAGGTCAGCAAACGCGCGGTATGAGCGGTCTTAGTATCTTGCTCTGAGGACTTCCTGAAGCCGCTCCCGGCTCGGAACTCCGGTCTGGAGCCAGCGAATAATATCCCGTGCCACAGCCTCCGCTTCCTCGCTTTTTCTGTTGCAACGTCGAGCTTCGCAGTACTCCTTCAGGACGTCTGCGGCCAACGACACCTCCTCCGGCATGAGCGGGCGAAGACACGGCCTATCGATTGGGCTTGGCATGATTGTTTTTCCCTTGGCAGCTCAAACTGGGTCCGACACAGCGGCGGTCGCTCCGGAACCAACGGAAGCGGAAGGTACCCAGACACGGGTCGGTGCTGGCCGATCGCCGATGGCAATCAGAACTCCGACGATCGCCACCATGGCAATTACGATCACGACAAGCGGAAAGCTTGAACTCGCAGCGCGGTAGACCATCATCTGCTCCCGATTTTTGGCCGCGGTTGATCGCAACCCCCGGCTTCGACCGAGACTATGTCGGCGAACCGTCAGGAAGGCATTTGCACCTTGGTATAGGGGATACGTTTTTATAGGCGATACCATCGTGCAATAGCGCTCCGCATGGGCCAGCCTCAATGTTTCCGGGTACGGATCGACAGCAGATCTCGGTACGAAAGGCCAGCGCAAACACTCACGGAATCCTGATCGAGAGCGCAGCCTTAACCCAGGATAAGCAATGACCATCGGAGACTGGCGCAATGTTCAATTTCGTACCCGCAAATCTCACACGTCGATCGTTCGGCAGCGTTGCACTCGCTATTGCCGCGGCGGGTGTCCTCGGCGAAAAGACGACCCAAGCATCTCAGGCGACCACGGGTGTGGATATACCGATAGCTGCTGACGGAGCCACTCTCGAAGCAAGCAAGGGCGTCGAGGCAGGAGACTTGTTCGTCTCTTATGCCGACATAGGACCGGCGACTGGATCACCAGTCTTGCTGCTGCACGGCTGGCCCTACGACGTCAACAGCTTCGCGCAGGTTGCGCCTCTCCTTGCCCACCGAGGGCACCGCGTCATCGTGCCCTTTCTGCGGGGTTACGGGGGCACGCGCTTCCTATCGGCGGAGACGAAACGCAACGGCCAGCAGGCCGCAATTGCAGTCGATATCATCAAGCTGATGGACGCCCTAGGGATCAAGCAGGCTACGATCGCAGGCTTCGACTGGGGAGCGCGGACAGCCGACATAGTCGCGGCTCTTTGGCCGGAACGCTGCAAAGCCCTCGTATCGGTCAGCGGCTATCTGATCGGGAACCAGTCTGCCGGAAAGGCGCCACTGCCGCCGACCGCCGAACTTCAATGGTGGTATCAATTCTATTTCGCCACTGATCGCGGTCGCGAAGGCTACGAGAAATACACGAACGACTTCGCCAGGCTTATCTGGCAGCTCGCCTCCCCACATTGGAAATTCGACGACGAAACGTTCTCGCGAAGCGCCGCTGCATTCGCCAATCCCGACCATGTGGCGATCGTCGTCCATAACTATCGATGGCGTCTCGGACTGGCACCCGGCGAGGACCGGTTCGACGAATACGAGGCCGTGCTCGCCAAGGCCCCGGACGTATCGGTCCCGACAATCACGCTCGAAGGCGACGCAAACGGGGCACCTCATCCGGATCCCAAGACCTACGCCGCGAAGTTCAAGGGAAGATATGAACACCGTCTGATCACAGGTGGGATTGGCCACAATCTTCCGCAGGAAGCGCCAGACGCCTTCGCCCAGGCAGTGATGGACGTCGATGCCTGGGCATGACGGGAACTCAGCGCCCCTTCACGTGGGAAGCACCCATCGAATTTATCGATCATCATCATCCTAATAAGGAGGGTGGCGCGGCGCTGGCGGAAGTAGGATGAAAGGCGCGTATCTGTCGCTGCGCATCGCCCAACTTGCGCCCAGCGGAAACGTCACCTTGAAAGGATCCGACATTGGAAATCGGTATCGATAGTTTTGCAATGCTCCTGACCGACCCCGCCACGGGGCGATTGCAGTCAGCCATCGATCGCATGGAGAGCGTGCTTGCGGAGATCGAGCTCGCAGATCAAGTCGGCCTCGATGTCTTCGGAATGGGCGAACACCATCGAGAGAACGCGCTCGATTCAGCCCCGGCCGTCATCCTTGCGGCCGCCGCGGCACGCACGAAGTCGATCCGACTGACAAGCGCTGTTGCAGTCCTCAGCGCCGCCGATCCCGTGCGGCTCTTCCAGGAATTTGCCACACTGGATCTGATATCCGGCGGAAGAGCTGAAATCGTGGTCGGTCGCGGCTCTTCGGTCGAGGCGTATCCGCTGTTTGGATTCGACCTGCGGGACTACGATACGCTGTTCGCGGAAAAGCTGGACCTGTTGCTGAAGATCAGGGAGCAACCCAACATCAAATGGCAGGGTCGCTTTCGTCCTGCGATCAATGGCGAGGGTGTGTTTCCCCGTCCACATCAGCCGAATTTGCCAATCTGGCTGGGCGTCGGCGGCACACCCGAATCCTTCGTCCGAGCTGGAACACTCGGTTTGCCGTTGATGGTCGCCATTATCGGCGGAAGCTTCGAGCGGTTCCTGCCTCTGGTCGATCTCTATCGCCGCGCATGGGATGCCGCGGGTCACCCCCGGCAGGGCCAGAAGGTCGGCGTCCATGCCCTCGGCTTTGTGGGAGAGACGGACGCGGCTGCGAGGGAAGCGTTCTTTCCGGGTTGGTTCCAAATGTTCTCCGACGCGGGACGGGAACGGGGCTGGCCGCCGCCGACGAAGGCCCAGTTCGAGCAGATGTGCGGTCCGAACGGCGCATTCCTGGTTGGCAGCCCGCGGACGGTTGCGGCCAAGATCCTGCATCTTAACGAGACCTTGCGCGGAGTGTCTCGCATCACCTTCCAGATGAGCACCGCTGCCCTGGAGACCAAGGCGATGCGCCGCTCTATCGAGTTTCTCGGCACTGATGTCGCGCCTCTCGTTCGCGGACAACGTCCTTAGCTGTGCCGTCAAACGACGCGAGCTTCTAGGGAAGCCACGAGCGCCGCCAGATCACCGGTAGGATGGGTCGAAACCTTCTGATGGAAGCGCCAACGCGTTCCCACAGGCGATCCAGACGCCGGCGTGATGAACCGATGTTGTTTCGGCCTTTGGTCAAGACAATCATACGCGATCACAGAGCCGCATCCGTGCTGGCGCTGTGATCATTTGCTGCTGCCGAAAATCAGCTTCTGATAGTCTGCTAGCATCTGCGGATCCTCGACGGAGCCGTGATGATGGAGTTGCCTCCAGGCGCCGTCCATCCGAACGAACCAGCGGGTTGTGCGGAAGGCGACATCCAGACTGTCGCTGGCAGTGCGGCACTTGCCCCGCTCGCGACCGACGAAGAGATGCCACTCTCGTCCGCCTTGGCTCGTGAAGTCGTGGAACGTGACGTTCACTGTGGCGGCGCCACCGAACAGCTTGGCATAGCCCCCCGCGATCTCATTCCAACCGCGACGGATCCCACCGATAGGGTTGTCCATGCTCGGAGCCTGCCCGGGGAACCAGACCCCTTCCAGGCCCGCCATATCGGCCGAATTAAATGCCCTGTAGAATTCGATCAGCGCATCCAGGGGGCCACCATCCCCTGTCTTCTGTTCCGCGCCCGTGATCTCCTCGAAACGTTCGTTCATGTCGAAACCTCTTTCCGGATTCGTTTGGCGAGCTACGCCGACCTGCCGGCAGTCGGTCGCCTTGCGGAAGGAGATAACGCCCCTCACACTCAGTGACCGTGCCGACGAAGGCAGCATGCACGGCGATAGTGGCGTAATCCATTGTACGATGGTGTCGGCGCAAACCTATCGCCCTCCATCGCATCTGAGCGACCGCGTCGTGGCGGGTCTATTGCACCTCATATCTGACACCCGATCCAAAGGTATCGGGGACACCTTCGTACAATAGTGAGACGCAGCAATCCGCGAGATGGTGTCGTCACGGCGGCTGGCGACGATCGTTCCTGTCCGCAACAGCAGAGACATGACCTTGAAAATCCTGGCGAGCCCACCGTGCCTCGGCGGGCGAGGAATCCCGTGTGTCCAAAAACGGAGGTGCGAAATGAGCACGCGTAAGACAATCCTGATCACCGGCGCGTCGCAGGGGATCGGGGCCGGACTGGTCAGATCGTTCATCGCGAGAGGCTACAATGTCGTCGGCACATCGCGACGCGCCACTCGGGCATTGTTGGCCGACACGATGGAATACCTGGAACTCGTCGATGGCGACGTGGGCGATCCGGCGACCGCCGAACGCGTGGCCCAACGTGCGATCGAACGCTTCGGATCGATCGACGCGCTGGTGAACAATGCCGGTATCTTTTTCACCAAGCCATTCCTCGAATACACGATCGACGACCTTCGGCAGCTTACGGCGACGAATGTCGAAGGATTCGTTCATTTCACCAAGCACGCGATCCGGCAAATGCTCCGCCAGGGATCGGGCGGAAGCATCGTCACGATAACGACTTCGCTGACGGACCACCCGATCGCCGGCGTGACCGCGTCGTTCGCCATGATCACCAAGGGCGGCCTGAATGCCGTCACGAAGAGTCTCGCGATGGAGTACGCCAAGGACAATATCCGGGTGAACGCCGTTGCTCCCGGCATCGTCGACACGCCGATGCATGAAATGGATCCGAAGGACTTTCTGAAGTCTCTCTCGCCAATGGGCACGATCACCGCCGTCCAGGAGATCGTCAACGGCGTCGTCTATCTGACGGAATCGACCAATATCACTGGGGAGGTGCTGCACGTCGACAACGGCGCACATCTTGGAAAATGGTAGTCCCTGGCGCTGACGCACGATTGCTGGAACTTGATATCGAGCTCCCTCCCCCGCCAACACCTTTCGGCGCCTATGTCGAGGCGGTCCAGGTCGGCCCGCTTCTCTTCCTCAGCGGCATGCTCCCTGTGATCGGACACGAGGCCATCTACCACGGGCGCATCGGCGAGGGTCTTTCGGTTCTTGAAGGATACGACGCCGCCCGTGCTGCTTGCCTCAGCGGGCTCGCCGCGGCGAAAGCGCAGCTGGGGTCGCTGAACAAGATCACCCGTATCGCCAAGCTCGGCGTCTACATCGCATCGCCCGGCGATTTCCAGGAACACCCAAAGGTGGCTGACGGAGCATCCGAGCTTCTGCGGGATGTCTTTGGCGCGTCGTCGGTTCCGCCCCGCATCGTCCTCGGCGTCTCCAGCATTCCGTTGGGAATGCCGGTCGAAATCGAACTCGTGCTCGAGATCGAATCCTAGCGACATCGTTCGCAACAACCTGAATGGAGGTATTCATGAAAGTCAGATCACCCATCTCGACGAGCGCAATGATCGCATCGTCGAAGTTCCTGACGGCTGCGGCAGTGCTCATGCTTCCCGCGCTCGCGCTTTCCGGGCAGACCATGGTCGCGGAGAAGACCGATCGTCCGGCCGACGCCAAGTCACAGCCTGCGAGCGAGAAGCCGCAGATCCGGATCGAGAAGCGCACGCCCGCATATTGGCGTGTCACCTTCGACAATCCGCCTTTCAACATATTCGGGCCGGAGACCATTCCGCAAATGGAGAAGGTCGTCGAGGAGATTGAAGCGGACCCGAATCTCAGAGTCGTCGTCTTCGACAGTGCTGTGCCGGGCTTCTTCCTCACCCACTATAACTTTACGCCGCCGCTCTCCGAATCCACGAGCCTTCCCTATGGGAAGACCGGCCTCCATCCCCTGCCGGACATGCTCGTTCGCATCAGCAAGGCGCCCGTTGTCTCTATCGCCCTCATCCGCGGGCGAGCCACGGGCGTCGGCAGCGAATTGGCGCTCGCCAGCGACATGCGGTTTGCCAGCAAGGAGAATGCAATCCTTTCACAATGGGAGGTCGGAGCCGGTTTCGTTCCGGGTGGTGGTCCGATGGCGCGCCTCCCGCGTCTGATGGGCCGCGGCCGTGCGCTCGAAGTGCTTCTCGGGTCTGACGACATCAACGGCGAACTCGCCGAGGAATACGGCTATGTCAACCGTTCGTGCGACGACGACAAGCTCGACCCGTTCGTAGATGCACTCGCCGCGAGGATTTCCGGTTTCGACCGCCAGGCGATCGCCGATACGAAGCGGCTCGTCGATTTCGCGAGCCTCCCGAGCGATCCGGAAATCGGAGCTGGCTGGGACGCTTTCATCCAGTCCGTCCAGCGCCCGGTGGCGCAAAAGAACATCGGCCGCCTGATGGAAATGGGGCTTCAGACGAACCCCGACGTCGAAGCGCGCCTCGGGCACTACACGCAGACTTTGGCCGACAAGTAGGCCGGAGCCGCGCCCGCGCGTCGGAACGGCAGGTCGCGCGGGCGCACATCTCATCCTGCCGTTCGCCAATCAGAGAAATCGCGCGGCCCCCAGCCGCGGTGATGAAGGCGCGGTCTTCCGCACGAACCACCCAACCAGCCATGGAGACGTCACATGCAGAGCATCGAAAACCAGATCGTCGATTCCAGCTTTTCGGCAATCATCAATGCCCCGATCGAACAGGTGGATATTCCGAAGTGGTGCTTCACGCTTCCTGAGAAAGAATACCAGGGATGCTCTCCGGCGCACATTGCCGCGGGCTTCACGACGGCGCCCGACGGCACGCGCATGTCGATCAATGTCGAGACGATCGGCGGAAGCCTGATGGTCCAGCATTACCTCGAAACCCTCGGTGAGAAGGATCATCTCATTCTCGACTCGGATTCCGACGTGTTCACGCCGAATGGCCGCGTGACGATCCATGTCACGTGGGAGCTCAGCGTCAAGAAGCTCGACGCGGGTCGATGCGAATTCACCAACCGGGTCAGGTCCTATGCGACTGACGAGATGATGGCTTCGCTCAACCGCCAGGGCATCCCCTTCGACATCTTCCGGACCCAGCGGCAACCGATGTCGATTGCACACAACAAGGGCGAAACGCCCCTATTCGCCGCAAGCATCGAACGGGCGGCGCTGAAAAACGCCGCCTCGACGAAAGCGGCCTGAGCATCCGGAGGAATACCCATGACCCAACTGACTTTCGACCGGAACAACACCGGTCTGCTCGTGGTTGATCCGTACAACGACTTCATTTCCGAAGGCGGGAAGATCTGGCCAAGGATCAAGGAGGTGGCGGAGGCGAACGGCTGCGTACCGCACATGCTCCAGGTGCTGAACGCGGCACGCCAGGCGAAACTTCGCGTCTTCTATGCGATGCATCACCGGTATCGCCCCGGCGACTACGAGAATTGGAAGTTCATCGCTCCGATCCAGCGCGCGGCATGGCATCGCAAGAGCTTCGAGTTCGGCACCTGGGGCGGAGAATTCCGCGCCGAGTTCGTGCCGCAGGCGGGTGAAGTCGTCGCCTCCGAACACTGGTGCTCCAGCGGCTTCGCCAACACCGATCTCGATCTCGAACTGAAGCGGCATGGAATCCAGAGGCTCATCGTGATCGGGCTCGTTGCCCATACCTGTATCGAGGCGACGGTCCGCTACGCCGCCGAACTCGGCTACGACGTGACCGTCGTCAAGGACGCGGTCGCCGACTACTCGCATGAGATGATGCACGCCGCTCTGGAGATCAACATGCCGAGCTACGCAAGCGCCATCGTCGATACGAACGAGATCCTTTCGGTACTGTCGGTAGCTCAGGCTGCCTGATCCTGAAGGGCAACAAAAAACCCGGCGGACCATAAGGGTCGGCCGGGGTTTTCCTTGTCATTTACGTGACCTCTGGAGCAATGGAGAGTTGCGGAGCCCGTCCCTGAACTCCGCTCACGACCCTCCAAACTTCGGTCGCTTTGGCGGCCATAGTGGCCTTTGCCCACCAGACCAGCTCATCGAGCGCAATCTTGGCCGATGGCAGGAGATTTGCTTCGATCTCCTGGATTGGTTCGTTGCCGCCCATCGGGAACATCGCAAAGAAATCGCCGATGTGAACGGCTGTGCGCGTGGAAACCATCTGCAGTTCCACGCCGATACCCCTGAGATGTTCGAGCGCGCGCGACCCGCCAGTGCTGCCATATGCGTGGCGGTGAACGGCTTGCGGTTCCACTCCGTTCCAAGAACCCGTTGAACAAAGGTATCGTCGATACCTTGGAAGGAGCTTTCCGGCCTATCCCAGATTGGAACCAACACCATGGGACAATGGACGCGACCGGTGCGCCAGAGCATCGTCACGCCCTCTGCGGACGGTCCGCAGAGATCACATAGAGGGAAAGCAAATGACCATTCAGGAGCACAACACGCAGCCTGCCGCCGCCGCCAATGACATTGACATGAAACTCGAGGTAGTCGTGATACCGGTCTCCGACGTCGATCGCGCAAAGTCCTTCTACACGGGCCTTGGGTGGAGGCTAGACGCCGACGTCTCCGGCGCGGACGGCTTCAGGGTCGTCCAGGTAACGCCTCGCGGATCGCCTTGCTCGGTCATCTTCGGTAGTAACGTTACTGCGGCCGTCCCGGGATCGGCGCAAGGCCTGCACCTCATCGTGTCGGATATCGAGATGGCCCATGCGGCCCTTGCCGCTCACGGCGTTGAAATGAGCGATGTCTTCCATGATGCAGGTGGAGTGTTTCACCACAAGGGCACAGACCGGCGGCTCCACGGCCCCCATCCGTCTCGTGCCAGCTATGGCTCATTCGCCTCGTTCACGGATCCGGACGGTAACGGATGGCTCTTTCAGGAAGTGACCACAAGACTACCGGGCCGGGTCGAAGCTGCAACATTCAGCTCCGCTGCCGATCTTGCGAACGCCCTTCGTCGCGCCGCCGAAGCCCATGGCGAACATGAAAAACGCACGGGCGGGAAACATGACGAGGCATGGCCGGACTGGTATGCCGAATACATGGTGAGCGAAAAGTCGGGGAGCACTCTCCCGACCTGACCGTCGACGCGCAGTCGAGCAGACTGAGGCCAGTTGAGACGCCCCTGTCGCGCTGAGTTTTTCATTCGGCGCGAAGTATAGCCCGTAGAAGGGGTTCTGAGAACCTTGCCCGGTCATGCGAGCGGCGAGCTACATACGAAGATATCGGCGATACCATGGTGCAATAGGTCAAACGCGCTTTCAGTGTCAACTTCCTCCACATCAACCCACACATAGGAGGATACCATGTCCCGTATACAGACTGAGCTCACACGTCGAAAGCTTCTTGCCGCAGCCGCTACTGCGGCGGCGGTCGGGATGCTACCGGGCACGCCGGCTGCTTCCGCCCCGAGCGCCGACATAAGGCAATTCAAGTTTTCGGCGACCGACGAGCAGCTGAAGGATCTGCACCGGCGCGTTGCCGCAACCCGCTGGCCGGACCGTGAGACAGTCTCCGACGATACGCAGGGCGTGCGGCTCGATACGATCCAGAAAGTCGCAAAATACTGGCGGGCGCATGACTGGCGCAAGGTCGAGACACGGCTGAACTCCTTCCCCCAGTTCATCACCGAGATCGACGGGCTGGACATTCACTTCATCCATGTGAAGTCCAAGCATGAAAAGGCGCTGCCCATCATCATCACGCATGGCTGGCCGGGTTCGATCATCGAGCAGATGAAGATCATCAAGCCGCTGACCGACCCTACCGCCTTTGGCGGCACCGAAGCCGATGCCTTTGATGTCGTCATTCCCTCGCTGCCGGGCTACGGCTTCTCGGGCAAGCCGAAGGAAGCGGGCTGGAACCCGCCACGCATCGCCAAGGCCTGGGCCGTGCTGATGCAGCGCCTCGGTTATACCAAATACGTCGCCCAGGGCGGCGACTGGGGCAATGCGGTGACCGAGCTCATGGCGGTGCAGGAGCCTGCCGGCCTCATCGGCATCCATACCAACATGGCAGCCACGGTGCCTGCTGACATTGCCAAGCTGCTGTCAGCAGGGGCGTCGGCGCCGGCCGATCTGACGGCCGATGAAAAACGCGCCTATGAACAGCTCGACGATTTCTACAAGAACGGGCTCGGTTACGCGATCGAGATGAACAACCGGCCGCAGACGCTTTACGGCATCGTGGATTCGCCTGTTGGCCTCGCCTCGTGGATGCTTGACCACGACATCCGGAGCTACCGGATGATCGCCCGATCCTTCAACGGAGAAAAGGAAGGCCTGACGCCTGACGATGTCCTCGACAATGTCACGCTTTACTGGCTGACCAATACGGCGATCTCGTCTGCGCGGCTCTATTGGGACAATGCGCATTTCCCCTCCGGCGGCTTCTTCGATCCGCGCGGCATCAAGATCCCGGTGGCCGTCAGCGCCTTCCCGGACGAGATCTACCAGGCGCCGCAGAGCTGGGCGGAAAGGGCCTATCCGAAGCTCATCCACTACAACAGGCCGGCCAAGGGCGGGCATTTCGCCGCCTGGGAACAGCCGGAGCTGTTTACCGACGAGCTGCGCGCCTCCTTCAAGTCGCTGCGCGACCAGATTTGAAAACGATCAAAACGACACCTGTCCGCTTTATTGGCAGTGTCCAAACCGGGTTGCCGCTTTTGGCGGCTGCCCGCTCTCTCGCGGAAATTCGAATCGCGTCGTGTACGTGATGCTACTGGAGGGCACCAGGCTTCACCGGCGCCCGTCCTGCAATCAGTAGAAGCCTAAAAGTCCACCGACCCTGGGGTTGATCGTCACGAAAGAATGCCACGACGTTTGCGTTCTTTTGCCTTTCTAACATCCACGATCACTTGCAGATCCTAAGCTTTTTGAGAGCTTTGCCCGGACAACTCCGCGCGGATATCCTCCAGCCGACGCAATTGCCTTCCTTCTGCTCCAAAATTGTCAGGAGAGAGCCAATCCTCGAATGCAGCCTTGAGCGTAGGCCACTCATTGTCGAGCATCGAAAACCAGGCAGTATCGCGATTGCGCTGCTTCGAGATCATATGCTGGCGGAAAACGCCTTCGAAACTGAAGCCATAACGCGCGGCCGTCGTTTTGCTCGGCTCGTTTTTGTTGTCACACTTCCACTCGTAACGGCGGTATCCAAGGACTTCAAATACGTGCTTTGCCAGAAGATAGTGCACTTCGGTGGAAAGCGGGGAGCGCTTCATTCCAGCTCCATGGGCGACGCCCCCTATTTCGACCACGCCGTTTGACGGGTCAGCGCGCATGAAACTCGCCATCCCCACGATTTCACCGGTAATGTTGCTGCGGAAGATATGTGTCAGCCAGCCATTATTCTTGACCTCCTTCAGCCACCTGCCGAAATCGTCGATTCCGCCAAAATCGTCCTGGACAAAATACAGGAGCAGAGGGTTTATCCCCATCCCTCCCAGTCCATTCCACAATTTCTGGAGATGCAGGTCGTGAACATACGGTTCGACCGTGCCGTGGCGACCCTTCAGTGTCACATAGTCTGGCGGGGCAACTTTATAATCGTGGAGATTCCGCATCGAGATTACTCCTGAAAGCTATATTGGCGAGCCGCCTTTGCGCGGCAAGCTGGCCTCGCATCGGTCCGTCGCCGAATTGATTGTGAGCAGCGCGCGTGCTGCAAACTCGCCGCCATCTTGCGGGAAATTGTCGTCTCGTAAATCGAAGACTCGGCGTCAAAATATCGACCGAGCACTAGACGTCACCGGCTATCAATGCCTTCGCGCGCAAGAGTCGCGGTGCGGTAAGGCCTTCCGTGAAACGTTCGTAAATGGGCAGGAGGATCTTCCGGGCCGAGCGACGTTCGCCGAGACCGGCAAGGTGTTCGACTAGACTGATACCGGCCGTCAGCTCCCAATATAAACCGCCCTGGGCGGAAGCTTTCTGGCTGGCCTCTTCAAATAAATCCATCTGCAGACCTGCATCGGCTCGTTGTGTCACGACAATCTCGGCTTTTCTGCGCAGCAATTCGGGGACCATCCAGTGATAACCTTTCTCGGATGAAAACCTCAATGCCTCGTGAATTTGATTGAAGCCTTCATCCGAACGCCCTGCTCCGTGTAACGCGGCTGCGAGTTCAGACATGAAAAAGGGGTAGAAGAGCAAGTATGTCGTCTCACGCATTTCGCGAAGTCCCGCACACAAGTCGGCGATACCGTCCGCGGGCGAACCCGAACGTGACGCCAGAGTGCCACGCACGCACACACCAACAGCGTGAAATGGTCTGAGATTGTGCTGCACCGCATGCTCGATCAGTTCTTCGCCCCATTCTTTGGCTTGAACAAAATTTTCGAGGTTCAGGGATAGGAAAGCGGAAGCCCAGGCCAAAGCGACGCAAGAGACAAAGGGTTGTCTCGTCGAGCGCGCTTCAAGGATTGAATCCTGCGCTGTTCTCAAGGCAGTGTCGAGTTGACCCCGCGATATCATGTTGACCGTGTTATGGGCCATGGAAGACGTTCGAATGTCTGCACCGAGCCTCAGCATGTCTCGGCGACGATTGTTGGAAGACGAATGTCGGGCAGCCCAATCGAGCCTGGCCTGCGCCTCCAAGTGCTCGGCTTGATAGGTTTGAGGAATGCCTATCAACCAGGCTGCTGTTGCCCTTTCGTCCTGGCCACTGGCTCCCCGCTCATATTCGCGCGCATAGAAAAGGGCATCGTCTAACTCCATCGAACGGGCGCAAAAAAGCCAGAGGGCACAAGTTACGCGTTGCAGGTAGTCGCGATCATCCAGCGCTCTCGCAATCGACAACGCCCGGATCAGCACATCCTTTCCTCGTTCGCTCATCCCTTCCGTATAAATCAGCGCAAATCCAAGGGCGCATTGAAGGACCATTTCTGATCGGCTGCCTTCTGTGCGTTCAAGGTAAGGGAGAGCCTTCTGTGCCCATTCACCGGATTCGGACACAAGACCGAGGGCGATCCAGAAATCCGATGCAACGGCTGCTAGCTTGGCTCCCAACGTCCCGTCGCCACCGGGCGAAAATGCCCAGTTCAAAGTTGCCCGCAGGTTGTCGATCTCCCGTCTAAAGGGGCCAAGATGTTCGATCGCTGCGTGTAGCGAACTCTCGTTTGAAAATGGCTGGAAGAACGATGCGAAAAACGCCACACATCGCCGCATCGTCACGTGATAGTCGGCACCCGTTCCCAGCTTCTCGAGGGAGTAGACCCTTACGGTCTCTAGCAAACGCCATCGAGGCGCAGCGCCCGTTCCTTCGAAGGTGACCAACGATTTTGAGACGAGATTTGAAAGCCCCGAAGCGGCTTCACCTTCTTGCTGCCCGCTCGCCGCTGTGGCAGCTTCCAACGTGAAACCTGAGGGAAAGACGGCGAGCTGGCGAAGGAGGAAACGTTCACCTTCCGGCAACAGCTCATAACTCCAGTCGAGTGCGGCTCGCAGGGTACGATGTCGGGGCAGCGCCGTTCGTCGTCCGCCGGTCAGGAGGACGAAACGATCATCCAGACGACCGGCAATCTGTTGAAGGCCCAAAGTGGCCGCACGTGCAGCTGCAAACTCTATGGCCAAGGGAATTCCATCGAGATGCCGGCAAATACCCGCAATCACCGAGATCTTTTCCCTGGTCACGTTAAAATCAGATTGCAGCGCCCGGGTTCGAGCGATGAATAACTGGATTGCGCTGTGTTGAAGCAGATCGGCTTCTTGTTCCTTGGCCGGCACTTCAAGCGGCGGCACTCTATATGCGAATTCGCCTTCGATGCGAAGAATTTCTCGGCTGGTCGCGAGCACGGATACGTTCTGACAAGCACGCAGGATCGCCTCCACCATCTCGGCGGCGGCGTCGACGACGTGTTCGCAATTGTCGATCACGAGCAACATCCTCCGGCTGCCTATGGCTCTTGCCACGATCTCGGTCGAGATGTCGTCGCCTTGGAGGCGCAGGTCGAGGGCCTGGGCGAGAGTTGTCGGAACCAGATGGGGATCGGACAGAGACACGAGCTCGACAAAATACGCATCACCGCCGATCGACTGCTGGAGATGGCGGGCTACCTCGGACGCCAGCACGGTCTTACCAATTCCACCCGGTCCCGTCAGGGTTACAACACGATAGGCCGACATGAGTGTGTGAATTTGCGAAACCGAGGCCTGACGACCTATGAGTTCAGACGCTGCTGAAGGGATGTTTGAGACAAAATCGCCTCGTTCGCCGACCTGCTTTCGAGGCGCAGGCACCGGTTCGGCATATTGCGACTCGGGCTCGACCCATTCTCCGAGCAACCGATAACCCCGACCGGAGACGGTGCGCAGCAATTCGCGATCCTTTCCCAGCGCCCGCCGGATCGCTGAGATATGGACCTGCAAGGTATTGTCCTCAACCGCAAGTCCGGGCCAGACGCGCTTCATCAGGTCGACTTTAGTGACCATCCCACCCGAGGACAGCGCAAGGGTTTCCAAGATATCGAAAGCTCTACTGCCGAGCGGGACCGGAGCGCCCATGGCGCGCAACTCCCGTTTCTCGAGATCAAGCTCCCATCCGGAGTACTCGAAGCGGCCAATCTCAATCTGTCCCAATGCCAGCCAATTCTATCCGTTTCAAATCGTAGTGATAAAACCATAGAGGGGGAGATTGAGCCAACCATTGTTCCGCAACCCGCGGGAGAATATTTCAGTTTTTTTCAGGTTCCATCACGCCACTTAAGTCGCAGCAGGCGGGCTGTTCGTCTAAAACGACCACAGAAGCTCTTTTATCAAAACGTCTACCTCAAGTCTTGCATCGCAACAGCGCGAACATAATCGGCGTGGGAGAATGACATGTACTATACTCGACACCTTACCTCCTCCGTAAAGCATCCGAACAGACCGACCAGCGACCCGCTGGTGGCGATCCTGAGCAATGCCTCCGACGTCTGTACGGCCCTGCTCGGAGATTTTTCTCAGTCTGGGTGGCAGCCAGAATTCTATCACTCGGCGGATAGCTTTCTCAGATTGGTGCAGGTCGGCACGCATGCCTGCATCGTCGTTGATACGACAACGGCAGAACTGACAGTTTCAGATCTCACGGATCTTATCTGTTCGCGTGCTTCGTATTGCCCCGTCATCGTGCTGACTGCAGGGGCCAGTGGGGCGATGACTGTTGCAACCAACAAATTCCGTGTGACATTCATGGCCAAGTCTGTTGATCGCCTCAATCTTCTGGAGGAGATCGAGGCAGCCGTAAGTGCGGTGAAAGACGCCAGCCGTCTGGAAGCGTATTTTCTGTCGCTTACGCCTCGGGAACGTCAGGTAATGAAATTTGTGGCTGAGGGCCTGTTGAACAAGCAGGTGGCGTTCAAGCTGAATATCAGCGAGATAACTGTAAAGGCGCATCGAGGACAAGTCATGAGGAAAATGAGAGCAAGGTCTCTCCCTGACCTGGTCAACATGGCAGCGAAGCTGGGACCGAACACCGAACCTCTTCCCAACTGTGCTGCAGCACTCTGAAAAACGGAATGGGCTGGCGGACGACGATAGACGGTTGCGTTGACAGGTCTACACAACCTTTTACGAAGACTTCTTTGAAAAATTGCACTGTAGTTGCTATTGGCCTAGCGCGTTCGGCTCGGCTCGAGGCTGCTCGGCGACGCTCTAGCGCTTTCAGACAAGTATCGAATCTGCCAGCTGGCTCTCGATCCGGGTTCTCGCCTGCTGAGATCGACGGATCACCACCTTCTCGTCGTCGCCGTTGATCAGTGGCGTCTTGGGGCGATCAAGGCCAGGTCCGTCTCCCGGCTTTGGCGTTCAAAAGATTTGAAGGACCGCGTCCGAGTTCGTCTGGCTGTTTTAGCGTTGCCGGCATTCATTTTCGCGCCGGTTTATGAGCTTTCTGCCCGTGCGCCCAGGCCGTCCGCAGCGCGTTGTTGAGGTCGTCTTCGCTAAGGCCCGACAGAATACCTACAGTCCATCCCTTCTTGCCCCAGGCATTAGGAATGGGAGAAAAAACCTCCGGCAGTATCATGCATTTCAACGCCTGCTCTTCCGGTGTGAAGTGGAAGTTGGCCGTCAAGCGATCGGCCGCAATTGTCGCGTAGATTCGCGCCACTTTGAAAGCGGCTCGATCAAAATGTTGCATCTCGGTCGTGCCTTCCAGCAAAAAAGCCAAGCGCCGTAAATCCTTCTCGCTCGCCATTGCGTCCTCTTGTGGCTGATCGGACCGAGAGCACTTTATAGCAGCTCTTCGGTGCCGTGACACATCGAGACGGTTGGCTTGGTCAATCAAGAAGATAGAATTGAAGCATGGAGGATCAGGTTGGCGAGGTACGTTGCCCGATGGCAGAATAGTGGTTGTTAGACATTATAGTGGTGAAAACCTCAAATGGATCTGACCTGCCCGAGAAGGTCGCCTATCTCCGACCTAACCAACGTTTCGCCCAATAGTCCTCTGTATCAACGAGGACGGCTCAGCGGTGCCGCAGCCGTCAATGCGCATGAAAGATCGCGCTTATGGCCATTTGCGTGGGGCCGAGGAGGTTCAAGTCTCTCCGTTGCTGCTTTGTTTTCTTTCAGCAACGTGGTCGATCTGTTTTGGCGGCGCCCTTTCATCATTCTCGACACGATCACGGTAAAGAGCAGCGCGCGCAAGCATCATCAGAGTAACCGGCGTCGTCGCGGTTACAAAAATCCCGATGAGGATCTCGTGAATCTCAAGTCGTCCTGAACCGACTGAGAAGAAGATCATCGAGGCGAGCATGATCCCGCCGATCCCCCAACTGGTCGCGAGCGTTGGCGCGTGAATACGTTCATAAAATGTTGGGAGGCGCAGGAAGCCTATCGCGCCGATCAATGCCAGGGAAGCGCCACCGAGAAGAAAGAAGGCGACAAGGATGGCAGCCCACAACGGGATATCTGCAGCCGCAGTCATTCTATCACCTCACCGCGCATCAAAAACTTGGCCAGTGCAACGGAGGAGACAAATCCCAAAATCCCGATCACCAATGCCGCTTCGAAATAGAGGACGCGACCCGTGCCGACGCCAAAAGTCACAAGCAACAGCATGGCGTTGATGTAAAAGGTGTCGAGACCGACAATCCGATCTTGAGCGCGAGGCCCGATGACCATGCGCACCGAAACAATCGCCATCGACGCGACCAGCATCAACTGAGCGATCGAAACAGCGCTGAACAAGATAATTGCGCTCACACGAAGATCTCCATCAGCAGTTTCTCATATCGATTCTTGATCGTGTCTCGCCACACCGTCTCGTTCTGCAGATCGAGGATGTGGAGAAGAACGGAATTCTCGTTGGAATCGTATTCAAGCCAGGCAGATCCGGGCGTGCTTGTCAGGATCACTGCAAGAACGGCCAACGCGAACGGGCTTCTCATTTCGAGATGAATGGTCAGAAATCCCGGATCGTGCCGGCGCGAACCGCTCCGGATAATAATGCCCGCGACCGCAATGTTGGATTTGAGGATGTCGTAGAGTACGACGAGAAAAAGTTTGGGCAGCAGGTACCACTTCACCAATCGCGGCTTTTGCGGACGCAACGACGCCATCGCCCAACTGGCGAACACGGCGACGAAGATACCCAGAATAAAATGACCGACCGTGAAGCCGTTGAGCAACAGCCACATCACGAGCAGCGACAGCGAAAGAACGGGATAAGGCAGCATCAGTTGCTCTCCGTTCCGGGCGCGGCCGGGCCTAGATAGCCCGGGACCTGAACCGCATTGTGGACCGCATCGATATAGTTTGCAGGCTTGCTCAGCGTGCGAATGGTTAGGTCCATATATTGCAGGACCGGCCCTGCTTGCACGGTCAAGGCAAGGGTGAGCACCAGCAAAAACAGCACGGGGACGATCTCGATCACAAGGACACGCGGAACTGTGCCTTCGATCGAACTCCAGAAGGTACGAATGCCGGCGCGCGTCATGGAAATCAGCGCCGCGATACCGGAGAGGATGACGAGCACGATCAATGTCCAGATTGCGGCCGTCGGCGGCACCCCGATCGCACCCGTGCCCATCATTGCCGACAGCATTGCAAATTTGGCTATGAAACCGGAAAGCGGCGGCAGTCCGGACAGTAGGATCCCGCAGGCAGCAAAGCAAATGCCCAGTATCGCCATCGTCCCGGGCATGGTGACACCCTCTTCTTCATCGGGGGTTTGCTCGTCGGCGTCCCCGTAGGCTTCCATCGTTACCGCAAGGACGTTGGCGCCGGCGTCCTGTCCGCGCTCGACAAGTTCGATCAGCATGAAGAAGGCACTGATCGTCAGTGTTGAACTGACGAGATAAAGGAGCGCACCGGATGATACGGCACCGTCATTGATGCCGAGAACCATCAACAGGGTGCCCGACGAGACGAGTACGGAAAATCCTGCGAGCCGGCCGAGCGCCTGGGATGCCAGCACACCGATCGTCCCGAAAACAAGCGTCGCCACACCACCGTATAAGAGCACGTTGGCGCCAAATCCGGCCAGCGGCCCCTCTCCGAACAGAAGCATCGTCAGGCGCAGGATTATGTAAATCCCGAGCTTGCTCATGATGGCAAACATTCCAGCCACTGGAGCTGATGCCGCACTATATGCTGTCGGCAGCCAGAAGCAGAGCGGCCACATCCCCGCCTTGATGAGGAAGACTACGCCCAGGATCGCCGCTCCTGCCTCCATGAGCATACGGCGATCGCGCTCCATTTCGGGAATGCGCGCCGCAAGGTCCGCCATATTAAGGGTCCCGGCCGTGCCGTAAATCAGACTGACACCGATGAGGAACAACAGGGCTGCCACCAGGTTGACGGCGATGTAGTGCAGGCCCGCCTTGACCCGAAGCGGACCGGAACCATGCAGGAGCAGACCATAGGACGCCGCCAGCATGATCTCAAAGAACACGAATAAATTGAACAGATCACCGGTGAGAAAGGCACCGTTGACGCCGACCAACAGGATCTGGAACATGCTGTGGAAATGCGCGCCGACCGCGTGCCAACGAGCGAGCGAGAAGATCAGCGCAGGAACGGCCAGCAACGCCGTCAACAGCAGCATCAGCGCCGACAGTCCGTCAAGTACCAGGACGATACCGAAAGGGGCCGCCCAGTTACCGAGCAGATAGATGCCGTCGAAGGCGTTTGGGCCGCTTTCAATGCGAAACAGGCAGATGGCGATGGCCGTGAGAACCAAGGTCGAAGCAAGACTGATCATCGCCTTGGCCAATCGTTGACGCTCGTCCACGAGCAGCAACAATGCGCTGGCGACCAGTGGTACGAGTACCGGAGCAATGATCAGATGGTGGGCCCAGGCATTCATCGCGGCTCATTTCTCCCGTCGACATGGTCGCTGCCGGTCAGACCGCGCGACGCCAGGAGCACGACCAGAAACAAGGCGGTTGTCGCAAAGCCGATGACGATAGCGGTCAGAACCAGAGCCTGTGGAACCGGATCGGCCAGAGGGCCCGCCGCATCGTCAGTAAGAATAGGCGGGACGTTTGCCTTGACGCCGCCGACCCCGAAGATGAACAGGTTGACCGCGTACGAGAGCAGCGAAAGGCCAATGATCACCTGATAGGTTCGCGGGCGCAAGATAAGCCAGACACCACAACTGGTCATTACCCCTATGGCAATCGACAGGACCAGTTCCATCACGCCTCCTCCGATTTCGCCGCATCGATCATCCGCAGCCGGTTGATGCGCAAGGATTGGTGTGCGAGTGCGACAAGAATGAGCACCGTCGATCCGACGACAAGGCAGAAGACACCCAGATCAAAGAGCAGCGCAGTGGCCGCGGGCACTTTTCCGATCAGCGGCAGATCGAGGTAGCGGGAGTGCGAAGTCAGGAACGGATAACCAAGGAACCAAGCTCCGACCCCGGTTGCAACGGCGGTCAGCAGTCCCACGCCCATCCAGCGGAGCGGCAGGATGCGGATGCGATCCTCTGCCCAGCGTGTTCCTCCCGCCAGATACTGCAGCAGGAAGGCGATCGACATCGTCAGGCCCGCCGAAAAGCCGCCGCCCGGCAAATCGTGTCCGCGGATGAAGAGGTAGACTGAGAAGGTGATGATGACTGGAAAAAGCCATTGCATGATGACCGATGGCACCAGCAGATAGTCGCGGACGGTATCGCCGGCAGACCGCTCGGGACGCTCCTCGTCAAAGCGGTTTTGCGCTTGCTGCTGCTCTGGTGCCCTCATGCTGTCTTCGGCAGGCCGGAAACGGCGCAACAGCCCGTAGACCGTGAGCGCAACGACACCGAGAACGGCGATCTCTCCCAACGTATCGAAACCACGGAAATCCACCAGAATGACATTGACGACGTTGCGGCCACCGCCCTCGGAATAAGCATTCTCCAAAAAGTAGTTGGCAATCGCGTCCGGCACCGGCGTCGTCATCACGGCATAGGCGACGAAGGACATGGCGACGCCGCAGAGAACGGCCAGTGCAAGGTCGCGAAACCGGCGAAACCGTGCTCTCAACGTCATCGCCTCGCCAAAACCCTCAGACCGTTTGGGCAGCCAGCGCAGGCCGAGAAGGATCAGGACGGTCGTGACGATTTCGACGAGCAACTGGGTGATTGCGAGATCGGGCGCCGAAAGCCATATGAACGTGATGCAGACGACGAGACCGACACCGCCGAGCATCACCAGTGCGGCCAGGCGGTGGTATTTCGCCGTATACGCTGTGCCAAGCGCAAGACACACGCCGATGATCCAGATCGCCGTGAAGGCGGGATCGACGCTCGCGTAGGTAATCGGCCGGCTTTCGAAGCCACTCAGATAAAGCGGCAACGTGCCTGCGGCAAAACCAGTCACGATCAGCCAGCGCAGCTGGGGTTGCAGCTTGCGTGTGCCCAAGCGCCCCTCGGCAAGGCGCGCCCATCGCCAGGATAGTTCGACAATTACGCGCTCGAAGACCCGTTGCCCCTTGAGCCTGCGAAACAGCGGCGGACCGTCATCGCAATGACTGAGGTAATCCTTCAGCAAAAAATAGATGAGCGCGCCACCGACAAGAGCGATCGCGCTCATTACGAGCGGAAGGTTGACGCCATGCCAGATCGCCAGGCTGTATTCGGGAGTAGCACTCCCGAGCACACTGACCACGGCGCTGTGAAGAAACGGACCAATCGATATAGCCGGAATGACGCCAACGATCAGGCAGACGATGACGAGGAACTCGACCGGAAACCGCATCCATCTGGGTGGCTCGTGTGGACGCTTGACCGGCAGATCGGTCGGCGGCGGACCAAAGAAAACCGTGTGAATGAACCGCAGCGAATAGGCCACGCTGAAGGCGCCGGCGAGGGTCGCGACATAGGGAAGAATACGGTCGAGGATCGAATCGGCATGGGTCTCCACCGCCTCGGCAAAGAACATTTCCTTGGACAGGAACCCGTTGAGGAGGGGCACGCCAGCCATTGCTGCACTTGCCACGATCGCCAAGGTCGCTGTGAACGGCATGAAGCGGAACAGACCGCTGAGCTTGCGCATGTCGCGTGTGCCGGTCTCGTGATCTATGATGCCCGCCGCCATGAAGAGCGACGCCTTGAAGGTCGCGTGATTGAGCATATGGAAGATGGCGGCCACGGTCGCCAATGGGCTTCCGAGGCTCAGCAGTGTCACGATCAATCCAAGATGGCTGATGGTCGAATAGGCCAGGAGGCCCTTCAAGTCGCGCTGGAACAGCGCAAAATATGCGCCCAGCAGCAGGGTTGAGATCCCGGCGACGCCGACGATCCAGAACCATTCGTACGTCCCCGAAAGCACCGGCCAGAAACGCACCAACAGGAACACACCGGCTTTGACCATGGTCGCCGAGTGAAGGAAGGCCGAAACCGGCGTCGGGGCAGCCATGGCGTTGGGAAGCCAAAAATGGAATGGAAACTGCGCGCTCTTTGTCAAAGCGCCTAGCAATATGAAAATCAGCGTTGGCAGATAGAGAGGATGACTGCGAACGATGTCGCCGGAATCGAGTATCTTGTCGACGTCGTAGCTGCCGACCACGTTGCCGAGCAGAATGAAGCCGATCAACAAGCAAAAGCCGCCGATCCCGGTAATCGTGAGTGCCATTCTGGCCCCATCGCGCGCATTGGCATTGTTATGCCAATAGCTGATGAGCAAGAACGAGAAGATGCTGGTCAGTTCCCAGAACACGGACAGCAGGATCACATTGCCTGAGACGACAATGCCGAGCATTGCCCCCATGAAAGCAAGAAGGAACGAGAAGAACCGTGGAACAGGATCCTCCTCGGACATGTAGTAGCGCGCATAAAGCACGACGAGAAGGCCGATTGCGGTGACAAGCATGGTGAAAATCCATGCAAAACCATCCATGCGCAACGCGAAGTCCAGGCCAAACTGCGGCAGCCATTCCGCCCGAAACCGCACCACGCCGCCGTCCGCCACCGCCGGATAAAAGCTTCCTGTGAGGAGCAACAAAGCGGTGACGATGATAGCTGCCAGACCTGCAGGCAGGCGTGGCGAAGTCGTCTTGAGTAAGAGTATGGAGAGGAGGCTTCCGACGAAAGGCAGAAGCAGCAGAACGAGAAGCAAAAATGGTTCGGCTGTTATCCCAACGCCTCAATCCTCCAAAAAATCGGTACCCATCGCTTGGGCAACAGTTCAACTGCCGTCTAGCAATCGGGGCTTTGTTGCTCTATATGGCTTATATCAACCAATATGGGCGACTCTAGGCGATGGGTCAAGCAAGCGGGACAACGATTTTGACACCGGAGCTGTGCCGCGCTGCACGCGGTCTCCTGGACTGGACACAAACAGACCTTGCCGAACGCGCGGGCGTATCGCGCAGCACCATCAGAGACTTTGAAGGTGGCCGGCATGATGTCCATCGCGCCACCGCAGCGCAGTTGCGTCTTGCGCTCGAAGTCGGAGGGGCGGTTTTCATTCCCGTCGAGGGCGGCAAGATAGGGTTGTGCACCGGCTGACATCGCATGGATGGCGCGGAGCCTGGGAGAGAGACCGATGAGCGCCGTCTCGAAAGCGTTGGCGAAAGGCTCGCTGCGTCCTGCGGGGTGAGTTCTGGCCGTGGAGAGGAAATCGCGTCACGTGCGGGCGAGAGGAAGAGTAGCGGCAGAAGCGTTGGCGTCAGCGGTCCGAAGGAAACGCGGGATCTACTCTCCCACGGTTTCGGACCGGTTTCGATGATGCCGCCGCGATATCAGAGATCCTGTACCAGCCCGATGGCGCAGTCGGATGCCGATGCAGCGCCAGAGGAAATGTCTGTTGGCGACCTTGAATCCGCGCGTCTCTATGGGGCGAGTTGTGAGCGTCGCCCGAAAGCACAAGTCGATTGAGCGGTTGTGATACGGATTGCAAGTGAATCAGACAAAGTCCTTCCGCGTCTTCGCGCGGAAGGTTTAGGCTTACAGCCTGAATGACCGCAATGGGCCGATCGATAACATCTAGGGTTGTCCGCTTTGCGCCGCAAGCGGACTTTGCGTGCACATCGAAACGATCTACTAGAATCGAATGATGTGCCTACCTGATATCATCATCGCGACTCTCACCGTCGCCCTTTTTGCAACGGCGGCAGACGCCCAATCGTCTCGTAAAAGCTTTGTCGTACCGACAGGCAACGGTGGAGTTCTGGTCGAAAGCTTCGGAGACTGCAAAAGCGCGATTTGCCCGGCCGTTGTGATCTTGAGCGGCAGCAGGGGCTTTGCATCACCCGTTTACGGCGACATCGGGCAGAAGTTTCGGACGAGAGGTTTGAGTGCCTACCTCGTTCATTTCCTTTCGCAGACGGACCTTGACGCTATCGCTGCTGCGGGCAGCGCGAGTGCACGTATCGCGTACTACGCAAAGCGGTTGCCAGATTGGACTTCGAGCGTCCGTGGGGTGATTTCGCATCTTGACGGACAGCCTCGCCACGGCGGCAGGGTTGGCATCCTCGGAATCTCCCTGGGCGCGGAGATAGCTTCATCAGCGTCGGTTGGGAGAACCGATGTGGATGCTCTCGTGCTGGTCGATGGTGGGTTCCCAAATGGCTATTCTCAGACCATCGACTCATTGCCACCCTTGCATTTGATTTGGGGCAGTGCCGACCGGACATTTCCTTTGTCTATTGGGCAGGAGTTGCAACGGAAGGCCCAACAGCTTGGCAAGCCTGCTAGCCTTGATGTTTTTGAGGGTGGCGCGCACGACTTTTTCCTGAGATCAGGGACGCGGAACGCTGACAAAGCTCACCAGAGTGCCGCCGAATTTCTGTCGTCGACTTTATTGCGGCGATGACCGCATCGGGCCGAAAGCGGACAAAAGCTGCGGCTCTTGAAAGGACGCGAACCTGCGATCTAGGTCATCCATGAATATCAATGAGAATTCACGGCTCAGCGCTCAGTCTATCATCGGATCGCCAAAGGCGTTCGGAGGAAGTATCCTCATAACCGAGCCTAGTGAAACTCGCGACCTCCAGAATGAGGCCCCATGGAGCACGGAAGTAGATCCAGTTGAACCCGGCCAACGGCCCTGCATCTACCAGGTTGGGGCCATCGAGCAACTCCACGCCTTGATCACGCAGCCTGTCAGCGGCCGCGTCGACATCGTCGACTTCGAAGCAGAGATGCATGCCGCCCACTTCAGATGATCGTTTGGGCGCCGACACACTCTCCCCTTCGTATTCGAAAAGCTCAACGCTGGTCCCGTTGCCGCAGCGAAGGAACACGAGGTCACGGATTTTGGAATGCCTCGCAGCTCCGAGCTTGTTTTCCATGAAGTCCTGATCGACATCGAAGGGTCCAGTGCGAAACACCTCGACGGCGCCAAACACCGCTTTGAAAAACGAAATGCCTTCCTCGATGTCCGGCACGGTGATCCCGATGTGGTGCATGCCGCGAACTTTGTTTGTCATTTCATTTCTCCCGAGACAAACGAGTGGTTCCAACCCGTGCCCGTCCGGCGAACACGAAGACGATCGCATTGGTGCTTCCTGCGTTATGCGGACCGGCGGCGGGCGGCAGAGTAGATGAGAGCCGCGATCACGATGAGCGCCCCTTGAAAGAGGTACTGGTAGGTCTGCGTGAGGCTAAGAAACGTCACCGCACTGAGAACCTCAGTCAGCAATACCGCGCCCATGATGGTGCCTACGAACGTCCCTCGCCCGCCTGCCAGGCTGGTTCCTCCGAGAACGACGGCGGTGATGCTGGACAACGTGTAGGCCACGCCTTGTCGCGGATCCCCGACGCCAATCTGCGTCATCAGCATGACCGCACCCAGGCACGTGAGCATGGAGCACAGGATGTAGCCTCCGACATAGGTCAGGTCGACCCGGATGCCTACCCTGCGTGCGGAGTCCTCGTTGGAACCCACAGCGCGGAGGCGCCTGCCGGCTCTGGACCGACGCAATGCGTATTCCCCGAGCAACGTGATGCCCACCAACACGAGGAAAGCCACCGGGAACGGGCCAATCTGCCAATTCACCCAATCAGTGACGGTGGAGTTGATGTAACCGTCAGGGTTCTCGCGGAGTAGGAAGCTCAGGCCTTGGATCGCTATATACATCGCAAGGGTTGCCGCGATCGGCGTGAAGTTGGCAAACCGGATGAGAATGCCATTGATCGCTCCCGTTATGAATGCACCGACGGCCATCAACAGGAACCCTGAGGCCATCACCCCCGCAGACATGTCTTCATTCACGAAGAATGAGGCGATCACAACAAGGAAGCCGGCAAGCGGCCCGACGGACAGGTCTATCCCACCCATCAGAAGCGCTATCGTCTGGCCCATGGCTATGAAACCCAGAGCGGTCGCGAGCAGAAGTATGTTCGAAATGTTGTAGGCCGACAAGAAGTTGTCGTTCTGGCTGTTGACGAAGAGGCCGAGCAAAATCGTCACGAGGGCCAGTGGAACCACAGGCGCGATGTCCGATTCCATGAAATGCCTCAGGCGCGACATGCTCAGCGGGCTCCCAGAGCTTCCATGGCCGATGTCATGCGCTTCGGACCGGACGGCTGCGGCAACGATCCGCTCCTCGGTGATCTCCTCCCCTACAAGAGTTTCGACCACCTGCCCTCGCGACATCACGATGACCTTGTCGCAAATGCCTTCTAACTCGACCGCGTCGGAAGAATTGACGATAACGGGCGTTCCTGCCTTGGAGACGCTCCTGAGAATACGATAAATCTCGAAACGTGCCCCGACATCCACGCCCTGCGTGGGCTCATCGGCGATCACGATGCCAGGCTCGGACAAAAGGGCGCGCGCCATCACGACCTTCTGCTGATTGCCGCCAGACAATGCTTGGATCGACGCCTCAAGGCCCGGCGTCTTGACCGCGAGATCTCCGAAGATCGACCTGACCTTCTGATGTTCAGCAGCTTTGCTCAAAATCCCGCCGGTCGCGAATTTTTCGAGGGCCGAGAACGTTGCGTTCTCACGAACTGTCAGTCCGTTTGCCACACCTTCAAGATGGCGATCGGAGGGCATGAAGGCTGCTTCGTCCAGAAGCTCCTTCTGACCGAGTTGACGCCCATGCAAGATTGCGGCGCCCCGCGTCTGATGCAGGCCTGCCAGAGCGCGCATCAGCTCAGATTGGCCGTTCCCCGAAACACCAGCAACACCGAGGATTTGTCCGCGCGCTACGCTGAAGCTGACATTGCTGAACCCATCGCCGCTCAGTTCCACGACCTTGAAAACAGGCGAAAGATCGCCAGCTTCAGACTTTGGTGGGAAAGCCGCTTCGAGGGTGCGGCCGACGATCATATTGACCAGCTCGCCGTCGGTGATCTCGCTGACTCTGGCTGCACCGCGGATGCGTCCGTCGCGCATAACCGTGACGCGGTCAGCGATCTGTCGAATCTCTGCCAGTCGATGAGTGATGTAGATGACAGCAGTGCCGTTCTTGGCCGCGGTCCGAATGAGACCGAACAGCATCTCAGTTGCCTCCTGATCCAACGAGGCAGTAGGCTCGTCGAGGATCAAGAGCTTGGGGTTCACGGCAATTGCTTTACCGATCTCAAGCAGATGCTTCTGGGCCACCGTCATATGACCAGATCGCATGTTCAAAGGCAGGTCGAGACAAACCGATCTCAAGGTCTGCTGAGCCAAATCTCGCGTCGATCGATTTCGCAGCACCGAAGCGGGCAGAGCTACGCTCAGGTTCTCCAAGATCGAGAGATCGTTCAGGATGGCCGGATGCTGGAAGCATATGGCAATTCCAAGAGAAGCCGCCATGTCGGGCGACATCTGCGGGACCTGCTGTCCCTCGAAGATGATCTCGCCTTCGGTGGGTTGCAGCGTACCAGCGATGATGTTCATCAGCGTGGACTTACCTGCACCGTTTTCACCCAGGATGGCGTGGACCTCGCCCGGCTTGAAGTCGACATTGATGTCGCGCAGCGCCGGGATCGCAGCGAAATACTTCGAGATTCCGGCCAGCCGGATCGTCTCTTCGGTAGTCGCCGGTGAAAGTGTCTCGTATGCGTTCATTTCAACTGCTGCCATGGTCCACGATCCAATTCCAAAGGATGACCTGCTCAAAGTACTCGCTCCGAGCAGGTCTCAAGACGATTGGCTATTTTCCAACAGCCTTGGCTTGCTCTTCCGCAGGAAGCTCAGACGATAGATAAATCGCGCCGGGCAGCTCCTTGCGGCACTGGACTGGGTTCGGCTTCCCCGAAACGGAGTCCTCGAAACCCGGCGCCTTGAACACCTCGTCCTTCGGTGGCGTTCCGCCCGTCGCCAAAGCCACGGCCCATTGGACCGCCAACCTGACATTGTCGTTGCCAGTGGCAACGGTGAACAACTTGAAGTCGGGGTTCTTGTCCTTGTTCTCCTGCCAGAAGCAGCCCAAGGAGTTGCCGTCAGACGTAGCAAGGGCCGGTACCGACTTGCCCTGCTTTTCGAACAGCGGAAGCGCACCAACCAGCGAAGGTCCGAAGTCGGAAATGATAACGTCGATCTTCGGGTTCTTCGCAATTTCTGCCGTGAGCACCTTCTGCGTCAGCGCCGGATCCCAGTTCGTGACTGCGAAAGGCGCCTGGTTCACGAAAACATATTCGGGACCGAGCACCTTCTTCAGACCCTTCAGCTCGTCGAGGCCTTGGCTGTTTCCGGCTGGACCGCTCAAGAACAGCAGATTGCCTCCCTTGGGCAAAATCGTCTTGATCCAGTTGCCCCAGCTCTCGCCATCGTTCTCGAACGATGCGCCAACGAACTTCGAGTAGTTCTTTCCATCGGCGCCACCAACGGCCACGCGATAGGGAACGACGACCTTTCCGGATTTGAAGACGCTCGTGAGGGCTGGCAGAACGGCAGGTCCTGCATCACCGAAAACGACCAGGGCATCCAAACCCTTTGCGGCCATGCTCTTGATATCCGAAATGGACTTCATGGTATCGCCTTGGCCGTCGGCGTATTCGTACTTGGTTATGCTGGGGCACAGCTCAACCGTCTGCTTGCCGGAAGCAGTCGTGACCTGGCGCCAACTGTTGCCGCCGTAGCCGTCGAGCAAAGCAAGTGTCGCTTTCTTTGGTCCGCACCAGGACGGCGCTTCTGCCCGAGCCGCTCCCGCAATCGCAATCCCGGTGAGCGCGGTCGTCACTGCCAGTCCGAGATAAGTTGCAAGTTCCCTATATTTCATTTTGCGTCCTCCACTTTTGTTGCTGAAGTTTTCCCACCTTGGTTCATCGACCAACGGATCGAATAAACCGCGATACCGAAGCCCAGAGCGAGTGCCTGGATGATTGTCTGAGCTGAAAAGGGCACGCCGATCGTCAGCGCGAACAGGCTCAGGTGATTTAGGAAAAATGCTGCGATAACCGTCGAGATTGGGAAGCCCCGTCCCCCGAGCAGCGATGTTCCGCCTAACACCACGACGGCAACCGACGGCAGCAGCAGGCTATCGCCCTGAAAAGCGGTCGGCTCACGTGTTATTCCCGCGATGAGCGTCCCGGCCAGGCAGTAAAGAAGCTGAGCATAGATGTAGGCCATCATCTGATGGAGGCGCACGTTCAAGCCAGCGGCCTTGCCAGCCAGGGGATTGGCACCGATCGCCTCGAACCTGCGACCGGCCACGGTCTTCTTGAGCGCGAACGAGACGACAGCCATAGCGCCAAGTGCGAAGAGCACCGAGTTCGGCAATCCCAACGTCTCGCCGCCTGCGATCTCGGCCAGAAGATTGGTGGTGATGGATGGCACGCCGCCCGACACCGCGAAAACTGCACTGTATAAAAGGGCGTTGGTGCCGATCGTCGCAATGATTGCATTCAGCCTGAAGAAGCTCACCAAGGCGCCGTTGAGAATGCCCGCCGCTACACACAGTCCGGCAGAAAGAAGCACGGCCTGGAAAAGCAACCCGTCGTCCTGCTGGGGATAGTGCGTGGCGATGACCACGGATAACGACACGGCGCCGGGGAGAGACAGATCGAAACCACCCTGCTGCACGACGAGGAGTTGGCCTAGGCCCACGATGGCTATGATTGCAGCAAACGGAAGGCTTCCCGAGAGAGCGCCGCTCGAAAGACTGCTCGGAGCAAACAAAGCACACAGGACTACGAGCACGAGCGTCGAGAAAACGACCGTGACGAAATTTCGCGTGAAGGGAATCCTCAAAGTTGTCTCCTTGGGAAGTCCGATGTCGGCGATGGGCGAAGCGTTTGGCATCAAGCTTTCTTTCGCTCAAAAAGGCACTGTCTTCCCGGCGGGCTCGCGGCATAAATCCGGGCCTGGTCGGTTGGGTTTGGAAAAAGAAGGAGCGGTCAGATCAGAGCGCGGTCAGTTCGCGCGAGACTGCAAAAACCTGTCCCGATCATGGAGTAGATTTCGTAAACGGTAGGCATTGGCCTCCCCGTCGCGCAGCTCGCGATACTCTACGAGGATGCCGCTACAGATGCTTCCCGCCTCTGCGATCCAATCGAGAATGTCGTTCAAGGTAATAGCTGTCACCGCTTTCATTTTCTCTCCTCCTTAGAAAATCAGCAGATCAATCCCGTTCGCGAGCGAGCCTAGCCACGACCTCCAATCGTGGGGCGCCACTCGTAGATCGCGACATCGCGGTAGATGCCGTGGACAACAAAGGGGTCCGCCGAGCTGAAACGACGCATTTCTTCGAGAGATCCGACGTCGGCAACGACTACCCCGCCCTCGCCTGATCCGCCCTCGTTCAATATCGGCCCGGATTGGATGATCGAAACTTCCTTCGATCGCAGGTGCCGCTTGTGTTCCTCGAGGTAGATTTCGCGCAGGGAGTCCTTGTTCGGATCCGATATCGCGAAACGGACTGCGAGCATTTCTCCACCTCCCAAATTATCGGCGATTCCTCACAATACCGACGATATTTGATTTCGTATTATCGATGGTAGCCTGATGGTGCAGGAAGAAAACAAGGGAATTATCCATTTCGGATGTTCCAGTATTATCCCGCCTCCGCGTTGCCTTCTGACATCATTCGAGCCTCGGCTCATCTCCGCGGAAGGCGCGTTCCAGTAGTTGAACAAGGGCTCCGCGATCCAGTTCTCTTGGATTCCAATAAGCGTTACTAAGAGCCTGATCTGCCGCCGCTTCGATACTGCCGTCGGGCATGCCTAGATCTCGTAACGACATCTCGGCGCCCAGACCTTTTGCAAGTTTATGAAGCGCCATCGCAGGATCAGGCGCGGCCAGTGCGCGGCTTAGCCTCTCCATCGCAGCCGATGTAGCAGACGCATTGTAGGCCAGAGCATGAGGCAAGACTGCTGTATGCAACTGCGCATGCGGTAGATTGAACATGCCACCGAGCGTATGGCAGAGCTTGTGATGAAGAGCCATTCCTACGGATCCGAGGCACACGCCGCAGAGCCAAGCGCCGTACAAAGCTGAAGAGCGTCCTTCGACGTCCCCTTTGTTGGCATGTATGCGAGGAAGCGCGCGCACGATGGCACCGATCCCCTCCTCCGCCATCAGAGAGACGACGGGATTTGCCTCCTTGGCGTAGAGCGCCTCGACCGCATGGGCGACGGCATTGATCCCGCTCGTCACCGACAACGGCACGGGCAAGGTCAGGGTAAGATCGACATCATAGACGATGACCTCTGGGAGTATCCGCGGATCTGACCTGGTGACCTTGCGCCCACCATCGGTCTCGCCGAGGATGGGCGTCGCCTCAGAGCCAGCATACGTAGTCGGGACGACGATCTGTGGGAGGTCGGTTCGCAAGGCAATGGCCTTGCCCAGTCCAGTCGTCGACCCGCCACCAACTGAAAGGAGCGCGTCGATATCGTGGCGTTCCACAGTCTTCATCGCGTCGGCCGTTACCTCGACAGGCGTATGCATCTGCGCTTTGGAAAAGGTCGCAACGACGCGCGCTCCCAGGCTCTTGGCAATGTCTGCCGCCTGCGACGCCTGCTCTGGCGTCGAGAGCACTAGGATGCGGCGGGCCTTCAGTCTGTCTGCTTCCTCAGGAAGGCTAGCGATCGTGCCTTGGCCAAAAACCACCCTGGCGGGATTTCCCGTATAAAGGAACCGTTCCACCCTCATCTCCTATCGGTCTGCCGTGCGAGCACGAAGTCGAAGTCGGACCGCCAGAGCGTCTCGCCATCCTCCACCTTCGTGAAGGGCGCGACGAGCGTCTGCTTCACGCCGAAAACCGTGTCGGATTCCAAATACGGATCGCCGCCAACGAACGTGTGGGTGACCAACTTCTGAAAGCCATCCGCTCGCACCATGTAATGCATGTGCGCGGGACGAAACGGGTGGCGGCCGAGGCTTGAGAGCATCTGTCCGACAGGACCATCGTCCGGGATAGGATATGAAACCGGCTTGATCCCAACGAAGCTGTACTGGCCGTCGGCAACGGTGATGAATACACCCCGGTTATTCCACTTCGGCTGGATGTCGGGCTGCTGGACGTCGTAATAGCCGTCCGCGTTGTCCGACCATACGTCGATCCGGGCACCCGAAACCGGATTGCCTTCCAGATCGACCACCCGTCCAATGAAGAGGCAGCTTTCGCCCTTGCCGTCGAGGCAAATCCGTTCACCCATCTTGCGGATCGGGCACCCCTCCACATGGAAGGGTCCGAAGACCGTGTTTTCCGTCGCACCAACTGGGCGTCTATTGTTGATCGCATCGACCAGCATGGACATTCCAAGCGTATCGGAAAGAAGGATGAACTCCTGTCGTTCCCGCGTGCACATCTGCCCGGTGCGGGTCAGGAAATCGATCCCGAACTCCCATTCCGCTTGCGTCAGCTCGATTTCACGGGCGAAGCTGTGAAGGTGCTTCACAAGGCAGGACATGACCTCCTTAAGCCGGGGACTTATATCTTCGCCCATTCGGGCGTTCACTGCCTCGACGGAATTATCTTCGGAAAAAAAACCAGCCGTCGAGGTGATCGCGGTTTTGCTTTTGGCCATGTCCAGTCCTCGAGACATCTAGGGAATGATGCGGTCCAGCCGCAAACGATCGAAGGCATCCGTGAAAGATCGGGTTGTGTCTTGATATTCAAGGAATCCCAGTTCCCGGCTGCGGCCCATATCGTTGAACGTCTCGATCTGGCGCCCGAGATCTGCGTCCGAGTGCCAGAACGATGCCACGCGGGTTAGAGCATTTGGTTCCAGCGCGTATTTCGCCACCATCTCGTCCCAGATCGGACCCGCCTCACGCATCTGCTCTTCGAGCGGGGTCGGGCTCCCCGGATAGGCGCCGGCTTCAAGACCAAAATAGGCAGCAAGACGTGGCCACAGCCACTTCCATCGAAACACCTCGCCATTGACGACGTTGAAGGCGAGATTAGCCGCCGCGCTGGTGGTTGCCGCCCATTTGAGGTGCTTTGCCAGGAGCCGGGCATCAGTGACGTCCGTCGCCGCCTCCCACTGCTCCGGGGATCCTGGGAAGATGAAAGGTCTACCCGTTTCACGACAGATGGAAGCGTAGACGGCGAGTGTCGCCGCCATGTTCATGGCATTGCCAACCGCATAGCCGATAAGGGTGTGAGGACGATGCACGGACCAGGTGAAGCCGTCCCTCGCGGACGCAGTGAAAATCTCGTCTTCCTGGACATAGTAGAAATTCTCTCCAGGAAGGCGCTCCTGCTCCTCTCTGAACGGGGTTTCCGGCTTTGTCTTCGCGTAGGATTCGAACGGTCCGAGATAATGTTTGGTGCCCGTGGTAAGCGCTACATGTTCAACGCCTCGGCCGAAAACGGCATCGAGCACGTTGCGAACGATAGCGCCGTTCACTCTGCAGTTCTCCGCTTCGGTATCCTGGCGTGACCAGGCCGTGATGAATACGTGGCTGGGGCGTTCTTCGGCGAGAGCGGCTTTTACCGATTGACCGTCAACGAGATCGCAACTCAGCGTCCGCACCCCGGGGACCTTGCTTTGCGAACGTGAAAGGCCTGCCACGGTCCAGTCACCGCTCGCCAGGAGGTTTTCTGCAAGATTGCTTCCGGTGATGCCGGTCGCGCCTACGATGAGTGCCTTCTTGGTCATCTCTTATCCGTTCAGCAGTGTGATCTTGATGCTCTTCGTCGGATCCTGTCCGAATGAAAACGCCTCCACGGCGTCGGTGAGAGCGTAGTCGTGGGTTTGGATGGGCGACAAGTCGATGCCCGTGCGCTCAAGGAAGCGAATTGCAGCAGGCCACACACCGGGAGAGCCGATGCAGCCGCGCACCGTCAGGTTCTTCATCTGGATCTGGCCGATCGTCACCGGCACCTTGCGTCCGATGTTGATGCCAACCATGGACATCCTTCCTTCCTCGCGAGCGTAATCGAAGGCCGCAGCGAGAGATGCATCATGGCCTGACGCCTCGATCACGAGGTCTGCGCCGTGCCCCCCGGTCAGCTCACGAATCCTGTCTGCGGCGCCTCCGTCGGAAGGATCGATAGCTTCGTCGGCGCCGAGGCGCTTGGCGACCTCGCGGCGTGGTGCCAGAGGATCGACCACGATGACCCTCGCCCCCATACCGATCGCTGCTGCGGCCGAAACCAAACCAATGGTGCCACCGCCCGACACGACGACCGTCTCGCTTGCGTTCGTGCCACCAGACCTCATCACCGCATAGTAGCCACATGTGAAGGGCTCGATCAGCGCCGCCTTCTTGTTGTCGACGGCATCAGGAAGCTTGTGGAGCCATTCAGGATTCACGGCGAAGTACTCACGGTCGGCTCCGCTCATGGAGAAACCGAAATGATGGAGACGATCGGGCGTGCGGACGACGCATTCGCCCACGACGCGCTCGCCTTTCTTGAATCCCTTCACGTTTCGGCCGACTTCCACGATCTCCCCGCTCCATTCATGTCCGGGCGTCACCGGGTAGGAGATCGGGATGATGTAGCGGCCAGCGAGGAGCTCGTAATCCGAATGGCAGATCCCAACCGCCTTGGTGTGGACGAGTACCTCGTTGGGCGACAGATCCGGCATCCCGACATCGGCGATAACCGGCCGTTCCGGAGCTTCGAAAACCAGAGCTTTCATTATCCTCCTCCTTAAATCTGTTCCAACAAGCCAGTGTTGGCGGCGCGTACGATTGCTTCCAGCAGGGCAATGTTGTTGATCAGGTCTTCCCCGGTAATCGGATATGAGCCCTCACCTCTCACAGCGGTGGCGAAGGCCCGTAGATTGTCACGAACTGGTTCAGCGGGCGGCAGCTCCTGAACCGTGATCGGCTTGTTCTTCCACCCCTCGGTGACGACCCACCCATCCGGCGCCTCGACGTGAGCCTTGTCGCGGACTTCGATCCATCCCTCGGTGCCGAATACCGCGAAGCGGGAAATGAACGGCGTCGCAAGCGTTGCCGATATGTAGGCCGTACCACCGCCGGAGAAGCGAATGTGGGCGCTCATCGTGTCGCCTTGCGGAATAGACGAGGCAAGGTTCTCGCACACGACGCGCACGTCCTTGGCAGGCCCCATCAGCTTCACAGCGAGGTCGGTAAGGTGAATACCAGTCGCCGTCATGCCTCCGGCGGGGGCCTGGTCTGCCTTCAAGCGCCAGTTCGAAGGGTCGAGACCGAGAAACTTGTCATGGCTGAAGTTAGCTTCGATCTGCAGAAGGCGCCCCAGCTTGCCGGAGCTTGCTGCGTCGAGGATTCTGGCAATGGGCGTTTCGAAACGGCGCTCGTGCCCCATCCCAAGCACCAGTCCAGCTTCCCGGCAACGCGCCACGGACGCTTCCGCACCCGCTTTCGTAAGGTCGAGAGGCTTTTCGCAGAAGACGTGCTTGCCTGCAGCAACGACGCGCGCGATCTGCTCACGATGCAGCGAGTGCGGCGTTGCCAGCACGACAGCCTCGACGGACGGATCTGCAAGCGCGTCCGCCATGTCCTGAGAATACTGCAACCCCATCTCAGCAGCGAAAGCGGATGCATCGGGATTCGGATCGACGCCATGGGTGAAGTGCATTCCGGCCCCGCCGGCGCTGACGAGGGCGGCCATCTTCCGCCCCCACCAGCCAAGACCAACGAGCGCTGCGATGACGGGTTTTTCCTCGCGAATGGTCATCGATTATCCACCCGCTTGTTGAAGGGATGGATATTGACTGTTTTCCATACGCCGGCCTTGGTGAACGGGTCGGCTCTGTTGAAATCGACGATCTCTTCCTTGGTGTCCGCCTCGAAAACGAACAGGGAGCCGATCATGGTTTCGTTGTCGTCGGCCAGCAGCGGCCCGGAGATCACGGTCTTGGTTTTGCCCGTCGAAAGATACGCCTTGTGGGCATCATAGTTCGCCAGTCGTTTTTCGACGGCGCCCTCATGGTCGAGGCAATGAACAACGAAATGCATTCGATAATTCCTTTCAATTCAGCGGTAGCGTCGCGGCAGCGACAGCTCGCAAGCGATCAGGCCTTCATGTCGACAAGGATTTTGAGATGGGTCCCCGCGGGGTCGAGAAGTGCTTTGAAGCCCTTTTCGACGACTTGCTCGGGGGCAATCTGAGCGGTGACGATCTTTTCGACCGGGAAGATGCCAGCCCCGATCATCTGAGCGATCCTCGGCCAGATTTGAACAGGGTAGCACCAGGTGGCTTCGACGGTTATGTCCTTCAGCGCCCACAACATGGCGTCAATGGATGCTGGCCGGACATGAAGTCCAACCTGGACTACGGTTCCTTGGCGGCGGACCGCCTTGGCGCACAGATTGAGCGAAGCTTCGGCGCCGACACACTCCAAGGCAACGTCTAGGCCCACCCCCTCCTCCGTATGATCGCGAAATAGCTGGTCGGTATCGGTCTCGCGCGGATCGAAGACGATCGCCTCGGGAACAAGTGCCTTCGCAAGTTCCCTTCGATTGGGGTTCAGCTCGGATACGAAGATCTTGGTCGCGCCTGCAGCCCTGGTCGCCAGCAACACGAGCGCGCCGATCGGTCCTACTCCGGAGACGAGGACCGAGCTTCCCGATGTAACGCCTCCACGATCGACGCCGTAGACGGCCACGGCTGCGGGTTCGATCATCGCCGCCTGAACGTCCGAGACGGTGTCAGGAACCGGAAAAACGTTGTAACCGTTCACGACTGCGCGCTCACCCATTCCACCCCAGTCCCAAGAGAGACCGACACAGGCCATCTTTTCACTGAGATGGAACAGCCCACGACGTCCATAGTAGTCGTCGCGAGGCGAAATCAGGGGCTGGATGGAGACGCGGGATCCGGGAACGACGTGTGTCACGTTCTTGCCGACCTCGATCACACGAGCGGAAAACTCATGCCCCAGGATCTGCGGCAACGTCGCCCCGGAATAGACGTGGGGTGTCGCCGGCGTGACGATCGGGCCCGCGATATATTCATGGATATCGGTGCCACAAATACCGCACACAAGGGGCTCGACGAGCACCATGTCGTCGCCAAGCGGTCCCTCGGGGGCTTTCACGTCCTCGACCCGAATATCCTTCTTGGAGTAGTATCTAACAGCTTTCATTGCTCTGTCCTTTGCATGTTCTGCTCCGCCATCTCCTGACGGTCGAATAATTCTCGCCCCTAAGCGCGCCGTCAGATCAGGACCATCCCGCCATCGACCATGATCGTCTGCCCGGTGATGTAGTCGGACGCCGCTGAGGCGAGGAAGGTGGTCACGCCGCTGATGTCTGCGGGGAGAGACACCCTCCCCAAGAGGATCGACTGCGAAAACTCATTGATCGCTTGTTCAGGCTTTGCGGTGAGGCCGTGATCCATGAACTCACGGTCAAGCTGCTCCCAGAGCTCGGTCTTCACGACACCGGGGCCAAAGCAATTGACGGTGATCTTGTGTTCTGCAAGCGAACGGGCGGCAGCCTGCGTGAGGGCCACGACTGCAAACTTCGAAGCGCAATAATGCGCGAACAAGGGATAGCCCTGCTTTCCGGCGATGGATGCCGTATTTACGATCTTCCCGCCGGTGCCTTGTGCGATCATCTGCTTGGCGGCTTCCTGGGTACCTATCAGCACGCCTCGGCCATTAATCCGCATGATCCGGTCGAAGTCGTCATCAGTGACCTCGAGGAACGGGCAGGTCTGGCTGATTCCGGCATTGTTGAACATCACGTCGAGGCGGCCGAAATGCTCGACGGTCCTTGCGATCAGCTCTTGCACGCTCTGTCGATCGGAAACGTCGACCCCAATCGCGATGGCATCGCCGTCGCCGGTTGAAATCATCGCCGCAGTCTGTCTCGCCGTTTCCTCATTCAGGTCTGCGATGACAACTTTAGCGCCGTTCTCGACCAAGTTGGCTGCGATGCCCGCACCGATGCCTCGCGCGGCACCAGTCACGATGACGACCTTGTTTTCAACTGATCCCGTCACGACACACCTCCCTGAATTCCATATTCCACCACCCGTTAGCCGGCGCATCGGGGAGCAGGTCGTTGGTCCGCCTAATTCGCCAATGCAAGGAAGCCATCAGCTACAGAACTCCTTCGCGCAAACCGGTGGCTTGCACGTGTTCTCATTCGACTGACGGCTTGGTTCCTCCCACAGGAAACGCCGTGCGATCCTAGACGAACGCTAGAGGATGGACCGGCGGCTCGACAAATCTTTAATTATCCGAAACGGATATTTTGAATGCAGCAATCCTTCTCGGGCTGAAGCTACTATTTCTTTGGGAGGAGATGGCACTTGCGCCGAACAGACGCATGCAGCCGATTGTCAGACTCTCCTTCGACATAGCGGCATGAAGTATCTGGACGGCAGACGCCACCAGGGAAGGAAGGTTTTGCAATGAGCGAGACATTGAGAGTGGGCTGGGCTGGCATTGGCAAGATGGGCGCCCCGATGAGCAGACGTGTGCTCGAGAACGGATACCCCGTTTCCGTTTATGAACCGCTCCCCGAAAATCGCGCCTCAGTGGTGGCTCTTGGTGCAAACGTAGCTCATAGCCTTGAAGACCTGGTGGAAACATCGGACGTGGTGATGCTCACCATTCCAAATGACATCATTCTGCGCACTCTCATATTGGCACCAGCCACCCTCGCCGAGCTATTGAGGCCCGGTCAGATAGTAGTCGAGATGAGCACCGTATCTCCCGAGCTCTCAGCCGAGGTTGCGGACGCACTATCCCGAGCCGGTGTCGCATATCTTAGAGCTCCAGTATCAGGCAGCACGGTTACCGCGTCTTCCGGCATGCTTTCTGTCATGGTCTCCGGCCCAGAGGATGCCTACCGCAAGGTCGAGCCGATCCTCGCCAGTTTCTCCACAAAGCAGTTCTACCTCGGAGATGGCGAGGAGGCCCGATACCTGAAGCTCGTCCTGAACGCGCTCGTTGGTGCGACTGCCGCTCTCCTTGGCGAAGCTCTCACACTCGGACTGAAGGGCAATCTGTCGGTTGAAACAATGCTGAACGTCATTTGCGAGAGCGCTGTTGCCTCACCGCTGATCGCATACAAGCGCGACCTACTGGTAAATCGGAACTTTGACCCCGCCTTCTCGGTCTCTCAAATGATGAAGGATTTTGACCTGATCCTTGGCGCAGCGAAGTCTGATCATGTGCCCATGTACCTCGCCTCCGTGATCCGCCAGCAGTACGAGGCCGCATTCGCCGATGGCTTGGCGGAAAAGGACTTTTTCGTTCTCTTCGAGCAATCCGAGCGCCTAGCCGGTCTCAGCCGAGAGAAGAAAGCCTCCTGACCAAGAGCGTCCGCGTCATGGCTGGTGCAAGCATGGGCGGCAGGCTAGTCTGACTGCCAATAGCGACGGTTGGGAGGCCGACGTGAACGAATACGAAATGCTGCGCATCATCGACTTCATTGAAAAGACGCGCCGACCGTTCAGGGAGGTAATCGATGCCGCCAGCGAAGATGCGGTCTGGCTGATCGTCATGTTCCTGATCAAGTCGCATATCTTGAGCCAGCCTGTATCGATCTCCACTCTTGGCCAGGAGTCGGGTCTCCCCTATGCAACATCGATGAGATTGATCAATCGTCTCATTGACGCCGGCCACATAGTCAAGATCTCCAAGGGCCCCTCTGGCCAGCGCTTCGCTTTGCAGCCAAGCGACCAGCTCATTCGCTCGTTCGAGTCTTACGCTCGCAAGACGAAATCGCTACTTGCACAAACCTTGGGACTGCGAACCGGAGAAGAGGAAGACGAGTACTACTTCGGAGGGACGCCGCTCGGCTCGCAGATCATCCCACCAATGCGCCTTGTCCAGCGTCGGGCCGAGTCCCAGATCGAGCTCCGTTTTCTCCTGAACAACGACAACTACTTCTCCGCCATGCGGAACATGTGGGCCGACTTCCGCAGCAATCTTGCCTCGCGAAAGAACTTCGACCTGTTACCGCTTCCCGAGCTTTATAAACGCGCAAGGGAAAACGCGGCCAAGAAGCTCTCCGACTACGACGTCATTGCCATCAATATGCCGTGGCTCGGAGAGTTCGCCGAAAGCGGGATCGTTCGTCCGATTGACCAGTACATTCAAAAAACAGGCATTAACCCTCTCGACTTCCATCCAACCATCTGGTCATCGGCGACATGGGATGGCAGAGACTATGGCGTTCCCGGATACTGCACGGTAGAATTCCTGGCCGCCCGCAAGGACCTTCTTTCCGAAGCCGGCGTACCCTTCCCGAAAACCTTCGACGAAGTAATCAAGGCCGGCCGCAAATTCCACCAACCCGATGACGGCATGTACGGTGCGGTTTGGGATGGCGCTCGCGGCATGCCGATAGCATCAAGTTTCCTCTTCTTCATGGGCGCGTGCGGACAACCAGCAATATCGCTCCGCAGGACGCGATCCGGTTTTACGCTCGATGGTCTCGATCCGGATGAGCTCACATGCACTATCCTCTCAGACGCAGGATTTGCCGCCCTGGACTATATGCGCCGACTCATGGAGATCTCACCGCCCAAGATCTTGGAGATGGCCTGGGACAAGACGCTCGACGTCTTCCTTCGCGGTAGAGCGAGTCTTGGCTATTTCTGGACGATGCGCGCCGCGCGGTTCGAGTACGATGTTCAATCGGTGGTGAAGCGCAGGGTTGAGTATCTCCCACAGCCGTCGGGACCCGGCGGCACACGCGCTTCGCCGATCGGCGGCTTTCTCTTCTGCATCCCCACAAACCTTCCTGAAGAACGTGTCGAAATGGCCGCTGATGCGATCGCGTGGATGGCCTCAAGGGAAGCTATGAAAGCACATGTGAAGAACGGCTTTCCCGTAGCACCGCGTTTCTCCGTGAGCGCTGATCCGGAAGCTGCGGCGAGCTCCCCGATCGTCAGGTTCGTTGATCAGCTTGCGAAGAAGAGCCTGCTACACACGTGGCAGCGTCCAAAAATTCCGCAGTACACAACGATCGAGAAAGTCCTGGGTGAGGAAATTCACGACGCATTGCTAGGCAACAAGACACCTCGCGCGGCACTCGAGACGGCTGCTTGTCAAATAGAGGCAAGCCTAAGAGTGGGAAGTCATCACCGTCGAGAAGTTCGGAGCGTTTGAGCACCTCCACCTGTCCCCGCTGAGAAGAACAGCCGCCTCAAGGCGGCTGCGATCTTCGGGATCCAAACACTAGGCCGGAACGGCCTGGTCCGTTCTGATCAACAGACCGGAGTTATCCGGTTGGGCCAGGAGCACCCCCTTCTCGATATCCAAAGCGACCTGGACAACGCGTTCGTTCACCGGCGCCTTCCTTCCGTGGCGCGCGAGTATGTCCACAACCAGACCATTTACCTCCTGCACCTCTGCCCGACGGCCCTTTCGCCAATCCTGGAGAGACGTGGTGAGCGTGTCGGCTTGGGAAAACGTCTTTAGGACTTCTTCGAAAATTTGGTCCACGTACCGTTCCGGATGGTTGGTTGTGACGGCAGACATGCCGATGATCGGGATGATCTGAGCTCCGTCGGCCAGCGCTGCCTGCATCGCTTCGTATCCCGCCTCCCGCATTACTTCCAGCATTCCCGGATGCCGCGCGGCGTCAGCCAGTGGAAGGTTGACGATCGCGGAGGGGATAAGCTCCGCTGCGTTCACGACCAGCTTCATCCACTTCGCCGAATGAATGTCGTCCAGCACTTCGACGCGCCCAGAGTTTCTTAGAAGCTCGGCAACATGTTCCACCCGGTCCTGGTTTGCCGGATCCAAGGCGCCAAGAGCAAACCACGAGGTGTCATGATCGTTCTGGCGATTTGTAATGCCGGGGACGAACATGTTGGACGCTATTTCGATGACGGCACCAACGGTCCGATGTCGACCTACGACATCGGCGATGTCCTCGTGCGTCATGCCATTCTGGAGACCGATGACCAGACCATCGGGAGCGAGGCACGGCTTGATCAACTGACATGCCCATTTCGTGTCATAAGCTTTGACGACCAGGAAAACCAAATCGAATGGCTCCTTGATCTCCGCTACCTGGCACAGGTGCAACGCTGGGACTCGAACATTTATCGTACGAGACGGCAGATTAACCGTGATGCCGTCGCGACGAATTGCTTCGACGTGTTCCGGCCACTGCTCAATGAACGTGACGTCTAGTCCCGCAAGAGCGAAATCTGCACCGATGGAGGCCCCTTGCGCGCCCGTTCCCAAGAACGCGATCCTTGGTCTCTTATCAGCTCCGGTCATTCTATGTTCTCCCAACATTTTCGCGCCGCTCAACAGCTTCGCGCGATCAGATAGGACGATCGTAATGCCGATCGTAGAAACTTAAACGACGGTTTTATCCAATCTGGATGTAGCTGACTTCGGGCTGTCTACAGGAACAGCGGAGCCGTATGCGCTGGTTACGTCGAGACTAGGCAGGCGGTTGGAACGGTTCGTTGTCGGCTTTCCGCGACGTATTCCCTTGCGTGCCCGTGTGTGGTGGCCATTGCGATGCACTACCTTCCGCTTTCTCTCGAGGAGATGACCATATGCTCGCGACTACCAGCCCGATTTCAGAAAAAGCCGATTCCGATCGGTGCCCCCAAGTCGTTGAACGAGGACACGCAAGACGACGAGCGTTCCGAAACCAGCGTGGACGACCGGCAGGCCCCGCCCGTTAATGAGCAACAGCCAGAAACCGGCGACAGCGTCGCGGAGGCCGATCCGAACCGGCAGGGGCGACGCGAAGGATCACGTCCGGGCACGGCAAACCTAGCGACACGTGACAGCAAGGCTGGCAGCTCGTCGATCATGGCGGGATCGACCTCCCCGTTAAACTCGGCTCATATCGAGATTGGTAGTCGCTCGCCTGCTCTCACCGCGCCCTTCAGTCGATTGCCCGACGGCGCTAATGGACAGACATAGCGGGGCGAGTAGGCGCAAGAAGGAAAATAGGAAAAGTTGAAATCGAGTACCAGCGCGCCGCCTGCTCGGGCAACTCCGAGGTCCGCTCCTTTGATGGTGTCGAGGAGATATCGGCCACCACCATACGTCTCTGTCCCCGAGGTCCCGTCTACAAACGGCAGGAACACGCCACCACCGTACCCTTCAATCCAGTAAAGGGTCAATTCGCCGCCTAATCTGGCTTCCAGCCCTGCGGTGCGGGCGAACGCATGCATCGACAGATCACCGTCCACGCCTGTTGCGATGGTTATCCGTTCCGATGTTTTCGACACAACCTCAACCGTCATGCGCAACGAAGGATCATAAGGAAATATAGTCGGTCCTGCGAACCCCTTGCGATCCGCCTGTTCGATTGGTGACTGGGGATGGTCGCGAAACAGGGTCGAACGGGTGTCGCACCAAAGCCTCCAGGCAGCAACTGCGTCCGCACTGGAACGTATCTCGTAATAGAGATTTGAGATCCTTTCCCGCCATTCCCACAGTTGTAGATCCTCGTTCACACCATACCCTTCCATGTCAGAAATTAAGCCGGCTTTCATCATCGTGATGCTCGCGCATTCATTGCGGCGCACCACGGCGTGACAATATGCAGTCCACGTTTGGGTGCATGTCAACAATAACCAGACAGAAGCATATCGGAGCCTTCAGCATAGCGGCCGCGCCAACAGCGCGGGAAAGCGGGAATCCGCGTCACAGGCGGGCGTGAAGAAGGGCAGCCGCAGGAGCGCCAGCGTCGGCGATCCGAAGAAGAAGCGGGACCGACTGCCACGACCGCGTGTTCCGGAATCGATTTCCGAGCCGACACCCCAGGCACAGCCTAGCGCGTTCGGAGGCTGCAACCAAAAATGTCAGCGTGCCAACGCATCCCTCGGAAACCCGGCAGCCAGGCTGTCGATGAACTTGCGCACCGCCGGCGGAAGACCTCGGCGTGTCGTGAACACGAGGTGGACGAGTCCCTTCATACCACGCCAGGCCGGCAGCACATGAACGAGCTTTCCCTCGTCGATGGCTTGGCGGCAGGTATGGTCGGGCAGGAGTGCGACCCCAAGCCCGGCAATCGCTGCGGCCCTGACGGCAGTGAAGTCCGCGCAGCCCATGCGCGGTTCGTGGCGTAGCGTATGCGTGCGTCCATCGTCCGTTTCGAGAAACCAGTTGACCTCTCCCTGGTCATCAGTCGTTGAGAGCGTCGATTGATCGGCGAGCCCGGCTATGTCGCCGATGCGGCTTGCTATCTGTGGGCTTGCGACAAGAATGCGAACCGAATTTCCCAGCGAGCGCATCGTCAGTGATGCGTCGCCATCAAGCGACGTTCGCACACGCAGCGCAACATCTATGCGTTCTTCGATCAGATCCACCGGACGGTCGATCGCGACAAGCTGAAGGCGTACCCTCGGATGTTGCGCCAGAAACTGCGTGACCAGACCAGAGAGCGATTCGACGAGGCCGGTCGGACAACTCATCCGGATCAGGCCATGCGGCTCTGACTGCGCCTCAGCAACCAGGGCTTCGGCGCGCTCTGCCTCTGCCAGCATCGCCTTGCAGCGCTCGTAAAAGGACTGCCCGACATCGGTTACACGAAAGCGCCGGCTCGAGCGCTCGATCAATCGGACACCAAGGCGTGCCTCAAGGCCCGCGATCCGCCGGCTGAGCTTCGATTTCGGCTCGCGCAGCGCCCGGCCCGCCGCGGCAAAACCGCCATGCGCCACGACTTCGGCAAAATAAACCAGATCGTTTAGGTCGGTCCGCATCATCGTTCTCCATTCAGAACGCTGGGTAACACAATTGCTGGCTACTGGCACCAGCGTTCTACTGGCATGTTCCTTCTCAACGGCAACCGGCCGCAACAAGGAGCAAGGCAATGACCAAGAAGTTCGAGAACAAAGTCGTAATCGTCACCGGCGGCACAAGCGGCATCGGGCTGGCGACAGCAAAGGCCTTCTCTCAGGAAGGTGCATCGGTCTTCATCACGGGCCGCCGGAAGGAAGCGCTTGACGCTGCCGTCAAAGACATCGGGGGCAGGGTGACTGGCGTGCAGGCCGACATGAGCAAGCTCGTCGATATCGACCGTCTTTATGACGCAGTCCAGCAGAAACACGCTCAGATCGATATCCTCTTCGCCAATGCCGGCGGTGGCGAGATGGCGCTGCTCGGGGCGATCACTGAAGAACACTACGAGAAGACATTTGCGACGAACGTGAAGGGTACGCTCTTCACCGTCCAGAAGGCGCTGCCGCTGCTACGCGATGGTGCGTCGATCATTCTCACTTCCTCGACAACGAGCATTTCCGGCACGCCTGCCTTCAGCGTCTATTCGGCAACGAAGGCCGCCATCCGCAACTTTGCGCGCAACTGGATCCTCGACCTCAAGGACCGCCATATCCGCGTCAACGCGGTCAGCCCTGGCGTTACCGATACGGCAGGCCTCAATGAGCTGTTCGGCAATGGCGACCAAGCGGAGAACACGAAGAACTACCTTGCGAGCCTCATCCCTGCCGGTCGCATCGGCAACCCGGAAGAGATCGCCAAGGCTGTCCTCTTCCTCGCATCCGACGATGCCTCCTTCATCAACGGCGTCGAACTGTTCGTCGATGGCGGCCAGGCTCAGATCTGACACGGTGACATGAAGGAGAGCCGTCATGGTAGATATCGCAACATTGCTTGAACGCAATCTGCAGGGCATCTTCGGGGAGGGCGACGAGGCCCTCCGCCGGACGGTGGCCGAGGAGATTTTTCATGAAGATGCCGTATTCGTCGAGCCGCACGGAACCTACCGCGGCCGCGACGAGATCGTCCGCATTGCCGGCGTCATCCGCGCCATGCATCCGGAGTTCAAATATACGCCGATCGCGCCGGCCGAAGTGCTTCACGAGGAGGCAGGACGGATGAGGTGGGTGTCCGGCAGCCCAGGCAAGGCGCCGTCCTACGCGGGAACGGATTTCATCGTGGCAAGGGATGGAAGAATTGCTGCCATCTATCTGTTCTTCGACGGTCAACCTGATCCCACCAGTCCGCCGATACCAATGATTCTGAACAAGTGGCGTGGCGCCTAGCACCCTGCCCTATTCGCGGCCTGCCCAGGAAAGCAGGTCGCGCCACCGCTTCACATATCCCACGACGATGAGGTGATGCATGCCGGACATGACAAGTCGCTCCGACAGTATTTCAGGATCGAAAGTGGCTATGGGCGTATCTTTGCTATAGTGGCGAAGTGTATAGGTAAACATCTCCTCCCAGCTGCGGCGTACGCCCACGGTCTCGTCAGCCAGACATGGCCGGTATCGATCGATCAGCTCTCCCAGCGTCACGTGGCCTCCTTCCTTCCATCCACGGCATCAAAGCACCTGGCCGATGGCAAACCTTTCGCACAGCGCTGTTTCGCCGGCAATTTTACTCCCCTCTCCTTTTCCCAGCCTGAACAGATCACTCGGCCAAGGTCGCGTGCGCGTTGCCCCCTCATTCAGGGCGGTCCCACACCGTTCAGACGCCGCCGCCTCGTCTACGTTTCAGACCAGGAGCGGCTACAGGGTAGAATTCCTGACACCGAACCGCGGAACAGACGACTATCTTGATCAGCCCGCAGAGATGCCGACGCTCGGAGGCGCCAGCGCCGCTCCGCTTCGCTTCCTCGATTTCCTGATCCGTGATCCTGTCCGGACGATGCTCCTGCACAAGAGCGGTGTCCCGGTGACCGTCCCCGACCCATCGCGCTTTGCTGTCCACAAGCTGATTGTTGCAAGCCGCAGGCACGCCGACGGCCAATCGGCAGTCAAACGGGCTAAGGATATCCGCCAAGCGGCACTCCTGTTCGAAGCCCTCCTGCAAACAAGGCGAGCCTCTGACCTTGCTCTTGTTTACAACGAGGCCTGGGAACGTGGTTCGTCATGGCAAAGCGCCATTCGAGCAGGCGCTGCCATGCTGGATGCGCGCGGTAGAGGCAATTTCGCGACCTTTCTCACGACGGGTTCGAAGGAGATTGCAGAGAACGTCGTCCTGCCCTTCGAAGCGAGCCCTCGAGACAAGATCCCTTTGTCGAAGAAAGGCGGGCCCGGTCGGCGTCGAACGATTGCTTCGATCCCTGGTTGCCGTGGCAAATGTCGGTCGCTAGATTGCACGCGCGATCAACTGCAAACATACGAGGGTTTCATGCCGACCGGTAAAGTAAAGTTTTTCAACGCGGACAAGGGTTTTGGCTTCATCACGCCGGAAACGGGCGGTGCCGACGTGTTCGTCCACGTATCTGCCCTGGAATACGGCAATGTCTTGAAGGAAGGCCAAGACGTATCCTTCGACATCGGTCAGGATCGAAAGACCGGCAAGTCGAAGGCCGAAAACGTCAGGCCGCTCTGAGCCAAACTCTTTCGAGAGCCTGTTCCAGCGGGGCGCGGTCGATCGCGCCCCGTTTCTTCCGATACCCAAACCGCTCGCCGGTGTTTTCCGCAGTGTTTGGTGACACCGGTGGTGATCTTCGCAGCCGTCGGCGATGGCGTCGTCGTCGGAGCGATCTGAGCGCCACCTCTAGCTTTCCTGGCAGGCTTGGACTTCGCCAGGCAGTTTCGGCTCTCCGGGCCAGGCTTCTTTGCCCGGCTGTTCTTGACCGCGCCGCCATCCGCCTCGGCGCTTGCGGCAATTTCCTGGACGCCTGCGGCCAGTATTGCATGTCTTCCCCGAGCGGCCGGCGCTCCTGCTCCCAGATCTCGTAGACGCGCTGTCCAATACGGTCTTCGTTTGCTGCCATCGGGGGCTGGCCTTGACGCTTTCAGTTTATGTCGTTCGGAAGCTCAGCCCGATTTTCCAGGTAAAGCCTGTTTGCGGTGACGGAATGAGATCGAGAGATCATGGATATTCCAAACAATAAATTCCGCGATAGCAGGTACGTTCCCGTGAACAACGGGTTTGTCATCTGCCAAGAACAATCTTGCCGCGGCCAGCAGTACGGCCATATAAGGCGCGATGACTGATTCAAAGATTTTTGTCGGCCTGAGACCGATCCGAAACAAGCCGGCTGAACGTCGCGATCCAGGCGGTCCGACATGCCAATGGGATGGATGTGACAAACAAGGCATGCACCGCGCCCCCGTCGGAGCGGATGCTGAGGGCCTGTATCTTCTCTTCTGTCGTGGCCACGCAAAAGAATACAGCGAAGGCTACAATTACGTGACGAAGCTCTCGAACCCTGTCACTGCCCGTTATCAGAGGGAAGCGGCAAGCGGCAGCCGGCCGACCTGGGGCGTCAGGGTCAATCACGCTTCTGCCGCACCCCTCCCTTCCTCAGTTCGCTCCGGGACCGCAAAGGCGATCAATGCAAGGAAAAACGCTGCGCGCAGCCGCGCGGCTTTGCAGTCCCGAAAGCTCAAAGTTCTTGAAGCGAAAGCATTCGAAACGCTCGATCTTTCCGCGGATGCCACGCCGGAAGAAATCAGAAGTCGCTACAAGCAGAGGCTCAAGATGCACCATCCCGACGCAAACGATGGAGACCGCGCGTCAGAGGAGGCACTTCGGGCGACGATCGAGGCCTATAAAATCCTGAAGCTCAACGATTTCTGCTAGGTCGGTGGGCATTGGGCGCATCGACCGGAGTCGAACCGACGTCCAGCTACTACGAAGGCTTTTAGTCTGAACGCGCCAACAGGCTCGTCAGTTTGCTCAATCCGCGCAGAGCGCGTCCACGTATGCGATTCTGATTTCTCTGAAGGCGACGCCTTCACCACGAGCATGTGGGTGGCCTCTTCCCTTCCGAGAACTCGGCAACTGCTTTCCGCGCGCGTGACGACGACGTCCGCACGCGACAAGTCGAGACCGACATCTCGATTTTCAGCTTCGATAAGGCTGCTGGCGCAGGGCGCCCTTGTAAGATTGTTGGTTGCGGTCGGTCGAGTTTGCGCTGGCGAGATGTCCGCAGATTGCTAGGATCGTGACGCATCCGCCGCCGACTCAGTTTCAGTTCAGGTTTTGATTTCAAGGCGAGGACGAAATGAGGCTTGTTTTATTCAATTCGGCGGGTGCATTCGGAACGTGCTGGAGGAGCGCTTGATGAATTCGATTGACTTGAAAGACAGAGTGACCGTCATCACCGGCGGCGCACAGGGGATCGGTTATGCCATCGCCGAACGGGTGATCCAGTCCGGCGGGAAAGTTGCTCTCTGGGATTCAAATGGCAATCGCTCGGCTGATAGTGCCAGCACACTCGGACCGAATGCCCACGCGTTCCAGGTCGACGTGACGGATTTCGATCTCGTCGGCAGGGCGGCTTCGGCGACAGAGGAGGTTTTCGGAAGGATCGATTGCCTGGTGAATTCGGCAGGGATTACGGGGAAGGTCAAACCGACGATCGAATACGATGTCTTGGAGTGGCGAAGTGTCGTAGACGTCTGCCTGACGGGCACATTCAACTGCTGCCGCCATGTCGTGCCGGTCATGTTGAAACGAGATTACGGTCGGATCGTCAACATCTCATCGGTGGCCGGAAAAGAAGGTAACCCGAATATCGCGGCCTATAGTGCTGCCAAAGCAGGCGTGCTTGGCTTCACCAAGTCTTTGGGCAAGGAACTTGCGAAAACCGGAATCGCCGTCAACGCCATTACGCCCGCCACAGCGAAGACGCCGATCCTCGATGGCCTCACGCCCGAATTCATCGAATACATGCTGGTCAGGATTCCGCGAGATCGCTTCGCCGAACTTACGGAGATCGCGGCGATGACGGTATGGCTCCTGTCGGAGGAAAACTCGTTCACGACGGCGTCTACATTCGATCTTAGTGGCGGAAGAACGACTTACTAAGTGCATTAATCGCCCCTTGCGGCACCGCATTGGCTGAAGGCGCCTTCTCCCCCTCACGTGCCCGGACGGCGGAAGCCCTTGGCCAAGCCGGTGGCCGATAACATAATCGGCAAATGACGATTCGAGGGCGACTGTCGGTCTTGCCGGCGACCGAGCGGACGATATCGGCCGACAGGTCCACCTCACTCGAGATCCGAACAGATCGCCCGTAGAAGGTCGTCGAGGGTATTGATGTAGACGCGGACAGCCCTACAGGATCGTAGACGGCCCCACTGACCGCGCCGTGATTGATGCCCTTTATTACCTGAAAGACACTTCGACGTTTTGACGGTCCTGCGCGATAACGCGGCAACGGGTTTCGAAGCCTTCGCCGCGGATTACCAGATCAAACTCCGGCGGTATGCCTGAGGTGTTTGAAAGGACCAGCCCTGCGCCGTCGCTTCCAAGCGACTTAACCGTGCAGTCGATTACTGAACGCCGCTCGTTGAACAGGATGGAGGCGCTTTTCAGTACCCTGCGGCGCTCTCCTCCGTTTGCACCCTTCAGATCATGCCATGAGACGCAGCGATTTCGTCCTCCGCTTTTGGCGGCATACATCGCCGCGTCCGCCTGGGCTATGAGCGTATCGGTGTCACGGCTGACAATTGAAAGGTTGGTCGATCCGATACTGGCTGTCACACTCACGCTGCCGAAGTCGCCGTTCACAAGAGAACCCGCGATAGCGTTCCGCAATTTCTCCGCAACAGCTGCGGCCGCGGCCTTGTCGACATGGGGAAGTAAGAAGGCGAATTCCTCGCCCCCTAGACGTCCAATTAGATCTCCTGCCCGCAGGCTGCTCCTACATGCACCACTAACAGCTTTGAGAACCTCATCGCCGGCAGAATGGCCGTAAGTGTCATTTACCTTCTTAAAGTGATCCACATCCAGTACAAGGCATGCGAGATCATGCTGATGCCTCAGTGCCTGGGCGATTAATTTCTCGCTTTCGGACTTGAAGGCTTTTCGTGTGAGAACGCCCGTCAGACCATCTGTCGCAGCAGATTGAAGCAGCTCAATGCGTTCCATTGCAAGTCCAGCGAGCTCCTGAAGAATAGCAAGGTCCCTCGCCCCAAATGACTTGGGCCGACGGTCAATGGCGCACACCGTTCCCAAGACAAACCCCTCGCGCGTTTGGAGCGGCACGCCAGCATAGAAACGGACATGAGCTTCGCCAGTCACCGAAGGATTGTTTGCGAACCTCGCGTCCTTTGACGCGTCCTGAATGATCATCGGCACTGCCGAGTCGACGATCAGCGTGCAGAAGCTTTCTTCTCGTGGAACCTCCGAATTCGGCAAGCCGACACAGGCTTGATAACTTTGACGATGTGCGTCGATGACAGACACAATCCCGATATCGACTGAAAATATTTCTTTGATAAGCCGAACGATCCGTTCGAAGCTCGCATCCCTTGGCGCGTCCAACAAGTCAAACTGATCCAGTGCTTCGAGCCGCGCGCGTTCGCGCTGAGCTCGTTCCGCCGTCAATTTTCCGAATGTCCGTAAAGTGTTCATGTAGCCCACCATATCAAGCAGGTGGATCATGGGAGCGATAAATTAAATTTCGATTAGACGGCTAGCTGCTCATACTCTGGATAGCGCTTGCTTGAACTTCGCCACTGGGTCGCAATCCTTCCTCAAAGGAATACCAGCGCATCGCCCAGGAGTAGCGCGAACAGAACCGAGATAGTCCTATGCGCATCAAAGCAATGCACACGGCTTAGAACCACTTCACCAGAAAATGTTCACTGGTGGGACGCATATCGCCTCGCCGTCGATATCGAACCGCAGGAGATCACCTAATCCTCTAATTCGGCCTGGAATAGCATGAAGCGAGACGCCTTCAGGGCGCGGCAGTCAGTTCGTCCAAGACCCCCATTTTCTTCAACGAACTCACGACGCCGGTAAGCGCAACGACTGCTACGAAGAGCGCGACAAGTACCATCGCGTAAGAAAGCTCCTCAGGCGATATTGAATCTGCCGCCAGTCGATAGAATTCAGTTGCCAACAGGGCGATCAATGTGGACGACATCGTCGAGTAATCCTTGGCAATGACGCGCTTCGCATTGAAAGCCATACCTTCCGTTGACGACGAAAACGCGCTCAGCTTCAGCCCCCATCTGGATACGTCCCGGCAATAAGCGCCATATGCCTCGCCGAACTTGTTCGCGAGGAATTCCTCTTCGGCGTAAATGATGCACTGGTAGATAAGGCCGAACAGTACGCATCCGGCAACGACGACCACCGGATTGCCATGGAACAGAAAGAGCCCGGAGTAAATCAACATGTTCCCGACGTACAGGGGGTTGCGGCAAACGCCAAACATGCCTTCCGTCACCAAATCGCTGGCATAAACCCGCTTATTGAGGCCACCGCGCTTGATGTAGGCATATCCGATCACGGTTGCGCGCAGCACCAAACCAGCCATCACGACAAGCAACGCGATAATGTTTTTCCATCCTTCGAGCGCAGCACTACCGAAAAACGTTGTGGCCGGCGGGCTAGAAACGAACAGTACGACGATTATGAGCGGGAAAGCCTGGTTTCGGTATTTGAAAAAGAAGCTGCCGATCGCGAGGGAGACTCTGTTCATGGCTTTTCGACTCACTTGACCGCGACGATGCCGCAGAAATTGTACCAGCGGAAGAAGACCTCAGTGCTCTTGAAGCCTACCTCCTTGAGCAACTGGATGTTCTCCTCGAGGCGGTAGGGAATGAGGACATTTTCCAATGCCTCTCGCTTCTTCGAGATTTCGATCGAGGAATATCCGTTGCGCCGCTTGAAGTCATAATAGTGGTCGATGAACAGTCTGTTGAACGTCGTGTCCTCGCTGGTCAACTTCTCGATCAGCAGCAGGCATCCGTGCGCCTTGACCCCGTTGAAGATAGTCTTCATCACTCTTTCGCGAAACAGTGGACGCACGAACTGAAGCGTTAGAAGCATCGTCACGACGCTAGCATTTTCGATCGTAAAGCCGCGATGGAGGTCGCTTGTGACCAGATCGATTGATCGGTTTGTTCCCGATTCCTCAATCTTTTCCGCCGCCTTCTTGAGCATGTCCGGTGCATTGTCGATTCCGACGAAATCAAGTTGATTGTCGACGACGTGGTCCAATGCCAACAGGGTGGTGGCCGTCGAGCAGCCGATATCATAGAGGGTCGAATGAGGTTGGGCGAAGTCCCGGGCCAATTCGCAAACCATCCGCTGCATCTCCCCATAGAATGGGACTGAACGGCTGACCATGTCATCGAAAACGCTTGCGACGGTGGAATTGAAAGAAAAGTCCGCAACCGAATTGCGTTCGTCGGCAAACACCTCGTCGCGCGAATTCATATGCAAGACAAGACGGCTAGACTGGTCGGTCATACCCGCTCCTAATTTACAGCAATTTCAGGTGGGAGTACTTTCCCCGAGCACACCCGGCGCCGTGCGATGTGAGCACAGGAGTCTGACAATAACCTGAAAGACGATCTGCACTCACAACAATGGCGGGAGAAACGGCTAGAAGTGATCCTGCCTACGTGAGGCCGGCTCGCCACCAGTCGCTCTCATTACAATCAACGCCGCCCCTTCCCTCACCTCACCTGCCCGGCCGCACCAGCGACCGTGCGATATCGATGATGTCGTCACGCGAGGCGGTCGGACGCACCACCTCAGGCAGAAGCAGCCGCACCATTCGGGGCATGGCCATAACGCTTGCGGAATGCGTTGGAGAAATACTGGCTGGAGTTGAAGCCGCAGGAGAAGGCAATCTCCGTGATGCTGCTACGCCCCGGCGTCTTCAAAAGGCGCGAGGCCTCTTCCAGCCGCAAATGCTGCAGATACTGCCGCGGCGTCATGTTGGTCAGCCGCTTGCAATATTCCGAAAAGCGGGTGCGCGACAGACCGCATTCTTCGGCCATGGAATCGAGCGTCCAGTCTTCGGCAAGCGCGAAGGCCAGCCGGCGTAGGAAGATCGCCACCGTATGTTGCGACGTCGAAAGATCGGGATCGAGCTTCGGCGCCTGCTCCATCATCCGGTCGATCAGGCTCAGCATGATCGTATTGATCGCCACCTTAAGCCGCGTTTCGCCATCTTCGGGCGTTCGTCCGAGCAGGATCGAGGGCACGGCCTCGAAGGCGCGGCACAGATCAGCGCCGCCATCCCAGACCGGCTGGTTGTTCTGCGTCAGCAATTCGCCGAGCGTGCGGGCTTCCTCGCTTGAAAACACCATCCAGCTCGGCCATTCCCAGGCTTCGCTCGGACGCCTCAGCCCCGCATCGAGAATGATCCACAGCAGGCGGCTCGCATCGACGCCGGGATTGCCGATCGAATGCAGCTGCCAGGGACGGATGACGATGAACTGGCCCTGCTCGAAATTGTAGGTCCGGTCATCCACGACGAGATTGAGGTTCCCGCGCGCCAGATAGGCGATTTTGAACCCTTCATTGCAGTGGCGACCGAGTCCCCAGCTTTGCGCATAACGCGCATCCCAGAAGCCGACCGTACGGATCCCCGGCAGGCGGTCTCCGAGCGACTGGCCGGGATAGCTGCCGCGGGTCCACGCGTGCAACTCGACTTCGCCACGCGCGGCGGCAGCCTGCAACTCGCGGCAATTGTCGGCATACATCATCGAATCCGGCTGGCGAAAGACCGAAGGACGACGAATGTCGGCTGGCTTGATGATTGTGTGCTTATTCATTTCGCGCGCCTCCCAACGCAGAAAATGACTTAAGAAATTTACCACTGTTGTGGGGCGCAAGTTTTACCGAGTCAAGTCTGCCAAGTATCCACCCCGAGGATGGGCAACCATGCCGCGGGACGACGACGTGACTGCCGCATGGGAAGGAGAACACGTGAAGATCGCATTCAACTTACTTGTGCTCGGAGCGGAGATCACCACGGCGCATGGCCGTCAGCTCGAGCGACTGAAGGCGCTGGGATATGACGCGGTCGAGATCCCCGTCTTTTTTGGAAAGCCGGATCACTATGCCGCCCTCGGCAAGATGCTGCGCGATATCGGTCTCTCCGCCGGCGCCGCTGCAGTCGCGACCCAGGAGGCCAATCCCGTGAGTGCAGATCCTACGGTCCGTCGACGCGCCCGCGACCATCACCGGTGGATCGTCGACTGCACGCAGGCAATGGGCGGCGAAGTGATCGCCGGTCCGCTCCATTCCCCCGTCGGTGTCTTCACCGGCTTCGGTCCAACGTCGAATGAGCGCGGCCGCTGCGTCGAGGCGATGCGGGCGCTGGCCGAATATGCCGCATCTGCAGGCATTCGCATCTCCGCCGAAGCCGTCAACCGTTTCGAATGCTACCTGATGTCGACGATCGCTGCCGCCTCGGAGATCTACGGCGAGGTTGGTCACCCGAACTATGGCTACATGTTCGATACCTTCCACGCCAACATCGAAGAAAAGGATCCGCCGGCAACTTACGAACGTTACCACAGGGAAATCAATCACTACCATGTTTCGGAGAACGATCGCGGCATTCCGGGGACCGGTCACGTGCCCTTCGCGGCCCATTTTGAGGCGTTGCGCCGTTGCGAATATGACGGCTGGCTCACGGTCGAATCCTTCAGCCGTGCCCTACCCGAGCTTGCGGGAGCCACGCGCGTCTGGCGGGATCTTTTCGACGACCTGGACACGCTCTTTGCCGAGAGCATCGCCTTCATCCGCAGGGAATGGGACATTGCCGGAGAACGCGCACCATCGGGCTCGAAGGGGGCGGCGCAATGACGCTACCCGCACTTGAAATGGCCGGCATCACCAAGACTTTCCCCGGCGCGCTCGCACTTGACGAGGTGGATTTCGACTGCCGTCCCGGAGAGGTGCACGCAATCTGTGGCGAGAATGGCGCCGGAAAGTCGACGCTCATGAAGATCCTCGGTGGCAGCTATCGACCGGATAGTGGAGAGATTCGCATTCGCGGCCAATCCGCAGATTTCGCCCACCCGCAACAGGCCAAGGCGGCTGGTATATCCATCGTCCATCAGGAACTTAGCCTATTGCCCTATCGCAGCGTCGCGGAAAATATCTTCGTGGGCCGCGAGCCCTCGCGGCGCGGCGTTCTCGACCGGCGCGAGATGCGTCGCCGCAGCATGGAGTTATTGCAGCGTCTCGGCGCCGGTATCGATCCGGACCGGCAGGTTTCGACGCTTTCGATTGCGGGTCAGCAATTGGTGGAAATTGCCAAGGCGTTGCTGCTCGATGCGCAGATTCTCGTCATGGACGAGCCGACGGCGGCCCTTGACGAACGTGACGCCCAGGCCCTGCTGCAACTCGTGCGCGGCCTGCGGAGCGAAGGCGTCTCGATCATCTACATCTCGCACAGAATGCCGGAAATCATGGCTCTTGCCGATCGCATCACGGTGCTGAAGGACGGCCGCAGGATCTGGACGAAATCGCGGGAAGACGCCGATATTGGCGCGATCATCAGAGCGATGGTCGGTCGTGATCTCAAGGACTTCTATCCATCGCCGCCGGCCGGCAAGCCCGGTCATTCGTTGCTCTCGGTGGAACAGGGCGGAAATACCTACCTGCGCGGCATCGATCTCGATCTCCGGGCCGGCGAAATCATCGGCGTCGCCGGGCTGGAAGATTCCGGAAAGGCATCGCTCGCACAGGCAATTATCGGCGATCAGCCGCTGACAGCAGGTACGATACGACTTGGCGGCGGTTCGCAGGCAATCACCTCGCCGCGCCGCGCGACGAGCCGCGGCATCGGCTATCTGCCGGGCGATCGCAAGCGCGAGGGACTGTTGCTGCGGCAGTCCGTTCGCGACAACGCACTGTTGACGCTCCGATCCATGTCGAATTTCTTCACCCGCCCCGAAAGCGGAGCCTTCTCAAGAGACCGCATCGACGAGGTGCTGCGGGTGACGGACGTGCGAGCTGCCGATTTCGGCCAGGCGGTCGATTCGCTTTCCGGCGGCAATCAGCAGAAGGTCATCATTGCCCGCTGGCTTGCGCGGCAATCGAATATCCTCGTTTTCGTCGAGCCGACCCGAGGCATCGACATCGCCGCCAAGGCGGCGATCTACGAGGCGATGCGAAGCTTCGCCAATACCGGCCGCGGCATCATCGTCGTTTCTTCTGACATGCCAGAACTCATCGGCATTTCCGACCGGATTCTCGTGATGCATCAGGGCCGGATCGCCGGCGAGTTGCCGCGCGGCGCAAGCGAGGAAGCAGTGATGGCGCTGTCGCTCGGCATCGATATACGCCAGAAGCAGGAGGCCCTCACATGAGTGGCGAGACCCTTCCGGCGACAAGCCGTACCCGTCACCCGATACGCCTTTCCGTGGCCGCCGTGCTCGTGCTGGTTTCGGCCTGCATCTTTGTCATTGCGGCGATAGCGACGGGGGAGACAAGCCAGCTAAATCTTGAAGGGCTGGCCGGCCTGTTTCAACGGATGGTCGCTCTCGGCCTTGTCGGGCTCGGCCAGACCTTCGTCATTCTCGTCGGCTCGATCGATCTTTCGGTGGCGGCGCTAATCAGCGCGGTCGCGGTCCTTGCCTCGTTCATCATGCAGGCAAATCCGGCAATGATCCTGCCGGCGATCCTTGCGTGCCTCGTCCTCTGCCTGATCGTCGGCGCCATCAACGGACTGCTCGTCGCCTATTGCGGCATAAACCCGCTGATCGCAACGCTTGGCACAGGCCTGACAATCCAGGGATTATTGTCGGCATCCTTCACTTACCTCCAAGGTTCGGTCGCACCGTCCTTCCAGGCCTTCGCCTATACCAGTCTTCTCGGTATTCCCTACCCGGTCCTGCTGTTCGTCGCACTTGCCGCCGCGGCAAGCCTGCTGCTGACGCGCACCGTATTCGGCGCGCGCATCTACGCCGTCGGCGGAAATCCGCAAGGCGCTCGTCTGGCTGGCATCCGCACCGAGCGCGTGGTGCTCGCTGCCCATGTCATCGCCAGCCTCTTTGCCGGCGTTGCGGGGCTCTATCTGGCGGCCCGGCTGCAGTCAGGTACGCCCTGGATCGGCCGCGACGGCATCTATGACCTGGAATCGATCGCGGTAACCGTCATCGGCGGGACCATACTGGCCGGTGGCAAGGGGGGAGTGGCGGGCACGGTCGCTGGCGTCCTGCTCTTTGCCACGCTTGACGCCAGTTTCAATATGCTCGGTGTCGATGCATTTCTCAAGCAGGTGATGCGCGGTGCGATCGTGATCGCCGCTGTTGCCATCCACGCCATACGTCACAAGGGGCATGTCGCATGACCCCGCTTTCAGAAACGACACCGATGCGTCGCCCGGTCATTTCGCTTGCAAAGATCAACTTCGGCCTGATCGTCTTTATTATCCTCTATGCCGCTATCGCGAGCCTTCAGCCGAACTACCTCGAAGCCGGCCTTTTCATGAACTTCCTGCGCCGGGCAGCGCCGCTGATCATCCTCGCCGTCGGGCAGCTCTATGTCGTTCTGACCGGTGGTTTCGATCTCTCCGTGGGGGCCATCGTCACCCTCGTCGTTCTGGCAGCTTCCATCCTGATCAATGGCGACCCCGAGATGACCTGGCCGATGATCGGCGTCCTCTACCTCATGGGTCTCGCTGTTGGCCTGGTGAATGGTCTCGTCGTCACTTTTCTGAAGGTGCCTTCGATTATTGCCACGCTTGGCACCATGCTGCTCGTCAACGGCCTAGCGCTGGCCTGGTCGGGTGGTGCGGCGCGCGGCGATCTGCCGGACAATTTCCGAGATCTCGGCCGTTTCCTGATGCGCGATGTCTGGCTGATCGGCAGCCTGCCGCTCGCAGTCATCATCCTCTTGCTTTTTCTCGTGGTTGCCTGGTGGGGACTGCACGGCACTGTCTACGGCAAACGCGCGTTGGCGATCGGCGACAATCCGAGGGCTGCGGAACTTGCAGGCTTGCCGGTCGCCGCCACCCGCATCGCCGCTTTCGTTGTGTCGGCACTGGCGGCGGTAACCGCCGGCATCCTCGTCGGTGGCTTTTCCGGCGTGTCCGTCAACGCCGGCCGCGGCATGGAACTGCAGGCGATCGCCGCCTGCGTCATCGGCGGTGCCCAGCTGCTCGGCGGCCGCGGCTCGCTATGGAGTGCGTTATTTGGCGCTCTTAGCCTTTTCGCGCTCTTCACCCTACTCAATCTCGCCGGCCTGCCCCAGGCGCTGCGTGACAGCATCCAGGGGGTGATTCTGATTGCTGCCGTTGGCGCCAACGCCTGGCGAGATCGGAGAAAGACCTGATTGCTTGCAGGGAGAGACAAGCGATGAACCGCCGGTACGCCGGCATAATGGAGGAGGATGAACATGCAATACAAAGCAGTTGTTGCAGCACTGATAGCGATGGCATTTGCCGGCGTTAGCTATGCGCAGGAATTCAACGATCCCGCTGAATTCAAGAAGCAGCGCGAGCAGCTTTCGATGACGCCGCAAGGCCCGGAGGGCAAGCCGTGGGCGCAGCATCTCGGGGAAGGAATGGTCGATGCCGCCAAATACAAGAAGGACGGCCCGGTCACGATCTGCTTTTCCAATGCCGGGATATTCAACCCCTGGCGCGTCGTTGGCATGCACAATCTGCAGGCCGAGGCCGAACTGCATAAGGATCGCATCAAGGAACTGGTGGTCGTCGATGCCGAAGGCAAGGACGATAAGCAAATCTCCGATATCGAAGCCCTGGTCAGCGGCGGCAAGTGCGATGCGCTGATCGTATCGCCGAACACGACGGCGGCGCTAACGCCGGCTGTGGAGGCAGCCTGCGCGAAATTGCCGGTCGTCGTCTTTGACCGCGGCGTCGCTACCAAATGCCCGGTCACCTACATTCATCCGGTCGGCGGCTACGGCTTCGGCATCACCTCGGGCGAGTTCATCGCCAGCAAGCTGCCGAAGGGCGCCAATGTTCTGGCACTGCGCATCATGCCGGGCGTCGACGTACTTGAGACCCGCTATTCGGCGGCGAAGAACATCTTCGACGAGGCCGGCCTGAAGGTCATCGGCTCCGAATTCACCGGCAGCGACCGAGCCAAGACCAAGGCGGTCGTCGAGGACTACATCAATCGCGGCGAAAAGATCGATGCCGTCTGGATGGATGCCGGCGATACGTCCACCGCAGCACTCGAAGCATTCGAAGATGCCGGACTGCCCTATCCTGTCATCAGCGGCGAAGACCAGCAGGACTTCCTGCGCAAATGGCAGAAGGACAAGCTGACGGCAATCGGCCCATCCTATCCGACCTACCAGTGGCGGACAGCGATCCTCGGGGCTCTTGATGTGCTCGACGGCAAACAAGTGCCGGGTCCGGAATGGATCCTGCCGCAGCCGGCGATCACGCAGGATACGCTGGCAAGCTATATCGATGAGCGCATGCCGCCGCTACACTACAGCCTTTGCGGCTGCCAGGATCTGCCCGGCTATCCGGAGCTTTGGGGTGGCAAGAAATAGGTTTTGAACGACAGGAGCCCCGGCGGAAACGCCGGGGTTAGCAATCAGAAATAGATCGACATCACCAGATCCTGGTCGAAATCGCCAAAACCCTTGCCGAAAAGGTTCATGCCTCCAGGGTTGTCTGCCTTTTCGTCGATTCCGATACGGAAGCGGATCGAGTGACGGTCGGCTATGCCGAGCGAGGCGATAGTCTGGGTCGAGACCATAGCGCCGTCGATCCAGGTGCCTGTCTCATCGATCGTCCACGTCTTGAGCTTGCCGTACTGGGAGCCCGAGAGCTTCCACCAGGACGGCGAATACATGCCGCGGCGATCGCCGAAATCGCCAGGCGAAGTCCAGTGTCCGGCCTTGATGCCGTTGACCCAGATGGAAATGTCGGATGGCCAGTTCGCGTTCGTGGCCGGGGTCTCGGAGCTCAGCTCGGCCGAGAATTCCACCTTGCGGATCTTCTTGCCCGAGACCTTGGCGTTGTTCGGGAATTTATACTCGACATAACCACGGGTGAACCACAGCAGCGCCGCCTGCATGCGTTGCGGATCGAGGAAGACTTCCTGCACATCGAGCATGCCGATGACGTTGTTGACCGAACAGAGGCCGCAGGGGGCGCCGACGTCGAATTCCGTGAAGAGGCCGATCGGCATGCTGACGGTCACCACATCCTGGCTTGCCTTCGTGCCGTTGGTATCGAAGCGGATCAGGATTTCGTCATAGATGCTGGAGCAGATCTTCTGATTTCCCTTCGTCGCCTTCATCGTCTGGGTCTGGATGAGACCCGCCTGCTCCAACGACTTCAGATTGGTTGCCGTCGTCGATTGCGGCAGGCGCATCTGTGCCGCGATGTCGTTGACATTCAGCGGCCCTTTCTGGCGCAAGAGGTTGAGGATTTCGATGCGCGTCGGAGAACCGAGTGCCTGCACGACGTCAACGTCCCGCATCGGATCGACGGTTAGAAGTTTCGTCTCCATGCCCTGATACTGGTTCTCCAGTCTTTCTGGTTGGTTTGAGCTAATATCACGGCGTCATATCCAATGTCGCCGCTCTTTTTTGATCGCCGGCCCGCGCCTCGGGAGAGCTCTCGCGGACCGGCTGGGGCCTTCTCACCTCGGCCCGGAAACAACCCCTGATGCATTATCCCTTGATGCCGGATGACAGCATCAGGGCCTGTGTCACGCGTTTCTGGAACAGCAGATAGGCAAGAGCGACCGGCATCGCGGCAAGGATGGCGACAGCCATATCGCGCGCGTACTTGACGCCGAACGCATCCCGCGTCTGGGTGATGCCGACGGTGATCGTCATCATGTCGTCGGAACTGGTGACGAGGAACGGCCACAGGAAGGCGTTCCAGGCCATGATGTAGGTAATGATCGCGAGCGCGGTTGTGATACCCCAGTTCAGCGGCAAATAGAGCTTGAACAGGATCTGGAACTCGCCGCAGCCATCAAGCTTTGCGGCCTCGCGCAGCTCCTTCGGCACGGAATCGAAGAACTGCTTGTAGACGATGACGACAACGGGAACGATCAGCTGCGGCAGGATGATGCCGCCCCAGGTATTGATCAGGTTCAGCTTGTGCATCAGCACGAATTGGGAGATCACGAGCGCCTGCGAGGGCACCATGAAGCTCGCCAGGATGATGCCGTAGAGAAGCCGGCGGCCGGGAAAGACGATCTGCGACAGCGCGTAGGCGCACATCACGCTGATCAGGATGACGACGACGGTTACCGTCACCGAGGTGACGATGGAATTCAGGTACCAGGTCGACAGCTTCGTCTCGAAGAGCGCGTAATAATAGCCTGAGAAATTCAAGACGTCGGGAATGAGGGTGGTCTTGTTGACGACGTCCTGTTCCGGCTTGATGGACGTGACGATCGCCCAATAGATCGGGAAGGCCCAGGTGCAGGCGATCACCACCGTCAGGAGCAGCAGCAGCGCGTTGCCAATTGTCTTGCCGGGCATCTCAGCGCTCCCTCACTCGCAACAGCTGGTATTGCAGCACCGAGACGACGACGATGATCAGAAACAGGATCACTGCGACTGCGGAGCCGAGACCACCATGGTTCGATCGGAAGGCTTCGCGATAAACGAGCTGCAGGAGCACATAGGTGGAATTGAACGGCCCGCCCTCGGTCAGAAGATAGACCTGGTCGAAGATCTTGAGCTGCAGGATCAGCTGCAACGTCAGCACCAGCGCGGTCACCGGCCAGATCAACGGCCAGGTAATACGCTTGAAGCATTGCCAGCGCGTCGCGCCATCAAGCATGGCCGCCTCGTAATAGTCATTGGGAATGTTGCGCAGGCCTGCGATGAAGAGCAGCAGGTTGAAACCGTTGGTCCACCAGACGGTCACAAGCGCCACCATCGGCATGGCCCAGATCGGATCACGGAAAACGCTGACGCGCGCGCCGGTGACGGCCTCGATAACGAATTGGGCGATGCCGAACTGCTGATCGAGCACCCATTTCCAGATCTGGGTCACGACGGAAACCGGAAGAATATAGGGGATGAAGAAAAGCACGAGCACCAGGCTCTGCATCCAGCCCTTCAAGCGCACGACCATCAGCGCCAGTCCGAGGCCGATCAGCGTATTCGGGATGACGGTCAGAACGACGAAATAGCCGGTATTCCACACCGAGGTATAGAAGAGCTTCTGATGGAAGAGCTTCACGTAATTGTCGAAGCCCACCCATTGGCCTTCGCCGACGAGCGGCGCGTCGGTAAAGCTCAAGGCGAACATCTTGTAGACCGGATAGGCAAAGACGGTCGCATAGGCAATCAGGAATGGCGCGATCATGACGATCGCCGTCAGCGTCTTGCGTCGCTTTTCAGTGTTGACCACAGATCATCTCCCTGGACGAAGGACTGGCCGGAGGCTGGCTCCGGCCAGTGTCTTCCTACTTCTGGCTTTCCAGCTCTTCGCGCATCTGGTCGATCGCATCTTCCGGATCGAGCTGACCGTTGAGTGCGGGAACCACGAAGTTCTGGGTTGCCTCGTAAATCGGACCGGCAACACCTGCGAGCTTGGAAACCGGGTCGAAGACGGCGGTATCGGCCAGCTTCGCATAGGTGGCGTTCGGCTGCATTTCCTTGAATTCCTTACTGTCCGTGACCGGCTTGAAAGCGGGAATGTGGCCGGCACTTGCCCAGGAGATCGAGTGCTCATTCATCCAGGCAATGATCTGCAGCACGGCCTTCAGTTTTTCAGGAGTGATCGGTTTGCTCTCGCTGTTCGGGACAGCGAAGGAATGCGAGTCCGCCCAAGTGGCCTGCGTGCCCATCAGGTTCGGAATTTCGATGGCACCCCATTCGAAACCGAGTTCGCCCTTCTTGGCAAGATCGGCCATCGTCGGCACTTCCCAGACGCCGTTGACGTGGAGAGCTGCCTTGCCGGAGGTAAAGAGCGCGATCGAGGCTTCATAGGAGATCAGCTTCGGCGAATAGCCACCGGAAACCCAGTTCGCCATGGTCTTCAGGGCTTTCACGCCGGCATCGCCCGGCAGGATCTGGTCCCCGTCGATGAACTTTGCCCCCTGCTGGGAGAGCAGCGTATAGAAGACGCGCCACATGGAGCCGCCTTCATCCGTGTGCAGCGACAGCGGATATTCGACCTTGCCCGTCGCCTTGATCTTGTCGAGGGCGGCGTTGAAATTGTCGAGACCGTCGAAACCTTTCGGCAGGCCGTCGTCACCGAGCAGGCCGGCTTCCTTCAGGATGTTCTTGTTGTAATAGAGAACGATCGAATGCACGTCGAAAGGAATGCCGTAGACCTTGTTGTCGAAGGTCGCCTGCTTCCAAGCCGCGTCCACGTAATTTTCCTTCTTGATGCCGGCCGATGCCAGCTCTTCGTCGGTAAAGGGACGCAGGATGCCCGTCGGCACCGCCAGCGGATAGCGCGACATGTGATAGGTCATGATATCCGGCTGCTGGCCGACGGCGGCCGACGTCTGCACCTTGGTATAGAAGGGCACGCCCCATTCGAGCGTCGTGGCATTGATCTTGATGTCAGGATGGGTGTCGTTGAATTCCTTGATCAGCGCCTTCATGCGAACACCGTCGCCGCCGCTCAAGAAATCCCACCAGGTAATGTCCGTCTGCGCAAATGCGGCCGCCGAGGGCAGCAATGCGATGGCTGCCGAGACAGCGAGTTTTATAATCTTTCTCACGTTTGTTCCTCCTCTAAAGCATGGGTTAAGGTCACCCCGCGGCACGGGGCGTCTCTCGCCGCGAACCTCCTCCAAAGGCGCGCGATCAGATGTCCTGCATTTCTTTCGGTCGCCGGATCCGATCCGGATTCCGTTTCAATCAACTGAGCCTTCTGCCTTCGGCGTCGAAAGCCAGCATTTCAGGCACTCTCAGGGAGAGGCTGATCTTCTCCTTCGGCTGAGGCCTGCTTTCGCGGCACTCGACCGTCATTTCCGCATTGGTTGCGGTCAACACGTGAAGATATCCGGTGCCGCCGAGCTCCTCGGTGAACTCGGCAGTGGCGGGCAGCGTCAGGCCGCTATTCGAGGCGCCAAGGCCGATATGCTCGGGCCGCACGCCGACATTGATGGCTGCGCCCTCGGCGACCGGACTGCGTGTCGGCAGATCGAAGGCCTGGCCCGGCGCGTCATCGAGCTCGACACGGGCAGAACTTTGGCCAGCGGACACGACCCTGCCCTTCAGGAAATTCATGCCCGGCGAACCGATAAAGCCGGCGACGAATATGTTCTGGGGATTGCGGTAAAGCTCCAGGGGTGCGCCGATCTGCTGGACGACACCCTCCTTCAACACGACGATCTTGTCGGCGAGCGTCATCGCCTCGACCTGATCATGCGTCACATAGACCATCGTCGCGCCAATCTGGCGGTGCAGGCGGGCGATTTCCATGCGCATCTTCACGCGCAGTTCGGCATCGAGGTTGGAGAGCGGTTCGTCGAACAGGAAAACCCTCGGTTCGCGCACGATGGCGCGGCCGATCGCCACGCGCTGGCGCTGCCCACCAGAGAGCTGGCTGGGTTTGTGCTGGAGATAGTCGGTCAGGCGAAGAATATCGGCGGCCGCCTTCACCTTCGCTTGAATCTCTGCCTTCGGCCGTTTGGCGATCGACAGGCTGAAGGCCATGTTTTCGAACACCGAAAGATGCGGATAAAGCGCATAGGACTGGAAGACCATGGCAACGCCGCGCTTCGACGCTTCCCTGTGGGTGACGTCCTCATCCTCAATCCTGATCTCGCCGCCGCTCGTTTCTTCAAGCCCGGCAATCATTCGCAGCAGCGTCGACTTTCCGCAGCCGGAGGGGCCGACGAAAACCGCGAATTCGCCCTGCTCGATCTCGATATCGACGCCGTGAATGACGGCGAAGGAGCCGAACGACTTCCTGACATCAGTCAGTTTTATCCCAGACATACATCCTCCCGATTGGCAGTCCGAACGGGGCAGCCTCCTCCGCTGCCCCGATAGCGATCAGCTCATGCCGAAGCGACTGACAGCAGGATGAAATGGTAGGATTTCGCCGGCAGCGACCCGGTGAGCCTGCCTTCGTCGGTGACCTGCAGGCCGGATCCTGCCTTCGGCACGATGCGGTTTTGATCCTCGACGGAGTTGCGGGCCTTCAGGTCATCGCCGACCATCGCATGATGCTGGACCACCTTGACGCCCTTGAAGCCCTGCAGGTCGACATCGAGGTCGATAGCCTCATCGAGGCTGCGGTTGATCGCAAAGAGCGCGATGCTCTTGCCATCCTCATGCAGCACGGCCGAGAGATCGAGATAGGGAACGTCCTGTGCGACTTCGCAATCGTAAGTCGGGCCGGATGAAGACACCGCCAGTGCAGTGCCGCGGCCGTACTTCGAAGCAAACTGCAGCGGATAGTAGATCGACTGGCGCCAGGCCGGGCCGCCCGCCTTGGTCAGGATCGGCGCGATGACGTTGACGAGCTGTGCCATGCAGGCGATCTTGACGCGGTCGGAACGACGGATGAAGACGTTGATCAGCGAGGCGACGAAGATCGCGTCCTCGAGATTGTAGAGCTCTTCCAGGAGCGGCGGCGCCTCCGGCCAGTCCCAGTTCTTGTAGCGCTGATCGTCTTCCTTGCGGTCGTGATACCAGACGTTCCATTCGTCGAAGCAGATCTTCACGTCGCGCTTGGAACGCTTCTTCGCCTTGATATAGTCGATAACGCCGCCGATCGTGACGATATAGCGGTCGAGTTCGATCGCCTTGGCGTAGTAATTCAGCGTGTCGTTTTCCTCGTTGCCGAAATACTTGTGCAGCGAGATGTAGTCGACGCTGTCATAGCTTGCGTCCAGAACCTGCGCCTCCCACTCGGGATAGGTCTTCATCTTGTCATTCGACGAGCCGCAGACGACGGTTTCGAGCGTCTTGTCGAAATATTTGAACGCCTTGCTGACGTCGTTGGCGAGCAGACCGTATTCGGTCGCGGTCTTATGGCCGACCTGCCAGGGGCCGTCCATCTCGTTGCCGAGGCACCAGATCCGGACATTGTGCGGGTCCTTATAGCCGTGCTTGGCGCGCAGGTCGCTCCAATATGTACCGCCAGGATGGTTGCAATATTCGAGGAAATTGCGGGCATCGTTCAGGCCGCGCGAACCGAGGTTCATGGCCAGCATCATCTCGGTCTTCGCGAGCTTCGACCAGTCAGCGAATTCATTGATGCCCATCTGGTTGGTCTCGCGAGTCCGCCAGGCAAGGTCGAGACGCGTCGGGCGCTGGTCGCGCGGGCCGATGCCGTCTTCCCAATGATAGGCCGAGACGAAGTTGCCGCCCGGATAGCGTACGATCGGCATATCCAGGTCGCGCACCATATCAAGAACATCGGTACGGAATCCGTCCTTATCAGCTTTTTCGTGACCCGGCTCATAAATCCCGGTGTAAACGGCGCGGCCCATGTGCTCCAGGAAGGAGCCGTAGACACGTTTATCGACGTTCGAAATGGTGAATTCCCTGTTCAGGGTCGCCTTAGCTCGCATGAATGTTCCTCGTTTATTGAATTTGATTTTTGAAGAAGCTATTCTGACAAGTTTTTTTTATCAAGTATTTTGTTTTGTATCCATAAATCGGTTTTGATATCTCACACGAGATGCGAAGCCCATGAAAAATCTGGGAAAACCATTCATGTGGTGGGCGGTGGCAGCAAAGGCGCCCCTTAAAAAAGATGGGAAACGGAATTCTGGTGGCCACCGCGCCGCAGCGGCATATCCAAGCGCGAAATTGGGGCGTTCGCGACGCAAAATGAGAGCTCTCTCACAATACCGATCTCACGCGCCGCTCGCGGGCTGCGGTTTTGACATGAACCTAAGCTGAAGAGCGTCTTCAGAAGGAGTTCATGGCGCAGGGGCCAGCCTTGGTCACAACTACCAAGGAGAGAAACTATGAAAATCACTCATTTTGCCGTGGCAGCCGTTCTCTCGCTCGGCTCGGCCTTGATCGCGGCAGAGCCTGCAGCGGCGATGCCTCGATCGGCGGCGCCGTCCGCATCGGTGGAAAAGAGCGCGGTCGTTCAGGTCCGGCACCGCCACTACCGCCATCATCGTGATTACGACCGGCATGGCTGGCATCACCGCCGCTACTATCGAGATCGCGACTATCGGGATTGGCGCGCAGAGCGGCGCTGGCGGGACGATCGCGGCTGGCGATACCGTGACCGTTACTACGGTGATCGCTACTATCGCCCACATCGCAACGGCGTGTATTTCCGCCTGGACCTCTAAAGCAGGACCGCCCCAGGATTGCCAACGGATCGCGGCCTGTCGCCGCGTCCCTGCAGTAAGTCGCTAATAGAGATATCCTCGTTCAGGTCAGTCCAGGGCCCATTGGGCTGACCTGAACTTTGCGCAGCTGATCCGATGTCGCGTTCAAGAACTGTGGAATGCAAGCCAAAGGCACACTGAGAGTGCGCCCATCATCTATTGAAATCCACGTTGAACCGCTCCTTCCAAGATGACGCGAAAGGGACGCCGGCCCGCAGGACGCGTGGACCCTCCATTGGGCGTCAGCGGAACCGTTTGCCGAGAGCATCCGTTTTCCGTCGCCTGCTTCCCGTTGAAGCCCTAAACCTCGCCTCTCTCGGAGCCTTCGATGCCCGCATCGCTCGCCAAGGATCGCTCACTTCTGGCGCTTGCCGTCCTGAACTTCTTCCTGGCTGACGCCCGCGACGGTCTCGGACCTTTTCTCGACGGCTTCCTCGCCACCCGAGGGTGGTCACCTATGGCGCTTGGCCTCGTCGCCACGATCGGTGGCGTGCTTGGCATAGTCGCCACGCCATTCTTCGGTGCCTGGGTCGACGCGACGCATCGCAAACGGACGCTGATCATCCTGCCGGTTCTGTTGGTGACGGCTGCCGCTCTCTGGACGCTTGCAAGCCTCGGTAACGCCGCCGTCTTCGGCGGCCAATCGGCAACCGCAATCGTCGGGGCGGTCGTCGGCCCCGCTCTCATGGGGCTGACGCTCGGGCTTGTCGGCGAACGCCGCTTTTCCGGGCAGGTCTCGCGCAACGAATTCTGGAACCACACCGGAAACGTCGCATCGCTCGCTGGGGTCTATCTCGCATCGCTCGCTTTCGGGCTGAAGGGCGTCATTGCCATGATGGTAATGACGGCCACAGCGACCATTCTGGCTGTTCTTGCGGTCGATCCGCGCGGCATCGACCATGAGGCCGCCCGCGGTCTTGCGCACGACGACGGAGCGCCCGGTCCCTCCGGCTTCTCCGTTCTGTTTGCCAAGAAGGGTCTCGTCCTGCTCGCCGTCGTGCTGATGGTCTTCCATTTCGGCAATGCCCCGATCAGCCGCCTGATCGCCCAGGATTTCTCAATCCAGCTCGGCACACCCTTCCGCACCACCGCGGTTACGACAGGGGTGTCACAACTGTCCATGATTGCGATGGCGCTGGCCGCCCCCTTGATGATCCGTCGCTTCGGCCTTAGCGCGGTCTTTATCATCGCGCTTTCCGCCTTGCCTGTTCGAGGTCTGATCGCCGGCACCTTCACGAGCTTTGCCGCCATCTTTCCAGTCCAGATCCTCGACGGGGTCGGTGCAGGCCTCATCGGCATCGCGACACCGATCGCCGCAGAGCGTATCCTGTCAGGCACCGGGCGCTTCAATGTCGGTCTGGCCGCCGTCATGACGGTTCAGGGCATCGGCGCGTCCCTCAGCAATATTGTCGCCGGCTGGCTGACGGATCTTGGCGGCTACGGCCTTGCCTATTTCGTTCATGGGGGAGTGGCACTCTTCGCCGTTGCGATCTTCTGCACCGCTTTGGGCTCCATCGCGCCATCGCCGGCAGATGAGGATGACACGTCGGTCAATGGTTCAAACCGGGTTGATCTCGCGGAAGGCGAGGGCTAGGTTGCCGCCCCGCAACACGTACAAACACATGAGGACGTCATGCCGACTGGCAAGGTTAAGTTTTTCAACATGGACAAGGGCTTTGGCTTCATCACGCCGGAGACAGGCGGACCCGATATCTTCGTCCACGTCACCGCCCTTCAATATGGCGATGGGTTGAAGGAAGGGCAGAGCGTTTCCTACGATGTAGGCCAGGACCGCAAGACCGGCAAGGCAAAGGCGGAAAACGTCAGGCCGCTCTGAGCTGCGACACTCGCTTAAAAATCACAAGCACTAGCTGGGCGCCCATGAGGCGCCCTTCTCATTTAGAAGTTTATCTCTGTCGGCTGCCTGGAAGCGCCACAAGGATGGACCGAGCACAAACTCTCCGTGTCCGGCTCGTCTCGTCAGGTCGCGCAGACAACCGCCGACCGAATTGACCTGGCCTCTCCGCTCCAGGATGCAAGCGATCACGGTCGCCCGCATTTTCCGCGGGCGATGAGATCTTGCTGCCCGCCGCACAGGAAAGGATTTCAGGTCGCTGCCCGTCCCCCTTTCTGCCGTCATATCCTTGCTGCAGCGGGTGCTGCCATGCTTCGGCAACACCCGCCGCACCGGCAATTAACGAGAATAGAACGTCATGCCGCCGTCCGCAGCCTGTTCTGCGTCGACGATATTGGAGACCTTCACGCCATCTCTTTCGAGCCTTGCGACAAGCGGGCCATTTGCTTCAATGGCAGCCTGAATTCCCTGAATGGCGTTCTCCGAGCGATCCGAAACGGACGACCCACGTGTGGTATGCTCGGGCGACTGGTCCCAGTTACCAAGTACGTGGACGTCGAAATCGGACGAGAAGGTGCGAAGGGTGTTTTCGAGGGGGCCCGGGGCATTCATGTCAAGGCTCTCTGCGTGGCTGACAGTTGCGAAGCCGAACGAGGAAACGAGGACGACGGCGGCGAGGTTAAGAACGCGGTTCATCGGAAAATCTCCGTAGGGGGTTACGATAGGTCTTCTCGTCGGTCGCTTCGAAAGTGCTTGGCGCTCCGGTGTGAAGACATATTTGAGGTAGGGCCTCGCAGCAGGGATCGACACTAGACGGCAATTCACTTGTCACTAGACTTTGGTCTAGGTTGTCGCAACGGGTTGATTGTTGGTGGCCCGATACTTTGCTGCCGCAAGAATTCTGCGGCGTACTTCATTACAGACGAAACATATTTCCAGAGAACTGAAACGATGCTGCGGTTTTGCAGCAGCACTTCTCCCTGCGACTTGGCCCCTGCTTCTATGTCTGAAGATGGACAAGTCTTTCATCCGTTTGCCAGCAAGCGCATTGAAGAGAAACCGATGACCGGGCGATTTCGTTCTTCTGTGACCACAATTTCCACCGACGCCGCATGGCGCGTACCGCCAAGAACCTTGCGCGGGCGGCTGCGGTTCATCCTGTCCGTCGGTCTCGTTTTTGCTCATGGCGGTCTGGCGGTCGGCCTCTACAACGAGGTGCGGCACCCAGCCCAGCCGAACGGGGCCGAACAACAAGTGTTTGCCGTACCGACCGAACTTGCAGCGCTCGACGATCGGCGGACGCCGCTGCAGGTCATACGGGAAGAGGCAAGCGCTGATGGGGCGGGGATGCTGGAGAGCAGCGGCTCAGATGCTGTTTCGCCTCCCCAGCCCGAGATTTTGCCCCCTCGGAAGATTCTCGTAGCCGGTAAGACAGAACGCCAGACCATGGGACCGGCGATGACTATGATTGCAAGTCATGTTGTCTTCCTGCTGGTGTCTGCAGGCATGTTTGCCTACGCCGTCAGAAAGTCGATTTTGCCGCTGACCCAAATCACTGCGGCAGTGGAGGCGCTCGATCCAAATCGCCCGGGCGAACCGTTGAAAGAGGGTGGCCCTCTTGAGGTTGCCGCGGTGGCGAAGGCCTTCAACGCCATGCGACACCGAATCTCGCAACAGTTGGACGAGCGCATACAGGTTCTGTCGGCATTCTCCCACGACATGCAGACCCCGATTACCCGCATGCGACTGCGCGCTGAATTGGCAAGCGATTTTCCGGAAAAGGAAAAGCTCCTGAGAGATCTGGATGAGACTGAGCGGCTGGTCCGCGAAGGCATTGCCTATGCCAGGAATGCGCATGCGAATGAAGAGGGCTTCGCACTTGTCGATTTCCGCTCATTCATCGAATGCCTCGTGCTTGATTATCAAGACACTGGCCGGACTGTTTCCATCGCCAATTCCGTTACCGGTCCGATCGTGACCAAGCCGCGGGCCTTGAGACGAAGCCTTTCGAACTTCATTGATAACGCGCTAAAATTCGCGGGAGCCGCCGAGATCAGCGCCATCCGCTCACATCGCGATGAGATCATAATTACCGTATTGGACCGGGGGCCGGGGATCGCCGACGAACTGCTGGAGGCTGTCAAGAAGCCTTTCGTGCGGGGCGGCCAGATCGCCAGCGAGGGAATTCCCGGCAGCGGTCTCGGTCTGGCGATCGCCCAACAGTTAGCCGCGACGTTCGGAGCAAGCCTCAATTTGCGGAACAGGCCGGACGGCGGCCTGATCGCAGAACTGGTGATAGCGCCAGCTGTCGACTGTTAGGAGCCCAAACGGCTGGCAATGCGAAGGGCTGTCTTGAGAGCGCGACGCGTCTTTTCGTCGGTTTGATTGTTCAGAACCGCTGGGCGATCGATCTAAAGGCTCTGTGCCAGGCGCCGGTAGGACCGCGCGTAGAGCGCGTTTCCGAAGTTGCGAAGCACCAGATTTCGGACAATATCTGCCGCGCCTCTCAGCTTGTCGCGCGCATGACATTGCTGCTGGACCCATTCTACACGCCCCTTTCGCCGCTTGTAGAATTCCTCCAGGGCTTGCGCGACTTGACCATTCTGAGCCAGGCAGGCGGCAAGCACGATGGCATCCTCCAGCGCCATCGCCGCGCCTTGAGCCATGCTCGGCGACGAGGCATGCGCAGCGTCGCCGACCAGCACAAGCCCCTGGTCAATGAAACGACCGGCTGGAATCTCTTCAAGTCTTGCAGTGTGGGCTGTGACCTTATCGTCGAGAGCAGCGATGATCGAGCCCAGCGGATCGCCAAAGTCGGCAAAGCGTGCCCGGAGAACGCCAATCGATCCATCGCCGAACTGTTCCACCGGACAGTCGGCATAGATATAGAGCTCGGAGCGGCTCAAAGGTATGGCAAGGAGCGTCCGTCCTTTTCCCAGCATAGCCGTCCAGGCGTCCACCTGATTGTGGTTTTCGACCACCAAGCGCCAGCAAGACATGCTGAGGGGGCGCGGTGTCCTCCCGCCAAAACCGAATTCTCGCACGGCCGAGCGAATTCCGTCAGCGCCAATGACGAGGTCGTATTCGTCGATGCTGCCATCGCTGAAGTGCACTGCTCTGATGCCATCCCGCAATCGGGCCGCGGTGACGGAGATACCGTAGGACACTTTCGTCGTGCTGATCGACGCCTGGAGCGCATCAATTAGCTTGTGCCGCGGCAGTGCGAGGCAGGGACCGCAGTCGCCCCAGACCGTCTGGGTGGCGACATCATTGATGACGACACCGCGTGACGTCAAAATTCTCTGTGCCTCGATTGGAAAGGCGACATCAAAGACGTCCCCCAGTACCCCAAGCATTGCCAGGGCGCGTGATGCATTGCCCAAGAGGAAGATGCCCTGACCGGTCGTGGGGGAGATACTGCGCCGCTCGACGATGTCGACCTCAAATCCTTTCAGCTCGAGCGCTCTTGCCGTAGCAAGTCCGGCAATGCCGGCCCCGACGATCAGAATCTTCATGACTGGGTTCCCATTGTCGCGCGGCCAGAATGACCACTTTGCAATACGCCTAGGTTAGGATGAAATGTTGCGCCGTCGCTTCAAAAACCTGCCTTGGTATTTCATCTGTAGCAAATTGCCGCGTTCGGCACAGATTCGAGGGGATTTGGCTGTCGGACGAAGGGAATTGGCCTTCGGATAGTACGGTTCTTTCATCTGTAACCGAATTTCACTTTTCCCGCAGGTACCATCGACGTTAGGAGCCTATACGCTCCATCAAGGCCCAATTGGCGTCGCATCGAAATTGACCCGCTCAGAACAAACCGAAGCCGACACGCAATGGAATCGGCATTCGACCCGTCCCTCGAGGCGCCGAGACGTGTTTCGGATGCTTTGTCTTGCGTCCGCTGGCGGGGCTCTGGAATTCTATGACTTTGTAATTTTTGTCTTCCTTGCCGAGTCGATCAGCGTGCTGTTCTTCCCGCCTGATATGCCGACATGGCTGGCGATGATACAAACTTACGGCATATTCGCCTCCGGCTACATTTTCCGGCCTCTCGGAGGAATAGTGCTTGCCCATTTCGGCGACATGTTTGGCCGCAAGCGCGTCTTTGCATTCTCAATTCTGTTGATGGCCGGCGCAACGCTCGCGGTCGGGCTTTTGCCGACCTATCAGAGCGCCGGGATTGCCGCGCCCTTATTGCTCGTCGTCCTCCGCATATTTCAGGGTATTGCGATCGGCGGGGAAGTGCCCGGCGCCTGGACATTTGCGGCCGAACACGTTTCCTCGCGTCGTGTGGGCTTTGCATGCGGCCTGGTGTGCGCCGGGCTCGGGGTTGGGATTTTCCTGGGCGCATCCCTTACGGCACTGACGACGATGATTCTGCCGCCTGCCGACATGTTGAGTTACGGGTGGCGGTTGCCTTTCATTCTCGGTGGTGTCTTCGGCCTCATCGGGATGCGGCTTCGCCGCATGTTGCATGAAACGCCGGTGTTTGTGGCTCTAAGAGCAAAAAAACAACTCGTTCCCGAACTGCCTCTCGCCGTGGTCGTGAAGACCTATCGGCGGAGCATCGTTATTTCTGGCCTTTGCACCTGGATCCTGTCGGCTAGTGTCGTGATGCTGACGCTGATGGTCCCAACGATCCTGGAGGGATCTCACCATGTCGACCATCAAGTTGCGCTGATCGCGACAACGATAAGCGCGATGTCCCTCGTGGTCGGGGTGGTTTCAGGCGGACTGCTTTTCGATCGGATCGGCGCGGCGCGGTTCTTCATGGTCGGAGGCCTTTTTTTGGCCATCGGCGGCTTTGCTTTTTACAATATTTCTACGCCAGCCCCGGCCCAGGTCTTTCTTTCGAGCGCCATCATCGGCTTTTCCGGCCTTAGTGCCGTTGGAGCAGCCGTTGTCATGGTCTCATGCTTTCCGCCCCCCGTCCGTTTTTCGGGCGTATCTTTCTCCTACAATGTTTCCTACGCATTTTTTGGTGGCCTGACACCGGTAACGCTCGCCACGTTCTTGACGATCTCGTCGCTTTCGCATGTGTTTTACCTGCTCTTCGTCAGCGCGCTCACGATGGGCCTCGGTGTTTATTTCTTGGTTCGGCCCGAGGCCTTGACCGACCGGCAGCAAGTCTCGAGCGCTCAAAGGTAAAATACCTTACCGGAAACCTGGCCGGCTATCGGGGGACCTCGGGGCGCGGTTGCTTGTTCCCAATCAATTCGAAGAGCGTAGCAGCGAGGCGGTTGGAGCTGATGGGTTTTCGCAACATTGATATGTCGGCAAAGACGCGATGATCGGCACCGGCATGCTCCGGCTCAACGATAAACACCGTGGTGGTCTGCCCGAATTCGCCGGCGATATGTCGCAGGTCCGGCATGACTTGCCATAAATCGAGATCGAGAAGGATCAGGTCGGGCGCGCGCGCGCTTTCCGACACCCAGTCCTTGAGCGCTGAGAGGCTCTCAAAGCCGACAGGTTCATATCCGAGCGCGGCAATCTTTTCCTCGTACATCAGACGCAGATTGTGATCGCGCTGGCCAAGCAGAACCATTTCGCCATTGCCAAGCGGAACCGTCCTTTCATTGAAAAATTGTTCCAAAGGAACGGGTGCTGCAGCGCTCACCGGGAAATAGAGATTGAAGGTCGTGCCTTCGCCCTGCCGACTTTCCACGTCGATCCTGCCGTCCATCGCAGTGACAAGGCCGTGAACAGCGGCCAGACCGAGGCCGGTTCCGCCTCGATTCACTCGGGTCGTGAAGAAAGGCTCGAAGATGTACGGGAAAAGGCCGGGTGCGATACCGGTTCCATTGTCTGTCAAGCCGAGAAGGATATAGCGCCCGGCGGTAATATTGCCATGCGAAAGGGCAATGTCGGCAGAAAACTCTGCCATCTGCGCCGAAATTTGAATCCTTCCATTTTCGCCCGTCGCCTGCGCAGCGTTCGTACAGAGGTTCATTATCACCTGCTGAAGCTCGATCGGATTGCCGGCGACCGCCGGCATGTTCGGCGCGATAGTGCTCGATAGCTGGATAGTGTCCGGAATCGACATTTTCACGAGCGGCACGATGTCGTCGATGGCCTCCTTGACGTCGAAGGGCCTGCTTACCCGCTCGCGCTTCCGGCTGAAAGTGAGAATTTGATCGACAACATGTTTGGCACGCAGGCCGCTCGAGACAATCTCCTGAATATATTGGCGCGTACGTGATGGTGCCTGGTTGAGCTCCAGCGCCATTTCCCCATAACCCATTATCGCGCTAAGCGCGTTGTTGAATTCGTGCGCAATGCCGCCTGCGAGCGTTCCGACTGCTTCCAACCTTTGCGCATGCTCAAGGCGCCCCTCCAGCTCCTGCCTTTCCTTGCGCTCGCGCTTTCCCCTCAAGCTATGTGAGAGTGCGACGATTGCTTGCCCGAGCAATCTTATTTCGTCGCTACCCGGTTTCTTGCGAATTTCGGCATGTTCGAGGAAGAGCAATCCGACTTTTCCGGCGTCTATGCTCGTCGCAACGACTGAACCGGCACTGAGCGAACCTTCGGGAAGTGCCTGCATCTCCGAGCGCTGCAGATTTTGGTAAAAGAAGCGATCCCAGTGAAGCTTCTCCGCCATGGTCGAAGCCGATATCTGGTCCGAAAATCGGGCGGTAAGACCGGCCAAGGTCGGCGCCTCCACATTTCCGAAACTCTCAACAACCGATCGAGAACTCGTGTCGACGACCACGAAAGCATATCGGCTTGCATCAAAAAACTCCGCCACGATGACAAGCGAGTCCATGACAGCATTCGCGACCGAGTCGAAATCATCGCTGAAACGCTGCTTGATATCCGCTATCAGATTTTCGAGATCGAGTTGCTGGGTCAAACGATTGGTCTGACTGCGCAATCGGTACACGAGGATCGCGACGTAAATGCACAGCAGAACGGAGATCGAGCCCAGCAAGATCCTGCTCCAGGCCGAGCGAACGCTGATGACGCCGAAGGCATCGAGATAATGCTTCTGCAGGAGTTGCGCCTCGACGGGCGTTTGTGATGCCTGGATCGAGGCGATCGTGCCATCGACCGCCGGCAGCGTCGCGAGGATCATGCGGGCATGGGCGACATAGGTTCTGACTTCGGCGACGTTTGCGGCATCGGAGCGAAGTATGGCGCCAAGTTGGTCCTGGATCGAACGAGCCAGCCGCTCGCCGGGATCGGCTTCAAAGCGCATCATCATATTGCCGAGATCGTTCGACCGCCCCAGCGCCTGTTGGATTGCCGGATCAGTGCTGGCATGCAGTTCGCTGAGCAATTGGTTTGCTATCGTAAGAGAGTTCTGCAGGATCGCGTTGTCCGTTTTGAAACGCTCGACCAATGCCTCGTCCCGGTCGATCGACTGGGCGAGCGCAGTCAGTTCCCGATCGAGGTCGGAGACGTTCTCGACACCGCTTTCCGGGAACGTCGCCCTCAGCCTGCTGAGCGCAGCATGAAGGTTGACGATCGATTCGACCAACGGATCATAATTCCTGAGCAGCCCTGCTCTTGCCCGCAGCACGTCGCGCTGCAACGAAGCATGATTGACATCGATAGCCCTCAATGCCGTCAGTATCGCCTCGTGCGTGTCTCGTGACGGAACGCGTCCGATTGCCAGCAGAGCGAAGCAGAATGCACCGATGACGAGTACGGCGATACGCCATAATTCAATCGTTGCTCGACGCTGGGGCCGGCTGGAGCTTGTGTCCATTGTACTCGCCCGTAAGAGTGTTCAGGAACGCCACCAGGGACTCCACATCGCGCTGACTGAGCGTGCGCCCAAGCTGGCTGCGAGCCATGATTTCGACTGCATCCGACAGTGAAGAGACGCTGCCATTATGGAAATAGGGTGCCGTGACGGCAACGTTGCGCAGGCTGGGGACACGGAACACGCCTTTATCTGCATCAACGCCAGTCAGTGTGTAGCGCCCGAGATCTCCATCGTTGTCGGGATCAATTGAAGGCGGAGGTGCAAAGATCCCAAACTTCTGAAACATGTTTCCACCGACGTTCGACCCCTGGTGGCAGGATGCGCAACCAAGGTCCTTGAAAAGACGGTATCCTTCCAGCTCCTTCTCCGACAGAGCGTCGAGATCACCGGCAAGGTATCTGTCAAACGGCGCGTTGGGCGTTGTCAAGGACCGCTGAAAGGTCGCGATGGCATCAAGCAGGTCCTCGCGCTGCACCGGACGGCCATAAAGGCTCTGAAACCTGGCCGAATATGCCGGATTCTGGCGTAGCCGCGCGAGCAGATCCGGCCACGTCGCGGCCATGAGGTTGTCGTCGAGCAATATTCGTTCGTTCTGATCCTCGAGCGACGTGAAATCTCCTCTCCAGCCGAGCCGATAGTTATTGCCGACGTTGAAAATCGTCGGCGCGTTAAACCGGTGAACGCGACCCTTGTAGCCGACCGTTCGCCTGACGTTGACGGTTCCGCCGGCGGTCAGGTCGTGGCAACTCACGCAGGCAAGCTTGTTCATGCCCGACAAGATAGGGTCAGAAAACAACAACCCGCCAAGTGCAACCTTCTCGGCATCAAGCCCTTCAGGCACAGTCAGTGGAGCAAGCGGCTCACGGGGATTGGGATTGCGATCGATCGCGTGAACCGCTTCAACGCCAAAGGAAAGACCCAGGGCAATCACCGCAAGAACAGCCTGACGGTTTCGCCAGGTCGCCCACATGCGGAACCTGGCGCCCCGTCGAGAACCGATCACTTGGCTCGCCTGCGCGCTTCAACAACAACGTCGGCATCGAATATGTAGCCGGCGCCGCGCTCGGTACGTATCAACTTCGGCGCCGAGGCGTCGGCTTCCAGCTTGCGTCTGAGCCGCAGGATGAGAACGTCGATACTGCGATCGAAAATCTCCTCGTCATGCACCCTGCTTGCCGACAGAAGCTGCTCGCGCGACAGCACCTGGCGGGGCATATCGAGGAACGCCGTGAGCAGATTGAATTCACCGGCGGTCAGCTTGACCTCGCTTTCTTCGTTCGAGATCAATTGCCGTCTTCTGACGTTCAGGATCCACTTGTCGAAGTAATAGATCTTGCGATCCTTGCGATCGCTCGCCACCGGGTGAACGCGCAATGCTGCTCTTACACGGGCCAGAAATTCCCGAAGGCCGAAAGGTTTGGTGATATAATCGCAAGCGCCGAGCTCCAGCCCGACCACCTTGTCGGTTTCGTCGAGCCGGTCTCCGCTGATAATGATGATCGGCGCGTCCGATTTGCCCGACAATGTCCGAACGATTTCCAGCCCATCCTCGTGGCCGAGGTTGAGATCGACAATAACGAGATCCACCGGTTCGGCTTGCAGCACCTGGCCGAGCTGATGACTGTCCTTCACGCCGGTGACACGAAAGGCGTGTTGCGAGAAATAGTCTATTAGAAGGCCACGAAGCTTACTGTCATCATCGACGACCAGAATGTGTTTCACGTTGTAACCCCCAGACACCACTCGAATGAATTCGGCCTAGCTTCGCGTATTGCTGCACGAGATTTCAAATGCATTACAGCCGGCGCGGCTTTGTTACAATTGAAACGCTAGCTGTCGACAAGCGCCAGTGAGACTCAATTTGCACCGCCTTGATGCCAAACCTGGAGCATCCGACGGAATCGCGGTCAACAGTGGCTCTCCATTTCCTCACAGGCGCAAGCGAAATCCGACCGGAATTGGTGCCAAAGCAAACTCTTCCTGGCGCGCCCTATTGGCCGGCTGAACGTCCAAGAATTGTGGCCCGCGCTATCGGCCCCGGCAATTCCGATCGGCGGCGTCGCCGACGGAATTGCCGGTCCCATGACCCTTCAGAGCCGGGTTTCGAAGGCGGTCGGGGTCGCGACGCTGCCTGATATTTCCTGCAGCAATATCTGCGCGGCCCGCTCACCGACGACGACACAGGGTGCCATCGTGTTTCCCGTCGGAATCCGGGGGAATATCGATCCGTCGGCGATCATAAGATTGTCGATGCCGTAGACTTTGAGCTTTGCATCCACGACGGACCATTCGTCCCGCCCCATCTTGGCCGTGCAGGTCTGGTGCCAAAAGGGAACGGCGCTCTGCCTTATGAATAGGTCGAGGTCGTTCTTGTAGGCGCTCCCGGGAAAGGCCTCACATTTTGTCAGCTCCTTCAAGTGCGCCTGGGCACCGATTTCCCGGCTGAGTTCGACCGCTGCCCGTGCAGTCGCCAGGTCTCGCGGATCCGACAAAGCGTTGAGTTGCAGCACGACGTCATCGCGTGGATCGGCGCTGCGTAGTCTGACCCTGCCTCGGCTGCGAGGCTGCGCCAATCCTGCGACCAGTGACCAGGCATTTTGGGGAACGGAATGCTGTTTTGCAAGTTCGGGGCTGCAGACCGGGAATTCGCCCTGGCACATCAGCACATCCGGTGAAGCGCTGTCGGAATGAACCGATGTGTAGATTGTCGCTTCGCTGCCATTGCCCCGTGCTGGCTGCGGCTCGTGATACTCAAAAATGCTCGGGAAACAAAGGTGATCCTGCAGGTTCTCGCCGACTCCGGGAAGATGCTGAACGATCGGAATTCCGAGCCGCTTCAGTTCAATCTCGTTGCCGATGCCGGATTGCATCAAAATGCGCGGCGTGTTGATCGATCCGGTGGACAGCACGATCTGCTGTGAGGCAGCGAAGCGTTGCGGTATGCCGTCGAGCAGAACATCGACGCCGATTGCTCGTCCGGATTCTGTGACGACGCGCTGCACGACTGCGCCGGTGACCAAGGTCAGATTGTCGCGACCGAACACCGGACGCAGATAGGAATCGAAGATGGTTACCCGCTCCAGCCCATCGGCTCGCACGTCCGAGATGGCACAACCGCTCTTCGCCTCCATCATGTAGCCGTTGGGATTTCGGAATTCGGGGATCCCGACAGACTTTGCGGCAGCTACCAAGGCTGGCGCAATCGGATGAGGTCGCGCCGGCTGAAAAACCGCGACGGGACCGCCTTTCCCACGCGCCATGTCCGGGCTGCCGCGGTAATCCTCGATCGTGCCGTAAAGCTTCAAAATCGCTTCGTAACCCCATCCGGCATCCCCCGTTTCGCTAGCGAAGAAATCCCAATCGTGGCGATGACCTCGCGCCCAGATCATCGCATTGATGCTGGAGCTGCCACCCACGACCTTGCCCATCGACATCAGCAGCGATCTGCCGCCCAGACCCGCCTGCGGTTCGGAATGGAACGCCCAATCGTGAGGGCCGCCGATATTTTCGGGCCATCGCGTGGCGGTTTCGATCGTGTCTGAATAGGTTATCCATCCGCATTCAAGCAGTAGGACCTTGAGATCTGGATTGTCGGACAGACGACGAGCAACGATCGAACCAGATGTCCCGGAACCACAAACGATGACATCGAAGGAATTGGCCAGCGTTTTTGGGATAGATGCGTCAGGCATTGTGTGTTGTCTCCGTGGAAATGGCATTTGCACCGGGCACCATGGAGGCTCCCCGCGTGAATTTTGCGCTGGTTACCTCTCGGCGCCGGTGACGGATATTGCGAAACTAGGTGTCTGCCCGGTTATCGATCAGGGGATTGCGGTTACATCTGCAAGGATATGATTGCCGGCTAAAGCCTGCGCAACTTGCCCAACGTCACGTAGTCATCGACGAGCCGCCGTTCGGCGGCGAATGGGTGATATTCCCATCCTTCATGTCCAAATCCGACAATGGTAACCGTTGCATCGGGATATCTGTCCAGCACGCTGGCGATCACGATGATGCCGCTGCTTGGGACGACATAGGGCGCCGGGTGGTAGGACTGCAGCACGTCATCGACCCAATCGTGCGTTCGTTCGTCGATGACGAAGCAGCGCTTGCCGCTTTCCAGGCAGAACGCATTGAATGCCTGCGTGCCATCGTCGCAGAAATCGTCTAGTTCCGGGTGAAGCACCGCAATGAGGGGTTTCATCGCGGCAAATTTCCTGGGATCACGTACACACCAGATCTCCTCCGCTTGAGCGACAGCTGGATGTGATCGCCAGACGTCTGAGCCCAGCATCGATTTGGCTGGTCGACCGGTGTTGCAAACCGCAACGACGTCGGTGCGTAGGCCACTGGCGCCACTGGAACGGCAATCATTGAACCGGACAACCAGGTCCGCGGACTCGATAATCGGCGCGTAGCGGCAATCTACGGCGCCATTTCCTACGATCATAATGCGGGTCATCTAAAATTCCTCGATTGGATGGCTCCGTCCGCGAAGAGGCCGCAGCCCAATGAGGCAGCAGATCGTCGGGGCGGAGCGGGCAATGGACGGCTAACCGGTCCGTGCCGGCCTCCTGGAGAGGTCGCAAAGCTTGGTTCGGGTCATGAACGCTTCATTGCAAAATCAGAGGAAATCATTGTGTTCGTAACATCACCGTGAGCAGACCCGGAGCACGGAAATCAATTATTACGATCGTAAGACGATTGGCCTGAGAAGAAGCGTCCCTGCCCTATTCAGTTCGCTTGTCCGGAGATAGTCTGCGAGTCGGCTCCAACGCGGATCCACCCCGGAGCCGCCCCATCGCAACGAGACTGTTCGCTAGATGCCCGCCTCTCTTCGAAGCCCAGTTGGTTTTTCACGGCGACGGAAAAGACGTGGTGACATCCGCACAGACCGCTCGGCCTTGGAGAGCACGTCCCTGCCTCCACTCTGGATTGCCACAGTCCTTTCGCTGGTAATCGACCGGAAGGAGTGCTCGTTGTGAACAGTGCCTTGTGGCTGATTTGCGCAGTCGTAGCGGCGATTTTGATCCTGGCTGTTTGGGGCCGCAATCATCGCCGCGTCAGCCTCGAGCAGTGGGCGCTGGGCGGGCGGCGATTTGGGCCTGTCTTGGTCTTCCTGCTGATGGCGGGGGAAATCTACACCACCTTTACATTCCTTGGTGCAAGTGGATTTGCCTATGGCAAGGGCGGCACAGTATTTTACATCCTGACTTACACCTGCCTGGCTTTTGTCACATCCTACTGGCTGCTTCCGCCTATTTGGCGTTTTGCCAACGAGATGCGACTGGTCACGCAACCGGATTTCTTCGAGCAGAAATACGACAGCCCCGGTCTCGGTTTTCTGGTCACTGTCGTCGGCCTCGTGGCCCTCATTCCCTATCTCATCCTGCAACTCAAGGGCCTTGGTATCATCGCCGAAACCTTGTCCGGGGGCGAGATTTCGAAGTCCAGGGCAGTGATTTTAGGCGCGGCGGTGATGGCCCTGTATGTCATCGCTTCAGGCATGCGCGGTTCTGCGTGGGCAGCAGCGGTCAAAGACGTAACGATCTGGATCATTTGTGCGTTTCTCGGGCTCTATCTTCCCTATCACTATTATGGGGGGATTGGAGCGATGTTCGATCAGATCGAGATGGCAAGACCCGGCTTCTTGGCGCTTCCGAATACCGGCGAAACGATCGTTTGGTATTGCAGCACTGTCGCGCTTTCGGCCCTCGGCCTTTATATGTGGCCGCACACCTTCTCCTCCGTCTACACGTCCAGATCAGAGGGTGCATTTCGGCGGAACGCTGTGCTGATGCCGCTCTATTCGCTGGTTATGCTGTTTGCAATGCTCGTCGGTTTTGCGGCCGTCCTCAAGATCCCCGGATTGCAGGGCGACGAAATCGACCTGGCGCTCTTGAAGCTGTCCATTGCCACATTTGATCCCTGGTTCGTCGGCGTGATCGGGGCCGCAGGCGTGCTTACGGCACTTGTGCCGGGTTCGACCATCGTCATCGTCGGATCCACTCTGATCTCGACGAATATTCTGAGAAAGCTGGCACCCTCGATTTCTGACAGGCTGGTCACCGGTTTTACGAAGTGCTCGGTTCTACTCATGACCGCTATTGCAGTGCTTTTCACCTTGATGGGGGGAGAAAGCATCGTTGCCATCTTGATTATGGGTTACAGCATCGTGACCCAGCTCTTTCCGGCTCTTCTTGCGAGCCTCCTGCCGAAAAACCCCTTCACGAAGGAGGGGGCAGCCGCGGGAATAATCGTCGGCGTCGGCACAGTCGGCATCGTCGTCACGACTGGCTTGACGATCGCCAGCTTCTTTCCAAATGCTCCGGCGACGGTAAAGCAGATCAACACCGGTTTCATCGCACTGACTCTGAACGTGCTCGTCGCACTGCTGGTCAGCGTTGCGACTGCCCAACGACAAACGTCTTCGGCGCGCTTCAATCCATAGCTGCGAAATAGGTGTCTCGCGATGCGCTTCGTGCAGTTTCCCCGAGGCTTCGCGTTTCTTCAATCACCTTGCGATTGCCTCCGCATTACCGGACAGAATTGGGCGATAGCACCATGCTCGCCGCAATCGCGGCCGGTATCACCTCGTGCTGTCGGGCTGATATAGACGTCAATTCAAGGTCCTTTGAGCCCGCCCGTACACATTTTGATACATATCGGCGCCTCCCTGAAATTATGCGGATACAATCGCCAGCAATCGTGGCTTCAGATCATCGGTCCGAAAGGAGTCCAAATTGAAGCCCGCACTCCCTGGCATATTTGTCATTTCCGCACTTGCATTTGGCGCCGTCGCTTCCTTTTGCGCGGCGACGCAGTCAGCTCCTGAAAATGCTTCTCCGATCTACGGGGTTACCATTCCGGAAGGCTACAGAGACTGGAAGTTCATAGCGCCGGCTCAGGAAGCGCCGCCGCTTGATGAACTGCGCTCGGTGCTTGGCAACGACATCGCGGTCGACGCCTATAAGAAGGGTACGCTGCCCTTTCCGGATGGTTCGATTCTGGTCAAGCTCGCCTACAAGCGCAAGCAGTCGACGGAGTTCGCGCCTGCGACCGTTCCAGGCGCCGCGACGACTGTGCAGGTCATGGTGAAAGACTCGAAGAAATACCCTGACAGTCATGGCTGGGGTTTCGGAAGGTTCGTAAACGGCAAGCCGGTCGATATTGCCCAGCACGAAACCTGTCTTTCCTGTCATGTCAGCAACGTCGAGAACCACGACTACGTCTTCACACGATATGCGCCTTGAACTTCCGGCCAGACAGGCAAGGCGACGCGGCGATCGCCCGCGTGATCATTGACACGGCCCGATACGACAGGATTGCGTCGGGCGAGGCGATCATCCCGTGACGGGACCGGTTCTTCAAAAGCGACGATTTGATGTCATCACTCAGGTTGATTGACTAAGTCTGTAACGGTTTGGACGATTGCTGTAATAGCGCGGAAACGAGGTTCACCGATCCTGCCGATAGATATCAGCAGGAGGGCATATGCCCGGATTTTTCGACAAAGCCGGTTTAGGCTTACCGATATGTATAGCCGGTGCTGGCGCGATAGGGATTACGGTTGCAGCGCGCCTATCGATCGCCGGCTTTCATGTCCGGCTGGTCGCTCGGGGCGACAGCCTCGCCGCGATCAACAAGCAGGGTATTCGCTTACTGGACAGCGAAGGCGACCATCGTGCGCGCGTCGAGGTCGGCCAGGCGACGGACTTTGGCCCGCAGCGGATTTTATTTCTCTGCTCCAAGTCTCATGATCTGGTTGACCTGGCGGCCGTTCTACAGCCGCTCATTTCCGCCGAGACCATCATTGTTCCAGTCGTCAATGGCATACCCTGGTGGTATTTCGACGGCGATGAGGGTGATTGGACCGGTCAAGTCGTGAAATCGGTCGATCCCGATGGGAGACTGAAGAGACTGATACCCTCACGACAGATAATCGGCACGACCACGCTGATCACTGCCGAGCGCACGTGCCCGGGAACAGCGCGAACCGCCAACCCGCTGCAGATGACGATCGGGGAACTTGATGACCGATCCTCTGAGCGCACAAATGTCCTGGCAAGTATGCTGAACGCCGCCGGGATCAGCGCCAGGATCGCGCCTCGTATTCGAGATGCAGTTTGGACCAAGGTCGTTCGCAATCTCATTTCCAACCCGGTAACCGCCATCACGGGAGCCACATTGCGCGAAAACTTCGGCAATCACTACCTTGCAGACATCAGCCGACAGATGTTGCGGGAAGTCATTCCTGTGATCGATGCCTATGGCGCCAAGCTTGAAGTCGACCCGGATATCATCCTCGAATCCGGACGAAAGCTTGGAGATGTGAAGACCTCAATGCTGCAGGACTATGAGAAAGGGAACCAGCTGGAACTTGCATCGATTTGCGATGCCGTCATCGAACTCGCCAACCAGCGCGGGATCCGAATGCCGGTTACGGAGGCAATCACCGGCCTCGCACATTTCAGAGACACCGCTGAACGGTCACATGCCGCCTAGTCGCGGATTACATTCATCCGCTGAACGCCCGACATGCGTAGCCAACAGACCGATCCTCCGTCCGCAAGTGCTTTCCCATCCCAGAGCATTCCAGCCATTTCTCACATCTGAAACAAACGAGGCCCGCTGTGAAACATTCCTGCATTCGCACGGCGCGATAGCTCAGCCTCTTCTTTTGTCTCAGACATCGAGGTGACTTTGATGCGTATTGTGTTTTCCGGTCATACATTCCCGGACATGCCCGATTATCTAAAACGATCGCTTGCAGGCGAGCACGAAATACTTCTGTGGGATGGTGAACTCACAACTATGCCTTCCAAGATCGATGTCCTGATCCCGCGTGCTCAACGGATCGGAGCGGTCGAAATGGACCGCGGTAATGTGAAGTTCATACAACAATTCGGTGTTGGCCTTGATGGCGTTGACCTCGCCGCCGCGCGTTGCAGAAGAATCCCCGTCGCGAACGTTCCGGGAACCGGGGGGAACGCGGATTCCGTTGCCGAGCACGCAATTCTTCTGCTGCTGATGCTCTTGCGCCAATGCAATAAAGTTCGAGAAAATATCCGAGACGGAATTCTTGGAGCCCCCATCGGGACCGCGCTGGCAGGTCGTAGCGTTTGCTTGTACGGTCTTGGCGCTGTTGCGAAATCGCTTGCGAAACGTCTCAAGGCGTTTGACGTTCGGTTGCTCGGCCTGACAAGAGCGCCCAGCGCGGGAAAAGCATCCGAATATCACCTCGATCGGTGCTACTCCGCTGAAAATGCAGAAGCTTGCCTTTCACAGTCGGATATCCTGATCGTTTGCGTAAAACATACATCCGAAACGACAGGGCTTGTTCAAGAGCAGCATTTGCGATGGCTGCGTCCCGGTGCTGTCCTCATCAATATTGCCCGCGCCGGGCTAATCGACAGGAAGGGGCTTGAGGCCTGTATCGCAGACGGCCAACTGGGAGGAGTGGGCCTGGATGTATTCTGGACGGAACCCGCCGACGCGCTCGACCCTCTTCTTGCGCATCCAAATGTCATTATGACCCCCCATGTTGCCGGCATTACCGACAGATCCCTGGCCGACATCGCACGAGCGGTTGCGGAAAACATCGAGCGTTTTGCCGTGATGCGGCCCTTGCTGAACACAGTGGACTAACCCGGATCCCCGGCTTTCACCCGTCGGTTTCAGTTGAAACCAACGAGCCTCGCTTAGAAACCGGCCAGAAGTCCCGATGAGACAACGCTGCAATGCTCGGACCCGGCCCATGCCCATCGGACGAATATATTCGAGAATTGCGCCATCAGGCAAAGGACGAAGGTAAATGTCCAAACTTTCAAAAACCGAAGTAGTCACCTCTCACGGGGTCATTGCTGTAGAGGAGAACTCCGCACACGGCCCGAAAGTACTTTTTCTTCACGGTAACTCGACCTGTCGCGCGGTCTTTCGGAAGCAATTCATGGACGACATCCTCGGATCATACCATCTCATCGCGCTTGACTTGCCGGGCCACGGAGAATCCGGCGATGCGGTGGACCCGAAACGGACCTATTCGCGGCCAGGATTGGCGGATGCGTGTCTGGAAGTGATGGCGGCGATGGGCATCAGGAGCGCCGTTATCGTCGGTTGGTCGCTCGGCGGTCATATAGCCATCGAGATGCTATCCCGCTCGGCAGGAATCGACGGCATCATGGTGACCGGTACCCCGCCCGTCGGGGACAACATCACGGAAGGATTTCGCCGCAGGCCGCTCGGCGGACTGGCCGGCGAGGCAGAGCTTACGTCGGAAGAGGCGGTCGAATTTGCACACGCCATCATGGGCCCCCATCTGGAGCCTTTCATCCCAAACACAATCAGGCGAACGGACAAACATTTTCGGCCCTTGCTCGTGAGCGGAGCCATGAAAGGCCAGGGCGCAAACCAGCGGGACGTGCTTTCTGCAACCAGCGTCCCGACAGCAATCGTGAACGGCGCATTGGATGACATTGTCAACCTGGACTACGTCAAATCCGTCCGCTACGGAAATCTGTGGAACGACACATGCATCCGGATCCCACGCGCCTCGCACGCTCCCTTTTGGGAAGTTCCCGCCAGTTTTAACGCCCTGCTCAGGAACTTTCTCGATGATGTTCATCAATGACCGATGATGACAGAGGCCTTCATCCTGATGCTCGCGTACGGGCCGAAAGTGCCGCAATCTGGCCAACACGGTCAGGAAACGGTCTCGAAGCTCCGCCGATGAGATGAAGCAATTTTGGCCGGACTGCCTCTGCTTTCGACGCAGTTCCTTGGAAAGGCTTCCACTTCGGCGTGGCCATGTTAAACTAGCGCTCTCCGACGAATTGCGGATATGGGGGAGCGATGCGATTTCTGATTGCGGTCATTGTCGTTGCCTCTGTTTTCGCGGGAAATGTGGCCTTCAACGACAGCACCACTTTTCTCGGCTATCCTTTGTTCTTCGTTTGGAACATTTTTAGCGTGGTGCTCATCACCTGCGGAATGGGGCTCATTTTCGTTTTGGACCCAAAAAATAGGCGGAGCGCAAATCCGGACGCCTGAAGTTTCGCTCCCTGACAGGCCCGACGCGGTTCATGGCATGCATCTCGCAACGGTTGGCTTGCCGTAAATGGCTTCGAATGCATCGGGCTTGCATGCGGCACCGGCAAAAGCGTGGAACCAATCTTCACGCTGCATGTTCGAAGACCTGATGGGTTGCGGAATGAGCAATAGGGAGGTCACATGCCGGCAAGCGAACTGGATGAAGTCCTGACGAAGCTACCGCTGCGTATCGGCGTATACGTTCCCGACGACCTGCTGGAGGATTGGTTTGCGCCTGGCACCGGAATGAACCCCGTGGGAAGCAAGGCGCTCGATGCAGCGGCCGCCTATGGCAGAGCATTCGAATGCGAGTTCAAGCACTATCCCGACCGCAAGGAAGGCGTCTTCTGGAAATGGGTGCCTGCGATCTGACGGTGATCGGTGGGAGTGAGCAAATCATGACCCGTCGGGCTGCTTGAGGCGCCGTTCGCGCGATCGAGCGCTTTTCCTTGCCTCACGCAGTTCGTCGAGCGTCGGCTGCCACCAGCCGCGCGATCTTTCATCGTCTCCGGTCCGGGTTCTTGACGGCCAGGTATTTACAAGTTCGTCCAGGGTCGGGCTTCTCCATAATGCCCAGATCGCCTCCTTCGAGTAAGGATAGAACTCCTGCGCAATTTCGGGATCGACAATTTCGCCCGTGACCTCGACGATCAGGACAATTCCGTATGCATTTGTGGCGACAGGTCTCCCGAGCGGCGGCGGATCGTTGCCTGCAATCGGCAACCTGTGTCGACGTCGCTCGACCGCACGCCGTCGTCTATATGCTTCCTCCTGCGTCCCTTTTCGCGCAGCCGCGCGTTTTCGTCTTTCATCCGGCTCATTGCGCAGCGCGGCCTCTTCGATGGTCTTCCAACGTCGCAGAAGTTCGTCATAGGACGAAAAGGGGACAAGCCAGGCGCGCTTCGCACTCTCCCATCTTGCAAACGGGACCTGCCGGAGTTCCTCCACCGCCGTCCGAGAATAAGGCGTGCGTATCCAAAAACCAATGTCGCCCACGTTCAGGTAGGGACTGAGAATAGGCTCGAAATTATATGCGTCGCGCCCCCTCTCATCCGCGAAGGGCTCGGTTCGGGATGCTTCGCGCGCAAGCCATCGGTCGATACGGCGCCGCGCCGTACTTCCGGGTACGAACCAGGCCTTTTTCTCCTCGCTCCAGCGCGCACGCGGGAACGTCTCCCGGAACCGTTGCGCTGCCATCCTGTCGAAGGGAAAGGACACTGCCTCGCCCGTCGTCGCATCGTCCATTCTTCGATCTTCATCGTTGCTCATTGGAGGTCTTCCCGCTCTCAGCAAAACGCAGAAGCGACCCGTGAGGTTCGCGATGACCGTTATCGTTTGAATCTGGGGGTTCGGAGACCTCGCCGCGATTGCAGCGAGCCATTTTTTAAGCTGCCGTTGGATCGATAAAAAGCGCTGCGAAAAAGAACTTACCGTCGTTTCCACCTTCTCGTCGAGAGATCGGGCAACGGCGACACGGAACGCCCGTTGGGCGATTATTCCCAAAACTGTCGCATCGAGCGGAGGCCGAACTGAGTCGTCAAGAAAATGAGGACTCCGACGGCCCCGATATAATAGAGACCGGAGAGCTGGAACATCTCCACGACCTCTACGGACACGAGCCCTGAAACGGCTCCGATCACAACCGTCGCCAGCAGGGGCATTTCTCGCGATTGATCCACAGCGAGCACCTCCGTCATTTGATGGGAACGACTGGGCGGAGAATTGGTTCGCGCACCAACCAGATTATGGCTACCAAATGGTTTCCAGAAGGATTGGGTAGGTCTTGACCAGATAACTCGCCGTCGTCTCGGCTGCTCAGCGAGGCCAACTTCCTGTCTGGCTGCCACGACGTGAAATAACAACTGCCCAAAAGCGTTGTCACGATGTCGGCAAACTGCTCCTGGAATGGATCTGCTACGCCGCACCAATTGAACTTTTCGTTGATGAGATCGGTTCTCTGGAGGTGGACTGAAAACGGTGATGGAGGAAGCATGGCTCGTCACGGCGGATGCTTGTGTGGCGCGGTTCGATATCAGGTGGAGGGCGAGCCCTATCGCATCGGCCTTTGCCACTGCGCTGATTGTCGAAAGGAAAGCGGATCCTCCTTCACAACCTTCGCCCACTGGCCGCGCGACGCATTCTCATTTTCTGGCGTCACCGGGATCTATAAGGGCCGCAGCTTCTGCCCTCTGTGCGGAGGCAGGCTGTTCTGCCTGAATGAACAGGATGTCGAGATCCGCCTGGGCTCACTCGACGATGCGCCTGCCCGGCTCTTCCCTGACATCGAGGTTTGGACGAAGAGGCGCGAACCCTGGCTGCACGCGATAGAGGGAGCGACCCAGCATGTGGAAGACACGCCTAGCGGGGAGAGCGACCGAACGGGTTCCTAGTTCGACGCGTCTGGTCCGGGCGCAGTGTTCGGTATGCTTGCGTTGGGCAGGCCCGCCGCGACACCTGGAAATTGCCTGACAAGAGGAACCAAACACACCTTGGTGTGATAGCCTGTACAATACGCGAATGGTATATTTCCGCGGATAAATTCGTCCAGCTTGATACCGAGTAAGATCATGACGCGCGATCTGACCGATAAAGCCTTGGTTCACATTGTCGATGACGACGAATCTGTAAGATACACGCTCTGTCAACTTCTGCGGTCGGTTGGTTTACACGCCCGCACCTACGGATCCGTCACCGAATTTACGAGTGAACCTTTGCCCGACAAACCCGGTTGCCTGGTGCTGGATGTTCGCCTACCCGGAGTGAGTGGCTTGGAATTCCAAGGTCAGCTCAATGATCTTGGCATCTTCCTCCCTGTCATCTTCATGACCGGCCATGGCGATATTCCGATGTCGGTACGTGCCATGAAAGCGGGAGCCGTCGACTTCCTGCCCAAGCCTTTTCGAGATCAGGACATGCTGGACGCGATAAGCTCGGCAATTGGCCGTGACCATGACCGACGCGCCAACACGGATCAGGCTGCGGATATCTATGATCGGTTCACGCGCCTTACGCCGCGCGAGCAGGAAGTGATGATGTTCGCAACGTCTGGAAAGATGAACAAGCAAACAGCTGGTTACCTGGGTATCAGCATAGTCACAGTCAAAATCCATCGCCGCGCTGCGATGACGAAGATGGAGGCTCGAACACTCCCGGATCTCGTCCGCATGGCCGACATGGTCAGGCCGATGCTCGGCATAGGCTACAGGCAATAAACCGCGCAGGACGAGCGCCCATAAATCGAAACAGAAAAAGGATTTCCCGAGTGGTAGCGGTAACGTTGGTCGGAATTGTTGACGACGATCGATCACTGTGCTCGTCACTTGTCCGTCTTGTTCGTTCGATGGGATACGACGCGCGTGGCTTCGAATCCGCTGAGGAATTCATGAGATCCAGCACGCTCGACGAGTGCTCCTGTCTCATCACAGATGTCCAGATGCCTGGTATCAGCGGCATCGAGTTGACGAAATTCATGACTGTTCAACGCTCGACCGTGCCCGTCATCGTCGTTACCGCTCATGCGGAGCCTGGCCTGGAAGACAGCGCGCTTGCAAACGGGGCGTGCTATTTCCTGAGAAAACCCATCGATGGCGACCTTTTGGCCGCCAACCTCTCGAAGGTGATAACCTCTCAGGTGGCCTGCGGTTGATCGGACGCGAACGCTGCTCTCAAGCTGGTACGATAGGCAAGTTGACCGAGAAGCAGGCGCCGCCGATACTGCTGACGGTATCTGCGGTTATTTCCCCTCCGTGAGCTTCCACGATGGACTTGCATATTCGCAGGCCCATTCCCATTCCGGTCTCCTTCGTGGTGAAAAAGCTTTCAAAAAGCCGACTGGCCTGACCGGGATTGATCCCTGCTCCATTGTCCTCGACGGTGAATACCGCCCTGTTGCGAGCGGAGGTCCCGGACCGCACGACGATGTGTGGGTTGCTCTGTTGGGGACGCGGGGCTTGAAGTGCGTTTATCGCCAGGTTCACGATGACCTGGTGCACCTGTGTGCGGTCCCCAGCTATGACGAGCGGCTGACGCGATTTCTCATGGGTCACTATTGCAGAGCGTGCCTGGATCTCGTGGCGTAAGAACTGCAGCGCTTCCTGTATGACTTCGTCCAAGTCGAGTTGCGTCCGCTCCGGAGGCTTCCCGTTCGCCATTGCTCGAATTCGGCCGATGAGTTCGGCTGCCCGCTTGGCATCATGCAACATCGAGGTCAGAGAATCTCGCACTTCGTCAAGGTCGGGCTTCGGACGGTTTATCCATCGCAATCCGGCTGCCCCGGCGTTGGCGATTGCGGCCAGCGGCTGATTGATTTCGTGAGCTATCGACGCCGTCAACTCGCCAAGGACAGACAAACGGGCGGCATGCGCGAATTCCGCCTGAACCTGCTGCAGGCGCCGTTCAGCTTCGACCCGGGCAGAGATATCAAGGACACCGACGAGGCTGGTATCAGGGTCTTTGGAGAGACCAACGCGCGCTGTTGTGAACAGCACGTCTACGATACGTCCGTCGAGCGTCACCATCTTGGTTTCTTCTTCGAAGTTGGTATTCCCTCGATAACGGGACACCATTGCGCGTCGGAAGGTCGCCGAGCTCTCTTCAAAGGTGCCGACAACGGACTTGCCTTTGAACTCGTCCGCCCCACGGCCACCGAACATCTGGACGCCACGTTCATTTGCTTCCTCGAAAATCATAGCTTCCATGCATGACCTCAGGAATGCGGGGTTCTCGTCGAAATAGGCGTCCAGATCCGTCACGCCCTCGGATCTGAGCTGCTTGAACTGGGCAACCAGATTGCTGGCGTTAAGCTGCCATAGCGCGATGGGCATCCGGTCGAACAAATAGCGGTACCGCTGCTCGCTCTTTTCCAGCTTCGCATAGGCCTCTTTCTGAGCGGTGATATCCATGACTGCGCCGACGAATTGGGGACTGTTCTTGCTGCCGAAGTCACATCGGGCAACGACGCGAACATGTTTCACATCCCCATTTGGCATCAGAAGACGATGCTCATGTCGAAAGTCGCGCCGGTTGGCATGGGCATTGACAAGAAGATCTCGAACAACAGGCAGATCGTCCGGGTGCGTCCGCTCCAGGACAAGAGCCATTGATGGCGTTGCTCCTTCTTCCACGCCAAATATTCGAAAGGTCTCGCCCGACCAAAAAAGCTCGCCGGTCGAGAGGTTCCACCCGAAGCTTCCTGTGTTGCTCAGCTTCTGAGCCTCTGCAAGATAGGCCGCCTGGCTCCTGTTCAACTCGTCTTCAGTGCGTTTGCGTTCACTGATATCGGTATTGCATTCCAGCGTCCCGACACTGTTCCTGCGATCTTCGAGCCGGTGTGACCACCGACTGGAAACTGAGATCCGCCTGCCGGTGCGGGTCGTGCGGATCAACTCGCCTTCCCAACGTCCTGAACGACGTAACGCATCGTTTATCTCGAGAAGCGATACGTGAAACCTGGTTTTCAGGAGTTCGTGGGCGACCTTTCCTATGGCCTCGTGACGGGACCATCCATACAGCTCTTCCGCGCCACGGTTCCAATACGTGATGATGTCGTCGGCATCGCGGACAAACACGGCGTCACTTGTCAGATCGAGTAAGCTTGCCTGTTCGCGCTCCGACACGCCCAAGCTGTGAACCAATCTGATAAGGCATGCGGCAAAAAGCGAAGACAGGAGAAAAACAATCAATGTCGCGAGTTCGTGCCTGCTGCCGATGATGAACGTGTGCAGGGGGCCGACAAACCAGAAGTTCAAACATCCGACAGCAAGAACCGAAAAGAAGATCGATGAAATGCAACTGTCGAATAGCGCGAGGAATATAACGACCAGCAGGAGTACAAGCGCAGCAGGCGTCAAGTTGAAGCCAAGAGCTGCGCAAGCCAGGCTGAACAGGCCTATAGCCGCGCCTCCTAATAGCCAGAACGCAAGAAGCCAGCGATGGCGCTCGATCCGTCCGGCTGCTAGCAGCGGCACTGCGCGGCGTCGAAACAGTTCAAGAGTGCTCACGACACCACCATCGTTGCGCACCAACGCATTGCCGCTACCGGTACGAAAGCCATCCACTGCCCTGTGAACATGTCGCTCTCCCTCGATAAACTGCTCCCGTCGCATGACGGTATCGAACGAAGTCAATGACATCAGGGGATGTCGTATACGAGTTTAGTATTGTGAATCGTTGTGAACGCCCTTCGCTGTGCTAACCCCCGGGCTCGATTACTCGACAGATGCAGGAGCGAGCTAAAGGCTTGTGATGGTTGCTCCATCAACGATCGCTAGCGCCTTTTCGTTGGTCGCACTGCATAAAAGGTAACCCCGATGAGCTATATTGAGCGCGGCGGCGGTGTGCTGTTCCACCATGAGCACGGCGACCCCTGATCGGTTAATCGCCTGAATCTGATCAAGAATGCGCTCGACAAACCGGGGGGCTAGGCCCGCCGTGGGTTCGTCCAGCAGCAAAATCCTCGGCCTTGGCATCAAGGCCCGCGCCAGTGCGAGTATTTGACGTTCACCCCCGGAGAGACTTCCCGCCTTTTGGCGGCGCCGTTCTGCGAGGGCGGGGAAACTAGAGTATAATTCTTCGCGGCGAGGGCGAAGTGCTATGTCAGATCGCGACCTGAGGCCAATCTCGAGGTTCTCGTCCACGGAAAGCGATTCAAACACATTGTCGCTCTGGGGGACATAACCCATTCCGCGCTTCACGAACTCGCTGGGCGCCATGCCTTCTACAAACGTCGAATCTAGCCTGATGCTGCCACTACGCAGCCGGACCAACCCTATCAAAGCCTTTAGAAGAGTTGATTTGCCGGCGCCGTTGGATCCGACGACTGCCACGATCTCATCATGGGAAACAGTCAGGCTGATATTATTCAGGATGTCAGGATCAGCCTCATAGCCGACTGTCAATTTCTCGGCGACGAGGAGCTCCGTCATCACAGCGACCCGAATTGCAGGTCGCCCATGTAGGCGTCGATGACCCGTGGGTCCGAGGAGACGGCTTCCGGGGTGCCTGAGGCAATCACACAGGCTTCAACCATCACCAAGACATGATGAGCGTAGGTCATGACCGCCTCAAGATCATGCTCGATAAATAAAAACGTGGTCTTCGACCGGCCCTGTAGGGAAATTATCGTTTCGAAAATCGTTGATCGTAAGCCTTCGTTCATTCCGCTCATTGGTTCGTCAAGCAGGACCATAGACGGCTCGGTCATCAACACCTGAGCGAGATTGAGAAGCTTTTTCTGACCGGCTGACAACGTGCCGGCATAATGATCCGCCTTCTTTTCAAGCCTCAGTTTCTCCAGCATTTCTTCGGCGGCGGCGCGTCCGGTTGTTTCCCGATCACGGACGGATCGCGGCGCGACGAAGAGTGACGCCAAATGCTCTCCCGGTTGTCCCGGACATGCCACCATCAAATTCTCCAGCACGGTCATTCCGGAGAAAACTCTCGGAAATTGAAAGGACCGTGCCAAGCCGAGACGCGCAATACGATGGGGCGGCAGGCCGACGATGCTCTGCTGGTTGAAAAGAATTTTGCCCTCATCTGCCCGGGAATGTCCGGTGATCAGATCGAACAGCGTGGTTTTCCCCGCACCATTCGGGCCAATGAGCGCTGTCACAGATCCACGCTGAATGTCAAAGTTTACATTCGAGACGGCCCACCGTCCGCTGAAAGCTTTGGAGATACCTGCTACTCGCAAGATGGGCATATCAGTAGTCATGGGCGCGTCCCCGTCCCCTGCTGTTGCCCAAGAAACCATGGGGGTAAACGCGACTGAGGACGATCAGCAATAATCCAACCACCAAGAAGCGGAGAGACGCCTGTTCGGTCGCGGAGAGCGACGTCTCGATCAGCCGTGACCCCTCCATCAGCGTCCAAAACACCACGCTTCCCAACATTATTCCCCAGTAGTTTCCGAGGCCCCCAATAAGCAGGATGACAAACCCGAAAAACGTAAAGGTCGGGTCGAAGATGCCTGGATATAAATATGTCACATCGAGAGCGATGAAGAATCCGGCTACCGCGGCGAGTGCTGCGCCTATTGCCAAAGATTGCATCCTGAACCACAGCGTGTTTTTTCCCAACGCGGCGATCGCTGTCTCGTCATCGCGAATGCCACGGAGGACCCTGGACCATGGTGTCCACTCGAGCATCTTCATCAGTCCCGTTAGTGCTGCGAACGTGATCCACACGAACAGCAAGAGAGGGATTTGCTTGTATTCACCAAGACCGATCCCTGAGAATAATAAAGTGATCCACTCACTGGCCGATCGCCATTCCACATCGAAACCGATCAGGCCCTGGTTGCCGCCGCTGAAGTCAGTGTTTTGCAGGATGTGCCGAACGATCTCGGCAAATGCGATCGTCACGATTGCGAACTGATCCGGCCCGAGCCTGCTCGTTGACCATCCAATTACCATCGCGACCGCAGCAGATAAAAACAGAGACGCCGAAAATGCCAACCATAGGGAAAACCCGGCTTCGGCGACCAGTATCCCTGCCCCGTAGGCACCGATTGCCATAAACCCTGCCTGGCCGAAATTCAGCAGACCCGTGACTCCGGTGTTAAGCTGGAGCCCGAGCGTGAGTATTCCGTAGATGCCCGCGATCACCCCGACATTGATCCAGAAATCCACGCTCATGGGCGACGCTGCGCGCGAGCGAAGATGCCGCGAGGTACAGCAAGGAGCATGAGAACCAGGAAAACCAGAGCCACGAGGGGCTTCCATTTTGCGCCGAGCAACAAAGCAGACCACTCCTGGGAGAGGCCAATCACCAAGCCCCCGAGCATTGCGCCGTAGATATTGCCAATTCCGCCGAGCGTGGCCGCAGCAAACAAGCTGAGCAACAAGGTCAGACCGAAATTTGGATTGAAACTTCCGACAGCTGTCGCATAGACAATGCCGGCGGCGCCAGCCAGCAGGCCCGACAAGAGTGATGTGAGATCTATGGTGTGCCCGACACCGATACCGCAAACTTCGGCAAGCAGACGATTGTCAGAAACCGCCCGCATCGTCTTCATCGCACCACTGATCCACAGGCCTGTTGCAAGCATCGACAAAGCTGCCAGGGCCATGACGAAACCGAGCGCCTGTTGGGTCCCCACGCGAAAAGGCCCTAAAACCATCGTCGACAGGACGTCAATATCGAACGATCGTGACTCGCTGCCGCCAAAAAACTGAATCGTGAAGCGAATGAGAAAGCTTAATCCTATTGCGGACAAGAAGCATTGAAGTGTGCTTGCGCCAGCATTCCGTAATGGGCGCCAAACGAGCTTTTCGGCCAGAATCGAGAGAAGTGCAGTCCCCAAGATGGCCAGCAGCACCGACAGCGGCAGTGGCGTACCCAGCGCGGTGAACATCAATGTGAAGTATGCCCCAGCAACGAGAAAATCACCGTATGCGAGGTTCACGAGTTTCATGACGCCCATTATGAGCGTCAGCCCCATTGCACCAAGGCCGAGGTAGCTACCAGTTACAAATCCGTTGATCGTCGCTTGCGAGACTTTCACGGTTCCAAAAAATGCAACCAAGCAGAGGAAGATAAAGAAGAGAGATACCAGCAGTTTCGCCGGTTTCGGCACTCCCGTAAAGTAGGCTTGCGCGGTCGCTGACACTCTCAAGCCTCGGTCACTCCTCCGGTTCGTCAAAGCTTACCTCACGTCGATTTGCCTGACCGTCACCTGCTCGCCGTTCCGGTACTGGAATATATCATAAAGACCGCTCGTGGGATCTCCGTTCGGCGCAAAGCGAAATGCTCCCGACACCCCGATATAATCAATCGGTCTTCCCGCCGCGGCATCCTTCACGGCCTCCGTCAATGTCTCAAGGGTGAATTGCCTCGCCCCTTCCCTTGTCACCTCGCGGACCTTTTGGCGAATGAGCTCTGGATCGGTTGCACCAGCCTCAATGGCCGAAAGAACACAGAGAATGCCCGCATCGAACACATTCGCCGCATAGGAACCGGCTTCCGCCCCTCCCGCCTGCCGCCAAAGTTCGTTGAACAGTCGGTATGCCGGGGTTCCACGGGGGGATCCGCCGGCAACGCCGTAAGCCCCGTTGATGGCCCGCGCCGGAATGCTCTTGGGCACTCTGGCGAAAGACAACGCATCCGCGACAAACAGTTTGTTTGGGTCGAATTTACCGCTGCGGACTAGTGCTGCCCCGAGCCTCGCGTAGGTGTCGGGATAATCGATGACGACATAGGCGTCGGGATTTTCGTCGAAAAGTTGAGCAGCCTCGGAATCGAAGGCTTGCTGCGTGGGATCGAATGCGATGCTCGAGACAATCGTTCCACCGCTTGCCTCCCAATCCGATCTGAACGTGCGAGACAGAGCGTCGCCGTATGGCTCGTTTCGAAAGAGGATCGCAACCCTCTTGCGGGCACCGACATAGGTCTCGATTGCCCGGACCAACGCCTTCGACTGGAGGTCATCCGGTGCGAGTGTGCGGAAAATCGTTCCGCCGTCTTCGACAGCGCGCAGCCGCGTGCTGGATGCCTGCGGCCACAATGTAATCCTTCGCTGTAATGTCACGCCGTTGAGGACGGCGATTGACTCGGGCGTGGTTGCCGGTCCGAGAATGCACGAGACGCCCTTGTCCACGAGCGTCCGCGCAGCAGAGACGGCCGCCTGAGGGTTTCCTTGAGAATCCGCGCTGACCAGATAGACCGAAAGATCAAGTCCGGCCTCCTTCGCAGCGATGTTGCTCACCGACACCGCAAGTTTCGCCGCTTTTTCAACGGATGGCCCCATTTCCGACATCGGCCCCGATGCTTCAATCAACGCACCGATGAACATGTCTTTCGCACTGGCGATGCCCGCATCAACGGACACTAGGGCGATGCCCACCAGACAGCCTATGAAAATCGCGGCTTTGGGAAACAAACTCATCGGGAGAGCCCATTTTGTGTCCGAAACGCGATTAAAATCCAACGCTTTCAAAATATCAATGCAGGTCAAGTCCTGCGGAACTGCCTGGCATGTCCCATGGACAAACGGCAGCATTCGGTTTCTAATCGCTGCCAATCAAGCTCGTGACCCAACAGGCCCGATGAGACGAGCACCTGGGTTAAGCGATCGGCAAAAGCGATGTCTGCCGGCGTCTGACAGACGGGGCCGACGAATGCAGGCCTCTAAGTGGACTTTGAGCGGAGACTCTCCTCTCATTCATTTATTGTGACCGCATCGCAGCATTGAGATGCCGGCCTCAAAGAAAGGCCGCGGCAAGCTTTCTTTTACAGCTGTATTGCCGACCTCACCCGGTCGGGATGATCGCCGGCAACAGGATGTAATGGGGCCAACGAAATTGAAGCAGCTACAAAACGGATTTTTTATTCTTGTGATCGGTTGCGCTATAGCGGACGCTGACTCAGAGACGCTGGGTAGAGACTTCCAGGACGGTTGTCATGTGGAATGAGAGCGATCCGGACACCGGCAAGGGTCTCTATTTCGGTCCGTTTCAATTAATCGCCTCCGAACGTTTGCTGGCTAAGAACGGCAAACAGGTTGCAATTGGCGGCCGTGCGCTTGATATCCTCATCGCGCTGACCCAGCGACCCGGCGAGATCTTGACGGGTGACGAGCTGACAAAGCTCGTCTGGAGGGGCCTCACGGTCGAAGAGTCGAACCTCAGGGTTCACATCGCCTCCCTGAGAAAGGCCTTGGCAGACGGCGAGGACGACACACGCTATGTATTGAACGTAGCAGGGCGCGGATATACTTTCGCAGCACCAATCCGTCGAGGGCCGGTCACACCTGAGAGATCACCGACTGCTGAGACGAGCGAGCTGCGTTCTCAGAGCCTTCCCCATGCATTGCCATCTCTTTTTGGTCGAACAGAGACAGTGAATGTCCTGTCGCTGCTGGTTTTGTCACGCCGCTTTGTCACAGTCGTAGGTCCAGGAGGCATCGGAAAAACCACCGTCGCTGTGGCGGTCGCTCATTCGCTTCGCCAGGAATTCGAAGAGAGCGCGATTTATTTCGTTGATCTCACTCTGGTCCAGGATGCCCAGCAGGTTCCAAATGCAGTCGCCTCAGCTCTCGGCTGTTTTGTCCAAGGCCCCGAGGTAGAACCGTTCATCCTGGCGTTTGTATCCGGGAAGAAGATTCTCGTGGTGTTAGACAATTGTGAGCATGTCATTTCGGCCGCCGCAGCCCTTGCGGAACACCTTTTCCATGCTGCGCCATCGCTCCATTTATTGGCCACCAGTCGTGAGGCGTTGCGCGTAGATGGTGAGAACGTGCACTTGCTTCTGCCTCTTGATACGCCGCGCGGCGAGGTGACAACGGCTTCCCAGGCCCTTGGCTCTCCTGCTGTCAAACTTTTCATGGAGAAAGCTGCATCTTCTGGGCATAGGTTGAGCCTTACTGACGCAGAGGCACCGACGGTCGCCAATATCTGCCGCCGCCTCGACGGCATCGCCCTGGCGATCGAGCTTGTCGCAAGCCGTGTCGGCACTTTCGGCATCCAAGGTACATTCGATCTCATGGGTAACGACGCCGAGCTCCAGTTGCAGGGGCGCCGCAATGCCGTGCCTCGTCACCAAACGCTTCAGGGTATGCTCGACTGGAGCTACAATCTCCTGTCCAACATTGAGCAGGAGGTGCTGAGCAGGCTTTCGATTTTTGTCGGACAATTTACCTTTGAGGCTGCTATCGAAGTCGCCGGGTCCTCGGAAGACACAACCCGGACCACCAATGCCATTGCGAGCTTGGTGGACAAGTCTCTTATCTGGATATCGCCCGCCAACGGGATCGTCACGTATCGGCTTCTCGACACGACACGCGTTTATGCCGCCGCCAAACTTGCGGCCAGCGGCGAAACGGACGCGGTGGCGATGCGACACGCACAATATTTCGCCGACTTCTTGAAAATGCATGAAACCGATGATCTCGTTTCACATGGGCACAATGTCGAGGCATACGCGCCGCATATCGGCAATATCCGCCAGGCGTTGGGCTGGTGTTTTTCCAGTTCTGGAAGTGTCTGCATCGGCATTGAGCTCACGTCCCATGCCGCTCCCCTGTTCCTTGCATCTTTCCCGCTGCTCGCCGAATGCAGTAACTGGTGCAGCAAAGCGATGGCGGCACTTCTGCCGAGCGATCGGGGCCAACGAAGAGAACTCTACCTGCAGAAAGCACTCGCGCTTTCATCGATGTACCTGTGGGAGGACAGCGAAAAAGTCAAAGCAGCTCTCGAACGTGGCCTGGAGCTTTCTGAAAAGCTTGGCGAGGATCGGCTTCAGCATTACCTGCTTCTCGGCTTGAATGTCTTCTTTACCCGTCGTGGCGAGTTTACGAGGGCCCTGGACGTCGCAAAGCGTGCTGCAGCCCTGTCGGAAAAATTTGGGGGGGTGGCGGAGAACGCAATGAGCGAATGGGCCCTGGCAGCGTCCCACCACATTGCGGGAAATCAGTCCGCTGCTGTCATGCACGGTGAGCGCGGATTTAGACTTGCTGTTAACACCGCCCCATCAGAATTTGTGTACTTTGGGTACGACTACCATGTCCGGGCGCTCGGCACATATGCTCGCTCGCTCTGGATCAGCGGCGCACAGACGAAGGGTATCGCAAAGGCACGCGAGGCGATCTCGCGCGTGATTGATTCATCGCACCCGGTGCTGTTTTGCGCGGTCCTCCTGGATTCCATTCCGGTTCTGCACTGGGGTGGCCAATCTGAAGAGGCGTTTTCGTTTTGCGAACAGGTTATTGCTCACGCCCTCAGATACTCGCTCCATGCGCAAAAAGCTGTCGGCCTTGCGCTACGTGGTGAGCTCATGATTGCGCGCGGTGAGGTCGAACCAGGCGTCAACATGCTACGCGATGCACTGAAGACAATGGGCGATAATCAATATCACGTGCAGACACTGGCGACACGGCGTGCGCTCGCCGAAGGCCTGAGACGGCTAGGGGATTACGACGAGGCGTTGTTCATGATCAACGACGCCCTAAACCAGGCCGATCAGGCAAGCGCCACACTTTGGCTGCCAGCCCTACTGCACGCAAAAGGCGAAGTGCTAATGGCAATTTCGACACCTTCCGCCGAAGCAGAAGCTTGCCTCACCCGTTCCATCGAGATTGCTCGCCGGCAGAATGCTTTGAGCTGGGAACTAGGAGCAGCGACCTCGCTCGCTCGCATCTGGGCCCAAAAAGGAAAATCCGTGGAGGCAAAGTCTCTTATTCTAGCTGTGCATTCCCGGTTCAACGGCGACGTTGAGGCTTGGGAAGTCAGCTCGGCACGCCAACTGCTCGACGAACTCCGGTAACATCCGTGCGCCTCGATTTGGGATCGCTTCGCCGCAGCGCTTCGGACCTTCACAACGATTCACAAATCTAAACTCGTATTTCCCGGTATAGGTGTGTTCCATGCGAGAGAACGGGAGATCTCGTGCTTCCGACCGGCCATTTGATGGAGGCGCGACGAATGCTCTCGGGATATACAGTTCCGCTGACGCCGGACGGTAAGTCCTCACTGACCCCGCCGCCACCTTGGCACTATTCCGGCGATTGCATCGCCGTCGAATACTGGGCAAATCCCGCCGCTGTCGCGGCCTTACTTCCTATGGGTCTGACGCCGGACGACGAATCGGAGGGGCGCACGTTCTTCTGGTTTCTCGACTGGCAGTTCACAGGCTCGAACGACGAGCACACGGACCCGGCCCGCTATCAGTACCGCGAGGCGTTCATTCTGGTGGAAGCACGTCTCGAAGGCCGCCCAGTCAATTTTTGTCCTTTCATCTTTGTCGATAACGATGCGGCGATCGCACGCGGCTGGATTCAGGGTTATCCCAAGAAACTTGGCAGCATCTATCAAACAAGGAGCTTTTCTGCGCCGGGTGCCGCCGCCTGCCCGCTTGAACCGGGAAGCCGTTTCGGCGCGAGTGTTTCATCTCACGGAGAGCGAATGGCAACAGCTCGGATCGAACTCCGGGAAAAGGTGATGGACCCGGCAAAGGTGTTCAATCGGCCGACCACGATACGGAGATATTTCCCATCGCTAAGTGCCAGCCAGCAGGGCAGACCCGCGGTCGACGAATTGACGCTGTCGCTGATGGACAATCTTACGTTTTCGGATTTCTGGACGGGGTCCGCAGAACTTTCGATACCCCATGTCGAAGGTGAGGATATGGATACCCTGGCGCCGCGAGAGGTGGGGCGAGGATTTCGCTTCGGCATGTCGTACTCGGTCTCCGATCTTCCCATACTCAAGGACTATCTGGCTTAGGGGGCTCGCTGCACCTGCTGGTGGTGCTGTGCGACCATGTCGTCGCACGGCACATGGCGAATTCGTGCACACAAGCGGATGCCCCCATGGATGTCTGGTCCGGAACCGGTTCCCAGAGCGGCCGAAAGGCTATGTCCGTCCTCCTTGTCCTTTCCATGCAATGGTCGTGCCCGTCCTACACCTAGGTGTGATTCTCGAACGGGACCATCGAAGCTAGTTTTTATGCGGAGAAAACAGCCTACCCAATCACATGCCCATTTCACGACCAGGTAGCGACGCGGTTTGATGCCGTTGTCGGTGACTGCAGCAAGGCGTGATCGGATTTCTGCAACAGAATTCCAGTTCAGTCGCATGACTTACTTTTTGTGCTCGCAAGATGCCGAGCCCTGTCTCAATGCAACCACACAGGAAGCCATAGCCATGAAACAGCTCAAGACCTATGTCACCCTTGCAGCCACCCTTCCATTCATCGCGCTGGCGGCGCCCGCGAGCGCTGAACCGCTCAAGAATATCGTTCTGGTGCACGGCGCCTGGGTGGATGGCTCTGGTTGGAAACCCGTCTACGAAATCCTGACCAAGGAGGGTTTCAAAGTCACGATGGCCCAGGAGCCCGAGACGTCCTTCGCGGACGACGTGGCTGCAACCAAGCGCGTTCTCGACCTTCAGGACGGCCCGACACTTCTCGTCGGTCACAGCTACGGCGGCTCGATCATCACCGAGGCGGGCGTCCACCCGAACGTGACAGCGCTGGTTTACGTCGCCGCACACGCACCCGATGTCGGCGAAGACGAAGGCACCCTTGGAAAGAAAACTCCAAGCGTCCTGGCCAAGACCGAAGGCGCAATCAAGAAGACGCCTGACGGCTATACGTACCTGAACCCGGTCGACTTCCCGAAGCTCTTCGCTCCGGACATGCCAAGAGGGCAGGCAGAATTCGAGGCCCGGTCGCAGGTGCTTGCGGCAGCCGAAGTGTTCACCACACCGCTGACTGCAGCGGCATGGAAAACGAAGCCGAGTTGGGCAATCGTCGCCGGGAATGACCAGATCATCAACCCGGATCTGGAGCGCTGGTACTACGAAAGAGCGAAGAGCCGCACGATCGAGATCAAGGGAGCAAGCCACTCCGTATACGAATCCCATCCCCGGCAAGTGGCAGAGGTGATCATCCGAGCTGCCCGCGAGGCTGAACAAGACGCCACGACCGCCAAGAAGTAACGCGCCTTGCCATATAGCCGCAACCGCTCGCCCACAGATGCGGAGACATTCCTCCGGACGCAGATCCCAATCGGTCAAATCGAAACACGCGGTTGTCGACCAACTGACAAGCAGGAGCCCAGAAGACGATGAACTGGCAACGACACCGCGAAGAGCACCTTGCCCGCATCAAGGCGGGAAGTGCTCTGGCGAAGGGAAAAATCGTCGAGGCACGTGACGCGACCCGGCTGTTGGAGGCGGTGGTCCGTCCTGGCGATCGCGTGTGCCTTGAGGGTGACAATCAGAAGCAGGCTGATTTGCTCAGCAGCGCGTTGCTGGCCGTCGACCGAACAAAGGTCAACAACCTTCACATGGTACAGTCCGGCGTGGTTCTTCCCAGCCATCTCGATCTGTTTGATCACGGCATCGCCAAGCGGCTCGATTACGCCTACTCAGGTCCCCAATCGGCACGCATTGCGAAAATGTTGTTCGGCGGCAAGATCGAACTGGGGGCGGTTCACACCTATCTCGAGCTTTTTGCCAGGTATTTTATCGATCTTACGCCCAATGTCGCGTTGATCGCCGCAGTCAGCGCCGATCGCGACGGCAACCTCTATACGGGACCGAACACGGAAGACACGCCCACCGTCGTCGAAGCGACCGCCTTCAAGGACGGGGTCGTAATCGCCCAGGTCAACGAGATTGTCGATCGGATCCCCCGTGTCGATATCCCCGGAGATCGCATTGATTTCGTTGTCGAAGCCGACAAGCCGTTTTTTGTGGAACCCCTGTTTACGCGCGATCCAGGCGCTATCACGGAAACGCAGATCCTCACGGCCATGATGGCCATCAAAGGGATCTATGCGCCATACGGCGTGAAACGTCTCAACCACGGGATCGGGTTCAGTACTGCCGCGATCGAACTCCTTCTTCCCACATTCGCAGACAAGCTCGGACTTAAGGGCAAGATCGCATCCCACTTTGCTTTGAACCCCCACCCCGCGTTGATTCCGGCGATTGAATCAGGCTGGGTCCAACAGATCCACTCGTTCGGTTCGGAAGTGGGGATGGACGACTACATCCGCGCCCGACCCGATGTCTACTTCACCGGAGCGGACGGTTCCCTGCGTTCGAACAGGGCTTTTAGCCAGGTAGCTGGTCTCTATGCCTGCGATATGTTCATCGGCTCGACACTTCAGATCGACCTCGACGGCAACTCATCCACGATTACGACCCAACGTATCGCAGGCTTCGGCGGTGCGCCGAACATGGGTTCCGACCCGCGGGGTCGGCGTCATCCGAGCGAGCCATGGCTCCAGGCTGGCAAGGAGGCGGATCCCGACGGACCTGCACCATTGCGCCGAGGTCGCAAGCTCGTCGTCCAGATCGGTGAAACGTTTGGAGAAAAAAACGTCCCCCTCTTCGTCGAGAAGCTGGACGCTTTAGCCCTCGCTGAAAAACTCAAGCTCGATCTGGCTCCGGTCATGATCTACGGCGATGACGTGACGCATATTGTTACGGAGGAAGGCATAGCAAACCTCCTCCTGTGCCGGGATAGCCGGGAGCGTGAACAGGCCATCCGCGGAGTGGCAGGGTATACCGACGTTGGCCGCGCGCGCGACAAGAAGATGGTCCAGCACCTGAGGGAGCGAGGCGTGATCCGACGCCCGGAAGATCTCGGCATCGACCTTCTCGACGTGGATCGAAATCTGCTGGCAGCTCGCTCCATCAAGGATCTCGTCCGATGGTCGGGCGGTCTTTATTCCCCTCCCTCGAAGTTTCGCAACTGGTGAAAGGAACACGTGATGGAAGATCTTACCTTTCACCACAAGACCAACAGGCGGGCTTCCGGCGACAGAAGCCTCGCAATCGTTGGTGTAGTGGCCTCCGGAAATCTCGAAGTCCTCGCCGAGCGTGTCCTGCCCGACAACCACTGCCAGGTCGAAATCAGGACGGCAGCCGAAGGGTTCAGAGAAGTCTGGACCGCTGTCATCGATGACTTTGTCGAGCGATACGCGCCCGGTGGGCTCAAGTTGTCCATCAACGATGGGGGTGCACGACCGGATACGGTGATGCTGCGATTGGCGCAGGCGGTCAGCGTGATGGAGGAACAACAATGAGCTCTGCAGAAAGACCGCGGCCTGCAAAGCCGCGTGAGATGTCTTCAAGCTGGTACGAGGCTTCCGCGCGCCAACGTGTCGACTTTGTGCTGGATGCAGGAAGCTTCCAGGAATTCCTCGGACCGGAAATGCGGGAGGTCAGCCCCCACCTTCGCGTCTTCGATCTCCCCGAGCAATTCGACGACGGCATAGTCATCGGACGTGGCTTGCTCGCAGGATCCCCTGTGTTCATTGCGGCCCAGGAAGGCCGTTTCATGGGCGGCGCGTTCGGCGAGGTCCATGGGGCCAAACTGACAGGCCTCCTGCGCGCTGCGCGGGATGCGAAGTCGATACCCTTGTTGATCCTTTTCGATACTGGCGGCGTGCGGCTTCAGGAAGCAAATGCCGGCGAGCTGGCGATTGCCGAAATCATGCGGGCCGTTGTCGAAGCAAGGACCGCCGGCGTGAAGATCATCGGACTTATCGGCGGCCGCGCGGGCTGCTACGGCGGAGGCGGTTTGACAGCCGGCTGCTGCTCCGCTCTCGTCGTCTCCGAACAAGGACGCATTGCCGTTTCCGGACCGGAAGTCATCGAGACGAACCGAGGGATCGAAGAATTCGATTCCCGCGATCGCGCTTTGGTGTGGCGAACGATGGGCGGAAAACACAGACATCTGATCGGCGCAGCCGATGTCTTTGTCGACGACACGGCAGAAGCGTTTCGAGAGGCGGCGTCGGCACTCGTAGAAACCATTGCCGGTCTCACCCTCGAGACCCTTTTGAACGAGCAGCTTCGCCTCGAGAAGCGCTTGCAAAGTTTCGGCGCGTTTGGCGACGCTCTCGATATCTGGAAGGCGATCGGTGTGCCCGAGGCCGCTTCGGTGCCCGGAATGCCAACCGAAAAATTCATATCCCTCGCCGAAAAACTGCGGAGCACCCCCCATGACGCTCGATGAAATCTTGGCCTCGCTTTTTCCCGACGGCTGCAAGGTGGAGAACGACAACGGTATCATTACCGGATACGGCTCCCTCCAAGCCGGAGGCCAGGGCCTGGTGATCGGCGTTTCGGACCGGACCGCATTGGGCGTAGACGAGGCGATCCGCCTTTCAAGCTTCGTCCTCGGCGCCCTGAAAACGGGCAGCGGCCCGATTCTTGTTATCGTCGACAGCGACAGTCAGCGGATGAGCAAGCGCGACGAGCTGCTGGGCCTGAATGAATTCCTGGCGCACCTCGCCAAATGCCTGATTTATGCCGACATGCACGGTCGGCCGACCATCGGCATCCTCTACGGCCATTCCGCGGCCGGGGCGTTCCTCGCGACGGCATTGGCAACACGGGTATTGGTCGGACTACCGGGGGCGTCTCCTGCGGTCATGGACCTGCCTTCGATGTCGAAGGTGACAAAACTTTCTGTCGAGGTTCTCGAAGAAAAAGCGAAATCGACGCCGGTTTTCGCGCCCGGCCTCGAAAACCTGGCACAGACAGGGGCGGTTCACCGAATATGGAGTGAGACCGACTCTCTTGCGGCACAGCTCAATGCACTGTTGGCCGATCTGCCGGACATTCGTGATATTCGCGATTCATTGGGCAAGGAACGCAAGGGCCGTATAAAGGCTGCCGAAATTGCGGAGCGGGTTCATGCGCTCGCACTCGCACGGTAACATCGTGCCGCCGAGGCGGCACGATTTGGTTTCGTTGGATCCGCTGTCATGGACCTCGATAATCGAGGACAATCCTTGCCTTTCTTCCGAGCCTCTGATTGCTGAATGGCGCAGACGCGGTTGGCCCGTGGTCGCTCGCAGGCCGGAGGCGGGAGGGCCGGCAGGCATTTCCGTCGGCCTGCCCTTGCCTCCATCTGCCGGAAAGAAACGGCTCTCCCTAGTAGTTCAAGAACATCAGATCCTGTCAGTTGATCGCCCTCCTGTTCTGGAAGCGGTCCACCCCAAATCACCCAGTGAATGGATTCCGACGCTGCGGGAAATCGGCGAATTGGCGTCCCGGCACGCGATCGAAGTCAGGGTCTTTGGCAGTCTTGGATGGAGTGTCATTACGGGTCTGGATTATCTGACCTCCAGCTCCGATCTCGATTTTCTGTTTTATCTCCACCGAAATACGAACGCCGTCTCCTTGGCCAACGATCTGGCAGGCATCCAGTCGATGGCTCCGATGCGATTGGATGGAGAGTTCATCCGCGATGACGGCGCCGGAGTCCACTGGTGGGAGTTTCTTGGCGCAACTGGCGACATTCTCGTCAAATCGATCTCGGGAACGATGCTGTGCCACCCGACGGCTTTTCTGAACGGGGGTACGCACCTATGAGAAATTTCCTGATGCCCCCTCCCGCCACGCACGAACGATCACATACCAGAGATAGGCGGCCAGCAAACCTCAACTATATCGCGTCGACAGCGACGGCCTGCCTCTTGTTGGAGCTCGAAACCTGGCCGAAACCGGGGCTCGTCAGTCACATTGACTGCGGCAGCCACGACGACATGAATTGCGAGACGTTTCGTGAAAGCGCCGCAGCAATAAGCCCCTTCCTCGGAGCGCTGGCGGAAGCCGGGGCCCAGGACTGTGAAATGGGGAGACTGCGGGTCATCGGCATAGAGGCGGAAGCGGCAATGCGTGCCGCCACCTCCGGCATCAATACCCATAGGGGTGCGATATTCGGGATGGGACTTTTGTGCGCGGCAGCGGGTGCGAGAGCAAGCGGCGTTGTCGCCGATGACCTTTCGCTTGGTGCAATCGTCTCAGAACGCTGGGGGCATGACATTCTCGACGGTCCTATCCTGTTGCACAGCCATGGCGACAGGGCGAGACGTCGCTTTGGCGCCGGCGGTGCGCGCCTCGAAGCGGCGGAGGGTTTTCCAACCGTCTATCGGGTTGGTTTGCCCGCCCTACGAGATGCCATCAAGGCGCGTCCGGATGATGCGGAGGCTGCTCGCGTCCAAACTTGTTTCGCGCTGATTGCGGCTCTCGACGACACCAACCTGCTTCATCGGGGCGGCCCGGATGGCCTTCTCTACGCGAAGCAACTCGCGCAGGAGTTTCTGGACGACGGCGGAATCCGTGCTCCGCAGTGGAAACGTCATGCCGCTTTGATCCATCGACAATTTCGCGATCGCTGGCTCAGCCCCGGCGGTTCGGCAGATCTCCTTGCGATGACGTTGTTTGTCGACGTGCATGAGCGACGGGAAATCTGATGGCACATACGATCTTACTCGCGCTGCTTCCTATTTTCTTTGTCATGGCGCTTGGCTACCTTGCTGGGCGCTTGGCTATCGTCGACAATCATCATGTTGAGGGACTGAACGTCCTCGTCATGACCTTTGCCTTGCCCGCGTCGCTGTTCGCAGCGACAGCGACCGCCCCGCGCAGCGAAATGCTCGCGCAAGCACCGCTTTTCCTCATCAGCAGCGGCGTCATGCTCGTCGTGTTTGCCGCCTGGTATCTACTTCAAGTACGCTACATGAAGGTCGGCAAGGCGGACGCCTCGCTGCAGGCACTCACGATCGCGTTTCCGAATCTGGCAGGTGTAGGTCTTCCTATTCTTAGTGACGTGCTGGGTCCCAGTGGGACTGTGCCGCTCGCGATCGTACTCGCAAGTGGCTCGATCATCATTAGCCCGCTGTCATTGCTTCTCGTCGAGATGCATGTCGACAAGCCCGGCGCGAATAAGGGGCAGCGGCCCAAGATCTCGCACAGTCTGTGGCATGCCCTGACGAAGCCTGTCGTCGTCGCCCCCTTGCTTGGAATACTATTTTCACTCAGTGGGCTGAAAACGGGTGATGTCGTCGATGCCAGTCTGCTTCTAATTGGTCACGCAGCCCCCGGCGTAGCGCTGTTCCTGACAGGTGTGGTCCTTTCCGCGGAGGCTTTCAAACTCGACAGGAAGGTCATAAGCGCGACCGTCATGTCGAACCTGGTGCGCCCCATCCTGACGACTGGCGTCGTACTGGTGTTGTCGATCCCGTGGGACGCAGCGAAAGTCGCCATCTTGCTGGCGGCTGTACCTTCCGGCTTTTTCGGGATCCTGTTTGCTGTCAACTATCGCCTTGACTCGCGTGCGACGGGATCGATGGTGATCGCAAGTACGGTCTCGAGCATCGTCACATTGGCCATCGCTGTGGCCATCCTCTTTCCGAGGTGAAAGCCCGCCATGCCAGTCGCCATCCTGTGTTCCGGACAAGGACACCAGAATTCTGCGATGTTTTCTCTCACGGAAAGTGCACCGGAAGCCGATGAGCTTTTTGCGTATTGCGCGAACTTGCTTGGCGGCGTCGACCCTCGCGAACTCGTCAAACGAGAATCGATTGAGACGCTTCACGGCAATCGAACCGGCCAGATACTTTGCACGCTGCAGGCGCTGGCGACATTCGAGACCTTTAAGTCGTACCTGCCTTCGCACATGATCGTTGCCGGATATAGCGTCGGAGAAGTTGCGGCTTGGGGCATAGCAGGGCTGTTCTCACCCAAGGAGACCCTGGACCTCGTTGCGCGCCGGGCAGAGATCATGGACGCCGAAAGTACTCCGGGTGACGGCCTTCTGTTCATACGTGGCCTTTCACGGAATGCGGTCGACATTCTCTGCGCTCGTTACGGAGCAGCAATCTCGATCATCAATCCCGGTGACGCTTTTATCGTCGGAGGTGGCCGGCCTGCCCTGGACGCCATTGCCGAGGCAGCTCGTGCCGCAAATGCTCAAAGAGTTGCATTCATACAGGTCATGGTCGCGTCTCACACAAACTTGCTGCGCAAGGCTGCGGATGATTTCCGCGATGTCCTGCTTGCGGCGGTCTGCTCTCCGCAATCTCGGGGAGTTCGCCTGTTGAGTGGGATCGATGGCACGACTGTCGTCGATGCCCAGGCAGGTCTTGCCAAACTCGCGCGACAGGTGTCGCAGACTGTCCTGTGGTCAGAGTGTCTCAGCAGCTGTGTAGAAGCGGGGGCAACATCGTTTCTCGAGTTCGGTCCCGGGAGAGCGCTAAGCGAAATGGTGGCTTCGTCTTACGCCGACCTCCCGAGCCGAAGTGTCGACGAATTCAGCTCCATTGCGGGCGTCGTAAATTGGATCGGTTCGCATGGGGTGCCCTAAAGCCATGCTCGCCACGACGGCTGCCGCGGCCCCGATGTAGTCTAAGAGCGGCAACAACAGCTACAATCGTGATCGGAGCATGCAGGAATTCGTCCATTCACCTGCTTCTGTCTCTACAAGCGAATGAAGGAGGCCCGGAATTGTGATCTTCCAGGCCTTCAGGGCTAGCGAACCCAGAATGTCATGCTGCCGTCGGCTGCCTGCTCGGCATTGACGACGTCGTCGATCTTGACACCGCGCTCGCCGAGACGCCTGACCAGATCCTTGTTTCCCTTGATGGAAGCCTGGATGTGCTGAACCCCAGCATCGGTGCGCGGTTGAGCGGCGTCAGAACCTTCCGGCTGATCCCTGTAGTTTGCGTAATCATCGATATCCCGGACGTCAAAGTTGCTGCTGAACGTCTGCAGCGCTTTTTCGATTTTGGCGCCATCGTTCATATCCAGGCTGTCGGCTCGGCTCACGCCTGCGAAGGCGAGCGAGGAAACGACAGCAACCACTGCAAATTGCCCAAAGCGGCTCATTGTATATCCTTCCGATGAGTGTCACGAGCCGCAACTTGGGACTGCGGCCGATCTTGTTTCTCGTTCATCGCCGGACTTCGGCGACCCGAGAAGCTTATTGGCGGGAAGGCTTGCGAGAAATCATACGCTGGTCCGCGAAGACTAGACTTAGGGTTTGACCGGAAGCTCCAGACGCGAAAGCAAGTTCAGTTGGCCCACACTTAAGTGTAGTTCCGACGTCCGTTACAAAGATCTAAATTAAACTGGTCTCTCGGGTCCTCCCACCGAGGGCACACTGGACCCGATCTCGCTCCGGCAACTTGGTTCTCCGCCCGCCGAGGCCGACGAAATCGGACCATCGGCAGGTCGCCTGCCCAGCCGGCGACCTGCCCGACGTGATGTCTATCCTAAGGAGGGCCACCCGACGGTCCTTGCGTCGCCAATTGGATTTGGCGCTGCGGCCAAAGAGCTCACGCTTACCCCGGAGCAAGCTACATTGAGGCTTCTCCAATAGGATTGATATTCGATGATCATCAGGCTCAACACTAACAAACGCTTGATCAAAACGAGACCCCGCTGGCTGGAAGCAGGCTTGGCTTGCTTTTTGGCAGTTGCATTTGGCGCATTGGTATGGGCTTCATTATGGCTCGACCAGAGGACCGATAATGCAGACGCTCAAACTGTCGGGACCTTTTCTCCTTCGGTACAGATCGCAAAGCCGTTCGCAAATGACTCGGCTGGTTCGAAAGCGGACGCTCGTCGAACTCTGTGACCATTCGACCTGATCAAGCCAACGGGCTGCCCAAACGGTCTCCACGCGCGCGGGCGCTTCGATTTGGTGGCACCTGGCGCTTTCTCGGACCGGGCCTCATCCGACACGAAAAAATCGAACTGCTGCGTCATTCACTCCCGGCCGACGCGAGGCCTTTTCCTCACCAGCCCGGTCGGCTACCGCGTGCAGATCACGCTCTGATGCCACACGGCACCCTGAAGTGGATGCACCCCGATTTCGAACAGAGCATCATCGGACACGAGTAGAGGCGGCTTGCAGCCAATGTACGCTATCGCACCAACCGGCGATGGTCGTCATGCATCGGACTTTAGTCCGGTTGATGAACGCACCTGTGCCCCTACCTCACCCCTCCCGACCGATATCAGGTTAGGGTGCAACCAGCTCGTGAAGCGTCATGCAAATCAAGGACTCAGACCGAATTCTGTTCAACCGCGTATGGGCTCTCGGCGCCAAGGCGGTGAAGGACAATCGCGTCACAGCGCTGACCTATGTCATACTGAGCACGCCCACCTTGGAAGAGTATCAGAACAGCCATGGCCAGCGGATGACCGATCTGATCAAAGTCGTCCAGCTTGGGATCTCGCAACTTCGCGAACGCGGTGAACTGGAAGCCGAACTCGCGCAGCTGCCCTCGGTCCCGCGCCGTGCGTCCTAACCTGGATTACCTTCGGAATATTCATTGTCGGCCTCACGTCTCGCCCAAGCACGACCCTGAAACGCGGCCGTTGAATCGGAAGGAGAGCTGCATGCCCATCCCGAATTGCCTTCGCGGGTCAATTCCCCGCTACAAATCGATAACGAGTTCGCCGTCCGGCTGCGAGCAGCATGGGAGAAAGTTGCCCGCGGCAGGAGCGTCGATGGGATCAGGACGATAGCGCACTGCCCCGGAAATCAAGCCTGTCTCGCAAGTGTGGCAAACACCTGTCCTGCAAGACCAGCGCACAGGCACGTCGCATGCCTCAGCAAGCTCGAGCAGATTGTCGAACTTCGGGTTCCAAGCAACACTCACACCACTGCGGGCGAACGAGATCACTGCACCTGCGCCTGGGGGTCCGGCCGGTTGATGCGGCTGCCGGCCCGACGAAGCCGCGATCCCCGGAGTGATGGACCGGCCCGATCCGAACGTTTCGGTGTGAATGCGGCTGCGCTCCACTCCGAGCATCTCAATCCCCGCGGCAAGATCGTCCATGAAGCTTGGCGGCCCGCAGAGATAGAAGTCGCCGTCAAGCGGGAGCCGCAGCGACTGGACCGCTGCAAGGTCGAGGCGAGATCGCCTGTCGTAATCAATTCCTGCCTTATCGGCCGGATCGGGTGCGCTGTAGCAGACAAGACGTTGGGCATTTGGAAGGAGTTGCAAAAGCCCTGTCACTTCATCCGCAAACGGGTGTTCTCGTTTGTTGCGCGCACCATGGAGCCACCAGATTTCCCGGCCCGAACGGTCGATTGCCAGGGCATGAAGCATGGCAAGGAGGGGCGTCGCGCCAATCCCCGCACTCAGGAAGACGAGCGGCGTCGCGCCCTCTGCCAGGGTAAAGCTGCCCCGCGGAGCGCTTGCCTGCACGGTCTCGCCTATGCCCAACTCGTCCTTGACGTAGGCGCCGGCGACGCCGTGATCCTGCCGCTTGATACTTACTCTGTAAGACCTGTCATTTGACGAGCCTGACAGGGAATAGCTCCGCAGCAGGAGCGAAGCCTTTCTGGGTTGGAAGCCGAGCACAATGAACTGGCCTGGAAGAAAGGCCGGCAGCCGCTTTCCGTCGGCTGGCTCAAGCTCCAGAGACGTGACGCTTTCACTCTCTGACGTCATGCTTGACACTTTGAAACAACGAAGTCCGTCCCACGCCGGCGCGATGAATTCCGCTCCCGTAAGGCCGGCGTTTCCAGGCGAAGATCCGTTCTCCGGGGATTGCGCCAGCAAGCTCTGGAACGAGCGCCGCCAACCGGGGCTGAGCGCCGGTATCCGCAAGGCACGTTCCAATTGTTCGCGAGGGTGGCCAGGCTTGTAGAGAAGATCGTTGATATCGGCGACCGTCATGCGCTCCTCTGCCGATGACACCTGCTCGACCTCGTCGCCCGCCTGAACCTTCCCTTCCTTCAGGACACGGAGGTAGAATCCCGGCCTTCGGTGCGAGACGAGAAGGGCAGGCATTTCCGGAAATCCCATCCGGATACCGAGCCGATAGCAGGTGACGCGCGGCTGGCTCACCTCGAAGAGGGCTTCGCCGATACGGTATCGGTCGCCGATGCAGACTTCAGCGTCCGGAAGACCGTCGAGCGTGAAATTCTCGCCGAACTGGCCATGGACGAAGTCATGTCGGCCCAGTTGCTCCTGCCAATACCGATAGGAATCGGTCTGGTAGACATAAACCGCACGGTGCTCACCGCCATGGCCGGCGCGATCCGCCTGGCCGTCGCCGTCGATGTTCAGGCGGCGCACCATGCAAGGCCCCTTGACGGGCATCTTCCAGATCGCGGTATTCACGAGCCGCCCCTGCCACTCGACATCACGCGGCAGGCCAACGTTGACCGAAAGCAAATGTACCATGACGCTCTCTTTCGACGACTATGACGAAAGTATTGGGGGCCGCCGTCGGTCCGGTGTCAAGCCACGCGGCCTTCGCTTTGCCGGCGCGGGTCGGAGCACAATGCGACGGCCAATCACAGCGATAGCCGCCTGAAGACTTGCGAAAAACGAGGCGATATCGCGGCGGCACAGCGCCTTCAAAGCGCCGCTGAAGTAGCGGGAACCCATACCCGGGTCGCTGGCGTGTGACCGGCCGTCATCGCCAAGCCGCCGATCATCGCCGCCATGGCGACCAGAACAAGGATAAGTGGAAACGCGAATCCGGAAGGCTTGGGTTCATTGTGGATCATGGAAATCCTCCTGCGGCCCCGGCGGTGTCGAGGACACCGCCGGGTGCTGCCTGCTAGGCCGAGACGATGTAGACGATCGTGAGTGCATCGGGATCGACGATAACGATCCGGCCGTCCGCAAGGAGAAAGAAGCGGTAGCCTTCGTATGCCGGCACGATCTTCACGATACGCGGCGGTAGCCGTTCGAGGCGGACCTTCTTCGGAATCCTGGTTCCGACGGACACCGTGAAGTCGGCTTCCTTCACAGGCTGGACATGAACTTCCTTCACGACCTGTCTGATTTCAGTCTGTTGCTCGACTGTAACGTTGACGTTGGTCTTGGTAGTATTGTTGACGTTCGTTTCGGTGGAGCTTTTGTTGGACGTCGACGTGTTCTGATCGGTCGACTGCTTCGACGTATCACCGCTCTTCGTCATAGTGCCGGACGAATTGGTCTCCTGCGTGCCGCTCTTCGAGCCTGTCGTGGCGGATCCGCCGCTCTCGTTCGTTCCCCCCTTGGACTTCTGCTCGGTCGTGGCGGCGCCAGAAGCGTCCTGCGAACCGGACTTGGATTTCGTTTCCGTGGAAGACTTCTGTGTATCGGAACCTCCACTCCCCTTCTGTTCCGACGACTGGCCCTTGCCCTTCGGGCACGCACCCGAAGCGTCCGGGGTACAGTCGCTTCCCGTGGCTGCTGCCCCGGATTTCGACTGTTCCGTCTGCGAACCTGACATGGTGTCGGTCTTCGAACCGGAACCCGATTGCGTTTCGGCCTGCGAGCCGGACTGGGTCGTACCGCTGCCCTGTGCTGCAGCAGGCAGGGTGGCAAGTGGTGATACGCTGAGCGACAACGCCGCCGCGACCAAGGCGAGATGATTGATTCTCATGATTGATCTCCGGGTAATGGGCACGACATCTCGTCTCCGCGTCCTTGCGAAGTGCATGCGTGTCCTTGTTTTTATGAATGGACGGCAAGCGCCGCCTGGGGTCAGTTTGGTGACATGGAGGTCACTGGATGACCTGGATCACCTTCCGCGAAGAAGGCTCGACGATGACGCGCTCATCGTTGACGATCGCATAAGAGTATTTGGGTTCATCGGGGATCGGCGTTACGACGACAGTCTCCGGGAGCGGCTGCCCGACGACGACCTTTTCCTTCACGACGACGTGCGTCTCGGGCGCGGGCGCCTGCTGCACGTAAGTGACCACCTTCTGCGGTGGCGGATCGATGACGCTGCCTGCTACACCACCGACAATGCCACCGACAGCGGCACCGACCGGACCACCAACGATAGCGCCGGTGGCGGCACCACCGGCAGCGCCCGTGACGGTCGATGATTGAGCAAACGCCGAGCCGGACACCATCAGAAGGGCGGCCGCAATTCCTACTGCTTTGATATTCATTTGTTTCCTCCTTTAGAGCGGTCTTTTTCCGCTGTGGGATCAAACCGAAAGAGGAGGTGAGTGTTCCAGACCAGGGACTTCAGTCCGTGCGGATTAGGACCTTGGTCTGATCGTCCCGGACGCCCTTATTGGCTCGGGAAGCGGCTCAGCATCCGGTCCTGGACATTGTGAAAGCCAACGATGATGGCAGCGATCGAAATCGCTTTATCCCGGTCAGCCGCATTCGTGATGTAGCCCTCGAGGAGGGCGACCGGTCCCAGCATTCGGATCGTGATGGCACTGCTGTCAATATCCGGCTCCGCTGATAGGGCGGCCTGGATCGCAGCGATGGTCGACGCAGAACTATGGCCTTGCGAGCAGCACTGTTCGTGGCCGAAAATGTCAGAACCAAATTTCATACTACCTCCCGGTTCCTCCCCTCAAAGGAACATCGTATCTATCGTGATACTAATATGAGTGACCCCGCCAAATCGTGCCAGACGGACTTAGGTCCCATTGGACCATCGAACGCGTGGAAAGGCTCCTCAGCACAATTGGCTCGGGTCACTCCATGGTGCCTCGGCATGACGGCGCTTCGCTCCGACTGGCGTGCCGATACTCTTCGGTTGCATCGCCATTGCCGTACATGGCGTGAAGTGGATTATCTCGACCTGGATCCGGGCTATAGCGTCAATCCCGGCTTGGGACCGGCTTTCCTTCATAGCGGACCCGAAAATTCCGCCTGTGAAAATCCTGCTCGAAGCAGACGAAGACGAGTTCAAGGTCATTGTCGCTGTCGCGCTTGCCGAGCAGGCTTAGCGTGACGACGATGACGCCGCTGTAGCCGCGCGTGAGATGGAAGGCGGCGTTTCGGATGTCGGTGGCTTTGGCATCCTTCCGCTCCTCGCGGCGCTCGTAGATAACCCAGAAGCGGGCTGCATCCCATGTCGCTCTCAAGATCTCGCTGACTTCGCTCTTGAACTCTTCGGCGTGCATTGCCGGCCCCCAGGACGTTGCGGTCTCCCCCGCATCGCTGGCGACATTGAGGTAGCCGTCATATTGACTGGCGCCGGAGAGCGCCTGTTCGATCATCTCGAAAGCCGAATTTTCAGTGATTACAGTCTTGAAGAGGATTGCCATCGAATCGCTGCCGTCGTCATGCCAGAATGGACATTACGAAGCTCGTCGAAAAACGCGAGCCCTTCGTAGCCGACCGCATTCTTCATATCGTTCATCCTGTAGAGTTTCAGTCCCCCAATCCGAGGACAGACTGAGGATGGACGAGTCCAGTTTCGCTTTCGATCGTTTGGGACATCTCGTCGTCCGCCCCACCTTTCGTCCGCATTCTGATCAACACCCCCTGCCCGTTCTGCGATTCGATGATGGTCTATGTTTTGCATAAGGAATTACGGCGCCAAGCCATTCGTGGAAGGGGTTTTTTAAAGGTGATCGACAGGAAGCGCCGGCTTCCGTAACCACAAGCATGACATCGCTTGATTCCAGTGAAGTCAGGGGTAAATTCCAGCCTGAGAACGAATTGACCAAGTCGCTCGCGGGTGCCATCTTCCGCGATGGAAACAACGATACAAGCGGCGAATCTCGATTGCTTACACGCTGGATCAATGCCGCTCTTGCACTGAGATTTATTTCCTAGCATCACAGATACTGACAAGAACGGAGAGTCTTGGATGCCAAGCCCGCAGCGTTCCGCTCTAGGATCGATTGTCTTGATCGCTGCCGTTGTCGCCTTCGGCGTCGGCGCATTTGCTTATACTGCAGGGTGGCTTTCGCCCGGCCGCCTTACTTCCACAAAGCTCGTTGACGCCTTGGCGCCTCCAGACGGGGCCGCTCTGGGGCATCGGCGCAATCACGCGAAGGGCATCTGTTTCACGGGCGTATTCGAAGCGAACGGGAACGGCGTTGAACTCTCGCGGGCAATGGTGTTCGCCGCCGGACAATATCCGGTCCTCGGTCGTTTCAATCTGGCAACTCCCGACCCGGATGCGGCGGATCCGACAGTGCGGGTGCGCGGGCTCGGTGTGCAGATCTCGACACCGGACAGGGACGTCTGGCGCATGGCCCTGATCGATCCCCCCGTCTTCGCGGTCTCCACTCCTCAAGGTTTCTACGAACTGCTCGAAGCGTCAAAGAGCAAGGATCCCGAAGCGATGAAGGGCTTCGTGACGGCCCATCCGGAGTTCGCAGCGTTCGGCGCATGGGCGACGACGGCTCCCTGGACCGCGAGCTACGCCGAAGAGACGTTCAACAGCCTAAACGCCTTCATTTTCGCGAATCGTGACGGCGCCAAGCATGCAGTGCGCTGGTCGCTGCGTGCGCAAGCCCAGGCGATACCGATTACGAGCGAGGATTTTGCAAAGCTCGGCCCCAACCATCTCGAAGACGAAATTGCCGAACGCGTCGCGAAGTCGCCGCAGCGCTGGACGCTCGTTTTGACGGTGGCCGAGCCGTCCGATCCCACAGCGGATCCGACCAAAGCTTGGCCGCCTGAGCGGCGAACCGTGGATGCCGGTACACTGATTGTCCAGAAAATCGAGCCGGAGGCCGACGGCCCGTGCCGGGACATCAATTTCGATCCGACTATTCTGCCTGACGGCATAAAGGTTTCCGATGATCCGTTCCCGGCAGCCCGTTCGGCCGCCTATGCCAGATCCTACGATCTGCGTACCTCGGAAGCGAGCCATTATCCCCGAACGACAGCGAGCGCAAAGCCATGACGGGCACCAACACGCACTTCACCATCGTCCAGCGTCTGTTGCATTGGCTGATGGCGATCGCCATCCTAGCAATGCTGTTCATCGGCGTCGGAATGGTGTCCACTGTCGGACGCCAATATCTGCCGCTGCTGGTGACACACAAGACACTGGGCATCGCCATTCTCGTTCTTGCCTTGGTTCGTCTTGTGGTCCGCTTCATATCAGGCGCACCTGCGTTGCCTGCCGATCTGCCCGAGCCGATGAAACTTGCCGCGTATCTGTCTCACCTAGCCTTGTACGCGCTGATGATCGGCATGCCTCTGATCGGGTGGGCCATGATGTCCGCGGCCGCGTATCCTATCGTGCTGTATGGCGGAATACGGCTTCCCGCCATCCTGCCGCAGAGCGACAGCCTGCACACACTCCTTTGGACCGCGCACCAGTATCTTGCCTTCGCCTTCTTCGCTCTCGTGTTGTTGCATCTCGCCGCAGCCCTTTTTCACGGACTCGTCCGCCGCGATGGAGTCCTTGGTACAATGTTGCTGGGCAAGTAGCGGCGTGTACCGGCTGAACTGTGGTCAAGGCTAAGAACGAAGTTGATGAGACGTCGAGATCCTGGCCATCGACAGAGCCACGGCATTTGACATGACCGACACCGTTGTTCTCCTTCACGGCATCAGGAGGACTAGCGCTTCCATGCGCAAGTTCGAAAATTACCTGCAGACCCAAGGCTACATTACTCGAAACGTTGACTACCCTTCGTCCCGCTACCCCATTGAACGGCTGGCAGAGATCATTGCGGAGGAAGTCGAAGATGCGTCTGAGAGCAACGCAGAAGGCCGTCTTCACCTGGCGGGACATTCCATGGGCGGATTGGTCATCAGGGCCATGTTGAAGAACTATCGACCATCAAATCTCGGGCGGGTGGTGATGATCGGGACTCCAAATAATGGCAGTCAGGTCGCAGATTTCTTGAAAAATGTGCCGCTGTATAAATCAGCCTACGGCCCTGCCGGCCAGCAGCTCGCTACCGATCAGAGTACATTCGCCCATATTTTCGGTCCGGTCGATTTCGAACTGGGTATCATCGCGGGTACCCGAACCATCGATCCCGTCTCATCCTTGATCATTGGCCATCGAAACGCCAACGACGGTAAGGTGACTGTAGAAAGCACGCGACTTATCGGAGCTGCCGACCATATCGCAATCGTGGCCAATCACACTTTCATTCCATCGAGTAAAATCATGTGGGCGCAAGCCCTGTCGTTTCTTCGAGATGGCACGTTCCACCGATGAGCCCTTGACGGAACCTGCCTCCCATTTGGTTAGCGGGGGCCGGATTGATCGCGATCGCAACTTGGCTAGCCGGCGCGCTGCTTTTGGGATGGTTTGCCTTAAAATACCTTAATTGAGTCGGATAGGTCCGCCCTCGATCTCAGCCGACACCACCGAGGATGTATAATGTTCAGCAGGGGAGAAAACCCCATTCGATCTTCTCTTCGGAACGGTGAAAATCATCTACCCTATCGGGCCGATATCGACGGATTGCGCGCTATCGCCATCCTGCCGGTCGTCCTCTTTCACGCTGGCGTACCCGGTCTTGGTGGCGGTTTTGTCGGCGTCGATGTGTTTTTCGTCATCTCGGGATACCTGATGTGCAGCCTGATCACAGGCGAGATGGCACTCGGCAAGTTCAGTCTCGCGGGCTTTTATCAGCGGCGCATCCGTCGCATCGTTCCCGCCCTTTTTGCCATGATGCTGACGTGCGCCGTCGTGGCATGGTTCGCCTTCATGCCACAGGAGCTTCTGTATTTCGCTCGAAGCATGACCGCCGCCTCCCTCTTCGCGTCGAATATTCAGTTTGCCAAGGAGGCGGGATATTTCGACATCGGTGCCCAGATGAAGCCGTTGCTGCACACTTGGTCACTTGCGGTTGAAGAGCAGTTTTACATCGGCTTTCCTCTTCTCATGATCCTGTTGCAGAGGCTGGCGCCGCGGCAGATCATGCCGGTCATGCTCGTCGCGCTGGCCGCATCCTTCGCTGCCAGCATCGGGGTGTTGAACCAAAATCCGACGGCGGGCTTCTACCTTTCGCAATATCGCGTCTGGGAGCTTCTGATCGGCGTCATCCTGGGCCTGGGGGCCATTCCCGAGCTGCGCAGCGAAACAGGCCGACAAGTTCTGGCGGCGATCGGCCTCGTGCTGATCGGCATTGCGGTCTTCGTCTTTACGGAGAAAACGGCCTTCCCGGGATTTGCCGCATTGCTGCCCTGTCTCGGCGCGGCCTGCATCATCCATGCGCGCGCCGGCAACGGCATCGTCGGCCGGCTTCTGGCGCTACGGCCGATGGTGTTCGTGGGGCTGATTTCCTATTCGCTCTATCTCTGGCACTGGCCCATCATCGTCTTTACGCGGTATTTCACGGATCATGAACTCACGCCCGCGCTGCGTCTCGTCGTTATATTGGCCTCGCTCGTTGTCGCCGTCGCTTCGTGGCACTTCGTCGAAAGGCCGTTCCGCAAGGGCCGTGTCCTGCTTACGGGCAGGCTTCTTCCGGCAATGGCGGTTCTGCTCGTCGGGGTAACGGCGGGTGCCGGGGCGCTGGTGGTCACGAGCGGCGGAGCGCCCGGCCGATTGCCGGCCGATGTCCGCGCCATCTATGCGGCAACCTATGACCGCAGCCATTTCTATCAGGCGGGCTGTTTCAGCGAATCCGATCACAAGGGGCCATCCGATGCCGATGTCGAAAGCGGCAGGGTCTGCGCCCTCGGTGACCTCAGCGATCTCGGTCCTGACTTCCTCGTCTGGGGCGATTCCCATGCCGCCGCGATGGCGCCGGCAATCGATGCAGCCGCGGCCGCCGGAGGCTTCGGCGGCATGTTTGCTGCCCACGCCTCCTGCCCGCCGCTTAACGACGTACCACTTGCGACCAAGGGCGACACGCGCCGTTGCGCCGCTTTTAATGACTCGGTGCGTGACCTGATCCGCGAGAAGCATATCCCGCTCGTGTTCATGCTGGCCTATTGGCCCAAATACGTTCACCAGTCCGAATTGCCGAACCAGGGCGATTATTTCGACGCCTCCATTCCCCCGAACCTCGCTGATTATTCAAAGCCCGTCGCAGCGGCGCTTGACAACACCCTGGCGCAGTTGAAGCGGGAAGGCGTCAAGGTCGTCCTGGTCATGGACGTGCCGGAGATGGGGCATTTTGTGCCAGAAGCACTTGCCAAGGCCAAGCTTGAAGGCACCTCACCGGACATTGCCCCGCCTCTGTCTTACATCGCAGAACGGCAGGCGCTTGCTCGCTCCGTTCTGGAGAAATCTGCCGCCGAATACGACGCGATAATCGTCGATCCGCTGCCTTCCTTCTGCGATAACGCCCGCTGTCACGCGTCGCGCGCCGGCGTTCCGCTCTATATGGATGCCGATCACATCACCGCCTCTGCTGCCAAAAGCCTCGGCTACCTTTTCGCATCCGTGTTCAAGTTGGCGCAAAACATCTGAACGAGCGTCAGGCGAAGCTGGGAATCCGGATCATTTTGCTGGAGGATCCCACCAATGTGCTCAGCTGTCTCCCCTGCCGACGCCGGAACTACGGATAACGTCGGACAGAGACGGCAATCGCCGCGATACGGACATTCGACCGGCGCGGCAGCCGCGCCATTCGGTTTGCACATGAATTTTCTCCTAACGTTGCGGGCAAGCAGCGGGCGATCTGTCGACCGCACGCCTCCTGCCTCTCAGGCTGCCAGCTTCAGTGCATCGGCAAGCTTGGCGAAATCGCCGGCCGAAAGCCCCGGACGGACGGCGAAGTCAATGACGGCCTGGAAGATTTCCGGCGGCGCATCCTTTTTCATGGCGCCCAAAAGTGCAGCGCGCTCGGCCGGATTGATCGCCGGGATCATGATGCGCATGAAGGCCATGCTCTTTTCCGGCGACAGGGAGCCGATGATGCGCATCTCGATGCCGAATATCTCCTCGTCGTTGAAGTGACGCCACAGCAGAGGGCCGGTCACCGCCTCTTCCTCGTGCATATGCGCGAAATCCTCGGCGAGATAGGCGGCAAAGGCGAGATAGAGCTTGCGGCCGCAGGCGGACTTGTGCAGTGGCCAGGCCTTTTCCCAGGCGACAACGAGTTCTTCCAGCTCCCGGAAGGCGGTGCGGTGGTCGTCGTGCTGCTCATCCAGCGTGACGGTCGAGACACCCTTTTCGGCGAGTGCCACGTGGATGTTGTCGTCCTCGTGCATGACGTGGGAAGCGGCAAGCATCAGGTAATGGCGCAGGTCGCCGATCAGGAAGACCGTCTCCTCGACGTTCTGGAAATCGGCCGTGCCGAGGCGGGCGAGCAGGTCGCAGCCGGCCTTGCGCAGGCCTTTGTGTATCGCGCCGTAAATATCGTAACGACCGTTGAGATCGGGGATGCTGGCAAGCGAGAATTCATGGCTCATGTTGGTCTTCCTCTCGTTGGCCGGCGCCTCTTTCCCTGCGCCGGGCTGATAAGCGGGAGATAGCCGAGGCCACTGCGAGGCGCTTCCTAAAACCATCCTAAGCAATTGGAACGATTGCTAAGAATATCCTAACTAACTATCATCGCCTGGTCTCAGGGAGGGAAGCATTGCTCGGGCCGGAACTGCTGGAATTCATAGAAAGTCCCGTCATGATACTGTTTGCGACGCGCGACGAGGCCGGCCGGCCGATGATCGGCCGCGGTTCCGGCGTGCGTGTCGACCGGCAGAGCGGGAATCTGCATTTTCTCGCCTCCCGCAGCCAATGGCCAAGAGCCGTGGGCGAGGCGCTGGTGGGCCGGCCGATTGCCACGACCTATGTGCGGGCCACCGACTACAAGGCCTGCCAGATCAAGGGCCGGGTCGTGGAGGCGGGGCCGGCAGATGAGGCCCATCGGGCACGGGGCGTGGCCTATGTCGCAGAGCAGCTCGCGCGCATGATGGCGCTCGGTGTCACCCGGATGCAGCTCTCCAGCACGCTCTCGGATCAGGAACTCGTCTGCCTGACGATCGCACCGCAGGCGATCTTCGAGCAGACGCCGGGGCCGGGCGCCGGACGCAGGCTGACGCCGGAAGCTGCCGCATGATCCCGCTCGATAGGCTGCGGGACAGTTTTGAAGGCGTCATCCCCTCCGTCATCGCCACCACCGATGACGACGGAATGCCCAATATTTCCTACCTCTCGCACGTGCATTACGTCGACGAGACGCATGTCGCGCTCTCCAACCAGTTCTTCTCCAAGACCGCCATCAATGTGGCGCGCAACGGGCTTGCGACCGTGATGGTGGTCGATGGCTATAGCGGCCAGCAGCACGTGCTCGACCTGGTCTTCATACGCTCCGAAACAGAGGGCGAGACATTCGAGCGGGTAGCGATCCATCTGACGATCCTGGAAAACCGGATGAGCGGGATCATGAAGCTGCGCGCTGTCGACATCTACCGGGTGGAGGACTGTCGGGCCGTGCCTGCGGCCCATCCGCTGGTCGAGCCGGAGCCACTGTCTTTGCCCGACCTGATGGGCAAGGTGGCGCGGCTGACGGCGCGGATGTCGGATTGCATCGATCCGGAAACCCTGCTCGACGCCACGCTCGAGGGCCTGGGTGAGCTCTTCGGCTATCACCATTCCATGGTGCTGGTGCCGGACGGCGAACGCGGCGGCCTGACGACGATCGCCAGCCGCGGCTACGACCAGTTCGGCTTCGGTGCCGAGGTGCCGCTCGGGCGCGGTATTATCGGGGCTGCGGCCGAACAACAGCGCAACGTGCGGATCACCGACCTCAGCCGCGGCCTGCGCTATATCCAGGCGGTGCGGGCCATGGCGGGCGTCGACGATGCGACGCCGATCCCGCTTCCGGCTCTCGACAAGCCGCTCAGCCAGATCGCGCTGCCGCTCGCCGCACGGGGAACGCTCGTGGGCGTGCTCTTCCTGGAATCGACAGAACGCTTCACCTTTCGGCACCGAGACGAAGAAGCGCTGACGGTGGTGGCAGCACACCTCGCCACCGCCCTCTCCTTCCTGTCTGATGGACCAGAGCGGCCCGAGACGAGCCGGGGCGCCGAGGGCGGTTCGCCGGTGGAGCACGTGCCGGCCGGTCGGCGGATCGCAGTGCGCTTCTATCAGCGCGACGGCTCGTTATTCGTTGACGATGAATACCTGATCCGTGGCGTGCCGGGCCGGTTATTACTGCACTTTCTTGAAGATTACCGGCGCAGCGGCAAGCAGGACTTCCTGAACCGCGAGCTCCGCCGCGACCGGCGCCTGCAGTTGCCGGATTTCAAGGACAACCTTGAGACCCGGCTCATCCTTCTTCGCCGGCGGCTGGAGGAGAAGGCCGGGCCTATCATGCTGGAACGTGCCGAGCGCGGCCGCCTACGCCTGTCGCTCGCCGGCCTACCAGAGATCGAGGTCATCGAGGACTAAGCCATCCTGGCAGATCAGCTGCAGACAGCCTGCTCCTCACCCCGAGAAAGCCGATTTGACCGCCAGAGCACAAGGCGCCGTGGACGAGTTTCTCGATATGAAGAGGCTTTGGCGGCAGGCATTTCCGGAGGCGCGCCCGGTTCAGACGAAGTTTTTGCAGCGCAACGCTCTCCCGATCAACGACGTTTCCGTCGGTGAGTGTGATGTGTGGTTTCGGATACACTACGTGCGCTCGACCTGTCATAAACTGTCACATTGTTGCGTGAGCTCATAGTCCATGCGATCCGATCTCGTTATCGTGACGCCTCGTTTTCCCAAGGATCGGCGCCTCAACGAAAAGGGATCAGCATGAACATCAAGAGTCTCTTCCTTGCCTCTGCAGCCGCTATGGCAGTGGTTTCCGGCGCTCAGGCTGCTGACGCGATCGTCGCTGCAGAACCGGAACCGGTTGAATACGTCCGCGTCTGCGACGCTTACGGCACCGGCTACTTCTACATCCCGGGTACGGAAACCTGCTTGAAGATCAACGGTTACATCCGTCTTCAGGTTGACGTTGCTCCGAACGCAAGCTCGATCAGCGCGAGCGGCGGCGGTTCTGTTCCGAATGATTCCGACTGGGACGCCCGCACGCGAGGCCAGGTTCAGTTCACGGCCAAGAGCGATACCGAATACGGCCCGCTCACCGGTCTCGTCGTCATCCAGACGAATGCCGACAACGCGACAGACCAGAAGGCCCAGCTCGACTCCGCCTATATCGATATCGCCGGCTTCCGCGCTGGTCTCTTCTACTCCTGGTGGGACGATGGTCTCACCGGCGAAACCGACGACATCGGCTCCCCGGTCACCCTGCATAACTCCATCCGTTACCAGTATGAGACGAGCGACTTCTACGCCGGCATCAGCGTCGACGAACTGGAAGATAGCCCGTTCTACCATGGTGAGGCCGCCAACAACTGGGGCGTAGGAGTCGCCGTCGCTGGCAGGGCAGGTGTGTTCACGTATCAGGTCACGGCTGGTTACGACACCGACAATGAAGAAGGCGCCGTTCGCGCCATGGGTACGGTTCCTATCGGCCCCGGCATTCTCAGCCTCGCCGGTATCTACTCCAGCAATCCGAATGCCTATTACAACAAGGCTGAGTGGGTTGTCGCTGGCGAGTATGCTGTCAAGGCGACCGACAAGCTGAAGTTCACTCCGGCGTTCCAGTATTACGGCCACTACGGCATCGTCGGTGACGAATTCAACGACGACAACGATGCCTGGAAGGTCGGGTTGACGATCGACTACCAGTTCGTCGACAATTTTGCTGCGAAGATCTCCCTTCAGTATCTCGATCCGGATGGTGCCGAAGACGTCACGTCGGGCTTCCTGCGCCTGCAGCGCACGTTCTGATCAGAAATCCGGGCTCTCGGCTGTGACGAGGCGCGGATGATAAAGATCGAAGGCCTCACCAGCAGCGGGGCCTTCTTCGTTTGCTCGCCGAGTATTTTTGCCGGTGATAGACAACCGTCCATGCACGCGCCTCCCACATCACCTGCCAGACCGCGCGAGCGAGCGACATCGATAATGTCTTCGCGGCCAATAGTCGGATCTTCCCTGTTCCAGGTGGTACCGAGCCTAGATCAACACTCTTGGCCCCTCCAGGTCGAACCCGCACGAAGCCGATGCGAGTTGAATCAACGCCTGAATCGGCTGCCTTATCTATCGCCGAGATGCCAGGCCTCGAACAACGGGCCAGAGACGCCTTGCACCGGATCGGTTTCGGGCAGCGCGACCTCGGCGATCGTTTTGAGGAATTCTGCGGTCGCAGCGCTTGTCTGAACGTCAGCGTGTTGGCCTGGCGGGTAGGCGCCAACCACTTGAAAGTCGCTGCTTGCGCCCAGGTTTTGATGTCCCGTCCCCGCTGGAAGGACGAGACAATCTCCCGCGTGTAACTCGAGCACTTTGCCGGTAGGGCCGCCGATCAGAAGTTTCGCCGTTCCTTTTCCGACACCAAGCACTTCGTGAGCACCCGCGTGATAGTGTTGATAATCGAAAACACCATCGCGCCAGACACCTTCCCATCCGTGCGAGGTGAATAGACGCGCGAATTCCTCACAACCATCATCGCAGATGAAGATTTCACGATAGACGATAACCGGAAGCGTCTGGTTGTTGGGCACCCAGTCGCTTTTATCAAAAAAGATCGTTTGCGCTTCCATGTCTTCACCCATCACAAGAACAATGCGGAATAATACACCCGCGGAGCGGAAAGCCCGGCACCTGGGCCGGGCCTCGCTTCAATCCCGATGCTCGGGCATGTCTTTGAGCTGATCCTTGGTCCAGCCAGTCACGGCGTGAATGACGCCGTCCTCATCTCTCATCCAGTCGAAATCCTTGAATGGGACGGCAACTGGCTTGGCTCCAATACCGAGAAAGCCGCCCACGTCGATAACGGCGAGGCTGGTCCCGTGGATGTGATCTATCGTTCCAACCTTCTGGTGATTAGCTCCGTAGACGGTCGCGCCTTCGAGGTTTGTCGGGGTGAGTTCATCCGGTGTGAGCCGAACATGATTGCTATGGTCCATGAGATTCCTCCTTTGTTGTGTGAGGCATGAACCGCACAAGCTCTCATTTGTTCCTCTTTGCCTCGGCAGGCGGCGCTCTCTGTTCGCCGCAATGCTTGACGTCACCGCCGCGTCAAGTAGCTTTCATGCTAAATTAGCTTTGCAGAAATCCACCACGTCGAGCGAAACAGCCATGGCAGCAGGAAACAAACCGTCCCAGGCGGCAGCACCACAGAAACGTCGCCACAAATTCAATCCCAAGCGAGACCCGAAGCCACAGGTACTCGCCCAGGCCAATCGCACCGTTTTACGGATGGCTTCAGTGGTCGTGGTTGCATTTATCGTCGTCGTCGTCGCCGTTCAGGCATTCTGGTAGCCGCCCGCGCGGTTCCGAGGCCATGAGTTCGAATGTGATAGGCCATGCCGATTCCGGATCGTAGGACCGGCAGCCAATGGTAATGCGGAATTGGCCCTTATGCCCACCTAGCATGCAGGAATGTACCTGTGGCGCTTGTTCCCTCGAAGTCGGCGGCGATCCTCGGCACAGTCACATCTGTAGCTGCACGCGATGTCAGCGCGCATCCGGCAGCGCACTTCGCACAATCTAGAACGACCATGAAAATGTCCATGGATCATACCTCCTTGATTTGGACATGGATCGTCGCCTATCCGCGCATCCGGTCCCGCCAATTCCGCACACCCACCGGCACGATGCCGAACTCGGCCATCAGCTCTGCGGCCCGCCCGCTGCGGAAGAACTCATATTCTCCCGTCCGGAACGCCGCATCGCTCGCCATGTGCTCAATCTCGCCGGGTGCATTGAAATGCAGCGCAAGCCAGCTCACGCCTTCTGGCACACGTGAGAACAGGTCGCGATAGGCCGCCTCGATGCCCTGCGGCCATGCCCAGGGCGTTTCCAGTTGTAGGTCGACAATCGGATTCCCGCGCTGGCGCGCCCTTCCCGATGCTGCGTCGAATTCCGCAGTCGTCACCCGACCGACATAGTCCATGACGGAGAATGTCATGTAGTCCTTCATAAGCAGGATCGGCAGGCGGTAATCGGCACCCAGCCGCTCGTAGACGGTAACGAACTCGGGCATCATCGCGGTACCCATGTGGCAATCGAGGTGGGTCACGTCGATGCCTGCAGCAAGCGCCGCCTCGATCTGGGCGCGCAGCTCGCGCTCCACCGCCGCCGGATCGGCGTTGCGGCGCACGTCGGGGACCTCGGCCCAGAAATAACCGTCGGGATCGGTGAGGCCCTTATCCGAAACACCGGTCAGCGGACGCCAGCGATAGGGCTTCATGTCCGAGTTGAGGGTCAGGTGCACGCCGAGATCGAGTTGCGGATTGCCGCGGGCGATGGCAGCGATTTCGGCAAACCACGGGCACGGCACCATCACCGAGCCGGCGGTGCACAGCCCCAGGCGGGTGAGCTCGCGGAAAGCAGTATTGGCGCCGTGGCTGATGCCGACGTCGTCTTCGTGAACGACAACGAAACGGGAATTGGATTGCGAGGACATTCTGGTCACCCTTTCTCGCGGCCGCCGCGACATGCGCCGGCTTCATCGAGTTCGGGGGACCAGGCGCCGTAACGCCGGATTCCAGGACGCTTCTGCGACGTCCCTTTTTCGCTCCGGACCGAGTTTGCACCCTCAGGTCCGGGCTTGCAAGTCGAACGGGCTTCGCCCAGTTCTGCAGGGTCGGACACGAGGGGATATTTCGTCTTGTCACTCCCTGCGGCAGGGCGATCGAATAAGGAACTATTCCTCGCGGAATGCCCGGCTGAACTGATCAGAGAGCGGTTTGGCGAGAAACGACATCGCTGTCCGTTCTTTGGTCGAGACGAAGACTTCAACAGGCATGCCGGGAAGAAGCTTCTTGTTTCCAAGTCTTGCGAGCTCTGTTGCGGTCACGGCTACGTCGGCAAGGTAGAATATCTGGCCAGTCGCTGGATCTGTGCTGGTGGCTGCGGAGACGTAGGCGATGCTGCCGTCAAGTTCGGGCGTTGCACGCTGGTTGAAGGCGGAGAACCGCAGCCTGGCGTCCTGGCCGATGAAAACCTGGTCGATATCGGTGGGGGAGAGCCTCGCCTCTATCTTCAGCGAAGCGTCGGCCGGCACCAGCGTCACCAGTTTTTCAGCCGGCGTAATGACGCCGCCGATCGTATGCACGAAAAGCTCGTTCACTGTCCCGGTCAGTGGCGCCCGAATATCTGTCCGTGACAGCCGGTCTTCGACAGCGATCCGTCGTTCCCGCAATTCGGACAGCTTCGGTTCGACGACACTCAGCTCTCGTTGCGCCTCGGTGCGCGCAGCTTCATCGATGGCAATGATCTGGACCTGGATCTCACTCATCCGCGCTCGCGATCGTGCAATATTGGCCTGGATCTCCCCGCTCTCTCCCGTCAGCTTCGCGAGCTCGCGGTCGATCACGTATTTGCGGGACGTGTCGACCAGCTTCTTGTCCGCCAGGCCCTTGATCTTGCTATGTTCGACCCGCACGAGATCGAGTTCATCGGCCTTTGCCTGATGCTGCGCGACGAGGCCTTTCAGTTCCTCCTCAAGTTGGGATATTCCGTACTGAAGCTGCTGTTTCTGGTTTTGCCGGTTGCGACGATTGCCATCGAACAATCGCAGCTCGCCGGATGAGATCAGGGGAAACTCGGCGCTGAACGCAGGCTCGAAAGCGAGTTCCTCCTGATTGTCCCGTTCGGCGATCAGGCGCGCCTGGCGTGCCGCGAGCTCGACGAGTTGCGTCTTGACGATCGACAATTCGGCGCGCGTCTGGGCGTCGTCGAGGCGCAGCATGACCTGCCCCTTGCTCACGACGTCCCCTTCCTTGACTGCGATCTCACTGACGATCCCGCCATCGCGATGCTGGATCGACTTCAGGTTTCGATCGACCTTGATGACGCCTGACGCGATGATCGCGCCTTGCAGCTGGGTCGTCGCTGCCCAGCCGCCTGCTCCTGCAAAGAGCAGGAGGCCGAGCGCTATGCCGGCAAGAACTCGCGATGTGACAGGGAAAGTGTTGTTTACCTCGGGTGAGGGAGCAGATTGAGTTTTCGGTTGCTTTGCAGACACGTCTTGTCTCCCCTCAGGTATTCTCGACGATCACGAGGAGATGGTGCCCCGTGAGATTGATCGTCATTTCGTAATGTTGATCCTTGTCCATATCGACTTCGATGAAGGTTCGGCTCATGTCATCCGTGCCCTCATGACGTACACGTATCGGCAGGGGCTCGGAATCGGCCTTCTCGCCGTAAATATCCTCGAAGCGATCCTCCAGCCCGTCCATGACCTCCTCGAAGATCTTGTACTTGGACACGTCGATACGGTCCCCGACCATGAAGTCCAGAATCTGATGGACGACCTCGGCACTTTGGCTTGCAGGAACGCTGAACTCGAACGTGTCGCTGCCCGCCCCGCCCTCGACGACAATAGCCACCGGTCCGGCCCGGACGACGTCATCGCCCGAACCACCGATAATTTTTTCAAATCCCTCGATGCTGTCATGACCGACATCGAAACCGGTGGCCTTGCCTGTTGTCAGGTCGATAAGCACGCCGTGGGCGGCCTGGGAATAGTCGATCGTGTCGAAACCGTCCTCACCCCGGAAGTCGTCATCCGCCGCATCGGCAGCCGCGGCGACAATGTCGTCGCCCTTACCGGCGAGGATACAATCGGCATCGTCGCCGTCGCGCAGGAGGTCGTCACCTTCGCCGGTGCTGATGATCTCGAAGTTGCTTATTCCATCGGTGCCGATCTCCTGACCGGACGCGCTACCAGCAGCAAGATCAACGACGACGGACATGAGTGCGGCTGAATAATCGAGCGTGTCCATTCCGCTTCCGCCATCGTAGCTATCTGCCACGCAATCGAGGTCGCCTGTGACGACATCATTGCCATCGCCGCCGTTGACGACATCCGAAGCGCCTCCGCCGCTCAGATGGTCATTGCCGCCGTTGCCATGAATTTCTTCGGCCCCGGCACTGCCAGTAACGGTGTCGTCGTTTGCGCCAGCGCGTACGATTTCGAAGTTCGAAATCGAGTCGGTGCCGATCTCGGCTCCGGAAGCGATGCCATCTGCCAGATTGATCTCGGCTACCTCCACAAGCGCAGAATAATCGAGGCTGTCGGTCCCGGCTCCGCCGTCGTAAGTATCGTTCACCCGGTCGGCATCACCGGCAACCGTGTCGTTGCCATCCTCGCCGTTGACCGTGTCCTCGCCGCTGCCGCCGCGCAGCACATCGTTGCCGGTGCCGCCGGCTAGGCTGTCGTTTCCATCTCCCCCCTCGAGAACGTCATTGCCGTCATCGCCTTTCAAAGCGTCATTGCCGGCGCCGCCGTGCAGGATGTCGCCATCGGCACCGCCACTCAGCAGATCGTCGCCGGCGTCTCCGAAGATACTGTCGCGACCCTCCTCGCCATACAGGCGGTCATCGCCGGCGCCTCCGAAGATGTGGTCGTCGCCGAGACCGGCGAGAACGATGTCATTGCCTCTGCCCGCAAAGATCGTATCGTCTCCGCTGCCGCCAACGATATTGTCGTTTCCATCGCCGGCATCCACGGTATCGCTTCCGTCTCTGGCGTCGATATTGTCATCGCCGGCCAATCCGTCGATATCATCGATGCAACTGGTACCGACCAGCAGGTCGTCTCCGTCAGTGCCGGTTATTGGTGCAGTCTCGACGACGGAGAAATGGGCAGTCTGCTGCACCGAGGCGGTGCCGTCGGTAATCTGGTAGTGGATGGTCACGGGACCAAGCCCTTCGGCCTGATAAGACCATCCACCGTCTGCCTGCACCAGCTTGCCGGATGAGACTTTGATGTCCTTGACCGACAGTGCGTCCCCATCGGGGTCCGATGTGCCGCGCAAAAAATCGGCCAAGCCGATCAAGGCAATCGTGCAGCCGGAAACATCGGCGAGTGTCACCGGGTTGCCGACCCGTGGCGCGCGGTTGTGTGCCTTCTCCTGCTGAACCGGCTTGTCCTCTTTCGCCTGCGGTGTCGCTGAAGCGGCTCTGTCGGCACCTGTCCAGGCCTGATCCTTGGACATGCGCACGGGAACGATTGATGCTGGCTTGCCGACGGTCCAGGCATTGTCGTTGGATGCGTGGAAGGAAACGGAGATCCCGCCTGACGTTTTCAGGAGAGCAAGGCTCGGCAGGTTCAGCCTGCCGAATTCGATCGGCGGCGAGTCCGATTGCAGGTAGCTCACTGCGTTCTTGTGGTTGGACAGATGCACTCCTCCCGCCTTTCTTGGAGGCGGTGCCGCTTCCTCCTCGATCGCTGTTCCTGCCAAGGAGCCAGTGGTGGCGGGATCGGTCGCAGGCAGGCCCTCGTCGGCATCCGTGGATGGGCGCTGAGCCGTCTCTCCTGCCGGCAGGCCTTCGTGCTGTCCTGACAGTGCGCTCTTCAGATAGAGCGCGAATCCTGTGAGAAAGAGCGTCAGGAACATCGGCACTTTGCTGCTTTTGTCCTCATTCTTGAGAACATAGCGATCGTGCGCGTCGTGATCTTCCTTGACGGGTTTGGTTGCCTTGACCTCGATCATTCTGACATCCTCGCTGTCATACGCGAGCCGACCTGTGTTGCGGCCGCAGGTTTGCTGCCAGTGTCCGCAACCGATGGCTTGAGGATGTCGTCCTTGGGTCCGAACGCTATCATCTTTCCATTCTGGATGACGGCAACCATATCAACGGCGGCGAGTGCGCTCGGCCGGTGAGCGATGACGATTGCGATGCCACCGCGGGCGCGCACTGCCCTGATCGTCTGGGTGAGTGCCATCTCGCCCTCGCCATCAAGGTTCGAATTGGGCTCATCCATGATGACGATGAAGGGATTGCGGTAGAGCGCCCTTGCAAGACCGATGCGCTGGCGCTGCCCGGCAGAAAGCGAGATGCCCTGAGGCCCGAGGGCTGTGCGGTAGCCATCGGGCATGCGCACGACCATCTCATGAATACCCGTGGTTTGAGCGGCTTCGACGATCGCGCGCGGATCGACCTGCGGCTCCAGGCGCGAGATGTTTTCCTCGATCGTCGCGTCCAGAAGCGCCACATCCTGCGGCAGGTATCCGACGTGCTGGCCGAGATCCGCATCCGACCATTGCGTGAGTTCCGCATCGTCGAGCCTGACGCTGCCGCGAAGGGTCGGCCAAACACCGGTCAAGGCGCGTGCGAGCGTCGTCTTGCCGCCACCGCTTGGACCGATTATGCCAAGCGCTTGGCCTGCGGCGATCTCGAAGCTGACTTCGCTGAGAAGGACCCTTCCCGAGCCAGGCGCAGCGACTGTTATCTTCTCGACCTTCAGCGAGTGGGCAGGCGCTGGCAGCGCCATCGGCGCAACTGTGCCCGAAAGCGCGATGACCGTCTCCTTCAGCCGGTTGAAGGCCGTACGGGCGGCGACAAAACCCTTCCAGTTGCCAATTGCGAGATCCACGGGCGCAAGCGCGCGTGCGGAGGCAACCGAAGCGGCGATGATTGCACCCGCCGACAGCTCTCCCTTGATCGTCAACCAGGCGCCGAGGCCAAGCACGGCAGACTGCAGGATCATGCGGAGCACACGCGAAATCGCTCCGAAGGTACCGCTGATATCGTTGGTGCGGGTCTGCAGCTCGAGATGGTCCTGATTGGCGCGGTTGAAGCGATCGACCGCGCGCCCTGCAAAGCCCATCGCCTTGAGGATATCGGCGTTGCGAGCATTGGAATCGGCAATGGCGTTGCGCTCTATCCCCGATTTATGCGTGGCGCTCGCCAAACGGCGCGTCATGAGTTCTGCCACGATCGTCAGTATCGAGAGGATGAACGCGCCGGCGAATGTGAGTGCTCCGAGATAGGGATGGAGCATGTAGACGAAGATCAGATAGAGCGGCACCCATGGCAGGTCGAATAGGGCAACCGGGCCTTGACTGCCGAGGAAGGCACGAACCGTATCGACATCGCGTCCACGCTCCAGCGATTCAGCTGTCGAAAAGCCGAACCGCGGCATGTCGATCGCGACCTGATGCGCCATGGGAGCGATCCGACTGTCGAGCCGCGCACCCATGCGCACCAGAATTTGCGATCGGATGATGTCGAAGAATCCCTGGAACAGATAGAGGCCGATTGCCAGTGCCGAAAGTCCAAGGAGGGTTGGGACACTGCCGCTGGTCAGCGCACGGTCATAGATTTGCAGCATGTAGAAGGAACCGGTCAGCGCCAGAACGTTGATAACCCCCGACGTGATGACCAGGAACACCAATATGCCCCTTAATCCATGGGTCAGTTTCCCGATCTGTTTGCGCTTGCTGCCGGTGAGCGGAGTTTTAGGACGCATATCGTTCACCACTTCCTGCTTATATTGAGCTAAGCGGCGCGCCGGTCTGACCGGCGCGCCGCGTTTGGCGCATTACAGATTGAAGTCCGAAGTGGTGAGGTTGTGGTTCCCCTTTACGCTGAGGCGAAGCTCGGCACTGCTATCGCCGTCAACGCTTGCCTGGACGACGGTGTAATCGCCATCGTCACGGGTCTCGTGGGTGACGATGAGTTGCGCAGCGCCGCTGAGCGTGGATCCGGCGACCAGTGTGAACGTCTGATTTCCGGAGACACCGTTGTTGGCGTCCGTGGCGCTGAGGTCGATCTTGTCTCCAGGCTGGAAGCCGATGATTGTATCGCCATCGGCATCCTTTTCGGACTGGAACACGAACCTGTCGTTTCCGGCCCCGCCATCCATGATGTTGGCGGAAGCATTGGCCGTGATCGTGTCGTTGCCTGAGCCCGTGACGACGTTCTCTACGCTCCAGAGCGTGTCGTTGCCGGATTGGCTGCTCGATGCACTTCCTCTGCCCTTGAAGCCGCTTCCGAGATCGACCGTCAGGTTGGCGGTTATCGCTGCCATGTCCAGTGTGTCGCTGCCGGCATCGCCATAATAAATGTCGTCGCCGTCGCTTGCCTCGGCGATGAACGTATCGTCGCCGTCGCCGCCATGGGCCGTGTCGTTGCCGGCGCCACCGGAGACCATGTCGGCGCCCTCGTCGCTGAAGATGCGGTCGGATCCCGCATCGCCATAGAGCATGTCGTTTCCACCGCCGCCCATAAGGTCGTCGTTTCCGGCACCGCCGAAGACCATGTCGTTGCCTGCCTCCCCACTGAGGAGGTCGTCACCGTCATCGCCCCGCATGATGTCGCTGCCGGCGCCGCCGGTCGCCACATCATTGCCGGCGAATGCGACGATCATTTCCCCACTTGCCGTGCCGACAAGCACATCGGCGGCGACAGTGCCGACGATCGTGGTTCCCGTTGCTGCTTCGGGAACGGGTGGTGTCGGCGTTTCCGGCGTCGGCACCTCTTCCTCTGCATCGACCTCGCCGTTGAATTGCGGCAGGCCACCTTCGCTGGTGAAGCGAATGCTGTGCTGGCTGCTTGTCATCGTGGTCACGCCGTTTTCATCCGTCGTGATTTCGTAATCATCGGCACTCGTGCCCGCGGGCAGGTCGATGACGTCCTGCGGTCGCAAGTTGCCGACGATCGTATCATTGCCACCGTTCGAGCGGAACACGATGCGGTGTGCAGAGGTGAGTGCCGAGATGTCGATCGTGTCATCACCGGCGCCACCATCAATTGTGATCGTGTTCAGCCGCAGGCTTGTTGCCGAGAAGTCGCCGATCACCTGGAACGTATCGCCTCCGGCAGAGCCGGGTCCGGACGGATCGACACCGTTGATCCGGATCTCTTCGATCTCGCGCAACTCGGCGATAACAGAGGTGGCAAAATCGGTATTGGCGCCCCGCGTGATGACGATCTCTGTAGCGGCATTCAGGCTTGCGCCATTGTTGCCGGCCAATGCGTCCCATGCAGCGCGGGTATAGATGCGGTAGGTTTCTGCGACCGCGCTGTTGCCTGTGATCACGAAAGTGTCCCCGGCCTGCCCTTCCGTGCCGCCATTGACGATGTCGCGCCCGTCGGAATTGGCCAGCGACGTCGCTGTCGCGTTGTTGGCGTTCCAGTTGAACGTATCGTCACCGGCATCGCCGTTGAGGGTATCGTTGCCTGTGCCGCCGTTGACGATGTCGTTGCCGGCTCCGGCATTGACGGTGTCGTTGCCGCCAAGCGCATTGATCGTGTCCGCACCAGCGGTGCCATTATGCGTCTGGCCGGCTACAGCGCCGTTGATCACGTTTCCGGCAGTTGCGAGCGTGAAGTCGGAGATGTCGATACCGGCATTGTTGACCCCGTTGATCTGGATCGTGCCCTGGATGGTCGAGGCCGGCCCGTTCTCGCGGATGGTAATGATCGTGTTGCCGCCACTGGCGGATTCGAACACCCGATTGGCGAAGTTCGCCGCCGTTATCCCCAGCCCGCTGAGGTCGATGCGATCCTGGTTCGCCGGCGTGCCGCCGGTGGCATCGAAGCTGTTGATGATATCGGCTCCGAAGCCGGTCGAATTGTAGATGATGGTGTTGACACCGCCGCCTACATCGATCGTGTCGTTGCCGGCACCGCCGATGATGGTGTCGTTGTCGTCGCCGCCATTCAGCGTGTCGTTGCCATCGCCGCCGTCGAGCAGGTCAGCTCCGGCGGCACCATTGAGCGTATCGTTGTTGCCGCCGCCGAAGAGCTGGTTGGCGGCGCCATTGCCGTTGATCGTGTTGGCGAGCGTGTTGCCGCGTCCGGTGACCGCCGCGCCGATGAGATTGAGGTTCTCCACTTCGGCCCCGAGCGTATAGTCGACGCTGGAGTCGACCCGGTCCGTGCCGCCTGCCGCCAGTTCCGTCACCACGTCGCCGGCATCGTCGACAGAATAGATGTCGTCCCCGACACCGCCCAGCATGGCGTCGGCACCAAGGCCGCCGTTCAGCGTGTCATTGCCGCCAAGCCCCGTCAGCGTATCGGCGAGATCGCCACCGGTGATGACGTTATTGCCATCGTTGCCGGTGCCGACGAACTGGTCGGCGTCGACACCCGTATAGGTCAGGTTCTCGACATTGGCGAAAGTGGCCAATGTGTAGAGTGCCGCTGTCGTCTCGACCGTGTCGGTACCGCCAGCTGCGGCCTCGACGATCAGATCCTCGCCGGTATCGTCGATATAGGTGTCGTTGCCGGCGCCGCCGACCAGCGTGTCGATATCGTCGCCGCCGTCGAGCGTGTCGTTACCGGCGCCGCCGACGAGCAGATCCTCACCAAGCCCGCCATTGAGCGTATCGTTGCCCTCATGGCCGAACAGCAGGTCGAAGCCGGTATTGCCGGTCAGGGTATCGTTAGCCGTCGTGCCTGCGAGTGCCGTGTTGATGCCGACAGCCGCCGTCCGCTCGCCGTTGTCATCCGTGCTAAGCGCATAGTCGCCGGTCAGAACATAGCCTTCGAAGGTACTGCCGTTGAAGTTGATGAACTCCACCGCTTCGCCGGCGGTGTCGAAGTGATCGGTGACGGTTGCCTGTTGGCCGTTGAACTGGATGACCAGGTCGTCGTTGCCGCCGCCTGCGGTCACTTCGAACATGTTGAGCCCGGCAAGAGCGGCCGGTAGTGCCGGCGGCACGGTGCCTCCGACAGTGATGCGGTCGGTACCGGCTGTTTCGTTGATGACGTCGATGCCGTCGCCGAGATTGATGACATAGGTGTCGTTGCCAGCGCCGCCGTTCAGTGTCTCGGTGGCGCTGGAGAAGGCGATCGACAGGTTATTGATCCCGACAAAGTCGCCGCTGTTGTTCGTGCCGGCCACTACGAACCTGATTGCCGAATTGGCACCGAACGGTCCGTTCAATGGCAAGTTGATTATCGATCCTGTGTTGGATGCGCCGGTTATGGTCTGGATCGTCTGATTGAAGTTGACGCCATCGGCGGCAAACAGAACCGTGACCGTTTCTCCCGCGTCGAAGCCGCTCTCATTGTAGGTGTAGCTGATGGTGGCGCTCGATGCGCCCGACAGATTGACGGATCGGGTGATCGTCGCCGTGCCGTTGCCCGGATCGTTGTCATCATCGCGCAGGCGCAACTCGTTGGTACCGTCGTCAATGCGGATCTGGCCTGCGGCTGCGCTGTTCGTATTGCCGTTGTCTCCTGTTTCAACCCAAGACGTCGCCCATACTGCCGTCCCAGTCGATCCATTCAGCACGGTGTTGTCGAAATTATCGGCATAAGTGCCTGAGGTGCCCGCCGTGCTCGGCCCACCAACGAGGATGTCGTTGCCGTCGCCGCCGTTGAGGACGTCGTTGCCGCCGAGGCCTAGCATCAGGTCGTCGCCGGTTGTGCCATTGAGAACGTTGTTGCCTTCGGTACCGACGATTATGCCGACGCTGCCATCGGTAAATTGCAGGCGCTCTACATTTCGCAGCCGGTCGGAGCCATCGAGGTTGAGCTCGGTAACGTCTGTGACGGTGACCTGCCCATCGGCAGTCGCGCCGAACGTATAGTCGCCCCTCGCACCCTGGAACACTGCCGTATCGACATCACCAGCCGTCGTATCGGTCCGGATGGTCCGCACGATCGCCAGTTGGCCAGGGTTTATCGAACCGTTGAACATCGCGGCAGCCAGCGTCGTCATGCTGTTGTGCAGCGCGATCGGCTGACCGGTATGTTGCGTGTCGCCTGGTGCAAAGACACCGATCTGGACGTCGAGCCATTTGTCGCCGTCGATGATGTCGTCTCCGGCAAGGCCTTTCATGATGTCACTGCCGTCGCCACCAAGGATGATGTCACCGGCGCTGAATTCCGTAACACCCGCGCCAAGGATTTCCTGAAGGCCCTGGATGAGAGCGATGCCCTCGGCCGTCAGCGCACTGCCCTGATAGCCTTCGGTGCCGCCCTGAGCTGCTGGGAGCCGCTCTGCTGCGAGCGTGTTCGTGCCGGTCAGGACATCGCCAAATTTCGTGCCCGACAGACCTTCGACCGACTCGTATTCGTCGAGCGCAGCATTCTGGGGCAGTGTTGGTGCCTCGTCGAAGACGATCGGGATCGAAAGATCGGCGTTCACGAAGTTCGGGTTGTCCTTGTAGGTCGCCCAGTCAAAACCCGACATGCCCACCATCTTGCCGCGACCGGCGCTGCCGACGAAGATATCGTCGCCGCCCTCGCCGATGAACTCGTCAAAGCCGCCATCGCCGAGGAACACATCGTGGCCATCGATCTCGTCATGCGAGAAGATTTCGTCGAAGTTATCCCCGGGTGCACCGTCGAATGTGCCGGTTTCGATCCAGTCATTGCCCTCGTTGCCGAGGATGCGTTCGGCATTCTTGTTGCCGTAGATGAAGTCATTGCCGGTGCCGGCAAAGACTTCCGAGCCCATGTCCGTGCCGAGGAAGATGAAGTCCTGGCCGTCATTGCCCATGACGAGGTCGAGACCGGGGCCGGCGTGAACCACGTCATTGCCCTTGCCGGCTTTGATGTTGTCATCGCCACCGCTGTCGACGATGATGTCGTCGCCGTCACCACCGTTGATGATGTCGTTGCCGAAACCACCTTCGAGCCGGTCGTTGCCGCCATCGCCGAACAGCGTGTCGTCACCGATACCTGCGATTATGGTGTCGTTGGCTTCAGTGCCACCCATGACCACATGGTCGCCGCCGGTGTAGCGCAGGTAGTTGGTGTCTGCGCCCGGTGTTGCCGGATTGTTGCGGATGACAAGCTGCGTCAGGATGCCGTCGCCAACCGGATCGGTGCTCTCCAGAGTACCATCGCCGTCGAGATCGTTGAACTGCCTGGTCTGGTTGACCTCGAGAATGAGCCCGGGGGTCGAGAAGACATCCGATGGCAGATGGGTCGCATCGGTATTGCGCATGATCATTGCGGCGAAGGAGTTGTTCTCCATCTCGCCGAAGAGATGCAAGCCATCGAGGCGCTGCAGATAGTAGAAACGGTCGCCGTTCTGCAGCTTTTCCATCTGCATTTCGAAGACGAAATTGAAGGTCGAGCCAAGCATGCCGCCGAAGGGCATGATCGCTTCGGCCAAGCCGCCGATCCAGAGATCGACATCGTTGAGTCCGCCAAGCGAACCGCCGGCATAGGCCCCGGTTGCGTTGAGGAAGTCGAGCCGATCGAGCGGAACCTCCATTCCACCGACCGACACGCCGGTGATTAGGGTAAGTGCCGCGTTACGTTTACCCTCAAGTGTCGTCTCGTCGGTGATCAGGGAATGCGTGCCGTAAGCCGCGACGAAGTTGATGATCGAGGCCTCGTGCTTCAGATGGCCGGCGAAATCGACCCAGCTCTCATAGGGCTTGAGCAAGACATCCTGATTGGTGGCGTTGTAGAACTGCGTACGGGCCGCATTCAGCGACGGTACGCCGGTATCACGGCCGCGGGCCAGGTTGATGGTGGCAAGATCGAGCGGTAGGCCGAGCAGGTTGTTGCGCAGGGCGCTGGTGACGAACTCGTCGATCTCATTGCCCGCCTGCCGCGTCATGCCGCGAACGATGGCGCCTGCCGAAATATCGGCATCGACAGTTTCCGTGCCGCCGTTGTTCTCGAACTGCAGGGGATTGAGGAAACCTTCGATCAGGCCGATATGGTCTGGGTTGAAGTTCGGATCGAAGCGGTCGATCGATTCCGTCAGCATCGAGTGGCCGAAACGATAGACCACATGCGCGAATTCGGCGACGATCGACGGATCGATGGTGACGTCGTAGCCGTCGGGAACCAGGAAGACGTTGATGTTCGGCTGGATCTTGCGGGCGAATTCTTCGAATACGAGATGCTGATACTGCATCTCGGTGCCGAACTTGGCAGCCTGGAAGAGGCGCTCGCCGTCCCAGACGAGGCCAGCCGCCGAGGCTGGAACCTCGGCAACGTCATCAATGAGCCATTCGTTCAGAAAGGCCACTGCCTCTGCCTGTGACGCGCCGCCGCCCAGCATGGCAACGGCATCCGTGAACACAACATCCTTGGTGTGTTCCACCAGCCGGTTGTGCTCGGAGTGGAACACGTGGTGCACCGCAGTCAGGCCGATATTCTCGTTGGCTCGGCCATCGCCGGCGACATAGTGCGCATCGAGCAATTCGTTGTCGTAGACTCCAGGCTCGTTGCCCGGGTTATCAAGTCCGATCTCGATGTCGCCGTCGGCCAGTCCACCCGGCACCGCATTATGCGCGATATCGGCAAGGAAGGCGTGGCCGGTCAGGATCGCATTTGCCGGCACGGCAACGCCCAATCCTCCATTGGCCAGAGGATTTCCTTCGACAAGGCCTGTGGTGGTCACCATCTGCGGGAAACCATTCGGTCCGCGGATGAATTCGCCATAGGGGTCTGTGGCGAGCAACGGAACGTTGCCGACATTGGCGTCGGCAAGCTGGATGCCCAGCATGGAAGCGGCCTGCGCCTTCAGGTCCGCCCATGTCGCCATGCCGCCATTGCCGCCCTCGATGAGCTTGCCGGTCGAGACCGGGTCGCCGGCAGCGTTGAATACATAGGCCCTGAGGAAGACTTGATGAGACGGATGGGACGTATAGGTCTGGTTCTGATCGACGAATGAGGTCGTCGTGTTTACCGGACGATCGGTATTGTCGGCAGCTTCGTTGACGGCCGTTGCCGGGTCATCATTCATGATGCCGTCGGCGCCGGGGCCGGCAAGGGTGGCGCGTGTGAGCACCATAAAATTGGTATCGCTTCCCTCGACATAGAGCGGATCGTCGGGCATCAACGGGATGAAGACCGTGCCGTTGCCGCCCTTGGCGACGAGGTCGAGACCGTGATCGAAGAATTGGCCGAAGAGGGTGAACCAGGAATTGAACGGCGCCGACAGGCCCTCGTCAGGCGCGGCGTTGGTGATGACAACATTGACGCCTTCGAGTTCGACGCCGTTTGCCTCGAGCAGAGCCATCAAAGCGTCATCTTGCGCATCAAGCGCCGCTTGCGCGGTCGCCAGATTGGCCGCGGTCGCGGCGGCGGCGTCCTGCAGGGCCTGATTACCGGGGCTTGCGGACGCGGCGGCCTGTGCCTCGGCGTTTAGCCGCTCGGCCGTGCCAACGTCGTTGAACAATGGACGCAGCGGCTCGTAGGCCGCCGTGATCTGGGCGGTCACCGTCATCTGCTGCGCTGCCGGGACAATACCGGCGCGCTGCAGAGCCGTCAGGATCGCCGAAGGATTGCCGAGCGTCTGATCGACGATCAGGTTGGAGATCGTGCGGACCGTCGGGTCGAAGACGTCGCTAGGCCCTGCCGTGCCGGGTCCGTCATTGTCGACACCTGGCTGGTAGGTCACGGGAACCAAGGCGCCTCCCGGCCCGCCCGGCACCATGACCGTCTTGAACTGCGTGCCGAGGTTTTCGGGAAACTCGTTGTCGGCCGCGCCCCATTCCGGATGCAGCGGATTGTTGTATGTGCCGTCGACGGTGCGCAGGCCCCAGGCGAGATTATAGGTCGGGATCGAGCCGCCAACTCCGAAAAGCGGCTTTGCCACGTTGTTCGGATCGCCGGTCGATGTGCCTTGCCGGAAAGCGGCATCGGCTTCCGCAATTTTGATCTGCTTCAAGATGAAATCGAGATCCGATCGAATATAGGTGACCATTTTACTCCCCCCTTTGGATTGCTCAGGAAACGGTTCGTTCCGGCAATGCTTCTTTCCAGCCTGCGATGGCAGACAGAGGCAGCTCTGCTGCAGATCTTCTACCGGCGTTTCGGAGATGAATTTGCGAAAGCCGATAGAAAATCTTCAGGATTGTCTGCGACGATCAAATATTGTCTTTTGGCAAGGCGAAGAGATAGTTCCAAAGGTCCGCAGACATTTACGGACTTTGGTCTTCAGGAGGCCGGGACGTTAGGCCCGGAAGAAAAAGTGACTTTCGTCCCGTTCACGAAGATCTGCGGCGGCTTGAGTTCCAAGATCCTGGCAACTTGGCACAGCCTTGATTTGACGAAGCAATTTTTGATTGTGGCGGGACTCGTCATCTGCAGTTCGATGGCAATCCTGGGAGAGTGGCTGAACGGCCAGATTGCGGCAAATCAGCTGAGAAGTCGGGCCGAATCCGGCGCCCTTTACATGGAGGGCTTTCTTGCTCGTCACATCGAGGGAACGTCAAGCAACCCCCAGGTGGCCGAAGCCCGCCGCAAGGAACTCGACGATCTGTTGATCGGCACCGATCTCGCGCGCCGTGTCGAAGGCTTCAGGATCTGGCGCAGTGATGGGGCAGTGATCTACAGCACCGACAAGTCTCTCATCGGGAAAACCTTCCCGTCGTCGGATATCGACCTGGCCTTTTCGGGCCAGGTCGTCGCCCAGCTTGAAGACGGCCATAACGACGGTGAGGAAGGAGAGGCGACCACCGGCCGACCGTTAATCGAAATCTACGCGCCGATCTATCGCTCCGGCACGCGCGACATCATTGCCGTAGGAGAGCTCTACGAGGATGCCGCCGAATTCGTGGTCCAGCGAGCCCGGGTCCAACGCCAGACCTGGGCAATCGTCGGCGCAACAACACTGGCCATCATGGCGTTGCTGTTCCTCATCGTTCGACGGGCGAGCAATATCATTGCCAATCAAAGGATGACGCTGAAATCACAACTGACCGAGGCTCAGACGCTGGCCAAGCAGAATACCGAGCTCCGCAAGGCCGCCGATCGGGCGCGCATGGATGCCTCTAAGTCCAACGAGCAGCTTCTCAACCGCATTGGTGCGGATCTTCACGATGGTCCCGTTCAGCTGCTCAGCCTGCTGATCCTCAAGCTTGGGGAAAATACAGAGGCACCGGTTTCATCGACCCCCCCGACCGTCGAGAGCGCATCCGGGGTGCAAGAGGCCGATCTTGCTCCCTCACGTATCGCAAGCCAGGTGCTTACAGAGTTGCGTGAACTGTCGACAGGGCTGGTCCTGCCGGAGATAGAACATTTGCCGCTAAAGGCGGCCCTGCGCATGGCGATCGACCGGCACGAATATGCAACCGGTTCGAAAGTTACATCGGAGTGCGACGAGTTGCCCGAGCGTGTCGCGCATCCATTGAAGATCTGTCTTTATCGGGTTGTCCAGGAGGGGCTCAGCAACGCATTTCGGCATGGCGGCGGGCGTGACCAGCGGGTCTTTGCTGCGGCAGACCTGTCGGCCATCACTGTCGTCATTGCAGACAGCGGCCCGGGCTTTGGAAAGAGCAACCCGAGAGGGAACCACAGACCGCTCGGCCTGCAGGGCATCCGCAATCGCGTTGAGGCCTTCGGCGGCCGTGTTCAGATTCGCCACGGCCCGCGCTCGGGAACCGAGCTTGAGGTCGTCGTGCCGATGGAAGGCAACAGTATCTAGTGGCGCTGAATGGTGTCTGTTCCACTCTCAAGCTTTTGAGCGGCGAGTAGGACTTCCAGCCGATTTCGCGCGTTCAGCTTCTGCATGAGTATCGTCATATAGTTTTTCACGGTCTTTTCGCCGATCTGCAGGTCGGCTGCGATCTGACGGTTCGTGAATCCCCGCAACAACATGCGGATGATCTGGCCCTCGCGGATGCTGAGCTTCACTTCCGTACCCGTCACTTTTCGCAGCGAGGCTATCTTGAGCTCTTCTATGACCTTGCAGGCAAAGGCGGGAGTGATGAACATATCGCCTCGGTGGACAGTTGCGATGGCCTGGATGAGCTCCTTGGCGCTACTGCCTTTGAGCACATAGCCGCTGGCGCCGGCATTGAGTGCTCGCACAGCGTAATCGCTGCCCGTCATGGCTGTGAAGACCAGGATCTTTGTTCGTATTTTTTCGACAAGTTTCGAGATCGTGTCGAACATGTTTCCCGGCATTATCAGATCGACGATAAAAACGTCGGGCGCCAGGCGCAGGCCAATCTCCAATGCCTCCTCAGCGCTCGACCCGGTCGCTGCGACAGCAAACGCCGGCTGCTTCCTAAGGATCTCCGTCAATCCTGCCAGCATTAGCGGATGGTCGTCGACCAACGCTACTGAGATTGGACTCATGTTATGCACCCTGTACCCAGTAATTGCTTAATTTGTATTCGCAATTTAATTTCCTGTCTATGTAGCCATTTATGGCTATTACTCTCATGGGTGGAGTATAATTCCAATCGCATACCACCCTTGCCGGAGCTGCGTTCAGTCCAGGCGCAATTCCAAGTCTGCCTCGAGTATGGCGGATCGCGTCATCGCCGGTGCGCGCATTCCGCGAAAGCAACGCTGACAGCGCGAACTTTCCGCACCGGTCAAAACGCTTGCCTATTTCGGGCTCGACCGCGACGAACTGAAGCAATGGAAATCTGGTGGAGACGATGAGGGCACATCTTGCAACGTCGAGGGCCGTCACCTTCGGGCGGACGGCTCCCTCTCGGCACCGGCGGAGGATACCGCAAAATCGGCAGACCTGGAACGATAAGGCTGTTGTAAAATACGTTCGAAGGCGCGACACCCGACAGTCAATCTTCTATCGGAAATGAAAAGCCAGCTTTTACCCGATCCATCACCACCATGGTCTTGAAACCCTTGATATCGTGGTTCTCATAGAAGAACCGGCGTGTGAAGGCTTCGTAGTCTTCCATGTCCTTCGCCGTAATCACCAGGATGAAATCGGCATCACCCGTCACGTAGTAGCCGATCATCACTTCCTTGGTGGTGCGGATCGCCGCCTTGAAGCGATCGACGATATCTGCCCGTTCGCGCTCCAGAGAGACAAGAACGATCATGGTGATGCCGCGCCCGGCAGCCTTGGGCGAGACGATGGACACGTCTGCCTCGATCACTCCTTCCTCACGCAGCCGCTTCAGTCGTCGCTGACAGGCAGTTGGCGAGAGATTGACGATCTGCGCCAGTTCTTCCGAGGTCAGGCGGTTGTTCTTCTGGACGGCGTCAAGCAGCGCGCGATCGGCCCTATCGAGAGTGGTCATGCAGAAATCCTGCGTTAAACGTGCATATTAAGCCCAATTCCGGCACAGAACGTCAATTCAATGCAGCCTATCGATCATGATGCACGGCTAGTCTCCTTGTAAACCCACCTGGAGCTCCGCATGAAGGGTATCGCCAGCACTGCGCTGAAAAACCTGCAACGACCCGATCTGATCGAGCGCCGCGCGTTTCTCGACGGCAACTGGGCACACCGGCGACAGACGCTCAGCGTCATCGATCCGGCAACCGGTGAGCACCTCGCCGATGTCGCGGCCTGCTCGCTCGAAGATGCCGATGCCGCCGTCGATGCCGCGAAAAATGCCTTTCTCGATTGGCGTGACAGGCTTCCAGTCGAACGGGGCCAGATCCTGCGTTCCTGGAGCAAGTTGATGCGTGACAACGCGCAGGACCTTGCTGTCATCATGACCGCTGAACAGGGAAAGCCGCTGGCAGAATCGCTTGGGGAGATTTCCTATGCCGCAAACTTTCTCGACTGGTTCGCAGCTGAAGGCGAGCGTGCCTATGGCGAAACGATACCGAGCCACCTGCCGGGCAGCCGCCTTTCAGTGCAGATGCAGCCGCTTGGCGTGACGGTTGCGATCACGCCGTGGAATTTTCCCTCTGCGATGATTACCCGCAAGGCGGGTGCCGCGCTCGCAGCCGGCTGCACGATGATCGTCAAGCCCGCCCCGGAAACACCTTTATCTGCTCTTGCTCTGGCAAAGCTTGCTCAAGAGGCTGGGATGCCCGCCGGCGTATTCCAGGTTCTCACCGGGGAGGCGGCCCCGCTTGCGCGCCGCCTGGTCGAACACACGGACGTTCGTGCCTTTTCCTTCACAGGCTCGACGGAAGTCGGGCGGATCCTGCTGACACAATCGGCGGCGACTGTGAAGAAGGCCTCGCTGGAGCTTGGCGGCCACGCACCTTTCATCCTGTTCGACGACGCCGAGCTTTCCAAGGCTGTAAGGGGCTGTGTGGGCGCAAAATTCGCGACGTCGGGACAGGATTGCCTCGCTGCAAACAGGATTTACGTCCAGCGTGGGCACTATGATCGTTTCGTCGAAGCCTTCGCCAGGGCGACCATGGAGCTCAACGTCGGTCATGGCCTTGCAGCCGGCACCGATATCGGGCCGATGACGCGCGCTTCGGTTGCCGAAAAATGCCGCCAGCAGATTGCGCAGGCGCTTTCAGCCGGTGCGCGTCTCGTCTGCGGCGGACAGGACAGCCCGCTTGGCGGCAATTTCGTGACACCGACCGTGCTCGCCGATGTCACTGACGAGATGCTGATTGCCCGCGATGAGACCTTCGGCCCGGTGGCAGCGATACTGCCCTTCGATGACGAGCAGGAAGTGCTCGCACGTGCCAATGCCACGGAAATGGGGCTGGCTGCCTACGTCTACACCAACGATCTCAGCCGCGCGATGCGTCTGACCGACCGGCTCGAATACGGCATGATCGCCGTCAACACACCGAAATTCACCGGCGCCCCGATACCATTCGGCGGCTGGAAACAATCGGGCCTTGGTCGCGAAGGTTCGCGCCACGGCCTCCTGGAATATCTCGAAGCAAAATATGTCTGCTTCGGCAACCTCGCTGCATGAAAGGATCCGCGCCATGACCGTCAATCCCAATCAGATCGCCGAGATGGACCGTAATTCGGTCCTGCACCCTTTCACGCAGCTCAAGGATTTCGCCAGCGGCAAGATGGGCGATCCGACGATCGTCGAAACCGGCAAAGGCATCCGTATTCAGGATGCGCACGGCAAGCAGCTGATCGACGGCTTCGCCGGCCTCTACTGCGTCAATATCGGCTATGGCCGTACCGAGGTCGCCGAGGCCATTTCGCGCCAAGCCTATCGCCTCGCCTACTACCACACCTATGCCGCCCATACGACGGATGAGCTCGCGATCCTTTCCGATCGACTGGTGAAAATGGCGCCCGGCAGGATGAGCAAGATCTTCTACGGCATGTCAGGCTCCGACGCCAACGAAACGCAAGCCAAGCTCGTCTGGTATTACAGCAACCTGCGCGGCAAGCCGAACAAGAAAAAGATCATCTCCCGCGAACGCGGCTATCATGGTTGCAGCGTCGTCTCCGGCTCCATGACCGGCATGAGTTTCTACCATGACCATATGGACCTGCCGCGCGCGGGCATTATCCACACCGGTGCACCGCATTTCTATTGGGGTGCCGAAGCCGGCGAAACGGAACGCGAGTTTTCCAAACGTCGTGCGGACGAGCTCGAAGCCCTGATCCTGCGTGAAGACCCGGACACGATCGGTGCCTTCATCGCCGAACCCGTGCTCGGCACCGGCGGCATCACGCCGCCGCCACAGGGCTATTGGGAGGAGATACAGAAGATCCTCAAGAAATACGACATCCTGCTCATTGCCGACGAAGTCATTACCGGTTTCGGACGTACCGGCTCGATGTTCGGATCGCAGCATTACGGCATCGAACCCGACCTGATCACCGTCGCCAAGGGTCTCACCTCCGCCTATTTTCCGCTGTCGGGCGCAATCGTCGGCGAAAAGGTCTACAAGGTGATGGAAGAAGGGGCTGATCGCGTCGGCTCTTTCTCGCATGGCTACACTTATTCCGGTCACCCGATCGGCGCCGCAGCGGCGAACGCCGTTCTCGACATCGTCGAGAAGGAGGATCTGCCGGGGAATGCCCGCACCGTCGGCAGCTATTTCCAGGAGCAGCTGAAGACCAAGTTTGCTCAGCTCCCGATCGTGGGTGAAGTGCGAGGCGTCGGCCTGATGGGCGCAATCGAATTCGTGGCCGATCGGGAAAGAAAGACGCGCTTTGCGCCCGGCATGACTGTCGGTGCACGGATCTCGAAGGCGGCGCGCAGTCGGGGGCTGATTGCCCGTGCCATGCCGCATGGCGATATCCTGGGTTTTGCCCCGCCGCTCGTCACGACGAAGGACGAAGTCGACGAAATCATCACTATTGCTGAATCCGCCGTCCGCTCCGTGATGGACGAATTGATCAAGGCTGGCGAGAAGATCTGATGGAAGCATGGCCGGCGGGCGAGAAACTCTCGCCCGCAACTGCCGATCTGCGAGCAAAGTCGAGATGATCGTGATTATTTCTGAAGCAATCACGGCTCGACATGCAAAGCGCTTCATCTTTTCAGAAGAAGCGTGCATAATGTCATGAAATGATCGTCCTCAAAACGAGACAATTTCATGCGCCGTCAAGCCAATCCGCTAAACACTTCTCCAACTACGGCGACGAAGCCGGTGGTCTGGCGACCAAGCCTCGCCAAGCAAAAAGGCGAGACGAAGCATGCAGTACTCACCGAGCGCATCATCGCCGATATCGATGCCGGTGTGCTCAAGCCAATGGATCGCATGCCGACGCATCGCGATCTTGCGCGTGAACTTGGCCTTTCCGTCCAGACCGTCAGCCTCTCCTACAAGGAGGCTGAACGGCTCGGCTATCTGAGCGGTGAGATCGGTCGCGGCACTTTCGTGAAGACACGGGTTACGGACCGGGCCGGGCGCATGATGCTTGATCATAGCGCCAACGAGGTGCTCGATCTTTCCATTATCCGCGGCGTCTATCTCGATGCACATGAGACCGCATCGCGCGAGATTCTTCGTGAGCTCGCCGATGGCGACAATGCGAGCTTCATGCGCCCGTGCCGCCCCGTCGCAGGCCTTGATCGCCACCGGGAAACGGCGCGCGCCTGGTTGCGCATGCTCGGTGTCACTGCCGGGGTAGAGCGCATCCTCGTCACCAATGGTGCTGCCCATGCCATTTTTCTCGCCTTAAGCTGCATTGTCCGCTCCGGCGATATCGTCTTGTGTGAGAATCTCACCGATCACGGCATCATCGGGCTTTCGAACGTCCTTGGCTTCAGCCTGAAGGGTTTGCCGACAGACAATGAGGGCATTTTACCCGATGCGTTGGAGGCCGTTTGTGCTGCAGGCGGTGTCCGAGCCCTCGTGCTGATCCCGACCCTCAATAATCCGACGGGTCATATCACGGGCGCGGCCCGCAGGAGCGAGATAGCCGCGATTGCGGCGCGATATGGCCTCTTCGTCATCGAAGATGAGGTCTATCGCCCATTGATCGAGGAAGACCTGCCGTCGATCACTGAGACGCTGCCCGACCTCGGCTTCTTCGTCACGAGCTTCACCAAAGCGGTGCTGACGGGGTTGCGCGTTGGCTATCTCGTTGTTCCACCCGCCTATTCCATTCGCGCCGCCTCGATCCTGCGTGTCTCGAGCTGGAGCGGGACCTATCTGACCGGCGAAATCGCCACGCGTTGGGTCGAGAACGGCACGGCTCAGCGGTTGGTCGAAATCCAGCGTGACGAAGCGCGAGCGCGCCAAGCTATCGCCAGTGAAATCCTCGGAGACCATATCGCCTCCAGTCATCCGCTCTCGCTCTGCGCCTGGCTCAAGGTTCCGCCGTACTGGACCGAGGACGGGCTGGTTCGTTCACTGACCAACCAGAATGTCGCGGTCACGCCGTCCGAACCCTTCATTGCCGGACCCGGCCATGGCGGCGGCATTCGCATCTGTTTGGGCGGACGCATGAACCATGCAAGCCTGGCCAGGGCCCTGACGATCGTACGGCAGGCCTTCGAGCAATTGCCACCGGTCTATGACATCGGCGCCATCGGATAGAGCCCGCCTAAGACAATCATTGAATCATTACAATATAATAATTGACATGATTTTACTTCGCTCTCAACATGACAATCATGAAGAGCGAATTCCTGTCCAGATCAGCAGAAGAAAAGGTGCTGCCAGTCACGCTGGCGGACATCAAGCGGGCTGCCGCCCGCATCTTCGGCCGGGTGACGCGCACACCGCTCAACTACTCCGGTTCTCTGTCTGAGCGCACCGGTCAGCCCGTCCATCTCAAGCTCGAGACGCGCCAGCCGATCGGCGCATTCAAGCTGCGCGGCGCGATGAACGCGATCCTCTCGCTGGATGACGCGGCACGCAAGCGTGGTCTCGTCACTGCCTCGACAGGAAATCACGGTCGCGCCGTCGCCTATGCCGCACGAGAACTCGGCGTTCCCGCCACCATCTGCATGTCATCGCTCGTTCCCGCCAACAAAGTCGAAGCGATCCGCGCGGTGGGCGCCGAGATCCGCATCATCGGCACATCTCAGGACGATGCTCAGGTGGAAGCCGAGCGCCTGACCGAGAGCCGTGGCCTCACGCCGATCCCGCCCTTCGACGATGCGGACGTCGTTGCCGGTCAAGGCACGATCGGCCTCGAAATTGTCGAGGATCTTCCCGATCTCGCGACCGTGCTCGTGCCTCTTTCCGGCGGTGGTCTGGCTGGCGGCATTGCTGTTGCCATCAAGACCTTGAAGCCCCAAGCCCGCGTCATCGGCATATCGATGGAGCGTGGGGCGGCTATGCATGCGGCGATCGCCGCCGGCAAGCCTGTCGCGGTCCGCGAGGAGGAAACGCTGGCGGATTCGCTGGGCGGCGGCATCGGTCTTTCAAACCATGTGACCTTCACACTTTGCCGCGATCTGCTCGATGACATCGTCCTTCTCACCGAAGACGAGATCGCCGAGGGCATCCGCCATGCGGCGCGACAGGAGGACATGACCGTTGAGGGTGCCGGCGCGGTCGGCATTGCCGCCATACTCGCAAACAAGATCGCAGTTTCCGGCCCTGCCGCTCTCATCATCTCAGGCGGCAACATTGACCCGGCCCTGCACCAGAGAATCCTCGCGGAGGCTGCCACATGAGCCGCATCAGCATTCTGATGGAAAAAGACCTTCGCGCTGTCGTCAAGCTCGATGTCTCCGCGGTCGATTGTGTCGAACAGGCCTTCGCTGCGCTCGCGACCAAAGCCGTTGCCATGCCGCCGATCCTGCGCCTCGACATTCCGGAGTTTCGTGGCGAGGTGGACGTCAAGACGGCCTATGTGCCGGGTTTCGACGGTTTCGCCATCAAGGTCAGCCCCGGATTCTTCGATAATCCCAAGATCGGCCTGCCAAGCCTCAACGGACTGATGATCCTGTTGAGCGCGAAGACCGGGCTGGTCGAAGCCCTTCTTCTCGACAATGGCTATCTGACGGATGTGCGCACGGCAGCGGCCGGTGCGGTCGCCGCACGCCATCTGTCGCGTGAAGACGCCCGCGTTGCCACGATCTTCGGTGCAGGCATGCAGGCGCGACTGCAGCTTGAAGCTCTCATGCTTGTACGACCGATCAAATCGGCCCGGATCTGGGCACGCGACCGCGCAAAGGCCAAGACGCTTGCTTCAGACTTCGCTCGCGACCACTCGATCGAAGTCGCCGCCATTGCCGATCCGCGTGAAGCCATCCGAGGCGCGAATATCGTTGTCACGACGACACCGGCAGAAAAACCGATCCTGATGGCCGAATGGCTTGAACCCGGTCAGCATCTGACAGCAATGGGGTCGGACGCAGAGCACAAGAACGAGATCGACCCCGCCGTCTTTGCTCGCGCCGCTTACGTTGCAGATCGGCTCTCGCAGACCCGCATTCTCGGCGAACTGCACCATGCCATCAAGGCCGGCGCAGTGAAGCTGGACCAGCAGTTTGCCGAACTCGGAACCGTGATCGCCGGCACGGCGGTCGGTCGGTCGAGCGCAGACGACATAACCTTCGCAGACCTCACAGGCACAGGCGTGCAGGACACTGCCATCGCCAATCTGGCACTTGCCCGCGCAAGAGACGCAGGATGCGGCCGGACGATCGAAAACGACATCAAAATGGGAGATGCAGCGTGAGCGTGACGCTGAATTTTACGCGCGAGGAATATGCCGCGCGCTTGTCGAAGACCCGTCAGGCGATGGAAAAGGCGGGGATCGATCTCCTGATCGTCACCGATCCGTCCAACATGCACTGGCTCACCGGCTATGATGGCTGGTCCTTCTATGTGCATCAATGCGTTCTGGTGCCGCCGAGCGGCGAGCCGATCTGGTACGGTCGCAAGCAGGATGCCAATGGCGCCAAGCGCACCGCCTATCTGAACCATGACAATATCATCGGCTACCCGGATCACTACGTCCAGTCGACCGAGCGCCACCCGATGGATCTCCTGGCGCAGATCATCGATGAGCGGAAATGGTCGAGCCTGACTGTCGGCGTCGAGATGGACAACTACTACTTCTCGGCCGCCGCCTTCGCGTCTCTGCAAAAGCATCTGCCCAATGCCCGCTTCAAGGATGCGGCGGGTCTCGTCAACTGGCAGCGCGCGGTCAAGAGCTCGACCGAGCTCGACTACATGCGCAAGGCGGGCAAGATCGTCGAGCTGATGCACAAGCGCATTGTCGAGGTCGTCGAGCCCGGCATGCGCAAATGCGATCTCGTCGCCGAAATCTATGACGCAGGCATTCGCGGGACGCACGAATTCGGCGGTGACTATCCGGCGATCGTGCCGCTGCTGCCATCGGGTGCGGACGCTTCCGCGCCACACCTGACCTGGGATGACAAGCCGATGCGCTCGGGCGAAGGGACGTTCTTCGAGATCGCCGGCGCCTACAAACGCTACCACTGCCCGCTTTCGCGCACCGTGTTTCTCGGCAAGCCGACCCAAGCCTTTCTCGACGCGGAAAAGGCGACGCTCGAAGGCATGGAAGCGGGCCTGTCCGCAGCAAGGCCGGGCAATAGCTGCGAGGACATTGCCAACGCCTTCTTCGCCGTTCTGAAGAAATACGGGATCATCAAGGACAACCGCACCGGCTATCCGATCGGTCTCTCCTATCCGCCGGACTGGGGCGAACGCACCATGAGCCTGCGCCCGGGCGACCGCACGGAACTGAAGCCTGGCATGACCTTCCATTTCATGACCGGTCTCTGGCTCGAGGACATGGGGCTCGAAATCACCGAAAGCATTGCGATCACCGAAACAGGCGTGGAATGCCTGTCAAACGTGCCGCGCCAATTGTTCGTGAAGGGCTGATGGGATGCTGACCGGCACGCCTCGTCCCTCGCCAATCGCCCCTTCCGTCGATTTCGACGCGAAGGGCGTGCAGCACGGGCATTTGCGCCTACCCTACAGCCGCGATGACAGCGCCTGGGGTTCGATCATGATCCCGGTCTGCGTCATCGCCAATGGCGAAGGCCCGACCGCTCTACTGACCGGCGCCAATCATGGCGACGAATACGAAGGACCAGCCGCCCTCTTCGAGTTGGCGCAATCGCTCGATCCTTCGGAGGTCAACGGACGCATCATCATAGTCCCGGCGCTCAATTACCCGGCGTTCCGGGCCGGTACACGCACATCGCCGATCGATCGCGGAAATCTGAACCGCAGCTTTCCAGGTCGCCCGGATGGCACGGTAACGGAGAAGATCGCCGACTACGTGACACGTCACTTGATCCCGGTAGCCGACATCGTGCTCGACTTCCATTCCGGCGGCAGGACGCTCGACTTCCTGCCCTATGCCGCAGCCCACGAACTGCCCGACAAGGATCAGGAAGCGCGTTGTTTTGAAGCGGTGGCGGCGTTCGCTGCCCCCTATTCAATGAGGATGCTGGAGATCGATGCTGTCGGCATGCTGGATACGACGGTCGAGGAAATGGGAAAGACCTTTGTCACCACCGAGCTCGGCGGGGCGGGCACGGCAAGTGCGCGTACGATCGAGATCGCGCGGAAGGGCAGCCTCAATCTCCTGCGCCATGCCGGAATCCTGACGGGCGCGCCCGACGCTCGACCGACCCGCTGGCTGGATATGCCATCGGACGACTGCTTCACCTTTGCCGAGGACGACGGACTTATCGCCTTTGCCCTTGATCTGGGCGAGCCGGTCAAAAGGAACGAAATCGTCGCCCGTGTGTATTCCGTCGGGAAGACAGGCGTTGCGCCAATCGAATACCGCGCCGCCATGGACGGCGTGCTCGCGGCCCGCCATGTGCCCGGCCTGATCAAAGCCGGCGACTGCCTTTCCGTCATCGCAACGATCACGGAGAAAACCTGACCAGACGAAAGACGTGAGATCCGAAAACGGACCACAAAACCTTAACCAGAGGAGAATTCGAATGCGCATCTCAAAAACCATTTGCCTTTCCGCGCTTGCGCTCGGCATCGGCGTCACATCGGCCAGCGCACTGACCGTCGAAGAGGCCAAGAAGCAAGGATTTATCCGGGCCGCCACAGCCAACGAGGTCCCCTACTCCTACATGCAGCCGGACGGCACCTCTGCCGGCATCGGCCCCGACGTTGCCAATGCCGTCCTGAAATCCATGGGCATCGAGGAAATCAACTGGACGGTGACACCTTTCGGCACGCTCATCCCGGGCCTTAAGGCGCGTCGCTTCGATTTTGCCGCCGCAGAGCAGAACATTTCCCCCGAGCGTTGCAAGCAGGTCGCCTTTACGGAACCCAACTCGTCCTACGGCGAGGGACTGCTGGTCAAAAAGGGCAATCCGAAGGGCCTGACAACCTATGCCGACATCGCCAAGGACCCGTCCTTGAAAGTTGCGGTGGTTTCGGGCGCAAACAATGTCGACTTCCTGCGTGCCGTCGGCGTCAAGGACGACCAGATCGTCTTCATTCCTGCGAATGCCGATGCGATCCCAACTGTACAGAGCCGCGTCGATGCCTATGCGGCCACCGAGCTGACGGTCTCCGCTCTTGCCAAGGATCAGGCCAATGTCGAGCAGGTCGCGCCGTTCAAGGACCCGATCGTCAAGGACGCGCCGGTCCGCAATTATGGCGGCTTTGCTTTCCGTCCGGAAGACAAGGAATTACGCGACGCGTTCAACACTGCGCTTGTCGCGTTCCGAAAGACGGACGACTACAAGAAGATCCTCATGAAGTACGGTCTGTCGGAACAGAGCATTGCGGCAGCGGCTGAGAAGAACGTCGCCGATCTCTGCGCCGGGAAGTAACGACAAAGGCGCCCGGTCCCGGACTGGGCGCCACCTGCTTTCATTCGGAGAGAATGCCAGATGAGCTGGACAGCCTATCTTCCCATGATTTGGCACGGCGCTATCGTGACGATGACGATCACCGTGGCAGCGATCGTCTGTGGCGCGCTGCTCGCTTTCGTCTTCGGCATCCTGCGTGTCGAGGGAGGACCGGTCCTGTCGGCCGTCGCGCTGTGTTACACGGAAGTATTTCGTGGGACGTCACTGTTCGTTCAGCTGTTCTGGTTCTATTACGCGCTGCCATTGGTCGGCCTGAGTTTCGATCCGATCACCACCGGCATCCTGGTATTGGCCGCCCATGTCGGCGGCTATGGCGCCGAAATCGTCCGCGGGGCGCTCCTGTCGGTCTCCGTGCAGCAGCTGGAAGCCGCCCGGGCCTTGAATTTCAACCGCGTCCAGACGCTCTTTCGCATTTCGCTGCCGCAGGCCGTCGTCGAAATGATGCCGGCCTTCGGCAACCTCGCCATCGAAACGCTGAAGCTATCCTCGCTGGTGTCATTGATCTCGATTGCCGATCTTACCTTCGCAGCCCAATCCATCCGCAACATCACGCTGGACAGCGCCAGCATCTATTCGGTCACGCTCGTGTGCTACTTCGCCATGTCGCTTGTCCTGATGGCAGCCGTTCGCGTGATCGAGCACTTTGTACGACGCGGCGATGTCTTTCCCCGCGGCGGCCATTCGTAAGGATAGCAATGATGTATGGTTACGAGTGGGACACAACGACCTGGGTCACTTACACGACCTCGATCCTCCCGATCATCCTGATCGGGTTGACGGTCACATTAAAGGCGGCCGCTGCCGGCTTCGGGATTGCGCTAGTGCTTGGCCTGGTGTTCGCTCTGCTGCGTCGCAGCCGCATCATAGCAATCTCCTGGACAACCGCGCTCATCGTCGAGTTCCTGCGCGACACGCCGCTTCTGGTGCAGCTGTTCTTTCTCTACTACGTGCTGCCCGATTTCGGTGTCGTGCTGCCCGCGTTCCTCACCGGCGCATTGGCGCTCGGTCTGCAATATGCGGCCTACACGTCGGAAGTCTATCGCGGCGGCATCGAAGCCATACCACGCGGGCAGTGGGAAGCAGCAACCGCGCTCAACCTGTCGCGCATGCAGACGTATCGCGATGTCGTCATTCCGCAGACTGTTCCGCGCATCGTGCCGGCCATGGGCAACTATCTCGTCGCCATGATCAAGGAAACGCCGGTTCTTTCCGTCGTGACCGTTCTCGAAATGATGGGGCTTGCCAACATGATCGGCGAGCGCACGTTCGAATACCTTGTGCCGCTGACCCTTGTCGGCGTGATCTTCCTTCTCCTGACGCTGATCTGCTCGGCCGGCCTCCACCGCCTGCAGAGAGCTCTTCCCAAAGCAGGAATACCCTTGCGATGACCAATACCTCTGAGCAACCCATTATCGAATTTCGCGACGTCACCAAACGTTTTGGCATTCTGACCGTACTCGACAACTTCAATTTTAGTGTTGCGAAAGGCGAAAAGGTCACCCTGATCGGACCATCCGGCTCCGGTAAATCCACGGTTTTGCGCATCCTGATGACGCTTGAGCCGTTCCAGGAGGGCACGCTGACCCTGGCCGGCACGTCCTACCACGAGGCGGGCGGCAAAGGTCCTTTCCAAGCCTCGGAAAAGCACCTGCGCCAGATCCGCAATCACGTCGGCATGGTCTTTCAGAGCTTCAATCTCTTTCCTCATATGACGGTCCTTCGCAACGTTGTCGAAGCGCCGGTGCGGGTGCTGGGAATGGCGCGCGCGGAAGCGGAAGCACGTGCGATTGAACTGCTGCAGATGGTGGGGCTGGCCGATAAGAAGGACCACTATCCGGTACAGCTTTCCGGCGGGCAACAGCAGCGCGTGGCGATTGCCCGCGCGCTTGCCATGCGTCCACGCGTTCTGCTTTTCGATGAGCCGACCTCGGCGCTCGATCCACAACTGGTCGGCGAAGTGCTGTCCGTCATCCGCGGGTTGGCACATGAACATGATCTGACCATGCTGCTCGTCACCCATGAGATGCGCTTTGCCCGAGAAGTATCGGATCGCGTCTGTTTCTTCGATAAGGGTCGCATTTGCGAACAGGGCGCGCCGGACAAGATATTCGGTTCGCCACAAGCGGAGAGGACACGCGAATTTCTGTCATCCGTCCTTGGCTGATCAGAAAATCGAGCGGCCGGATATGTAAGCGGAAGGTCGCAACAAAGCGACGGAACGAGCGCCGCCCGCTTCACTCCTCAGCAATTGTTTTTGAGCGCCGGATCAGGCGGCCTGTCCCCTCCGCAAGCCGCCGACATCGGCTTGACGGTGTCGCACAGGGTTTGAGCGTCTGCCGATCACGTCACGAGGGAGAGGACAATGCCACTCCCTCGTCGACGTCGTCACAAAGTGGCAACCGCCCAGCAGATGAGCGGACCGTCTTCGGGGTCGCTCCTCCGCCCCGTCGGTGAAAAGCCGTTGCGCTCCAGCACGCGCTGGGAGGCAACGTTGTCGACGGCCGTTTCGGCAGACACGCTTTTGACTCGAGGGTCGCTGCGCGCCCAGTCCAGTAGTTCCGCGACGGCTGCGGTCGCCATCCCCCGGCCTTCACGCGAGGGCGCGACGCCGTAACCGATATGCAGTTCGCCGCTTTCAGGAGGTCTGATGATCGAGCAGAGGCCGACGACCTCGTCGCCATCGACGATCATCCAGGCAGACGGAGTGAAATCGGCCGCGATGGCGCGGTTCAGATCGGAGAGCATGCGCAGGACCTCCCGCGATGCGATGGCGCTATCCTGCAGGAGACGAAGGCCCGACGGCACAACGCCATCGGCGAGCGCATCGAAGGCGCTCGATGTAAGGGAAATGATCATGAGTTTCTCAGCTTTGGAGATGACGCCTTTCGAAGGCGATCATTGGCCGAGACGCGCTTGAGCTTCAGCCTTGGGCTAGGCAGCAGGCTGAAATCTCCGGCGACACGGCCGGCGAATTGCAGGTGAGGCGGGCGGCAAGCATAGGCATCTCCAAGAGTTGAACATCGGTACCAGCGGCACGCTGCTCATGCAAGCCTGCTGCGGCAACCTGGTTTATCGCGGATGCCGTCGCCGACTTCGGGGGCTTTTGTCATCGTTTGCCGGCCTTCTTATCTTTCATGTCATCCGGCAGGACATGCATTCTCGATGCATGTGCCGCCGCCACGAAGGCTTGGCGTGCAATTTCCGGATCGAGATAGAGCTGCATGGCGTCCATCGAGGTCGCGAGCGCATGGTGGAATGCGGCGGGATCGTTTTCGAGATGCGGCCACTTTTCGCTCAGCAGAAAAGCGGCGAGATCCTCGACGCTATGCGCCTGACGATATTTCGCCGCGCCGTCGATCTCGACGTGAAGCGGGCGGATCGGTGTCGAGCTGTGAAGATTGTCCATGACGCAGTACCTCTCGATGTCTCGACAGATTCACATGGGACGGGAATCAAATGAGTCGAGTCGCAGGTCGCGGAATCAGCGCGCCATGGCGCCGCTGGCTCATTCCCAATTGAGGCTTGATCATTTTGCCCGTTTCCGGCTCGGCGCTGCACCTTTGGACTAATCCCCCACAAACGTGACCGTTTCGGCGAGCGGAACTCGACCCGTCCGGGGATAGCTAACGGTGGGGTCTTCGTATCCGATCGACATGCCGCAGTAGAGAATCAGCCTGTCCGGGGGCGATAGGATCTCCGCGACAGACTCGCGAACCTGCGACCACGCCATCTGCGGGCAACTGTGCAGGCCTTCGGCGCGGAGCAGCAGCATGACTGTCTGAAGATACATGCCGACGTCGGCCCATTGAGGTCGCCCTAGGTCGCGGTCGATGTAGCAGAATAGGGCGGCGGGTGCGCCGAAACAGTTCCAATTGGCAATGGCTGCGCGCTGGCGCGCCTCCCAGTCCTCACGGGCAATGCCGAGCGCGCTGTAGCGTTCTCGTCCGAAAGCTGACCGGCGATCCGCATACGGGGACTTCAGCGAGGACGGGTACATCTCGTACTGTCGCTCGTCCCACGGATCACCATGGGCGACGCGCTCGACAGCGGACGTCTTGAGCTCGACCAGGGGCTCGCCGGTAATGACGTAAGTGTTCCACGGCTGGATGTTCGATCCGGATGGCGCCCAAGAAGCCGCGTCGAGCACGCGCTCCAGTATCTCCCTCGACACAGGCTCGTCTTTGAACCCTCGCACAGACCGACGGCTTGTCACTGCCTCATACACATCCATGACGTTTTCCTCCGTGCTGCCAGCATTCACGTCGCTCAAATGCCGCGGGGTTTAATTGCGCGCCTCCCAGACCAACAGACAACCCAAACTTAGTGTCTATATCCTTCGCACGCGCGGCTTTAACGCTTTTGGAAAGTACCCGCAGGACGCAATAGGGTAGGTACGAAGAAGGCTGCGCGAAACCGGCCTTCCTCGACTTCGCTTACAGGCGGCTCACTTATCGGCCGCGCCGAATGCGACCTCGCCGCCTCATCGAAACATGACTTCGGCGTCCGTCACGGGGCATGCCGTTGCAATGAGCGGATACGAACGAGCGACCCCATGTGCGGAATCCAGGTTGCAGGTTACGGTCCTAACCGTCTGTCCGTCGTTCAACTGTCAGCACCATAGGCATCGCCCAACTTGCACTGCCAAGAGGCCACCGCAGCAGCCGCACCTCGTCGCCTTCGACCTGCGCCTCCCATCGCGCATAGAACTTTCGCTGAAATCCCGTCAAACGCACGCTCTGGCAAGCGATCGGGCCACCGTCAAAATTCAGAGCAACCTTTAGGTTCAACGGCGAGTCTTTCAGGAAATCGGCAAGGCCGGTGAGCGAGAAGAAGGCCTCCTTTGTCGTGCCGATGATCACGTACCCGTCGTTGTCCTTGGCGACAAAAGTCCGGTTGGCAAGCCACCGGCTTTTGACTGGCACATGCGTCTGACCGTCGGCGCCGAGCAACAGGGGATAGGATACCATTGCGTTGGTCGCCCCCTGAAAAGCCGTTTGCCATGATTGTGCAGACAGACCCTTGATATCCGCAAAGCCTTCACCGGAGACGAAGGCTCCTGCCTTGGCGTCATAGTCCGCCGGTCCCATTGGCACGCCGTCGCTGAGGATCGGCGTGTCAGGCTCGCCCTTGTGATCGTAGTAGCTGCCGTTAACGATCAGCACCGCCTGTGGGACCGCCTTCTCCCATTCGTCGATCCCCCGGTCGCCGGCAGACGCATTCCTCGCCACGAACCGATACAGCCTGGGATCGATCCGATTGAGCAGGATGGTATCGATTTCGTGGCCGCCGACCACGACGGGAAGTTCCGCCACCTCGAAGCCCTTCTCGACTTCGCGCCAAATGACTTGACCGGCTGTTGCGACCGGCTCGGGATTGGTCAGAGACAGCTGCATGGCGGGAGACAAGCGCGGATCGTTGGCTTTAACGCTGATCCAGTAGGTCCCGCCCCTTCGTAGTATCACATTGAAGCCGTAAGCGCCGGACCGATCCCATAACCACGCGGAACCTCCCATCACGACGATCGAAACAGCAGCGATGACCGCAATGAAGATCCTGGCTCTCAACGACATACGGGTCCCTTGGCCTCAAAAACCATTGTTAGCTGCTCGGCAAAGCTGCTTCAGCGAAGGAACTGCTGTCTCAAGAAAGCTTTTTGGTGGCAAATTCAACTAAAGCGCGGTCCGGCGTGCGATCTCGTTTTTGTCCTCAGCCGCCCGAGATACTCCCGATAGCCGAAGCGCCCCGCTGAAGGCACGAAAATCGAGCCAGCGTCTCACCTGCTAACCCTGAGATTCGATAGTGAGTTGCCAATCTGCTTGAAGGCGGATTGCAACGCTGCGGTGCTAGGCGAGTTGAAGTAAAATGCGTTCTGGCTCGCGCAACCACGCAGGAGATTCTGCGTACTGGTGCCGGGATTGTTGAACGCGATCGTGTAGACGATAACGCCGGCATTCTTCATGGCCGTGCAAACCTTGCTCAGTCGATTGTTGAGTTCGGTCACTGCCGTGCTGGAATTGCTGGTTCCGAGATTTTTGTCGGCAAGCCAGCCATAGGCGCTGTAGACCTGCTCTGACATCGTGTTTGCACCGTCGGTCATGATTACCGCCGCCTTGCTCATATGCGGCGTGTAATAGTCCAGCGGAAGCTTGTATGTCGTCATGTCGCCACCCCAAAGACCGCGCCACTTGGGTGAGAGCATCCGCCATCCCCAGACGGCTCCGAAGTTGACGTGCGTATTGCCGACCGCCTTCATGGCGTTAATCGCGGAAACGACCTTCGCCTTTTCGGGTGTCAGCCGCGTGACTTCGGCCGGGCAGTTCTTGTTCGGACCGTTCGTTTCATCGAGCGTCGCGTCATAAGTCTTCTTGCCCTTGCTGTTGACGCTGATCCAGTCGTTGCCATCGCTGTCTTCCCAGTAGTAGGGCACAATTGGATTGGTGGACGGCACTGTGTCCGAGACATCGTCCACGGTTGCGCTCTGCGCCTCGACACATCCACCCCACGAGGTTGTTCCCCAGTCGAGCGCGGCGAGCGATCCCGCCTGCAGCCAATCCGTGTGCGCCTTTCCGACATTGACCGTCTGCGAGAAAGGAACGATTCCGACATAGAGGTTTTCGGCAATGGGCTTGTCGCCATAGAGAATGTCGACGAGCGTGTTGGCAGCACTCTTGAGGCTGGTAATACCTGAGCCGGCCATAGAGCCGGTGTTGTCCAGCACCAGCGCCAGTTCAAGGCCACTCGTCGAACGCTCGATCACGCTCTCTGCGCTGGTGCTGATCGTCTGGATACCGAGAATCTTCATGAGCGATGCCGGTGCGCTGGCGCTCGCCTTTACGGTCAGTGTCTTGTTGTCGCTCGAGATCGTCCAGGTGAGACTGTCGAGCGTCGCGCCGATCTGCCCGTCTCCGAAGTTAGCCACCGTGAACTTGCGCAGTTGGACATCGATCGTCGCGGTGTCGAGCTTGGCAACGGTAGACAGCGCTCCCGCGTCGATCGAACGCTGCAGCGTCGAATGCAAGAGCATCAGCCGGGCGGCATCGATGCCGAAGCCGGTAGCACCGATCAGTACGAGACTGACGATGCCAACGAATGGCAATACCGCGCCATCTCTGTCCCGGCAAAAACCCGTGATCATGGATCCCAATCCCATTGGATCAATCTTTCTTGCAGCTAGCATCCGGGCGCGCTTGTGAGGCTACCGAGACGGGGACGGAAAACCGCTGTCTCATAGAGTTGCGGTTCGATGGAGATGAAGTTCGAGAATATCGGCGTATGCCGGTAAAAAACCTCGGCGACGATAACGTTGTCGGTAGCGTCTAGCGTGAGGTTACCAGGCAGCGTCGCCGCCTTGTTCACGATGCCGATCTTGCTCGTGCTCGGAAGTGCGCCGCCCTTGCATTGCCAGGCCACGATAGAAGTGGCTCCCCCCGTACGCGATACCGAGGACAGGATGACATAACCGTTCTTGCCGAAGTCGTCGGTTCCCATGATCTCGGACGTGACCGTGAATATCGATGCAACGTCGGAGGCGGTCAGAGTCTCGTAACGGGAAACCGCGTCGGCGACCGTGGACGCCATCTGCGAGGCCTGGAAATGAGATCGCGCATAAAGGGCGATTTCGCCCCCGCCGCAAAAGAGCAGCAGCAACACAGGCATTATGATGGCCATTTCGATTCCGGCAACGCCGTTGTCATCGCGCACAAGGCGGCGGATGAGGAGAGCCCACTCTCTGGCCGCACGGCATACGATCTCAATAGGGCTCATTCTGAACCACCGCTGTTGCCGTCAGTTCAACGGTGCCGTTGTTGCCGATGAGCCGATTGAGAAAAGGTGTGTGGAACGACCAGGGATAGGTCACCGTGTAGATAACGACCTGTGCCGTGCCACCATAGCCGCTGGCGCCCTGGTCCTTGTCATAGACGCCGTTACCATTAACGTCCGTAAAGTTCTCGCCGTTGTCTCTGACACCATTGCCATTCTTATCGATAAAAGGCTCCGGCTTTTTCAGAGCGTCAAAGCTCTTGTAGGAGAGGCTCGTGATAACGAGCTTGTCGGCATCCATTATGACCCCAGCTTCAGATCTGATTCTCTGCTTCACGGTCGCGTCCTGAGTGGACTTTTCCGAGATGAAGCCCGTCCTGCCCGTTCTTGCAGCGTCATAAGTCGCGTTCTTCAAAAGGATGTCGGCGGCAAACGCGATTCCCGTCTCGATAATGGCGAACATGATGAAGATCAGGACGGGAGCGATGATCGCGAATTCAACGGCAGTGGCGCCCTCTTCAGACGCACGAAATCGTCCGATCGCGAGACCTCTCAAAACACACCTCATCCACCGAATTATTCAACCTGAGGAAGCAGTATCGCCGGAATGTTCACAACGTTCTAAAAGAAACGATCACATTTTATGCAACCAAAGCTTAGCACTATAAAACTGCGTTTCCCGGATAGGCTTTGCTGAACCGATAGGGGAAACTGACCGATGTTTGACGAGGGTGTCGCTGGGTGCCGGCCTCACCGCATATCCGAAAAACGTACGCCGATGACGAAGTCGTTTTTGCAAATGCCACCAGCCATGAACACGTCGCTGCGATTGAAGCCACAAACAGGGGCTGGAGCAACAGGGAATCCTGCTCCTACCCTAGCTCCTTGACCTAATCCGTTGGGTTCGCATTGATGATATCTTGGCCAGACTGCGAGCAGCCTGGCTTGATGATAGAGCCTAAATGAATGATGTCATCGGTGGCGCTGCTTTCGATATAAGGACGAAAGCTGGCCGTCGACCATTTCGCATGATGTCCAAGCCGACCCGCAGAAAGCACAGCGACATGACCGTGTCATTGATCCAGTGGCACAGGCTTAATGGGCCGTTCCCCCGCTAGGGCGAAGAAGCAAAGCCATAGCTCACGCAGCGATGCCGGCACGCAGTTTCAGCGCCAGATCCGGGCTGTCCGAGGTCAAGCTACCGATGCCGCGTTCCAGCCAGTGGCGGATGCCGGGCTCGTCGTTGAGGGTCCAGACGCAGAGCCGTTCCATCGGCAGCCGGCTATGGATCAGGTCCCATTCCGCTTCCATCAGCCCGTGATGGATGGCGATGATCTCCACCAGCCCGTCCACGCGGTCGATGAAGGCGGCAAGCCCGCCCTGTTTTTCGGCCCAGGCGGCATTGACGGAAACGAGGCGCGAAACATCAGGCGCATGCAGGCGGCAATCCTCCAGCACCGACGTATCGAAGGAGGTCAGGTAGGAACGTTCGCCGACACCGAAGCGAGAAAGCTCGGCTGCGACGCGTGCGGCAATGTCGGGATAGGGCGTGCCGGTCTCGTCGATCTTGATCTCGACATGCAGGTCGATGCCCTTGTTTGCGGCAAGCACGCCGAGCACATCGGCGAGCGTCGGGATCACCTCGTCCGTGCCTTTCAGCAGGGTCGCCTTGCGGGCCTCCCCCGACAGGTCCTGTACTGGGCCTGCGCCTTCGGCAGTGCGCTCCAGTGTGGCGTCGTGGATGACGACGAGCTCGCCCGATCGCGTCAGGTGAACATCGAATTCGATGGCGTCGACACCGAGCGTGATCGCGTTGCGGAAGCCGGTGAGCGAGTTTTCGGGCCAGAGGTTGCGGGCGCCGCGATGGCCGGTGATGAGCGTCATGGAAATTCCTTCAGTATATTGATTTTACAGCACTAGCGGATCGTCGGGTCGAGCTTGTCGCGCAGCCAGTCGCCGACGAGCGAGATAGAAAGCGTCGTCAGCATGATGACGGCGGCGGGCGCCAGCATAATCCAGGGCGCGCGCGTCAGATATTCGCGTCCGAAGCCCACCATGTTGCCGAGGCTGGTTTCCGGCGGCTGCACGCCGAGGCCGAGGAAGGAGAGCCCGCTTTCCATCAGGATGATTTCCGGGAATGTGAGGGTCATGGAAACGATCAGCGTCGAGGCAACGTTCGGCAGGATATGATGCAGGTAAACGCGCGAGGGCGTCGCACCGAGCTGCACCACAGCCGCCGCATAGCCCTGGGCGCCGGCGGAGATCGCAAGGCCGCGGGCGATGCGCGCATAACGTTCCCAGCCGTAGAAACCCATGAGGCAGACGAGCAGCAGCATGGAGGAACCGAAAAAGGCCAGCACTGCCAGAGACATAATGAGGAAGGGAAGAGCGGCCTGGAAATCGGCGAGCATCAGGACCAGATGCTCCACGAACCCGCGGAACCGCGCCGCGAGGAACCCGAGCAGTGTGCCGAAGAGCGCCGAGAGGATCGTCGCGCCGAAGGCGATGACGAGCGACACCCGGATCGACTGGATGAGGCGCGAAAGTACGTCGCGGCCGAGTTCGTCGGTGCCGAGCAGATGCTTGAGCCCGCCCGGCGCCGAAAGCCGGCTGCCGAGATCCATGGCGGTGATGTTGAACGGGCGGATATAGTCGGCGAGCACGGCGGTCAGGACCATTGCCGCAAGCCACAGCAGACCGAAGGCCACCGACAGCGGGACGTTGCGGCGCAGGAAGGAGATGAGCCGGTTGGGCTTTCCGGAAGCCGGCGTTGCGGCGAGATCGACAGTAGCCATCGGTTTTCTCCTAATGTCCGGCCGCATGCGAGCGAAGGCGCGGATCGAGCCAGCCGTAGAGCAGGTCGACGACGAGGTTCGATAAGACCATGGCGACGGCGATGATCAGCAGGATGCATTGCACGACCGCGAGATCGCGATTGGTGACCGAGACTACCAGCAGGCGGCCGATGCCGGGCCAGGAAAAGATCGATTCCACCACGACTGCACCCGCAATCAGCGAACCGACCATGAAGCCGACGATTGTGACGATCGGCACTGCCGCATTGGGCAATGCATGGTTCCAGACCACGTCGCGCCATGTCAGCCCCTTGGCCGAGGCGGTGCGGATATAGGGCTGGCCCATCACCTCGATCATGGCGCTGCGCGAAAAGCGGGCGAGGATGCCGATGCCGCCGATGCTCATCGTCAGCGTCGGCAATATGCCGTGCATCCAGGTATCCTGCCCGCCCGAGGGCAACCAGCCAAGGATGACCGAGAAGATCAGCACGAGCAGCAGACCCATCACGAAGGAGGGAATGGTAAAGCCAAGGACGGCAAGCAGGATGACGCCACGGTCGGAAAAACTCTGCCGGTGCAGCGCCGCATAAACGCCGGAGGGAATGCCGAAGATGAGCTTGAGGATGAGCGCCGGGATGGTCAATTGCAGCGTCGCCGGCACGCGTTCCAGCACGAGGTTCAGTGCGGACGCCTTGTCGCGCATCGACACGCCGAAATCGCCGGTAAAGATCGACTTGATATAGGCGAGATATTGAATCCACAGCGGCTGGTCGAGGCCCCATGCCTTGCGGAAGGCATCGACCGCCTCCTTCGGCACATCAGGCCCGAGCATGACAGTTGCGGGATCGCCCGACATGCGCAGCACGACGAAGGCGAAGGTGACGACCGCCATGATGGTCAGGAGAGCACGGAACAGGCGCACGAGAACGAAACGGATCATGGAACCCTCCCCTATGCCGCGACCGGCGTGGTTTCGCCCGCCACGACATGGCAGGCCGCGGTACGGCCCCCGCCGATATCTTTGAGTTCCGGCACGACGGAACGGCAGATCTCCCGCGCCAGCGGACAGCGTGGGTGGAAGGCGCAGCCGGAGGGGCGGCTCGCCGGGTTCGGCGGCTCGCCCTGCAGGACGACACGGCCTTCGAGCGGCTTGCCGGGAACGGGCACGCTGGATACGAGCGCCTTCGTATAGGGATGCTGCGGGGCACGGAAGATAACGTCGGAAGAAGCCTCCTCGACGATGCGGCCGAGATACATGACCGCGACACGGTCGGCGATGTTGCGCACCACCTTCAGGTCGTGGCTGATGAAGACCATGGCAATGCCGTTTTTCTCTTGCAGATCGCGCATCATGTTGACGACCTGCGCCTGGATGGAGACATCGAGCGCCGACACCGGCTCATCGCAGACGAGCAGCTTCGGCCGCGACGCGAGCGCCCGGGCGATCACGGCGCGCTGGCGCTGGCCGCCCGATAGCTCGTGAGGATAACGATCGGCCTGGTCCGGGCGCAGGCCGACGGCCCTCATCAGTTCCGTCACCCGGTCAGTCTGGTGCTCTTTGGGAATGAGCTTGTGGATATCGAGCGGCTCGGCGATCTGCCTGGCAATCGTCACGCGGCGGTCGAGTGCGGCGAGCGGGTCCTGGAACACAAGCTGCATCCTCGCGCGCAGTGCCCGCCATTCCGCGGAGTTTCGCACCGGCATCGGCTGCCCCTGAAAGCGCACACTTCCTTGCTGCGCATCATCGATGCCGAGCAGCATCCGCCCGAGCGTCGATTTGCCGGAGCCGGATTCGCCGACGATGCCGAGCGTTTCGCCCGGCACGACCGAGAGCGAAACGCCGTCTACGGCGCGCACCGGCGCCGGGCGACCGAACAGCCCGTGACGGATCTGATAGATACGGACGAGATCATGGGCTTCGATGAGCGGCGTCATTGCAGCAGGCCCTCGGCGATACGGGACGACCGGGTCTCGACGGCAGCCGCGACAGGCACCGGCCGTACGCAGGCGAGCTTGCGGCCGCCATCGAGCGAAACGAGCGGCGGCTGCTCGCTGCGACAGGCCTCGACGGCGCGCGGACACCGCGGCGAGAAGGAACAGCCCTCCGGCAGATGTTTCGGATTGGGAACGGTTCCGGGAATGGGGATCAGCCGTTCGCGGCCGCCGTCGAGGCGCGGAATGGCATCGAACAGGCCGCGCGTATAGGGGTGGCGCGGCTCGGAGAAGAGCTGTTCGACACTGCCCTCCTCCACGATGCGTCCGGCGTACATGACGCAGACGCGCTCGCAGACCTGGCTGACGGCGCCGAGATCATGGCTGATGAAAACGGTCGCCATGCCGGTTTCGGCACGCAGACGGATCAAGAGATCGAGGATCTGCGCCTGGATCGTCGCATCGAGCGCGGTGGTCGGTTCATCGGCAATCAGAAGGTCGGGCTGGCCGGCCAGCGCCATCGCAATCATCAGGCGCTGGCACTGGCCGCCGGAAAATTCATGCGGATAGAGATCGAAGCGGCGGCGCGAATCGGGAATGCCGACCATATCGATCAGCCGCAGCGCCTCGGCCTTTGCCGCCTCGCCGCGCAGGCCGCGATGGACCGACAACGCCTCGGAAATCTGCCGCCCGATGCGCAGCACCGGATTGAGCGAGCTGGACGGGTCCTGAAAGATCATGGCGATGCGGCTGCCGCGCACGCTTTCGAGCACCGCGCGCGATCCGCCGATGAGTTCGCGACCTTCGATTTGCACTGAGCCGGAAACGCGGGCCTTGCCGGGCAGCAGGCCGAGGGCCGCGAGCCACGTGACCGACTTGCCGCAGCCGGATTCGCCGACGAGGCCGAGCGCCTCGCCTTTGCCGACATCGAGATCGATGCCGTGGAGAACCTGCACGCCGTCGAAGGCGACCGTCAGGTCACGCAGTTCCACGAGATTGGAGCCGGTCGCGCCCATCTTTCATCCCCGCTTTTCGCTTGCACCAAAAAGACGATCTCCGGCAGCGCTTCAGCCGCCGGAGACCGGAGTGACGGACCGATCAGATCGACCAGTTTGCGGCGCGGAAGTCCATGGCGAAGGCCGGAGCGGCCTTCCACTTCAGCGAGGACTTCATGCCGGTGAAGACGGCATTCTGGTGCAGGACCTGATAGACCGGGTCTTCGCGCTCGCAGATTTCCAGCATGCGGGCGATGGCCTTCTTGCGCTGTGCACGGTCGGTGGAGGTTTCCATGACGACGGCGAGCTTGTTCATCTCCTCGTTCGTCCAGTCCTTCTTCTGCTGCACTTCGCCGTTCGGGCCGAACTGCACGATCATCGGCGTGATCGGATCGTTGATCGTGTTGGAGGCCGACCAGTCGCGCACGCCCTTGACACCTGCCGGGTCGTGGATCTGTGCCCAGTTTTCCTTCATCTCGATCTCGACGTTGAGGCCGACCTGCTTCCACATCTCGACCATGATCTGGCCGTTGGCCGTCTGGTTCGTGTAGTAGTTGTTGAGCAGGCGGTAGGGGATCGCATCGCCCTTGTAGTTGGCCTGCTTGAGGAGGTCCTTGGCGAGATTGGGATCGTAAGCCGGGGGCGCCCAGCCTTCGATGAACATATCACCGTTTCGGAAGGATTCGAACTGCAGGCCGGCCGGGATGACCGTCTTGCCGGCCCAGAGTGCATCGACGATCGCCTGGCGGTCGATGGCATGGGTCATGGCACGGCGAACCAGCGGGTTGGCGAGGATCTCATTCTGGGTGTTGAAGACCGAAATGCGGTGGTTCCAGATCGTCGAGTTCTGGATCTCGTAACCAGGAGCGGCCTGAACGGCGGCGATCTGATCCGGCGGCAGGTCGCAGGCGAAGTCGTATTCGCCGGACAGCAGGCCGTTGACGCGCGAGGCGACCTCAGGAACTTCCACGAAGCGGATCTGCTCGAGCGGCGGGCGGCCGCCCCAATATTCGTCGAAGGCGACGAGCGTCAGCGAAACGTCCGGCTTGTACTCGCCGACCATGTAGGGGCCGGTCGTGATCGGTTTGCGCGACCATTCCGTGAAGGTTGCGGCTTCATCCCAGGCGCGGCGGTTGGTGATCTGGCTGCCGCCGGAATAGAGGCGGCCTTCCAGCGTCACGTCAGGCGTGGCATTGTGCAGGCGCACGGTGTACTTGTCGACGATCTCGATACCGGCGAGCGCCGGCCACAGGCGACGTCCGACGCCGGGAACGGTTGCGGGCAGTTCCTTGGCGGTCGCAGGCTTGTGGTCGGCTTCGAAAATAGTCTTGCCGCCGGCCGGTTCCGTGTTGCCGAACACGCGCTCCTTGGAGAAGGAGAAGGCGACATCCTCTGCGGTCATTTCGTCGCCGTTGTGGAACTTGACGCCCTGGCGCAGCTTCAGTTCGAGCGTCTTGTCGTCGATACGCTTCCATTCGGTCGCAAGACCTGGAACCGGGCCCTGGTTGCCCATCCAATCGCGCAGGATCAGGCCTTCCCAGAGGTTCGGGAAGAAGATGCGTTCGCCGACGTTCGACTGCTCGTGATAGACGTCGAGCGAATTGTTGTTGGTGATCTTCTGCACCGCGATGGTGATGGAAGGACGCTTTGCCTGGCTGAAAGCCATGCGCGGCAGAATGAGCGTGCCGGCGGTGGCGCCGAGCAGACCGAGCGCGCTGCGTCGATTGATCGATATCATCGGAAACTCCTTGTGTCTTGACCGGCGGGCCCCCGGCTCGCGGTCTTGGTTCTTAGGATCAGCTCCATGTCGCCTGATTGACGGCTTCATGAAGTTTCGGTTACAGCCGCCCGTCGCGGACGCCGCGAAGAGCCATTCCAGCGCGCGAAGCATCGGCCCGCGCGAGATTAGCCAGCGGTCTCCACCGCCGGATTCCTTGCAGGCCCGGCGGCATGAGCCGCCTCTTCCTTTGCGGTTGATGAAGAGAGCGCTTCGAGAGCGATCGCCAGTTCCCCCGCCCCCTCGACCGTTTGCAGAGCCCCTGCCGCCTTCAGCGCCTCGTGGCGTCCGCTGCGCGGATCGGCCGGATCGACGAAGCCGATCGCCGCCATGCCGGCCGCCACGGCACCCGCGATCCCGAGCGCGCTGTCGTCGATGACAAGGCAGCGATGCGGCGCCACGCCGAGATTTTCGGAGCAGAGAAGGAACAGGTCAGGCGCAGGCTTGGGCCTCGCCACCATCTCGGCGCTGTAGATATGCGGTGCAAATTCCGTCCACAGATCCAGAAGACCGAGGCTGCGCCGCAGCCGCTCCATGTCGCTGTTGGACGCGACGCATTTGCGCTGCCTCACATTCCGCACCAGCTCTTCGATGCCGGCCATCGGCCGCAGCGAACGGGAAAATTCCGCGTAGAGCGCGCTTTTTGCATCGGCGAAGACATGAGCCGGATCGGCAAGGCCGAGTTCCTCGCGACAGAGGCGGCCGGCCGCCTCGCCCGAAAGACCGGTGAAGCGACGGTGGACTTCGGCGTGGCTCAAGGGAACGCCGGCCCGCTGCAGAGCCTCTGCCAGCGCGCCGCTCGCCAGCGGCTCGCTGTCGATCAGTACGCCGTCGCAATCGAAGATCAGAAGTTCTATCGTCATGCAGACGGCATTACGTTACATATGTTACACCAGTGTGAAATATGTAACGTCGGGGCATGTAGGGTACATTTGGGATGGGGATTGATGGAATCGCATGAACTGAAAATCCGGGCGGCCTGGCTCTATCACGTCGAGGGGCTGACGCAGGCGCAGATCGCCGAGCGCATGTACCTCACCCGTCGCCGGGTAAACGAGTTCCTGGCCGCAGCCCTTGAGGAAGGCATCGTCAGGGTGAGCTTCACCTCGCCGCTTGCCGCCGGCATGGAGCTGGAATCGCGTCTGCAGGAACGTTTTGGCCTGGAGGCGGCAGTCGTCGTGCCCACCCCTGCCGATCCGCAGCTTCTGCACCAGGCGCTCGGCCGCGGCGCGGCTGCCTATCTCGACCGGCTGATCCAGGCCCGCAAGCCCCGCTCCATCGGGGTCGGCTGGGGCGCGACGCTGCGCGAGACCATTACTCACATGACGCCGGCAAGCGAGCCCGGGATCGAGCTGCGCTCGATGATGGGCGGCCTGACGCGCGGCTCGGAGATCAACACGTTCGAGGTCGTGCGCGCCTTCGCGCAGGTTCTGAAGGCCCAATGCCACTATTTCGCGGCGCCGATCTATGCCGAGAGCCCGCAATCGCGCGAGGCGATCATCACGCAATCGGTCTTCGAGCGCATCTTCCGCCAGACCTGCGAAGTGGATATTTCCTACCTGAGTGTCGGCGACGTAACCAGGCAGTCCCTGCAGGTGCGCTACGGCCTGCCGGCCGGAACCGACGTCGGTGACCTCATCGCTGTCGGCGCCGTCGGCGACCTGCTCGGCCGCTATATCGATGCCGAGGGCCGCCCCGTCGCCCACCCGCTGAACGCGCAGGTGCTGGCCCCCGACCTCGCCGACTATCGCAAGATCCCCTGCCGCATCGTCGCCTCGGGCGGCCCCCACAAACACGCCATCCTTAGCGCCACCGTGCGCGCCGGACTCGCAACCGTGCTGATCACGGATGAGGAGAGCGCAAGGGCGTTGCTGGCGGGCGGATGAGGTGAGGTGCGGCCTGCGTCTACGAGAGGCGACCGGCGCGCGCAGCCCCGATGCCTGTTCATCGCGAGAAGTGCCTCCACGTACCAGGGCGATACAAGACGGCGGTTTAGGAGGGCGGCACCTCGGCCCACTGCGAGAAGGTCGCTGCCTGGCCGAAATCCTGTCCGTCTGCGGTGCGAAGCTGCCAGACTATTCCATCTTCCATCCAGAACCGGCTCCCCGACTTTGTGACCCGCAATCCCCGATAGCCCGTCATAAATCCGTTGCGTGCCACCGCGTCGAGCAACGCCTGGCGCTCTGACCGCTCGCTTGGGCCAGCGGATAAACGCGACTGCAGCTTCACGAACTCACTCCAGCAGTACCCGAACCGCCTCTGTGCTGCACCATTGGCATAGACGAAGACCGGATCGGGCGCAGTATTATGGGCAAGAACCACAAACGGGGCATCGCCGTAGAGCCATTCAGGCCCCCGATCCCTGGGGAGAAGGTCTCGTCCGAGAAGGCGCCTGAAGCTCCCAGTGAGAAGCTCAAAGAATTCGGGATCGTTCGGGTTCAGTTCGCCGTTCAACTGCATCTCGTTTCCTTCTCAAGTCCGGCCGCTTCACGGGGCTTGTTCCGATCTAGTCACGGGATATGGCACCGATGCGGCAATCAGCATCGGCGGGAAGGACTTAATTCGGCAGGAGATAATTCTTGCGAATATAGGATGGCTTGAAGCCTGCCTTCGTCAGGTTTCCGAAGGATATGTTCGGTTGTCCTTCTTCCGGTTTGGCTGTTTCCACCGCAAACAGCGAGACACCCTGAGCAAGGCCCTCGTTCAATCGCGCATTGATCAGCGCCTTTTGCGCACCGAGATTCCGATATTCGGCAAGCGTCGTTCCGACTCCCAGCCAGGCACATCCATCCTCAACGAACATCGCCCCGGTTCCAATCGGCGTGCCGTCCAGTTCCGCAATGAAGCAGGCCCAGCCTTTCTTGGCGACCAGGGATGACCACAGTGGTTCAAGCGCCGTCGGAAAAGCAAAGCCTGCGCACATCAGCCTGCCGACAATCGGCGCGTCCTCGATACCGGCGAGCCGCGCCCGCACAGGCCCTTCGACGGGAAGCGGAGCGGATGGTGCAGGCCGCGTGAGTTTTGCCCAGGCACCATCTTCGACCAGTTTCTGCTCCAGGATCCAGTCACGCAATTCGTTTGAGGCGGAGGTTTCGCTGATCTGAACATGCCGCCTGCCCGTTCTGGTCTTCATCCATTCGAATGCGACATTGAGTTCGTCTTTGCTATTCAAAGCAAGAATGCGATTGAGCCCAACCGCAGGAGCTGTAGGCAGCGAAATGGCGCAACCTTGGGCCACCGGCAGGCAGGTAAACTCGACGCTGTCTTTAAAAGGTTGGGGCGTGACCCTCGCAAGATCGATGAAAGCCCTGGCCTCGATGACCTCTTCCCAGGCAATTCTGCCGCTTGAAATGCTCAATTTACTTCCTCTTTTTCATCGACCGGTCGCCAAGAACTGCTGCGTATTTGCCCCGGACCGATCCTCCCGGTCCTTTCGAGAGCAGTATCGCGGGTGTTCAAATAACCTGTATCGCATTCACTGATAAAATATGCATCCGATCAAGAAAGATAAGGCTGGGATTTAGAAGTCCAGACGGGCTGTTCAATTGCGCCGCAAAACGTGCGGTGCGCAGTCACAACGCACAACCGTCAGAAATGGATGGACATGAGAGGATCCAGTGGGAACTGCCATCCCCTGCGGGACAAGGTGGGCTAGTAGCAGCCGATGGCGGGCGTCCAGAAACTCGGCACGGCCGAGAGCTGCCGTTTGCACACCTGCGGTAAAGCCGCGATTAACCAACCAATCTTCAGCGCGGGAACAAATTCCCGTTCGCTACGTTGTGGGGCTCGCGACAGGAGGAGGAAAAACGATGCCAAACACCCAATGGAGTGAGCCGGTCGAGATCCAGTTCGACAACGCCGGATCCCGGACCGTCAGAGGCCCGTTCGATGCGCTCATCTATCTCCACGACATGTGGCCGCGACGCACGGGAGCGAAATTCGTGAAGGCAAGCAACGCCTGCAAGGGTGCCGTCGAAGGGCGCATCAGCGTGGAAACCGCAAGGGACGATTTTCTCGCCGCCGCCGCAGAAGCGAAGCTGAGCACACATTAGGCCCAGGAGGCGCGCACATATGCGCGCACCCACCTTTATTTCCGAGGAGAAGAGCTGCATGCGCGCCTTGCTGGTATCGTTGTTGACGTTGGCCGTAGCCGCCATTTCGACAGGCCCGGTCAATTCTGCCGACATGATTCAAAGTTATGAACGACCCCATGTCGCCAAGCATCGACCGAAGCCGATCGTTCGTGCGCGCTATGTGCAGCGTCGATGTCTCGATTGCACGGACATGATCGTGGAATACCGCTATATTCCACGCACGAATTTCGTGACCGTCTGCCATCGCCTGTAAGGCGCCCGGCTACAAAGTCCTGGCATCAGATTGGATAATGCCCCGGCTGCGATGCCACGGTAAGCCACCGCAGGTCGGTGAATTCGTTGATGCCGGCCTTACCGCCGAAGCGGCCATATCCGGAGGCCTTCACGCCGCCGAACGGCATCTGTGCCTCGTCATGAACGGTCGGACCGTTCACATGGCAGATGCCGCTTTCGATCCGTCTTGCGACCCCCATCGCGCGGGTGGCATCCCGGCCGAAGACTGCGGCAGACAGGCCATACTCCGTATCATTGGCAACACGGACCGCCTCATCGACACCACGCACGCGCACCATACAGGCAACCGGACCGAAGCTTTCCTCGCCATAGATCCGCATCGACGGCGTCACGTGGTCGAGCACAGTCGCATCCATCAGGGTTCCGACTGCACGGCCACCTGCCAACAGGCGTGCCCCCTTGGAAACCGCGTCCTCGATCAGGCCGTTGACGCGTTCCACCGCATCAAGACCGATCATCGAGCCGAGCGGCGAATTGCTCTGGCGCGGATCGCCGGCGACGAGCGTCGAGGCCTTGCGGGCGAACATATCGGCGAACTCGTCGGCGACGGTCTCGTCGACGACAATCCTCTCGGTCGACATGCAGATCTGACCCTGGTTCATGAAGGCGCCGAAGGCCGCGGCCTTCACCGCTTCCCCGATATCGGCGTCATCAAGCACCAAGAAGGGGGCCTTGCCGCCGAGTTCCAACAGTACGGGTTTCAGATGGCGCGCGGAAACCTCTGCAATCACCCTTCCAACGCGGGTCGAACCGGTGAAATTGACGCGGCGTACCGCCGGATGGGCGATCATCTTTTCGACAACGGTCGCGGCATCGGCAGGAGCATTGGTGACGACATTGACGACACCGTCACCAAGACCTGCTTCCTGCAATGTCTCGCCGATCAGGTGATGTGTCCTGGGGCAAAGCTCGGAGGCCTTGAGGATAACGGTATTGCCGCAGGCAAGCGGCAGGGCGACTGCACGCACGCCGAGGATGACAGGAGCATTCCAGGGAGCGATACCGAGGACGACGCCGGCCGGCTGCCGCACGGCCATTGCCATCAGGCCCGGCTTGTCCGACGGGATGACCTCGCCACTGATCTGGGTGCACATGGCCGCGGCTTCCCTCAGCATGTTGGCGGCGAGATAGACATTGAAGCCTGCCCAGGCGGCAGTCGAGCCGGTTTCCTCGGCCATCGCGGCGATGAATTCGCCCGTGCGGGAATCCAGGAGGTCGGCAGCCTTTGAAAGGCGCTTGCGCCGTTCAGTCGGAGCGAGCGCCGACCAGGCCGGAAAGGCTGCAGCTGCTGCAACGACGGCCGCATGCGCATCGTCCAGCGTTGCCGCAGCGGCCGTGGTTGCCACCTGACCGGTAATCGGGTTCAGCCGTTCGAAAGTCACGCCGTTCGAGGCCGGCATGGTGCGGCCCCCAATGAGAAGCATCAGGTCTACCATCTCGTTCCCTTTCCGATATGCGCCTGCTGTCCCTCCCAAGGGATGGCGCGATGATGTTTGCTGGTTTCCGGCATATGCCGGGCTCATGCGAATCCGGCGCTCACGCCCGGCAATCGAAGTCTTTCACGGGAAGTTCCTCACCCTGCTGCCTGAATATCAGGTTCTCCTCGCAATCCAGTAGGAACCAATCCGCCACGAAATAGAATGGATATTTCTGGCAGTCTATTGTACTTTTTCCGAGAATTTGCCGAGCAAGAACGGCAGCACTACCGTTTTAAGTTTCGAGGCAGACATGGCCGAAAGATCGGTTGATACGCCAGCTCTGTCTGTCATCGCGGCGGCGATTGCCGCCGGTCTCGGTAGCCAGACCTGGAGCCTGGGCACCCGTGACAGCCGCCCCTCCTACAGGGCCTTCTTCGTCTCCCGCGGCAAGGCGACATTGTTCATCGACGGGCAGGAGGAACTCGGGCTTGCAGCACCGGCATTGCTCTGGCTGCCACGACGGGTTGCGGGCAGATTCGTCCTTGCCGCCGGCGGTGAAGGAGCGATGCTGCTGGCCGCCGAAAATGTCGTGCACAGGACGGTCGGCGACAGTCCGGCTGCCGTCCAGCTGCACGACATGATCGAGCGGATCGTCGTCGCTCAAGGCGAAAACCTTGCCGGGCATGCAGCCGACATCGGTCGCGCATTCGCGGTGATGACCGAGGAAGGACAGCATCTTCTACCGGGAGGAACTGCCATCGTAAGCGCCTATCTCTCCGTCCTGCTGCTACGGCTCTGGCGAGCCTCCGGAGCTTCCTTGCCGACGACGTCTGGCACCGGGGCAATGACGCTGCAGCGGTTCCGGCAGATCGTCGAACTGCGCTATCGCGAGCAGCCGGCGATTGCCGATATCGCTCGCACCATGGGCATCACCTATGACCATCTGCATCGCGTCTGTATCGCGGGCGTCGGGAAAAGCCCCTTGGAACTGATCCACGAAAGGTTGATCGCCGAGGCGAAGCTACGGCTTGGGCAATCGCAGCAGTCGGTCGAGCAGATCGGTTTCGGGCTCGGTTTTCGCGATCCCGGCTATTTCAGCCGCTTCTTCAAGAGCCGTGTCGGCGAGCCGCCAGGCGCCTACCGGCGCAAGATCGCCGCGCAGTCGGAGAAAGACCTCGTCCCATCCTTTGCCGCCTGGCCGTGAGACACGCGCGACTGGGACGACGGCCGTTCAGAATTTCCGCAACTCACGTGTCAGCGTCTGGAACTGCGTGAAACCCTCATAACGCTTTGCATGAAGATCGGCGATCGCACCTTGCGCCGGCTCATAGGTCTTCTCAACGGCCGAGAGTTTCGTCATCGCCGCGCGCATATCGGAAAACAGACCGCCCGCGACGGCGCCGAGGATCGCCGCGCCCAGAAGGACAGGTTCCTCGGCCTTCGTCGCGATCACCGGCTTGCCGCTCGCATCGGCAAGCATCTGACGGACGAAATCATGCTGGCCGGCGCCGCCGCTGATCACGACGTTCTCGATGGTAACGCCGGCATCTGCCTGTGTGTTAATGATTTGTCTCAGGCCATAACCGATGCCGCAAAGACCGGCGATGTAGAGTACGACCAGACTGTCGATATCCCTCTCCATGTCGAGGCCTGCGATCACGGCGCGGGCATGAGGATCGGCAAACGGTGCTCGATTGCCGAGGAATTCGGGAACGACATGCAGGCCTGCGACAAGCTCGACGGCATCGGAGGAGCGCCCTGCCTTCCGCACCGCCATATCCGCCAACAGGGCCGGCAGCGGAACATCCGCACGTTTCGAAAGCTCTCGCGCCTCGCTGGCAGCCGGATGGAAAGAGAGCAGCTGATCGATGGCCGCGCCTGCCGCACTCTGGCCACCTTCGTTCAACCACATGCCCGGCACCATGGCCGAAAAATAGGGACCCCAGACGCCCGGAACGAAGGCCGGCTGCGATGTCGATGTCATGGTGCAGGACGAGGTGCCGAAGACGTAGCCGAGATTGGCCTGCGGGCCGGCGCCGATCCCGACCGTTCCGATACCGCCGGCATGTGCATCGATGAGACCGGCGGCAACCGCAGTTCCCGGCAGGAGACCAAGTTCACCGGCCGCAGCCGCGGTCAGTCCCTGGCCGAGCGCCGAACCAGGCTCGACGATCGATTGCCCGATACGGGTAAAACCTTCGTCGGCCAGTACGCCGAGGCCGATCTGGTGGAAATAGGAGGCATCCCAACGTTTCTCGTGGGCGAGATAGGTCCACTTGCACGTGACCGTGCAGGTCGAGCGCGACAGGTCGCCGGTTGCCCGCCAGGTCAGGAAATCAGCGAGATCGAAGAACTGCCAGGCGGCATCGAAAACCTGCGGCCGGTTTTCCTTCAGCCAAAGCAGTTTCGGTGTTTCCATCTCGGGCGAGATACGTCCGCCGACATAACGCAGCACGTCATGACCGAGTGCGTTGATGCGCTCCGCCTGCGGAACGGCGCGATGATCCATCCAGACAATGATGTCACGGTTCGGATCTTCCGAAGGACCGACGGGCAGTGGTCCGCCACCTTTGCCGAGCACGACCAGCGAGCAGGTCGCGTCGAAACCCAGGCCGGCAACCGAAGCCGGATCGACACCGCTTGTCGCCACGATTTCGCGAACGGCGGCGCAGACCGCTGCCCAGATTTCGGTGCTCGATTGCTCGACGATCGAACCGGCCTCGTGGAAGAGCGTGATATCCCGCTTGGCGGATGCAAGCATCCGGCCATCAAGGTCGAACAGGCCCGCACGGGCGCTGCCGGTGCCGACATCGACGCCGATAACATGTTTGGCACCCGCTGGTGGCGTGCGTGAAGTGTCGCTCATGATCTCTCGTTTCAAATCGGCAGTTTCAGGTTCTAGAGCAATCCGGAACCGGACCTGTCAACCTCAGAGGTCGACGCTGTTCGGCAGGATCACCAGATCGCGGACGGTGACGTTGCGCGGCCGCGATAGCATGAAGAGCACGGCCTCGGCCACTTCCTTCGGCTGCATCAGGCTGCCGTTGGCGAGCGCCTCTTCCATCTTGGCTTTCGGCCAGTCATCCAACAGCGCGGTGACGACCGGTCCCGGCAATACGGCGCCGACGCGCACGCCATGCTGTGCGACCTGGCGGCGGGTCGAATGGACGAAGGCCTGAACGGCAAATTTCGAGGCGGTATAGATCGGCTCCCAGACGACCGGTACGACGCCGGCGATCGAGCTTGTAAACAGGATATCGCCGGACTTCTGCTCGATCATGTGCGGCAGCACGGCGTGGACCGAGCGGAAGGCCGCATTGATATTGAGGTTGAGCATCCGATCCCACGCATCCGGATCGCCTTCGGCGACCGGTCCGCCAATATAAGCGCCGGCATTGGCGTGGAAGACATCCAGCCGGCCGGCCAATTCCAGGATGCGCGGCAACATGCCGGAGACCTGCGGGCCGTCGAGAAGATCGACGACGAGCGGCAGGGCGCCCTTACCGATCTCCTTGCAGAGAGACTCGAGCTTGTCCTTGGCACGGTCAATGAGCACGACGGTTGCGCCTTCGGCATGAAGCGTACGGGCGCATTCCAGCCCAATGCCAGATGCCGCACCGGTAATGGCGGCAACCTTGCCTTTCATGAGATCAGTCACGTGAATACTCCTTGAGAATGCGGGTCAGGCGCGGCCGTGGCTGACACGGGACCGGCGGGCAAGCGAATCGACGATGACGGCGATGGCGAGAACAGCACCTGTTATCATGTAGCGCAGCGACGAGCTGAGATTGAGCAGCGTCAGCCCGTTGGAAATCGCCTGGATGACAATGATGCCGAGAAGAGCCGAATAGGCGCTGCCACGCCCGCCGAACAGGCTGGTGCCGCCGATGACCGCCGCCGCAATGGCGTTCAGGTTCACATCGCCGGTGCCGGCCTGCTGGCTGGAGGAGGCAAGTCGCGAGGCCGACAGGATGCCGCCGATCGTGGCAAGCGTCGAGCAAAGCACGAAAGCGCTGAGATAGATGCGACGCACCTTGATGCCGGCGCGGCGTGCCGCTTCGCGATTGCCGCCGACGGCAAACATCGAGCGTCCCCATTTTGTGCGCGTCAGCGCGTAGTTGAGGATGACGGCGATGGCGACGAAGAGACCGAACATCCACGGCACGCCACGGCCGAGATTGAGATAATAAACGGCAAATTCCAGCGCGGCAGTGAGCACGATCGCCTTGATCGCGAGAGCGCCAACCGGTGGCGAGGAGAGATTCGAGGCCTGGCGCTGGCGGCGCTTTCGCATTTCATTGACGACAAGGACCACGCCCGGCAGCAGGGCGAGCACGTAGGACAGCCAGTCCGGCATGACGAGGATCTGGCCGAAACGGACGAGCGGCGAGGCGTAAGGCAGATTGATGCTGCCGGTTGGTCCGAGGATATAAAGCTGCATGCCGAGCAGCGCGAGCAGGCCGGCCAGTGTGGCGACGAAGCTCGGCATGCCGAGCCTGTTGTAGAGAACAGCGTAGAGCGCGCCGACGACAATGCCGGCAACGATCGCGACCAGGATCGCCAGAGGAATCGGCCAGCCCATGTTGACCCAAAGCACGCCGAGGATGGCAGAGGAAAGACCGCTCATCGAACCGACGGAGAGATCGATTTCTCCGAGCATCAGCACGCAGACGATGCCGAGCGAGATAACGCCGACGGTGGCGCAGTCGAACAGCAGATTGACGAGGTTGTTCGGCGCCAGAAACACCGGATTGAGCAGCGAGAAGACCGTCGAGATGACGATCAGGCCGACAAAAACCGGCAGCATGCCGAGATCGCCCGAGCGTACGCGGTCGAAGAAGGCCTTGACCATGCCCGCAATGTTGTCGTCGTGGCGGACGCGCTCGTCGCTGCGGTCAAGGGTAGCCGGCTGGCGGATAGTCTCTGACATCTTCTGGCTCATGCGGGCCTCCCGCTGGTTTCATGGGCAGCACCAGTCTTGCGCTCGATGCGCCGGGAGACGGCGTTTTCGGTGGCGCCGGTGATGGCGGCGACGAGTTCCTGATTGGACGAATCCGGCGTGAAGACGCCATTGTTGCGCCCAAGGCGCAGCACGACGATGCGGTCCGCCACGGCGCGCACGTCTTCCATATTGTGGCTGATGATGATGACACCGAGGCCGCGTTCGCGGACGCGCTCGATCAGGTTCAGGACCTCCGCAGTCTGGGCGACACCGAGCGCTGCGGTCGGTTCGTCCAGCATGATGATCTTCGGATCGAGCAACAGCGAACGCGCGATGGCAACCGTCTGGCGCTGACCGCCGGAAAGCGAGGCGATCGGCTCGCGCACCGAGGGGATGCGGGCGGCAAGTTCCCGGAGCAAAGTCCAGGCTCGCACTTCCATGGCCACTTCGTCGAGGCCCCACGGAGAGATTTCATGGCCGAGGAAAAGATTGGCGACGACGTCGAGGTTTTCGCAGAGCGCGAGATCCTGGAAGACAGTGGCAATGCCGAGTTCCAGCGCCTTGCCGGGACTGTCGAGCGTGACGTTCTGGCCGCAGAACTCGATCGTTCCGGACGAAGGCTGGTGCACGCCCGCCAGGACCTTGATCAGCGTCGACTTGCCGGCACCATTGTCACCGACAAGCGCCACGACCTCGCCGGCCTTCACGTCCAGTTCGATGTCGGTCAGCGCCGATACGGCGCCGAAATTTTTGGAAATATTGCTCAACCGGAGGATCGTCTGACCCTTCTCCGGCATATCCTTCAGATCCCTGCTCATGGGGCAGTCCTTCTTGCCATAGGGGCATCCGGCCGCGACGGGCGCGGCCGAAGTTCACTCAACCGCGTTTAGTTGGTAATGCCAAGCTTCTTGCAGCCTTCGGCATATTCGCCGGTGCAGATCTGCTCGGGCGTCTGGATCTTCTTGTCGAAGATTTCTGCCTTGATGTTCTCTGCCGTCACGACGGCAGGGATGAACAGCTGAGACGGCGTATTGTAAAGCGTCGTCTTGGCCTCGGGCTTTTCACCCTTGATCATCTGCACCGCAACATTGGCAGCGGCTGCCGCGACGATTTCCGATGGCTTGGAAATCGTGTTGTACTGGTCTCCGGAAATAACCAGCTGAAGCGCTGCAATCGTTGCGTCATTGCCGGTGACTGGGGGAACCGGCTTGACACCGGCGGCCTTGAAGGCCGCAATCGCGCCACCGGCCGTGCCGTCATTGGCGGCGACCACGCCCTTGATGTCGGCGCCAAAGCGGGTGATCTGGCCGGCAGCCCATTCCTGTGCCTTCGGCGGCGCCCATTCCGGCGTGTCATATTCGGCAAGCGTCTTATAAGCCGATTCCTTCAGCCCGCGATGGATACCATCCCGGATCAGGCCTGCGGCCGCATCGGTCGGCGAGCCGTTGATTTCGAGCACTCCCGCGCCATCGGCAACGCCGGCAGCCTTCAGGTGTTCGACGAGCGATTTGGCGATGGCATAGCCGATGCCTTCATTATCGAAGGAGACGTAGTAGTCAGCCGGCTTGTCCGGAATCGGCCGGTCATAGGCGATGACCTTGACGTCCTGCGACTGGGCGATCTCGACGAGACCAGCGGCGGCGGCAGAATCGACGGGGTCGAGCACGACGACCTTGGCGCCCTGGGCTATAACCGAGTTGAACTGCTGCTGCTGCAGCGAGGCGTCGGCGTTGGCGTTCTGATAGATGACCGTGCACTTCGGGCACAGCTTTTCCATCTCAGCCTTGAAGCCGGGGAAATCGTGCTGCTCATAACGTGTGGATGCCTGGTCAGGCATCAGGAAAGCGACGGTCGCAGCTTCCTGAGCTGAAGCCGCACCAGCAAGCCCCATGAAAACTGTCACGGATGCCATGAGCAAATTGCGATAATTCATTTTCTCCTCCTTGGTGTGATCGAAAGCCAGGTCCAGGCATTGCTGGAAGTCACTGCGATTTGCCCGCTCGCCGCTCTCGCCGCCATAAAACCGGCGAGCAAAGCGCCCCTGCAAAAGGACAGCCTCTCCGCAGCCCTTAGAAATACCTCCCTGTACCCGGCCGATTAACCGGTTTGTATCATCGATTGCGCAAGCTTGCTCAATCGATGAAGCAAGAATTGCCACTTCCGCAGATTGATGTCAAGTTACCGTCAAACGGAGAAGGCATTTTGAATCAGGTGAAGCAGACGAAGAGGACGACGATCTATGATCTGGCGGAGCTTGCCGGCACATCGGCCAGCGCCGTCAGCGCCGTGCTCAATGGCAACTGGAAGAAGCGCAGGATCAGCAGCCAGCTTGCCGAAAAGATCATCCGGATCGCCGAGGAGCAGGGGTATGCGCTGAACATGCAGGCGAGCCTGCTGAGGCGCGAAAAATCCCATATCATCGGCATGATCGTGCCTAAATACGACAACCGCTATTTCGGATCGATCGTCGAGCTCTTCGAGGACATGGCGCGTGCGCGCGGCCTTTTTCCGATCATCACCTGTACACGCCGCGACCCGCAGCTGGAGGTCGAGGCGGCGCGCACCATGCTCTCCTACCAGGTCGAATGCCTGATCGCGACGGGCGCGACCGATCCCGACCGGATCACTGAAATGTGTGCGGCGGCCGGCGTGCGCAGCTTCAACCTCGACCTTCCAGGCGCGCTTGCCCCTTCGGTCATCTCGGACAATTTCGCCGGCGCGCGGGAACTGACACGCCGGATCCTGAAAAACAGTGAGCAAAGGCTCGGCAGGATGGAGCCGCTGCTCTTCATTGGCGGGCGCGGCAGCGACCACAACACGGCCGAGCGCATCCGCGGTTTTCGCGCTGCGCATGAGGATCTCGGTGTCGCCGTGCACGAGGAGAATATCCTTGCCTGCGGTTATGCCCCTGAAAAGGCCGAAAAAGCGTTGGACGAGCGCGCGCTGCGCGGCAATGCCCTACCCAAGGGCATGTTCGTCAACTCGACGATCTCGCTCGAAGGTGTCATGCGCTGGATCCGCCGCTCAGGCCATCTCGACGACCGCAGCCTTGTGCTCGGCTGTTTCGACTGGGACCCTTTTGTGACCCTGCTCGGCAATGGCATCGAGATGGTGCGCCAGGACGTGCCGGGCATGTTGAACAAGGTTTTCGAGCTCATCGAATCCGGTGCCGACAAGCCTGTCGTCATCCAGGTGCCACCGCTCATTCCGGAAGCGCAGGAAGCCTAGGCAGCGCTGTCCGCTGCGGGCCAGGCGACGATCCTGTCGGCGAGGTGCTGACAGAAATCCCCAACAATCTGTTGCTTTAAGGTAAGCGTCGACTTTCGCAATACCCTTATTTTAGGGATGTTGACGCCGGGAAAGTCGCTCTCTATGGGAAGCCGTCGACCCAGTGCGGCGGCAAAAACAGGCGTTCGGTCATACGAGGTGACCGGACGCCTTTTCTTCGGGGAAACAGGCCTATTTCACCGCTTCGGGAGTGAAGCGCGCGTAGAGCGCGTGGCGGTTTCCGGGATAGACGAAGCGCACATGCGTCACCGGCCCAGACTTGTTCCAGGTACGTCGTTCGATGACGAGGCAAGCAGTTGCCTCGGGGATGGAAAGCATGGCGCCTTCCTCTTGATCGACACCAACTGCAAATATCTTATGCTCCGCCGCACTCCACGGAACCAGGCTCAGAAGCCACGGGCCCGGGGCCGTTTCCTCGAAATCCTCGTCCGCTGCTTCCGGCACGGTTTGAAGGTTGATCAACCGCTTTTCCAGGCAGAAAGGCTTCGATCCGGCATAGTGCGTGCAGATGACTTCGATCAGGCTGGAATTTTGCTGGAGGTCCAGCATCTGGCGATCCTGCGACTGCGCCTTTCTGCGAACACGCTTCGCGACCTTGTACGAATAGGCGAGATTGAGGGATTGAACCTCCGCCTTGATATCGTGGATCTCGAGCACCGCGGCCTGGGCTTGCGGCTGCATGACGAAGCTGCCGGATTTCTTGCGGCGCTCGATGAGCCCGGCCTTCACCAGCTGGGTCAGGGCCTTGTTTACCGTCATGCGGGAGCAATCGTATTGCTTGGTCAGCTCCACTTCGAAGGGAATGCGGTAGCCCGGCGGCCATTCGCCCGAAACGATACGGCCCTCGATATCACTGAGGATACGCTGGTGTAAGGTCGTTTCCTTGGGTTCATTCATCATTACGCTCCGGCTTCCCTCCCGCTGTAGCGCCTGGGAAGCGCGGAGGAAAGGTCGTCATGCTGCCAAGAGCTCGTTCATCGCGGCGATGAAGCGCCGGTCGATCAGGTCCCGACGCAGATGCCGGCCGTCTTCGACCTGCTTGCGGCCGAGCGCCCAGACGGTGTCGACTGCCACATCACCGGCAAATATCCACTGATCGAGAACCTGGCTTTCGGAAAGATAGGGAACCGCTCTCGTATCAAGCGATACGATGTCGGCATAGTTGCCTGCAGCAAGACCCGCCGGTGCCTTCAATGCTGCACCACCGCCGGCTAGCGCGTGTTCAAAGAGGGCCTGGCCGGTGGAGCCGCCAGTGGTGGCGATGACATTGCGGGCACGTAGCGCCAGACGCTCGGAATATTCGAGCTGGCGAAGTTCCGCGGCAATGGAAATGAGAATGTTGGAATCGGACCCGATGCCGAAGCGCCCGGCTTCGGACAAGAATAGCGGCGCCGAAAATGTCCCGTCGCCGAGATTGGCTTCGGTAATCGGGCAGAGGCCGGCAATGGCGCCGCTCCTTGCCGTCCGCCGGGTTTCGTCCCCTGTCATGTGGGTTGCGTGGATGAGGCACCAGCGCTGATCAACCGGCGCATTGTCGAGCAGCCATTGGACAGGCCTTGCACCGGACCAGGCAAGGCAATCCTCAACCTCCCTGACCTGCTCGGCGACATGAATGTGGATGGGGCCGTCATCGGCAAGCGCAATGGCGACAGACAGTTCGTCCGGCGTGACGGCGCGCAGGCTGTGCGGCGCGACACCGATCTGCGAACCAGGGAGCCCTCCTGTAACCTGTCGGCAACCTTCCATCAGCCGCGCAAAACTCTCGGCGGAATTGATGAAGCGGCGCTGCCCTTCGATGGGCGCCGCGCCGCCAAAGCCGGAATGAGCGTAGAGAACCGGCAGCAACGTCAATCCGATGCCGGTTTCGGCACTCGCAGCACCAATCCTTTCGGCCATTTCGGCGATATTCGTATAGGGGCTGCCATCCTTGTCGTGATGCAGATAGTGGAACTCGCCGACGCGGCAGAAGCCGGCTTCCAGCATTTCCATATAGAGTTTCGCCGCTACAGCTTCGACATGGTCTGGCGTCATCGAGAGCGCAAATTTGTACATGACGGTGCGCCAGCTCCAGAAACTGTCATTGGCCGGGCCGCGCACTTCCGCAAGCCCCGCCATCGCCCGCTGAAAGGCATGGCTGTGGAGGTTCGGCATTGCCGGCAGCAGGACAGCATGACGCTCGTCATCGGCGTCAGGCGCAACATCCATTTCGATTGCGGCAATGCGTCCGTCCGCAAGCGTCAGGCGCACATTCTTGCGCCAGCCTTCGGCTAACAAGGCAGCCGCTGCATGAAGTTTCGTCATGATCGCTCTCCCGTTTCGCAATTGACCGCTTCGCTTGCCTTTATGCGAAAGGCCATAAATTTCTACTTGTCACCCTTTTTATTATGTATATACATATTCAGCCATAAGGAAAGGCGTAAAGCTGATGAGTGGGAACAAATTTTCCGGATCGGGCCGCAATTCCAGCGCTCGCTCGCTATGGCGCAATGCGCGCCTTGCGACGTTGCGGGAGGATCTGCCGGGCCTTGGCATTATCGAAAAAGGCGCCGTCGTCTGTGAAGGCGGGCGCATCCTTTACGCAGGGCCGGAAGCCGAACTGCCGTCCTGGCTGATCGAGGCGGCCGACATTACCGATCTCGAAGGCCGCTGGGTCACGCCCGGCCTCGTCGACTGCCATACCCACATCGTCTATGGCGGCAACCGCGCGCGGGAATTCGAGATGCGGCTCGAAGGCGCGACTTATGAAGAGATCGCGCGCGCCGGCGGCGGCATCGTCTCCTCCGTGAAGGCAACCAATGCGCTGTCCGTCGAAGGCCTCGTCGAGGCCGCCCTGCCGCGGCTCGACACGCTGATCTCGGAAGGCGTGACCACCATCGAGGTCAAGTCCGGCTACGGGCTCAATATCGAGACGGAACTGAAGATGCTGCGCGCCGCGCGCGCACTTGCAGACCACCGGCCGGTAAGGGTCATCACCTCCTATCTCGGCGCCCATGCAACACCCGTCGAATACAAGGGACGGAACCAGGATTACATATCCGATGTCGTCCTGCCGGGCCTGGAGCGGGCACGTGCCGAAGGCCTCGTCGACGCCGTTGACGGTTTTTGCGAAGGCATCGCCTTCTCAGTCGATGAGATCGCGCGGGTCTTCGACAAGGCCCGTTCGCTCGGTATTCCCGTCAAGCTCCATGCCGAACAGCTCTCCAATCTCGGCGGCGCGAAACTCGCAGCCTCCTATGGTGCGCTTTCGGCCGATCATCTGGAATATCTGGATGAAGATGGCGCGCAGGCAATGGCGGCGGCCGGGACGGTTGCGGTTCTGCTCCCGGGTGCCTTCTACGCCATCAACGAGAAGCAGAAGCCGCCGGTTCAGGCCTTGAGGCAGGCCGGCGTGCACATCGCCATCGCCACGGACAGCAATCCCGGCACCTCGCCTCTCACATCGCTGCTGCTGACCATGAACATGTCGGCGACGCTGTTCAGGCTGACGGTGGAGGAATGCATCGCCGGCGCAACCCGCGAGGGCGCCCGTGCACTCGGCCTGCTTAGCGAGACCGGCACGATCGAGGCCGGCAAGTCTGCTGATCTGGCGATCTGGGATATCGAAAGCCCCGCCGAGCTCGTCTACCGCATCGGCTTCAACCCACTTCACGCACATATTTTCAAGGGCCAGAGGATCGACCGATGACCATTACCCTCCATCCGGGCTCCGTCTCGCTGCAGGATCTCGCAACGATTTACTGGACCTGCGTCCCGGCAAAGCTCGACCCATCCTTCGACGCCGGCATCATCAAGGCGGCGAACCGCATCGCCGAGATCGCCGCCGGCAATGCGCCGGTCTACGGTATCAATACCGGCTTCGGCAAGCTCGCCTCGATCAAGATCGACAGCGCCGATGTGGCGACCCTGCAGCGCAACCTCATCCTGTCGCATTGCTGCGGCGTCGGCGAACCGCTGCCGGAAAATGTCGTGCGCCTGATCATGGCGCTGAAACTCGTTTCGCTCGGCCGCGGCGCTTCCGGCGTGCGGCTGGAACTGGTGCGCCTGATCGAAGCGATGATGGCCCGCGGCGTCATCCCTGTCATTCCGGAAAAGGGCTCCGTCGGCGCCTCCGGCGACCTTGCCCCGCTTGCCCATATGACGGCCGTGATGATGGGGCACGGCGAAGCCTTCTTCGGGGGAGAGAGGCTGCATGGCGCAACTGCGCTGCTCAAGGCCGGGCTGCATCCCATCGTGCTCGCCGCCAAGGAAGGCCTGGCGCTGATCAACGGCACGCAAACCTCGACCGCGCTGGCGCTCGCCGGTCTCTTCCGCGCCCACCGGGCGGCGCAATCGGCGCTGATTACCGGCGCCATGTCGACGGACGCCGCCATGGGCTCGTCCGCACCGTTCCATCCCGATATCCATACGCTGCGCGGTCATCGGGGTCAGATCGATACGGCAGCAGCACTTCGCGCCCTGCTCGAAAACTCGCCGATCCGCCAGAGCCATATCGAAGGCGACGAGCGCGTGCAGGATCCCTACTGCATCCGCTGCCAGCCGCAGGTCGACGGCGCCTGCCTCGATCTGCTGCGCTCGGTTGCACGCACGCTGGAAATCGAGGCCAATGCCGTGACGGACAATCCGCTTGTGCTCTCGGATAATTCGGTCGTCTCCGGCGGCAATTTCCATGCCGAGCCCGTTGCCTTCGCCGCCGACCAGATCGCGCTCGCTGTCTGCGAGATCGGTGCCATTGCCCAGCGCCGCATCGCGCTACTCGTCGATCCCGCGCTTTCGTACGGATTGCCGGCCTTCCTTGCCAAGAAGCCAGGGCTCAATTCCGGCCTGATGATTGCCGAAGTCACGTCCGCGGCGCTGATGAGCGAAAACAAGCAGATGTCGCACCCGGCTTCCGTCGATTCGACGCCGACATCGGCCAATCAGGAAGACCACGTCTCCATGGCCTGCCACGGCGCACGCCGGCTTCTGCCGATGACCGACAATCTCTTCGCCATCGTCGGCATCGAAGCGTTGACCGCAGCGCAAGGCGTCGAGCTTCGCGCGCCGCTTGCGACCAGCCCGGAACTGACCAAGGCGATCGCAGCGATCCGCAACGTCGTGCCCTCGCTCGAGGAGGATCGCTACATGGCAAACGACCTGAAGGCGGCCAGCATTCTCGTTGGCGGCGGTGCTCTCAACGCATCCGTTTCAAGCGGCATCCTGCCGGCTCTGGAGGTCTGACATGGCTGTTTTCGAGGTCAAGCAAGGCACGTCCCCCGTCATCCTCGGCTTTCCGCACACGGGCACCGATGTTCCCGCCGACATCTGGGAGCGTCTGAACGATACCGGCCGGCTGCTTGCCGATACCGACTGGCACATCCACCATCTCTATGATGGTCTGCTCGATAACCCGACCGTCGTGCGCGCCACCTTCCATCGCTATGTGCTGGACGCCAACCGCGATCCCGCCGGCACGAGCCTCTATCCCGGCCAGAACACGACCGGACTGATCCCCGAGACGGATTTCGACGGCAGGCCGATCTGGAAGACTGGGGCAGAACCAACCGAAGCCGATATCGCCGAACGACTGCGCACATACCATGCGCCCTACCATGCCGCCCTTGCGGCCGAGATCGAGCGGGTGAAAGCCATTCACGGTGTCGTCGTGCTCTACGACTGCCATTCCATCCGCTCGCACATTTCCTTCCTCTTCGACGGGAAGCTGCCGGATTTCAATATCGGCACGGATATGGGCAAGACCTGCGATCCGGCAATCGAACAGGCGACCGTCGCCATTGCCGCGGCTGCGACGGGTTATGACAGCATTCTGAACGGCCGCTTCAAGGGCGGCTGGACGACCCGCCATTACGGCAGGCCGGAAACCGGCGTTCACGCCATCCAGATGGAGCTCGCCCAATCAACGCATCTGACAACCGAAGCATCGCCCTTCGCCTATGACGACGCCAAGGCTGACAAGCTGCGCATCCATCTCAAATCTATCCTGACGCGGATCGAAGAGATCGCGCTCGGTCTGAAACGCTAAAACAAGGGAACATCATCATGACCGTAAACCCGCGCCACAATATCCGTGACATCCGCGCCCCACGCGGCGATCAGCTCAACGCCAAGAGCTGGATGACCGAAGCGCCGCTGCGCATGCTCATGAACAATCTCGACCCCGACGTCGCCGAAAACCCGCATGAGCTTGTCGTCTATGGCGGTATCGGCCGCGCCGCCCGCACCTGGGACGATTTCGACCGGATCACGGCAACGCTGAAGACGCTGAACGAAGACGAGACACTGCTCGTTCAGTCCGGTAAGCCGGTCGGCGTCTTCCGCACCCACAAGGATGCGCCGCGCGTCCTGATCGCCAATTCCAATCTCGTGCCGCACTGGGCGACCTGGGATCATTTCAACGAGCTCGACAAGAAGGGTCTTGCCATGTACGGCCAGATGACGGCCGGCTCGTGGATCTATATCGGCACGCAGGGCATCGTGCAGGGCACCTACGAGACCTTCGTCGAAGCCGGACGCCAGCACTATAATGGCAATCTTAGGGGTAAGTGGATCCTGACCGGCGGCCTTGGCGGCATGGGCGGCGCCCAGCCTCTGGCAGCCGTCATGGCCGGCGCCTGCTGCCTCGCCGTCGAATGCGACGAGACCCGCATCGATTTCCGCCTGCGCACCCGCTATGTCGACGAAAAGGCCCATACGCTGGACGAGGCGCTGGAAAAGATCGAGCGCTGGACCAAGGCTGGTGAAGCCAAGTCGGTCGGCCTTGTCGGCAATGCCGCGGAAATCTTTCCGGAATTGGTGCGTCGCATGAAGGCCGGCGGCCCGCGCCCCGATATCGTCACCGACCAGACCTCGGCGCATGACCCGCGCAACGGCTACCTGCCGGTTGGCTGGACCGTTGCCGAAGCCAAGGCCAAGCGCGAGAGCGATCCGAAGGCGGTCGAAGCTGCAGCCCGCGCCTCGATGAAGGCCCATGTCGAGGCCATGGTCGCCTTCTGGGACGCTGGCGTTCCCACGCTCGACTACGGCAACAACATTCGCCAGGTCGCCAAGGACGAGGGTCTTGAAAACGCCTTCGCGTTCCCGGGCTTCGTGCCGGCCTATATCCGCCCGCTCTTCTGCCGCGGCATCGGCCCGTTCCGCTGGGCGGCCCTCTCGGGTGATCCCGAAGATATCTACAAGACCGATGCCAAGGTGAAGGAACTGCTGCCCGATAACAAGCACCTGCACAACTGGCTCGACATGGCGAGGGAGCGCATTGCCTTCCAGGGCCTGCCGGCCCGCATCTGCTGGGTCGGCCTCGGCGACCGTCATCGCCTCGGCCTCGCCTTCAACGAGATGGTCAGGAACGGCGAGCTGAAGGCCCCTGTCGTCATCGGCCGCGACCACCTCGATTCCGGTTCCGTCGCCTCGCCGAACCGCGAAACAGAAGCGATGAAGGACGGCTCGGATGCCGTCTCCGACTGGCCGCTTCTGAACGCGCTGCTCAACACCGCGTCGGGCGCCACCTGGGTATCGCTGCATCACGGCGGCGGCGTCGGCATGGGCTTCTCGCAGCATTCCGGCATGGTCATTTGCGCTGACGGTACTGACGATGCGGCACGCCGCCTCGGAAATGTTCTCTGGAACGATCCGGCGACCGGTGTCATGCGCCATGCGGATGCCGGCTACGACATCGCCATCGACTGCGCCAAGGAAAAGGGCCTGCGCCTGCCCGGCATCCTCGGGAACTGAACCATGAAGATCCTGCGCTCTGCCGATCACAAGCGCATGCCGTGGAAGAACGGGGGCGGCGAAACGGTGGAAATCGCCATTTCGCCCCAGGGCGCAGGACTTGCCGATTTCGATTGGCGGGTCAGCATGGCGACGGTCGGCTCCGACGGCCCTTTCTCAATCTTTCCCGGGATCGACCGCACGCTGTCGATCCTGGAAGGTAATGGTTTGCGGCTCCTGATCGAGGGGCGCGATCCGGTGGTCCTGACACGGGAAAGCGATCCGCTTGCCTTTGCTGCAGATATTGCGGTCTCGGCTACGCTGCCTGATGGAGCGATCACCGACCTGAATGTCATGACCCGACGCAGCACGCTCCGGCACGCTGTTGCGCGGATCGAGATCGATGGTGAGAAACGGCAGGAGTTTACGCGAGGGAGCTTCATGCTCTTCTGCGTCAGCGGAACCGTGACTGTTGACGCAGGTCCGGAGAGGATCGAGCTTGGCGCCGGTGATGCGTTGTTATTCGAGGACGGCGGAAGCGATGGGCTCAGCCTCGACGGCCGGGCGCTTTGCTACGCCATTTCAATCGGCCGGGCGGAAAAGCAATGACACCTTCCGGCAATAGGGCCCTTTCGCGACAGGTTCCATATACAACTGGATCACTCCTCGAACATTTTGCCGCTACGCGTTTCCAGCCTGTAGCGATGTCCGGGATAGACGAGACGCGCGGTCGAAACCACCTGACGGGCCGACCAGGTGCGACGGCGAATGGCGAGGCACGGTTCGCTCTGCAGGATTGTCAACAGCTTGCATTCCCAGGCGCGCGGTATCACAGCCTCGACGATATGCTCCGATGCACTGAGCGGCGCCGCCGCCGTCAGATAGGCATTGGGCGTCAAGGTCGAAAAGTCCTGCGCCAGATAGTCGGGCGCCGCTCCCGGATTGACGAAGCGGTCCTCGATCTGCACGGGCACGCCGTTCTCGCTGTGGACGATCAGCGAGTGAAAAACCGGCGCGCCGATATCGAGTTCGAGCGCATCGGCAACCTCCGGAGAAGCCGTCTCTTCGGCCAAAACGATGACTGTCGCTTCATGTGTGTGGCCACGCTCGGCGATCTCGTCGGCGATATTGCGCACCTCGAAGAGCGCCGAATAGCCCTTGCGTTCCGCAACGAAGGAACCGACGCCCTGGATGCGGAGGAGTTCGCCTTCGTTCGCCAGTTCCCGGAGCGCTCGGTTGGCGGTCATCTTGCTGACGCCGAGCTCCACCACCAGCTCGTTTTCCGAGGGCACGCGGTGTCTCGGCGGCCATTCGCCGCTGCGGATCCGGTCGAGAATGACCTGCTTGACGCCGGCATAAAGCGGGCCACCGTCATTTTCCGCCAGTTCACGCTTCATCTCGCCGGAACGCTTCATTGCCTATTCCCTTTGCACCGGTGGAATCTGCCTTCTAAATCGACTTTCCACTTGCATAACACAAAATATCTCATATGGTACCCTATACAACCTGCCGATCAAAAAATAGCAGGCAAGCCGGCGAAGATCGGCATTCATACCGCAAGGTCTGTCCAATCTCAGAGGAGATCACATCAATGAAGTTCAGCACGATTCTTCTTTCCTGCGCGATGACGGCAGCGGCCTTTGCCGCGCCTGCCTCTGCCAAGGACTGGACGAAGGCGACCATCACGCTCGAAGGCGCCTACGCTCCCTGGAACCTCACCAATGCCGACGGCACGCTTGGCGGCTTCGAACCGGAACTTGCCAAGGTTCTGTGCGAACGCGCCAAGATCGAGTGCACACTGGTTGCCTCCGACTGGGATGGCATGATCCCTGCGCTGAATGCCGGCAAGTTCGATGTCATCATGGATGCACTGTCGATTACCGAAGAGCGCAAGCAGGTCATCGATTTCACCGTTCCCTATGCAGCAACGCCAGCAGCCTTCGCGACCGCCAAGGATAGCCCGCTTGCCAATGCTGCCGGCACCGGCGCAATTATCAAGATGACACCTGGCCAGACCGGCGTGAAGGAAATCGACGCGCTCAAGGAAGTCTTCAAGGGCAAGACGATCGGTATTCAGGCGGCGACCGTCTATGCCAAGTTCGTCTATGACAATTTCGGCAGCATCGCCGAGATCCGCGAATACAAAACGGGCGCCGACCGCGACCTCGACCTGCAGAACGGCCGCATCGACCTCGGCTTCGACGACGCCGTCTATTTCGCCAACGCCTTTGCATCCGCCAACGACACGCTCGCCTTCACCGGCCCTGAAATCGTCGGCTCGATCTGGGGCGAAGGCGAAGGCCTCGGTATCCGCAAGGCCGATACGGACCTGCGTGACAAGTTCAGCGAAGCGATCAAGTCCGCACTCGCCGACGGCACGGTCAAGAACCTCTCGATGAAATGGTTCAAGGTCGACGTCAGCCCGCAGAACTGAGCTTTCGACGCAAAGCCGCGTTCCGTGGTCTCCGCTTTCTGATCGGGGACCACGTGCTATTCTGACCGCCCGTCATCACGACGAAGACAGCGCTGGGAAGGCCCATGGCGACACTCGAACTCATCGGATTCGGTTCAACCGGGTGGGGAGCGTTTTTGCTTCTCGGCCTGTTGCTGACACTAAGTGTCACCGCCACGGCGCTGGCCATCGGTGCCGTGCTCGGCGCGATCATCGCCGGGGCGAAGCTCTCCGGAAATTTCATCCTCGTCGCGATCGGCCATATCTACACAACCGTCTTCCGCGGTGTGCCTGAATTGCTGATTATCTACCTGATCTATTTCGGCGGCTCTACGGCGATCACCGCCATCGGCCAGTCCATGGGCTATGAGGGCTTCCTCGGCCTGCCGTCCTTTGCTGCCGGTGCGCTTGCCGTCGGCATCATCTCCGGCGCCTACCAGGCGGAAGTCTATCGCGGCGCCTATCTTGCCATTTCCAAGGGCGAGCTCGAGGCTGCCTCGGCAATCGGCATGCATCGCGGGTTACGCTTCCGCCGCATCGTCATTCCACAAGTCCTGCGCTTTGCCATTCCCGGCCTTGGCAATGTCTGGCAGCTCAGCCTGAAGGATTCCGCGCTGATTTCCGTCACCGGCCTTGCCGAGCTGATGCGTTCGAGCCAGGTCGCGGCCGGTTCGACCCGACAATATTTCCTGTTCTACATTGTCGGCGGCGCTCTCTACCTGATCCTCACCAGCCTGTCGGACCGCGTCTTCAACGGCGCCGAGCGCAAGGCCAATCGCAGCATGCCGGCTTCGGCCATGGGCCAGGCTTAGGGAGGACCAAATGGATATCGCCTTCCTTTCCAGCACTATGGTCACGCTCCTCAAGGCTGTGCCGACGACGCTGATCCTGTTCTTCCTGTCGATCTTCTTCGGCGGGCTGCTCGCGCTCGTCATCGTTTCCATGCGTGTCAGCGGCAATCCGATCCTATCAGGCTTCGCCAAGGGCTATATTTTCGTCTTCCGCGGCTCGCCGCTGTTGATCCAGATGTTCCTGGTCTTTTACGGTCTCGGTCAGTTCGGAGTCATCCGCTACTCCTTCCTCTGGCCCTTTCTGCGTGAGCCAATGGTCTGCGCGGTGCTGTCGCTCGCACTCTGCACCGCCGGCTATTCCGCCGAGATCTTCCGTGGCGGCATCCGCGCCGTCTCGCCGAAGGAAATCGAGGCGGCCCGCGCCATCGGCATGTCCGGCTTCCTGATGGTGCGCCGCATCCTGGCGCCGATCGCCTTCCGACATGCGCTGCCGGCCTATTCGACCGAAATCGTCCTGATGATGAAATCGACTGCACTTGCCAGCCTGGTGACGGTCTGGGAAGTGACGGGCGTGGCGCAGCGGCTGATCTCGCAGACCTACCGGACGATGGAAGTGTTCCTCTGCGCGGCCATCATCTACCTTGTTTTGAATTTCATCATCCTGCAGGCCATGGCCCTGCTGGAATATTGGCTTTCCCGTCATCGCCGCGCCATTCCGCCGGCCTTGAAGGCCTGAACCCGACTGAACGTGATTGGAGCTTCCATGCCCGGCGTAACCCGACTTTCGGTCCGCAATATCAGAAAGAGCTTCGGCACCCATGAGGTGCTGCGCGGCATATCGCTCGACGCTCAGGACGGTGACGTGATTTCGTTGCTCGGCGCCTCCGGCTCCGGCAAATCCACCTTCCTGCGCTGCATCAACCTGCTGGAGATCGCATCCGATGGTGAGATCTGGGTCGACGGCGAACATATCGAGATGATCCACAAGAACGGCAAGACGAAGCCGGCGAGCCAGAAGCAGGTCGATCACATCCGCTCCGAACTCGGTATGGTCTTCCAGTCCTTCAATCTGTGGTCCCACATGACCATCCTGCAGAATGTCATCGAAGGGCCGGTCCATGTCTTGAAGCGGCCGCGGGCCGAATGCATTGCCGAAGCCGAAGCGCTGCTCGAAAAGGTCGGAATTGCCGACAAGCGCCATGCCTACCCTGCACATCTTTCCGGCGGCCAGCAGCAGCGTGCAGCAATTGCCCGCTCGCTCGCCATGAAGCCGAAGGTGATGCTTTTCGACGAACCGACCTCGGCGCTCGATCCGGAACTGGTGGGTGAAGTCCTGCGCGTCATGCGCGCGCTTGCCGAAGAGGGCATGACCATGCTCGTCGTCACCCACGAAATGAGCTTTGCCCGCAATGTGTCGAACCGCGTGGTCTTCATGCGCGAAGGGCTGGTCGAAAGCAGCGGCACGCCGGACGAAATGTTCGGCGGCGGCGCATCACCGGCCTTCCGCCAGTTCATCGGCCATTTCGGAAACGGCCAATGATCATCACCATCGATAAAGTTGTCGGCTGGCGCGATATTGCACGCGTGGCCGAAGGGGAAACGCTTGTCCTATCGCAAGCGGCCTGGGATCGTGTCGCGCATGCGAGCCGCATCGTCGAGCGCATCGTCGAGAGCGGCGTCAGGGCCTATGGCATCAATACCGGTGTTGGCGCGCTTTCGGACACCGTGGTTGACCGGGCCTCACAGAGCCGGCTGTCACGCAATATCATTCTCAGCCATGCTGTTGGCGTCGGAGAATTGCTGGCACCGCGCGAGGTGCGCGCCATCATCGCCGCACAGATTGCCAATTTTGCCCACGGGCATTCCGGCGTGCGCCCCGAAATCGTCCGCCATCTCGCCGCTTTTCTCGAAAAAGGCTGCATACCCGACGTTCCCTCCAAGGGTTCGGCGGGCTACCTCACCCATAATGCCCACAACGCGCTGGTGCTGATCGGCGAAGGCAGCGCCCGCGTCAAGGGCAGCCCTATGAGCGGCCGCGATGCGCTTGCCGCCATAGGCCTCCAGCCGTTGGTGCTCGGTGCCAAGGAGGGCCTGAGCCTCGTCAACGGCACGGCCTGTGCGACCGGGCTCGCAAGCGTTGCGCTCGCACGTGCCGAGCGGCTGCTCGACTGGGCCGATGCGATCGCAGCACTGACGCTTGAAGCGGCCGGCTGCCAGGTGGCGGCCTTCGATGCAACTGTTCTCGCCCTGCGCCCCTCCAGGGGCATCGCCAGCGTCGGCGCTTCGCTGCGCGCCCGACTTGCCGGCAGCGGGCTGATATCAGCTGCGACAGGCAAACGAACGCAGGACGCCCTCAGCCTGCGCTCGATCCCGCATGCTCATGGCGCTGCGCGCGATGTCTTTGATGCCTCGGCCCTCGTTGTCGATCGAGAACTTGCCTCCGTCACCGACAATCCCGCCATATCGGGCACGCCCGAAAAGCCGATCGTATCCTCCGAGGCACATGCCGTAGCCCCTGCCCTCGCACTGGCTGCCGATGGCCTTGCTACGGCATTCGCACAGATTTCCGTGATGAGCGAGCGGCGCATGGACCGCCTCGTCAATCCGTTGGTGAGCGGCCTGCCGCCCTTCCTCGCAAGCGATGCCGGCAGCAATTCCGGCTTCATGATCGCGCAATATACGGCAGCAGCCCTTGCCAACGAGAACCGGCGGCTCGCCGCACCGGCTTCCACTGATGGCGGCGTCACATCGGGCCTCCAGGAGGATTTCCTGGCGCATCCGACGGCCGCCGCCAATAAGCTTCTCGCGCTGATCGACAATGCCGAATACATTCTGGCGATCGAATTGATGGCGGCTGCACAGGCGCACGAATTCCTTGTCGGCACCGCATCGCGGGCAGCGGGAACGGATGCAATCTATAAAGCGGTGCGCGCCATCGTCCCTGCCTATGCCGATGATCGGCCTCTTTCACGTGACATCGAGGCCCTGCGCGGGTTTCTGCGCGAGGCCGCTGCACCGGCAATTCCCTGAGGAGACTTCATGAACGCCAGCTTCGACGTCGCCGTTATCGGCCTCGGCGCCATGGGGAGTGCTGCGCTCGCCTTTCTTGCGGATCGCGGTGTCAAGGCGATTGGTTTTGACGCGTATTTCCCCGCCCATGCGTTGAGTTCGTCGCATGGTGACAGCCGCCTTATCCGGCTCGGTTATTTCGAAGATCCTTCCTATGTGCCGCTGCTCAAACGCGCCTATCAGAACTGGCGATCGCTGGAAGCGCGGCTGCGCACCGATATCCTGACGATCACGGGCGTGCTGCAGATCGGCGCCCCCGACGGCAAGGTCGTCGGCGGTACGCGTGCCTCCTGCGAGCTGCACGGGCTTGCCCATGAGGCGCTGGACAAGGCGGAAATGGCGCGGCGCTTTCCAGCCTTCCAGCTAGATGACCACGAGATCGGCCTGCTTGATCCGCAGGGCGGCTATCTTCGCCCCGAAGCCGCAGTCATGGGCTATCTGAAGCTCGCCGCAGAGGGTGGCGCGGTTCTGCACTTCGGTGAGAAGATCACGGCAATCGAGCCCGATGACGCCGGCGTGACAATCATCTCCGAGACCGGACAGTATCGGGCAAGAAAGATCGTGGTGGCGACCGGCTCGTGGATTGCCGAACTCGTGCCGCAGCTCAGGCGGGCAGCCGTACCGATCCGTCAGGTGGTCGCCTGGTATCAGCCGCAGGATGGTTTTGCCACTCAGCCGCAGAGGATGCCCTGCTTCCTGCGGGATGAAGGTGCGGAGGGCTCCTATTTCGGTTTCCCGGCCATCGGGGTTGACGGCGTGAAGATCGGCAAACACGCACATTTCCGCGAACCGATCGATCCCGACCAGCCGAACCCGCCGGTCAATGACGCCGACAGGGCCCTGCTTGACGGATTTATCGGAAAGCGGGTTCCGGGCGCGGCCGGCCTTCGCGTGAAGGCAACGACCTGCCGTTATACGATGCTGCCGAGCGAGGATTTTCTTCTCGACCACATGCCCGGCGAAAAGAACGTTGTCGTTGCCTCGCCCTGCTCCGGCCACGGCTTCAAGTTCACGAGCGTCATCGGCGAAATCCTCGCGGATCTTGCCATCGATGGGCAGACCGACCTCCCGATCAACGCCTTTTCCTTTGCAAAGATCTGAATACCAGCTCCTGCGACCCTCGGAAGCTGGTGATGATCACGTCAGTTCGGGACAGCGCGTAGGTGCGGCCTATCGGCAATTTCCCGCTTCTCGCGGATGAGGTTGAGGAAAGCCCGCTCATCCAGGTTCTCGGCATCAAGCCCTTCCCAGTCGAGCGCCGTCTGCATGAGCGCCATGTCCATCAGCCGCACGAGATCCATGAGCTCCAACGATGAGGCGCTCTTTCTCGCCGCAGAAATGAGACGGAAAAGTCGCAGAAATCCCACCGGACCATTGCTGTCATTCATATCAGAAATTCCATCGGCCATCGCCTTGATTTGCCTCCGAGCCTGGCGAAAGTTTCGCGATCGAGCAGGTCCGCCTGCATCGATCTGGAAACGGAATGTTGAATCGGATCTTGCCCGCCACGAAAACGCTAACACACCCTATGAGTTGCGTAAACGAAATGCTTTGTGCGATCTCTGATAGATAAGCGATAGCATTTCCCGATTTCCGAAGTAAATCTACACACCTTATAAGTAGCATATCGAAAGTTGCGACTAGAATTAGCGATCGCGACCACCAAACGGCGACCGGCGCACCGATAAGCTGCGATTCTTCAACAATTGCCCGTAATCCCAGATTAAGTATATTGTTGCGCCTCCACTAATACGCGAGACGGTCGTGAACAAACCCTTCCCTCCTCTTCCATTCGGCAGCGAACGTGCCGATCTGGATAAATCGCCACTCGAAATCAGGGGTCTGCTTTCGCAGCCAATCTGGCGCGAGCTCAGAACCTTTCTCGCCGTTGCCAAAAGCCCTTCCTTTGCCCAGGCAGCTGAGCTGCTCGGCACGAGTGCGCCGACGGTCAGCCGCGACGTGAAGCGCCTCCAGGACCAGATCGGCTCACAGCTCGTCATCTCGACCTTTTCCGGCGTCACGCTGACGGAAACCGGGCGCAAGCTCGCCATCCAGGTTGCAGAGCTTGATTTCCAGCTGTTTGCCCTTTCCAACGACCTGAAGGACGAGATGGACGCCGTTACCGGACGGGTTGCCGTCAGCGTAACATCCGGCCTCGCCGTCGCGATCGTCGGTCCCGCCGTGCCCCGTCTGAACGACAACTATCCCCGGCTTAACCTCGACATTCGGGAACAGGTGTCGCTCGTCAACTTCGAGAAGAACCAGGCCGACCTGATGATCTCGCTCTCGCCGATTTCGCGGGCGGATGTCGATTGCGTCGAGATTGGCACTCTTCATCTCGTTCCGATTGCCAGCCGTGATTATCTGAAGAAATCCGGGGTTCCGCAGCGCCAGTTCGTTTCCCAGCATGTCTACGTGCAGTGCAACTATTATGCTTCCGAACGCGAGATCTGGGATGGCTGGCGCCGCCTTGTCGAAGCTGGCCACCAGACGCACAATTGCGAAAATTCGCTCGCCTATTTTGCTCTCGTCCGTAACGGCGCCGGCGTGGGGTTGCTCGGCAATTACGTGCTTGCAGATCCTGAACTCGTGCCGCTTGACCTCGGCGTGCATGTCGCCCTGCCCATCTATCTGATCTCGGTTGCCAATCGACGGCAATCGAGGCCGGTGGCCGCCGTCTATGACTGGATTGTCGATATCTTCAGGAGCAATCCGTCGTTCAGCACCGGCCTGACCTTCCCGTCCGGGCAGCATGAGCAGGAAGAAAGCCTGCGCAAGATGCTCGAAGCTATCGCCCCTCCGCCGCCTTCACAATTTGGCTGAGCTCTTCCGAAATCGAAAGATAGGCATTCGCGACGTCCTCCAGGAAGCCGGCCAGCTCAATCGGCTGTACGGTCGGATCATTGACGAGACGACGCACCATTTCGGTGTGGAGTTTCGTGCGCGTCAGGATTTCTTCCTGTAGCGCAGCCGTTGCGGACCTGTCGCCCGCATTGCCAAATCCTGCCATTGTCATGCTGTCTCAAACGAACTTGGGGCGTCCCATTGACCTTCGACGCGCAACAGCAGGGCGCTGCTGCTTTCCATGGTAATCGGATCAGATGATGCGGGGATCGTGCCGACAACGGTCAGATAGGGCTCCGGATGGCCGGCGATTTCCACCGGCGGGCTGTCGACGATCTCCAGGTCGAAGAGGATGGTCCATAACCGCGCAAGACGCTGCTCCGCCTGGGTCAGAACCTTCGTATAGCCCTTGCGCGCCACATGATCGAAGGTCATCTGAATGCAACGCTTAACCGTAAAAGGGTGTCGGTACTTTTCGCGGAAGCAGGTTCGTTCATACTTGGCAAAATCAGCGAACCAGCGGATGCGAAGCGAACCAACCGGCTCTTCGCCATCATAAAAGACGAAATGCGTGGCCTGATGATCATTGCCATCGAAGATGAAGGAGGGCGAGATACCGTGCTCATGGACAAAGCAGATGCTTCTCAAGATCATCGCATCCCGAACATGATCCGGAGTCGTTGCGACTTGGCATCGAAGATTAGGATATTTGTTCACCATCGGTCCGCCTCTTTGTCTGTACAACCCACTTCAACCGCAGAACGCGTGCTGCGCGAAGGACGAAGATTTCAGGGGGGATTTCAAATATGACGGACCCTGCCAGTCCGATGGCAACCATTATCGCGCTCTGTGCGGAAGGGGCACGCCGGTTTGGCGACGACCCGCGGGCCATTGCGAGCTTCGTCGAAAATGAGATTGCGCGGCTTTCCGAAACAGAACAACGGCAACTCAAAGAACAACTGACGCTTTTGACAGATGGAGGTGGACCTCAAAAGCCGATCATGTAAAGAGAGCCCGAAAGACCTGCAGTCGACGGAAGTATTCTCAAGGACAGGTATGAAAGATCAGGAACTGAATTTGGCGATCGGCCAAAGATTACGCTCGGTGCGCGCCGCTCGCGGCGTCACGCAGAGCGAACTCGCCGCGCATATCGGCGTCGCGTTTCAGCAGATCCAGAAATACGAGAATGGTACAAACCGACTGTCCGTCGCGGTCATGTTGCGGTTATGCGACTTCATGAAGGTGGATGCCGGTTGGTTCGTCAACGGCGTCGAAACGGAGGCGGGCGCTGGCGTCGAGGACGAGGCAGCCCATCTCGTCGAAGAAATCGGACGGATCTCCGATGTGAAGATCCGACGCAATCTGACGATGCTGGTCCACTCCCTGGCCGCCAGCGATGTGGCAAACTGACCGGCATCAAGCGGCCTGACCAAGGTCAATTCATTTGCCGCCGGTGCGACGCCCACCTGACAGGGCGCCGCCCGTTTTGGCCTCACCGGAAGCTGCGGGGCCTCCGGCACTCCCGGCAGGCTCAGGCGGCGTTCGGATAACGTGCTGCGTACCAGCTCTTGAACAGGCGATACTGGTTTTCAAGATGACGGCGCTGCGAGTTGCTCAGCTTGTCGGTCTCGTTGAAGTGCAGCGTGTATTCCTTCTCGCCATTCAGCACCATCAGATACTTGTAGTGCAGCACGAGATCCGGACCTTCGTCATAGGTCGACAGAACCGTCAGCGCCTCTTCGAGCTCGCGGGCGGCGCTGCGAGCCACTGCGTCACCCTTGGCGGCCTTCTCGCAAAGCGAAACGAGGTGCAGGACTTCCTTCGGCAGCGCGTTGCCGATGCCGGTGATGGCGCCGCCTGCGCCGCAATTGACGAAACCATGATAAACGCCGGTATCGACACCGACCATCAGCGTCAGCGCATCATCGCCCGACGTGATGTTTTCGGCCGCATATGTCATGTCGCTCTTGCCGCCGAACTCCTTGAAACCGACGAGGTTCGAGAAGCGCGAGCGCAGATCGAAAAACAGATCGGCGCGCGTTGCAAAGCCGTAATAGGGGCTATTGTAGATGACTGCCGGAAGGCCCTTCGCAGCCTCCAGGATCGCCGAAAAATGATCCCGCTGGGCCGAAACGGACGAGCCACGCGACAGGACGCGCGGAATGACCATCAATCCCTTGGCACCGACCGCCGCGGCATGGGCGGCATGGGCTGCGGCTGACTTGGTATTGACGGCACCGGTGCCGACAATGACGGGAACGCCCGCCTCGACGAGGCGCTTGACACCCTCCTGGCGTTGTTCGTCCGTCAGCAGCGGCCAGTCGCCCATTGAGCCGCAATAGACGACGGCAGACATGCCGAGGTCGATCAATTCCTTGCCCTTGCGGGCGAGTGCGTCGAAGTCAGGAGTACGGTCATCCTTGCAGGGCGTCATCAGCGCCGGGATGCAGCCTTGGAATACGGAACCAGTCATTGTCAATCTCTCGTTCTCTGGAAACTCCCCAATGGTGGGTTGAGAACGGATTTAACAGTTTGCCGACTTCTTGTCGACAAGAAAAATACAAACAAGAATTTTCATAACCATGACCTGGGTCGGTTCCGACGGCGGGGAAATAATCGGAAGGGAGCGGCTAGAGCGCCAGGCCGGCATTGTGGCGGGAATCGGCGGTAATGTAGGAGCGAATCTGCCGGACGATCTGGTCGGCATGGGCAGATGCGAGACTATCAGCAAGCGCCAGGTCGCGCTTGATGATCGCCTGGATCATCTCCTCGTGCTCGCCGACATACTGGCGCGGCAGGACATCGTTGAAGGAAGAATAGTAGAGCCTGAGAATGCGACGTCCTTCGTCCAGCAGCCGGGTGAAGAGTTCGACGTAATAGCGGTTGCGGCCGGCCTGCGCGATCGCGATATGGAAGTCGCGATTGGTCGAAATCATGCCGAGGACATCGCGGTCGGTGACCGCAATCTCGAAGGCCTTCTGTTGAACGCGGATGACGGCGATATCACCTTCGGAGTGGTTGGCGGCTGCAAGCCGCGTCGTCACCCGATACATCAGCGTCAGCGCATCGAAAAATTCCGGCAGGCCGAGAAAATCGATGTTCGAGACGATCGTCGCGCGGTTGGTGAGCGTCGTGATCAGGCCTTCGGCGGCAAGCCGTACGAGTGCCTCGCGGATCGGCGTTCGCGATAGCGCAAACCGATCGGACAATTGCTGTTCGTCGATCGGGCTGCCCGGCGGCAGCTTCAACTCGATGATCTCGTTTCGAAGCGTCTCGTAAACCGTCGATACGCCGGAGCCGCGCCGGTGCGTTTGCAGTTTTTCGATCTCGTCCACGCTTCGGTCTTCCTTTCAAGCAGCCGAGTTTATACCCGTCTACTAGCGAATCCGTCAGGCGACTTCAAACACTATATACTTTCTGTCGGCAGACGGAATTTTGAATGTTCCTTTGCCGGACTGAGGTGTCAGCACCTAGTCCTGCTTGCCCGGCTTGCTGACGCGAAGAGCGTCGCTCAATTCCATGCGGGCTGTGCCGATCAATTGCTCCATCGCAAAGCGCGCCGCATCTGGCCGGCGCATGCGGATCGCATCGAGCACGTCCTGGTGCCGGGCGATGGCGTAGTCGTGGCTCTGGCTTGCCCGGTTCGTCAGGCGGAAGCTTGCAAGCAGGGCGGCGCGGATGGCGGTGGCGAACTGGCGGAAGACCCAGTTGCCGCTCGCATTGATGATGGCGGTATGAAATTCGAGGTCGGCCTGGCTCCAGGCCTCATTATCGCGGGCGTTGGCCGCCACCATGTCCTCGAAGGCTGCGGCGATCTGGGCGAGCTGCTTGGCTGTGGCGTTCGCAGCCGCCTGTGCGGCAGCCGCGGGCTCCAGCAACTGGCGAGCGTCGAGCAGGGAATCGTAGAAACCGCGGTCATCGCTGAATTCGAGCGTTGCATCGAGGACCAACGGATCGAGATAGTTCCAGTTCTCGCGCGGCAGCACGCTGGTGCCGGCACGAGTGCGCGAGCGGACCATGCCGAGCGCCGAGAGATATTGCATGGCCTCGCGCAGGCTGGTGCGGCTGACACCATAGACCTCGGAGAGCTCAGCTTCATTCGGCAACAACGATCCTTCGGCAATATCGCCCGACACGATCTGGCCGATGAGCTTCTTCAAAAGCTCCTCGCGCACCGTGCGACGTCCCTGTTCGGGCTTGGCCACCGCACTTCCCGTTCGCAGAAGTCCCGATCGCGTGCTCATAACGTCCCCCATACCGCTGGTCTTGTTGTCACCATGAGCAGCGTCATGCTTTCTCATCAATGGACAACCTCAGGCTCAGCAGGCTTCTCCCAAGAAATCCGATCATCACGCACGGCTGCCGCGCCCGGCAGCCGACGAGCGCATATTGTCGAGCAGGACAGCGATCAGCAGAATAAGACCGCGTACCACATATTGATAGAAGGCCTGAATGTTGAGCAGGTTCATGACGTTTTCGGCAATGCCCATGATCAGCACGCCGACGATCACGCCGGTCATCGCCGCCCGTCCGCCGGCAAGCGACACGCCGCCGAGCACGCAGGCCGAGATGACGGAAAGCTCAAGCCCGGTGGCCGCATTCGGCTGGCCGGAGGTGATGCGCGATGCGAGCAGGATGCCGGCGATGGCGCAGACGAGACCCTGCAGCGCGAAGATCCAGATACGCATATTGACGACATTGACGCCGGCAAGGCGCGAAGCTTCCGGATTGCCGCCGATCGCCAGCGTGTTCTTGCCGAAGACGGTGCGGTTCAGCACGAAGCCGAAGACGATGAAGAGCAGGATCATGATCCAGATCGGAGTCGGCACCGTCAGGAAACGCGACAACGCCAGCTGGTAGAAGGCCGGATCATTGATGCCGACGGCGCGCCCATCGGACGCGATCAGCGCGAGGCCGCGAACGATCTGCATGGTGGCGAGCGTGGTGATCAGCGCGTTGATGCGGAAGCGGGCGATGACCACGCCATTGACGAAACCGACGATGCTGCCGCAGATCAGGGCTGCCAGCAGGCCGAGCGGAATGGAGCCGGTCGAGTTCGACACCATCACGGCGATCATGCCCGAAAAGGCGACAGTGGAGCCGACCGAGAGGTCGAAGTCGCGCGAGGCAAGGCAGAACATCATGGTGCAGGCGACGATGCCGATCGTCACCACGGACTGCAGGAGGCCCAGCATATTGCGTTCGGTCAGGAAGCTCGGCACGGTCAGCGAGACGATCACGAAGGCGATCGCGAAGATCACCACCAGACCCTGTTCGCCGAGAAGGATTTTTTTCAACGCGTTCATGACTGCTCTTCCTGAGATTAAATTGTGCCGGCGGCATTCTTGTCGGGCAGCGCCGCGGTCAGAATGCTGCGTTCGTCGAAATCGGCGCGCGCCACATTGGCGGCGACGCGGCCTTGGCACATGACCATGATGCGATCTGAAATGCCCATCACTTCAGGCAGTTCGCTGGAAATGACGACGATCGCCATGCCGCCGGCGGCGAGTTCGTAGAGGATTTCATAGATTTCCGACTTGGCGCCGACATCGATCCCGCGCGTCGGCTCGTCGATAACGAGCACCTTGACGCCCTGTTCGGAGAGCCAGCGGCCGAGGATGACCTTCTGCTGGTTGCCGCCCGAGAGATTGATGATGTCCTGCTTGCGCGAGGGTGTGCGCACCCGAAGCTTGGCAATGAACTGCTCGGCGACCGAGGCTTCCTTCCTTGGGTTCAAGACGCCGAAGGGCGAGAAGTGGCGACGCGAGGAGATGGCGATATTCTCCTCGATCGACCGGCCCTGAATGATGCCGTCGAATTTGCGATCCTCCGGGCAGAGCACCATGCCGGCGCTGATCGCCGCCTTCGGGTTGTTGGGGGAAACAGCCACGCCGTCGATTGTGACGCTGCCTTGATGGCGATGGTCGGCACCATAGAGCAGCCGCGCCATCTCGCTTCGACCCGCACCGATCAGGCCGAAGAAGCCGAGAATTTCGCCCTTGCGGACGGAGAAGCTGATGGGTGTGCGAAGCTTGGAGCCCGAGAGGGCCTTGACCTCGAGGCGCACCTCGCCAAGCGGCCGCTCGCGCCAGCCCCAGATGTTGCTGATCTCGCGCCCGACCATTTCGGCAATGATCTGCTCGCGCGTCGTCTCGGCGACTTTGAGATGATGGGCGGCGAGCTTGCCGTCGCGCAACACCGTCAGGCTGTCGCAGAGACGGAAGATCTCGTCCAGGCGATGGGAGACGTAAAGGATGACCGTGCCCTTGGCCTTGAGCTTGCCGATCAACGTGAAGAGAATTTCGCTTTCGCGCGAGGAGAGCGACGAGGTCGGCTCGTCGAGCGCGATCACCCGCGCATCGAGCATCACGGCCTTGGCGATCTCGACCATCTGGCGGGCGCCGATCGAAAGAGACGACACTTTTGCGGAAGGGTCGACATCGATGCCGATCTCGTCGAGCCTGGCGCGCACCGTCTCGATCAGTGTCTTGCCGTTGATGACACCGGCCTTGCCGGGAAAACGGCCGAGCCAGAGGTTTTCGGCAACCGTCAGCTCTGGAACGAGCTGCAGCTCCTGATGGATGACGATGACGCCGGCATGGAAGGCATCGCGGACGGAGCTGTATTTCTGCTCGACGCCATCGATGAGAATGCTGCCTTCATCAGCCGACTGGTCGCCGGAGAGCACGCGGATCAGAGTGGATTTTCCGGCACCGTTTTCGCCCATCAGCCCGTGCACGGCGCCCTTTTCGACACCGAAGGAGACGTTGGACAGAGCCTGGACGCCCGGATAGCCCTTGGAAATGGAATTGAATTCGAGGAAGGCCATCATCGCTCCGTCGAGAATAGGCCCGGCGACGGATAGTGCCGCCGGGATGAAATCATCGGAGGATGATTATTCGATGCCGAGGTCCTTGCGAACCTTTTCGTAGTCGCCACGCAGAGCGAGGGAACCCGAGGTCAGCGTGACCTTTTCCGGCTCCTTGCCGTTGGCGATCCAGTCATACATGTTGAGTGCGGTTTCATAGCCGTGACGCTTCGGCGAGATGATGACCGTGCCGAAGAAGCCGGTTGCGGACGGCTTCTTGAACTCGTTGATCGCCGATTCCGCACCGCCGATGCCGACGCCGATCATGTTGTCGGCGGGAATGCCGACCGATTCCGATGCGCGCACGGCGCCGAGAACCGCTTCATCGTTGAGGCCGAAGGCGATCCAATACTTCACGTCGGCATGCTTGTTGAGAACGGTGGTTGCAGCGTTGAGCGCTGCTTCCGTATCCGTCTTTGCCTGCGGCGCGTCATAGATGTTTTCGGCCGGGAAGCCTGCAGCCTTCAGGACCGAGATGGCGCCTTCGACGCGGTCGACGGCGGTCGGCAGCTGATCGTAGGAAACGCGGATCGCGCCGACATTCTTCATGTCCCAGCCGCGCTTCTTCATTTCATCGACGATCGCCTGGCCCACGCCTTCGCCGATCTTGGTGGCGGAAATGCCCATATGCGGCACGTCTTCCAGCGGCTTGCCATCGGCGCCGACCAGGCGGTCGTCGACCGTCATCAGCTTGAGCTGGTTGGCGGCAGCCTTGGCGACGATGCCGGGGCCGAGCTTGACGTCAGGCGTGCAGATGATGAAGCCCTGGGCGCCCTGTGCACCGAGGTTGTCGATCGCCGACTGGACCTTCTCGCCATCTTCGGCGCCGATCTTGACGACGGTGAAACCCTTTTCCTTGGCGGCCTGGTCAGCGAACTTCCATTCGTCCTGGAACCAGGGCTCTTCCGGCTGCTTCACGATGAAACCGATCTTGACATCCTCCGCCAATACGGAGCCGGCGGCCAGAACGGCAAAGGCGCCAGCGAGGACGGCTGCTTTGAAGAAGCGCATAATCTCTCTCCCTAAATCTCGATCTGCCGCTCACTCGGCAGCGACTACTGAATAGGAACAAACATCATACCAGTCAATATTTGTGTATGATTATTTCTGCGATTTCGCGGGTGAAAAGGCAGTTGAAGTCTCCGACGCGGCGCCGTTGATCGATAAATTGGCGGGAAACAGGCTCTTGACCATCTCTGAGCCCGAAAATAAATCCTATATATATTGACATTCGAGTGACCGATAATAGGGTGCCGCCACAGTCCGGATCAGCCTCGATCTCGCGGAGAAGACGTCGCTTCATGGCCATCATCGATTTGCAGGGCGGTGCGCTTTCGGCCCGCATTTCCACGACAGGCGGCCTGCTCCTTCATTATTCCTGGCTGCGGGACGGCCTGACAATCCCGCTTCTGCGGCCGGCGACCGATAATGCCGATGCACTTTCCTCTGCCTGCTATCCGCTCGTGCCCTTTGGCAATCGCGTCAGAGGCAACCGCTTCACCTTTGAGGGGCACGACTACAGCCTGCGCCCAAACAGGGACTGGGATCCGCATTACCTGCATGGCGATGGCTGGCTGGCGGAATGGGACCTTCTTTCCAGGGATGGCAGCAACGCGCGGATTGCTTTTCGTCATCGAGCCGACGGCACGCCCTATAGCTACCAGGCAGAGCAGAGCTTCGCACTGACGGCAGACGGGCTGGAACTCTGCATGCGGGTGGAAAATACCGGTGACGAAGCCTTGCCTTTCGGGCTTGGCTGGCATCCCTTCTTTCCGCTGAGCGAGCGCACGACGCTTCTGGCAAAGGCCGATCGCTTCTGGACCGAAGCGGAGGGCTGGCTGCCGGGCGAGCCCGCAGAAATCCCCGCGGATCTCGATTTCTCGCGGGCAGCCGTGCTGCCGCAGCGCTGGATCAACAATGGATTCGGGGGCTGGAACGGTACGGCACGCATCACCTGGCCCGAGACGAAAACAGTACTCGAACTGACGGCCGACCCGATCTTCCGCCACGCCGTTCTCTTCCTGTCGGACGAGCGTTTCGACCCGGGATTTCGTAGGGACTATTTCTGCTTCGAGCCGATGTCGCATCTCGCCAACGGGCACAATCTTCCTGGTCTCGGCGACCTCACCGTCCTGCGGCCAGGCGAAAGCCTCGCGGGCTCGATCCGTCTGCAGCCACAGGAAATCGGCTGATTATCACGCGCATAAGGAGGAAACAGACGATGCCAAACCGCCTTTCCGGAAAACGGGTCTTCATCACGGGTGCCGCCCAGGGGATCGGACAGGCGATCGCCGAGGCATTCGCGGCCGAGGGTGCCCGCCTCTTCCTCGTCGACCGCGATGAAAAGCTGCTCGTGGAAACCGCTGTCGCACTTGCTGCAAAGGGGGCCGTGCTCGGCTACCAGGCAGCCGATATCGCTGATGGCGATGCGATCAAGGCGGCCGTTGTAAAAGCGGCAAGCGACATCGGCAGCATCAACGCCCTCGTCAACAATGCCGGCGTCAATATCTTTGCCGAACCATTGCAGACGACAGACGAAGAGTGGCAGCGATGCTTCGACATCAATCTCAAGGGCGCCTGGCATTGCTGCCGCTCAGTGCTGCCGCAGATGATCGCAGAAGGTGGTGGCGTGATCCTCAATATCGCCTCGACCCACGCCTTCACCATCATTCCCCACACCTTCCCCTACCCTCTCGCCAAACATGCGCTTCTCGGCATGACCAAGTCCCTCGGCATCGAATATGCGCCTCAAAACGTGCGTGTGAACGCGATCGCGCCCGGCTACGTCTCGACCCAGAAGGTCATCGATTACTGGAACGGCTTTGCCGATCCCGAAAAGGCAAAGGCTGAGACCATGAAACTGCATCCGGGCGGTCGCATCGCCACGCCGAAGGAAATCGCCATGGCGGCGGTTTTCATGATCTCGGATGAGTGCACCTTCATGAACGCCACCTGCCTGACGATCGATGGCGGTTTGAGCGTCATGCAGCACCAATAGGAGCGGCCCCTCTCCCTCTCCGTGGCCTCAGAGTGCAGCCGCTCACATCTATTGTCTAGTTTTTGCGCAGCAGCATTACTTGACACAATTTTGGGCGATCCATAGAGTTTTATCCATCTGGTAAAAAAGAGGGGAACTCATGAAAAATCAGATCATTATGTCTCGCCGCACGGTGCTTGCCTCCGGCATGGCACTCGGTGCAACCGCCTTTGCACCCAAGCTCTGGGCGCAGGAAAAACTGAAGGTTGCAGGCATTCACGCCTCGCCTGTAGAAAATGCCTGGAACTCCTGCCTGCACAAGGCCCTTCAGGACGCCGCTTCGGAAGGCGTGATCGAATACGTCTTCTCCGAAGGAGTTTCGGGCACCGACTATCCGCGTGCCATGCGCGAATATGCCGAGCAGGGCAACGCCCTCATCGTCGGCGAGGCCTATGCCGTCGAGCGCGAAGCCCGCCAGGTTGCCGCCGACTATCCGAAGACCGCTTTCATGCTGGGCTCCAGCGGCGAGCCGTCGGGCGACAATTTCGGCGTCTTCGGCACCTGGAACCATGACGGTGCCTATCTTGCCGGCATGCTCGCCGGCAAGATGACGAAGTCGGGCATCGTCGGCTCGGTCGGCGCGCTGCCGATCCCGGAAGTCAACATGCTGATGAATGCCTTTGCTGCCGGCGTGAAGGAAGTCCGCCCGGATGCCAAGCACCTCGTCGCCTTCATCGGCACCTTCTTCGATCCGCCGAAGGCGCGCGAAGCCGGCCTTGCCCAGATCGATGCCGGCGCCGACATCCTGTTCGGCGAGCGCATCGGCACGGCAGACGCTGCCAAGGAGCGCGGCATCAAGTCGGTCGGCTCGCTGATCGACTATACGCCGCGTTACCCCGACACCGTCTTTGCCAATGCCATCTGGGGCTTCCGCCCGATCCTCAATGCCGCGATCGCCGATGTGAAGGCCGGCAAGCCGACCGGCAACAACTACACCCGCTTCGGCCTGATGAAGGAAGGCGGCAGCGATATCGTCTACGTCAAGGGCGTCGCACCGGCCGACGCCGAAGCGGCGATGGAGGCCAAGCGCGCCGCCATCAAGTCCGGCGCCTTTGAGGTTCCGATCATGCCCGAGGAGCCGAAGTAAGCCGGCATCTGCATGAACGGGATTGAGAAAAGCAAGGGCTCTATACCGGGCGGCGACGCGATTGCGCTCGCCGCCCGGATCGGGACCGGTGCATTTGATTGCACCGAAGCGATGAAGGCTGCGATTTCCGCCGCCAGGGCGAAGGATGCGCTGGGCGCGATCTGTCATCTCGATGAAGATCTGGGTCTCGCGAATGCCGCCGCGCTTGATCGCGAATATCGGGACAATCCCGCCATATTCTCCGTCCGGCCGTTTGCCGGCGTGCCAACGCTTGCCAAGGATCTCGGCGGCCCGTTCAAGGGTCTTCCGGTTCGTGCCGGCTCGCATCTCTTCGACGGTATGCTCGATCCGTCTGCCGATTCCGATCTGGCAGATCGTTTTCGTCAGGCCGGTTTCAGCCTCTTCGGTCTCACCACCAGCCCGGAAGTCGGCCTCTCCCTCGCAAGCGAACCCATGTGCGGACCCGTCTGTCGCAATCCGCTCGATCCGTCCCGTACGGCGGGTGGCTCTTCCGGTGGCGCTGCCGCTGCGGTTGCTGCCGGTATCGTAGCGATCGCCCACGCAACGGATGCCGGCGGTTCTATACGCGTGCCCGCCGCCTGTTGTGGCCTAATCGGCCTGAAGCCCAGCCGCGGCGCCATTCCGGGCGGCCCGGGCTTCGGCAATCATCTTGGCGGCATCGCCAGTGAGCTGGCAGTCTGCCGCTCAGTCCGCGATGCCTGCGCAATATTCGACGCGCTTCATGGAAAACCCGCCGGCCCTTACGCGGAGCCAGCGCTCGACAGGAACGAAAGACCCCGCCTGCGCATCGGCCTGCTAACGGATACCGGCAGCGATTTTCCGACCGAGGCTGCACGACAGCAAGCCGTAGAGGCCGCGGCCCGCGACCTCGAGGGGGACGGACATGAGATCGTCATCGTGGACTGGCAGCGGCTTGAAGCAAGTGTCATCGCGAGTGCCGTCATTTTCGCCGATATCATCGCAATCAATCTGGCATGGCTCGTCGCTAGCTTTCATCTTGACCTCTCGAAGGCCGAACCTCTGACGGCAGCCTTTGCGGTGCGCGGGGCCAGACTTGCGCCGACTGCGCTCTGGCAGAGCCTCAGCACCATGCCGCATGTCAGCTATGACGTCTGGCACCTGTTCGACGATATCGATTGCCTGCTGACGCCGATGCTTGCGACAGCCCCTCTGCCGATCGGCTCCTTCCCGACCGACCATCAGGATACCGACCTGCATCTGAACCGCATGGCGCGCTTTGCGCCACTTGCCTGTCTTGCCAATATTTCCGGCTTTCCGGCGCTGACACTGCCTTTTGGAAGCGATGCGGACGGAATGCCGCTGCCTGTGCAATTGCTGACACCGATGGGCCGCGAACCACTGCTGCTTGCCCTTGCCTCGCGGCTGGAAGCAGAGCAACGTTGGACCCACCCCCATGCCATTGCGGGACTTGCCTCATGACATCAGCTCCCGTGCTCCAGCTCGACAATATCAGCAAGCGTTTCGGCGCGATCCAGGCCAATGACGATATTTCGCTGAGCCTCGCCAAGGGCGAAGTGTTGGCCCTGCTCGGCGAAAACGGTGCCGGCAAGACGACGCTGATGAGCATCCTCTTCGGTCATTATGTGCCGGATGCAGGAACGATCCATATCGAAGGCAGCGAATTGCCGGCCGGCCGGCCGCGTGCGGCGATCCGCGCCGGCATCGGCATGGTGCACCAGCATTTCTCCTTGGCGCCCAACCTGACCGTTCTCGAAAACGTCATGACGGGGACGGAAAAACTCTGGTCCTTCAAATCGGAGAGAACGGCCGGCCGCGCCAGGCTTCTCTCCATCGCCTCCCGCTTCGGCCTCGGCGTCAACCCCGATGCCCGGCTCGGCGACCTCTCGGTCGGCGAGCAGCAGCGCGTCGAAATCCTCAAGGCGCTCTATAACGATGCCCGAATTCTCATCCTCGACGAGCCGACGGCGGTGCTGACCAATATCGAGGCGGAGCGCCTTTTCCAGACGCTTCGGGAAATGGCCCGGCAGGGCCTGTCGCTGATCTTCATTTCACACAAGCTTGACGAGGTGATCAGTGCAGCCGACCGCGTCGTCGTGCTGCGCGGCGGAAAGGTGGTCGCCGAGCGGCGGACCGGCGAGACCAGCAAGGCGGAACTCGCCGAACTCATGGTTGGCCGCCGGGTGACGCGCCCGGTGCGCGAAGCGTCTACGCCCGGCGCGGTCGTTTTCGAGGCTGTCGGTGTCACCGTCACTGACGGCGGCCAGGAGCGGCTGAGAGATATCAGCTTTCAGCTCCATGCCGGCGAGACACTCGGCATTATCGGCGTCTCCGGGAATGGCCAGGCGACACTCAGCCATCTCGTCAGCGGAGTGGTGGGCTGGAGCCGCGGCGATATCATGCTCTTCGGGCGGCCGGTCACCGACGTCAGTGTCGAGAGTCTCATCGATGCCGGCATCGGCCGCATTCCGGAGGATCGCAATAAGGAAGGGGCGATCGGCGAACTCGCGGTCTGGGAAAATGCCGTGCTGGAGCGCATCACCTCGCCGCGCTTCTCTCGCCATGGGCTGGTCGACCGCAAGGCCGGCATGGCCTTTGCCCAGGAGATCATCGCGGAGTTCGATATTCGCGGCGGCGGACCCTCGACGCGCACGCGGCTTCTGTCTGGCGGCAACATGCAGAAGCTGATCCTTGGGCGCAACCTGCATGACAGGCCGAAGATCCTGATTGCGGCGCAGCCGACACGTGGGCTCGACGAGGGCGCGGTCGCCGCCGTCCATGCCCGGATATTGCAGGCACGCAAGGAGGGCACGGCCGTGCTTCTGATATCGGAGGATCTGGACGAGGTGATCGGCCTTGCCGATCGCATCCAGGCGATCGGCAAGGGGCGTCTGTCGCCCCCCATCGATGCACAAAGTGCCGATCCCCGAAAACTCGGCCTGATGATGTCAGGTGAATGGATGTCCGAGGCCCAGCATGCGTCTTGAACGCCGCGATCACCGTCCGCTCTACCTGGTCGTGGCAGCCCCTGTCGGTGCCGTCATCGCCGCACTCGCCATTGCCGGCATTCTGATTGCGCTCGCAGGCGCCCCTGTCTTCGAAGCCTATTGGCGCATTCTGACCGGCGCCTTCGGCACGCGGCTTTCGGCGACCGAGACACTGACGCGAGCAACACCCCTGATGCTGACCGGCCTTGCCGCAGCTGTCGCCTTCCGCGCCCGACTCTGGAATATCGGCGCCGAAGGCCAGTTCTATCTTGGCGCCATCACAGTTGCGGCACTCGGCTCCAAGCTCCTGGCAGGCCTGCCGGCGGCACTTCTCATCCCTGCTTTGCTGGTCGCTGGCGCCGTTGCCGGCATGGTGCTGATCCTCGTGTCGCTCTGGCTGCGGCTACGCTTTTCGGTCGATGAGGTGGTCACCAGCCTGCTGTTGAATTTCGTCGCCCTGCTCTTCGTCTCCATGCTGATCGATGGCGTCCTGAAGGATCCACTCGCCTTCGGCTGGCCGCAATCCATGCCGGTCAGCGATCATGCTCTGCTGCCGAAGCTGGTGGCGCGTTCGCGGCTGCATGTCGGCTTCATCATCGCCATCGTCATTGCATTTGCCGTATATTTTCTCCAGTCGCGCACTGTCTTCGGTCTGCGTTCGCGCGCCGCCGGTCTCAATCCTGCCGGCGCCGTCTTTGCCGGCGTTCCGCTTGGCATGACGCTGGTGAAAGTCGCATGCCTTTCCGGCGGTCTGGCGGGTCTCGCCGGTGCGATCGAGGTGATGGGCGTCAAGGGTTATGTAACGACCGATCTCTCGCCCGGCTTCGGTTATTCCGGCATCATCGTCGCCATGCTCGCGAACCTGCACCCGATCGGCGTGATTGCGGCGGCCCTCTTCACGGCCACGATGTTCGTCGGCGCCGACGGCATGAGCCGGGCGCTCGGCATACCGACCTATATTGCCGACGTGACCGTCGCCGTCTCTCTGCTCACCATGCTGATCGCCCTGTTCTTCACTCAATACAGGATCCGCAGATGATGGCTCTGATCGACATTGTCTCCTCTGCAGGCCTCTGGGCGGCCGTGCTGCGCATCGCGACACCGCTGATCTTCGGCACGCTCGGCGCGCTGCTCTGCGAGCGAGCGGGCGTGCTCAATCTCGGCATCGAAGGCATCATGACCTTCGGGGCGATGATTGGCTGGCTCGCGGTCTTTCATGGCGCCGATCTCTGGACCGGCCTTCTGGTCGCAGCCTTTGCCGGCGCGATCTTCGGTCTGCTGCATGCGCTGCTGACCGTCACGCTTGGCCTGTCGCAGCACGTCACGGGCCTCGGCATCACGCTCTTTGCCTCCAGCCTCAGTTATTTCATTTTCCGCCTGGTCGTGCCGCTTGCCGGCACACCGCCGACGATCGTGCCCTTCCAGCCGATCGATATTCCCGTCCTCTCCGGCCTGCCCTTCCTTGGCCCGGCCCTTTTTGCACAGACGGCGCCGACCTATCTGGCGATCTTCCTGGCACTCGCGATGGGCTATCTGATCTTCCGAACGCCACTTGGCCTGACGATCCGCATGACCGGCGAAAACCCGCATGCCGCCGAGGCGCAGGGCATAGACCCGATCCGGATCCGTTATGGTGCAATCATTGCCGGAAGCGCCTTGATGGCGGTCGGCGGCGCCTTTCTGACGCTCTCGGCCTTCAACAGCTTCTTCCCGACCATGGTCCAGGGGCGCGGCTGGATTTCCATTGCGCTCGTCGTCTTCGCCTCGTGGCGGCCCGGCCGGGCCCTGCTCGGCGCGCTGCTCTTTGCCTTCTTCGATGCCTTCCAGCTGCGGCTGCAGACGGTGTTCGGCGGGGTCGTGCCCTATCAGCTTTTCCTGATGACGCCCTATCTCCTGTCGATCGCAGCTCTTGCCGTGATGGCGCGACGCGCCCGCGTGCCGCAGGCGCTGATGCAGCCCTATCGCCGCGGCGAGCGGTGATCCCATCCTTCAGAACCACAACAGACCGGTGCCGCCATGTTTGACCTGATCATCAGAAACGCAAATCTTCCCGATGGCCGCAACGGCATCGACATCGCCATAGAGAAGGGGAAAATCGTCGAGGTGGCGGCGAGGATCGAGGCCAGTGCCGGCGAGGAAATCGATGCGACGGACCGGCTCGTCAGCCCACCCTTCGTCGATCCGCATTTCCACATGGACGCGACGCTCTCGCTCGGCCTGCCGCGCATGAACCGCTCCGGCACGCTTCTCGAAGGCATCGCGCTCTGGGGGGAACTGCGGCCAATCCTCACCCGCGAAGCCCTGGTGGAGCGGGCGCTTCGCTATTGCGATCTTGCTGTCTCGCAGGGGCTTCTCGCCATCCGCAGCCATGTCGATACCAGCGATCCCAGGCTGGTGACCGCCGAGGCGCTGATCGAAGTGCGCGAGAAGGTCGCTCCGTATCTCGACCTGCAGCTCGTCGCCTTCCCGCAGGATGGCTACTATCGCTCGCCCGGCGGCGTCGACGCCCTGGACCGCGCGCTCGACATGGGTCTCGATATCGTTGGTGGCATTCCGCATTTCGAGCGCACCATGGCCGATGGCGCAGCCTCGGTCGCAGCACTCTGCCGCATCGCCGCCGATCGTGGCCTGCCCGTCGACATGCATTGCGACGAGACCGACGATCCGATGTCGCGCCATATCGAAACGCTTGCCGCCGAGACGGTGCGCTTCGGCCTGCAGGGCCGGGTCGCCGGCTCGCACCTGACATCCATGCATTCGATGGACAATTATTACGTGTCCAAGCTCATTCCGCTGATGGCGGAGGCTCAGATCAACGTCATCCCCAATCCGCTGATCAACATCATGCTGCAGGGACGCCACGACACCTACCCGAGGCGGCGCGGCATGACACGGGTGCGCGAACTGATGGAAGCCGGTCTCAATGTCTCCTTCGGCCATGACTGTGTGATGGACCCCTGGTATTCCATGGGCTCCGGCGACATGCTGGAGGTCGGCCATATGGCGATCCATGTGGCACAAATGGCCGGCATCGAGGACAAGAAAAAGATCTTCGATGCGTTGACCGTCAATTCGGCAAAAACCATGGGCCTCGAAGGCTACGGCCTGGAAAAGGGTGGGAATGCCGACCTCGTCATCCTGCAGGCGCGCGATCCGGTGGAAGCGCTCAGGCTGAAGGCGAACCGGCTGACCGTCATTCGTCGCGGCAAGATCATTGCCAGCTCGGCGCCGCGTATTGCCGAATTGAGCCTTGCCGGGCGCCCGGCAACGGTCGATGGCGCAGCTTACGCGCCGATCATCCCGGGCCCATGATGGCGCAAACGATCAGCGCTCTCCCTTGACCTGGATCAGGTAAGGCGGCGTCAGGCCGGAAGGCATGGTGGGCAGGTGCTGGAGGATCTTCAGGTTGGGATCGAGCGCCCGGCGAAGATGATCGGAAAGTGCTGAACAGGCCTTGTCGATATCGTTGGCGAGCAACGCGTCATAGACACGTGTATGCTCCGAAATCATCATCGAAATTTCTTCTTCGGTGCGGAGCTTGGCGAAGGTCGAGTGGGTGGCGATGAGGACACGCTGGCTTCGGCGCACGGCGGAAAGAAGCACCGTGTTGGGGCAAGGCGCAAGCGAGTCCAGATGCAGATCTGCTTCCGCCTGCTCCAGCTTTTCCGGCGCCTGCGGGTAGGGACCGAGGGTAACAAGCCTTTGCCTGCGTTCCTTCAGGTCCTTCTTCGCGAGCAAGGGATAGGCCTGGCGCAAAGCTTCCGGTTCCAGCAGACGGCGCATGTCGTAATGGTGGCGGAAAACCTTGGCGCTGAGCGGTCCGGCGTACCACCGGTTATTGCTGTCCTGCTCGATGACGCCGCTGCGCTCAAGCTGTGTCAGCACTTCATGGGCGATGGTGCGGCTGACGTCATAGTGCTGGGCAAGTGCGGTCTCGTTCAACAGGAAGCGGCCATAGGCAAGACAGACGGCGACGGCATGCTCGACTTCCGGGTAGATCTGTTCCCGGCGATTGACCACCGGCACCGTGAGTGAACGAGGCAGGTCGAGGCCCGCAGCAAAAAGGTCGCCGCGCTGCGGCTCGCCGCCCGGTACGATGTAGCCGCGCCCTTCGAAGGTGTGGATAAGGCCGTCCCCCAAAAGTCGCCCCAGTGCAATACCGGCCGGAATACGACTGACATTGAAGGCGCGCGCGACATTCGCCTGGCCGAGAACGAGGCCCGGCGTCAGAACGCGCCGTTCCAGATGGTCTCGAAGAACCTGATAGATCGTCAGGTAGATGGGCTCCGACCGAACCGCAGCGGCGGCTTCAGTCTCCACCTCGCTCGGCATCGTCATGTCTCTTCCAGAGGCTCTCTGCCCATTCCCCGATGTGCCCGATTAGTTTGCGGGCGGTCTTGCCTGCGCGATCCATGATGAAGAAACCGTGGATGGTCCCCTGCCACTCCTCGTAACAGACGTCATTTCCGGCGGCAATCAAACGCTGTGCATAAGCACGACCTTCGTCCCGTAGCGGATCATGGTCGGCGGTAATCAGCAGGGTCGGCGCCAGGTTCGAGAGGTCGGCGGTAAGCAGCGGCGAAACACGCGGATCGGAAGGCGGCGTGCCGCCAGAGAGATAGTTTTCCGCAAACCAGATCATCGTCGACTGCTGCAGCGAAAAACCGTTCGAAAATTCAGCCCGGCTCGCCGTCGTGCCTGCGAGGTCGGTCGCCGGATAGACCAGAACCTGGCCGGCAAGCGGGATTTCGAGATCCCGCGCCCGGATTGCCAGGGATGCGCAGATGCTGGCGCCGGCGCTGTCGCCTGCAAGGATCAGGCTCTCTGCATCAAGCCCGAGTGCCTCTCCCTTTGCTCGAAGCCACAGGAGTGCCACTTCGGCATCCTCCAATGCCGCCGGAAACGGCGCCTCCGGCGCCTTGCGATATTCGATCGAAAGCACGTTGGCCCGCGTCGCATTGCACAGCGTTCGCACCGGCCCGTCATGGGTTTCGATACTGCCGACCATCCAGCCGCCGCCATGGAAGAAGAGGATGGTCCGCCTGGCGTCGGACCTGCGGTAGAGCCTTGCCTGCAGCTTCATTTCATCGTTTGGGATTTCGAGGTTCTCGATACCCGCAACCTCGTCCTTTGCCCCCCAAAGAAGCGCCAGCCGAACCTCGGAATCGGCACGCGCTTCCTGGGGCGAAAGCGTTTCCAGAGCCGGCCCGCCCAATGCGTCGATCTCCTCCAGCAGGGTTCGATATTCCGGCAGAAGCCTCGATCGATCGACCGGGGCCTGGTTTTCTTGCGGCTTCATCAACTCCTCCCGCCGATTGCCTGCCGAGATGGAACCGGAAGATGACAAAAAAGTCAATAATCGAATATTGCATGCGATATTCGATCGTGTTAGCGATTGGGTATGGCAATGCTGGAAGAGGACTGGCTTGCCCAAACGGGAGGATGTCATGACAATTCGCAGTTTCATTGCTGCAGGCCTTGCGTGCTCTGTGGCACTTGCGCCGCTCGGCGCTTTCGCCTCGGACAACAAGATCGCCTTGGTTCCCGGCGGTCCGCACCCTTATTTTGCGCCCTGGGAACAGGCCGCCGCTGATGCCGCCAAGGATTTCGGCATTGCCGCGGTCGAATACAAAGTGCCGAGCGAATGGAAGCTGGAGGCCCAGACCGAGCTTCTGGAGAGCCTCGCAGCGCAAGGCACAAACGGCTTCGGCGTGTTTCCGGGTGACGCGGTCGGCGTCAACGCCATATTGTCGGAAATGAAGAGCAACAGCATTCCCTCGGTCGCGCTCGGCGGCTGCGCGCAGGATCCGACCGATGTCGGCCTTTGCCTGGCAACCGACGTGTCGCAATCGGCCTATCTCGGCACCAAGGCGCTGATCGAGGCGATGGGCGGCAAGGGCACGATCGTCCATCTTGCTGGCCTGCTCGTCGATCCGAACACGACGCTGCGTGTCAAGGCGGTCGAAAAGGCCGTCGGCGAAACGAATGGCGCCGTGACCCTGCTGCAGACCGTCGGCGATACCGACAGCCAGGAACAGGGCGACCAGAAGATCAATGCCCTGCTTGCCGCGCAGAAAGACAAGATCAACGGCCTGATCGCGACCGGCTATATTTCTTCGGTCGTGGCTGCGACCGCGCTCAAGAACCTCGGCGACAAGAAGATCAAACTCGTCGGCATCGATGACGACAAGATCATCCTCGATGGAATCCGCGATGGCTTCGTCGCCGGCACCATGGCGCAGAACCCTTATGGTCAGGCCTATATCGGCGCCTATGCGCTGGACCAGATGGCCGGCGGCTGCAGCGTCAAGGCCGATGCCCCGTGGATCGCCACGCCGCAGACGGCGCATTTCGTCGATTCCGGCACGCTGCTGATCTCCGCCAAGAACGTCGACAGCTACAAGGACGATCTGAAGGCGCTGACGAAGAAGCTGCAGGCAAGCTTCAAGGACACTTACCTTTCCTGCAAGTAAGAGGAGCGGCGCGGGGACCATCCACCCCGCGCCCAACCATTCCTATTCCACGAGACCGGTCGTCCGAGCGCATGGCACCCATCGACAATGATAGTCCCGTCCCCGAGGCAGGCAGACACAGCCTGCTGGGATTGCTGACCAGAGGGCCCGCGCAGCTGGGCTTGCTGATCATCCTTCTGATCCTATGGTTCGTTTTCACCAGCCTGGCGCCCGGCTTCCTGTCGCGTTTCAACCTGAATTCCATGGGCCGCTCGGTCGCGATCGACGTCGTCGTCGGCTTCGCCCAGATGGTGGTGCTGGCGACCGGCGGCATGAACCTTTCCGTCGGCGCGATCGGCGTCTGCTGCGTCATGATTGCCGGCTATCTCATGCAGGCGGCCGGCCTGCCTATCCCTGTCGCGATCCTGCTCACGCTCGCCTTCGGCGGTTTGCTCGGCGCGCTCAATGGGTTGGCGATCGTCAAGACCGGCGTCAACAGCTTCATCGTGACGCTTGCCAGCGCCAGCCTGTTTTCCGGCGGCATGCTGATCTTCACCAAGGGCGTGCCACTAAACGGCCTGCCGGCAACCTTCGGCGCCTTCGGGCGCAGCGGCGTCGGCCCAGTTCCGTCGCTCGCAATCGTTGCCCTCCTGATCGCCACCCTGCTCTACATTCTCTTCAAACATACGGTTCTCGGCCGGCAGATCCTCGCCGTCGGCGCCAATGCGCGCGCGGCGGAAATGTCCGGTATTCCGGTCGGGCGGATCACGATCTTCGTGCATGTCCTCTCGGGCGTGCTTGCCGGTGCTGCCGCATTGATGCTGACATCAAGGCTTTCGGCCGCCATGCCCGCCGTTGCCGGTGACGACTGGCTACTGCCCTCCTTCCTCGCCCCCGTCATCGGCGGCACCTCACTTGCCGGCGGCATGGTATCAGTGATCGGCACGATCCTTGGAGCGCTGCTGGTTGCGACCATCCGCAGCGGCCTGCTTGTGTTGCAGGTGGGGAATTTCTGGCTGCAGCTCTTCCTTGGGGTCTTCCTGCTCTCGGCCATCCTCTTCGAGCGCTACCGCGCCAAACTCGCCATCCGCGAACAGACGAGGCGCGTATGAAAACGCTGCTTTCCTTCGCGGCGCGCACGCAATGGTCCGGCATCCTTGTCGGCGTCATTGCCGGCGGTATTGCACTTTCCTTCGCCTCGCCTGCCTTCATGACCGAATTCAACTGGTTCGTCATGCTGCGCAGCATCTGCGTTTCGCTGCTCGTCGCCTTCAGCCAGATGGTCATGCTGGGCGTCGGCCAGATGAACCTTTCGGTCGGCGCGCTTGGCGGGCTCGTCGCCGTCGTTACCGGCGGACTGATGGATGTCTGGGGCCTGCCGGCGATCGTCGCCATCGGCATCGGCATCGTCTTCGGCGGCCTTGCCGGCTTTATCAATGGCTGGCTGACAGTGAGGACCGGCATTAACGGCTTCATCGTGACACTTGCGACGGGATCGGCCTTTGCCGGCATCAATCTCGGGATCACCAAGGCCATCCCCTTCTACAATCTGTCGCCTGCCTTCGTCGCCTTCGGCAACGGCCGTTTCGGACCTTTTCCGCTCCTGCTCATCGTGCCGCTGCTGGTGACCGTGCTGCTCGTCATCTTCTTTGCCCGCACGGTCGAGGGCCGCTACATGCTGGCGGTCGGCGGCAATGCCCATGCGGCGGAACTTTCGGGGATTTCGGTCGCCCGCGCCACCATCATGGCCCATGTCGTGTCAGGCCTGCTGGCCGCGACCGCCGGTGTGCTGGCCGTCGCCCAGCTCGGCTCTGCCCAGCCGACGATCGGCGCGGACTGGGTGGTCATTTCCTTTGCGGCACCGATCATCGGCGGCGCCAGCCTTGCCGGCGGCTCCATCTCCATTCTCGGCACGTTCATTGCCGTGCTTCTGGTCGGGCTGATCCAGAATGCCATGGTGTTGCTCGCCGTCGACCCCTACTGGGTCACCTTCCTGCTCGGTGCGCTGATCCTTGCCGCCGTCTGGATCAATCGCTACCGGGCGATCCGGGTCGGGGAGGATTGAGATGGCACTCATTCTGGACCGGATCGGCAAATCGTTCCCGGGCGTGCGGGCGCTCAACAATGCATCGCTGACCCTCAACGGCGGCGAGATACACGCGCTGATGGGCGAAAACGGCGCCGGCAAATCGACGCTGATCAAAATCATCACCGGCGTCCACCGGCCAGACAGCGGAACAGTCACTGTCGATGGTGCGCCGCTGTCACTTGCCTCGCCGCGCGACGCGATCGCGCTCGGCATTTCCGCAGTGCACCAGGAACGCAACCTCATTCCGCGCTTCTCGGTGGCGGAGAACATTCTTCTGGAGAGCTTGCCGGTTCGCAACGGCCTCGTCGATTTCCGCCGAGCCAATGAAGAGGCGCGCATGCATCTGCGCAAGGTCGGCCTCGACGTCGATCCGGCAACGGAGGTGCGACGCCTCAGCGTCGCCCAGATGCAGATGGTGGAGATCGCCAAGGCGCTCAGCCATCAGGCCAGGGTACTTCTGCTCGACGAGCCGACCGCATCGATTACCGATGCCGAGACTGAAATCCTCTTTCGCCTCGTGCGACAGCTGCGCGATCAGGGAACGGCGATCCTCTTCGTCAGCCACAAGCTGGAGGAAGTCTTGAGCCTTTGCGATCGGGTCACGGTCCTGCGCGACGGCGAAACCAAGCTGCGCGGTGCGCCGATGACCGGCATGACCCGGCAGACGCTGATCGAGGCGATGATCGGCCGCGCTGAGCGCCCGGTCATCGCGCGCTCACGCAAGCCCCAGGCAGGGGTGGCGAAACTCGAGCTGCGTGATGTCGCCACCGCCGTCGGCCATGACAATGTCAATTTCTCGGTTCATTGCGGCGAAATCCTCGGCCTCTACGGCCTTGTCGGCGCCGGCCGGACCGAGCTTGTCCGTGCCGTCATCGGCAAGGACAAGCTGACATCGGGAACGGTGGTGATCGATGGCAAACCCGTCCGCATCCGCTCGGTTGAGGAGGCGATCAAGCGCTTCCGCATGGGCTATGTCAGCGAGGACAGGAAACATGAGGGCGTCATTCTCGCCCATCCGATCCGCTCGAATATCGCCATGACCGTCTGGGGCAGGATTGCCTCGACCTTTGGGCTGATCGGCGCGGGCAAGGAGCGCAAGACTGCCGCGCCGCTCGCCCGGCAGCTGGAAATCCGAACACCCAGCCTGGAACAGCTCGTCGGCAACCTCTCGGGCGGTAACCAGCAGAAGGTCTCGCTCGCCAAATGGCTCGCCGCCGATGTCGATATCCTCTTCATCGACGAGCCGACCGTCGGCATCGACATCAAGGCCAAGGCCTATATCCATGAGCTGATCAACGGCCTTGCCGACAAGGGCATGGCGATCCTGTTGATCTCCAGCGACATGCCGGAAATGGTGGCGCTCGCCGACCGCATTCTCGTCATGCACGATTTCAGGATCGTCCACGAACATGAAAACGACCACAAGTATGAAACGGCCAGCCGCGCCATCATGTCGGCGATCCACGCTGCCGAACCCGCTCAGGCCCGTACGGCAAGCTAGGAGGAACCATGGCCCGCATTGAAAAGATCGAACTGCGCATGGTGGACCTGCCGCCGAAGGTGAAGCGCACCGATGCGATACAGAGCTTCGTCAGCCAGGAAACACCAATCGTCACCATCACCGATTCCGACGGGGCTTCCGGCACCGGTTATTCCTATACGATCGGGACAGGCGGTTCCTCCGTCATGCGGCTTCTGTCGGACCATCTGGCCCGGCTCCTGATCGGCGAGGATGCCGATTGCATCGAGGCGATCTGGCACAGGCTGGAATTTGCCACACATGCCACGACGATCGGTGCGATCACGGCGCTGGCACTCGCCGCCGTCGATACCGCGCTCTGGGATCTCAGGGCAAAAAAGCAGGGTCTGCCGCTCTGGAAACTGGCCGGCGGTGCCAAGGAAAGCTGCCCGCTCTATACGACCGAAGGCGGCTGGCTGCATATCGAGAAGGAAGCGCTCGTCGAAGATGCCCTGCAGGCAAAGGCCAAGGGCTTTTCCGGCTCGAAGGTGAAGATCGGCAAGCCGCACGGCGCCGAGGACTACGCCCGGCTGGCTGCAATGCGTGCGGCGCTCGGTGATGGCTTCGAGATCATGACCGACTGCAATCAGGGCTTTACAGTCGATGAAGTGATCCGCCGTGCAGAACGGCTGAGAGAACTCGATCTCGCCTGGATCGAAGAGCCGCTGCCGGCCGACGATCTCGACGGCCATATCCGGCTGTCACACTCTACCCCGACGCCGATCGCCGTCGGTGAATCCCTCTATTCGATCCGGCATTTCCGCGAATATATGCAGAAGGGCGCCTGCTCGATCGTGCAGGTCGACGTCGCCCGCATCGGTGGCATCACGCCCTGGCTGAAGGTGGCACACGCGGCCGAAGCCTTCGATATCCCCGTCTGCCCGCATTTCCTGATGGAGCTGCATGTCAGTCTGGTCTGCGCCATCCAGAACGGCAAATATGTCGAATACATTCCGCAGCTGGACGACCTGACGGCCAAGGGCATGGAGATCCGAAACGGTCGCGCCGTCGCCCCTTCCGAACCTGGCATCGGCATCGAATGGGATTGGGATGCCGTGAAGGCCCGCAGCGTCGCCGAGTTCACAACGGAAATCACGCAAGGGCGGTAGAATATGCAGCGCATGGGCATGGTGATCGGGTTGGAGCCCGACAAGGTCGCAGACTACAAGGCACTGCATGCCGCCGTCTGGCCGGAGATCCTGGCGCTGCTCTCGGTTTGCAACATCACCAACTATTCAATCTACCTCAAGGAGCCGGAAAACCTGCTTTTCGGCTATTGGGAATATGTCGGCGACGATTTCGATGCCGACATGGCGAAGATGGCCGCCGACCCGAAAAACCAGGAATGGTGGGCGGCCTGCATGCCCTGCCAGAAGCCGCTTGCTACGCGCAAGGAAAGCGAGTGGTGGGCAATGATGCCGGAGGTGTTTCACCTGGATTGAAGTCCAGACTTGCGCATGCGTTGAAGCTCCGAGACCGCTCAATAGGATCTGTCGAAGCCGAGCTCGAACCAGTCAAGCGCATCATCCGACAAGAGTTCCTTCTTCGCCAGGCCATCCAGTATCCATTTGCCGTAGGTATCGCCCTTCGGGAGTGGCCCAATCTTCAGGCGCTCGGCGATCTGCAGGGTGATGGCGGTCTGATCCCTTGCTTTCAAGAGCAAGACCAGCCGCCCCGCAAGGTTTGGGCCCCCCTTCCTCCTCCTGTCCAGCGTTCCAGCCACACAGCCTGTGAAATAGCCGGCTCTCTTGGCCCTCGGAAACCAGGCGCTGCCGTCGTCGAAGGTCGGGGCGCCAAGCCTCTCCTGGATGGATTTGTCCCGTTTGCCCCAATGGAGCACAGCATCGAGCTGATCAACCACCTCGGCGGCCCTATCGCTCGCGAACATGAGACGCACATATTGGCAAAGAGCCGGCGCGCCGCTGCTCCTCTCGATCTCATCGCTCACGCCGGCGGGATCGGCGATAATCGCCGCGCCGAGTTCACTAAGAATTTTCTTCCGCTTCTGCTCATTGAGGGCGGTCAGATCGTGCCTGCCCCTGATGAAATCGCTCCAGGTGGCGACGGCCTGGTTATGCCCCATCGCGGAAATCGCGGATAACATCAGCACAACCGCGACAAGCGCATGCCTGAAAGCGGATTTTACCATTCTGACGGAACTCCGTGGTGTCATTTCGATCTGATGCAGCCTCGACTATTGTCCAGATTCGAAGGCTAGGCGAGAGCGTGGCGGCTTACGATCAGCTCTTATCCACCTCGACAGTCGCCGTCAGGCCGGCAATCAGCCTGACATCGTCAGGAACGTTGTCGATGCTGATGCGCACCGGCACGCGCTGGGCAAGACGCACCCAGCTGAAGGTCGGGTTGATATTGGCAAGCAGGCCGGTGCCGGAAGTGCGTTCGCGATCCTCGATGCCGGTCGCAATGCTTTCGACATGGCCGTCAAGGCTCTGCGAATGCCCCATCAGGTGGATGGAAACCTTATCGCCGGGGTGGATGCGCGGCAGCTTGGTTTCCTCGAAATAGCCCTCGACGCGCAGCGAATCCGTATCGATCAGCGCGATCTTGGCAGTGCCGGCGCTGACGTAGTCGCCCGGTCGCAGGCTGAGATTGGAAACCGTGCCGTTGACCGTCGCCTTAATCTCGGAACGGTCGAGATTGAGCGCAGCGAGATCACGGTTGGCTTTCGCCTGGCGGAAGGCGGCTTCTGCCTGTTCTTCGGCCGTCTGCGCCTGTTCCTTCTGCTGCAGAGAGGCGGCGTCGCCGAGGCGGCCCTGGCGCTCGCGCTCGCGATGCGCCTGGTCGAGGGCTGCCTTGCTGCTTTCAAGCGCTGCCTCAGACTGGGTGAGAGCGATCGCGAACCGTTCGCGATCAATGCGGAAAAGGACATCGCCTTTCCTGACCATCTGGTTGTCGGTAACGAGCACGTCGCTGACAAGGCCGGAAACATCAGGCGCGATCCCGACGACATCGGCGCGCAGGCGCGCGTCGCGCGTCCAGGGTTCGTCCATGTAGTGGCCCCAGAGACCGCGGCCAACGAAGACGGCGGCGATGACAACGGCAAGGGTGACGATAAGGCGGCCAGTGAATTTCAGGGCGTTCATGCAAAGTACCAGCGTGTGATGGAGGAGACGGCTCCGAGGACGAGCACGTAAAGGGCAAGGTCGAAGAGACCGCGATGCCAGACGAGGGAATAGGCACCGAGCCAGGCAAGCATCCGTCTGACGACGATGATCAAGAGAAGGCTTAGCACCATGAGAACAAGGAGGCGTGGCACATAAACGCCGTAAACATCAAATTCTGCGGGCATGACAATTACTCAGCGGCAAGCGGTAGAAGTTGCGGCGCAGCCTCGGCCGCCTGCCAGCTTGCTGGCGGAACTGCGTCAGGGAAAAGTGCGCGCCTGACACCGACAAGCGCGTCGATACTCTCGGCGCCGCGCATGTCGTCTTCGAGCGCGATGATCTTCAGGCTGTCGTCGATCGACTGGCGCAGGCCATCCTGCGGATCGAGCGCCCGGCCGGCCTCGATACGGCCGTGGTAGAATTCGGCAATGCCGGAGAGAACAGCGCCGAGCGAAGCCGCACTGGCGCCACGCAGTTTCTTGCGCTCGTTCTGCAGCACTAGCACGTTGAAGCCGATGCGCACTTCGGCAAAGCCATCCACTTTCTTCAGCTCGCGATCCTCGACGACGGCAAGGCGCGGAACGAGCTGGCCGAGGCGATCGAGAATGCGGCCGGAGAGTTTCTCGTGATCGGCGCGGCGCTCGCCGGCAGCCGTCTCGGCAAGATCGCTCCAGCCCGCCCGCACCAGGCGCCAGGCGGCAAGCTCCGCGCCGAAGGGGCGGGCAATCAGAGTCCAGACCAGGGCAAAGCCGATGCCGGCGAGGGCCGCGATGGCCTCATTGGTGAAGGTGGTGAAATCCGAGGCATAGCGATCCTGCAGCGCAATGAAGGAGGCGCTGTTCACCGTGAGCAGCATGGCGAGCATATTGAACTGCGGCTTCGGGATCATCAGGCCGAGCAGCAGGAAGGGCGGAGCGAAGACCAGAACCAGCAGCTCGTAGCTGTTAACCATCGGCAGGATGCCGAAAATGTAGACGAAGGAGATGACGAGGCTGACGCCGCACCAGATGAACATCGAGGTGATGAAGGGGGCCGGCCGATCGAGCGAGGCGAAGAAAGAGCAGGCAACGGCCGCCATGGTGACGAAACCGGCGCCGTTCTGCCAGCCGCTATAGATCCAGAACATGCAGGCGACGAGAATGCCGGCAACAACGGCGCCTGCCTGGAAGGCAAGCAACGCATAATCGAAATGCCTGATACGGCCGACGATCTGGCGATGGCGAAAGGCTGGCCGCCAGGGACCGGAATGTCTGCCGCTGACGATTTCGTCGCGCAGCGTCAGGCAATCCTGCCAGAGATCGACGATCTCCTTTAGACGCGCCAGCGCGCTCGACAAAAGCAGGTCGCTCCAGCGGCGGTCCGGATCGGTCTCGCGCAGGCTTTCGATCTGCCGCACCAGTTTTTCGGCCGTATCGTCAGCCTGCGATTTTGCGCCGCGGCCCAGCCAGTCGGCAACCTCGTTCAAGAGGCAGATCAGGTCTTTTGGGAGCGTCTCGCCTTCGGCCCGCAGGGCATGAAGCCGGTCGGCAAGCGAGGAGAAGAGCGGCAGAAGCATCAGGAGACGACCACGCAATTCGCGCGAATGGCGTACGATATCGCGGCTGCCGGCATCATAGCCGAGCTGGCTGATGATGAGATCGAGGCCGGTGACGTCAGCCGCCAGTTTCTGCCGCTTCAGGGGTGTCGCCGGTGTGGCGCCCTCGCCGCGCAGAATATCGTTCGCCCAGCTTCCGGCATCGTCGAGCCAGGTGGAGATGCGCTGGCCGAGCACGCTGCGCACGCTGGTCGGGAAGACGACGGCGCTGACGAGGCTGGCGCAGACGATGCCGATGATGATCTCTTCCGAGCGGGCGAGCGCCGTATCGAAGATCGTTTCGGGCGAACCGACCGACGGCAGGGCGATCAGCGGCAGGGAATAGCCTGCCAGCATGAAGACATAGCTGCGCGAGGATCGGTCCAGCATCGAAATGAAGAGCAGCGTGCCGGTCCAGAGCGCGATAACAATGCTCAAGAGCTCCGGCGCGTTGACGAAGAGCGGCACGAAGAAGACCGCTGCGCTGGCACCAAGCAGGGTGCCGAGCGCGCGATAAAGGCCCTTGGAGCTGGTCGCACCTGCAAGCGGATTGGCAACGACATAGACGGCCGCCATCGCCCAGTAAGGCCGTGGCAGATCGAGGGACAGGGCGACAAAAAGGGCAAGCATGGAAGCGAGAAAGGCCTTGGCCGAGAAGAGCCAGTCCCGCCAGGAGGGAAGGGTCACGGCGTCTCCTCGAACTTCTGGGTTACGGCCGCAACCTGCGACGGGCTGATCTCTTCGAAGGCAGCGAGGACGCGCACCGCCGCTTCGAGATCGGCTTCACTGACATCAGCGAGGATCCTGCCGCGCAGGTCGTCGAGAATGGCTTCCATGCGGGTTGCGAGGCTCTGGCCCTCCTCCGTCAGCCAGAGACCTTTTGCCCGCCTGTCGATCGGGTCGTCCTTGCGCACCACGAGCTCGAGCGCCTCCAGCTGGTCGAGCAGCCTCACCAGCGACGGCCCTTCGATACCGACATGATTGGCCAGCACGATCTGACGCACGCCGCCGCCGAGACGTCCGATCCACAACAGCGGCGCCGCGCAGGCTTCCGAAATGCCGTGGGAAGTCAGCGCAAGATCCACCGCCCGGCGCCAGTTGCGTCCGGTCGACAAAAGGTTCGCGGTGAACACGCGCTGCAGGGAGGTGAGCGATTGCATGGGCGCTTTAATAGCATCAAAATAGTTAGGATTCAAACGATATTCTGACGAATGCAAATTTCACCGGTATGGAGCGTCCATGATGCGGCGTCACGAAGAATGTGATGCGGCGTTTCGCTGCTGCGACGAGGATTGAAGGGCCGCGATGCTCGCCCGCAACCGAGGTGCGGCGAAATCAAGGAAATGACGCATCTTCAGCGGCATCTGCCCACGCGCAAGATGAATGAGGTGGATGGGCGCCGGTTCGGGTTCGAAATCCTCGAGCACCAGCCTCAGTGTGCCTGCGGAAACGTCTTGTGCCACCTGATAATAGAGCAGCCGGGTGACGCCGGCACCGCGGATCGCCGCCTCCGCAGCCGCTTCCGTCGTGGTGACGGAAAGCCGCGGCGTGACCGCCACCTCGATCGGTTTGCCGATGCCGGACTTCCGAAACTGCCAGCCTGCAAACGGGGTCAGCACTTCAACGCCAATGCAGGGCAGATCCAGGAGATCGGCCGGTTCCTTCGGCACGCCACGGCTGGCAAAGAGACCAGGACTGCCGCAAACCACCCGACGAACCGAGCCGACGCGTGTTGCGACCATGGCGCTATCGGGCAGATTGCCGATCCGCACTGCCATGTCGACATGCTCCTCGACGAGATCGATATTCCGGTCGGCCAGCATCAGACGCACGTTGATCGCCGGAAAGGCGGCCAGAAAATCGGTCACGACAGGCAGGACGTGAAGACGGCCGAACTGCACCGGCGCCGTGATCACCAACTCGCCCTTCGGCATCGCAAACTCTCCCGATGCCTGGCGTTCGGCTTCCTCGACCTGTTCAAGAATGCGTTTTGCGGCTTCCACATAGGTAGCCCCTGCATCTGTGAGGGCGATCTTGCGTGTAGTTCGGGTCAGCAGTTTCGTTGAAAGCAGAGCCTCAAGCTCGGTAATCTTGCGGCTCAGCGTCGGCAGCGGAATTTTCAGCGAACGGCTGGCAGCCGACAGGCTTCCCCTGTCCACCACCTCCAGCAGGATCGACATGGCTTCGAACCGGTCCACAGCATTCTTCCAATTTCTGGTAAAATCACTTTCATTTAAAGCATATTCTCTTTGTGGATGGAAAGCGACACATTCGTATCAACAAGCCAATCACGGTTTGCCCTGTTCCGAAGGAGATCTTCCATGTCCCGCATTTCTATTCCCGCTAAAGACGACGCCCCTGATGCGGCGAGGCCGACACTTGACGGCATCCAGAAGGCACTCGGTTTCGTTCCGAACATTTTTCGCCTGGTTGCCAACAGCCCGGCAGCGCTGACGGCTTTCACCGGCCTTCAGGGGGCGTTGTCGAAGACGCTCGACGTCAAGACCCGTGAACGCATTGCGCTCGCGGTCGCACAAGTGAACGGCTGCGACTATTGCCTTTCCGCCCATACCTATCTCGGCCTTAATCTTGCAAAAATCAGCCCGGAAGAAATCGCGCTGAACCGCAAGGGTGCGTCCGCCGATGCCAAAGCGAGTGCTGCCGTCAGCTTTGCGGCCAAGATCGCCGAGGCTCGCGGCCATGTCGCCGACACTGACATTGCCGCCGTGCGCGCTGCCGGCTTTTCAGATGCGCAGATCGTCGAAATCGTCGCTCTGGTCGCGGAGAACACCTTCACCAATTATCTGAACGAAGTTGCAAAGACCGACATCGACTTCCCGGCTGTGCCGGCCGCCAATGCGGCCTGACGGATGAGGAGCGGGGTGAAGCTCCGCTCCGTCCAACCTTGAGGAGATGGATCATGTCCTACGGATTTCTCGACATAGCCTCGACACCCAGTGTGCGCGCCGCCCAGGCAGAAATGGGACTCCAGGACTTCTGGACCAATCTGCCGACGGACCGGAGCTTCGACCGCTTCACGGAAAACGAAAGAGCCTTTATCGCCTCTCGCGACAGCTTCTACATGGCCACCGTTTCCGAAACGGACTGGCCCTATGTGCAGCATCGGGGCGGTCCGCAGGGTTTTCTGAAAGTGGTCGATGACCGCACGCTTGGCTTTGCGGATTATCGCGGCAATCGCCAGTACATCAGCACCGGCAATATTGCTGCCAATGACAAGGTCTGCCTGTTTCTGATGGACTATGCCCGTCGCGCAAGGCTGAAGATCTATGCGCATGCCGAAAAGCTCTCGCTCGACGCCGATCCCAAGCTGACGGACCTGCTGGCCACGCCTGGCTATCGGGCAAAGCCTGAACGCCTCTTCCGCCTGCGCCTCGAAGCTTTCGACTGGAACTGCCCGCAGCATATCACGCCGCGTTATACCGAGGCGGAAATTGCTGTCGCCGTCGAGCCGCTCCGCCAGCGCCTCGCAGAACTGGAAGCCGAGAATGCCGCCTTGCGGGCGAAGGCCGGCTAACGACGAAAAAAGGCGCTGAACAATGCGCCTCGTAGTGATCGCCGCCCGTGCCTTCTCGCCTGTGTCGGCTGGCCGGGCGGACCGTCAGTCGGAAACCGTCACATCGATCCAGCGTCCGGTCCCCTGGCTGCCGTAGATATCGACGTCAATCCAGACATTGCCATGAACGATCATTGCGGCAGCTTCCCTGGTCATGGTCCCGTTGCGGAGCATGACTTCAAGGGATTGACGATTGGCGGGATCGGCAAAGAAGGAGTCCGACTGGTCATCATTGTCGCGGATACCGTATTGATGGAAATTCGCTCGATCCTGGCGGATGATCTGCCAAGGTTGCGTGAGCCGCGTTCCTTTCGAATTGAAGAGATCAGCCTCGCCGATATAGGCGCGGTAGTGCTCAATGGGGCGGTTCGTATGCGTGCCGGTCACGCTCGACTGCGCAAGCACGGGCGCGCCGACAAAGAGTATGCTGACCGCGATCGAAATAAGTTTCTTCATGGTGATCCCCTCCGGGCATGAATATTGCGAGTTGACGATCTTTGCCAGGGGCAAGGCCGTGGATGGTTAACGCCGCGATCGGACCTTCTCGCCGCGATCGACATGCACCCATGGCAAGTTCCGGGGGCACGGCGGCCATTATTTCTCCCTTTTCATTGCAATGGTAAGGTGGATCGCGCCAGCGCGAAACATCCGGGGAGGCATTGGGCTGACATATGGCAAGCAAGTGCAGGATAACAGACTGCCTTTCGACGGCGATCCTTCTCACCGGCCTTGCCGGCGTTGCGGCCGCCGACCAGCCGGATCCGTATGGTCAATTCAGCGAACGTTGCCTCGGGCGGGGGCCGGATTTCCAGCGCACCGTCGCCGCTGCAAAGGACCGGGACTGGCCAGTTCTCGCAACGGACATGACCACCAGTCTCACGCCGGTGGAAAATCCGGTCGCGTTGGAAGGCTGGAATCTGACCACGGAAGGAGATGGGTCATTCGAGGCCCTCGTCGTCGCGCGGGCGTCTGTAGGCGACAGCAAGGTGGAAAGCTGCACCATGGCCTATGCGGAAGTCGACGCTGCGGCATTTGAGCGTCGCCTCGTCGATGAGACGCGCGCCAAGGCGTCCGGCACGAAGAATGGTCAGGGGCGCATCAGGAAATTCTTCGAGGCATCGTCTTCCGAGCGCAAGCAAGCGATCACGCTCGACCTGCCCCTCTATCCGAACGGGCACGACGAAGTCATCGTCAGCGTCGTCTCGGAGCAGCAGATCGAAAACTGATCGACTGCTCTGGTTCGCTCTAGTGCCAGTGGACTGTCAGTTACGCGGCGGTCGGCGATGCGCCCAGGGCGTGGAAATCCCGCCAGACTTGTTACTCCCGCGTGTCCATACCTGGGCCTAGGCTCCACGATGACCATCCGGAAACCCCTCCCGATGGCACGACCATTTACAGGAGCAAGCCTTGAACATCGAAAACAAAACGGTCCTGATATCAGGCGCCAATCGCGGTATCGGCCGGGCTCTCATGGACGAAGCGCTGCGGCGCGGCGCAAAACGCATCTATGCGGGATCGCGCGGCGAGCAGCACCATGAGGATGAACGCGTGGTTTTCGTGAACCTCGATATTACCGACGAGTGGGATGTCCAGAAGGCGGCCGCCGCTGTTCAGAACCTCGATATCCTCATCAACAATGCCGGCATCTTCATACCCGACGATCTCGGCGATACGGACATCATCAATCGCCATCTGGCAGTCAATTTCTTCGGTCCGCTAAGGGTGACCCAGGCGTTTCTGCCGGCACTGGTGCGATCGAAAGGCGCCATCATCAACAACCTCTCCTTGTCGGCGCTCGTGCCGGTCGCGTCCACACCGGCCTATTCGATTTCGAAAGCGGCGGCACATAACCTGATGCAAGCCTTCCGAGCGCTCCTGTCGGCGCGTGGCGTGGCGGTGCACAGCTGCTTCACCGGACCTGTTGATACCGACATGACGCGAGGCTTCGAGGTGCCGAAGTCGCCGCCCGGCCTGGTGGCGTCAGGAATATTCGACGGCTTCGAAAGAGGCGAGGAGGATATCTTCCCCGATCCCTATTCCGAACGCTTTGCCGATGGCTGGCGCACCGGCGTCATCAAGGCTCTCGAACAGGAATTTGCCGCCTACGTTCCGCCGTCAGCTGAAACGGCTCAGGACTGCTGTCACCACTGACATTCTGTTTGCGCGCGAACGGCATTGGCGCGCCGTTCGCCGCAAGCGACTGTCTACTTCATGTAAAGCGAGCGAGAGCGCTCCAGATGCTTGAGCACCGCGGCTTCGGCGCCGTCGGCATCGTTGGCGGCAAGCTGCTCCAGGATCTCTTCATGTTCGGCGAGCGTATATTTTTCCTTGCCGGTCCAGATCAGCATTTCCGTATGGTATTCCTTCAGCCATGCCAGCATCGCTTCGCTGACGGCCACATAGATCGGATTGCCGGAAATCTGGGCGATGCGCGTATGAAATCGCATGTCGGCGGAGATGAATTCCTCGGCATGGCCGAGCGATGCGCGCTGATGGTCGATGATCTCGCGAAGCGCCTCGACGTCAGCCCGTTTGGCGCGTTGCGCCGCTTCTCGCGCCATGCCGCGTTCGAAGAAGATACGGGCGCTCTTCAGGTGCTCCAGCGAATCGGCCGATTGCGCCAGCATGATCTTCGCCGTCAGATCGACCTGCCGGAAGATCGACTGGGCGGTCAGTTTCAGGACCTTCGCACGCTCGCCGTGCGATATGCTGACGAGACCCTTGTTGGCGAGAGACTGCATCGCCTCGCGGATGGCCGGACGGCCGACGCCGAAGCGTTCCATCAGAACGCGCTCGGAGGGCATCTCGTCGCCCGGTTGCAACTCTCCTGACGTGATCAGCCGTTCCAGCCGGTCAAAAACCTCATCGGACAGTTTTCGACGGACTATTGGCTCGATGGCTGAGGTCATGGCGTCTCGCTGGCTCAAATCTTCTCTCCCCTTAGCATTTCCACCGACCGACGACAAAGCGCGCCACGCGAAATTCACACCTGTTGAAAATTTCCGTTGCAGAAAATGGAATACTCATTATACCAGATTACAAGTTGACGCCATGGCTTCTTGATGTGGCGAGAGGAGCAACCGGCAATTTCATGATGATAGTCCTGACCTACCGCATCGAGACGCCCGGCAGCGTTGAAGCGATGGCGAACAAGATCGCTTCCGATCAATCGACCGGAACCTTCGTTCCGGTTCCGGGCGAGACTGAGGAATTGAAGTCGCGTGTCGCCGCCCGGGTGCTCGCCATCCGGCCGCTGGAAGATACAAGTCACCCGTCCTGGCCGGAAGCGCCTGACGGAGTGCGGCTCAATCGCGCCGATGCCGATATCGCTTTCCCGCTCGATGCAATTGGCACCGACCTTTCGGCGCTGATGACAATCGCGATCGGCGGAACCTTCTCCATCAAGGGCATGACGGGCCTGCGCGTCATCGACATGAAACTTCCCGAGGCCTTCAGGGATGCCCATCCCGGCCCGCAATTCGGCATTCCCGGCAGCCGGCGCCTGACCGGCGTCGAGGGACGGCCGATCATCGGCACGATCGTCAAACCGGCGCTTGGTCTGCGTCCATATGAGACGGCCGAGCTCGTCGGCGAACTGATCGAATCCGGCGTCGACTTCATCAAGGACGACGAGAAGCTGATGAGCCCCGCCTATTCGCCGCTGAAAGAGCGCGTGGCGGCCATCATGCCCCGCATTCTCGATCACGAGCAGAAGACAGGAAAGAAGGTCATGTATGCGTTCGGCATCTCGCATGCCGATCCCGACGAGATGATGCGCAACCATGATCTCGTGCTTGAGGCAGGCGGCAACTGCGCCGTCGTCAATATCAACTCCATCGGCTTCGGCGGCATGAGCTTCCTGCGCAAGCGCTCCGGCCTCGTGCTGCATGCACATCGCAATGGCTGGGACGTGCTGACGCGCCATCCCGGCATCGGCCTCGACTTCAAGGTCTATCAGCAGCTCTGGCGGCTGCTTGGCGTCGACCAGTTCCAGATCAACGGCATTCGCGTGAAATATTGGGAGCCGGACGAAAGCTTCGTTGCCTCCTTCAAGGCGATCAGCACGCCACTCTTTAGCCCCTCCGACTGCCCGCTTCCTGTCGCCGGCTCCGGCCAGTGGGGCGGCCAGGCGCCGGAGACCTATCAGCGCACCGGCCGCACCACCGATCTGCTCTATCTCTGCGGCGGCGGCATCGTCAGCCATCCGCAGGGGCCGGCCGCCGGCGTGCGCGCCGTCCAACAGGCCTGGCAGGCGGCCGTCGCCGATATTCCGCTCGACGACTATGCCAAAGATCATCCGGAACTTGCGGCATCGATCGCCAAGTTCGGCGACGGGAAGGCTGCGTAACGATGCGCGACCTGCTCGTCAGTTACTACGGCGACGACTTCACCGGCTCCACCGATGTGATGGAAGCGCTCGCCAGCAACGGTATTCCGACCGTGCTCTTCCTCGGCATTCCCGATCAGGCCCTGCTCGATCGCTTCCAGGATTGCCGGGCCATCGGCATTGCCGGAACGAGCCGCAGCGAGAGCCCGGCCTGGATGCAGGAACATCTTGCACCGGCCTTCCAATGGCTGAGGGGGCTGCAGGCGAGCATCTGCCACTACAAGGTCTGCTCGACTTTCGATTCCGCGCCTGAGGTCGGCAATATCGGCAAGGCGATTGAGATCGGCAAAGACATATTCGAGCAAGAGCTCGTGCCCGTCATCGTCGGCGCGCCGCAGCTCAAGCGCTATACGGCCTTCGGGAACCTCTTTGCTGCCTATCAGGGACGCGTCTTCCGCATCGACCGGCATCCGGTCATGAGCCGCCATCCGGTTACACCGATGCATGAGGCGGATCTTGCCTTGCATCTCGGGAAGCAGACCGAGCTTGCCGTTTCGCTCGCCGACCTGACAATGCTTGCATCATCCGATGCCGATGCCAGGATCGACCAGCTGACGAACAAGGGCTCGGGCATCCTGCTTCTCGACGTCGACTCTGGCGACAGCCAGTCTTCCGCCGGACGACAGTTGCAGCGCATCGCGGCTGCCAAGGGCGGCTTCGTCGCCGGTTCCTCCGGCATCGAATATGCGCTTCTCAACGCGTGGCGCGAAAAAGGCCTGATCGGACAGAGCGTAGAGTTCCCGTCGCCGGGCAAGGTGGATCGGCTCGCCGTCGTTTCCGGCAGCGTTTCGCCGACGACGGAACGACAGATTCGCACGGCAATATCCGACGGTTTCCATGATATTCCACTCGATCCTCTGGCACTGGTCGGCGCGAATGCCGAAGCGGTACTGGACGTCGCGGTCGCCGCGGGTCTCGCCGCTCTGAAAGCCGGCCGTAGTGTCATACTGCACACCGCACTTGGCCCCTCGGCCGATCGCGGCGCCGATATCGATCAGCTGCCAGGCGCCCGTCATCGGCTCGGTCGCGCGCTCGGAACCATCCTGCGCCGTCTTGTCGAAACCGAAGGGCTTTCGCGGGCGGTCATCGCCGGTGGCGACACGTCGAGCCACGCGCTGAAGGAATTGCGCGTCGATGCGCTGACGACCCTGCTGCCGCTGCCGCAGACCCCTGGTTCGCCGCTCTGCACCGCCCATGGCGGCCATGGGCCGACGGACGGACTGCAGATTGCCCTGAAAGGCGGGCAGGTCGGGTCCGATGGTTACTTCGCGCAGATCCGGGACGGACGAACATCCTGATTATCGATCAGGTGTGATCGGCCCCTCGAATGCCAATGGAATGGTGATTGACTCATCATACCAGTTACGATACCAATCCCACATACGAAGGTGAGGAAAAATGACTGCAATTGCCCTCTTTGGCGCCGGCGGAAAAATGGGATACCGGCTGGCCAAGAATCTCAAAGGTTCCCGTTTTGATGTGCGCCATGTCGAGGTCAGCGATGTCGGCAAGGCGCGCCTGAAGAACGATCTCGGCATCGACTGCACGCCCGCCGATGCAGCGCTCGACGGCGCAGAGGTCGTGATCCTGGCCGTGCCGGATACAGCGATCGGCAAGGTTGCCGCCGGTATCGTCGACAGGCTGAAGCCCGGCACGATGGTCGTCGCCCTCGACGCCGCCGCTCCGTTCGCCGGTCACCTGCCCAAGCGTGACGATCTCACCTATTTCGTCACCCACCCCTGCCATCCGCCTATCTTCAACGATGAGACGGATATGCAGGCGAAAAAGGATCACTTCGGCGGCCTCTTTGCCAAGCAGCACATCGTCTCGGCGCTGATGCAGGGGCCGGAAAGCGCCTATAGCCTCGGCGAAGAGATCGCCAAGGTAATATGGGCGCCGGTCATGCGCTCGCACCGCGTCACTGTCGATCAGATGGCGATGCTGGAACCCGGGCTTTCGGAAACCGTCTGCGCCTCGCTGCTCGTCATCATGCGCCAGGCGATGGACGAATGCATCGCACGCGGCGTTCCGGCGGAAGCCGCTCGCGACTTCCTGCTCGGCCACATGAACGTGCTCGGCGCCGTCATCTTCAAGGAAGTCGACGGTGTGTTCTCGGATGCCTGCAACAAGGCGATCGAGTTCGGCATTCCAGCCCTCATGCGCGACGACTGGAAGAAGGTCTTCGAACCTCAGGAGATCGCCGACAGCATCCGGCGCATCACCTGACACTGCTGCGGCAGGGCTTGGCCTTGCCGCCTTGCCGGCCCGGGGGGACTTTGAAGACGGGCCGGTTTTCATTTCGCATGGATTCAGCCGAACCGGGGTTGGTTCGGCCATGCGTCAAACCTGGGAGGAAAACCATGAACCTTACGCGTAGACTGACCCTTGCAGCCTTCGCCGGCGCCCTGTCGCTCGGTGTTGCCATGCCGGCATTTTCGGCTGACCTGATCGCCATCATCACGCCGGCCCACGACAACCCGTTCTTCAAGGCGGAGGCCGTCGGCGCCGAAGCCAAGGCCAAGGAACTCGGCTATGAAGCCCTCGTCATGACCCATGACGACGATGCCAACAAGCAGTCGGAAATGATCGATACCGCGATCGGCCGCGGCGCCAAGGCGATCATCCTCGATAATGCCGGCGCAGACGCTTCGGTTGCCGCCGTCAAGAAGGCCAAGGATGCCGGCATCCCCTCCTTCCTGATCGACCGCGAAATCAATGCGACCGGCGTTGCCGTCGCCCAGATCGTGTCGAACAACTATCAGGGTGCCCAGCTCGGCGCGCAGGAATTCGTCAAGCTGATGGGCGAGAAGGGCAATTATGTCGAGCTCGTCGGCAAGGAGTCGGACACCAATGCCGGCATCCGCTCGCAGGGCTATCATGACGTCATCGACGACTATCCGGACCTGAAGTCCGTCGCCAAGCAGTCGGCCAACTGGAGCCAGACGGAAGCCTATGCCAAGATGGAAACCATCCTGCAGGCCAATCCCGATATCAAGGGCGTGATCTCCGGCAACGACACGATGGCCATGGGCGCAATCGCCGCCCTCCAGGCTGCCGGCCGCAAGGACGTTATCGTCGTCGGCTTCGACGGTTCCAACGATGTCCGCGACTCCATCAAGTCGGGCGGCATCAAGGCGACCGTGCTGCAGCCGGCCTACGCACAGGCCCAGATGGCTGTCGAACAGGCCGACGCCTATATCAAGAACAAGACGGCGCCGAAGGAAGAAAAGCAGCTCATGGACTGCGTTCTCATCAATGCCGACAACGCCGGCAAGCTCGAGACCTTTGCCATCGCAAAGTAAGGCGGACCGACTGTTGCAGGGAGCGTGGGCGACCACGCTCCCTGCAACTTATTTTCATTGATTTCGAGGTTGACAGCATGTTGAGGATCAGGGGCGTCCTGATTGCCGCGATCGTCGTGGCAGCTTTGCCCGGATGCAAGATCATCAAGACACCGACTGCGGAAGAAAAAGCCGCAGCGACGGCCAAGAGCGCATTCGATCCGAATGCCAAGGTCGAGGCCATTTGGCAGCCTGAGGTCGTCCCCTACTACGAAAAGCGTGCCGGCGGGCTCAAGGACGTCGTGGCACTCGCCGCTTCAAGCCCCGATCAGGCGGGCGAAAAATATGGCAATCCGCACAAACAGGCGAGCTCTCCCTGGACCTATGCCGTCAAGTTCAGCGGCAAGGTCATTGCCGCCGATACGGCGTCACGGGCGGCGACGCTTGATGTCGATGCCGATGGCGACGGCAAGGCCGACGCAAAAGTGCAGATCGGACCGGCCATTCGTGGCACGGCGCTGCGAGACACGCTGGATTTCGTCAATTTCAACGAGTTCAAGAACCAGATCGAATGGGCACAGTTCGGCAAGTCCTTCAATGAGAAGGCCAACAGCGCCTTCCTATCGGCGGTTCCGCGCGACGGGCTGGTCGGCAAGATGGTGACCGTGACAGGCGCTTTCCCGTTGCCATCAGGCAGCGACCTCCCACTCGTGACCCCTTCGGCGCTGACGGTGGCACCATGACGATGGCCGAGGCTCCCAAGGACGATATCATCCTGCGCCTCGACGATGTGTCGAAGGTCTATTCCGGCATCGTCGCAGTCAAGCGCGCCAATCTCGAACTGCGCCGCGGTGCCGTCAACGTGCTGGTCGGTGAAAACGGCGCCGGCAAATCGACACTGATGAAGATTATCGCCGGCGTCGAACGGCCCACACTCGGGAATATCATCCTTGATGGGGAAACCGTTTCCTTCGCGAGCCCCGCGGATGCGCAGGCGCACGGCATCGGCATGATCTTCCAGGAGCTCAATCTCTTCGCCAACATGTCGGTTGCCGAAAATATCTTTGCAACGCGCGAACTGACCCGCGGCGTGCTTGGCATCGACCACAGGGAACAGGTCCGCAAAGCGAATGAATTCCTTGCGCGACTCGATGCCGGGATCGATGCCGAGACCATGGTCGAGGACCTGCCGATCGGCCAGCAGCAACTTGTCGAGATCGCCAAGGCAATGTCGCTGAATGCCCGCATCCTGATCATGGACGAGCCGACATCGGCGCTGTCGGCAGCGGAAGTCGAGATACTCTTCAAGGTGATCGGCGAACTGAAGGCGCAAGGGGTGGCGATCGTCTATATTTCGCATCGCCTGGAAGAGCTGATGCGGATCGGCGACTACATCACCGTGCTGCGCGACGGGCAGATTACCGGCCAGGCGATGGTGAGGGATATAGACACGCGCTGGATCGTACGCTCGATGATCGGTTCGGACGCCAAGGATTTCGCCAAATCCGTCGAACATGCAGTTGGCAAGGAAATGTTTCGGGCCGAGAACATCAGCCTGCCCCGTCCGACCGGCGGGCTTGCCGTCGACGATGTTTCATTGACCGTCAAAGCTGGCGAGATCCTCGGTATTTACGGCCTGATGGGCGCCGGGCGAAGCGAATTCTTCGAATGCGTCATCGGCCGCCATGCGCATTCGACCGGCAAGATCTTCATCGACGGCAAGGAAGTGCGCGCTCGGGACACGACGCGACGCATCCGCCGCGGTCTCGCGCTCATTCCCGAGGACCGGCAGCGTGAGGGCCTGGTGCAGGTTCTCTCCATCGCTTCCAACCTGACGCTAGCGAGCCTCGGCCGGTTCACCCGTCTCTTCCATATCAATGCCAAGGCGGAGAAGAACGCCATCGCGGAGGCGATCCGCGATCTCTCCATCAAAGCACCGAATCCGGACTTCGAGGTGACCTCCATGTCCGGCGGCAACCAGCAGAAGGTGGTCATCGGCAAGGCGCTGATGACCAATCCGAAGGTCCTTTTGATGGACGAACCGAGCCGCGGCATCGATGTCGGCGCCAAGGCGGATGTCTTCCGCACGATGCGTCGGCTTGCTGCCAACGGTCTCGCCATCCTGTTTTCAACCTCCGACCTCGAAGAGGTCATGGCGCTCTCCGATCGCATCGCAGTGCTCAGCAACGGCCATCTCATCGCCGTCTTCGACCGCGCGCAGGCAACGGAAGAAGCCATTATCGCGGCCTCCGCCAAGGGGCACGAACATCAAGGGAAACTCGCGTCATGACGGCGGCTACCGCATCCAATTCCGCGCCGAAGGGCGCGAACGGCTCCTTCCTGCTGACGCTGATGAAGCTTCGAACCTTCATCGCGCTCTTTGCCGTCATCATCTTCTTCTCGATCTTCGCGCCGAACTTTACCTCGACCGCAAACATGATCCTGATGTCGAAGCATGTGGCGCTGAATGCTTTCCTGGCGATGGGCATGACCTTCGTCATCATCACCGGTGGCATCGACCTCTCGGTCGGCTCGATCGTCGGCCTCTGCGGCATGGTCGCCGGCGGCCTGATCCTGTATGGCATCGAACTGCCGATCGGCTATACGGTCTATTTCAACCTCGCCGAGATCGTGCTGATCACGCTGGCCATCGGCCTCTTCATCGGCCTGATCAATGGCTTGCTGATTACCAAGCTCAACGTCGCGCCCTTCATCGCCACACTCGGCACGCTCTATGTCGCCCGAGGCCTGGCGCTGCTTTCCTCCGACGGCCAGACCTTCCCGAACCTCGTCGGCCGACCGGAATATGCGACGACCGGTTTCGATTTCTTCGGTGCCGGCCGCATTCTCGGCCTGCCGGTCTCGATCTGGATCCTGATCGTGCTGGCGCTTCTTGCGGCCTACGTGGCGCGCTCGACGCCGATCGGGCGACATATCTTCGCTGTCGGCGGCAATGAGCGCGCCGCGCGCATGTCGGGTATCCGCGTCGATCTGGTGAAAATCTTCGTCTATATGTTCTCCGGTCTTTGCGCCGCGATCGTCGGCATCGTCATCTCCTCGGAGCTGATGGCCGCACATCCAGCCACAGGCGAGAGCTTCGAACTCAACGCGATTGCCGCGGCCGTTCTTGGCGGCACCTCGATGTCGGGCGGACGCGGCACGATTGGCGGCACGATCATCGGTGCCTTCGTGATCGGCATTCTCTCCGACGGTCTGGTCATGATGGGGGTTTCCTCCTTCTGGCAGATGGTCATCAAGGGTCTGGTGATCATCATCGCCGTCGTCGTCGATCAGGCGCAGCGCCGGCTGCAGCAGCGCGTGACCCTCATGCAGATGGCAAAGGCAGGTTGAAATGGCTGACTTGAAAGGTGCTTTGATCGGTTGCGGCTTCTTTGCGATCAACCAGATGCACGCTTGGAAGGATGTCGACGGCGCCTCGATCGTGGCGATCTGCGACCGCGATCCCGAGCGCCTGAAAATTGTCGGCGAACAGTTCGGCATCAACAGGCGCTACACGGATGCCGCGGCCATGTTTGCCGATGGCGGCTTCGATTTCGTCGACATCGCCACCACGGTCCAAAGCCACCGGGCGCTGGTGGAGATGGCGGCGAGCCACAAGATCCCCGCCATCTGCCAGAAGCCTTTCGCGAAGACGCTTGTCGACGCCAAGGCGATGGTCGAGGCTTGCCGAAGTGCCGGCATCCCGCTGATGGTGCATGAGAATTTCCGCTGGCAAACGCCGATCCAGGCCGTCCGCCGCCTGCTCGACCACAAGGCGATCGGCACGCCCTTCTGGGGCCGTTTCTCCTTCCGCTCAGGGTATGACGTCTTTTCCGGCCAGCCCTACCTTGCTGAAGGCGAACGTTTCATCATCGAGGATCTCGGCATCCACACGCTCGATATCGCCCGCTTCATCCTTGGCGACGTGAAGACGCTGACGGCGCGCGCAAAACGCGTCAATCCCAGGATCAAGGGCGAGGATGTGGCAACGATCCTGCTCGACCACGAAAGTGGGGCGACCTCGATCGTCGACGTCAGCTACGCAACGAAGCTTGCCGCCGAGCCTTTCCCGGAAACGCTGATCGAGCTCGACGGCACCGATGGCACGATCCGCCTTTCATCTGGCTACCGGCTCGAAGTCACGAATGCTGCCGGCACGGTCGTTTCCGATGCGTCGCCGCAGCTTCTCTCCTGGGCATCGCGACCCTGGCACAATATTCAGGAAAGCGTCTACGCCATCCAGAAGCACTGGGTCGAGCGGCTGAAGAACGGCGGCGAGCCGGCAACCTCGGGTGCCGACAATCTCAAGACATTCGCCCTTGTCGAAGCGGCCTATGACAGTGCCGCATCGGGAAAGACGATCGACGTGGGGGCCATGCTGAAATGATGACGGACGCCTTTGCCCTCTACGGCACGCATGAGGCCGAAGAGCATCCGGTCCGCCTGGCTGCCGGGCGCCTCTCGGTCGATCTTGCCAAGGGCAATCTGCGGACGATCCGCTATGACGGCATAGAAGTATTGCGTGCCGTCTCCTATCTGGTGCGTGACCGCGACTGGGGGACCTATAGTCCGACAATCGACAATCTCTGGGTCGAGCAGGGCAAGGATAGCTTTTCCGTCCGTTATGTCGCCCATTGCAAGGGACCGGAAGACACAAGGCTTGCCATTTCGGTGCATATTGCAGCCACCGAGCGGGAGCTGACCTTCGAGGCGGGAGCCCTTTCGCCAACCGGTTTCGAGACCAATCGCTGCGGTTTCTGCATCCTGCACCCGATCGTCGGCATTGCCGGAAGCCCGGCCAAGGTCGAGCATGTCGACGGCAACGTGAACGAGACGCGCTTTCCTGATCAGATCGAACCCTGGCAACCTTTCAAGGATATGCGGGCGATTACACATCAGGTGTTGCCGGGTATTTCGGCCGAATGTCGGATGGAAGGCGATACGTTCGAGATGGAGGACCAGCGCAACTGGTCCGACGCTTCCTACAAGACCTATGTGCGCCCGCTGGCGCTGCCCTGGCCGTATCAGATCGCCGCACATGAACCGGTGCGGCAGAGGATCGTCCTTTCCATCCGCGATACCAGAAGCGGGCAAGTGGCGGCCCTCGGCTCGACCGCTGATGACATCCGGCTCGAACCGGGTGAGAACAGCGGCACCATGCCGGCGATCGGCCTGCTCGTCACCCCCGATGAAGCGAAAGCGACGCTTGAAGCCCGCAATCTGCTTTCCGAGATCGCTCCGCAGGAACTGCTGTTCCACTTCGACCCGAGTGCCGGCCATGGGATGCGGGCTCTAGTGGATTTCGCAGCCGTCGCCGCTATCAATGGCGGCAGATCAACGCTGGAAATCGCCCTGCCCTGCAAGCAGGCGCCAGCCATCGAGACGGCAGAGATCGCACGGCAGATGCAGGATGCAGGCTTCCACCCGGACGCCATCCTGATATCGCCTGCCGTTGATCGGCAGTCGACGCCTCCGGGCAGCAAATGGCCGGAATGTCCACCACTCGAGGAGGTCTATGCCGCGGCCCACGAAGCCTTTGCCGGCCTTCGTATCGGCGGCGGCATGCTGAGCTATTTCACCGAGCTCAACCGGAAACGCGTGCCGGCAGACCGCCTCGATTTCGTCAGCCACTGCACAAATCCCATTGTCCATGCCGCCGATGATCTCAGTGTCATGCAGACGCTGGAGGCGCTGCCCTTCATCACCGGTTCGGTGCGCGCCATCTATGGCGACAAACCCTACCGGATCGGCCCCTCGACCATTCCCATGCGGCAGAACCCCTATGGCAGCCGCACAATGGACAATCCCTCCGGCAGACGCATTCCGATGGCAAACCGCGATCCGCGTCATAATGGCCGCTTCGCGGAGGCGTTTGCGCTCGGTTATGCCATCCGGATACTTGATGCCAATATCGAATGCCTGACGCTCGCGGCACTCGCTGGTCCTTTCGGCCTCATTGCCGGCAAGGCAGAGCCAACGGACGAAGGCGGCAATCGGCCGCTCTTCAAAGTCGTCAAGCTACTGTCGAGCCTTGCCGGCTCGCCATGGAGCAGCTGCATTTCTTCGCGCCCCTCGGAACTCCTGGCTTTCGTTTCCCGGCAATCGTCAGCTGCGACGCTGCACATCGTCAACCTGACCGCGGAAGAGCAAAGCATCGATATCAGTGCTTTCAGGTCAGCCTCGCAAGGCACGAGCATGGCACTGGCGCCTTTTGGTACGGCGTCGATCAAACTTGCCGTCTAGGGCTTTCAGGTACATCGCGCAGACCGTTGGGCATCAGTATGGGTGCCGTGGATATTCCATGCGACTGGAAAAGCGAGACGACGATGAAGGCGTTGCGAGCTGGCCCCTCGCCCCAGGTTCTGGCATATCCCGGTAGCGCGCAGGCGCACTTCTGTCGGAAACAGCTCGGGGTGGGCAGCCGATCGAGGCGCCCACCTGCCTTGACGATGGTCGACAGTATCTCCCCCTGAGATCAATCGTGATCGCGAGGCGGAGAATTCCTCCGCTGCCGCCTCGCGCTGTCCGTCAGTTCAGACGGGTTTGCGTTGCGGTGGCGCTGTACCAGTCGAAGGGCTTGTCTGCGGTTGCCACCATGACGCTCTTGACGTTGAAATGATCGTTGAAGCTTTCCAGTCCGAACTCACGGCCGATGCCGCTTTCACCGACGCCTCCCCAGGGAGAGGCCGGATCCAGGCGGTGGTGGTCGTTGACCCAGACAATTCCGGCCTTGACGCCAGCCGCGACGCGGTGCGCGCGGGCAACATCGCGGGTGCGGATTGCAGCTCCGAGACCGAAGGGCGAATCATTGGCGAGGCGCAGCGCCTCCGCTTCATCCTTGAAGGGCGTAACGCTGGTGAATGGCCCGAATACCTCTTCCTGAAAGACGCGCATATCCGCCTTGACGTCGGCAAACACGGTCGGCTGGACGAAATAACCGCCTTCAAATCCCGGTACGTTTGCGATGTCGCCGCCCGCGACCGCACGGGCTCCGGCTTCCCGGCCGAGCTGGGAATACCTCAGGACACGCTCGCGTTGCTTGGCCGAAATAACGGGGCCAAGCTGGGTCTCCGGATCGAACGGGTTTCCGATCCGGAGGGAACGCGCCTTTGCGGCAAGTTTTTCGACAAAGGCATCGTAGATCGATTCCTGGACGAGATGCCGGCTGCCGCACACGCATGTCTGGCCCGCCCCGATGAAGGCGCCAAACGCGGCATAGTTCACTGCCTGATCGACGTCGAAGTCGTCAAAGACCATGACGGGGGTCTTGCCGCCGAGCTCCAGCGTCTGATGCGCGAACACTTTCCCGGCGGCGCTGCCTGCAATCCGGCCGGCTTCCGTGCCGCCGGTCAGCACGAGTTTGTTGATGTCGGGGTGCTCTGCCAGGAATCGGCCAGCTTCGGGGCCGTAGCCAAGGACGACATTGAACACGCCTTTCGGCAGTCCGGCTTCAACGAAGATCTCCGCAAGTTTCAAGGTGGTCAGCGGGGTATATTCCGACGGCTTCACGACGGTCGTGCATCCAGATGCCAAAACCGCGGCAAGGGACTTGCACATGATCATCAGCGGATGGTTGAACGGCGTGCAGTTGGCGACGACGCCGATCGGCGTGCGCAGCGTGTAGTTGAGATAGGACCCTTCGACCGGAATGACATCGTCGCGGCGGGCAATTGCAAGGCCAGCAAAGTAGCGGAAGAAATCCGGAAGCCGGGAGAGTTGCGCCCGAGTCTCATTGAGCGGCCTGCCGTTGTTCAGCGTCTCCAGGCGGTACAGAGTTTCAAGGTTAGCCTCAAAAGCATCCGCCAGTCTGTTGACGAGGCGGGCCCGCGCGCGAATATCCATTCCACCCCATTCGCGGCCTTCGAAAGCCGCACGCGCACTCTTCATCGCGCAATCGATATCGCTAGGCGTCGAGTTCGGAATGCGCGCGATCACCATTCCGGTCGCCGGGTTGCGGACATCGATGAACGCGCCATTACCAGCGTCGATTTCCTTGCCATCTACGAAATTACCGTGGGTCTCCACGGCAGGATCACGGGTCGTTTGGTTCATGACTTTTCTCCAATCAAGACCTGACAGCGCTCCGCCCGAGGGCGGATAGGACACGCTTCTGGCCATCAATCACGTGGGCACGGATGAGTTTACGCGCCACGCGGGCATCGCGCCGCTGCACGGCATCGATGATATCGCCGTGTTCATCGACGAGCTTTTGCGGGTCTCGTCCCTTGATGGCGCTGACGGAAAGACGAACGAGGCGGTCGGCCTGATCAAGAACATCCCGGATGGCGGCCTCCATCCGGCTATTGCCGGAGGCGGCCGCGAGCGCATCATGAAAGGCCCTGTTGTAGTCGATAAATTCCTCTTCGGGTCCGATGGATCGAAAACGATCGAGGGCCGACAGTGTCTGATCGTCGGCGCTCTCGATCGCAGCGGCGACACATGCGGGCTCCAGCGCAAGGCGAAACTGGAAGAGATCCCGGACGTCTTTCATCGAAATCGGATTGACCTGATAGCCTTGGCGCGGCTGCACGGTCACCAGGCGATCCTGCTGCAACCGCAGTAACGCTTCGCGGATTGGCTGTCGGCTGACCTCATAACGGGCAGCGAGATCCTGTTCGCGGATTTCCTCGCCCGGCATCAAGCGGCAGGTCAAGATTTCGGTGCGAAGCGCGTCGTAGATATTTTCTCTGAGCAGCAAGTTCGTATCTCGCTTCTAGCATTTCCGTATTCCGTGATATTTCACAATATGAGTCATACGCCTGAAAAATAACGACTTGCAATACACAAAAATGGGATTTATGAAATATCAAACCCTGCGCAGTTAGGGATTTGTGATGGACAAGAAAATGAACCTTTACGTGGCCGGTCGTGGACAGCCGCTGATCCTGCTTCATTCGTTGCTGTCCGACCGTGAAAGTTTCGACAGGATAATGCCCGCGCTCACTGCGCACTATCGAGTGATCGTCCCCGATCTTCCAGGTTTTGGCGGATCGCCCGCGAGCGTGGAAGGTTTTGACGAAACCGCCGATCGTATCGCAAACCTGATCGAAGCATTTGCGGCGAATGAGGAAGCTGCCCTGCTCGGAAATGGTTTCGGCGCGTTTGTGGCGCTCCAGACTGCGATCAGGCATCCTACGCTAGTATCCCATCTCGTTCTGATAGGCTGTGGGACAAGATTTTCGGACGAGGGCAGGGAGGCGTTTCGAAAAATGGCGACGGTCGCGTCTGCGGCCGGGCTTGCTGCGGTTGCCGAAACCGCGATGAACAGATTGTTTGCCGCCGAATTTCAAGAGAGCCATCCCGATCTAATGCAGGATCGTCGACGGGCGTTTCTCCGCACGAATGTGGGTGTTTTTTGCGAGGCCTGCGACACACTCGCTTCGCTTGATCTGTCCGCCGGCGTTTCGGCGGTGCGCTGCCCGACACTGGTCATTGTCGGAGATGAAGATCAGGCAACACCATCAGAGATGGCCTATGATCTGGTCGGACGGCTTCGCGATGCCAGATTATCCATACTCAAGGGCTGTGCGCATGTACCGCCACTGCAAGCGCCCGACGAGGTTATCGCCCTGCTTGATCAATTTCTCGCAGCCCCTGTTTCTGCCCACCCACAGACGATCTCATTCGAACGGTAGGAGGGCTTTCTTCGTGTCGCTGCCCAGGCGCTACAAAGTTCGACCACGATCGCATCTAGAAAGAGACGTTTTCCGCTGAGCGGAAAATGACGCGACTATCTTTTGCAGTCGAGGTCTAAGGATTTGAGCATTGCCTCGTCAAGTTCCGGTCTGCCTGGCATCATCGGCCTGATCGTTCACGCGGGTCATACTTCAGAAGCATTTGCCTGGCTTGCAGCAGCGGCAGCAGCGCATGGCTCAACGCCAGATCGCTTTCGATCGTGTCGCGGACAGCCGTTTCGAACGCGCTACCGTGCACGCACGAATCCGGACACCGAAGCTAGAAGGCGCCACGTTTTCCAACCCGAAATAACCATTCCAACAAACGGATCCTCCCGCCGCTGCCGCCTTCACCCGCAGGACCTCAATGAAACTGGCATTGATCACAAGACGCCTATTCTCATGGTGAGCTCATCATACCAGTTGACATGTCAATGAGCATCCGGCAAGAAAGGCCCCAGCTTACAAGAGGAGGACGTAATGCTGACGCTTTCTGCAAAATTGAAGTCTTCATGCATGGCTGCCATCGCTGTTGCGGCCGTTGCAGTCACCCCCGTCAAGGCTGAAGACATCACGCTCTGGACGCTGAACTTCGACAACAATGCCGCCAACGTGGCCCTGAAGAAGGTTGCCAGCGACTTCGAAGCGGCAAACCCTGGAACCCATATCGAGATCGTCCAGCGCGCTGTCGACGAGCACAAGACGGCGCTGCGCGTTGCCGCCGGCTCCAACCGCGGCCCGGACATCTATTTCAGCTGGGCAGGCCTTGGCCTCGGCGGCGAATATGTGAAGGCCGGCCTGTCGCTGCCGCTCGACAAGTACTACACCGAATACAAGTGGAACGACGAGCTGCTTCCCTCGGCAGCGGCCTTTGCCGACCTTTATCCGGGCGGCAAGCACGGCACGCCTTTTACCTTCAAAGGTGAGGCCGTCTATTATAACAAGAAACTCTTCCAGCAAGCCGGCATCACCGAGGAGCCGAAGACCTATGAAGAGCTTCTGGCTGCAGCCGACAAGCTGAAGGCAGCCGGCATCCCGGCCTTCACCTTCGGCGGGACGGTCAACTGGCACGTCATGCGCCTAATGGATGTGATCCTCGAAACCAAGTGCGGCGCTGAAAAGCACGACCAGCTGAAGCTGATGAAGCTCGACTGGTCGAAGGAGCCCTGCGCCACCGACAGTTTCGCCGAATTCGCCAAGTGGACGAAGGACTATACGCTGCAGCCCTTCATGGGCATCGACAACAAACAGTCCTATAGCCTCTTCACGGCAGGCCGCGCAGCGATGATGCTGGAAGGCGACTGGCTGGTCGGCCAGCTCTCGGGCAGCGGCGCCAATCTCGACGATTACGGAATCTTCCCCTTCCCGACCAATACCAACCGCCTCTACGGTTTCGCCGAGTACAACTACATCAGCACCAAGACCAAGAACCCTGACATGGCTGCGAAATTCGTCGACTATTTCCTGTCGACGAAGGTGCAGCAGGATCTCGTCGGGCAGATCAGCTCGATCTCGGTCAACAAGAACGTCCAGTACACCAACCAGAAGCCTCTGGAAGCCGAGTGGCTGGATATCTTCAAGACCTACGACAAGATCTACATGAACGGCGACCAGGCCTTCCCGCTTGATGTGACGACGGAATATTTCCGCGTCATCAACGATGTCGCCTCCGGCAGCATCGAACCGGCCGACGCAGCCAAGCAGATGCAGGCCTTCATCGCCGGCAGAACCTGACCCCTCCCGAGACGCCGGCTGGCCGACACCTTGTCGGTCGGCTGGCGCCGCATCCGCAAGACCGGCAGGGTGGATATCCTGCCCCCGGAGGTGAGAATGTCCTTGCGCCAAACAACGCATGATCCACGCGTGCAGGCCTTCATCCTGCTCGTCCCGGCTTTGGCCATCTACGCGATCTTCGCGCTCTACCCGATGCTGAACGTGGTCGTCATCAGCTTCCAGAAATGGAACGGGCTAGACCCGCAGCGGCCCTTCGTCGGCCTCGCGAATTACACGGCGATCTTCACGCGCGATCCGGTCTTCTGGGTCGCCTTCAAGAATACCGTGATCTGGACGCTGATGAGCCTGGTCTTCCCGCCGCTGGTCGGGCTGTTGCTCGCGCTCAGCCTCAACCAGAAGATTTTTGGCCGCAACAGCCTGCGCGCCATCTTCTACCTGCCCGTCATCATCGCGCCGATCGCCGTCGCCACGATGTGGAAATGGATGTACGATCCCTTCTTCGGCCTGTTCAGCCAGATGCTGACTTCCTGGGGCATGCAGACCTGGATCAAGGACTGGCTCGGCAACAAGGATATCGCGCTCTATTCCGTCTTCATCGCCTACCTCTGGCAGACCGTCGGCTTCTCGATGGTGCTGTTCCTGGCAGGCCTTCAGAACGTCTCGCAGACGTTGGTGGAAGCTGCCCGCATCGATGGCGCCGGCCGATGGGCGGTCTTCAAGCATGTCACCCTGCCGGCACTGCGCCCCACCATCACCATCGTTCTGGTTCTGTCGATCATCTCGTCGCTGAAGGCCTTCGACATCGTCTATGGCCTGACCGGTGGCGGCCCGGCTCAATCCACTCAGATGCTGGCACTCTGGGCCTTTACCCAGGCCATGCAGATCTTCGATTTCGGCCGCGGTGCGGCGATCTCGGTGGTGCTGCTCCTGATCACCATGGCGATCGTCATCCCGTATCTGCGCTGGACGCAAAAGCATGAGGAGGTCGAATCGTGACAGTTCTTGGAGCGCAAGCCGATGATATCGACATCGATACCAAGCCGCTTCGCCTGAAGCGGGATCCCATCCTCATCGGCTTGTGGATCGCCCTCATCCTTGTCGCGCTGATCTGGGTGGCACCCTTCGTCTTCATCGTCTTTACCTCGCTGAAGACACCGGCTGCGGTCACCAGCACCGGCGCCTTCATGCCGCCGACGGAACTCGCCTTCCAGAACTATGCTGACGCCTGGAGCCGCGGCAATTTCGCAAGCTCCTTCTTCAACAGCGTGATCATCACCGTCATCAAGGTGCCGCTCGGCCTGGCGCTGTCGGCAATGGCGGCTTATGCGCTTGCCAAGATCAAGCTCAGGATCAGCAAGGCGCTGCTTCTGCTCGTCGTTTTCGGCACGATGATCCCGTTCCAGGTGATGCTGGCGCCGCTCTTCACGCTGGTGAATTCCTTCGGACTGATCGACACCTATCCCGGCGTCATCCTGCCCTATATCGCCTTCGGCGTCCCTTATCAGGTCTTCATCCTGCACGGCTTCTTCAAGGGCATTCCGAAGGAGCTGTCGGAGGCCGCCCTCATCGATGGCGCAACGCATTTCACCATCTTCCGGCGCATCTTCCTGCCGGTTTGCCTGCCGGTTCTTGCCGCCTTGCTGATCCTCGACTTCGTCTCCACCTGGAACGAATTCGCCATGGCGCTCGTCCTTCTGCAGGACCAGCACATGTGGACCCTGCCGCTCGGCCTCATGTCGTTCCAGGGCCAGTTTTCCAGCAATTACGGCCAGCTCAACGCCGCGATCGTGATGACCGTGCTTCCGGCGACGATCGTCTATCTCATGTTCCAGCGCTACTTCGTGTCCGGACTGACCTCCGGCGCCGTGAAGGGCTGATACCGAAATCTGTTCTACGAGGAGAGACATATGTCCGATGCAGCAGTCGAAAAATGGGGTGTGTTCGAAGCGGGTTTCGCCGGCCCATCCGAAGGCAATCCCTATCTCGACGTGGCATTCGATGCCGTGTTCACGCATAAGAGCCGCGAGGTCCGTGTGCCTGGCTTTTATGACGGCAACGGCACCTACCGCATCCGCTTCATGCCCGATGTCGAAGGCGAATGGTCTTTCAGGACGCGTTCGAAGACCGCTGCCCTGGACGGCAGGACGGGGCAGTTTACGGCAACCGCACCTTCCGCCGGCAATCACGGCCCGGTGCGCGTGCGCAACAAATTCCATTTCGGCTATGCCGACGGTTCGCCCTTCTTCTCCTTCGGCACGACCTGCTATGCCTGGACGCATCAGCCGCTGGAGATGCAGCAACAGACATTGGAGACGCTGAAGAAGACCCGCTTCAACAAGATCCGCATGGGCGTCTTCCCGAAGGACTATCCCTATAATACCAACGAGCCGCTGCACGCCTGCTTCGAGAAGGATGCTGACGGCAAGGAGGATTTCGACCGGCCGAACCCGGCCCTCTTCCAGCATTTCGACCGGCAGGTGGCCGCCCTTTGCGCGCTCGGCATCGAGGCCGACATCATCATCTTCCATCCCTATGACCGCTGGGGTTATGCCGACATGTCGGCCGAGCAGGATTTCCGCTATGTCGCCTATCTGGCGGCGCGGCTTTCTGCTTATCGGAACGTCTGGTGGTCGCTCGCCAACGAATATGACTTCCTGATCGACACCAAGCCGATGGAACAATGGGACCGCTATTTCCACATCCTTGAGGAAAACGACCCCTACCAGCACCTGCGCTCGATCCATAATGGCGACGTGACGGCAAATTTCGATCATCGCAAACCGTGGGTCACCCATACCTGCATCCAGAATCCGGACGTCAAGCGCACGCAGGAATGGCGCAACGCCTATGGCAAGCCGGTCGTCAACGACGAGCCAGAATATGAAGGCGACATCGTGCAGTCCTGGGGCAATCTCTCCGCCCAGGAGCTGGTGCATCGCTACTGGATAACCATGGCGCGCGGCGGTTATGCCGGCCACGGCGAGACTTATTCCCATCCCGAGGATCTGATCTGGTGGGCGAAGGGCGGCGAACTGCGCGGCGAGGCCTGGAAGCGCATCGGCTTCCTGCGCGATCTGCTCGAGGCCGACGTCAGGCACGGGCTGGAACCGCTCGGCGTCCTCGGAGAATGGCCCTGGTCACGCGTCTCTGGCGCAAGGGATGGCGACGGCGATTTCCGGCTGATCTATCTCGGCGAGCACCAGCCCGTCATCTGGTCATCAGGCCTGCCGCTCGACGACGACAATTACGAGGTCGATATCATCGACACCTGGGAGATGACGATCACGCCGGCCGAGAAGGTTGCCGCACCCGTCCCGCACCCCACTCGCCACGGCGCGATCGTGCGTGGCGGCAAGCCGGATGCGGCTTTCGGCGTCAAGCTTCCGCGCAAGCCGCATCAGGCGCTGCGTGTGCGCAGAAAGCGCTAGGGATTTAAGGAGGAGCCCATGTCCGGCTTGAACATCCAGAACGTCAAGAAATCCTTCGGCGCGGTCGACATCATCCATGGCATCGATGTCGATATCGCCGATGGCGAGTTCGTCATCCTCGTCGGCCCGTCCGGTTGTGGCAAGTCAACGCTCTTGCGCATGATTGCCGGTCTTGAGGATATCAGCGCCGGCAAGATCAGCATCGATGGGCGCGTCGTCAACAATCTGCAGCCGAAGGACCGTGACATCGCCATGGTCTTTCAGAACTACGCGCTCTATCCGCAGATGACGGTCGCCCAGAATATGGGCTTTGCGCTGGAGCTCGCCGGCGCCAAGCGGCCGGAGATCGACAGGAAAGTCTCCGAAGCTGCCGCCATCCTCGGCCTGCAGCCGTTGTTGGAGCGCAAGCCGGCACAGCTTTCCGGCGGCCAGCGCCAGCGTGTTGCCATGGGTCGCGCCATCGTTCGCGATCCGAAAGTCTTCCTCTTCGACGAGCCGTTGTCGAACCTCGACGCCAAGCTGCGCGTCAAGATGCGGGCCGAGATCAAAGCCCTGCACCAGCGCCTGAAGACGACGATCGTCTATGTCACACATGACCAGATCGAAGCCATGACCATGGCCGACAAGATCGTCGTGCTGCAGGGCGGCAAGGTGGAGCAGATCGGCAGCCCGCTCGAACTCTACGACCGGCCGCGCAACATCTTCGTCGCCGGTTTCCTCGGCTCGCCGGCGATGAACTTCCTCGAAGGCACGCTCGAGACTGGCGGCAGCCCGAGCCTCGCTCTTTCCGGCGGCGCGCGCGTCAAACTCTCTCAGGCGCCTGAGAATTCCGCCGGCAGGCAACTGACACTCGGCATCCGCCCCGAAGATATTTCGCTCGGTGGTGAGGAAGGTGTCGAAGCGATCGTGAAGGTGATCGAGCCGACCGGGTCGGAAACCCATGTCGCCGTCGAGGTCGAGGGCAAGGAACTGACCTGGGTCCTGCGCGAACGGGTGAACCTGACGCCTGAACAGCGGGTGAGCCTGTCTTTTGCGACCCCGAAAGTGCATTTCTTCGACCGGCAGACGCAGAATCGGCTTGATGCCTAGGACGGTCATGGATGGAGCGACGAGCCGGGCGGCCTGACACCGCCCGGCTCCTTATTTACGGTGGCGGTCCGCCCCAGTCAGGCCACCGTACTGAGTGTTCGCGCAATCGCGTTTCGCCAGCCGACAATCCTCGCCTGCCTGTCTATGTCAGCCATATCGGGCTCAAAGCTACGGTCGCTCGCCCAGGCGCGCGCAAATTCCTGCCGATCCGGCCAGACACCGGCTTTCGATCCAGCAAGCCAGGCTGCGCCGAGCGCCGTCGTCTCCAGGGTCGCTGCACGATCGACGGGACTTGAGAGAATATTGGCGAGATGCTGCATGGTCCATTCGGATGCCGACATGCCGCCATCGACGCGCAGTACCGTCTCAATAGGGTGGTCGCCCCAGTCGCTTCGCATCGCCACAAGCAGGTCGAGCGTCTGGTAGGCAACCGATTCAAGGACGGCGCGCGCCAGCTCCGCCGGGCCACTGTTGCGTGTCAGGCCGAAGATCGCGCCGCGGGCCTCCGGATCCCAATAGGGGGCGCCGAGCCCGGTGAAGGCGGGCACGACATAGACCCTCTGCTGCGGGTCGGCTCTGTCGGCCAGCGCGCCGGTCTCCGATGCATTCCCGATAATGCCGAGACCATCACGCAGCCACTGCACGGCAGCACCGGCAATGAAGATCGACCCTTCCAGCGCGTAAGTGCTCTTGCCGTTCAAACGGTAGGCGATGGTGGTAAGCAGCCGGTTCTTCGAATGCACACGGTCGTCACCCGTATTCAGAAGTGCAAAACAACCAGTGCCGTAGGTCGATTTCATCATGCCCGGTTCGAAACAGGCATTGCCGATTGTCGCCGCCTGCTGGTCGCCGGCGACACCGAGGATCGGGATCGCGGCGCCGAAAATGCCGGGATCCACCGTGCCGAAATCGTCGGCGCTGTCCTTGACCTCGGGCAGCAGCGCCCGCGGGATGCGCAGGATCTTGAGAAGCTCGTCATCCCAGCAGTTCTCGGCGATGTTGTAGAGCAGGGTTCGCGAAGCGTTGGTCGCATCGGTGACATGCGCCCGCCCGCCGGTAAGCTTGTAGATGAGCCAGCTGTCGATCGTGCCGAAACAGACCTCTCCGGCCTCGGCACGGGCACGCAGTCCCTCGACATTGTCAAGCAGCCAGCGCAGTTTCGTTCCGGAGAAATAGGGATCGAGAAGCAGGCCGGTCTTGGCAGTGAAAAGCTTTTCGTAGCCATCCACCTTCAGCCGGTCGCACATTTCCGCCGTGCGCCTGTCCTGCCAGACGATCGCCCTGTGCAGCGGCCGGCCGGTGTCTTTTTCCCAGACGACGGTCGTTTCCCGCTGATTGGTGATGCCGATGGCAGCGATTGCGCCCGGCGCCACACCGCTCTTTGCGAGAGCGGCGCGCGCGGTCGACAGTACCGTGTCCCAGATCTCACTCGCATCATGCTCCACCCAGCCGGTCTGCGGGAAATGCTGGGTGATCTCAGTCTGCGCCGAGGATGCGATCCGCATCTGAGGGTCGAAAATTATGGCCCGCGACGATGTCGTGCCCTGATCGATGGCAAGGATATGGCCGCTCATGACTTTACTTCCTGCGCAACAGCTATCGTTCCGCCGGAACGGCAGCTCTGTCCCCATTATTGTTTTGGAAAATCGGGAATGGCCGGGTGCTATCGCACCCGGCCGATGACGCTTATTTCTTGGCGTCGGCCCAGCTCTTGACGAGCTCGTCGTAGTTGACGGTGATGGGCTTTTCTTTCTCGTTCTCGATCTTCAGCTGCGGAGCGAGGTTGCCCTTCTTCACCGCATCTGCGTTCCAGTAAGCGAGATCATGCTCCTCGGCGAGCTTCGGGCCGATATCGCCCTGCACCTTGGCGCGTTCGAGGCGCTGCAGCACCTTTTCCTGTTCGGCGCACAGCGAGTCCATGGCCTCCTGCGCGGTCTTTGCACCGGAAGCGGCATCACCGATTGCCTGCCACCACAGCTGCGCGAGCTTCGGATAGTCAGGAACGTTGGTACCGGTCGGCGACCACTGGACGCGGGCTGGCGAGCGGTAGAACTCGATCAGGCCGCCGAGCTTGGGAGCGCGCTCCGTGAAGCTCTTGTCGCGGATTGTGGATTCGCGGATGAAGGTGAGGCCGACATGGCTCTTCTTCACGTCCACAGTCTTCGAGGTGACGAACTGCGCATAGAGCCATGCGGCCTTGGCGCGGTCGTCAGGCGTCGACTTCATCAGCGTCCAGGAACCGACGTCCTGATAGCCGAGCTTCATGCCGTCCTTCCAGTAGACGCCATGCGGGCTGGGGGCCATGCGCCACTTCGGGGTACCGTCTTCGTTCATGACCGGCAGGCCGGGCTTGACCATGTCAGCGGTAAAGGCCGTATACCAGAAGATCTGCTGGGCAACCGCACCCTGCGCCGGAACCGGGCCGGATTCGGAGAAGGTCATGCCACCTGCTTCCGGCGGAGCATAGCCCTTGATCCAGTCGAGATACTTCTGGATCGAATAGACGGAAGCCGGGCCGTTTGTGTCACCGCCGCGTGCGACGCAGGAGCCGACCGGACGCGAATTCTCGTCGACCTTGATGCCCCATTCGTCGACCGGAAGACCGTTCGGCAGGCCCTTGTCGCCGTTGCCGGCCATAGACAGCCAGGCATCGGTGAAGCGCCAGCCGAGGGACGGGTCCTTCTTGCCGTAGTCCATATGGCCGAAGACCTTCTTGCCGTTCACGTCGCGGCCGGTGAAGAATTCGGCAATGTCCTCATAGGCCGACCAGTTGACGGGAACGCCGAGGTCGTAGCCGTATTTCGCCTTGAAATCGGCCTTGTTCTTCTCGTCGTTGAACCAGTCGTAGCGGAACCAGTAGAGGTTTGCGAACTGCTGGTCGGGAAGCTGGTAGAGCTTCTTGTCCGGCGCGGTCGTGAACTTCGTGCCGATGAAGTCGTCGAGATCGAGGCCGGGATTGGTGACATCCTTGCCTTCATTGGCCATCCAGTCCGTCAGCGAACGGGCCTGCTGGTAGCGCCAATGGGTACCGATCAGGTCGCTATCGTTGACATAGGCGTCGTAGATGTTTTCGCCCGACTGCATCTGCGTCTGCAGCTTTTCGACCACGTCGCCTTCGCCGATCAGGTCATGGGTGACCTTGATGCCGGTAATCGCGGTGAAGGCAGGCGCCAGCACCTTCGATTCATACTCATGCGTTGTCAGCGTTTCGGACACGACCTTGATGTCCATGCCGGCGAAAGGCTTGCCCGCATCGACGAACCATTGCATTTCCTTTTCCTGGTCCGCGCGCGTAAGCGTCGAGAGATCGCCGACCTCCTTGTCGAGGAAGGTTTTCGCCTCATCCATGCCGGCATAGGCGGAGCCCGCCATGGCCAGCAAAATGCCTGCTGTCGTCACTAGTAGATGCCGTCGCATAATATCCTCCCAGGTTTAGCGATTGCAGTCCTTACGTCTCAGGCGGCCAGTACCCCCGGCCATCCGTATCAGCTTGGAATCACACGTAACGGAACACGCCGATGGCGTAGATCACGGAGATGCCAAGAGCCCACCACAGGCTGGGTCCGACAAGACCCAACCATGCGAGATGAATGAATGCTGCGCCGAGCAGCGAGATGAAGAGCCGGTCGCCGCGCGTCGTCTCGAACCGAAGCAAGCCAACGCGCGGCGAGCCCCCCGGCGAAAAATATTCCCAGACGCTCATGGCGATGAGCAGGGTCAGGATCGTGAGAAAGAAGAGCGCCGTCGGCAGCGTCCAGGCCATCCACGAAAGGGTCATATCCGGTCCTCCTCAGACGCGGCCCAGGGCAAAGCCCTTGGCGATGTAGTTGCGAACGAAATAGATGACGAGCGCGCCGGGAATAATGGTCAGCACGCCGGCTGCCGCGAGCACACCCCAGTCCATCCCGGCTGCCGAGACCGTGCGGGTCATGATCGCCGAGATCGGCTTCGCCGCCGTTGTCGTCAGCGTGCGCGCAAGCAGGAGCTCAACCCACGAGAACATGAAGCAGAAGAAGGCGGCGACACCGACGCCGCTTGCAATCAGCGGCATGAATATCTTCACGAAGAAGCGCGGGAAGGAATAGCCGTCGATATAGGCGGTCTCGTCGATCTCCTTCGGCACGCCCGACATGAACCCTTCGAGGATCCAGACCGCCAGCGGCACGTTGAAGAGGCAATGGGCGAGTGCCACGGCAATATGCGTGTCGATCAGGCCAAAGGCCGAATAGAGCTGGAAGAACGGCAGTGCGAAGACGGCCGGCGGCGCCATGCGGTTGGTCAAGAGCCAGAAGAACAGGTGCTTGTCGCCTAAAAAGCGATAGCGCGAGAAGGCGTAAGCGGCAGGAAGTGCGGCGAGCACGGAGATGACCGTGTTCATCGCCACATAGATGATCGAGTTGATATAGCCGTTATACCAGGACGGATCGGTGAAGATGACCGCATAGTTCCTGATTGTCGGGTTCTGCGGCCAGAGCGAGAAGGTGCCGGTGATCTCGGCATTCTCCTTGAAGCTCATGTTGACCAGCCAGTAGATCGGCAGCAGCAGGAAGAGAATGTAGATCGTCGTGACCACCCAGGAGAGGTTTCCGGCGGGCTTGTATTTCATTTTTGAAACCATGGATCTCTCCTTTCTCAAGCGTTGGCGTCGCTGCTGGTCATGACCGTGTAGAAGATCCACGACAGCAGCAGGATGATCAGGAAGTAGACGATCGACATGGCCGCCGCGGGCCCGAGGTCGAACTGACCGACGGCCATCTTGACGAGATCGATCGACAGGAAGGTCGTCGAATTGCCCGGCCCGCCGCCGGTAACGACGAAAGGCTCGGTGTAGATCATGAAGCTGTCCATGAAGCGCAGCAGCACGGCGATCAGAAGCACCCGCTTCATCTTCGGCAGCTGGATGTAGCGGAAGACGGACCAGCGCGAGGCGCCGTCGATCTTGGCAGCCTGGTAATAGGCATCGGGGATCGACACGAGGCCGGCATAGCAGAGCAGCACGACGAGGCTCGTCCAGTGCCAGACATCCATGACGATGATGGTGATCCAGGCATCGAGCGGATCGCGGACATAGTTGTAGTCGAGGCCGATCGCTTCCAGCGTACGGCCGAGCAGGCCGATATCGACGCGGCCGAAGACCTGCCAGATCGTGCCGACGACGTTCCACGGGATCAGCAGCGGCAGCGCCATCAGGACGAGGCAGACCGGCACGCCGATACCCTTCTTCGGCATGTTGAGCGCGATGAAGATGCCGAGCGGAATTTCGAGCGCCAGGATGATGATCGAGAAGAGCAGGTTGCGCTGCAGGGCTGCCCAGAAGCGATCCGACTCCAGGGTCTGCACGAACCAGTCCGTGCCGGCCCAGAAGAACTCGTTATTGCCGAACGTATCCTGCACCGAATAGTTGACGACCGTCATCAGCGGGATGGCCGCCGAGAAGGCGACGAGCACCAGGACAGGCAGAACCAGAAACCAGGCCTTGTTGTTCCAGGTCTTTTCCATGACTCAGGCCTCCCTGCCGACACGCCAGGAATCGGCGTAGATGCTGATCGCCGCGGGGTCGAAACTGACCCGCGCATCTTCCGGGATCTCGGCGTCCTCCGATAGGACGATCGCCAGCGGCTGGCCGGCAAAACGGGCGCGTACGATCTTCTGGCGTCCGATATCCTCGACCTTGGAGATCGATACCGGCATGCCGTCACGGCCAAGCCGGATGAATTCGGGACGGATGCCGAGCTCGACCTTGGCGGCCCGCGACGTGTCGGGCGCATAATCGAGATTGATGGTCTCTCCGCCGACACTGACGCTGGAACCGGCGACCTTTGCGGGCATGACGTTCATGCCGGGCGAGCCGATGAAATAGCCGACGAATGTGTGGCTCGGCCGCTCGAAGAGTTCGGCCGGCGTGCCGATCTGGACGATCTCGCCTTCATACATGACCACCACCTTTTCGGCGAAGGTCAGCGCTTCCGTCTGGTCATGCGTGACATAGACCATGGTGAAGCCGAACTGCTTGTGCAGGCGCTTCAGCTGCGAACGCAGCACCCATTTCATATGCGGATCGATGACGGTCAGCGGTTCGTCGAACAGGATGGCGTTGACGTCATTGCGCACGAGGCCGCGGCCGAGCGAGATCTTCTGCTTCTGATCGGCCGTCAGGCGCTGCGCCTTGCGTTTTGCCCAGTCGGTCAGATCGATCATCTCGAGGATTTCGCGGACGCGCCGGTCGACCTCGGGTTCGGCAACGCCCCTGTTGCGCAGCGGAAAGGCCAGATTGTCGTAGACGGTCATCGTGTCGTAGATGACCGGGAACTGGAAGACCTGCGCAATATTGCGCGCCTGCGTCGAAAGATTGGTGACATCGCGGCCATCGAAAAGGATGCGCCCGTGCGAGGGCTGCAACAGGCCGGAAATGATATTGAGCAGCGTGGTCTTGCCGCAGCCGGAGGGACCGAGCAGCGCATAGGCGCCGCCATCGGTCCATTCGTGGTCGACTTCTTTCAGCGCATAATCCTTGTCCGACTTCGGATCGGGGCCATAGGCGTGGCGGATATGGTCGAGCGTGATGCGTGCCATTGAAACCTCCTATGCCGCCTGGCTGCCGGTTGCGATTGCCCGCCCATCAGGCCCGAAGGCCATGAGGTGGCGGGTGTCGAGGAAGACGGCGATCTCGGTATCGGGATCGATGTCGTGAATGCCATGCGCCAGCATCACCCAGCGCACACCATTGAAATCGACATGCACGAAGCTTTCCGAGCCGGTGATTTCGGAAATCTGCGTGCGCGCCGTCAGTCGCGGCGAAGCCGAAGTCTGGGCTTGCAGTGACAGATGATGCGGGTGGAAGGCGATCGTGACGGCGCCATCCGGCGTGGCAGCAAGATGCGCCGGCACGACGATCTCAGCGCCAGCTCCATGGCGGAAGATGCTGCCGTTCTTCTCCACCTCGATGAAGTTCAGCGGCGGGTCGGCGAAGGTCTTGGCGGTGACGAGATCGACCGGGCGGCGATAGACCTCGATCGTCTTGCCGAATTGCGTCACGCGGCCTTCGCTCAGCGTCACCGTATTGCCGCCGAGCAAAAGGGCTTCGGAAGGTTCGGTCGTCGCATAGACGAAGATGGCGCCGGATTGCGCGAAGATACGCGGCAGTTCCTCGCGCAGTTCCTCGCGCAGCTTGTAGTCCAGATTGGCGAGTGGCTCGTCGAGCAACACGAGGCTGGCATTCTTGACGAGCGCGCGGGCAAGGGCGGTACGCTGCTGCTGGCCGCCGGAAAGATTGAGCGGCGTGCGGTCGAGATAGGGCGTCAGCTTCAGAAGCTCTGCGGCCTTGCGCACTTCGATATCGATCGTCTTGGCATCGTGCCCGGCAATGCGCATCGGCGAGGCGATGTTTTCATAGACGCTGAGTGCGGGATAATTGATGAACTGCTGGTAGACCATCGCGACATTGCGCTTCTGCACCGGCATGCCGGTGACGTCGGCGCCGTCGAAATGCACGGAACCGCTGGTCGGCCGATCGAGGCCGGCCATCAGCCGCATCAATGATGTCTTGCCGGAGAGCGTCGGTCCGAGCAGGACGTTCAGCGATCCCCGTTCAAATGTCAGGTCCGTCGGGTGAATATGGTATTCACCGCCGACCATCTTTGCGGCATGGCGCAATTCGAGCATTCCGGTTCCCGTGCCTCCTCAAGACGGGGACCACATGCCGGCTTAGCCTGCGAGTTTCGCGGGCAGAGCGGCGATGTACTCCTCCAAAATATCTATCTGTTGTGGTGTCATGTGCAGCCCGGCCTTGGTTCTCCGCCAGAGCACATCGTGGGCAGTGACGGCCCATTCATTGTCGATGAGGTAGCGGACCTCGGCCTCGTAGAGGTCGGATCCGAACAGCCGGCCGAGATCGTCGATCTTTGCGGCATTGCCGAGAAGCGTGGTGGCCTTCGTGCCGTAGCGGCGAATGAGACGTCGGGCATGGGCATCGGTCAGGAACGGATAGCGGCTCTTGAGCTTGACGACCTCGCCCTCATAGCCCTGCACCGGAAAATCCCCGCCCGGCAGATGGCTGCCCGCCGTCCACGGCCTGCCCTTGACGCCGATCGCCTCGCCGATCTTCTCCAGCGCATGTTCCGAAAGACGCCGGTAGGTGGTGAGCTTGCCGCCGAAGACATTGAGAAGCGGCGCCTCGCCCGCCTTGCCCTCGACCTTCAGCACGTAGTCACGCGTGGCCTCCTGCGCCTTCGAGGCGCCGTCGTCGAAGAGCGGACGCACCGCCGAATAGGTCCAGACGATATCCTCGGGTCTGACCGGCTCCTTGAAATATTCCGACGCCGCATTGCAGAGATAGACGGTCTCCTCCTCGGAGATCTTCACATCCTTCGGATCGGCGGTGTAGTCGCGGTCGGTGGTGCCGATCAGGGTAAAATCGGTCTCATAGGGAATGGCGAAGATGATGCGGTTGTCGGGGTTCTGGAAGAAATAGGCGCGTGGCCCCTCGAACTTCTTCTTCACGATGATGTGGCTGCCCTGGACGAGGCGCACATGGCGGGCCTCGTTATGGCCGAAGGCGGAGCGGATGACATGGTCGACCCAGGGACCGGCGGCATTGATCAGCATGCGGGCCTGATGGCGCTCGCTCTTGCCGGTGAGACTGTTGATCGTCTCGATCTGCCAGACGTTGCTTGCCTGCGCATCCTTTTCCTGATGGGCGGAGACGACCTTGGTGCGCGGCATGATCGTGGCGCCCTTGTCGGCGGCATCGCGGGCATTGAGCACCACCATGCGGGCATCATCGACCCAGCCGTCGGAATATTCGAAAGCCTTGGTGAACAGCGCCTTCAGCGGTTTTGCCGCCGCATCGCTGCGCATGTTCAGGACCGCAGTCGGCGGCAACAGCTTGCGGCCGCCGAGATGGTCATAGAGGAAGAGGCCAAGCCGGATCATCCAGGCCGGCCTGATCCCGCCCTTGTGATAGGGCAGCACGAAGCGCAAAGGCCAGATGATATGCGGGGCCATGGCCCACAGGATCTCGCGCTCCATCAGCGATTCCCGCACCAGGCGGAACTCGTAATGTTCGAGATAGCGCAAACCGCCATGGATGAGCTTGGTGGCACCCGACGAGGTGCCGGAGGCGAAATCGTTCATCTCCGCAAGCGCCACCGTATAACCACGACCCACGGCATCGCGCGCTATCCCGCAGCCGTTGATCCCGCCACCAATGACGAAAATATCGTGGATTCGGCCCATATTCCCCCCGTTCGAGCCAAGACAGCGCAACAGTTCCTCCAACCGTTGCGAAAGTGACGGTGATTAAATCGAAAATTTTCCGAATGTCAAACGAATGTTATTGGCCGTAAAAATCAGCGGTTAGCTTTCGCTGCTTCGATCAACACGACACCGCTCTGCTGACAGATATTGCGGATGGAGGGCGAATCGCATTGGTCGGTAATGAAGGTATGGACCTGCGAAATCTGGCCGATCCGGACAGGCGCAGTGCGCTCGAACTTGGTTGAATCAGCAACCAGGATAACGTGTCGCGCATTGGCGATGATAGCCTGCGCCACCTTCACCTCACGGAAATCGTAGTCGAGAAGCGCGCCATCCGGATCGATCGCCGACGCTCCGATCACGGCATAATCGACCTTGAACTGGCGGATGAAGTCGACCGCCGCCTCGCCGACGATGCCGCCGTCGGACTGGCGCACCACGCCGCCGGCGATCACCACCTCGATATTGTCGATCAGTCGCAATCTATTGGCAACATTGATGTTATTGGTGATCACCATCAATTCGTGATGATCCGAGAGCGCTTCTCCGACAGCTTCCGTGGTCGTGCCGATATTGATGAAAAGCGAACTGTTGTTGGGAATGAGATCAGCGGCAGCCACACCGATCGCCTGTTTCTCCATCGCGGCGATCTGGCGCCGTGCATCGTAGCGGACATTTTCCGTCCCGCGCGGAAAGGTTGCGCCTCCGTGAATGCGGGTCAGGAGCTGTGCATCGCAGAGATCGTTCAGATCCTTGCGGATCGTCTGCGGTGTCACGGCAAACTGCGCCGCCAGATCATCGACCAGCACCCTGCCCGACGATCTCGCAAGTGCGATGATCTTCTCCTGGCGATCCGACAGAAACATGCGGCCTCCCTTCGTTTCGCTTTCATCTTTAGCGAAACTTCGCCTCAAGGCAAAGCGATCGATACTGGTGCGATCCTCCGGATCAATCCGACCGTTCACTGCTTTCGAACATGAACGAGTGCTGAAATCCCTTTGGATATTGCAAAGCCCGCCCCGCCTCTGCCTTGTTGCGCGCTTAACGTATTATGCGATTCGCTATCCGCGACGGGGCGGAGCATGCACGAGGGACAAAAGGAGAGTTCGATGACAGACGCCAAGAGCGGCATTACGGGACTACGGCCGCAGATCACGGTGATTGGCGTCGGCGGAGGCGGTGGAAACGCGATCAACAATATGATCGCCGAAAAACTGGCGGGCGTCGATTTCATCGCCGCAAATACCGATGCCCAGGTGCTGGCGACCTCCAAGGCGACGCGCCGCATCCAGCTCGGCGCGCATGTCACCGAAGGTCTCGGCGCCGGCTCCCTGCCGGAAGTGGGCCGCGCGGCTGCCGAAGAATCGCTCGACGAGATCATGGACCACCTGAGCGGCTCGCATATGTGCTTCGTCACGGCCGGCATGGGCGGCGGCACCGGCACGGGTGCGGCACCGGTCATTGCGCATGCGGCCCGTGCAGCCGGCATCCTGACGGTCGGCGTCGTCACCAAGCCCTTCACCTTCGAGGGCAATCGCCGCATGAAGATGGCCGAAGCCGGCATCGAGGCGCTGCGCCAGGCAGCCGACACCGTCATCGTCATTCCCAACCAGAACCTCTTTCGCATCGCGGACGCCAAGACCACCTTCGCCGATGCCTTCATGACTGCGGACCGCGTGCTTTATGCCGGCGTGGGCTGCATCACCGATCTCATCGTCAAGGAAGGCCTGATCAATCTCGACTTCGCCGATGTGAAGTCCGTCATGCGCGGCATGGGCCGGGCCATGATGGGCACGGGCGAGGCTGAGGGCGAAGCACGGGCGATGAAGGCGGCGGAAGCTGCAATCGCCAACCCACTGCTCGACGATATCTCGATGAAGGGCGCCAAGGGTGTGCTGATCTCGATATCAGGCGGTTCCGACATGACCCTCTTCGAGGTCGACGAGGCCGCAAGCCGCATTCGCGATGAAGTCCAGGACGACGCCGAAATCGTCGTCGGCGCAATCTTCGACCGCGGCCTCGACGGCAAGTTCCGCGTCTCCGTCGTTGCGACCGGGCTCGAAGGCGCCGGCCCCGTCGCAGCCGTGCCGAACTTGGCCGCAGGGCAGGTCTCGAACCGCACGCTGCAGTAGATCGATAAGATCGCCTGACCGCCACGCAGATCCTCGCAGCGGTGACGAACAACTGAGAGAGATAGGATTGACCGCCACCGGTGCGGCACCCTGGCTCTCTCAGCACCAACGTGATGAGGTTCCAAGCGCCGTTAGCGCAGAATCATGTCGGACGCCTTCTCGGCAATCATGATCACCGGGGAGTTGGTATTACCGGAGACGATCGTCGGCATGACCGAAGCGTCGACAATGCGCAAAGCGCCCACGCCGTGCACTCTCAACTGTTCGTCGACGACAGCCATGCCGTCACGCCCCATCTTGCAGGTTCCAACCGGGTGGAAGATCGTGGTGGCAATGTCTCCCGCGCGGCTGATCAATTCATCATCGCTTTGAAATTCCTTGCCAGGAAGCATCTCCTGCGGCCGGAACTTCGAGATCGCGCTCGTCTGCATGAGACTGCGGGCATGGCGGATGGATTTTGCAGCAAGAATGCGATCTTTGCTGGTCGAGAGGTAGTTGGGCTTGATCTCGGGAGCTGCGGACGCATCCGACCCGGCAATGTGGACCGTCCCCCGGCTCTCCGGTCTCAGGTTGCAGACCGATACAGTCACCGCGGGATAGCGGTGCAGCGGTTCGCCGAGCCTGTCGGTGCTGAGCGGCTGCACATGATATTCGAGATCGGCGGTCGCGACTGCCGGGTCGCTCCTTGCGAAAATACCGAGCTGACTTGGCGCCATCGAGAGCGGACCGGAGCGGCGTAGCGCATATTGCAAGCCCATGCCCGCACGGGCGAAAAGATTGTGGTAGAGCTGGTTCAACGTCTTTGCCCCCTCGATCCGGAAAACCGTCCGGATCTGAAGGTGGTCCTGCAGGTTCTCGCCGACGCCGTGAAGCGCGTGAGCCACGTCGATATTGACGGCGGACAACAAATCCGGGCGGCCAATCCCGGAAAGTTCCAGGATTTTCGGCGAGTTGATGGCACCGGCCGAAAGGATGACTTCACGACCGGCATGCGCGACATGGATCTGCCCGTTCAAACGGAAGCGGACTCCGGTTACGCGACGTCCGCCGAGCAGCAGCCGCTCCGTTTCCGCTCCGGTCAGCACACGAAGGTTGGGGCGCCGCATTGCGGGGCGCAGAAATGCCTTGGTGGTATTCCAGCGAACGCCGCCGCGCTGATTGACCTCGAAATAGCCCGATCCCTCGTTGTCACCGCCGTTGAAATCATCGGTCTTGGGAATGCCGAGCTCCTCGGCTGCGTCGCGAAAGGCATCCAGGATCGGCCAGGAAAGTCGCTGCCGTTCCACGCGCCATTCGCCGCCTGCCCCGTGCATGGCAGAATTGCCGCGGTAGTTATCCTCGGATTTGAGAAAATAGGGAAGCACGTCATCCCATCCCCAACCTTCGTTGCCCGCCTGACGCCAGCCATCATAGTCGGCGGCCTGCCCCCGCATGTAGATCATGCCATTGATCGACGAGCAGCCGCCAAGCACCTTGCCGCGCGGATAAGGAAGCGACCGACCGTTCAACCCAGCCTCGGCGGCGGTGCGCATCATCCAGTCGGTGCGCGGATTTCCCATGCAGAAGAGATATCCGATCGGCACATGCACCCAGTGATAACGATCGCTGCCGCCAGCCTCGAGCAAGAGGACGCGGTTGGCCGGATTTGCCGACAGCCGATTGGCAAGAACGCATCCGGCCGAGCCTGCCCCCACGATGATGAAGTCGTAAGAGCCCGCGTCGGCAACCACTTCCGTTGAAGGCCCGCTCACACCGCTGCTCCTGCAACATCGGCTTTCGCCGACACGAGCCGCCGCCAGATCGGAGCCATTGCCTCGGCGATATCGCGATAGAGGCCATAACGGCGCGCATAGTGGCCTTCCAGCCGTCTATCCGGGATGTAATTGCGCTCCATGCGAACCATCGAGGCCGCGCCGGCCTCGAACGACGGAAAGACGCCGGCGCCGGTTCCCGCCGCAATCGCGGCCCCGAGCGCGCCCGTCTCTCGTGAGCGGGCGATCGAAACCGGCACGCCCAGAACATCGGCGAATATCTGCGGCCAGACCAGGCTTCGCGAGCCTCCACCGGAAAGGACGGCTTCGTCGAATGTTGCCCCGGCACTGCGCATGGTCTCGACGTGTTGACGATGGCCGAAAGCGACGCCTTCAAGGACCGCTCGCACCAGATGGCCCCTCGTGTGCCAGCCGGCAACGCCATAGAAGCCGGCGCGGGCATTGCCATCCTGCTGCGCGCCATAGAGGAACGGATGATAGAGCGGATCGTCGGCGCCGGGCTCGACGGCAGCGGCGAGCGCCGCGCAATGATCGAAAGGCGAGCGCCCGTCGGGCGAGGCGTCGGGGAAAAGCTCCCGCACCAGCCATTCGAGGTTCGCAGCCGATGTGGCGCTGGACTCGATCGCCATGTATCGCTCCCGGTCGAATGTGGACGACATGAAGAATGGCCCGGCCAGTTGCGGCGCATCGATAATCACCTGATTGATGCTCCAGGTCCCGGCGATGATCGAGGCAGCACCTGTCCGGGTCACGCCGGATCCGATCGCCGAAGCAACGACATCGAACAGGCCGCCGACCACAGGTGTACCGACGGCAAGACCCGTCTGCGCGGCCGCCGCGGCCGTGACATGACCTGCGATATCCGAGCTCTCGAGCAGTCGCGGCAGCATCGCCAGGCAATCGCCGAGGCCATAGGCCGCCATCAAGTCGTCGCTGTAGCGGCGGTTGGCAACGTCAAGCAGGCCGCAGCCCGTCATGTCGGACACCTCGCTGACGCGGGCATCCGTCAGGCGATTGACGATGAAATCCTTGCAGAGGAATACCGTGCCGATCCTGCCGAAGATCTCCGGCCGGTGGCGTTTCAGCCAGGCAAGCAGCGTCGGCGTCTGCGATGGCCAAGGGCGCTGCCGACCGATCGGATAGGTGCGATCACCGATGCCCTGTGTCTGCCATTCCTCGACCAGAGCCGCAGCGCGCGTGTCGAGCGACTGGATGCCGAGCAATGGTTCACCCTCGCGATCAAGCGCGTAGAGACCGTTGCCGTGTCCTGCGCAGCCGATCGCTATAATCTCCTCGGGCCGGATGCGGGCCTGCTCGATGCAGCTGCTGATGACCTGACGTGCATTCGTCCACAATTCGTCCAGGCCACGCTCGACATGGCCGGGGCATGGCATGCGGCTGTGCCCCTCGGCTGACGCTGCAGCGACCTCGTTGCCCTGCCGGTCAAAGATCACCGCCTTGATCACGGTGTTGCCGGCATCGAGCCCCAACAGATAATTTCCCATGCAGAACTCCTCCCCAGGTTCAGCAACTATTTTCAATCGCGCTCGTAGAGCGCAAAGGCTTCCTCGCCAGTAGCGTCGCCATGCACGATGGCCATCAGCCCGTGCACGACTGCCCCTGGATTGGCGTGCTGATAGATGTTGCGCCCGTAGACCATGCCGACCGCCCCCTGCCGCATCAAGGCCGCAGACTTGTCGAACACGGTCCGAAGATCCTCCTTGCCGCCGCCGCGCACCAGAACCGGGCAACGCGCCGCCTCCACGACCCTGTGGAAATCTTCCGCATTGGTTGTCGGATCGGCCTTGACGATATCGGCGCCCATTTCGCGCGCAAGCCGTGTCAGGGTGACGATCTTGTCGGCATCGCCATCGACCATGTATCCGCCCTTTTCCGAGACCGGCTGCATGACCAGAGGTTCGATCATCAGCGGCATTCCGTACTTGTCGCAATCGGCGCGGACACGTGCAATGTTCTGCACGCATTGGCGAAAGAGATCCGGCTCGTCAGGCAGCATGAAGAGATTGACGACGACGCAGGCCGCGTCCATCTCGAGCGCGCCAATCAGCGGCTCGGCCTCATTCTGCAGCACCGCCCACATGTCGCGGTGTCGAATCCTGTTGTAGGGGTTGCCCATGTCGATCCGCATTACCAGCGCCGGCTTGTTCTTGCCGGCGACATTCTGGAGCAGATCGGCCTGGCCATAGTTCATCTGGATGGCGTCCGGGCCAGCGGCCGTCAGCGCCTCAACGACCGATTTCATGTCCTCAAGGCCACTCAGGAAGGACGGCTCGTTGCAGACACCGTGATCGATCGCAACGTCGAGGCAGCGACCATGACCGAAGAGCCGGTTCATCCGGACTTTCATGTTGTTTCGCATTTCTTGCTCCTTTGTTCGTTCCGTGCGGAAAGGGTGAGTTCGTCGACGCCGTGGCGGTCGCGCAAAAGGGTGAGGAAGCGGCTGCGCTCCGCAGCCCGCAGAGCTGGCGTCCACGCCTTCTCCGCTGCCAGAAGATCGAGGACGGCATCCGTCATCTCGAGCGACAGCGTGCCGGTTATCGCAAGCGTCGTTCGCCGGAGCAGAACGTCATCGAGATGCTCGACGGCTTCATTCCTGATGAGGAAGAGCAGTTCGCGCTCCGAATATGCCGCCGACGGCAGGGGCGCATCAGGCGCAGCCACGATGAAGGTCGCGATCGCTTCGGCTTCCGTACCGTAGCGGGAGAAGAGCTCTCCCATGCGATCGCCGGAAATGCCCTTTTCTCTGGCTGTCCTGGCAATCCATTCCGCGCGATCCGGTGGGAATCGCCTGCCACCGCCAATTGGCCGCTCAGCCGTTGTTACGCGACGTGTCTTGCCGAGACGTTCCAGAGCGAGATCGGCCGCAAGTTCGCCGAACGAGCGAAAGGTCGTCCATTTGCCGCCGATCATGCACAGTACAGCTGGTCCACCGTCGGAATTTTCCACGATGGTACAGAAATGGTCGCGCGGGATGCGACCGGTGAAGCTGTCCTTGCTCGTCGGCAGCGGGCGCACGCCCGAGAACTGAAAACTGATTTCCTCCGCCCGGATCTTGATGCCAGGCAGCACGAAGCCAAGCGACTGCTGGATATAGTCTCGCTCGTCGGCTTCGCAGCGCACGGTTTCGGGATCATCGACGCGAATATCGGTCGAGCCGACCAGCACCTTGCCGAGATAGGGAAACAGGATGCAGATCCTTCCATCCTCGTTCTCGTAGTAGATCATGTGATCGGCCAGGGCGTCGTAGAGTTCGGCGTTGTCGATGATGAGGTGAGAGCCCTTGGTGCCACCCATCAGGGTTGCCGGGCGTGCATCCGGTGAGAAAAGAGTCTCGTTGGTAATGTCGATCCATCCGCCTGTTGCGTTGATGATGAGTGTGGGGTCAATCGACGCGGAGCGGCCGCTGACAAGGTCGCGAACGACAAACTGCCCGGGACCCGCTGCACGAATGTCGGCGTAGTTCAACGCTCCTGCGCCAGCGCCAGCAAGAAGGGCATCATCGAGCAGCTCGATGCCCAAACGTTCGGGGTGACTGACCCACGCATCGTAGTAGGTCGCAGAACTTCTGATCTCCGGGTTGAGCGCCGGCCACTTCGCAAGCGTTGTGCGTCGGCCGCGAAACTGGTGGCGCGGCATCATTGCCCGTTCGCGCGTGAGGAAATCATAGATGCTGAGCCCCATCTTGATCGCCACCGCGCCGCGACGGCTGGGGCGACGGGTCAGCCCCAGGAAACGGACGATGCCGTTGCCCAACCCCGAAAAGGCATCGAAGACAGGCACCGTCGTCGGCAAAGGGGCAACATAGTGCGGAGCATTTCGCAACAACCGGTCACGCTCGACAAGCGATTCCTGCACCAGCTTGAATTCGCCATTCTCAAGGTAACGAAGTCCGCCATGCACCATCCGTGACAGCGCCGCACTCGCTCCGGAGCAATAATCATGCTTCTCGACAAGAAGGACGTTTAGTCCCTGCAGCGCCAGCTCCCGGAAGACGCTGATGCCGTTGATACCGCCGCCGATGACGCACACGTCCACCTTCGGGCTTCGTCGAAGCCCGTCCAATATCTCTTCGCGATTCATGATGCGATCCGTTACCTGTCCATAGCCGTCAGTTTCGTCGCAATGGCCGCATCGATGGCCGAGTGATCGTCCGGGTCAAGGCGGATCGTGCAAGCCCGTGCATTGTCTAGCGCCTGCGCAGGGTTGCGTGCGCCGCAAAGGGCGAATGTCACGCCGGGCTGCGCAAGCGTCCAGGCGATGACGATTTGTGCAACGCTTGCTCCGTGCTTCCCGGCGACCGGCCCGATGGCTGCGGCGAAGGCCATCGCCTTCTCGCGATTGGAAATGGAAAAGCGCGGATTGTCTCGTCGCTGATCGTCACCGGAAAAGGCCCGATCCGGACCGACGGTCCCGGACAAGAGGCCAAGTGCAAGCGAAGAATAGCTGAGCGTCGAAATGCCGTTCGGCCGCGTAAGCGGCAAGAGATCGGCCTCGATTTCCCGGTCTACCATGCTGAAGCGCTCCTGGATGGCATCCAGGCCGCCGACGGAAATATAGGTTTCAAGCTCGGCAGCACTGACGTTGCTGGCACCGATCGCACGGATCTTGCCCGCGGCCTTCAGCTCTTCCAGCGCGCGCATCGTCTCCTCGATGGGTGTCGTCGGATCCTGCCAGTGGGTGATGTAGAGATCGATATGATCGGTACCAAGGCGCCGCAGGCTCTCCTCGACTTCATAAAGGATTGCGTCGCGGCCGAGGTAGCGGTGGACCGGGTTGCGATCCTGATCGAAGAAATGTTTGCCCTTGTCCGTGTGCCACACGAGCCCGCACTTGGTCGCGATGACGGCCTTGTCGCGGCGGCCTTTCAACGCCTTGCCGACGATCTCCTCGGATCGGCCAAGTCCGTAGGCGGGTGCCGTGTCGATCAGCGTCACACCGGCGTCGAGCGAGGCCTGGATTGCTGCGATCGATTCCGCCTCGTCCGTGCCTCCCCACATCCAGCCGCCGATTGCCCAGGTTCCAAGCCCGACCGCCGAGGCGACCACACCCGACCTGCCGATTTCACGCATCAACTGTTGCCCGCTCATGCGTGCTGTCCCTTGCCTGCGGCCAACGCGAGAATGCGTGCGCCGGTTGCCTCGTCGGTAACGAGCGTATCGAGATGATGACCCCGCATGACGCTCAAGATCGGCCCTGCCTTGTTTGGTCCGCTGGCCACGCCAATCTTCATCGGGATCGACGCGAACTCGGGAAGGGTCAGCGATACCAATGAACGATTGAGGCTGTAGTCACACACGCTGCCATGATCATCGAGCAGATGCGCGAGCAACTCGCATGAGGCGCGGGAGCGCTCGATCGCAGCCCGGTCGGTGCTGGAGGACGGATGCAGGTCGTAATAGCTTGAATCATCCGACAAGATCGAACCGATGCCGACGACGGCGACCTTGGCCTCACGCGCCCGTTTGAAGACATCGGCAACCGAGCGCATGTTCATCAGCATCCCCCGTTCGGCGGCGCTGTCGGCAAAGAGGGGGGCATGGATCTGGAACGAGCGGCCTCCAAGCCGGTCGGCCATCATCGTCGAGACGTGGTTCACATCGGTGTAGTGCTTACCCTGGACGCATCCCGTTGCCGGTATAACCTCGACGTCGAAGCGCCGGGGCGGCTGCAGGCCGGCAACGACGGCGCTGACGCCCTTGCCGCCGGTGATGCAGATGGTGTCGCCATCGGTGATCTCCTCGATGAGCAGCCGCGCCGCCGCCTCGCCAACGGCCTGCAATGCGGTTTGCGGATTGTCGGATACGGTCGGCACGACAATCGCCCGGCTGATCCCGCCAAGCGCCAGAAGCTGTTCTTCCATATCGACCAGCGGCTCGACCGGCGATTTGATCTTGATTTCCACGAGGCCGAGCTGGCGACCGCGCTTGATCAGACGGTTGACGGTGGCGTGAGAGATGCCGAGCTGATCGGCGATCTGCGCCTGCGTCAAACCTTCCAGGAAATGCAGGACGAGAGCCTGGTGCATCTGGCGTGCGATGACGATTTCTTCGCGTGGCGCGGAGACGATCTTGGGTTTGGCAATCGGCATGTCAGGCAGCCTTCCGCTTGTGCAAGAAATGATCGATGGAAACGGCAGCCAGGAGAATGCAGCCTTTTATCATATCCTGCCAGTAGACCGAGACATTCAGGAGGATCAGCGAACTGCTGACCACCGACAGAAGCGCGATACCGAGGATGGCGCCGAGGATGGTGCCGGAGCCGCCGCTGAGCGAGGCACCGCCGATCACGGCAGCGGCAATGATGTTGAGTTCCATGCCCACGCCGAAGGTCGGGGTCGCCGCGCCGAAGCGCGACATGTAGATGACACCGGCAACGCCCGACAAAGTGCTGCAGAGGACGGTCACCCAAAATTTCACCTGGTTCGTCCTGATCCCCGAATAAAGCGCCGCCTTCTCATTGCTGCCGGTGTAGAAGACCTTGCGGAACGCTGTCGCCCTGCGCAGCAGGAAATCAAAAACTGCCACGATCGCGACGAAGATCAGAATGACGTAGGGAATGCCGTGGAACGTGCCCTGCCCGACCGCCTTGAATGACGGCGGCAAGGTAAACAGCGAGAGCGGCGTTCCCTTGGTGATGATCAGGCAGACGCCCCGCACGATGACCATTGCGGCAAGCGACGTGATGAAATGGTTGAGCCCGATCACTGTCACAAAGAAGCCCATGGCACAACCAATCAAGGCACTGGCGAGAATGCCGACCAGAGACGCGCTCCAGGGGTCCATCCCCATCAGGAACAGCGAGCCGGACAAGACCATCGAGAAGCAGACAACCGAGCCGACCGAAAGATCGATGCCGCCGACGATCAGAAGGATCGTCATGCCGACGACCACGATGCCCTCCACCGAGAACGACATCAGCATTGCGCGGAAATTGCCCATCGTCAGGAAGTGCGGAGAGGCAAAGCTCATGAGCACGCAGAGCGCGAGGATGATCGCAATCAATCCAGCTTCACGCATCGTTCCCAGCCTCCTCCAGGAAGAGACGCGTTGTCTTGTTGCCGCCAATGCGTGATCTGTCATTGCCTGGTCTCCCGTCCCAGTTTTCTCGTCAGACGGCATGCTCTGACGCCTTCGATATGTTGTGTTGATTTGCGCCAATGCCGGACGCGAGCCGCATGACGGCCTGTTCGGTCATCGCCTCGCCCTCGACTTCTCCGGCAACCCTGCCTTCGCGAATGACGATCGCCCGATCGCAGAGACCGAGAAGCTCCGGCAGCTCGGATGTGATGACGACAATGCCGACGCCTGACCGTGCAAGCTCGCGCAGCAAACGGTGAATTTCAGATTTTGCGCCAACGTCGATACCGCGCGTCGGCTCGTCCATCAGGATCACTTTCGGATCGACCGCCAGCTGTTTCGCGATGGCCACTTTCTGCTGGTTGCCCCCGGAGAGCGATGAAACCGGCATGTCGATACCGCCCATGCGAATACCGAGACGGCGCGCGAGATCCTGTGCCCGCTCGGCCTCTGCCCTCGTGTTCAAGAGTCCAAACGGTCCCGTCAGCGACTTGAGATCGAGGGCAGCGATGTTCTGGGCGATCGACAGATCGAGAAAGACACCTGAGCCCTTGCGATCCTCGGACAGATAGACAACGCCCGCTTTCACCGCCTCGGCATAGGACGAGACGCTAAGCACGTTGCCCCAAAGTCGAACGTCGCCTTGCCTGGTCGGGCGAAGGCCGCAGATACCCTCTGCGATCTCGGTTCGGCCGGAGCCGATGAGGCCGCCGATCCCGAGAATTTCTCCCTTGCGCAATTCAAAGCTGACATTCTCAAAGCGCGTCCCGTCGCCGAGATTGCGGACGGAAAGAATGGTTTGCTCGCTTTGCTCCGCCACCGGTTGCTTTTCGGGGTAGAGCTGCGTGATCTCACGCCCAACCATGCGGCGCACGACTTCGTCGGGCGTAAGGTCGCAGATCCGCTCGGTAGAGACATAGCGTCCATCGCGAAAAACCGTAACCCGATCGCAGAGGCTGAAGATCTCTGCCATGCGATGGCTGATATAGATGATTGAAATGCCGTGAGCCTTCAGATCGTTGATGATGCCGAACAGGACCTGCGCCTCCGCCTCCGTCAGAGCCGCGGTGGGCTCGTCGAGGATGAGGACACGGCAGTCGAGCGTCAGCGCCTTGGCGATCTCGACCAGCTGCTGGCTGGAAATCGGCAGATCGCCGACCTTCTGGCGAACGTCGATCGGAGCAAGGCGGTTCATTACCGCCTGAGCGTCGCGTTCCAGCCTGGCGAAATTCATCAAGGGCGACCGCCGGCGGTTCGTCGCCACCATGAACATGTTTTCGGCAACAGTGGCATCCGGGCACAGCGCGATTTCCTGGTGTACCAGTCCGATGCCGAGCGACTGTGCAACGGCGGGAGAGGCGATTTTCACGGGCGCGCCATCAACGACAATTTCTCCCTCATTCGGCTGCAACACACCCGCAATGATGTTCATCAACGTCGATTTGCCTGCGCCGTTTTCGCCGCAGAGGGCATGAACCTCCCCCTTTTCAAGGTGGAAGCTCACATCCGTCAGCGCCTTGATCGTGCCAAAACGCTTGGTGACGTTGCGTATTTCCAGGGCCGGCGTCTGCGCCATGATAGCTCTCCCTCTCCCCGCTTTGCGGCCGCTGTCGGCTCCTGACCCCGACAGCGGCGAGCAAGGCTTACTCCTCGATGCCTTTCGTACCCCGGCGCTGGAGGTACTTGTCCCAGTAGAAGTCGTCGGCATTTGCGGCCGTCACGATCGAGAGACCGTTATCGACGACGGGGATGCTCATCGGGTTGAAACCCGAACGCTTGGCGTCGTTCATCGGATCGATCAGTTCCGGATGCTTGGCAAGCCACAGCAGCATGAAGCCCATGTAGCCCTGCATGCCCTGGTTGGGATTGATCGAGCCGAAGACTTCCCCGGCCTTGATCATGTCGAGGATGTTGGCATTGACGTCGGCGCACATGACGAGGATCTTGCCGCCGCTTTCCTTGTTTGCCTGGGCCGCGCCGATTGCCGAGTTGGCCTCCGGCATGAACACTGCATTGAGGTTCGGGTGAGCCTGTACCAGGCTCATCAGACCCTGATAGGCCTTGTTCGGATCCTGGTTCGATGCCGCCCGGCCAACGAGCTTCATGTCCGGGTACTTCTCTTCCATTCGCGCGATGAAGGCTGCGATGCGCTTGTCGTGGTTGTCCTGACCCGGATTTTCCAGAACCGCATATTCACCCTTGCCCCCGAGCTTCTTGGCAATTGCGTCGGCGGCATAAATGCCCTCGCGGGTATTGTCGGAAGTAATGAAGGAAATGCGCTTCGACAGCGGTGAATCCGCCGCAAAGGTGACAACGGCCGTACCCTGATCGATCGCGCGATTGATCGGCTCGATGAAAGGATCCGAGTTCATCGGGTGAACGAGGATGCCGGCCGGGTTCTGGGCAAGAGCCTGGTCGAACGTTGCGATCTGCTTGTTGACGTCATATTCCGGGGTGCCGGTATAAGCCGTCTCGCAGCCGAGCTGCTGTCCGGCCTGCTTGAACATTTCATAGACCGGGAACCAATATTCAACGCCCGAGACCATGACGTTCATGACGTATTTTTCGCCGGGTTTGCAGCGAAACGGGTTTTCGGTTTCGGCCGCTGACGCAGCCGTGCTCAGTGTCGCGGCAGCCAGAACGGCCATCGCTGTCGTGCCTAGAAAATTGCGCAAAGTTCCTCCTCGAGGCCGAAGCCCCTCCCAAATGCCGATGGCGCAATCAGCGCCTTGTTCGTGAAACCGGATTTCCTCCTCGAACGCCGGTAAAGCGAGATAACTCTGGCGCCAAAAGAATGTCAATATAATTCATCACGTGAAATATATTTCACATCAGGGGTACGAGGCAGACGCCGTGGTCCACCGCGATGGCCTGTAAAGCAGCGATCGGCCGATTTGGAATCCTGACTGTCGACCCGGCCTAGCCAGCGTTGCCGATCACTTCGTCGGCAGCCCGCAGTCCGCTCTCCCATGCCCCGTGCGCAGTCGAGAAATCGGATTGATGCGTCGCTTCGCCGGCAAAGAACAGCCGGTCGGCGACGGGCTTCGCCAGGATGGCTCGCGCACCCGCATGGCCCGGCAGCGCATGGCTGTATGAGCCTCGAACCCAATCCGTGTGGCACCAGGACGAAGCTGTCAGGGGCCGCAGATGGCGGCGGATGTTGTTTCCGAGCAATGATGACAGCTGCTCGAGCGCAAAGGTAAAGGCGTCGAGCAAGCCAGCCTGTTCGATGACGACGGCGCCCTTGCCGCCGAAGAAGCCTTCGACGACGGGGCGGCCGAGCGGCCGGATATAATAGCTGCCGGTCTGGTCGTTTCGGGCATCGCCAAGCAGATGGGTTTCCGGTTCGAGACCGTGATTGCCATGGAGTTCCATGAAGAGCTTGTCGGCAAGGCCGAGCGGCAATTGTGCTGCGGCATGCAGATGCTCATCGGCCTCAGGGTCGAAGACGATAGTGCCGCGGGCAAGTACATTGGTCGAAACCGTGACGATCACAGCATTGGAACTGACCGGACCGCGATCGGTTTCAAGTCGGACACCCCCACTCGTCAGCGCAACATGGCGCACCGGTGTCGACAGACGCAGGGTCACGTCGGGAACGGCAGCGGCGATAAGGCTTCCATAGCCTTCGTGCACTCGCCAGTTGGCATCGGTTGCGGCATTGTCATAAGCAAGGAAATCGGCAACCGACAGTCGCTCCAGCGGCGCGCCGTTCAGATAACCTGACAGCGACTGGCAATAGGCGTTCCATTCGCCGCCGGGCTCCAGCGCGTCCGATGCCCTGTCGCTTGCCGGCGGATTGGCCCGCAGCCGCTCTTCAAGCGCGCCCCAGGCGGCAGCGGCGGCCTTGCGTTCCTCCGGAGGGAAACCGAGATCGCGCCATTGGTTCTGCCAGGCCGTCGGCCCGCGCTCGATCGTGAATCCGGCCTCACTGCCGATCGCGACAAGCGGATTGCGTTCGGCCGAATGCAGCCAACCGCAGCCCATATCGAGCGACATGCCGGAAAGTTCGACGGTCCAGGCACGACCGCCGACACGGTTGCTGGCTTCGAGAATGATGACCGAACGGCCGGCACCGGCGAGCTTTCGTGCCGCTGCGATGCCTGCCGCGCCGGCACCGATAACAGCCACATCGTAGTCCATCGTCACGGCTTGCCTCGCCTTTTGTCATCACCTTGATAGGCTTCAGCTTTACATGGGAGCCGCACCCGCTTCAATGCGACGGAAAGCCTGCTACTATGCGGACATGACCTTCTTCGAAACCCTCGTCGCCCTGCTCGCTGTTGCCATCCTGCTCCTGCAGATCACCCGGCGCATGCATCTGCCCTATCCGGGTATTCTGGCTGCTGCCGGCGTGGGCGTGGCGATGCTGCCCGGCGCGCCTGTTATCCCGATCGATCCGCCGACGGCGCTTGCCCTGTTCATCGCGCCCGTCCTCGTCGATTCCGCCTATGACTTCCCGATGGGGGCTGCGCGGCGCATGCTGCTGCCGCTGATCTTCTATGCCGTCATCGCCGTTCTGGTGACAACAGGCGTGGTGGTGTCGATCAGCATGCTGACCGTCGGCTTGCCGATCGCGGTGGCGGTCACACTTGGCGCCATCGTTGCACCGCCTGATGCTGCTGCGGCGACCGCCGTGCTCTCCAATCTGCCGGTGGACCGCCGCGTGGATGCTCTGCTGAAGGGCGAAAGCCTATTCAACGATGCAACGGCGCTATTGTTGTTCGGGGCCGCACTCACGGTCCAGGCGCGCGGCGGGCTCGATGGGGCGACGGCCCTTCAGATCGGCTTTGCGGCACCCGGCGGCATTTTGCTCGGCATCGCCTTCGGCTTTTTCGTCTCGCGGCTCCGGCCGATCACCGAAAACACGGTCGGTGGCACCCTGCTGCAGTTCGTCTATGCCTTTTCGACCTGGCTGATAGCCGAGCATCTGCATCTCTCGGCCGTACTGGCAACGGTTGCGAGCGCCATGACGATCGCCACACTGTCGACGGTCGACGATTCCCCGCGCATGCGGGTGCATTCCTTCGCCGTCTGGACGACGGTCGTCTTCCTGCTGAACGTCGTCGCCTTCCTGCTCATGGGGCTGCAGGCGCGCAGCATCGTCGAATCCATGTCGGCCGAGGCGCTCGAGCGGGCGCTCGGCTTTGCCGGAATCGTCGTGGTCGGCGTCATCCTGGCGCGCCTGGCGATGGCCTTCCTGCTGCATGCGTTCGTCACCTTGCGTCACCGGCGCGGCGGTGTCCTGGCGCCATTCAGGCACGGCGAGACCTTCCTGGTCGGCTGGTCGGGCATGCGCGGCCTCGTCACGCTTGCCACCGCCTTCGCGCTGCCCGTCGATTTTCCGGACCGCGATCTCGTGGTGCTGACAGCCTTTGCGGTGGTGCTGGCAACGCTCGTCATCCAGGGAGCGACACTCGCCCCGATGATCCATTTCCTTAAACTCGGGCGGCAACGCCAGGTCCATGACGAACTGGAAGCAGCAAGGCGCTCGCTCGCCGAGGCGGCATTCCAGCGGCTGGAAAAGGAAGGCGGCGTCGAGGCCGAGGCGATCAGGACGGTCTGCAAGGACCACTTGACGGTGCCCTCGGATCTTGACGGAGCCTCGCCGCTCGAGCGGCGCCGCAAACTGACAATCGCTGCCGTGATCGCTCAGCGCCAGCGCCTGGAGGAACTGCGCGACAAGGACAGGATCGGCGCGACGCAATATCTCGAACTGCAGGAAGATCTCGACTGGAAGCAGCTCTCGGTCGGCTCGGACGAGGATCGGCGCATTACCGAGAGCTAGGTCACCAGAAACGGGCTAGGCGCCTTCAGCGGATGCTGAACGGGAAATACTTCGCGTTGATCGTATCGTAGGTATCGTTGGCCTGGATCTCCTCGAGCGCTGCATTGAGCCTGTCCAGCAGCGGCTTGTCGGTCGGACGCACGGCGATGCCGGCTCCGTCGCCGAAATATTCGGTGTTCTTGATATCGTCGCCCTTGAATTCGCAGCAGCTGCCAGCCTTGGTGTTTGCGAGCCAGTCGTAGACCGCGAGCTTGTCTTCCAGGATGATATCGACCTTGTCGTCAGCAAGACCCTTGTAGAGATCCGGCGATGCCTGGAATACGGTCGTGGCGATACCGCCGTAGAACTTCTTGGCGTAGGACTCCTGGGAGGTCGCTGCCGTCACGCCGAGCCGTAGCTTCTTCAGATCTTCAGGTGATGTGCCGGCAATGTCGAACTTCTTGCGCGCGATGAAGACCGTCGGGCTGTCATAATATTTCTGCGTGAAGGCGACCTTTTCTCGCCGCTCCGCGCTCATCGACATCGACGAAATGATTGCGTCATACTTGTTGTCGAGCAGGTTCGGGATCATCGCCGTCCATTCCTGGATGACGAATTCGCATTTCAATTTCGCGGCCTCGCAGAGGGCCTTGGCGATATCCACGTCGAAGCCCTGAAGCTGGTTATTGGAATCGACATAGTTGAACGGCGGAAACGCGCCCTCGACAGCTATGCGGATGCTGTCGCTTTCGGCAGCCCGGACGGCCGCGGGCATAAAAATGCCGACCGAAACAACGGCCGCACAAACAAATACGAAGAACTTCGAACGGTAGAGAGATCCCAATCGCAACATATCAATCACCTTGACGTAGAGCCCGATCGCCAAGCTTGCATCGGCAAGCGTTGCGCAATGAGCAGCCAATCACAAAACGATTAAAAAGCTCATCATTTTGGGCCATTAATTTTGATGCTGCTTGAAAAGCTTTTTGTAAACAATCGAGGTCAGTATTGGCGCGCTCGGGAGAAGACTGCGTGCCTGCTGATCCGTCTTTAAGATTATTCACTCATAGAAAGGCCTGGACATCGTCCGGGTCGATACTGGTGCTGCTTGCGATCAGCGGCCTGGCAATTCTTGGGCTGGTGTTCCTGGCTGCCATCTGGGCCGGCAGGGAAAGCGACGCCGCCGCTCTCGATCGGCAGCGCCAGCTCGTCAACAGCCGGCTTCTGGATCAGGTCCAGCGGGTATCGCAGGACATCCAGCTGATGGGCGCCGGTTACGCCTCGCTGCTGGTGTCGGATTCGGCGACGACCGGCGGCAAGAGCGGCGCGACATCGGCCGGGGCGTTCGGGAAGATCGCGACGACGGTATTCGGCTACAATGCAGCATTCCTGGTGACCCCGGCAGGCGAGCTCGCCCTGCAGTCCGATACCGAAACGAAACGTCGCTTTAAATGGGTGCGGCCGCTGCTTCAGCCCATGATCCAGGATCTTGAAGCAAGGCAACACGGTGCGCCGCAGGGACCGAGTTCGGATCCGGAACCCAGCCGGGTGGAGCTGATGCGTCTCGAGGGCCGGCCTTCGGTCGCCGGCGTCGTTTCGGTCACGGGCTCTTCGAAAGTGGATCCGCAGCAAGCAAATGATGCCAACAGGCTCTACCTCGTGGCGTTCCGCTTCCTCGACGGCGCCACGCTCGATACGCTGAGCCGGGAACAGGGGCTGGCAGGCGCGCGCTATGCCCGCACTGCGGATCAGGAGCAGAATGAGGTCGCCTTCGAAATCGAGGCGACGACGACGGGCGAACCGATCGGCTTCATCATCTGGAGGCCGGACCTGCCGGGCACACGCGTCATCGGCCGGCTCGTTCCCGTGCTTTCCGTTGCCGGTCTCGTCATCGCTGGCCTGTTCTTCGCCTTGATGGGCCGGTTGCGCGGCAGCCTCAGGGAACTCAGCGCCAGCGAACTTCATGCCCGGCATCTTTCGCTGCATGACGTGCTGACGGGCCTGCCGAACCGGGCTCTTTTCGCGGCCCGTTTCGAGCAATGCCTCGCGGCCATGAAATCACCCGGCGAGCATGCCGTCCTTGCCCTTGTCGATCTCGACAAATTCAAAGAGGTGAACGACATCCACGGGCATGCCGCCGGAGACGAGCTGCTGCGCGGCGCCGTCGACAGGATGAATGCCCTGATCGAAACGGGCGACACGCTTGCAAGGCTCGGCGGCGATGAATTCGCCCTGCTTCTTCCCCATGTCAGGGAGGGTGACGACAGCTACATCCTGCTTTGCAACACCATCATCGAGGCCCTGAGCAGGCCGTTCCAGCTGCGCGGCGGCGACGTTGTCGTCCGCATCGGATGCTCGATCGGCACCGCAGCCTTTCATGATGCGGCTGAGGCGACCAGCGAGATATTGCGGCGTGCGGACGTCGCCCTTTATGAAGCCAAGACCAGCGGGCGCGGGCGCCTGATCGAATATGAACCCTCCCTGGATCATCGGGTCGAGGCACGGGAAAATCTCAAGAACGATCTTCGCCTGGTGCTGGAGGGTCCGACGCACCTCTCCGACAGCGCAGAAATTGTACGTCCGAGTGATCCCGGCCATCTCGAGGTCTTCTTCCAGGGTGTGCATCGTGCCGACGCGCATGGAAGACTTTCGGGGGCGGAAGCGCTCGTGCGGTGGCGCCATCCCACCCTTGGACTGTTGTCGCCGGACAAGTTCATCCCGATCGCCGAGGAAGCCGGCATGATCGACCAGCTTGGCGGCTGGGTGCTGAGGAACGCCGCGAAGGCAGCGGCAAGCTGGCCAACCGATATGTCGGTCGCCGTCAACGTCTCCCCCTCGCAGATCCGGCATCGCGACTTCGACCGCTACGTGCTGTCGATCCTTTCGGAAACGGGCCTGTCACCATCGCGCCTCGAACTGGAACTGACGGAAGCCGCCCTCTTCAACATCGACGAGGGCGCGCAAGGCACACTCGGCAGGCTTCGATCCCAGGGGATCCGAATTGCGCTCGACGATTTCGGCACCGGCTTCTCGTCGCTCAGCCACCTCATCCAGTTCAATATCGACCGGATCAAGATCGACCGGTCCTTCGTACGGTTGCTGGGAACGCAGGCCGAGGGCGCCGCCATCGTTTCGGCGATCCTGGGCCTCAGCCGCACGCTTGGAAAAGCGACGACGGCGGAAGGTGTCGAGACCGAAGGGCAGCGGGATTTTCTCGTCGCTGCAGGCTGCAACGACTTGCAGGGCTTCCTGTTCTCCCGTCCTGTGCCGCTGGCTGACTTCGTCTCGTCATTGCCATCCACCGAAGCTATGCGGCCACAGTCGGCTGCCACACCCTGAGCGGCTGATCGTCTCTAAAAAGCGGCCGCGTCACGGCCTCTTGCCGATCATCCAGACAAGGTAAGGCGCACCGGCGAAGGCCGCAAAAAGGCCGAGCGGCAGCTCGTAGGGGAAGGTTACGGTGCGGGCGCCGAGATCGGCGATCACCATCAGCACAGCGCCAATCACAGCCGAGGCGAGAAGGCGGCTGCCTGGCTTTTCGAAGCCGGCGCGGTGGGCGATGTGGGGAGCCATCAGGCCGACAAAACTCAAGGGGCCGACGAGCAGCGAGGCGGCAGCGGTCGCAATGCCTGCCGTCAGCACCATCATCATGCGGGCGCCGACCAACGGCAGGCCGAGGGCCAAGGCGGTGGGTGCTCCAAGCGGCAGGATTGTCAGCCACCGCGTGAAGATCAGGCCGATGATGAGGATCAGGACAGTAAGGGCGGCGAGGAACGCTGCAACGTCGGGCGTCGCCGCCGCAGCCGAGCCGCCAAGCCAGGCAAGAATCTGCCAGGCGCGCTGATCACCAACGGCAAGAAGAGCGCTGAGGATCGCGGAGCTGAAAGCGCTGACGGAAATACCTGCGAGCAGCAACCGCTCCGGCGGAAGATGCCGGCGGGCGGCAAAGAGCGCCACGAGCGCGAGCACGATGACTGCGCCGCCGCCGGCCCCGAGGAAGAGTTCGAACGCGCCGGCACTGGCGGAGAAACTCAAGGCAACGGCATAACCGACACCGGCACCGCCGCTCACACCCAGCACCTCCGGGCTAGCCATCGGATTGCCGGTGAGGCGCTGCAGGATGGTGCCAGCCATGGCAAGCAGGCCGCCGGCGGCGGCCGACGCAACCAGTCGCGGCCAGCGGGCGGGGAAAAGCTCCCAGAAGAGATCGCCGCCAAGCAACATCCAACCGTCAGGCAGGCGGGCAATGCAGAGGGCCGCCCAGACGAGCGGCGGCAGGAGGCAAAGGATGAAGAGGAGCCGCGACAACGGCGCACGGGAAACGACGATGCTGTCGGGCGGTTGCGGCGGCTCGACGGCGCGCACCTGCGGCAGCAGCCAGATGAGCAGCGGGCCGCCGATCAGCGCCGTCACCGATCCCGTCGGGAAGGTTTCGCCGGCCGAGGCGGCAACGAGCTGGACGACGCCATCGCAGAACCAGAGCAAGAGGGCGCCGGCGACAGGCGACAGAAGCAGGATGCTGCGTGTCGTGCGGATACCCGCCAGGCGCACCAGTGCCGGGGCAGCAAGACCGACGAAGCTGACGAGGCCGACGGCAGCGGCAACGCCGGCGCTCAACGCCACGGCAAGGCTGGCAACGGCTATGCGCGTGCCGGCGAGCGCGACACCCAGCGAGCGGGCACCGCTGTCGCCGAGGCCGAGCACGGTCAGCGGACGCAGCAACAGCAAGGTGACGGCGATGCCGAGCAGCAGCTCCAGACCAAGTGTTATCGTCGTCGACCAGTCCTGCTGGCTGAGCGAGCCACCGTTCCAGGTCACCAGCGACATCAGGTATTCACCCTGCGAGAGCGTCATTGCCGCCGACAGCGCGCTGCAGGTAATGCCGACGAGAAGACCGGAGACGGCCATCGTGATGGGCTCGAAGCTGCGACGCCAACCGAGCAGGAAGACGAGAGCCATAGCCGCAGCGGCACCGGCAAGCGCGACGAAGGCGCGGTAGCCATCGAGCACTTCAGGAAAGAAGAGTGTCGCCGCAACGATCGCAAGCTGCGCGCCCGAGGAGACGCCGAGCGTCGAGGGATCGGCGATCGGGTTGCGCAGCAGGCGCTGCAAGAGGGCGCCGGCAAGCCCGAGAGCGGCACCGGCCAATATCGCGACCGCTCCGCGCGGCAGAACGGCATAGGCGAAAATGATCTGCTGCGTCGTCATCCGCCCGGCATCGAAAGGCAGGGACGGCCAGTCGGCCAGGGGCAGATGGTTCAGCGCTGACCACAGGAAGAGGCCAGCAGAGGCGGCAAGGGCCAGAAGTGCTGCTGATAATGCGGCGGGTCTCGTCACGGCATTTCCCCCGACGAGAGCATCGCCGCCTGGAAGAGCCGCGTGAAGCGTGCGGCGGCGATGATGCCGCCATAGGGATTGATGTTGCCGAGCATCAGCACGCGGCCAGAGCGCACCGGCTGCAGCGATTGCCAGATCATGCTCTCCTTCAAGCCGTTGCGGGCCTCGACCGGGATATCGGAAATGATGACGATGCGAGCTTCGGGGTCGGCCGCGAGATTTTCGATCGGAACCGGTGCGGCAAACGTATAGCGGGAGCGGTCCGTCCAGGCGTTCGGCAGGCCGAGACGGCCGAGGATATCGCCGAACATACTGTCTGCGCCGAAGACGCGCACATGCCTGGCATCGCCGATGTTGACGAGATAGGTCGGCCGGGACGCAAATGCCTGCAGGCTGAGGCGTGTCTCCTCGACGAGTGCTGCCTGTTGCTCCACCACCGCACGTGCTCGCTCCTCGAGGCCGAGTTCGCTGGCGAGCGCGGAGACGGCATCGATCGCCTTCTGATAGGGCGGCTCACCCCTGTTGTAGAATGGCAGCGACAAGACAGGCGCAATCGCCCGGAAGCTTGCCTCGAACCTGACATAGAAGGGCGAAATCAGGATGAGGTCCGGGCGCAGCAGGCGCAGGAGTTCGAGGTTCGGCGATCCGCGCAGGCCGAGATCGGCAACCGAGGGGGCGAGCACGGGTTCGACCGCATCCTTGCGGAACTGCACGAGTTCGGTCGCAGCGACCGGCATGACGCCGAGCGCGACCAGTGTCTCCAGCATCGCCCAGTCGATCGCCGCGATGCGCTTCGGTGTTTCCGCAAGGGCCTTTCCCGGAACGGCGAAGGCCGCCAGCAGGGCAAGCGCCCGCCGACGGCTGATGCCTCGTCCGTTTTCGTCTCGAAATTCACTCACCATTGAAAGGTCAGCTTGCCCATCACCGTTCTGCCATCGCCATAGGTGCAGCCGAAAGAGCTGCAGCTTGCAACATAGTCCTTGTCGGCAAGGTTCTTGAAGTTCAGCGAGGCGGTCACATTGTCCTTCTTGTAATGCACTGCTGCATCGAAGAGGGTCACGGCGTCAAGATCGAGCGTGTTCTTGATATCGCCGTAGCGCTGGCCGACATAACGCACGCCGCCGCCGAGACCGAAGCCTTCGAGCGCCGTATCCTCGGGGAAGGTGTAGTCGAGCCAGAGGCTTGCGGCATGCTCGGGCACATTGTCCGGGCGCTTGCCATCGTCGATACCGCCAACGATTTCGGCCTGCATGTAGGTGTAGGCGGCGCGCAGGTCGAGGCCGTCTGTGAGACTGGCGACGCCTTCCAGTTCGATACCCTTGACATCGACCTCCCCGATCTGACCGGTTCTCGTCGTGCCATCCGGCAAAGCGTAAGTCGTCAGGACGTTCTCCTGCTTCAAGTCGTAGGCGGCGATGGTGAAGAAGCCGTTCCAGCCCTCCGGCTGATATTTGATACCCACTTCCACCTGCTCGCCCGTCGTCGGCTGGAGAATGCCGCTCGTTGCGGAAACCGGCACCGGCTCGAAGGAGGTAGCGTAGCTGATATAGGGGGCGATGCCGTTGTCGAAGACATAGCTGAGACCGGCCCGACCGGTCAGCTTGTGATCGTCCTGATCGAGAGGACGTGAAATGCCCGTCAGCCGGTTCGTCGATGTCCCCTCAGTGCTTGCCCAGTCCTGCCGAAGGGCTGCCGTTGCGCGCCAGTTCTCATAGGCGAGCTCGTCCTGCACATAGAGGCCGACCTGCGTCATCTGAGAATCGACATAGGTGCTGAGTGTCGGGGCGATCAGCCTGACCGAGCCATAGGCTGGATTGAAGGCATCGAGGGGGCTCGCACGCCAGAACTGCGTGCCGACATTATTGCTGTAATAGCGATAGTCGAGCCCGAAGAGCATCTTGTGCTGCACGTCCCCGGTATCGAATTCGGCAAGCAGGTTGTTGTCGACGTTGAACGTGTTGAGCAGCTCGTCCTGGATCGTGGCGTTGCGATTGATCGTACGCCCGCCGGTAAGGCCCAATGTCGACATGCCGAGCGCCTTATAATCCCAGTCGAAATTCTGATACCGGAGGTTCTGGCGGAAGGTCCAGGTATCATTCAACCGATGCTCGAACTCATAACCGAGATTGGTGAGCGTCCGTGAGGACGTATCGAAGCTCTTGTCGCCAACGAAGAAATCCCGCGACAGGCGGTTGGTATCGGTCGCATTCAGCGTGAGCTGCGCCGGCAGGCCGGATGGCGTGCTCGGATTGTCGTGCTGGATGCTGGTCAGGATCGTCAGCCTGGTATCGTCGTCGGGCTGCCAGGTGAGCGCAGGCGCAATAAAATAGCGGTCATTGTCCAGTTCTTCGACCTGCGCCGACGCCGCTCTCGCGAGCCCCGTGAGGCGATAGGCGAAATCGGAGTTGCCGGGAATGATATCGCCGAAGTCGAAATAGGTGCCGTAGGTATCATAGCTGCCGGCCTGCACGCCCACTTCGCCGAAACGTTCGAAGACCGGCCGCTTGCTGATGAGATTGATCATGCCGCCGGGATTGCCCTGGCCATACATGACGGAAGCCGGGCCACGCAGCACTTCGATACGCTCGAGCTGATAGGGGTCGACCGCAGGCGCACCTGCCGTGCGCATCATCCGCAGCCCGTTCAGGAACTGTGCCTGGCGGCTGTCGAAACCGCGAATACGCGGTGAATCAAAGCGCGGATCGGCGCCGTAGGGTTCGCCGACGACGCCGGGTACATAGTCGAGCGCCTGGCCGACGGTTTCGGCATCCTGCGACTTCAGCTGATCGGCGGTCAGTACCGATATGGATTGCTGGGTTTCAAGAAGCGGTGTGCCGGTCTTGGTGGCCGTAGCACTCGTCCTGGCGACGAAACCCTTTACCGGCGCCGTCGGGTCCTCGTCCTTGGAGCCACTGATGACGATCGGGGCAAGCGTCGTCGGACCGGTATCCTGCGCGGCCGCCGGAAACAGCGGCGCCAGAAGCGCGCTTGCCAGCGCTGTGGTGGAAGCAAATTTGAGGAGATGGAGAGAACCGGTCATTGGCGACTCGTTATATGTCGTAAAACTGGATTTTTCTAATCATGTTATTTTTCCAAGGTCCAATAAACGCGGCTCGAATTTTTCATAAGTCTGGATTATGAAATGCGCCCGATCTCATAGATTTGAATTCTTCCAGGAGAACATGATGGCGCTGAACGACCCCGGCTTCGAACTCCGGCACCTGCGATACTTCGTGAGCCTGGTCGAAGAGCGGAATTTCGAACGTGCGGCTGCCAGGCTCGGCATCGCCCAGCCGGGTCTCAGCCAGCAGATCAGGAGCCTTGAAAAGATTGTCGGCACACCGCTGCTCGATCGCAGCCGCCGGGGCGTGCAGCTGACGCATTCGGGCGAGACCTTGTTTCAGGAGGCTAGGAAAGTGCTCGCCCAGACGGAAGCGACGGTTGCCGCCATCAACCGTGCCGGACGTGGCGAAAGCGGACGCATCTCGATCGGCTATGTGGCGTCGGCCGCCTATTCCGGTGCCGTCGTCGGCTCTATCAGGGATTTCAAGCGCGACTATCCCTATGTCGAGGTCGAACTGCAGGAAATGGAACTGCGCCAGCAGTTGCAGCGCATCGCCGACGGGCTGCTCGATTTCGGCTATATCCGCGCGCCGGCCCCGATCCCATCAGGTGTTTCCGTACAGGTCGTGCTGCGCGAACCGCTGGTCGCCATGATCCCCGACGGCCATGAATTCGCAGAGCGCCCGATCGATACGCTGGCTCGATTGACGCAGGAGACGTTCATCACTCCGCGCCAGCCGCCGGACGTAGGCTTTCATCGCAACACGCTACAGGCCTGCCGTGAGGCCGGCTTCGAACCAACCGTCGATGCGGTGGCGCACGACTTCACCGAAATCGCCGCCCTCGTCGGCATCGGCATGGGCATAGCGCTGGTGCCGCAATCGATGAGCCGCGTGGAACTGCCTGACATCTACTACAGGCCGCTCGGCAGCGTCGCTGTCACCTCGGACGTGGCGATCGCCTATCGCAGGGGCGAAGGCGCTCCGGCGGTCAAAGCCTTTATCGCCCGGCATCGCGAGCAGCAACCATCGACTGGTAACTGATCACCGGAATGCGATCATACAGGCTTCGGGTTCGGCGGCGCTGAGCGTCTATCCGCACGTCTTTGGCTGAAGACGAGGTATGCCAGGGCGCAGACGAAGATCGCAAGAAGCACCCATAGCTCACCGACATAGGTGATCCAGTGCTCCCCGATCCTGAGGCTCAGAACGCGGTCCATCAGAAACATCAGATCGATCGCGGAAGCCGACGGCAAGCCCACGATCCAGCCGAACGATGCGACGATCGGGATGCAGATGACCCCGGCGATCACCGCCGAGACAAACGCGCTGATGCCTGCAAGCCGCCAGGGAATGGTCAGCGCACCGTCGCGGTTCTCGTCCTCGCCCTTCCAGACAGAAAGGAAGATGATGAAGGCGAAGAAAAAGAGCATCGTTACGGGAGCTCTGAAGGACAATATGCCGAGGGAAAAGCCGACGGCCCAGAAATTGAAGCCGGCAAGAAGAACATCACGGGCCGCAAGCAACCACAGCAACCCGGCAAGCGTCCACAAGACACTCAAACCGGCATGCGCGCATCGCCTTGCGATCAATATCAGCATCGCGATAGCGTAGACGAACACGAGGAGGATACAGCCAAACAGGCCGAACATCAGAGCGACGGCGCCGCAGGTATCGGCAGCGCAGGCTGTCATCTTCACGGCCGCAAAGAGGATAAGCGGAAAACCGACCGTAACGGCAATCCACAGGGCGGTGAACACACTGCTATATATTGCGAAGTTCTTGCGGGTCATGATCTCTCCGTCGTCAGGAGAAATTGCCAGACAGCTCTTAAGGACGCGAGAAGCCGATCGGTAAAATGCTGGTGGCTCCCCCATATCAGTTCGGCCGAGATTGTCGAACTTCTGCAGCATGAACAATCGAACATGGCCCTCTCCACATTGCGCCGTTCGCCGCTTGTCGGTTCCGGTCCTTGCGCCATTGGTGCAGCCGATAAGAATTGGCCGCGGCCAACTCCGTTTCCTGTTCTCCATCAATGCTTTCTTCGGTCAGTCCTTTGCGCGTGGATTTATCCTGACCAGGGCGGATAGGACCGATGGATTGCCAATCTGGCTTCGGCTGCCACCGGCTCCATGACAATTGCACGACATAAATGGAACAAGGGTGGAAACGCTTGTAACCCGCCTGACATTGGTGGGCTCTAAAGAGGCGGCAAGAGTATTTGCCTGCCGCCGGAAAGGTGCCGCGGGCCTATCGGAGAGCGCCGGCATGAAAATCGTCCAGATCACCGACACGCATTTCAGCCCGTCGATACCGCATTTCAACGGCAACTGGCAGCCGCTTGCGGACTTCATCAACGCCAGCGGCGCCGATCTCGTCATCCATACCGGCGACCTCGCCGTCGATGGCGCCGATAAGGACGAGGACCTCACCTTCTGCATGGATCTGATGCGGCAGGTGAAGATCCCGATGCTGATCGTTCCCGGCAATCACGATGTCGGCCATCTTCCGGGCTCACTGCAGCCCGTCGATGCGACAAGGCTTGCCCGCTGGCGCAGCCTTGTAGGCCCGGATTACTGGCTCGAGGATGCCGGCAACTGGCGCCTGATCGGCCTCGACAGCCTGCTGATGGGCATGGAAAACGATGAGCAGGAAACGCAGTTTGAATGGCTGGAAAGAGCGCTTGTCACACGCGCCGGCCGGCGCGTTGCAATGTTTGCCCACAAGCCGCTCTTTGTCGACACACCTGATGAAGGCGACACCGGCTACTGGAGCATCCGCCCGGCACAGCGCCAGAGGCTCTATGACCTGATCGCTGCCCATGACGTCGCGCTTTATGCCAGCGGCCACCTGCACTGGGCCTGGAAAGGCCGCTTCAACGACACGTCACTCGTCTGGGGTCCAGCGGCCTCCTTCATCATCGGCACGATGGAGCGCGAGATGCCGGGCGAGAAGCTCATCGGCGCCGTGCTTCACGATCTCGGCGATGATGTCACGAGCGAGATTGTCGCCGTATCAGGCATGAAGGCGCATGTGCTCGATGACGTGGTCGCCGAAGTCTATCCGCACGAGGCCCACAAGGTGCAAAAGGAGCCGGCGCAATGAGTGCGCTCTCCCTTTCGGCCATCAGGAAATCCTATGGCGATAACGCCATCCTGAAGAATATCAGCCTCGACGTCGAGCCAGGCGAATTCATCGCCCTCGTCGGCCCCTCGGGCTGCGGCAAGAGTACGCTTCTACGTATCCTTGCCGGCCTCGATCATGCCGATAGCGGAGAGATCGTCATCGGCGGTCGCGAAATGTCCGACGTGGCGGCGGCCGACCGCAACATCGCCATGGTCTTCCAGTCCTACGCGCTCTATCCGCACCTGACGGCCGGCCAGAACATCGCCGTGCCGCTTGCCATGCGGCGCTTGAGCCGCCTGCAACGCCTGCCTTTCCTCGGCCCGGTCATGCCCGGCTACCGCGCCATTCGCTCCGGCATTTCCAAGGACGTGCAGGAGACCGCAAAGGCCCTGAAGATCGATCATCTCCTGGAACGCAAGCCCGGCCAGATGTCGGGCGGCCAGCGGCAGCGCGTGGCGCTCGCCCGCGCCATGGTGCGCCATCCGAGCGTCTTCCTCATGGACGAGCCGCTGTCCAACCTTGACGCCAACCTGCGCGTCCACGCGCGCGGCGAGATCGTGGAGCTGCATCGCCGCGCCGGCGTGCCGACCGTCTATGTCACCCACGACCAGGCCGAGGCGCTGTCCATGGCCGACCGGGTTGCCGTGATGATCGGCGGCGAGCTGCTGCAGCTGGCGGCACCGCAGGTCATCTATGACGATCCCGCCCATATCGAAGTCGCCCGTTTCGTCGGCCAGCCGCGCATCAATCTCCTGCCGGCGCGCGCCGAGCACGGAACAGTCGCCTTCGGCGATATCCGACTGGCGCTGGAAGAGACCAATCCTGCCGGTTCCGAGGTAACGGTCGGCATCCGCCCGGAATTCGTCCGCCTTGCCGCCGAGGGCGAGACCTCGCTTCCCGCCCGCATCGAGCGCCTCGAATTCCTCGGGTCAGAGGTGATCCTGTTCTGCCGGCTGAATGCGATCGGCGAGACCGTGCTTGCCAAGCTTGCGCCGGCCGATGCCGCAGGCCTTGCCGCCGGCATGGCGGTTTCCCTCGCCTTCCAGCCCGACAAGGCGATGGTCTTTGCAGCCGATGGTCGTCGTCTGCGCACCAACGCCCTTCCTGCCGATACCGCCAGGGAGAAGGCTCATGGCTAGTATCGCTGCCGGCGAGATCCGCCCGGTCGCATCGGCGGCAAAGCATGAGCGGCGCGAGGCGCAGACCGCATGGTTGCTGGCTGCGCCTGCAATTGTCCTCATCGTGCTCTTCGTGCTGTTGCCGATCGTCGCCGTGCTCGTCCTCGGCTTTACCGATTTCGAGCTTGGCGCCGGCAAGTTCCGCTTCGTCGGCTTCGAGAATTATGCAGAGCTGTTCACGGACCGCACCTTCCGCAAGTCGCTGTGGAACACGACAGTCTATACGGCGATCGTAGCACCCGTTTCGATCCTGCTCGGCCTCGGTGTCGCTATGCTGATCGAGAGCGAGGGCTGGGGAAAGAGCTTCTTCCGCACCGCCTATTTCCTGCCCGTCGTCTCGCTGATCGTCGCCATGGCGACCGTCTGGCAATATCTCTTCCACCCGACCATCGGCCCGCTCAATGCGCTGATCGGTCTCGCCGGCCTGCCGAAGCCAAACTGGCTCGGCTCCTCGGCAACGGCACTTTACAGCCTCTCCATCATCGGCGTCTGGCAGACGGTTGGCTTCAACATGGTACTGTTCCTGGCAGGCCTCACCGCGATCCCGCGCGAGCTTTACGCCGCAGCTGAGATCGATGGCGCCAAATCCCCGCTCGACCGCTTCATGCTCGTCACCTGGCCGATGCTCGGGCCGACGGCGCTCTTCGTCACCACGATCAGCGTCATCAATGCGGTCAAGACCTTCGAGACGGTGAAGACGCTGACCGATGGCGGCCCGAACCACGCTTCCGAAGTGCTGCTCTTCACCATCTACCAGGAGGGCTTCGTCTATATGAAGGTCGGTTATGCCTCGGCCATGACGGTCGTCTTCCTCGCCATCCTCGTGGTCATGATGTTCCTGCAATACCGCTTCCTCGACCGGCGGGTGCACTATTCATGAAGACGCGCACGCCATTCACCCTCGGCCGATTGATCCGCCTTGCCTTGCTTCTTCTCGGCGCGGTCATCTTCCTCGCGCCCTATATCTTCATGATCTCGGCGGCCGGCAAATCGCAGGACGATATCTTCACCGCCGCGCTCTCGCTGATCCCGACACATTTCTTCTACGTGCAGAACTTTTCCAAGGCGCTCGACAAGGTGGCGATGGGCACGCTCTTGTGGAACGGCTTCGTCGTCTGCGCGCTGATCTTCGTCTTTCAGGTGCTGGTCGCCATCCCCTGCGCCTATGCCATGGCGAAGCTGAAATTCCGCGCCGCCCGGCTGATGATGGTGCTGGTGCTGCTCGGCCTCTTGGTGCCGATCCATGCGACGGCCCTGCCGCTTTATGTCGCCTTCGACAGCCTGTCGCTGCTCAACGGCTATACGGCACTGGTCGCCCCCTTCACCATCTCGGTCTTTGCGATCTTCCTGTTCCTGCAGTTCTTCCGCGCCATGCCCGACGACCTGATCCATGCCGCCCGCCTCGACGGCATGTCGGAACTCGGCATCGTCTCGCGCGTCATCGTCCCGAATGCCTGGCCGGCGGTGACGGCCTTTGCGATCTTCTCGGTCGTCGCCCATTGGAACGACCTCTATTGGCCGCTGATCGTCATCTCGAAGCCCGGTTATGCCACGCCGCCGCTCGGCCTGATGAACTTCCGCGCTGCGGAAGCCGGCGACGATTACGGCGCGCTGATGGCGGCCACCATCATCATCACCATTCCCCTCGTTGCGGCCTTTCTGTTTGCACAGAAACGCTTCGTCGAGGGCATCACCATGACCGGTCTCAAAGGCTGACCGGCTGAACCCAGGAGAACGAGCGATGAAGCATTTCACCCAGTTCCTCGCAGCAGCGGCTCTGTCCGTGGCGGCAGCCCTGCCGGCCCACGCTGAAACGACGCTGACGATCCATTACCCGATGCCGGGCTTCTTCAAGGACGTGATGGACACGATCTCGAAGAAGTTCATGGAAGAAAACCCCGATATCAAGATCCAGTTCGCCGCGCCTTCGGCGACCTATGAAGACGGCATCCAGCTGATCCTGCGCCAGGCCGGCACGTCCGAAATGCCCGACGTCACCTTCATCGGCCTGAACCGCCTGCGCATGCTGAACGAGCGCAATGTCGCCGTCGACATGACGCCGCTGGTCCAGAAGGAAGGCAACATGGCCGAGCAGGGCTTCTCGGACACGATCCTGAAGCTCGCCCAGGTCAAGGGCAAGCAGGTTGGCCTCGCTTTCGCCACCTCCAATCCGATCATGTATTACAATGCCGATCTCGTGAAGGCAGCCGGCGGCAACCCCGACACCCCGCCGAAGACCTGGGACGAAGTCATCGCGCTCGCCGGCAAGATCAAGGCGCTCGGCAACGGCGTCGACGGCATGGACTTCCGCTGGCAGGGTGACGACTGGATGTTCTCGGCCCTCCTCTTCGGCGCTGGGGGCAAGATGCTGAGCGACGACGAGCAGAAGGTCACCTTCAACGGTCCCGAGGGACAGAAGGCCGTCGAACTGATCAGCCGCTTCGTCAAGGAAGGCGGCATGCCTGTTTTCACCAAGGCAGCGGGCGAACAGGCCTTTGCAGCCGGCAAGGTCGGCTTCGAATTCCAGACGACGGGCGCGCTCGTCAACACGATCAAGAATGTCGGCGCCAAGTTCGACCTGCGCACCGCCCAGATCCCGCTGATCGACCCTGAAAGGGGCCACCTGCCGACCGGCGGTAACGCCGTCGTCATCCTCGCCAAGGATCCGGCCAAGCAGGAAGCCGCCTGGAAGTTCGCCAAGTTCGCCGCCGGCCCCTATGGCGCCTCGGTCGTCGTTCCCGGCACCGGCTACGTGCCGAACAACGAGCTTGCCGCCAAGTCGGCCGAATATCTCGGCGACTTCTACAAGAAGAACCCGCTCTTCCAGGCCGGCCTCAGCCAGATGCCGCGCATGATCCCCTGGTATGCCTTCCCCGGCACCAACGGCGTCAAGGTCACCCAGACGATCGTCGACAACCTGTCGCGCATCGTCGATGGCTCGGCTGAGCCGAAGGAAGCCCTCGACGACGCAGCTTCCGACGTCGAAGGCATGCTGCCGCGCAGCTGATTTTTGCAATGGGTCGCGGGCTCAAGCGGCCCGCGGTCTCGATCCGGAACCGTCGCAACCCATGAGGGGTGCGGCGGTTTCTTCTTTCTGGAGGTTCCGCACCGTGCCGCCGGGGCGCAAGGCATGCGACAATTCCAGGTGTCTCAACGGCGCATTATTCTCGACGATATCGAGCAGCAGCGATGCCGCCGTCGCGCCCATACTGAGATCCGGCATTTCGATCGAGGTCAAAGTCGGATTGATGAGCTTGCCGATGGCGATGCCATCGAAGCCGGCAACCGAGATATCCTCGGGCACCCGCAGGCCCTCGCGATTGACCGCGCCGATGACGCCGAGCGCGATCAGGTCGTTTGAGCCGATAATGGCGGTCGGCGCGAATGCCCGCAGGGCCTGGCCGAGATCCATCTGGTCGTAACCGCTGACGAAGGGCACCTCTATGGCCTCGAGCGGGGAGACACCGGCCGCCGCCATCGTCTGCAGATATCCGCGATAGCGCAGGAGCGCGCGGTCAGACGCCTTGAAGCTGCCCGAGACATAGAGGATGCGCCTGTGCCCCATGGAGAGAAGATGTTCGGTCAACCGGCAGCCGGCCGCATAATTGTTGACGGTGACGGCAGCCGGATATCGGGCCGTCGGGGAGCTGCCGAGCAGCACCGTTGGCGGCAGGTCCTGCGCCAGCGCCGGGCTCGTCTCGCCGTTGCAAACCGTCAGGATCAACCCGGTCGGCCGCTCGCCGAGCAACCCTGCCACTGCATCGGCCTCCTGATCGGGATCGTAATTCGATTGCGCAATGAGGACGCTGTGACCGGCGACCAGCATGCGGTTCTGGATGCCTGAGAGCGACGAGGCAAAGACCGGATTGGTGACGCTCGGCACCAGCACGCCGATAACAGGACGGCGGCCGCTGCGGGCTGAAGGCGCGGCCGCCCGATAACCGACTTCTGCCGCCGCACGGCGTACGCGAAGGGCGGCGGCCCGGCTGACGGGACCGCTGAGGTTCAGCACCCGGCTTGCCGTCGCCATGGAACATCCTGCCCTCAGCGCAACCTGTTTCAACGTCGTCATCGCCGTCCTGTCCGTTTCCGTCGAGGTTTGCAGGCTCTTACGGGCCGATTGTCATGAAATGATGACGGACCAGGGCCGGGTCTCAACCCCGCTTGGGCTTAAGGCCAAGGATTTGCCGCACGCCGTCCTTGGTGAAGGGCTGTGTCAGTTGGCTGACGAAGCCGGGAGCGATCTGGCCCTTGATGCCGATATCGGTCGAGGATGGGCGATCGGGATTGAAATAGGTGCCGAACAGCTGGTCGAACAGCACGACATTCTCGCCGTAATTGGTATTGCCTTCGCGCAGATCCTTCGAATGGTGCCAGCGGTGCAGCCGGGGCGTCGAGAAGACGAAATCGAAAAGGCCGGTCCGCATGTCGACGTTGCAATGGGTCAGGATGCCGATGAAGGCCGTGACGGCGCCGAGCCACCAGAAGACCTGTAGCGGGGCTCCGAGCAGGTAGAGCGGGATCTGGCTCAGCGCGATCTTGAACAGGGAATCGATGACGTGGAAACGACCGGTATTGATGACCCAGAGGCGGGTGACGCTGTGGTGCAGGGCATGGAAACGCCAGAAGAACAGCCGCTCATGGGCGATGCGATGCGCCCAGTAGAGGCCGAATTCGGCGATGACGACGGCGAGGGTCGCCTGGAAGAGCATAGGCCAGGATGACGGCCAGAGACTGAACTGCATGGCGGCGAGCGGCTGCAGCAGGCCGGCGGCGAGCATCGGAAAGATCGCCGCCGCGAGTGCTGCCAGTTGCACCAGTCCCTTGGTCAGAACCGTATGGGCGATATCGTTGGCCGTTTCGCCATCCGCCTGCAGCCAGCGTTGCTCGTAGGGAATGGTGCGTTCGAGCAGGAAGAGAAGCAGGACTTCTCCCGCATAGACCGCCGCAAAGCCAAGCATCGGCCGGTCGCCGGCGAAGGCAAAATAGGCGCCCGTCAGGCCGGAGAAAAACACCAGCGGCCAGGACAGGTAGGCAAGAATATATCTTCCGGCTGCGACTGCTTTCGCCATCGATGTCATATCCCCTCAAGAGCTCGCCGGGTTTCGAGCCAATCGCGCAATCCTGCCCGGATAGCCGGCGACTGTCGCAGCCCGGACCGATCCGGGAACGCCCTCGACCCGGTCCCCCGCCACTCATGCCATCGATCCGGACAATCGGCAATCGCCTCGGACCGTCGTCGCGCTGAACGATGCCGCCAAAGTGTGGATGGACGATTGCAGGGGCATTGCAGCGATCCGGCGATTTCGACTGACCGCACGGCAGTCGCCGGAAGGCGCGGGATCCGCGCAACGAAAATCCCTGCCCGTGTATCGGCAGGTTTCAATCCACGCATTCGTGTCTTGAGACTGTTGCCGGCCTTTGCCAGATTGGCGGCAGCGGCTTGAGGGCTGCTTCTATAAAATCAAAGGAATTGGCCCATGAAACGCGATATTGAAATCACAACGGCTGACGGCATTGCCAGGGCGTCAGTTTTCCGTCCAGAAGGCAGCGAGGGCAAGCTCCTGCCTGGTGTTCTCTACTATATGGACGCGCTCGGGCCGCGCGAGGCCATCGATATCATGGGCGAACGTCTGGCGAATGCCGGTTATGTCGTGCTTGCTCCCGATCTCTTCTACCGTTTCGGCTCCTACGGCCCCTTCGACGGCTCCTCCTTCGGGAATGAGACCGCGCGTGCCGAGATCATGAAGATGATCCGCGAGACGACGCAGGAGATGACGAAGCGCGACAGCGCAGCCTTCCTCGACGCGCTGGAGGCCGAAGGCGTTTCCGGTCCGGTCGGTGCCGTCGGTTATTGCATGGGCGGCGGCCGGGCGCTGACGGCAGCGGCCACTTATGCCGACAGGATCGCGGCTGCCGCAAGCTTCCACGGCGGCAATCTTGCAAGCGAAGCGCCTGACAGCCCGCATCGCCTCGCCAGTGGCATCAAGGCACGCGTCTATGTCGGCGTTGCCGGCGTCGATGGCAGCTTCCCGCCTGAACAATCCGCGCGGCTTGCCGAGGCGCTTCGCACCGGCGGCGTCGACCACATCATCGAGAATTATATCGGCATGTCGCATGGCTGGACGGTTCCCGATCGCGGCGAGACCTACAGCGAAAAGGGCTCCGAGCGACACTGGAAGCGACTGCTCGAACTTTTTTCGGAAACGCTCGGCTGAGATCGGCGAATGCGACCCACCCGGTCTCGGGCGGGTCCTTGATCATTGCGACCCGCCATTGAGTATCCAGGCTTTGCTGGCGTGAAGTCGTGATCATGCGCACCGTTATACACAGGCGGGAAGGCGACATTAACCCATTGGGCTTGCACGGCAAATTATCTCGCCGCGTAGCGACAGTGCCCTTGGCCATCAGTTTGCCATGATGCGCCCTACCCTCGCACGCGTTTGCCCCAACGAGAATTGGATTGATGATCAACTTCACGAAATCTGCCATCGGCATTCTGCTTGCCCTTGGCACCGCAGCCTCCACCTCGAGCATCGCGTCGGCGCAGTATTACGACGGTTATGACAGAGGCCCGCCACCGCGCTACGAGTCTGACAGGGATTGGGGCCGGCCTCATTCGCCGCCCGGTTGGGGTCGTCCGCCGCGCGGTGGCTGCGATCCCCGATGGGCAGAGGACAAGGCGCGTGATTTCGGCTTCCGCCGCGCTCGCGTCGTCGACGTCACGCCACGGCGCGTGATCGTTCAGGGCTGGACGCGTCGAGGTCCCGACGAGATCAGCTTTGCCAACGTTCGCGGCTGCCCGGCGCTGCGATAACGGCTTCCGGCCGATATGAGATGCCCTCGGCCGTAAGACCTGACCGAGGGCGTTTCATGTTACTACAGAGACTCAAGGAACTTTTTTGTCCGCCGTCGTTTAAACAGCATGATAAAATCCATGCTCCTATTCGGCTTCATATCGCTTTCAATCTTCGGTGTCGGCAACGCCCAGCAATTTGCGGCCGAGACCATCAATAACGCGTCGATTGATGACATCTCCCCAGCCCCGCCGAGCGCACGATCGCCGTCGCCGGATCCGGCCGTCATCCATCTTCAGGTTCTGCTTGATCGAGCCGGTTCGTCGCCCGGGGTGATCGACGGCTTCTACGGCGACAACGTCGTGAAAGCGATTGCCGGCTTCGAGATCATGCAGCGACTTCCCGTCGACGGGAAACCCGACCCGCAGATGCTCGCCCGGCTCCAGGACGACCGGAAGGTTATCGGACCCTACGTGATCGCACAGGATGATGCCGCCGATCTCGTCGAGGACATTCCGAAAGATTATGCCAAACAAGCCAGGATGACACATCTCGGCTACACGAGCGTCGCCGAGCGGCTGTCGGAGCGCTTCCACATGGATATCGACCTGCTCAAGACACTGAACCCCGGCGCTCAGTTCGTCCCGGGCGAAACAGTCTCGGTCGCAGTCATCGGTGCGCCGAGAACGGGGAAGGTCAAGCGTATCGAGGCTCACAGGAAAAGCGGTGAGGTGCTGGCCTTTGCGGGCGACGGATCCGTTCTTGCAGTCTACCCGGCGACGATCGGCAGCAACGACAACCCTTCACCCGCGGGTCGGCACAAGATAAACGGCGTCGCTCGCGAGCCCAAATATACCTATAATCCCAAAGTGAATTTTCAGCAGGGTCATAACAGGAAGCTCCTGCAATTGCCGAGTGGCCCCAACAATCCGGTCGGGACGGTCTGGATCGACCTCTCCGAGCCGACCTACGGCATCCACGGATCGCCGGAGCCATCCTTGATCGACAAGGCCGGTTCGCACGGTTGTGTGCGGCTGACGAATTGGGATGTCGAGGAACTTGCCGGCATGGTGAAGCCCGGCGTCATCGTCGATTTCGTCGACTGAGCGGTCTTCTGACCGAACGGGAGGCACGGATCCATGCACCTTTCGACGGGATCCCTGATCTGCGGATGTCGGCCCGCTGCTACCCCGCGCGGTGACGCGACGATCGGATACAGCAGTTCAGCCGCGGCGATGATCGCGGATCATGCCTTCAAGAGCTGGATTTCCGCTGCGAGCGACAGCCATCAGCGCCGCCTCCCCGCCGCCGTCACGGGCAAGCAGTGACATGCCGTTCTGCAGCGTCGCGAAGAAGACGGCAGCGGCCTCGCAGTCGAAGGTGTCGTTCAATTCCCCCTCACTGACGGCGCGCTCGAATCTTTTCATGAGCTGGCTAATATTTTCCGCACGGCGCTGCCTGAGATCCTCGCCGATTGCCTCGATTTCGCTCGCAGCCGGATTGGAGCCGAGCACGATCATGCAACCGGCCGGCTGATCAGAGCGGCTATAGGCGCGGGCAGTATTGACGAGGAAGCCTTCGATCGCTGCGGCAATCGTCTGCCCTTCTTCGAGCGCTCTCCAGATCTCGTTGTTGACCGTCGCCTGATAGAGATCGAGCGCTTCGGTAAACAGTGCCTCCTTTGAGCCGAAGGCGGCATAAAGGCTCGGAGGTGCGATTCCCATGGTCTGGGTCAGATCGCTCATCGAGGTCTCTTCAAAACCCTTTTGCCAGAACAGATGCATGGCGCGCGACAGCGCTTGCTGCCGGTCGAAGCTTCTCGGGCGTCCGCGTTCGTTCATCTCAAGTTTGCCTCGCGCAATCGGGATTCCAATTCTGTATCGCTCAATACATAAATCGCTTGACGAAAGGATACAATCGCAGCATGAATTCTGTATCAATCATTACAGAAAGGAATATCATGTCTATCCTTGACGGAAAGGTGGCTCTCGTGACTGGCGGCAGCCGCGGTATCGGCGCTGCAATCGTCAGACGGCTCGCGGCCGATGGCGCCAAGGTCGCACTGACCTATGTGAATGGAGACGAAGCGGCCGCCAATGTCGTCAAGGCGATAGAGGCCGAGAGCGGAACGGCGCTTGCTCTAAAGGCCGATGCGTCCGACGCGGCCGATGTCGAGGCAGCTATTGCGACGGTTGCGCAAACCTTCGGCCGCATCGACATCCTCGTCAACAATGCCGGAATTTTCCACGCGGGGCCGATAGAAACGCTGTCGCTCAGCGATTTCGATGCGACGTTCTCGATCAATGTCCGCTCGGCTTTCGTCGCTTCCAGGGCGGCCCTTGCCGTCATGCCGGATGGCGGTCGCATCATTTCGATCGGCAGCAATCTTGCTGTACGCGCCACCTCTCCGGGACTCAGCCTCTATACGGCGAGCAAAGCGGCGATCGCAGGCCTGTCGCAGGCGCTCGCCCGTGAACTCGGCCCACGCCGCATCACGGTAAATGCCGTGCATCCCGGCTCGACGAATACGGACATGAACCCGGCAGACGGCCCGCATGCGCGTGCGCAGAAGGGTCTGATGTCCAATCCGGCGGGCTTTGCCGATCCCGGCGAGATCGCCGATGTCGTCGCCTATCTCGCTTCACCAGCTGCCCGCTCGGTCACGGGTGCGGCCTGGACGATAGACAACGGGGCGAATGCCTGAAGCTGGAAGAGAAGAGGCCCGGCACAAACCGGGCTTCGATCATGCCGCCGTATTGGCCTCGGCTGCGCTGAGCGCAAGATCGGTCACCTCGCCGGTCGAGGCATAACCGGAGACGAGTTCGGCGAGCATCAGCCGGGCAGCAGGTATGTCGTTGCGATCGAGTGCCGCATCGAGAACCTTCAGACGTTTGGAAAGCTCCGGCCAGAAGAGAAAATCCTCGCGCGCCTTCATGATGCGCGGATGCTGCGTCGTCTCGGGATTATCGCCGATCAGCAGTTCCTCGTAGAGCTTCTCGCCGGGCCTGAGACCCGTGACCGAGAGCTCGATATCGCCTTCGGGATTATCGTCGCTGCGCACCGTCAGACCCGAAAGATCGATCATCCGGCGCGCCAGATCGGCAATGCGCACCGGCTCACCCATATCGAGCAGGAAAACATCACCGCCGTCGGCCATGGCGCCGGCCTGGATGACGAGCTGCGATGCCTCCGAGATCGTCATGAAGTAGCGGGTGATATCAGGATGGGTCAGCGTCACCGGCCCGCCATCTTTGATCTGCTGGCGAAACAGCGGCACGACGGACCCTGAGGAACCCAGCACATTGCCGAAGCGCACCATGGAGAAATTGGTGTGCGTGGCGGACTGCCTTTCGGCCGACAGCGCCTGCAGCACCATTTCGGCAAGCCGCTTGCTGGCGCCCATCACATTGGTCGGGCGGACCGCCTTGTCGGTGCTGATCAGCACGAAATTCGATACGCCGTATTTCGCCGCTGCCTGTGCGGTTATCAGCGTGCCCATGACATTGTTCTTGATGCCTTCGACGGCATTTTGCTCGACAAGCGGCACGTGCTTGTAAGCGGCGGCATGATAGAGCGCCTGCGGGCACCAGCTCATGATGATGTGCTCCATGCGGTCGCGGTCGCGCACCGAACAGAGGATCGGGACGATCTGCACCTTCTGCTGGTCGTACAGCTCCGAAAGCTTCTGCAGCTCGCCATGGATCGCATAAAGGGCGTATTCGTTCTGCTCGACGAGGATGAGATGCGTCGGGCCACTGCGCAGGATCTGGCGGCAGAGCTCGCTGCCGATAGAGCCGCCCGCGCCCGTCACCATCACCACCTTGCCGAGCGTTGCCTTGTCGAGCAGCTCCTGGCGTGGCGCCACGGCCTCGCGTCCAAGCAGGTCCTCGATTTCGAGTTCGCGAATGTCGGAAACGGCGATGCGGCCCTGCGCAAGTGCGGTCAGATCCGGCAGCGTGCGAACATTCACCCGCGCCTTGCGGATCTGTTCGAGGATCTCGTTGCGGCGCTGGCGCGATGCCGAGGGCAGAGCCAGAAGCACATTATGGATATTAAGTGTCTGGACGAGCCCTTGCAGATCCGAGGGATCATAGATGGGCAGGCCGCCCATGATGCCGTTTCTGAGCTTCGGATCGTCATCGAGATAACCGACGACATTGAGCTCGGCATTGTTGGTCAGTGCGGCGGCAAGCTGGCGGCCGGAACTGCCAGCGCCATAAATCAAGACCTTGGCGAGCGTATTCTTGTGCAGGATGCGCTGATAGGTATCGCCCAGCCAATAGCGGATGCCGAGGCGCGACAGGCCGATCGCGATCAGCAACAGGAGCGGCTGCAGGATGCCGACCGTGCGTGGAATGCCGGGAACACTGAGCGCGGTGAAGATGCTCGCGAAGGCGACGCCATAGATCGCGATCGCCTTCAGCACCGCCAGAAATGCAGCAATGCCGGCATAACGGAAGATCGCCCGATACATGCCCATGACGATGAAGATCGGCAGCGCCAGGCATAGCGAAACGAGAACCGCAAGCCATTGTACGCCGGTCAGCACTGTCCATTCATTCAGGCGGAAACAATAGGCAAGCCAGATGGTCAGAATACAGAAGCTGGAATCGACGATCAGCGCAAGAATACGCTTTGCCGGACGCGGCATTGCCAGGAGCGGCCCCACCAGTGCCTGCATCGACATCCAGGACTGGCTGGTCTTTGATCCGTCGTTTGAAGGATCACCATGCATGTTTATACTGCCCATCCATCATTCCAGCCTGACTTCTTCTTGTCCTTTTCGATCTCAAGTGCAACCGAATAATCAGTGGTCGCGCATGCAATCTGTTTATAACCTTAGGTCGTAGGCTCAATGCGTTATGCCCTTGCTGCCCAATACCTTGCCGACGGTCATTGCCAGGATGCGCATGTCCATGAAGAAGGAGCGGTGCTGCAGATAATCAACATCGAACTTTACCTTTTCGGGGATCGGCAGTTCGTCACGGCCATTGACCTGCGCCCAGCCCGTCAGCCCCGGCAGCAGCGCATCGACACCTTCTGCCGTGCGCAGCGCGATTAGGTCGTCCTGGTTATAAAGCGCCGGACGCGGGCCGACGAAGCTCATGTCGCCCTTCAGGATACACCAGAGCTGCGGCAGTTCGTCGAGGCTCGACTTGCGCAGGAATCCTCCGATCGGCGTCAGATAACGGGAGGGGTCGTCGAGCAGATGCGTGGCGACCGTCGGCGTATCGATCCGCATGCTGCGGAATTTCGGCATCCGGAAGATCTCGTTGCGGCGCCCCACACGGTTCGACCAGTAAAGTGCCGGTCCCGCAGATGTCATGCGTACGCAAAGCGCCACGACCGCGATCGGAATGATCAGGATCAGGGACGCCACCATCGCCAGGAAAAGATCGACTGCCCGCTTCAAGTCCGTCCTCGCTCTTTGCACACTGTTCCGGCCTCCAACTGCCCGCCTTGCCCTATCGTCTCCAGCCAATTCACGTCAACGATCCTTTCCGGCCTCAGAACGCTTTACTCGTTGTTTCTCAGGTATTTGCGGCAATCACGTCACCGCCTACGGAAACGCTTCTTAATCTAAGCTATTGATACGAGATGTCTTTCATCTCATTGCGGAAGCTAATTCAGCAATTATTTCCGATACCTGTTTGCCCTCCGAAGAACGACGTGTCCTACAGCCAGTCCAGTGATAGTGCCTAAAATACGTATTGCAGTCTTGTCGAGATCATCTCCATGCCAATGAGCGGTCCACGGTGGACATCGCCCGGTTACTCGAAAGCATTCAAGCCCTCCGTGCAACCGGACTATTCTGCCGTACCAGCGCCATCAGCATTGGGCCAAGCGAGAACTCCCCTCGTGCTCCCTTGCGGGTCAGGTCACGCAGATAACCGCCCGGCGAGTTGATATGGTTTGCTCGTTCCAGCATGCAGGCAATAACGACAGCGGCATTTTCTCGGCCGAGGCTTTCGCAAGCCGCCTGATAGGTCTCTGACGTGATGCCCAGCATGGACCGTACGGTGACGGCAGCGGTCACGAAATCTCGCCAGCCCCTAATCGATCCTCCCTGGGCGTAATCGCTGATTTGCGGGCAAGCCTGCAGAATGAGGGCAAGAGGAAATATTTTCTGAGGTCCGTTTGGATGAACCATCCCGGTGGTAACCCGCAGTGTTTCCGCTTGCGCCGTCGGTAAGGATTCTAATTCAAGAGAGTCTATATCTGAATTCTGTATGTGCGGTTCGTTTTGGACCACACTGGCGCTCACTTTTTTGAAATTATCGAAGTTCGTCAACAGATTGACGATGTCGGTGCGAAGGGTTTCGAGATTCAGGCGAATACTGTCGAGATCGGAAGCCGATGCGTTGCGGGGAAGGTATGCGAGATGATGTGCATAGGCAGCCTCGATGTCGTCCCAATTGCCGGGAACGCCGTCCTCGATTGCGGCATCAATCAGTTTGCGGACATCGCGGCGGCAGATCGTCAGCCGCTCGCGCGCGCGCCGGAGTGCCATCCGGTCGGCTTCGATCCTTTGAGCCATGGCAGCCAGTTCTTCGCTGCGGGCAAGAAGCGGCGCCAGGCTGAAGCCATAGGCATCCTCAAGTTCACCAGATGTTTTCCGGCGGGCAAAACGTTTCCCATTGGCGCTGTCCTTGCGGATGATCAGCCCGGTGTCGACAAGAGCCGCCAGATGCCGACGCAGCGTGGTGACTGCAATGCCGTGTGCCCGCACGATCAGCTGTCGGTTGGATGGAAAGACGACCATGCTCGCCTCACCGGAGAGATGGTTCTCGGGATAGAAGGAGAGAAGTGCATTCAGCACAGCGAGTGTGCGGTCGGAAATGTCGAGCAGCGGACGTGCTTCGCAGACGTCGCGAAACACCTTCCACTTGTCGACGGACTTGTCTGGTTTAATTGATTCGGCCTGAAGCTGACCTCTCATCAAGGCAAGCGACATTGGCCGCCGCCCGAAAGGCGTCGTCACAAATCCCGTATCCATCGTGGTTCACCTTATACAAAGGCAAATCATCAGCGCCCGCCAAAACGGCGTTCAAAAACCTTGACAGCGATTCCGGGAAGTGCGATTCTCTAGGTGCTAAACGAGAGAAGAGGGCTTCCGGATGTTTTGTTCGGGGGCCTTTTTCTTTGCCTATTGGCTCCTTTTCCTAACAGTCAAATCCTTGTCAGCGGCTTAGCCTGCCAACAGTTATCGTTGTGACCTGACGGCGCCGAACTCTTCGAAGAGCTCATCCAGCCGGGTTGTGAGATAATCGGCGAATTCAGGCACCATGCGCTCATCGAACGTGATGCGCGTCTTGTTGCTAGAGCGCTCGATTTGCGCTGCCCTCTGTCCTTGCCGCGTTTTCCAGATATCGCCCGCCGCCTTCTTCTGATCGCGCGCTGCCGTTTTCGACAACACACGTTGCAGACGCTGATCGCTGTCGAGATCGGCAAAGGCGTCGTCCTCGATGATCGACTCGACCTTCTTCGGTGACGAAGAGACGGCATCGACGAGAGCGAGCCATCGGGCACGACCTGCCTTTGGTGCCGGCCCGATTGCCAGGATCACGGTCTGCGGTACGCCGCGGGCGACCGAGATATAACGGCTGAGATCGGCCTTGTCGGTCGAAAGCGCCGCCATGATGACATCTCGGGGGTAGCCAGCCTCTTCCAGACGATGGGCGAACAGCGCCTTCTCGATGAAGGAGAGATCCTGGCGATCGAGATTTTCCTTACCCTGAGCAATGACCAGTTCGGTATCGCTCAAGCTTTGAACGATCGCCTTGACCTTAAGGCCGAGCTTAGCAGCAGCCCGCAGTCGGCGACGGCCGTAGGCAATCTGGTAGCGTCCTTCCGTTTCAGGGTCAGGACGGACCAGGATCGGCACTTTCTGACCATGTTCGGAAATGCTTGTCACCAACGCATCGAAGTCGGCATCGCGCTCGACCGGGATACGATCGCTGATCGAGGAATTGGAAATATCCGAGGGATCGATTTCAAGAACGGAAAATCCCGAGGAAATCTGTGCCTGGAGACGGCCGGCGGCACGCGCCGCCTCCGTCATTTCCTGAAGCGATGCACCCATGGCCGAGACGGCACCGGTGCGCACTCGGTCCGGGTTCTTCTCGATGCCGGCCGAAGCCGCCGGTGTCTCGGCCTTGCGCATGAAGATCGAATTGACGGTATCGCGCCGGCTCATCAATTCTCTCCTTTCCAGTCAAATCCGGGCAGGCCGGAAAGACGCAGTTGGGAGCTCCCAACGTGCTCATCGGCTACCGACAGATGGAGGAATTTTTGCCAGGTGCTCGCAGTCGGGCAGCCATTGTTGGGAGCTCCCAACAGGTCGTGATTGCCAGTGAAGCCTGAGGAGTTGATATCGATCGCGGGAAACGTCATGTGCGCCCCCATGCCTGCCGGATCAGCGTCTCGACTTCTCCGTTGACGGCATCGAGGGCTTCCATCGCGCGGTCATAGGTCGAGCGTGTCAGGTTCTCGCGGCCGATCTCATAGAGAGTCTGCTTGGTAAGACCGGCGTCGGAGACGGCTGCCGATTTCACCATCGCATTGATCATCACGTGATCGTCAAACAGATTGCGCAGAAGAGCCGCGACCTTCGTCTGCGGCGCATCCTGTGGTTCGTAGCGGGTGAGCAGATAACGAATGAAATCATAATTGAGCTCGCCGCCGGCTTCGCGCACGACGGAGAGAAGGTCATGCGTCATCAGCAGGAACTGGCTCATGGAAGCCACGTCCAGCATCTGCGGATGTACGGTGACGATCATCGAGGTTGCGGCGCAAAGGCCGCTCAGCGTCAGGTATCCGAGCTGCGGCGGGCAGTCGAGGACCACGACATCATAGTTCTCGCCAACATCGTCGAGCGCCTTGGCGACGCGCATGAAGAAGACGCCTTCGCCATCCCGGGAGCCGCGCATCAGCGCGCGTGGAGTCGTATGCTCGAACTCCATGAGTTCGAGATTGCCCGGGATCAGATCCAGGCCGTCGAAATAGGTATTGCGCACCACCTCAGAGAGGGGACGCCGCTCCTCATCGTAGCGGATCGCCGCATAGAGTGTCTCGTTGGAACGGACATCCGTCTCCGGCATGACGCCGAGCATGGCCGACATGCTGGCCTGCGGGTCGAGATCGAGGGCGAGCACGCGGTAGCCCTGCAGCGCCAGATATTGCGCAAGATGGACCGAGGTCGTGGTCTTGCCCGATCCACCTTTGAAGTTGGTGACTGCGATGACCTGAAGATGTTCGTTCTCCTTGCGGCGCGGCAGGAAGTCATGCGCCTCTCGCCCACGGGCGGAGGCGGCAAGCAGGGCGCGCAGTTCATTGAGCTGACGCAAGGAATAGAGGCGCCGGCCATTGCTGCCGACATCGGGCTGCGGGCCTTCGCCGGCAAGCGTCATCTTCCGCAAGGTCGAATCCGAAACGCCGATCAGCTTGGCCGCCTCGCCGGAGGTAAAGCGGCGCAGTGTCTTGCTCGCAGTCGGCGGAAACAGGGCTTCGCTGATCGCCTGCAACTGCGAACTGATCGTCGACGCATGGGCACCGATCGTCTCATCGACGCTACGTTGAAGGGTCCGAGAAGTCCTTTGTGGCTTGCTCACGCTCTAATCTTTCATCACGGAAAAACACCAGAAACGGCTGTTTATCCGTGACGATTACCGATCGCAGCGATTCTGGCAAGGTACTCCGGCAGAACAAGGCTTTAGCGGCGGCGGTCACGATCACGAGTTTACGACAGAAGGATTACAATTTCCCCTGATATCTCCGTCAGTTAACAGAAATCCGATTCGCCTTGCAAGGCTGTGCCATCTTCACATCATTTTTGTGATCGATGCGGCAAAGCCGATGTTTTGTTCCGGCAGTCGGTCTCTGGCGCATCCCATTGAGAAGAATCAGCTATTGCCGATTCCTAATCTTTGCCGGCAAAGGATCTGATGACGAAAGGGGCGAGGGCCTTATCGCCGCAATCCTCTGCGGCGTCGACGAAGGCGAAGGGCGCCTGTGTTTCGAAATCCGGAAAACGAGATCATGCCTGTCGGGAACGCGGATCTGATCGAAAGGCTGTCTGACACCTTTGTCGATGGTTGGGCGTGCCAAAATCGAACAGAGGTGTGGCGGAATCAATCTGCGTATTTGATTCCGTTTCGATCAAAGATGTGAGAAAAAACAGCGCGTTAGGAACACGCGAAATACCCTGCCGAAGCACCCGAAGTGGGCTCTTTCAAGCCCGTCCTCGTAGATCAATCTTATAAAGGATCCGGGATGTTTCCGCAATGACCGGCATGCTCTATCCCCAGCGGATAGCCGAAAAGACGTGATGCCGCCCGCCCTAGCCGCTGAATGTGTAGCCGGCAATCGAGGCCGGCTTCATCTCGATTGAGAAGCCGGGCCGGGTCGGCGGCATATAGGCCGCGTCCTTGATGATGCAGGGATCGAGAAAATGTTCATGCAGATGGTCGACATATTCGATGACGCGGCCATCCTTGGTGCCTGACACCGCCACATAGTCAATCATGGACAAGTGTTGCACATATTCGCAGAGCCCGACACCGCCGGCGTGCGGCCAGACCGGCAGGCCGAATTTGGCGGCGACCAGCAGCACGGCCAGCACCTCGTTCAACCCGCCCATGCGGCAGGAATCGATCTGCACGATGTCGATCGCACCCTCGGCGATGAACTGCTTGAACATGATACGGTTCTGGCACATCTCGCCGGTCGCGACCTTCACCGGGGAAATGCCCTGGCGGATCTTGCGATGGCCGGCGACATCGTCGGGGCTTGTCGGCTCTTCGATGAAGAAGGGCTTGGCGAAGGAAAGCTGCTTGACCCAGTCGATCGCCTGGCCGACCTCCCAGACCTGGTTGGCGTCGATCATCAGGTAACGGTCCGGACCGATCACCTCGCGGGCAATCCTCAAGCGGCGGATATCGTCCTCCAGATCGCGGCCGACCTTCATCTTGATATGTTGAAACCGGCATCGATCGCCTCCTGGCAGAGCCGGCGCAGCTTCTCGTCCTCGTAGCCGAGCCAGCCGGCCGAGGTCGTGTAGCAGGCATAACCTTCTTTCTCGAGCGTCGCGATACGCGCAGCCTTGCCGGGCTCGGCTTGTCTGAGGATGGCGATGGCCTCGTCGCGCGTCAGCACGTCGGTGAGGTACCGGTAATCGACGATATCGGCGATCTCCTCCGCCGGCATTTCGGCAACGAGGCGCCAGACCGGTTTGCCGGCCTCCTTGGCAAGCAGATCCCAGACGGCGTTGACGATTGCGCCGGTTGCCAGATGGATCGCGCCCTTTTCAGGACCGATCCATCGAAGCTGGCTGTCGCTGGTCAGATGCCGCCAATATTTGCCGGGATGGGCCAGCACATCCGAAAGCTCGGTGCCGACGACCAGATGCCGCATCGCCTCGATCGCCGCGCAGCAGATATCGTTGCCGCGGCCGATGGTGAAAGTCAGGCCGTGGCCGGCAAGGCCGTGCTTGTCGGTTTCGAGGATCACATAGGCAGCGGAATAATCCGGATCCGGGTTCATCGCATCGGAACCATCGAGGCTTTGCGAGGTGGGAAAGCGAAGGTCGAAAACACGGAGGTCGGTGATGCGGGTCATGATATTCTTCCCTTTGGGGGCCAGCATCCTTGGTTCGAAAGATGCTGGCTATGCGAAAGCTCAGATCGTCCAGCCGCCGTCGATGGCGTAGGCCTGGCCGGAAGTATAGGTCGCACCGGCGAGATAAACGGCGAGACCGGCGATTTCCTCCGGCGTGCCGAGGCGCCCCATCGGCTGGCGGGCGATGAAGGCGGCGCGCGCAGTGTCATAGTCGCCTTGTGCGCGCATGCGGTCCTGCAGCGAGGGGCTTTCTACCGTGCCGGGGCAGATGCAGTTGCACCGGATGCCCTGCGTCACGTAGTCGGCGGCGACCGATTTGGTCAGCCCGATCACGGCGGCCTTGGTCACGCCATAGGCGAAGCGGTTCGGCACGCCCTTGATGCTCGAGGCGACCGAGGACATGTTGATGATGGAACCGTCCTTGCGTTCCAGCATGCCCGGCAGCACGGCACGGATGGTGCGGATCATCGCCTTGACGTTGAGATCGAAAGCAAATTCCAGATCGGTATCCGGCATCTCCAGCACCGAGCCGTTATGGACGACGCCTGCGCAGTTGAAGAGCACGTCGACAGCGCCGATCCCTGCCACCAGCGTCTTGACCGCATCCTCGTCGAGCACGTTCAGCTTATGGGTGGAGATATTGTTCTCTGCCGCCAGGGTCGCGAGTGCGTCGGTATTGATGTCGGTCGCATGCACCTTGGCGCCGGTGGCGGCAAAGGCAAGCGCCGTCGCGCGGCCGATGCCCTGACCGGCTGCGGTGATGAGAACGGTCTTGCCGGAAAGATTGCTTGTCATGTCATGGCCTCTCTGGGGATTTTCCCGCACTGGCGGTGATACTTGAAGTCGATCTCAAAAGGATTGGTCGGGAGAAAGGCCGCGCCCGGTTGCGCGCGCTCTCAGGCGGCGTCGCATCAGGCCGACGATCACGATATCCATGCGCTGCATGGCCTCCTCCCTCTCCCGTTATCTTATTTTTGTCTCGCCTTGGCGAGCCTTTCCGGGAACTGCAATCGTCCGGCGTAAGACCTACGCCGAACAACATCCTCACCCTTGATTTGTCTGTTTATAGACAAACAGACGATTGCCTCGTGGTCAAGCGCGAACTTTCTCTTTTCCGTCCGCCCGTCTGCGTATATGCAGAATGATATTCACAGGAGGGAAGAATGGAGACCGAAGAGTCAGATCGCTATCGCGCTCCGGCGCTCGACAAGGGTCTTGATATTCTCGAACTTCTGGCCGGCGTCGACAGCGGCCTGACGCAGGCGGAAATCGCCAAGCGGCTGGAGCGCAGCCCGAATGAATTCTACCGCATGCTCGACCGTCTCGTGAAGCGTGGTTACGTGACGCGGCTCGATGGTGACCGTTATTCTCTCACCCTGAAACTCTTCGGCCTGGCGCAACTGCATGCGCCGGTGCGACGGCTCGCCTCCTATGCGACGCCGCTGATGCGCGATCTTGCCCAGCGCTCGCGCCAGGCGAACCATCTTGCCGTCTTCGACCGGGGTGCTGCCGTCGTCATCGCCCAGCAGGAGGCGCCGGACTATTGGGGCCTGTCGATCCGCGTCGGTTCCCACATCAGTCTCTTCGACACAGGGTCCGGCCATGTGCTGCTTGCCTTCCGCAGCGACGAAGAACGCGAGATGATGATTTCGGAACATGTGCGCAGCCGCAAAGACGCCGATCTCGGCGCGGAATTTTACGAGCGGCTGAACCAGATCCGCGAGCGCGGCTATGAGATGATGGCAAGTGCCCAGACGGCCGGTGTCTATAATCTCTCTGCACCGATCCTAGGGCCGGACGGGCGCGGCATTGCGGCGCTGACCTGCCCCTATATCGCGCTGGTGAACGCGCCGGCAGCGCCCGACATCACTCAGGCGATCGGCATGGTGCAGAAGACGGCCGCTGAACTCTCGGCGCTCGCCGGCGCAACGATTGCCGTGCAGGCTTAAGGCCGGCCGAATTTCTATTTGAACAATCCATTCACCAGGGATAGGTTGCTGCCAACCACTCTCTGGAGGAGAAGAGCGTGTTCATCGATACACATCTGCACGTCATCGACCGGTCGGCTCTGCATTATCCCTGGCTCGCGAATGTGCCTGCTCTCGACCGCGATTTTCTCTATGAGACCTATGCGACCGAGGCAAAGCGCTGCGGCATCACCAAGGTTCTGCACATGGAGGTGGATGTCGATCCGGTCATCATGCAGGCCGAAACCGACTATGTCAGCCGCCTCGGCGACCTCGTGGCCGGCGCGATCGTCTCCTGCCGGCCGGAAGAAGATGGTTTTGCCGCCTATCTGGAGCGACAGAAGGCCGATCCCTTCGTCAAGGGCTTCCGGCGTGTGCTGCATGTGGTGCCAGACGATGTCTCGGAAGCTTCACTCTTCCGCGAGAATGTCAGAAGGCTCTCGGGCACCGGGCTGACTTTCGACCTCTGCACGCTGCCGCATCAGGTCGGCAAGGTGGCGGCGCTCACCGATGCTGCGCCCGACGTCCAGTTCGTGCTCGACCATTGCGGCAATCCGGACATCAAGTCGAACGCCTTCGAGCCCTGGAGCCGGGGTATAATCGAAATCGCCCGCCGGCCAAATGTCGTCGCCAAGATTTCCGGCATCGTCACAAATGCCGATCCGGCGACCTGGACGGCGGAAAACCTGCGGCCCTATATCGAGCACGTCATATCAAGCTTCGGCTGGGATCGTGTGGTCTGGGGCAGCGACTGGCCGGTCTGCACGCTGGCAAACGGCCTTTCCACCTGGGTTGCGGCCACCCAGGCGGTATTGTCAGGCACTGCGGAAACGGAGCGTTCGAGGCTCCTGCACGGCAATGCGCAGCGGCTGTGGACGCTCTGAATTTCATCCACGGCACGCCCTTCCAGAGTTTAATTCTGCCGGATTCTCGTATGAAGTGATCTGTCGCGACGTGCAATCCGTAGTGGCTCTCGGATGGCGCGATGTTTTGGCCCAACCTAAACTACATCCAAACAATTGCTAGGTTGAACTAACTCGGCTAAAAGTTGTTGTTGCGGGCCGTGTAAGTTGTCGGTCCGGTTTTCGCAGGAGGGAATATCAGATGAAAGAAGAACCGCATTCCGTGGACGTTCACGTCGGCAAGACGATCCGCATACAGCGACTGCTGAGAAAGGTTTCTCAGACGGAACTGGGCGATCGTGTTGGTGTGACCTTCCAGCAGATCCAGAAATACGAAAAGGGCTCCAACCGCGTTTCTGCCAGCATGCTCGTCGAAATCGCCGGCGCACTCAGCGTCGATGTCAGGACCTTTTTCGACGACCTGACGGCGCCTGCCGCCAACGCGAACGATAATCCCGCTCCGAGCGAAGAATTCGTCATTTCGCGTGAAGGCGTCCAGCTGAACGCTGCCTTTTTCTCGATCAAGAACGAGCAGCTTCGCAAGAAAATCCTCAAGCTTGTCCAGGCAATTGCCACGACCGAGCAAACGGACTTCGACGCTGCAGAATAGCACGTCGGACTGATTTTTTAGCGCTCTGTCGCACCCTTCATCAGGGCTAATGGCGATCGATCACGATCAGATTCTCGCCAGCGTCCTTCATTGCGATCTTGGCTTTGCTGCCGAGGAGTTTTTCGAGGTTCGCATCGAGTTCCCTATCCGGATCGATGCCGTCCCAATCGATGACGACTTGCAGCAGCGCCATGTTTGTCAGGTGCATGAGATTGCGCAGCTGAAGTTTTTCAGCTTCCTCCTTGGCTGCCGACAGCAGCCGGAAGAGTCTTGCGTATTCTCTGCCTGCACCTTGGTCCCTTTTTTCAAACATCGTTTCCGCCCTCGACAACAGTCATATCCCCACGCGAGATACCTTGGGCTTGGAACCGTTATTCGAGCGTTACAGGCCGCATCTGCTGCGTGACTTCGGCTTGCAATAGCTCGAAATGCGAGGTCGCAGCAAAGCTCCAGTCACGTTTCGTTGACGCAAACTCTCCGTTTTGCAGCCATTCCAGCACGAGCCTTGCATCGGTCCGCTTGCGCTCGACGCGATTGGCGCGAATCACGGCCAGGATCTGTTCGCGCCGCGGTTTACGGGCAAAGTGGGACTCTTCGACCACCTTGGCATAGGTGCGTTCGGAGAAATGCAGGAAACGCCCGGCAAGGAGCAGCTTCTTGCGCTCACTGACGGTAATCTCACCCTTCGCATGCAGGCCTTCAATCGTCGGCTCGAAATCGACCCAGGGAACGGAAAGCGGCAGCCAGCCGAGCTCCTGTGGCGCATGGACGAGCGCGACCGCCTCGTCGTCGAGGAGCGCGCCGGATTCATAATCTTCGAAGATCGAACCGATGCCGATCATGCCGAAGGCGGAGCACTCGGCAGCGCGCAACGCCCCCATGCTGGATCCGCCAGCAACGGCAACGCCATTTTCCAGCGCAAAGAGGATTTCCTTGTGCCACACGGATGGCAGATCGCCAAAATAGCCGTCGATCAGACCGATCGCCGTCGCCCCTTCATGGACCGCTTTCAGAATGTCGCCGCAGGCCGCCGGCGCGCGGAAATCGACATCGGGATGCTGCTTTCGGGCATCCGCAATCTCGCTTGCAAGGCTTGGGCCGACAAAGAGGACCTTCATGCCGCGGCCTCCCTGATGACGTTGACGGCGCGCAGGCCAAGCTGGATATATTGGCCGCTGATATCGACCTCAAGGCCCGGCACAATGACGCGCACCACCGAAACCGGAAGGGTCGGATACGGCAACGGCACGGCGATGATCTGGGTAATGCCGGCGGCCCTCAGCCGGCCGGCAATGTGGCGGATCGTATCCTGGATCGTCGCCGGACGTTGCGGGCGTATCGGGAAGGGTTTCAGAGCGGCATCATCATTGCAGAGATCGACGACTTGGCGCATGCCGGCGCTGCGGTCGATCCGCTGGTAGATCTTCGGCGAGAAATCGTCACGGCTGCCGGCAATGGCCGTCAACCGGCTCTGTGCCGCCTCGGTAATGGCGCGGAGGGCAGCGCGCACCGGATCGGGATGGCAGCCGCAACCGCCGCAGACCTGCGCCCACCGGGCATCGACACGATCGGACAGGTTGCCGGGAATGATGACGGCAAGAAAGGCGGGAATGCCGATATCGGTGGTCATGTCGATCAGCAAGAGGCGCATGCCAGCCTGGCGGATACGATCGACCATTACGTCGATCACGGCATCGCCGAAGGCAAGCGGATCGACGCGGTTCTGTTTCAGCTGTTCGGGCGACTTGAGCTGGGTCAGCGCCCAGGCATCACGCTCGACGAGTTCGCATAGACCATGCAGCACGGCTTCCGCAGGCGTATTGCCAGAGGCGAGCCCATCGCTCGACTGTTCAAAGCCCGGCGGACGCTCGCCTCGATGGTCGAGGCCTACCAGCCACCAAGGCACAAAAGCCGTGCTACCCGACAGAAGATCGAGGCCGGAGCACCAGGGGATCTGGCCATTGCCGATCTCTTCAGGCGCGCAACGCGCGACGCTGTCGAGGTCGATGATCGTGGCCCGCTCGGCCCTCATGGTCTCGACGCTGGCAAGCGTCAGGTCGGCTGGGGCGATTTCGGCGATGCGGGTCTCGATCGCCTCCATAGCCGCCGAGGTCATCGCCGCTTCCTTGTCGATACCCTTGCCCTGGAAAACCGACAGCGTATGGCTGTTCGGCCTCGTGGCAAAGGCAACGGGAATATTCAGCACGTCAAGGCCTGTCAGCAGTCCGACGCGAGTGATGCCGAATTCGCGCAGATGTGGCTTGATCGCCGCAAAGGTCTGCGCCGGTGTCATCGACCGGTCGTGATAGCTGTTGACGCCTGCCGATGCTCTGTTGAGATCAGCGGCAAGCGTTTCGAGGTCGGCCAAAGCAGACATGCTGTTCAATTCCTTAGCGGAACCTCAGCGCATGCGTCAGGCTTTCAAGGCCATTTGCCGAAACGGTCAGTTCGTCCTGCTTCACGGCTGCCTTTGCAGCTGCGGAGAAACGGAGTGCGGGGGCCTGGGCTGCAGCGTTGGTTTCAACGGTCTTCATGATCTCTCTCCAAATGATTGGGCGGCTTACCGCCGTTAACCATTCGAAAAGAACATTGCCTGCGTCATTTAAGCGTTACAGGCTTCATTAAAAGGCGTTGTATCAGGGAAGACCGGCGAGTTGCAGGCCTTTTATCAACGGATCCGTGAAGGCCGGATCGCGATCGGGGACAAAATGACGGATCTCTTCACTGCGAAAATCAGGGAAGTTTTCCAAAACGACGCGGGCGTAGTTCTTGGCTTTTGTGGCATCGCCTGCCATGGCATGGGCCGCTGCAAGCAGGCGGGCCGTTGCCTGTTTTGCCTTCACCGGCTCCAGCGCATCGATCGCTTTTTCGTATTCTTCGCGCATGAAGTGGATGCCGCCGAGGTTCCAGTAATAGTAGTCCGGCGGCAGCGGGTTGAGCTTGAAGGCGGCGCGGCTGAGCTCAAGAGCCCGATCGAAATCGCCGTCATGGGAAAGCGCATCGGCGAAATCGGCCAGGATATCGGCGTCGTTGGGATTGAGATCCTGGGCCTGCTGGAAGGAATCGAGGCTTTCTTCAAAACGGCGACGGTAGAGCGCCACGAAGCCGAGTTCACGGAAGGCCCGGCCACTGTTCGGGTCGGTTTGCCGCGCCATCCTTGCTGCGCTGTAGGCTTCGTCCAGCAGGTCCCGGTCGCGCATCCCGCGGATCAGCCATTCCATGCCGAGCGCGCGTGACATGCCGGCATGAGCTGGCGAGAAATGTTCGTAACGGCTGAGCGACGACTTGAACCATTTGCGCGCCTGCCGCAGGTGCTGCAGGTCGGTCTGAGAAATCAGTCGCTTGCCTTCGAGATAGAGGCGATAGGCGGACGCCGGTACGTCGCCAAGCGGCATCGCCAGTTCGTAGCGCTCGATCGTATCGGCAAGCGTCATGACGATGCGCCGGGTCAGCTGGCTGAAGGCCTCGCTGATCTTCTGCATCGCAAAAGGAATTTCGACTGCCCAGAGCACTTCGGAGGTCGCCGTGCGCGTCAGCCGGCAGGTCGCGTAGACATCTTCGTCTCGGCTCTGGATCGTCACATAAACGGCATAGTCGAAGGAAAGGTCGAGGGGGCCGACGGTCGGGCGCGTCGGATCGAGCGCCCTGCTCAGCATTTCGAGACTCGTGTGAGCCGCAATCACCTTGAAGCCGCGCTGCTGGCTGAGCCCGATCGTCACATCTTCGAGCAGCGCCCGGCCGACACGTTCCATCAGCGGGTCGGTGAGGATGCTTTCGGGCGGCAGGATGACGATGCGCGGCTGGCCTGTGGGGTCGATCAGCAATTCCGACATCGGACGCGGACGTTCCGCTGCCGCCGGCTGTGCCGCCGACAGGATCCCAAGTTCGCGGGCAAGGGCCGTGGTGGCTTCGTCCGGCTCGATATCGAAATCGTCTTTGAGCTGGCTGCGGCATCTCAGATAGGCCTGACGCGCCGCCGGCAGGTCGTTCATACGGGCATGGGCACGCATGAGTGCCCGGCACGCGATCTCGTTAGCGGGATCGAGTTCGATCAGGCGCTTCGCAAAAGCGATCTGCTCCTCGTCGGCGCGCTCGCCCTCATTTTCCAACAGGCGGGCAAGATGCGCCGACCGTGCTTCGTCGATGCGCTGGCGCTCGAAGGTCAACCAGTCCTCGGCACCCTGTGTCGGAGACTTCACGCTTTCAAGCAGTTCGCCGAGCAGGATACCGCTTTGACCCGGTTCCAGCATATCCTTCTGCTTGAGGATATTGAGGTCGATCTCCCAGCCGGGCGCAAGGCCGAGATGGGTGCGCGTGGCAGTGAGCAGCGGCGGCAGCCCCTCGGGAATGCTCTGCTCGATGCGCGACAGAAGTTGGCGGAGGCTGCCGGCCCGTTTTTCGGGAAGTTCGGATTGCCAGAGCTGGCACCGGATGGTTTCGCGATCGACCAGCGGTTCCGACGACAGCGCTAACATTGCCAGCAGGAAATAGGACTTTTCGGGCAAAGGAAGCTCGGTCCCGGCGGCCAGCAATCGCGGCCTGCCGAGCAGACATAATCTGTTCGCCTTCACTTCCCCGGTTGACCCGTCCATCACGGTTCTCACCTTCAAAAGCCGGAACGCCTGGAGCGGACCGGCCGATTACCTGATGTTAGAGTGAATAGTGAGCAACTGGAAGCGCTTTTGCTTCGCTCGAGCAAGATTTTCATCGAATATTTACGCTCCGGCCGGTGTCAGGCTCACAACAGACTTTACGAATACTGCATATGGACGTGAAATCCGCCCTATATCGGAACATCATCCCGCCATGCGCATCGGCTCTGCGACCATGTATTCCCCGAGTGCGTCTGCTTCCTCGGCGGAGAGATAAAGCCCCTTCTTGGTTCTCCGCCAGAGCACATCGTGGGCAGTGATGGCCCATTCATTGTCGATCAGGTATCGGACCTCGGCCTCGTAGAGGTCGGATCCGAACAGCCGGCCGAGATCGTCGATCTTTGCGGCATTGCCGAGAAGCGTGGTGGCCTTCGTGCCGTAGCGGCGAATGAGACGTCGGGCATGCGCATCGACCAGGAACGGATAGCGGCTCTTGAGCTTGACGACCTCGCCCTCATAGCCCTGCACCGGAAAATCCCCGCCCGGCAGATGGCTGCCCGCCGTCCACGGCCTGCCCTTGACGCCGATCGCCTCGCCGATCTTCTCCAGCGCATGTTCCGAAAGACGCCGGTAGGTGGTGAGCTTGCCGCCGAAGACATTGAGAAGCGGCGCCTCGCCCGCCTTGCCCTCGACCTTCAGCACGTAGTCACGCGTGGCCTCCTGCGCCTTCGAGGCGCCGTCGTCGAAGAGCGGACGCACCGCCGAATAGGTCCAGACGATATCCTCGGGTCTGACCGGCTCCTTGAAATATTCCGACGCCGCATTGCAGAGATAGACGGTCTCCTCCTCGGAGATCTTCACATCCTTCGGATCGGCGGTGTAGTCGCGGTCGGTGGTGCCGATCAGGGTAAAATCGGTCTCATAGGGAATGGCGAAGATGATGCGGTTGTCGGGGTTCTGGAAGAAATAGGCGCGTGGCCCCTCGAACTTCTTCTTCACGATGATGTGGCTGCCCTGGACGAGGCGCACATGGCGGGCCTCGTTATGGCCGAAGGCGGAGCGGATGACATGGTCGACCCAGGGACCGGCGGCATTGATCAGCATGCGGGCCTGATGGCGCTCGCTCTTGCCGGTGAGACTGTTGATCGTCTCGATCTGCCAGACGTTGCTTGCCTGCGCATCCTTTTCCTGATGGGCGGAGACGACCTTGGTGCGCGGCATGATCGTGGCGCCCTTGTCGGCGGCATCGCGGGCATTGAGCACCACCATGCGGGCATCATCGACCCAGCCGTCGGAATATTCGAAAGCCTTGGTGAACAGCGCCTTCAGCGGTTTTGCCGCCGCATCGCTGCGCATGTTCAGGACCGCAGTCGGCGGCAACAGCTTGCGGCCGCCGAGATGGTCATAGAGGAAGAGGCCAAGCCGGATCATCCAGGCCGGCCTGATCCCGCCCTTGTGATAGGGCAGCACGAAGCGCAAAGGCCAGATGATATGCGGGGCCATGGCCCACAGGATCTCGCGCTCCATCAGCGATTCCCGCACCAGGCGGAACTCGTAATGTTCGAGATAGCGCAAACCGCCATGGATGAGCTTGGTGGCACCCGACGAGGTGCCGGAGGCGAAATCGTTCATCTCCGCAAGCGCCACCGTATAACCACGACCCACGGCATCGCGCGCTATCCCGCAGCCGTTGATCCCGCCACCAATGACGAAAATATCGTGGATTCGATCGCTCACACCCAATCTCCAAACCGTCGCCCAATGAGGGCACTCTCGCGTTCCGGTACCGGGGAGGCACCGGGCGTTTTCATATCGCCCCCGAAGCCTCAAGCAATCGCAATTCCGCCGCTGCCGCAGCAGCGGTTCATTACTCTGTCAGACCGACTATCGTGCACGTTACCGCGCGCAAACTACGACGCGATTGAGACAATGATGTAACGGTCGAGATCCCGCCGCAAGCACCTCGATCCGGGCAAGATCAGTCCCACTTCGGACCCCAGTCCGGGTCGACGACCCGGTGATTGCGGTCGATCGTCTCGATGCGGGCGATTTCCTCGGAAGAAAGCCTGATCGAACTTGCCTTGAAGTTCGAGCGAATGCGTTCGGGCCGACCCGATGTCGGGATGGTGCAATAGCCCTTGGCAAGTTCGAAGGCGATCGCCACCTGTTCCGGTGTGGCATCGTATTGTTCACCAATTGCGCGCAGCACCGGTTCGTCGGATAGAAGGCCACGGGCGATCGGCAGATAGCATGTAACGAGGATTTCCTTTTCCCGGCAATAGCTTGCGAGCTTCTTGTTCTGCAGGATCGGGTTGAGCTCGAACTGGTTGTTGGCGACCTTTCCCTTGCCGAGCAGGGTTTCGGTTTCTTCGAGAAGGGCGATCGTGAAATTCGAGACGCCGATTAGCTTCGTCATGCCGCGGGCCTGTGCCTCGGCGATCTGGGTTATGTAGACCTCGAGCGGAATGCGGCCGTTAGGCGATGGCCAGTGGATCAGCGTCAGGTCCACCTGATCGACCTTCAGCGCTTCAAGGCTCTTTTCAAGCGACGGGACGAGGGCGCCGGGGCCGAAATTATCGGTTGAAATCTTCGTCGTCAGGAAGACCTCGTCTCGACCAAGGCCCGAACGGCGCAGCGCTTCGCCGACTTCGAATTCGGTGTCATAGGTCTGCGCAGTATCGAGGTGCCGATAGCCGGTTTCGAGCGCGCACAGGATTGCATCGATACCCTCCTTGCCGTTGCGCCCAAACGTGCCAAATCCCATCAACGGAATAACATCATGTTTTCGCAAATCTATTTCCTCCAATTCGCCTCACTCCTCCAGTGGGCACACGGAGCTTTGCAATAGCCCGGGGCTGTGTCCAGCGAAAAACGCTGATGGATTTCGGGCAAGTCCTGACAACGGTTCGGAGACAACACGGGCGCAAATTCGCACTGATGGCAGCCGGCCGAAACCGGCTACCAGATCATCCTCACGGTTTCAGATCCCGGAAAGCTGAGCGCTCCTAGAATGCCTGAGCAACCCGGCGCAGGGGTATCGCGCTTTCGGCAGCGGCTTCGACAAAATCGAGGCCGATATCAAGAACCGGGGCGCTGTGGGTCAGCCAGCCGACCGAGATCAGGTCGACGCCGGAAGCGGCAATGGCCGGTGCCGTTGCCGGTGTGACGCGGCCGGAGGCCTCGGTGATCGCCCGACCGGCGACGATCCTGACGGCCTCGCGCAGCTGATCAGGCGTCATATTGTCGAGGAGGACGGCATCGACCCCCTGGCCCATTGCCTCGTGCAACTGCTCGAGCGTATCGACCTCCACTTCGATCTTGACCATATGGCCGACGCCGGCCTTGGCGCGGCGAATGGCTTCCGAAACGCTGCCGGCAATGGCGACGTGATTGTCCTTGATCAGCACGGCGTCGTGGAGCGCAAAGCGATGGTTCATGCCGCCGCCGGCCCGCACGGCATATTTTTCGAGCGCTCTCAGACCTGGTGTCGTCTTGCGGGTGCAGACGACCGAGGCTTTCGTGTCGCGGATCGCTGTGACAATGCTTGCCGTCACAGAGGCGATGCCGGAGAGATGGCCGAGGAAATTCAGGGCAGTGCGTTCGCCCGTCAAAAGGCCGCGCGACGGCCCTTCAATGGTGGCAATCACACTGCCCGGTTCCACGGCTGCTCCATCTGGCAGATGCCGGCGAAGCATAATGGCGGGATCAACGAGCTGGAAGGCAAGCTCTGCGGCATCGAGACCGGCGACCACACCCGGCTGGCGGGCGGCCATGACGACTGTCGAGCGATGATCCCAGGGGATGACGGCCGCAGAGGTGATATCGCCGGCAAGGCCGAGGTCTTCTGCGAGGGCTGCGCGCACCAGCGGCTCGACAATGACGCGCGGAAGGGAAGCGAGGTTCATCTCAGGCACTCCTTGCAAGAGGATGGGAGGCGGTCGCCCGGGCAATTTCCAGGGTATCAGCCAGTGTCATCTTGTGCCGCACGGCTTCCGCCCGTTTCAGCGGGTAATCCGTGCGGGCATGTGCCCCGCGCGATTCCGCCCGAAGGCTGGCGAAGACGGCGATCAGCAGCGCGACGATCGCCGGATCCGAGGCCGGCCCGTCGTTTTCTGCGAGCGGCAGCAGGCTTGCGACGGCGCCATGGATGGCGCCCGCATTGCGCAGTACGCCGAGATGGCGTGAGACGATTGGCCTGACAAGCGAAGGGTCGGTTGCCGCAGGCAGCATCCCTGCAATCTCGGCTGTCGAGGATTTTGCAACCGGGGTCGCAAGAATGTCGCGCGCTGCCCGCATGCCCATAACGGCTGCTTCCAGCAGGGAATTGCTGGCGAGCCGGTTTGCCCCGTGCAGGCCGGTGGAGGCGGCTTCGCCCACAACCCAGAGCCCGGCGACTGAGCTGCGACCGACGGCATCGGTTGCTACTCCGCCCATGTGATAATGGACGGCAGGCCGCACCGGGATCGGCTGGGATGCGGCATCGATGCCAGCCTCCCGGCAGAGTGCGTCGATAACCGGAAAACGCGTGGCGAAACGATCGCCAAGGGCTCTACGCGCGTCGAGAAACACTTTGCCACCACGGGCGAGTTCGGCACTGATGGCGCGGGCCACAACATCGCGCGGCGCAAGTTCCGCACCGGCAATGCCGGCCATGAAGCGTTCGCCATGCTCATTGACGAGTACCGCACCTTCGCCGCGGACTGCTTCGCTGACGAGCGCCAAGGGACGGCGGCGGGAATCGAGCGCCGTCGGATGGAATTGCACGAATTCCATGTCGGCAAGCTCAGCGCCGGCGCGTGCTGCAAGCATGATGCCCTGCCCGAAATTGCCGGTCGGATTGGTTGTCGCTTCATAGAGACCGCCAATGCCGCCGGTGGCGAGTACGATGCGCCGTGTCGGCAGAATAGTGGCGCCATTTTCGCCGACGCAGAGGAGGCCGATGACGCCGTCCTCATCCGTCAGGATGCGGCGCGCCTCCAACCCCTCGAGCACTGTGATGGAGGGTGTGGAGATGACGGCTTCGACCAGCGCACGAACAATCGCCGCACCCGAGCCGTCACCTTGCGCATGCACGATGCGGCGGCGGCTATGGGCAGCCTCCAGCCCGAGCGAAAAGCTGCCATCTCCCGCCTTGTCAAAACGGACCCCCGCCCGTTCCAGTGCGGTGACCGCAGCCGGCGCCTCAGCGACGATGCCGGCAACAATGCTGGGGTCGCAGAGCCCGTCACCGGCAGCAAGCGTATCGGCCAGATGCAGTTCGGCATTGTCATCGGCGCCGAGCGCGGCGGCTATGCCGCCCTGGGCCCAGGCGCTCGACGTTTCAGCGCCGAGAGCAGCGCGAGTGACAATGACAACGGGCTCGGGCGCAAGCGTCAGCGCCGTCATCAGTCCGGCAAGGCCGCTGCCGACGATGACGGGGCGGCCTGCAAGTTGGTCGGCAATATCGCTCATATCGACAGCATCCTCTCGACAGCGCGGCGAGCTGCGACGGCAATCGCCGGATCGACCGTCACTTCGTGGCGGTTCTCTTCGAGAGCCGCGCGAATGTTGGAAAGCGTGATGCGCTTCATATGCGGGCAGAGATTGCAGGGCCGGATGAACTCGACATCAGGGTGATGCACGGTGACATTGTCGCTCATCGAGCATTCGGTCAGCAGCACGACGCGGGCGGGCTTCTTCTGGCCGACATAATCGGACATGACGGCGGTAGAACCGGCAAAATCGGCCTCGGCAACGACATCAGGCGGGCATTCTGGATGGGCAAGCACCGTCACGCCAGGGTGGTTTTCGCGAAGCTGGCGCACATCGTCGGCAGTGAAGAGCTCATGCACTTCGCAATGCCCATGCCAGGCGATGATCTCGACATCGGTTTCCCTGGCGACATTGCGGGCAAGATATTCATCCGGGATCATCAGCACGCGCGGTACGCCGAGGGATTCGACCACCTGCTTGGCATTGCCTGAGGTGCAGCAGATATCCGAGGCGGCTTTGACTGCGGCCGAGGTGTTGACATAGGTAATGACAGGCACGCCCGGATGGGCCTGGCGCAACAGCGCGATATCCTCGGGCGTGATCGAATCCGCCAGCGAACAGCCGGCGCCGAGATCGGGGATCAGCACCGTCTTTTCCGGGTTCAGAAGCTTTGCCGTCTCGGCCATGAAATGCACGCCGGCAAGCACGATCACGTCGGCATCCACCTCGATCGCCTTGCGCGCCAGAGCCAGGCTGTCGCCGACAATATCGGCCACGCCGTGGAAGATTTCCGGCGTCTGGTAGTTATGCGCGAGGATAACGGCATTGCGCTTGTGCTTCAGTTCCAGGATCGCGTCGACATCGTCCTGGAACATCATCCATTCGGCTTTGGGAATGACGCGGCTGACGCGATCATAGAGGGAAGACGCGGATACAAGATGGTTCATGGCCGGCTCCATTAATTATGCTCGATTTGAGCATATCATGCGCAAAGAGATATTCTCACTGTGAGCATATGTCAATTGCGGGAGAGCGGTAATTTCGTTCCGGCGAGCGCGCGCTCTTCGAGAATGGTCTGGCGGAAGCGGAAAAGCTTGGCCGGCCGGCCGCCGGTTTCGCTTGTCGCCCCGCCGGTTTCCTCCACCAGTTCCTGCTGTTCGATCAGGCGGCGGAAGTTCTGCTTGTGCAGGGTGAGCCCGGCCAAGGCCTCGACGGCGCGCTGCAATTGCAGAAGCGTGAAGCTTTCGGGCATAAGTTCGAAGACGACGGGGCGGTATTTGATCTTGGCGCGAAGTCTTGCAATGCCGGTCGCCAGAATCCGGCGATGATCGGCAAACATCGGCCGGCCGAGATTGTCGTCCTTGCTGGCGCCGGCTTCTGCGACGAGTCCGGCCTCATAGAGCAGTTCATAACGCTGCAACGTCAGATCCTCGTTCCAGCCGCCGCCGTCGAGCCCGAACGTAAAGTCGGCGCGGCGATGCCGATATTCACGCCGGACAGGATCGGCATCGGCCCAGAGACGCAGGCGCGCGATCAGGTCACCGAGGATGACGGGGCGCCCGTCGCGATGGTCCTCCCAGGGGAAATATTCATACCAGCCATGCCAGCCCGGCCGCCCGGCCCCCGACTGCTCATTGACGAGGCCAAGATAGCTGATCGATATGGTGCGACCGCCCTGGATATCATTGTTCCGGTCACGATCGGCAAAGGTGTAAAGCTGCTCGAGGAAGCCGACGGGATGGGCGGTCTGCTCCTGGATCCATTCACGCAGGCCCGATTGTAGCGTGCGATGGCCCATTTCAAAAGGCCCCGACGGCAGCGCATCGCCACTTTGGATCGTCATGACGCGCGGCTCATCCCCCGTCACCGCGACGAGAACCGCGATCAGTTCCGCATGTGCAAAGCCTATCGTCACCAGCGCCTGAGAATCTGTTTCTGATAGATCTATTCTCTGACATAGGGCGCAAACGATGCCAATGATGGGCCTACACCCTCCCCAGCAAAGAAACATGCGTCGAATTGAGAGTTACCAAATTTTGGTATATATTGGTACCAACTCAGGAGGCTCTCATGTCCAAGAACACGTCCATCGCCTTGGGCGCTCATTTTGCTGGCTTCGTCGAACGGCAAGTCGTCGAAGGCCGATACGGTTCGGCAAGCGAAGTCATCCGGGCAGGCCTGCGGCTTCTGGAAGAGCATGAGGCGAAAGTAAAAGCGCTGCGCGATGCGATCGGCGCCGGCATCGATAGCGGCGAGGCCGAAGATTTCGATTTCGATAGATTCCTTGACGGTAAGCGCCGGACCCGGACGAAATGAAAGGCTACCTCCTTTCCAGGGCCGCCGTCGCAGATCTCGACATGATTTGGGATTACACCTTCGAAAACTGGGGTCAGGAGCAGGCGGATCGCTATATCGACGATATCCGCAAGGCCTGTGAAGCGCTGGGGATAGGCGCGCGGAGCGGAAGGCCCGTCGATGATATCTGGCCGGGTATCTTCAAGCTCGCCGTCAACGCGCACTTCCTGTTCTATCGCAGGCTCGAGGGTGGCCGGACAGGTATCGTCCGTATCCTGCACAAGCGCATGGATGTGGAAGCACGGCTTCGCGATACGCCTCTGAATTGAAAGCGGGCGCTAGCCCTCCGCCTCCAGCCGATGCAGGAAATTGCGCAACTCGGCTTCGTCGATGCCGACAAGATGGCGCTTTTCCGGATAGGCGCCGGAGCGGACATCCTCGGCAAATTCGTTGAAGGCGGCGATGCGTTCGCGTTGCAGCCGGTCATGTTCGGCTGCGAAGTTGCGATAGACCTTGGCGTGGCGCGGCGTGTGGTCTCTGGTCGTGCCGAGCACATCGTCGGCAAAGAGATATTGCGCGTCGCAGCCGCGCCCGGCGCCCATGGAGATCATTAGCATCGAGGTGCGGTTGGAAATCGCCGCCGCGACATCGCCGGGGACGACCTCGATCTCGGCTGCGAAGGCGCCGGCATCCTGAAGCGCCTTCGTCTGGCGCCAGACATCGAGAGCGCTGGCGGCCGTCTTGCCCACGGCGCGAAAACCGCCGGTCCAGGTTGCCTTTGAGGGGATGAGGCCGACATGGCCGCAGACGGGAATGCCTTCATCGCGCATACGGCGGATGGTCTGCAGGCTGGCGGCGCAATAGACGGCATCGCCGCCTGCCTTCAGCGCCTTGAAGGCCTCGCGCATGTATTCTTCAGCCGAGACATGATCGCCATATTCCAGACCGGGAACGGCAAAGGGCGTCGGTGCCGCCTCGCGAAAGACCGGCCCGAGCAGGAACGGTGGCACCGAGACCATGTCGATGCCGGCCTTTTCTGCTGCTTCCGCCTCCTCAAGCGTGGTGACGCGCAGCATTGTGAGCTGGCGTTTTCCCTTGAGCGCCAGGAGGTCGGCGACCGTGGCGCGATTATGTTTCTTCATCGCATTATCCTTTGAAAACTATCAGGCAGCGAGCAGCGACTTCAGCTTGACATTGGTGGCGGTCAGTGCGGCCGGGTCGGGATGTGCGCGTGCGGCAATCAGCATTTCCGCCAGCCGGATGTCGCGGGCGACCGCATTGCCGGGCCCGATGCCGCTTGCGGCAAGGAGCCGACCTTCGGCATCGAGATGGAAGAGGATGAAGGCCCCCTCGCCGAGATCGCGGCGCAGATGCCTGGCCGCGCCATCGGCAAGCCCTGTTATCTGCAGCGTCATCTCATACTGATCCGACCAGAACCACGGCACGGCGGCAGCCGGTTCATCGGCGCCGAGCATATTGGCGGCGGCAAGCGTGCCCTGCTCCTGCGCATTGCGCCAGGATTCCAGCCGCACGCGCCGGCCGCCATAGAGGGCGAGCGGAAAGGAGCAGCAGTCGCCGGCCGCGAAAATACCGGGGGCGGAGGTACGCAGTCGGTCATCGACTGCGACGCCGTTGTCGATCGCAAGTCCGGCAACCTCGGCAAGCTCGATATTCGGCCGGGCGCCGATGCCGACAAGCGCCAGATCGGCTTCGATCGTCTCGTCGTTGCAGAGCCGGATGACGGCTTTGCCGTTCTGCTCCGTCAGGGTTTCGATCGAGACACCGCAGCGCAGATCGACGCCTTCTGCGCGGTGACGCTCGGCAACGAGGTGGGCGATGTCTTCGGGAACGCCGCGCTTTAGCACCCGCTCCAGCCCTTCGACGAGGATGACATCGGCGCCGAGTTGGCGCGCGGTTGCCGCGACCTCCAGGCCGATGAAGCCGCCGCCGATGACTGCAAGCCGTTTGCCAGGCTGCAGCACCGCGCGCAGTGTCACCGCATCATGATGTGTGCGGAGCGACCGGATATAGCTGCTTTCACTGGGCGCATTGGGAAAGGCACGCGCACTGGCGCCTGTCGCAAGCAGCAGCCGGTCATAGGCAAGCAGACTGCTGTCGGACAGGGCGACGGTATGGGCTGCGGCATCGAGACCGGTTGCCGTCACACCGGTCAGGAGGCGAATAGTGCCAGCCTCATAAGTTTCCCGTGCGGCGATGAGTTTCGGGTCGACAGTGCCGGCAAGGCCGGCCTTGGAGAGCGGCGGGCGCTCATAGGGCGCATGCGGCTCGGAACCCACAAGCGTAATGTCGCCGTCAAATCCCTTGTCCCGGAGTGCGAAGGCGGCACGCGCCCCGCATTCCCCTGCGCCAATGATGACGAAATGGGCCATGGCGCACCTCAGATCGCAATGAAGACGGCGCCGTCTTCGATCTTGACGGGATAGGTCTTCAGGTTGACGCAGACAGGAGCCCCCTTGGCCTCGCCCGTCTTGTAGTTGAAACGGCCATTATGCTTGGGACATTCGATGATCTCTTCCATGACGAGGCCGTCGGCGAGATGGACCTGCTCATGGGTGCAGAGCCCGTCGGTGGCAAAGAACTCATCGTCCGGGCTGCGATAGATAGCGAATGTGCGCCCGCCATGGTCGAAGCGCATGACATCCTCCTCGTCGATTTCGTCCTTGCCGCAAACTTCGATCCAGTTACCGCTCATCTCTTTTCCTCCCTCGATCTTGTTCTATTGGGCTGCGGGTGCCAGTTCGGCGTGGAATTCCTCGCGATAGGGCCGCGCCGTTGCCGGCAGTTCCCGCTTGAGAAAATAGTCTTCATTGCGAAGCTGGCGCAGGAAGGCCGGGGTCATTTCCCGGTAGCCGGACCAGATCGATGGATTGGGCGCCGGCAGGTCGTGCTTGATCATCGCATGCAGCTTCGGCAGCGCGTGGTAGGGCACCATCGGGAACATGTGGTGTTCCACGTGATAGTTCATGTTCCAGTAGATGAAGCGGCTGATCGGGTTCATATAGACCGTGCGGCTGTTCAGCCGGTGGTCGATGACATTATCGGCAAGCCCGCCATGCTGCAGCAGGCCGGTCAGCACATGATGCCAGGCGCCATAGAGGCGCGGCAGGCCGACCAGCATCAGCGGCAGGATCGAACCCATATAGATGGCGAGCGCGATGGTGACGACGTAGATCGCAAGCCAGATACGGGCAATGCGGATCGCCTTCGGCTGCTCCATCTCGGGAATGAAGGTCTTTTCCGCCGCGCTGATGATGCCGGCCGAATTTCTGATCATGTCGATCACGGCATGCCAGGCATCGAGGATGCCGAAGAAATTGAGAACCAGACGGAAGAGATCCGGCGGGCGCATGACGGCAATCTCGGGGTCGCGGCCGACAATGACGGTGTCGGTGTGGTGGCGGGCATGGCTCCAGCGCCAGGTCACCGAATTGCGCATGATCATGAAGCAGGCGATCTGGTAGACGGCATCGTTCATCCAGCGCGTCTTGAAGGCGGTGCCGTGGCCGCATTCGTGCCAGCGGCTGTCGGAGGCCGAGCCGTAGAGCACGCCATAGGCGAGGAAGAAGGGCACGGCGATCCACGAGCCCCAGAAATAAATGCCAAGAGTGGCAAAGATCGCCATGCTGCAGAGCCAGAGCGCCGTGTCGCGGATCGCCTGATTGTCGGAACGCTGCATCAGCGCCTTCATCTCCTTGCGGGCAACATCGGTATGATACCATTCCGCAGCCGCAAGACCGGTTTCGACCGCCGTCCTGCCGCTCGCCCCCAAGAGGCTGTAATCCCGCTTTGTTGCTTCGCCAGCCATGCTTTCCTCCTCACCAGCTCTTGGTCCGGAGAATAGGTTGACTTCGCAGAGCCCTCAATGCAGGCTTGATATATTCTCTCAAAAGCCATCAGAAGCGGCTTTCATTCATGATTGAAAACTATCAGGACCAACCATGCGTCGCCCGACCATATCAGATCTCGCCCAAGCCTCCGGCGTCAGCGTTGCGACCGTCGATCGCGTTCTGAACGGGCGCCATCGGGTGCGGGAGGAAACAGCGCGGCGGGTCTATGATGCGGCCCAGTCGATCGGCTATCACGCCGTCGGCCTGATCCGGCAGCGCGTCTTCGAGGATCTGCCGCAATATCGGCTGGCCTTCTTGCTGCAAAAGCCGACCCAGCCCTTCTACCAGGCCTTCGCCCGCGAAATCGAAACGGCGGCGCGCAACGTGACCAGCGCGCGCATCCAGACGCAGGTGGAACATCCGTCCGCCGCAACACCTGCCGCCATCATCGAAAAGATCAAGCTGCTCGGCGCGAGGAACCAGGCGGTCGCGCTTGTCGGCCCGGATTATCCGGCTGTCACGGCTGCTGTCGAGGAACTGAAGGGACGCGGTATTCCGGTCTTCTCGCTGCTTTCGGATCTCGCGACCGGCGTCAGGGACGCCTATGTCGGTGTCAACAACCGCAAGGTTGGACGCACCGCAGCCTGGATGATCGCCAAGGCAGCCCGCCGGCCGGGCAAGGTGGCCTGCTTTGTCGGCAGCCATCGTTTTCATGGTCACGAGTTGCGCGAGATGGGATTCCGCTCCTATTTCCGCGAGGAAGCGCCTGACTTCGAAGTGGTCGAAACGCTGATCAATCTCGAAACGCCTGAGATCACCCATGAGGCGACGCTGACCCTTTTGCAGAAACACCCCGATCTCGTCGGCCTCTATGTCTGCGGTGGTGGCATGGAGGGGGCGATTTCGGCATTTCGCGAAGAGGGGATCGGCGGCCGCACCGTGCTTATCGTCAACGAGCTGACGGCAGACAGCAAGGCCGGTCTCGCCGACGGCATCGTCACCATGGCGATCGGCACGCCGTTGCCAGCACTCTGCAAGGAAGTGGTGTCATTGATGACGGGTGCGCTCGAACAGGGCGAGATTGCCGTTCCCGGCCAATCATTTCTGCCCTTCGAGATCTTCCTGCCGGAGAACATCTAGATGATGAAATTCTATCATTGTCCTGGAAAATCTATCAGCGATGATAGAGTCTGTGCCCGCCCGGCCTATGGCTTGAGCGTGAAATTCCAGTAGAGATTCCATCAGACAGTCATAATGCTTCTCATGCATGAGGAGCGAGGAGGAGATTTCGCATGGCATCCATCCGTTTCGCGCTGAACCATATGGCGGCACCTTCGCTTTCGATCGAGGATTTCTTTGCACTTGCCGCCTCGCTCGACATCGATGCGGTGGAGATCCGCAATGATCTCTCGGGCAATGCCATTCTCGACGGGACAAAGCCCGATGTCATCAAGCAGGCGGCCGCCCGCCATGGCGTCGCAATCATCTCGATCAACGCATTGCAGCGCTTCAACGAATGGAACGCGACACGCGAGCGGGAAGCCCGCGAGCTGATCGATTATGCAAGGGCGGTCGGCTCGCGGGCGCTGGTTCTGGTTCCGAAGAATGACGGCACGGGAACAGCCAATGGCGAGCGACAGGCCAATCTGCGTGAGGCTCTGACGGCACTCCGACCGATGCTCGATGCGGCCGGTATCGTCGGTCTCGTCGAGCCGCTCGGTTTTCAAATCTGCTCGCTGCGCTCAAAGGCGGAAGCAGCCGATGCGATCGAGACGCTGAATGCGCAACCAACCTTCCGGCTGGTGCACGACACCTTCCATCATCACCTTGCCGGCGAAACTCCCTTCTTCCCCCATCTGACCGGGCTGGTGCATATTTCCGGCGTCAGCGATCCCGCGGTTTCCGTTTCCGATATGCGCGATCCTCACCGTGTTCTGGTCGATGCCGACGACCGGCTCGGCAATGCCGCCCAGATCCGCGCATTGCTGCAGGCAAGCTACAAGGGCCCCTTCTCCTTCGAACCCTTCGCATCCGAAGTGCATGCACTGAAGGATCCTGGCGCAGCCGTGAAGGCGAGCATGGATTATCTCGTCGCGAAGGTCTGAACCCTATTCGCGACCGCGGAAACGACGCTGATAGGCCGGGTCGTAGAGCGAGCTTTCGCGGAAATCTTCCGATCCGAGCGAGCGACCGACGAAGATGATGGCCGTGCGCTCGATCGGCTCGGCCGCTACCTTTGCTTCGATATCGGCGAGCGTGCCGCGCAGGATACGCTCGTCCGGCCAGGTGGCTTTCACCACGATGGCGACAGGGCAATCGGCGCCATAGAGCGGCGTCAGCTCCGTCACGACCTCGGCCAGCGCATGGATGGCGAGATGGATTGCCAGTGTCGCTCCCGTCGCGCCGAATTTTTCCAGCGTTTCTTCATTCGGCATCGGCGAGGCGCGGCCCGATACGCGCGTCAGCACAAGGCTTTGCGCCACGGCTGGGATCGTCAGTTCACGCCCGAGCGTTGAGGCTGCAGCTGCAAAGGCTGGGACGCCCGGCGTCATCGTGTAGTCGATGCCGTGTTTCTCCAGCCGGCGGATTTGCTCGGCGACTGCGCTCCAGACGGAAAGATCGCCGGAATGCAGTCGGGCGACATCCTGGCCGGCATTGGCGGCGCGTAGATATTCGGCCTCGATCTCGTCAAGCGACATCGGCGCGGTATCGATGATGCGCGCGCCGGGCGGACAATATTGCAGAAGCTCGGGCGAGACGATGGAGCCGGCATAGAGACAAACAGGGCATTTGCCGATCAGGTCGCGTCCGCGCACGGTGATGAGATCTGCTGCGCCCGGTCCGGCGCCGATGAAATGAACGGTCATTCTTCTATTCCTTGGTCCAACGCCATTGCGTGACGGGCATGGCCGGCCGCCAGCCGCTCATGGCGCCGACGGGTGCGGCGCGGGCAATGTCGATTTTCGTCAACGTGCCACCGCGCGCGCCGTATTCTTTGAGCAGCAATGCTTCCATTTCCAGCGTGACAGCATTGGCGACGAGCCGCCCTCCCCGCTTCAGTGCCGTGATCGCCGCATCCATGACGCCGGCCTCGCTACCACCGCCGCCGATGAAGACCGCATCCGGCGCGGGCAAGCCGGCGAGTGCTGCGGGTGCCGTGCCTTCGACAAGGGCAAGCTGCGGCACGCCGAAGGCAGTGGCATTGCGGGCGATGCGGGCAGCGCGTTCCGGCGCCTGTTCGATCGCGATTGCTTTCAGCGACGGATCAGCCAGCATCCATTCGATACCGACAGATCCTGAGCCGGCGCCGATGTCCCAGAGGAGTTCACCGTGCCGTGGCGATAGCGCCGATAGCGTGACGGCGCGGATCTCCCGCTTGGTAATCTGTCCGTCATGCTCAAAGAGTTCGTCGTCGATACCGGGGGCATAGGGCAGGATACGCGCGCCCGGACCTGCCACAACCTCGAGGGCGCAGACGTTCAGAGTGTCGATCGCGTCGAAATCGAAGCCCGCGGCTATAGCGCTGCGGATGCGCTCTCGCCCGCCGCCGAGCGCTTCCAGCACCGTCAGCCGCGTCTCGGCAAAGCCATTGGCGACAAGCAGATCGGCGAGTGCCTGCGGGCCTTTCTCGTCCGAGGTCAGCGCCAGAATATGCCTGCCGGCATGCAGATGCGGGCGGATGAGATCAAGTGGGCGCCCGTGCAGCGAGACACAGGCTGTCTCCTGCAGCGGCCAGCCTAGCCGTGCTGCCGCCAGACTGAGGGCGGAAGGGGCCGGGATGGTGCGCATTTCGTCAACAGCGATGCGACGCGACAGTGTTGCGCCGACGCCGTAGAGGAAGGGATCGCCCGAGGCGAGAACGACGACGGGCGTACCACGCCGCGCGACGATCGCCTCGACCGATTTTTCGAAAGGGCTCTGCCAGGCGAAACGTTCGCCCGTGATCAGCGCGCCGGCAAGCTCATGATGACGTGCGCCGCCGAAGACGGCCGGTGCGGCGGCGATCAGACGCTTTGCCTCCTCGCCGAGCCCGTCTGGACCATCTTCGCCGATGCCGATAAGAGTGAGCCAGCGCGGGACGGTGGGGGAGCTGTCAGACATGGAGAAGACCCGTATCCTGATCCTCGGCGGCACCAGCGAGGCGCGCAAGCTGGCCGCCGCGCTTTCCCCGCGGGAAGACCTCGACATTCTCCTGTCGCTGGCCGGCCGCACGGAGGCTCCCGCCCAGCAGCCGGTTCCCGTTCGCGTTGGGGGTTTCGGCGGGGCAGAGGGTCTTGCGGCCTTCCTGACGGAAGGAGGCTATGATCTCCTGATCGATGCCACCCATCCCTTCGCCGAACGCATTTCGGCAAATGCCACGGCGGCCGCCGAACGTACCGGTATCCCTGCGCTCGCGCTCGTCCGTCCTGAATGGATCCCGGAACCTGGCGATCATTGGCATATCGTGGCCGACATTCCAGCGGCGATTGCCGCACTTGGGCCGGCCCCGCGCCGCGTCTTCCTGGCGACCGGCCGGCAGGGCGCTCATCATGCCGAAATCGCTCCACAGCATTTCTATCTGGTCCGTAGCGTCGATCCCGTCGATCCGCCGCTTGCCCTTGCCGATGTCGAATATCTCCTCGACCGTGGCCCCTTCACGCTCGAAGGCGAAATCGACCTGATGCGGCAGTATCGTATCGATGCCGTCGTTACAAAGAACAGCGGCGGCCCGGCGGCCTATGCGAAGATCGAGGCGGCACGCCTGCTTGGGCTCAAGGTCGTCGTGATCGCGCGCGCGCCTGCTGCCATCATGACGTCGGTCGAAACGGTGGAAGCGGCGCTCGAAGCGATCGATCATCTCGTCTCCCCGGCCAAGAAGCGCGGCGTGTAGATCAGGTCCGGCTGGCCATCGCGGGGGATCACCCGCGTCTCCTGCGAACCGATGATGACGCAGGTCGCCATGTCGGCAACGGAAGCATCGGCCGCGTCCAACGGCTGCACCGTGATCCGCTCGTCGGGCCGGCCGGCCGCACGGCCGAAGATGACGGGTGTCGTGGCTGGCAGATGCCGGCGCAAGAGCTCGAAGGCGGTGCCGAGCTGCCAGGGGCGAGCCTTGCTGATCGGATTATAGAGGGCGATGACGAAACCGGCTTGTGCCGCAAGAGCCAGGCGGTTTTCGATGATGGCCCAAGGCTTCAGATTGTCCGAGAGCGACAGGGCGCAGAAATCATGGCCGAGCGGTGCGCCGACACGGGCGGCAACCGCAAGCATTGCGGTGATGCCGGGCAGGACGGTGAGATCGACTCCACGCCATTCCGTGGGCCCGTTGTCGATCGCCTCGCAGACGGCAGCGGCCATCGCAAAGACACCGGGATCGCCACCTGAGACGACGCAGACATCCGCACCGTTGGCAGCAAGCGTCAGGGCGGCCCCTGCCCGGTCGAGTTCCTCCCTGTTGTCGGAAGCATGGCGGCGCTGGTCGGCGCGCAGCGTCAGACGGTCGAGATAGGGACCATAGCCGAAGAAATCACTGGCGGCTTTGACGGCGGCCATCGCCTCCGGCGTCATCTGCTCCGGATTGCCGGGACCGGTGCCGATTACGAACAGGCGCCCGCTCATCGGCTGGCCTCCCAGCCGGGCACCAGCACCAGCGAGAAATAAGGCGCATCGCCCTCGCCCCGTTCGGCAAGCTTCACCATGGCGGCATTGGCCATCGTGCCGCGCTCGACATAGAGCGCGTCCTTGAGACGACCGGCTGCTTCCAGCGCGCGCCGGATCTTCGGCAGGTTACGGCCGACCTTCATGATCACGGCAGCCTCGGTATCGGCAAGACGGCGCGCCAGCTCCTGTTCGCCCATCGTGCCCGGCAGCACGGAGAGCACGTCGTCGCCCTGGACGATCGGCATGCCTGCCAGCGACCAGCAGCCGGACATGGCGCTGATGCCGGGAATGACTTCGGTCGGAAACCGCTGCGACAGGCGCACATGCAGATGCATATAAGAGCCGTAGAAGAGCGGATCGCCTTCGCTCAGCACCGCGACCGTGCGACCCGCTTCGAGATGACGGGCGACGGCATCGGCCGAGGTATTGTAGAATTCGGTGATGCGGCTCTTGTAGAGCGGGTCACCTTTGTCGAGTTCGGTCGTGACGGGATAATAGAGCGGCAACAGTTCGATGCCGGGCTTGAAGAGATGCTCGACAATCGCCTTGCCGTTACCGCCTCTGCCCTGCTTGGCGAAATAGGCAATGACGTCCGCCCTCTCAACGGCGCGCACCGCCTTGACGGTCAGAAGCTCGGGATCGCCGGGTCCGGTGCCGACGCCGATCAGACGGCCGCTCATAGGCCTGCCCTCGACAGCGCATTGATGGCGGCGGCCGTCATGGCGCTGCCGCCGAGCCGGCCGCGCACGATCGCATAGGGAACGCCATAGGAATTTTCGGCAAGCGCATCCTTGGATTCGGCGGCGCCGACAAAGCCGACGGGCATGCCGATGATGGCAGCAGGCTTCGGCGCACCATCCCCCAACAGTTCAAGAAGGTGAAAGAGTGCCGTGGGCGCGTTGCCGATCGCCACGACGCTGCCTTCGAGCCGATCAAGCCACAGATGCAGGGCGGCGGCCGAGCGGGTATTGCCGGTCTGATGGGCGAGCTCGTGGGTGCGCGGATCATGTAGAGTACAGATCACGTCGTTCTTGGCCGGAAGGCGCGCACGGGTCACGCCATGCGCCACCATTTCTGCATCGCAGAAGATCGGTGCGCCGTCCTGTAAGGCGATGCGTGCAGCGTGAACGAAATCGGGTGAGAAGACGAAATTCTGCGCCGCCTCGACCAGGCCGCATGCATGGATCATGCGCACGGCGACGTCGGCTTCTTCAGGCGAAAAACGCGACAGATCGGCTTCGCTGCGAATGATCGCGAAGGAGCGCTCGTAGATCGCGTCTCCGCTGCGGATATAATCGTAGTCTGGCATTGCTATTCCTGTTGCAGCGCCTTGGCGAGACCAATAGGCCCAAGCCTTCTCAGGCAATCGGCACTCGACTCGCCGGCGCCTCTCTTGTCTTCGATCAGCCGGGCGAGCCTCTCTATAGCGAAATCGATCTGTCCGCCAGCAATCCTTGCGGCCGGTCCGTCTGAAGCGAGCCCGTTGATGACAAGGCCGTAGCCTTCAGCCGAACCGACAATCGCCAGATCGGCGCGCCGGTGCGCGCAGCCCTTGGCACAGCCGGAGAGGTGAAGCTTCAGCGAGCCGTCAAAGAGATCGGGAACCTGGTCGATCAACTGGCCGGCGAGAGCTCTGGTATCGTAGAAGCCCGAGGCACACGCCCCCGCCCCGGCGCAGGCAGCGATCTGCTCGGCCGGCTCGTTCGCCGTGACGCTCAAGCCATTATCGACGGCTGCATTTTGAATGTCCGGAATTGCCGTCTCGGCTAAACCAATCAGGAGGAAACCACGATCCGGAGCCAGCCGGATTTCCCTTGCGCCGGCGCTTTCGGCTGAAGTGAGAAAGGAAATCAGCTCGGCGGCTTTTGCCTGGCCGAAGTTCAGGCGCACCCCGAGTACCGCGTCGCCATTCCGCAGTCTCGTGATGCCAACGAAGGATGATTTCCTTGGCGCAGGACGGATAGATCGGATGCTATCGATCTGCGGAAAATGCGCGCGCAGCATTGCCGCAGCGATGTCGCGGGCGCGAGCCCGCCTGCCGTGTGCAATCAGCATCTGGAGCAGATCGCCTACCGCGTCGACAGCGGCATTAGCGGTGCCGAGCGCCAGTGGGATTGCGCCCTCTTCATCGCCGGCTATTGAAACCAGCCATTGCCCTTCGGGCTGTGCGACGATGCGGATATCGGCAATAAGAGCGGACAATGAAAACTGACCGCCCCCATCGATCAGGATGGAGAGTTTCGGAGCAAGGTGTGGAGAGCGGAGAAGGTCGCCGAGCTTGCTCCGCAACATTGCTTCCATGTCCGCCGCATCGTCAATCTCGTCAGCATCGATGCCATGCAGCGGCGATATCTCGATCGCCGCCCCATCAGGTACAATGATGCCTGCAGCATCGATATCTGCAGCCAGCGGCCCGACGGACTCGCTGCGAAGGCCCCGGATCTGCAGATTGCCGCGGGCGGTGATTTCAACGATACCGTTTCCATATCGGGCCGCTGCCGAAGCCAACTGACGGAATTGCAAGGTCGTGAGGGCGCCCGCCGCCGGCCGCAGGCGGACGAGCAGGCCGTCGCCGGTTTGCATGGGAGTTGCAAGCGCCGGGCAGGCGCCACGCTGCATGCCCACGACATCAGGCCTCTCTGCGTCCAAGATTTTGCCGGCAGCGCTGCGCATTCGTCCATCCTTTGGCCCATCTCTTACATGATCGCGCCGGACGCAGCAAAGCGAGATCGGTCCGTCGACCGGAACAATCAGTCCTCGAAATCGCGTCCCCTGCGCAGCAGATAGATGTCCATGATCCAGCCATGTCGCTCTCGCTCTTCGGCCCGGAGCCGGAGGATGTCGTCGGCCATATCGCCAAGTCGGCCCGAACGGATCACTTCGTTCTCCGTGCCGAGATAGGCACCCCAGAAGATCTCGGCATCGGGATCGGCGATCTTCGCAAAGGCCTGTTCGCCATCGAGCATGACGACGGTGCTTTCATGTGTCAGCCCCGCTTCAGTCAGTCGCCGGCCGGTGGTGATTTCGACAGGCTTGCCGACGAGATTGAGAGGAATGCGATGGCTGGCTGCGAGCGCCTGGATGCTGGTGATGCCGGGAACGACATTATAGTCGAAAGAGCAGGCGCCGCCGCCGCGCACTCTTTCGATAATACGGATGGTGCTGTCATAGAGACTCGGATCGCCCCATACGAGGAAGGCACCGGCCCCGTGTTCCGGCAGGTCGCCGATCAGCCCTTCATAGATACGGGCGATCGCGGCATGCCAGTCGTCCACGCTCTGGACATAACTCCGGTCCTTTGTTGCGCGCTTCGGTACCTCGAATTCAACGATGCCGACGCCTTTGCCGGTCAAATACCGCTCACAGATTTCCCGGCGCACTTCGGCGAGATCGGACTTCACCGCACCCTTCGTCGGGATGAACACGACATCGGCAGCGTTCATCGCGTTGATCGCCTGAATGGTAAGATGCTCGGGATTGCCTGTGCCGATGCCGATAATATGAATATGCCGCACGTTATCTCCTCTCGGATTCCAGAGGTTTCTGCCGTCAACGCGGATCTTTCGCAAGTGTGGCGAATGAGTTGGCCGCGGCCAACTTTCTATCCACATGGTTATCAGCGTCTTTATTGTCGCCTCGCCCCGAATCATGTCATCTTCGATACGCTTTTTGACGCTATGTTGATGAAAAAGCGCTTTGAGAAGGGGCAAGTGTTTTGGACAACATTAGCGTATCGACTACAGATATTCGCATCGAGCGTCATGCCACGCAGCTTTCGCGCCAGCTCAAGCTGCTGCGTGACAAGCTTTTCCCGCCGCTTTCGCAAAAGACCCTCCGGACTTTCACGTCAGGAGAGGCAGCCCAGATGATCGGTGTCTCCGACGGCTATCTTCGCCAACTGTCGCTTGATGGCAAAGGTCCGCAACCCGATGTGTCGCAGAATGGTCGCCGTTCCTACACCCTCGGCCAGATCAATGAGTTGCGCCAGCACATGGCGAAGATCAAGCCGAAGGATGCTCTTTCCTACCTGCCATCGCGGCGCGATGGCGAGAAGCTGCAGACCATTGCCATCACCAATTTCAAGGGTGGCTCGGCCAAGACGACGACCACGCTTTACCTGGCTCAGCACCTGGCGCTGGAAGGCTACCGCGTCCTGGCGATCGATCTCGATCCGCAGGCTTCGCTCTCCTCCCTGCTTGGCGTCCAGCCGGAGTTCGACCTGGCCGATGGCGATACGCTCTATGGTGCGATCCGCTATGACGCGCATCGTCGCCCGCTGAAGGATATCGTCCGCAAGACCTATTTCGATGGTCTTGATCTGGTGCCCGGCAATCTCGAACTCATGGAATTCGAGCACGAGACTCCGCGGGCGCTGAACGATCGCCAGAAGCCGGAAGAGCTGTTTTTCCGTCGCGTCGGCAATGCGATTGCGGAGGTTGAGAAGGATTACGATATCGTCGTGATCGATTGCCCGCCGCAACTTGGCTACCTGACGCTCGGTGCCGTCTGTGCTGCCACCTCGCTCCTGATCACCATTCACCCGCAGATGGTCGATGTCGCCTCCATGTCGCAGTTCCTGCTGATGACCTCGGATCTTCTTTCGGTCGTGCGCAAGGCCGGCGGCGACCTGCAGCATGATTTCATCAAATATGTCGTCACCCGCCATGAGCCTTTCGACGGACCGCAGTCGCAGATCGTGGCGCTTTTGCGCAGCCTCTTTGGCGATGACGTATTGACGGCGACGATCCTGAAATCGACCGCGATTGCCGATGCGGGTCTGACCAAACAGACCCTCTACGAAATCGAAAAGGGGCAGGTTCGCCGCTCCACCTATGACCGGGCACTGGAATCGGTTAACGCCGCCAATGGCGAGATTCTTGCCAGCATCCATAAAGCATGGGGCCGCACATGAGCAGACGAGATCGACTGAAGGGCTTGTTCACGGACACGGCGCAGGAGTTGGCCGCGGCCAACTTCGAGGAAACATCCGTGCGTGGCGCTGCCGGCCCGGTGCGTACCATGGCACTGACTCTCGGTCGCATGGAGGAAGAGAGCAGGGCGATGGAAGAGGCGCTGCTATCGGGCGAACACATCGTTGAACTCGATCCTGATCTGATCGATTCTTCCTTCATTCGTGATCGCCTGACCGATGAGCCGCTCGACATGGAGGACGAGCTGGTTCAGTCGATTGCGGAAAACGGCCAGGAAGTGCCGATCCTTGTGCGGCGAAACCCGCATCATGACGGCCGCTACCAGGTCGCCTATGGTCATCGGCGTCTTCAGGCCGTCAAGCTGCTCGGCCGAAAAGTGCAGGCCGTCATCCGCAAGCTCGACGATACCGATCTGGTCATCGCCCAGGGCATCGAAAATTCTGCGCGGCGCAATCTCTCCTATATTGAGCGAGCCGTCTTCGCGCTCAATCTCGAATTCAAGAAGTTCGATCGTCCCGTCATCATGAAAGCGCTCTCGACCGACAAGACGGAATTGTCGAAGCTGATCTCCGTGGCAAAGGCCATTCCCGCCGATATCGTCCAGGCCGTGGGTGCTGCGCCCGGCATCGGTCGCAGACGCTGGATGGCACTGGCTCAGGACTGGACGGATGCAGCCGCCGCGCGTCTGACGAAGCTGATCGGCTCTTCCACCTTCAATGCCGTCGAGAGCGACCGGCGCTTCGAACTCGTTGTCGCGGAGCTTTCGAAGAAGGAGGAGGTCAAGGCCGAGAGCACTGAATACGAATGGCGGCCCGCTAATGGCGGCAGGATCGCCGGCCGTATCAAGAGTTCCGGCACATCCTTCACCATCGCGCTCAAGACCGGTGACGCGCCGGATTTCGGTGCCTATCTTTCCGGCCGTCTCGATGAACTCTACGAGGCCTATAAAGCGGGGAAAGCCGACTGAGGCAGAGCAATTGGAGCGTTCCGCGTGCTCCGATCTTGTTGGTGATCAGGATGTGGGCAGCGATTCGATCCGAAAAACCGGGTGAAAACTGCTGCAACTGTATCGGTGATGTTGTCCGTGTCTTCGCACGGTGAGATAACTGACGGAAGGAAATGCGGGTTTCGCTTCCCTTTGTGAGAATCCATTAAGCCTAACAATGCGCTACGAAATTGATGCCGCAATGCTCAAGACGCTGCTTCCGGCCATTGCCGGGGCGGAAGATGCGCTGGCGCGGCTCGATGAGCGGGTGGCACGCTCTCCAGTGGGGCAGGGCTTTGCCGAGCGCAGTCATTTCTTCGATGCGGCCGGTGCCTTGTGGGTGGCGGGCGAGCTTGTACATGTCGAAGATCTCGTTCTGCACGACGCCCGTATGGATAGCCGGGCACCGAGCCATGAGCTGACGATCGCCCATTCCGTGCTGCGGACCCGCCGTAGGATCGAGACCGCCGATCCCGGCTGGGCACTGAGCCCGGCGGGCCTCGGCGTGTTGACCGCCAGCATGCTGGAAGGGCAGGAGAGGGCGCCCAACGCGGATGGCGCAGAGCCCATCGAGAGCGAGCCGGAGGACGAGGACGACGAGGCGCCGCTTGCCGCCGAAATCGCCGAGCTCGACGCTCTGCTTGCTCGCTCGCAAAGACTTCTCGATCGCCACGCGGGCAAGAGCGTCGTGGATGAGCTGACGGAGGCCATCCCTTCGCCGCGCGATGAGGATCCGCTCGGCCTGTTCGGCGATGATGAATGGAATGAGGAAGAGCGGCTTCAGGAGTGGCGCGGTCTGATCCCGCTCGCCGACGAACTGCCGCCGAGCCTCACGGCCGCCATCCTCTTCGACGCCTGGGAGCGCATCGAGCCCCTGCGCCGCCAGCATTGGCTGGGTGGCCTGCTGATTGCGAGCAGCCTGCGTGCCAGAGGCAAGGTCACCTCGCATCTCTTTTCGTTCAACACGGGGCTGAAACAGATCCGTCACGAACGCCGGCGTTCGCGCGATCGAATTACGCGCCTGCAGGCATTTCTCGATGCAATGCGGGAAAGTGCCGTCACCGGCCTCAAGGAGATCGATCGCCTGTCGCTGGCGCGCACGCAAATGGAGCTACGCTTCCGCGGCCGCCGCTCGAACAGCAGCCTGCCGCAGCTTGCCGATTTCATCCTGTCGCGGCCGATGGTGTCGGCCGCCATGGTTGCCCGCGAACTTAGCGTGACACAGCGCGGCGCACTGAACCTGATCAACGAAATCGGCACCCGCGAAATCACCGGTCGCGGCCGCTACCGGGCCTGGGGCATTCTCTGAGCCGACCATCCAAGATTTGGGCAAATGAAAACGGCCGGGCATCAAGCCCGGCCGTTTCCTAAGAGTGAGCACCCGATCCGCCATCCTGTCACAGATTTCGAATCGGGCGCTCTGCGCTTCCATTGCCCCCAGAAGCGCGGTCCCTATTCCTGCTATTCCCGCTCACCGGTGAAGTTGAGCAGAAGCTGGAAGATGTTGACGAAGTTCAGGTAGAGCGAGAGAGCGCCGAAGACGGCCAGCTTCTGGTTCGATTCCTGATCGTAGTTTTCTGAATACTGTTCCTTGATGTTCTGCGTGTCGTAGGCTGTAAGGCCAACGAAGACGACGATACCGATCACCGAGATCGCAAACTGCAAGGCAGACGAACCGAGGAAGATATTGACGATCGAGGCGATGATGATGCCGAACAGGCCCATCATCAGGAACGAACCCATCTTCGAGAGGTCACGCTTTGTCGTATAGCCGTAGAGGCTGATAGTGCCGAACATGGCCGCAGTGATGAAGAAGGTCTGGGCGATGCTCGTCTTGGTGAAGACCAGGAAGACGGAGGCGAGCGACAGGCCCATCACGGCGCAGAAGGCCCAGAAGGTCATTTGAGCGGTGCTCGATGACATGGTCTGGATACGGAACGAGAAGAAGAAGACGAAGGCGAGCGGCGCCAGCATCACCACCCACTTGAGCGGCGACTGGAAGATTGGCACGTATAGTGCTGGTGTAGAGCCGACAACGAAGGCGACGATACCGGTGATGACCAGGCCGAGCGCCATGTAGTTGTAGACGCGCAGCATGTGCTGGCGGAGGCCTTCATCGAAAAGGACCTGGGTATTGGCGGCGGAGCCGGTACCATAGCGGGGATTGATCGGATTCATGACTGATCTCCTCGGTTAAACTAGTAGAGCGATCGGGCAAGCCGTTCGGCCGCCTGATCGAGATTGGTGCCTTTGTTATCGGCGATCAGCGCATAAGCGACCTCGCCGATCTGCCAGTAGGCGGCTTCTGTTTTTTCAAGCGCGATATGGCTGACCGGCTTCACCTCGAAGGCGCCTGGTCTGACGGCGAAGAGCGACAGGCGCTTGCCGTCGGCTTCCTCGATTGCCATTTCGACACTCGGCCCGAATTCCGACGGGAAGACCTGCACATCGGCAACCTTCCAGTCCTTGGGTAGCTCGGGCATGACGATTGCGGTCGCAGCACGGATATCCTCGGCGCTGTAGGTTCGAACGCTCTGCGACGGAATGGTTTCGCGAAGGGCGGCCGTGCGATAGGCGCGCACCGCATCCTCGACATAGGCCGGAGCCGGAACCGAAGCATTGACTTCCGTTGCCGTGAAGGCGCCGAAGGAATTATGAGCCACCCAGCCGGCGGCAAGCAGTACGCCGACGGCGGCGATGCGCTGCATGGAGTGCAGGATACGGCCATAAGAGAGGCCACGTTCCAGCCTGCGGGCCGCATCGCGTGTCTCGGCGCGTCCGAAGGCGCTTTCGCCTGCCAGCGCAAGACGCAATTCACCCTTCATGCTGAGATCGGCCATGACCTTTGCGGCAATCGCCGGATTCTCGGATAGGTAGGATTCGACCTGAATGCGCCGTGAGACATCGAGCTCGCCGTCTACATAGGCGTCGAGATCGGCATCGATGATTGGATCAATCGCTTTCATTGCCGCTCCCTCCAATTAACCTCAGATGCGAAACGCGCGGTGTCTTCTCCTCGAACTCGCGCAACTGGGCGCGGGCGCGGGAAATGCGCGACATCAGCGTGCCGACAGGAATGCCGAGTGCATTGGCCGCTTCCTGATAGGACAGGTCCTCGATCGCCACGAGATGCAGCGCTTCGCGCTGTTCCTCCGGCAGATCGAAAAAGGCGTTGCGCACCTGCTGCAGGCGTACCGCATGTTCCTGTGCGGCCGGCAGCGACTGTTCCGCCTCGACCGCCGCCTCATCATGGCGGCGCGTCAGCGAGCGGGTCTGCCGCACGCGGTCGATATGCGCATTGTGCAGGATGGAAAGCAGCCAGGTGCGCAGGTTTCCGCCGCTGCGGAAGCTCTTGCGCTTCTCGAAAGCCCGGACCAGCGTATCATGCACCAGATCCTCCGCCTCGTCCGAGTTGCGCACCAGCGAGCGTGCGTAGCGCCGAAGCGCTGCGAGCTGACCAATGACATCGAAGGGGCGATCTTTCCGTTCCATGATTGAGTATACGAAAGCATCGCGGATTTTATTCCGCGGCGATGCAGAATTTTTTCGAATCTGCGGGAAAGGGCGTGCCGCTATACGGAAAACGCCAAAAACCTCCGCCATTTGTCACGGCGGAGGTGGGTTTCGTGCAGTCTCGATACGAAGGATCAGCCTTGACATGATCTCTTGGGATCAGTCTTCGAGCGTGATCCCCCTGGGGTCAGCCTTTGGGCATGATGCCCGGCTGGTCGGCAGGGAATTTAGCAATATCCTGTACGCTGATATTGAGATGCTGGGCAACGAGGGCTGCCGGCGTATGGGTGAGCCACGAGGAGAGGCCGACTTCCTGATATTCAGCCACCTTGAACACGGCGACGAACTGAAGGTCCGTCTTGCCCGTATTTTCGATGATATGGCCCTGGCTCCTTTTGACATAGCCGATATCGCCGGGCCGGAAATCGGCGGTCTGGCTGCGCGGGCCGGCATCGAACACAGTCATGCGGCCTTCGCCCTTCATCCAGTACTGCCATTCATCGGCATTCGGATGCCAGTGCATTTCGCGTACGCCGCCCGGCTTGATCGTCTCGATCGCAGCGGCAATCGTCTTGGAGACCTTGAAGATGCTGCTGTCGGCAAGCTGGATCGTGCCCGAGACATTCTGCTTCAGCGGCGCCGACGCCGTCAGCCGATAGGTAAAGGGGTAGGGCGGCAAGCCGCCGGAAGCCACGGCCTCCTGGTCGGCCGAAAGCGGACCCGGCTCCTTGCCCTGGAAGATCCAGAGATCCTGCAACGGGATGTTTTTGAACGTGTCCTGCGGCACGCCGAAATTCTTGGCGAGCAGTTCCGGAGAGGTGTGCGCCAGCCAATCGGTCAGGAGCAGGGTGCCATATTCGGACTGCTCGCCCTCATCGAAGACGAGGACGAATTCGGCGCCTTCAGGCCCGAGACCCTGCAGCGAGTGCGGGTAACCTGCCGGAAAATACCAGAGATCGCCGGCCTCGACGTCCTGCACATAGGCCCGCCCCTGCGGATCAAGCACAGTCACCCGGCAGCGGCCGTTTGTCATGATCGCCCACTCGGCAGCCCGGTGCCAATGCATTTCACGGATGCCGCCGGGGCCAAGGCGCATGTTGACGCCGGAGACCGCTTCGGAAATTGCAAAATCGGATTGCGTCACTTGCCGTGCCCAGCCGCCGTTCTGAATGCGCTTCGGCGCATTGTTGAACGACCCCCAGAAGAGCTGCATATCGCCAACATCGGTTGCCGGCGGATTGCCGAATGAGGGGAACTGGTCATTAAGGGCGGGGTTCTTCGGACCGGGATCGGAGAGCCCGGCAGGATTGGCGTTGATTGCGCCTTCTGCCGGCTGATCGGGATTGCCGAAGCTCGCTGCATGCGCCGCACCCGCCGCAAGTGCCGTTCCGCCCATCGCTCCGAGCGCTAGAACCGTGCGTCTAGAAAGAGGTTCCATGTTTTTTTCCTTTCGTTCGATTGGGAGGGTTATTCCGCCGGGGCTTGGGTTGGGGCGTCGGTGGTGGCGTGCCGTTTGCGGCTGACGAATTCGCTCAGCTTTTCCAGGTAGAGATAGACGACCGGGGTTGTGTAGAGCGTCATCACCTGGCTGATGAGCAGGCCGCCGACCATGGCATAGCCGAGCGGCTGGCGCAGTTCCGAGCCGGTGCCGTGGCCGAGCATCAGCGGCAGGCCGGCAAGAAGTGCTGCCGCTGTCGTCATGATGATCGGGCGGAAGCGCAGGAGACAGGCTTGACGGATCGCGTCTTCCGGCGACAGTCCCTGCTCGCGCTGGGCGGCGATGGCGAAATCGATGATCATGATGCCGTTCTTCTTGACGATGCCGATCAGCAGGATCACGCCGATCAGCGCGATCACGGTAAAGTCGAAGCCGAAGGCCCAGAGCATGACGAGAGCACCGAGGCCCGCGGAGGGAAGCGTCGACAGGATCGTCAGCGGGTGGAAATAGCTCTCGTAGAGTACGCCGAGGATCAGATAGATCACGGCAATCGCTGCAAGCACCAGCAGCGGTTCGCTTGAGAGCGAGCTCTGATAGGCCTGAGCATTGCCCTGGAACGTGCCGATGACGGTTGCCGGCTTGCCGAGATTGGCCTCAGCCTTGCTGATCGCGGCAACCGCCTGGCTGAGTGCGGTCCCCTTTGCAAGGTTGAAGGAGAGTGTAACGGCCGGAAACTGGCTCTGGTGGTTGACGGCAAGCACGGCTGTCGGCTCCGTCGTCTGCTTGACGAGCTCGCTCAAGGGAACCTGCTCGCCGGTCAGCGGCGATTTGATATAGAGACCGTTGATCGCCAGCGGCGACTTCTGGAACTGCGGCGCAAGCTCGAGAACCACATGGTAGCTGTTCAGATCGGTGAAATACTGGGTGACCTGGCGCTGGCCGAAAGCATCGTTAAGCGTATCGTCGATCATTTGCGGCGCAATGCCGAAGCGCGATGCCTGGTCACGGTCGATCGTAAGCGTCACGGTAGCGCCGCTATTCTGCTGGTCGGTGGCGACATCGGTCAGCTCCGGCAGCGTCTTGAACGTGGCAAGCAGCTTGGCTGCCCAGTCGTCGAGCTCGTCGGCATTACCGTCCTGCAGCGTATACTGGAACTGCGTGGCCGAGGCCCGTCCGCCGACGTTGATATCCTGCGCCGGCTGCAGGAAGAGTTCTGCACCCTGCATCTGCGCGAGTTTCGGACGAAGCCGGTTGATGATTTCGCTTGCCGAGGCATCGCGCTGGTCTTCAGGCTTCAGCGTGATGAACATGCGGCCGTTATTGACGGTCTGGCCAGATCCGCTGCCGACGGCCATGCCGACGGTCGCAACCCCGGGATCGCTGGAAACGATATTGCCCGCCTCGATCTGGAGGCGCGACATTTCAGCGAAGGAAATATCCTGCGCGGCTTCGAGTGTACCGGTGATCAGGCCGGTGTCCTGGATTGGGAAGAAGCCCTTGGGAATATTGACGAACAGGAAGCCGGTTGCCGCAAGCGAAGCGATGAAGACTGTCATGGTCAGCCGGTGATGGCGCAGCGCTATATCGAGCGTGTAGCGGTAGGCGGCAAGAAGCCCGTCGAACGCCTTCTCGCTCATTGCATAAAGCCTGCCATGGTTGGCGTCTTTTTCCGGCTTCAGGAAGCGTGAGCTCATCATCGGTGTGATGGTCAGCGAGACGATTGCCGAGACGACGATCGTCATCGTCACGGTGATTGCGAACTCCCGGAACAGCCGGCCGACAATGCCGCCCATCAGGAGCAGCGGAATGAAAACGGCGACGAGCGAGATACTGATCGAAATGATGGTGAAGCCGATTTCGCGGGCACCGTCGATTGCCGCCTGTTTCGGCGTTTTGTCCATCTCCATATGGCGATGGATGTTCTCGACCATCACGATCGCATCGTCGACGACGAAACCGACGGCGATACTCAGGCCCATCAGCGAGAGATTATCGAGGCTGAAGCCAGCGACATACATCAGCGCCAATGTGGCCAGGAGCGCCAGCGGCACGGTGACGCTCGGGATCACCGTCACCCAGACATTGCGCAGGAAGATGAAGATCACCATGACCACAAGGGCGATGGTAATGACAAGCGTCGTTTCGACATCCGCCACCGAGGCGCGGATGGTAGTCGTCCGATCGCTGAGGATGGAGAGGTGGAGGGCGGCCGGTGCGATCGCTTGAAGCTGCGGCAGGGCAGCGCGGATCGCACCAACCGTATCGATGATATTGGCGCCCGGGAGCTTAAAGATCGGCAGGAGGATCGCCCTCTTGCCATCGGCCCAGGCCGCCAGCTGATCGTTCTCCGGTCCGTCGATCGCCTGGCCGATATCGCTGATGCGGACCGGAGCGCCGTTGCGATAAGCGACGATCGAATCGTTCCAGGGGGCGGCCTTCAGGAGCTGGTCATTGTCATAGATCGTGTAAGTGTGTTCTCCACCCTGCACACTGCCTTTCGGTGAGTTGCTGGTGATGCCGATCACGGCGCTGCGGATATCCTCAAGGGAAAGTCCCATCTCGGCGATCTTGCCGGGATCGATCTGCAGCCGTACGGCCGGCTTCTGCTGTCCGAAGACCAGAACCTGCGAAACGCCGTCGATCTGGCTGACATGCTGCGCGAGCACGCTTTCGGCAAAATCGTCGACTTGCGTCAGCGGCAGCGTATCCGAAGTGAGCGCAAGAACCATGACCGGCGGATCGGCGGGATTGACCTTGCGATAGGTTGGGGGCGAAGGCAGGTCCGTCGGCAATTGCCCTCCGGCCGCGTTGATTGCGGTCTGCACGTCCTGGGCGGCGCTATCGACGTCGCGCGACAGATCGAATTGCAGAGTGATCGCGCTCGAGCCGAGCGTGCTCGTCGAGGTCATCTGGGTGACGCCGGGGATCTGGCCGAACTGCCGCTCCAGCGGCTGGGTTACCGCCGATGCCATCGTCTTCGGATCGGCGCCGGGGAGCTGTGTCGAGACCTGGATCGTCGGAAAATCGACTTGCGGCAGGGGTGCCACCGGCAGGAGAGGGTAGGCGACGATACCGATGCCGAAAAGGCCTGCCATCATTAGCGAGGCGGCGATCGGCCGCTCGATGAACCAGGAGGAGATCGACATGACCTATTCCTTGCTGGCGGCTTGCGTGGCGGCCGCCTGTTGAATGCTGACATGAGTGCCGACATCCAGCCGATACTGGCCCGACGTGACGACCTGTTCGTTGCCGGTAAGGCCCTTTTCGATGACGGCGTGGCCGCTCTCGATCGGCCCGGGGGTGACCTTGCGCACGGCAGCCGTGCCGGCAGCATCGATAACGTAGACGAAGAAGCCGTCCTCTCCCCGCTCAAGTGCTGCGGAGGGAATGGTCACGGCCTTCTGAAGCGTCTGCTGCTTGACCCTCAGCGTCACGAATTGACCAGGCCAAAGCGCATCATCCTTGTTCTCAAAAATCGATTTGATGCGGATCGTACCGGTTGTCTGATCGATTTCGTTGTCGATGAGCGCGAGCGTGCCTGACGCAAGCTGCTGCGACTGGTCCATCGACATCGCCGTCACCTCGACCGGTCCGGCCTTCAGCGCGTTGCGCACTGCGTCGAGATCGTCCTCACGCAGTGTGGAGATGACAGTGATCGGCTGCGTCTGGGTGATGGTGACGATCGGTGTCGTATCAGTCGTCTGGACTTCGTTGCCGGGATCGACCCGACGTATACCCGTGCGGCCGTCGATCGGTGATCGGATCTCGGTATAAGAGAGCGACACGTCAGCAGCTTCCTTGGCGGCCTGATCCTGCGCAAGCTGTGCCTGCGCACTTGCGACCATGCTTTGCTGCTGCTCGACGGTTTCCTGCGTAACGATCTGCGGGTGGGACAGTTGCTGGTCTTTGATTAGCAGATATTGGGCATTGGCGAGATCGGCCTGGTCCTGTTTGATCTTTGCGGCAGCCTGATCGTCGGCTGCCTGGAAAGGGCGAGGGTCGATGATGGCGAGCACGTCGCCCTTCTTGACGGCCTGTCCCTCGACGAACATCACGCTCTGGAGCTCTCCGTCGACACGCGTCGTGATGTTGACTGTATAGTTCGCCTGCACCGTGCCGAGACCGTCAAGATAGACAGGTACGTTGGTAACGGTAGGTGTGGCGACTTCGACCGGCACCGCCGGCGCGCCAGGCTCCGGGGCCGCAATGGTCGGCTCCGTTCCTGCAAACCAAAAGGCTGCGGCCGATCCACCCGCAACGGCGAGAACGGCGATGGCAGCGAGGATCGCCGGTTTCCGGCGACGACGGGGTTCACTCACGATGCGGATGGATGTCACTGCCGGCTCCATGGGCTAAAGGTCGAACGACACTGCAACGGCCACCGGCATGGGCGGCCTCTCAATCTGTTTCCTGAATTGAAGGGCTTGTGCCCGGGCCAGGTGTCAGGCTGCCGATTATCTGCAACCCCACCGGCGCTTCTGTGTCCTGCCGGATCAATTCAATGCGAGAAGGCTACGTCCGGGCGAGCATTGGCGCATCTATACGCAGGTCTAGTTGCCGTTCCCCTTAGGTATACGCTCCCACATCCGGGTGTCGGCGGCACGCAGAAGAGCCGCAGCGAAAAGGCATTCGAACCGGTTCTATGCACCTGTTCAAAGCCAGATTGGGTGTTACCCGGTCAGCGGGCTGTGACCGGATTCGCACCGGCCGCCGGCGGGTTCTTGCGGAAATCGGGATGCAGCGGTCCGAAGGGCAGGGCGCCCATGCAGGCCACAAGGGCAAGCCCGGCGAGCGCGGAACAGAAAGACAGGACGAACATATCGGCATAGGCAAGCACGTTTGCCTGCGCACGGATATCAGCCGCAACTGCCGAGAGGGCTTGGAGACTGCCGCGATGGCTCGTCCCGAACAGCGTCTCCAGCTTTGCCAGGACACCGTGAAGATTGATCGACGATCCCGAGATCGGGCCCGTCAGGATGTTGGAATGATACTGCTCGCGCTGTCGAAGCCAGGTGTTCAAAAGACTTAACGCCAGCTCGACACTACCGAGCCGGATCACCTGGATATAAGCGGATACCGCCGTCGAGCGTTTCGGGTCGGAATTGGCAATCAGGTAGACGACCGTCGCGAAGAAGGCAAAGGATTGCCCCGCCGTATGGAGGAGCACAACCGGCAGGAAGTTAAGGGGCGCCCATGCGGTGGAGAGGTTTGATCCCAGGAACGAGCCGAGCGCCATCGTGCTCAGTCCCATCATGATGCAGAGGCGCGCGTCGATCCGGCGCAGCAGGAAGATCGCTAATGCAATGAATAGAAAGACCGGGATGACCGCGCCGAAAATGTAGAGTTCAGAGATGGCGATCGGCCGTAATCCGACGACCGTTTGCAGAAAGCCCGGAATGGCAATCGAAGCGCCGGAACTGGCAAAGGTGAAGGCGATGATGATCGCGTAGCCGATACCGATATTGCGCGACAGGATCACGCTCGCATGCGCCCAGGGATTGGCAACGACGCTCTCGTTGATGAGGAAGCCGATGAAGAGAATGGTACCGCCTGCCAGCAGCGATGTGACAACGCCGGAATTGAACCAGTCCAGCCGGTTACCCTGATCGAGACCGACATAAATCATCGTCATCGAGCATCCGAGCAGCATCATGCCGCCCCAGTCGGCGTCCTTGAGCAGACTTAAATTGATCTCTTCCCTGGGGGCGCCGATGATGAGGAGAAGGGCGATGATCGGTGTGACGATCACATCCTGCCAATAGGCCCACTGCCAGCCGAGATAGTCGTCATAGATGCCGACGAGCACGAAGCCGAGATTCTGCGACAGCGGAACGCGAAGCGCGTAGATCGAAAGGCCGATCAGCCAGTACCTCATGTCGAGATTGCGAAAGATCACCATGATGGTGGCCGGGATGAAGACGCCGAGCAAAAGGGCTCTTGCCGCATGCAGCACAAAGAGCATCGCGCCGTCATGGACCATGGGAATAACGAGCGAAATGCAGGCATAGACCAGGGTCGTCGGGATCATGACCCGTCGCACGCCGAATACGGTGACGAGCCAGGCGACGGCCGATGAAATGAGGATCTGCGGTGCGTTGGCGACGGTGCTGAGCCATGAGGCTTCGTCGAAGCCAAGCGAGTAGGCACCGCGAAGATCGGGCAGGCCCACGGCAAAGACACGCGTGTCGAAGCCGACGACGAAAGAGGCGAGCAACAGGGCCGTGACGATGAGAAGCGGATGGCTGGTCGTCGTGCCGCTGGTCAGTGGACCAAAGGCGCGCGGAGCCGCACTCATTGTTCCAGGTCCGGCTTGGTATCGACGGTCACGACGGCCGACATTCCGGGCTTCAGCTTATCAACCAGCGGCTGGCCGGGATCGAAGACGATCTTGACGGGGACGCGCTGGACGACCTTGGTGTAGTTTCCGGTCGCATTGTCGGGCGGCAGCAGTGCAAAGATCGAGCCGCTTGCCGGAGACAGGCCGATGACCTTGCCATGCAGCAACTGACCGGGGAACGTGTCGATGGTAACGTCTGCAGATCGGCCCGGCGTGATCCGTGAGAGCTGCGTCTCCTTGAAATTCGCGGTGATATAGACGCTTGGAAGCGGAACTTCAGACACGAGGCTGGTGCCGGCTGCGACGAAATCGCCTTCATGGACGAGTTTGCGGCCGATGACACCATCGAACGGCGCGTAGATGCGGGCATAGCCCTGGTGGATCAGGGCCGTGTCGAGCGAAGCCTGGGCGGCATCTACCTGAGCCTGCAGCAGCGGAGATTGCCCGTTCAGAACATTCAACTGTGCCTTTTGCTGCGCGATCGAGGCCGCCGTCGATCTGACCGAAGCCTGGGCCTGCAGATAGGCTGCTTGCGCCTGCTGCAGCAGCTGTTGCGAGGTCGCGCCGCCGAGGCTGGTCTGACGGTGGAACTCCTGTTCTGTCTGGGTCTGCTGGGCAAGAGCTGATGCGTTCTGCGCTTCAGCGACCTGCACGACGGCCTTCTGCAGTTCGATCTGGTTTGCGAGATTGGCAAGCGATGCATTGGCAGCTGCAAGATTGGCCTTCGAGACCGCGACCGCAGCATCAAATTCCCGCGGGTCGATTTCGGCGAGCAGCTGGCCCTTCGTCACCTTCTGATAGTCCGTGACCGGGGTGCTCTGGACGATGCCGCTGATCTGGGCGCTCAGCGTCGAGACGTCGGCGCTGACCACGGCATCGTCGGTCGATTGATGCGATGCACCTGCCACCCAGCGGTTCCAGTCGATGGTCACGATAGCCACTCCCCCACCCACGAGCGCGATGGCGAGGAGGGGGATGGCAAGCCGTCTTAAGGTTCCTCCGGCTGCCGGGGAGGGGGCAGCAGGAGGAACGGGAGCTTCCGGTGGCGGCGGCGAGCGGGCGGGCTCGGACGGACTAAGACTGGTGATGGTGATCTGCTTGGCCATGGCAGCCTTCACTTTTTGCTACGGTCAGTGGAAGTCCTTGCCCGAACGCGAACCGGGGCCGGGATGAAGGAGACGTGACCCGTGCCATGGACCTGTAGCCAGTAGCCAAGGGCCATGAAAACGCCGCCGCCGATAAGGTTGCCGAGCGTGACCCAGACGAGATTGTGAATGGCGGCAGCAAGTGTGATGTTTGCGGGATGGTCGCCCATGAGCGCCATTGAGAAAGTGAACATGTTGGCGACGCTGTGTTCGTAGCCGGCGGCCACGAAAATCGTGATCGGCCAGAAGATCAGCATGATCTTGGCAGCAGCGTTTTCCGTACGTCCCGCCATCCAGATGGCAAGGCAAACAAGCCAGTTGCAGAGAATGCCGCGTGCGAGAAGCTCTAGCGATCCGGCTGACATCTTGGCCGAGACAGTCGAAAAGAACGCCTGGCTCCCGTCGCCCAGAAGCACGCCGCCGCCAGCGAGATGAAAGAGACCCGCAAGCACCACGGCGCCGATCAGGTTGCCGATCCAGGCACCTATCCAAACCAGCAGCAAATCCGAGATGCGGCTGCGCCGCGTCAGCACCGCGAGCGGCATGTACATGGCCGTTCCGGTAAAGAGCTCGCTGCCGGCAAAGACGACAATAGTCAGGGCGGAGGAAAAGACGATGCCCATCACGAGATGCGCCCAGGCGGGATCGGCATGCGCGCCGGCGGTGAACATGATGATATCGCCGAAACCGATATAGGCGCCGGCCATGGCCGCCCCGATCAGAAAGGCAGGAAAGTGGTTGCGGACTTCTTCGGCTTTCTCTTCGCCCGACTGGGCAAAGTGATCAATCGAATCCTGATACATGACGGCACCTCGCGTCTTGATGATCGAACCGGCTTCGTTCCCGGATGGTCGAAAGGTTAGTCGCGCATGCGGCGTTGCTGAATCATACCTACGTCTAGGCTGCTTCCGGCCAAGCCCGGACTTGCGTTTTCGTTCTTACATGCTGCTTCAATCGCGATGGCAATCGCGCAATGCAAAAAAAGAGGCCGCCTCCGGTTTGCGGAAGGCGGCCATTTGCGGATCCTCGGGCAATCCGTGGCTTCAGGCGGAGGGGAGGGACACCGGGAAGCCGTAACCGAGATTTCATCGCCTGTGGGGGGAGGAGGCTTCAGGCGATGAGAGGAAGATACGCCGATACCGGACGCCGCGGAACTAAACTTACGTATTGGCCCGCCTAGACCAGCGGGCAATTTTCCCCGGTCCGGCGACGCACTTAGTTTTGCGCTCGATCGGCGCGCTGTCGTCGACGGCATCGGCGGTAGCAGCTCCCATTCAAACTGCGCCGCAGATGACGAAGCTCAAACCTCGGACAGGACCTATCATGAAAATCACGCTTCTTTCCCTCCTGGCAGCCGGAATGCTGGCCGCCCCTGTCGTTGCAAACGCCGCCCAGGCCGATGTCGGCAAGCTGGATTGCGACGTTTCCAAGGGCATCGGTGTCATCGTCGGCTCCAAGCAGGATCTCGACTGCACTTTTACGCCGACCGCTTCCGATGACTCCAGCCAGCATTATGTGGGCACGATCACCGATTTCGGTCTCGATGTAGGCACCGTCGAAAAGGGCCGGATGGTCTGGCTCGTCTTCAATGCGACGCGCGAACCCGTGGCCGGCCTGCAGGGCAATTATGCCGGTGTCACGGCCGATGCCAGTGTGGGTGTCGGCGGCGGCGCCAACGTGCTGGTCGGTGGAACGAGCAAGACTGTATCGCTGCAGCCCGTTTCGCTTCAAGGCGATGTCGGGGTCAATCTGGCGGTCGGCGTCACGGCCCTGAAACTGCAGCTCGCGGCTGAATAGGCTGCCGGGCCGGCCTGGTGGAGTAATCCCGCCAAGCCGGCCCCAAGCTTTCCCGGGTAAGAAGTACAAAGCAAAAAATAGCACTTATCCACGATTGCACAGCTGATCAATTGTCGACACATCATGTCGGCGGTTGTTTATGACAATTCCATGACAGACTATGTGCCCGCTGATTTGTACGGGACATGGAATATGAAAGAGAAGAAGCGGGTCTACGAGGCTCTCGTGGACGGCGCCATGGAAGGCCTAGTGGGTGATGCGCTCTATGATTTTGTCCGCAGGCGCTGCCCGAAGGCCTCCAGCAAGAAGATCGTTCGCGCCTCATTGCTGGCGCTGACCGATCCCCATCTGAAGGATCGCAATATCCTCGACGTCATCTATGCGCTGGCGATCAAGCACCGGCTGGATGACACCACTATCGAAGATGAGCAGGACGAGGAAGCCGAGGAGCAAGACCGGCGCCCCACGGCTGGCAAGGACCAGCCGCTGCTTTCCTGATATCGCGAAGACGAGAAATCCCCGCAGACCGCGGGGCACTGTCGTTGTCAGGCGGCGCTATCGGAGAGTTCTTCGAGGATCGGACAGTCGGGACGGTCATTGCCATGGCAGGCATGAACGAGATGTTCAAGCGTGCGTCGCAATTCTGTCAGCTCGCGGATCTTCCGGTCGATTTCCGAAAGCTTCGCCTCGGCAATTCCCTTGACGTCAGAGCTCGCGCGGCCCTTATCCTCATAGAGCGCCAGGAGCTGACGGCATTCTTCTACCGAGAAGCCGAGGCCGCGCGAACGCTGCAGGAAGCGCAGCTTGTGTACGTCCGAGACATCGTAGTCGCGGTAGCCGTTTCCGCCCCGGTCGGGGCGGATCAGGCCGATATCCTCGTAATAGCGGATGGTCTTGGAAGGCAGACCGGAGCGTTCCGAGGCTTCGCCAATATTCATCGATTGTCTCCTTACAGTTTTTCCACCCTCAGCCTCAGTGCATTGCCGATGACGGATACCGAGGACAGGCTCATGGCGGCCGCTGCGATCATCGGCGAGAGCAGCAGACCGAAAATCGGATAGAGCACGCCAGCCGCCACAGGAATGCCAAGCGCATTATAGCCGAAGGCAAAGCCGAGGTTCTGGCGGATGTTGCGCATTGTCGCCTCAGCCAGCCGCCTTGCGCGGACGATCCCGTTGAGATCCCCCTTCACCAAGGTAATGCCTGCGCTTTCCATCGCAACATCGGCACCGGTGCCCATGGCGATCCCCACATCGGCGGCTGCCAGCGCCGGCGCGTCATTGACCCCGTCTCCGGCCATGGCAATGACGGCGCCCCTTGCTCTCAGTTCGTCGACCAGCGCTTTCTTGTCCTCGGGCAGAACGTCGGCGCGAACCTCGTCGATCCCAAGGCTTTTCGCCACTGCAAGGGCAGTACGCCTGTTGTCGCCGGTCGCCATGATGATCTTCAGGCCACTGTCATGCAGCGCCTTGATTGCGGCTGCGGTCGTCGGTTTGATGCGGTCGGCGACTGCGACGAGGCCGGCCAAAGCACCGTCGAGGGTGACGAACATGACAGTCTTGCCTTCGCCGCGCAGCGCTTCGGTCTCGTTCGAAAGCGCTGCCGGATCGATGCCGAGATCAGCGAGCATGGCGGCATTGCCAAGCGCGACTGACCTGCCACCCACCGTACCGTGCACGCCCTTTCCGGTCTTGGCCTCGAAGCCTGTGACATCGTTGAAAGTGAGACCGCGTTCCTCCGCGCCTGAGACAATTGCCTCGGCGAGCGGATGTTCGGAGCCACGCTCAAGGCTTGCTGCGAGCGCCAACAGATGATCTTGCTCGACACCTTCGGATACAACGACATCGGTCAGCTTAGGCTTGCCCTCGGTCAACGTGCCCGTCTTGTCGACGATCAACGTATCGACCTTGGAAAACCTCTCCAGCGCTTCGGCATCCTTGATCAGGACGCCTTCCTGCGCACCGCGTCCAGTGGCGATCATGATCGACATCGGTGTTGCGAGGCCAAGTGCGCAGGGGCAGGCGATGATCAGGACGGCAACGGCGGCGAGCAGCGCATTGGCCAGCCGCGGCTCCGGCCCGACAAAGGACCAGACGAGGAAGGCTGCGATCGCGGCGGCCACGACGGTCGGCACGAAGATCGCCGAAACGCGGTCAACGGCGCCCTGGATCGGCGCGCGCGAACGCTGCGCCTTCGCCACCATGTCGACGATGCGCGACAATGTCGTGTCGGCACCGACCTTTTCGGCCGTCATGATCAATGCGCCGTTCTTGTTCATCGTGCCGCCGGTCAGTGCGTCGCCCTTGGTCTTTTCGACCGGTAGCGGTTCGCCCGTGATCATCGATTCATCGACGGTTGATTGCCCCTCGGTGACGGAGCCATCGACCGGAACGCGTTCGCCGGGACGTACGCGCAGCCGGTCGCCGGTCCTGATTTCATCGACAGGCACGTCGCTCTCGCTGCCATCGGCATCGATGCGGCGCGCGGTTTTCGGCGCAAGATCGAGCAGGGCGCGGATCGCTGAGCCGGTGCGTTCTCGCGCCTTCAACTCCAGCACCTGGCCGACGAAGACGAGGGCCACGATGACCGCGGCCGCCTCGAAATAAACCGGGATGGAGCCGCCGTGACCGCTAAAACTGTGCGGGAAGAGCCCCGGCACCAATGTCGCCACGACGCTGTAGAGGTAGGCCGTGCCAACACCGAGGCCGATCAGCGTCCACATATTGGGGCTGCGGTTGACGATCGACGCCCATGCCCTGCGGAAGAATGGAAGGGCTGCCCAGAGGACAACGGGTGTTGCCAGCATCAGTTCGATATAGCTCGCGAGCGGCTCGCCAAGCGCTTCACGCGGCCACGAGAGGCCAAGCATCGGTCCCATGGCAAGGATCAGGAGAGGAACTGAAAGGACAGCACTGACCCATAGACGCCTGATAAAATCCAGGAGTTCCGGATTCGGACCTTCGTCTTCAGGCGGAATGCCCATCGGCTCCAGTGCCATGCCACATTTCGGGCAGTCGCCAGGACGGTCACTGACGACCTCGGGGTGCATCGGGCAGGTATAGAGCGTACCCTTCGGCATGGCGGCTGCCGCAGGCTTTTTGCCATGGCGATAGGTTTCGGGATCGGCCTCGAACTTCGCCTTGCAGCCGGCCGAGCAGAAATAGAACTTCTCGCCCTCGTGCTTCAGGAAGTGTTTCGCGGTCGAACGGTCTACTGTCATGCCGCAGACCGGGTCCCTGGCGGTCAGATAATCCTGCGGTGCCGCCTCGAACTTCTTGCGGCAGCCATCACTGCAGAAGTGATAGGTGTGACCCTGATAATCGAGCGACGGTTTCCCGGCTTTCGGATCGACCGTCATGCCGCAGACGGCATCGCGCACCACCACGTCTTCAGCCTTTTCATCGTGGCCGCAACTGCATTGCGCACCGTCGGCGTGATGGTCGTGACCATGCCCATGATGATCGTGGTCGTGATGATGATCGTGCTTGCTGTCCATAAAGCTGTACCTTTCGTGCCTGTGTGGCATCCGGACAGCCTTATGAACCTTCCAGCAACTGGAAGGTCAATCTCTTTTTTTCGCCCGCTCAGATTTTTCAAGATTGCCGTCAGGCGGGAACGATCAATGCTGCCGGCTGGTCCCCGAGAAGCACGGCAAGCGAAATCGTCGTCCCTGGCTCCAGCATCTTGCCGGTCAGGAGATCAGCCTTGAGGCCGTGGAGGGGCGAGGGCACAAGAACGGCCGTATCCTCCCAGAATTCGGGTCCGGCAAAGAGAACGCCAGGATCAAGCCAGCCGAACATCAGCCGCGGGACGACTGTAATGGCGAAGTTCTCGTGATGCAGACGGGCAAAGGCGACGACATGATCGCTCCTGATACCGTTGACGGTAAGCGGCAGGTAATCGCCTTCCGCGAAAAGCCGGGCGCGTTCCATCCGAAGCCCCAGGCCGATCTGGATGATGCGCTGTTTCAATGCCGCGGCCTGCAGCCGCGCGAGCGCACCACCCTCGGCAAGCCAGCCGCCCAATCTGTCGAAATCCGGCAGGCGCCTGTTATCGGGATCGACGAAACTGAAGTCGAAGCCTTCCGCCCCCTGATAGATATCCGGGATACCCGGCGCCGTCAGCTTGATCAGCGTCTGCGACAGGCTGTTCATATAGCCCGCTTCGATGAAGGGTTGCAGAACGCGAGCGAAATCCTCGGTGAAGACATCGTTGTCAGGTGAGAGGAGCCCGGCTGCATAGGTATGGACCGCCTCCTCATACTCTTTGTTCGGCGCAGTCCAATCGGTGCGCAGCTTGGCTTCGCGAATGGCCTTTTCCGCATAGACGGTGAAGCGTTCGCGCAGCGCATCGGCATGATGGCGGTCGAAATCCTCGGGCCAGGCACCGGCAAGTGCCTGATAGAGCATCCATTCCAGATTGGGTTCGGGCGCTTCGCCATCCGGCAGCGCAATGCGATGGCTTTCGTTCAGCCTGCGCCAATGTTCGACCGCGTTGGCAAAGACGCCGGCGCCTTCGCTCACAGCATAAAGCCGCGCCCGAGCATCCTCGCCGCGCTTTGTGTCATGCGTCGATGTCGCCGAAAGCCCTGCGGGCTGGGAGCGAGCGCGCTCATGCATGAGTTGGTGAAACGCTTCGACACCGCCAGGCATATGATCCGGCTCGCCGCCAACCTCGTTTACCGCCAGCAGCCGGTTGTAGCGATAGAAAAGCGTATCCTCCATTGCCTTTGCCGTGACGGGGCCGGAGAGCTGCTGGAACCGGAGGCGGAATTCGCGGGCCGCCTCGTTGTCGACGGCGCCTCTAAGGATGGCTACGATGCTTTGCAGCGGCTGCGCATAGTCCAGATGCCCGGCGGCCGCCATCTCGGCTTTTTTCAGGAGATCCGCATCCCTCGCATCGAGTGGTCCACTAACCCCGTAGGTGCGGTAGACGGAAAAGGCGACCAGAAGCGCGCGGATCGCCCCGGTTAATTCATCCCCAGACAGTTCGGGGAAGAGGCCGGCTGCAATTCGCGCAAGTCGGGCCGTCTCGCCGGCGAAATTCTGCTCGACCATCAGCCGCTTGGCTGTTTGCCGCCCGATCTCAAAATCGCCATGGCCATCCGCCAGGCGGCGATAGGCTTCGTCCAGCCTCTGTAAACCATTGCCGTCGACGAAAAGCCCGCTCAAGGCGGCGATGAACTCGTAGCCGGTCGTTCCCTGCACTGGCCAGTCTGCGGGCAATTCCTCACCCGGGCCCAGGATCTTTTCGACGACGATATAGGTGTCCACGCCGACTGCTTCCCGCAGGCGGTCGAGATAGGCTCTCGGTTCCGCCAGCCCGTCGATATGGTCGATGCGCAGGCCCTGCACCTGGCCCTGACGCACGAGATCGAGAACCAGCCGGTGGCTCTCTTCGAAGACATTCATGTCCTCCACCCGCAGGCCGACCAGTCCGGTCACCTCAAAAAAACGCCGATAACTCAGATGCTCCGAAGCCTCCTGCCAGCGCTGAAGGCGCCAGTGCTGTATTCCGTGCAGCCGCGTCATGAAGGCATGGTCTTTAGAAAGCTCTCCGAGCTTTCCGCTCTGGTTGGTGAGATTGCCGGCTTCGAAGATCATATCGCGCAGGCTGCGATGAAGGTCATTGCCATCGACCGAGACCGTCAGTTCCGCCATCCGGGCGAGATCGGGATCATCCAGTTCTGCAGCGAGCAGCGGATAACTTTCCATGCTGAGGGGAAAGCAGGTGCCATAATAGCTGATCGCCAGATTGCCATAGGTCTCGTCGACGGTGATCGCCAGTTCGCCCGCAGCGACGCTCTCATCGAAGCCATTGCCGAGTTGGGGCAAGGTCAGCCGCTCGCCCCAGTCTATGTCGAAATAGCCAGCAAACGGGCTATGCTTGCCGAATTCCAGGACGCTCCGCCACCAGGCATTCTCGAGGGAGGCGGCCATATGGTTCGGCACGATGTCGAGGATCAGTCCCATGCCTGCCTCTGACAGCGTCTCCGTCAGGCGATCGAAGCCCGCCCTTCCTCCAAGGTCCGGATCGATTTCGTTGGTGTCGGTCACGTCGTAACCATGCGTCGATCCGCTGGTGGCCGTGAAGACCGGTGAGGCATAGAGGTGGCTGATGCCGAGCGACTTCAGATACGGGACAAGCCCGCAGGCGCGATCGAAGGTCATGCCGTTGCGGAACTGGACCCGGTAGGTCGCGGAGGGAAGCGTCATGGGGTCGTTTTTGCCGTTTGGAGGGGACATCTTCCAACGGTTGCGAAGCGTTTTTGTTCCGCTTAGTCCACAAAGACACCGACGCTGGCCGCCCGGCCCATCGAATCGATCACCGTCAGCTTGGAATAACCACCGCCGTCAGGCATCCAGCTCTGCGTGCGCCGGCGCGAAAGATCGGGCAGCGGCTTGCCGTTGGCAAGCCAGCGGAAAGGCGCCCGGCCGCCCTGCAGTTTTAGCATCAGCGGCGTAAGATCGCCCGCCTTCGCCCCAAGATCGACATGAGCACCTTCCGGCGGATAGACGATCTGCGGTGAGGGCTCGCGGCCGGACGTGACCAGCAGCCCGTTGGCATTGACGGCAAAACGCCGCTGGCTGATCGGCAGATCGGTCTGGGCAATGCGCAAGGCGCCTACCGGCGGGCGCGGCAGCGGTGTCGTGGCGATACCGGATTTAGCCAAAGCTTCGAAGAGGATGGGTGCGGCCGTACCATAACCCGTCAAACCGGGTACGGCGCTGTTATCAGGCCGTCCGACCCAGACGCCAAGCACGTAGCGTCCGTCGTAACCGATCGACCAGGCATCGCGATAGCCGTAGCTCGTGCCCGTCTTGTAGGCGATGCCGCGCTGGGGTGCGCCGGCCGGCGGTATGACCCCCGAAAGTATGTCGGCGACATTCCAGACAGCAACCGGCTCCAGCAGCGGCTCGCCGTCGATCTTGCCAGGCGCGTTCGTCACGCCGTCTCCGATCCTGACCGGCTGGCCGCGATTGGCAAGGGCCGTATAGAGCTGCACGAGATCCTTCAGTGTGATGCCAAGGCCGCCAAGGCCGATCGCCAGACCGGGCGTCTCGTTCGGCGGCAAGACCGGACGAACGTCGGCGCGTCGGAAACGCACCATGAGGCGAGACGGACCGACCGCATCGAGCAGCTTGACGGCCGGCACGTTGAGGGAGAGCTGCAGGGCCTCGCGCACGGTGACATCGCCCTGGTAGCTCATGTCGAAATTGCGCGGCCGGTAGCCGAAGAAATCGGCCGGCCGATCCTCGATGATGGTTTCCTGGCTCACCAGCCCCTGCTCGAACGCAAGGCCATAGATAAAGGGTTTGAGCGTCGAGCCGGGTGACCTGTTGACGCGCGTCATGTCGATCCAGCCGGAGCGGCTTGCATCGAAATAATCGGCCGACCCCACCTCTCCGACGATCTCACCGGTTTCGGCATCCGCCATCACCATGGCGAGCGACAGCTTCGGCCCAAGCTTCAGCGTTGCGGCACGGGCGACGGATTCAAGGCCGGTCTGGACCTGCTTCCTCAGCGTCGTCTGGTGCTGGATCGCTTTCGGATCCCTGCGCAGCGCCGCTTCCGCGACATGGGCAGCAAGCGTCGGAAGCTGCAGCCTGCGGGCAGGAATGGCAACACCCTCGGCGCGCTCGGCCTCGCCATCGCCGACCACTTCGGCCACGGCGACACGGTCGAGCACCCGCTTGCGCGCCGCTTCAGCCGCCTTCAGGTTTCTATCCGGCCGGCGCTTCTCCGGCAATTGCGGCAATGCGACCAGCAGCGCCGCTTCTGCGACGGTCAGCCGCTTCGGCTCCTTGCCGAAATAGGCAAGGCTTGCAGCGCGCACGCCTTCCAGATTGCCGCCATAGGGCGCATGGGTCAGATAGAGATCGAGGATCTGTTCTTTCGAAAGCCGCCGCTCGATCTGCACTGCGCGCGCGATTTGCAGGAGCTTTGCCGAAAACGACCGGCTCTCGCGGGGCTCGATCAGCCTTGCCACCTGCATGGAGAGCGTAGAGGCGCCGGAAACGATACGGCCATTGCTGACGAATTGCAGTGCCGCACGCCCGAGTGCCCAGACATCGATGCCGGCATGCTCGTAGAAGCGCTGATCCTCATAAGCGACCAGCATGCGGACAAATTGTGGATCGACGTCGGAAACGTCCGTCTTCAGCCGCCAGCGCCCCTCGGCTGTTGCGAAGGCACGCAGCAATTGCCCGTCGGCATCCAGCACTTCGGGCGAGACCGCCTCTGCCTCATTGAGTGGCGGCGGATAGGCGCGGTCGGCGGCTTCGAGCGCAAAGAGGCCTGCACCGGCAATGATGATGCCGGCCGCAGTCCCGATTGCAAACTTTTGCCACCGCCTCATTGTTGAGCCGCAACGACCTCCATCTTGCCGGTCGCCGTGCGCGCAGACATATCGGGACGGTACATGTTCTCGACAGTCGCCGCCGGATGATCGTAGACGCCGGGTGTCACGGCGCGCACGACGTAGGCGACGTTGAAATCACGTGCTGAATTTTCGTCGCGGTTGAAGGCGGCGACGAAACGGTCGTAGCGGAATTCCGTATGGGCGGCCGAGATCTCGCCGACCCAGTCGAAATTCGTCATCTGGGCGCTGTCGACGAGGCTTGGATTGTCGATCTCGAAGCCGGCCGGCAGGAGATCGGTGATGACGATGCGCGAGGCCCAGTCGTTCTGCTCGGTCACATGCAGGACGACGACATAACGTTCGTTCTGCTGCGCTTCGCTGACATTGGCCTCCTCGCCATCCAGCGTGTAATAGGTCCGCTCGATGGTAAAGCCGGTGCCGCCCGCAGGCAGCGGCTTGACGGGGGTGGCAACGGTCGTGATGACGGCCGAGACCGTGTCGTTCGTCGCGCTCGTCAAGGTCAGCGGATGGTCGATCAGCGCATCGCCGGTCATCTTCGCCATATAGGCGCCGGTCCGCTCGGCCCCGTTGACGTTGACCTTCAAATCGTCGTCGCCGTTCTGGAGGGCACGCGCTGCCAGAAGCATCCAGGCCTGTTCCTGCGTGCTCGTATATTTGCTGCGATCCCATTCCCGCGCGACCGCCTTGGCCAGTTCCGGAATGACGGGCGGAACGGGCCGGCTTTCGGCGGCGAGCGCCAGTATCGCCGCGCCATCGCGCAGCACCGAGCCATAATCGGTGCGCGAGAAATTCACGCGGGTCACCATCGACTGTTTCGACATCTGCAGCGCATCGACGAAGATATTCTTCGAGCGCGTTGCATCGCCGTAGAGCGCCAGCGCCGCAGCGATATGGGCCTTGGCAAGCGGCGTCGGGAAGTCGTTGATCATTGTGTCGGCATAGTAGCGAAGGTCGCTGACGGCGGCCTTCTTGTTGCGCGCGAGCACATAGAGAGCATAGGCGATCTCATCGCCCTTGCCTTTCACGTCGGTCGTGTAGGAGAGCGAGTTCTGCAGGTTTTCGAGCGCCTGCACCAGGGCGCGATCCGGAACGTCATATTTCTGTTCGCGGGCCCGCGTCAGGAAGTCCGTGACATAGGAATCGAGCCAGAGATCGCCGGAATCCGGCCCCCACAGGCCGAAACTTCCAGCATAGGCCTGATAGGAAAGCACGCGGTAGATCGCATCCTGCACCCGCTTGTGGATGTCGTCATCGGTTTGCTCCATGCCCGCCTGCTTGGCGACCTCGGCCAGATAGAGCAGCGGCAGTGCGCGGCTCGTCGTCTGCTCGGCGCAGCCGAAGGGATAGCGGTCGAGCGTCATCAGCAGTGCCGGGATGTCGAAGGCGGCCGAGCGCGTGACGTTGACTGCGATAGAAGCGCCCGGAAGTACGCTGTCAGCCAGCAGGTTCTTGTCGATCGTCAGGCTCTTGCCGGGTGCAAGCGCAATGACGCGTCGTTCAGTCACCGGCAGCGAGGATGGCCGCACCGGCACATCCACCACCTGGTCGAGCGACAGGCCCTGATCATTGGACAGGTTGATCGCAACGTGGCCGTCGCCTGGCTCGCCGCCGACCAGTGTCAGCGTCAGGTCGGACTTGGCGCCGGCGCCAAGCTTCAGGGTCTGCTCGGCAGGTCCGTCGATACTAAGCGCCTTGTTGCCGGTCAGCGTGAGCTTGTAATCACCTGCCGGTGCATCGGTATTGGCAATGTCGAGACGCAGATTGGCCTTGTCCCCTGGTGCCAGGAATTTCGGCAGGCTTGCCGTGACGACAACGGGATCACGGATGATGACGTCCCTGGCGCTATGGCCGACACCGGTCTTCGTCCAGGCGACTGCCATGACACGCGCCGTGCCGTTGAACTGGGGAATATCGAAGCTGACCTTCGCCTTGCCTTCGGCATCGAGCCTGACCGGACCTGAGAAGAAGGCGACGAGCTTCTGCGTGGGCGGGCTTGCCTGCAGCGCGATGGCACCGCCATCACCGCCGGTACGCAGCTTGCCGGTCGCGCCCAGCGATCCGTCGATCAGCCGGCCGTAGAGGTCGCGGATCTCGAGGCCGAGCTGGCGCTGGCCAAAATACCAGTCCTCAGGGTTCGGCGGTTCATAACGCGTCAGATTGAGGATGCCGACATCGACGGCGGCAACCGTGACATAGGCCTCCTCGTTCGCGCCGGCACCTGTCACCTGCAGGCCGATATCGAGCGGTCCGCGCGGCAGCATCTTTTCCGGCGTGTCGATCTTGACCTGCAGCGCGCGGTCGGCCGGATCGACCTTCAGCCATTTGATGCCGATCGAGCGCGCCGGCATATGCGTGTCGAGGGAATCGCCCGGGCGAAAGAGGGTGGCGGTCACATAGGCGCCGGCCCCCCAGTCTGCGGTAACGGGAATATCGACCTCGCCACCGGTTTCGCTCATCGTGGCGTTTTCAACGGCAATAAGCTTTTCCGTGCCGGCCGTGATCATAAGCTCGCCGCCATAACGCGACGTGACTTTCAGCTTGGCCGTCTCGCCGACCTTATAACTGTCCTTGTCGAGAGCGATCTCGAGGCCATCGGGCGTTTCCGTCGATGTCGAGGCGACGAACCAGCCGGCATCGAACTCGACGCTGGAGGTCGGGCCGTCAGCGTTCGGGCTTTCCACCTCGAGCCGGTAGCGACCCCAGTTGACAGGTGCCTGGATCTTGCCGCCATTGGCAGCCGTTGCATCCACCGAGCCCGAGGCGACCTCTTCGGGCGTATAGGTGGGTTCATATTTCCAGGCTGTGCCTTCGCGGTACCACTGGTAATCGCGCCTAAGCTTGTAGAATTTCCAGCGCAGCCCTTTCATTTCCTGCTTCTGGCCCTGCGTATCAAGGCCGATCACAGTGAAATTCGCCAGCGCATTCTCCGGCAGGTCGCCATCGAATTCCGGCTTGATGCCGATCGCTGCCTGATCCGTCTTGACCGGAATCTCGAGCGAACGCTCGATGGCCCGCCCACCCGGCTCCTGCATGCGCAGGTAGACGGTGGCATTGAGGAGCTGCGTCGTGGCCGGCAGTTCGCCAATCGTCAGATCCGTCGAGGCCTCGCCATTCTCGTCGAGCTCCGGCAGGCCGTCGATCGTCTGGCGCGAATCCTCGCTCGCTTCCTCGTCGGCCAAGCCGAACTGGTAGCCGGGATAGGCAGCGTTCTCGCGCGTCGGCTTGACGACGACGTCACCTTCGATGGTCAGGCCGGCGGCCGGTGCGCCGTAAAGATATTTACCCGACATCGTGATCGTGGCTGCCGTATCCGTTCCGATCTCCTTGGAATCGGTCTTGATCTCCAGGTCAGTGCGATCGGGCACGAAATCGTCAACCAGAAAGGTCTTGGTGGCGATCGGCGAGCCCTTCGGATCGGTATAGACATTCATCGTCCAGGTACCGCGCATGGCGTTTTCCTGCGTTTGCAGGTCGACCACATAGCCGCCGAGATTGCTCGTCTGGCTGACGATGCGCCGGTCTTCCACGCCATCCGGCCGCGAGAAGATGAAGGTGAGCGGCAGGTTCTCGATCGCATTGCCGTCCGTATCGCGGGCAAGGGCGGCCGCATGCACTGTCTCGCCGGCGCGGTAGATGCCGCGCTCGGTAAAGGGCAATACGTCGATTGCACCCGGCGACGCGCGGCCGGTGACGCCACGATCGGAAAGATCGAAACCCGCGCGTGTCATGTCGAGGAAGACATAATCGGACGTGCCGTTCTTGGCGCTGATGACGGCAGGCGTGAGTGCGGCAGTGCCGCGGATCAGACCTGCCGTGAAGGTGGCGCGGCCGTTCTGATCGGTCGTAGCGGTGCCGAGCACTTCATTGTTCTTGGCGAGCAGCTGCAATTCGACGCCGGCCATCGGCTTGGCGGAGGCGAGCGAGCGGGTAAAGACGTTCAGCCCGTCGGTGCCGGCATAGGTGGTAATGCCGATATCGGAAACGAGGAACCATTGCGTTGCCTGCGAATCCCAGTCCTGAACCGGACCGGTCGGCGGGGTCGCGACCATCACATAGATGCCAGGCTTGCGCTCCGGCAGCGCCTCATCGACCGGGAAGGAGGTAACGACGTCCTTGTTGAGTTCGTTGGCGATCTCGATCGATCCCTGCCAGACGAGCTCGCCGCTCTGGTCGGCAATATTCTGGGCGCTGTAACCGTCCAGCTGCGTCAGGAATTGCGAGGCGGTCAGGAGCGGTGCGATGCCGCGATCACCGATGCGGTAGAGCTTCAGATTGGCAGAGGCCATATTGACGGAGACGATCGGGATGCCGCGGCGCGCCGTCGACGGCAGCACGAAGCTGTCACCGGTAAAGCGCACCATTTGGCTGCGATCCTTGATATAGACGTCGATTGTCACAGGCGCTTCAAGAACCTCGTCGACGGAGGAGGGCAGGCCGGTGCGGAAGCCGATCTTGTAGGTCTCGCCATGGGTCAGGCCCTCGACGCAGATCTGCTTGTCCTTGGCCTCCAGCGCCTTGGGCGCTTCGCCGTTCAGCGTCACGAAAGGCGTATAGTCGACAGTCTTGACCAGCGCTTCGGAGAAGGTGACGCAGGCGCGCGGCGTGGCGCTGTCGGCATCGACAGTATGTTCGGTGATGCGGAAGCCCTGTGTCTGCTTGAGCTGCAGGTAGTCCGCCTGCACGTCCTTGGCGCTGGCGAGCGCAAGGCTCGCCTTGTAGCTATTCAACGCATCGCGGTAATTGGCGTTCTTTTCCAGCGCCTTGGCAAGCACGGCCAATGCATCCGCACGCTTGCCGGTGGTGCGCGTCAGCTGATAGCCGTTCAGCGCATCTATCACCGCCTGACCGAAGATGCCGCTGTCGGCGGCGCCGAGCGACGTGGCCGCGCGCGCCGTCTCGATCCAGAGATCACCGTCGTCGGGGGTGATCGACAGGGCACCGTGGAAGGCCTTCAGCGCATCGGAAAGATTGCCGCCGGTGAGGTCCAGGCGGGCGCCTGCCGTCAGGCTGTCGACGCCCTGGCCCTGTTGATCGTCGGCGAGCGCAAGATCGTTGCGAAAATTGCGCGCTTGCTGGACAAGGTCATCGGAAAGGAAGGGCAGGCGAGGGGCCGCACCAATGTCCGGTTCCTGCGGCGCGGCCGCAGCGACCGTCTCCACGATCCGGCCGGCAATCGCGCCGGGGGCCGCGTTCATCGTCTTGAAGTCGGATTTCAGGAAGCACCACTTCACCTTCGGATTATAGGTGAAGGCCTTGCAGCTCTTGTCGCCGACACAGGCGGCCTTGCACTGATCGAGCGACAGGTTCTGTTCCGTGCGCAGGTCAAAGCCGAAATAATCCGCGTCCCTGACGGTAACGATGTCGCGCTTGGCGTCGGCTGCAGAAGCCGACAGGCCCGCAAAAATCATAGATACAACGATGACGGAAAAAGCGAAGAACGAGCGCACAGACATTGGTTCCCCCCGGATGCTGGCTCTGAGCCGGGCGGCACTGTCCCCACTCCTCAGGGAATTGTCAACTCACCTTCCGGCCTGTTCAGGTTTCGCACATTGGCTTTCGTGCAATCGTCACATCGGCGTGAGTGAACAGCTTGTGATTTGCGGCTTTTTCGTCGATCGGCAAGGATTTCTCCGGTTTGTTCCCGGAGGTAGCCCCCATGTCCATTTCCACATCAGGCAAGGTTCTTGCCGCGCTTTTCGCAACGGCAGCCCTTGCGCTCGGCCTCGGTTCCGTCGCCACCCAGGCGGCGGAAGATGCCGTCGTCATTCCAGCGCCTGCCGTCGACGAGGCGGGCAAGTCCGGCACTGAAACGGCCGTCTTCGCCGGCGGCTGCTTCTGGGGCGTCCAGGGCGTTTTCCAGCACGTGAAGGGCGTCAAAAGCGCCGTGTCCGGTTATGCCGGCGGCGAAGCCGCAACCGCCCAGTACGAAACGGTCAGCACCGGTACGACGGGCCACGCCGAATCCGTCAAAGTAACCTTCGATCCGAAGGAGGTGAGCTACGGCAAGCTCCTGCAGGTCTTCTTCTCGGTCGCGCACAACCCGACGCAGCTCAATTTCCAGGGACCCGACCAGGGCACCCAATACCGCTCGGCGCTGTTCATCTCCGACCCGCAACAGCGCAAGGTCGCCGAAGCCTATATCGCCCAGCTCGAAAAGGCGCATGTCTTCAAACAGCCGATCGTCACCAGGATCACCGACTATACTGGCTTCTATCCGGCCGAGCAGTATCACCAGGATTTCCTGACGCTGAACCCGACCTACCCCTATATCGTCTATAACGACCTACCGAAGATCGAAAACCTGAAGCAGATATTCCCGGCTGATTACAGCCAGGACCCGGTTCTGGTGCTGAAGGCCAAGGGTTGAGAGGTCCCTCAAACCGAAATTTCAAAAGGCGGCTAAGGTCGCCGCCTTTACTATAACTTCTCGGCATTTTAAGAATTTATCAATATTAACAAAAGTTTAATTGAGAAATACTGCGTTTCATGCCGGAACATATCGTCGCATCGCCCGTTTAAGCTGCGAGCCTCGTGGAAGCAATCTGCCTTTCACGAAGCGGAGTCTCCTCGGTAAAGCGTAAAGGGGATCTGTCATGGCCACGAATGTCATGCGTAGCTGGCAACGGGAACATCTCATGGAACAGCGAGTGCTGATTGTCGAAGACGAACTGCTGATAGCCCTCGATCTCGAAACGACGATCGAGGACATGGGCGTGCATGTCGCGGGCTTGGCATCGGATCGCGAAGGAGCTCTCAGGCTCGCACCGCTCGCCGATATCGCCTTTGTCGACGTCAACCTCTCGGATGGCGCAACCGGCCCTGAGATCGGCCGGCAGCTGGCGGAAGACCACGGGATCTCCGTCGTCTTCATGACCGCCAATCCCGAGGCCGTTGTAGATGGTGTGCACGGCGCGCTCGGTGTCGTGCAAAAACCCGTCATGCCGACAGTGGTGGAACAGCTTCTTAGATATGTCGCTGCCCGCCGTGCGGGCATGCTGGCAGTGGTGCCGCAGCAGATGATGGTGTTTGCGTGATCCGATCTGGCCAATGGCGAGCAACGCTAGCAATTTATAGGCTGCCTTAAATTTTGTTGTGCGATGTTGAGAACAAGCGCTACCGGCGCGCGACCAGATGTTTTGAACATTGACTTAAGCGCGAGGATACGCTTGAAGCGGATCATGCGTTCCGAACGAGTTGTACTCCGTTCGGGTTCTGGTTTGTGAACGTTATCGGGAGCCATCATGTACGAGAAGCGGTTTGATGAAGAAATAAATCTCTTCGTTTTGGCTTCCTTCCTCAAGAGAAATGCTCTCGTGATTGGTGCATTCACGATCATCGGCCTCATAGGGGCAACTGTTTTTACAGGCAAAGCACCAGCGGTTTACGAGGCATCGGCACAACTTGTTCTTGCGAAGGTCAGCAGGCCTGGGCCTGACGGAGCCATAGTGACAGTTCCAATCGAACCGCGGGATCGCTTCTTGTTCCGGATGCGTTCACCAGCTGCTTTCGACTTGAAGCTCGCCTCCAGCTGTTTTGAGGGAGGTACTGCGACACGCGAGCAATTGGCACGAAGCGTGAGGATTACAGCTCCGACAACGCCCGATGATGTGATATCGGTATCTTTCAGTGCACCCACGTCGGAATTTGCGGAGCGCTGTGTGACGGCGGTTGTGCAGCAAATCCAAGAGCAGCAATCGTCCTTGGCCTCGCAGAGCAACGACAGCATCAAGGCGGAAATTGCTGCCAGCGAAAATCAACTTGCAGACAATTTGAAATTGATAGAGTCATCGCAAGGTTCGGACTGGGAGAAGGCGATCTATCTGGCTACGCGGGATGATTCCAATTTTCTTCGCGAGAAAATTATGAATCTGAATTCGCGGCTGCAATTGAACCAGCCTGCGACGCTTTTATCCCCAATTTACGCTTCGCACTCCCCGGTATCTGCAAACAGCTTGAAGCAAATTCTCGTCGGTTTGATCGGCGGCTTTGCTCTCGGCGTCATCGCCGCAATTATCAGAACCCTGTATATTTCACGGCGTGGACGCGACCGGGACATTCTAAATCAAAAATAATCGGGTGGGCCTACTTAAACAAGTTACTCCGCCTTGGACGCCGGCGGAGTATTGAACTTTCCACGAGCGAACTGCAGCCCTCGTGAAAGAAATTTCCTGCCCATAAACCGAAACAAATCTGCCTTCAGACCGTGGCTGCGAAGCGCACGAAGTATTTCTTTGTTCTGGTTGATGACATTTGTGACGCTGCGGTTGGTCGTACCTCCCATGCGCATCATGACCATAACGCCCGGGACGTATTTTACGCGGATTCGATGGCGCTCCAGGAATCGCATCATCAACTCGACATCGGCGGCGATCCGATACTCCAGATCGAATGAACCAAATCGCTCGTAGACATCGTGACGGACGAAGAAAGTCGGATGGGGAGGAGCCCAGCCTCTTTCGAACGCGGTAGGGACAAAAGGTGACGATCGCCAGTGGCGAACGACAGTTTGAGGATCGTTTTGCTTCACATAGCAAAGATCCCCGTAACACGCTTCGAGATTTGGGTCTTCTTTGAACGTTTTGGCTACCTTAGCCAATGTCCCGGGTAGGTAGAAATCGTCCCCGTTGATGAAGCCGATGATCTCGCCCGTCGCCAGCGCGATGCCCTTATTCATTGCATCGTAAATGCCAGTGTCCTTTTCGGAGATCAGTTTGCTGATAATCTCCTTGCGCTCTTTAATCCTGTCAAGCGTGCGGTCCTTCGAGAGACCGTCTATAACGATATATTCCAGGTTGGAGTAATCCTGGGCGGCAACAGATTGAAGGGTATCGGCGATCGTCGCTTCATTGTTGAAGACGACGGTAATGACGGAAATCTTCGGCTCACTCATTAGTGTTCTCTGGTGGTCGACCGAACACGACACGTACCCCGGTCGTCGCTCTGTTATTGCACTTGATTGCGAGCATAGCGAACAAGCGAGGTGAAGTCAGAAACGAAGCGCAGAACCCGTTCGTTGGACATGGCCTGAGCCATGTCCCCGCTGATTGCGATCGTTGAAGCCGTACGTGGGCGAACAGAAGCCAAGGCATCTGCGAGTGAATGTGCATCATACCGGTTGAAATAGGTTGCTGCTTCGCCAGCCTGCTCTCTATTCACATCGAGATCCGATAGGATCAAAGGCACGCCCCACGATAGAGCCTCTTCGACTGTGGTGCTCCATCCCTCGAACAGCGATGGATTTAGCAGTCCCATACTCGCGGTGCCGAGTGGTGCAAGGTCGCGATAGGGGATCAGTCCGAGCAGACGGAAATTCTGGTCAAGACCAGCTTCCGTGATCGCTGCCTTCACACTCGGAAAATATGTCGGATCGCGTGGATCGGATTGATTCCCACTCGCCGCGATCGTCAGCTCGACGCCCCGTTCGCGCAGGATTTTCAGCGCCTCAAGCACGAGGAGGTGGTTCTTGTGCTTCCAGAATTGATTGGGCAGGAAGACGTAGTGCTCGGGTAGCAGGTACTTGTCTGCTACGGCTCGCGCTTCGCTGTATTCAATCTTGCCCTTCGGCGGCACGGCAAAGCGAACGACATGGGTGCGCCCTCGAGCTGCCGGATAGAATTGTTCGCAAGACCGTCTCGAATCTTCGCTACTCAGCATGATCGAGCGACGAGCTGCAATCTGAAGCCGAAATCCAATGTCGCGTTTCCAGTAGCCAAACCTGCTGAAGAGATGGTCCAGGTAGCGATGTTGGAAATCCGGAAACCACGCAATGGCAGGTAAGCCGAGCCTGAAGCCAAAAAATTGCGCCACTTCAAAAACGACATCGATCTGGTGTTTATTAAACACCGCGCGGATGCTTCTGTCCGCGCCGGTTGCAACACTAAGCAATAACGACCGAAAGCTTCGGGATCTGTTGAACAGTGGATGGCGTACAACCCTTACGCCATCCAGGCTCGCAAATGGCGCTACCTCGCCTTCCTCAACATCGGTTCCGAAGAAAACGATGGGACAAATCTCGTCTTTCCGATAACGGGCTAAAAGCGTGACGAGGTTCAGCAAATAATTGTAGCCGCCGGTCCAATCGCGACCGCTGATCATGGTGAAGCCGATATTGATCATCTTGCCGTGCCAGCTTCCGACCGAAACCAGCTAATATACGCGGAAAGCCCGTCCTTTAGATCGCTGCGCAATTCAAAGCCAAGGGATTTGAGCTGTGTCGAATCCGCGACCAGGCTTTGGGGGTCGCCCTTCCTCGCCTCACCGGAAAAAGTGATATTGGGGCGCGAGGACGCCTTCTCGAACCATGCCTCCACAACCATTTCGACAATAGAGCGAACGTTTGTGCCAGTGCCGGTGCCGACATTGACGACCCGGAGAGACGAGTCCGCTTGCGCTTCAATCAACGATAGCGCGCGCACGACGTCCGCGACTTCGATCCAGTCTCTCAGTTCGGCGCCCCCGCCCCCAAGATTGAGGCGATCCGGATTTCTCTCAAGCTGCGAGCACACGTCCCACAGCAATTGCTTTCGCAGACCTTGTCCGTAAACCGAAAACAGACGGGCAATCGCGATCTTCAGTCCATATGTATCGCAATAGGACTGACATAGAGATTCCATTATGCTTTTGTGATGACCATAGGGCGAAAACGGGTTTTTGATCGTCGTTTCCGCGATCGGGCCTTCGTGATTGGCGCCATAAACAGCGGCGCTTGAAATAGCCACCAGTCGGCAGTCCGGTGCTTCCAGCCGTAGCCACTCAAGAAGTTCAGCTGTCGAATTGACGGTGCGGTGAAAATCTTCGCGGGGATTTGCAATCGCGACGCCGACCGACGAACCGCCCCCAAGATGATACACGATGTCCGGAGTGCCGGCCTGTCGTTGGATCAGTCGAAGATTGGGGCCATCAATTTCACCATTCTGCCACAGTGTCAGTCCCCACCGTTCCGCGTGCAAAGGAGGCCAGATACCATGGCCAAGACCAAGCACGACATGCCCGTTCTCCGAGAGATGCCGCGCCAGATATCTCCCGATAAAACCGTGGGCGCCGGTGATGAGTATTCGAGCCATTCTTCGTTATCTAGGCCTCGTGGCAATGAAGGAGTATAGCCGTCCGGGTCGGTTGTCGAATGCCTGTGCGATCCGCGAGAGAACGCCCCAGATCGGGCCGAAACGCAAGGCTACGGAAGCGACTCCTCCGACGAATGGTAGTTTAGCACCGAGGCGTGCTGCCATCTCTTCTTTTAGTTCATTCCTGCTGTAGGGCGCAAAATTAATCTCGCTTTCAAGGGGTGCCAGGACCCTGTCCATACCGAAGCCGGCGGAAACGATCGCGTTTTCGTAGTCCTTCAAAAGGAACGCATTCTCTCCGCCATACAATTTATGAAGAGGATGTTGATCTAGAAACACTGGGAGATCGCGTTGCGAGGAAATTACATGCTCTCGTACGGCAATGAGGCGACCGCCGGGCTTCAAAACACGAAAGAATTCCCGGCAGGCGGCGGCCAAATCCGATGTATGGTGCAAGACAGCTCTTGCAAACACGACGTCAAACGCCTGGTCAGGGAACGGCAATTTTTCAGAGAACTCTTCCACCGCCTGAATCGGCAGCTTCGTCTCCTCTGCAAGATGTTTGATCGCTCCCGATCCTACGAGGTTGCTCTTGTCGGGCTCAAGAGCGGTAACCTTGAAGCCTTCCTTAGCCAGAGCATAGCTCGCGATACCTCTCCCTGCGCCGATATCGACTGCACAGCTTCGCTGATCAGGAAGAAACTTGCGAATGGCGCCCCACTCGTCGCTCCGCCAATAGCGGTCGGCAGCTTTCGAAAGAGGGTCGTCGTAGTAGGCATCGACAACAAGCTTCTGTTGGTCGGGTTGTTCCCGAAGCCATTGAACGGCTTGCTCCCATGTATCCAGATGCTGCGATGTCATCACCAATCCTAAGTTACGGCTGCTTCCGGCGCTATGTGGCGAACAATCCGAGCCGGGTTACCTGCGACAACCGTATAGGGTTCTACATCACGCGTTACAACGGCTTGGGCACCAATAACCGCGCCTTCGCCAACTGTCACGCCCTTCAAGATACTGGCGCCGAAGCCGATCCACACCTTATCTTGGATCACAACTGGCTTAATCGCGACTCCAGACCAGTCCTTGCGACCTATACCCCAATCGCGAACATCGTTTTTTCGAAGGTTCCAGTCCAGCGAGTGGGAGTCGTGGTCTACTATCGTTACCCCCCAGGAGATGATGGTATCATTTCCAATTTCGATGCCTGAATGGCAAACTAGGTGACTTGATCCCACGTAACATCGATCGCCAATCGAAACGCGTCCATTGGGATCGTCGAAACTGACAATGCAGTTTATAATGCAGTCTCGACCAATCTGGACGGTACCACCTCGAATGGAGCGCAAGGCCAGCCAGCGAACCTTGCTCCGCGGCCCCACGACGAACCGACTTCTTTTCCGCACCAGAATGCCGACCAGCATATTAACTACTGCCGATGGATTGAGCCTCATGCGATCTCGACCAGTCGATTGAACTGCTGCCATTGAGCATCTTTGTTGTAGAGGGTCCTGATCATACCGTGGCCCTTGGCTGCAATTGCTTGCAGGTGACGTCGGTCAGCGAGCAAGTCGCGTATGATTGACACCGCAGCTTGAGCACTATCATAGGTTAACATGTTTTCGCCATCCACCATGCCCTGTGGGTAGTTGCCGGCGTCGGATACCATAGCCGCACCACAACCAAGTGCTTCCCAGCAGCGCATATTACCCCGGTCGGGACCGGCCATGTCGACGGCACCGTTCAACACGATTTTTGCCTGCGAGATCGCGCTGTACAGGTCGCGTCCAAAAACAGCTGGCTGGGAAACTGCTCGAATGCTCTTCGGCCGTTTGTGCTTACGCAGAGGCAGGAACTGGCCCATCGGGCTTTCCGCAAGGCGGGTGAGGCGGGACCGGTCGAGGTGATATACAACCCGAAATTCCTTGCCAAGCTCAGAGACCGCCTCAAGGATTTCGGCGCGCTTGCGATGATGGCGGCTGTAACCTCCAACAAACAGGACATCTACCGGCCGGTTGCCGTTGGCGGCGTAGTCATCCATTGCGGGATCATGTGCCGGCGCAAAATACTCTGCGTGCCACCCGTGCTTGCGGTAACTTTCTAAAATGAGTGGAAAGTTGCAAACGATAAGATCATAGGCTCCGAAATCAACGCTGCCAGATGGAGCCGCCCTCCACATGACGGATTTACGAACACTGCCCGGCAGTTTTTGTAAAAACTCGTTGCCGTACCGCATCGGATCCATGTTGTAAAAGATCTCGGTTCGGTGATGTTCTATCTGACTAAGTAGGATCTCTTCCATGCTGGCCGAGCTTGGAAGACCATTCTCGGCTGCCCAATATTTTTGAAGCTTTTCATCGTCGCCGTTCGTGAAAAAGACATCAGACGCCAGTTCAGCCGGGGGCTTGAGGATGTGGCATGCCCCATAGGAGTCGTTAACGAAGACCTGCAATCGCTTCCCGAACTGCGTTTCCTGGCTGGTAAGGCGATCGAGCCGAGGAAGATAGGATGCATATACACCTGAGTTCTGAAAAATGCGCATGTTCTTAAGTCTGCTCCACGCGACCTAGATGCTTTAAACCGGTTGCGCCCTGGTCTAATGGACGCCATTTAAAAGCGCTGCACATTGCTACGGTCAACGGCAAAACCAATATCAATCCCCCTGTGACCATTGCGGTCTGAAGTGCTGTGGATAGCATTATGAAGATCCCGTAGTGGCCGAGCGCCAACCCAGAGATCGTAGCAGCCGTCTTGCCTCGTTTCACGATCAACTCAATATCGAGCCATCGTACGAAAAAACCTGCGAGAAACGAGAAAGCAAAAACACCCGCCCATGAAAAATCAGCCCAAGCATCGGCAATAAACATCGCTGTCGTGGTGGATCCCATGACGCCGCGGTGCACGGCAGCAACAAGCACATAAGTTGGCGGAGAGGGTTCCGCCTGCAAGATACTCGTCAACCAGCTGAAGCGGCTGCCCCAACTAAATGGAAGCACGCTTGGAATTGCCGCGAAATACTCTAACAGACTTTCGTTGACGATCATGAAAACGCGATAGAAGAGGAAGTCAAGCGTTGCGCTCACACCACTGACTTCGCGGACGGCGACCGCCGTCATCGTTCCGAAGAGCACCAAGCAAACGGCTGCAAAACCGAGAGCCACACCGAAACGCACTTTGAGCGATCTGCGGAGATATTCGACTACTGTTAATTGCAAGATGAAAATCGATAGCGGAGCCTTGCTCAACGTGGCCGCCTTTTCGAAAAGTACGATGGCTATGAACGCCCAAGCTATCGGCCGGAGCCTGATAGCTCGCTCACGCAAAGCAACCAAACAGCAAAAGGCCAGAAATGGGAACAGGTTCGAATTGAACAGGTTCAATAGGTAAAAGCGACTGCCCCCGTATTCACGGCGCATAGCTATCTTTTCGAGTTCGCTCGCAGCTGTGTGAAAATAGGTTAGCACATGCGGAACGCTGTTCTCGCTGAGGATGAAAAATCCGAGAGTCAGCAGGCCGATGGTAGCTATAATCTCAAGCCTCTCGGAGAAGCCTCTAGAAACCCGTACAGTCTGCAGGTTCCAAGCGCCAATGGCGTCGCGGATTTGCTGGCGGCTGATCCCTAAAACTTTATCGCAGAGAGCTATTCCAATACATACGGAACAAAACGTTAGAGCTAACGCGAGATCCAAGGTGGGAATGACCTCTCCATCAGGTGCGGCAGAAAGGATCTTTTCGAAAAATAACGTCTTCGGTCCCCAGACGCGTGTGTAATAGAGATAAAGCGGACCATGCAGAACAAGCATCAATCCAAGCAGCAGCGAGGAGAGGGTAAAATTCACTCCGATGCGCCGGAGATAGAATACCGTCGTGAGGAGGATCGCTATCGAAAAGACGAGGCTAGTCCACATTGGCTACCTTTGCGATCGCGCGACGGCTGACTGGCGCCAGCTTTCTGGCAACGCTACGCAACCGCATGAGTATCTTATGTAGCATCATGCCGTTGGGATAATTGGCATGAGGGACCGGTGGCGCTATGATGTAGGACTGAAGTTGTTGTTCGGTCAACTTTAGCTTTTTGGCTACGAACCTCGTCTCTCTACGTGCATCTCTTTCGAGAATTATCGGCTTTGAAATCTCTGCCAGGGCATCATCGCGAGTCATCTGTCCAGCTACGATCAGGCTCGAAAGGTGAAGCCTCCTCTTATCGAAGTTAAACTTCGCAGGCAGATAAATGTCCTGATAAAATTTTGTGAAACGAGACTCGCTATGTTTGCCGCCGTAATCGCGCCAGCCATATTCTCGTCTTAGGTCCTCTTGGGCCCGCTCCTTATCATAGTCGAAATAATTCAGCGGGCGGTGAATCGTCAGCTGTTTCCGTATCCGCGTCATCCAGATGTATTCCGGAAAGCTCATAAATGGATAGGTCGATAGGGCTATGGAGCCGAAACGGTTATGGATCGCGCGCGCATGTGTTCCATCGATGGATGGATAGCCGAAGCCGGGAGGAACAACAGATTCAGAAGCGAAGTTGACGCCGCTTAGGAAATGCCGAATGCCGAATTTTGCTGCGGTTCTATAGAGTGTCGAAAAAAACGCGTGATCCTGCGGGATGTCCTGATTGAGTACGGACGCTTTCAGGAATGAAACTTGAAGGTCCCGCATCTCCTGCCACTCGACAACATAGGTATAAAGGTCGAGATCGAGTTTCCGCACCAGTCTTTCTATGTTGTGGACCGCAGGCTCGGAATTCCAACCTCCATCGACATGAACAGCGAGCAAGCGCAGGCCGTGCTTCCGGCCCGCAAGGTGTGCGAGGAAGGCACTGTCAATGCCGCCGCTAAGCCCCACCATTGCATCATAGGGCTTATCTTTGCCTTCCTGCTTCAGCATGGCGACAAGTCGCTGCATTCGTACTTCGCCCTCGGGTCCGGGCCACCATTCGTGCGATTTTCTAGCCACGGCATCACGACAGCAATTGCATTGTCCGTTGGTGTCGAACTCGATCGCCGGATTGGAGTCATCCATAATACAGAAAGAACATATCCTTTGCGCTTTACGCATGGGCGTCACGCTCCATTCCTTCAAGCATTTCTGGATCGGGATAATTTACCAGAACCGCACGCAACCGGCCAACAAAGGTGAAGGTGCTTCCAGATGCAGCTGCCGAAGCGCCCGCCCGCAAACCTTCGGTCAGGTGATCATAATTCCCTGCACCGCCGAGCGCGACGACTGGGACACTCAATCTGCTTGTCACCAAGTTTAGAAGTTCGAGATCATAACCTGATCGTTTTCCGTCGAGTGTGACGGATTGAAGGATAATTTCACCGACGCCCAGATCCTGAAGCCGGAGGCAGAACTCTACCGGATCCCGCGGCACCTCGGGGTTCCGCTGCACGCATCTTGCTGCCGAACCTCGGCCTTTGACATCGACGCAGGCAACCAGTGCCTGACTGCCCATATCTGCGGCAATCGCCTTCAATAATTGCGGATTGGCGGCTCTGCTTCCAATGACGAATTTTTCAACGCCGAAGCGATTAAGTTCTTCACATTCTTGTAGCCGGCTGATGCCACCGCCGTAGGCCAGCGGCATGAAACATTCCGTTGCCAATTCGCGCATGAATCCGATATCTGGCCCGCGGCCCTGCCTGGAGGCATCGATATCGAGGATGCATATCTCATCGACCTCTTTCTCGTTGAAAAGCCGCACAACATTGAAGGGATCGCCAATGTAGGTCCGCTCCCCGAACTCTTCAGTTTTGACGAGCCGATGCTTTTCATCGACCAGCAGAACAGGTATCAGCCTTTTTCTCATCAGATCTTTCCGAAAGCCTCAAGCACGCGCATGCCGAAGCGGTGGCTCTTTTCCGGATGAAACTGTACGCCGCTTACGTTTCCAGAGTTGACCGCACAGCAGAGTTCGACACCGTAGTCAATCGTGGCCGCAACGTCCTGAGGGCTGTCGCATTGTACGTAGTAGCCATGATCAAAATAGAAGCGCTCGTTATGCACTGCTGGATCGAAAAGAGCGCTCATGCGGGCCGGCTTCACCTCAAGCCAGCCTATATGGGGCACCTTGAGAGGGGATTCTGGCGGCAAGGTGATCCGGAGCACATCGGCCGCGATCCATCCTAGGCCGGACTGAACACCTTCATCGCTTCGACGAGCCAGCAGTTGCATCCCAAGGCAAATGCCAAGAACGGGAATTTGTCGCTTCAATGCTGCTTCATTAAGCGGGTCGATAAGTCCTCTGTTTTGCAGGGTCAACATGGCTTTGTCGAACGCGCCGACGCCTGGAAGAATGAGCTTGGAGGCATTCCTGATCTTTTCCGGATCGCCGCTTGCTTCGGCATCGATCCCGAGATAGTCCGCCATATTGATGATCGCACCAATATTGCCGACACCGTAGTCCACTACAGTGATCACTCAAAGCCCCCTCTTGTGCTTTGTAAGGCCATGCAACCGAGGCAAATGCCGATCTATGATTGTGCTTCTAACGGACCTGCAAATCCTCCACAAGATAATACGTCCGGTTTTTGACGACATGGCGGTAAGCACAATCGCCATTCCTACGATGCCGAAGAACAGGATATAGGCGAGGGCAAGCAAGAACCAGTTGTCGATCCACTGGAACTCCATCTGATAGAAGGCGACTGAAAGCAGGGCACCAACGGCGGTCGGTCCAATGGTACTTGCAAACATCTGCTCGGCATTGAACGCGGTGAAGAAGCGGTAGCGGATTACCGCCAGCGTAAGACCGGAGCGGATGATGGTTGCCGCAAGCAGGCCGCTACCCGCCGCTATAGGGCCGAAATATCCTATGAAAACAATCGAAAAGATGACCGTCATTATGGAATATGCCAGCGATACCATAGTCACGACGGCATTTTTTCCCATGCTTGCAGCATAGTAAAAAAACACGTTGTAGCTACAGCCGATCAAGCCTCCGAGAATGAGGATCTGCAACAGATAGCCAGCGGCCTCTGCCGTTTCCTTGCCGACCCAAAGAGTGAGCAGGGGTCGTGAGAGAATTGCAATCGGCGATAGCATGATTGCGCCGAACGCTGCATTAACCCATGAAGAGCTGAGGAAGAAATCAAATCGTTCGGATTCACTGCTCGCGGACATGCTGCCGAAGCGCGGGAAAAGCACCTCGCACGCCCGTATTGTTGCAATGTAGCCGGCCTCCTGAACGCGGTTGCAGATATTGTACTGTCCGACCAAGGCAGCCGGAGCTAGAGAGGCAAGCACATATCTGTCCATCTGATTGCCGAAAATACCTGCCAGTTGCGATAGCCCCTGCCATTTTCCGAAATGCAGCAAAGCGTTCAGCTCGTCTCCGGCCCTCGGGCCCAGGTGTTCGTGGCGGCGCAGGATCTGACGTGTGACGAGGAGCCATCCGACTGTGGACAGAACAAGGCTTCCGGAGAAACCGGATAGATAGCCGTTCAGCGTCGGCAAATACCAGGTGCATCCCAAGGTGACAAAAATCGTTACAAACGAACTCCAGGCAGACGCCTTGGCGACATTTTTGAAATTTTGCCGTCCAACGGAAATGGCCTGGAGCACGAGCGAAAACTGCTGGGCAAAAATACCGGTTGCGGCGATCAGGAATGGAATTGCCAAATTATGGGAGTTCGAAGCCTCGTCGCTTGTAAGGCTTCTCATGATCCACGGGCCGATCAGCACGAGAGCAGCACATCCGATCGCCGAAGCGATCAGACAGACCTTCAATGCAATGGCTGCGACGTGAAATGCGGCGCTATAGTCTCCGCGTCCGGTTCTGGTGGAAGTCTCGCGGACAGTTGCTTGGCCAAGGACCGTACCGATAAGGGTGAGCGGCGCGGTGACCGCAATGACGATGCCCGCATTGCCAAAATCATGCAATCCAATCCAGCGAACGACAAAAGGGACCGTAGCCAAATTCGCGACAAGCGTGAATATGAAGGCCGCCATGTTCCAGCCGGAGTTGCCGAGGAGGCTTGAGCGCGCCTCTTCCCGGCCACCGGCTTGCGACTTGGTCACGCAGCAAATCCCCTGATCGCATCAGCCACGTAGGCAAGCTGATCTTCGGTCATTTCGGGGAATAACGGGATTGAGAGGATTCGGGATTGATTGCGGAAGGCATTGGGGAAGTCTTCCGAACCATGGCCCAGATGTTCGTAAGCGGCGAGAAAGGGCAGCGCAACCGGATAGTTTATGACGGTCTGTATGCCATGTTCATTCAAGTGAGTGGCAAGAGCGTCGCGGCGCTCGTGCTTGACGACGAAAAGGTGGTAGACATGCGTCCTGCCGGGTGCTGTTTCAGGCAGTTCCAGTCCGCCGACATTGCCGAGGGCCGCGGCATAGCGCGCCGCAACCTTCTGCCGTTTTGCGGTCCATTCGGCGAGGCGGGGAAGTTTGACCGACAGAATGGCAGCCTGCAGCCCGTCGAGCCGGCTGTTGATCCCCTCGATCCGGTGATCACCCTTTGTGAGGCCGCCGTGACGGGCAAACATCGCCATTTTGTCGGCAAGCGATTTGTCCTTGCAGGTGATGGCACCGGCATCCCCCATGGCGCCAAGGTTTTTCCCCGGATAAAATGAATAGGAGGCGGCATCCCCAAAGCTGCCGATCATCTGCCCGTCGACCTGTGCCAGATGCGCTTGGGCGCAATCCTCGATTACCCAAAGGCCGTGCTTGCGAGCAATGGCCATTATCGCATTCATGTCGGCAGGCTGCCCATAGAGGTGGACAGGAATGATACCAACGGTGCGCGAGGTAATCTTTTCTTCGAGCTTGCTGGCATCGATCGTGAAGGTCGCGGCATCCGTGTCACAAAAGACGACCTTGCCACCAGCCTGGCTAATGGTCTCGCTGGTGGAAATCCAGGAATGTGCGGTCGTGATGATTTCGTCGCCGGGCTTTACGCCGAGCGCATGCATGGCGATGTAAAGCGAGTCCGTCCCATTTGCACAGGAAACACAATAGGGCGCGCCAACCGCGGCCGCAAATTCGTCCTCGAACTTCTGAACGAATGGCCCTCGAATGAAAGCTGAGGATTTGATGACCGCGGCAATAGCCGCATCGATCTCATCTTTTATCGACAGATATTGCAGATGAAGATCGGCAAAGGGGACTTTCATGATGTTGCTCTCGACACTTCTATTGATGTTGACGCGTTCGCGTTGTTTCAATTCTGAGCAGGGTCGGTATTCAAGGGGCGCATAAACCGCGCCGGATTTCCGGCATAGACGCCCGAAACGTCGATATCACGGGTCACTACCGTCCCGGCGCCAATAACCACGTCGTCACAGATGTTTACTGGCAGGATTGTGGCATTCGACCCGATGGATACTCGATTTCCGATGCGTGTCTCCTTCCAGAGTGTCCGGTTTCCTCTCGCCGGCCCGCCGCTGGAGAAAAGGTCGTTGATGAACATCACACCGTGGCTGATGAAACAGTCCTGGCCGATCTCAACGAGCTCGCAAATGAAACTATGCGACTGTACCTTAGTGCGGGCGCCGATCTGAACACCCTTCTGGATCTCGACGAAAGGGCCTACGAAACAGTCATCGGACAGGGTACATTCATAGACGTTCGCAGGCTCCACGATCTTCACGCGATCGCCGCAGATTACATCCCGGATTTGCGCCTTCCAGAGTGTCGGCGAACGATCCGTCACGAGGATCGACTTCCCAATTTGGAGTATTTGACCTCCAGGGGCAGGGAGACCTCTTTCTGGGATGCGATGGATTCATAAAGTGCCATAATGAGTTCCAAGCTCTGTCGGCCCTCGTGCCCGTCCACAAGGGCCTTGCTGTCATTCGCCAGGCAATCGACGACATGTTCATAATAAGCTTGATGACCGAAGCCGTACACATTCGGCGGATTGACCGAATACTTATCCATGACCTCGGCGTCGGCGACATGATTGTCGCTGAATTGCCAGGTCCGAATCTTGTTGACTGCAAAACCTGCAATTTCGACCGAGCCTCCGGCACCGAGGATCGAGATCGAACCCTCGATATCCTTCGGGCGTGTTGCAGACGTCGCCTCAATGATCCCAAGTGCACCATTGCGGAATTTTAGGGTGGCAACAGCCGTATCTTCAGCCTCGATGTTGACGAGTGCTGTGGTGGCGCGGGCGTGTACGCTTTCGACTTCGCCCATGAACCAGGTCAACATATCTATGTGATGGCTCGCCTGATTGGCTAGGACGCCTCCGTCATAAGCCCAGGTACCGCGCCAGCTGTCTTGATCGTAATAACTTTGATCACGGCACCACCGGACCCGGACCGTGCCAAGGACGAGTTTGCCAAAACGACCTGCATCCAGTGCCTCGCGCGCTTTTACAACGGGGACGTTAAAGCGGTTCTGCTTGACGACAAAAAGGCGAACCCCATTGTCATCGCATGCCTTAATCATCGCCTCCGCATCCGTCAGCGTGAGTGCCATTGGTTTTTCGACGACGATATGTCGCTTATATTTGGCCAACGCGATCACGTGCTCTGCATGCATGCCGCTCGGTGTTAACACCGAGACAACGTCAATCTGCACGTTCTGCATCATCTCATCAAACGACTGGTAATAAGGCACACCGAAACGTTCGCCGAATTCCCTTGCCTTTTTGAGGTCGACATCGCAAACCGCAGCCAATCTTGCGCCTTCAATCTGCGAGAGGCCAAGCAGCTCAGAATGTCTTTTCGCGATACGCCCGCAACCGACAATAGCAAAATTTATCACAATCTCTTTCCCGCTGATGTTGCGTCAGTTGTTATTCGGTGCTGACCCTGACGTCAAACCCGTGACGCTTGAGCAGGGCATGTCGCTGCGCCTCCACCAGATCGTGCGAGACCATTTCTATGCACATTTCTCTTGCCGAAATCTCCGGAACCCATCCCAGCAACTCGCGGGCCTTGCTGGGATCACCAAGCAGGGTCTCGACCTCGGCCGGGCGGAAGTATCGAGGATCGATCCTGAGGATGATATCCCCTGGCTTCAGCGCCGGCGCTTTATCTCCGGAGACGGAGTCGACGATGCCTCGCTCCTCCAATCCGGTTCCCTCAAAGCGCAGTTTAACGCCCAGATCCTCCGCTGCCCATTCGATGAACTGGCGCACGCTATACTGCTTGCCGGTGGCGATGACAAAATCCTGTGGGCTATCCTGTTGAAGCATCATCCACTGCATGCGGACATAATCTTTGGCATGTCCCCAGTCCCGCAATGCATCTAGGTTGCCCATGTAAAGACACTTCTCGAGCCCCTGTGCGATATTCGCCAACCCGCGCGTAATCTTCCTCGTCACGAACGTTTCGCCACGGCGAGGGCTCTCGTGATTGAACAAGATGCCATTGCACGCATACATTCCATAGGATTCGCGATAGTTCACAGTCATCCAGTAAGCGTAGAGCTTTGCGACTGCATAAGGACTGCGGGGATAGAAGGGGGTCGTCTCTTTTTGCGGCGTCTCCTGCACAAGCCCATAAAGTTCACTTGTGCTGGCTTGGTAGAAACGCGTCTTTTTATCGAGGCCCAATATTCGGATGGCTTCCAGAAGCCGCAACGTGCCCAGAGCATCGGTATCGCCCGTATATTCGGGACTTTCGAAGCTGACGGCCACATGGCTCTGGGCGCCAAGATTGTAGATCTCGTCAGGCTGGGTGTCCTGAATGATGCGGATCAGGTTGCTCGTATCCGTCAGATCGCCGTAATGCAGCTTGAACCGCATGTTCTCGTTATGCGGATCTTCATAGATGTGATCAATACGCTGCGTATTGAACGAACTCATGCGCCGCTTGATTCCATGGACCTCATATCCCTTCAAAAGAAGGAGTTCCGCAAGATAAGAACCGTCCTGTCCGGTTATGCCGGTTATTAATGCGACTTTGCTCATTTATGCGACTTTCTCTCGGGATAGGAAATCTTCGTAAGCCAGCTTGAGGCCTTGCTGCAGATCAACAACTGGCGACCAGCCGAGATTTCTTGCGACTTCGCTGTCCATCAATTTTCTGGGGGTGCCGTCGGGTTTGCTTGTATCGAAGTCGATACTGCCGTTGAAGCCAACGATCTTGCTGATGATGGTCGCAACTCCGAGGATGGTGACGTCACTTCCATAACCGACATTGATATGGGACTGCCCCTCCGGCATCAGCCTCTTGTAGACTGCACGAGGCAGATTCATGATATGAACGCTCGCCGCGGCCATATCATCGACGTACAGAAACTCTCGTAAAGGCGTACCGCTGCCCCACAGCGTTACAGTTGAAGCTCCGCCCACTTTCGCCTCGTGGAAACGCCTTATGAGCGCGGGGATAACGTGAGAATTCTGCGGGTGATACGAGTCGCCGACACCATAGAGATTGCTCGGCATCACAGATCGGTAATCGACCCCGTGGCTGTCGCAATATTGTCGATTGTAGCTCTCGCACAATTTGATACCGGCGATCTTAGCAATGGCATAGGGCTCGTTGGTCGGCTCTAGGGGGCTCGTTAGAAGTGCGCTTTCTTTGATTGGCTGATCGGCAAGCTTTGGATAAATACAACTCGAGCCAAGGAACAACAGCTTTTTAACGCCGGTTCTAAACGCTGCCTCGACGATATTAAGCTCCATCATCAAGTTGTCGTAGATAAAGTCAGCCGGGTAGGTATTGTTCGCGTAGATGCCGCCAACCTTTGCCGCGGCAACGTAGACCTCATCGGGCCGTTCTTGCTCAAAAAAACGTCGAACGTCGGCCTGCTCGATCAGATCGAGTTCTTGGTGGCTCGCCGTGACGATCTGATCGCGCGGATGGCCCGCAGCCAATAGTCGCCGTACGATAGCCGAGCCGACCATTCCCCTGTGTCCTGCAACAAATATCCTGGGAGGCCGGATCATCGTGTGCCCATCCATCTATTGGTCATCGAGGCGTTACGCCTACCAAGTTTGCAACTACAACAGCGCCGATCTTAGGCGTGCAGCCAATGTCGTTTTCCTTGATTGTTCCGGTCCGAAATGTCAATCGGTCGGCCGCTTACATGTTAAAGGTTCATAACTTGAAGCTGGGCCGCGTAAAGATGGCCGCCTTCGATAGCTCGAGCGATTCGTGGATTTCCAATTCCCGACCTTCGACGTGGTCTGTGATTTCCATTGGAATTTGCCTGGCTGCTGCCAGCGTCTATAGGTGCAACTTTGAACAGCTCCCTCAGGGTTGTAGATACAGTTTTACGGCTTGCAAGTTGCCGGCAAGGTACGATATGGGCTTCGCGCAGCGGCGGTCCGGGAGATTTGGCTTGACAGAATATAATCATATATGTCCTGCATGCGGTTCAGCTGACTGTCGTGCATTGCCCGTTCCGCATCCAACGCGCTCGATGATCAGCGATGGCGTTGTTACAGGCAAGCCATTAAAGCGTTCGAGTTGCACGAACTGCGGGCATGGCTTTCATTTTGAAAGCTTATCCGAACGTGACGTAAGAGAAATCTACGGCGACAACTATTCTATCGGTCTGAGGGACACGGCGGCAGAGGTTGAGAGATCCCTTGAATATGACCGACAGGTAAGAGGATTTCTGGCGGACCTGGTGAGTGAGACGCATTTTACGAAGATTATTGAATTCGGATGCGGTAGTGGTACGCTTCTAAATCATTTGACAACCAATCTCGAAGCAGAATTTGGGATTGGCGTTGAGCCCAGCGCGAAGGTCGCCGCATATGCGAGTTCTATAGCTGGTGAGCGCGTTTTCATTCAGCAGGGTTTTGCGGAGCAATTTGCTGATACCGCGCAGAGGGATACTCTGTGCCTATCTGTGAACGTCATAGAACATGCAAGCAACCCGCTCGCCTTCCTGCAGGCTTGTGCCCGAACAATCGATGAAACGGGAAGAGTTCTTATTGTGTGTCCGGATGGAGAGGCCGCCGGATCGGAATTGCTTTTCTACGATCATATCTCCAGCTTCACATCGAGATCTCTGGCTACGATTGCAGCAAGAGCTCGATTGACAGCGATTGCGGACGCCCCTTTGACCGGTGTCTTGAAGGGTTTCAGAATTTACCTTTTCCGGCTTATGACGACGGTGGTTAGGTCGAATTGTGGCGACTTCCAGTCTTTAGCCGATCAGCGTATCGACTATTTGCGGACTTGGAGCAAAATTGCCGGGGCAGTGGACCAGACGCTAGTTGGTCAGAAGTATGGTGTGTTCGGAGCCGGAGAATACTGCGACCTGCTCCACGCCTATACCCCTGCGCTCATCGAGGGCGCCATGTTTTTAGTAGCCGACCGTCCGCTTGAGAAACAGTTGTATGACAAGCTGGTGATTTCTACTGAGGAGTTCCTAAAATCAGCGCCGATCTCCTTGATCGCAGCTGTTCACGAGCGAAATTGGCGAGTAATTCATGACCGGTTTAAGTTAGCGAGCGTGCCGATCATTCATCCCTTTGAAGTTGTAAGTCAGGATGCACTACGATGACAGAGATCTCACGCTACGGAGTCCTTGAGACTACGGGCGCAAGGGACGTTTACGACGTTCTGGCGGAAGAAGTCAGGCTCCTTGGATACAGCGCGCTAGAAGCCGCCTTGTCCGAAAGCGAACTCGACAATTACTCGAAACACTTTGATGAAGCGGAGCTACAGTATGGTGCTGACGCTTCCGCAAGGGGTTACAATCTTGAGGAAATTAACGAGCGCGATGCAATTCGCCTTCTTCCTACAATAAGCCCGCTTTTTTGGGAAATCGTCTTTAATGAACGACTCCATCATTTGTTATCAAGGCTACTGGGAGGCTATTATATTCTCAATCAGGTAAATGGCCTTATTAACCGCGGTAGTCAAAGCAAGTATCATCAGGCTCAATACCATAGAGATTTGCCGTATCAGCACTTCACGAGTTCACGTCCCCTCGCGATCAACGCACTGTTCGCATTAGATGACTTCACGATCGAGAATGGCGCGACTCGCGTTATTCCTGGCAGCCATCATCGTGAAGCATTTCCGCCCGATGAAGTTGTTCGGCGTTTGGAAAAGCAAGTCATCGTTAAACGGGGTACTTTCGTCGTTTTGGACTGCATGGTGTATCATGCAGGTAGCGCCAATATGACTGCCAGAAATCGCCGAGCGATCAATCATGTATTTACGATCCCCATGCTTCGGCAACAATTTCACATTTCGTCTGTAGTTGCCGACGCTTCGGAATTCACCGAGCAGCAGAAAAAGATCCTAGGCTATGGATTAGAAGAGTTTCGCTCTGTCGACGACTGGCTTAGGTCCAGACAGACGAAAGCCATATGACAATGACGTGCAAGCTTTCGATAGTGACGACACTGTACCGGTCCCGAGAGACAATTGAGGAATTTATTCAACGCGCAATGGCTGCGGCCGAAGCAGTCACTGACGACATCGAAGTAGTGATCGTCAACGACGGCAGTCCGGATGATTCCGCGGCAATCGTTCGTAAAAGCGTTGATGCTGATCCACGTATCTCCTTGGTGGAGCTTAGCAGAAACTTCGGTCATCATCACGCGATGCTCGCTGGATTGGATCATGCCCGCGGTGATCTTGTCTTTTTGATTGACAGTGACCTTGAGGAGCCACCGGAACTGCTTCCAGAAATAGCCGATGTTTTGCGAGGAAAATCCGTCGACTGCGTCTACGGGTTGCAGCAAAAGCGCAGGGGCGGATACGTCGAGAGGATATCTGGGCGACTATTCTACTGGCTTTTCCGCACTTTGAGCGACGTTGGTATTCCAGAAAACGTGTCGACGATGAGGCTGATGACTCGTCGCTATGTCGATTCACTGCTTCGCTTTCGTGACAAGAATCCTGTCTTCGTTCCCCTGAGTATTCTTACGGGCTATCCTCAGGCGCCTTTCGAATTTGTCAAATCCAGCACCTCGGAAACGACGTATTCGATCGGCCGAAGGATTGCTCTTATGCTTCTCGCAATTACAACCTTTTCCGCGCGACCGCTCATGTTGATGCTACTCTTCAGCCTCCTCATGGCCACCCTAGGGATCCTTTACGGCAGTTATGTTGTGCTGGGCGCGCTAACTGGGCCGGTTCAAGATGGATGGTCATCGCTGATGGCCGTGGTGGTGTTTTTCTTCAGCTTAAATGCGGTCTTTACTGGATTGATTGGCCTTTATGTGAAGCAGATCTTGGAAGAGGTGAAAGATCGGCCTCGTTCGATCGTTCAGGAGATCTACTCGCATAAAAAAACGTCCGAGAGTTCGCGAGTCTTATCGACCGATTAACGTCCGGAGTCCTTGAGGAGCCGAAATTGTTGAAGCGAAAAGGCATGGTACTTGCGGGAGGCACAGGTAGTCGACTATTCCCTCTCACACTAAGTGTTTCGAAACAGCTGTTGCCAATCTTTGATAAGCCGCTGATTTATTATCCGCTTTCTGTCTTGATATTGGCGGGCATTCAAGAGGTCCTGTTTATCACAACGCCGGATTCGGCAGAGTCTTTTCGGAATTTGCTAGGCGATGGCTCGCGATTCGGGATGTCGTTTGAATATGCCGTGCAGACGGAGCCACGCGGCCTAGCTGACGCTTATAAGATTGGACGAAAATTCCTAAACGGCTCACCGAGCGTACTGATCCTTGGTGACAATATTTTCTTTGGGCATGACTTCCAGACTCACCTTGCCAGAGCTTACGCTCGAAAGGGCGCCTCAATATTTGCTAGTTTGGTGAAAGATCCGGAGCGCTTCGGTGTGGTGCAAGTCGACGAAAGGGGTAAGGCTCTTTCGGTCGTGGAAAAACCGTCAAAACCATTGTCACGATGGGCAATAACGGGGCTTTATTTCATGGACGAAAGGGCGTCCGATTTTGCGGAAGACGTAAAGCCCTCAGCGCGCGGTGAAATTGAAATCGTGTCCATCCTTGAGAGATATTTAGCCGAGGATGAATTGAGTACCGAGATGTTGCATCGCGGTTTTGCATGGCTCGACGCCGGCACTCACGAAAGTCTGCAGCAGGCGTCGGATTTCGTTAAAACTCTGCAAGATCGGCAAGGCTTGCTGGTTTGCTCACCCGAAGAAATAGCCTACCGGATGAAATTGATCTCGTTGGATCAATTATCGAGACTTGCCGGCGACCTCAAACAATCTTCATACGGGCAATCTCTGCAGGCAATTGTGCAGCAGGAAACTGGATCGCATAATGGCTGAAATTCCTTTTAATCGGTCTCCACTCCTTGGCAGAGAAAAAGAATACGTTGAAGACGCAATCGGACGCCGCCGCCTGAGTGGTGATGGTTTCTATACAAATGCGGTTTCTGAACATGTCAAGCAACGATTGGGTGCAGCCGAGGTCTACCTCACGCATTCCTGCACAGCTGCACTTGAGATGGCGGCGCTGCTTATTGACCTTGGTCCAGGTGATGAGGTCATCATGCCGTCATTCACCTTTACCTCCACGGCGAATGCTGTCGCCCTCAGAGGTGCCAAGCCAGTCTTTGCGGATGTTTCAATCGGATCGATGAACATCGATTTAGATGAAATCGAAGCGCTGCTAACCGCCGCCACAAAGGCAATTCTTGTGGTTCACTATGCGGGCCGTGTCCCTGACATGGATCGAGTTAACGAATTCGCGCGCGAGCGTGGACTTGTCGTTATCGAAGATGCGGCTCAATCCTATGGTTCGTTTTACAAAGGGTCTCCATCGGGAACGCACTCTGCACTGTCGACTATAAGTTTCCACGACACGAAGAATGTCACCGCTGGAGAGGGTGGAGCCCTGGTGATCAACGATCCTCGATTTATCGAGCGAGCGGCAGTGTTGCGTGAAAAGGGCACGAACAGACAACAATTCCTTCAGGGCCAAACAGACAAATATACCTGGGTCGATTTAGGATCATCCTACCTTCCATCGGAATTGACCGCGGCATTTCTGCTCGCCCAGCTCGAGTGTTCAGACACGATTACGGATGTGCGCAGAGGTCATTGGAAAAGGTACCGGGAAGGCTTCGAAAGCTTGACGAAGAGATTCAGCGTGAGCCTGCCGGATCAGGAAACCGCTGATCAACCGGTAAACGGCCACATATTTCATATTCTGTTGCCGGATTCTGGATGTCGTCCAGCATTTCTCGCGGAGATGAAGGCCCGAGGCATCAACTGTACGTTTCACTACGTGCCTTTGCACTCGGCTCCGGCCGGCCTCCGCTTCGGCGTTGCACCTCGCGGATGCCCAGTTACAGAAGATGCGGCTGCTCGCCTCGTCCGTCTTCCGCTCTTTTACGATCTGACACCCGAAGATATTGACTATATTGTTTCTCAAGCAGCTTCTGCACTTGGAAATCTTGAAAATTGAATCGCACCTTTTTCAGATCAAGCGTTTTGCAATTTGGCGGTCTTATTGAACGCTCATTTCAACGCCTCCCGCTACCAGTCGCTATTTCTTGGACGATGTTTGCGGCACTCCTCTTTTTTATTTCAACGCGACTCGATGCCGGCGTTGATATAACCGATACAGCGTTTTACCTCATCAGCGTGTCACGCCACGCGCAGATTATTGCGCAAGTGACCCTGTTTGGCGCGTTGTGGGATAGTATTTCGCCTTTTGCGTCAATCTACTGGAACCGCATTCTCGCTCTTCTTTTCATTGTGGCCTCGAGTTTATATCTCTCATGGGGCGCAACGAAATATTTGACGTCAGCTCAGGGCTTGCAGTCAATCCTGCTCGTGGGTCCCCTATGCGCTACGGCAGCACTTGCATTCTACAATTTTTGGCTGCCGGACCCCTCGTATGACTTAATAAACTTGGTTCTCGTAAGCACGGTTTTAGGTTCCTTTTTTCAACTTATTGATCTTTTCGGCAATAGAAAAACGCCAACGGCTCGCGGTGTCGTGCTGCCGATAACGATTTTGGGTGCAGCTGGGCTTAGCCTAGCTTTGGTGAAAGTAACGACAGGCGCTTTGCTTGCGCCACTACTCGTTACTTTCCTTCTCTGGACGGCACGTCACGTAACTGCAGCGAGGGTCTGGATTGCTTCCATCGGTGGCGCGCTCGCTGGGATGGTTGTCCCAGTACTCCTGTTGATATCGGTCGGCCTTTACCCGGCGAAAGCGGTAAATGTTCTCCTCGAGGGCTTTTATGTCGCCCAGATGATCACAGACCCTCATTTCAATGTCCTAGAATCTTTGAGGATGTACACGTCGAATATTCAAAGTGTCATTCAGGGGAATCGCCACCTTCTTGTATCCTTTATGGTGCTTGGCGTTCTTTCCGCCGCGGCAGTGCCGCGGACGGGAATAATATCTACTGTCCGTCCGTGGGTGAGGGGCTGTCAGGCCGCAATGTTCATCGCTGCTATTGTCATCCTGTCCTTCGACGGCGCGTCGCCGCAGATCCGACTGACATTAATCGGACTGCTGGCGCAGCTTGCCGCGATCTACTCGATTGGAACGGGCCAGTTCAAAGCTGACATTCGTAGACGTGCATTGTTTGTCGTAGGGATCACGGCCTATGGGCAGGTGGCTTATTGCTTCGGGACAAATTCGCCATGGTCCAATTTGCTCTCGTTAGCGACACTTTTGGCGCTAGTCCCCGCAGCGGTGTTCTTTGGAGCCTTGGCGCGATCAAACGTTATCTACGCGCTGGTACTGATTGGCGGATCGGCTCAAATTACGGCAATCTCGATAGAACGAAGTCCTTATCGAATGAACTCGACATTCTCCGCCCTAACAGAAGTCGTTGAAATCGGCCCAAACAACGAACCCTTCAAGGTCAATCCCGCTTTCGCACCGTTTTATCGCAATCTCGAGAATGTCAGGAGCCAATATTTTAGTGGTGGTGACGTACCAGTTCTTCTTGACATGACTGGCAGGGCGCCGATGGCTGCCTATCAACTCGGCGCACAAATTCCTGGAACAGCGTGGACTCTTGCGGGGTATAGCGGAAGTTCTGACTTTTTTCGGTACTTCGTGTCGAGGCTCTCTGAGGCTGATCGAAAGTCTGCATGGCTTCTGGTACCGGACAGCACACATCCGGGCATTCCATTGGATCTTCTGTCCGATTTGGGCATCGATTTCCCGGGGGATTATGTGCCGGTGACAGAAATTCCAATTCCCTCTGTACATGGGCGGGCAATCTTATATCGCCCTCGTTGAGAGCCCGGACGTCGCGGCAGCGTGTTAAGGCGTCGGAATCACTCATTGGACCTTCCGAAGTTGGTAGTCAGTGATCGTTGTAATCGCTGCGCCAGTTTAAAAGCGCTGATCGAGCATGGGTCAGTGACGAGAAGAGAGTTTCATTCAGGGCCTCATCACGCAGCCGCCCATTGAAGCTCTCGATGAAGGCATTCTGGATCGGTTTGCCCGGTGCGATGTAGTGCCATTCAACCTTGGTCCGATCTGTCCATTGCAGGATCGCGTTGCTGGTGAACTCGCTGCCGTAGCTGGTTTCGGATACGTCCATGCCGCCGAATTTGGCCTTCCATCTATAGATGCTGGCATCGCTGACGCCGTGCTTGCGGCAAAGCTCCGAGACCGGCGTGCCAGCTTCGTGCTCCCTCAGAATCCCGATGATCTGTTCGTCTGTGAAACGAGTGCGCTTCATTCCCTGGTCCTCTCAATGGGCCAGAGCTTACTTCAAAATGGATTATTTCAACGGGGCAAGGTCAGGCGCCACGGTGAGAAAAACAAGAAGCGGATAATAGACCCTCAAAATGGCGGGCCTGCCGAGAAGCGTCATCATAATTATAAAGGCAATACCAATCACCCAGGACGCAATTATTCGCCAGCTTGGTCGACATAGGCCTAGCATAAGCAAAGCGGCGGCAAATGAGTACAGAAGATATGGATCCAAGAATGCGTTGACCGCCAGCGTCACGTTTTGCCCAGCGGCGCGGGTAAGCACGACAAGCCTAACCGGTGTTCTGCTCCCACACCTTGAAGCATTTCGGTCGCAGCCCGATGCAAAAGACCTTGCGAAACCGCGCAAGAACCCGAACGCGTAAATCCATCGATAAAGCTTTCGACATGTCCGCCGCCTCCTGCCGGCGAGCATCCATGAATGCAAATTCCGAGGCAATCCGCCCCCTTATTCCGAGATGATGCCCGCCCTTTGGCGGGCATCTGGCAAGGGTGTTCTACAGGAGTGAAGTTTCTTCCTTTGCTGTGGTGAGGAAGGAACGGGATGCCAGCGGAGAGATTGGAGATGCGGCGTGTCCGCGAGATACTGAGACATCGTTTTGAGCAAGGACTTGGGCACAAGTCGATCGCGGTGCGGGTTGGATCCGCGCCGTCGACGGGCGAGGACCGCTATGGACGTCGCTCTACGATTATTACAAGCCAGCTCCCCGAATCCGCCTGGCATGGCGCCATTGGAGACCCGATCTATGCCGATGCCATCCTGGATCGCCTCGTCCATAATGCCCATCGCGTCGAATTAAGCGGCGATAGTCTGCGGCGAAACCTGCCGCGCAAAGCTTGACACTTCGTTTGAATGAAATGACAACAATCGAAGCCTGCAGACCCCACTAAACGGGCGCGAGTCATCCCGGAATCACGGGGCGCAATCATCTCGGAACAAAGGGGCGGCTTCATCGGATTCAGCATCCATGAATCAGACAAAGCTGATTTGCATGGCTAGTGCGGTTTATTCAGATCGGATTCCGTTCCAAACCCCGATCGTTGATCTGAAACAATCCCGGACGCGCAAGTAGCGCGTCGACGCGGTTGTGTGGCCTTGAGGTTCGTTTAAATCCCCAGTACACGTTGGCGCTGGTAGCGTAGTCGCTAGGCGATAAGCAGGACATTGAAGGCAAGAGAAGCAGGACATTGAAGGCAAGAGAAGCATGGTTGAGGCGGTGGAAAAGCCAGAAAATTATTTACTGAAAGAGCTATTCGAAAGAAACAAAGGAGCTGTCGTAACCAGCGTGATCTTTGTTCTTGCGCTTTCCCTAATTGCCCTTACCGGGACATGGGGTTGGTTCAGCGAGCGAATGTTTGGTTTCTTCCCATTATTGATCGTTTTCTTCTTGGTCGGGCGGCATTCCCCCGTCAAGATGGCAACAGCAGCACAACTGACTCGCCTTGCTCACAGGCTTACCAAGCGGGGAGCCTTTGTATCGAACCCAGAGGAAGAGGCGCCGAAGTTTGCGCTCATCCGTATATTGTTTGGCCTCTTCATGATGGAGAGGGCGTTCTGGATACTGGCATATCTTGAGCCTTCGGACTGGGGAAATCCATCGGTATGGCTATTTGCGCTGCTCGGTCTAGTGGCGGGCGCCTTGGTCGCGGTAGGCCTCTTTACTCAATATGCGCTCGTATATCTGATCCTCGTTCAGTGGCAGGTTGGAGACATATTGCTTCGCACGTCTACGCTAGGCAATTGGATCGCAGCCATGCTGTCATCGTTGCTGATTTTTGCAAATGCTGGCGCTAACTTTTCGCTGGATCGCATATTGATGCGAAGAGGGACTTCTGCGGGGAAAGCGATCTCAGCATTCTATTATGAAGCTGGATTGCCCAGTGAGGCAGGACTTCAACTTGCAAAATTGATGACGCTCGCATGTTACTGGTGCGTATGTCTGTATTCGCTTGCGATGCACCTCGGGGAATCTGCTTGGATGTCAGGTTCGGCGGGACCTTTGTTGCTCACAAATAACTTTATGTCCCGATATTCCAGTGAATTTGCGTGGCTGTTTTCTCAAGGCTGGATCCCCGTCTTCTTGGCGCGAGTATCTCTTTGGGGGATGTTGCCGTGGTACCTTCTGATGTTGCCATTTGTGCTTATTGGCGGTCGGTTTCGTCAATATGTGATTATTTGGGGACTTTTGTTCTTTGGGCTCAGTCTATTCGTTCTGCAGCTCCAATGGTTGGCCCAATTCGAGTTTCTATTCTTTGCAGGCTTATTTTGGAGCAAGAGGTTTATCCATGGGGCGAAAACGCTTCAGGTCGCCTACGATGACCGGTGCAACCTCTGCGACAACACTGTCACGTTCGTAAAAGCGGTCGACTTGTTCAGGAGAGTCGATCTCAAACCGCTGTCCAAAAATACCCCGTGGCTTCTCCAAATGGGCATTGATCCGGATGATGCGCAAAAGGACCTATATGCGGTAGACTCCAACAACGACGAGGCTGTCAAAGGCTATGAATTTTACGTCCTTTTATCCAGGCACGTTTTACTTTTGCTACCGATCCATCCGTTGCTCCTAATCGGCCGTTATCTTGGCGGACCTGCAGTGTACAGGTTCGTGGCTGATCGCCGGACAAGATTGTTTGGCGTTTGCCAAATACCGACCGCGAAGCCGGAGTATGCGATTTTGCAGGGCGGCCAGGTCATCAACAACAACATCGTTCCGGGCGATCCCATATCTGTCGTTTTTGTACACACGATGGTTCTTCTAGTGTGCTTCTTCGTGGCGTTGCCATTTCCGCATTTGACGGAAAAACCTCCGGTGGCGCTGAAGACAATCCAGAAGCTGGTTAGCTTTCCGACGAGCGGTGCTGGTATCTATGGCGTCAACCCAATTGACGTATTCAATCAGACTGACCTTCGAATGGCTGAGAACTGGTTTACCATAACGAGGAAGACCAAAGACGGCATGGAGCAAATCCTTCCGATATTCTCAGAGGATGGAAAGCGTCTTTACGCGCACAGGTCTGATCGCGTCTACTTCGGTAACACCGTTGCGTTCAGGCGGGGAGTGATCGGCAAGGAGGGATGTCAATTTGATGCATATCGTCCGATGGTCAACTACCTTTCGGAGGACCAGCGCTCGAAGGATGACACCTTCGTGTATCGTCAGTACGCGGAGCCGTTGCCCAGCTTGGAATTGATTTTGCAGGGCCAATTTGTTGCGAGTGAACGACGTCTTGTCTGTGAAGTAAGCTTCTAACGAAGCCTGGCAGGTCAGAAGGTCTAGGAGCGGAGATGGCAACTATAGAGGTTGCCTACTCCGCCGCATTTTTTTCGGGAGGGCCCCAAGAGAGCGCGTCCGGACGGAAACGACTGAATTCCCAACCATGCGACACCTGGATCGCGAGCTTGTTGATCGACGCCATAGTGGGAGGCCATCATGCCGTGACTGCGGTTGATCTCGGGATCGTAGAAGCTGGCATGGTTGACGCCCGACTTCAGCTTGTCGGGGACGATCAGGCGCGGAACGCCGTCGAATAAACGAAATATCCGGACATGCGAGCCGATCTAGTCAGGGAGCTTTTGCGTCCAAGTCGCCTCTGCATAGGTGAAGCTCGATGCACCGAGCGCCGCCACAAAGATCTCCGCCTCGCGGATCTCCGGTCTTGCGATCAACGATCAGGATCTTCTTGCCGGAATAGTCGACGAAGACCTTGTCGCCGGCCGCATGCTCCTGGCGCATCGTCGGCGAAAGCCGCTGCGCGAAGCCTCTAAAGAGCTCACAAAAGCGGGAACAGCCATAACCGTCTGGATGCGACCCACTGTGTGTTTCGGCGTGGAATATTGGCTCTGACGCAGATTTGGTGCAATTCTCTCATGTCGCGCCGATCAGGCGGGCTTGAAGCAGATCAAGTTTTCCGCGACCGTACTCTGGCGCTTCGCCAGTTTGAGCTTGGTGATCTGCCCCTCAGTTTATCCGTTGGACCACGATGAGACGATCGCTGCTCGGACTGCCTGTATGTCTTTCGCAACGCCATCGCCAAAGGAGGCAACCAGACTTTCGCGAGCGCGGTCGATCCACTGCGCGAGCTCGTTTTCCGCCTTGCGCCGGATCAGGCGGTGGAAGTCGGCGATGATGTCGCGAGCTTTAATCAGCAAGGGAACACCGCCTTCTATTGCAGCGATGGTGACCTTCTCGGATTTCGTCAGATTGTCTCTGCCAGTTGTCAAAAGGCGGGCAATCGTTCGGGCAGAAGGAATGCGGTTCAACGTCTCCGCATCTGCCTTGTCGGTTCGCTTCCGTCGTGTTGCCCATTCACTCACGACCTGGCGCGAACCACGAAAGCCCTGTGTTCTCAACCGCCGCCATAGGTAGTAGCGTTCCGCTGGCCAGCAGCCCATCGGGCGTCGAGCCATTCGAGAAGGTCTCCAACGAACTTTCTCTTGACCGAAAGACGTCGTTTCGTTGTCCCCTGAGCACCTGGCGGACCAAGCCACGGCTATGACCGGTGCGGCGCACGATTTCCTTTATCGTGGCACCCTCCTTTGCGAACGCCATGACAATCACGTTGGTCTGTTCGCGCCGGAGATAGCCTTGGTATTGAAGGCGTTCGACCGCGGTCAGCAGCTTGGGATTGATGGGCGTTGCACCGAGTGTCTTGCGGATTTGTCGCATGGATTTGCGGACGGAATCCAAGAATGCACGGCTGGCATTTTCCATCAGATGCCATCGATCCGCGACCTGCAAGGCATTACGCAACGCCTTTGCTGCCGCAAGCGCGTAAGCTCCGCCCCGGTCACGAGCAATAATCTGGATTTGGGGATTTCCCCGCAACCAGGCTTCTGCCGTCGCTGGCTCACGATCCGGTAGCAGACGGTTTGGTCGCCCACGCTCCAGGTCACACACGATCGTGCCATAGCGATGATTACGCCGCCAAGCCCAGGCGTCGATGCCGATCACCGAGGGCGGAATCGAGCGCGGCAATCCCTGTCTACGGATGACCCGTAGACAGGGTGTCGTTGCTAACGGGAAGCATCAGCCGCTGGGCAAAATGGGCCGCCGGGCGTCCTCCAAGTGCAAGCGCAATGGTGGACGAGATGCTCGAGACGCCCGGTTCGTCTGGCGCAGCGAGGCAGCACTCGCCGAACCGCTTGGGGAATATCTGCCTGCCGCAGAGCCCCGCGTCACATGTGAACTTCCGTGCGCGGACGAGAAGTTGGACACGCCTTCCCGACAGCGGGAGGTCCGCGACCTGGCGGCAATAGCGGCTTCGAACAGTTCGCGACATTCGTCCGCATGCTGGACATAACGCTGTAGCGCCGGATCGCGACAGCAATATGCAGGTCTCATCGAAAACGTGGGTGATGCGTTCGGCGATGAAACCAGCCGGTACCAAATTAGAGGGGCGAAACTTGGTGCTCATCAGGCTGATTCCTTTGTGGAGACCAGCAAAGCAACATCAATACAGCTGCATCAAAACTGAGTCAGAGCCAATCTTCAGTGCCGAAAACCGGCCGGTCTTTGATCGGGATGTCGGCCGGCTTTACGTCGGAATCCGTGTTTCTTCGCGCGTCATAACATCACGCGCAAAAAAGAGCGCGCATGCCACGGAGCAAGATCGTCCGACATCCTGAAGCGTCGGCAGGAATGGTTCGACGGTCAGCTCGACCTTGATCCGGCGTGTCTCGTCTTATCGACGAGAGACCTGGGCATCCACCAATATGGCGCGCCGTCATGGCCGGTGCATGAGAGGCGAGCGTCTGAGGATCAGCGTTCCTCAGGGCCACTGGAAAACTAGAACCTTCATCGGAGCGACGACGCTACGCGGTTTTATCGCACCCTTCGTCACAGACAGGCCGATCAACCGTGAGCGCGATGAACAGCCCACTGCTTTCGGCGTTGACGGGATCGCAATAGTGCTTTCTTTCAGAACGTCTGCTTTGCCCGCTTCGGCATGAAGTAGGTTCGGACATTGACGAGTGCTTCGGCCACGGCAGCGTCATCCTGACGGGTCGCTTTCCGCTTTGTCTCGCCGAGCTTGCGGATGGGCGCGATGAAATCGCCCGTGACGGCATGGCCTCGAAGCTCGGGCTGCCAAAGCTTCGGCGCGCACTCTGTTCCCAGCAGAAAGCAGAGGTCCCAATCGAATGGATCAAAGGTTTGATCATCAATCCTGGTGAACCTGGGCCGGTGGTCTTTCGGTGTTTCGGAAAGGCTCGCAGAGATGCGGTTATACTCTGCAACGATCGCCCGCACGGCCTGATGTGCTGTTGTCTCCATCGGCAGGTTGAGGGCATCCAGACCGGTCCGTTCCGGTATCCATTTGCGTGGGTCGATGAATTTGGGACCGATGATGAGAGCCGTAAGATAACCGTCGAGAGCGCTCATTGACCAGATTGGCGACGACGTGCCCTGATTAACGCCTCGAACGCCTCATCATCAAGCTTCGGTCGCGCGGTCGTCTCTTGGCTGTTCTGCGTCATGCCGCCCGTCGCTCCTGCTCTGTCATCGCCTCGCACTCGACGATGAGGCCTTGGCCATTCGCGATCATGGCCATCGCTACGTCGTCATTCGTCTCCCATTCCGGTGTCATGAAAAGACACGTGCCAACTCCGAGTATTAAATTGTAAGAGAATGCAATAACGGAATTGTATCGATTGCCGATGGTCTCCTGGCCTTGCTTTTTACCCCCGCGCAGAAAGTATCGTCCCCAATACGATTAGGCCTAGGCCCGCGCACTTTTGTGCGGATACGGGTTCGGCTAGCATCCAATAGCTCAGCACTCCGACCACGACGAAATTCAAGCTCATAAATGGGTACGCATGGTTCAGAGGGAACTTGGTCATTGCCGCCATCCATGCGAGCGATGCGAGAAATCCTGCCGCGAAACCTGAAAAAATCGCAGGATCAAAAAGAAGTAGAATAAGGAATCTCAGCTTACCGAGTGGGTCGGATGGAAGAGCGCCAAACTGACCTATCCTCCATTTGAGCATCATCTGACCGTAAACCGTAAAACCAATTGTTGCTGCAATGTAGCCGTAGTCAAGCAAGCGAAGCATCAATGGCCCTCTAGTGCGGCAAGACCGAAGCCGCTTTCACCAAATCCGTTGCCATTATAGAGCATATAAACCGCTCCCTTGTGTCCGAAAACGAACGGGTATTCGATCATTTCACTGTCCCAGCCGCTTTCAGATGCCTGAATGGAAAGTGCACCAAGTGCTAACGTCCAGGTAAGGCCGTCATCAGCACTTTGGGCATGGCCTATCCGATACGTGGAGCCGTCTCCTGCTCGGTATGAAAACCACATATGATCGATGCCATCATTCAAGCGGATAACAGTTGGGCGAGAAAATGCCTGTGCGACGCCTAGAATATAAGGTACAGCGAGACCGGTCTTCCGCCAGCTTCTTCCATCTGAAGATATGGCGCCTTTGATCACATGGACCATTTCACCGTTTCCGCCATCCCAAGTCTCCGTTGATCCATACCACATTTGGTAATCGTGGTTGTGCTGACGCACCCACGGATAGGACAAGCTAACCCTGTCTTCGGAATCGCTCGCAACATAGGGATGTCTATCCAGGATTTCCAGATTGATCTCCGGGGTCACTTTAAGGCGTCCAATGTCTCCCCGCCAATGATCACCTGGTTTGTTTTGCCAGCCCATAAAAAGAATAAAGCGATCGCCATCGGTCGAGTAGTCATTGCCGATGCTGATGCCAGCTTCGTAAAAGCTGCCAGCCGGGCCATGCACAACGAATGGCTCTATATGATCGCAAACCACGACTCCTGTCGGGATCTCGATATCGACAGCGCCCACCGAGGATCGATTTTCACTATCCCTGCCGCTGTAGAAGATACGGAAGATATCGTTCTCCAAATGAACTGCGAGAGGATTAGCTTGGTGGGTAAGTAGCTTAGGATGCCGCTCTCCGGTTGCGACAAATAGTCTGCCCCTTTTTTTCCAGACCCAATTCGCTGTCATATATTTCTTAACCGATTGCTTGGAACGCGGGATCGTTCAGTCTCCGGCGTGCCGTAGACGCCGTATTCCGCGGCATCGGAAAGTAGCACAGTTCCAGCTCCTAACACGCAGAAGTTGCCAACGTTGACATGATCTCTCAATGTCGAATTTACACCGATGAAGCAGCTTTCTCCTATGGTTACACCACCGGAAACAACAACATGAGATGAAATGAATGTGTGGTCATTGATCGTAGAGTGATGACCGATGTGATTTCCGCTCCAGAGCGTTACATTGTCGCCGATATTTGCGAAGGGCTGGATCGTGTTGTCCTCTAGAATGAAGCAGTTCCGTCCGAACGCATTGCCGTTCAGCGCTGTCGCCCTGGAACTAATGTAGCTGCATAGCTCATAGCCAACTTCAATGGCGGCCTCAAACTTCTGTTTGCGGATCTGATTGAGCTTTGCGTAACTGAGCGCCACGAACATTGAATGTTCGGTGGGCGGATATCGGCTGGTTACCTCCTCAAAACTGACTACCGGGAGGCCGCAAAAACTATCTTCGGTCAAAAAAGCCTTGTCGACTGTGAAGGCAACGACCTCGTATGGGCTATCAGTAGTGAAGTAATAGTGAGCGAGTTGTGCAATATCGCCGGTACCGAATATTACAATCTTGCTCATCTTTATCTCCGTACGATCATTGTGAATTCGTAGAGGCCATAGTCGTGTAAGAGTGCCACATGGCGCGAGTAGCGGCTTTTACAAATCTGGAATAGATGAAGCGGATCCGCATAAAATAAGTCGGGACGCATTTTATGTGTGTCGGAGTAAGACGTCAGACAGTTAAACGCAAACCCGCGTGTACTTACCTCGTTCATCATGTCCAGTGTCTCGAGCAGATATTCTTCCCACTCCTGCTCAGATCTTCCGAGTTTAACGTTAAAAATCCCCGACGCGACACTGTAATCGACAAGGGTATCGGGACGGCTTGATATCTCGAACCGAGCATTTGGGTTGTGAACGAAACGTTGCCGAGCGGCGTCGACCATTGCCGATGAAACGTCCAGGCCGACGTACCGGACCGAATGCCTAAGCTTCGAAATATGGTCGAGGAGGGCGCCATAGCCGCAACCGACATCGCATAGGGTATACGGGCCATTTGCTGCGATAAGCGTCAGCAATTGATCAAAACGAAGAATCTGACTGTCCGCGTCTCTCCAGTCGACTCCCGCAGCAGTCTGGCCATGTTGTGCAAGCCGATTCGAATAATAAACGGAAACCTCGTTCAGGAGCTCGTTCGTTCCACCAGTCATTCTGTCACCTTGAATTTAGCACATTTGTAACGGTCCGACCGATCAGCGACCAACCGGGGGGCTATTCGAGGTCTTGTTTAGGGGCAGCTATAGTGGGTCTCTTCAGATGCTGCATATAAAGCGGGCTTTCGTGACCGCGGTTGAAGAGCAAGTCCAAAATGGAGACACTGTGCTCAAATTCACCCCAGAGCTGAGGGTAGACCGGGTAGCCACTATAATCAAACCATTCGACGGCAACACCGGCGTCTGCGAAAAGAGATTGGTCGAGATAATCCCGTGCGGCAGGCCCGGACACGTAGGTGGTGGCGCCGGTGGCAAGACACACGCCTAGGAGGCGCTCGCTTTTTCCTTCCTCAAGGTCAAATTCAGAAGCCTGTCGAATGCTGGTTGTAATTCCCAAATAGCCGCAGATCGCCTTAAGCAGGTCCGTGTTCAAATCGGAAAGGAGCGTTTGCTTCCCATGCAGCAGGATGGGTTCGATCAATGTGGTGATGTCATAATAATATTGCGCCTTGCCATAGTTGTGGGCTATGCTTTTCCAATGAGCGTCACGCCAAGCGTCGCCATCGATCTCAGTCTCTTTGATAGTTTGAAGGTACCGGCCTTTTACCTTCACGGGCACCGTCAACCACTGCAGCCCCTGTGGCGTCTTAAGTTTATTGCGGTTACGCCAGTCTCGCCGTGTATATTGCACGTCGTCGTAAAGGATAAACTCGTCTACCGCACCAATCATGTCAAAGTAACCCTTCCAAGGAAGGTAGTTTGACTGAACAATGGCAACCTTTTTCATACGCCGGCCCCTACACGCTGCAACCGATAGCTTCCGTCGAGAATTGCTCGCCACCAATGCGCATTATCTAGGTACCATTGGACGGTTTTGCGTAGTCCAGTTTCGAAGTTTTCCCACGGTTCCCAACCTATTTCGCTCTTGATTTTATTGATATCCATCGCATAGCGATAGTCGTGCCCGGGCCGATCTACGACATGAACTATTTGGCTCTTGTAACTCTTGCCATCAGGCAATGGCCGAAGTTCATCCAATATTGAACAAATTTCACAGACAACGTCGATGTTTCGACGCTCCGCCAAGCCACCGATATTGTAGGTTTCGCCAACCTTGCCCCTTTCCGCGACAAGCGCCAAGGCGCGAGCATGGTCTTCGACGAATAGCCAATCTCTGATCTGGTGCCCGTTTCCATAAACTGGAAGATCTGCTCCATTAAGAGCGCTTACAATCATGTGTGGAATAAGCTTCTCTGGGAAGTGATAGGGCCCATAATTGTTAGAGCAGTTCGTAATAACGGTCGGAAGCCCATATGTCCGGTGCCAAGCGACAACCAAGTGGTCACTCGCCGCCTTACTCGCTGAATAAGGTGAATTCGGCCGATAGCGATGGGTTTCGGTGAAGGCGGGGTCACCTTCGTGAAGTTCACCGAAAACTTCATCAGTACTGACGTGATGAAAACGAAATTTCGTCTTTCTCTCTGTTGGGAGTTGATCAAAGTACGCTCGCGCCGATGCTAACAGGCTATAAGTGCCCATAATGTTCGTCTGCATGAATACATCAGGTGCGTCAATTGATCGATCGACGTGGCTTTCCGCGGCTAGGTGCATGATAATGTCGGGCCTAAACTCGAAAACGAGCGCCCTCATCTGGCCAGTGTCGCAGATGTCATGGCGGTGGAAGCTATATTCCGCCAGTCCATTCACCAAATCGAGCGACCTCTCGTTCCCAGAATAGGTCAGACAGTCGACGTTGCTGACCGTCCATTGCTTTTCCAGGACCATATGCCTCACGACAGCGGAGCCTATAAATCCCGCTCCACCGGTCACCAAAACTCTCATATTATACCGACGACAACGTCTTCCCTAGCTCGTCTCTTTGTTGAGGGAACGCATAGCAGTCGATCTCCTACGTCGCAAGGCAGAGCCATCGCGACAGCTAAGTCATCCAGAGTTCCAGCCTCGTCATATGGCTACAGGATCGACGTGGGTTGATCTGGAAGTTCAGTTTTGCGATGGGGCTAGTTGAATTGGGGCGCGAGTACAACCGTAGACCGCTTGCCGGCCGAAAAAACGCGAAATTTGGATGGCAAGCTTATTTACTGAAATCATCGGCAACGCGGCAAGGATTGAAATCATGCAGATCCCGATATCAAATCAACAGATGTTTCGCTGGCCTATTTTGATCGAGCAGCCGCGATTACGTCTGGTTTTTGGATAACTGACGTTCATTCTCCGTAGCCCTCAAGTCGATAAACTTAGACAACAAAATATTGGTGGGAGGGCAAGGTCTAGATCATTCTGCGGATTTCGATGAATCGGGACAGCGATTTCAGCAAGTCGCGGACAAGCATTTCGCGGACAGCGGGATCAATCGAATTCCGCCAGCCTGGTTGCTGTTAAAGGTGATTGATTTCGTTTATTTCGGCACCGGTCAAGAGCGTTGGTGTTTTTCGCTTTCGCATGCTGTTGCCTTCGAGCGTTATGCGGTGGTCGTAGTGAACAATACGGTCCAGGATCGCGTCGGCTAAAGTAGCCTCGCCGATCATCTCATGCCAGGCGGCCACGGGAAGCTGGGCCGTGATCAAAGTGGACTTTCGCCGGTATCGCTCTTCAAAGATTTCCAGCAGATCGAGGCGCCGCCGATCGTTCAAGGTATGGGTTCCCCAGCCATCGAGCACCAGCAGATTAATTCGTGCAAGCTTGTCGATGAGGCGAGGAAGGCGCCCGTTCAGCTTGGCAAGCGCGAGGCCCTCAAACAACCGTGGCATGCGAACATAGAGGACAGAGTGGTCGAGGCCGCCCGCCTGGCGTGCAAAGGCACATGCGATCCACGTTTTTCCGGTTCCCGTCTGGCCTGTCAGGATCAAGTTCTCGCTTGCCTTGAGCCATGCCCCCTGCGCCAACGATAGGACGTTGCGGCGATCCAGGCCACGATGCGCACCAAAATCGATGTCTTCAATGGAAGCATTGGCAAAACGGAGTTTGGCGGTGGTGAGCAGGTTTGTCAGTCTACGGTCCGTTCTCAGGGCGATCTCGCGGTCAAGCATCAACCCCAGTCGTTCGTCGAAGCTCAGATCATTTCCATGAGCCTGCTCGAGGAGCTCGCGATAGGCCGTTGCGATGCCGGCCAGACCAAGCGCATTCATTTGGTCAAGTGTCGGATGTGTCAGCATCTGATGTCCTTTTTACTGATAGTAGGTTTTGCCGCGGATATTGCCGTGCGGCGGCGCCGGCTTCACGGCCATCGGTGATGGCCGGAGCCTGCGGCTGGCTATTGTTGGCGGAGTGCGGAAGATGGCTCGAAGTGATTGGTGAACTCTTCGTGTCTTGAAGCTGTCTGGCGCGGTTTCGTCCCTCCCACTCGGCTTGTCGAAAGGAAAGAATGATCAGCACGTTTGATCGCGGACATGTGCACCTGGTCCATCTTCTTGACCGAGCTGCATCGAGATCGGAAAACGTCGAGGGAACCGTCGAGCTGATAGCAAACGTTGAATTATTGTAAGCCGCTTCTTCATCTGGAAGCATTGATATTTAGCATTGGATTCTCCGCGACGCAGACCGTTTTTGGTTTGCTGAGGGCGCAGATCAGCATCAAAATCCAGACCGTAATCGTGATGCCAAAAATAGCCGATCGGCCCACCGTTCCTCCGCTCGCCCGTCTTGCGTTCGCGCGAGCGGCGTCCCGCATGCGCGCCCGATTATTCCAAGCTCGCGCTCGCTGATGCTTCCCCTGATACGGAGAAGAAGCAGCCGATCGTTCGATACGTGTCTTTGGATAGGCCGACATATCTGTCATTTTTAGGATGACAAGTATTCACAGTTGCGCCATTAGTCCGGCAACTGGAGCTGATAAATGCGTAGCTTAGGATCAAGAGCGGGTTTACTATTCTCGCTATCGTTCACTACATTGGTTTTCTTCAATTATTTGTATTTTCTCAAATGGTGGCAGCCTACAGGAAGCCGGCTGTGGGTTGTTGCGCTGATCGCAATCTCGGCACCATTCGCTGTTCTTGCTTTTCGCGGCTGGCGGAAGTTTGCGGTACCGGGGGCGATCATTCTTGCCTATGTCGTTTACATGGTGTTGAGTTACTTCGTTTTTCGCACAATAGCTTTCGATATCCGCTACCTTTGTCAATTCATATTGACGGTGCTGCCCTTCTTCGGCGCTGGGATCCTTGCGGGATGGCGGCCCGGCGGCCTGATTGTCGTGGTGATGTTTGCTGGTATGGCTTTGTTGCTCGCCTTGCCGGTTGCCTGGATCCAATATGGTTCATTGTGGGAAGGTGACGACTTTCGCGATATTCTGGCGATCCCGCAGGTGCCGGGCAGGGCGCCCTACTACAGTTATTACCAGTTGGTCGCTTATGGAATTGCTCTTAGCGCAATTCCTTCGTTCATATGGCTTCTCGGCCGAATGCGTCTTCCCATCGCGTATGTTGTTGGTCTCTGCGTCACGCTACTGCTGGCGGAACTAGGTTCTCGCACGATGTTTCTGCTTTTGCCGATCGTGCTCGCAGCCCTTGTATTCCGCATCAGGGGGGTCGCACAGGCAGCGATATATACAGGATTGTCCGCCATCCTGGTTGCTGGCGTGTTCTATGCGCCGATTGCAAAAGATCTTTCGGTCGTGCAGCGAACGGAAGGCGAGGCGAAGCGGTATGAGCAGGGTGCTATATTTCAGCCCAAGACAGATGCACATAATCCCTATGACGCAGCAGGTGCGTTTGACACCGGAGACGGCGGTGATCACCGTACCTGGTCAAGGCGTACTTTGTTTGAGTTTGCATTAAAGGGCTGGTTATCAAGCCCGGCCTCTGCTGTTTTCGGTCGGGGTCTGGGATCTTATTCGCTCGACCTCGCTGGTGTCTATCCCGGCTGGCTGCCCGCGCAACATAGCGGTGAGATCTATCCGCACAATTGGATCTTGGAGGCCGGTTACGAGGGCGGCGCGATCGCGGTGTTGCTACTTGGGGTGGTCCTTGTGTTCCCTTTCTGGCGCATCCTCAGTGAATGGGAAACTTCGGCGAGTTCGTTGGCGATCGCCGGGATGTACCTGCTGATATTCGGTGCCGCGTTTTTCTCCGGTGGGATCGCTCTCAATTATACGCTCTTCTTCCTTGCTGGGGCGGCGTTATCGGCGCAGAGCCTTTACTCTGCGCGGGGTCAATGATGAGTTATCTGGGACCTTCTACCAGCCGCACGCCTTACGGAATGGATCGACAACTTTATCCAGTCCTGTGATATCCAAAGTCGCACTAAAGAGGCTTTCGGAAAAAGGGCGTTATGCGCGACACCTTGGATCTCCCAAGCATCCAGGACACGCATCGCTGTCGATGCGGTCAGCGGCCGAAACAGCGTGCCGCCGTTATGTAGGCGCGATGGAAACAATAGGCCTTCATTGCGAAAGACCTTGACGGTCTGGGAGGCGGACCCGAGGCGAGAGAACATCTCAAAGAAATGAATGATCGTTTCTCTGACTTGCATGTCTGGATCAAGAGTCACATTGCCGAAATGGTCATAGACCAGCCCGGTCGGCAGGAGGCAACGAAACTCGCCGCGCCGCACCTTATCGAGAATGCCGCCGCGCAGCTGGGCTTTGATCACATGCAGCTCGGCCTCACTCATTGTTCCCTTCAGGCCGAGCAGGAGCCGGTCGTTGAAACTTGCCGGGTCATAGACGCCGTCCTCGTGAGGATCAGGGTGTCGGCAAGGGCGCAGATCTCCAGCAGACGCTGCCAGTCGGCATTGTTGCGCGCCAGACAGGAGACCTCCAGGCCCATGACGATCCCGGCATGCCCCATGCCGACATCGCTGACCAGCCGTTGAAACCCTTCGCGCCACGCCGCCGATGCACCGGACTCTTAATCGTTGCTCGTCGCGCCAGCCGAGGGCGACAGCGCGTCCCCGACCTGCTGCCCTGGAACTGGGCGCCAGCAAACGCTCGGTGCGAGGCCGCCTGATGGCACGCTCAAGGTTCATCTCTACGCTGAGGCAAGTCGCCGCCATGATCGGAGAGAACCTCGAATTGATCGAAGAGGTGACCGCAAACTCGGACAACATCTCCGAGGGCGAACTAGTTTACGTCAGCGATGGCAGTGAAGACGGCACGAAAGGTTTGACCGAGAATGGCATCGACGAACTTCAGAGCCTACTCGCCTACATCAGGACGTGGGACGGCGGTATCCGCCAATTCCTCATCGACGGACAGTGCGATCCAGAAATGATCGAGCGCGTTATCGCCGATGAGAATGAAACGCGTCCTATAACTTCCATCCCTCGATCAGCCAAATGTCTTCGCCGGACGCTCACGAGCCATGCCTTCGAACATGATCTTCACCGCGATGTCGTCTTGCTTGGCCCCGTCGGGATTCGCCACCAGGTCGGAACCAAAGAGTTTGCTGAAGGTCGTGTAATTGCGCCGGCCGGTGAGCTGGACGAGCCCGCGGCCGGCGAACCGGACACCATCCCCGCTCTGGGTGTTGCCGAGATCGGCGGCCACCTTTGGCCTCTGCCCTTTCGGGTCATACATGCGGAAGAAGTAATCCGTGCCGCCGCGCTCGTGGATTGGCTTCATGGTCTGCCCGATCTCGTGGAAGGCCGTTGCCAGCATGTAGGCCAGCCAACGAGGATCGATGAGGATCTTTCCGGCCTCGTCCAGAATTGCTTCTATGCCGTTGACCTGAGATTGCGAAAGCGAGCTGCCGAACAACGACGAGCGAACGCCCGCATAGAAATGCGCTCAGTTCATGGTGATGTCTTCGAGATTGAGTGGGATAGAGGCCGCTAGCGGCAGCCTGGGGGAAATGGTAAGTGAAAGCGCGCGCTGTGAATGCGCTGCACAGAGATCGCCTATTGATAAGCATGCGACAATTACGGAGAGCGCAATTACAATGAACGATGTCGGACGGGTTGAGGGTGGCGGTCGCCTGCCGGCGTTGGATGGCCTACGCGGATGGGGTGCCCTCTTCGTCCTGCTCTACCACGTTTTTAGCTCTGGGCTGCGGGTTACCCCGCAAAGCGGCGAGTTCCTCCGCCACCTTTTGCCGTTCAACGGCCCTTATGCGGTCATGATCTTTTTCGTCGTATCTGGCGTTTCGCTTTCCGTTGGATATCTCGCTAGGTTTGACAACGGCCTTCTTATCAAAAGCGCAGCAGCTCGATATTTTAGATTGGCCATCCCGATTCTGGCTGTTTCCCTTAGTGTGCACGTCGCGATGATGCTCGGTCTCTTGAGCCCATCCACCGATCGACTGGTGCCGTTTGCAAACACTCTGAATTTCGAGACAAGTATTACCCAGGTCTTGCAGTTCTCTCTTTATGACGTGTTTTTCAAGTACAGCCCTCATTTGACCTATGCCGGACCGCTATGGACGATGAGCGTGGAACTCATCGGATCGTTTCTGCTATTTGCCGTTCTCTTCACGGCCGTTCGAACGCGTCAAGCGCTGTTGGTGATCAGTCTCGTCGCAGTTTTGATGATTGCGGTGGCGCATACCGACACACTGCGGCTGTATTCCCTATTCCTGTTCGGCGCTGTGATTGCTGGCGCCATCCAGCGTGGATGGATACAGAGGATACCCCCTGCACTCTCAATCACTTTGCTTGCAATTGGCATCGCGGCACCAGCTTTATTGCACCCGGCTTTCGACCATTGGAACATTGCAGCGACGGTTGCGCTCACGCTCGGATGCATCGCATCCAGACCGGTGAATTTAATGCTCTCGTGCAGCCTATCGAGAAAGCTTGGCGAGCTCTCGTTCCCACTCTATCTCGTCCACGGCCCTGTGATGGTATTTGTGGGTGAGCCGCTGGTGCGCAATTTTGGCGACTCTGTCCCTTCAAAAATAGCAATCAACCTAGGCGTGATATTTATCTCCCTGATCGCGGCGCTCCCCATGGTTTTGGTCAACAAGGTTGCGATCAAGGTTTCTAGAGGCGTCGGGGATTACGCCGCCTCTATAGCTTCGACGCTGCAAGGAAGAATTCGTCGATTTGCTCGAGCGTGAAGCCCATGGCTGCGAAGCCGTCCTGCATCATTGAGGAGCTACGGACGAAAGAGCCGCTGAACTCATAGGAGATCTGGATAGCCCGATCTTGCTCAGCGACCCAGCTATCGACCTGATCGAGCAGACCAGCGGCAAGAAGCTAAAGCTTAAATTGGCGGGCGGATACGCTGGAAGGAATAGGTTCCGACTCCGACAGATCCTCCTCAGCATATCTGACTTCTTCCGGAATGTGACGAACTCAGTTGCAGCCGCTCGGTACTTGCGTTCGGTTACGGGTCGCATTGGCACTGCCTCTCTACCAAGAGACCGCCTCTCGACTTCCTTATCGATCACGGCCTCGAATGATAGCTCAGTCGCTTTAGGGGGGCGACCGTATGGGGTTGCGCAGCCATCGGCGGGGCGGGGAGGCTCGCAAGATTAGGATCAGGTGAATAATCGCCCTGAGACGTCTTCAGGAGTTGTTCGGCTGCAAGCGCGAACTTCTTATTCAATTCATCGATAAGACTGAATTAGCCCCCCGGAAAGGCCCGGACATACTCCCCCACTTAGTTAAGTGGGTAGGAGTAATGTTGGTAATATGACCAGCAGCAATTTCAGGATGGAAGTCCTCGCCGGGCGCGAAAGTCGGCACCGCTGGAGCACGGCAGAGAAGCTGGCAATCATCCACGAGACCTATGAGGCGGACGCGACGGCGAGCATCGTCGCGCGTCGGCACGGCATCCAGCCGAACCAGTTGTTTGCTTGGCGCAAACTAGCGTCCAAAGGGGCACTGACGGCGACGGCCGCCGAAGAGGAGGGCGTTCCGGCTTCTGAATACCGGGCGCTTTAGGCCCAGGTGAAAGAGTTGCAACGCTTGTTGGGCAAGAAGACGATGGAGAGCGAAATCCTGAAGGAAGCTCTCGAAATCGCCGGTGGCCCAAAAAAACATCTGTTGCGCTCGCTCTCTCTTCCGAGGGGGATTTTGGAATGAAGACCGTCTGTGAAACTTTAGGTATCGCCCGCTCGAATATCGCCGCGCGTACCGCAGGCTCCCCTTCCACAGCCAGAGGACGCCCGCCACTACCTGATCGTGAGCTGGTAGAGGAAATCAAGGTCGTGATTGCCGATACGCCTACCTACGGCTATCGGTGTGTCCATGCCATCCTGCGTCGGAATGCCCGGAAACTTGGGCGTTCATGGCCCAATGCCAAGCATGTCTACCGAGTGATGAAGCTGCACAATCTGCTGCTGGTGCGTCATACTGGAACGGTCGATGATCGCCTTCACGGCGGCCGCGTCGCCGTCGTCGCATTCGCCCTCGACTGCTGCGACTGCGAGGCAATGTAATCGCGATTTTCGATGAGCATTGACGGCGGCAAGACGGATGAACGTGCGTGCATTGATAGCGATAAACTGGCCGCGCCATCTCTCTCTAAACTGCTTGGCAGCTTCTCGGTTGCTAAAGCAAAACACAAGATACTCATCCCATTCAATCGAAGCGCTGAAGGTCTTCGAGTCCTTTTCAAGTCTGATCGCGCTGGTTAGGATTTCGCCTCTGAGCTGGAAATCATGGGCCTTCTCTCCCGTCTGGTAATTGCTCCACCAGACGGCAACATGGTGCGGCAACTGACGGTTCAAGTTCGCCCACGTGTAAGAGCTCTTTCTCCGGTCAGCCATCTTGAACCTATAGTGTCTCGTCCCGCCAAACCGGCATCCTCACTTCCTCAATGCCAGCCAACCGGCGTACGGGAAGCTTTCCGACTTCGGACAAAGAGGGGTGGTAAACGGACACATCCATGTAGTCGCGCTTGTTGCATTTGAGGCAGATGAACTTCAGGCGGTTGATGGTTGTGTCCTTGCGGAGTTTAAGGATGTCGTCGGGGAGGAACCGCCGCGTCGTGTTGCAAAGACCGCATCGGACGACGAGGATGTGTCCGACCGCACTCGCGTCTGTCAAAGACCAACGCGAGAGCTTTTTCGCCTGGTTCATTTCCGGCATTGGTAGTCTCGCCGTTGGCGTCGTCCATTAGGCAGCGGCCGGCCCGGAGGCCGGCGGGGCCGGAGGTTAGGTTAAATATCCTCTTTCCCTAACGCGGTCGTAGAGGGCTTTGAAGGCTAGATCGATGTCCTGTTCGAAGGAAAACCACATTGGCTCCTTCGCGCTTATGTCACCGCAGACACTGTAGACGCCGCAGGCTCGATCGCTAGCCTCGCGAGAGGCAATCACGAAAGTGCCCATCGGGGCGCAGGTTTCCATATCGAAGGCGTGGGCCAGGTGTAGTTCGAATTGGCCCATTTCAAAGCCGGTCCCGATGGCCATGGATATTGCGGCTCGAACCGCAGGGGAGAGCTCATGAATGCTCACTGGGATAGGCGGTGTCCAGTAGGTGCCAACGGGGTTCCTGTCGAAGTCGTCTTCTTGGCGCAGTTCATCGCTCGGCAAATTACTCATAGCCGTCATCCTCCGTATCGAGTGGTGATGCCTCAGAAGAGGTGCTAGAGGGCCGCGCAGATAACCACCTGGCCTGTTCTATCTCCTGAGATGTTCTTATTATGTTCTTGTTTCCGGCGGAGTCAAGGATGAAGATTCGGAGGCGCTAAAATGCCAGCGTGCCGAGAGTTGGCTAAGAGGCTGCATCCTTCTGGAGCAATGAAGCGGGCGCGCCGGGCGGATCTTGTTTGCAACTCCTAAACTAATAATTGAGTACAACGCGTGAGTTTCACCTGGGGACATACAAATGCGACGCGAGACGATCATCCGAGCCTCTGAAACAATTCTTCGCGATCTTAACGATTCGGGTATTCGTGCGGCGGTAGATCAAGTGGTTGGGGACAGGGGAGGTAATAAGCAAAAACCCTCGTTGGCTTCTTTCCAAAACTATTCCATCAGGACAGCTAGCCACGGCGATGCCGAGCGGGAGATCATCGATATCTTCGATCTCAAAGCATTGGGCGAGCCCGATTTTTGGCTCTCCGTAATAACGGAAGAAGGTCCCACCCCGTCGTTCTACCAAGTACACTCGGCCGTATATAGAGTGTTTAGCTTCCTACCTTCCGTTATTAAGCTGCTGAAGCAGCAGAGACTGGAGGCGGTGCGTACTTCTGATCCAAAGGCACCTGACTTTCTACGAGGCAAAGCACTCCTAACCGTGATCTTGCCTGAGACAGAGGAGCAATACTCGAGTCCCGCTAGGCTCTCATTTGCGCTTGATGCAATCGCGGGCCTGTATCACGTGTTCGCCACTTTGAACGATTTATCGGACAGCGATCTATCAGTAATCTCGTGTGATTCGGGTAGTGACAAATCCTTCGATTTCACTGGGATGCCTCAGGTAATCCAAGGTATACGAGAAACTATCGTTGCAATCTGGGATAGAATTGTACTTCATCGGCATCAGCAGCTGCGCGCCTCAATCGAGACGATTGCTCAAAGCCTGCCAGTGATTGAACGCATATCGCATATGGAATCCTCGGGCGCGATTGCTCCGGAACAAGCCGAGATCCTGCGACGGAAGACCGTCCAGGCGTGCACCAAATTCCTTGATGCAGGTGCTATCACAATCGACCTTGAAGTCGCGTCCGATCTCAGCCCAAGAGCGCTTATGGGACCCGAACAGAAGCTTTTAGCGGCGCCTCCCACGCCATTGCACGAAGAAGCGGAAGTTGCTTCGAAGGGTTCAGTTGGCGAGGTAAATGGAACCGTCGCTAGGACGGATGAGGCGGCCCTGCTCAAGATGATCGAGGAACTCCAACGACAAGTTGACGAACAGAAGGCGCAAACCGCACGCTCTGCGAAGCGCCCCAGATCGAAGACAAAAGGAGCGTCGACGGCGTCGAAGGGATAGCGCTGACCAAACATCCCAGCTCAGTCCTTGCGCGGACTTACGTTGCACTTCGCGTTATGTCCTGCAATCTCGCGCTCATTTGCACCGTGGGCGCGGGGGGCTTGCCCCGTCAAGTTTTAGTTTCTTCGCAAAAATTGGTGCTCCCGAGTGAGATTGAACCACCGACCTCACCCTTACCAAGGGTGTGCCTCGAATCGATTCCTCCGCTCGATCAATTCGTAAAACCTTGCGTTTTTGTTAAGCGAAAGGTGAGGGGAGCGTTTCGGGTTTCCCTTTAAAATCAATGGGCGTTTTGGGGCGCGAAGGTGAGGGAAAATGGAGAAACGCAAGCATCCGCAAGCAATTGTAATTGTTACGAAAACGGCCAAATTTTTATGGAAATCATGGTGGGCGATGAGAGACTCGAACTCCCGACATCCTCGGTGTAAACGAGGCGCTCTACCAACTGAGCTAATCGCCCTCGATGCTCTGTGTCATCGTTCGGTGAAGCGTCTCTAACGATATTGATAAAGAACCGCAAGCCTCTTTTTGAGTTTCTCTGCAATTTGCTTGTGGGCGCCGCTCTTCCCCACTGTGGGTATTCTCTGTAGAGGTGCGGTTGAAAAAATTCGGAGCGAAAATGACGACGCGAGAGCAGCGAGCGGCCCTTCGGCAAAGCACCCCCCGGACCTTTTTAGAATATGTCCACACGGAGCATGCGAGATTGCTGCCCGATCGTGGCAAGCTTCTCGACAATCTGCCGAAAGGTGGGGTCGTTGCCGAGTTAGGTGTTGCGGAGGGTGCCTTCAGCGAGGAGATACTGGCACGGAACCAGCCGAGGCAGCTCCACCTCATCGATCCCTGGAACATGGATCGATACTCAGAGGGCCTCGAGATCATCAATGGCAAATTCGGATCGGAAATCACTGAAGGCCGTGTTGTGATTCGACAGGGCACGTCGCTCGACATGTTGTCACGATTCGATGATGAGACCTTCGATTGGGTCTATATCGATACCGATCATTCCTTTGCGCTGACATGGGAGGAGCTTCTGCTCGCAGACCGCAAAGTGAAGCAGGACGGCCGGATTGCCGGGCACGATTTCTGCACGGGGAACACCGTCAAACCGGTGGTCTACGGGGTCGTGGAGGCGGTCAACAAGTTCTGCGTCGAGCATGGCTGGCGCTTCGAGTTTCTTACGCTCGAACCTGACGCGCATTTTTCCTACTGCCTGAAGCGCATCAGGGCACCGTGAGGGCCATTAGCGGCTCAGGTGTCGATCGTGCCGAGTTCCCGCCTGGCTTCCAGATACCACTCGACGAAAGCCTTGGTGCCCGTTTCTAAAGAGGTTTCCGGTCGATAGCCCGTCAGGGCGTGGAGAAGATCTGGGCTTGCAAAGGTGCGCGGCACGTCGCCCTTCTGCATGGGAAGCATGACACGTTTTGCTTCATGCCCCATCGCGTTTTCCACGTTTTCGACGAAGTCCATCAGGCTGACCGGCTGTCCGCCGCCGATATTGACGATGCGGAAGGGGGCCTGATGCGAAAGGGTTTCAATTCCCGCATCGGCGACGCGATTGGTTTCCGAGGGAATGATATCGGACAGCCTGACCACGGCCTCGACCAGATCGTCGATATAGGTGAAATCACGGCTCATATTGCCGTTACCGTATATCTCGATCGGCTTGTTCTCGATCATGTTCTTGACGAACTTGAAGAGCGCCATATCGGGCCGGCCCCAGGGGCCGTAGACGGTAAAGAAACGGAAGGCTGTGGTGGGAATCTTGTGGAGATGCGAATAGCTGTGCGCCATCACCTCCATCGACTTCTTGCTGGCGGCATAGAAGCTCAGAGGCTCGTCGGCGCGGTCGGTTTCGCGGAAGGGGACAGTCGTATTGGCGCCGTAGATCGAAGAGGTCGAAGCAAGCATGAGATGGCGCAGCTCGATGCGACTGGCGAGCTCCAGAATGTTCCAGGAGCCCTCGATATTCGAACGAAGATAGGCGTGCGGATTTTCGTTGCTGTAACGCACGCCCGCCTGTGCGGCGAGGTGAATGAGAACATCCGGCTTTGCAGCCGAAATTGCGGCTTCCAGCGCTGCCTTGTCTTCGAGCATGGCGATGACGGGGCGGAAGGCAGGATACTGCGCCAGCGCGGCATGACGCATCTCCTTCAGCCTGACATTGTAATAGCGTGTCAGGCCGTCGAAGCCGGTTACCTCATGTCCATCCTGCAACAGCCGGCGTGCCAGATGGAAGCCGATGAAGCCTGCCGTTCCCGTAATGAAGTAGCGCATTTCTACCTTTTTCTCGGGCGCCTGCCGATGGCAAAGTAACCGAATCCGTATTTGACCGCCTCACTTATCGGATAGACGCTCCCGAGATCAACAATCATCTGGATCTTCGGGACTTTTAAGCGGTCCAAGACGAGCGCAATCGCATGTCATGAGCCAGCCAACGGTTCTAATGCCTTCCTAGGATGCCGGTCATAAATAACAGCCGGCTGAATCCCGTTGTTCATCGTCGACCTGCCGGAGATCGGTAGAGCAGATCGATGGGGTCAGGTCAGAGCGGCATTCCCCATAACAGGATTGGTTCAGGCTCGGGGACGGAGGGTCGGTGGCGTATGGGGGCTCCTGCCATTGATACCGAATCCTGATTGCGTGAATATCTTCATCGCTTGAGCACCCAAACGGTCTTGCCGCTCTGCGATGCTTCGATACCGGCTTTCGTCCGCGTCAATTGAAGGCATTTCTCGGCATCTCCCGGCCGTGGCCTAATGCAAATCCCGCCCGGCGCGGCCCTCCACGTTGGGCTTATACTCACCAGGCTATCGCTGATGGTCCCGCCGCCATCCGGACGAAACACAAGAATGTTCGAGGCTCTTCGTTTGACGACGACCATTTCCCAGGGCTTGCCGTCGGCGATCACGCTGGAAAGAGGTTCTTCAGCTTGCGCCGGCGCGCCGGCGAAAATCGAGAAGGCGATCAATGGTATGAAAAATCGGCAGGCAGAGTAATCGCGCAGCAAGCGAACTATGCGCATTCGGTGTTCCTTTGCGTGAGAATGACCCTCTCGGGCGGGTCGCGATTGAGGAGAAAAGTGAACGGGGAGAATATGGTGATATCCTGATGCCGCCGGTGATTTGCGGAGATATTCTCCATCGCGCCCGGCACTATCTCTCCGCATAACCGTTACGTGCCGGTTCATAATGCGTGATTGCGGAAGCAGGCGCGATCGCCATGCATCTGATATTCAAATTATCATTTGGGCATCCTCACAGTGCAAGCCGCTCCGAAAGCAAAATGAGCATCACGATCGGTCCGCCGAGAAGCGCACCGAACAGGATCGTCGCGAATAGCAGGTTCGCGAGCAGGTGAAGCATGGTCTTACGCCTCATGGCTACACGCCGACCCGATTTGGGAGTTCAAACAATTCAGGTCCCAGATTTATCCCGGCCATCCGCGCCTTTGCTGTCTCGGCGTCGACGAGCCTCCCGGAGAGGATGATCAGCCTTCGCGCCCTGCCGATGCCGATCACGACGGCATTTTGAATGGATGCGATAACCGCGAATGCCGCGGTTGGTCCTGCCGCTCGTTTTGAAGCCATGCGTTGTTCCTAAATTGAAAGCCGATGAGTTCATGCCAGCCATTTTCAGCCAGCATGGCTCTTCATTTGGGCTCCGATAATTGCGGAAGCATGACTGGATTTGCGTTTCCGCTTTTAATGCTTTCGATAGGCGAAAGAGCGGCGGCAACGACGGATGGACGTTGGAGCACTCGCGCGCCGGGTTCATCCACAGCTAAAATATGGTGAGCGGCGGGCAATGTAATTGTGTCGCAATTGTTTGATTCGAGTGTCCGGTCATCGTCATGACCGGAGGCCAACGAGAGACATGCCCAGCAATTCGCATTCACGTCGTCGATTTTTCAGCCAGCCGCTTTTCAACCAGCCGTCCAGAGCGTCGCTCCTGGCATTTATTGCTTTACTGACAACAGCAACCGTTTCCGGATGCGCTGCCGTGCCACTCAAGGAAGCGGGAACGCTCGTCTCCTACAACAATCTCGGTCCATCGAAGGGGACGCTTGCCAAGAAGCGGCTCTATGTCGACGGGCAGCAGTTGGCACGTGTGAAGACCGTCGCCATCGTCCCGACCGTCTTTTCGTTCGGTGCTGCGTCCAAGATCAAGTCCGAAGCCGACCGGTCCCTGGTTTCCAATGCTCTCGACAGGGCGCTTTGCGTGGCGCTGAGTGACAAATACCAGATGGTCCCGGCCGGCCAGCCTGCGGATCTGACCGTTCGCTCGGTCGTCGCCGACATCGTTCCCACCAACAAGGCCGCTGCCGGGGTCGCGACCGTCGTCAGTGTCGGTTCGGGCTTTGCCCTGCCTGTAAGCGTACCGCGCCTCCCCTTCGGTCTCGGCGGCCTGGCGGTCGAAGCCGAAGCTGTCGATGCCACGGGAATGCAGAATGCCGCAATGCTGTGGGCGCGTGGCGCAAACTCCATTCAGGATAATCCCCGCGTTTCCGAGGTCGGGGACGCCTATGGTCTCGCAACAAAATTTGCCGGTGATTTTTCACGGGTGCTGATCGCCGGAAAGGAACCGAAGGGACTGAACCTTTCACTTCCGTCGAGGCAACGCGCTCGCTCCTGGCTTGGTGGAAAGCCGAAATATGCCGCCTGCGATGCGTTCGGTCGCGCACCCGGGCTGCTTGGCGCGCTCGCTTCAAAATATGGGGCTCCGCCGCAGTGGACGGAAAAGAAGTCGAAATCTGCGACGACGCGTTGACGGAAGAGGTAGCCCCGGCGTCGTGCAGTCGCTTCGCGAATGTTTGAAAGGCGCCCGAAATCGGCCGGCCGCTTTGGCCGAGGACGGGCGGAGATAGTGCCGGAACCCCGCGGCATTACTCCGCCCGCCTGTCCTTCGTCTGCGGGAAGCGTCCGATCCTGATGATCTCGCCGAACGGCGACGTGCCTCTGTGAACGGGTGACCGAACCACGGGCAAGGCGCTACAGGGGACGACCTGATGCAACGTTCTTTCCTTTGCGTGGAGACCCTGTATTCTGATGTCGCCAGACACACTTCGACTTGAGGAAGAGTATGCCTGTCGATCATTTTGACATCGGTTCGAAAACCGTATCTTGGCCGGCTGGTTCGCCCGGCAACATGAATCACCGCGGCAAGGGATACGGAAACGGTTGGAGCCATCTGGCGTGTATGGCGCTCAGCATGGCCCTTGTCGCCGCCCCATCTTTCAGCTCTCCCGCATCCGCCGCCAATGTCCTCGAGCGAGCGATCGAGGCCGCCCAACCCTGTAAGCCTTTGAAGGTCAGTCAGCCGGTTTTGGGCGTGAAGGTCGAACTGGGTATCGACAAGCTCGACTTCGTTAAGATCGACACGATCGAGATCAGAGTGGCTGGTGATGTGGCCGAGGCAAGCGCACTCGGCACGCTCGCATGCAAGACGTCGGACAGCTCCCCTCTGAAGGGCGGCTTTTCGGCGAAGGCTCGAATTCACCTGCAGGCAAATCTTGCGACCTGTGCGATGAACGCAAGTTCGATCGATATCATCGAGGCAAGGGGAGAGTTCGGCGACGTTGTCACGACGTTCGAACCCGAAATTTCGGCTGCCCTTCGCAAGGGCGTGGAGAAGGCGCTGAAGAAGCTCTGCGCGAGCTGAAATCGGAGCGATAGGTCAAGCAAGCCAACGTGATCGCCCTGCAGGCAGGCCATGCGAAGGTCTGTCTCGGCGACGCCGCGTCGTCAACGGAGATAGTGGATGTGCGGCCGGGCGTGATAGGCTGAGACTTCGACGCGTGCATCCACCGAGAAAACCTCCCTGAGAACGTCTTCAGTCAAGACTTCGGCCGGCGTGCCGGAGGCGACGATCGTTCCCTTCTGCATGACGATCAACTCGTCGCAAAACATGGCCGCATGGTTGAGATCGTGCAGCGCGATGATGCTGGTGACCGGCAGACCGGATACGAGCCGCATGAGGCTGATCTGGTGCTGGATATCGAGATGGTTGGTCGGTTCATCGAGGATCAGTTCTTTCGGCGACTGCGCCAACGCCCGTGCAATGTGGGTGCGCTGCCTTTCCCCACCGGACAGGCTCTGCCAGCGATCATGACGCTTGTCGGTCATGCCGGCTCGCGTCAAGGCCTCCTCAACGGCGTGATCGTCAGCGAGTGTCCAGCCGGAAAACATCGAGCGATGCGGAAAGCGTCCGAGCTTGACGACATCGATGACCTTCAGATCGGCGTTGGTTGTCGCATTCTGTTCGACGAAGGCGACGCGTTGAGCGATCGTGCGGCGTCCGATGGTCCCTATATCCTGCAGATCGAGTGAGATGCGCCCGGAATTGGGTTGTTTCAGGCCGGCGAGAAGCCGCAGAAGCGAGGTCTTGCCGGAACCGTTCGGGCCAAGCAGGCCGAGCATCTCTCCCGATTTCGCTTCGAAGGAGACGCCATCAAGAATGGTCTTCCTGCCAATTTTCCAGACGAGATTTTCGGCTTTGATGCTCATGATGCGCGCTGGAACCGGTAGAGAATCACGGAGAAGAAGGGAACGCCAACCAGCGCCGTGACGACCCCGATCGGAAGGACCTGCTGCGGAATCAGCGCGCGCGAAGCGATGTCGGCAAGGACCATGAAGATTGCGCCGGCAACGGCGCAGGCTGGCAGAAGCCGGATATGGAGCGGCCCGACGACGAAGCGGGCCGCGTGCGGCACGACAAGACCAACGAAGCCGATGGAGCCGACCATGCTGACGATCGTGGCCGTCATCATTGCGGTCAGCGCAAACAGCACGATGCGCGCCCGGCCGACGTTGACACCCAGAGATGCGGCCGCTTCATCACCGAAGGCAAAAGCATCGAGAACCCTGGCATGCAGCAGGCAGACGACAAGCCCAAAGCCGACGACAGCAGAAACGAGCATGAATTCCGGCCAGCGCACGCCGCCGAAACTGCCGAGCAGCCAGAACATGACATCGCGCGCCTGCTGCGCGTTGCCTGATGTCGTAACCACGTAGGATGTGGCGGCGTTGAAGAGCTGCGAAGCGGCAACGCCGGCAAGAATTGTCCGGTCGGCACCGCCACGCGTGCCGTTGGATAGCAGGGCCACGAAAAAGAAGGCCGCAAATGCGCCGGCAAAAGCTCCGGCCGACAACGAAACCGCGCCTGCACCAACGCCGAGGATGACGATGGCAACCGCGCCGGTGGACGCACCGGCAGAGATTCCAAGCACATAGGGCTCGGCCAGCGGGTTGCGAAGCAGCGATTGCATGATCGCACCCGACAGCGCCAGTCCCGCGCCGCAGAAAGCCGCCACGAGTGCGCGGCTAAGCCGATAATCCCAGATCACGGTTTCGTGGATGCGGTTGAGTTCGACCGCCGTCCATCCCAGCCTGTTGGTGACGGCGGCAAACGTCGTTGTCAGCGGGATCGGCAGATCGCCGATCCCGACACTGATGCCGACGACCAGGCCGACCGCCGCAAGGGAGGCCAACAGGAGCAGGGCGAAGGGCGCAGCCTGCCGGAGGAGGCGGTTTGCGGCGGTCACTTGGTCAGGCCGAGCGCTTTCAGTTGTTCGGCCACCTGTTCGGCGCCGTAGATCGTGCGGATCGTCGGGTTCATGGCCTGGCCGTCCATGATGACGATTGCCTTGTTTTTCACTGCCGGCATCTGGCTGACGGCCGGGTCGCTGTTCAGGAACTTGGTCTTGGCCTCCGGCTTGTCGAGTTCCCAGCGGTTGCGGTCGAGAGTGGCCACGACGATAACATCGGGATTGGCTGCGATGATGCTTTCCCACCCGAGCGTCGGCCATTCGGCATCCGCGCTAATGGCATTCCTGCCGCCGAGAAGATCGGCGATGAAGCCGGAGGCGGCATTCTTGCCGCCGAGATAGGCGTCTGCGGAAGGGGACTGGCTGGAGAACCAGAAGACGTAGGAAAGCTGCTTGCCGTCCCTGGATGCGTTGGCGCGCAATGCCGCTTCACGCTTCTTGAAGTCGGCAATCAGCGCCTGGCCACGATCGGCGACGTCAAATATTTGCGAAAGCTCGTCGATCTCCTGGTAAAGCAGATCCATGTTCCAGAGCCGGTCACGGCTGCCATACTGATCCTTGACCTTTTCGGTGCTAAGGCAGGTGCTGGGCGAAATGTAGCTTGGCACGCCGACCTTGTCGAAGTCCTCCCGCTTGGCGACCTTGCTCGTCGGTCCGACCAGGCTTGGCAAGGCAGCTGCCACGAAATCCGGGTTTTGCGCCAGAATCGACTCGAAGGTCGGAAACTCGACGGACAGAAGCTTGACCTTCGCATTGGCCTCGGCGAGCTCAGGCAGAACTTTGCTTGGCCAGAACGCAGTACCCGCCATTTTGTCTTCCAGGCCAAGAAGCAACATGATTTCCGCGCTGTTCTGGCCAAGTCCTATGGCTCGCACTGGAGCCTTGGTGACGGTGACCTTCGCGCCGCAATTGTCGAGCGTCAGCGGATATTGGGTCGGTGCGGAGAATGCCGGCGTCGCGATCAGGCCGAGTATGGCTGCGAGCCCGGGCACCGTGAGGGACTTGAAAACCTTCATGAAAACTTCCTGTTCTTCGAGAACCCAGCATGAGGATTCTGAGGGTGCCGGCGGTATAACCCGCTTGCCCGAGAAAAAACAAGAGTAACATAGTCATCTTTTGAGGCGCAGATGCTGGCTCCCATCTCCTATCGGTCGAGCGGATTGAGAAAACGCTGACTCGCGCCGTTGGAAGCGGCTCCCAAACGTGCCGCCGGAACCGGACCGCGTTCGGTCAAGTTGTCAGGACAGTCGCTCCGCTGAGGCGGCCGGCACGCAAATCGTCAAGTGCTGCATTCGCATCTTTAAGCTGATAGTTTTGGTGTGGGAACGAGCGGCAGTTTTGGGTTCGGAAGATCGCCGTCGCAGACATGAAGATCCGTCCTGCACACTGCGCAGGCTTCGACCCTCAGCATCAACTGTCCTCTAGCAAAGTCTGATCTTCAGGCCATCGAGGAAGCTATCAGCGGACGCCGTCGTCGAGCTCTTCGAGCGCGTCGAGCAGACGTTGCTGGATTGCGGCCTCCTGCCTGTTGATCGCGAGAACAAGGCTGCGCATCGAGCCGCGCATGCCATGGAGCTGATCGACGAGCTCCATGACCACATCGACGCCGGCCTCGTTGACGCCCATCTGGCGCGTGAGGTCGAGGATCAGGCGGGCGCGGGCAAGATCGGCATCCCGGAACCGACGCCGTCCCTCGGAAATATCGGGAGCGAGCCAACCCTGCTCGACCCATAGATCGAGCTCGGTCACGTCTATTTTCAGGTAGAGACGGAATTCGCGATCGTCCATGGTCAAGCCTCCATGTTCTTTCTCGGATCCTGTGTGTCGGCTGCCGCCCAGTCCTTTGCGAAGGCGGTCAGTTGTTCGTCTGGTTGCTCGGGCAGCACGATCTTCAGCGTAACATAGATGTCACCTGCGTCGCCGCCACGCCTGGCGACACCCTTGCCCTTGAGCCGGAGGACCTTGCCGCTGCTGGAATTGGCCGGCAGGGTCAGGTTGACCGGCCCTGAAGGCGTCGGCACGCGCACCTTTCCACCGAGTACCGCTTCTCTCAAGGTGACAGGCAGATCGAGGCGGATGTCGTCGCCGTCGCGGGTGAAGAAACGGTGCGGGCGAACACGGATATCGATCAGCGCATCGCCGGCAGGCCCACCGCCGAAACCGGGTTCGCCCTTGCCGCGCAGGCGCAGTGTCTGGCCGTCCCGCGTGCCGGGCGGGATCTTGACGTCGAGCGCCGGCCCTTCCGACAACCTCACCTGGCTCTGCGTGCCATTCACCGCATCGAGGAAATCCACCTCCATCGAGAAGCGCCGGTCCTGGCCCTGGGAGCGAAACTGGCCGCCGCCGGCGCTGCCGCCGCCAGAGCGACGGGAGAAGAAGTTTGAGAAGAGATCGTCGGCGTCTCCAAAATCGGCAAAGCCGGCGCCGTTGTGATAGGCGCTGCCGGGGCCGCTTGAGGAGGCATAGTCGCGATAATAGCTACGGGGCGCCTGTTCGGCTCCCGTGATGTCGATTTCGCCACGATCGAAGCGGCCCCGCTTCTCCTCGTCGCTCAGGATTTCATAGGCGGCAGAAATTTCCTTGAACTTCGCCTCGGCCTTCTTGTCGCCCGGGTTCAGGTCTGGGTGAAGCTTCTTGGCAAGCTTGCGGAATGCCCCCTGAATTTCCTTCTGGGTGGCCTCCCGTTTCACGCCGAGAAGCTCGTATGGATCTTGGCTCATACATGTCTCCGTGCAAGGGTAGCCAATACTGCGGATCGGAATCCGCCTTGATATAGGTTGCGGCTTGGCTGTCGGGGAGGGGATGAGCGGAGGCTTGAACGGTGACCCCTTCTATCTGATTGCCTGTAAAGGGCTCGCCACGCCCTCCGACCGCTTCGAAGTCGAACATTTTCTGAGCCACCCTGCGCCGCCAGCCAGGTTGACAAATGCACCGTTCAATGAGAACAAAAATAGAACAAATGAGAAGGTACGCATTATGATACGTTTCGCGCCGAAGACACTGCAGGACGCTGCCCCATCGATCAAGATTGCAAAGCCGAACGCCAGCCCACGATCCGAGATCGAGCTATCGGACACGTCCAGCGCTACTGCCGAGAAGGAAATTGACGGGATAGAAGCGCAGGCTGCCACCACGATACCGGGACCTGCCAAGCCCGCCGCAAAACTGCTTGTGCTATCAGCGGAGCTCCCTCCGAAGGGCAGAAAGACGGGTACTAGGAAGGGCAAGGAGGCGGCGAGCCCGAAGCAGCGGGAGATTCGTAGCGGGGGCAACGATCACAATGGTGGTGATCTGCTTCTCGATCTCTGACGAGAGCTTTCTAAGCACCGGACACAAGGCTGTTGTGTGCTTGTGATTCTTCCCGGATTCTCGAGGTCATGCCGCTTCCACGGCATAATCTGCATTCAGTTTCATTTTGCCCGTTGGCACCGCTCCGTGAAAGAAGATCAAATTGCTGATTTCGGGGGGCGTCCGCTCGATCACGCCGTCCGCCCCCGTCAAATGCAATCAGTTCAACACCGGTTCCCCGGCGGTGATGCGCCGCTCGCCTTCGTCGAACAGATGGACGGCATCGTGGAGCGGGGCGATCCGCAGGATATCGCCGGGGGCTGCTCTGATCCGCTCCCGGAACACACAGCTGATGGTCTGGGTGCCAAGACGGGCAATTACCAATGTTTCGGATCCCGTCGGCTCGACCACGGCAGTCGTCACCTCGATCCCGTTGGGATCGAGCGCGAGGTGCTCGGGGCGAATGCCGTAGGTGACGGCGTCGGAAGGGCGCCGCTCGCTCGGCAGGATAAGCCCGTCTGTCGTCCGGAAACCTTCATTCGTCATGTTCCCCCTGATGAAGTTCATGGCGGGTGAGCCGATGAAACCGGCGACGAAGAGGTTGCTCGGCCGGTCGTAGAGTTCGAGCGGCGAGCCGGACTGCTCGATCAGGCCGTCCTTCATCACGACAATCTTGTCCGCCATTGTCATCGCCTCGATCTGATCGTGTGTGACGTAGATCGTTGTTGTCTTCAGCCGCTGATGCAGTTCCTTGATCTCCGTGCGCATCTGCACGCGCAGTTTTGCATCGAGGTTCGACAGCGGCTCGTCGAACAGGAAGACGGCAGGGTCCCGAACGATCGCGCGGCCCATGGCAACACGTTGCCGCTGACCGCCCGACAGTTGCTTCGGATAGCGTTCCAGAAGGGCCTCAAGGCCGAGGATCTTGGCGGCATTGCCGACGCGCTGATCGATCTCGGTCTTCGCCATACGCTTCAGCCGCAGAGAGAAACCCATATTCTTGGCGACCGTCATATGCGGATAGAGGGCATAGTTCTGGAACACCATGGCGATGTCGCGATCCTTCGGCGCCAGCTCGTTGACGATATGCTTGCCGATCTGGATCTCGCCCGAACTGATGTCTTCCAGACCCGCGATCATCCTGAGAAGGGTGGATTTTCCGCAGCCCGACGGGCCGACGAGGACGACGAACTCGCCGTCACGGATATCGACCGACACACCTTTGATGGCTTTGAACGCACCGTAATCCTTGCGTGCGTCGTTCACTCTAACATGAGCCATTTTCGTCCTCCCCAGCCGCTCTCAAAGCTTGTCCAACACGTTTCTGAGGTAGGCGAGGCCGAGGCGTTCCCCCTCTTTTCGCGCTTCGAGATCCTTGCCCGGCCATCCGTAGGCGGCGTCCTCGTGCTCGATCGAAAGCGTACCGTCGAAGCCGTTGCTCCGCGCCTGGTGCAGGAAGCGCTGCCAGTCGAGAAGGCCCTTGCCCGGCAGCTTGTATTGCCACCAGCCCTTGCCGTGATAGCCGACGGCCTGCTGGGTGGCGGCATCGATTGCGGTATCCTTGGCATGGAGAATGGCAATGCGATCCTTGACCGCGTCCATCGCCGCATAGGGATCGACGCCGATGCGGATGAGGTGGGACGGGTCGAATTCAAGACCGAAGCGGGGGCTTGGTATGCGCTTGAAGAGCTCCTGCCAGCCCTTCGGCGTCGTCCCGACGAAATTATCCTTGGGGCCGGGCCAGTTTTCGATTGCGAAGACGAGACCGCTTGATGTCGTCTTGGCAATCAGCTCGTTGGCAAAGGCGGCAAAATCATCGTAGTTGGCTTCGTCATCGGCACTGTCGTCGCGTCCAGGAAAGATCACGAAGATCGGCACGCCCGCCTCGCCGATCGCCTGGGCAAATTCCTCCGTTCGGACGCGAAGCGCGCCGCGCTTGCCGCTGTCGGCATCGAGCTGATTGCCGAAATAGGTAATCGAGGAGACGAAGAGGCCGTGGTCGCGGGCAAGTGCGACGGCAGCCTGCACCTTATCCGGCGTCTTGATATGGCCACCGACATCGATCTCGATCGCGTCGAAACCTGCAGAGGCCGCGAAATGCACCACTTCCTCGAGCGGCCGGTCGTTGAATGTCGACGTATAAAAGCCAATCTTCATCAAAATCCTCCCAGCGGCCCTGCCGGCCGTATTAATTGTTCAAGCGATCCATGAATTTGAGGGGCGACCGGGTGCGCTGCACAGCATCGGCGGATGCCAGCATCAAGGCCGCTGCCATCGGCATTGCCGCCGCTCCGAGCGCTGAAGCATCCTCGCCGATCGAGGCACGATGCAGCGTAGGCAGCGTGTTGTCTCCAGCCGTCAGATGTTCGTGAACGTAGCGCAGCAACTCGTCGATCATGCGAATCGGCAGCCGGCCGCCAATGATGATGGCGTCGGGATCGACGATCATGCCGATATGCTTGACCGCGACGGCAAGGTGAGCGCTCATTTCCTTCAGCCACTTCGACACCAGAGCCTTGCCGCGCGCATCGAGCGTCAGGAGATCCTGAGGCACGCTTGCAAGGACGCCGTGCTCGCCAAGAAACTTGTAGAGAAAAAACATCGTCACCACCTCGCCGAGAAGATCGACCTTCGGTGCGGTCTTGTCCCGGTCGTCGGCAATCGGCAGCCAGCCGATTTCGCCGCTCAGCGCCATGGCGCCGCGATGGCCGTTGCCGTCGAGAACGAGCCCTCCGCCAAGGCAGGCATTGATGGCGATATAAAAGAAGCTGCGGCTTTCCGCCCCGAGGCCATAGTCGAGCTCCGCAAGTGCGGCCGCATTGGTCTCATTTTCGATGAAAACCGGATGCTGCGTCAGGTTTTCGAGTGCTGCGCGTACGTCGAATTCCATCCATTCCGAATAGTCTTCGGGCATGCCGAGGAAGGGGATCTCCCCGAGCCAGTCGGGCATGGCGAGCCCGATGCCGGCCAGGTGCGCGTCGTCGATCAGCCGGCTTCGCTGGAAATGCGATATTGCGTCGGCCGTCAGCTGCATGAATTCGGCAGGACGCACATAGCGCTTTTCATGGTGAACGCGGGCGCGCACGTTGCCGACGGCGTCAACGGCGACAATCGTCAGGTGATCGCGATCGATATTGATGCCGATTGCGAAAAACGCATCGGGGTTGATTTCGAGCTCGATTGCCGGTTGGCCTCTCAGCCCATGGCGCCGGCGAGCCTCGATGATCAGGCCCTCGTCGAGCAGGCGATCGACGATCCGTGCGATCGCCGGCTTGGTAAACCCGGTCTGCCGCGCAATTTCGGCACGCGAAATCGGTGCCTGCCGATGGACACAACGCAGCACGACGGCCCTGTTGTGCTCGCCCGCATCCTCGACATTGGCCCCCGTCAGATCGGGGGACAGTCTGGCGCCGGTCATCTGGTTCATGGTCGGGATCCTCTATCAGCCACGGACACGCAAACCGACCTTACCCTTTCACCGCGCCGCTGGTCATGGCGCCGAGGATCAGCCGTTGGAGCGACAGGAACGCCACGATCGCCGGTACGACGGAGATCAGGCAGGCGGCCGCAAGCAGCTGGATGGACGAGTCGGTCTGCATGCCACGGAAATTAAAGATCCCGACGCCGATCGGCATCAGATTGTTTTGCGTCAGCAGTAGAAAAGGCACGAGGAATTGTGACCAGCCGGCAATGACGGTGATGATGAAGACGGAAGCAATGCCCGGCGCCGAAAGCGGCAGGACGATCCGCCAGAAGACCGAGAACCGATTGCACCCGTCGATCATCGCAGCTTCATCGAGGCTGCGCGGAATGCCGTCTATCGTGCTCTTCAGCAGCCATGTTGCGAGCGGCACACCGAGGGCAATATAGACCATCGTCACCGCAAAATGCGTATCGAGCAGGCCGAGACGGTTCATGTAGCGGTAGAGCGGCACCATGATGACGAGGGGCGAGATCATCTGGAACAACAATAGCCCCATCATCGACAGGCCCTTGCCGCGGAACTGGAAGCGGGAGAACGCATAGGCCGCCGGCAGTGCGACGACCAGAACGCCGAAACCGCTGAGTGCTGCGAGCTTCAGGCCGTTCCAGAGATAGATCGGGAAGTAGCTGTTGTTGAGGACGGTAACGAAATTATCGATCGTCGGATTGTGCGGTATATAGCGTGCCACGCCGCGATAGATTTCGCGTTTGTCACGCACGGCCATCGACAGGAGATAAGAGAGTGGACCGGCGAAGAAGATGAACATCACCAGCATGAAGAGGTAGCTCAGGAAGTCGCCGAAGCGCGTGCCGGTACGCCTGCTCATTGCTCTTCCTCCTTCGGCAGGAACGATGCGTAAACGACGGCAAGCCCGAGGCTGATGATCAGCATCAGCACGGAAAGCACGCTGCCGCCGGAAAGGTCGTAATTGCGGAAGACGATGTTGAATACGTAGAGCGAGATCACCTCGGTCGCACGTCCCGGTCCGCCGCCCGTCAGCGTGATGATCGCATCGAACGTGTTGAGCGTCATGATCGTGATGAGGATCATGTTGACGAGCATGGCTGCACGCAGCTGGGGGAGGGTGATGAAGAAGAACTGTTGCGGGCCTGTCGCGCCGTCGACATCAGCCGCCTCATAGAGCGAAGGGTCGATCGATTTGAGGGCGGCGTACATGACGACCATCGAGAAGGCCGTGCCGCGCCAGATGTTCGAGATCAGCGCCGACCATGGCGCGATCGCCGGATCGGAAAGCCATGCGACGGTCGGCAGATGCATGAGCCGCAATATGCTGTTCAGCGCCCCATACGGAGCTTCCGAAAACAGCATCTGCCAGATGATGCCGCCGGCAATGCCCGGGACCACCCAAGCGACAAGCGCCGTGGTGCGCAGGATCGTCGTGCCGAACAGTCCGCGTTTTTCACCTCTGATGACGACGACGGCGACGGCGAGACCAAAGATCTGCTGTCCAATGACACTGCCGCCAACGAAGATAAGGGTCGCCCACATGATGTCGGGCAATTGCGGTGAGCTCAGCGCATTCGATATCGTGCCGAGCGTATAGACCGGATTGTCGCCGATCAGCGTCGCATTGGTGAAGGACAGACGAAAAACGTCGATCACGGGGTAGAGATAGAAGATGCCGATGACGACAATCACGGGCATGATCCAGGGCAACGGCGCCCCGGCAAAACGGCGCATGAACGATCTGCTGTGAGGCGGGCTGGCAGCCTCGATGGCAATGGGGCTCATTGGGCTTCTCTGTCCGGGTTTGACATGACCGGCGGCGCCCGTCACGGGCGCCGCCATGATCTCAATCGTCAGAGACGCTTGTAAGCCTCCATCGTCGCGTTGAACGCGCCGTCCAGTGCCTCTTCCGGCTTCTTGGTGCCGGACAGCACGTCGCCCATCATGATCTGGATCTGGTTGGAGATTTCCGGATAGATCGGGGCGCCCGGACGAGCCTGACCATCGACGAGAGCCCCGGCGAAGGTCTTGTTGGCTTCGGTCGCGAAGACATCATATTTGTCGAAGAGCGACTTGCGCGTCGGCAGCTGCTGCTGCAGCGCATTGGCCGGTCCCATATAGACCTCGCGGGCAAGGTTGGCACACATTTCCACCTTGTCCTTGTCCTTGCTGAAGGAGGCGATCGTCCATCCGCCGGTACCCGTCGAACGTTGATCTGCGGTCGGGCCGGGGATCGGCGAGAAGGTCCAGTTCTTGAACTCCTCTTCGTCGAGCGTGACCTTCAGCTGGGCATATTGCCAGTTGCCACCGATGAAGAGCGCAGTGGTTCCGGCTGCTGCGGCGGCGTTGAGGTCGTCGTAGTTGCCGATGGTCGTCACGCGTTTGGGCGCTGCACCGGAATCGACGAGGTCCTTGTAATAGGTCAGGGCCTTGAGGAATTTCTCCTTGTTTTCACCTTCACCGAAGATTGGCTTGCCGGAATCGTCGACGAGTTTGCCGCCGAGCGCCCAGTAGTTCGCCAGCCAGTCGAAGGTGGAGCCTTCGTAGCGGCCGGCATTGAAGAGGATACCTTCCATGCCCTGTTCGACGGAGGAGAGCCCGGCCTTCTTCAGGTCGTCCCAGGTTTGCGGCGCATCGGCAACGATGGATTTATTGCGGTAGAGCACGCGAAGATCCGTGTCCCACCACCATGCACGGATCGTCTGGTCCTTGTCGGTAATGCCGTCGCGGATGAAGGGGAACAGGTCGGCGACTTCTTCCTTCGAGAAATAGGGGGTGAAGTCGGCAAGCACATGGTTGACCATGAACTGCGAGAGCACGAAGGAGTCGACTGCGGCGCAATCCGGAGCGTTGCCGGCTTTGGCCTGTTCCAGCATCTTGGCCTGTTCGGTGCCGATATCGGCCGACATGAACTGCATCTGCAGCTTCCAGTCGGGATGCTTCTTAATGAAGTCGACGAAAAGTTTCTGATAGCCCTCGGCGATTGCCGGATCGGCATTGTTGGGACTGTCGTTGGTGAGCCGGACGACAAGGGTTTTTGGTGCGTCGGAAGCGCCGATTCTGTCTTTTGTCGCAAGCTCCTGGGCAAATGCGGCAGGCACTGAAAATAACATTGTGCTCAGCGCTAATGCGCCGATGAACGCTCTCTTCATGATGGGTCTCCTCCCCATTTTAAACGGATACAGCCTGGTGGTCAGTTGACCTCTCCTCAATTCCATGCTGCATTAATTAGATTAAGTTACTTTGATTTGATGTCAAGCCGCAGCTTGGGAGGATTGAGATGCCGGCGACATTCAACACAAGTTAGCGCGCGCCAGCCGCATTTCCCGATCACAGAAAATCGAGCCATTTCGGGCATCCGCGATGGCGTGGTGAGGTTTTTGCCCCGGCTGCGTGAGGTGGCCGAGCCTGACATCTATGGAGGATAAGATGCGCTTACTCATTCTCGGCACTGGCGGGATGGCCAACCAGCATGCTGCAAATTTCAAGGCGATCGACGGCGTCAGCGTGGTGGGCGGCGTCGACGTCGTCCCCGAACGGCTGGCGGCCTTCTGTTCGGAACACGGCATTCCCAACCATTTCAGTTCGCTGGAAGAAGCTCTTGCGTGGGGCGAGTTCGATGCCGTTGCCAACGTCACGCCTGACCGCATTCACCATCCGACGACGCTTCAGGCGATCGCGGCCGGCAAACATGTCTTCTGCGAAAAGCCGCTGGCGACTGACGCCACCAAGGCGATGGAAATGACCGATGCCATCGAAAAGGCCGGCAAGGTCGGCATGGTCAACTTCACCTATCGCAATTCTCCTGCCCTGCAGAAAGGCCGGCAGATGGTCCTTGCCGGCGAGATCGGCGACGTGCGACATGTCGAGGCATCGCACTTGCAGAGCTGGCTCGTCGGGCGCCATTGGGGCGATTGGAAAACAGAGAGCAAATGGCTGTGGCGGCTCAGCAAGAAGCACGGCTCGAACGGCGCGCTCGGCGATATCGGCATCCATATCGTCGATTTCGCGTCCTACGGTTCGGGACTGGACGTCGCCCATGTCTTTGCGCGGCTCAAGACCTTCAACAAGGCGCCGGGCCACAAGATCGGTGAATATGATCTCGATGCGAATGACAGCTTCACGATGAATGTCGACTTCACGACCGGGGCGATTGGCACCATCCAGGCGACGCGAACCGCTGCCGGCCAGATGGATCAGTTGCGTCTCCGTGTCTATGGCGAGACAGGCTCGGTCGAGATTATCTACGATACAGGAAAGTCGACGCTTCGCGCCTGCCTTGGTGAAGACGTTCACACCGCCACATGGCGCGATATTCCCTTCGACCCGGTCGAAACCAATTACCAGCGCTTCGTGCAGGCGGTGAGGGCGGGCAAGACGCAGGAACCGTCGTTCCGCCGCGCAGCGAATATCCAGAAGGTGCTCGACAAGGCGCTTGCCTCGGATGCTAGTCACAGAGACGAGGCGCTTGGCTGAGCCGACTTGGGCCGGTTCAGGCTGATACCGGCGGCAGCAGGGTGTTGAGGAAGGGCAGCAATGCCGCCCCCAGTGCCACGCCGCCGCCACTGAAGCTTGCCGGCTTCATCGGCGAAATCCATGGCGTCAGGAAGGGACGCTTGGATGTGTCGCGCCGTTCGACGGAGAGCTGGTGGATCAGCGCTTCGATGACGCTTCGCGGCAGGTCGCCGCCGATCATGATGACACCTGGCGCGATGAAGCCGGCCATGGCGATGATGGGATCAAGCAGGTGGCTTGCGGCATCGCGGATCCACTGCGTCAATTGAGGTGAAGACGGCTCCTCGCCCGCGACGAGCCGCCCGAACTCGTCCTCGCTGACCAGTGCGCGCAGGGCGCCGAAGCCGACCACGGCGTTCAGCCGGACATTGTCGGGGCCGGTCAGCATTTCGCCGATACTGCCCGCGCGTCCGTGAACACCGGAATAGGGGATACCGCGAACGAGGAAGCCGGCCTGGACATCTTCATCGATTATGATCATCGCCAGTCCGCCTTCGGGGGCGGGCGCGCCGATGGTGCGCTCGGCAAGCAGGCTTGCGGTGCACTCGTTTTCCACGTGGCTGGCCGGAAGCGTCGATGCTGCGTCGAGTTCATCGCTTTCCGCTGCCGTCCAGTCATTGGACCCGATCCCCAGGCCGATGATCGGCAAGCCGACATGCCGGCCGATCATGTTTTCCGTTACCGAAAGGATTGACGGGACGCGCGTTGCCGGGGTGAGGGGAAAATATTCGCGATCATGGACCTGGCCGCTGAGATCGATCAGGACCGCTTCGCCTCGGTTTTGGCGAACCCTGATACCGATCGAGAAGGCTCCATCCGGCCGCAGGGCAAATTCCGCCGCAGTGGCGCTGTTGCCCGCGCCGTTGCGGCGGTGCGACGTCACCAATCCTCCGTCACTCAGGCGTCGCAGGATATTGGTGATGCCCGGACCGGTAAGCCCGGAATGCTGGCCAAGTTCCGTCCGGGTCAACGGACCATGTCGGCGGATCGCTTCCAGGATGACGCGGATATTTCTGTCGGCGATTTCTCCCGACCGCAGACCGATTGTTTTACCCCGCGTAACGGCCGTTTCCTCTGCCTGACGTCGCCGCGGCCCGGATCGAAGATACCGCATGACCGTCTTCCCTAAGCACCTGAATGCTTGTGTATCACAGGCAAAACTCTAGCAACTTATTTCTTGTGCGCTTGACGTGAAAACAAAGTTACTTAATCTAAGAGCCGCCACGCGTTTCGGTTGGAGGAGACGGGACGCGGCGCCTGCGGCTCATTTGCGCGACCTGATTTTCTCCCCGCCCGTCAGTTGCTTGTTTTCCAATAGGACCCGTCATGTCTCTCACTATCGCCCAACGTCTCGATCGTCTGAAAGTCCGTACAGCCGAGCTTGCTCACTGGCGCGACCGGCAAAGCGTTGTGATCGACGGCTGGACCTTCGACGGCGAGCCGATCGCCCATCATCAGGATTGGCCCCACCGCAAGGGAACGGTTCATTTCGCGGCATCCGCGGCCGCACCGCGCGACTGGCCAATCGAACAGGTTCGCCTGCAGCTCGATCTCGGTGGCGAAAGCTTGATTACATTGCACTATCCGGTTGGTGAGGCCGAAACATTCGGGCTCGATCCCTACCATCAGGAATTTCCGATCAAGGGCAGGGAGTTTTCAATTGCGACCGAAAGCGTTGCACGCTTTCCCTTCGGTGAGCCGAACCGGGCGCCGAAGCTCAACAGGGCGCGGCTGATCTGGCTGGATGAACCGGTCCATAAACTGCACCTTCTGTTGCGGCAGCTCGGCGAAGCCGCCGATGTGCTGGAAAACCATGAGGTCTTGCCGCACCTCATCGAGGCGGCCGAACAGGTGCTGCGCAGCCTGGACTGGCCCTCGGACACGTCAGCCTATATTTCGCGCACATCCGGTGCGGTCATGCAGCAGAAGATCTGGGAACTGCCGGAACTGCAGGAAAACCCGGCCGGTCTGACGGAAACACAAAGTGCTTCGGCCGCAGCGGCCTATGATCATCTGGTCGCGCGTCTGAAAGAGCTTCAGAAGCGATTCCCGCCGAATGGCGAACTGTTGCTGACTGGCCATGCACATATCGACCTTGCCTGGCTCTGGCCCTATCGCGAGACGCGCCGGAAGATGCGCCGCACCTTCAATACCGCACTCTCGCTGATGGAGCGGTCGGACGACTTCCGGTTCAACCAATCGACCGCTCATTATTATGCGCAGATGGAAGAGGACGATCCGGAGCTTCTCGAGCGTATCAAGGAGAAGGTCGCCGAGGGCAAATGGGAAACGGTCGGCGGAATGTGGGTCGAACCCGACACCAACATGCCGACCGGCGAAAGTCTTGCGCGGCAGGTGCTTTACGGGCAGCGCTATTTCGAAAAACATTTCGGCCTGCGCCATACCGTCTGCTGGCTGCCTGATTGCTTCGGCTTTTCGGGCGCCTTGCCGCAGATCCTGAAGCTCGGCGGAATCGACAGCTTCTTCACCATCAAGGTGAACTGGAGCGAGACCAATCATATTCCATCCGATCTTTTCTGGTGGAAGGGCCTCGATGGAAGCAAGGTTCTAACCCACACATTCGACAATCCCATGCATGGCTATAATGGTTTCGTGCAGCCGGATTGCTTCGTGCCGACCTGGAAGAATTTCCGCGGCAAGACGCAGCACGACACGTCGCTCCTGGCAGTCGGCTATGGCGATGGCGGCGGCGGCGTGACACCTGAAATGGTCGAGCGCGAAGTGCAACTGCGCGACTTTCCGGCGATCCCGAGTGCGCGCTGGGGCACGGTGAAGGGCTTTTACGAAAAGGCCCACCGTACCGCGGAGGAAAAAGAGCTTCCGGTATGGGACGGGGAAATCTACCTTGAACTGCACCGTGCGACGCTGACCTCGCAAAGCGGCGTCAAGCGCAAGCACCGGCAGGCCGAGCGGGCGCTCATTACGGCGGAGACGATCGCTTCACTTGCGCATCTGCTGGGTGCCGATAAGCCGGAAAGCCTGGAAGCGGACTGGCGCGTCGTCCTCAAGAACGAGTTTCATGACATCCTGCCGGGCTCGAGCATTCGCGAGGTCTATATCGATGCCGAGCAGGAGCTTGACGGCGTGATCGTCAATGCCGGGGCAGATCAGGCCAAGGCTTTGAAGGCGCTGTCGTCCCAGCTTCCGGCAGGCGGACTGACGGACGCGGTCATTGCCGTTAATCCCTCGCTCGCGTCGCGACCCCTGACCGCCAGGCTTTCGGATGGAACGGTCTTGTCATCTGCCGATATTGTCGCTCCGCTTTCCGTCGCAGTCTTTGATCGCAGGGCATTGAAGCCGGCCGGCATGCTGAAGGCCGACGCCCACAGCCTTGAGAACGAACATCTGTCTGTTGTCATCGGCAAGGATGGCGCCGTTTCGAGCCTCGTCCACAAGGCAACGGGCAGGGAGGCGGTCGAGGGCGGCGCCAATCAGCTCTGGGTCTATCCGGCCGATAAGCCACGCAACTGGGACGCATGGGATGTCGACGCCGACTATGCGGAAAAGGCCGTCCGCCTCGACAAGCCCGAAAGCATCACACTTGTCGAACAGGGGCCGCATCGCGCGGCGATCCGTGTCGTCCATCGATACCGGAACTCGACGGTCACCCAGCTTTACGCGCTGACCGCGAATGGCCGCAGGCTCGATATCGAAACGACGATCGACTGGCACGACCGGCGCACTCTGCTCAGAACGCTGAACCCTGTCGCCGTGCGATCCCGCACAGCCACTTTCGAATGCGCCTTCGGTATCGTCGAGCGCCAGACGCATGCGAACACTTCCTGGGAACAGGCGATGTTCGAAGCTGCCGCGCACCGTTTCGTCGATCTCAGCGAGCCGGGCTTCGGTGTCGCGCTGCTGAACAATGCCAAATACGGGCATAGCTCACGCGGCAATGTCATCGGCATGAGCCTCGTGCGCTCGCCGATCTATCCCGATCCGCTCGCCGACGAAGGCGAGCAGAGCTTTACCTATGCGCTGATGCCGCATGAGGGCGCCTGGCATGAAGGCGGGGTTCTGCAGGAGGCGATCGATCTCAACCAGCCGCTCGTTACCGGCGAGTCAAGCGGGCTCTCGGCAGGCACGCTGTCGCCGCTCGGCGTCGAGGGCATACCGGTCGCCTTTTCGGGACTAAAAGCGGCGGAGGATGGAAAGGGCCTTATCCTGCGGCTTTACGAGCCGGCGGGCCGCCGCGGGCAGCTTTCGCTTGCCCTGCCCTCCGGCTGGCAGTCTTCGGGACCTCTGAACATCCTCGAAGAGCCGATCGAACGTGCAGGCCCTGCCGACATCATGCCGTTTGAAATCCGGACCTGGCGGCTGCAACAAAGCTGATCGCGATCGCAGCGCCTGTTCGGAGAGGATGCGGACAGGAGGCCACGGCGGCTAGATGACGACCGGATGATGATGTTCTTGGTCGGATTTCAACATGTCGCAGTGGCCCAGTTCGTATCGGGCACTATCTTCGGGTCTGTCCTTTCACCAGACCCGAGGAAACGATCATGACGGAATCCGTAAAATCCGTACCGGCGCCCCGCGATCAGCACCTTCGCGACATGGCCGATTGCATCCGGTTTCTCTCGATGGATGCCGTCGAGAAGGCCAAGAGCGGGCACCCCGGCATGCCGATGGGCATGGCGGACATCGCCGTCGTGCTCTTTTCCGAATTCCTGAAATTCGATGCCGAAGACCCCTACTGGTTCGATCGGGACCGTTTCCTGATCTCCAACGGGCACGGTTCGATGCTGCTTTACAGCCTGCTCTACCTGACCGGTTACCAGGATATGACGATCGATCAGATCAAGAATTTTCGTCAAATCGACAGCAGGACGGCAGGTCATCCCGAATATCGTCATGCGACGGGCATCGAGACGACCACCGGGCCGCTCGGCCAAGGCATTGCCAATTCGGTCGGTTTTGCACTTGCCGAGCGCATCATGAACGCCAGGTTTGGCGACGATCTTTCAAGTCATTACACCTATGTGTTCCTGGGTGACGGATGCCTGATGGAAGGCATCAGCCAGGAGGCCATATCGCTCGCCGGCCACTTGAAGCTCGGCAAGCTGATCGCATTCTGGGACAACAATTCGATCTCGATCGACGGGGCGACAAGTCTGGCGGAATCCGACGACCAGCCGGCGCGGTTCCGTGCATCGAACTGGCATGTGCAGGAGATCGACGGACACGATACGGATGCCATCCGCGACGCAATCGTCGAAGCGCAGCGGGTCACCGATCGCCCGTCGTTGATTGCCTGCAAGACCATAATCGGTTTCGGCTTTCCGACGCGCGCCGGTACGCAGAAGGCTCATAGCGACGCGCCGGGCGAAGAGGAGATCGCCGGCGCCCGCAAGATTCTGGGCTGGACCGCGCCTCCCTTCGAGATCCCGTCCGGCCTGATGGAAGACTGGAGGAAGATCGGCGCCAAGGGACGCAACGCCCGGATGGCCTGGGCGGTCCGGGTCCAGACGGCGAAGGCGGATGTTCGTGCTGACTTTGAGCGCCGCATGAAAGGCGAACTGCCTTCAGACTGGACCAGCGCAATAGAAGCAGCAAAACAGGAGCTTCTGTCTGCCGACAAGGATCTGGCGACCAGACAGGCGAGCGGGATTGTTCTCAAACACCTTGCCGAAGCCCTGCCCGAGCTTCTCGGCGGATCGGCGGACCTCACACCGTCGAACAATACGAAAGCCAAATCCATGGTCGAAATTGCGCCGGGCCAGTATAATGGATCCTATATCCATTATGGCGTGCGCGAACATGGAATGGCCGCGGCCATCAACGGGATTGCCCTTCATGGCGGGCTGATCCCTTACGGCGGCACCTTCCTGACCTTTTCCGACTACGCCCGTCCGTCCATCCGGCTGGCGGCAATGATGGCGGTGCGTTCGATCTTCGTGATGACGCATGATTCGATCGGTCTCGGCGAAGATGGACCGACGCATCAGCCCGTCGAACATCTGACGGCGCTGCGCGCCATTCCGGGCCTTGCCGTGTTCCGTCCGGGCGACCCGATCGAGACGGCGGAATGCTGGCAGGCCATTCTCGATGCCCCGCGGCAGGCAGCCCTGATCGCTCTATCCCGCCAGCCCATGCCGCTTCTGAGGAAGCAGCCAGGCCCTCTCAACCTGTCGGCAAAGGGCGGATATGTTCTGCTCGAGGCTGAAGGTGGCGCGCGCGAACTGACCATCATGTCGACCGGATCGGAATTGCACCTTGCTGTCGAGGCAAGGGCGAGGCTTCAGGCGGAAGGCGTTCCGACCGCGGTCGTCTCCATGCCGTGCCGGCTGCTGTTTGAGGCGCAGGCACAGGACTACAAGCGCGAGGTTCTCGGAGACGGGACCGCGCGCGTCGCGGTGGAGGCCGCCGTCCAGGATAGCTGGGACCGATATATCGGGCTCGATGGCCGGTTCGTCGGCATGCACAGCTTCGGTGCGTCCGGCAAGATCGACGATGTCTACAGGAAATTCGACATCACCACCGACGCAGTTGTGAAAGCCGCGCGGGGAGCGCTGGGTCTCCGCCGTCGGTGAGTTGTTGGCGATCGCGGACGATTTGTGATCCCAACTGCTCTCGGCGCATGCGCTTCGGCATTATCAAGGACAAGACTATTTCGTCATCCGCTCTGTAAGATGTACTCGCGACGGCGATGGTTCGAAACCATCTGCGAAATATTGCGTTTCATGGGCCACCAGCCCGTCGCGAAATTCCATGATGCTGACGACGTATGAGGGTACATCGTCATAGGTGAGTGTAAATTCGCTGACCCAAAGATCGCCGTTGCCGACAATTCGTCGGACGGTGAACCGCTTCTTGTTCGGCTGAACGAACCGGCTTCGCTGAATATTGTGCCGACCGCGAATCCGCTCTCCTGATTGCGGATAATCCAGCAAGGCGTCGTCGTGATAGATCTCGTGTTCGGCATCGAAATCGCTCGCGTCCGAAGCCCGCCAATGGCGCTCCAATCTTTCCTGCACCGTTTGATCTTTCAATGGGATCTCCAACCTTCGTTTGCCGCCCTCATCCTCAGGGCGCCGAAATGGTGAGTTCGATCGCTGATCGTTCGAAGGATACGCTTGCCGAGAGCTGCCGGCAATTTGGCGATTGTGGGTATCAGCGCGGGGCCGGTACACGCTGATACATTTCAGCCGATTTTCGAAATATCTAGGACACGTGGATCCCTGAAATCACTCTCCGTTAACAGGAGCCGCGAATGTGGCAGCAATTGAAGGAGAGTGTTTGATGACCAAGGCCGACAATGTTTCAATTCGGCGTAGTGTTTCCGATCGAGCGATCGCCATGGCGTTTGGCTCCCTGTTGCTCGTTCCGGTGATCTATGCACTTCCGGTTCATGCCGCCGATCTTGCGTCGAGTGTTGCCACAACAGCGGTGAGCGCGGACGAAAGTGTCCGCCCGTTTCAGGTCCACGTGCCGCAGTCGCAGCTTGACGACCTGCGCAGGCGCATCGCCGACACCCGATGGCCGGACAAGGAGACGGTCGGCGACGACTCCCAAGGTATTCAATTGTCACGCGTTCAGGATCTTGTTCGCTATTGGGGTACAGAGTACGACTGGCGCAAGACCGAGGCGCAACTCAATGCATTGCCGGAATTCGTCACCACGATCGACGGTGTCGACATCCAGTTCATCCATGTTCGTTCGCGCCATCCCAACGCTCTCCCGATCATTCTGACTCATGGCTGGCCGGGGTCGATATTTGAATTCATCAAGACCATAGGCCCTCTCACGGACCCGACCGCATATGGCGGCCGGCCGGAAGATGCGTTCGACGTCGTCATCCCATCGATACCGGGCTACGGATTTTCCGGAAAGCCGACCGATCAGGGCTGGGGGCCGGACCGGGTTGCCCGCGCCTGGGATGTCCTGATGAAACGGCTCGGTTATGACCACTATGTCTCTCAGGGTGGCGATCATGGTTCGGTGATCTCCGACGCGTTGGCGCGTCAGGCGCCGAAGGGTCTGCTGGCAATCCATCTCAATATGCCCGCGACGGTGCCGGGCGACCTGATGAAGGCTATCAACAGCGGGGACCCGGCCCCTGCGAGCCTGTCGTCGCCGGAGCGGGAAGCATATAATTCGCTGAGCACCTTCTTCGGACGAAACGCTGCCTATGGCGCCATAATGGTGACCCGGCCGCAGACGATCGGCTATTCGCTTTCCGACTCGCCGGCTGGCCTGGCGTCCTGGATCTACGAGAAGTTTGCCCAGTGGAGCGACAGCGGCGGCGTTCCTGAACGCGTATTCTCCAAGGACGAAATGCTTGATGACATCACGCTCTATTGGCTGACGAACTCCGGCGCATCGTCTTCGCGGTTCTACTGGGAAAACAACAACAACAACTTCAGTGCCGAAGCGCAGAGGACGAAGGACATCAAGGTCCCGGTCGGCATCACGGTCTTCCCGAAGGAGATCTATCAAGCGCCGGAAAGCTGGGCCAAGCAGGCCTATCCCTCGCTGACCTACTATCATCAGGTCGAGAAAGGCGGGCATTTTGCGGCCTGGGAGCAGCCGCAGCTCTTCGCAGAAGAAGTAAGAGCCGCTTTCAAGTCCGTACGCTGACAATGTCGAAAGGGTGGCCCTCACGCGAGGGCCACCCCAGCCGAAAAGGTGACCTGGAAATTTCACGCCCTCTTCGCCCAAATGCCATCATCAGTGGCTTTCGCAAAAACCGGGAAGCAGCTTAGCACACGTGTGCATTTTGTTTCCTCCTGTCATTCCGGTGTTACGCGCCGGGGCTAGCAAGTCTCAGAACTCATCAGGGGCGCGGCCTCGACAGTGAAGGGAGACAGGGTATGAATAGACGCGAATTTCTGATCACATCGTCGGCGGCTGCGAGCCTTCTCGCCCTTCCGCGCTTTGCCTCGGCCGCCGTAGGCACGATCGACCTCTACAGCGGGTCGGATTCCAATATCATCGACCTGTGGAACAACATTATCCGTCCGGCTTTCGAAAAGGCGCATCCGGAAGTCGCGCTGAAGGTTACCGATGCCGGCGACAACAACGGCCTTCGCGCCATCGGCGACCGCGCTCTCGCTGCGCTTAAGACCAAGACCGATCCGCAGGCCGACCTCTTCGAATCCTTCGATCCGCGCCTTCCGGCCGGCGGTATCGATGCCGGTCTCTGGGTGAAGTTCTCCGCTGAGAACGTACCCGGCTTCGACCGCGTCAATCCGCTCGCTATCGACACGCCCTACTCGTTGCCCTATCGTGGCTCGCAGGTTCTGCTCGCCTATGACAAGACCAAGCTCGACCCGAAGGATGCGCCGAAGACCTGGGAACAGCTGACGGCCTGGATCAAAGCCAATCCCGGCCAGTTCATCTACAACCGTCCGGACAAGGGCGGTTCGGGCGGCAATTTCGTTCGCCGCGCCATTCATGAAGCAAACGGCCGCGACCCGAAGAAATTCAAGATCGACAACTTCACTGCCGATTTTGCCGAGCAGTCGCTGACGCCGGCCTGGAAGATCCTCAACGATCTCGCGCCGTCGCTCTATCAGAAGGGCGCCTATACCGCCGGCAACACACAGTCGATCCAACTGCTCTCCCAGGGCGTCGTGACCATGGCTCCGGTCTGGTCCGATCAGGTCTTGCAGGCGATCTCGCAGGGTGTCCTGCCCGAGACGACCGGCCTTGTGCAACTTTCCGACCTCGCGCTTTGCGGCGGTTTTTCGGCTATGACGATCTTCACCAACGGTGCCAACAAGGATGCCGCCCTCAAGCTCGCCGCCTTCATGCTGACGAGCGAGATGCAGGAAGCCATCATTACCGAAATCGGTGGTTTCCCGGGCGTTTCCTGGGATCACATTTCCGAAGATCTGCGCAAGAAATATGCCGACGTCATCCCGGCAACCATCCCGACCTTCCCGGGCGGCGATTGGGAAAAGGCGATCAACGATGGCTGGTACCGTACCGTCGCTCCCGGTATCAGCCGCACCTGATGACGGTCGATACGGCGCAGCCTGCGGTCAAAGACCGTGCTCAGCCTCTCAGCAGGGGGGGCCTTTACGGGCTCCTCCTCGTCGGCATGCCGGTCTTTCTGGTCGGCTGGCTGATCATCTTTCCGATCTTTTCGGCGGTCGCCACGACCATTTTCGTGCGTCAACCTGACGGAACGACTGCGTTTTCGCTCGCCTCCTACCATTTCTTCTTCAGCGACGCCTACAGCCTGAACAATCTCTGGCTGACGCTCTGGACGACCTTTGTCTGCGGCCTGCTCCTGCTTGCGATCGGCCTTCCGATTGCGCTTTATCTGCGCTTTTCCGGCAGTCGCCTTGCCGGCTATGTGCAGGGTCTCGCGATCTTTCCGATGTTCGTTCCTTCGATCATTCTCTCCTATGCGCTGATCCGCACGATCGGACCGAACGGCACGGTCGACATCCTGCTCAATGCCGTCGGCTTGCCAAAGCTGCCGAGCCCGTATCTGACGCCCTGGGGGCCGGTCATCGGCCTTGTCTGGGACAATCTGCCTTTGACTGCTTTGATGCTGACGGCTGGGCTCACGTCCGTTTCCAACAGTTCCATCGAGGCGGCCCGCGATGTCGGCGCGACACCTCCAAGGGTCTTCATCTCGATCATTTTACCGCGCATGGGCAACTCGCTGCTGGTGACCGCTTCCTTTGCCGTTCTCGGCATATTCTCGGCTTTCACCTTGCCCTACGTGCTCGGCCCCGCCTCGCCAGAGATGATGGGACCCTTCATGCAGCGCACCTTCGCGGATATGAATGACCCTCTGAACGCGCTGACACAGGCGGTCATCAGCTTCGGCTTCTGCCTTCTCTTTGGCATCTTCTATGTCTGGTCGATCGCCCGCAACCGCGAGGGCCGATGATGCCTCAGTCGCCAGCTCTGAAATTCGACTGGACGGGGCTGCTGCTGGCATTGCTGCTGACGCTTTTCATCGCACTGCCGCTGCTGGTCGTCGCGACCTGGGCTTTCACCGAGATCTGGCGCTACCCTTCCGTCATTCCCCAGCAGTTCGGCCTGCGTTTCTGGTCGCAGACGCTCGCTCGCAAGGATGTCTGGGATGCGCTATTCCTCAGCTTGCGGCTGACGGCGACGGTAACGCTGCTCTCTGCGATCATCTGTCTTCCGGCGGCCTATGCCTTTGCTCGGATGCGCTTTCCCGGCCGCAACATCCTGTTTCTCTCGTTTCTTGCCTCCCATGCCTTTCCGAAATTCGGTCTGCTGGTGGCGATTGCCGGCATCTTCCTGCAACTCGGTCTGATCAGTACCTTCTGGGGTGTGGTGTTGATCCAGCTCGTCGGCACGCTGATGCTGATGATCTGGATCCCGGTCGCGGCTTTCCAGAATGTCGACCGGCGCATGGAGGAGGCCGCGCGTGACGCGGGCGCCACGCCGCTTCGCGTCTTCTGGTCGATCACGCTGCCGCAGGCCGCTCCGACCATATCAGCGGCCCTGCTCCTGACCTTCGTCGGCACCTTTTACGAGACGGAAGGCGCCTGGCTGATCGGTGCGCCGGAGATCCGCACCATGCCGGTGCTGATGATCAGCTTCATCAACAACCAGATCGTCGTGCAATACGGTGCGGTCCTCTCCGTAATGCTTTGGGTGCCGTCCTTTGCGGCATTGATGTTTGCGCGGCGCGTCATCGGGACCGGCGCCTTTGCGCGGGGCTTCGGCGCCTGAGCGCCGGCAGAAAGGATTTAACAATGGCACATCTGGCGATCGAAGGCGTTTCGAAGAGCTTCGGCCATACCTTTGCCGTCAGCGATTTTTCGCTTGAGGTCGGTGATGGCGAGCTCGTCTGCCTGCTCGGCCCGTCAGGTTCCGGCAAATCGACGTTGCTGCGTATGATCGGCGGTTTTGAGCGGCCGACCGGCGGCAGCATCCGCATCGACGCCAGGGATGTGACGACCCTGCCGCCGGAACGGCGCCCAACCGGCATGGTCTTCCAGAGCCATGCGCTCTGGACCCATATGGATGTCTTCAACAACATCGCCTTCGGCCTCAAACTGCGGCACCTGCCAAAGACCGAAATTCGAGAGCGCGTCGAGAATGCCCTCGCTCTCGTCGGTCTCGCAGATTACGGGAAGCGCGCGGTGACGCAGCTTTCCGGCGGCCAGCAGCAGCGTGTCGCACTTGCCCGCTCGCTCGTCCTCGAGCCCAAGATCCTGCTGCTAGACGAACCCTTCGCCAGTCTCGACCAGCATTTGCGCGAGCGGCTGCGGGAGGAAGTGCGCGACATCCAGCAGCGGCTCGGCATCACGACATTGTTCGTCACCCACGGCCAGGATGAAGCCCTGGCGCTTGCCGACCGCATCGTCGTCATGCGCGACGGCCGAACGGAGCAGGTGGCGCCGCCGAGCGTCATCTACCGCGAACCGCAGACGGCTTTCGTCGCCGGCTTTATCGGCTCGATGAATTTCGTCGAGAGCGAGATCCGAGATGGGATCTGCACGCACTCGCTTTTCGGTTTTTCCATTCCGGTCGCAGACGGTCCCGTGATGCTTGCGATGCGCCCGGAAGCCCTGACTGTGCATCCGGCCAGCGGCGCGGCAGGTGCAATCGTACACCGCGTCACCGACTTCGGTACGCACAAGATCGTCGATATCGATCTCGCCGATGGCATCAGGCTGAAGGCGATGGTCGCGCCGGGCGATATGATCCGGGCCGGGATGACCGTCGCACCCAGCTGCTCGGGCTTCTTCGCCTTTCGCGATAATGCGCTGATCCACCAGTCGGCTGGCGCACAGGCGGCTGCGTTAATGCAGCCGCTCCATACGGCTTGAACGGTCTCAGGCTTTCGGCTGAAAACCCTCCCGCAGCCAGGGATAGAGTGGCTTGCTTGCTGCCAGGATGTCGCCTTTGCCGGTCACAGCCGCGCCGGAAAACCGTGTGACGACACCGCCTGCTTCCTCGACCATGAGTGCCGAGGCACCGAAGTCATGGACCGACAGGCCGTCCTCGAAGAAGCCGTCCAGTCGGCCGCAGGCGACATAGGCGATCGAAAGCGCTGCCGAACCGAGCCGACGCACGCCGGCGGTATTGGCCATCAGCCGCTTGACGGCGTCGAAATAAAGCTCTTCCGGGACCGCCTTGACCTGGCCGGGGATCGGCAGGCCGGCGCCAACGAGCACGTTCTGGATATCGGCCACCTCAGCGCAATGGATCTGCTCGCCGTTCAGCCAGGCACCGCCGCCGGCCTCTGCACTGAAGAGTTCGTCCTGCATGGCGTCATAGACGACGCCTGAGACGACGCGGCCGGCCTCGGCGATCGAGATCGTCATGCCGAAATGCGGGATGCCCCAGGCGAAATTGGTCGTGCCGTCGATCGGGTCGATATAGATGACCGGCGCGTCCGCGCTGCCCTGCCGGTTGCCGACCTCTTCCTCGCCCTTGATCGCATAGGCCGGAAACGCGCTCATCATTTCCTCGACGATGATCCGCTCGACCGCGACATCGATTTCCGTCTGGTAGTCGCGCGGTGCCTTGTGGACCATCTCGGCGGCCGTACGCCGTCTAAGGCCATTGCGCGCCGTTTCCCCTGCCTTGAGGGCTGTTTCGGCGAGTACGAGAAGGCGGGGCGAGGCTGCCGGCGACAGGCGCGCGGCGGTCGAAGACGATTTCATGAAGACAATCCGTGTGATGACTGGGGATGGCAGGCGGTTCGGTGTTTCTCATTGCAAATGCGCATGATGCTTTTATGAAGCGCGCGCGCAATGGCATGCGGTGTCGGGTCGACTTTCGTTCTAGACTTCTCAGCTCATGCTTTAGCCCGCTCGCCCGCCGGTGCAGCGCAGGATTCACGAAGGATCAGGTTTGGAGAAAAGATCGTCCGCGCACCGCTTGGCGGCGTCCTGCTGGAGATCTCGCTGAGAAGGGTGGAGATGGCCTGCTGCGCCATATCGAGCACCGGGGCGGCAACGACTGTCGGCGGCGGGTTCATGATGTTAGCAAAATCGAAATCGTCTATCCCGATGACCGAGACGTCATCAGGCACTCTGAAACCCAATTCGCGCAGCGCATTCAGGACGCCGAGCGTCATCATGTTCGATAATGCAAAAATCGCGGTCGGCGGATCAGGTTCGCGCATGCGGCGGATCGTGCTGTCATGCGCGCGCGCCTGGTCGAAACGCCCCTCAAGCAACAGCCCCGGATCAACAGGCAGGCCATGGGCGGCATGGGCCAGCATATAGCCAGCAAGACGATCTTCACCGGTGATGATGTTGGCGCGCCCGGCAGTGACGGCGATCCGTCTGTGGCCAAGGCTGATCAGATGTTCCGTGGCCATGCGGCCGGCTGCGATATTGTCGAGCTTGATCACGTCATAGGGCAGGCCCTCGATGAAACTGTCGAGCAGGATCGTCGGCACATGGATCTTGTCGACCATGCGGGCGCCATGCTCGGCATCCGAGCGTGTCGGAATGATGATGAGGCCTTCGACGCGCTGCATGCGCATCATGGTCAGGATCTGCTGCTCGCGGTCGTGATCCTCGCTCGTCGAATAGACCGCCGCCATGTAGCCGGCATTGAGGCAAGCGGACTCGACGACCTTGGCGACCTTGGCAAAATGCGGGTTGGTGATATCAGGCAGGATCAGACCGATCAGCCGGGAGCGGCCCATGCGCAGGCTGCGCGCGCCGCCATGCGGGATATAACCGATGTCGCGGACAGCGGCCTCCACCTTGGCGATCACCTCGTCGCTGACGGGCGCTGAACGATTGAGTGCCGCCGATGCCGTCGATATGGCGACACCCGCTCGTTTCGCCACATCCTTGATGGTGGCCATGCATCCTCCAGCTTTTTCTCAGGCCCTCTTGCCACCGGGCCGTTCTGATGCTCTTATACGAAACGTTTCGACTAAGCAAATGACGCCATGCGGGACCGGGGAGGAACTGGGTCCGCAATATTTCAGTAGGAATACACGAAACGTTTCGACCGGTGGAGGCCGGGATACGTGGCAACGCGCCGGAGGAGGCGCATCAGGGAGGATCACATGCATGAGTTCTCGCGGCGTTCGCTGCTGATTTCGTCTGCCGCTCTTGCTGTCGGCGCAAGTGTCGGGCGCGCCTTCGCGCAATCGGATGTCACGGCGACCCTGAAGATGCAGGGCTTCGGCGGTGACGCCGAGCTATCGGCCATGACCAACGCCATTGCGCGTTTCAACAAGAAATACCCGAACGTCAAGGTCGAGCTTTCCGTCGACCCGATTTCGACGGGCTGGGGCGACTACGTCACCAAGGTCTTCAGCCAGTTCAACTCCGGCCAGCAGGCCGATGTCTACGGCACGGCGATCGAGACCTTCCAGAGCTTCTCGTCGCGCGGCCTCTTTCTGCCGCTCAATGATTTCGTTGCCGCCAATCCCGGCTTCTCGGATTTCGCTCCGAGCCTCTTCAAGCAGTCGAGCTACAAGGGGGATATCAACTATATCCCGATCGGCTGGAACAACATCATGATCAACTACAACAGGGATCTGTTCGACAAGGCCGGCATTGCCTATCCGAAGGACGGCAAGTGGACCTGGGATGAGTTCCGCGATGTCGCCAAGAAGCTGACGATCAAGGATGCCTCCGGCAACGTTACACAGTTCGGGTATGAAGTGCCGAACCAGAACTTCTTCATCCAGCCCTGGTTCTTCTCGAATGGCACGGGCATCATCAACGACGAGTGGACGGCGTCCAACATGCTCGACCCCAAGGTCGCCGAAAGCCTGCAATTCCTGCATGACCTCATCCATGTCGACGGCGTCTCGCCAATCCCCGGCAAGGATACGATGGACAACCAGTTCATGGCCGGCCAGGTGGCGATGATCAGCCGCGGCCACTGGATCATCCAGAGTGCCAAGAACAACAAGCTCAACATGGATGTCGCCATTCCGCCGAGCAAGGAAACCGACACGACCGTGATCGGCTTCGGCGGCTATGCGGTCGCCAAGACGAGCAAGCAGCCAGATCTTGCCAAGGCGCTGATCCTCGAACTGACAAGCGAGGAAACGCAGAAGGAGGAAGGGGAGAAGGGCGGTGGTGTTCCCGGCCGTAAGTCGGCCGCCGAGACGCCGGGCTTCCTGAGCTTCCCGCCGAGTGCCGCGCTCTATTACCAGACGTTGCCGAACACCAAGGCCGTGCCGTCTCCTGCCAATTTCCAGGAAGTCGAGAAGATCTTCATCCGCTATTACACGGCGATGATGGCCGGCGAGGTCAAGATCGCCGACGGCGTGAAGCAGGCGGATGCCGAGCTCAACGCTTCCTTCGAACGGCTGAAGAAGCGCATGGGCGGCTGATCGATCAAGGGTTCTCACGATCTTCCTCCCGCCGTCGCGGCCGGGTGGCAGGTTGCCGTGACGGCATCTGCCATTCCGGGCGCGGCGAATGACAAACCATGTCCGCTATCCGAACCAGGTGCCATGACCGCGACCATTGAAAGACGCCAGACATCGCAGCTGCGCCGTGCGCAGGCTGCAACCGGCTACCTCTTCGTGCTGCCAGCGACAGTGCTTTATCTGACTTTCGTCATCGCGCCGGTCATCGTCACGACGATCCTCGCCTTTGCCTATTACGATCCCATGCTCGGCTCGCAATGGGTCGGTTTCGACAACTTCATTCGCTTCTTCACCGATCAGCGTTCGCTTCAGATCCTCTGGAACACCCTGCGCTTCGCACTCTTTGCCGTCACGTTCAACGTGTCTATCGGGCTTGTGCTGGCGCTGGCACTGAACCGCGCCATGCCGGCCTGGCTGCTCTATTTCTTCAGGCTCGCCTTCTTCCTGCCCGTCATCATCGCTGCAGCCTTTGTCTCGATCGTCTGGACCTATTTCTACGGCGATGATCTTGGCGTCATCAATTATTACCTGCGGCTCATTGGCCTTCCTGGCGTGCGCTGGCTCACCGATGCCGGCCAGGCCATGACCTCGATCATCATCATGGACGTCTGGAAGAATACCGGCTTCTTCATGATCATCTTCATTGCCGCCCTTCAGGGTGTACCGAAGAACATCCTGGAGGCGGCTGTGATGGACGGGACGCCGGCCTGGCGTCAGTTCTTCCGCATCACGCTGCCCTATATCTCGCCCGTCGTTTTCTTCTGCATCGTCTATGCCTCGATCGGTGCTCTGCAGGTGTTCGAATCGATCGTCATCCTGACACAGGGCGGTCCGGGCGACGCCACGCGCTCGCTGTCTATCCAGATCGTCGAGGAAGGCTTCGGCAGTTTCCAGATCGGCTATGCGGCCTCGATCTCTGTCGTCATGACCGTGATCATCCTCATCATCACCGCAATCCAGCAGATCCTCTCGCGTAAGTGGGTGCAGCAATGAACAATATGATGCAGACGCGCGCCGCCCAACGCTGGATCGACTGGGCGATCATCGCAACCATGGTGGTGATGGCGATCGGCATGCTCTTGCCGTTCCTCTGGCTGTTCTCGATGTCGTTCCGTCCGGTTTCGGATGCCTACAAGCTGCCGCCGAGCTTCCTGCCGCCGAATTTCGATCTCACCAACTACCGGCAGGTGCTGGCCTCGCGTGTGCCGTTCCTGGAAATCTACTTCAACTCGGTGATGATCGCCGTCATCGTCACCGTCGGCCAGATGGTGACCTGTACGCTTGCGGCCTTCGCCTTCGCCAGGCTGAATTTCCGCGGCCGCGACACCCTGTTTTTCATCCTGCTCATCGGGCTGATGTTTCCAGCACAGGTGACGATCCTGCCGATTTATCTCGGTTATGCGCGCCTCGGCCTGCTCGACAAGCCGATCGGGCTGGCGCTCATGTACCTCACCTCCAGCTTCGGCATCTTCCTGGTGCGGCAATTCATGCTCAGTCAGCCGAAGGCACTGGAAGAGGCGGCGCTTATGGATGGTGCCGGCTATTTCAAGATCTTCTGGCGGATATCGCTGCCACAGCTTCGCCCGGCGCTCTCGGCGCTCGGCATCATCACCTTCACCCAGACCTGGAACTATTATTTTCAGGCGAAAGTGCTTTTGAGCTCGAATGAATCGCTGACGCTTCCGGTCGCGATGGATGTGCTGCGCGGCTACATGGCGTCAGGCAATCTCTCGGTCGTGATGGCCGCAATGAGCATGTCCATCCTGCCCGTCGTTCTCCTCTTTCTCCTCGCCCAGAAATTCGTGATCGAAGGCATCACGATGAGCGGTATCAAGAACTAACATCAGGGATATTGATTTCATGTGGGATGATCTCGCCTCCATAGAACCCCGCTTTGCCTATAAGGGCGAGCGCACGCGCTATATCGCCTTTCCGCTCGGCGGCATCGGCTCCGGCGGCCTGTCTATCTCCGGCAGCGGCCGGCTGATTGATTGGTCAATCCGCAACCGGCCTGCGCTGCAGGGCTATAACGGCTACTCGCATTTCGCCATCAAGGCCGAGAAGAATGGGGAACTCGTCGATGCCCGCGTGCTGAACGGGCCTTATGACCTGAACCCTTCCGGAGCGCCGGGGCTGCGCAAGATGTTCGATGGCTTCGGTCATGGCGCCAACCGCCAGACGCTGGTCGGCGTGCCGCATTTCCGTGAGGTCGATTTCTACGGCCGCTTCCCGACCGCCGATCTCGTGTTCAGGGATCAGCGTTTTCCGGGCGGTGTCAGGCTGGCGGCATTGAGCCCCTTCATTCCCCACAACGACCGCGATTCCTCGATGCCGGTGGCGATGTTCGAATTCGAGATCGTCAACGATACGGCGGACGAACTGACCTACACGCTTGCCGGCACGCTCGGCAATTACGGCTCGAACAGCGGTATCCATACCTTCAGGCAGGAAGGCGGCATCAGCAGCCTGCATCTGACTTCGTCCGATACGACGTTGTCGGCAACACAACGCGGCGATCTGACGATCGCAACGGACGCTGACGATGTCGACCATACGGACCATCATTATCGGGGCCAATGGTTCGATGATCTCTCTGTCTACTGGAAGGAGTTTGCAAGACCCGGTCGCCTGCCGAAACGGCACTATGATGAGCCTCGCACCTCTCGACACATGAGCCTGCAACCGGAACACGGCACGCTCGGTGCCCGCTTCGCCGTCGCCCCTGGCGAACGCAGGAAGGTGCGCTTCGTCATCACATGGAACTTCCCGCATGGGGATGTCTATTGGGCCTATCGCGACAAGCCGGATGGCGCCATTCCCGATCGGCCGACGCCGAGCTGGACGAACTATTATGCGACGCAATGGGCAGATTCCACCGCTAGCGCCACCGAGGCGCTAACACGTTGGGACACGTTGCATGCGAATACCGCGGCCTTTCGCGATGGATTGTTCGACACAACGCTTCCGGCGGAAGTCAAGGATGCGGCGAGTGCGACCCTGGCGCTGCTGCGCACTGCCACCTGCATCCGCCTGGAAAATGGCGCGCTCTGGGCCTGGGAAGGCCAGCATAGCCAGGATGGCTCCTGTGAGGGAACCTGCACCCATGTCTGGAATTACCAGCAGGCGGTCTCGCACCTCTTTCCCGCCATCGAGCGGACGCTGCGTGAGACCGAATTTACCTATAATCAGTTGCCGACCGGGGGGTTGACCTTCCGCCAGAAGCTGCCGCTGGGTTCCGGCTTCGATATCATCGGCCCCTGCGCCGACGGCCATTTCGGTGCGATCATCAAAACCTACCGGGACTGGAAGCTCTGCGGCGATACCGATTGGCTCCGCCGTTACTGGCCTAGTGTCAAACGGGCGATCGAATATGCCTGGTCGTCGGAAAACCCTGACCACTGGGATCCCGACCAGACCGGTATTCTCTCCGGCCGCCAGCATCAGACGCTCGACATGGAACTGTTCGGCCCGAATTCTTGGCTCGCCTCCATGTATGTGGCGGCCCTGCTCGGTGTTTCCGAAATGGCGGCGGTCCTCGGCGATACGGACCTGTCGGAAAAGACGGCGCGCATGGGCAAGGCAGGTGCGGCCTACATCAATTCCGAGCTCTTCAACGGCCGCTGGTTCATCCAGAAGGTCGACCTCTCTGACAAGGGCGTGCTGATACCCTTCGATGTCGGCCGCGCGGCCGGGGTCCTCGCCGACGGTTTCATGGAAACCTACTGGTCGGAGGAGTTTCAGGAGCTCAAATATCAGATGGGCGAGGGCTGCATCTCCGATCAGATCCTCGGCCAGTGGCATGCCGAGGTCGCCGGTATCGGCGGGTTCCTTGACGTAGACAAGGTGAGGACCGCGCTGAAATCGGTGCACAGGAACAATTTCCGCCCGACGCTTGAGGATCACTTCAATCCCTGCCGCAACTATGCCTATGAAGACGAGGCAGGGCTTTTGATCGCAACCTATCCTGAAGGCATCCGCCAGCCGATGGTCGCTGCTCCCTATGCCGAAGAGGTCTGGACCGGCATCGAATATATGGCTGCCTCGCATCTCATCATGCACGGCCTTATCGAAGAGGGCATGGATATCGTCTGCGGTGCGCGCAACCGGCATGACGGTTCGCGCCGCAATCCCTGGAACGACATCGAATGCGGTTCCTATTACGCACGCTCGATGTCGGCCTGGCAGTTGGTCAACGCCTTCTCGGGCCTCAGCGCCGATTTCGTCTCGGGCACGCTCGCCTTCGCACCGAAAGTGAAGGGCGATTATCGTCTGTTTTGGTCAGCCGGCAGCGCTTTCGGCACATTGACCCGCGAAGGTGACGGCCTCATTCTCGCGGTGCTCGGAGGCAACCTCAATGCCGCCGAAATCTCGGTGGACGGGCTGACGCATCGTCTTCCGGGCACGACGTCCATCGCAGCGGGCCAGTCGATCGAACTTAAGACGGTGGCATAATGGCCGGTATTGAACTCAGGGCAGTCCGCAAGGCCTTTCAAAGTCTCGAAGTCATACACGGCATCGACCTGACTATCGCCGACGGTTCGTTCACCGTCTTTGTCGGGCCTTCAGGCTGCGGCAAGTCGACCCTGCTGCGCATGATGGCAGGGCTGGAGGAAGTCACGTCGGGGGAAATCCGTATCGATGGCATGCGCTGCGACCATCTTATGCCATCCGCGCGCGGCATGGCGATGGTCTTCCAGTCCTATGCGCTTTATCCGCATATGAGCGTCGAGCAGAACCTCAAATTCGGCCTGGAAAATCAGAAGCTTGGCAAGCCGGAAATTACTGCCCGCGTCGCCAAGGCGGCCAATATTCTGCAGATCGAGCACCTTATGGCCCGTCGGCCGAGCCAGCTTTCCGGCGGCCAGAGCCAGCGCGTCGCGATCGGGCGCGCCATCGTCAAGGAACCGAAGGCCTTTCTCTTCGACGAACCGCTCTCCAATCTTGATGCCGAACTGCGCGTGAAGATGCGCGGGGAACTGATCAGCCTGCATCGGCGGCTGAAGTCGACAATGGTCTACGTGACGCACGATCAGGTCGAGGCAATGACCATGGCAGACCAGATCGTCGTGCTCAACGAAGGCCGCATCGAACAGGTCGGCCCGCCGATTGAGCTATACGCGCGCCCGGCCAACCTCTTCGTCGCCCGCTTTCTTGGTGCGCCGCCCATGAACCTTCTCACGGGCCGCATCACGCGCATTGGTGGCCTGATGGGGATCACGCTGGAGGACGGCACCCATATTCCCTTGCCCGGTCGCCAGGTCGATCTGCCTGACGGCGCTCCGGTCACGTTCGGCGTAAGGCCCGAACATTGCGAGATTGGGGAGGGCAGCCTGCAGATCACTGTCGGCGACACCGAAATCCTTGGATCGGAAACGATCATCCACGCCGAGACTGCAACCGGAAATAGCTTTACCGTGGCACTGCGCGGCATCAGCCGGGCAGCCTCCGGCTCGCGAATACCGATCGTCATCCGCGAGCCTTTCGTTCATTTGTTCAACGAGGCCGGTGTGACGATCGGTTCCGACGGCGATTGGCGCGATGCCTATCTGAACTGAACCAGGCTCAAAGCAGCAACGCAGTATCGGTCGGTGCCGAGCCGTCGATGGGCTCTTTCCCGCAGGCTATTCCGACGCCGACCGACGGCAGCATTCGATGTCAGCGAGACAGGAAATTCGAGACCGTCAGGTCGACGAGTTCGTCTCCGCGGCCGTTCATCACCGCGCGAACGGCCCAGAGACCGAAACCTTTCACCTGCGCTGCTTCGATCCGGGGTGGCATCGACAGTTCCTGCGTATTGGTGACGACGTCGAGCAGTGCCGGACCAGGATGCGCCAGAATTTCCCTGATGGCACCGTCGAGTTCGGCGGGGCTCTCAACGCGAATGCCATGGACTCCCGCTGCCCGAGCGACAGCTGCAAAATCCGGATTCTTGAGTTCGGTACCCGTCTCAAGGAAGCCTGAAGCCTTCATTTCCATTGCCACGAAACCGAGAACGGAATTGTTGAAGACGACGACCTTCACCGGCAGGTTCTGCTGAACGAGTGTCAGGAAGTCGCCCATCAGCATGGCAAAGCCGCCATCGCCGGACATGCTGATGATCTGGCGTCCCTTGTATGTTGCCTGCGCCCCGATCGCCTGAGGAAGTGCGTTGGCCATCGATCCGTGAACCAGGGATCCGATGAGGCGACGCTTTCCGTTCATTTTCAGGTAGCGGGCCGCCCAGATCGTGGGGGTTCCGACATCGAAGGTGAAAACCGCATCGTCGGACGCATGCTCGCTCAGAAGGCGTGCCACATATTGCGGATGAATCTTGCCACCCTCTCGGCCGGTGGCGAGGTCGTCGAGACCCTCACGCGCCTTCCTGTAGGCGGCAAGGCAAGCATCGAGATGATCCCTGTCGGTTCGCTCCGTCAGCTTCGGCAGCGTTGCCGCCAGTGTCGATTTGACGTCGCCGACGATTGCAAGATCGAGCGAGGCCCGGCGGCCGAGATTCTCCGGTCGAATATCCACCTGCACGATCTTGGCGTCGGTTGGGTAGAACTGCCGGTATGGGAAATCGGTGCCGAGCATGAGAAGCGTGTCGCACTCCAGCATGGCCTTGTAGCCCGAGGAGAAGCCGATCAGACCGGTCATGCCGACATCGAAGGGATTGTCCCACTCGACATGTTCCTTGCCGCCGAGCGCGTGGACAACAGGGGCCTTCAGCCGGTCCGCAAAGGCGATCAACTCGTCATGCGCTCCTTCACAGCCGCGTCCACACAGAAGGGTAACCTTCGAGCTGTTATTGAGTAGTTCCGACAGTCGATCGATCTGATCGTTCGCCGGCACGACGTTCGGTTGGGCCAGCGTGAGTGCGGCCGGTGTCGAAATCTTCGCCGTGAAATCGGTCAATGCCACGTCGCCCGAAATGACCACGACGGCAACGCCTCGCTTTCCGATGGCGGTGCGAATGGCCGTTTCGATGACTGCGGGCAATTGCTCGGGATGGCTGACAAGCTCGCAATAGTGGCTGCATTCCCGGAAAAGCTGGTCCGGATGCGTTTCCTGGAAATAGCCCCTGCCGATTTCGGCCGACGGTATCTGGGCGGCAATGGCGAGGACCGGGACGCGTGAGCGATGGCAATCGAACAGGCCGTTGATGAGGTGGAGGTTGCCCGGGCCGCAGCTTCCGGCGCACACGGCCAGTTCGCCGCTGAGATGAGCTTCGGCCCCGGCCGCGAAAGCGGCTGTCTCTTCATGGCGGGTATGAACCCACTCGATGTCGCCTCTCTTTCGCAGCGCTTCCGTGAGCCCGTTCAGGCTGTCGCCGACCACCCCATATATCCGCTTGACGCCGGCCGAATGCAGCACCTCTGTCAGGACATCAGCTACTTTGGATTTCATCGAAAGGCTCCCGGGCTCTGGGTTTCAGGTGAATGGTAAAAGGAAGCTAGGCCTCGCCCTGAGCTTCTCAACCCGGAGAGATATCAGAGTGGCGGAGACACCCAACTGGACCTTGGTATAGGCGCTCGCCGTGAAAAGGCCGCTTGCCTGATATCCCGTGGAACGGCGTGCCGGCCAAGCGCACAGGCGCGCTCGGCTCTCCCATTAGCGTCCTTTTACCGCGACCTATGCCTCGATCCGTTCCCGCCCCTTCATCGCTTCCGCGACAAGTTTCATGAAACGCGGATCCTTGCGCAGGTTGTCCAGGTCTGAATCATGAGTGAACCATTTGATATGGTAGACCGAGGTACGGGGCAGCAAGCCCTCCAGGATATCGATCGCACGTTCCACATGGCCGAGCACGGAGTGGACGCAGGCGAGATTATATTGGGCGACGATATCATCGGGATCGATGGCGCTCGCCCGAGCGGCCCAGTCGCAGGCTCGCGCTGCTTCGCCGAGATGGGCAAGGGCAAGCGCGCCGCGATGGGCGGGGCCGGAGTTTTCCGGATTCTGATTGAGCGCCCGCTCGGCTCTTTCAATGCCTTTTCGCGCCCAGCTTTCCCGGTCCGCCGTCCGTCCGAGAGAGTGGTATGAGGACATCAGATGGATCGGCGAAACATAGTCGTCGGGGCGGATTTCGGCGGCGCGGCTAAAGTAATGCACCGCTTCGGCGAAATTCCCGTGCATGAAGAAGATGCGGGCATAGTGGAAATTTGCTTCATAGAGGTTGGGATCGAGAGATAGCGCCCGTTCGAAGCATGCCGTTGCCTCGTCGTCCTCGCCCTTCTGATGCAGTGCGAGGCCGCGGGAGGCATGGGCCTCGGCGAGGTCGGGATCGAGTTCCAGGGCCTTGGCGCTCATGGCGAGGATGCGCTCCAGGGGCACATCGTCGGGGGCCCAGTCGCGGATCGCTGCATCGCAATCGGCAATGCCTGCATAGGCACGGCCATAATCCGGATCCAGTTCGACGGCCTTGTAGAACATGCGCCGGGCAAGCTGCAGATAGGACTTGGTCCAGCTATGGGAGAGCTGTCGGCCTCTCAGGTAGTAGGTATAGGCCTCGACATTGGCCGTCGGCTCGGCGGCAATGGCCTTGCGCTCTTCCGGCAGCAACCGCACCTTCAATTGGCTGACGATCGCGTTGGTGATCTCATCCTGGATGGCGAAGATATCGGTAAGGTCTCGATCAAAGCGTTCGGCCCACAGATGATCACCGTTCGCCGTGTCAATCAGCTGGCCGGAGATGCGCACCCGCGTGCCGACGATGCGCACACTGCCTTCCAGCATGTAACGCACGCCGAGTTCCTGGGCGACCTGCTTCACCCGCACCGATGTGCCCTTGTACGTGAAGACGGTATTGCGCGGCACCACATGGAGGCTGGAGACCTTGGAAAGATCGGTGATGATGTCCTCGGTGATGCCGTCGGAGAAGTAGTCCTGATCGGCATCGCCGCTCATGTTGGTGAAGGGCAGGACAGCAATGAAACAGGTATTGCGGTTCTGCGCGACGAAGCGGGCAGAGCTCGGCTTGTCGAAGGAAACCGTGTAAACCTGCACCGGCTGCCGGATGTTTTTGAACACGTGTTCACCTAAAAAATCGAAGCCGAGATTGAGGCGTGTGCCGACTTGATCCCGCACGATTGCGGACACCGCAATGCCGCCGGCCGGAGCAATACCTTCCAGACGCGCGGCAACGTTGACGCCGTCGCCGAAGATATCGTCATTTTCGACGACGACATCGCCGAGATTAATGCCGATGCGGAATTCGACGCGCTCTTCCTTGGCCACGTTTTCATTGCGCACGGCCATGGTGCGCTGGATTTCGGCAGCGCAGGCCACGGCGTTCACGACGCTCTGAAACTCGGCCAGAATGCCGTCGCCGGTCAGTTTGACGATGCGGCCCTTGTAATCGGATATGCGGATGTCGACCAGTTCGCAGCGATGGCGGTTCAAAGCCTGCAGCGTGCCCGTCTCGTCTATGCCCATGAGCCGGCTGTATCCGACCACATCGGCAGCGAGGATGGCACTCAATCGCCGCTCCATGATCCTCTCCATGGATTGTCTCATGTCAGTGTCTCGCTTTTCCAGATTTTGACCGCGCTAGGGCTCCCTCCCATGCAGCCGAAATCTTTCGATTCGGCATGCTGTCACGGCGGCGCAGAGCCTATATCGTTACGGCTCAGCATCAATACTCCGAACGGGCGAAGATTGCGCCAAACGATAGCTCTTTCGGATGGGAAAGACCCCGGCCTTGTCGTGGTGCTCAATTTTGAGGCCGTGCATCGATTTTGGACGGCGTCTCGGAGGAGGGATCCGCAGCACAGCGTTCGAACCCGCCCCCGACATCATCTCGGTGCCCGTTGCGCGGAAGACCGACTTGTGTTCCGCGAAGAGGAGTTGGCAATGGAGAGCGACTGATTGCCAGTTGCTAAGTCTCCAAGGCAGCAAGCTTTGCCGAGTTTGCCAGCAACGATTCGCAATGCGAAGCAGATCCGACGGTCGCACCGCTCGTCGCTCGGCGAAAGGCAAGTTACGGCTCTGCGCGAAAGGCCGTTTGCCTTAAAGGATGCCGCCTGTAGGTCAAAATGGGTAGGATATACTCGTCCATTTTCGATTATAATTGGAGGTCTGCGTATCGAACGATCCTCATAGATTTGGTCCTGACAATTTCGCGAGAGGGCACGCCATGTATCGCAACGCTCGCCGGTGGGCTTCGCGCTCACTTCTGCTCGATTCGTGGGCTCCCCGTTGGTTGGGTGTCGGTGGAAAGGCAAAGCCTCGTAAGAATGCCGAGCGGCCCGAGGATAGTGCTCAGCTTGCCACCTCCGTGCAGACAACGGGCGAAACCACGGGCAACACCCTTGTCAGCAGTCCCGACGACAGCTCTGCGCTCGGCGGACATGATAAAGAATCAAGAGTGGACGCCATCGGCGAAGCAGATCTTCAGAGCGATCTGGACCCCGTGTCCCCATCCTTGGCCGAGGCTTTCGCGGCCGCGCGCGAAACGGGCGTTCGAAGCGGAGGCTTAGCCGCGTCTGTCCTGTCGGCCCATGGACCGGTTTTTGCAGCTTTCGGGCAGAACGCGAATGGTTACCGCAGTTATGCCGGCATTGGCACCATGGGCGAGGATCCCCTGGCCCCCTATCTGCCGCAGAGCCCCGGACCGGCAGTATCAGGACAAGGTTCCGCTGCCGTAGCAGGCGGGCGCTCTCACTCCGGCAAGGTGGTCATCCTCGAATCGAGCCCGTCGGCAGCAGCGGTGGCTGCACATCACGGCGGATCGAATTCACTGGCGTTCGGCATGCCTTTCGGCGTCTGCGGCTGCGGCTACTTCACATCCCCCACGCGGATTCTCGATTGGGCCCATGGCGGCGCCCTGCTTCAGCAGGATGGTCAATTGCCGGGGACAAGGCTGACCGAAGGGCCGGACTATGTAGCCACGATCAAGCGAGCCATCGGCGCATCAGTCAGCGACCCGCTTCTCGATCGCAACTTATCCCCGCTCTCGAACTGGCGGGCGACCGCTACGTCGACGAATTTGTCGAACTTCAACGGATCGTTGCCCGGCGGCGGAGAAATGGGAACGTTAACCGGCACCAAGGGTCGAGGGGTTCTTTCCGGCTCGGTCACCACCCCACCGATCACGCAGCGGTCTTTGGCGACGCAAAGTCTGGCGGCGGCAGCGGCGCCCGCCAACAAGGTCGTGGCGGAAAATCTGCTGCAGGGCAATCCAGAGAGCGAGTGGGGCATCGACGGCGCCGGCAGCTCCAATATCGAGGGATTCGCGACCGATATCAGCGTCGATAACGGCAAGACGATCAGCTTCAAGATCGACACCGATTCCAACAATTACCGGATCGATATCTACCGCCTCGGCTATTATGGCGGCATGGGTGCGCGCAAGGTCACGACCATTCAGCACACCGGCGTGCAGAACCAACCCAATCCGTTGCGCAATGCCACGACCGGCACCGTGGATGCCGGTAACTGGGCCGTGTCGGCCTCTTGGACCGTGCCTGAAGATGCCGTTTCAGGCGTTTATATCGCCAAGCTCGTGCGACAGGACGGCACCTTCGGCGAAAATCAGATCCCTTTCATCGTGCGCGACGACGACAGCCACAGCGATATCGTCTTCCAGACCGCTGACCAGACTTGGCAAGCCTATAACGGCTGGGGTGGTGCAAACTTCTACGGCGGCAATGGTCCGGCAACGGGGCAGGGCGCTGGTCGCGCCTATGCTGTCAGTTACAACAGGCCGATTGCGACCCGTGGCGGGGTTGGCACCTATGCCGGTCCGCAGGACTACCTGTTCGGCGCTGAATATGCAGGCATCTACTGGCTGGAGCAGAACGGCTACGATGTTTCGTACCTGTCAGGTGTGGACGTCGACCGCTATGGCAGCCTGCTGCTCAATCACAAGACCTATATTGATGCCGGGCATGACGAATACTGGTCCGGTCAGCAGAGGACGAATGTCGAAGCCGCGCGCGATGCGGGCGTCAACCTGATGTTCTGGAGCGGTAACGAGGTCTATTGGCGCACCCGTTGGGGCAATGCCTACAGCGCCGACGGCACGCCTTATCGGACCCTGATTTCCTACAAGGAGACCTGGTCGCCCGGCGCCAGCATCGATCCTTCCAACCAGTGGACGGGTACCTTCCGCGATCCGCGTCTCAGCCCACCCGCGATCGGCGGCGGAAACCCGGAAAACTCGCTGACCGGACAGTTGTTCAAGGTCGATGATGTCGGCAGCAATCTCAGCGCGATCACCGTTGGATATGATGATGCCAACCTGCGTTTCTGGCGCAATACCAGCGTCGCCAATCTTCAGCCCGGCCAGACGGCAACGCTGACCAAGAACTATCTTGGCTACGAATGGGACGAAGCGCCTGACAACGGCTTTGATCCGGCCGGCCTCGTCAAGCTGTCGTCGACGACGCTTCCGGTCAGCACCTATTTGCTTGATTACGGAAACACGACCGGCAACGCGACCGCGACCCACAATCTGACGCTCTATCGTGCGCCGAGCGGTGCACTGGTGTTCGGTGCTGGTACCGTCTACTGGACATGGGGCTTAAGCAACAATCACGATAATGAGGCAACCCCGACCGATCCCCGCGTACAGCAGGCAATGGTCAATCTGCTGGCGGACATGGGCATTCAGCCCGGGACGCTGCAGTCCGGCCTTGTCGCCACGACAGGCTCCACCGATCACGTCGCACCGACTTCCATCATCACCGTGCCATCAACGGCGACCGTTGGCTCCACGGTCACGATCACGGGGACGGCCACCGACACGGGCGGCGGCGTCATTGCCGGTGTCGAGGTCTCGACCGACAATGGGGCGAGCTGGCATCCGGCGACGGGCGATGAGAACTGGACATATACATGGTCGCCGCAGGTGGCGGGCAGCTACACGATCCGGTCACGGGCCGTCGACGACAGCATCAACCTTGAGACCCCTTCGGCGGGACGCACGGTCACCGTCACCGGGGCGAGCTACACGTCGCTCTTCGGCTCGGCGACGCCGGCTGTCGTCAACACCGACGATACATCGGCCGTTGAGCTCGGGGTCAAATTCCAGACCTCCGCGGCAGGCACCGTCACCGGCATTCGCTTTTACAAGGGCAGCCAGGATACCGGCACGCATACCGGTTCACTCTGGTCGAGCACCGGTACACGGCTTGCGACCCTCACCTTCACGAACGAAACAGCTAGCGGCTGGCAGATCGCCTACTTCTCGAGCCCGGTGGCGTTGACGGCCGGGCAGACCTACACGGCGTCCTACCACACCGATACCGGCCACTATTCGACAACCGCCAATTACTTCGTCTCCAACGTGACGAGCGGCTCCCTGACGGCGCCGGCGAGTGGCAACGGCGTATATGCCTATGGCAGCAACAGCCTCTTCCCTACGAGCACCTTCGAACAGACCAACTATTGGGTCGACGTGATGTTTACCACGCCGGGCTCCAACACGACGCCAACGGCGGTTGCCGATGCGGGTGACGCGACCGAGAAGGGTGGGGTTGCCAATGGTTCGGGCGGTGCGGTTGCGAGCGGCAACGTGCTGAGCAACGACACCGATCCGGATGCCGGCGACACCAAGACGGTCACGGCTGTGGTCTTCGGCTCGACATCGGGTACGCTCGGCACGGCGCTGAACGGCACCTATGGCAGCCTCGTGCTCAATGCATCGGGTGCCTATAGCTATGCCGTCAACGAGACCAATGCCGCCGTCCAGGGGCTGCGCCAGTCGACCAATACGCTGAGCGATGTCTTCAGCTACACGATGCGCGACACGGCCGGGGCCACCGCCACGGCCAGCCTGACCATCACCATCCATGGCGCCAATGACGCACCGGTGCTGGCCGTCCAGACGGCGACCCAGAACGCCACCGTCGGCTCTGCCTTCTCCTTCGCGGTGCCGACGACGACCTTCACCGATGTCGACAGCGGCGAGACGCTGACCTACTCGGCAACGGCCGCCGACGGTACGGCACTACCCACCTGGCTGAGCTTCAACGCCACGACCCGGACGTTCAGTGGTACGCCGACGACAGGCGGAAGCTATGGCGTCAAGGTAACGGCGACAGACCTCGGTGGCCTTGCGGCCAACGAGACCTTCAGCATCGCCGTATCGACGCCTGGCAATACGACGCCAACGGCGGTTGCCGATGCTGGCGACGCGACCGAGAAGGGTGGGGTTGCCAATGGTTCGGGCGGTGCGGTTGCGAGCGGCAACGTGCTGACCAACGACACCGATCCGGATGCCGGCGACACCAAGACGGTCACGGCCGTGGTCTTCGGCTCGGCATCGGGCACGCTCGGCACGGCGCTGAACGGCACCTATGGCAGTCTCGTGCTCAATGCATCGGGTGCCTATAGCTATGCCGTCAACGAGACCAATGCCGCCGTCCAGGGGCTGCGCCAGTCGACCAATACGCTGAGCGATGTCTTCAGCTACACGATACGTGACACGGCCGGGGCCACCGCCACGGCCAGCCTGACCATCACCATCCATGGCGCCAATGACGCACCGGTGCTCGCCGTCCAGACGGCGACCCAGAATGCCACCGTCGGCTCTGTCTTCTCCTTCGCGGTTCCGACCACGACCTTCACCGATGTCGACAGCGGCGAGACACTGACCTACTCGGCAACGGCCGCTGACGGTACGGCGCTGCCCGCCTGGCTGAGCTTCAACGCCACGACCCGGACCTTCTCCGGCACGCCCACGACATCAGGCACCTATGGCGTCAAGGTAACGGCGACCGATCTCGGCGGTCTTTCGGCCAACGAGACCTTCAGTGTCGCAGTGTCGGCAGCACCAACGACCTACAGCCTGTTCTCCGCCTCCAGCACGCCGACCCAGACGAACCTCAACGACGGTCAGCAGCTTGAGTTGGGCGTCAAGTTCCAGTCGAATGTTGGCGGCGACATTACCGGCATCAAGTTCTATCGCAGCGCCAACGACAACGGACAGAACGTCGTCGACCTGTGGAGTTCCACCGGCACCAAACTCGCGACAGCCACCTTCACCAACACCACGGCAAGCGGCTGGCAGACGGTCAACTTTACAACACCCGTCACCATCACAGCCAATACCACCTATGTCGCCTCCTATCACACAACAGGCGCTTACGTCGCGACCAACAATTTCTATACGACCGCCGTTACCAGCGGCCCGCTGACGGCGACAGCCAGCGGCAACGGCGTTTACCGCTATGGCGGATCGGCCACGACAGGTATTTTCCCGAACGCCACCTACAGTGCCGCCAATTACTATGCCGATGTGGTCTTCCGCCCCTCGACCGCGAACAACACGACGCCAACGGCGGTTGCCGATGCGGGCGACGCGACCGAGAAGGGTGGTGTGGCCAATGGCTCGGGCGGTGCGGTCGCGAGCGGCAACGTGCTGACCAACGACACCGATCCGGATGCCGGTGACACCAAGACGGTCACGGCTGTGGTCTTCGGTTCCACATCGGGCACGCTCGGCACGGCGCTGAACGGCACCTATGGCAGCCTCGTGCTCAATGCATCGGGTGCCTATAGCTACGCCGTCAACGAGACCAATGCCGCCGTCCAGGGGCTGCGCCAGTCGACCAATACGCTGAGCGATGTCTTCAGCTACACGATGCGCGACACGGCCGGGGCCACCGCCACGGCCAGCCTGACCATCACCATCCATGGCGCCAATGACGCACCGGTGCTGGCCGTCCAGACGGCGACCCAGAACGCCACCGTCGGCTCTGCCTTCTCCTTCGCGGTGCCGACGACGACCTTCACCGATGTCGACAGCGGCGAGACGCTGACCTACTCGGCAACGGCCGCCGACGGTACGGCACTACCCACCTGGCTGAGCTTCAACGCCACGACCCGGACGTTCAGTGGTACGCCGACGACAGGCGGAAGCTATGGCGTCAAGGTAACGGCGACAGACCTCGGTGGCCTTGCGGCCAACGAGACCTTCAGCATCGCCGTATCGACGCCTGGCAATACGACGCCAACGGCGGTTGCCGATGCTGGCGACGCGACCGAGAAGGGTGGGGTTGCCAATGGTTCGGGCGGTGCGGTTGCGAGCGGCAACGTGCTGACCAACGACACCGATCCGGATGCCGGCGACACCAAGACGGTCACGGCCGTGGTCTTCGGCTCGGCATCGGGCACGCTCGGCACGGCGCTGAACGGCACCTATGGCAGTCTCGTGCTCAATGCATCGGGTGCCTATAGCTATGCCGTCAACGAGACCAATGCCGCCGTCCAGGGGCTGCGCCAGTCGACCAATACGCTGAGCGATGTCTTCAGCTACACGATACGTGACACGGCCGGGGCCACCGCCACGGCCAGCCTGACCATCACCATCCATGGCGCCAATGACGCACCGGTGCTCGCCGTCCAGACGGCGACCCAGAATGCCACCGTCGGCTCTGTCTTCTCCTTCGCGGTTCCGACCACGACCTTCACCGATGTCGACAGCGGCGAGACACTGACCTACTCGGCAACGGCCGCTGACGGTACGGCGCTGCCCGCCTGGCTGAGCTTCAACGCCACGACCCGGACCTTCTCCGGCACGCCCACGACATCAGGCACCTATGGCGTCAAGGTAACGGCGACCGATCTCGGCGGTCTTTCGGCCAACGAGACCTTCAGTGTCGCAGTGTCGGCAGCACCAACGACCTACAGCCTGTTCTCCGCCTCCAGCACGCCGACCCAGACGAACCTCAACGACGGTCAGCAGCTTGAGTTGGGCGTCAAGTTCCAGTCGAATGTTGGCGGCGACATTACCGGCATCAAGTTCTATCGCAGCGCCAACGACAACGGACAGAACGTCGTCGACCTGTGGAGTTCCACCGGCACCAAACTCGCGACAGCCACCTTCACCAACACCACGGCAAGCGGCTGGCAGACGGTCAACTTTACAACACCCGTCACCATCACAGCCAATACCACCTATGTCGCCTCCTATCACACAACAGGCGCTTACGTCGCGACGGATGCCTTCTTCAACAATGCCGTGACAAATGGTCCGCTGACGGCCCAGTCCAGTGCCGCGGCCGGCGGCAACGGTGTCTACGCCTATGGCGGATCGGCGACCACGGGGCTATTCCCGAGCAATACCTATGATTCAGCCAATTACTATGCCGATGTGATCTTCCGCCCGCAGCTTGCCGCATGACCTATCACTAGGAGATTACGAAGGATTCGAATGAGGCTTATACGACGCAAACGCCAATCGCTCCGGGCGGCCATATCCAGGGCATGCCGATGAACAGGATCGAGCGGCTGCCGGTGACTGTGCTTGCCGGCTTTCTGGGTGCTGGCAAGACGACGCTTCTCAGTCACGTCCTGAACAACCGGGAGGGTTTGCGGGTTGCCGTCATCGTCAACGACATGAGTGAAGTGAACATAGACGCAAGCCTCATTCGAGACGGCGGCTGCAACCTGTCGCATACGACGGAGACATTGGTCGAGCTCAGCAACGGCTGCATATGCTGCACGCTGCGCAACGACCTGCTGACGGAAGTGCGGCGACTGGCCGAAGAGGGGCGGTACGATTATCTGTTGATCGAGGGTACCGGCATCGCCGAGCCCCGCCCAATCGCAGCAACATTTTCCTTCCGCGATGAAAACGGTGTTTCGCTTTCCGATTTTGCCAGGCTCGACACGATGGTCACTGTGGTCGACGCCGCGAACCTGTTAGCCGACTACGGTACTGCCGATCTGCTTGCCGACCGCGGCCTGCAACGCGACGGCGAGGACCGCCGCACCCTCATCGATCTGCTGGTCGACCAGATCGAGTTTGCCGATATTGTGGTGATCAACAAGATCTCGGACGCGACTGAAGAGGTCCGCGCGGAGGTCCGCAAGATCGTTGCGTCCCTCAACCCCGATGCACGCCAGGTGGAAACGGATCTCGGCAAGATCTCCCTGGCAACAGTTCTCAATACCGGCCTTTTCGATGAAGAAAAGGCCGCCGCGCATCCCTTGTGGCACAAGGAATTGTACAGCCCGGGCGAACATGTTCCGGAGACGGAGGAATACGGGGTATCGAGCTTTGTCTATCGCACGAGGCGTCCCTTCGACCCCAAGCGGTTTCGCGCATTCCTCGACGAGCCCTGGCCGGGAGTGCTGCGCGCCAAGGGCCATTTCTGGCTTGCCACACGTCCGCGCCACGTGGGCCTGATGTCGGCCGCCGGGGTGCAACGTCGCTGCGAACCCATGGGTCTCTGGTGGGCGGCCGTTCCGCGACAGGATTGGCCGAACCACCAACAGTTTCAGCAACACCTGCAGAGCCGGTGGGACAGCGCCTGGGGCGACCGCCGGCAGGAACTGGTGTTCATCGGCGTTGGCATGGACGAGACGGGCGTGCGGACCGCACTGGACGATTGCCTCGCGAGCGCCGACCCGCGCGACTGGGCGGCCCTCGAAGATCCGTTCCCGACCTGGTAAGCGAAAGCTCTCAGTCGTCGAGATAGCGTTCAGCGAGCCGTGCCCACATCGCGGCGCCCGCCGTCAGGGATTTGTCGGCAAAGTCGTATTTGGCGCTATGCAGGATCGCGGATTCCACACCATTGCCGAGCCGCAGGAAACTGCCGGGTTTGTGCTCGAGGAAATGCGAGAAGTCCTCACTGCCGGGGATGAGGTTGCAGAGGGCTACCTTGTCGGCACCGACCAGCTCTTCTGCAACCTTACGGGCGAATTCGGTTTCCGTCTCCGAATTGACGACCACGGGGTGTCCGCGCGTGTATTCGATTTCCGCGGTTGCGCCGTAACCGTCTGCAATCGTCTCGGTGAGCCTGCGGATCCTGGCCTCCAAGGTGTCGCGCACCTTCGGATCGAAGGAGCGGATGCTGAGCAGCAGTTTTGCACTTTCTGGGATGACGTTTGCGGCTTCGCCGGCGTGGATTGCACCGACCGTGACGACGGCGGTCTGTGTCGGATCGATGCTCCGGGAGACGACCGATTGCAGGCTGACGACGAGGTTGCAGGCAACGACCACCGGATCGACGGTCAGATGCGGCCGCGAGGCATGGCCGCCCTTGCCCCTGATGACGATCTCGGCGCTGTCGGCAGCGGCCATCAGCGGGCCCGAGCGCATCAGCCAGGTGCCCTCGGGTGCGCCCGGATGATTGTGCAGACCGAAAATGACGTCGAAGGGGAAGCGTTCGAACAGCCCGTCGGCGATCATGGCCGGTGCGCCACTCAATGCGCCTGCCTCTTCGGCGGGCTGGAAAATCAGATTGACGGTGCCGTTGAAGCGGCGCGTGCGCGCCAGATATTCGGCTGCACCGAGAAGGATCGTCGTGTGGCCGTCATGCCCACAGGCATGCATCTTGCCGGTAACCGTGCTGGCATAGGGGCGACCGGTCTCCTCTGTGATCGGCAGGGCGTCCATGTCGGCACGGATGGCGATACTCTTGTTTCCGGCTCCGACCGTCATACGCGCAACCACGCCATGGCCCCCGACATTGCGGGTCACTTCATAGCCCCAGGATTCGAGCTTTTCAGCAACGAAACGGGCTGTTTCGGTTTCCTCGAAGGAGAGCTCGGGGTGGGCGTGGAGATGCCGGCGGATGGCCGTCAGCTCCGCTTCCATAGGTTCGAAATCGGAGAGGCGGGCAAAATCATTGTCGAGGGACATGGCAATTCCAGTTTGATGGGCGCGGTATCGCCGGCCGGCTCACGCTAAAGCCAGCCCGCAGGGCAAGAGCATGGGAGCCGCCGCGCTAGATGAAGCGCGACAGGAAGCTTCTGGTACGGGGGTGCTGCGGGTTGCCGATCACGTCTTCCGGCTTGCCCTGTTCCACGACCTTGCCGCCATCCATGAAGACGACGCGGTCCGCCGCTTCCCGCGCAAAGCCGATCTCATGGGTGACGACGATCATGGTCAGACCCTGATTTGCCAGATCCCGCATGGTGGCGAGAACCTCGCCGACCAGCTCGGGGTCAAGTGCCGAGGTCGGCTCGTCGAAGAGCATCAGCTTCGGCTTGATGGCCAGCGCGCGGGCAATCGCCACGCGCTGCTGCTGGCCGCCGGAAAGCTGACGCGGATAGCTGTCGGCCTTGGCCGAAAGCCCGACCCGTTCGAGCAGCCTGAGTGCATTTTCGGTTGCGACCTTTCGGCTTTCGCCATGGATGCCGACCGGTGCCTCGATGATGTTCTGCAGCGCCGTCATATGCGGGTAGAGATTGAACTGCTGGAACACCATGCCGATCTTGCGCCGCTGCAGCGCGATCGCATGGTTCGACAGCTGCAGCAGCCGGTCCTTGTGCAGGCGGTAGCCAATCTGTTCGCCGTCCACCTCGATCGAACCCTGATTGATGGATTCGAGGTGGTTGATACAGCGCAGGAACGTCGACTTGCCGGAGCCGGAGGGTCCAAGGACGACGACGACCTCGCCGGGTGCAACGTCGAGATCGATGCCCTTCAGCACTTCCAGATCTGCGAAGGACTTGTGGACATTGCGTGCCTTGACGAGAGGCTCGATCGTGGAGATCTCGTTCATGCGCCTGCCTCCGTTGCCTGTGCCATGATGGCAGATTCCTTTACGGGCTTGGCAGCACCCGTGCGGCGATCGCCGCGGCTGTAATAGCGCTCGATATAGGCCTGACCGACATTGAGGACCGACGTGATGAGCAGGTACCAGAGGACGGCGACCAGCAACATCGGGACGATCTCGAAGGTGCGGTTGTAGATCGACTGCACCGAATAGAGGAGATCGGCCATGGCGATGACGCTGACGAGGGAGGTGGCCTTGATCATGCTGATCAGCTGGTTGCCGGTCGGCGGAACGATCGAGCGCATGGCCTGTGGGATGATGATGCGGCGAAGCGCGCGGATGCGCGTCATGCCGAAGGCTTCCGCCGTCTCGAACTGACCCTTGTCCACCGAAAGCAGGCCACCGCGGATGATCTCCGCCATATAGGCGGACTCGTTAAGGGCGAGTCCCGCGATCGCGGCCGTCATCGGGCTGATCACCGAATTCGTATCCCAGCTCATGAAAGTCGGGCCGAAGGGGATGCCGATCGACAGCGTCGGAAAGAGCGTCGAAAGATTGTACCAGAAGATCAGCTGCACCAGGAGCGGTGTTCCGCGAAAGAACCAGATGAACAGAGAGGCGAGGGTGCTTGCGAGGTGATCCCTGGACATTCTCGCGACGGCGAGCACGAGGCCGAGAGCGATGCCGATGATCATCGCAACAACCGTCAGGCCAAGCGAGACGTAAAGGCCGCTGATGACGGTCGGGTCGAAGAAATAGTGTGCGACGACCGGCCAGCCGAAATTCTCGTTGTGCGCGACCGACCAGGCGCAGTAGGCGGCGATCGCAAGCGTGATGGCCCAGGCCGCAACGCGGCCTTTGGGGAAAGGCTTGTGGGCATGGGCCACGTCCCGGCTTCTCGCATCGCCAGGGGGCGATGCGAGTGTTTGCGTTTGTGTGCTCATTTCGGAAGCGTCCCACCGAGGTTGATGCCAGGCTCCTTGATCATGTTGTTCTCAAGGCCCCACTTCTTCATGATCGCGGCATAGGTGCCGTTGTCCATCAGCACCTTGACTGCGTCACGCAGGACTGGGCCGAGGGGCGAGCCCTTTGCGACAACAGCGCCCTGGTAGAGGTTCTCGAAGCCGTTCTTCTGTCCGACACCTGTCAGCTCCAGCTGGCCGTTGGCCTGGGACACGAAATAGGTGAGCGGTGCCTGAGAGGAGAAGAAGGCATCCGACCGCTTCGAGCGGACGGCCAGGATCGAGCTCGGCTGGTCGGTGAAGGACTGCACTTCAATCGCGCCCTTGCCATCGGTCTTGCACTTTTCAGCCTGCACCTGGATGACCTTTTCGGCCGATCCGCCGGCCATGACGGCAATGCGGTTGCCGCAGGCGGTATCGAGCGAGCTGATGCCCTTCGGGTTACCCTTCTGCACCGAGAACACCACGAATTCCTGCACCCAGTCGACGAAGTCGTTAGACTCTTCGCGGCTCTTGAAGTCGCCGACGGGACCGAAGGCAAACTGGTAACGGCCGGAATTGACCCCGGCGAGCAGCGCCGGCAGGCCGCCGACGGTTTCATGCTCGATCTTGACGCCGAGAACCTGGCCGAGCGCATCGGTCAGATCGGCGCTCGCGCCGCTCATCTCGGTGCCGGTGACGATTTCATAAGGAGGAAACGAGCCATTGTTGACGGAGATCATCTTGCCGGACGTGCGGATCGCTTCGGGCAACTGCGCATGGAGCGCATCGTTGACCGAAAGCTTGGGCAGGGCTGCGTCTTCAGCGATGGCTGTTCCCGAGATCATCACCGCGCTCGTCAGAGCAAGGCATGCAATTTTCCTGATCGACATTGTTCATTCCCCTGTTTGGTTCGAATTATGCGTTTCGTCATGCGCTCACCCGATGCGGCTACCGTCCACATCGAAGGAGAAGAGGTCCTCCGGCGTCATCAGCTGCGGCAGGATGCCCTGAACGTGAAGCTCGTTGGCGAAATCGGCGATCATCTTGTGGTTGACCGCAAAGCCGCTGGCTTCCCAGCCGGCCGGAAGCTCGGCCGCAGACTTCAAGAGCTCGTCCATCATGAAGGGCGAGGTGTCTGCGTATTTGCGGCGTTTGCTCAGCCACATCCGCTGCGATTCATCGATCAGCTTGCTGAGTTCTTCGATCACCCACGGGTTCTGCGCGACGATGCCCGCTTTGATGCCGATCAGATGCATGCCTGGAACATAGCCCACATCAGCGAAATATCGACGTTCGGCACTTCTGAAATCGGAAACGACCTGCCGGAACGGCGATCCGCCGCCGAAGTAGCCGTCAGGCATGAAAGGCGTGAAGATCGCGTCAAGGAAGCCTTCCTCGAGCAGGTCGACCATGGGACGCTCACCGGGAGCCGCTTCGATGCGGCCGGGCCGACCGAACCCGTCGAGGCGATCGACGACGGGATGGGCTTGCGTCAGGCGGCCTGCATACCACATGGCATCCTCGACGCCGACACCCTCGCGGCGCAGCGCCGCTCTGGTCCACGTGTTCCCGGAGTCGCGCCATCCGGTGACGCCGATGCGCTTTCCGGCCAGTTCACCGAGTTCGGTGACGGGGCTGTCCTTGCGGGTGATGATGCAGCGGTGACGGAAGCCGCGCATGATGAAGTTCGGAATGCCGACGACGCTCTCGTCGCCATCGATGCGCAGCTGCGTATAGCGGCTGAAGGACATCTCCGCGACATCGTAGTCGTCGCTCTTGCCGAGATGCGAGAGCAGTGTGCCGACGCGTTCGACCTTGATATCAAGCTTGGGAGAGGAGACATCGCCGAGAACCAGGGGCGTCATGTAGTCCCAGTCACGCAGGGCAAGTCGCAGGCTAAGAGGCATTGGCATTCACTCGCAAAGACCTTGTTTTCGAGATAATTAAATGTTCAAATTTGTCTGATCAAATGTTATTACGTTATTGAACATTAAAAGTGGTGATTAAATGAGCGATGTTGTCGATGCGGCGTGGTTTGCCCAAAAATTGACCGATCGGACAATTCGAGGAATTGCGATTGAAACCAGTGCCTTGATCCGGGCCGGGGCGCTTCCCGTCGGGACGAAGCTGCCGCCGATCCGCGATCTCGCCTTTGCGCTCGGAATCAGTCCGGCAACGATCTCAGAGGCCTGGAGCGAGCTGAGACGTCAGAAAATCATTAGCGGCAGGGGACGGAACGGCACCTGGGTGAGCGGCGACCGTTTCGTGGCAAAGCCAGAACGGCTCGGCAGTTCCGGCCGTTATGGAGCCGACGTGCTCGACCTGACATCGGCGGTACCGGATGTCCGGCTTTTGCCTCAGCTTACGCAAGCCATGGCCTACGGAGCGTCGGCGGAAAATCTCAACAGCTATGAGCGGAGCCGTATCCTTCCGGAACTCGAAGAGATTGTGCGAAAGACCTGGCCATATGAACCGGAGGCATTCCTGGCGACGAACGGGGGCTACAACGCAGTCTACACGCTCATCCAGGCGCTCGTCATGCCCGGTGCCTCCGTTGCGATCGAGGATCCGACCGCCATGCGGCTTCTTGATATTCTGGAGGATCGAGGCGTGCGGATCCTTCCGGTCCAGTGCGATAGGGAGGGGCCGCAGCCTGCATCTCTCGAAGCCGCGATGAAGCTGCGGCCCGTCGCCTTCATCTTTCAGCCGCGGCTTCACTCAGTGACTGGTCAGAACGTTAGCAGCGAGCGATTGCAAAGGCTTGGAGACATTCTCGACGGCACCGACACCTTGATCGTCGAGGATGACGGTGTCGCCGACATTTCCACGGCTCCGCGTCATTCACTCGGCGGCCGGTTTGCCGACCGGACAATTCATATTCTCTCTTATTCAAAGACGCATGGTCCGGATCTGAGGCTTGCCGTGCTCTCAAGCTCGCGGGCGATCGTCGAACAGATACAGTCCTACCGCAGCTTCAGCGCTGGCTGGACAAGCCGTATTCTCCAGGCGGCCACGGCTTGGCTTCTGAGGGACCCTCTGACGGAAGCCTCGTTGCAGCGCTCTCGTGACATTTATTTCCGGCGTCGGGCCGATCTGGTCGATGCCCTGGGCGAGCGTGGGATCGAGGCGCAGCATGGCAGCGGACTATGCGCCTGGGTGCCAGTCTCATCCGAACCCTTCGCGATGGTCACGCTGGCGGCGCGGGGTATCGCGGTTCATCCCGGTGCGAAATTCTCCATCCTTCCAAGCGCACATCTTCGCGTGGCAACGGCCATCCTATCGGATCGCGTAGGTGCCGTGGCCGACTCGATCGCCCTCGCGGCCAGTCCGGCCTAGTCTTCGGCGTCCTGTGGCTTTCGTATAGTCACTGGCGCATCAGCGGTAGGGCCAATCAGTGCAGCTCGATATTCATGTCCGAAAGCAGAGGCTCCAGACCGGGAAGATCCGCATCGGTTGCCCTGCGCAGCTCGCGCGTGACCGCCGTCAATGCCGCGTCGAGAGATTGAGCGCTCGGTTCGATCTTCAAATCTTCAGCGACCGCTTTTGCATAGGTGATCATCCGAGCCAAAGCCATCAGCTCGTCAAGATTATCCATGGCTGCCGCCGATTCGTACAGGCGCTTTCCCGACCCTATGACCGACATATCGATTCTCCAGATTGCACAGACGACAATAAGGACAGTTCGGTACTAAAGTGTGTGAAAAACGCGTGAAACACTTTATAGGTGCAATGACACTCGAGCCTTTAAGCGGGTCAGTTGTTCTGACCAAAGCGTGGTTCTTCTGAATTCCCAGTCGCGATTTGTCGACACGCGCTGATCATCCCGGTCGCGAACAGCTTCGAGAAGAGCGAGGGCGTCGATCCGTTTCTGGTCGATCGCGTGCATCCTCAGCATGTCGAGCCAATACTGTTTTCGCGATGCCGGTATTGCCGCACATGCGCGAACGATGAGAGCCCAGGTTCTCTTTTTGAAGAAGAGGTTTAGAGCTGCCTGTTCGAGAGCTAGGCGAAAGGCGTTATCGAAGAGCCGCAGCCTTTCCATCTCGTCCAAAGTGCTTCTCACATTGACCATCGGCACGGTCAGCGCTCTGCAGCCCAATTCTATCGGCTCGTGTAGAAGCGCGACATCGGCATCATCGACGACGGCTCCGCTGACATAGTCGTTGTAAATCCGGCCAATGCCGATCATTCCAAAAGCCCGGCATTCGGCTGCGCGCAGCGCCCCCATGCTGGCGGCGCCGAGGACCGTGACATTAAGGGAAAGGGCGAAGAGAATTTCCTTATGCCAAACCGGGGCGGTATTCTCAAAGCCGCCGTCTACCAAGCCAATGATGTTGGCGCCATCTTCCACCGCCCTTAGCACATCTCCCTGCACAGCCGGCGGGCGGAGAGCGATATCCGTGCCGGCGTGCTTGGCCGCGTCAGGCAGGCTCGGGCCAACGAAGACGACTTTCACGCGCGCATAGCCCTTGCAAGGGCCCGCTGGCCGAAACGATGAAGCCTGTTGCCTGCCGGGTTTTCAAGATCGGGTATGAATATCTTCACCACCGAAAATGGAAGGTTCGCTGGCGTCAGGGGGAGTGCGATTACCGAGCCGATCCCGCCGGCGCGAAGTCTCTCCAGCAATTCCTGCAACAGATCCGACACGGTCCCGGCTGGTCTTGCGGTGGCGGCCGCAGAGACCGAAGCGGGGACGGCAACAAAGGCACTGCGGGTCTGTATCGGAAGCGGTGTCGTGAACAGTTCGGGCCAGACATCGTCGCGGGCGCCGCTGATATAGGTCAGTCTCGACTGAAGCGCTTCCGTTACAGCGCGGATTGCCGCTCGCACGCCCCAGGGATGAGCGCCGCTTCCGCCTGTAACCTCGACGAACCGGAGCGGTATTTTGCCGTTGATTGTTGATGGAGCGACGAGCGCGGTAAAGCAGGGGATACCAATATCGCTCGTGATATCGAAGAGTTTCAAGATGAGCCCCGCGGCCTCGATCCTGTCGATCAGGTCTGAGAGCGCGGCATCGGCAAAACTTCTCGGATCGACGCAGGATGCGTCGCGCTGGTGATCGCTGACGATCTGCCACAGGACGTGGGCATCGCGCTCGATGCGCTCCAGGATGCCATGAAACATTGCCTCTTCAAGTGTATTGCCCGAGGCAAGCCCGTCCGACGACATCCAGAAACGGTTCGGTCGCGTCCGATCGAGGAGGGCGGCATCCTGTGGAACATGGATCGGTCGATCGTGAAGCAATTCGGTTGCCAGGCTCCAGGTCAGCACCTCGTCTTCGCCCACGGTCTGCTCTCCGCTTGCGATCAGGCAATCGAGCGGTTCGGCGCAATCGCCTCGGCGTCGCAGGTCACGCGCCGATGAAACCGTAGTGGTGGTGATTGGCTCACCTGCCACAGCGCGCTCCAGGGCTTCCATCGCCGCCGAGACCTTGGCGTCGATATCCTCAAGTCCTTTGCCTTGAGCGATGACAATGGAGCGGGAGTTTGGCGTATAGGCGCACCAGACCGGAAGACCGACACAATCGAGATCGGTCTGTCGTGACAGGCGCGTGATGCCCATCGCCTCGAAATAGGGCGCGACGCGGGACAACGTGTCCCGCGGCGCAATCGTTCGATCGGAATAAAGGTCGGATTGACCGGTCAGCGTCGCGCGCCTTAGCCGTCCACGTGGCCGGAGAAGACCGTATCAGCCGAGGAGACGGCAATTGCGAAATCGACATTCTTGATGAATACGCCGCCGGCATCGCGCTGCTTGACGGCTGCCGCCAGATCACCGCTGGCAGGCACCTGCACCGGTGTTACGGTGCCCGCGGCGATATCCACGAGCCAGAGTCCCTTTTCGCCTGTTACGCCCAATACAACAACTTTTGCCATAGTATTTCTCCCTTAGGTTTTTGAAAATCCGGCCTTGAAAAGACCGTCCCGGTAAAGCTCTTTTTGCCACCGCTCCTTGAAAGGCACCAAGGCGAGCCATTTCTCGACCTCGAAAGCGGGATTGAGGAGCTCGGCGCGTTGCCGATAAAACTGCGCCCGTTTTCGATCGCCGATCATCGCGCAGCTGGCCGCCGCAATGCGATAGGCTGGTGCCTTGTCCTTCATCCGATCGACAAAGCCGAGCGCGTCTTCGTAGCGTTCAAGGAAGTAGCTCGCCCCGGCCGCGCACCAGAGGTAGGCGTCGGGTGCGATCGGATTGAGCGAGATGGCTTTCTTGATTTTCTCCAGCGCATCTTGCGGCCGCGATGCATGGACCAACGTGTCCGCATGGCTATAGATCACATCTGCATAATGCGGGCTGAGGCTTTCGGCGAGGTCAAGTGCTGCAACGCTGTCATCGACCGCTCCCCGGTAGAGCTTCGCAACACCCAGTTCCCGATGCCCGGCTGCCGATTCCAGATCCCTCTCTATCGCACGAAGCGCCTGATCTTCCGCAAGCTGCAGCAGGGCGGGATCGCCTTGCGCAGTCACCAGCCACTCGCTGGTGAATGTCCGCGCCAGGCCTGTGAAAGCAGGGGCATAGTCTGGCGAAAAATGCAGTGCGCGCTTGAAGGATTTCCGGGCACGGCGGATGTCCGGCAGGCTGAGCTTGGTGAGCAGGCCTGCGCCAACGAGATAGGAATGATAGGCCTGCGGATCAGCCTCATTACGAAGGCGAATGCTTTCATTTCGTTTCAATTGTCCCGAGACGGCGTCGGCAAGTCTCTGGGCAATCGAGCGCCTCTGCGCCGGCAGCGTTTCTACCGCCATGTCAAATCGTGCCGCCCACAAAATCTCGTCGGTTGGAAAATAGATAAGTTGCGCATACAGGCCCTCTCCGGAAAGCCGCGTATCCAGGAGGTAGGAAATCGAGTGCCGCTGAACGATGGTGGCCTTGTCGGAGTCGCGACGAATCTGCTCGGCCGTATGGGGTGCGACGACGGATATGTTGCGCAGGGCGCAGAGCTCGATCGTGACATCCTCGATGAGGGCGTCAGCAATTGCCGCCTCCCGTGACAGCGCCGTTGCACCCGGAGGCAGCAGGACAAGCCGCGGTGTTGATGCTGCGGTTATGATTTGCGGCATTGCGTCTTGTTGCTCGGAAATGCGGCTGCTTGCCATTGCCACGGCTCGCGCCGCCTGTGGCCGGTGTGGCGAATGATCGTCCGCCGTACCGCGAAGGATCGAGCGGATCTGCTCGTCACCGGGAAAGGCTTCAAGAAGCTGAAGTCCCGAGCGGCGCAGAAGGCGACGTTCCTCGTCATCGCGGATATGATCCGCGGCCTTGACGAAGATATCCCGCAGGGTGAGCAGATGGAGTTGCCGTTCGCGCTCGATCCACCCATCGATTGCTCTGGTTGACGCGTTCAGACCGGGAATGAAGCCACGTTGCACGAGATCGCTGACGGCCGCCAATTGCGCAACCGGCTGTTCTTCCTGGCGCAATATGTCGAGATCAACTGATAGGACATTCTTGTTAAGGGTGACGAAAGGCGGCCCGAAATTCAGTATCTGTTCGTCGGATGTCGTCGTGTCGCGAATGCGCGAAATCAGCTTCCGCAAATTGAGATCTGCAAGATGATCTCCCGTCTCGTTCCACAAGAACCGCGCAAGCTCTTGTCGGCTGCGCTGGTGGTCCGGCGAGCAATGCAGATAGGCAAGCATCACCAGGGCCTTGACCGGATAGCGGATCGGCGTGCCCAAGCTGTCCGTCAGTCGCAACTCGCCAAAGGTCTGGAGGTGAACCACAAGAGCCCTCAGGCGCCGGTTTCGGGATGGATGATGTCGTCGCTGTCAGGCTGTGTGCTCCTGGCCAGGCTCTTGGCGAGGGCAACGAGCTTCTGCCGGATAGCCGGGCTCTCTATCGCCATGAAGGCTCGGTTGAGGGCTTGGGCATCCTTCGACGTCAAAAACGCATTCAGATCATCCTTGCCGTTGCTGACAAGGTTATAGGTGGTTGGCTCGGTGTCATTTTCGAAGAAGAATTGAACGGGCACGCCCAATGTCTCGGCGATCGTTTGCAATCGGCTCGCGCCAATGCGGTTTATGCCTTTTTCGTATTTCTGGATCTGCTGGAAGGTGACGCCGATTCGTTCCGCAAGCCCGACCTGCGACAGCCTGAGCAACTTGCGGCGTGCCCGCACCCTGCTGCCGACATAGGTATCGATCGATGTGGGCGACTTGGCCTTCATGGCTGGAACCTCCGGTCAATGGCGATCATTGCGAGGTTTGCGCCAAAATGCAACCGAAAGTAATATAATAATTTCTGTGATCGAGGCTGCAGCACCAGTAACGTTTTGTTGAAAATAGCCTTTTTTATCGGAATCATTCGGTTGAACAATGTCTGACCTGAGCCAGGACAGTAAAAATATTGGCTGCGAACTGTAAATCCGGGAAAACCTTCCCTTGTCCGCTTTCGCGTGAAATAGGGCAGGGTGCTTTCCTCGCAGGATAAGGCGTGGAAGAAAGATTCCTGAAGTTCGTTTGCGAGAAGGGTTGCACGAGCAGCTCCGACGATCGGTCCAAGGTCGTGCAGCCGAACCGACTGGATGAAGTCGGGCATAACAAGGATTGCTCAATGCGCGCCGCGATGGCGCCATTTCGCCAGTATAAAGGCCTGATGTGTCGCCATCCACAAGAGCGTGGACCTCATTCTTCGTGATCGTCAATTTTGGCTGAGGCAGATTGATCAGAGTCCTTGCCGGATCTGGGTGGGGCACGGTAGGGAAGGTCCTCCACGGAGAACGTTATGGGCAGGACCATCAAACGAGACGCAGATCTACTCATCACCGACGAGAAAGAGCCGGTGAAACACAGGCTGCGCGAGCGAGGTGCTGCCGAACGGCTGGTGGAGCTCGAGAATTTCCTGAACCTGCTGGCCCGCGCGATGCTGCATCCTTCGGCCTCGACGATGGCGAGTTTTGTCGCGGGAAAAGTCTTTCAAAAGCTGGAACGCACGGGAACGCTACGCGACAAGCGGCCCCCCGATACGGGAATCCCTTCAGGCCTCGAGGCGGCTCTTCAAAATGCAATCGCTGCTCGAGACATCTACGCCGAAGTGGCGCAAAGTGTTTGGCGTCTTGCGGAATCGCTCGTTTGGATCAGAGGCAGAAGCGGACCATTTGCCAGCCTGAATTTTGAAAGAGCCCATGCGCATAGCGTGATTGTTGGCCCGGGTGGCCTGGAAGACCGGGCGGATATCCGGGTCGGCCTGACCTACATGGAACCCTATAGCCGTTTTCCGGATCACGTGCAGCGGTTTTCAAGGGCCTTCCTGCTGCTTTCTCCCTGCGAGCTTTCGATCGCCGGGGAGAGCTGGTTTTCGACCGGAATAGGCGGCGTCTTTGCCGCTGAAGCGGGCCAGTCATTTGCCATGCGTTGCACCACCACCCCGCTTCTGGCGGTCTGGTGTCACGTTGAAGAGATCGGCAGGTGAATGGCAAATTTGTGGAACTGGTCGTGAAGGGTGTTTCTCTGTTGCTGCAGCGCTCCAGATATTAGAAAGGCGCAGGCACGTTGTTGATGCCGGCAAGCCGCTAATTGAGGGAGACGTTCCATGACTGCCCCGCATCCTCCAAGAACCCATATCGGCAATCATCCCCTGCATCCGGAAACCCAGATGCTCAACTATGGCTATGATCCGGAACTCTCCGAAGGTGCGGTCAAGCCGCCCGTCTTCCTGACGTCCACGTTCGTTTTCAACTCTGCCGAAGACGGTCGCGATTTCTTCGACTATGTCTCCGGCCGGAAAGAGCCGCCGGAAGGCAAGGGTGCAGGTCTCGTCTATTCGCGCTTCAATCATCCCAACAGCGAGATCGTGGAAGATCGTCTGGCGGTCTACGAGCGAGCCGAGAGCGGCGCGGTGTTTTCATCGGGAATGTCGGCCATCGCGACGGTACTGCTCGCCTTCGTTCGTCCGGGAGATGCGATCCTCCACTCGCAACCGCTTTATGGCGGGACAGAAACATTGCTTGCGAAGACCTTCCTCAATCTTGGCGTTGCCGCCGTCGGCTTTGCAGATGGCGTCAGCGAGGCCTCGGTAAAGGCTGCGGCCGAGCAGGCAATGGCCAAGGGCCGTGTTTCGATTATCCTCATCGAGACGCCGGCAAACCCGACCAATAGTCTTGTCGACGTCGCAATGATCCGACGGGTTGCGGATGTGATTGGTCAGAAGCAGGGCCATACACCTATCGTCGCCTGCGATAACACGCTGCTCGGCCCGGTCTTCCAGCGCCCGATAGAGCATGGCGCAGACATTTCCCTCTATTCCCTGACCAAATATGTCGGCGGCCATTCGGATCTGATCGCCGGAGCAGCACTCGGCAGCCGGGCGTTGATCAAGCAGGTGAAGGCGCTTCGCGGTGCCATCGGCACGCAGCTCGATCCGCATTCATGCTGGATGCTCGGGCGCTCGCTCGAAACGCTGCAGATCCGCATGGAGCGGGCCGACAGCAATGCGAAGGCGGTGGCGGATTTCCTGAGGCAGCACCCCAAGGTCGAGACGATCCATTACTTGCCTTACAGCGATCCCGGCTCTGCTGTCGGCAGGACATTCGCTGCCCAGTGCAGCGGCGCCGGTTCGACATTCTCCTTCGATATCCAAGGCGGCCAGCCGGCCTCGTTCCGGTTTCTCAACGCGTTGAAAATCTTCAAGCTTGCCGTCAGCCTCGGCGGGACGGAATCCCTGGCATCGCATCCGGCGACCATGACCCATTCAGGCGTACCGGCCGAGGTACGTCAGCGCATCGGTGTTCTCGATGCAACGATCAGACTGTCGATCGGCATCGAACATCCAGACGACCTCATTGCCGACCTCACCCTGGCACTCGACGCAGCGTAGGTCGCAACCTTCAGCGTCGCTGCCAACAGCGCACCGGATGACGCTGGGAAATGCGTGCGTAGCCATTGCCGTTGGAGCGCGGCGCGCCATCTGATTGCTCCTGGCAACAGCTTGACGGGAGGGTCAGATGGCATCGAATGAGGATCGTATCAGACAGCGCGCCTACGAGATCTGGGAACGGGAAGGTCGGCCGCACGGCGAAGATCTGAAGCATTGGCTCCGGGCGTTTCAGGAAATCGCGGCGAGCGGCGAGGCTAACCGTCAGCCCGCCAAGAAGTCTCGCCCAAAAAAGGCCACCACTGCTGGCACTCCTGCGAAGCCGAAAAGCACAGCGAAGGCTAAAAGCGTTGGGAAGACCAAGAGCGATGCCCAGAGTGTTTCTACGACACCTCCGCCGGCGAAGCCCGCCAGAGCTTCCGGGGGCGTCACCAAGCACTGAGGCAATCTGGCCGATATCGCGCGCCGACCTTTAGCTCGTGTCCTGTGCTGTCTTCTTGTGTCCGATAGGTCGTGCCTGTCGGATACGACGAACCCAGGTCCCGAATTGCGGCTGCGCGCCCAGAAACGTCGGCGAGTTCTCGACGAACCATATCCATCTTTCGAGCCTCCGGCTGGATGATCTCCGTCACCGACGGCGGTCGGCCAAGCGACAGCCTTTGGGCGCTAATGTGAGGGCGGCACGTGGCGGCCATGGCGAGAAGGCAGAACTTGCCCTGGGCAGAAGTCCCCATCTTTCAACATTGACATCAAACCTACTAGAAGGTAGGTATTGATATGCTTCCGAATGCATATCTTCACGCCAAAGACCCATCTCTGAAACTACCGACTAGTAGGTAACTAATGTCGGTATCGCACGGCTTCAACTGATCCAAACAACCGAGATCGATTATGACGACAAGTTCTCTCACGGGCCTCGGCTCTTCCATGCCGGGCAACCCGACCACCGCGCAGCAGAAGGCGATGGTGAACTATGACGACTTCCTGCAGCTCCTCATCGCGCAGTTGAAGAACCAGGATCCGACCGACCCCGTGGATGCCAGTGAACAACTGGCCCAGCTCGCCAGCTTCTCGCAGGTCGAACAGACGATCCAGACGAATCAGAAGCTGGATGCCCTGCTGGCAGGTTCCAGCCTCGCTCAGGCCGAAGGCTATATCGGCAAATATATCGAGAGCGCGGATGGCACGGTCAAAGGTACGATTGCTTCCGTCAAGATCTATAGCGACGGAATCATAGCCACAACGACGGAGGGCGGGAAGATTCTTATCCAGCCTGGTGTCAGTCTCTCGCAACCGGACGGTAGTAACGCGGCGAACGAAGGACCCTGACCTTCACCGAGGCACTTTTGCGCCGCGGAAAGATCTTTCGGGCAAAGATCTTCGGCGAGTGCGCGACACATCTGCGAAACCAATCGTTGATCGGCTGTCTCCGTCAAAGACCCGCAGTGCCCTTCCCATCTGACGCGCTCCAGCGCAGCCAGGGTGGTTACGGGAGTTCACCGGGTCAGCCGCGCTTGCTTCCATGATCGATGTGGCCACGGCAGGCATCCTGCCGCCGGGAAGAAAATATGACCATTGAGATTCTTTTACCGCTGTTTCTATTCGTTTTTGCTGCGACCATCACACCCGGCCCCAACAACATTATGGTCATGACATCAGGGGCAAATTTTGGATTTGAACGCTCGCTGCCGCATCTCCTCGGAATTTCGGGAGGAGTTTCGGGAATAGTCCTCGTGATGGGCCTGGGTCTTATAACGCTTCTGGACGCCGCTCCGTTTCTGGTTGGACTATTTGAAATCGCGTCAGTCCTCTATCTTCTGTGGCTTGCATACAGGATCGCAACTGCGCAGGCGGCGAGAAACAGCGCCGCGGGGGCAAGGCCCCTATCGTTTGTCGGTGCCGCGGCCTTTCAGGTGATCAATCCCAAAGTCTGGGCAACCGGGGTGTCGGCGATAACCCTGTTTGATCCGGATCGTTCGATCGGTTCGGCAATGATAATTGCTGCTGCCTACGGAGTGATCGGTCTCCTATCCAACGTGATCTGGGCCTGGGCCGGCACAGTTCTCAGGGGATGGTTGTCGGTCGGGCGCAGGTTGAGGTTCTTCAACGTTACGGCTTCTGTCCTGCTCGTTGCGTCCCTTTACCCCGCCGTTCATCATGTTCGGGATATTTTCCAAAATTAAAAGAGGAAGTGGGTTGATTATCTACCTACTAGAAGGTAGAAACTATTTATGAGCAATCTTTCGACTACCTATGACGAAATCCTGGACAGTGCAGAAAAGCTGATCGTATCGGGCGGCTATAACGGGTTCAGTTATGCCGACATCGCTGCCGTTGTCGGAATCCGCAAAGCCAGCATCCATCATCATTTTCCAAGCAAGGTCGATCTGGTGCGCACGCTTGTCGCCCGCTATCGCGCAAGGGCCGAGACTGGTTTGGCCGAGGTTGAAAGCAGGTTCAGCGATCCGCTCGAGTTGCTGAAGACCTATGCCGGTTTTTGGGCGCAATGTATCGAGGATGCGAGCCGTCCATTTTGTGTCTGCGCGCTTCTTGCAAGCGAGCTGCCCGCCCTTCCTTTGGAGGTGGCGATCGAAGTGCGGGCCTATTTTCAGCATCTCTCCGGATGGCTGACATCGGTCATCGAGCGCGGTGACCAGCAAGGATCCCTGGTAATCTCGTGCCCGGCGCGCATAGAGGCGGAGGCTTTCATGGCCACTGTCCATGGAGCAATGCTATCGGCACGAGCCTATGGGACGCCCGCTGTCTTTGAACTCATTCTCGAGCCTAGTCTTCAACGGCTGCGGCCGCGATGATCTCATTCCTGTCGGCGGGGCGGTGCGTCGACGGAAATATCTGGCAAAATAGCACCGTCGAAACTACCAACTAGTAGGTAAGGAATCTCACATGTTGCGCAGACTTCTTCCAGTCATCATGGTCGCCGGCTTGGCCGGCATTCCGCTAACGCTTCTTTCGCCAGCCGCTGCCCAGGCCGAAGAGAAGAAGGCCGAACTCCACATACGGGGCAGTGTCGTCGACTTTGCAGGTTCTAACTTGAAAGTGAAGACGCGCGAGGGAGAAACCGTCGATGTCGCTCTCGCCGACGGCTGGCAGGTTGCCAGCGTCGCCAACGCAAAGGTCACCGACATCCAGCCCGGAGACTACGTAGGCATCGCCTCCCTGCCGAAGGATCAGGGTGGAGATGGCGCTCTTGAAGTTCTGATCTTTCCGCCCGCGCTCAAGGGAGCCGGCGAGGGAAGCTTTGGATGGGACCTCAAGCCGAACAGCAGCATGACCAATGCCACCGTCGCCGATGCAGTCAAGGATGTCGACGGACGGACCGTTACCGTATCCTACCACGGCAAGGAAAAGAAGATTTCCATTCCTGATGGCACTCCGGTGGTGACGATCGCCCCTGCAACCAAGGACGACCTGGTTGCAGGGGCGGTGGTCTTCATATCGGCCGAGAAGGCTTCGAGCGGCACAGTCGCGCATCGCGTTATCGTCGGCAAGAACGGCGTGGTGCCTCCCATGTGAGCCACGTCGCCGCCGGTCGGCTTCCGCCCCCATTGGCCGACCGGCGGCATCCAGCATTGCAATACACCCAACAAATCAATCTGACCGGAAGGCCGCATCCGTGAGCGACAGTCCCGACAACGACAATATGCGATATCCCCGGATCCTGATGATCCATCGTCATTCCCTGGTTACGCGGCTGACGCATTGGCTGAACGTCATCTGCCTGAGCGTCCTGCTCTTGAGCGGATTGCAGATTTTCAACGCTCATCCCGAACTTTACTGGGGCCACTATGGTGCAGACGGGGATCCAGCTGTCCTGACGATCGGCTCGAGCGGACAGGGCGACGATATCAGTGGTTTCGTCCGGATCGCCGGCGTCGAGGTGCCGACATCAGGTGTTCTGGGCGTCTCGACCTTCGAGGGGAGCCCGACGCCGCGGGCATTTCCGGCCTGGGCGACCATTCCATCGTTTCAAGATCTCGCAACCGGCCGCCGCTGGCACTTCTTCTTCGCCTGGGTGTTTTTCGTCAACGGCATTTTCTATCTTGGCTTCGGCATCCTGAGCGGCCATTTTCGGCGTGACCTCGCACCGGCGCGCAGGGATCTTTCCCCGCGTCATCTGTGGCGCGAAATCCTCGACCACGCACGTCTGCGCTTCCCGCGAGGGGAAGAAGCGAAGCGCTACAATGCGCTCCAAAAGCTCACTTACCTTGCGGTGATCGTCATTCTGCTGCCGACGATGTTGCTGACCGGCCTGACAATGTCTCCCGGCTTTGATGCGATCGTGCCGGCCCTGGTGGATATTTTCGGCGGGCGCCAGTCGGCTCGCACGATCCACTTCATGACCGCAACGCTTCTCGTCCTCTTCGTGCTCGTCCATGTGGCGATGGTCGTGCTGTCGGGAACCTGGAACAACATGCGCTCGATGATCACGGGTCGCTATGCCATCAGAGAAAAAGGTCCACATTCATGACACGCGACTTCCTGACCCGCAGGCGCTTTCTTATCGGCAGCACGCTCGGCGCCTCGGCACTCACGCTCTCAGGCTGCGACATACTGGAACAGAACGCGGGCGTGGCAAGCGTTATCCGCTCGGCCGAAAATCTGACGATGAAGGCGCAAAGGCTGCTGCAGGGACGTCATGCTCTCGCCCGCGAATTTGCCGAGACGGACATTTCTCCCTCTTTCCGGGTGAACGGCACGAGCGCGCCTGACAGCGAAGACTATGCCGAACTCGTCGAAGGCAAATTCGCAAACTGGCGATTGAAGATCGACGGTCTCGTCGATCGGCCCCAGGAACTCTCCCTCATTGACCTCAAGAGGCTTCCGGCTCGCACCCAGATCACCCGCCATGACTGCGTCGAGGGGTGGAGCGCGATCGGGAAATGGACGGGAGTTCCGCTTGGGGCCGTCCTGAGCTCGGCAGGACTGAAGCCGAACGCTCGATTTGCGGTCTTTCACTGTGCCGACGAGCTGGAGAAGACACTTGATGGAAGTGGCCGCTACTATGAGAGCATTGACCTGATCGACGCGTTCCATCCGCAGACAATCCTAGCCTATCAGATGAACGGGAAGGATCTGTCTGTCGGTCATGGCGCGCCTCTCCGGCTGCGGGTCGAACGGCAACTCGGCTACAAGCAGGCCAAATACATCATGCGCATCGAGATCGTCGACAGCTTTGCCGGCCTGTGGGGCGGCAATGGCGGTTTCTGGGAAGACCGCGGTTACGAGTGGTACGCAGGGATCTGAGCGATCCCGTGCCCTCTTGCGATAATCGTCTTGTATTGAAGTCATTAGGAAAGGCAGTTCGGGATCTCTGCCCTTGGCTGCTCAAAGCCAGTTGATCCGTTTTAGGACCATCAGCGTTGCAACGGACGTGACCGCAACAAAGCCAACGATGATGATGAAGGCCCAGGTATCGTTGACGCCAGGGATACCGCCAACATTCATGCCGAAAAGACCGGCGACCACGCTCGGCGGTAGCAGCAGGGCGGCGAGCGCGGCGAGGCGATTGGAATTGCGGGCAATCCTTTCGCTGATGACCGTGGACAGGTCGTCATGAAGAATGCCGGTACGGTCACGGATGGCGTCGAGATATTCGATGAAGCGCATCAGCTTGTCGATGACCTCGCGGAAACGCAACTTGTCGCGCTCCTTCAGCCACGGTGCGTCGTCATGCTCGATGCGGTTCAGGGCGTCGCGCTGAGGGGCGAGATAGCGCCGAAGCTGCACGGACCGGCGGCGAAGCTGCTTCAGCCGCTCGCGGACTTCGCTGGCTTCGCCGTGAAAGATCAATTCATCCAGCTCGTCGACCTCTTCGTCCATCGTGTCGAGCACCGGTTCGAGGTCGCGAACCAGCTTTTCGCTGACAAGGGCGAGCAGTTCCCCCGTCTGTTTCGGGCCCTTGCCCTTGTCGAGCGCAAGGCGGATATCGCGCAAGGCGGTTATATAGTGGCCGCTGTCGCGCAGGGTCACCAGCCGGCGCTGATCGGCCCATACGTGAAGGGGAACGAGATCGATTTCCGCCGACCTGACCTCCGCCTCTTCCGGCGGAGCGGCACAGACGCCGCGAAGAATGATCAGCAGCCCGTCATCGATGGCTTCGACGCGCGGCCGCGTTTCCTCTTCCAGCAAGGCGTCGGCGACGAGCGGGTCGAAACCGCCTCTGGTCGTCACCCATTCGGCAGCGGCTGGATGATCGCGTTCGAAATGCAGCCAGATGACGCCGTCATCCGGCGTCCATCGGCGCACTGCTTCCATGTCGAGGGTGCGACAGCCGCCGTTGCCGTCAAGAAGCACGGCAAAACGCAAACCCGGCTCGACGCCGTAACTTGCGATGTTCACCACCTGCTCGCCCATGAATAACCTCCAGCTGCCAAAGCCCACCTCCCGTAAGCACAGATCAACAGCTTAGCGAGTCGCTGTCAGGCGGCAAGATGGTCACTGTCCGGAGCGCAAGGCTGCCGGCATTCGTCTGAACTTGAGGTGCTAGATCGAATTCCATAAATCCTGCTCGCGTCGGCGCGTCTGCCATGGGATACAGCCTATCTTCAATCGATCGCTTACCGGCCGCGGCCGATGCTCGCATACATGCCGGTCGTGCGAAACTCCGTCGGCGTGATGCCGTAAACGCGCCGGAAGACCTTGGCGAAGTAATTGGCGTCTTCGAAGCCGCACATGATCGAGACTTCCTTGACCGGCAGGAAATCCGCCTTGGTCAACAATTTTGCGGCGCGTTGCAGGCGCTGCTGCAGGACATATTCGGCGGGCGGCACGCCTTCGCTTTCGGCGAAGCTGCGAGAAAAGTGGGCGCGGCTCAAGCCGACGATCGCCGCAAGCTCGCTGACCGGAAGCGGTTTTTCCAGATTGGCGTTGATATGGTCGGTCACCGCCTGCATGGCGCGTTGTTCGGCCATCGAGGCGGAGGCGCCGAAGATGTCATCATAGAGCGCCATGGCGGCTTCATAGGCGACCGCCGAGGCCGAGCCCGGCGTGTTTGCGCCTTTGACGAGCCGCAGGCTGCAGTCCGCCAGATGATCGATGGTCGATTGCTGCAGCTTGAAGACCGGCCCGGCGAGTGCCAGCACCATCTTGTGGATGCGCAGCGTTTCTTCACCGTTCATCGAGATCCAGAAATATTCCCAGCGGTCGCCCTTTTCCAGCCAGTAGCGGTGATTGTGCGGCACGAGCACCATCATCGTGTCGCCGCTCTGGAGCTTGTAATTGCGATTCTGGTAGCGCAGGCGGCCGGTGCCGCTGATCGTATGCTGCAGCACCGTGAAGGGTGTCAGGCCGCGCTTTCTGCCGTCCCAATCATAGGTCTCGTTTTCACGCACCTCGTAACCGGCGCTCGTGGGCATGGCATGCAAACGCTGCCGTCCGCGCGGCAGCGAAACGGTTCTCATCGACTGGCCGTTGGCGATCAAATCATGCAGCACAAAATTACCCTCGAAAGCATAATCCTTCTCTGGCCGCTCCTGCGAATATGCGCATAATCCCCTCTCACAAGAGGAAGAGATCGCGGTCGAAAGAACGGCCGGGAGGAATACAGGCGCTATTTCCCGGTATTTTCAGACGATGTGCGAAAGCATGCCGCCTGATCCTCCTTTGCCGTCTTTTTACCTAGCATTTGATCGGATCGAGGTGAAGGATATGAGTTTCAAAATCGCTATTATCGGGGCAGGCAGTGTCGGTTTCACCAAGAAGCTGTTCACGGACATTCTCTGCGTGCCGGAATTCAAGGACATCGAATTCGCGCTGACCGACCTCAGCGAGCATAACCTCCAGATGATCAAGGCGATCCTCGACAAGATCGTCGAGTCGAACAAGCTGCCGACGAAGGTGACGGCCACGACAGATCGCCGCAAGGCGTTGGAAGGCGCGCGTTATGTCATCAGCTGCGTGCGCGTCGGCGGGCTGGAGGCCTATGCGGATGACATCAGAATTCCACTGAAATACGGTATCGATCAGTGTGTTGGCGATACGATCTGCGCGGGCGGGATTCTCTACGGTCAGCGCAACATCCCCGTCATTCTCGATTTCTGCAAGGATATCCGCGAGGTCGCAGCACCGGGCGCGAAGTTCCTGAACTATGCCAATCCGATGGCGATGAACACCTGGGCGGCCATCGAATATGGCAAGGTCGATACGGTCGGCCTCTGCCACGGTGTCCAGCATGGCGCCGAACAGATTGCCGAAGTGCTGGGCGCCAAGTCGCAGAGCGAGCTTGACTACATCTGCTCCGGCATCAATCACCAGACCTGGTTCGTCGATCTGCGTCTCAACGGCCGCAAGATCGGCAAGGATGAGCTGGTCGCCGCTTTCGAGGCGCACCCTGTCTATTCGCAGCAGGAGAAGCTGCGTATCGACGTCTTGAAGCGCTTCGGCGTCTATTCGACGGAAAGCAACGGTCATCTCTCCGAATACCTGCCCTGGTATCGCAAGCGGCCGGACGAAATCACCCGCTGGATCGATATGTCGGACTGGATCCATGGCGAGACCGGCGGCTATCTGCGTCACTCGACAGAGACCCGCAACTGGTTCGAGACGGAGTTCCCGCAATTCCTCGCTTCGGCCGAAAAGCCGATCGATCCGGCCAAGCGCTCCAACGAGCATGCGAGCCATATCCTGGAGGCGCTGGAGACCGGTCGGGTCTATCGCGGTCACTTCAACGTCAAGAATACCGGCGTCATCACCAACCTGCCATCCGACGCCATCATCGAGTCGCCCGGCTTCGTCGATCGCTTCGGCATCAACATGGTCTCCGGCATCACCATTCCGGAAGCCTGTGCTGCGACTTGCATCTCGTCGATCAATGTCCAGCGCATGTCGGTGCATGCGGCTGTTACAGGCGATATCGATCTCCTGAAGCTCGCCGTACTGCACGATCCGCTGGTTGGTGCCGTCTCGACCCCGGAAGAGGTTTGGCAGATGGTCGATGAAATGGTGGTCGCCCAGGCGCGCTGGCTGCCGCAATATGCTGATGCCGTCCCGGCTGCCAAGGAGCGGCTGGCAAATTCCAAGGTCAAGACGCGAGAGTGGGAAGGGGCTGCGCGCCGCCATGTCCGCTCCATCGAGGAACTTCGCGTTGAAAAGGCCGCGCTGAAGCAGGCCGTTTAAATCAGGTGAGGGAGGCTGCGGCGGTTCTTCGGGAGGAAGGCCGTCGCGCTTAAGCTTCCTTCATTATCGTTTGAGGAGAAGCGGAGACGCGTACAAGCGCTCCGGAACAAGAGGGAGAGACGATGACGAATTTCCGTAAGATCGGCATCCTGGCAGGACTGGCGCTCAGCGTTTCAGTCGCGGCCCTGAATGCCTATGCGTCCGAGCCTACAGTGCCGCCAGCCCCGCCGGCTTTCCCGGCGGAAGGCAAGATCAAATATGTGTCCCGCGACTCCATCCTGGAGTTCAAGGCGCTGCCCGAATATCATGAGCCGGACTGGGTAACGAAGAATTTCGTCGACACCGGCAAGCTGCCGGCGGTCAAGGATCGCCTGCCCAAGGAACCGATGGTCTTCAAGACCGAGAACATGCCTGACGGTCCCGGCGTCTATGGCGACGTGATGCGCCATGTCATCGGCGGCCGGCCGGAAGGCTGGAACTACGGTGCCGGTCAGACGCAGGGCTGGGGTGGCATCGATATCGGCCTCTCCGAATGCCTGACACGCACAGCACCGCTCTTCCAGGTGGAAGCCAAGGATACCGAGCCGTTGCCGAACCTCGCCAAGGGCTGGGAGTGGTCGCAGGATGGTCACAAGCTGACCATGCATCTGATCGAAGGCGCCAAGTGGTCCGACGGCGCGCCCTTCAACGCCGATGACCTCATGTTCTATTGGGAAGACGAAGTCATCGACCCGAACGTTTCGCCGCTCGGCGGCGGTGCATCGCCGGAGGCCTTCGGTGAGGGAACGACGCTCACGAAGATCGACGACTACACAGTCGAATGGACCTTCAAGGAAGCCTTCCCGAAGCAGTACCTCTATACGATGGCCTACCCCAACTTCTGCCCGGGTCCGTCGCATATTCTCAAACTCCAGCACCCGAAATATTCGAAGAACACTTACGACCAGTTCAAGAACGCCTTCCCGCCGGAATTCATGAACATGCCGGTCATGGGCGCCTGGGTGCCGGTCGAATATCGGCCTGACGATATCATCGTCATGCGCCGCAATCCCTATTACTGGAAGGTCGACGAGAAGGGCAATCAGCTGCCCTATCTCAACGAGCTGCACTACAAGCTCTCGACCTGGGCCGACCGTGACGTGCAGGCTGTAGCCGGTTCTGCCGACTTCTCGAACCTCGAGCAGCCGGAAAACTTCGTGGCCTCGCTGAAGCGTGCTGCCGAAAAGACCGCTCCGGCGCGTCTCGCCTTTGGTCCGCGCCTCATCGGCTATAACCTGCGGATGAACCTGTCGGGCAATGGCTGGGGTGACCCCGACGCCCGCAGTCAGGCGATCCGCGAACTCGACCGCAACGAGGACTTCCGCAAGGCTATAACCATGGCGGTCGACCGCAAGGCAATCGGCGACTCCCTCGTCAAGGGACCGTTCACGGCGATTTATGCAGGGGGCCTTTCCTCCGGCACGAGCTTCTATGATCGCAACTCGACAGTCTACTATCCCTTCGATCTGAAGGGTGCGAAGGCACTGCTCGCCAAGGTCGGCCTGAAGGATACCGACGGCGATGGCTTCGTGAACTTCCCGGCCGGAACAGCTGACGGCAAGAACGTCGAGATCGTGCTTCTCGTCAACAACGACTACACCACCGACAAGAGCCTTGCCGAAGGTGTCGTCGGCCAGATGGAAAAGCTCGGCATCAAGATCATCATCAATGCTCTTGATGGCCCCAAGCGGGACAATGCGCACTATGCCGGCCAGTTCGACTGGCTGATCCAGCGCAACACAACCGAGCTCGCCTCCGTGGTGCAGAACACCGAACAGCTTGCCGCTGTCGGCCCACGTACCAGCTGGCATCACCGCGCCGGCAAGGATAATCAGCTCGACCTCCTGCCTTACGAAAAGGAGCTTGCAGACATCGTCAACAAGTTCCGCACGAGCCAGGACAATGACGAGCGCGTGGCCCTCATGAAGCAGTACCAGAAGACGGCAACCGAACACGTCGATACCGTCGGCCTGACCGAATATCCGGGCGCGCTGATCATCAACAAGCGTTTCTCGAATATTCCCGAGGGCACGCCGATCATGATGTTCAACTGGGCCGAGGACTCCGTCATCCGCGAGCGTGTGTGGGTGGCCGCCGACAAGCAGGGCAAGTACGAACTCTTCCCTCAACAGCTTCCCGGTAAGCCCGGGGACAAGGGTCCGATAAACTAAGAGCTCCCTCCCGAATGACAAGAGCTTCCGGTCGCGCGTGCTGCGCGCGGCCGGTCAGAATCAACAAGCCGGCCGCGCTGAGACGAGCGACTGGCGGCAAGGAGAAGCGAACCGTCCGATGTTACGATTCCTGCTCATGCGCATCGCCTCGGCGATCCCCGTCCTCTTCATCCTCAGCGTGGTGACCTTCGCGATTATCCAGGCACCCCCCGGAGATTATGCCGACTACATCCGTTCGCAGTTGATCAATCAGGGCGGCGCTTCCTTCGCGCAAGCCGATGCCCAGGCTCAGGCCTATCGTGTCGAACATGGGCTCGATCAGCCGCTGGTCGTCCAGTACGTCAACTGGATCACGGGAATCGTGACCAGAGGCGATTTCGGCTACAGCATGTTCTACAACAAGCCGGTTGCCGACGTTGTCGGCGAGCGCCTGCCGCGCACGCTGGCCCTGGCGCTGGTCTGCCACATTTTCGCGTCGATCCTCGGCATCACTTTCGGCATCTGGGCGGCGACCCGCCAATATAGCTGGATCGACAGCCTGCTCTCCGGCATCTCTTTCCTCGGCATGACGGTGCCGCGCTTTCTGATGGCGCTGATCATCGTCTACCTGCTCGTCTTCCAGTTCAACGTGACGGAAATCGGCAGCTTCTTCTCACCGCAATATGGCGGAGCGCCGTGGTCCTGGGCGAAATTCATGGATCTCGTGAGCCACGTCTGGCCGGTCGTCGCGATCGCCACCTTCGGCGGGCTCGCCTACAACATGCGCGTCATGCGCGGCAATCTGCTCGATACGCTGAACGCCCAATATGTCGAGACCGCGCGTGCCAAGGGGCTTTCGGGCGGCGCCGTCGTCATGCGCCACGCCGTTCCAAACGCGCTCCATCCGCTCGTCATGTATCAGGGTGTCGTGCTTCCCTACATGCTGACCGGCGAGATCGAGACCGCGATCATCTTCGCTCTGCCAACCGTCGGTCCGGCAATCGTCGGCTCCATGGCGATCGGTGACGTCTATGTCACTGCGACTTTCATGCTGGTGCTGTCGGCGACGCTGATCGTCGGCAACATCATCGCCGACATGCTGCTTGCCATGCTCGATCCGCGGGTCCGTCAATATGGAGGAGCCTGATATGTTTGCCTTCGACTCTTCCACACCGCCGCCGCCACACGAGGAAACGGTCAAGAATACCAGCCATGGCAATGAGAGCTACATGGCGCTGGTCTGGCGCCGGCTGCGGCGCTCCTGGACGGGCATGATCGGCCTCATCCTCGTCGGCCTCCTGATCATCATGGCGATCTTTGCCGATTTCTTCGCGCCGATGGACCCGAAGGCGACCGATGTCGGCTTTGCGCCGCCGCAGCTCATCAGCATCCACGACAAGGAGGGCAGTCTCGTCTGGCCGCGCGTCTATGCGCTTGCGGATTCCGAAGAGCTCGATCCGGTCACTTTCCAGCCGGTCGTCGGCCTGGATTATGACAATCCGCGTCTGCTCGGCTTTTTCGTGAAGGGTGCTGACTATAATCTGCTCGGTCTCATCCCGGCCAATCGCCATTTCTTTGGCACGGTCGATGGCGAACCGGTGCATTTCCTCGGTACCGACAAGTTCGGCCGAGACGTGCTGTCGCGCGCCATTATCGGCTCACGCATCTCGCTGATGATCGCGCTGACGGTGGTCTTCATCGTCACGGTCGTCGGCACCACTGTCGGGATGGTGTCAGGCTATTATGGCGGTGCCTTCGATGTCTGGGTGCAGCGCTTCGTCGAGCTGGTGCTCGCCTTCCCGCAGCTGCCGCTTTATCTGGCGCTGACATCGCTGATCCCGATCACAGCGCCGACCAACATCTTCCTCGCCTTCGTGATCTTCGTCATGTCGGCGCTTGGCTGGGCGCAGATGTCGCGCGAGGTGCGCGGCAAGACTCTGGCCCTTGCGCGTATCGAATATGTGCGGGCAGCAATGGCCGTTGGTGCCACCGACCGGCGCATCATCTTCCAGCATATCTTCCCGAATGTGATGAGCCACGTGATTGTCGCCGTCACCATCCACATTCCGAGCGTCGTGCTGCTCGAATCCTTCCTCGGCTTCCTCGGCTTTGCCGTGAAGCCGCCGCTGATCTCCTGGGGGCTGATGCTGCAGGATACGGCGAATTATTCCGTCATCGGAACCTATCCCTGGATTCTCTCGCCCGTCGCCTTCGTGCTGGTCACCGTTTTCGCCTTCAATGCTTTGGGCGACGGTCTGCGCGATGCGGTCGATCCCTATTGAGGTGATGAAGATGGCTCTTGCTCTAGTCAGTTCCTTTGCCCCGCCCGTCCGTCACGATCACGACGGTCGCAAGGAAAGCCCTATTATCGATGCGCGCAATATCGGCGTGAATTTCAAGGTCGAGCATGGCACCGTCGAAGCCGTGAAGGATATTTCCTTCCAGCTCTATCGCGGCGAAACGATCGCCATCGTCGGTGAATCCGGCTCCGGCAAATCGGTAACGGCACGTACCGTCATGGGGCTTCTTTCCAAGCGCGCGGTGATCTCGCCGCGTTCGAGCGTCGAATATGACGGCAACAATATCCTGAAATTCTCCGAGAAGGCCCGCCGCAGGCTGCGCGGCGACCGCATCTCGATGATCTTCCAGGAGCCGATGAGTTCGCTGAACCCGATCTACACGATCGGCAGCCAGATCGTCGAAGCGATCCGCGTTCACCGCAAGATGAGCCGCAAGCAGGCCAATGCCAAAGCGCTGGAGCTTTTGAAGCAGGTGCAGATCCCCGATCCCGAAGCGCGCCTGCGGCAATATCCGCACCAGCTTTCGGGCGGCCAGCGTCAGCGCGTGATGATCGCGATGGCGCTTGCCAATGATCCCGATGTCCTGATTGCCGACGAACCGACCACGGCACTCGACGTGACCGTTCAGGCGCAGATCCTCAACCTCATCCGCAATCTGCAGACGGAATTGCGGATGGCAGTGATCCTGATCACCCATGACCTGACGGTCGTGCGCAAGTTCTCCGACTATGTCTATGTGATGCAGCATGGCGAGATGCGCGAGCACAATGTGACCGAGCAGCTCTTCGCCAATCCGCAGCATCCTTATACCAAGCATCTTCTGGGATCCGAGCCGCGCGGCCAGGCCAACCCGCTGCCGGAGGGATCGGACATCATTCTCGACGCCCGCGGCGTACGCGTCTCCTTCATGCTGCGCCATGGCGGCTTCTTCAGGCCGGAACTGCGCGAACTGGTTGCCGTCGACAGTCTCAATCTGACGCTGCGGCGGCACGAGACGCTGGGGCTCGTCGGTGAATCCGGTTCGGGCAAAACCACCTTCGGCCAGGCTATTCTCAGGCTCAACGACACTGATAATGGCGAGATCTATTTCGATCGGCAGCCGATCCACGGCAAATCACGGGCAGAAATGCGCCCCTTGCGCTCACGCATGCAGATCGTCTTCCAGGATCCGTTCTCCTCCCTCAATCCGCGCATGACGATCGGTCAGATCATCGAGGAGGGGCTGGTGGTCAACAAGCTTGGTGCCACCAAGAGTGAGCGGCTGGACCGCGTACGCGAAGCGCTGACTGCCGCCGGCATGCCGGGCAATATCCTGTCGCGCTTCCCGCATGAATTTTCAGGTGGCCAGCGCCAGCGCATCGCCATTGCGCGGGCGATCGCACTGGAGCCGGAATTCATCCTGCTAGACGAGCCGACCTCGGCGCTCGATCTGTCCGTCCAGGCGCAGATCATCGAACTCCTGCGCAAGCTGCAGGATGAGCGAGGCCTGAGCTACCTGTTCATTTCGCATGACCTGAAGGTCGTGCGCGCCCTCTGCCACCGTGTCATCGTCATGCAGCACGGCAAGATCATGGAAGAGGGACCCGTCAACGAAGTCCTTTCCAATCCCAAGACACCCTACACCGAACGGCTCGTCAAAGCCGCTTTCGAGGTAGCGTAATTTCAGAATGCCGGAGGTTCATATGGCAAATCCCAGAATAACGTTCATCGGAGCTGGCTCCACCGTTTTCATGAAGAATATCGTCGGCGATATCCTGCAGCGTCCGGCGCTGTCAGGCGCCACGATCGCGCTCATGGATATCAATCCGCAGCGACTGGAAGAAAGCGCCATCGTCGTCAACAAGCTGATTTCGACGCTTGGCGTGAACGCGAAGGCGGAAACCTATTCCGATCAACGCAAGGCGCTCTCGGGCGCCGATTTTGTCGTCGTCGCCTTCCAGATCGGCGGCTACGAGCCCTGCACGGTGACCGACTTCGAAGTGCCGAAGAAATACGGCCTGCGTCAGACGATTGCCGATACGCTCGGCGTCGGCGGCATCATGCGCGGTCTTCGGACCGTGCCGCATCTCTGGAAGATCTGCGAGGACATCCGCGCAGTCTGCCCCAACGCCATCATGCTGCAATATGTAAACCCGATGGCGATCAACACCTGGGCGATTTCTGAGAAATATCCCGATATCAAGCAGGTTGGCCTCTGCCATTCCGTACAGGGCACGGCGATGGAGCTCGCCCACGATCTCGACATTCCCTATGACGAGATCCGCTACCGCTCGGCCGGCATCAACCACATGGCCTTCTATTTGAAGTTCGAGCATCGCCAGCCGGATGGTTCCTACAAGAACCTCTATCCGGATCTGGTTCGCGCCTATCGCGAAGGCCGCGCGCCGAAGCCCGGCTGGAACCCGCGCTGCCCCAACAAGGTGCGCTACGAGATGCTGACGCGGCTCGGCTATTTCGTCACCGAAAGCTCGGAGCATTTTGCCGAATACACGCCTTACTTCATCAAGGAAGGCCGTGAGGATCTGATCGAGAAATTCGGCATTCCGCTCGACGAATATCCGAAGCGCTGCATCGAGCAGATCGCCCGCTGGAAGGGGCAGGCGGAAGCCTATCGTTCGGCCGACAAGATCGAGGTCAAGGAATCGAAGGAATATGCTTCCTCGATCATCAATTCGGTCTGGACGGGTGAGCCCTCTGTTATCTACGGCAATGTGCGCAACAATGGCTGCATCACGTCGCTTCCGTCCAATTGCGCGGCCGAAGTGCCCTGCCTGGTCGATGCCTCCGGGATCCAGCCGACCTTTATCGGCGACCTGCCGCCGCAGCTGACGGCGCTGATCCGCACCAATATCAATGTCCAGGAACTGACGGTCCAGGCGCTGATGACGGAAAATCCGGAGCATATCTATCATGCCGCAATGATGGACCCGCATACGGCGGCCGAACTTGATCTCGACCAGATCTGGTCGCTGGTGGACGAGCTGCTTGCCGCTCATGGCGACTGGCTGCCCGAATGGGCGCGACCGAACAAGGTTCGCGCGGCCTGAGCGGCCGGAAGTCAATCGGCGCCGATCACACCAATCGGTGAGGACAGCCTGCCTTCGTCGTCGATCAAGGTCAGGCGGCAGGGAGCTTTATCGCTCCATTGCCAGAGCACGAGATTGAGGTCGTCGGCTCTCGCCGCCGGCGCAAAGCTTCTGACCAGTAGCCCGTGATAGCCGTCGGACAGGAGTTCGCGCGCAAACATTTGCGTCCTTGCTTCGCCCTTGGCCTTCATCTCGTCGCGCCAGCTTACTGTGGCGAGCGCTGCAGCATCGATACCGAGCTCTTGAAGGGCGGTCGCGTCCCTCGTGTCGAAGATCCGTTCGATATCGGCCTCGTAGGAGACGAGTGTCGTCGGCTGCAGGCTGCCGACCTGATTGGCCTCACGCAGTGCCGTCAGCACAGAGAGCGAGGTATAAATCGCTGGCGTTCCCTTGGGGTTGAAGCGGCCGCCATAAAGTTCTGCGCCCCGGCCGGAGAGCGGCTGGCGTGCATAGATCGGGTTCAGTGCGCGATATAGCTTTCCTTCGTAGCGCATCGGCCGGGATCAGGCGTGGATACCGGCATCAATCGCATCGATGTAGTCGAGGACTTCCTCCGCCCGCCCGTCGCGAACGAGCTGCATAGCCGTCTGGCCGGAAAAACCTGACAGGGGCTCGGAACGATACCAGGCATAGGCCATCAGCGCCGAGCCGAAGCGGGGCTCGACCTTGTTGACGACCTCGATCATCTCGCGCAGGCGCCGTTGCGTCTTGTCAGAACGCAGGCGGTCCTTACGCTGGATCGCATCCTTGCCGAGACCTGCCGTGCGGGCAATTTCCTCGCTCGTCGTGCGAAAGGCATCGGCGATCTTGCGCGGGGCAAACAGCCCGTCATCTGCATATTGTGCCAAGCCCATGATCCATCTCCATGCCAGTATTACTGACACTATATAGCGTCAAAATGAGCGGCATTCAATAATCGCGGCGTTTTATCGATGTCGCCGGCCGATCATGTCGGCCGCCTTGGAGCCGATCGCCATGGCTGGCGCGTTCGTGTTGCCCGAGGGAATGAAGGGAATGATCGAACAATCGATCACCCGCAGGCCATCGACCCCCCGAACCTTGAGCGCGCCATCGACCACTGCCATCGGATCGTTATCCGGCCCCATACGCAGGCTGCCGGAGGGATGATAGTTGGTCTTGACCGTCTGGCCAGCGAATTTCGTGAGCGCCTCCTCATCTTGCAGCGCCTTGCCGGGCAGGATTTCCATGGCGATCTTGGAACGGAAAGGCTCGGTTTCCAGAAGCCGCCGCGCCGTTTTCAGAGACGCCAGGGTGAGGCGCAGGTCATTGGGGTCGCCGAAGAAATTGCAGTCGACGAGCGGCTGCTCGGCCGGGTTGGCGGAGCGCAGCTTTACGCTGCCGCGCGCCTTCGGGCGAAGCAGGCAGGAGGTGAAGGTCACGCCCCAGGTCGGCTTGGCGGAGGAGACATCACGGTCGAGGTAGACGATCGGCGCGCAATACAGCTGGATCGTCGGCCGCTCACCGCCATCGGGATCGTAGAAGAGGCAGGACTCGATGCCTGTCGTCGTCACCGGCCCGGAATCGAAGAGCAGATACTGAAGCCCGTTGCGGATCATCGGCCAGCCCTTGTCCTCGCCGAAATAGCCTGATTTGCCTTTCGTGGTGGCGATGACGGGAACCTCATGATGATCCTGCAGATTGGCACCGACACCTGGAAGGTCCGCTACCACCTCGATGCCGTGTTCGCGCAGGTGGTCGGCAGGCCCGATGCCCGAGAGCATCAGCAGCTTGGCGCTGTTATAGGTTCCCGACGCGACGAGCACTTCGCGTTCGGCCATGGTCTCATGCGTCTGGCCAGCCCGCGTATAGGAGACGCCGACGGCGCGGCCGTTCCTAATGATCAGGCGATCGACGCGAGCTTCGGTGATGATCTCCAGCCTGCTGTCGCCCGAGAGCGGATCGAGGAAGGCTTTCTTCGCATCCGAGCGTTCCGTGCGCCGGTCCCATTTGGCGAATGTGTGTTGCATGATGCCGACGCCATTCTGCCTGATGCCGTTGAAATCGGGATTGTAGGGATGGCCGAGCCCCTGGGCCGCAAGGATGAAGTCCTCGGTCGTATCCGAGATATGGCGCGGCTCGGAGACGCGCAGATTGCCGGAAATGCCGTGGAATTCGTTATTGAAACGGCTGTTTGCTTCGATGCCTTTGAAATGCGGCAGCATATCCGCATAGGACCACTCGGCCCCGTTGCCGAGATAAGCGGCCCAACTGTCATAGTCCTCCTTCTGTCCGCGCATATACACCATGGCATTGACCGCGCTGCCGCCACCAAGCGCTTTTGCGACCGGCACGATCGGGCCCCGGCCGCCGAGTCGCGGCTGCGCCACCGTGTGGTGCATCTCGAGGAAATCGTCGCGGGCAAGGTATTTCATGTAACCGGCAGGAAAGGACATAAGCCTCGCCGTATGGCGCGGTCCGCGTTCGATGATGAGCACCGAAAACCCAAAATCCCGCACCAGCCGCATCGCGGCAACAGAGGCCGCGGATCCGCCACCAGCAATGATGAAGTCATAGCTCTTGCTCACATTTCCTCCGAACCGGGATGATGGTATCCGCCGACTCGCAATCGATTGACAAAGCGAGTGACAACAATGACATAGATGCCACTGGCGATCGTCAAGGCGCTTTGCGCTCAGCGCTCAAAGAATAGCGTTTCGGCGTTCTCGATGAAGATTCTACGGGCAAGCGCGGGGTCGCCGATTGCATCCTGCATTCCATCGATCAGGTCGGCATCATCTGGCATATCGCTCCAGAGTTCGGTGTGTGGCCAATCGCTGCCCCAGAGCAGTTTTTCCGGATGGCTGGCCGCAAGCGCTCGGACCACTTCGGCAAAGCCGGGATAGCCGCGGGCACGCGTCAGCCGATAGGGCGCCGTGAGCTTGATATATCCGCCGGCATGATCGGCCAACCGTTGCAGCGCCGGAAGATGCTGGCGCCATGCGCTGTCGGTGAGCGGCATGAAGCCCAGATGATCGATGACGAAGCGGACACCGAGAGGCGGCAACCACTCGGCAATTTCGCCAATCTGATCCGGACTGATCTGAAACTGCAGCGACCAGCCGAACTCACGGACGGCTGCAGCAAGCTTTTCGGCGGCTGCCAGCGGCAGGCCGCCCTTGTTGCGGGTGTTGATGCGCACACCGCGGACGCCGAGCCCGTCGAGGCCGGCGATCTCTTCGGCACTGGTCTCGGGATCGATGACGACAATGCCGCGAAGGCGTTTCGGAAAGGCAGCCAGCGCCTCGACAAGCACCCGGTTGTCGAGGCCGTAGACACTCGGCTGCACGAGAATGCCCCTGCCGATACCGAGCCGGTCGGCAAAGGCGATCCAGTCGGCCGTCGTCGCGATCTCTGGCGTATAGCTGCGCGGCGTGTTGAGGGGTGCGTCCGACCGGAAGACATGGAAATGCGTGTCGATCGTGCCCTGAGGCAGCGGCTTGTTCGGAAGACGGGTCAACGGCAGACGTGGCAGGCAGAATGGCGCTTCACTGTCCGACTGGCTCATTTCCGATCCAGTTCCTCATGCTGGAGGAAGTCGAAATCGACGCCTTCATCGGCCTGCAACACGCGCGTATGGTAGAGTTTCGCATAACCGCGCACGGGCTCAGCAGCCGATATCTCTCCGAGTTCCGCCATCCGCCGGTCGAATTCGGCCTGGTCGATGGCAAGGTCAATGCGTCTCTCCTTGACGTCGAGCCGGATGCGGTCACCCGTTTTGACGATCGCCAAGGGTCCGCCGGCGGCAGCTTCGGGGGCGATGTGGAGTACGATGGTCCCAAAGGCGGTACCGCTCATGCGGGCATCGGAGATCCGCACCATGTCCTTGACGCCTTGCCGGGCGAGCTTGCGCGGGATCGGCAGGTATCCGGCTTCGGGCATGCCTGGCGCGCCCTTCGGACCGGCATTGCGCAGAACAAGAATATCGTCGGCACTGACGTCAAGGTCGTCGCTGTCGATCCGCAGGGTCATGTCCTCGACGGAATCGAAAACGACCGCTCGCCCCTCGTGCTGCAGCAGGTCCTTCGATGCGGCAGATTGTTTGATGACTGCGCCGCGAGGCGCGAGATTGCCATGGAGTACGGCAATGGTGCCGATCGGCTTCAGCGGCTTTTCGACGGTACGAATGATTGTCTGCCCAGGCTCATCGGGCGCCGCGTCGATCACCTCGCCAATGGTCTTCCCATAGACCGTCTGCTGGCTGCCGTCGATCTCGTGGCGAACGGCTTTCAACAGCGTCTGCACGCCGCCGGCCTCATGGAACTGTTCCATATAGTGCTGGCCGGAGGGCTGCAGATCGACGAGCAGTGGTATGACCTTGCCCAGCCTGTCGAGCTCGGCCATGTCGAGGCGAATGCCGAGCCGCCCGGTAATGGCGGCAAGGTGGACGACGGCATTGGTCGAGCCGCCCATCGCCTGCAGGGCGACAAGACCGTTGCGGATGGCCGCTGGTGTCAGGATATCGCGGACAGTCGGCGCATCCGGGTTGGCTGCAAGCGCGGCGGCGACACGGCCCGTCTCTTCGGCAAGCCGTACCCGCTCGGATTCGGCGGCGGGTGCCGATCCCGCCCGCGGCAGGCAGAGACCCATCACCTCGGTCAGGTTGGCCATGGTGCTCGCCGTTCCCATGACCGTGCAGGTGCCGATCGAGCTTGCGAGCTTGTTATTGACATCGGTGATCTCCGCCTCGTCGATTTCTCCTGCACGGAAGCGGCCCCAGAAACGGCGGCAATCGGTGCAGGCGCCGAGCCTTTCGCCCTTGTGATGGCCGACGGCCATCGGCCCTGTCGGCAGGAAGATTGCCGGGATCTCGCTGCTGGCGGCGGCCATGATCTGCGCCGGTAGCGTCTTGTCGCAGCCACCGATCAGGATCACTGCATCCATCGGCTGGGCGCGGATCATCTCCTCGGTTTCCATCGCCATCAGATTGCGCAAATACATCGAGGTCGGCGAGGCAAAGCTCTCGTGGATGGAAATGGTCGGGAAGACCATCGGCATGGCGCCGGCCAGCATGACGCCGCGCTTGGCCGCTTCGATCAGCTGCGGGACATTGCCGTGGCAGGGGTTGAAATCGCTGTAGGTATTGGCAATCCCCACGATCGGGCGATCAAGGGCATCGTCCGAATAGCCCATCGCCTTGATGAAGGCCTTTCGGAGGAAAAGGGAAAAACCCTGATCGCCGTAACTCGTCAGCTTGCGACGAAGACCGCTCGACATTGTTCCTCCCTCGTCCCTTAAATCGATCTCAAGCCTAGTGGGATATGCAGGATTGTCAATAAATAAGATATGGCGACACACGTGCGGGTGAGCTTGGTCGGCGATTTTTATAAAGAAAACTCAATATAATTCACGATATTTTCCGGTTTTTATCTGCATTACGCATTGGCTTTCCGGCCGGTGACGCTTAGATTATCGATAAAACAGGGTTTGGTGATTTATGGAAGAGATCAGGCGAAGGCGCGTAGGGATTATTGGCGCCGGCTGGGTGAGTGAATATCATCTGCCGGCATGGGCAAAACAGTCGGCACGCGCCGAGATCGTCGCGATCGCCGATCCCTCCACCGAGGCGCGCGAGGCGAAAAGCCAGCACTTTGGCATTCCACGCGCTTACGCGACTGCGGAGACGATGCTGGCGAATGAAGCGCTCGATGCGGTCGATATCTGCGCGCCGCGCGAGGCCCATGTTGCGCTTGTGCGGCTTGCCGCGGCAAGGGGTCTCGATATCATCTGCCAGAAGCCGCTCGCGCCCGACTACGATCAGGCCGCTGCTCTCGTTGCCGGTCTGCCGCCGTCGATCCGGCTGATGGTGCATGAGAACTGGCGGTTTCGTGCTTACTATCGCCGGCTGAAAGCGTGGCTGGACGAGGGCATTGCGGGCGCCGTCAGGCAGGTCCAATTCGAATTCCTGTCGAGTGGGATGATCGCAGACGCTGAGGGCAGAAGGCCGGCGCTCGTCCGCCAGCCGTTTTTCCGCACACAGGAACGCCTTCTTGTCATGGAGGTGATGATCCATCACTTGGATACGCTGCGCTACCTGTTCGGCGAACTGGAGGTTGTTGCCGCACGTCTCGAGCGCAGCAATGGCGAGATTGTCGCCGAAGATGTTGCGTCCGTCGTCCTGCGCCGTCTGGACGACGGGGTGATCGTCACTGTAAACGCCAATCTCGCGGTGCATGGCGCTCCGCCGGCGCCGCGTGACCATCTGCGGATTTTTGGTACACAGGCGACGCTGGAACTGGACGGCATCAGTCTTTCGGCAAAGGGGCAAATCCAGCGCCTGGAGGAATTTGATGCGGATGCGGTCTATCAGGGCGCCTATGATGCAACGATCGCGCATTTCCTCGACGGGCTGGAGGGGCGTGCGGCGATGGAGACTGTTCCCGACGATAACATGAAGACGCTGGCGCTGGTTGAAGATATCTATCGGCTGAGCCGGTTCGACGCTCGACGCAAACCGCGATAAGATGGCCAGCCGCCGGAGGATTATGGATGCAGACGCTTGACGATATCAGTGAAGGCGAGATCGAACACGACGACCTGAGCATCGCGCGCGCCCTTGAGGAAGACATCATCTTCGGACGGCTGGCGCCAGGCACGCGGCTGACCGAAGACACGCTGCTGGCGCGCTTCCATGTCACCCGCCATTTCGCCCGCCAGGCGATTGTCCAATTGGAGGCGATGGGCATTGTCGTGCGCGAGCGCAATAAGGGTGCCACTGTCCGTTCGCTGACCCCTCGACAGGTGCAGGAGATCTATGACGTGCGCGAGCTGCTGCAGCGGCAGGCCGCGCTCTGGATTCCATTGCCGGCACCCGATGAGCTGATCGCTGAATTGACGGTTCTGCATGAAGAGCACGGCCGGCATGTGGAATCCGGCTATCTGCGCGGCGTGCACGAGACGAACGACCGGTTCCACCTGACGCTCTTCGGGGCCTGTGGCAATTCCCATCTCGTCCAGTCGATCGAACTCTATATGCGCCTCAGCCTGCCGGTGCGTGCCAATTCCATGTCCAGCAAGGAATCGCTGCAGATCTCACACGAACATCATCGGCTGATGATCGAGATGCTGAAAGGCAGGGACAACTGGGTCTTGGCGCAGCTCTGTGTCGATCACCTGCAGCCGAGCAAGAAGCGCTACCTCGCCTATGTGAGCGAAAACTGAGGTCCTAGATGGATTGGCCGGCAATCATATCGGCCGCCGCCGTTGGCGTGCGATCGCCATCCCCCAGCAAAGCCGAAACCTCGGCACGCTGCGGTGCGCCGAGCCGCCCGCCAAAGGTGCTGCATTTCAACGCTGCGGCGGCAGAGGCCATCCGGATAGCCGCATTTGTCGTCAATCCCTCCGTGACCGCCAACGCATAGGCGCCATGGAAAATATCCCCGGCCGCCAGTGTGTCGACCGTCTTGACCCGAAATGCAGGCACATGTGCGACGTCAGCTGTTTCTTCGTTCCACCAATAGCTGCCGCGCTCCCCGGCGGTGACCACGATCAAGGCCTGCGGATATTGCGTCTTGAGATGCGGTACCATGCTGGCCGGATCGTCGATCTGCGAAAGGCTACCGGCTGCCGGCTCTGAAAAGATGATGTGGTCGGCGTGTTTCGCCAGCATGTCGATGGTGCGAGGCGCCGCGACATCGCCATCGAGGATTGCGGGCTTTCCGGCTGCCCTTGCTGCTTGCAGGACCTTCAGGGCAAGAGCGGGCCAGCGCACATCCACCATGACGGCATCGAACGCCGCGAGATCGTCGGCCGTGACCTCCTTAACGTGTTCGTGCAGTCGCGGATCGTAGAAGGGAACGATCAGCCTTTCGCCATCGTCGTCGATGAGGATCGTCGAAACGGCCGAACGGGCGCCGGCAACCCGGGCGCTGCCGCCGACATCAATTCCCGCTTGTTCGAGCTCTGACAGGATCTGCTGGCCGGCCGGATCGTCGCCGACTGCGCCCCACAGGCTTGCAAGACCACCGAGGCGCACGATCGCATAGGCCGCACTGGAAGCCATGCCCTCGGCCACTTGCAGCATTTCATAGGGCAGAACCTTACCCGGCGTCTGCGGGATCGTGCGGACACGAAACAGTGTATCGAGCACGGCAGCACCGACGCAGAGCACGTGGCGCGGCTTGCTGCCCGCATCGGAGACGGTCGGGCTCAAATGCGTCGGCCAGTTGACTTGTCGAAGAGATGGACACTTGCCGGATCGATCGCGATCGAAACTGTATCGCCGTACGCGATTGCCAGCCGTTCACGGAAGAGGCAGGAAATCTGTTCGCCATTGCAATCCAGCTTGGCGAAGATTTCCGATCCCGTTCCCTCGACGATTTCGGCACGGCCGCCAATGCCGCCTTGGCTGGCGCGAATATGTTCGGGACGGATACCGTAGACGAGCTGACCAGCGGGTGGTGCGCTCTTGATGTTTTCCGGCAGTGGCAAGATGAGGCCCATTTCGGTGCGGAAGACACCTTCTTCAATCCTGCCGTCGATGAAATTCATCGAGGGCGAGCCGATAAAGCCGGCGACGAAGAGATTGGCGGGGCGGTCATAGAGTTCCAGGGGAGCGCCGACCTGCTCGATGACGCCATCATGCAGAACAACGATCTTGTCAGCCATCGTCATCGCCTCGATCTGGTCGTGGGTGACATAGATCGTCGTCGTCTTGATACGCTGATGCAGCGATTTGATTTCGGCGCGCATCTGCACGCGCAGCTTCGCATCGAGATTGGAAAGCGGCTCGTCGAACAGGAAGACTTGCGGATCGCGCACCAATGCGCGGCCCATGGCGACACGCTGACGCTGGCCCCCTGAGAGCTGTTTGGGATAACGGTCGAGCAGCTTTTCAAGGCCAAGGATGTTAGCCGCCTTAGTGACCCGTTCGGAAATCTCCGACGTATCAGCCTTTTTCAGCTTCAGAGCAAAGCCCATATTGTCGGCGACGCTCATATGCGGATAGAGCGCATAGTTCTGGAAGACCATTGCGATATCGCGGTCGCGGGCCCTCAGGTTGCTGACGTCACGAGCACCGATCCGGATTTCGCCGTCGCTCATTTCCTCCAGGCCGGCAATCATGCGCAGCAGGGTGGATTTGCCGCAGCCGGACGGACCGACGAGCACAACGAATTCTCCGTCGGCGATATCAACGCTGATGTCCCTGATGACATTGACGGCGCCAAAGCGTTTCTGGACGTTTCGAATATTCACATTTGCCATGTTGATGGTCCTTTGAATGCCTGGGTCAGCCGCCCTTGACGGCACCAGCCGTCAGGCCCGCAACGATCTGCTTTTGCGCAAACATGGTGAGTACCAGCACGGGCAGGGTTACGATGAGTGCGGCTGCAGCAAGCGGCCCCCAACTGACCTGCTCGAACGAGAGCATGTTATAGACGGCCACAGGCAGGGTTCTGGTCTCGCGGCTGGCAAGCACGATGCCGAAGACGAAGTTGTTCCAGGAGAAGATGACCGAGAGGATGAAAGCCACGACGATGCCGGGCTTGGCGATCGGCAGCGCCACCAGACGGAAGACCTGCCAGGAGGTCGCACCGTCGATGCTGGCCGCCTCTTCAAGCTCCATCGGCGTCGTTTCGAAATAGCCGATCATGATCCAGACGACGATCGGCACCGTTACCACCAGATGGATGATGATCTGCGGCCAGAGCGTGCCGAGAAGGTTCAGCCACTGGAACAGCAGGAACAGCGGAATGAGGAAGGACAGGCCTGGCGTCATGCGGGCGATCATGATGACCATGGCGGAACGCTCCGCCTTGAGCCGCGCGATGCCGTAGCCGGCGGGTACGCCGATCAGCAGCGCGAGCAAGGTTGCGCCGCCGGTAACAAGGATCGAATTCCAGAAATAGAGGAAGAAATTATTCTCCTCGAAGACCTTCATGTAATTCGACCAGGCGAAACGCTCGGGGATGAAGATCGGCGGATAGGCGCCATTGTCGATTTCATATTTCAGCGACAGCGAGATCATCCAGAGAAAGAACAGGATGACAGGGGAGACCATGACGAGGGCGACAAACAGCAGCCCGATGCGATCGATCGTCTTGCGTTTCATCAGCGTGTCTCCGTGTCGGACCAGTTGGCGCGCTGCCGGATCATCATCAGGACGAAGGAAAGCGCGACAATCATGATGAAGAAGACGACCGCCATCGCCGACCCGTAGCCGATGTCATAGTAAGAGAAGGCCGTATTATAGAGATAGATGTTGATCGTCTCCGATGCGGTGCCTGGCCCGCCCTGTGTCATCGCATAGATGATATCGAAGCTCTTGACCGCATCGATGCTTCTGATCATCACGCCGATCATCAGGAAGGGTGCGATCATCGGCAGGGTCAGGTAGCGGAACTTCTGCCAGGCGTTGGCGCCGTCGATTTCGGCACTCTCATAGGGTTCGCGCGGAACGGCCGCCAGGCCCCCGAGAACGATCAGCATGATCAGCGGTGTCCATTGCCAGGTCTCGACCAGCACGAGCGAGGGAATGACGCTGTTCTGGTTGTAGATCCATTCCTGCGGCCCGATGCCCACGAGCGAAAGCAGGTAATTGAGCACGCCGAGCTGCGGATGGAACATCATCGTCCAGACGAGCGCTATGGCGACCGGTGTCGCCATCATCGGCATGACGAAAACGCCCCGCAGCAATCCGCGGAACGGAAACTGTGCGTCGAAAATCAGGGCGGCGAGCGTGCCCAGGATGAGCGGGGCGACGACGGCAAGCAGCGTGTAGAGCGCCGTGTGCCAAAGCGATTCCCAGAAGCGCATGTCCACCAGCAGCCGGGTGTAATTGTCCAGACCGGCAAAAACCACCGGCTGGCCCAGGGTCCAGCTGTTCACGCTCATCCAGAGCGTGAACACCCAAGGAAACACGATGACCGCGGCGATGACGAGCAGCGCCGGGACAACGAAGGGCCAGTAGTTCGGAGCAAGCCGACCTGGCTTGCTCCTCCCGTTTGCGATGCTATTCGATCGCGTGGTGTCCATGCTCACGGATGCCATTATCCCTCGCTTCGAGCCAGTACCGGTTCGAACTGCGCCGTGGCGCTCTTCAGTTCCGCTGCCGGATCGGCGCCGCCGATCATGTTGGTCAAGCCGACGCCGTAGATGTCGCGGAACTCGGTGACCGGAATGATGACCGGCAGCGCGAGCTGCGAGACCTTTGCCGAGCCCGCAACGGCATCGACCCAGGTGCTCGGCATGGTGACGCCCTCGCGAACCTTGGCGTCTTCGAGAATCGAATTGCGGAAGGGCACGCCGGCACCCGCCTGCAGAAGGCGCGCGCCCATGTCGTGGGAAATGACCCACTGGCAGAAGAGATAGGCCGCTTCCTTGTTCTTGCTGGCGGCGGTGACGCCGATGCCGTCACCGGTCGTGGCGGCCGCCTGTGCCTTTGGTCCCTTCGGCATGATGCCGTAGCCGACCTTGCCGACGACGCGGGACTTTTCCGGATTCTCGATCGGCGGCGCGAAGCCGACGCCATCGAGCCACATGCCGACCTTGCCCTGCAGGAAGGCAGACTGTGCCTCCGCCCAGTTGAAGCCGGACACGCCAACAGGCGCAGACTTCGTCATCAGGCGCTGATACATCTTGGCCGCCTCGACGGCTTCGTCAGAGGTCGTGCGCAGCTTTCCATCCGGGCCGAGCGGCGTCGAGCCATAGCCGAGCAGCAGGGTGGTCCAAACCGGAACGTTGGCATTCTTGAGGCCACGAGCCACGAAGCCGTAGGTATTGGAGGACTTATCGGTCAGGGCTTCAGCGGCACTAGCCATCTCATCGAATGTCGACGGATAGGACAGGCCCTTCTTCTCGAACAGTTCCTTGTTCCAGTAGACGATCCAGTAGTCCACCGAGAAGGGAAGCGAGCGCAGCACGCCTTGCGAATCCTTGGCAAACTGCAGGCCGGCTTCTGCAAAATCGCTTTCGACCAGAGATGGGTCGGTCAGCGACGGATCCTTGATGAAGCCGCTGATGTCGGCAAGCCAGCCGCCCTTTTCGAACTGGCGCTTCTGGACGTGATAGCTGAGGTGCACGACGTCGAAGCTGGGCTTGCCGGAGCTGAGTTCGATCGTCGTCTTCTGGCGCTGCTGCTGCTCCGGTGTTGCCTCGGCATTGACCTTGATGCCGGTCAGCGCTTCGAATTCGCTCAGATATTTGAGGATCGTTTCGCTGCGCGGGCTCTTGACGAGGTTCACCTCGAGCGTCGTTCCGGCAAAGCGCTTCCAGTCGACTGCTGCCGAAGCAGGCCTGATGCCGAGAAGCCCGGCAGCGCCGACGGCTGCTGAACCGGCCAGAAAGTTTCGGCGCGTGGGACGAATGAATGATGATGACATGCTGCTCTCCTCCTCTTGTGTGGCCTGCGATCTCCTCACCGCAGGCGTCTTTCTAAATTCTCAGCGCACGACTTCGCGCGTGATTGATATGTGCGGCAAGCGCATCGACGGCGCCTTGCACGTTCCTTTGCTCAATCGCCTCCAGCACGCGAAGATGCTCACCCATGACGGGGCCGACGCGCCCGTCGATGCGGAAGCGTTCCTGGCTGATCAGGCGCATCTTGATGGAGTTGACGCGGTAGGCGTTGGAAATGATCGTGTTGCCTAGCGCATCGATGAAGGCGTCATGCATGCCCCAGTCGACAGCCTGGGCATGGATTTCCAGTTCGTGGGAATGATTGCCGGCCTCGATTGCCGCGACGATCTCACGATGCTGATTCAGGAGTGCCGCGATCGCCGCGTCGCTTGCCGTCTCTGTGAAGATCCCGACGGCTTCCTTTTCGAGAAAAAGCCGGAGCTGGAAGGCTTCGCGAATGAGGTTCAGGTCGATATGGGCAATCTGAAGCCCGCGCTGCGGCACCGTCTTGATCAGGCCCTCGGCTTCTAGCCGCGGTATAAGTTCGCGAATAGCTCCGAGCGTCAGGCCGGTCAGTTCGACAAGCCTGCGCTGCGAGACGAATTGCCCGGGACGGACGTCACGCGCCAGCAGATGCCTGGTAAAGCTTTCATAAGCTTTCTCTCTCAGCGTCGGCTGCTCGTCCGCTCCATCCATCGGGCTCTCCTCGTACATGACCGCTATGCTGCCTTTGTGCGAAAAAGTCCGTCAAAAGCAAGGGCAAGCTCGCGTCTGCCCTCGGCGGAGATTGACGTCAAAGGAGGGCGAACCGCAAGCCATCTATCATCGCCAGTCATTTTTGCCACCATGACTTTCACAGCCGGCGTCACGGGATGCTTGAGAAGTTCGCCAACGAACTGTTCGACGCGCGGATCGTCATTGCCGTCGACGGCCATGGCGCGGACTTCGTGCGGCGCAAAATTGGCCATGCCCGAAATCGCACCCTGACCGCCCATGCGCACACCCTTGGCGAGGTGCCGCTCGTCGCCGATCAGGATGATCAGGTCGCCATGCTGGCGCAGCAGGGTTTCGGTGTAGGGCCAGTCGCCGGAGGAGTCCTTGACGCCGGTGACGATGGAGGGGAAAGCCTTTCGCAACCGGCTGATCAGGTCGATGCTCAACGCGACCATCGTGACCGAGGGAATATTGTAGGCCAGTACATCACGCGCTGCCTCGCCGACACGCGCAAACACATCGGCAAACCAGGCAAAGATACCATCATCGCTGACGTTTTTGAAATAGGAGGGCGGGGCGAGAAGGATACTGCGCACGCCCTTCGACAGGGCCTGTGACATTTGCTGCGCCGCATCCTCCGCCGCATCGACGAGCACACCGACGACGATCTGCCCGGGCTGAACGCCGGCGGCAATAAATGCGTCGAGGATCCGTTCGCGTTCCTGGCTGCCGATCGATGCGCCTTCGCCTGTTGTTCCGAACAGAGTGACGCTGGCGCAGCCCGAATCAAGGCTTCGCTTTGCCTGGGCGAGCATGACCTCGGCGGCGATGGCGCCGCTGCGGTCAAAAGGTGTCGCCAATGCGACCGACAAACCAAACCCCGTCATCAATATATCTCCTTCATGTCAGTACGGCATGACTAACATGTCAGTTATTGGCTGTAAACCTGTTTGTGGTAAATTGGTCTCTTGATGGCGAAGGGCTGTGGAATGTTGGAGCGTCGCGGTCTCGGGGACAGGCGGCTCGTTGTTGCCCGCGGTGCTACGCGGGATGGTCTCGACGGCGCCGATTGTGGCGCAGCGCAGCGACGCGCGGTCAATGACGTGACGATGACCGCGCGCCGGATTGCTCTGAGGTAGTTACGGAGCGCAACTTGGAGGGTCGCGCTCCCACTTTTCCCGCCGTCTCACCAGTCCAGGCGCAGGAGAGACACGCCCTGACGCGGCAGGGAGAAGGTGAGATTGATCTTGCCGTCGCGGACCGAAACAGACGCCTTGTCGTCGATCTCGGCGAGCCTTCCCGAGGCCTCGAGCCTGGCGTAATCGGCGCCCGCGATATCCTGCGGTTTGCCTAATTCCTTCCAGATGCGGAAGGAGTTGGAATGTTGCTCGTCCATGCGGAAATGCTTGAGCGCGGCCGGACGATTGCCCCAGCCGTCAATCGACAGGCTGATATCGGCAACGGGGCCCGCCTCGTCGTCATCATGATAGTGCCAGACGAGAACGGAGACGCCCTTGTCGTCGCGGGTCGCAACGACGTTGACGTCGGGCTTGTCGCGAACGCCGTGGCTCATGATATCCTCGATATCGCGGCGATAGTCGCTTTCGGATTCCAGCCACTCGCCGCCAAGCTTGCCGAGCATCCGGAAGCCGTTCAGTACCGCCTTGTCGACGCCATTGGTCGCGAGATCCCGGAAACCGTCGAAATAGGGCTGGTCGTCGAAAAGGAAGGCCCAGGTCACCGCACCTTCGATCTCGATATTGGCTCGGCGCGACAGCTCATAAGTGCGGATCATGCTCTCGACGACATAGACGCCGTAGAGCGGTCCGTTGCGGTAGCCGTTCTGCGGGTGGACGCGGGCCGAGCAGGCCGCACAGCCTTCCGGGTCGGATTCGCCGATGACGACGGGCAGATGCCGAAGCTCGGGGAATTCATTGATAATGGCGAGATTGGTTTCGATGTCGCGCAGCTGCTTGTGCAGACCCATGCGCACATGGCCGTCGAAGATGACCGGATTGCCCTTGGCATGGAAGGCGATGAAATCGATCGGCGGCTTGTTCTCGACAACATGGCGTAAAAAGGCGCGCAGGAAAGTCTGCGCCTTCTCGTTGGCGAAGCCGCCGCACGTGTGCGGGCCGCCGACGCGTGCTTTCGGCAACGCGCGTTTTACGGCACGTGCGCTCGCATCATACATGGCGCAGAATTCCGGAATCGTACCCGTCCAGTAATGGCCGTCGGGTTCATTCCAGACTTCCCAGGGCCAGGAGGAGACGACGTCTTCGCCGTAGCGATCGGCGAGATGCCGCGCCCACGCCTCAATGAGGTCGCCCCATTTTTTCAGGTCCTTCGGCGGCGCGGTCCAGCCGGTGGTGATTGTTGCGTATTTATCCGCCGGCTCCCAATGATGCTTGTAGGGACCGTCGAAATCGGAAAGCGCCTCCGGCGTGAAGCCGATCTGGATCAGCGGAATGTTGCCGGCCTCGACATAGGCGTCGAAGATCTGGTCGATGATCGTCCAGTCATAGACGGGATTGCCGTTCGCATCCTCCGTATAGGCATTGGTCGAGCCCCATTTCAGGGCCGGCTTGCCGTCGCCGCTCGTCAACAGATTGTGGGTACGAATGCGCGGAGCGACGGGGCTGAGTTCTGTCAGCTCCTTCAGAAGCTTCTTGCCATGGGGGGAATAGGTGTAGTTCGGCTCGTCATAGCCGAACCAGTTCCACAGAGGTTTATAGGCCCCTGTCGGCCTGCCGGCGTGAACGTTGATGGTCACGTCATAGGAACTCGTCATCGTCTTTCCTCTTGAACGGCCAAGCCTCTGCCTCCTCCCGAAGGCTAACCGACCAATATTGTGATGAGTTGCGGCTGTCTTGGGAGGGCGCCGCGCTCGCCGCAAAAGCTAAGCGAAATGACCATTTTGTCAATAATATAAAAAATGACGATTAAACGGACGATAAAAAATGCCGGTATTTACAAGAGTTTTTGGCATTTAAAAAATTACCTGTTGCTGTTCGGCGAAAAATTGTCGATAAATGTTGGGGCGAGGCTTGTCGTCTGGAGGAGCCATATGGACTATCAGGTCCCTATGAAGACGCTTTCGCCGGAACGCGATCGATAACGGATTACGGGAAGCGCCCGCCTCTGCGGGCCAAGGAGGAGGAGCGTCCGATGAAGTTCCCAAGATTTGCAGCCATTGCCTTATTGTCTCTAGCCGCTCTGCCTGCTTATGCGCAGGATTTCATTGCCGGTATTCCGCGCAATGAAACTCTGATCATCCAGGGCACGCCGCAGCAGAATGCCGACTGGTTTAATGTCTGGGCGCCGGGCGGTGGCGGGTCTGCCAATGTCAACGGCCTGCAGCAGCTGACGACCGATACGTTCTGGTTCATCAATCCGGAGGGTGGTCCGGATGCCTGGCAGAATGCGCTCGCTACCGAGCCGCCGGCCTATAATGCCGATTTCACGCAAATGACCGTGAAGCTGCGCAAGGGTATCTATTGGAGCGACGGTGTCGAATTCACCAGCGACGACGTGGCCTATACGGTCAAGACTCAGATCGACCATCCCGGCATGTCCTGGAGCGCGCCTTTTTCCGTCAACGTTGCCAGCGTGGAAAACCCAGATCCGCAGACGGTGATCTTCCATCTCAAGAAGCCGAATTCGCGCTTCCACACGGTGTTTACCGTGCGCTGGAACGCTGCCTGGATCATGCCGAAACATGTCTTCGAAAAGGCCGGCGATCCCTTGGCATTCAAAAACAATCCGCCGGTCTCGCTCAGCGCCTATGTACTGCAGAGCTATGACAAGGCTGGCAACTGGACCATCTGGAAACTGCGCGACGACTGGCAGCGCACTTCGATCGGCATGGCTGCCAAGGAGCCGCCGCAGGTGAAGTATGTCGTCTATCGAGCCGCCGGCAACCCGGAAGCCCGCGTCATCGAGCAGCGCAATCATAATCTCGACGTGATCAACGACATGGCGCCCGAGGGCATGTTTGCGATGATGCGCGACAGCAAGAGCGTCGCCTCCTGGCTGAAGGGCTTCCCCTTCGCCCATCCCGATCCGACCCTGCCTTCCGTGCTGCTCAACACCAAGAAGCCGCCCTTCGATAACAAGGATGTGCGCTGGGCGCTGGCATTGATGATCGATATCCGCGCCGTGGCCCTCGGCTCCTATCGCGGCGCCGCCAATCTGGCTGCTCTCGCCACGCCGCCGACCGGCTCGGCTCCGGACGATTATTACGCACCGATGCAGGACTGGCTCACCAATTTCGAGCTCGATACCGGTAGCCGCAAGATCAAGCCCTATGATCCCAATATCTCCGCCCAGATCGCCACCATGGTGCGTGGCCAGTGGGGTGACCAGATCCCGACCGATCCGAAACAGCTGCAGCGTACCTTCGGCTTCGGCTGGTGGAAGCAGGATGTTCAAGCTGCGACCGAGCTCCTGCAGAAGGCCGGTTTCAAGAAGAGCGGCAATCAATGGATGAAGCCTGACGGCACGCCGTTCACGATCCGCCTGCAGGTCGAGGGCGACGCCATTCCGACACTCGCGCGTGCCGGCACCGTTATCGCCCAGCAATGGAGCCAGAACGGCATCGCTACAAAGGTGGATGTTGCCGGTCCGACCAACGGTCAGCGCCTTAGTGCCGGCGATTACGAAGCCGCAATCTACTGGAGCATTGAGACCTGGGGCGGCCATCCGGACCTGTCCTTTTTCCTGGACAGCTACCATTCGGAATTCATCAAGCCGCTCGGCCAGATCCAGCCGCCGCGCAACCTGCAACGCTGGCAGGATCCGCGCCTCGATCAGATCATCGCGAAGAACCGGTCCATCGCCTTCGACTCGCCCGACGTCACCCAGGTCGGTCAGGATTTCCTGAAGCTCGCGGTCGAAGAGATGCCGATGATTCCGCTGATGGCCTACAACAAGTTCGCCCCGTTCGACACGACCTACTGGACGAACTATCCGAGCGCTGAAAACCCCTATTCCGCTTCGGGTCCGAACTGGTCGAACATTCGTTACATGGTGACCGGCCTGAAGGCCAATCCGGACGCTCCGAAGAACTGATCGCGTCGACACGGGAGTGGCCGATTGCCGGCCGCTCCCCTTCTGCTACTGGAGGATGGATGCCATGAATGGCTTTCTGATCTATGCGGGTAAACGTTTCCTGCAGTTCCTTTTCGTGGTCGTCACCGGCATCACGCTCGCATTCCTGATCGCGCACTTCTCGCCTGTTGATCCGGTGGAGCAGACCGTATCGCTGTTGACGAGTTTCGGCTCGACCGATCCACAGTCGGTTGAAATTCTGCGCGAGTCGCTGCGGGAGCTCTATGGAACCGGTGGGCCGCTTATCGATCAGTATTTCACTTTCTGGGGACGGGTGCTGACCGGTGATTTTGGTCCGTCGCTGTCGTCTTTCCCGACGCCGGTCATGACCGTCATCGGACGCGCCTTGCCCTGGACCGTCGGCCTTCTGACACTTGCCACGATCATCGCATGGATCATCGGCAACCTGCTCGGCGCGCTTGCAGGCTATTTCCGCAACAGCCGGCTGCTCAAGCTTGCCGGCATCGTCATCATGGCACTGCAGCCGATCCCGACCTACATTATCGGCCTCAGCCTCGTTATTCTCTTTGGTTTCGTCTGGCCGATCCTGCCGATCAGTGGCGGCGCGCAGGTCAATCTCACGCCCGCTTTCAGCTGGGCCTTCATCAGCTCGGTTATCGAACACGGCATTCTGCCGGCGCTGACGCTCGTGCTCGTCGGCATCGGCGGCTGGTTCATCTCCATGCGATCGCTCGTCTCCAACATCATCACCGACGATCATGTGGTCTATGCCGAGCTCGGTGGTGTGCGCTCGAGCAGCATCTTTTCGTATTATGTGGCCCGCAACGCCATGTTGCCGCAAGTTACGGGTCTCGCGCTCAGCCTCGGCAATGTCTTTGGCGGTGCCGTCATCGTCGAGTTCGTCTTCAATTATCCGGGCATCGGAAAGCTGCTGATCTCGGGCATTTATTCCGGCGATTACAGCCTGGTCCTGGGTGTCACGACCATCGCCATCATTGCCGTCGCTGCGGCCGTCTTCGTGATCGATATCATCTATCCGCTGATCGATCCGCGCGTGAAACTGGGATAATAGCGATGTTCAAGATCCTCAGAGACCTGCTTCGTTACAACCGCGAATTCCTGCTCGGGACGATCCTGATCCTGATCATTGTCGGGTTGATCGTCTCTTCCTTCTTCTCGCCTTATGACGAGAACGCCATCTATGTCGTGATCCCCGATATGCCGCCATCCGCCGAATTCTGGTTCGGCACGACTTCGCGCGGTCAGGATGTTTTCTGGCAGATCGGCGCGTCGCTGCGCAACACGCTGCTCTTCGGCATTATCGTCGCTGTTATCAGCCGCCTCATCGCGCTCGTCGTCGGCCTCGTTTCCGGTTACATCGGCGGCCGCACCGATCAGATCATCATGGGCATCAACGATACGCTGGGTGCACTGCCAAACATCCCGATCCTGCTTCTTCTGGTCTTTGTCCTGCGTGACCAGATGACATGGTCGATGCTGGCGGTCGTCGCAGCCCTGCTCGGCTGGACGCATGACAGCCGACTCATCCGCTCCGTCGCGTTATCGCTGCGGCAACGGGAATTTACCCGGCACGCCGTCTTTTCGGGCATGCGCACGTCGCAAATCCTCGTTCGCGAACATCTTCCCTATGTCATGCCGATCGTCTTCTTCACGACGATGAATAATCTCATCTGGGCGATCGGCCTGGAAGTGACGCTCTCCATTCTCGGTTTTTCCGACATCAACCGGCCGACGATCGGTGGCATGATCTACTGGGCCAATGCGCATTCGGCCATGGTTGCCGGCATCTGGTGGTGGGTGGCCTTCCCGATGCTCTTCGTGGTCATCCTCTTCCTCGGCCTCTTCATGCTCGCCATGTCGGTCAACGAATATATCGATCCGCGCTCGCGCCTGGCCCGGATGGGAGCCTGAGACGATGCAGAATTCTTTGAGGAAAGCACCTTTGACCCTCGTCGAAAACTCCCGGGACGCGCTGACGATCGACGGGCTCAAATGCTACTACGTCAACGATTATTTCGGCGTCCGGCGCGAGATCAGGGCCGTCGACGATATCAGCCTGACTGTACGCAAGAACGAAATCTACGGCATTGCCGGAGAATCCTCGAGCGGCAAGACCTCGCTCATCAAGACGCTTGCCGGAGCCATTCGCCCGCCGATGCGGGTCGTCGGCGGTACGGTCAATTTCAATTTCGATGGCAAGCCGATCGATGTCTATGGTGAACCGCAAAAGATGCGGGCCGCGCGCTGGCGACATCTTTCCTACATCATGCAGGGCTCGATGAACGTGCTCAACCCCGTCCGGCGGGTGAAGCACGCTTTCAACGACTTCGCCTCCCGCCACATGGGTCTGGATCAAGCAGCCTTCCGCCAGCGGGTCGAGGCGCATCTTGCCCGCCTGCATCTCGACCCGCATGTCCTTGAAGCCTTTCCGCACCAGCTCTCCGGCGGCATGCGCCAGCGGCTGACCATTGCGCTTGCGACCGTCTGCGAACCGGAATTCATCATCGCCGACGAGCCGACGACGGCGCTCGACGTTTTGGTGCAGCAGGATGTTCTTGCGTTGATCAAGGAAGTGCAGACACGTATGCAAGCCTCGGTCATCTTCGTGACCCACGATATGTCCGTCCATGCTGCCATCACCGATCGCCTTGCGATCATGTATGCGGGGCGGCTCGCCGAAGAAGGGCCGACGCAGGCGATCTTCGACAATCCGCAACATCCCTATACGGCTCATCTGATCGGCAGCCTGCCACGCATCGGCGATACGCGGACGCGGAAGAGCCTGCAGGGCAAACCTCCGGCGCTCTCGAACCCGCCGTCGGGATGTCGCTTCCATCCACGGTGTCCGATTGCGATCGACAGGTGCTCGAAGGAGGTTCCTGTCATGCAGCCGAGCGCGACCGGTGGGCGCGTGGCCTGTTTCAGGGCAGGGGAGTACAAGATCCAATGAGTGGCGAACACCTTCTCCAGCTTGAAAATGTCAGCAAGTTCTTTCCGATCGGCGGGTTCTTTTCACGCGCCAGGATGACGGCAGTCGATGACGTGAGCTTTGCGCTTGCGGCTGACAGGCCAGAGATTTTCACGATCGTCGGCGAATCCGGCTCCGGCAAATCCACGCTCGCCAAGATGATCCTCGGCAGCGAGGCCGCAGATCGCGGCACCATCCGCTTCGACGGCGCCGACATTGGCGATATCAGCGGCCGTAGCGGCCGCGAAGCCTTCATGACCAAGGTTCAGCCGGTTTTCCAGAATCCCTTCGAAGCCTTCAATCCGCTGACGCGCATCGACGAGTATCTATATGCTACGGCGCATCGCTTTAAGGGTGCGAAGAGCCGCGCCGAAAGGGAGGCCTTGGCAGATACGGCGCTGCAGCGGGTCGGCCTCTCCATTGCGGAGGTTCGAGGACGTTATTCGCACGAATTATCCGGTGGCCAGCTCCAGCGCATCGCGGTGGCACGCGCGCTCATTCCGGAACCGAAGCTCATCGTCGCCGACGAGCCGGTTTCCATGGTGGATGCGTCACTGCGCATGTCGATCGTCAATCTCTTTCGCGAATTGCGCGATACATTGAAGGTATCGATCATCTACATCACTCATGATCTCGCGACCGCCTATTACATAGCCGACCGTGTCATCATCATGCGCAAGGGCGTAGTCGTCGAAAGCGGCGATGCGCGTACCGTGCTGGACAATCCGCAGCACGAATATTCGTTCGCCTTGAAGAATGCCGTGCTGCCGCCCGATCCCCGCGAGGCGTCAACGATCATTCGCCAGCGCCGGCAGGATGTCGGTGCACCTGCGCCCCGTGAGATCGTCGGAGCCTGATAAAGTTCGCGCCGTGATATGGGGCGCAGTGCTCCGTCTCAGGAGGTGCGGAAACGCAGGTTGCCGGCCGACAGCTCGCTGACGGAAGCGGCGCCCATCAGCTTCATGCCACGCTCGATTTCCGTCCGTATTTGCAGGAGCGCCCGCTCGACCCCGGCTTGGCCGGCGGCTGCAAGCGGGAAGAGATAATAACGCCCTACCCCGACCGCCTTGGCGCCGAGCGAGAGTGCCTTGAGCACATGCGTGCCGCGCTGGATGCCGCCGTCGACCATGACGTCGATCCTGTCGCCGACGGCATTGACGATTTCCGCCAGCTGGTCGAAGGCGCTACGCGAACCGTCGAGCTGGCGGCCGCCGTGGTTGGAAAGCACGATGCCGGTGCAGCCGATATCGATAGCGCGCTTGGCATCCTCGACCGTCATGATGCCCTTCAGGCAGAATTGCCCGCCCCAGATCTTCACCATGTCGGCGACATCGTCCCAGTTCATGGCGGGGTCGAGCATCTCGGTAAAGTAGCGGCTGATCGACATGGTGCCGCTGCCCATGTCCACATGGCTGTCGAGTTGCGGCAGGCGGAATTTCTCATGGGTGAAATAGTTGATTGCCCAGGCCGGTTTGACGGCAAACTGCGCCATGCCCGACAGGTTGAGCTTGAACGGGATCGCAAATCCGGTGCGCTTGTCGCGCTCGCGATTGCCGCCGGTGATGCTATCGACGGTCAGCATCATCACCTGCACGCCCGCCTGCTTCGCCCGCGCCATCATTTCACGATTGAGGCCGCGATCCCGATGGAAGTAGAACTGATAGACCTGTGGCCCGCTGCTGATCTTGCGCGCCTCTTCCAGGCTGATCGTGCCGAGCGAGGAAACCCCGAACATCGTGCCGAATTTTCCGGCGGCGTGTGCCACTGCGCGCTCGCCCTCGTGATGGAAGAGCCGCTGCAACGCCGTCGGCGAGCAATAGACCGGCATGGCGAGCTTCTGGCCCATGACGGTGACCGACATATCGACATCGCTGACGCCCCGCAGCACGCTCGGCAGAAGATCGCAGGTTTCGAAAGATGAGGTATTGCGCCTGTAAGTCACCTCGTCATCCGCGGCGCCGTCGATATAGTTGAAGATCGGCCCCGGAAGGCGCTGCTTGGCGAGACGGCGGAAATCGTGGAAGTTATGGCAGTCTGAAAGGCGCATACCCGTATCCAATCGAGGGCCGGCGCGTCATGCCTCCGCATGCGGCTCGGCCGATGAATGGCCGCGAGACCTCCTCGTCGTCGCGATCCGTGATCTATGGGATACGATTATTACCGCACCAATCTCAAGCTCTCTTGCGCACGCATCCGTCGCCTTTGCTGATAAAGATGCATTTTATTGCCGGGGGGTCGGTCCGCGACCGGGCTTGACGGCGAGCCAGATGACGTGGCGCGCGCCGCCGCGCTTGCCGTTTGCCCGCGTATTGACCGCATCGACGGCAAAGCCGCAATCCTTCAGCCGCCGGGTGAAGGACGGATCCGGCCCGGAGGACCAGACGGCCAGCACGCCGCCGGGACGCAGTGCCTCTCGGGCAGATTTGAGCCCGGCATAATCGTAGAGCCGGTCATTGGACTTGCGGGTCAGGCCATCGGGGCCGTTATCAACATCAAGAAGGATCGCGTCACAACCCGCTTTTTCACCGCGGATCGCCTCGCCGACATCGCCCTGGTGGATCGAAACGCGCGGATCGTCGAGGCAGCCCTTGAAGACCTCCGCCATCGGACCGCGTGCCCAAGCAACGACTTCCGGGATCAGTTCGGCGACGACGACAGCGGCATCCGCGGGCACGACCGCAAGAGCGGCCCGCAGGGTAAAGCCCATGCCGAGCCCGCCGATCAGGATCTTCGGCTTCGGATGCGATTTGACCCGCTCGAAGGAGAGTGTGGCAAGCGCCTCTTCCGAGCCGCTGAGGCGGCTGTTCATCAGTTCGTTGGTGCCGAGCATGATGGAAAATTCGCTGCCGCGCTGCTTTAGCCGCAATTCTCCACCGTCGCCGGGGATGGTCGCGGAATCGAGCTGGATCCAGGGAAGCATGGCAGTTTCGTCTCGCTGAAAGGGACCGTCCCCTAGCATAGGGCGACGGTCGAAGCCAGCAAGCCTTGCTCAGACCATGCGCACGAAATGATCAGGCTCATGCTCGACCACCTGCTCTTGCGTCGCTGCGGAACGGCGGCGGATATCGTCCACCTCCTGCGGCTGCAGGCGCGTGCGCGGATCGTCGAAGCGCACGTCCGGGTCCGGTACGGCCGAGAGCAGCAAGCGGGTATAGGGATGCAGCGGATTGTCGATCACCTTGGCCGTATTGCCCCATTCGACGATCTGGCCGGAATACATGACGGCGATATCTTCGGCCACATATCGGGCGGTGGCGATATCGTGGGTGATGTAGAGCAGGCCGAGATTCATCTCTTTCTTCATCTCGTTCAGGAGATTGAGAACGCCGAGACGCACGGAAACGTCGAGCATCGAGGTCGGCTCGTCGGCGACGATCACTTCCGGCTGGGCGGCAAGGGCGCGGGCGATGTTGACGCGCTGGCGCTGACCGCCCGAAAGCTCGTGCGGATATTTCGGCGCGACGATATCGGGATCGAGCTTCACGCGTTCGAGCAGTTCACGCACGGTCGCATCGATCTGCTTGCCGCGTATGTCAGGCTGGTGCAGCTTCAGCGGCCGCTGCAGGTGATGGGTGATCGTGTGGGCCGGATTCAGCGAGGCGAATGGATCCTGGAAGATCATCTGTACAGAACGACGATAGCGGGCGATCTCGTCGGCCTTGGCGTTTTCGACGGGGCGGCCCTTGTAGAGGATCTGCCCTGACGTCGGCGAATATTCACGCATCGCCATGCGGGCGCAGGTGGTTTTGCCGCTGCCGGATTCGCCGACAATCGCCAGCGCGCGGCCGGCGTGCAGCGAAAAGGAGATGGCGCGTGCAGCATGGACGGCGGAATCACCGTGGCCGAAGGTCTTGGTGACCTTGTCGAGTGCGAGGATGGCATCGCTCATAGCAGCACGCCTCCGTGAAGCGAGGGGAAGGAGGCCCAGAGTTTCCGGGTGTATTCGTGCTGCGGCGTCTTGTAGATTGCCTCGGCTTCGTTCTGCTCGACGAGCTTGCCCTGGAGCATGATGCCGATGCGGTCGCAGAACTGCACCATCAGTCCGAGATCGTGGGTGATGAAGAGCACCGAGAAGCCGAACTGCTTTCGGAGTTCGTTGATGCGCTGCAGAATTTCGCGCTGCACGACCACATCAAGCGCCGTCGTTGGCTCGTCCATGACGACGAGCTTCGGATCGAGTGCCATGCAGATGGCGATGACGATGCGCTGACGCATGCCGCCGGAAAACTGGTGCGGATAGTTTCGCATGCGGTCGGGCGCGATATCGACGAGCCGCAGCATTTCGGCTGTGCGCTCGCGCGCCTCTGCCTTCGTCATGCCCTTGTGGGTGCGCAGCACATCATAGAACTGGTCCTCGATCCGTAGCACCGGGTTCAGCGAGTTCATGGCGCTCTGGAAAACCATGGCGACTTCTCGCCAGCGAAAGGCGGCAAGCGCCTTCTGGTCCAGGTCCAGAACGTCACGGCCGGCTAGCATGATCCGGCTCTCCTTGCGGATCAGCGCCGGTGGCTTGTGCAGGCGGCTGATGGCAAAAGCGATCGTGCTCTTGCCGCAGCCAGATTCGCCGGCAAGGCCGAAGACTTCGCCAGGGGCGACGTCAAAACTGACGTTATCGACGGCGCGGAAATCCTTCTCTTCGCCGATATAGTCGATCGTGAGGTTTTTGACCGAAAGTAGCGGCTCGTTCACAGGCGGCCCTCCCCGGAGCGGATGAGCAGGGACCAGCGCTTCAGATGATTGCCGGTGCGCAGCCGCGGATTGGCGATCTCATCGACGGCGAAGTTCAGGAGCGACATGCCGATGCCAAGGAAGGCGAGCGCGAAGCAGGGTGTGAGGATATCCCACCAGGCACCGACCGAAAGCGCGGAGGCCTTCTGTGCGTTGTAGAGCATGGTGCCCCAGGAGACGACGCGCGGGTCGCCGAGGCCGAGGAATTCCAGCGTTGCTTCGGTGATGATGGCGAAGATGACGCTGCCGATGAAATTGATGCCGACGATGGAAATCACGTTGGGGAAGATCTCAAATGTCATGATGCGCCATTGCGGCTCGCCCATCATCTCAGCCGATTTGACATAGTCCTTCTGCTTGACGGAGAGCGTTTCTGCGCGGGTCACGCGCGCACCCCAGGCCCAGGACGTGGCGCCGAGGATGAGGGCGATGACGAGCGGGCTTGCCTGGCCGATGAAGGCCGCAAGAACGAGCAGCAACGGCAGGTTCGGTACGACAAGCACCATGTTGGTGAAGAAGCTGATGACCTCGTCCGTCTTGCCGCCGCGATAGCCGGAAATGATACCGAGTGCGGTGCCGACCGCCGTGATCAGCAAGCCGGCGCCGAAGCCGACGGCAAGCGAGGTGCGTGCGCCATAGATCATGCGGGCAAAGACATCCTGGCCGATACGCGTCGTGCCAAGAATATGTTCGGCAGACGGCGCCTGGTGCGGACGACCGGTTCTGGCTGCGGGATCGTAATGCGTCAGCAGCGGTGCGGCGATTGCCACGATGACGATGAAGGCGATGATGGCGAGACCGATCAACGCCTTGCGATTGCGGAGCAGGCTTTTCATCTCACGCTCCCTTCAGTCGCGGATCGAGCAGCACATAGCTGACATCGACGATGAAATTGGCGATCAGCATGGTCGCGGTCATGATGAGAAGCTGGCCCTGGATGACGGGATAATCGCGTGCAAGGATCGCCTGGTAGAGGATGTTGCCGAGGCCCGGATAGTTGTAGACGACCTCAGTCACCAGCGAGCCGCCGAGAATGGTGCCGATGGCAATCGCCAGGCTCGAGACGGTCGGCAGCAGCGCATTGCGGGCCGCATACCAGAGCATCACATGCCGGTCGGAGAGGCCCTTGGCGCGGGCCATGACGATATAGTCCTCGCCGAGCAGGTTGATCATGTTGTTGCGCATGGTGACGGTAAAACCGCCGACCAGCACAGTGCAGAGTGTGATCATCGGCAGTATGCCGTGATAGGCCACGCTGCCGATATATTGAAAGCTGAAGGCCGGATCGAGCGACGGATCGGCCGCATAGCCGTTCGGGAACCAGCCGAGTGTGAAGCCGAAGAAGAACAGCACGATCAGCGAGGTGACGACGGCCGGTACCGATGTCGCGAAGATCGCGCCGATCGAGACGATGACGTCGAATTTGCTGCCGCGTCGCCAGGCGGCGACAATGCCGAGGAAGGTGCCGAGCGCAAAGCTGATGATCGTCGCCGTGCCCATCAGGCCGACGGTCCACACCAGCGCATGGCCGAGAACCGAGGTGACCGGCAGCGGGAAATATTTGATCGAACGGCCGAGATCGCCGGTGAAGATGCTGCCGAGGTACGTCAGATATTGCTGCCAGAGCGGCCCGTCGACGAAGCCGAAAGTCAGCTTCAGCGCTTGCAGGCTTTCCGGCGGCAGTTCGGTGCCCGCGCTCGAAAACATGATGCGCACGGGATCGCCCGGCATCAGCCGGGGCAGGAAGAAGTTGATCGTCGCTGCCGCGATGAAGGCCGCCAGGTAAAAAGCGAGGCGGCGAAGTAGAAAGGCCATGGGGACTCCGTCAAAACGGGAGCGGCGCTTGCCGCGCCGCTCCCGCAGTTTGCAACAATGGCTTACTTGACCGGCTCAAGCGCCAGCAGGTTCAGAAGACGTGCCGGGTTGGTGCGCGAGATGGACGGATTGACGAAGGGGTTTTCCTTGGTCGACCAGCCCGTGAAGCGCTTGGTATTGTACTGATACCAGTTCGGGTTGTTGAACACGGGGATGACAGGCATGTTTTCGGCAACGATGCGCTGAGCCTTGTTCATCGCTTCTTTCTGCTTGTCGAGATCGGCCGTGTGGGTGAACTGGGTGACCAGGTCTTCCACTTCCGGGTTGAACCAGCGCTGTGCGGTGAAGCGGGTCTTGCCCTTGTCCGAAGCGCTGAAGGCGCGCTTGTACGGATAATAAGGCGAGGCCGAAGCCGGCAGGCTGTTGATCGCCGCATCGAACTTGCCGTCGATGAGATCGGAGGTCCATACGGCTTCTTCCGGCGTCTCGATCTTGGCATCAATGCCGACTGCCTGCATGCCTTCGATCGCGATGTTGACCGTGTCGATCCAGTCCGTCCAGGAGTTCGGAACGATGATCGAGAAGGAGATCTTCGAACCATCCGGATTGTCGCGCAGGCCATCGCCGTCCTTGTCGACATAGCCTGCTTCGTCGAGTGCCGCCTTGGCAGCATCGGCGTCATAGGCGGCGAACTTGCCGAAGTCGGCCTTGACGGACGCGTCCGCCCAGCTCTTGTAGAGCTCGCCCATCAGGCCCGGATCTTCGTTCAATGTCGGATAGCCGTAGCCAGCCACATCGATCATCGTCTTGCGGTCAAGCGCCATGGAGACCGCACGGCGGAACTTCACGTCGTTGAAGGCCTTCTTGTTGGCTTCGTTGGACGTTTCGAGATTGAACAGGAAGGCGACCATGCTGCTCGGCGAATACCAGTAGTGATAATGCGCCGGATCCTTCGAGACATAGACATTGTCGATATCGGGAATGAAGGAGACGCCCCAGTCAAGCGTGCCGTCGGCGGTCGCCGTCAGGATCTGGTTGTTGTCGGCAAGCTGCGGGAAGCGCATGCAGTCGACCTTCAAATGCTCGGCATCCCAGTAGTTCGGGTTGCGGCACTGGTCATAGGTCTGGCCGGTGAAGCGCGGCACTTCGGTCAGCGGACCGCTGCCGACGGGATTTTCGTTGGCGTAGGTGACCGGATCGGCAACATCCTTCCAGACATGCTCGGGCACGATCGGCAGCTGCGACAGCTGTTCGGCGGCAAGCGAGCTTGGATTGGCGAGCGTGAAGCGGACTGTCTGGCCATCGACCGCCTGTACATCGGTGATGAAGGTCCAGATGCTGACGAAGTCGAGGGCCGGGAACTTCTTCAGGTAGTCGTAGGTAAACTTCACGTCGGCCGAGGTCAGCGGCTGGCCGTCCGACCACTTCAGGTTCGGACGCAGCTTGAAATCGATGCTCTTCAGGTCGTCAGAGAGCTTGAAGCTTTCGGCCAGGCGATAGACCGGCTTGTTGCTGTCGAAGCGGTTGAAGATGACCAGCGGCTCATAGATGAAGTCAAGGGTCGATTGACGCGACGAAGTCTGATTGAACGGGTTGAAGTTGCGCACCCAGGTGGTTGCCGGCTCGATATTGGCCGTGAGGACGGTCTGCGCGACGGCCGAGCCCGATAGCATCGTCAGGGCCGCAGCCGCTAAAAGATATTTCTTCATTACAAATTCCCCTTTTCTTATGAGGTGAAGAATACGCGCGCTGGTCAGGAGACCAGTGCGCTTGCAAACATCGATTCGACTTCCGCATGGGCAGCGCGATAGTCGATCTTGAGAGTGCCGAGGCGGGCCTTGCCGGCGGCGATACGCTTCTGAGCGGCTTCCGTCAGCGGGCGCGCGGCCTTGGCCGCAGCCTCGCTCTCCTTGACGTCGCCATGGCTGTGAAGCGCAATATCGAAACCGGCATCGAGAACCTGAGCGACGCGCTCTGGCAGAGTGCCCTGCAGCGATTCCATGAAGATGCAGTCGGAGATCAGAACGCCGTCGTAACCCATGTCCTTGCGGATCACGTCATGCATGATCGGCGAGATGGAAGCCGGCAGCTCGGCATCGTAAGCGGAGTAGACAACATGGGCGACCATTGCCCAAGGCGTGTCCTTCAGCGCCACGAAGGGTTTGAAGTCGGTTGCGGTCAGTGTTTCGCGCGAGGTGTCGACGACCGGGCGTTCCTTGTGGGAATCGAGCGTGGCGCGGCCGTGGCCCGGAATGTGCTTCATGACCGGCATGTTACCGGTTTCGAGCAGGCCATCGACCACTTCGCGGCCCAGTGCAGCGATGAAATCCGGATCGGGGCCGAAGGAGCGGGCGCCGATCACCGCGCTCGTTGTTTCGAAAACGAGATCGAGAACCGGCGAGCAGCCGCTCGACAGGCCGAGTTCGGTCATCATCACACCCATGGCCTGGGTGGACAGACGCAGCGCCTTCTTGCCGAGCTCGAAGTCATGGCGCGCAAGCTCGGCGAACTGGCCGAAGCTGCGGAAAAGCGGCCAGGGGCCGGCATCCATATGCTGCACACGGCCGCCTTCCTGGTCGGTAAAGACGGGCGCATCGTCGCGGCCGACGGCCTCGCGGAAACGGTCGATCAGGATCTTTGCCTGCTCCGGATTGCGCACGTTGCGACGGCCGACGAAGAGGCCAAGCGGATTGGTCTCGCGGAAGAGGGCGAATTCGTCGTCCAAAAGCGTCGGATTGGGAAGGCCGACGAAGAGAGCAAGCGGGGTCGAGGACACTATTTCAAAACTCCGATATCAGATGGTCATTTCGGCGGGCTTCGCAGCATGCCTTCGTAAATGCCCTTGTCGGGGGCGGGAATTTCGACCGCGCCGGCGGTCTTGACGTAGAAATCGACGGGGCCGGCATCGCCGATGAACGCATAGGCGTGGCCCAGCGTCTTCATGGTCTGCAGGCAGGCGGAAAAGAGGGCGAGGCCAATGCCCTTGCCGCGTGCGGCCGGATCGACGCCAGTCGGGCCGAAGAAGCCGCGGGCGGTCGTGTCATAGCAGGCAAAGCCGAGCAGCTTGCCATCCTCGACGGCGATCAGACAGGCGACAGGCTGGCGGGAAAAGGAGACGCTCACTTCGCTTGCCCAGTTCTCGCTGAAATGTTCGCGCACCCAGGTAACGACGACATGAAGTTCCGGCGGCAGGGCTGGACGGATCACGATGCCGATGGAGCCGGCCTTCTCTTTCAGTTCGGCGAGCTTCGTGGAATATAAGCTCACAAGCAGGTCCGACACCCGAATTCCTCCAATTATTCCGTTATTACGGAATGTATACCTTTTTAATGACATAACTTTCGATATCCGAGCGGCCATGTCAACAGGCTTTTTGGCAGGCAATCCTGGTTCAACTGGGGGTAGGCAAAACAAAACGGCCCGGTTTAACCGGGCCGTTGGACATTATCGGGTCTGTGATCCGGCTCAGAGCCCGGCGTCTTTCCACAGGGCATGGAAATGATGAACCGGTCCATGGCCAGAGCCGACCGCCAGCTCGCCCGCGGCAGCGACTGCTAGCGCAAGATAGGTTTTCGCAGTCGAAACAGCCGCTTGCGGCGAAGCACCCTTTGCGAGCTCGGCGGCGAGTGCGCTGGAAAGTGTGCAGCCGGTCCCGTGTGTATTCTTCGTGGGGACGCGTTTCGCCTCGAACCAATGCCGGCCGGAGTCGGTTGCCAATATGTCGGGACTTTCATTGCTCTCGAGATGACCGCCCTTGACCAACACAGCGGCAGGGCCGAGCGCTCGCAGGCGCTCGGCTTGCGAGGCCATCTGCTCGCGGCTTTCGGCAACCTCTTCGTGCAGCAGCGCTGCGGCTTCCGGCAGGTTGGGGGTGAGCAGCGTCGCAAGCGGCAGCAGGTGCTTCGTCAGCGCATCGACAGCCTGCGGGTCGAGGAGTGCCGCTCCGCCCTTGGCGATCATGACAGGATCGACGACGATGGGAATGCCGCGATGAGGCGCCAGCGCCTCGGCAACGGCTTCGGCAATGCCGGCATTGGCAATCATGCCGATCTTGACGGCGTCGACACGCACATCGGCAAAGACGGCCTTAATCTGCTGGGCGACGAAGTGAGGCGGGACAAGATGCACGCCCGTCACCCCTTGCGTATTCTGCGCCGTCAGGGCCGTCAGCGCCGCCATGCCATAGACGCCGCGAGCAGAGAAAGCCTTGAGATCGGCCTGGATGCCGGCGCCACCGGATGGATCGGAGCCGGCGATAGACAGGACGTTGCGGATCATCGGCTTTGGGTTTCCTCGGTTTCAAACATAAACTCTCTTTGTGTCCATAAGACACCAGTCGGTGATCCGGAAGACACTGTTCTTATTGATCCACCAGATGACTCTGGCGAGGCTGCTGGAGTCGAAAGCGGCATTCTAGAATATCTGGTTCGTCGATCTGCACACTCTCAAAATCTGTGACTGGCGTAGCAATGATTCATCAATCAACCTAAAGTAACAAATACTGGGAATATTGGATGACGGGTTGAAAATCGCTTTGCTGGCCAAGGCTTTGGAAAATATTAAGGACTGACTAGATGATGATGACGTTCGCCCGTTTCTCGCAACTCGCTTCCATGGCGCTGATCATAAATAGCGGGTTGATCGCTACTGCTGTAGGTCAAGGCCCTGCGGGTATCGGTTCGGTCAACACGTCCGATTACAATCTTAATGAGTTGGCTTACAAGCAGGCCGCGGGCGTATACGGCTACACTTATAGCCAGCGTGTAAGCTTAAACGCCATGAAGGAACAGTATCCTCAATTTGCCTCAGAGTTGACGCGCTTGGAAGTGTTATTTGACGCTCAATACGCATGGCCCCAGGCAAGAGCCGAAGCAGTTCTCGATACTATGGGTGTGGGCATTCTCCAGAAATTGCGGAACGAGTTTCTCAAGCCGCACGAAAGTGAGTGGGCGCGACAATATTCATCTGAAGAGGTGACGGATTTCTCCAAGGAAATGAAAAGGCGCATCAAAGGCGACATCACCTCGCCGGGCATTCTCAGCAATATGCTTTGGCTGCGCTACGCTACGAGGCCGATCAATGAAATGGTTGATGGCAACGAAAGGAAATTTGAGTCCGCCGGCGAACCGAAGGCGCAAGGTGTAGATTTCAGCCTAAGAATCCCATCCTCCTGGAAAGAGGAGGATGGGGACCGTCCGCATGTCGTGCGTATGTGGACCAGTCAGAATGGCTCCGGAGATATGACGATAATTGCCCTCGTTGTCAAAAATGAGGACCTGCGTGGTATCACCAAGTACGACCTTGATGCGCTCTATGCGGCAGATGCTGGCCGATCTTTCGTTCCCACCGGTGGAATACTCCTGACTTCCAAAGTCGTCACCATCGATGCCGCGCCCGCACTTTTGCTGGACTTCTCAACGGAGCAAGAAAATCTTGGTGCCAGCGTGTCGATGAGGATACGCAACTACCAGTTGTTCGTCGATGATGCCATCGTTCAGTTGCAATGCGCGGTGGGCAGGGCAGCCGATGACCGAGATACCGTCAAAGATCGATTCATCAGCGTCAGCGAACTATGTGATCGTGTCGCATCGACCCTCGTCATAGCCAAGCATTGGAGATGAAATCTCTCGAGAGAGCGGCTGGTGAACTGGAGGAAGCTGATGCTGGACATAATGCCAGGCTGGGGACACTGCTTTCAATACTCGACAGTGGCTCGATAACTCCCTCTGGGCGTTCGAAAACTCGTCGCGAAGTCAATTTAGGAGATAGCCTTAGACACCGCGCGCTGAGGCTATCTCCTTTGTCTAGTCGCTTGTCAAACGCAATTCTCTTAGCGCGTCAGTAATGAGGAGCGTTGCCGTCTTCGGGTCCGGCGTGCCGCAGATCGCGGAGACGACTGCAAGCCCGTCGGCGCCCGCCACAAAGACGGAAGCGACATGTTCGCTTTTCAACCCGCCGATCGCAACTGTCGGAACCGGCGCAGCCTTGACGAGTTTCGACAGCCCGTCAAAGCCGATCGGCTGCTTGTGATCGGTCTTGGTAGGGGTCGCAAAAACCGGCCCTATGCCGGCATAGTCGACAATGGTGGCGTCGATTGCCGCGGCCAACGCTTCGGTCTCGACCGACAGGCCAAGGATCATGTCCGGGCCGATCATTGCGCGTGCCGCGGCAGGGCCAATATCGTCCTGGCCAATATGAAGCCCGTCGGCGCCGATCGCGATGGCGGCCTCGACATCGTCATTGACGATCAGCAGAGCGCCTGTGCCTTTCAGCACCTTCTTTAGGGCGAGGCCGGTTTCGATCATTTTTGCAGTTCCGCCATGTTTGTCGCGAAGCTGCACCATGGTCGCGCCGCCGGCCACAGCAAGCCGCGCCGTCTCGACCATGCCGATGCTGGCGCAGAGATCGGGGTCGAGGACCAGGTAAAGAGAAAGATCGAAGCGTTTCATGCCGCGCTGATCCTCGCCTTTTTGTCCAATGTGGCGCCGTCGAGCGCTGCCAGCGCATCGAGGAAACGCCAGGAGAAGGAGCCGGGGCCATCCGCTTGCTTTGTCGCCTCTTCACCGGCGACCGCGAAAGTACCGAGCGCCGCGACGGTGGCTGCGAAAGGATCTGCGGGAATGGTTGCGGCAAAGGCGCCGGTCAGGCAGGTCAGCGAGCAGCCGAGCGCGGTCACCTGCGGCATCAGCGTCGAGCCGCCTTCGATGCGCAGCGCCTGGGCTCCATCGGTCACGAAATCCACCACACCCGTGACGGCGACGACCGCTCCATGCCGTTCGGCAAGCAGCCGGGCGGACGCTTCGGCCTGCTCAACCGGGTCACGGCTGTCGACGCCTTGGCCGCGGCTCTCGCCACCGGCAAGCGCGATGATTTCAGAAGCATTGCCGCGGATGATCGTCGGGCGAAGCGCCAGCAGATCGGCAACTGCCTTGCGGCGGAAGGACGTCGCATAATGGGCAACCGGATCAAGGACCCAAGGTTTGCCGCTCGCGTTTGCAGCCTTTGCCGCCGTATGCATGCCGTCGATCCACTGGGTGGAGAGCGTGCCGATATTGACGGTCAAAGCGCCGGCGATTGCGGCAAACTCGCCGGCTTCTTCGGCGGCGTGGACCATGGCAGGCGATGCACCCGCCGCAAGGACCACATTGGCGGCGATGTTCATGGCCACGTAATTGGTGATGCACTGCACGAGCGGTGGCTTCGCCCGCATCGCCGTCAACAGTGCTCCGGGTGTCTTGTTCTCCATAGTACCCCTTTCAGGCGGGGCAGGCGCGGGAACGATCATGCGATGAAGCAGATGGCGACCCGAGCGACTCCCTCCGCCGGCATTATCCGGTTCAGGTTCGAAGGGTGCTTCTCAGCCCGCTTTCGCAAACGGGCGCCCCTGTCTCTCAACAGCACTCTTTCTTGCAGAGAATGGCGTCGCTGTCATCGGCAAAATGACGATTTTGAGACTGAGGTTTTGCCAATGCGTACCACGGGCCGCCTGAGCGCCCGTGGTGCAATTTTCAGATGCCGGTTCTTTGGGTTTAAGGTCCGGCTGCTCTGCTCGATCAACGCAGCGGCGCTGGAAGCAGGGTCGTCGTAAAGTCCTGATACGAAACCGGACGCAGGAACCTGTAGATGGCGAGCGTTCCGACGGAGGTCGATCTGCCATCGGCCGTTGCCGGGTAGGGGCCGCCGTGCACCATGGCGGGCGATACTTCCACGCCGGTTCCGAAGCCGTTCACGAGCAGGCGTCCGGCAAGCATTTCCAGCTTTGGAACGAGGCGCTTGGCGTCCTGTTCGTCTTCGCTCGTAATGTGCAGGGCAACGGTCAGCTGGCCTTCGAGGCCGTCGAGGACGCGCTCGAGTTCGGCGAGATCACGGCAGCGCACGATAAGGCCGGCTGCTCCGAAGACCTCGTCCTGTAGCTCGTGATGCGCAAGGAATGCTGCAGCCGTCGTCTCGAAGAGAGCGGCCGTGCCTTCGAATTCGCTGCCGGGCTTGCCATTGGCAACGAGCCGGACTTCGGGATGTTTTTCCAGCCGGGCAACGCCATCGCAGAACGCCTTGGCGATGGAACCTGTCAGCATCGTCTGGGCGCCGACATCGGGCAGAAGCTCCCGCGCCTTGGCAATGAACGTGTCCAGGCCTTCGCTGTCGACGGCGAGAATGAGGCCGGGATTGGTGCAGAACTGCCCGGCACCGACGACAAGCGAGCCTACGAAAGCCGTTGCGATCTCCGCCGCGCGGGTTTTCAGCGCGTTGGGGAAGAAGATGACCGGGTTGATGCTGCTCATTTCGGCATAGACCGGGATCGGCTGCTTGCGCTCGGAAGAGATCTTCATCAGCGCAGTGCCGCCGCGGCGCGAGCCCGTGAAGCCGACGGCGCGGATTCTGGCATCGGCCACCAGTTTCTGACCGACTTCGAAGCCGGTATCGAAGAGGAGCGCAAACGTGCCGGCATGCAGACCAGCCTTGGCAACGGCTCGCTGAACGGCGCGGCCGACCAGTTCCGATGTGCCCGGGTGAGCGGAATGCGCCTTGACGACGACCGGGCATCCCGCTGCGAGCGCAGATGCCGTGTCACCGCCGGCGACGGAGAAGGCGAGCGGAAAGTTCGATGCGCCGAAAACCGCGACAGGTCCCAGAGGAACGTTGCGCAGGCGCAGGTCAGGCTTCGGAACCGGCTTGCGGGAGGGATCCGCGCCGTCGAAGCGAAGCTCCTGGAAGCGGCCTTCGCGCACCTCTTTCGCAAATAGCCGAAGCTGTCCCATCGTGCGGCCGCGCTCGCCCTCGAGACGTCCGCGCGGAAGTCCGGTTTCCGCCATTGCCCGCACGATCAGCTCGTCGCCGATGGCCTCGATCTCGCTGGCGATGGTTTCAAGAAAGGCAGCCCGTGTTTCGAGATCGGTTTCCCGGTAGGAAGCGAAGGCCTCCCATGCAAGCCTGGTCGCCTCTTCGACGTCTTCGGCGGAGGCGCCACCGAAAGAGACGGGCAGCGCCGTCCCCGTGGCTGCTTCGACACCGTAGAGCTCGCCGCGCGTGCCGCGCTTCTCCGATCCCGCGACGAGCAGGCTTCCATTGATAGTCATGACGGATTTCCTTTCAAACAGATTCGAGCGACGTATATAGGCGTTCGTCTTCTCAATTTCACGACATCTTTCCCGATATCGCATCGAAGATGGAGATCTCCGGCAAAGACTTGGTTGCGTCTCGACAAGGGCTGGGCGCGAGCTTGCGGAAAAGCAATCGTATGCCGAAATGCCGCCCCTTTTTTACGCTCATTCTCGCTCGGGATTAATCGAGGGGGCTCCATGAAACACGCATCCGTTGTCTGTGCGGCAATTACCGCAGTACTGCTCTCCACAACCGCATTTGCCCAAACCGGGACGATCAAGTCGATCCGGCTGTCGTCAGGCGGAGTTGCCGAATATGTGCGCAGTCTCAATGTCGGAGAGGACGGCAATGCTGTCATCGACGTGCCGACAGATCAGATGGATGACTTTCTCAAGACCCTCGTCGTATCGGGGCCTGCGCCCGTAAAGGGCCTTTCGACCACCGGCCCAGACATGGTGGACGAAACATTCAAGGTGCTTCCGATCAAGCCGCAGGATCTGGATTCGGCGGCGGGGGTGTTACGGTCTCTCAGAGGAGCGGCTGTCTCTGCGAACGGAGTGAAGGGCCGCATAGTCGGAGTAGAGCCTGCGAGCGAGAAGCAACGCGCACGGCTGATCGTGATGCTGGACAGCGGCGCCTTCGACGTTGCCGAGATCGGTGGCGCCATGGCCTACAAGCTCGACGATCCCAAAGACGCCGAGATGATTTCCCGAGCCGCGGAACTGTTGTCGAGTGACGGCGTGCAGGGAACGCGTGCAGTCACCATTGCGCTCGAAGGCAAGCCATCGGCGGCCATAGATATCTCCTATGTCGTGGCGGCCCCGCTCTGGAAGCCGTCCTACAGGATCATTGTTGACGCCAACGGCAAAGCGCGGTTGCAGGCTTGGGCAGTCCTTGAGAATGCGTCCGGCGAGGATTGGCACGGGGTTTCCATTTCTCTGACGTCCGGCAAGCCCGTGACGCTTCGCCAGCGACTGTATGCCAGAGCATGGCCATCACGCCCGGAAGTGGATTTCGCCTATCTGGACCTTGGAGGCGCCAAACGTAGCAAGTTTGGAGGCGCGCTGGCGAACAAGCCGCTGGCTGAGGCTCCTGCTCCAGTTGAGGCTGCTCCAGCCGCTACCATCGGTGCGACTGCCGACGAGGGCGACGTGGTCGCAAACTTCGATCTTCCCGGCGTATACGACCTGAAGAACGGTGAGACGATTTCCGTGCCTATCTTGGATCGCGAGATCAAGGCAGAGTTCGTCGCTCTCTATCGCGATGGTGCGCAACATCCGGATGCAGCCCTCGTGCTCACCAACGACACGGGGACTTCGCTACCGCCGGCGGTGGCGGCAGTCTATGACGACAAAGGGCGTTATGTCGGCGACGCACGCATAGGGAATGTGAAGCCGGGCGGCGTGGAAAAGGCGACGTTTGCCGCCGATCAGAAGATCGAGCAGGAAGTGGCAAGTGCCATATCCAGTTCCTTTCGAACTGTCATCGTAAAGGACGGTTATCTCGAGGCCACACTGGAGCGACGGCTGCGAAAGACCTTCTCCGTCTGGGGCGCTGATGCCGACAGGACGTTTGTCGCGGAAGACCCGGGCATGGCAGGATGGGAACTGGTTAAGTCCGAAGGCGTGGAAGAGACACCGCAAGGTGCGCGGGCAACTGTGATCGTCCCTGCGGGCAAGAAGGTTTCGACGACCATCGAATGGCGCATGGCCGAGAGCGAGACGCAGGCGATTGCCGATATCGATGACACTGTGATCCTGCAATGGCTCGATGAAGGGCCGTCTCCGGAAATCGCCTCGAAACTTCAGGGCCTTGTGACAGCAAGGAAGGCACAAAAGGAAGCGGAGAGGGACCTGGCTACGGTCATGCAGGCAATTGAAGACGCAACGTCGGAATCCTCACGGATTTCAGGCCTGCTTTCCTCTGTCGGTGACACACCGCTCAAGCAGCAGTTCCTTCAGGACCTGACGGAACAGGAGAGGTCGATCAAGGCGTTGCGGGCGCAAAGGGACGAGGCGCGAGATCGGCTTGAAAAGCTTCGCAAGGAGCTCGGGGAAGCAATAGCTCGTCTCTAGATCGGCTGGGCACGAGTTGGGCGCCAATTCCTGCTGCCGCCGACGGCACTATCAGCGTCGGTGAGGCATCGCTTGCGGATCTCAGACCTCGACTTTGCCGTTTTCTTCACCGTCCCAATATTGGATCGAACGTGCCGCAACCTTGATCAAGGCAAGCCCAGGCGTCTGGGTGCCCTCGGGAAACCATCGCTCCAGTCCCTTGACCCAATGTCGCTCGAATTCCGAGACGTCCTCGATGAGCGACGCGTTACCATCGATCGCGATGAATATGCCCGGTTTGCCGAGCAGATGCGGCGGCGCGGTGAAGGTCAGCTGCACCGCGTTGTCCTTCCGAATGTCAGATATCTTGCGGGTATCCGCATAGGAAAAGAACCAGGAATCTCCGTCATATTCGACGTCGCCATTGTTGCTCATCGGCCGAGTGCTGATCCGGTTCGAGGCTCCACGTGTCGAAAACATGCAGAAATCCAGCTTTTTCAGATGCTTCGACAGCTCTTCTTTTGTCATTGATGCCATGGTGGTTCTCCAATCCAGGTGAAAACAACCGGCGATGATCGAAGTTCCATGGAATATGCGGCCCGCTTGAACGCCCGATGCCATGGGTCTGTACGGCGCCTCTGGCGCCGATACACCGAGTGAAACAGCGGATTCATCGGGATCCAGGAAAACTAAGCTTGCTCACGGAGGCGAGGCCTTGGAGCCAGCATCGCGAAATACTCGCCTTACTTAATCGGGCTGCACAGGCCTGATCGTATCAACCGAGATTTCGCCTTCAATCACACCTCGTACGACATCCGTGCGATTTCGATCGATCTCGACGACCGTGTAAAGCTTGTCGTCGCGAAATGCGCTCGCATGCGTCGTGGTGACATCGTCAGCAGGTGCCGCATCGACTTCCATGAAGTCGAGCTCGCGCCCGGCCGCCACGATCCGGGCATCACCCGCCGTTCTCGCTGCGACCACCACGACGCCGTGGCCCGGCGAATTTTCCCATCTCGGATCATCTGCCGCCGCGATCGGTTCAAGTCGATAGATACCAAGGGGCTCGCCTGCCGGGAGGGTTGAACTTTCCGCCGCCGCGTCCGCGATCTGCGCCTTGCTTTCGACCGAACGCCCAAACGTGTTCGGATTTGTGGCGTTGTTGATCTCGTCGTTTCCTGTTCGTGACACGTTAGACATGTCGTCCTCCATCCGTTGCGAACATAACGATGGTGCGATCCGACTGTTCCGCGATTGACGAAAGGAACTTGTGCCGTCACGAGTTTCTCATTTCATGATCGACCGACAGGCGGACCAATTTGCAAAAACTGCCGCCTGCAGGTTTCACCAGGAGAGTGATTTGTTTCGGGGGGGCTCATCGGGCCTGCGTGGGCTCCGATGCGATGAGCTGTTCAGCCGGGCGAGTATGGGATGGCTGCGGATCCGCAATGCACAGCCATCCCATTTGAGCAAGCGCTCCCTCGTCGAACGCTTGCAGCCGGCCCCCGCCAGTCACCGAAATGTTAGCAACGCCTAAAGCGTCCCCGCTAGTGCGTGAATGCAACACTTCATGAAAGGTTTCCGGCGAAGTGACGGCGGACCACCGTCACCATTGATCGGCTAGTGGACTCTTTCGCCTCCGGCGGCTCAGAGCGCGGAAAAATGCGCCTTGATCAGTTCGTGATCGGAGATTGCTCCTCCGTCTGCGTCGACGGCAGCAACAGTCACGGCGTCGCTTGCCGAAAGGCCGCGGGTAAACAGCCAGTCGAGGCGAGCAAAAGGAGGCTGTGGCGTTCCGTCGGGGCGCGTGCGCTGCGTGAGCGCGAAGTCGTTGGCAGTCTCCCAGTGATAGCCGGCCTCTGCGAGGAGACCGAAAAGCGGTTCGTGCGCTTCGGGTTCACGCGACCCCTCGGGAAGGATATTGGTGTTGAAATCACCCCCCACAACGACGGGCAAGCCATCGGCGAGCTTTTCAACGGCGGCGATCAGCCTCTTTGTCTGCATTGCCCGATCCGCAATGTCGGTCTTGCTTTCCAGATGCACGCTGACTGCAAGGATCGGCCCGAATGCGGTTTCGATTTTGGCCGCGATTGCCATGCGGCCGCCGATCCGACCCTGCCCGTCCTTTGCATCCGTCCACCATGTGCCGCAGTCATCGAGATGGATCAATGCCGCATCAAGCAACGGCAAACGGGAGAGCAGCGCATTGCCGTGGAAGCCGACGGCATTCGTCTCGCCCTTATGCCATTCGCGCTCACGGGAATCGCCGAGACCAAGCTCCACGAACTCCACGCCAAAAGCATAGGACATGCCGAGATCGCGGGCGAGGTCGGCAACAGTGTGCCGGTTGCCGGCGCGCGCCATGCCGAGATCAGCCTCCGTGAGCAACAGGATATCGGCGACGCTCTGGCGGACGAGTTCCACCGAAGGCGCATGATATTTCAGCCGTTCGGCGTTCCAAGCGGCGACGACGAGACCGTTTCCGATGCTGGCTTCGCTGGCAGTCCGTACGACTTCGATCGTCGAAAGCGCCGGCAGGGTCGCTGCAAGCCGGTCATGCTTGGCCTGTGTCAGTTCGGCAGAACGCGCCTCATCGAAGAACGTGGCTGGGGGTACGGCAAGCGCCTCTACGGCGACCGCAACCAGGTTGCGGTCGCCGCTGGCGAGATCAAGAAAGCTCTTCATCTGCATCAGCTCAGGCGTTAACGGTCACGGCGTTGCTTCTTGCCGGCGCGACGAGCACTTTGCCGGTCTCAGCCGAGTAGAGATGGATCGAATCCTGATCGATCGCAATACCGATCCGATCGCCGGTCTTCAGCGAGACCGAACCGGTCATGGCGACAGCAAAGGGCAGGCCATCGAAATCGGCATGGACAATCCGGCTGGCGCCCAGTTCTTCGATGAAGTCGGCGGTCGCAACGAGTGCACCCGGCGCGTCCGGGGAGACGAGGCGAGCGGCTTCGGCGCGCACGCCGAGAACAACGCGCTGGCCGGCAAGCTGTTTGCCGCGCTCAGCGGGAAGCGTCACGGTGCGGCCTTCGTCATAAATGAACACGCCTGTTTCGTTGACGCGGCCTTCCAGCAGGTTCATTGCCGGCGTGCCGACGAAGCCGGCAACGAAGCGGCTTGCCGGATAGTGATAGACCTCTTCCGGCGTGCCGACCTGTTCGACATTGCCGGCATTCATGACGATGATGCGGTCGGCAAGTGTCATGGCCTCGTTCTGGTCGTGTGTCACGAAGATCGAGGTTGCGCCGAGGCGGCGATGCAGGCGGCGGATTTCCGCACGCATGGCGATACGCAGCTTGGCATCGAGGTTCGACAGCGGCTCGTCGAAAAGAAAGACCTTCGGCTCGCGGATCATGGCGCGGCCCATGGCGACGCGCTGGCGCTGACCGCCCGAGAGAGCGGCCGGGCGGCGCTCGAGGAAGGGCTCGAGGCTGAGCGCCTTGGCAACGTCCGCGATCCGGCGGTCACGCTCGGCCTTCGGCACACCGGCGACCTTGAGTGCATAACCGATGTTTTCGGCGACGCTCATGTGCGGATAAAGCGCATAATTCTGGAAGACCATCGCGCAGCCGCGTTCACGTGGCTCGAGTTGGTTGACCACGCGGCGGTCGATGGCGATTTCGCCACCGGTAATTTCTTCCAGGCCGGCGACCATGCGCAGCAGCGTGGACTTGCCGCAGCCGGACGGGCCGAGGATGACGATGAATTCGCCCGACTGGATTTCGAGATCGACGCCATGAACGACGGCGTGCTTGCCATAGTTCTTTTTCACGCCACGGATGGAGATCGGTGCCAAGGTTCTGTTCCTTTCACTTCTCGGTGGAGATAAGGCCGCGCACGAACCAACGCTGCATCAGGATGACGAGGATCAGCGGCGGCGACATGATGATCAATGTTCCGGCCATCGCGACGTTCCAGTCGGGCAGGCCGAATTCGGAGGGAATGAGGGTCTTGAGCTGGGTCACGGCGATGCCGAACTTTGGGTCGGTCGTGATCAGCAGCGGCCACAGATACTGGTTCCAGGCCCAGACGAACATGATCGTGAAGAGCGCGATCATGTTCGGGCGCGACAGCGGTAGCAACACGTCCCAGAAGAAGCGGACCGGACCGGAACCGTCCATCTTCGATGCCTCGGCAAGCTCGTCCGGCACCGTCAGGTAGAACTGGCGGTAGAGGAAAGTGCCGGTTGCGGTGGCGACCATCGGCAGCACGAGGCCCGGATAGGAGTTCAGCAGACCCCATTCGAGCTTGATCTGGATGCCGGTGATCTGGGCGACCAGCCAGCTGATGCCAGTTACATCGAGGATCGTCTGGAACGGCTGAAGCGCGTTGGCGGCGATCGAATAGGTCGGCACGATACGCACTTCGAGCGGCAGCATCAGCGTGATGAAGATGATCCAGAAGATCAGATGACGGCCGGGGAAGCGGAAATAGACGATCGAGAAAGCTGCCATCGCGGAAAGAATGACCTTGCCGGCGCCGACGGTGGCAGCAAAGATGACGCTGTGGAAAAGCTTGTTGCCGAGATCGGCGCGAACCCAAGCGGTCTGCACGTTCTCCCAGAAATGGCTGCTCGGAACCAGCGGCAGCGGCACCCGGTTGACGGTTTCCAGATCAAGCGTCGATGCGACGATGACGATCAGGAAGGGCAGAAGGGCGATCACCATGCCCAATGCCAGCAGCGTGTAGCAGATAAAATTGAAGATTGGCGTGCGTTCGATCATGTTCGGGACCTCACTTGTAGTGCACGCGCCGCTCGATGAAGCGGAACTGGACGATGGTAAGGAGCATGACGAGACCCATCAGGATCATGGACTGAGCTGCGGCACCTGAATAATCGAGGCCCTTGAAGCCGTCGAAAAAGATCTTGTAGACCATGAGTTCGGTGGCACGCGCCGGACCACCCTGGGTCATCACGTCGACGATACCGAAGGAATCCTGGAAGCTTTCGGTGATGTTGATGACCAGAAGGAAGAACAGCGTCGGGGTGAGGAGCGGCAGCTGGATATCCCAGATCCGGCGCATCGGTCCGGAACCGTCCATGGCGGCAGCTTCGATCAGCGAGCGTGGAATGCCCTGAAGCGCCGATAGGAAGAAGATGAAGTTGTAGCCTATATATTTCCAAGAAAAGGCGACGATGACGGCGATCATCGCATCCTTGCCGTCGAAGGCAGGGTTCCAGAGGCCGGGCCAGACGTGATTGATGACCGACAGAAGGCCGGCTTCCGGTGCCAGGATGAAGCGGAAGGCAAGGCCGAGAGCGGGAGCGGCAATCGCATAGGGCCAGATGAAGACCGAGCGATAGATCTTGTGGCCGCGCAGTTCACGATCGGTCAGAAGCGCCAGTATGAGCGCCAGGCCCATGGCGATGGCGGTCGAGGCGAAGCCGAAGATCATGCTGCGGGTGATGGAGTCCCAATAGACTGGGTCCGAAAGCAGCTGCTTGAAATTGTCGAAACCGACCCAGGCATTGCCGCCGCCCCATGGCTGCTCGAGCGTGAACGCCCAATACAGCGCCTGCGCACTCGGCCAGTAGAAGAAGACGAAGATCAGCAACAGCATCGGAAATACGAAGAGAATGCCGGTCGTCGTCGAGGAGAAAGTGACGCGCTTTTCCATGAGTGGTCGTTTTCGCCCTGGTTAGGTTTTGGCGCGGACGGCGATCTTGCTGCCGCAGCCGGTAGAATTTACAAAGACGCACCCGGCGCGCCAGAAGCGGGCCGGGTGCGGCTCATATCAGTCGATTAAGGGAGCTGAACGCCCTTGTAGGTCTGCTGGAAGCGACGCAGGAGCTGGTTGCCGCGGTCGGCAGCAGAGTCGAGCGAGGCCTGTACGTCGGCATTATTGACGAAGATTGCCTGCAGGCCGTTAGCGATTTCGGTACGGACCTGGAGCAGGCCACCGAGACGGATGCCCTTGGCAGCCGTGTCGCCAGCCGGCGAAGCGGTCAGGCTCTGAATGGCAAGTTCGCGACCGGCATAAGGAGCCTTGTCGTAGAAGCCCTGCTTCTTCAGGTACTCGAAGCCCGAGTTACGAACCGGGATGTAGCCGGTAACGGTCGACCAGGTGAGGGCTTCTTCCGGCTTTGCGATAAAGTTGAAGAAGGAAGCGGCAGCCTTGTATTCGGCGTCCGAATGACCCTTCAGAACCCAGAGCGAAGCGCCGCCAACGTAGGAGCTGTGACGGCTTGCATCGCCATACGTCGGGAGCATGGAAACGCCCCAGTTCATGCCCTGCTTGGCGGTACGGCCGATGTTGCCATGGTCGCCAACGGAGGTCAGGATGACCTGGCAATCGCCAGCAGCGAAGGCTTCAACGAAGGTCTGGCCAACGGCCTTGTTCTTGATGACAGCTTCCTTGGCGTCGTACCAGCCCTTCAGGTCCTTGACGAAGTTCACAAGCATCGGGTTCTTGTTGAACACCAGTTCGCCGTCGAGGCCTTCGAAGCCGTTCTTCTTCGTAGCAATCGGTTCGCCGTTGACGGCTTCGAACTGCTCGATGAACTGCCAGACTTCGTTGTTGGATATGTCAAAGCCGAGCGGGCAAGCATAGCCTGCGTCCTTCAGAGCCTTGAAGTCTTCGCCAGCTTCCTTCCAGGTAGTGGGAGCATGGTCCTTGCCGATCTTGGCGAAGGCGTCCTTGTTCCAGTAGAGCAGAGCCGTAGAGGAGTTGAAGGGGAACGAGTACATCTCGCCCTTCGACGTTGCATAGTAGCCGGCGATGCCGGAGAAGTAGTCGTTCCAGTCAACATTGTAGCCCATATCCTTCATGAGCTTGTTGGCCGGGTAGTAGGCGCCCGAAAGCATGATGTCGAGCGTGCCGGCATCCGAAACCTGAGCGATGGTCGGCTGCTTGCCGGCGCGGAAAGCGGCGATCGTGTTCTGCAGCGAGGCGTCGTAAGAGCCCTGGCTGGTGCAGACGACTTCGAAGTCGTTCTGCGACTTGTTGAAACGGTCGCACTGTTCCTGAACGCGCGTAGCGATATCGCCTGAGTTGCCGAACCAGAAGTCGATCTTGGTCTTTTCGGCAGCAGCGGCGGGACCAGCAGCAACGAAAGCTGAAGCGAGTAGGGCGCCTACGGCGCCGAGAAGCTTGGCTTGCATGAGAACCCTCGAAAAATAGGACGCGCCCCCTCTTGAGCGCACGCCCTATTAACTGGTTCAATTTGCGGTAACCAATGAAGTTTCTATGACATGAATAGAGTAGAAAGTTTCTGTCACAAAATATTCATGTCCGAATTTTGTGAACTGCTCATCGAACATCGATGCCTTTCGTTTGCCGATTTCGCCGAAGTGATTGTCTATATTTCATTTATATATGAAATATAGCGCAAGAATCGAAAGCTCACTTGTCTATTCAATTCTATTGGCGGTCATTATTATTAGGCCGTTATCAAAAATGGCGAGAAAGCTTGACCGGAAACAACCTGCTATCAGGAGGATTCGACCTCGGAAATAGCTTTGCACAGCTGTGCGTTGAGCTATAAAAATACGACATTTAATATTCTATTTGCGACTTCTTGAGCATTTTGCCTATTTATTGGGCGCTTCCATTGCCGGCCAACCACGTTTCCAAGTCCCGGTGGCTCAGAGTTTCTCGCCGAGCTCGACCGGATTGCGGCCCAGTTATCCGTCATCGGATAGTTTTCCGGCCTCTAGAATGCGTTTTGCGAGTTTCAGATGCGGCAGGTCGAGCATGCGCCCGTCGATCTGGATGACGCCGGTGTCCGGCGAGGTAGCGAAGGCGGCTACGACTTCTTCCGCCCAGCTGATCTCAGCTGCGTCCGGCGTGAAGGCCCGGTTGATCGGTTCGACCTGGCTTGGATGGATCGCCATCATTCCCGAGAAACCGTCGCGCCGGGCGCGGGCAGCATAGGTCGCAAGACCGCTGAGATCACGAAAATCGGGATAGACGGTTTCGATGGCGGGAACCGCGGCGGCGTGCGCGCCAAACAGCACCAGAGAGCGGGCGAGCTCATAGGGGGCGGTGTAGCGTCCATCTGCCTCGCGGGCGATAACAGCGCCGATTGCGGCCGGCAGATCTTCCGCGCCCCAGGTCAGCCCGCAGAGATGAGAGGTGACGTCCCGGTAACTGCCGATCTCGAAAATGGCAGCCGGCGTTTCAGTCGCGATCGGCAGGATAGACACCGCGGATGATGACAGGTGGCTTGCGAGCTGGCGCACCGAAGCTGCGCCTTCAGCCTTCGGCAACATGATCGCGAAGGGGCTGATCTCAGCGAGTGCAGCCAGATCGTCTTGGCAGGCAGACGTTGCAAGGGGGTTGATGCGGATCACAAGCGTCGCATCGGCCGCTCGGCGCGTGACGAAGTCGTGCACGGCGTCTCGCGCCCGCGGCTTGCTCTGCGCGGAGACGGAATCTTCCAGATCGAGGATGACGGCATCGGCGCCTGATGCGAGCGCCTTGTCGAAGCGCTCTGGTCTGTCACCGGGCACGAAGAGCAGCGAGCGTAGCCTCATGACGGCTTAACCTGCAGCATGGCCGTCCGCAGGCACTGGCAAACGATCTCGTTTCGCTGATTCAGCGTAATATGCTTGAACGTGACAATCCCGGCATCGGGCCGGGAATTGGAGCGCCGGAGCTCCGTCACCTCCGTTTCCACCCGAAGCGTGTCACCGATGAACACCGGCTTCGGCATCGTCACCTTGTCGTATCCGAGATTGGCGACCAGCGTGCCGAGCGTCGTGTCGCCGACCGAGAGGCCGACGGTGAGCGCGAAAGTGAAGGTGCCATTGACGACGATGCGGCCGAATTCAGTCCCCGCCGCATAATCTGCGTCGAGATGGAGCGGCTGTGGATTATGGGAGAGCGTGGTGAAGAGCAGGTTGTCGGTTTCCGTGGCCGTGCGGCGGATCTCGTGGGAGATCCGGTCGCCGACCGTCCATTCGTCGAAGTAGCGGCCGGCCATCAGTGCTCTTCCTTCATGACGCTGGCGATGAGCTGGTTTTCCGAGACCCGCGTGCCCACGGAGACCGGCAGTTTGCCGACAATGCCGTCAAAGGGCGCGCGCAGCGTATGTTCCATCTTCATCGCCTCCACCGTCAGCAGCCTGTCGCCCTTGGCAACGCGATCGCCTTCCGCCACATCGACGGAAATGACGAGACCCGGCATCGGCGAAAGGATCGCGCCATCGCCGGCGCCCTGATGCGCTTCGACTTCGCTGGCGACGGGAAGGCCGATCGGCCAGGCATTGCCGCCATCGAAGAGAACGACGGTATCGCCGAACCTGACGGCATTGGTTTCGAGGCCGGAGCGGACGTGCCCCCAATAGAGATGGTCGCCGACGCGGACGCGCGCGCGGCTATCGCCTGTGCTCGCAACACGCAGACCGGCGAGGGCTGACCAGGGATCGGTGGCTTCTTTCGCTGCCAATGCCGTCGCTGCCCCGTCGATCGTCGTCTCGTCGGGCTCCTTCGGTAGCAGGGTTTCACCGTGACGGTCGAGAAAGCCCGTATCGATCTTTGCCGCGTGGAAATCCGCGTCGATGGCGACGCGCGCGAGCAGACCGGCATTGGATTTTACGGGCCAGATTTCGATGCTTTCGCAGGCGTTGGTGAGTCTCGCGAGGGCTGCGTCACGATTTGGGCCGTGGGCGATGATCTTGGCAATCATTGGATCGTAGAAGGCGGTGATTTCGTTACCCTCCTCGACGCCGCTGTCGACGCGGACATTTTTGGGCAAGCGCAGATGATCGAGATGGCCGATCGAGGGCAGGTAGCCGGCAGCAGGGTTTTCGGCGTAAAGGCGAGCCTCGAAGGCCCAGCCGTTCATCAAGATATCGTCTTGTCCCTTCGGCAGCGGCTCGCCGGCGGCGACCTTCAGTTGCCAGAGCACCAGATCCTCGCCGGTGATGGCTTCGGTGACAGGGTGCTCCACCTGCAGCCTCGTGTTCATCTCCATGAACCAGATGCGATCCGGGCGCAGGCCCCCCGAGGCATCGGCAATGAATTCGATGGTCCCGGCACCCACATAACTTACCGCCTTCGCCGCCTTGACCGCTGCTTCGCAAATTGAGGCTCGGGTTCCGGCGTCGAGGCCCGGGGCGGGTGCCTCCTCAATCACTTTCTGGTGCCTGCGTTGAAGCGAGCAGTCACGTTCGAAGAGATGGACGCAATTGCCGAAGCGGTCTGCAAAGACCTGTACCTCGATATGGCGCGGATTGGCGATATAGCGCTCGATCAGCACGCGGTCGTCACCGAATGACGAGGCAGCCTCGCGGCGGCAGGAGGCAAGCAGTTCTGCGAAATCTTCCGGTCGGTCGACCCGGCGCATGCCCTTGCCGCCGCCGCCGGCGACGGCTTTGATAAGCACCGGATACCCTGTTGCCATAGCTTCTGCGGCGAGCCGCCCGTCGCTCTGGTCAGCGCCCATATAACCTGGTGTGACGGGCACGCCGGCGGCTTGCATCAACTGTTTGGCGGCATCCTTGAGGCCCATAGCGCGGATGGCCGCAGGTGGGGCACCGACCCAGATGATGCCGGCATTCTCAACGGCTTCCGCAAATTCGGCATTTTCCGACAGGAAGCCGTAGCCGGGATGGATTGCAGTCGCACCCGTTCTGCGGGCGGCCTCCAGAATACGCTCCTGTGAAAGATAGCTCTCGCGAGCAGGCGCGGGGCCGATGGAAACAGCCTCGCCCGCTTCTGCCACGAAGGGCAGGTCGGCATCGGCCTCTGAATAAACGGCAATTGTGCGAATGCCGAGTGCCTTTGCCGTACGGATGATGCGGCGGGCGATCTCGCCCCTGTTGGCTATGAGCAGGCTTTCCATCATCGCCACCTCACATCCGAAAGAGGCCGAAACGCGGCCCTTTGGGGATCGGTGCATTCAGGCAGGCGGAAAAAGCAAGGCCCAGCACATCACGCGTCTGGCGCGGATCGATGATGCCGTCGTCCCAGAGACGTGCGGTGGCGTAATAGGGATTGCCCTCGGCCTCGTAGCCGGCGCGGATCGGCGCCTTGAAGGCTTCTTCATCTTCGACTGGCCATGTCTCCCCGCGTGCTTCCATCGCATCACGGCGGATGGTGGCAAGTACGGAAGCCGCCTGCTCGCCGCCCATCACGCTGATGCGGCTGTTCGGCCAGGTAAAAAGGAAGCGTGGGCGATAGGCTCGGCCGCACATGCCGTAATTGCCAGCCCCGAAACTGCCGCCGATGATGACGGTGACCTTGGGCACCGTGGCTGTGGCAACTGCGGTGACGAGCTTCGCCCCATCCTTCGCGATGCCGCCCGCCTCATAACGTCCGCCGACCATGAAACCTGATATGTTCTGCAAAAACAGCAGCGGCACGCGGCGCTGGCAGGCAAGCTCGATGAAATGTGCGCCCTTCAGCGCGCTCTCGGAAAACAGCACGCCATTGTTGGCGATGACGGCGACCGGCAGGCCCCAGATACGGGCAAAACCGCAGATGAGCGTCGTGCCATAGAGCGGCTTGAACTCATGGAACTCGGACCCATCGACGACCCGGCCGATGACCTCGCGCACGTCATAGGGCGAGCGGACGTCCTCGGGGATGATGCCGTTGAGATCTTCGGGATCGAGTTTGGGTGGGCGAGGGGCCTGAATGTCGATATCGACCGATTTCACGCTGTTGAGACTGGCGACGATATCGCGCACGAGAAGCAGCGCATGCTCGTCGTTTTCGGCGACATGATCGACGACGCCGGAGCGGCGGCCATGGGTCTCGGCGCCGCCGAGCTCCTCGGCCGAAATGATCTCGCCGGTCGCGGCTTTCACCAATGGCGGGCCGGCAAGGAAGATCGTGCCCTGGTTGCGCACGATGACCGTCTCATCGGACATGGCTGGCACATAGGCGCCGCCGGCCGTGCAGCTTCCCATCACGCAGGCAATCTGCGGAATGCCTTCCGCCGACATTTGCGCCTGATTGTAGAAAATCGCCCCGAAATGATCGCGGTCGGGAAAGACCTCGGCCTGATGCGGAAGATTGGCGCCGCCACTGTCGACGAGATAGATGCAGGGCAGCCGGTTCTGCATGGCAATTTCCTGAGCCCGCAGATGTTTCTTTACCGTCATCGGAAAATAGGCGCCGCCCTTCACCGTCGCATCATTGGCGACGATCATCACCTCGCGGCCGGAGACGCGGCCTATCCCGGTGATGATGCCGGCACCCGGGGCTTCATCGCCATACATGCCGTTTGCCGTCAGTGTGCCGATCTCCAGGAACGGGCTGCCGCCGTCGAGCAGCAGCTGGATGCGGTCGCGCGGCAGTAGCTTGCCCTTGCTCGCGTGGCGTTCGCGGGCCGCTTGCGAGCCGCCCTCGCGGGTCTTGGCCGAGCGATCGTAGAGTTCGGCGATCAGTCCCCTGTTCTTGATGCTGTTGGCTTTGAAGGTTTCGCTGTCGCGATCGATCACTGAGGAAATCACCGTCATGATGCGATGAGCTCCCGACCAATCAGATAGCGTCGAATCTCGTTGGTCCCGGCGCCGATGTCGTAAAGCTTGGCGTCACGCAGAAAGCGCTCGACCGGCCACTCCTTGGTATATCCGGCGCCACCAAGCGCCTGGATTGCCTCCAGTGAGACCTTTACGGCATTTTCGCTGGCAAAGAGGATGGCGGCTGCCGCATCCGCGCGTGTCGTGCGGCCGGCATCACAGGCACGAGCGACGGAATAGACATAGGCGCGAGACGAATTCAGCGCGACATACATATCGGCGATCTTGCCCTGCATGAGCTGGAAGTCACCGATTGCCTTGCCGAACTGTTTGCGCTCCCGCACATAGGGCAATACCACGTCGAGGCAGGCTTGCATGATCCCGAGCGGGCCGGCGGCAAGCACGGCGCGCTCATAATCGAGGCCTGACATCAGGATCTTCACACCGTCGCCTTCCCGGCCCATCAGAGCCTCCGCCGGCACTTCGCAATCCTGAAAGACCAACTCCGCCGTATCGCTGCCGCGCATGCCGAGTTTGGAGAGCTTCTTCGAAACGCTGAAGCCTGGCAAACCCTTCTCGATGATGAAAGCTGAAATGCCCTTCGGTCCGGCGGCCGGATCGGTCTTCGCGTAGACGACAAGTACGTCGGCATGAGGTGCATTGGTGATCCAGAACTTCGTCCCGTTGAGCAGGTAGCGAGCACCCTTGCGCTCGGCCCTGAGCCGCATGGAAACGACGTCCGAGCCGGAACCGGCTTCGGACATGGCAAGCGAGCCGACATGCTCGCCCGAAATCAGCTTTGGCAGATAGCGGTGTTTCTGCTCCGGTGCCGCCCAGCGGCGGATCTGGTTGATACAGAGATTGGAGTGAGCGCCGTAACTCAGCCCCACGGAGGCCGATGCACGCGATACTTCCTCCATGGCAACGACATGCTCGAGGTAACCGAGACCAGCACCGCCGAACTCCTCCTCGACAGTGATGCCATGCAGACCGAGCTCCCCCATCTTCGGCCAGAGCTGACGGGGAAACGTGTTGCTTTCGTCGATCTCCGTGGCGAGCGGAGCAATATTGTCAGCGGCAAAGCGCGCCGTCGCATCACGGATTGCATCCGCGGTTTCGCCCAACGAAAAATCAAACATGGCATTCCTCCCGCCAAAATATGTAGCGCGGGTTGCGGCCGGTTCAAAGCTCCCCTTCAACGAAGCCTATTCCCATTGCGCCGATTTTGCCTCTTCACGGCGGAAGGCCTCGGGACTCTTGCCCATCCATTTCTTGAAGGCGCGAAAGAAGGCGCTGGGCTCGGAATAGCCGAGCTGCACGGCGATTTCGCCGATCGTCTTCTGGGTGTTCATCAGCATGTCGACGGCGAGATCGCGGCGGATATCGTCCTTGATGCCGGCATAGCTCTGGCCCTCGTCGTGCAGGCGATGTCGCAGTGTCGAGGAGGGCATGTGCATGTCTTTTGCCAGTGTTTGAAAACTCGTCCAGGCGGCGGGAGAGGTCTGGGAGAGGCGGCGGCGCACCGCAGCGGCGATGCCGGCATCGTAGCGGTAGCGCACGAGGATGTTAGCCGGGGCCCCGCGCAGGAACTGCTTCAGGGATTGTTCGCTGCGCGAAATCGGCAGATCGAGCATTAAGCTATCGAAGCCGAGCCGGCTGATCGGCTGCGAGAAGCGTACCGGGGCGCCGAAGAAGAGCCGATAGTCGGCACCCTGGCCAGGTTCTGCGCAGCGAAAATCGACGAGCCGGATCGGGATGCGTCGGCCGACCAGCCAGCAGATGATGCCGTGCAGGAGGATCCAGTAAGTGCGATAGGCGAAGGCCGAGCGCGGTTCGCCGGCGTCGCGCAGTTCGATCTGAGCCAGCCCGTCGCGGACGACGAGCGTGCCGCGCGGATCGTCCAGCACCACATCGAGGAAACGCAAGGCCCGCCGCAGGGCATGGCCGAGGGTGGGTGCGTGCAGCACGCAATGGCAAAGCAGCGTGAAACTGCCGCTGCGCATCGGCCGGGCGCCCATGCCGAAGAATTCGTCGTCGAGTTCGGCGGCGATTGCTAGCCAGAGCGCACCATAGACTTCGGCCGAAACCGGCTGACTGATCTGCTCGGGCAGGCCGAGTCTGGCCAGGATCGGCGCGGTCGGCCTCCCCAGTCTTCGCAGGCTGTCGAGGGCTTCCTCGACAAAGCCTGGCGCAATCATGCGTCGCTCGATTTCAGCCATTGCCGATCCGCCGCCTGTGGCAAAATTGGCCGCGATAATGCGGCAATTCTGTCATCGCTTGCAATAGGGTGAGGGATTAGAATTCCATTTCAGGCAGACTCTGGAGGGAATGTCTGCTGGGCAAGGAGGAGCGATCCGTGCAGATCAGCGGCGCAAATTTCATCGTTACCGGCGGCGGCTCCGGGCTTGGGGCGGCAACGGCGCGTATGCTCGTCGAAGCTGGCGGTCGCGTGACGATCGCCGATCTCAATCTTGATGCAGGCGAGGCGATTGCCCGCGAACTGGGGCAGGGCGCCCGCTTCATCAGGGCCGATGTGACGGACGAACAAGACGGCGCTGCCGTCATCGCCGCAGCTGTCGATGCCTTCGGTCCGCTTCGCGGGCTTATCAATTGTGCCGGCGTGGCACCGGCCGAGAAGATCGTCGGCCGCGATGGGCCGCACCGGCTGGAAAGCTTCGTCCGGACGATCAGCATCAATCTCATCGGCACTTTCAACATGATCAGGCTCGCGGCCGCTGCCATCCAAAACGCAGAGCCGGATGCCGAAGGCGAGCGCGGCGTGATCGTCAACACCGCTTCGGCTGCCGCCTTCGACGGACAGATCGGGCAGGCGGCCTATGCCGCGTCCAAGGGCGGCGTCGCTGCAATGACGTTGCCGATTGCTCGCGAACTTGCGCGCCATGGTATTCGTACCGTGTCGATTGCGCCCGGCATTTTCGAAACGCCGATGATGGCCGGCATGCCGGCCGAGGTGCGCGAAGCGCTCGGCAAGAGCGTGCCGTTCCCGCCACGGCTTGGGCATCCAGCCGAGTTTGCCGCGCTGGTGCGCCATATCCTGGAAAACAGCATGCTGAACGGCGAGGTCATTCGCCTCGACGGCGCATTGCGCATGGGCGCGCGCTGAGCGCCAGCCCGAAGGAGGAAACATGACCCTGCAGGATCCCATCGTCATCGTCGGCGCGGCCCGAACGCCGATTGGCAGCTTTCAGGGTGAACTCAAGGACGCCGCCGCCCCCGAACTGGGCGCAGCGGCGATCCGCGCAGCGCTTGAACGCAGCGGTGTTGAGGCTGACGCAATCGAGGAGGTCGTTTTCGGCTGTGTTTTGCCGGCCGGTCAAGGCCAGGCGCCGGCTCGCCAGGCGGCGATCCATGCCGGATTGCCCTTTGCCACGGGCGCCAGCACGGTCAACAAGATGTGCGGCTCCGGCATGAAGGCCGTCATGATGGCGCATGACCTGATTGCTGCCGGCAGCGGTTCTATCGCGGTCGCCGGCGGCATGGAAAGCATGACGAATGCGCCCTATCTTCTTGATCGCGCCCGTGCGGGCTACAGGCTCGGCCATGGGCGGGTCGTGGACCATATGTTCCTCGACGGGCTGGAGGACGCGTATGACAAGGGGCGCTTGATGGGCAGCTTCGCGGAGGATTGTGCCGAAGCCTATCAGTTTACGCGCGAGGCGCAGGACGCCTATGCGGTCACGTCGCTGACACGAGCGCAGAAAGCGATCGCCGAGGGCCGCTTCGATAAGGAGATCGTGCCGGTAACGGTGAAATCCGGCAGGACCGAGCAGGTGGCGAGTGTTGATGAGCAGCCGGGCAAGGCAAAGCCGGACAAGATCCCCACCCTGAAACCTGCCTTCCGCGATGGCGGCACGGTGACGGCCGCCAATTCCAGTTCGATTTCCGATGGTGCCGCCGCACTTGTTCTGATGCGCCGTTCGGAGGCGGAGCGCCGCGGCCTCAAGCCGCTGGCCACCATCCTCGGCCACGCCACACATTCGCAAGCGCCCAATCTCTTTGCCACGGCGCCGATCGGTGCCCTGCAGAAGCTCTCGGACCGCACCGGCCTGCCGCTTTCCGGGGTGGACCTCTTCGAGATCAACGAAGCCTTTGCCGTCGTTGCCATGGCTGCAATGCGTGATCTCAACCTGCCGCATGACAAGGTGAATGTGCATGGCGGCGCCTGCGCGCTCGGCCATCCGATCGGCGCGTCCGGTGTACGCATTCTGGTGACGCTGCTGTCGGCGCTCGAGCGTTACGACCTGAAGCGCGGCATGGCTGCACTTTGCATCGGTGGCGGTGAAGCGACCGCTGTCGCTCTCGAGCGGCATTAGGGGAGGCACGCGGATGATCCTTTCCGAACTTCAGCAGCAGATCCGCGATCTGGCCCGCGACTTCGCTCAGGAAAGGCTGGCGCCGGGAGCTGCCAAGCGCGACCGGGAATCTCTTTTCCCGCGTGAAGAATTGAAGGAAATGGGCGAACTCGGTCTGCTCGGCATGCTGGTGCCGGAAGCCTATGGCGGATCCGACACCGGTGTCATCGCCTATGCCGCAGCACTCGAAGAAATCGCTGCCGGTGACGGACCATGCTCGACCATCATGAGTGTGCATAGCTCGGTCGGCTGCGTGCCGATCCTCAAATTCGGCAATGATGACCAGCGGCAGCGCTTCCTGCCGAAGCTTGCGAGTGGCGAATGGATCGGTGGTTTCGCGCTGACGGAGCCGCAGGCAGGTTCGGATGCTTCGAACCTCAAGACGCGGGCGCGCCGCGATGGCGATCATTATGTGCTCGACGGCGCCAAGCAATTCATCACCTCAGGCAAGAACGGCCAGGTCATCATCGTCTTTGCCGTCACCGATCCCGATGCCGGCAAGAAGGGTATCACCGCCTTCATCGTGCCGACCGATACGCCGGGTTACGAAGTGATCCGCGTCGAGGAAAAACTCGGCCTGCATTCTTCCGACACATGCCAGATTGCCTTCAGCGGGATGCGTATTCCCGACGAGCTTCGGCTTGGCGAAGAGGGCGAGGGCTATCGCATCGCCCTTGCCAATCTCGAGGGTGGACGGATCGGTATTGCGGCGCAGGCCGTCGGCATGGCGAAGGCTGCCTTCGAGGCGGCGCGCGATTATGCCCGCGAACGCAGCGCCTTCGGCAAGCCGATCGTCGAGCATCAGGCCGTCGGATTCCGGCTCGCCGATATGGCGACGCGGATCGAGGCGGCACGGCAGCTGGTCTTTCACGCGGCCTCACTCCGCGAAGCAGGACTGCCATGCCTGTCGGAAGCATCGATGGCCAAGCTCTTTGCCTCCGAGATGGCCGAGCGCGTCTGCTCAGATGCGATCCAGATCCACGGCGGCTACGGCTATATGGCCGATTATCCGGTGGAGCGCATCTATCGTGACGTACGCATCTGCCAGATCTATGAGGGTACGAGTGACGTGCAGCGCATGGTGATTGCCCGCAATCTATCACAATAAGGTCCGGCTTCTGGAGGAGAGGAGCGGGGCTGCTAAAGGGAGGAAAAAGACCAGATGGTGGAATCCGCTCGTTTGAGCCTGCATGTCCCCGAGCCCGCCGTCCGTCCGGGCGGTCATCCCGATTTTTCCAACGTCAACATCGCAAAGGCCGGCTCCGTGCCGCGGCCGGAGGTCGATGTCGCGTCTGAAGACATCCGCGATCTCGCCTATTCTATCATCCGCGTGCTGAATCGCGACGGTGAAGCTGTCGGTCCCTGGGCCGGCTCATCGACCGATGAGGAGTTGCTGACGGGGCTTCGCAATATGATGAAGCTGCGCGCTTTCGATTCCCGCATGCTGATGGCGCAACGGCAGGGCAAGACATCCTTCTATATGCAGCATCTCGGCGAAGAGGCGGTCAGCTGCGCCTTCCGCAAGGCGCTGCAGAAGGGCGATATGAATTTCCCGACCTATCGTCAGGCCGGCCTCTTGATTGCCGACGACTATCCGATGGTCGAGATGATGAACCAGATCTACTCGAACGAGAGCGATCCGCTGCGCGGGCGCCAGCTTCCCATCATGTATTCCTCCAAGGAGCACGGCTTCTTCACCATTTCAGGCAATCTTGCCACGCAATATGTGCAGGCGGTCGGCTGGGCAATGGCCTCGGCGATCAAGAATGACAGTCGCATCGCAGCCGCCTGGATCGGCGATGGCTCGACGGCGGAATCGGATTTCCATTCGGCTTTGGTCTTCGCTTCCACCTACAAGGCGCCTGTCATTCTCAATATCGTCAACAATCAGTGGGCGATCTCCACCTTCCAGGGCATTGCGCGCGGCGGTTCGGGCACTTTTGCGGCTCGCGGTCTCGGCTTCGGCATTCCGGCGCTGCGCGTCGATGGCAATGACTATCTCGCCGTCCATGCCGTCGCTCGCTGGGCGGCGGAGCGGGCGCGTCGCAATCTCGGCCCGACGCTGATCGAATATGTCACCTATCGCGTCGGCGCCCATTCCACGTCCGACGATCCAAGTGCCTATCGCCCGAAGACGGAATCGGAAGCCTGGCCGCTCGGCGACCCCGTCCTGCGCCTGAAGAAGCACCTGATCGTCAGAGGTGTCTGGTCGGAGGAACGCCATACCCAGGCAGAAGCGGAGATCATGGACGAGGTGATCGAGGCGCAGCGCCAGGCCGAGGCGCACGGCACGCTGCATGATGGCGGCAAACCATCGGTGCGCGACATTTTCGAAGGCGTTTATGCCGAAATGCCGCCGCATATCCGCCGCCAGCGGCAGAAGGCGGGGTACTGACATGGCACGGATGACGATGATCGAGGCGGTGCGCAGCGCCATGGATGTCTCGATGGCACGCGACGACAACGTCGTGGTCTTCGGCGAGGATGTCGGTTATTTCGGCGGCGTCTTCCGCTGCACGCAAGGCCTGCAGGCGAAATACGGCAAGACGCGCTGCTTCGATACGCCGATCAGCGAATCCGGCATCGTCGGCACGGCGATCGGCATGGCAGCCTATGGGCTGAAGCCCTGCGTCGAGATCCAGTTCGCCGATTATATGTATCCGGCATACGACCAGCTTACGCAGGAGGCGGCGCGCATCCGCTATCGCTCCAACGGCGATTTCACCTGCCCGATCGTCGTGCGCATGCCGACCGGCGGCGGCATCTTCGGCGGCCAGACGCATAGTCAAAGTCCCGAGGCACTGTTTACCCACGTCTGCGGCCTGAAGGTCGTCGTGCCCTCCAATCCCTATGATGCCAAGGGCCTTTTGATTGCCGCGATCGAGGACCCTGATCCCGTCATGTTCCTGGAGCCGAAGCGGCTCTATAATGGGCCTTTCGACGGTCATCATGAGCGGCCTGTTACACCCTGGTCGAAGCATGATCTCGGCGAAGTGCCGGAGGATCATTATACGATCCCGATCGGCAAGGCCGAGGTACGGCGCACGGGGTCGGCCGTGACCGTCATCGCCTATGGCACGATGGTGCATGTGGCGCTTGCCGCTGCCGAGGATGCAGGCATTGATGCGGAAGTGATCGATCTCAGGAGTCTCCTGCCGCTCGATCTCGATACGATCGTCAAATCCGTCACCAAGACCGGCCGCTGCGTCGTCGTGCATGAGGCCACATTGACCTCGGGCTTCGGCGCCGAAATCGTGTCTTTGGTGCAGGAATATTGCTTCTATCAGCTCGAAGCCCCCGTCGTGCGTGTCGCCGGCTGGGACACGCCCTATCCGCATGCACAGGAATGGGATTATTTCCCTGGACCCGGCCGCGTCGGGCGCGCGCTTGCCGAAGTGATGGAGGCCTGAACCATGGGCGAATTCATCATCAAGATGCCGGATGTCGGCGAAGGTGTCGCCGAGGCGGAACTTGTCGAATGGCATGTGAAGACCGGCGATCCGGTGCGCGAGGATATGGTGATTGCCGCCGTCATGACCGACAAGGCGACCGTCGAAATTCCCTCGCCTGTCAGCGGCGTCGTGACCTGGCTTGCCGGCGAGGTGGGCGACCGTATCGCGGTGAAGGCGCCGCTCGTGCGGATCGAGACGGCGGCGTCGACTGCAGACGCAGAGCCCACAGCCGTTGCTCAGCCAAAAGCGGCCGAGCCGGTCAAGATTGAAACTCCGAAGCCCGTGCCAAAAGCACCAACGCCGGCAGCCGCGCCGGACGAAAAGCCGCTAGCAGCTCCGTCGGTCCGGCTCTTCGCCCGAGAAAGCGGCGTGGATCTCCGGCAGGTGCAGGGCACGGGCCCGGCGGGGCGCATCCTGCGCGAGGATGTCGAGCAGTTCCTGAATCAGGGGGCAGCGCCCGCTCCGGCGCGCGCTGGCCTCGCGAGGAAAACGGCGACCGAGGAGGTCAAATTGACCGGTCTTCGCCGCCGTATTGCCGAAAAGATGGTACTTTCCACCTCGCGTATTCCCCACATCACCTATGTGGAAGAGGTGGATATGACCGCCCTCGAAGAGCTGCGCGCCACGATGAATTCCGACCGCAAGGCGGAGCATCCCAAGCTGACGGTTTTGCCCTTCCTCATGCGGGCGCTCGTCAAGGCGATTTCCGATCAGCCCGATGTCAACGCCACATTCGATGACGATGCCGGCATCATCACGCGCCATGGCGCCGTGCATATCGGCATTGCCACACAGACGCCGGCAGGACTTACCGTGCCTGTCGTGCGCCATGCGGAAGCGCGCGGCATCTTCGATTGTGCCCTCGAAATGAACCGGCTCGCGGAAGCAGCGCGCTCGGGTACGGCGACGCGAGACGAGTTGTCGGGTTCGACCATCACCATCAGCTCGCTCGGGGCGCTTGGCGGTATCGTCTCCACACCTGTCATCAACCACCCGGAAGTGGCCATCATTGGCGTCAACAAGATCGCGACGCGACCGGTCTGGGATGGCACGCAATTCGTGCCGCGCAAGATGATGAACCTTTCCTCCAGCTTCGACCACCGCATCGTCGACGGCTGGGATGCGGCGACCTTCGTGCAGCGCATCCGCACGCTGCTCGAAACGCCGGCGCTCATTTTCATCGAAGGCTGAGCCATGAAAGAGATTGTTTGTAAGCTCCTCGTCATCGGCGCCGGTCCCGGTGGTTATGTCTGCGCCATCCGCGCTGGCCAGTTGGGAGTCGATACCGTCATCGTCGAGGCGGGCAAGCCGGGCGGCACCTGCCTGACGGTCGGCTGCATTCCCTCCAAGGCGCTAATCCACGCGGCCGAGGAATTCGATGCCACCCAGCGCATGCTGGCGGGCAAAAACCCGATGGGCATCCGCGTCGAAGGCGCTTCCATCGATCTGACGAAGACGATCGGCTGGAAAGACGGTATCGTCGGTCGGTTGACGAGCGGCGTCTCCGGCCTGTTGCAGAAGGCGCGCGTGAAGATCGTCCACGGTCGCGCGCATTTCCGCGATGGCAAGACGGTCGAGGTGGAAACGGAGACGGGCCAGCAGATTATCCGCGCCGAGACCGTCGTCATCGCGACCGGCTCCGATCCGGTAGAGCTTCCGAACCTGCCCTTCGGCGGTCGGGTCATCTCTTCCACCGAGGCATTGTCGCTGAGGGAGTTGCCGAAGAACCTTGTCGTGGTCGGCGGCGGTTACATTGGGCTGGAACTCGGGATCGCATTCCAGAAAATGGGATCGCAGGTAACCATCGTCGAAGCAACCCAGCAGGTCCTGCCGCAATATGATGCCGAACTCGTGCGGCCCGTCATGCGCAAGATGACTGAACGCGGCATTCTTCTATTGACCGGTGCAAAGGCGATCGGCCTTTCCGATGCCGGCGAAGGGCTTGTCGTCGAAACGCCCGACAACCGACAGCAGACGCTCGCCGCAGACCGCATTCTCGTCACTGTCGGCCGCCGTCCGAGAACGGCGGGATCGGGGCTCGAAGAACTCGATCTCGACCGCGCCGGCCCCTTCCTCAGGATCGACGATCGCTGCCGCACCTCCATGCGCGGCATCTTTGCCATCGGCGATGTCACAGGTGAACCGATGCTCGCGCATCGGGCGATGGCGCAAGGGGAGATGGTCGCCGAGATCGTTGCCGGAAAGAAGCGGGCCTGGGACAAGCGCTGCATCCCCGCAATCTGCTTCACCGATCCGGAAATCGTCAGCGCCGGCCTGTCGCCGGCAGAGGCGCGTAGCCAGGGATATGAGATCAAAACCGGACAGTTTCCCTTCAGCGCCAATGGCCGCGCCATGACCATGCTCTCCGAAGACGGCTTCGTGCGGGTGGTGGCGCGGGCCGATACCAACCTCGTTCTCGGCCTGCAGGCCGTTGGCGCGGGTGTCTCCGAACTCTCGGCCGCCTTCGCGCTCGCCATCGAAATGGGCGCACGGTTGGAGGATATTGCTGGCACCATCCATGCGCACCCGACCCGCAGCGAGGCCGTGATGGAGGCAGCGCTGAAGGCACTTGGCAACGCGCTTCATATATAGGCTATAGGCGGACTTACCGGGCCTTCTGCTCGACGCCAGTCGAGCGCCGCTCGACAAGCTCTCCGGAAAGGCGGATCGTCGTCGCGGCCCTCAGAAGCGCCGACGTGTCACCCTCGATCATTCCGACGACGACGCGTACGATTTCGTCGACGGGTTGGCGGAAAGTGGTGAGATTGTAGTGCGGCCAGCCGGCCATCGGAATGTCGTCGAAACCGGCAACGAAGATATCGTCGGGAACACGGCAGCCGGCTTCCTCCCGGAGTGCATCGATGCCGCCGATCGCCAGAATGTCGTTGGCGAAGAAGATGGCGTCGGTGCTTTTCTTCGCGGCGATTTCAAGGGCGGCTGCGCGGCCGGCATGATAGCTGTATTCCCGCCCCTCGATCTGTGCGCTCAGCGTCATGCCGAGCTCGGCAATGCGCGTGACGAAGCCGTTCTGCCGTTCCCGGTTGGTGGTCGTGTGACTGAGGCCGGCGACATAGGCAACCCTGCGAGCGCCTTGCTTGTAAAAATGGTCTGCAATGGCGCGCGCACCTTCGACATTGTTGCAGGCAACACAGCTGAGGTTCGTCTCTTCGATGACGCGGTTGATCAGGATGGCCGGCCGGCCTTCCGTCGCCCAGCTCAGCGTCGCGCCCGACAGGATCGTTGCGGAAATGACGATAACCGCATCGACATTGTAGCGTCGCAATGCTGAAAGCTGCTCCTCGAGATTGGACCCCTTGGCGATGTTGAAGAGCAGGCTCTGCAGGCCGATGCGCTGCAGTGCGCGGGAGAGTTTTTCGATCAGGCCGGGGTAGAAGGGGTTCTGCATGTCGGAGACGACGATGCCGATAATGTTCGTGCGGCTCTTCGAGAGCATGCTGGCGATCGCATTCGGCTGATAGTCGACTTCTGCCGCATATTTCAGGATTCGCTCGCGCAGATCGGCTGCGATGCTTGCGCCTGGTGTGAAGGCACGCGAGACTGCCGATTGGCTGACGCCAAGCATGCGCGCGAGCTCGCGGGCCGTAATCGGCTTTGACGGTTCTCCGTGCAAGGATGGCAATCCTTGTTTGCGCATGATCCAATTCCCCGATCGCCGCTCTCTACCTTCTCCTTTCTTTTTGCATTCGGATGCAAGAATTTCAACTACTTCTTATACGCGGCGGCTCGCTCGTTCCCTACGAACTCTTTTCGCTTCCGAATATCGGCGCCGGGATGCGTTGCAGCCTCAAGAATCCAGAGAAATAAGGCATCATTTCACCTTTGAGCGTTTGATACCCACCAGAGAGCACTTTTGCTGATTCCGACATAGAACCTATTCCAATTTCAGTTCAATCGCCGTGTTGCATACGGATGCAAACTGGAAGATGCTTTTGGTAACGACAACACCGGCGCTGAAAACGTCCGTTCTTCGAGGGAATGCCAGTGGGTACGATTATCAAGTCCGTTGAAGCTTTTCAGGTGAAGTGGGAGCCCAACGAGCCGCCGGGCCGCCGCACGGCTTTCGTGCGCGTAACCACGGAAGATGGCATCGTCGGCCATGGTGAAGCTTCGCCGATGATGGGCGGCGAGCACTCGCTTGGCGTCGTCAGGGATTTCGCAGCCTCGCTCGTCGGTGAGGATGCGCTCGACCAGGCGGTCCTCTACGACCGGCTGCTGCACAGATATGTGAAGCTTGGACCCGAAGGCGCTGTCACCGGCGCGCTTGCCGCACTTGATATTGCCCTCTGGGACATCAAGGGCAAGCACTTCAACCAGCCCGTCTACAAGCTGCTTGGCGGCGCCTGGCGCACCGAACTGCCCTTCTATTCGTCGGTCGGCAATAATGCCGGGCGCACCGTCGATGAAACCGTTCGCGTGGTCGAGCAGCGTTGGAAGGCCGAAAGGCCGGCCGCCATCAAGATCCGTTGGGACGGTGACCGCACCCGCCAGGACTATGATATTCCCGGTGACATCGCCAAGGCGAAGGCCGTGCGCAAGCTGGTGGGGGATGATTTCCCGCTCGCCTTCGACGCCAACAACCAATATTCGGTCGGTGGCGCCATCCGCGTCGGCCGCGCGCTCGAAGAGCTTGGTTATGTCTGGTTCGAGGAGCCGGTTCAGCACTATAACGTGCGCGCCATGGGCGAGGTCGCCCAGCGTCTCGACATCACGGTTTCGGCCGCCGAACAGTCCTACACGACCCAGGCCGTTGTCGACATGATCAATGCCGGCGTGCGCATGGTACAGCCTGACATCGTCAAGATGGGCGGCATTACCGGTCTCATGCAGTGCGCCGCGATCTGCTTTGCCCACGGCGTCGAACTCGTTCCGCACCAGACCCAGCCGACGATCGCCCATGTGGTGAACCTGCATGTGCTGGCAACGCTGATGCACAACACCAAGCCCGCCGAATTCTCCGATCCATCGACACGCATGCATGTCGGCTTCGCCAATCCGCCGATCCCGGAAGACGGCAAGTTCAAGGTGCCGTCCGGCCCGGGCCTCGGCCTGATCGTCAACGACGCCGAGCTCGACAAGCGGCGAAGCTGAATATTCTGACACATGGGAGGAAATGACATGAACCTGAGAAGACGCCAGTTTCTGGAATTGAGTGCGGCCACGGCTGCGATGAGCATGCTCGGACCCGCTCTCGCCCGTGCGGCGAACGATCCCGACACTATTCGCATCGGCATTGCCGCCACCGGCCCGCGCACCAGCGATCCGAACTACACAACACAGGGCGGCGATAACTGGGCGACCGAGCAGATGTACGAACAGCTCGTTCGCCCGGATGACGGCACGTTCGCGACGACGCCGGATCAGTACCGGCCCACGCTCGCCACCGAATGGTCGGCCTCGTCGGATGCCAAGACCTGGACCTTCAAACTCCGTCAGGGCGTGCAGTTCCACAAGGGTTTTGGTGAAATGACGTCCGAAGACGTCGTCTTCTCCTTCAAGCGCGCCATGGCCGACGGCACGAACAAGCCGATCCTGTCCAACATCGCCGACGTCGTCGCCACCGGACCCTATGAGGTCGTGATTGCGCTGAAGAATTCCGACGTGAACCTGCTGGGCACGTCGATCTTCCTCAACAATACGGCGATCGTTTCCAAGAAGGCCGTTGACCAGATGGGTGCGGAGAAGTTCAAGACCGATGCAGTCGGCACCGGTCCCTACGAACTTACGCGTTTCGACAGCAAGTGGGGCACGGCGCTGAAGCGTCATGAAACCTATTGGGGGGAGAAAGCGAAGGTCGCCAATGTCGAGTCCGTCTACATCGCTGACACCACGGCGCGCACGCTTGCGCTGCTGGCGGGCGATGTCGATATGATCGAGGCCGTGCGCGCACCGGGCTGGGTCGATTCCATGTTGCAGCGTGACTCTACGCTGCAGTTCGACATGACGTCGCCGGGTTCGTTCAACACGCTGCATATCAACCTGAAGCGCAAGCCTTTCGACAATATCAAGGTGCGTCAGGCGATCATGTACGCTGTCGATCGCCATGCGGTTGCCGAGGCCATGAAGCCGATGGGAGGCTTTACCGCCGACCTGCAGCCGGAATCCTTCCCGGGCGGTTTCAAGACCGAAGAGCTGCCTCCGGAACTTCAGTACAATTACGATCCTGACAAGGCCAAGGCTTTGCTCGCCGAAGCCGGCTTCCCCGATGGTTTCGACTTCGAAAGCAATGTCAGCCAGCGCGAGGATTATGCGTCGATCATGCTGATCGTGCAGGAACAGCTGCGTGCCGTCGGCATGCGCATGAACCTGCATATCGGCGACCATACCGCCTATCATGCTGACAACCAGCACGACAAGAACACGCTGGCCCTGCATTCCTCGAGCTATCCGCCGATTCCGACGCAGCTCTATACGCAGCAGCTTTCGACCAAGGCGGAAGTCAAGCCGGATGGTTCCGGCGGTATCAACTACAGCCACTATGGCGTGGTCATCCCGGGGATCGACGATCTGCTCGCCAAAGCGCTGCAGGCGACCGACTACAAGTCTTACGTCGATTACTGCAAGCAGATCGAGCTTCAGGTCCTGCGCGACCTGCCGCTGATCGGCATGTCGACGCTCTCCTTCACGGTTGCCCGCAATGCCCGCCTCGACCTCGGCTACAAGGTGCAGAGCGGTTACGCACGCTGGCGCTTCCACCACGCAACCAAGAAGGCCTGATTTCCAGGTCACAATGAATGCGGGTGAATGACCATGGCTAGATATTTTCTCCTCCGGCTGGCGGATGCCATTCCGACAATCTGGCTGGTGCTCACGCTCGTGTTCATCGCGATGCGGATCCTGCCGGGCGATCCGGCGATTGCGGCTCTGGGAGACATGGCTCTCCCGGAGCAGCTTGCAGCCTTCCGCCACCAAATGGGGCTCGATGTGCCGCTCTGGCAGCAGTACATCAACTTCCTTCGCGGCGTGCTCAGCCTCGATTTCGGCCAGTCCTACATGAATGGCGAACCGGTGCTGAACCTGATCGCCGCCAATCTGCCCTATACGATCGAACTCACCGTTGTGGCGATGATCATTGGCGTCGGTGCCGGCGTGCCCTTCGGCGTGGTGGCGGCAACCCATCGTGACAGGTTGCCGGATTCCGGCATGCGCGTCTTTGCCCTTCTCGGTTATGCCATTCCGGATTTCTATCTCGGCGCGCTTCTCTTGATCGGCTTTGCATTGAACCTCGGTTGGTTCCCGATCAATGGGGGCGGCGACGGGTTCATGGATCGCATGTACCATGTCGTGCTGCCTGCCCTGACGCTCGCACTTGTCAAGGCGGCCTTCATCGGCCGGCTGTCGCGGACCGCACTTCTGGAAACGCTCGGCAAAGACTATGTCCGCACCGCCCGTGCCAAGGGTGCCCGCGAACCTCGCGTCATCTATCGTCACGGTCTGCGCAATGCGCTTCTGCCGCTCTCGACCGGCATGGGCCTCAGCCTGCTTGCCACGCTGTCCGGTTCGGTCGCGGTCGAGCTGGTCTTCAACAGGCCCGGCCTCGGACGCATGCTCATCCAGGCGATCAACGAGCGTGACTATGGCGTCATCCAGGGCGGCGTCGTTGTCTTCGCGCTTCTCGTCCTTTTGATCAATCTGGTGATGGATCTCCTCTACATCGTCATCGATCCTCGCATCCGGGTGAAATAATGAGCATCATCACTCAGACACCTGCGTCTGCTCTACAGACCTCCGAGCAGCCTCTGCTTGCACCTGCACCTGGCTTGCTATCGCTCTTCTCGAAAACGTTGTTGCACCGGCCCTCGACCCTTTTCGCGCTGGCGATTGCACTCGTCTTCTTCGTGATCGCAGTCTTTGCACCGGTGCTTGCGCCCTATGATCCGCTCGCCCAGAGCATCCTCTCGATCAACAAGGCGCCCTCGGCCGCACACTGGCTCGGCACCGACCAGTTTGGGCGCGACGTTCTCTCGCGCATGGTCCACGGTTCACGCAATTCGCTGCTCTTCGGCCTGATCTCGCCGGCGCTCGCTGCGCTGCTCGGTACCGCACTTGGCGTGACAGCCGGTTATTTCGGGGGCCTGATCGATCGTATCATCAGCCGGTTTATCGATTTGCTGCTCGCCTTCCCGGAACTGCTGCTCGCCATCATCATCGCAGCCGTGCTCGGTGGCGCCTTCTGGAACATCATCGCCGTCATTACGGTCGCGTTCATTCCCGGCTTTGCCCGTGTCGCTCGTGCCTCGACCCTGTCGGTCAAGCAGGAGCCGTATGTGGAAGCGGCAATCGCCGTCGGCGTGCGCACGCCCGTTATCATCTTCCGCCATATCATCCCGAATATCGCAGCCCCCATCGTTGTACTGATGACACTTTGGGTCGCGTCTGCCATCCGCCTTGAGGCCTCGCTCAGCTTCCTCGGCATCGGCACCCGCGCCCCCAATCCAAGCTGGGGCAATATCATCCGCGATGGACTCAACAATCTCTTCGGCTCGCCCTGGCCGATCATTGCCGCCGGTTTTGCCATCACCTGCGTCGTGCTGTCCTTCAACCTGATCGGCGACGCGGTGCGCGACATGCTGGATCCGGAGACGAGCCAATGACATTAAAAACGCAGTCTCCCTTGCTCAGGGTCGATAATCTCGCCGTCGAATTCGGCCCGAAGGATTCCCCGATCCGTGTCGTGAATGGCGTCTCCTTCGAGGTCGAGGCCGGGGGGTCGGTCGGCATCGTCGGTGAATCCGGATCGGGCAAGTCGATCACCTCGCTGTCGATCATGGGGCTGATCCCGAACCCGCCCGGCCGCATTGCACAGGGTCGTATCGAGCTTGAAGGCGTCAACCTTCTCGATCTGCCGAAGACGAAATTGCCGGAGATCCGCGGTCGCGATATCGCGATGATCTTTCAGGAGCCGATGAGTTCTCTGAACCCGGTCATGACGATCGGCGACCAGATCGGCGAAGCAATCAAGCTGCATGAGAGGATGAGCCGCGAGCAGCGCCGCGCCCGCATCATCGAACTTCTGAAACTCGTCGGCATCCCCAATCCGGAAGGCCGCCTCGATGCCTATCCGCACCAGTTCTCCGGCGGCATGCGCCAACGCGTGATGATCGCCATGGCCGTTGCCTGCAATCCGAAACTCTTGATCGCAGACGAGCCGACAACGGCACTCGACGTCACCATCCAGGCCCAGGTGCTCGACCTGATGGCGAAGGTTCGCAAGACGCTGAACACCGCCGTGCTCTTGATCTCGCACGATCTCGGCGTCATCGCCGAAGTCTGCGATCGCGTCATCGTCATGTATGCCGGACGAGTGGTCGAGGACGCCGATGTCCGCTCGATCTTCAGGAACCCGAGCCATCCCTATACGCGCGGCCTGCTTCAGTCCATTCCGCGCCTCGACGACGAGCGCTCGCGCCTCTATCAGATTCCCGGTTCCGTGCCGCTTGCCGGCACCGTCAAGCAGGGCTGTCCCTTCTACGCCCGCTGTGGGAACCGGACCGACAGATGCGCGGCCGAAATGCCGCCCATGTTCACCATATCAGAAAGCCACAAGGCGGCCTGCTGGGTCACCGCCGGAGCAACAGCATGACAGAGATGAGCAGCGCCGACGACCTGTTGATCGTCCGCAACCTCGGCAAGACCTTTTCCGATGCTGGCGGCCTGTCTTTTACGAGTTCTTCCTCGGGCGGCGTACGCGCCGTCGACGGAGCCTCATTTTCCGTCAAGCCGGGGGAAACGCTGGCGCTGGTCGGTGAATCCGGCTGCGGCAAGTCCACGCTTGGCCGCCTTCTGTTGCGGCTGATCCAGCCGACCGATGGTGAGGTGCTGTTTGAAGGGCGCGATATCACATCGCTGAGTGCGGCCGAGATGCGCATGATGCGCGCCAGGATGCAGATGGTCTTCCAGGATCCCTACGGCTCGCTCAGTCCGCGCCGTTCGATCGCTCAGATCATCTCCGAGCCGCTCGAAGTCTTCGGTTTGGCGAAATCCTCGAGGGAACGGCGTGATCGCGTAGCGGAGCTACTGACGCAGGTCGGCCTGTCGCCGAGCTTCATGGACCGTTATCCGCGCCAGTTCTCCGGCGGCCAGCGCCAGCGCATCGGCATTGCCCGTGCCATATCGGTCAATCCGAAATTCATCGTCGCCGACGAGCCGGTCTCGGCCCTCGATGTCTCCGTGCAGGCGCAGATCGTCAATCTGCTGCAGGATTTGCAGGTCGAACGAAAGCTCTCCTATCTCTTCATCGCCCATGACCTGGCGGTCGTACGCCACATCGCCGATCGCGTGGCGGTCATGTATCTCGGCAGGATCGTGGAGATCGGACCGAAGAAGTCGATCTATTCCATGCCGCAGCATCCCTATACGCAGGCACTGCTGTCGGCCGCGCCCGAGCCCGATCCGGACCGCAAGGCAAACCGTATCGTGCTGCAGGGCGACGTGCCGAGCCCGTCCCGCGTCCCGTCGGGATGCAGCTTCCACACGCGCTGTCCAATTGCGAGGGACATCTGCAAGGTCGAGCGTCCGGGCTTGCGCGAAGTATCGCCGAACCAGTTCTCAGCCTGCCATTTCGCCGTGCCCAATCCACTGACGCAGGCAGGGTGAAGTTATCGGCCTTCAGTGCACCAGGCCCGCCGGTGCATCTTCGATTGTTGCTTCGACTGGCAGGTTTATGCCGCTCTCGGAGAGATCCTGAAGCAACGCGCCAAGCGCGAGATCGAGGCAATAGACGGAGAACTCGGCATTGAGTTCCCGGGCGCTCTGCCGGGCGTAGGAAACGAGCCGTGCAAGCGATGCGATATCCCGAAGCCTTTGATCCTTCTCGGCACTCCCGATTTCGATGATGTCTTCCATTGCCGCTAATCTCCCCAGCCGTGTTGGAGGGAGTTCTAGCGGATGTGGTCAAGGAAAGCGCGTGACACGGGCGTGACACCATTCTGGATGGCGTATCGGGAGGCGGCAACTCGGTCGAGTCGGACCGGCGGAGCTAGAAGCCTGCCTTCAGCAAAGCCTCACGATACTGTTCCTTCTGCCACGCCTCCTTGAAGGGCACGAGGCTCAGCCACCTATCGACGTCGAAATCGGGATTGGTCTCGCGTGCCTTGCGCATGTAGAGGCGCGCATTTTTCATGTCGCCCAGCATTGCCCAGCAGGCTGCTGCGAGCCGGTCGGCCGGTGTGCGATCATCCATTCTGCCGATCGCATCCAGCGCTTCCTTATAGCGGAAGAGGGCAAAATTCGCGCCGGCCTCAGTCCAGAGATAATCTGTGGGGCTTAGCGGATTGAGCGAGATCGCCCGCTCGATCTTGGCGAGCCCATCGGCAGGGCGCGAGGCATGCACCAGCGTATCGGCATAACTCGCGATGCCGTCGGCATAATGGGGGCTCAGCTCTTCGGCGACTTTCAGCGCCACCACGCTTTCATCGAGATCGTTCAGATAAAGCTTGGCGATGCCGAGCTGGCGGAAGCCGGACGCGAGCGACGGGTCGGCGACGATCGCCCTGTTCGCATAATCTTCCGCAAGCCGGATCAACTCGCCATCGCCGCGCGCCGTCAGCAGCCATTCCATCAGGAAGGTATGCGCAAGGCCTGCGAGCGCCGGCGAGAAATGCGCGCTGTGCTGGACGGCGTCGCGGAACGCTTTGCGGGCGCGCCGGACATCCGGCAGGGAAAACCGCTTCATGTCCCGGAAACCCAGGAGATAGCTGTGATAGGCGGCCGGATTGTCTTCGAAAGCGCCGCGCACGGTCTCGTTCTGGCGGATCTGTCGGGAGAGCTCCTTGGCGATGCGCCGTGCGATCTCCCGCCGGTCAGCCATAAGGTCGTATTTCTCGAGGCTGAAGCGCTCGGCCCAGATGACCTCGTCGTTGGCGGCATAGACGAGCTGGACGAACAGAGACGGCGTGCCGCCGCCCGCTGTCAACCGGGTGTCGAGAACATAGGAGATCGAATGGCGCAGGATCATGCCTGCCCGGTCGGCATGGCGGGCGATTTGTGCGGCGGTATGGGGCGCGACGACCGAGACGTTGCTGAGGGCGCAAAGGCCGATGGTCACGTCCTCGATCAGCGCTTCAGAAAGCATCGGCCCAGGCCCGGTTTCAGCGGCCTCGACCGGCGGCAACAGGGCGAGCCGGGGCAGGGGCGCGGGTTTCAGGATGATGCCGCTCTCCACCGACGGCGCAGCCGCCAGCGTCGCCGGCCTGCTGGCGTCGAAAATCTTGCGCACTTCCTTCAGGGCCTGCAGATCAAGGCCGATGTCGAGCGAATGTTGTAGATCGTGGCTGCGGCTCTCAAATAGCTGCCTGGCGTTTTCCAGATGTCCCTCGGCCTCGTAGGCTTGCAGGAGGATATGGCGGATGTTTTCGTCATCAGGCGCATCGCGGAAGATCCTGAGCGCAGCCTCCTTGATGAGGCCGATATCGGCTCGCGAGCGCGCTTCCGGCAAGGCTCGCTTCACTGCGTCGACGAGGATTGCCATATGCCGGTTGCGCTCGCTTGATACCCATTCTCTTATGCTGGCGCTTTGATCTGCGAGTTCGGCGAGGAAATCCGTTTGCAATAGGGATACGAGCCTTCGCAGCACATCGAGCGGGCCGGCCGAGGATTGGGTATCAAGTTCGGAGCGATCTGCGACGAAGACCTCCCGTCTGATCCGGACACCGGTCGCGGTAAAGATCAGCAGCTCCGCGCCGATTTCTGCCTGCCTCGCCTGGACGCGCGAGATCATCTTGCGCAAATTCGCCATGATATCGGGATTGTCGGTGCTATCCCATAGGAAGCGGGCGAGTGTGCCGCGCGGACATTCTCTGTCAGGTCTGTCGAGCAGGTAACAAAGCGTCAACAGGCCTTTTTCGGGGAAGAATACAGGCTCTCCCGCCGCGTCCAGCAGTCGTAATGTACCGAATGACTCAAGCCGGAAGGACATGGGACGGTATCGTCTGCTTTCACTCTCTGCGGGTATCCGGCTCGTCAATTCGCGGCGCGTTCAGCGAAATGTCGCTGTTTTCGGACTGCGCCATCGCTTTGACCAGCGAGATGATCGTCTCGCGGATACGCCGGTCCTCGATCTTCATGAACGCCCTGTTGAGGACGAGACCTTCCTTCGACCGCAGAAATTCTGTGACCGGATCGACAGGAGCAGACAAATCGAGGCCGGCAAGGCTCGGCGCTTCCAAATCATCCTGCTCGAAAAAGAAAGCGGGCGAGGTGCGCAGCACTTCGGCGATCCTCTGCAGGCGGCTGGCGCCGATGCGATTGATGCCTTTCTCGTATTTCTGCACCTGTTGGAAGGTAACGCCGATCTGTTCGGCAAGCCGTTCCTGGCTCATGCCGAGAAGCTGCCTGCGCCTGCGCATGCGCATGCCGACATAGGTATCAATCGCGTTCGGTGTCTTGACGTTCATGGCCTACCTTCTGTCTCTTTTGTATTTTAATCCATTGACTTGTAGACGGCATCGCTGCGCTTTTCCACGGTTTGTTTTTGACAGCATATGATGGCCGATCTTAGTCGGCTCTGCTTTCTCCGGCCCTCCGATGATCAAGAGTCCTCCCGGGAGATCAATTTTCATCTAAATCGCTAGAAAATTGGTATTCCATTCCGCGCTTGCCTTATCGGAAACCTTTATCACCTCTCCTGAACAACTCGAATTTCAAATGAGGGAACGCAATGCTTTCGAAATCTTTCGCCGGCCTCTTTGCCGGTGCGATCCTGGCAGCCTTCGTCGGAGCACCGGCAAGGGCCGATGCTGTAAAGATCGGCAGCAAGAATTTCACCGAACAGTTCGTCGTCGCCGAGATCTATGCCCAGGCGCTTGAAAAGGCCGGCGTCGAGGTCGAGCGCCACCTCAACCTCGGTGCCACGCTTGTCGCCCACACGGCATTGACGAACGGTGACATCGATCTCTACCCGGAATATACCGGCACGGCGCTTGCCGCAGTCGTGAAGGGTGACCTGTCGGGCTCCGCCGACAAGATCTATTCGGACGTCAAGGATTACTACGAAAAGAACCTCAAGCTCACGCTCCTTCAGCCGACGCAGATCAACAACGGCTATGCGATCATCACGCTTCCGGAAACGGCCGAGAAGTACAAGCTGAAGACTCTGACCGACCTCGGTCCAGCCTCCAAGAACTTGACCTTTGGTGCAGAGGGCGGCTTTGGCGAGCGCAAGGACGGCTTGCCGGGGCTGAAGCAGACCTACGGCATCGAGTTCAAGGAATTCAAGATCTTTGCCAAGCTCGGCATCCGCTACAGCGCGCTGACGAGCAAGGATCTCGACGTCTCCTACGGCTTTGCGACGGATTGGCAGATTTCCGACAACAAGCTGGTGGTGCTTGATGACGACAAGCATCTCTTCCCGCCCTATTACCTCGTCCCGGTCGTGCGACAGGATGCTCTCGCCAAGAACCCGAAGATCGCCGAGGTTCTGAACAAGGTCAGCCCGCTCCTCAACAACGAGACCATGCGCGAACTCAACGCCAAGGTCGATCGCGACAAGGAAGAGCCGGCCGATGTCGCCGCTGAATTCCTGAAGGCCAAGGGCATCTGATCGAGAGCGGCGCCAAAGTTTCGCTTTCCCTGAAGAAAAAATGCGGCGAAGCTTGCAGCTTCGCCGCCTTGTCGTGACCGTGCGGACAGGATTTCTCGCCTTTGAACTGGGCACCCAAGCATATTCCGGAAATCGCGCTTGCCGTCTGGCAGCACCTGGTGCTGTCGATTTCATCCGTGCTGATCGGCCTTGCGATCGCGCTCGTACTCGGCATCGTCTGCGCCCGCCGGCCGAGACTCTATGCCTTTGCGCTGACGGTGACGAATATCATCTTCGTCATTCCGAGCCTGGCGCTCTTTGCGCTTTTGATCCCTTTCGTCGGTCTCGGCATGGAACCAGCGCTGATCGGGCTTTCCTCCTATTGCCTGCTGATCCTCTTGCGCAATGTCGTCACCGGCATCCGCGGCGTCCCGGCTGACATACTCGATGCCGCCGACGGGATGGGCTATGGGCCTTGGCAGCGCCTCTTTCGCATCGAACTGCCGCTTGCCCTGCCGCTTATCGTTTCCGGGGCCCGGATCGCGCTCGTCACTGTCATCGGCATCGCGACGGTCGCTGCCTTCATCGACGGCGGAGGTCTCGGCACCATCATCCTGATAGGCATCGATCAGGAATACGCGGAAAAGATCCTCGTCGGCGGCATTCTGACTGCACTGCTGGCCATCATTTTCGATTTCATTCTCACCCGGGCCGAGCAGGCCCTGGTGCGCTGGCAGTGAGGGCATGCCGATGCTGAGCACCGCCTTTTTCTGGATCGTCGATCATCAGGACGAATTCTTCCGCGCGCTCGGCCAGCATCTCCTGATGTCCGGCGTGTCGCTTGCGCTTGCGCTTGCCATTGGGCTGCCGCTTTCGATCCTCATCGTCAACTACGGTCGCTTTGCCTTTGGCGTCATCAACATCGTCAACGGCCTCAGAACCATCCCGAGTCTTGCGATCCTGGCGATCATGCTGCCGCTTCTCGGTATCGGCATCCTGCCATCGATCGTGGCGCTGACCGTGCTTGCCCTGCCGCCGATCCTGCTCAATGCCTATGTCGGGTTGCGCGATGCCGATGCCGATGCCGTGGAGGCGGCGATCGGCATGGGCATGAACAGAGGCCAGGTCCTGCGCAAGATCCGCATTCCACTCGCAGCCCCTGCGATGTTTGCCGGCGCGCGCACCGCAGCTGTCCAGGTGCTGGCCGGAGCGACACTCGCCCCTTTCATCGGTGGCGGCGGGCTCGGCGATTTTATCGCCACCGGCATCGGTATGATGGACATGTCGCGGCTCATCGTCGGCGCCGTGCCGATCGCGATCCTGGCACTCGCCACCGAATTCATCCTCGGCCGCGCCGAGAAGCACCTGTTTGCAGAAAGAACCGCCGCATGATCCGCATGGAAAATGTCACCAAGCGTTACGGTGAAAGTGCAGCACCTTCGGTGGATCACCTGACGCTCGATGTGCCCGAGGGCTCGACGGTTGCGCTGATCGGCCCGTCGGGCTGCGGCAAGACAACGACGATGCGCATGATCAACCGGCTGATCGAACCGACGGAAGGGCGCATCTTCGTCAATGGCGAAGACGTGACAAAAGCCGATCCCGTCAAGCTTCGCCGCCATATCGGTTACGTCATCCAGAATGTCGGCCTCTTTCCCCACATGACGATCGCCGAAAATATCGCTGCGGTGCCGAACCTGCTCAGCTGGGACCGGCCGCGGATCGCCAGGCGCACGGATGAACTTCTCGATCTCGTCGGTCTCGATCCGAAGGAAATGCTGAAGCGCTATCCGCGCCAGCTTTCCGGTGGCCAGCGCCAGCGCATCGGCGTAGCGCGCGCCCTTGCCGCCGATCCCTCGGTCCTCTTGATGGACGAGCCCTTCGGCGCCATCGACCCGATCGCCAGAACACGCCTACAGGACGAATTCAGGCAAATTCTGAAACGCGTGCGTAAGACGGTGGTGCTGGTCACTCACGATCTCGATGAGGCAATTCGCCTCGGCGACCGGATCGCCATCATGCGTTCCGGCAAGATCGTGCAAGATGATGCGCCGGATGCGATCCTTTCCCATCCTGCCGACGATTTTGTTGCGAATTTCGTGGGTATCGATCGCGCAATCAAGCGGCTCAGCCTGTTTTCTGTTGCCGACGCGATGCGGCCTGGTGTTCCCTCTTCACCCGCGGCCAGTGTTGCCGCGAGTGCCAATCTGCGCGATGCGCTGTCGCTGATGGTCGCCGCCAACAGTGACGTGCTGTCGGTGGTCGATGGCGGTGGCATCGTTACCGGGCAACTGACGCGCGACGCGATCTTCTCGATCTGAGTGCAGGAGTTTCTGATGCATCTCGGTTTTTCCCTCACACCTTTCGGCCATCATCCCGCAGCCTGGCGCGATGCCGGAACGCTCGAGCATCTCGGTTTTGATGCGCTGCTTTCCCAAGCGGTCAAAGCGGAGGAGGCCGGTTTCGATTTCGTCCTGCTTGCGGACCGGCTCGGTACCAGGCCGATCGATGAACTCTCGTCGGTCGCCACGCCCTTCGAGCCGACGACACTGGTCGCAGCCCTTGCCACCCGGGCGCGCCGGATCGGCTTCCTGGCAGCTGCCGCAACCAGTCAGCATGAGCCCTATAATCTCGCCCGACGCTTCGCCTCGCTGGACCAGATCAGCGGCGGACGGACAGGCTGGGTAGCCCTTCCCGTTTCCGGCGAATTCGAACGCGACCAGGAATATCTCGGCCTTGTGAGCGCGCTTTGGGACAGCTGGGATGACGATGCCTTCATCTACGACAAGGCTGAGGGTCGGTTTTTCGAGCCAGCCAAGATGCATGTGCTCAACCACAGGGGCGAGCATTTTGCGGTGCGCGGTCCCCTCAACGTCAATCGCTCACCGCAGGGCAAACCGATCATCGCCCAGCTTCTGCGTGGAGATAACAAAGCATTGGCCGCGCAAAGTGCCGAAGTCGTCCTGCTTCAAGATCGGACGCCGGAAAGTACAAACGAGACGGCGGCCGACTTCGTGGGCCTGCTTGAAAAGGCGGGCCGCCGACGGCAGGACGTGCGGATACTGGCCAATGTCGTGCCAGTCGTTGCCGAAACTTCCGAAGCGGCGCAGGCGGCAAGCGATGCGCTCCGGTTTGGTGAGGCCGACCGGCTTAGCCAACCGCTTTCCGCGTCGCGTCTGGTGGGTACGCCAGCGGAGATCGCCGAATCCCTACGGGGATGGCTCGCCCTTGGGCAGATCGACGGTTTCACGATACTGCCCCCGACCGCCGCGATAGGGGATTTGTTCCTGACGAAGGTGGTTCCGGAGTTGCGCCACCTCGGATTGATCGAGGCGAATGCAGGTAAGACCTTGCGCGATCGTCTTGGTCTTGCCCGTCCGGCTCATCCGGCGGCAGCATTGGAGCAAGCACAATGAGCAGCGATCGCAAGATGAGACTTGGCGCCTTCCTGATGGCGGGCGGGCATCACATCGCGGCATGGCGACATCCTCAAGCCCATGCTCAAGCCGGTGTCGATATCGATCATTTCATCGAGCTGGCCCGCATCGCCGAGCGGGGCAAATTCGACATGCTCTTTGTCGAGGATGCCGCCGCCATCCGAGAGCGCAATCCGGAAATGGCAAGCCAGGCAGCGCGCTCGACGGCATTCGAGCCGCTGAGCCTGCTTGCAGCTCTTGCCGTCAACACCAGTCATATCGGCCTCGTGGCAACGGCGTCGACAACCTACAACGAGCCCTACGGCCTTGCCCGCACCTTCGCCTCGCTCGATCAGCTAAGCGGCGGCAGGGCAGGCTGGAACCTCGTCACCTCGGCAAGCGAACTCGAGGCGGAGAATTTTGCGAGCAATGGCCTTCGCCCGCATTCCGAGCGCTACGAGCGGGCCGAGGAATTTGCCGATGCAGCACTCGCGCTTTGGGATGGCGTCGATGACGGAGTCTATTTTCCTGAGGGCGGGGCTCAGTTTGCCGATCGTGCGAGGCTTCATCCGGTGCATCGCCGCGGCAAACATTTCACCGTCGAAGGCCTGCTCGAAAGCCCACGCTCGGCCCAGGGCCGGCCGATCATGGTGCAGGCGGGCGCATCCGATGTCGGCAAGGAACTTGCGGCCCGAACCGCAGATGTCGTGTTTGCCGCCTCGCAGACGCTTGCCGAAGCACAGACCTATTATGCCGATGTGAAGTCGCGGCTCGCCAAATACGGGCGCAAGCCCGACGATATCAAGATCATGCCCGGCATATCGCCGATCGTCGGCGCCACCGAAGACGAGGCGAAGGCGAAATACCAGGCCCTGCAGGAACTCATCCCCGACGCCGTTGGTGTCGCCCTTCTTGCAAGCTACCTCAGCATCCAGGATCTATCGGCCTATCCGCTCGATGGGCCGCTGCCCGCCATGCCGCAGACCAACCTCATCCAGAGCCGCCAGCAGCTGATCATTGATCTCGGAAGGCGCGAAAACCTGTCGATCCGCGAACTTGCCCGCCATTTCGCCGGCGCGCGCGGCCATTGGCAGGTTGCAGGAACACCGGCGCAGATCGCCGATGCGATGGAAGAACGCTTCAGCGAAGGCGCCGCCGACGGCTTCAATGTCATGGCCCCGCTCTTCCCCTCGGGGCTTGAGGAATTCGTAGCCCATGTCGTGCCGGAACTGCGTCGCCGCGGCCTTTTCCGCGAAGACTACGAGGGCCGCACGCTTCGCCAGAACCTCGGCCTCGACGCGCTGATCAAACGATAAACGAGATGACAATGGATCCGATCTATATCGACTATCTGAATGCCTTCGACATCGAGGCGCTCGACCTGTCCAATGATGAAATCCTGGCGGCGATCGAAACTTCGCTCGCCGCTCAGGGCAGGGGCCAGACGGTGATCGAGCCGCGTGTCCATCTCGAGCCGGATGCAAGCTTTCACGGCCATTTCAACGTCTTGCGTGGCTATGTGGCGCCGCTCGGCCTTGCCGGAGTGAAAGTGGTCGGTGACTATGTCGACAACTACAAGCTCGGTTATCCCTCCGAATTCGGCGTGCTCAACCTCTTCGACCCGCGCACCGGCGTGCCGAAGGCGATCCTTGATGCAACCGTCATCACCGACATGCGCACCGGCGCCGTCACCGCGCTCGGCGCCCGGCATCTCGCCCGGAAGGGTTCGAAGGTCCTCGGTCACATCGGCGCGCGCGGCACGGCTTACTGGAATGTCCGCCTGCTCGATCATCTCTTTGATTTCGACGAGATCCGCGTACATTCGCGTCGGCCCCAAAGCCGCGATGCCTTCGGCGCCAAGCTGGAGGCCGATCTCGGCAAGAAGATCACCGTGGTCGACAATTGGCGCGACTGCGTCGAGGGGGCAGATATCGTCGTCGAGGCATCACGCCTATCGCAGCCCGAGCCCCTCCTGAAGACGGAGTGGATCAAGAAGGGTGCCTTCGTCGTGCCCTATGGCACGATGAGCGCCGTGGAACTGTCGCTGACCGACATCATGGCCAAACTCGTCGTCGACGACTGGGGCCAGTGCAAGACCGGCAAATTCGGCTCGCTGCGCGCCCATGTCGAGACCGGCCGGCTTTCCGAGCAGACGTTGCATGCCGAACTGGGGCATGTCGTCGCCGGCCTGAAGCCGGGCCGCGAGAGTGAGGACGAGACTATCCTGCTGTGGCATCGCGGCCTGTCGCTCAGCGACATTGCTCTTGGCCACGCGCTGCTTTCCAAGGCGCGCTCGGCCGGTATCGGTCAGAGACTGCGTTTCGCATGACCGGGATACTGCTGACCGGCTCCGGCATCACCATTGCCGACATAGAGGCGATCGCCCGCCGTAATGCCACGGTCGAGGTTTCCGGCGCGGTCCGTGAGCGGCTGATTGCGGCGCGGCGCATCCTGGAAGGCGCTGCAGCTTCCGGCCAGCAGATCTACGGCATGAACACCGGGCTCGGTGCCAATCTGAAGACAGCTGTGACCGGCGATTTCGAGGCCTTTCAACTGCAGCTGATCCGCGGCCGCGGCATGGCGGTCGGTGAAGCTCTGCCGCGCGATGCGACCCGTGCCGTGATCGCTGCCAGGCTCTCGATGCTGGCAGTCGGAGGATCCGGCATTTCACTGCCCGTGTTCGAGGCGCTGCTTGCCATGTTGAACGCCGGTGTTCATCCGGTCATGCCCTCGATTGGTTCGATCGGTGCAGGTGATCTCGTGTTGCTCTCTGCCATGGCCCGCGCCCTGATCGGCGAAGGGAAGGCCGAATATCGCGGCATCGTCTACCCGGCGATTGAGACGCTTGAGCTTGCGGGCCTTGCGCCAGCGAGCCTGCAACCGAAGGACGGGATATCGCTTCTCAATGCTTCAGCGGTGTCTGCCGGCCATGGCGCGCTCGTCCTGTACGATGCAAAAGAGTTGCTCGATGCCCAGCGCCGGGCGGCTGCCTTGAGTTTTGAGGGCCTTGCCGGCAATCCGCTTATCCTGTCGCCGGCCATCCAGCGCGCCCGGCCGGCAGCGGGCCAGGCAGATGAGGCCAACCGGTTGCTGCAGATGCTTGAGGGCTCGACGCTTTTCGAGGCGAAGGCCGCCATCCAGGATCCGCTGAGCCTGCGTTGCCTTGCACCCATCCACGGCGCACTTGTCGATGCGCTCTTGAGGGCGGTCGAAGCCGTCGAGATCGAGCTCAATGCCGCAGCCGATAATCCCGTCGTTCTCTTGGAAGAGCAACAGGTGCTGTCATCAGGCAATTTCCAGACGCCGGCACTTTCGCTTGCCTTCGAGACACTGGGCCTTGCGATCGCTCAGGCGGCTGCGGCATCGGCTGCGCGCTTCATTCAGCTGACGGGCCCGGGTCGCAATGGCCTGCCGCGCTATCTGTCGCCGATTGGCGGGCCATCGGCCGGGTTCGTGCCGATGCAGAAGACGGTCGCGGCGTTGATGGCCGATATCAGGCACAAGGCCAATCCTGTCATGCTCGACTTTCTTGCGGTATCGGAAGGCGTCGAGGATCATGCAACGCAATCCTCCCTTGCCGTGCGCAAACTCGGCGAGATGCTTGAACTGTGGCGCGTGCTCATCGCCTGCGAAATGCTCGCAGCCGCTCAGGCGGTCGACCAGCGCCCCGGACACCTTTGCGGCGTGGGAACGGCAGGGACCCATGCCTTCGTTCGAGGCATCGCACCGGTCATGACGGAGGATCGTTCGCTCGGCGAAGATGTGGCCATCCTTGCTTCCCGCCTGCTCGACGAGCACCACGGCGGGTGAAAAGCATGCGCCTCGCCAGTCTTGCAATGTACGCTACGCCGCAGCCGCTTGCGGATGCAAAAGCTGAACTCTGGTCGTTCCTGCGGTACTATCTTGGGCAGGCCGGGCTTTCGGATCCGCCGGAAAACCTCGATGCGACGATCCCCTACGACGAGGCCTGGCTGCATGAGGACCTGCTCTTTTCCCAGACCTGTGGTTATCCCTATGTGAAGCGATTGCGCGGCAGGGTGCGTCTCGTGGCGACACCGGTTTATTCCCATCCCGGCTGCGACGGACCTTTGATGCGCAGCTTCATTGTCGTGCGCCGAGCTTCCACCTTCGTTTCAGTGCAGGACCTGCGCGGTGCGACGGCCGCGATCAATAGTCCCGACAGCAATTCCGGGGCAAATCTGCTTCGCGCCGCCGTCGCCCCTCTTGCCCGCAATGGCCGCTTCTTCGGTGGCACGGTCGAGACCGGCAGCCATGGCGGCAGTATAGACGCTGTGTCGAGTGGGCAGGCGGATTGCGCTGCAATCGACTGCATCACCTTTGCCAATCTCCTGCGTTTTACGCCTGCTCGCGTCGCAGGCATCCGCGTTCTTGCCGAGACACCCGCAACGCCCGGCCTGCCCTTCATTACAGGGGCAAAGGGTTCAGATGCGGATGTGGCACTGCTACGCGAAGCGCTGGTCGCTGCAATCGCGGAGCCATCGCTTTCCGGTGCGCGCGATACTCTCGGTCTCGTTGATGTCGCGATGCTCACAGATGCCGACTACGAACCGATTCTGTCTCTTGCCCGAGGTGCGCTTGATACCGGCTACAAGGACTGGGTCGATTGAAGCCTCCAGAGGCGTCAATTCATAAGATCATTCTCGCTTACGCCTTCGCGAAATACTCTGCGGCGGACGCGCGTTCTGCTCTTCTCCCGGATCTCATCTGCTGACGGGGCGAGCACTTTTTTCCGGCTCGATATCCGGCGTGCCTGCTGCCAGCGTCTGGCCGTGAAATTCCTTGAGCAGGGAAACAACATCATCGATCTCATGCGCGACACGAGCGGCGTCCCAACCGAGCGCTTTCGCGGCGATGCCGGCAATGTCCGTCAAACCTGCATAGGTCACATGACCTTCGATCGCGATCGTCGTGCGCCGCAACACGATATCGGAGAGATGGACCACAAGCTCGTTGCGCGCGATCCAGTCGATCTCGCGAAAACTGTAGTGTGTAGCTCCCGATAACCGCCGTTCGTCAGGATGATCGGAAGGGAACATCGCTACCGCCTCGGCCGTCGTTCCATAGCGGTTCAGAAGTTGTTCCGCGCGCGCGGCCGGGATGCTTGCAGCTGTGGCGATCCTGTCGATAAAGCCCCGTCTCGCCTTTGCATCGGCCGGGAAAGCCTTTCCGCCGCCGATCGCAAGATAGCGGGTCGATTGCTTGCGCGAACGCCCGAGCCGGGTCAGGACACTGTCGGCAACCTCCTCGGCAAAACCGCGAAATGTCGTCCACTTGCCGCCGACCAGCGACATGATGGCAAAAGGCCGCTTGCCATCCGCTTCGATGACCGGTGCCGAATGGTCTCGGCTGATCAGGCCGGGCGCTGTTCCGTCGGAGGCGGGAAGCGGCCGGATGCCGCTATAGGTGTAGACGATCTGGTCGCGATCGAAGCGCAGCGTCGGCAGCAGCGATCTGAGGCTCTGCAGGAAGTAATCGATCTCGGGTTCTTCGCAGCGCACGGCGTCGGGATCTCGGCTCGGGATATCCGTCGAGCCGACGAGCGCAAGCCCGAGATAGCCGTAGACCAGGCAGATACGGCCGTCATCGGCTTCGAAATAGATCATATGACCGTTGAGACTGCGCACCAGTTCGGGATGATCAATCAGGATATGCGAGCCCTTGGTGCCGCCGATCAGCCGCGAAGGCGCGCCGAGCGCCTCGTTGACATGATCGATCCACGGGCCTGCCGCGTTCACGACGAGCTTCGGCCGCACCATGAATTCAGTACCATCCTCCCGTTGAAAGCTCAGACGGCCTTCCGAGGAAGCAGTCAGCGTCACGAAATTTGCTGCGACACATTGCGGGTTGGCTTCCAGCCCATCCTTGACGAGTTCGTAGACGAGACGTTCCGGTCGGCTGATTTTTGCGTCGTAGTAAATGCCGCCGGCGACAATCGCCGGCGTCACATGCGGCATTTCCCGTCTGGCCTCGTTTTTCAGGATCAGCCGGTGGCGTGGCATGACGCGATCGCGTGAGCCGAAAAAATCATAAAGGGAAAGCCCGATCTTGATGAGCACTGCGCCGCGGCTGCGCGGTGCCGTCTTGGAGCCGGCCAATGTCCGCAGTGCGGCCCAAATGCCGCGCGTCCAAGAGAAGACCGGAATAAATGTTGGAAGCGGTTCGACGCAATGCGGCGCATTTTTCAAAAGCAGATTGCGCTCCAGAGTGGATTGGGCAACCAGGCCGAACTCACCGGTTTCCAGATATTTCAATCCGCCGTGGATGAGGCGGGATGGCGCTGCGCTGGTCCCGGAACCGAAGTCCGATTTGTCGACGATCATGCAGTTGATGCCCTGAGCCGCGAGATCGCGAAACAGACCGGCGCCATTGATGCCTGCTCCAAGGATCACGACGTCGACATCGTGCTCGCGAATATCCAGGCTGCGTCCAAGCGTATTGGGGGTCATGGTACTGCCGTCCTAAACTGCGGCCGCTGCCGCACTATCCTGCGCAAGGCCGGCGATCTTCGGCCAAAGCGGCGTCATTGTTTCTGCAATTTCGAGGAAAAGCCGGTAGCGCTTCTCATACTCGGCGCTGCGGGCGCCGTCCGGCTCGCAGGTCTTGCCCTGCTTGTCCGTTTTTGGAGCTCTCTGTGGGTCCGGATAGAGACCTGCGGCTGCGCCGGCACAGATGGCGGCGCCCCAGGCCGCGGCTTCATCGGTGCCGGTCACGGTCACCGGCATCGCAAGCACATCGGCAAACATCTGCGCGACTGCGGGGTTGCGTGACACGCCGCCGGCAAGCCGTGCTTCCTTGAAGGCGAAACCGTCGCGCAGCGCGTCGACATGGATGCGATGGTTGAATGCGATGCCTTCCATGACGGCCCGCAGCATGTCGCCGCGGTCATGCCAGCCGCCGAGCCCGAAGAAGCTTGCGCTTGCCGATGCGCCGTAGGGCGACCCGAAAAGATAGGGATGGAAAAGCACGGGCGATGGCCGGTCAAAAGCCGCGTCGATCTCGGATGCCAGCAAAGCGTGAATGGACGTGCCCTTGGCTTCGCAGTCTGTCCATTCGCGGCTGCAGAGTTTTTCGATGAACCACTCGTAGTTCGCGCTCGATGCAGGCGAAATCGACATGCTGTTCCAGACGCCCGGTGCAATTCCATTACGGCAGAACCAGCGTCGATCGACGCGCGGTTCAAAAGACAGCGTCTCGTTGATCGAATAGGTGCCGGCAATGACGGCAACGACGCCGTCGGCATAACCACCCGCGCCGAGCGCCGAGGCGGTGACATCGTGCAATCCGGCCGCGACGGGCGTGCCTTCCAAGAGGCCGGTCAAGCGCGCTGCATCGGCGGTAATTCGTCCAACGATCTCGTCCGAGCGCGAGGCTGGCGGCAGAGCATCGGCAAGCGCCTGCAGACCGAAGAGGCGCAGGGCGTCCACGCTGTAGTCTTGTGTCCCGACATCGGTGAATGAGGTGCTTGCTTCGGTGCGATCGGTGCCAATGGTGCCAGTGAGGCAAAATCGCAGCCAGTCCTTGCAGCTCATGATATGGCCGATACGTGCAAACCGTTCCGGCTCATGGTCCCGGATCCAGGCGAGCAGCGCCGAGGGGGCGGAGACGTGCGGCACCTGACCCGTGAGAGCAATCGCCTCGTCGGAGACCTCATTCTTCGTCCATCGATCGATGATATCGCCCGCCCGGCTATCCAGCGACACGATTCCGTTGCCAAGCGGCTCACGCGTCTGATCCAGCACATAAATGCCATCGCCATGCGCCGTCGCCGCCACGGCCTGGATATCGCTTGCCGGACGGCCGCTGAGGGCGACCGCCTCACGGATCGCCTCAGCCGTTGCGGTCCACAACTCGCGCATGTCCCGCTCCACGAAACGCGGCCTCGGAATGAGCTGGCTGACGCGCCGCCGAGCGACTGCGATCGGCGTGCCGTCGATATCGAAAATGACAGCCTTCGTGACGGTCAGTCCACTATCGATCCCGAGAAGGCTCGGCATGCACATTCACCTTTCTGTCGTGACCGGGCGGTCCGGTCACATGCGCTCGTGGCCGGTCCTGGCAACGACGACGTTGATATCCCTGGACCGCATCCGATCGATGTGAACGGGGAGGGTCTTGTCGTCGACGATGACGACGTCGAATTCATCGAGCGACGCGAAGCTGTGAAGCGCGCGCCGTTCGAATTTGGTGTGGTCGGCGAGCAGGATGCGTTTGACGGAACAGTCGAACATGGCGCGTTTGGTATCGACGGTTTCGGGTGACTGATGCAGCACGATGCCGTCGTTGATGGCCGACATGGAAATGAATGCGATATCCGCCCGCAAGCCCTTGATCTCGGTGATCGTCATGCGTCCCATAAAGGCATTGCACCAGTTGTAATACTGGCCGCCGAGCGCCAGCAAGGTAACGTCGTGCATGCCGGTCAGCGCATTCATCAGGGTCAGCGAATTGGTGATCGCGGTGATCGGCACCTTCGAGGAGAGATGCGATGCCATCTGCAGGACGGTGGTCGAGTCGTCGAAGAAGATGGCCTGTCCCGGTTCGACGAACTGCATGGCAGCTTCGGCGATCACTTTCTTTTCCGCCGACTGCCGGCTCGAACGGTAGACATCGCTGGATTCAATAAGGTTGGTGGCTGCCGCCGTAACGATGCCGCGTGTTTTTCGGAATATCCCGCGGCTCACGAGTTCATCCACATCGCGATGCGCCGTCATCAGGCTGATGCCGAAGCGATCCGTCAGATCTTCGATGCGCATCGAACCTTCGCTCATCACGGCCTCCGCGATCATGCGCCGGCGCGCGACCTGACGCGTCTGACGGCTGTCGCTTGTCAGCTGGTCCAACAGCTCATCGCCCTGATTGGTCTTCTGTGTCACGGGTCACCCTTGTCGCTGAATTCCATATCCCAGCTTCGTATAGTGATTGCCATGCCAAGGCAAAGAAGGCGAAAGCGGCTTGATGTGGTTGAAAGGGTCGAAGGAGGGCGCCCGGATGGGCGCCCTCCGTCCTGATTACTGGGCCAGAACGAACGGTCCGGTGTACTTGTCGATATTGTCCTTGGTGATCAGCAGGCAATCGAACAGCTGCTTTTCACTCTTGGCGCCGGTGCTGCCCGTCTTGATGAAGTTGTCAGCCTGCTTGACGGCCTCTTCAGAGAAGACGGCGACGGGCTGAAGGACGGTGTATTGCAATTCGCCGGCCTTGATCGCAGCGACCGCATCCGGCGAACCGTCGAAGCCACCGACCTTGACATTGGCGAGCTTGCCAGCTTCCTTCAGGGCCGAAATGGCACCGAGCGCCATTTCGTCATTGCCGGAGATCACGCCGATGATGTCGGGATTGGCCTGCAATATGGACTGCATCTTGTTGTGACCCTGGGTGCGGTCCCAATTGGCGACTTCCTGGGCGACCTTCTTGAGGTCGGGATACTGGGTCAAGACGGTTTCGTAGCCGTTCGAGCGGGTGGCAGCGTTGTTGTCGGACGGCGCGCCAAGGAGTTCGGCATAGTTGCCCTTGTCGCCGACTGCTTCGACCCATTGCTGCGCGCCGATCGCAGCACCCTGGGCATTGTTCGAAACGAGCTGTGCCTTGGCAAGGCCTTCCTGGTTGATCTCGGCATTGACGAGAATGACCGGGATGCCTGCAGCAACCGCCTTCTTCACTGCTCCGACCGAGCCGTCGGCATTGGCGGGGTCGAGGATGATGGCGACCGACTTGTTGGTGATGGCAGTGTCGATCAGGTTGCTTTCCGTGTTGGTGTCACCCCTATGCGCGCTGACCGTGGCCGTGTAGCCCAGCTTTTCGGCTGTTGCCTTGGCGACGTTGCCTTCCGTCAGCCAGTAGGGGTTGGACGGATCATTGACGATGATTGTCATCTGGCCTGCCGCCCAGGCGGAGCTGACGAGAATCGGGGCGACAGCCGCGGCTGCCAAAAGAATGCGCATGCCTTTCTTAAACATAGTCTCTCTCCCATTTGTGAGTTCGGGTGCTGCCGGAAACCGGCGGTGCTTTCCGCGATCGGCCCTCTGGAAATCCAGTTGCCGTCGCGGATAAGTTCTGCTGACGTCAGGACGATTTTGTCCGGCGTCCGTATTGGATGCTGTTCATGAGGACGGCGAGAACGATGACCGCGCCGGTAAAGACGGTCTGCCAGTAGGCCGAGACGCCGATGATCACGAGCCCGTCCGACAGGAAGCCGATCACGAAGGCGCCGAGCATCGTGCCGCGAACGGTGCCGCGCCCGCCGGTCAGGGCCGCTCCGCCGATGACGACGGCTGCGATCGCCGTCAATTCGTAGGTCGTGCCGGCGGTCGGGCCGGCGGAGGTCAGCTGCGACGACAGGACCAGACCGGCAATTGCCGCGCAGACGCCAGAAAGCACATAGACGATGATCTTGACACGCTTGACCGGCACGCCCGAGAGATCGGCAGCGCGTTCGTTGCCGCCAGAGGCGTAAAGCCAGCGGCCGAACGCCGTTCGGCTGAGGATAATGCCGAAGATGATCGCAAGCACGGCGAGCACGATGACACCGATCGGAATGCCCGCGAGGCGGTTGAAGCCGAGCCAGTCGAAGCCGGTATTGCCGAGTTCGGGGCTGCCGTCGAGATCGTTGTAGGTCAGGCCATTGGTCATCAGCAGCGCGACACCGCGGGCGACATAAAGCACGCCGAGCGAGGCGACGAAGGCGGGTACTTTCAGATAAGCAATCAGCACGCCGTTGACCGCGCCGACGACGCCACCGAGTACGCAGGTGATAACCACGACGGCCCACACCGGCGGATAGAGAATGACGCCGAAGGCGTCCAGCGTCACACCCTTCATCATAAAGCCGGCAATGCAACCCGCGAGCCCGAGCGTCGAGCCGACCGAAAGATCGATGCCCCCATTCAGGATCACCAGAAGCATGCCGATCGCCAGGATGCCGAAGATCGCGACATGCGAGGCCATGGTCAGGAAGTTACTCAGGCTGAAGTAATAGGGCGACAGGAACGAGAAGACCGCAATGATGACGATCAGAGCGAAGAAGGCGCGGCCTTCCAGGATCAGGCGCACGAGGTTGATGTTGCGCTTTTGCCCATGCGACACTGACTGCTTTTCTGTGATGTTCGTGACTGACATGATCAGTGCTCCATAATTCCGGGCTAGTGCGCGACCACGGCTTCGCCGGAAGCGGCCATGATCTTTTCCTTGGTGACGTCAGCACCGAATTCAGCCGAGATGCGGCCGCGATGCATGACGATGATGCGGTGCGCGATGCTCAGGCACTCGTTGACCTCGGAAGTCGAATAGATGACGGCTAGACCCTGCCGGGCGCGTTCTGCAAGAAGCTTGAAGACTTCCGCCTTGGCGCCGATGTCGATGCCGCGGCTCGGCTCGTCGAGAAGAATGACCTTCGGGTCTGTCGCCAGCATCTTGCCGATGACCACCTTTTGTTGATTGCCACCCGACAGCGAACCGATGGCCGCCTCGCCACCATCGGTCTTGACGTGGACTTTGCGAATGGAGGCATCGACAAGCTCGCGTTCGCGACGGCCGGATGTGAACAGCCCTTTGGTAAAGGCGCCGATGCTGGCGAGCGAGAGATTGGAGCCGACGGTCATCGTCTGGACGAGGCCGTCGCGCTGGCGATCCTCCGGCACCAGCACAAGACCGCTTGCGATGCGTCCGGCGATGCTCAGATGCCCGACATCCTGGCCTTCAAGCCTGACGGTGCCGCCACTGGCGCGCAACCGTCCGGCCACACATTCCAGAAGTTCGGTGCGGCCGGCGCCCATCAGACCGTAGATGCAGACGACCTCCCCGGCGCGCACGTCCAGCGACAAGCGGTCGACGGAATTCAAGGCTGATCCCGCGGGACCCGGAACGGTGAGGTTGTCGATTGAAAGTGCAGGCTTACCGAAGGTATAACCTTCAGGCGGGCTGCCGAGATCGAAGTTGTCGCCCACCATGTTTCGCACGATCCATTCGAGATCGATGTCCTTGCGTTGCGCATAGGCGGTCATGGTACCGTCGCGCAGCACGACGGCGTGGTTGGTGATCTGCAGCGCCTCCTCGAGATGATGCGAGATATAGACGATCGACACGCCGCGATTGGTCAGGTCGTGGATAACCCTGAAAAGCACCTCCACTTCCGTGGCGCTCAGCGCCGACGTCGGCTCGTCCATGATCAGGATACGCGAATTGACGGATAGGGCCCGGGCAATTTCGACGATCTGCTGCTGGCCGAGACGAAGATCCTCCACCTTGGTCAGCGGATCGATCTCCTCTTCCAATGCCTCCATCAAAAGGCGCGTCTGGCGTTCCTCTTCCGCGAAGTCGACCACGCCACTCTTGATGATCTCACGGCCCATGAAGATGTTGTCGCGCACGCTGAGATTGGGCGCCAGGCTGAGTTCCTGGTGAATGATCGAGATGCCGCAGTCGCGCGCGTGGGTCGAAGAGTTGAAGCTGATCGGCGCACCATCGAGAATGATCTCGCCCGACGTAGGCTGGACGACGCCCGAAAGGATTTTCATCAGCGTCGATTTGCCCGCGCCGTTCTCGCCGAACAGCGTGGTGACCTGACCGCGACGGATATCGAAATTGACACCCTTGAGGGCATGCACGCTACCGTAGGTTTTGGCGATGTTGCGGGCGGCCAGGACCACCTCGCCAAGGCCTTTTGATGTGGGGATCGACTGGCTCATTTGACGTCGACCTTGACCGGGGTAACGAGCCAGTTTTTGGGGTTGATGAGTCTGAAGACGCCGACGACAGTTGCCGTCTTGCCATTGAGCTGGTCCGGATCAAGGCCGGCGAATACGGCCTTCTTCATCTCGTTGTTGATGGCCGACCCGGCGTCCTGATACTGGATCTGATTGGTGAATTGGCCGAAGTGAATTGTGCCCGTGGCATCGCGGAGGTCCGTGCCATTGACCGCAGGGCCGGTCTGGACACGGACCACCGTCTCGGGGGGAAGTCCGTCGATCTTCATTTCGTTGGTATTGGATTTGCGTTCACCGAAGGTGCCGGTCAGTGTCACCGGGATGACCGGGCCTGTGCTCGTGGCAACGCCGTATTTCTCGCCGGCCGCCTTCTTGTCGGCAGCGATCGCCGTCGCCAGGTCAATCGCAGCCACCGCTCGCTTTTCGACATCCGCCTGGATTTTCGGGAACTGCTCCGCCCCAAAGGCTTCCGGAGAAAATGCCTGCTGCCTGACGTCGTCTTCCGAGCCGATCTTCACAACCGTGGTATCGAGCGCGATGGCGCCGATGACCACGATAGCCGCAAGGGCGGTGACGATCATCTTCAAGTTGCCTTTGCCTGGCGCGGAGGCTGCGTGAGCGGGCTGAGTATTCATTGCTGGCGACCTTTGCGGCTGGTCGGATTTACGGCGAAGGCGGGAGGAAGTTGGCAAAGCCTATGGCTGCGTCATCGAAGACGGCATGCTCCGAGAAGCACGCGAATAGTCGGGACCCTGTCTCGCCGGTCGCTGCCTGTGGCGTGATGATAGCCGGAAAGATTGTGCATCCGTACCTCCTACGTGTCGGGACAGGCGCTTGTCTCCTTCAATCGCCCGGACCGCAAATCCCTCAGCAGCAATGCCTGCATGATAGGTAAATGGTAATTCTGTCAAAAATCATGTTATCAAATTGTTCGTCTGTCAACAGGAGTTTTGTGAACTGACGCTGATAACATGACATTCAAAGCGTGATCGGCGTCCGGAAAAAGAGTCTTTCCCCCGGGGTCCGTGCCGACTGCCAACGCGCTCATCCGGCAGGCTATGTTATTCTAGATAATTGATATTAGAAGATAAATTATTCTGACGCCCGTGCCCACACCGTGACGCCAGTGTGGCCGATAGTCGAGGCGGCTCTCGATGCTCATCGAACAGATTGCTATTATTTTATCTGAAAAAAATTTCATTGCGAGAAAAAACTTACTGTACCAATGATATCTTTGTGTTATCTTCTTGATGAAGCGCGCGGGCGCTCCGAAAAGTATCGAATATCAAAGGCGGGACTGCGCGCCGGCCGGCTTGCTCGTGAATTCGAAATGTGGTCGCCTGCAACCTTTGCTGGTTGTGCCGACCAGGAGGATGAGAGATGAATTCGACGCGTGTTTTACCCCTCGCAATGTTCGACGTGTTTGCCGGATAACCCGTGATGGACGTCAGCCGCCAAGTCATCATTGGTATCGATGCGGGAACTTCGGTCATCAAGGCGGTTGCCTTCGACCTTTCCGGCCGCCAGATCGCCGCAGCATCGGTTCGCAACAAATATTCAAGCGGCAGTGATGGTTCGGCCACGCAGTCGCTCGCGCAGACATGGCAGGATTGTGTCGGCGCGCTTCGCGGCCTTGGCGAGAAGGTTGAGGGTCTTGCGTCGCGCACCGCGGCGATCGCGGTGACGGGGCAGGGGGACGGAACATGGCTGGTCGGTTCTGGAAATCAGCCTGTCGCCGATGCCTGGCTCTGGCTCGACGCGCGTGCCGCGCCGACTGTGGTATCCCTTGCCGGCCAGGAAACGGACAGGGCGCGTTTCGAGCAGACGGGCACGGGACTGAATACCTGCCAGCAGGGCGCGCAGCTCGCGCATATGGATCGGGTGGCGCCAGAGCTTCTGGACGGAGCGGAAACGGCGCTGCACTGCAAGGACTGGCTCTATCTCAATTTTACCGGTGTGCGGGCGACCGACCCTTCCGAGGCAAGCTTTACCTTTGGTGATTTCAGAACCCGGCTGTATTCGCCCGTTGCCATTGACGCCCTCGGGTTGACGCATCGCCGTACGCTTCTGCCGGAGATTGTCGATGGAACCGAGATCAGCCATCCGCTGACGGCGGAAGCGGCGCGGGCCTGCGGCCTGCTGGCCGGCACGCCTGTCAGTCTTGGCTACGTCGACATGGTGATGACCGCGCTCGGTGCCGGTGTTCGCAGCGGCGGGCGCAATGCAGCCTGTTCGACGATTGGTTCGACCGGCGTGCATCTGCGCGCAAAGCCAGTGGCTGACGTCCATCTCAACCGAGAGGGCACCGGCTACGTCATTGCCCTGCCGATCCCTGATACCGTTACCCAGGTGCAGACCAATATGGGTGCGACGATCAATATCGACTGGCTGCTTGAGATGGCTGCCCATCTGATGGCGGAGGCCGGAAAACCTGCCACTCACACCGAGCTCGTCGCCAGGATCGACCGCTGGTTTTTCGAAAGCCAGCCCGGATCGGTCGTCTATCACCCCTATATTTCCGAGGCCGGGGAGCGTGGACCTTTCGTCAATGCCCAGGCCAGGGCAGGCTTTTCCGGTCTTTCGGTCCGTCATGGGTTTCCGGACCTCGTTCGCGCGGTTGTCGAAGGTCTGGCATTGGCGACGCGCGATTGTTATGCGGCCATGGGCGAGATGCCGGACGAACTGCGCGTCACCGGCGGCGCCGTGCGTTCGAGCGCGCTGCGCCGTTCGCTCACCGCCTCGCTCAAGGCGCCGATCCGCCTGTCGCGTCGCGAAGAGACCGGAGCTGCAGGTGCTGCGATGATGGCTGCTGTGGCGATCGGCGCCTATAGGACCATGGACGATTGCATCGCCGATTGGGTCACGCCACTGCTCGGCGAAGCCGAAGAGCCGGTCAGTGAGGAAGCTGCACGCTTCGATCTCCTTTTTTCCGCCTATGCCGATATCCGAAAGGCCATGCCCACTGCCTGGGAGGCATTGGCCAGAGCCGCGGCGGCGGCGTCCGCAAAATGAATCGCTGATGCAAAAGGCATCCGAGGGAGCATGACATGACTGAACCCGAAATCCTGGATCTTTTCGTCATCGGCGGTGGCATCAACGGCGCGGGAATTGCCCGCGATGCTGCCGGGCGCGGCTTGAAAGTCGCCTTATGTGAAAAGGACGACCTGGCGCAGGGCACCTCCTCCCGCTCGGGCAAGCTCGTGCATGGCGGCCTTCGTTATCTGGAATACTACGAATTCCGACTGGTACGGGAGGCGCTGATCGAGCGCGAGGTGCTGCTCAATGCGGCTCCGCACATCATCTGGCCGATGCGTTTCGTGCTGCCGCACAGTCCCGAGGATCGCCCCGCCTGGCTCGTCCGGCTCGGCCTTTTCCTCTACGATCATCTCGGCGGGCGCAAGAAGCTGCCGGGCACCCGCACGCTCAATCTGCTGCGCGATCCCGAAGGCACGCCCATACTCGATCAATATACGCGCGGCTTCGAATATTCGGATTGCTGGGTGGACGATGCCCGCCTCGTCACGTTGAATGCGGTGAGCGCTGCCGAGAAGGGCGCCCTGGTGCTGACCCGATCGCCGGCTGTGTCGGCACGCCGGGAAAACGGCCAATGGACGATCACGACGAAAAGCGGCACCAGCGGCGAGATGCGGACGTTCCGCGCCAGATGTCTCGTCAATTGCGCCGGCCCGTGGGTCACCGACATCATCAACCGCGTCGCCGGCTCCAATTCCAGCCGCAATGTGCGCCTCGTCAAGGGCAGCCACATCATCGTGCCGAAATTCTGGGCCGGTTCCAATGCCTACCTGGTTCAGAATCACGACAAACGCGTCATTTTCATCAACCCTTATGAGGGCGACAAGGCGCTGATCGGAACGACCGATATCGCCTATGAGGGCCGAGCCGAGGATGTGGCAGCCGATGAGGCGGAAATCGACTATCTGCTGAAGGCGGTGAACCGCTATTTCAAGGAGAAGCTGCGTCGCCGGGACGTATTGCACAGCTTCTCGGGCGTGCGCCCGTTGTTTGACGACGGCAAGGGCAATCCATCAGCGGTGACCCGCGACTATGTGTTCGATCTTGATGAGACCGGGGGAGCGCCGCTTCTCAATGTCTTCGGCGGCAAGATCACGACTTTCCGGGAGCTTGCCGAACGCGGCATGCAGCGACTCAGGCACATCTTCCCGAACATGGGCGGCGACTGGACGGAAAAGGCACCGCTGCCGGGCGGGGACATGCCCAACGCCGACTACGAGACCTTCGCCAACAGCCTGCGTGACAGCTATCCGTGGATGCCGCGCAAGCTCGTCCATCACTATGGCCGTCTCTATGGCACGCGTACGAAGAACCTGATTGCGGGGGCAACGGACCTGCAAGGACTTGGCCGCCATTTCGGCGGGCAGCTCTATGAGGCGGAGGCCCGTTATCTCGCCGCCAACGAATGGGCGGAGACCGCCGAGGACGTCCTCTATCGCCGCACCAAGCACTACCTGCATCTGAGCGAGGCAGAACGGGCAGCCTTTGCCGACTGGTTTGCTTCATCCCATCTTGCCGCCGCCTGAGGAGGTCTTGATGCCGCTTTCGCTTTCGCTGAATACCAACCCGCTTGTGAACCGTTTTGCCGACCCCGACGACTTGATCGAGACGGTGGCGCGAGACCTGCGCATCCGCGATCTCCAGCTGACGCACGAATTCATCAATCCAAGCTGGCAAGCCCCTGTCATCCGCCGCCTGACTCGCCAGATGAAAGCCGCGTTGGCACGTACTGGCGTTCGCGTTACCTCGGGCATGACCGGACCGTATGGACGGCTGAACCATTTCGGGCATCCGGATGCCGAGGTCCGCCGCTATTACGTGGACTGGTTCAAGACCTTTGCCGACATTACTGCCGATCTCGGCGGACATTCCGTCGGAACGCAATTTGCGATCTTCACCTACAAGGATTTCGACGACGCAAGCCGGCGCGAGGAGCTGACCAAGATCGCCATCGACTGCTGGTGCGAAGTCGCAGACCATGCCAGTGCCGCCGGTCTTTCCTACATCTTCTGGGAGCCGATGAGCATCGGCCGTGAGTTCGGTGACACGATCCAATCCTGCCTTTCGCTGCAGGCGCGATTGAGCGCTGCCGATATGGCGGTGCCGATGTGGATGATGGCCGATATCGACCACGGCGACGTCACTTCCGACAATCCCGACGACTATGACCCCTATGCCTGGGCGCGGGCCGTGCCGAAGCTGTCGCCGATCATCCACATCAAGCAGAGCCTGATGGACAAGGGCGGCCACCGCCCGTTCACGGCGGAATTCAATGCCAAAGGGCGGATTCAACCCGCCCCGCTGCTGAAGGCTTTCGCGGCAGGCGGTGCCCATGACAACGAGATCTGTCTCGAACTTTCCTTCAAGGAACGCGAGCCGAATGATCGCGAGGTTATCGCGCAGATTGCCGAAAGCGTCGCCTTCTGGGCGCCGCATATCGACACCGGCGCCGCGGACTTGAAGATATGAGCCGGCGATTTACAAGGGCTGCTTGTTGTCAGGCGGTATAGCCGTCGAAGAAATGGGAAGGGTGCGGCGATGACGGATGCCGATGATACACTTGCCGTGCGGGCCGCCTGGCTTCATTACGCCGGCGGATTGACACAGTCCGACGTTGCCCGGCGCCTCGGCATACCCTCGGTGAAGGCGCATCGGCTCATCGCGCGGGCCGTTGCCGACGGTGTCGTCAAGGTCACGATCGACGGCGATATCGTCGAATGCGTCGAACTGGAGGCGCAGCTCGCCGAACGCTTCGGACTGCAATATTGCGAGGTAGCACCCGATCTTGGCGAAGAGGGCTTGCCGCTGCGCGCGCTCGGTCACGCGGGAGCCGGCTATCTGAAGCGCGAGATCGAACACGGTGATCACGCAGTCATTGGCCTTGGCCACGGCCGCACGCTTTCGGCTGCCGTTCGGTATATGCCGCGGACAAATGCGAAGGACATACGCTTCGTTTCTCTGCTTGGCGGTCTCACGCGAAATTACGGTGCCAATCCCTACGACGTCATGCACCGTATCGCGGAAAAGACCGGCACGCATGCCTATGTCATGCCGGTTCCCTTCTTCGCCAATACCGCCGAGGACCGAGAGGTGCTGAGGGCACAGCGTGGCGTCAAGGAAGTATTCGATCTCGCCAATGACGCCGACCTGAAGCTCGTCGGCCTGGGTACGGTGGACGCCGAGGCCCAGCTGGTGCTCTCTGGCCTGGTCGAGCCGGGCGAGATCGAAGATATCGCTGCCGCGGGCGGCGTCGGTGAAATACTCGGTCACTTTTTCAACGCGGACGGCCAAATCCTCGATACAGCACTGTCTGGGCGTACCCTTTCGGCATCTTTTCCGACAACGACGAAGGAACGCCTCGTGGCCCTGGCAGGCGGACAGGCCAAGGTGGCGGCGATACGGGCGATCCTGCGCAGCCGACGCCTGCATGGGTTGATTACGGACGAACGCACCGCGCGAGCCCTTCTTGCCTGACGTTTGGTAACGAACATTTGTCACATAATAACATTGTGAATCGTTGATTTTCACAATTTTTGTGTTACTTTGTTGGTAATCAGGATTGAGAACAATGAAACGGGAAGAACGCCAGCAGCTGATCGTCAATCTGCTTGTCGAAGGCAAGACCGTCGAAGTGGATGATCTTGCTGAACGTTTTTCCGTTTCGAAGATGACCATTCACCGCGATCTCGACGACCTCGAGCAGGCGGGTGTCCTGCGTAAGGTACGCGGTGGCGCGACGATCGATGCCGGAACGCAATTCGAGAGCGATTTTCGCATTCGCGAGCGTCAGGGCGGGGAAGCCAAGGTTGCGATGGCGCAAGAAGCGCTGGCCATTGTCGAACCGGGCATGACGGTCATGGTCAATGACGGATCGATGGCTGCGGTTCTCGGCGAGATGCTGTTGCGTAAGCGACCGCTGACGGTGATCACCAACAATGCGGCGATCATGGAACGGCTGAAGGGCGAGAACGGTATCACCCTGATTGCACTCGGCGGCATCTATTCCGCGAAGTTCAACGCCTATCTCGGCGTCGTTACGGAGGAATCGCTGTCACGTCTGAGGGCTGATATCGCATTCATTTCGACGCCCGCGGTCAGCGGCAGGCTCGCCTATCACATGGACGACAATGTCGTTCGCGCCAAGCGGGCGATGATCGCGTCTTCGGCCAGGAGCTGCCTCCTGGTCAACCACCAGCGGATCGGCCACACGGCGCTGCATGTCATGGCGGATCTGACTGATTTCGACACTGTTATCACCGACAGCGCGCCATCTGCCGCTGTTCTCGACGAATTCGATCGGGTGGGTATCAAGCTCACCATCGCACCAGCGCAGGATCAGGCATGACGGAGAAACCAGGCTTCTGGATTGGCACCAGCTGGAAGATGAACAAGACGCTCGCCGAGGCCGAGCATTTTGCCCGCGGCCTCGAGGCGGCCGATGCTATGCGCGATCCTAACATCCAGCGCTTCGTGATCCCGCCGTTTACAGCTGTGCGGGAGGTCAAGCGCATGCTTGCGAAGACCTCCGTCAAGGTCGGTGCGCAGAACATGCATTGGGCGGACCAGGGCGCCTGGACGGGCGAAATCTCCCCCTTGATGCTGAAGGATTGCGATCTCGATATCGTCGAGCTCGGGCATTCGGAGCGGCGGGAGTTTTTCGGAGAGACGGACGAGACTGTCGGGCTGAAGACCGAGGCGGCGGTTCGCCACGGCCTGATCCCGCTGATCTGTATCGGCGAAACACTTGCCGACCGGGAGAGCGGAAAAGCCGCGGAAATTCTCGCAGTCCAGGTGCGCGGGGCCTTGTCGAAGCTGTCCGACGAACAGAAATCGGCGGAAATCCTGCTTGCCTACGAGCCTGTCTGGGCGATCGGCGAAAGAGGCATTCCGGCAACGGCTGACTATGCCGATGCCCGACAGGCCGAGATCATTGCGGTTGCTGAAGCCGTACTCGGGCGAAAAATCCCCTGCCTCTACGGCGGGTCGGTCAATCCGCAGAACTGCGAGGAACTGATTTCGAGCCCGCATATCAACGGACTCTTCATCGGCCGTTCCGCCTGGAACGTCGAGGGCTATCTCGACATCCTCGCGAAATGTGCCACCAAACTCCAAGGAGAAAAAAGATGAAGCTTGCAATTGCTGGAGACAGTGCCGGCGAAGGTCTCGCCAAGGTGCTTGCCGAACACCTCAAGGATCGGTTCGATGTCCATGAAGTGTCGCGCATCAACGACGGGCTCGATCCGTTCTATGCCAACCTTTCGGATCGCGTTGCCTCGGGCGTGATCGACGGCACCTATGACAAGGCAATCCTGATCTGCGGCACCGGCATCGGCGTCTGCATTTCGGCCAACAAGGTGCCTGGCATCCGCGCTGCATTGACGCACGACACTTATTCGGCCGAGCGTGCCGCCCTTTCCAACAACGCGCAGATCATCACGATGGGCGCGCGTGTCATTGGGCCTGAGCTCGCGAAGTCGATCGCCGACGCGTTCCTCGCTCAGACATTCGACCAGAATGGCCGTTCGGCCGGCAATGTCTCCGCGATCGATGAGCTCGACGCAAAATACAGCGCGCGTTGAAAGCGTGGGGCAAGCGACCGGCTTCCCGCCGGTCGCTGTGAGCCCTTTTCCTGTTGGAATCTCCACCTCAGGCGAACCCTTCGCCGAGCTCCGCGGTGTCGCCCGACCCAGAGTCGCGCGGCGATAAGCGCGGCTAAACCGGTTTCTTATGAATGATGGCATGTCTAAACGCGTCGCAGATGACGCGATGACCGGCATTATTGGGGTGCGTTAGATCGGGCGACGCTAGTGCGCCATCGCCGCATGCTTTCATCCGTTCGTAAACAGGCGCATAGAAGATTCGAAAAGCCTGGGCCAGCTCCCGCACGGCGCGGACATAGACTTCAAAGCCCTGGCGTGTCTGGCCGGTAAAGCCGGTACTTCCAACTGAGAAACCGCTGTCGGGAATATAGGGCGGACTGCCGATCGCAAGTCTTTCCGCATGCCCCGCTTCGATCAGTCTCTCCAGCATATTTGCATAGTCACGACTGAAGCTCTTCGCGTTCATGCTGTCAGGCGCAGCCATGTAGCGGGCGTCGTTATAGCCGTAAAGGATGAGGATCGCGTCGCTATGCGAGGCATCGAGCAACACGTCGGCAAACCTGCTGACGCCGTTGTCTGCTCGCGCTTTTCCATCGGCAAGCGGTGATGCCTGCAGCACCGTCCCTGGGATCGCATGATTGCGGAGCGTCAATGCACCCATCTCGGCCGCAAACAGCGCCGGCCAGGCCAGATGCGGATGGCTGGCATTGAACCCGGCGCTGATGCTGTCGCCGAACACGCGGATTCCGGAAAATCCAAGCGATTTCAAATGCTCTGCAAACGTCATCGATCGACTCACATTTTCGCGCTTGACAGCAATCGGTCAAATCCTGTTTATACGTATTAGCTGCTAATACGCATTAGCAGTCAAGAGGAGATATGGAGGATGCAGCGTGGCGGGCACTAAGCGCTTGACTCAGCACGATATTGCGAAACTGGCGGGCGTTAGCCAGGCAACCGTTTCGCTTGTGCTGAACGGTGCGCCGACGGCCCTGGCTCGCATTCCCCAGGAGACCCGTGAGCGCGTCCAGCAGGTCATCCGCACGACAGGCTATGTGGCCGATCCGATCGCCCGGCGAATGGCCAAGGGTCTCAATCGCATTCTCGGTGTCTTCACCTACGAACCGGCCTTTCCGAGCGAGCAGGCGGACTTTTTTGCGCCCTTCCTGCTCGGTATCGAGGAAGAGGCGCAGGCGCAGAATTATGACCTGCTGCTATTGACCGGCGCCGGCGTCGGCCGTGAGCGCAAGATGTTTGCCGACGGCAATCGGCTGCGGATCGCTGACGGCTGCCTTGTCCTCGGTCGTGAATTTGATCGGGCTGAGCTGAAACGGCTTGTAACCGGTGATTATCCATTCGTGGCGATCGGCCGACGTGAGGACGCAGGCGGACCCGTTCCTTACGTCGGCGGCGACTATGCCAGTGCCACGCGGGCGCTGGTCGAAAAGGCACGCTCTCTCGGCCATGGCCGGCTGGCCTTCATCGGTCCGAGCGGATCGGCTGAGTCCGTCGTCGACCGCTGGCGCGGTTTTTCGGACGCGGTCACCGGTAATGCGGAAGTGGTTTTGCATGTGGACGAGGTCGGCCGGGGTGCTGCCGAAACACTTGATGCGATCGTTGAAAGCGGCGCGAGCGCGGTCTTTTTCGTCGAATTGGCCGATGCGGTACGTGTCGAAGCAGCCGCCCGCGAACGCGGTCTGTCCATTCCGGACGACTTCTCGGTCGTGGTGCTCGGCAGTCATGTGCGCGCCGAGCGCAGCCATGTGCAGTTCACCTCCTTCAACATTCCTCGCGAGGAAATGGGGCGTCAGGCGACCGCGATGCTGGTGCGCCGCATCGAGGATGCCGCGCCCGTCGAACAAATTCTTCTGACCTGCGAACCGGTCGAGGGGCAAACCCTCGGACCAGCCAAGAAACGGACCTGAGAGCGTGACAGACATGGCGGCAAAAGAGATGCGAGCGGATATTCTGGTGGTGGGCGGCGGCCTCGGCGGCGTGGCGGCAGCAATTGGCGCCTGCCGAGCCGGCAAGAGCGTCATCATGACCGAGGAATTCGATTGGATCGGTGGCCAGCTGACCAGTCAGGCTGTGCCATCAGACGAACATACCTGGGTCGAACAGTTCGGTATAACCCGCTCCTACCGCAGGCTGCGCAACGGCGTGCGGCAATATTATCGCGACAATTATCCGCTGACCGAGGGCGCTCGTGCCTGGGGCGATCTCAATCCCGGCGGCGGCTGGGTGAGCCGAGTCTGTGCTGAGCCGCGCGTCAGTCTCGCGGTCATGGAAGCGATGCTGATGCCCTATCGCGGCGCCGGTCGTCTCCGGGTGCTGCAGCCCTACCGTCCCGTCGCTGCCGATGTCGAGGGTGACAGCGTGCGCTCGATTACCGTTCGCCACCGCGATAGCGAACGCGAGATCGTCATCTCGGCCGACTATATCCTTGACGCTACCGAGCTCGGCGACCTGTTGCCAATGACCGGTACGGACTATGTCAAAGGTTTCGAGGCGCAATCCGACACCGGCGAGCCAAGTGCGCCGTCGCAGACGCAGCCGGACAACGTCCAGGCCGTGTCGATCTGCTTTGCAGTCGATTGCGTCGACGGCGACCAGACGATCGACAAGCCGGAGAATTACGACTACTGGCGCAAGTACCAGCCGCATTTCTGGGGCGGCCCGCTGCTTGGCTTTACCGCGCCGCATCCGCGTACGCTGGAATCCACTACCCGCAGCTTCACGCCCAATGTCGACGACAATCCGCTGCTCGTCGATGCCGATCAGCGCAAAGGCGGCGGCGACGAGAATCTCTGGCTCTTCCGCCGCATTGCTGCACGGCGCAATTTTGAGCCCGGTTTCTACCAGTCCGACATCTGCTTCGTGAACTGGCCGATGATCGATTACATGGACGGCACGATCATCGACGTGTCCGAAGAGGACAAGGCACGGCATCTGAAATCGGCGGCCGATCTTTCCTATTCGGTCTTCTATTGGCTGCAGACTGAGGCGCCGCGTATCGATGGCGGCCAGGGCTATCAGGGCCTGCGGCTGCGTGGGGACATCACCGGCACCGAACACGGCCTTGCGATGGCCCCCTATATCCGCGAGAGCCGCCGTATCAAGCCGATCACCCGTATCACCGAACAGGATCTCTCCTATGCGGTGCGCGGTGACAAGGGCGCGGTCAACTATCGCGACAGCGTCGGCATCGGCATGTACCGCATCGACCTGCACCCCTCGACCGGCGGCGACAACTATATCGACGTGCCGTCCTGCCCCTTCGAGATTCCGCTCGGCGCCCTGCTGCCACAGCGCATGACGAACCTGATCGCGGCCGGCAAGAATATCGGCACAACCCATATCACCAACGGCTGTTATCGCCTGCACCCCGTCGAATGGAACATCGGCGAAGCGGCCGGCATGCTCGCAGCTCATTGCCTCGATAAGGGGCTGAAGCCTCACCAGGTCCAGGAAAATGACGCACATCTCCACGACTTCCAGAGGGAAATCGTCCGGGAAGGTATCGAAATTCGCTGGCCGGTCGTCGCAGCCTACTGAGCAGCCGTCAGTGCAACCCATCTTTGGAGGAGGAACGGGAATGAACAAGAACAGGACATTGAAATCCGCGCTGGCGGCGCTCGCACTCGCTGTGCCGCTCGCCTGCAGCGGCATCGCCAGGGCCGACGACGCAGTCAACCTGCGCATGACCATCTGGAGCGCGGCGGAAGCACATCTGAAGCTTTTCAACGAGATCGCTGCCGGCTTCAAGAAGGACCACCCCAACGTCACGGTGACCTTCGAGTCGCTGCCATTCGACACCTATACGACGGCGCTGACCACCCAGATCGCCGGCGGCAATGCGCCTGACATGGCCTGGATCTTCGAGACGGCCGCCTATGACTTCGTCAATTCCGGTGCGCTTTATCCGCTTAACGATACACTGAAGGCGACGGCTGGATACAATCTCGACGAAGTGAGCACGAGCGCCACGGAGCGCTGGCAGAAGGACGGTACGCTCTATGCCTATCCCTTCTCCACTTCGCCTTTTGCGGTCTTCGTCAACAACGACCTGATCAAGGCGGCCGGTGCCAAGACACCCGCGGAACTGATCGCCGCCGGCGAATGGACATGGGACAACGCGATCGCGACGGCTTCGGCAGTCGGCCAGAAGGGCAAGGGTGGCCTGATCGTGCGTGATTTCAACTATCAGATCTGGCAGAACCTCACATCGATCTGGAACGGTTTTGGTGCGACCCCCTGGAGTGTCGACGGCAAGACCTGCACGATGACCGAAAAGCCGATGGTCGATGCGCTCACCTTCATCCATGACGCGATCTTCAACAAGAAAGCGATCCCCGGTCCTGGCGAAAATGTCGATTTCTTCGCCGGCAATGCGGCCATGACTATCACCCAGATCAGCCGTGCATCGCTGCTTCCGAAGGACAAGCCCTTCTCCTGGGATCTCGTACCGCTGCCCAAGGGACCTGCCGGCGATTATGCGCTGATCGGCCAGGCCGGTATCGGCGTCATGCAGTCGGGCAAGAATGCCAAGACGGCCGCTGAATTCGTCGCCTATATGACGAACCCGGAAAACTCGGCCAAGCTCAGCCAGTTCTTCCCCTCGGCCCGCAAGTCGCTGCTCAACGCGGAAGTGCTGAAAAAGACCAATCCGCTGCTCAGCCAGGAGCAGATCGATAAGGTCGTCATTGCCGGCATTGCGACCGGCAAGGTCATCCCCGGCCATACGGGCTTTGCCCAGATCCAGCAGACCGTGCGCTCCGGCCTCGACGCCGTCTGGCGCCCGGATGCCGATGTTCCCGGCACGCTCCAGACGATCTGCGGCCAGATCGGCCCGCTGCTCAAGCGCTAAGGAGACAAGGAATGGCTGTCGCACAGGACAACGCAACACTGGAAGGCCGCTCCTCGTCGCCGTTCTGGACGGTTGCGCGGCGCGACAGCCTCGCCGGCTTCCTCTTCATCGCGCCGCAACTGATCGGGATCACCATCTTCGTGCTGATCCCGCTCGGTCTGGTCTTCTGGTATTCGCTGCATGAGTGGAACGTGCTCGCCAATACCTTCACCTATACAGGCACGCAGAACTACCAGATGCTGATGGAAGACCCGAACCTGCTGCAGGTGCTCGGTTCGACCGCCATCTTCTCTGCAGGGCTTGTGGTTCTCAACCTGTCGCTGGCCTTGTTGCTGGCGGTACTGTTGAACCAGAAACTCGCGGGCATAACGATCTTCCGGACGCTGTTCTTTTCGCCTGTTGTCGTGTCGCTCGTGGCCTGGACAATCGTCTGGGGCTTTCTCCTGCAGAAGAATGGCGGCATCAACGGCATGCTGCTGCTGTTTGGCCTCGAGGGTCCGAACTGGCTGCGCGGCGAGACCACCGCGATGATCTCGGTGATCGTCGTCCAGGTATTCAAGAATGTCGGCCTCAACATGATCCTGTTCCTGGCAGCCCTCCAGGGCGTGCCGAACGAGCTCTACGAGGCAGCCCGCATCGATGGCGCTCCGCGCTTCAAGCAGTTCCGCCGCATTACCCTGCCGTTGATTAGCCCGACCATCCTGCTGACCTCGATCATCACCATCGTCGGATCGCTGCAGGTCTTTGCCCAGATCGCGGTCCTGACGCAGGGCGGGCCGGGCCTTTCGACGACCGTGCTCGTCTATTACCTCTACCAGCAGGCCTTCCAGTTCCATTTCTTCGGCTACGGGTCGACGCTGTCGATCCTGCTCTTCCTGATCGTCGCCGTTCTGACCTTCGCCCAGTGGCAATTGCGCAAGAGGATCGTGTTCTATGAAAGCTGAGATCTCCCCGCGCATGAAGGTCATTCTATACGGGCTGATGTGCGTGCTTCTCATCCCGTTCGTTTTCCCGACCTGGTGGATGGTCACGTCTTCGGTGAAGCCGATCAGCGATATCTTTGCCTTTCCGCCGCAATTTTTTCCGCAGAGCTATGACTGGACGACCTATAGCAAGGTCTTCGAGCTGCAGCCTTTCGTGAAGCAATACTGGAACTCAGCATATATTGCTGCGGTCGTGACTGTTGGCACGATGATCGTTTCGTCGATGGCGGGCTACGCGTTCGCGCGCATCAAATTCCCCTTCGCCAACACAATCTTTATGGTCGTGCTGCTTGGCCTTTTGATCCCGTCGGAAGTAACGATCGTGCCGCTCTTCCAGATGTTTCTGAAGGCCGGCATGGTGAACACTCACTGGCCGCTGGTACTGGTCCCGATCTTTGGTGCGCCGAGCGTCTTTGCTACTTTCGTCATGCGGCAGTTCTTCGTAACCCTGCCGGTCGAGTTGGAGGAGGCCGCGCGTGTCGATGGCCTCGGGCGTTTCAAGATCTTCCGCAAGATCGCCCTCCCGCTTGCAAGGCCGGCACTGGCCTCTGTTGCGATCTTCACCTTCCTGCATTCCTGGAATCTCTATCTCGAACCGATCGTGTTCCTGTCGAGCGCGGACAAATTCACGCTGCCTCAGGCGCTCACCCAATATACCGACGCCTATGGCGGGCCGATGTGGAATATCCAGCTCGCTGCGGCAACGCTCACGGCATTGCCAGTGCTCATCGTCTTCATCATCGCGCAGAAGCAATTCGTCGAAGGGCTCGCGCATACCGGCCTCAAGGGCTGAAGAACCGGATTTCTCCTATGGCTGACGTTACCCTTTCCCGTGTCCGCAAGAGCTATGGCGCTCTCGACATCATTCATGGTGCCGACCTCGGCATCCGAGATGGCGAATTCGTCGTGCTGGTCGGGCCATCCGGCTGCGGCAAGTCCACGCTGCTTCGGATGATCGCCGGGCTCGAGACGATTACCGGCGGGGATATCAGGATCGGCGGGCGGGTGGTCAACGATCTCGACCCCAAGGATCGCGACATTGCCATGGTTTTTCAGAATTATGCGCTCTATCCGCATATGACGGTCGCGACCAATATGGGCTTCTCGCTGGAACATCGCGGCACCGGCAAGGCGCAGATCGCCGAGCGGGTGAAATGGGCGGCCGATATACTCGGCCTGTCTCATCTTCTCGATCGCTATCCGCGCCAACTCTCCGGCGGCCAGCGCCAGCGCGTCGCCATGGGCCGGGCGATTGTTCGCAATCCGCAGGTCTTCCTGTTCGACGAACCATTGTCGAACCTCGACGCCAAACTGCGCGTCGTCATGCGCGGTGAAATCAAGAGCCTGCACCAGAGGCTGAAGACGACCACCATTTATGTCACCCATGACCAGGTCGAAGCGATGACCATGGCCGACAAGATCGTCGTGCTCAATGCTGGAAGGGTGGAACAGATCGGCGCTCCGCTCGACCTTTACGACCGGCCCGCCAACCAGTTCGTAGCCGGCTTCATCGGATCACCGTCCATGAACTTCCTCACGGGCACAATCACCGATAAGGGGTTCGCGGCACCCGGCATTGTCTTGCCACTTCCGCAAACTGCCCCTGCACTGAGCGACCGCAGGCTTGTCTATGGTATCCGGCCCGAGCATTTCTCGCTCGATGACGCTGGCGTGCCGGCTGAGATCGTTCTGGTCGAGCCGATGGGGTCGGAAACCCAGGTGACGATGAAGCTCGGTGAAACGCAGGTCACCGGTGTCTTTCGTGAGCGCGTATCGATGTCTCCAGGAGCGACAATTCGCGTGCGCCCGGAGCTTTCCAACATCCATCTCTTCGCTGCCGATGGCGGCGAACGTCTGAACTGAGGCTGCTCCATGCCGAGCTATCCGGAAACCAGGCTCACAAAGGCGCTGCGCGAGGGGGAATTCCCTGTCATCGTCTCGCTCGCCCGTCACGATCTCGACCTCGCGAAGGCTGCCATCGAGGCAGGTGCGTTCGCGATCAAAGTCCATCTCAACGCCTATCACCGCGCGACCGGCACGACCTTCGGCAGCTTTGCCGAGGAGCGGCGGTTTTTCGAGGACCTTGCAACGCTGGGCGTGCCGCTTCTTGTCATGGCAGGACAAGAAAAGGTTCCGAGCCCGCAGGAGATGGAGGCGCTCGCCGATCTCGGCTTCGAGGGTTTCAATATCTATGTCAGCGATATGCAGCCGCATCTGCTGCAATCGAGGCTACGGCCCATTCCGGCGCTTGGCGAGGCGAGCACTGACGAGGATTTGCAAGGCATTCTCGACATTCCCGGTGCGATGATGGAAGCCTCGGTCGCTTCCTTTGCCGACTACGGAAAGCCGCTCGACGAGAGCGATCTTGATCGCTACCGGACCATCACGGGCAAGGCGGGTATTCCGGTCATCGCGCCAAGCCAGAAGATGTTTGTGCCCGACGATATGCCGAAGCTGAGGGACGCGGGCATTGCTGCCCCTCTGCTCGGCGTTATCGTCACCGGCACGACGCCGGGGAGCATGAGAGCGGCGGTACAGCCGATCGTCGCGGCAATACGGCGATGAGGCTGAGCGCCGGTGGCCGCGGTTTTACTCCGCGGCCAGCCTCGTCTGGTCATTAGCCTCGACAATCGACCGCAGCACGGAGAGTTCCTCGTCCGTCAGGTTCGTGAGCGGCGCGCGCACGGTGCCCGGATCGCGGCCGATGACTTTCAGCCCCGCCTTGATGATGGAGACGGCGTATCCCTTCTTGCGGTTGCGAAGCGCAACGAAGGGGAAGAAGAAATCCTTCAGGATCTGGTCGACGGTCTTCTGGTCGCCCGCCCTGAGCGCTTTGTAGAACCGTTGCGAAAGAGCCGGAACGAAGTTGAAGACAGCCGAGGAATAGGTGGTCACACCGGCGGCGAAGTAGGCCTGAGCATAGACTTCGTGGGTCGGCATCCCACCAACATAAACCAGCCGGTCGCCGATCTTGGTGGTGATCTCGATGACCCGATCGACGTCTCCGACCCCGTCCTTGAAGCCGATAAGATTGGGGCATGCATCACAAAGCTGAGCGATGCTGTCGGCCGACAGGATCGCATTGTCCCTGTTATAGACGATCACGCCGATGCCGACCGCCTGGCAGACGGCCTTCACATGGGCGACGAGCCCGGCTTGCTCGGCAAACATCAGGTAGGGCGGAAGAAGGAGCAGACCATCGGCACCGGCTTTTTCGGCAGCGCGCGCAATATCGATTGCAAGTGAGGTGCCATAACCGGTACCGGAAATGATGGGCGTTTTGCCTGCGGCAGCCTTGGCGGCGCGGATGACGGCAGGGATTTCGGCCGGATTGAGCGAGAAGAATTCGCCCGTACCGCCCGCGGCAAAAAGTGCGCTTGCATCAAAACCGGCAAGCCAGCTCACGTGCTCCCGGTATGCGGCTTCGTTGAACCTGTTCTCGCTGTCGAAATGTGTCACCGGGAAGGAGAGGAGGCCGTCGCCCACGGCTTTCTTGATGGCGTTGGGATCCATGTTGAATTCCTTGAATAATTGCTGATTGAAGGTGAGCGCGTCGCTCACATATGACCGGCTTCCATCGCCTCGAGCACCGCGGCGATGTAACCGTAGCAGAAGCTGAAGGCGACGCCCGTCGCGTCGCGACCGCTGATGCGCGGCACGTGGTCCGGCATGACCATGTATTTGTAGCCGACCTCGCGGTAGACCTTGAGCGACCGCACCATGTCCATGTCGCCTTCATCGGGAAAGGTTTCCATGAAGGAGAGCTTGCCGCCACTGATGTTGCGGAAGTGCAGGTTGAAGATCTTTCCGCGCGTGCCGAACCAGCGGATGATGTCGTCGATTTCCTCGCGCGGATTGTCGAGCATCTCGCCGATCGAACCCTGGCAGAAATTCAGGCCATGATAGGGGCTCTCGCGCATCTGCACGAATCTCTTCAAGCCGTCGACAGTGCCAAGGATGCGGGTGACGCCGCGGTAGCCCGGCGGCGTATAGGGATCGTGCGGATGGCAGGCAAGGCGCACCTTGTTGCTCTCCGCAACGGGAACCACCCGCTGGAGAAAATAGTCGATACGCTCCCAGTTCTCATCTTCCGAGAGAACGCCGGCAAGACCGGGTGCCGCCTGCTGATCGGCCTTGTCCCAGCGAAAAGCCTCATTGAGCGAACCGCCACGGCCCTTTTCGAGCTCCGTTCGCGGAATGCCTATCAGGTTGAGATTGTATTTCGTGGCAGGGATTCCGGCCTTTGCACAGTTCTCGATCATCCGGCAGACGGCGTCGATCTGCCGGTCGCGTTCGGGACCGGCCAGCAGGATGTCGGGATAGGACGCGTTTTCGATCGGCCTGGAGGGCAGGGGGAGCTGGATCATGTCCAGCACGAGACCGAAGCTCTCCACGTGATTGCGGTGGCGCTCCAGATCATCAAGTGTCCAGCTGGACGGCGCCCCGGGCGGGTCAGCGGAAATGTGTTTTACGCCCAGTTGGGCAAAAACACGAAAATCATCGTCGTCCCGTGCGGCGACCTGGGTTCCCAAATACACAACTAACCTCCCGATCATTCAAATCATGTCGTATGACATAATATGAATTTTTAAGGTTGTCGAGCCTCATTGCTGCTCTGCAAGCATTCGGTATCGTCGCTGGCTCGCCATCATGTGCGCGCGCATGGCCTGTCTGGCACGATCCGGATCCTGCTCCGCAATGGCGGCCAGGATCTCACCATGTTCTGCATGAACCTTTTCGAGATAGGTGCGGTCATTGGCTTCGGGTAAGGTCGGAAACTGTCCGCGCGGGATTGCGCGCGGTCCGAAATGGCGCAGGGCATCGATATAGAATCTATTGTTCGAAGCATTGGCTATGGCGGTGTGGAATTCATAATCGGCCTCGACCGTGGGCTCACCGCTCTCGATGAGTTGGGCCATTTTTCGGTTGGCAAGTCGAATCGCAGCTTCCTGTTCGGCCGTCCTGCGATAGGCTGCGATAGCGGCGGCTTCTCCTTCGACTGCCATGCGAAACTCCAGCAATTCCAGTGTTTCCGGAATGCTTTTGACCTCGACCGGCGTCAGGACAAGCCTGGCATGCACGTTGGGATCCGATACGAAGACGCCCTTGCCCTGGACAGGCCGGACAAATCCGGCCGCGCGCAGGTCGGCAATCGCTTCCCGCACCACTGTGCGACTGACGCCGAAGGCCGCCTCAAGCTGGGGCTCGGTTGGAAGCTGATCTCCCTCACGGAGCTTTCCCGTCTCGATCTGCATTCGCAACTGATCGATCATCTGCTGCGCCAAGCGCTGCCTGCCACGCGTGCCCGCCACCATTTTCATTGTTCCCCATTTTCGCGTCCTCTTCCGCATGGCACTTGCAAACGTCTTGGAAAAATCATAGTACGACATACGGACGACATATTATGTCTTGTATAGTAACTCAGGGAGGAGTTGCAATGAAGCATTTTTCCAGAAGCCTGTTTGTTGGTGTCGCTCTCTGCGCGCTGACCTTGGCAGCACCCGCGCTTCGGGCGGCGACGCCTGCCGATCAGCTGGTGATCGGCACCTCACTCGCCCAGGTTCTTTCGCTGGATCCGCAGCAGGCGACGGAAGCCAAGGCCAACGAGATCATGTCGAACCTCTATGATCGCCTGGTTGCGTCGACGCCTGACGGCAAGATCGTGCCGCAGCTTGCTGAAAGCTGGCAGGTTGATGACAAGGGGATCACCTTCAAGCTGCGCGACGCGACTTTTGCCTCGGGAAACCCGGTCACGTCCAAGGACGTCGTCTATTCACTCGGCCGCTTGCTGAAGCTCGATCAGGCCGCAGCCGCCAACCTGAAGCGCGTCGGCTATACGAAGGACAATATCGATCAACTGGTCAAAGCCGTCGATGACAAGACGGTGCGCATTGATCTTTCGGGCGAGGTGACATCGGAGCTTCTGCTTTACCGTCTGGCCATGGTCATTGCGAGCGTCGTCGACAGCGTCGAAGTCCAGAAACATGTCGCCAATGATGACTATGGCAACGCCTGGCTTAGAACCCATTCGGCGGGCTCCGGACCGTTCACGTTGAACCGCTGGGCGCCCAATGAACTTGTCATTCTCGACGCCAACAAGAACTATGTTGCGGGTGCTCCGAAGATGCGCCGCGTCATCGTCCGCCATGTTCCCGAAAGCCAGGTGGAGCGCCTGATGCTGGAACGCGGCGATATCGACATAGCAAGCGCAATGACCGCGTCGGATCTCGCCACCTTCGACAACAAGAAGGGCTTCGAAATCCAGCGCGTACCGACCGGTGGCTTCTACGTGCTGTCGATGAATGCCGGCAACAAATATCTGTCGAACCCGAAAGTGCGCGAAGCAATCGCCTACGGTATCGATTACAAGGGGATCGAGAAGACCATCATGGGTCCTTACGGGCGTGCCCGTACCGTGCCGGTTCCCGAAAACTTCGAATATGCAATCCCGAGCCCCGACTGGCACCTCGATGTCGCCAAGGCAAAGGAGCTTCTTGCGGAAGCGGGCTTCAAGGACGGCTTTACGCTCAGTCTGAAAACCATCGCACAGACGCCCCGCATCGATCTTGCCACCGCGATCCAGGCTTCGCTCGGCCAGATCGGCATCAAGGTCGACATCCAGCAGGGCAACGGATCGGACATCATCGCGGCCCACCGTGCGCGGAATTTCGATCTGCTCATTCCACAGACTGGTGCCTATATGCCGAACGTGCTCGGAGCGATGGAGCAGTTCGCGTCCAATCCCGACAATTCCCTCGAAGCAAACAATGCCGGCAACTTCGTCTGGCGCTCGGCATGGGACATTCCGGAACTGACGGCGCTGACGGCGAAGGCTTCACTTGAGGCGGACCCGAAGAAACGCGGCGAAATCTATGTCGATATGCAGAAGATGTTCGTGGATCAGAAGCCGGCCGTCCTGCCGATGTTCGAGCGCTTCGAGCCGATCGTGCTGAACGACAAGGTTCAGGGCTATGTCGGCCATCCGAACCAGACGACGCGCCTTGAGGGCGTCACGAAAGCTGAGACCGATTAAGCAAGGTCGCCGATCATGAAGGAACTCTCCGTCAAGGAACTGGCGCGCCGGGTGGGACACCTGGCCGTCAGCCTGTTCATCCTGCTGTGCGTCACTTTCGTGATCGGCCGTATTCTTCCGGCCGATCCGGTCGGAGCGATCGTCGGAGAGCTGGCAGACCCTGCCGCCTACGCCGCCATGCGTCAGAAGCTTGGTCTTGACCTGCCGATCTACCAGCAGTTCCTGATCTACCTGAATGGCTTGGCGCATGGCGATTTCGGAACGGCGGTGCTGACAGGCAATCCGGTCTCCTCGGATCTTGCTCAGGCATTTCCAGCGACCTTCGAACTCGCCACCCTGGCGATCCTTATCTCGACCTTTGTCGGCGTCCCGCTTGGGCTGACGGCGGCACTTTTTCGAGACACGTTTATCGACAAGATCGCCCGGATCGTGGCGCTTGTCGGTCATTCGATCCCGGTCTTCTGGTTCGGCATCGTCGGCCTGGTCATCTTTTACGCAGGGCTGAATTGGGTTGGAGGTCCCGGCCGTGTCGATGTCTTCTACGAGGGCATGGTGACGCCACAGACCGGGCTGCTGCTCGTTGACAGTCTGCTGCAGGGAGAAACAGAGATCTTCTGGAATGCGCTTGGGCATATCATCCTGCCAGCCGTGATCCTTGCCTATGCCGCCATGGCCTATATCACCCGTATGACCCGCAGCTTCACGCTCGAGCAATTGAGCCAGGACTACGTGATCGCCGCGCGCGCAAAGGGTGTCGGCCCGGCCCGCACCGTCATCGGCCACGTCCTGCCGAATATCGCGGTACAGCTCATCACCATCCTGGCTATTTCCTATGGCGGGCTGCTGGAAGGTGCCGTCGTGACCGAGATCGTCTTTTCCTGGCCGGGTATCGGCCAATACATGACGAATGCGCTGATGATCGGCGACATGAATGCCGTCGTTGCCGCTACCATCATCATCGGTTTCATCTTCATGTTCCTCAATTTCCTGGCGGACATCGCCTACGCGATATTCGATCCGCGAACGCGGGAGGCTGCGCAATGAGCGATGCAATCCAAACCGACCTCACTGTGCGCCCACCGAGCCTGCCGGCACGGATCTCCGGCTCAACGATGAGGATCGTCTCAAGACTGGGGCAGGAACCGCTCGGCATGGCCGGCTTTATTATTCTGGCGGTGCTCTGCGTCGTCGCGATCCTTGCGCCTTGGCTCGCGCCTTATGATCCCAACATCCAGGTCCTGTCCGACGCGCTGCAGCCGCCGAGCGCCGCGCATTGGGCCGGCACCGACGAGTTCGGCCGGGATATTCTGAGCCGCCTGATCTATGGAACGCGGATCACGGTCCAGACCGTGCTTTCGATTTCTCTCATCGTTGGCCCGATCGGCCTGCTGATCGGAGTCGTCGCCGGTTTCTTTGGCGGGCGCACCGATGCACTCCTGATGCGGGCAACGGATATCGTCCTGTCCTTTCCCTCGCTGATCCTGGCGCTGGCATTCGCCGCCGCCCTCGGAGCCGGCCTGACGACGGCAATCATCGCCATTTCACTCACCGCATGGCCACCCATTGCGCGTCTGGCACGCGCCGAGGCGCTGGTCGTCAGAAATGCCGACTATGTGGCCGCCGCCCGTCTCTACGGCGCCTCGCCCTCGCGCATCCTCTTGGTCTACATCGCTCCCATGTGCATTCCGTCGGTGATCGTACGCCTGACCCTCAACATGGCAGGCATCATTCTGACCGCCGCCTCGCTGGGCTTCCTCGGATTGGGCGCGCAGCCACCGGCGCCCGAATGGGGGGCGATGATCTCGAGCGGGCGAAAGTTCATGCTCGATTATTGGTGGGTTGCCGTGATGCCGGGTGTCGCCATCCTCGTTACCAGCCTTGCCTTCAACGTGGCAGGTGACGCGCTTCGCGACATTCTGGATCCCCGTCATGCGAGGTCCTGATATGAAGCCAGTTCTCTCCATCGAAGACCTTAATGTCAGCTTCGGCAAGAATGCGGTGCCCGCCGTCTCCCATGTCAGCTTCGATATCGGGCGCGAGCGCGTCGGCATCGTCGGCGAGTCCGGCTCGGGAAAATCGACGACCGGTCGGGCGATCATGCGCCTCCTGTCGGCGGGCGCCACCGTCTCGGCAAAGCGCCTCGACCTTGACGGCAGTCCGCTTCTGTCGCTCTCCGAGAGGCAGATGGGAAAGATACGCGGCAAGGATATTGCGCTCATCATGCAAGACCCTCGCTATTCGCTCAATCCCGTGCTGACAGTCGGCAAGCAGATCGCTGAAGCGGCCCGCCTGCATCTCAATCTGCGTGGCGCAGAAGCGACTGCTGCGGCCAAAGCGATGCTCGAGCGCGTTCGCATCCGCGACGCGGAGCGCGTCATGGCGCAGTATCCACATCAGATATCCGGCGGCATGGGCCAGCGTGTAATGATTGCAATGATGCTTCTTGCCAAGCCGAAGCTCGTCATCGCCGACGAACCGACTTCAGCGCTCGATGTCAGCGTGCGCAAGGACGTGCTGACGTTGCTTGACGAACTCGTCCGGGAGAACGATTCCGGCCTGCTGCTGATCAGTCACGATATCCGCATGGTCTCCGCCTTCTGCGAGCGGATTATCGTCATGTATGCGGGGCGCATCGTCGAAACGCTGACACGGCTGGAAGATGCAAGCCATCCCTATACGAAGGGACTGATCGCGGCGATGCCGGATCCGCGAGATCCCGTCCGGCGGCTTGCGGTTCTCGACCGCTCGAAGATCGACCTGGAGAGAGCATGATGATCGAAGTCCGCGACCTCAACGTCACGTTCACATCCGGCAAACGGCAAAACCATGTCGTCAAGGACGTCAGCTTCAGCGTCTCGCGTGGGGAAACTCTGGGTATCGTCGGTGAGTCCGGCTGCGGCAAGTCAACCGTCTTGCGATGCCTGTCGGGCATGGAAAAAGGCTGGTCGGGAGAAATCGCGCTCGCTGGTCGCATGGTCGGCAAGTCGAGAAACCTTGACGACCTCAAATGCGCTCAGATGGTGTTCCAGGATCCTTACGGTTCGCTGCACCCGCGCCACCGGATCGGCACGGCCCTCGCCGAACCTTTGCGGGCTATGGGCAGGCAGGAGATCTGGCAAACCGTGGAACGTTCTCTGCGCCAGGTCGGTCTGCCGGCCGCATTTGCAAACCGGTTTCCCCACGAACTTTCCGGCGGCCAGCGCCAGCGCGTGGCCATTGCAAGAGCGCTGATCCTGTCGCCGCCGATCCTGCTCCTCGACGAACCGACCTCGGCGCTCGATGTGTCGATACAGGCCGAAATCCTGAACCTGCTGGCGGACCAGCGCGATGAGATGGGGCTGACCTACGTGCTTGTCAGTCACGATCTGGCGGTGATCGCCCATATGTGCGATCGCGTGCTGATCATGAAGGATGGCCGGTTCATCGATGAGCTCTCGAAACGCGATTTGCAGGACGGGAAAACGCATGACGAATATGCGCGTGAGCTATTCGAAGCGACTTTCATCTGACACTCGTATTTTGGGATGACGTGACCGGGGCACTGTCGCGCCTCGCAGATCTTGGCGGATAGCTCAGTAACTGATCAGCGAATAGGGCGCATCATTCGATCCGAAGCGAGGCTGGACACCGAGCAGCGGGGCTGCCCGACCAATGATTTCCTTCACCATCGGCGCGGCTGTGGAGGCTGCCGTCCGTCCGCCATGCTCACCGGTTTTCGGGGCGTCGATGATCGCAAGGACCATATATTTCGGCTTGTCCATTGGAAAAGCCGCAACGAAAGCGTTGAAGTTCAGGTCGCTTGCGTAACGCCCATTGACGACCTTGTCGGCTGTCCCGGTTTTGCCGCCGACATTGAAGCCCTCGACCTGGGCGGCACGGCCTGAACCCTTCAGCCCATTCCAGCTGAAGAGATAGCGCATATCGGCACTTGTGCTTTGCTTGACCACGGTTTTCGCCAGCGTTGCAGCTTGTTCGGGCGACCGTGGCAGGAAAGTTGGCGGAATGAGATTGCCGCCATTGATGAGAGATGCGGCGGCGGACGCCGTCTGCAACGGGGTCGTGGCGACGCCGTGACCGAAGGAGATCGTGACCGAATTGATCTTCTTCCATGTGCGTGGCTGCGTGGGCGTTGCGACGCCCGGCATCTCCGTCTCCACCTTCGACAAAAGTCCGAGCTTGGTCAGGAACTGTTGATGTCCCTCGATGCCGACCATGTCCGCGACCGCCGCGGTGCCGATATTGGACGAATACTGAAAGACCTCCGGGATCGATAGTGGCCTGTGCTTGCCTTTGAAGTCCTTGATCGTGAAGCCGCCCATCCGGATCGGACGCGATGCATCGACGACGGAGTTGAGAGTGATCTTTTCCGCATCGAGGCCCATCGCCAAGGTGAAGCTCTTGAAGGTCGAGCCCATCTCGAATGTCGCATTGCTGATCCGGTTGAACCAGCCTTTCTCGTAATCCTTGTCCACGCTGCCGTCCGCCAATGTGCGTGATGGCTCGTTCGGATCATAATCCGGCACCGAGGCCATCGCCAGGACCTCGCCCGTCTCGACGTCGAGAACGAGTGCGCCGGCGGCTTCCGCCTGATAAGCGTTCATCGCTTTGGCGGCGACTTCCCGGGCGAGGTTCTGGACGCGGATGTCGATCGATAGGCTGACGGGTTCAAGCGGAACTCCGGATGTCAGCCCCACAGCCCTCAGATCGGCCAGACCCTGCTGGTCGAGATACCGCTCCATGCCGGCCAGTCCTTGATTGTCGACATTGACGTGACCAAGGATATGCGACGCAGCGCGCCCGCCAGGATAGAAGCGACGTTTTTCCGGTCTGAACCCTATGCCGGGAAGGCCGAGGGCAAGGATATCAGCTTGCTGCCTCGGCGTGAGCTGGCGCCGCAGCCACTGGAAGCCGCTGTCCATCTTGAGCTTCTTGTGGGTCTCTCTCCAATCGAGGCTCGGAATGACGACGGCGAGTTTCTCCACCACTTCGTCGGCGTCGATGATGCGACGGGGGTCCGCGTAGAGGGAAACCATGTTCAGGTCGGTAGCCAGAAGCTGGCCATTGCGATCGACGATGTCGGGCCGGGAGGCAACGCCGTTGGGATTGCCAAGCGAACTGGTGGTGGGCTCCTCGGCAAGTCCGTATTGGACAAGACGGCCGCCGATCAAGATAAACCCGCAGACGAAGGCGCCGATCAGAATGCCTAACCGTTGCCTTGTCTTGCCACTCCGCATCTTTCTCGTGCCCGGGATCCTGTCGTCAACGCCGATCCTCTGACGTTCGACGAGGATATGGGATCGACTTTTAATCTTCAGAATTCGGGAGATGATGGTCATTGAGCTGATCCAGAACAGGCGGCGGAAGTCGAAGAAGCACTTCCGAAAACGCGGTGCGTTTTCCGGCCTGTTTCTCCTGGGGCAACTGCTGACTAGATTTGCGTGGAATTATTTAACAGTTCGTTAACCGTCGCTTCCAGAAATGCCACGGGCATAGCCGACGGTCACGTCAAGCCGTTGTATCGATCAATCGCTGCGCGGTGAATTTGTCGGTCACCAGCATGTCGATGACGCCAACACGCAGGGCACCCGAGATCGCCGCCGTCTTCTTCGCGCCGCCGGCCAGCGCGATGACGCGATCCACCCGCGCAAGATCCTCGAGCGGAAGGCCGATGACCCGGTCATCCAGCGGCGTCTTCACCGGTTTGCCGTCCTTGTCGAAAAAGCGCAGTGAAATGTCACCAACGGCGCCGGCCTCGGCGAGATCGGCAAGCTCCCGCGACGAAAAGATGTTGCCCGAACGAGCAAGCAATTCGGACGGCTCCACGGCGCCGATGCCGACAATGGCGAGCGTGATACTGCCGAACAAATCCATGGTCTCGCGGACGAAGGGATCTGACTGCATCAGGAGCCTGGCTTCCCTCGATGTCGTCACGCCCTGTACGGGAAGCAGCTTGGGTTCGGCTCCGGTGAGGCGTGCAAGGCGCGTCGTAAGCTGCGTGGCATGTGTCTGCACCGAAGGGTCGCCCATGCCTCCGAGGGTTTGCACGACGTATTTTACCTGGGCGCTTTTCTGCGGATGGATGTTTTCGACCATCTTGAAGATGGTCTGGCTCCAGCTCGACACTCCAACGATTTCGCCAGGTGCAAGTGTGATCTCCAGAAGATGGGCTGCGGCTTCACCGATCCGGGCCATGATGGCGCCGTCCCGGTCCTCGCTGCACTCGACGACAATTGCTTCGGGAAGGTCGAACTTTTGACGCAGGGCTCCTTCGAGCTCACTGTAGGTGCCGACCGGCGGGATGACGCTGGTGCGAACAATGTCCTCGGCCTCGGCCCTCTTCAGCATTCGCGAGACCGTCGCCTGGGAAAGCCGCAGATGCTGCGCGATCTCCGCCTGCCGCCGCCCTTCGATGTGGTACATCTGGGCAACCCTGGAGATCAGGCGGAGTTCGTTGAGACGGGACATGGGCGATACCGGCTTGAATTTTTATTCACATTTAACCGGTGTCGGTCGCGACGTCGAGCGGGCCAGCGCATCATTCCATGTATTGAGAAGTCCGGTGCGATCGATCTCTTCGGGGCGGATCACTGTGGTGCTTCTCGGGAGTGCTTCGATCGCGTCGAGATCCTTCCACAGGCCGAGCGAAAGCCCGGCGAGATAGGCGGCACCGAGAGCGGAAGCCTCCGGCGCCTCGCACTGGATGACGGCATGTTCGATCAGGTTCGACACGCATTGCATCAGGAAGCGGTTCTGGCTCGGGCCGCCGTCGACATAGAGAGCGCCGAGCTTGCCACCGCTCTGGGCGCGCATGGCGGCGATCACGTCATGCACCTGGCAGGCGATCGAATCCGTCACTGAGCGGGCCATCTGGGCGCGGGTCGTGGAAAAGTTGATCTGGGCGAAGAGCGCACGGGCGTCGGAATTCCAGTAGGGGGCGCCGAGGCCGACGAAGGCCGGCACGAATCCCGGTCCGCCCGGCTCAGCCGTCGCCGCAAGGTCGACGAGGGCTGCGACATCGGGAAGGCCCAGAATGTCGGCCATCCACGGAAGGCTTGCTGCCGACACGAGAATGTTGCCCTCGAAGGCGAAGGTCGGCACGCCGGCGATCCGCCATGCGACCGTCGTGGTTATCCCGTTTTGCGGCGCGATGAAGCGCGGCAATGTCGTCATGACGGAGGAGCCGGTTCCGAACGTTACCTTGCCATCGCCCGGCTTGAAGGCCCCATGACCGAAGAGCGCCGCATGGCTGTCGCCAATAGCAGATCGGATCGGCGTGCCGTCCGGGATGCCGGGAAGGCCGCGCGTCGTGCCGAAATCGGCAGAACTGTCGAGCACTTCCGGCAACAGGGCGATATCGACGCCGAAAATCTGGCCGAGTTCCTCACTCCAGACCTGCCAATTGAGGTCGAACAACTGGCTGCGGGCGGCATTGGAGGCATCGCAGACGTGGCGGCGCCCACCCGTCAGGCAATGGATCAGCCAACTGTCGACCGTGCCGAGGCGCACACGGCGCCCGGCTGGTACGCGATCGAGCAGCCAGCGGAATTTCGATCCGGGAAACATCGGGTCGAGTGGAAGGCCGGTCAGCGTTTCCACGCGGTCGAGATGACCTTCGGCGATCAGGCGCTCGCAGTCCGGCGCTGTGCGGCGGCACTGCCAGCTCACCACCGGACCCAGTGCCTCGCCGCTCTCTGCATCCCACATCGTGACGGATTCACGCTGATTGGAAACTGCGACCGCCTCGACAGTAACGTCGGAAACTGTCTTCAGGCAGGCCTCGATCGCTTCGCAAACGGAGGCAAAGATGCGGCGGGGATCTTGCTCGACCCAGCCCGGCTGCGGATAGGAGATGCCGACGGCGGCCGAGCCTCTGGCAAGCACCGCTCCGGTTTCGGAAACCAACACTGCCTTCGAATTGGTTGTGCCCTGGTCGATCGCCAGAATAGCCCGCATCATCTTCTCCTCAAACGAACGGCCGGGGCAGATGCGCGCCCCGGTGCAATAGACCTGCTATCAGATTATTTGCGCTTGATCAGCGCCTGGGCCGCATCGGCGATCGCCGCTGGCGCCATGCCGAATTCGTCGAGGAGGAATTCGGCCGAACCTGTCGGCGCATAGATGCCGGGAACACCAAGACGCTTCATCGGTACGGGCGCGTTGTCGACGACCACTTCGGCGATGGCGGAACCGAGGCCGCCGAAGATCGAATGCTCTTCCGCCGTCACGATCGCGCCAGTCTCGTTGGCCGCCGCAATGATGGCGGCCTCGTCGATCGGGCGAACGGTCGCCATGTTGAGCACGCGCGCCTTGATGCCGCGCCCGGCCAGGATTTCGGCGGCCTTCATCATGCGGTGGGTCAGCGTGCCGTTGGCAATCAGCGTGACATCAGAGCCTTCGCGCAGCAGGTTCGCCTTGCCGACTTCGAACCTGTGACCTTCAGGCAGCAGATCCGGAACGCCGACGCGCGAGAGGCGCAGGAAGCAGGGACCATTATAGCTTGCGGCCCACTCGACCGCGGCGGCAGTCTCGATGCGGTCGCAGGGGGCGATCACGGGCAGATTCGGCAGCACGCGCGTCCAGGCGAAATCCTCGATCGAATGATGGGTCGGGCCGAGTTCGCCGTAAGCCATGCCCGAGGAAATGCCCACGAGCTTGACGTTGGCATTGGAGTAGGAAATGTCGGCCTTGATCTGCTCGAGCGATCGGCCGGTCAGGAACGGAGAGGCGCCGCAGACATAGGGCAAGCGTCCGCCATTGGCGAGACCGGCGCCGACGCCAACCATGTTCTGTTCGGCGATGCCGACATTGACGAGGCGATCAGGGAATTTCGACTTGAAGCCGCCGAGTTTGGAGGAACCGACCGAGTCGTTGCAGACGGCGACGATGGTTTCATTCTCGGCGGCCAGGCGCTCGAGCGTCGCCGCAAAGGCATCGCGGCAGTCATAGAGCTTCGGTGGGTTTACGGGCGCGTTCATTAGAGTGCCTCCGACAGTTCTACCAATGCGGTTTCATACTGTTCCTTGCTCGGAACCTTGTGATGCCAGTCGACGCGATCCTGCATGAAAGAGATGCCATGGCCCTTGTTGGTGTGCGCCACGATGCAATGGGGCCGGTCGGAGCGATGCTCGAGGGCGGGCACGATCGCGTGCATGTCGTTGCCGTTGATTTCGCTGACCTCCCAGCCGAAGGCCTCGAGCTTGGGGCGGAGCGGTGCGACATCGTTGGTGTCCGAGAGCGAAGCGCCCTGCTGGAACCTGTTGTGGTCGATGATCAAGGTCAGGTTGTCCAGGCGGAACTGGTATGCTGCCATGATGGCTTCCCAGTTCGAGCCTTCCTGCATCTCGCCGTCACCGGTGATGACATAGGTGTGGTATTTCGCACCTGAGAGTTTTGCCGCCTTGGCCATGCCGACAGCAACCGGCAGCCCGTGTCCGAGCGGGCCGGTATTCGTTTCGACGCCCGGCACCTTATTACAGTTCGGGTGGCCGTTCAGGCGGGAATGCGGCTTCAGAAAAGTCGAGATTTCCTCTTCCGGAATGAAACCGCGCTTGGCGAGCGTGACGTAGAGCGCGCAGGCCGTATGGCCCTTCGACAGCACGAACCTGTCGCGATCGGGATGTCTGGGCTGATCGGGCCAGACGCGCAGCACCCGAAAATACAACGCGGTGAGGAGATCGATCACCGACATCTCGCCACCGATATGGCCGGCGCCCGCCTCGTATACGGCTTGGAGGTCGCGCAGACGTATCTGGCGAGCAACACGTTCAAGTTCGGAAGGCTCCATCGTTTCCTCTCGTGCATAAATATTCACTATGTTATATTTTTGCATATGAGCGAGCTTAGTCAAGCCCCTTGTTGATTGTCCAGCCTCCAGTATCCGCGGAAAAGCTGGTTGACAGCATCTAAGCAAGTTGTTAATGAATTTTCCAGCAGGCATGAATAAATATTCTTGCTTGAGGAAATAGTGGCCGCCGGCCTTGATCTTTAGGGAGGAACGATGGTGGCGATCGACGTGAATGAACAGAGCCGGCCGTCCGGTACGTGGGTCAGCAAGCTCACGGGAGCAACCGGTCCGCTCATCGGACTGCTTTTGCTCTGCCTGTTCCTGACCTTCAGCACTGATACATTTCTCTCCGTCCGCAATGGTCTGAACATTCTCGACCAGATCACCGTGCTCGGGATCATGGCAGTCGGCATGACCTTCGTGATCCTGATCGGCGGCATCGACCTTTCGGTAGGCTCGGTCCTAGCTCTCGCGATGATGGTGATGGGCTGGACGGCGAATGTCGCCGGTCTGCCGCTCGGCCTCGGCATCGTGGCGGCGCTTATTGCCTCGATGATCAGCGGCCTTATCGTCGGCATCATGGTCACCTGGTTCAGGGTCCCCGCTTTTATCGCGACGCTCGCGATGATGTCGGCTGCGCGCGGCGTGGCAAACATGATCACCGACGGCCAGCAGATCGTGGGCTTTCCTGACTGGTTCATGATGCTGGCCATTGACCGCCATTTCGGCATCCTGACTGCAACCGTCTTCCTGATGCTGGCAGTCGTCGCAGCTGCCTGGATTTTCCTGCACTTCCGCGCAGAAGGCCGCATGCTCTATGCGGTCGGCGGCAATCCCGAAGTTGCCCGTCTTGCCGGCATCAATGTCCAGCTTGTGACTATTCTTGTGTACGTGGCGAGTGCCGTACTTGCAGGTCTTGCCGGTATCGTTCTTGCCGCCCGTCTCGACTCTGCCCAGCCGTCCAGCGGCTTCGGCTACGAACTCGACACAATCGCAGCGGTCGTTATCGGCGGAACATCACTGTCGGGCGGTGCCGGCGGCATCGGTGGCACGCTGATCGGCGTCCTGATCATCGGTGTGCTGCGCAACGGCCTCAACCTGCTCAACGTCTCACCCTTCCTGCAGCAGGTCATCATCGGTGTCGTGATCGTTCTCGCGGTCGGCGCCGAGACAATCCGCAAGCGGCGCGCTGCCTGAACATCAGGCCCGCAGGTGATGCGGGCCGCGTGAAATTCCTCTCCGAAAGGTTTGGAGCGGATCTATTGCCCGAGGGGGAGGATACCCAAGGGTTCACTAACAACGGAGGAACTGACATGAAATTTGCGCGCACTCTGCTCGCGTCTGCTGCCCTGCTTGGTCTCAGCCTCGGATCCGTTCACGCGGCCGAAGTCAAGAAGCTTGGCCTTGCCGTCGCAAACCTGCAGGCAAACTTCTTCAACCAGATCAAGCAGTCGGTTGAAGACGAAGCCAAGAAACGGGGCATCGAGGTCGTTACCGTCGACGCCAAGGGCGACGGCCCGACGCAGGTCAACCAGATCCAGGACCTTCTGACCCAGAACATCGACGCTCTCATCTATATCCCGGCTGGTGCAGCCGCGGCTACCGTTCCGGTGAAGCTTGCAAAGCAGGCCGGCATCCCGGTCGTCAACGTCGACCGCAATGCCGAAGGTGCTCCGGGCGACACGTTCCTGGCGACGGACTCCGTTGCCTCCGCCAAGGCGGTTTGCGACTACATCCTCAAGGAAGCCGGCGGCAAGGGCAAGATGGTCATCATCCACGGCCAGAAGGGCACCACGCCCGAGCTTGATCGTTCCAAGGGTTGCGCGGAATCCCTGAAGGCCAATCCGGACGTCAAGGTTGTTGCCGAACAGTATTCCAACAACTGGTTCCAGGACGAAGGCTTCCAGATCATGCAGAACATGCTGCAGGCCAATCCGGATGTCACGATCGTCTTCGCTCAGGCAGACGCGCTGGCGCTTGGTGCCGCCCAGGCAATCAAGGTTGCAAACCCTTCGCAGAAGATCGTCGTTGGCGGTTTCGATGGTGATACTGCCGCCCTCGAAGCTCTCAGCAAGGGTGTCTTCGATGTGACGGCCACGCAGCAGACCCAGAAGATGGGCCGCGAAGCCGTCGCGAACGCCATCAAGCTTGTCGCTGGCGAAAAGGTTCCGCCGGTTCAGCTTCTCGATGCGACGCTGACGACCAAGGAAAACGTAGCAGGCTTCATCGCCAACCATCCTTAATCAGCCGAAATCTCGAGGAGGTGTGCTGTGACCGAGCCGGTTCTTTCCCTGAGGGGCATATCCAAGCGCTACGGACCACTCCAGGTTCTGAAAAATGTGGACCTGGACGTCTATCCCGGCGAGGTGGTGGCACTTCTCGGTGAAAACGGCGCCGGCAAGTCGACGCTGTCAGGCATCATTGCCGGATCACGCACACCTTCCGAGGGCTCGATGACATGGCTGGGGCAGCCTTATGCCCCGGCCGCTCCGCGCGAGGCGATCGACAAGGGCGTCGTGCTGATCCATCAGGAATTGCAGCTTCTGCCGCATCTTTCCATCGCCGAAAATGTCTTTATCGGCCGATGGCCCATGAAGAATGGCGTCGTCGACCGCACCCAGATGGTCCGCCGTGCTCAGGAGCAACTCGCGCGGCTGAACCTGCACATTCCCGCGACCCGAAAGGTTGCCGGTCTTTCGACCGCCAATCAGCAGCTGATCGAGATTGCCAAGGCACTGGCGCTCAACGCAAAACTCCTGATCCTCGACGAGCCGACCGCAGCCCTTGGCGGCGCGGAGACGGAGGCCTTGTTCGAGCAGGTCCGCAAGCTCCGTTCCGAGGGTGTCGGGATCATCTACATATCCCACCGCATGGAAGAGATCAAAAAGATCACCGACCGTATCGTCGTGCTTCGCGATGGAGAGCGCGTCCATGAATTTGCCGACAGCGCGACGCCGGTGCGCACGATCGTCGAGAGCATGGTCGGCCGCTCGCTCGATCGCATGTTTCCGACCCTTCCCGAGCCGACGAGTAGGCCCGTGCTTGAGGTATCCGGCCTGACGTCGCCGGACGATTCCTTCCGCGATGTGAGTTTCGACGTTCATGCCGGCGAGATCCTCGGCATCGCCGGCCTCGTCGGCGCCGGTCGCACCGAGCTCGTGCGGGCGATTTCCGGTGCCGATCCAATCAGCGCCGGCTCGATCCGGCTGGAAGGCGAAGCGCTGAAGCTGCGCAGCCCTGCGGATGCGATCGCCAAGGGCATCGTGATGGTGCCCGAGGACCGCAAGGACCAGGGCCTCGTGGTTGCACATAAGATCAGCGAGAACATCATCTACGCCAATCTCGACAAGCTTGGCGGGCGCTGGCTCACCTCGGGCGTGAAACGCGTTTTCGCCGAAAAGGCGGTAACGAAATTCGGCGTGAAGGGGCGCGCAGAGCAATTCGCTTCCGATCTCTCGGGCGGCAACCAGCAGAAGGTTGTCATCGCCAAATGGCTGATGCGCGATCCCAAAGTCGTGGTGCTGGACGAGCCCACTCGCGGCATCGATGTCGGAGCCCGCGCCGGCATCTACGACATCATCGTCAACCTCGCCAAACAGGGTGTTGCGGTCATCGTCGTGAGCTCCGACCTCGAGGAAGTTCTCGGCGTGTCGAACCGCATTCTCGTGCTGGCGCAGGGCAAGCAGGCAGGCATTCTGAAGCGTGACGAGGCAAACGACGTCTCGGTCATGGAACTGGCGACAATCTAGGCAAAGACAGAAAGGAAGAGCGGTGTCCGACATCTCTCTGAACGCACCAAAACTATTCGATCTCAGCGGCCAGGTCGCCATTGTGACGGGCGCCGGCAGCGGCATCGGGCAAAGGATCGCGATTGGTCTTGCCCAGTGCGGCGCCGATGTAGCGCTTCTCGATCGCCGCACTGATGACGGCCTTGCCACCACTGCCAGCCATATCCGGGCTACCGGCCGCCGCTCGATCGAGATTGCCGCCGATGTCACCAGCAAGTCGTCTCTGGCGGATGCGGTCGCCCGCACTGAAGCCGATCTCGGGGCTCTCTCGCTTGCCGTCAATGCGGCCGGAATCGCCAACGCCAATCCCGCCGAGGAGATGGAAGAGGATCAGTATCAGACGCTGATGGACATCAACCTGAAGGGTGTCTTCCTGTCTTGCCAGGCCGAAGCGCGGGCCATGTTGAAGAATGGCGGCGGGTCGATCGTCAACATCGCCTCCATGTCGGGCGTTATCGTCAATCGCGGTTTGAGCCAGGCCCATTACAATGCCTCGAAAGCGGGCGTGATCCATATGTCGAAGTCGTTCGCCATGGAGTGGGTCGGGCGCGGCATCCGCGTCAACACGATTTCGCCGGGCTATACCGCAACGCCGATGAACACCCGGCCGGAGATGGTACATCAGACCAAGCTCTTCGAAGAGCAGACGCCGATGCAGCGCATGGCCGGTGTCGATGAGATGGTCGGTCCGGCCGTCTTCCTGCTTTCGAATGCCGCAAGTTTCGTGACGGGCGTCGATCTGCTCGTCGACGGCGGCTTCTGCTGCTGGTGATACGATGCGCAAGCTGATCGCAGGCAACTGGAAAATGAACGGTCTCATCTCCTCCCAAGCTGAGATCGAGGCGCTGAAGGGACTAACGGGCAGTGCGACGTGCGATATCGTCGTCTGCCCGCCCCTCACGCTGATCGATCGCGCGGTCGAGCGGGTCAAGGGGTCGAAACTGGTCATCGGCGCACAGGATTGCCATGCGCAGCAGTCAGGTGCGCATACCGGTGATGTCTCTGCCGAAATGCTTGCGGACATCGGCGCGCGCTATGTCATCCTCGGGCATTCCGAGCGTCGCGTGTCTCATGGCGAAGATGATGAAATCGTCCTTGCAAAAGCGGTTGCCGCTCATCGGGCGGGCTTGATCGCGATCGTCTGTGTCGGTGAAACGCGGCACGAGCGTGATGAGGGGCGGGCGATCGAAGTTGTCGGCGGGCAGCTGAGAGAATCCGTTCCCGAGGGAGCAACGAGCGCCAATCTCGTCATCGCCTACGAACCTGTATGGGCGATAGGAACCGGGCTGGTGCCGACCAACGAACAGATTGAGGAGGTCCATGCCGCGATCCGGCAGATGCTCGAAGAGCGGCTGGGCGATGACGGCCATTCGGTCAGGATCCTCTATGGCGGTTCGGTCAAGGCATCCAATGCCGAGGCGATTTTCGGGCTTCGCAATGTGGATGGAGCGCTGGTCGGCGGTGCTTCGCTGAAGGCATCGGAATTTGCCGGGATCATTTCTGCAGCCGTTTGAAGTCTGGTGAGGAGGCAAGTGTCGCCGGTTTGCAAAACGGCGCTCACGCGGGCCCCAGTGAAAGGATAAAGAGAATGCAACGCTTCGAAAACAAGACCGTGGTCATTACGGGTGCAAGCCGCGGTATCGGTGCGGCGATTGCCAAACGCTTCGCGCGCGAGGGCGCCAATCTCGCGGTCTCCGCCAACGAGGAAAGTGTGCATGGCGTTGCCGAGCAGATCAGGGCCGACGGCGGAAAGGCGATCTCCTTTGTTGGCGACGTCACCGACAAGGCAAGCGTCAAAGCTCTCTATGACGCCGCTGAGGAGGCCTTCGGCGCTGTCGACGTCTCAATCCAGAATGCCGGTGTCATCACCATTGCTCGGATCGAGGACATGACCGAGGGCGAGTGGGACAAGGTCATGGCGGTCAATACCAAGGGCGTGTTCCTCTGTGCCCAGGAAGCGATCGCCCGCATGCGCAAACATGGTCGCGGCGGACGTATCATCAATACGGCTTCCGGCCAGGCACGCGACGGCTTCATCTATACGCCGCATTATGCTGCCTCGAAGATGGGCGTCGTCGGCATCACCCAAAGCCTTGCCAAGGAAGTCGCGACCGACGGCATCACCGTCAACGCCTTCTGCCCGGGCATAATCGAAACCGACATGTGGGCCTATAACGACCAGGCATGGGGCAAGCTGCTCGGCAACTACGCACCCGGCGAGCTCATGAAAGAATGGGTCGAAGGCATCCCGATGAAGCGCGCCGGATCGGGCGAAGACGTCGCCGGCCTTGTCACTTTTCTTGCAAGCGATGACGCGGCCTATATCACCGGCCAGACCATCAATGTCGATGGCGGGCTGATCATGTCCTAGCGCTGTTCGACAATAGGAAACGGTGCTTTCATCACGGAGACGCAATTCTCGCGACGTGATCTGTACCCAACCTCTTGCAGAACAAGCCATTCGTCATTTACATAAGCAGTGTTCTCAGGGCGGGGTGCAATTCCCCACCGGCGGTATCGAGGCAACTCGGAGCCCGCGAGCGCCTTCGTGAAAGCGAAGGGTCAGCAGATCCGGTGAGATGCCGGAGCCGACGGTCACAGTCCGGATGGAAGAGAGCAACGCAGAGGACGCCGCTCGGCATGCGGCGTTTCATATGCTTGTTCGCCCAAGGGATAATGGTGGCTTTTGACAGGCCATGAATGCCGCTCACGCGGCTAACCCTTGAAAGGCAGAGAAATGGCAATTTCCAAGATAGAAGATGCGATCGCCGCGATTGCGCGGGGCGAGATCGTGGTTGTCGTCGACGATCGCGATCGGGAAAACGAGGGCGACCTCGTCATTGCATCCGAAGCGATCACCCCGCAGGCAATCGCCTTCATGATGAATTATGCCCGTGGCCTCATCTGCGTGGCCATGGAAGGTGAGCGGTTGGACGAACTGCAGATCCCGCAGATGGTCCCCAACAATACCGAACTCCTGAAGACGGCGTTCACCGTCTCGGTTGACTATATCCCTGAAACGACAACCGGTATTTCAGCCGCTGACCGCGCCGCAACCGTTCGCGCGCTCATCGGCGAGGATTCCCGCCCTGAGGATTTTGCGCGGCCCGGTCATATCTTCCCGCTGCGTGCGCATCCGAACGGCGTGCTTTCGCGTCCGGGCCATACGGAGGCGGCTGTCGACCTCGCAAGGCTGGCCGGCCTGTCGCCCTCGGGTGTGATCTGTGAAGTGGCCAATGATGATGGCACGATGGCGCGTCTGCCGGAGCTTGAGCAGTTTGCCGAGCGGCACGGCCTTCACCTGATTACCATCGAAGATCTCATTGCCTATCGGGGCGTGAGCGCGGCTGGTAGGGCTGCCTAGCAGCCGGTTGAGCAGTAAGCAGAGCGAGTTCACTCGGCTCAAGGAAGGCCCGAACATTCGGGCCTTCGATATTTTCCAAGCCGTCAGACGACGAGTGCCAGCACCGGCCCCTGATCGTCCGCCTTGCCTTCCGGTTCCTGGTCAGCCGTGGCTTCCGGGGTGTCCGAGGCCAGCAGATTGAGCTCCCGACGTTCTTTCTCCGATACGATCGCGAGATCGATGACCTTCTGCAGATTGGCGGCGTGGCGGAAGGTGGGATCGTCCTGCTTGCCGGTCCTGACCGCTTCTGCAAAACGCTGATAATTGGTCAGCACTGCCGGCACCTCGATATCACGCCAGGTGGCGCTTTCAATGTCGTCGCCGAAGCAGCCGCGAAGATCCGAACCATCCGGGCGGTGGATCACTTCGAGGCTGCCTTTTTCGCCATAGATGCGCAGCTTCAGCTCGTTCAGATGGCCGGTCGCCCAGCGGGTCGCATGAATGACGCCGAGCGCGCCATTGGTGAAATCGACCGACATGGTGAAGCTGTCATTGGCATCGAGCATGTATTCGCCGATCTGCCCGCCCGGCGCCTTGTTGAAGGTCTTCAACCGCGCAAAGACGTGATCGATGTCAGTCGCCGCACCATAGGCGGCAAAATCCAGGATATGGATGCCGACATCCCCGAGCACGCCATTCGAACCGTGACCCGTCGACAAACGCCAGAGCCAGCGCGATTCCGTGCGCCAGTCGCCCCAGGCGCGCGATACCAGCCAGCTCTGCAGATAGGACGCTTCCACATGACGAATAGTGCCCAGTTCGCCGGCCAGCACCATCTCGCGGGCGCGTTGCAGCGGTGCGACATTGCGATAGGTAAGGTTCACCATGTTGATGACGCCGGCCGCTTCCGCGGCTTCCGTCATTTCCAAGGCATGCGCATAGTTTTCCGCCAGCGGCTTCTCGCAAAAGACGTGCTTGCCGGCGGCGATCAGCGCGAGGCTTGTCGCGTGGTGGATGCGGTCGGGCGTTACATTTGTGGCTGCATCGAATTCGCCCCAGGCGATCGCCTCGTCGAGCGTGCTGAAGCGTTTTTCGATGTTGAAATGATCGGCGAACTCATCGAGCCGGCCCCGATCCGTATCGACGGCGCCGACCACCTCGACACCGTCGATGGCGAGGAAGTTGGCAACCTGGTTTTTGGCCATCGTGCCCGTACCAAGAACGAATAGTCGCATTTCTATTCTCCTCAGCGGTAACCGGCTTCGCCGGCCTGATGCAGTCTCGGGCCGCGTTCGACGATCGGCTCCAGTGCTTTTTCTACCGGCACATTTGGAGCATCGGTGATGCTCTTCAGATCGCCTTGCGGGTTATAGGCCCACTTCACGCCATTGATCAGCACCTTCTGCACGGTTGCATCGTGATAGGTCGGGTAGGTTTCGTGACCGGGACGGAAATAGAAGATGTTGCCGGCGCCGCGCCGCCAGGTCAGGCCGGAGCGGAAAACTTCGCCGCCCTGGAACCAGGAGATGAAGACCGTCTCCAGCGGCTCCGGCACGGAAAACTGCTCGCCGTACATTTCCTCGTTTTCCAGCTCGAAATGCTCGCCGATACCGGCTGCGATCGGATGGCGCTGGTTGATCGTCCACAGCCGCTCGCGCTCACCCGCCTCGCGCCACTTGAGTGCGCAGGGAGTGCCCATCAGCCGCTTGAAGATCTTCGAGAAATGACCGGAATGCAGCACCAAGAGGCCCATGCCTTCCCAGACCCGCTTGGCGACGCGCTCGACGACGACGTCGGAGACAGCGCCATGGTCCTTGTGACCCCACCAGGTCAGAACATCGGTCTCGGCAAGCCGGGCTTCGGTGAGGCCATGCTCGGGCTCCTGGAGTGTCGCCGTCGTTGCCGAAATCGCCGGATCGGTGTTCAGCGCCTTGGCGATGGTCGTGTGCATGCCTTCAGGGTAGATGCCCCGGACGATCTCATTGGTTGTCTCATGGATGTTCTCTCCCCATACGACGGTGCGAATGGCCATGACTGTGCTCCTTTGCAGCAAGTAGCGGACCGGAACCGATGGGAGGCGGTCAGATCCTGTTGGTTTGATGGGTTGTTCAGGCAGCGCCCTTGAAAGGAACCCTTTCGAGCGCGCGTCCGGATTGGTCGAAGCGGTGAATGCGGCCGTTGAGCGGCGATACGCCCAATTGTTGGCCGGGCTGATGGCTGGACACGCCGGTTTCTCGAACGATGAGCGGCTCTGCAGAGCCAATGTCGAGGTAGACGAAACTGTCCGAGCCGAGGATTTCGGAATGGATGACGGTACCGGTCCACGCTGGGGCCTGATCGGCGAATTCAATATGTTCGGCCCGGACCCCGATCGTGTGGGCATTATAGGGTGCTGCAAACGGACCGGAGAGAAAGTTCATCTTCGGCGAGCCGATGAAACCGGCAACGAAGATCGAATTCGGGGTCTCGTAGAGTTCGATCGGCGTTCCGACCTGTTCGACAACGCCATCGCGCAAGACACAGATCCGGTCGGCCAAGGTCATGGCCTCGACCTGATCATGGGTGACATAGATCATCGTCGTGTCATGCATGCCGCGGTGAAGCTTGGCGATCTCTAACCTTGTGGCAACGCGCAATGCAGCATCGAGGTTCGACAAGGGCTCATCGAACAGGAAGACCTTCGGGTCACGAACGATGGCGCGGCCGATGGCGACGCGCTGGCGCTGACCGCCCGAAAGCTGGCGCGGCAGCCGCTCCAGATAGGGTGAGAGCTGTAGCATGCCGGCCGCCTGTTCGACGCGCGCCTTGCATTCTTCCCTGGTCCGGCCGGAGAGCTTCATACCGAAGGCCATGTTCTCGTAGACCGACATATGCGGATAGAGCGCGTAGGACTGGAAGACCATGGCGATGCCGCGCTTCGACGGGGAAAGACGATTGACCGGCTCGCCATCGAAGGAGAGCGTGCCTGACGTTATGTCCTCAAGTCCCGAGATCAGGCGCAGCAAGGTGGACTTGCCGCAGCCGGACGGGCCGACGAAGACCATGAATTCGCCCTTGCGAATGTCCATGCTGACGCCCTTGATGACCTCAAACGCGCCGAAGCTCTTGCGGATATTATCGAGTCTAATCTGTGCCATGTCGCGCTTTCCTCAGCCTTTGACGCCGCCGGCCGTCAGCCCGGAAATGATCCGGCGTTGAAAAATAAGAACAAGGATGACGACGGGCACGGTGACGATGACCGATGCCGCCATGATATTGCCCCAGGGGATTTCGAACTGACTGCCGCCTGAAAGCAGAGCGATCGCCACCGGCACTGTCCGCTGCGCATCCGATGAGGTGAAAGTCAGAGCGAACAGAAACTCGTTCCAGGCCGTGATGAAGGCGAGCAGGCCGGTGGTGACGAGCGCTGGCCACATCAGTGGCATGAACACCTGCGTGATGATGACCCAGGGGGAGGCGCCATCGACGATGGCCGCCTCTTCGATCTCGATCGGCAGATCCCGCATGAAGGTCGTCAGCACCCAGACCGTGAAAGGCAGCGTGAAGATCATGTAGGAGAAGATCAATGCGAAGGGCGTATTGAAGATGCCGATCCAGCGGATGAGCTCGAAAAGCCCCGCCAGGACAGCAATCTGCGGAAACATCGAGACGGACAGGATGGTCAGCATCAGGAGTGCCCGACCCCGGAAATGCACGCGGGCAAGTGCGTAGGATGCGGTCACCGCGAGCAGCAGAGAGGCGGCAACCACGAGGCAGGCAATGAGCAGCGAATTGCCGAGGCTGCGGATGAAGCTGCCCGTCGTCAGCACGCCGGCATAGTTTTCCAGCGAGATCGAACTTGGCCAGTAGGTGACCTCGAAGAGGGCGGTGCCTGCTTTGAAACTCGTCAGGATCGCATAGTAGAACGGGAAGACTGCGATGACGACGATGACGGCGACCAGCAGATAGAACAGGGTATTCTTGGTGGCTGTGAGCAGCATCAGTGTTCGCGCCCCCCGAGTTTGACGCGGCCGAGCCATATGTAGAGCACGGTGACCGAGGCGATGATGAGAAACAGAACGGTGGAGGCGGTCGCGCCATAGGCGAACTTGTCGAAATCGAAGAGGTTCTCGCGCGCCATCACCGACATGGTCTTGGTCTGGGCGTTGTTCGGTGTCAGCACGTAGATGAGGTCGAAGATGCGCATGGCATCGAGCATGCGGAAGATTACTGCAACCATGATGGCCGGACGTATCAGTGGCAGGGTCAGACGCCAGAAGACTTTGACGGGATTGATGCCGTCGATCTTGGCAGCCTCGTAGATGTCGGCTGGAACCATTTGCAGGGCTGCGAGGATCAACAAGGCCATGAACGGCGTCGTCTTCCAGACGTCGACGATCAGCACGGCAATCATCGCGGTATTGGGATCCGCCGTCCAAGCGATTTTCTGACTGATGAGCCCGAGGCCGAGAAACATGTCGTTGAGGATGCCGAACTGGTCGTTGAGCATCCAGGCCCACATCTTGGCGGAAACGATGGTCGGGATCGCCCAGGGGATGAGGATGGCGGCGCGCACGATGCCGCGGCCAACGAATTGTGCGTTCAACACAAGAGCGACGATGAGGCCGAGCGCGGTTTCGATCGTCACCGACAACAGCGTGAATTTTGCCGTGTTCCAGACCGCACCCCACCAGGCGGGATCTGCCAGCAGTCCTCTATAGATCGTGCGGCCGCTCTTCAGAGTGACCCAGGAAAGATAGTTGTCGAAGCCGACGAACTTGGCATCGCCTAGGTTCGTCAGCGACGCGTTGGTGAAGCTGAAATATATGGTGCGGAACAGTGGCCAGCCGGCAACGATGGCAAGGATCAACAGGGTCGGAGCCAGAAAGATCCAGGCGGACCGGACGCGTTCTGCGCTCAGATCCGAAGAGATCGCTTTTGCGCGCGCGCCCGTGCTCAGATTTTGGGAGACTGCAACTTCACTCATGGAATATCCGCTTCACGAGACAATCGACGACGGCGTTATCGGAAGCGGCAGCGGCGGGAAATCCGACGCTGCCGCCTCGATCGGTTACCAGCCGCTGCCTTGCAGCGTCGTCAGATCGGCTTCGAGAAGCTCTAGGTTTTCTTCAGCTGTCCCGCTTCCGGAGAGCGTATTGTGGACGGCAGTCCAGAACTTGGCGGAAACCTCGTTATACTTGACCTTGGCAACAGCCGACGGCCGCGGCACGGCGTTCTCGAAGATCGGCTTCCAGTTCGGCATGAAAGGCTGCGCGGCGGCAATATCCTTGTCGTCATACAGAGCCGACTGGGTCGGCAGGTTTGAAAGCTCGATAGCGCGCTGCTTCTGGCTATCCTTCGAGGTCAGGAACTTGACGAGTTCGATCGCCGCATCCGGGTTCTTCGAATATTTCGAGACGGCGAGGTTCCAGCCGCCAAGCGTCGAGGAGGGCTTGTCGCCTTCTGCGGCAACAGGAAGCGTCGTCACGTCAAACTTCCCTTTGACCGGGCTGTCGGCGCCGTTGCCCAGCGCATAGGCGTAGGGCCAGTTACGCATGAAGACGGAGTTGCCGGTCTGCCAGACGCCGCGGGATTCTTCTTCCTGATAGGCAAGCACGCCGCTCGGCGAAATCGTGCCGATCCAGCCCTTGGCGCGATTGAGTGCTGCCGCAGCCTTCTCGTTATTGATTGAAATCGTGCCGTCGGTCTCGATGATCTGGCCGCCGCCCGAGGACTTGACCCATTCCAGTGCATCGCAGGTCAGGCCTTCATAGGCATTGCCCTGGAAGACATAGCCCCACAGGTCCTTCTGACCGGCGGCGCGTTCCTTTTCCTGGATTTCCTTGGCGGTTGCCTCCATCTCGTCCCAGGTCTTCGGCGGCTGTTTGCCGTATTTTTCAAGAAGATCCTTGCGGTAGAAGAGAGCCGGCGCGTCCGTGTAAAGCGGCATTGCGACCAGGCGGCCGTTCACGGTCTGGGAGGCAACGATCGCCGGGAAAAAGTCGCCGACGACGTCCTTGGTGGCATCCTTCAGATCGACGAACTGGTCTGCCAACTGCGGGGCCCAGATAACATCCGTCTGGTAGACGTCGACATCTGTGTTGCCGGCTGCGAGCCAGAGCCGATACTGCGAAAACTGTTCCGTGGATGAGGACGGCATGGTGACGATCTTAACGGTATTGCCGGTGGCCTTCCCGAAGGCATCGAGCTGCTTACGGAGCAGATCGAGGTTTTTGCCGGTCGAGCTCGCTGAAATGCTGATTTCGGCGGCATAAGACGGTACCGACGCGCCGATAAGCGCAACCGCGACAGCGGCCGCTGTGAAACGAAACTTCATTTTCTCCTCCCAAAGACCAAATTGAAATCGATTTGGCTGTGAAAACCTGTCAGAAGGTTGATACCCTGTCAAGGCGGATTCTGGGCTGCTACCGGTACTTGTTTAGCAATACAAAATGTCGTTATAAATCAATGGTGAAGTCATGAGTCGTGATTTCCTGAGCCTGGTGGCGGTCATCTAGGCGGCGAATAAAATTGAAATCGATTTGAGAAAATATAGTCGACGGCATAGAATGTGGAATTTGCGAGGCCGATGGTATAGATGCCCGGCAGCGCAGGCGATGAAAGTCTTTTCGGTCAATGAAACTCAAAGAGTTCGCAAAACAACTTGGATTATCTCCCACGACTGTCAGCCGCGCGCTCAGTGGCTATCCCGAGGTAAGCGAGGTGACGCGCGCCCGCGTCGTTCAAGAGGCCGTGCGGCTGGGCTATAGACCGAACGTCAATGCGGTCAGGCTGAAAACCGGCCGGGTTGGCGCTATTGGCGTTGTCATGGGGCGCGCCGGCGAGTTTCACTTTGCGGAATTCATGGCGGGCATGGCGGAGCGTCTTGTCACGGAAGACACCGATATTCTGGTCATTCCGATGGCTAATCCAGAATCCGATGCAGAGATGCAACTTTACAGGCGGCTGGCGGAAAGCCAAAGGGTGGATGCAATGATCGTGCATTCGCCTCGACCCAACGATCAGCGCATCGCTTTGCTGCATGAGTTGGGAATGCCGTTTCTCGTTCATGGCCGTTCAGATATCGACGTGCCGCACCCCTGGCTCGATATCGACAATGAAGGAGCCGTACGCCGTGCGACTTCGCATCTGATCGATCTCGGTCATACGAGGATTGCGATGATCAATGGCCGCCAGGGTGCGACCTATGCTCTGCATCGTGACATCGGTTACCGCAGCGCCTTGCAGAGCTACGGGATCGACGTCGATCCGCAATTGATCGCCAACGGCAATTTTACCGACGAACTCGGTTTTCGCTTTGCACGCTCATTTCTCGAACAGCCGAAGCGGCCGACGGCATTCGTCGCCGGATCGATGATGACGGCGCTCGGCATTTATCGGGCCGCGCGTTCGCTGGGGCTGCAGATCGGCAGCGATGTCTCGGTCATCGCTCACGATGACGTCTTTCCCTATCTGACGGCCGACAACATGGCCCCGTCTTTGTCGGCTACCCGGTCGTCGATGCGTGCGGCGGGTACGCGTTGCGCCGATCTTGTCCTGCAGCTTCTGGCGGGGCGCTCGCCGACGGAGATCCACGAATTATGGCCGGTTGAACTCATTCTGCGCGAGTCCACCGGGCCGGTGCGAGCGCTTCAGACCTGAGCGATTGACGTTTGCGAAGCATCGCTGACGTCGTCGGGTCGTCAGTTGCCTCAGGGCAAGATCATCTGGGAGGTTGAGCTGGACCGAATTGAGCGTTGCCAGGATTGGAAGATCGGTGAAGGGAAGGCCAAAGCTCGCTCCTCGCCACCGCCATATTGTCAGCGTTTCATGAAGCTTTCGCTTCGAAAGCTGGCGCGAAATCGCCCAGCGATTTCGCCTTCAGGATCATGCCTTCGATATCCTGTTCAACGATCGCTTCAAGATCGGCAAAGCTGTCGATGACGTAGTAGATTGGTTGGAGGATATCGATCCGGTAGGGCGTTCTCAGCACGCTCATGAGATCGAATGGCCGAAATTCGCATGCCGTGCCTTCCATTGCCGCCTTGGCTTCGCTTGGCGATGAAACGATCCCTGCGCCGAAGCAGCGGCGGCCTTGCGGCGTATTGATCAGGCCGAACTCGACGGTAAACCAGAAGATACGGAAGAGATGCCAGGAATAGCCTTTGCCAAGGCGGACGGCGGCTTCGCCGAAATGTCGCACGAAATTGGCATAGCTCTGGTTGGTGAGCATCGGACAATGGCCGAAAACCTCGTGGAACAGATCCGGCTCCTCGATGTAGTCGATATGTTCGCGACGGCGCAGGAAGGTTGCGAGCGGGAATTTACCTTGCGACAGAAGTTCATAAAAGCGCGAGGGCGGAATGAGCGCCGGTACACCTTCCACGCCGAAGCCGGTGGTCTCGTTCAGGCGCCTGTTCACATCGAGAAGCTGAGGCACCTTGTCGGGCTTGAGCCCCAGCATTTTAACGCCATCAAGATATTCGCGGCAGGCCGTATTGGCGAGCAGCTTGATCTGCCGCCGGTAGAGTTCGCCCCAAATTGCATCCTCTTCGGAGCTATAGTCATATAGACCATCGGTCCCGGGCAATTTTGCGGTGTAGCTGCTTTCCTTGGTCATGATCTGATCTTCCCGGGGACGGCCTCCACGCCATTATCCCCCGGATTTGGAGGATTTTCTTTTCTTTCGTGGTGGCTGTCGCCATATTGGTGGCAAATATTCCCGAGCAGGCTGCCAAAAATGAAAGAATCTGGGAATTTTCGCCGCAAACTTCTACAACTCGTCCAGGCCGACGGCAGCCTCTCGCTGGCAGACCTGGCGGAAAAGGCCGGCATGTCTCAGAGCTCGGCCTGGCGGAAGATCCAGGAGCTTGAGGCTGACGGTGTCATCCGCAAGCGCGTGACGCTGCTCGATCCCGGAAAACTCGATCTCAAGCTCTGCGTCATCGCGCATGTAACACTGGAGGATCATCACGAAGAGGCGGTCGCATCCTTCGCCTCGGTGGTTCTGGAGCGGCCAGAAATCATGGAGTGCTACGCCTTGTCAGGCGCCTTCGACTACATGCTGAAGATAAGGGCGAGGGACGTGGAAGGCTACGAAGCCTTCATGACCCGCTACCTCATGCGCAACCCGCATGTGCGCACGGTTGTATCGAGCTTCGTGCTGCGCGAGCTGAAATTCTCGACCGAGCTGCCGCTCTGACGCTTGGTGCCGGATCACTGCGTGCGGTCGCCATGTCAATGACCCGGCATGTGTATCGGAAAGCCTTCGAATGTTTTCAGCGTGTCGAGCACGATCGAGGTCTTCACGTGCTGCACCGACTCGTGTGGTAACAGAACGTCGTTGACGAATTTCGAGAGGTCAGCGAGCCCGCGGGTCGCTACCTTCAGGTGATAGTCCATTTCACCGGTCAGCGCATAGGCTTCGAGAACTTCCGGCAATCCGTTGATCAGCTGCGAAAACCTGCGGGCATTGTCCCTGTTGTGGGTCGCAAGCGTCACGGAGATGACCACCAGCATATCCAGACCCAGCTTCTGTTGATCGAGATAGGCCCGGTAGCTGCGAATATATCCCTCAGACTCCAGTCTGGTGCGCCGACGCGAGCATTGCGAGGGGGAAAGCGCGATCCGCTCGCCCAACTCATTGTTCGTCAACCGGCCGTCTTTTTGAAGCTCCTGGAGCAGGCGTAAATCCAATCTGTCGAGCTGTTCATCCATTGCGCAAAACCTCAATAATCCTCACGAAGTGTGCATAATCTTTTCCTCTTGCGTGAAGAATGCAAGAACTTTGCATGCGTTTTGCGCCACACTTTGCATATCGAAGTCCAGTTCCCAGGAGGAGAAAATGGGCCCTTTTCCGCATGACGCGCCGCCCTCGGAAATCACCACCGACAACCCGGCCGGCACCGATGGATTCGAGTTCGTCGAATTCGCCCATCCTGAGCCGGAGAAACTGGGTGAACTCTTCACGCGCATGGGCTACGTCTCAGTCGCAAAGCACAAAACGAAAGACATCACCGTCTGGCGTCAGGGCGACATCAACTATGTCCTGAATGCAGAACCCGGCAGCCATGCCGCTCGGTTCGTCGCGGAGCATGGTCCCTGCGCTCCGTCGATGGCATGGCGCGTGGTTGACGCCAGACACGCATTCGATCACGCCGTGTCAAAAGGCGCCGTGCCCTATGAAGGCGACGACAAGGCGCTCGACGTCCCGGCGATCGTCGGTATTGGCGGCTCGCTGCTCTACTTTGTCGAGACCTATGGCGCAAAGGGATCGGCCTACGATGCCGAGTTCGATTGGCTTGGCGAGCGTAATCCGCATCCCCAGGGGATCGGTTTCTACTATCTCGACCATCTCACCCACAACGTCTTTCGTGGCAACATGGACAAGTGGTGGGATTTTTATCGAAACCTGTTCAATTTCAAACAGATTCACTTCTTCGATATCGATGGGCGTATCACCGGTCTGGTGAGCCGGGCGATCACGTCGCCCTGCGGCAAGATCCGCATTCCGCTGAATGAATCGAAGGACGACACGAGCCAGATCGAGGAATATCTGAAGAAGTACAGGGGCGAAGGCATCCAGCACATCGCCGTTGGAACGGAAGATATCTACGAGGCTACCGACGGGCTTGCCGACAATGGTCTGCGCTTCATGCCAGGCCCTCCGGAGACCTATTACGATATGTCTTATGAACGCGTGAATGGGCATAGCGAACCCGTCGAACGCATGAAGAGGCATGGCATCCTCATCGACGGCGAGGGCGTGCTGAATGGCGGCATGACGAAAATCCTTCTCCAGATCTTCTCCAAGACGGTCATCGGCCCGATCTTCTTCGAATTCATCCAGCGCAAGGGCGACGAGGGCTTCGGCGAGGGCAATTTCCGTGCTCTCTTCGAGTCGATCGAGGCCGATCAGATCAAGCGTGGTGTCATCGGGACTGCGGCGGAGTAAACTCTTGGGGCTGTCCCGCGCGTCTGAAGAGATGCGCGGCGCTGCAAGAGTTTTCGGGGGAGGAGTTGAGCAATGGACCAGACATCGATCCAGGCTTCCGAGGGTGAAGCAGCGACTGCGAGCAAGCTGAAATATATGCCGGGGTTCGGCAACGATTTCGAAACGGAATCGCTTCCCGGCGCCTTGCCGCAAGGACAGAACAGCCCCCAGAAATGCAATTACGGTCTCTATGCCGAGCAGCTTTCCGGCTCGCCGTTTACCGCGCCGCGCGGGACGAACGAAAGGTCCTGGCTTTATCGCATTCGCCCGAGTGTACGCCACACAGGCCGCTTTTCGAATGTTTCCTACCCGCTCTGGAAAACCGCGCCTTGCCTGGACGAACATTCGCTTCCCCTCGGGCAGCTTCGCTGGAACCCCATTCCCGCGCCGACCGAAAAACTGACGTTTCTTCAGGGCATTCGGACAATGACGACGGCGGGCGACGTCACGACCCAGGTGGGCATGTCGGCCCATGCCTATGTCTTCAATGAGGACATGGTGGATGACTACTTCTTCAACGCCGATGGTGAGCTGCTGATCGTGCCGCAGCTCGGTGCCATCAGGGTGTTCACTGAAATGGGCATCATGGATGTAGGACCCCTGGAAATATGCCTCATCCCGCGCGGCATGATGTTCAAGGTTCTGAGAGGTGGCGAACAGCCGGTCTGGCGCGGATATATATGCGAGAATTACGGCGCGAAATTCACCCTGCCGGACCGAGGTCCCATCGGCGCCAATTGCCTGGCGAACCCGCGCGATTTCAAGACACCCGTCGCCGCTTTCGAAGACAAGGAAAAGCCTTGCCGCGTTCATGTGAAGTGGTGCGGAAAATTCTATGTCACCGATATCGGTCATTCACCGCTCGACGTGGTGGCCTGGCACGGCAACTATGCGCCCTTCAAATACGATCTGCGGACGTTTTCGCCTGTTGGCGCGATCAGCTTCGATCATCCTGATCCGTCGATTTTTTCGGTGCTGACCGCCCCGACCGAAGATGCAGGCACGGCGAATGTCGATTTCGTGATCTTTCCACCGCGCTGGCTGGTAGCCGAGCACACTTTCCGTCCGCCCTGGTATCACCGCAACATCATGAGCGAGTTCATGGGCCTGATCCATGGGCAGTATGACGCCAAGGAGGAGGGTTTCGTCCCCGGCGGCATGAGCCTGCACAACATGATGCTCGCCCACGGGCCGGACGCACTTGCCTTTGAAAAGGCATCCAACTCCGAGCTCAAGCCGGTGAAGCTGGATCACACCATGGCTTTCATGTTCGAGACCCGGTACCCGCAGCAATTGACGAAATATGCGGCGGAGCTTGAAACATTGCAGGACAATTACCTGGAGTGCTGGGACGGCCTGGAACGCAAGTTCGATGGAACCCCCGGTATCAAGTGAGGCATCACGTAAGTAGGTCAGACACCCTCCGGTACGGGAACGGGATATGAAGCTCGCGACGTTAAAAGACTCCACGAGAGATGGCCGGCTTGTCGTCGTCTCCCGCGACCTTACCCGCTGCTCCGAAGTCAATCACATTGCCCGCACCCTGCAGGCAGCTCTTGATAATTGGGAGCAGGTGGCTCCGAGGCTCGAACAAATTGCTGAGGGCATCGAGGCAGGAGCACAACCCACGATCCGGTTTCACGAGCACGATGCCGCATCGCCTTTGCCGCGGGCCTACCAGTGGGCCGACGGTTCTGCCTATCTCAACCATGTCGAACTGGTGCGCAAGGCGCGTGGCGCCGACATGCCGGCGAGCTTCTGGACCGATCCGCTGATGTATCAAGGTGGTTCGGACGGCTTCCTTGCGCCGCGAGATCCGATCGTGGTGGCTGACGAGAGCTACGGGATCGACATGGAGGGCGAGGTTGCCGTCATTACCGGCGACGTCGCCATGGGGTCCGGCCCGCAAGCTGCGCGCAATGCCATCCGTCTGGTAATGCTCGTCAACGATGTGTCGCTGCGCGGCCTCATACCGGACGAACTCGCCAAGGGATTTGGTTTCTTCCAGTCCAAACCGGCATCGGCATTTTCTCCGGTCGCGGTGACCCCGGATGAGCTCGGGGAGGCCTGGGATGGCGGCAAGTTGTGTCTGCCGCTGCTTGTGAGCCTGAACGGCAAGGCATTCGGCAAGGCGAATGCCGGCATCGACATGACGTTTGATTTTGGGCAGCTCGTCGCCCATGCCGCCAAAACCCGCAATCTGGTGGCCGGAACGATCGTCGGCTCGGGAACGGTCTCCAACAAGCTGGATGGCGGAGCGGGCAGGGCGGTCGAAGACGGAGGGGACGGCTACTCATGCATTGCCGAGATACGGACTATTGAGACGATCGAAACCGGGGCGCCGAAGACCCCGTTCATGAAGTTCGGGGATCAGGTCCGCATCGAGATGAAGGACCATGCCGGCCATTCGATCTTCGGGGCGATCGAGCAGACCGTCGAGAAATATCGATAATTCCTTCAGCCGGAATCGTCCTTTGAGGAGCAAGCTGCAGTGAACAACGTCGTTCTTTATGACTACTGGAGGTCATCGGCGAGCTATCGCGTCCGCATTGCGCTCAATCTCCTGGAGATCGATTACGAAACAGTGCCGATCAACCTGCTGGAGGGAGCGCACAGGAAGCCGGAATATCTGGCGCTGAACCCGCAGGGGCTCGTCCCGACATTGGTGATCGATGGGAAAATTCTGACTCAATCACTGGCAATCATCGAATATCTTTCCGAGCTTCGGCCGGAATGTGGGTTGCTGCCAGCAGATAGTTCCGATCGACAGAAAGTGCGCGCCTTTGCATACGCGGTCGCCATGGACATCCATCCGATATGCAACACGCATGTCGTGGCGCATCTGATGACCGTAACGGACAAGAGCGACGCCCGCGAGGAATGGATGAAGCATTTCATCTCGGACGGACTTCGCAAGCTGGAGGCGATGATCGATCCGGCTGGCGACCGGTTCAGCTTTGGAGATACACCGACGATGGCGGACCTCTGTCTGGTTCCACAGGTATACAATGCACGCCGCTGGGGAGTGGATATGTCCGACTTCAAGCGGATCGTCGAGATCGATGGCAAATGCGCCAAATTGCCAGCCTTCCAGGCAGCCCATCCTGACCGCGCGAAACCCTGACGCAAAGACAGGTTTGCGGGAGTGCGTGAGCACGACCGATGAGCCCGCATCCATCTCGCTGTGCTCCTCGAGCCGACCGCCGGTTAAGCTTACGAACGTCCGCTCGCATAAGCGCGACTGATCCTGTCTCATGCGCAGAAGAGGGGCGGACGATATCGCCGGCGTGGTGATATACTCGCTTCCGGAGGAGGTCTCGTGCTGGCCATCGAGGGGTTTGCGCGGTGACACAGGGCTTGGCCACGGCATTCCGCCGCGGCCCAGGAAGGGAAGGAGACAACGCATGAACAATGTAGCGATCCACCCAGTCGTGGATTCAGGATACCGGGCGACCGATGCGTCATTTGTCGGCGGCACGCTCGTATGCAATTGCGCGAGCAATCCGGTGAAAGTCCGCGTCAAGGGCGATATTGCCCATAACCATGCCTGTGGCTGCACGAAGTGCTGGAAGCCGAAGGGTGCGGTCTTTTCAGTGGTTGCCGTGGCGCCGACTGCCAACGTCGAGGTTCTGGAGAACGGAAACAAGCTGGCGGTCGTCGATCCGTCTGCGCTCATCCAGCGCCATGCCTGCAAGGATTGCGGGGTCCACATGTACGGGCCTGTCGAGCGCGACCATGCTTTTCAGGGCCTTTCCTTCGTTCATCCAGAACGGTTCCAGGAGAAAGGCTGGGCGGCACCCGGCTTTGCCGCCTTCGTATCGTCGATTATCGAAAGCGGATACGATCCTGGCAAAATGGGCGACGTACGTTCGCGCCTCAAGGGGGTTGGGCTTGAGCCTTACGATTGCCTTTCGCCCGGCCTGATGGACCTGATCGCCACCTGGACAGCGAAAAAAGCGGGTGTTCTCGCGGCCTGATGTGGCGCAGATTCGCCGGATGCCGTCGCGATCCTCGCGGCGGTGCTCCGGCGCGAGATAGATTTCATGATATTGCACCGGGCAATTCGGCGAGTGCTCGGTATTTCAGCCGTCGACGTTCTTCGCGTGGATGTGCTCCGCGCTATCATAAGCCGCGCATCCCCTGAGGAAAATATCGGCGCACATTCTCGCCCTCGAAGCGATCTCCTCGATATTCGGCGGCGGCAGCTGGCGCAGCATGGTGGCGCGTTGGGGCTCCATGATCATCATCCCGCGCAGCATGCCGCAAGCGGCGTGCGGGTCCTCGAGTTTGATCAGCCCGTGTTCCACCTGACGGCGCAGCCAGTTTTCCATCGACGCGTTGGTGCGCATGATCGCCTTGTCGTAGAAAGAGCTGGCGAGCTCGGGAAAGCGGTCAGATTCGCCGATGACGAGGCGTGTAATCGTGATCGTGTCCTGCGAAAGCGTCAGCATGCCATAGGCCATCAGCATGCGTTCCAGCCCCTGGCGGAGTTCGGCCGTTGCTAACGTGCCGGGATCGAGCGCCATGAGAAAGCGTTCCGTGCGATTCGAGACCATTTCGGAAAACAGATCTGCCTTGGTGGGGAACAGGCGATAGAGCGTCTTCGTCGAAACGCCGGCTTCCTGGGCGATTGCGGCGATGCTGACCGCGGCATAGCCATTCTCGTGAAACTGCTTGTTGGCGGCTTCGATGAGCACGCCGCGCGTATCCTCGTCACAACGCACCTGCGGCCTGCCACGTGGCTTCTTCTCGATATCGTGATTTTGGACCATCGTGATTTTCCAAATTCTTGTTGACTTCTCATTTTTAACCCATATTTTGGAAAATATCAAGTTTCCTAAATTGGGCTTGAGCCGAATTTCAAGGCCGCAGCCGAGACGACGGCGACCTTCCACAAGGAGAGTGACGATGTCCGCCAAGAAGCTGTATGCCCTGAACAACAACGCCGCCACGGCCGATGGGCCGGTCACCGAAACGCCAGCGGAAGCCATGCCCGCGAGCCTCGATGCCGGCAAGACGCCGCGTGTCGCTGAGCCCGTCGCTCCGGCTGCGGAAGCGCCGGGTCGTAAACGTGTTGGCCGTTCCCTGCTGCTCGGTGTGGCCGCCATCGCCATCATCGCTGCGGCTGCCTATTATGGTCACGATTATTGGACGGTCGGGCGCTTCGAAGTCTCCACCGATGATGCCTATGTCAAGGCAGACAGCACGACGGTCGCTCCTAAGGTCTCAGGTTACCTTTCAAAGGTCCTCGTCAGCGACAATGAAACAGTGAAGGCCGGCCAGCCGCTTGCCCGCATCGATGACCGCGATTTTCGTACTGCGCTTGACCAGGCGAAAGCCGATGTCGCTGCTGCCGAAGCCACCGTCAATGCCAAGCAGGCTTCGCTCGACATCCAGCAGTCGACCATTGCCGCCGCTCGCGCCACGCTGGATGTCGACAAGGCCAACGAGACCTTCGCCGAGCAGAACAACAAGCGCTACACCAACCTTGCCACCAACGGTTATGCCCCGGTCCAGACGGCCCAGCAGGCAGCGTCCGCGATTGCGGCTGCCCAGGCAACGATCGTTCGGGATACGGCGGCTCTCGACGCCGCAGCCAAGCAGGTCGAGCTTCTGAATGCCGAACTTGCCCAGGCCAAGGCAACGCTTGCCCATGATCAGGCCGTCGCACAGCAGGCCGAGCTCAACCTCTCCTATGCGACGATCGTCGCTCCGATCGACGGCACGGTCGGCAACCGTACACTGCGCGTCGGTCAATATGTCCAGGCCGGCACGCAGCTGATGGCTGTGGTGCCGACGACGGCTGCTTACATCGTCGCCAATTACAAGGAGACACAGCTGACCGATGTCCATGCCGGCCAGCCCGTCGCTATCGAGGTCGATATGTTCCCGGGCCGCACTTATCACGGCCATGTCGACAGCCTGTCGCCGGCAAGCGGCCAGGAATTTGCGCTGCTGCCGCCCGACAACGCCACCGGCAACTTCACCAAGGTCGTTCAGCGTATCCCGGTAAAGATCGTGCTTGATGGCGATGCTGCCGAAAAGGGCGATCTGCGCCCCGGCATGTCCGTCCAGCCGAGCATCGACACCAAGGTCGATGCTACCGGCAACTAAGCGAAGGGGCAGGAGATCGTGTCATGTCCAGTATCGCAACAACATCAGGTGCGATCCCGCAGCCGGGTGCCAGCACCAAGGCCAGCACAAGGGATTGGATCGCCGTTCTCGCCGGCATGATCGGCGCCTTCATGGCGATCCTCAATATCCAGATCACCAATGCCTCGCTTCTTGATATCGAGGGCGGCATCGGCACAGGTGTCGATAACGGCGCCTGGATCTCCACCTCCTACCTGATCGGCGAGATCGTCGTCATCCCGCTGACGGCCTATTTCAGCAACGTTTTCTCGTTCCGCCGCTATATCCTCGTCAATTCCATCCTCTTTCCGCTCTTTTCGATGGCCTGTGCCTTTGCCCATGATCTCGGCACGATGATCCTGCTGCGCGGCCTGCAGGGCTTTGCCGGCGGCGTGCTTATCCCCATGGCCTTTACCATGGTGCTGACCAAGCTGCCGAAGAACCAGCAGCCGCTTGGCCTTGCCGTCTTTGCCTTGTCGGTCACCTTCGCCCCGGCCATCGGCCCGACGATCGGGGGCTACCTGACGGAGAATTACGGCTGGCAGACGATCTTCTTCATCAACACCATCCCGAGCCTCCTCATGGCGGCGGCTCTCGCTCTGACGCTTGAAAAGCAGCCGATGCAGCTTCACCTCCTGAAGGAGGGCGACTGGGCCGGCATCGTCACCATGGCAATCGGCCTTTCGGCGCTGCAGACCGTGCTGGAAGAGGGCAACAAGGACGACTGGTTCTCCTCGCCCTTCATCGTCAAACTCGCCATCGTGGCCTTCGTCTTCCTGGCCGCCTTCATCTGGATCGAGCTCACGGTCAAGAAGCCGCTGGTAAAGCTGCGCCTGCTTACCCAGCGCAATTTCGGTATCGGCGTGCTGGTCAATGTGCTGGTTGGCGTCGCACTCTTCGGCACCGTCTACATCCTGCCGCAATATCTTGGCCAGGTTCAGCGCTATAATGCCGAGCAGATTGGCAACGTACTCGCCTGGACCGGTCTGCCGCAGCTCCTGCTCATCCCGCTGGTGCCTGTGTTGATGAAGCGGTTCGACGCACGTTACATAGGCTTCCTCGGCATCTCGATCTTCGCGATCAGCTGCTTCATGAACATCACACTTTCGGCCAACAATGCCGGCGACCAGTTCTGGATCCCGAATATCGTGCGTGCCATCGGCCAGGCCCTCGTTCTGACACCGATCACCGCCATCACCACGGCCGGCATCGCACCGGCAGACGCTGCCGCCGCCTCTGGCCTCACCAACATGCTGCGCAATCTCGGTGGTGCGGTCGGCACGGCTTCGCTCGGCACCATCCTGACGAAGCGCGAGCAGTTCCACTCGAACATCATCGGTCAGTCGATCACCTTAACCCGTGACGAGGTGCGCGACCGCCTGACCCAGCTGTCAGGCTACTTCACCCAGCACGGTGTCACCGATCCGGCCGTCGCATCGCAGAAGGCGATCGTCGCCCTTGGCCAGATTGTCAAACGTCAGGCACTGATCATGGGTTTCAGCGATACGTTCGCCGTCATCGGTGTGGTGCTCGCGCTGGCAGCAGTCGCTCTGCTTCTCACGAAAAAACCGCAGGCCGGCGGAGGCGCGGGCGCCCATTGAGATGACGATCTCAATCCTGCCAGCCCAATCATATGCTACAGTTTGCACCCGGTCGGAGACGACCGGGTGCTTTCAGGTGAGTACCTCGGCATTAGCTTTGCGCCTTTCCGGGAGGGCGTCAGCAGATGGCACGGAGCCTCTCAGCAAAGGCAGCAATTGGTTCCCTTGCCGCTTGATCTCCGAGAGATAAGGCGTGTCGGAGAGCACGAAATGAGTGATGCCGAGCGCCTGGTACTTTCGCAGCGAGCGTGCCACATCCTCGGCGGACCCCACGAGCCAGGTCGTGCCCGCGCCGCCGCCGCCGAATTTGCCGGGCGCGGTGTATAGATTGTCGTCGAGCACTTCACCGCGCTGATGAAGATCGAGCAGCCGCTGCTGCCCTACGGCGACAGCCCGTTGGTGATCGTGCCAGCCGACACCGCTATTGTCAGCCATCTCCGCAACTTTCGCTTCGGCATCGGCCCAGGCCTCTTCGGTGGTGTCGCGGACCAAGGTTGTAATCCTCAGCCCGAATTGAAGCGGCGGCAGGTCGCGGTCGAGATCGCGGCTCAGCCGCCTTAAACGGTCGATCCGTTCGCGCACGCCATCGAGCGGTTCGCCCCAGAAAAGCTGGACGTCGGCTTCGGTGGCCGATACGCGCTCGGCCGCCTCCGATGCGCCGCCGAAATAGAGCTTCGGATGGCGACGCTCACCGCGGGCCTCGATGCGCGGCACCACGCTGGATTCGGTGACCCCGAAGTGCTCGCCTGCATAGGTGACGTTTTCCTCCGTCCATAGTTTTCGCACCAGCCGCATGAATTCCTTTGTGCGCGCATAGCGATGCGCCTGATCGCCTTCGCTGTCGCCATAGGCTGCCAGATTGTCCTTGCCGGAGACGATGTTGACGCGCACGCGCCCACCGGTGAGATGATCGAGCGAGGCTGCTGCCGAAGCGAAATTCGCAGGCCTCCAGTAGCCGGGACGGATCGCAATCAGCGGCTCGAAGGTCGTCGTCCGCGCCGCAAGTGCGGTTGCAACGGTGAAGGTGTCCGGACGGCCCCAGCCTGTGCCGATGAGCGCACCCTTCCAGCCGTGCTCTTCGAGAGCCCTGGCATGGCTCGTCAGCGTTTCCAGGCTGTTGTGGCTTTCAACGGCGGAATCGCCGCGGTGGCCGGGTTTGACGGCATTGGGGATATACCAAAGGAATTCCGGATTGCTGGTCATGCAATATACCCGCGTTCTCTAATATCGAATTATCTGGAACGGGCGGCTGCGGTTTTCCGCGAGCCACTCCGTATCTCCTTGGCGATGGATTACCCCGCCGCCCTGCTTTCTTCGCTTTCTTTCACCCTCAGCGCCAAGCCGTTCGGCGGGCGGTGAAGACCGAGATTCTCGCGCAGTGTCGCGCCCTCGTATTCTTCACGGAACAGGCCCCGCTTGCGCAGGATCGGCACGACCTGATCGACAAAGTCAGTTAGTCCGGTCGGCAGGATCGGCGGCATGATGTTGAAGGCGTCGGCCGCGCCATTGTCGAACCATTCCTGCATCGCGTCCGCCACCTGTTCCGGCGTGCCGACCACCGTGCGGTGGCCGCGTGCAGTGGCGACCGCCAGATAGAACTCGCGTAGGGTCATGTTGTTGCGGGAAACCAGATCGGTGACCAGCTTGAGGCGGCTCTTGTTGAGTTCGGTGCTGTCTGGAAGCGGCGGGGCCGGATCGTCCAGCGAATAACCGGAGAGATCGACGCCTTTATAGTGGCGTGACAGGATATTCCAGGCGACCGAGGGGTGGACGAGCGACTGGATATAGTCGTAATTCGCCTTGGCCTCGGCCTCCGTACCGCCGAGGACCGGGAAAATGCCAGGGCTGATCAGCAGCTCGTCCGGGCTGCGCCCGTAGCGGGCAAGACGTCCTTTGACGTCCGAGTAGAATTCCTGAGCGTCTTCCAGTGTCTGATTGGCGGTAAAGATCATCTCGGCGGTGCGTGCGGCGAGCTCGCGCCCGGGCTCCGATGCACCGGCCTGGACGATGACTGGATAGCCCTGAACCGGGCGGCCGACATTCAACGGTCCGCTAACACTGAAGAACTGACCCTTGTGGTTCAGCTGATGCACCTTGTCAGGATCGAGGTAGACGCCGCTTTCCTTGTCGCGGATGAAGGCATCGTCCTCATAGGAATCCCACAAGCCCTTCACCAGATCGACGAATTCTTCGGCCCTTGCATACCTGTCGGCATGAGCCGGGTGGCCGGGGATAGAGAAATTCTTGGAGACGTCGGCGCCCGTGGTGACGACATTCCAGGCCGCACGTCCCTTGGAGATATAATCCAGCGAGGCGAATTTGCGGGCGAGCAGATAGGGGTCTTCGTAGGTGGTGGAGGCGGTCGCGACGAAGCCGATATGGCTTGTGGCCTGCGAAAGCGCCGCCCACAGGGTGATCGGCTCGAAATGGGCGCCCTGCGCTGTGCGGCGCAGCGCTTCCGGATCCTTTGCGCGTTCCCAGCCGGCGGGGCTGTCGGCAACGAAAACGAGATCGAACTTGCCGCGTTCCGCCGTCTGAACTAGGTCGCGATAGTGATCGATATTCAAGCCGGCATCGGCCTGCGCGTCCGGGTGGCGCCAGGCGGCGATATGATGGCCCGTTGCCATGATGAACGCGCCAAGCCGTATCTGTCTTTTCTGACTTGCCATGATGACGATCTCCGTTGGTTTCAGGCGGCGCGGCGGCCGGGGGCATCAACCCCGAGCCGGCTCAGAAGCCGGGTTCGGATCTGTGCGAAGCGCGGGTCGCCGTGGTCGCGAGGCACGGCCAGGTCGATGTGCAGATCCTCCACCAAGCGGCCCTCATCGAGCACCAGGATCCGGTCGGCGAGTGAGATCGCCTCATCGACATCATGGGTGACGAGCAGGACGGCGGGGCGGTGTTTTGCACAAAGCTCCCGCAAGAGATCATGCATTTTCAGCCGGGTCAGCGCATCGAGTGCGCCGAAGGGTTCGTCAGCCAGCAGCAGGGCCGGCTCGCGCACCAGCGAGCGGGCAAGTGCCACTCTCTGCTGTTCGCCGCCGGAGAGTTGGTTCGGCCAGGCAGTTTCGCGTCCTTCGAGACCAACTTCGGCGAGCGCCTTGCGTCCGGCTTCCTGTCCGGTTTCACCCGGCAGGCCGAGCGTGACGTTCTGAATGACCGTGCGCCAGGGCAGCAGCCGGGCATCCTGAAAGACCACCGAAAGCCTTTCCGGGGTCTCGAGCGTCCCCGTTCCCTTGACCTCATGATCGAGGCCGGCAAGGGCTCTGAGAAAAGTGCTCTTGCCTGATCCGCTTTTCCCGAGCAGGGCCACGAATTCGCCCTCACCGATATCGAGATCCACACTGTCGAGGATCGTCTTCGCCGCAAAACGTCGCACGAGATTTTCGACGCGGACCGCGGGTTTCAGTTGGCCAGAGTGCGGCGCCATGACAGGACCCTCCGTTCAAGCAGGCGGACGAGACCGTCCGAGACGAGGCCGAGCAGCACATAGACCACGAGGCCGACGAGAATGACGTCGGTCTGGCCATAGGTGCGGGCAAGATCGATCATGTAGCCGAGGCCGCTGGTGGAATTGATCTGCTCGACCACCACAAGCGACACCCAGCAGAGCGTGACGGCAAAGCGCAGGCCGAGGAGGAAGCCGGGCAGGGCGCCGGGCAGCACCACCTGGAAGATAAAGTCCTTCTGGCTCATGCGCAGCGTCTCGGCGAGCTCGACGTAGCGGCTGTCGATGCTGCGCAGCGCGTTGTGGGTGTGGATGTAGATGGGGATGATGACGGCAAGCACGATGGTCGTGACCTTCATGCTTTCGCCAATCCCGAACCACAGAATGAAAAGCGGGATCAGCGCCAGCGTCGGGATCGCGCGTTTGATCTGGATTGGCCCGTCAATCAGCGCTTCGCCGATGCGTGATAGGCCGGCGATAACCGCGAGAGCCGTGCCGATGACGAGGCCGATGCTGAGGCCCAGCAGTGCGCGGGTCGCAGACGTCACGAAATTATCCTGCAGGCGACCCTCGGCGATCAGCCGACCAAAGGCCTCGATGACCGTCCAGGGGGCAGAGAGAATGCGCGGATCAATCCATCCGAATGTCGATCCGGCGATCCAGACAAGCACAAGCAATGCCGGGCCGATCTGAAGTCCGAACGGTATCTCGCGTCCGGGACCGAGCCTGCGGCGAGCGCGGGAGGCTGCGTGTTTTGCTGTGGTTGTTATGCCGGCGCTCTCGCGCGGCGCTCGCCGTGAGGTCTTGACGTTATCTGCATCCCAGGTGGTTGCCATGCTTGCGATCTCCTCTCTTCGCTATGGAACGCGCGTGATCACTGGCTTCTTGGCAGGGCGCCAGCAGCGATTTTTTCGAAGCGGTTATCGAAGATCTGTTCGACGTCGAAGGGCTTGTAGCCAAGCTCGTCAGCCAGGAGGTTGATGGTTTCCTGATGGCGCTTTTTCACGTCTGCCCAGCTATCCGGAATGACCTGGGTGCCTGAGAGCTTGACGAGAAATTCGGCATCCTCGCGGCTGAGACCCTGCTGGCCAATATAATATTCCTTGATCCAGATCTCGGGGTTCTGATCGATCCATTCGGTTGCCCGTGCCCAGAGGCGGACATATTCGGCCAGGGCGGCCGCCTTTGCGGGATCGTCCAGCACCCATTGCGGTGCATAGAGGTGGGAGGGGTCGTCACGCAGCCCGTGCTCGATCAGGCTCGCGCCATCGGAGCCATACTGGCTGACGTAGCGGCGGATATTGACGCCGCCGAGCGGCGCAATATCGACCTGCTTGCTGGCGAGCGCCTTCGGATAGACGTCGCCAGTGCTCGGCAGCTCGACCAGTGTGGCGTCTTTCTTCGTCAGGCCTGCGGCATGAAGCGCACGAAGTACAAGTGTACCCTGGGCCTGGCCGGGACTGAAGGCGATGCGCTTGCCGCGGAAATCTGCGAGCGACTTAACATCGACGCCAGGCGCGATGCCGAAACGGTAGATTGGATTGGCAGTCGGGTCCTTCCGTTCGCGATAGGCGATGTTGCGGACCGGCAGGTTGTTCCAGGTTGCAAAGATCGACGGGATTTCGGCTACGGAACCGACATCGAGTGCATGCGCGCGGAAGGCTTCGGATGTCTGGGGGCCACCGCTGAGATTTGCCCATTTGACCTCGAAGGTGAGTTCCTTGGCGAGGCCGGAAACCTCGAGAGCCTTCTGTGTCACGGGATCGCCGATCGTCAGAACCGTCCCGGGCGGCACTTTGTCAAGCAGCGGTGCGCTTGCCTCTGTCGCTGCAACGTTGCTGAACGTGCCAAGGGAGAGGAGGCCGAGCGCAACCGTTCCCAGAGTTTTTGCCAATGTCATCGTTGATGTTTCCCGTTTAAGGTTGCAATGTCAGGAGGCGATAACGGGAAGAGTGTCGAATTCTCTATTAAATCTATAGACTATTTATTTCTTTCGTTCGCCTGTTCGTGAAAAATCGTACCAATTGTGCCGGTGGCGCGGACGCACGCATTATTTGCTGAAGACATGACGATTTCTGCGTGGGCGAGAAGACGCGGCCCGCCGTTGTGATGAGATCGAGGTCAGAACAGTGAAACCCATGCAATGCCGAGGCCGCCTCCTCGGGGATCATTGCAACCGGATCGCCTCTTAGCTTTCCAGAAACCTTGTCTTGCTTCGGGACGGCTTTGAAATTCTCGCACCGTGAGACTTGGTTACATTCCTTTACGTTCCGCTGTTAAAGTCACCGCCGAAATATCTGCTGAAGCGACTTAACAGTTGGGCTGACGATGCTTGGTGCCGAGATCCTTGCATTCCTGAAGGCGTGTCCAATGGCGGTGCTCGTGTTCGACACCGCTGGCCGCGTGGTTTTTGTCAATGACGAAGCAGGACATCTCCTCCATCTCGAAAGTCAGCCTGCCGGAGTCGATATTGCCGAGCTCATGCCCGAGTGGCCCTTGCTCTCAGGCGTCTCTACCGCCTTCGTTGACGATCGTGCCGGTCATCGTCGATCATGTCGGGTACAGGTCATAAACTGGTCCACGGGTGCAGAGACGGTCACAGCCGTTTTCCTCGAGCCTGTCGATGACGAGCGTCCCGCAGGTTATGCGGCGCGCGAGGCAAATCTGCGCCTGCGCTATGTCATAGAGATGCTGCCGGAGGCGGTCTGTGTGTTCGACGCCAACGATCGCTATGTTCTCTGGAACCAGAAATATGCCGAGCTCTATGCTGATATAGCCGAGCACCTCAGGCCTGGCGCTGCGTTCGAGGATATTTTGAGGACCAGTCTCGCAGGGGACAGGATGCGCGAGCTCGTCGACGACAAGGAGGCCTGGTTCAGCGCTCGCATGCAGAAATTCCGTCAGCCGGTTTCGCAGGAGGAACAGCGGTTGCAGGACGGCCGCTGGCTGCGCCACGATGACCGGCGCACGCCCGACGGTGGCGCCATTGGCATGCGCATCGATATCACCGGCCTCAAGCAGCGAGAAGACTGGCTTCGCCAATTGTTCGATGCCAATCCCATGCCCATGCTTTTGTGCGATGGCGAGAGCCTTGCCATCCTCCAGGCCAACCAGGCGGCGGTCGATTTCTATGGCTTCCAACCAGCAACGCTATTGTCAAAGCGGGCCTGCGACATGCATGTCGACGGCGAACTCCAGGCATTTGAGAAGATCCTCCTTCATCTCGATGGTGACCGTGATGCACGGACGATCTGGCGGCAGGCGACGCTGGACGGATCGGAGCGCCATGTGCTGATCTATGTTCGCCAGCTCCACGAAGGGGCCGAGCGCCGGCTGCTGCTCACCGTGGCCGACGTCAGCGACAGAATTCTTGCCGAGGCCGAGGCCAACCGTTTGGCACATCACGATATTCTCACAGGCCTGCCGAACAGGATGCAATTCTACAAAGCGCTCGAAAAAGCCCTTGCATCGGAGGACAGGGAGAGGGTCATCATCTGCTGCCTGGATCTGGATGGGTTCAAGCCCGTCAATGATACGTTTGGCCATGCTGCCGGCGATGAAGTGCTAAAAGATGTAGCGAACCGGCTGCAGATGCATGCGCAGGGCCATCTGGTCGCCCGCCTCGGCGGTGATGAATTCGCAATCCTGATGAGGGGGCAAAGAGGTGAGGCGATTGATCTTGCCGAGCGCTGTATCGACGCCTTCGAAAAGCCTTTTGCCATCAATGGTCTTGCCATCCGTCTCGGTGTCAGCATCGGCATTGCCGCGGTTGACGGAGTGGATGGAGAAGCGCTCATGCAGGAGGCGGACCGGGCGCTCTATCGTGCCAAGGCCGATGGCCGCAACACCTGGCGCATGACACCCCTCGATCTGCCTGTTCCGAGGCGGGCATAGGCCTGATCGGCCCGTCAGTTCTCCTGTTTTGCAGCAAGCAGCCAATCACGAAGCGTTTTTGCCTCGCGCGAGAGGCCCTTTGCCTCGATGAGCCAGTAAGCCTTATCCATATCGATAGCCCGTTCGAAGAGGGAAACGAGCGAACCTGCCGCGATCTCTTCTGCGATCAGGGCGGTCGGGCAAAGGCCGATGCCCTGGCCGCTGATCAACGAGCCGATCATGAGATTGAAGTCGGCAAAAATAGGTCCCGCTTTCGGCGAGGAATGGATGCCGGCGCCTGACAGCCAGCGCGCCCATGCATCGGTCGTCTCGTCATGCAGGATTTCGCAGGCAAGCAGGTCGGCTGGCTTTTGAAAGGGGCCATGCCGGGCAAGGAATTCCGCCGAACAGGTTGGTCTGGTCTCGGCATCGAGGAGCTTTATGGCGCCGGAACCCGGCCGCACGCCGTGGCAGACGAGGAGATCGGCACCTGCCGCTTCGGGCGTCCTGGCATCCAGCGCGTAGACGATGTTGATCCGGATCTCGGGGAAGGCAATTCTCAGCCTCGGCAGTTGCGGAATGAGCCATCGCACCGCCATGGAGGGAATGCATGCAACGCTGACCGGGCGGCTGTTGGCTTCCAGCCTCAACTGCCCGGCGGCGACTTCGATATGCGTTAAGGCATGCGTGACGGCCGAGCCGAATTCCCTGCCGGCGGCCGTTAACGTCACGCCACGGCTATGACGCAGAAACAGGGGGATGCGGAGCCAAGTCTCCATTGCCTTCACATGCTGGCTTATGCCGGCGGGTTTCAGGTTCAATTCGGCAGCAGCCCTGACGAAGCTTTCGTGGCGCGCGGCTGCTTCGAATGCCCGCAGTGATGCGAGAGGAAAGTTTCTCATGGCAGGATGACTAAGCAAAACTTGTCCAGAGAGCAAGGGACAGCTCAGTTGCCCAACGGCGTGGCCCAGCTAAGAGTGCTCGGCGATTATTGCGTGTTACCGGGCGCAACACCCGGAGACCGCCAGCGGAGCGAAAATAACAGGATGTCGAAACAGTCGATCGTGCCAGTTCCTTCCGACGCAACCGAGCGGCGGTCAGCACCGCCCGTGGTCGTCTACCCAGTCGAAACGCTGCCGTCCGCCGATCTCGGTCTGCTCGAGGCGGCCCGCCAAACGCTGACGAAGGTCGGTGAGGTAATCGTGCCGCCGCGCGAGGCAGGCAGCTTTCACGTTCCGCAGGGTCATTTCTTTCGCATCGTCAGTATCGACGGCCCGCAGGTCGGTGACCTCAATCTGTGGAACGCTGCAGACCTCTCCGAACGGTTTTTCAGCGGCAAGACACGAGCATTGCGCGCAACCCATGTCGGTGTCGGCGATCGTCTCTGGAGTACGCTGCCCTACCTGCGCCCCATGGCGACGATCACCTATGACAGCCTTGGCTGGTATGGGTGGGATGATGACGGAGCTGGCGTTCATGATGTCATCGGCACACGCTGCGACCCCTATACCAACCGATTGCTGAAGGGTAGCGATTACCATTACTGCTGCCATTCGAACCTGACGCGGGCGCTTGCGGCCGAGAGCGGCATGCCGCTCGAGCAAGCGGAAATGCACGTGCATGACGTCCTCAACGTCTTCATGTGCACTGGCTTCACCAGGGACACGCACCAGTATTTCATGAAGGCAAGTCCGGTGCGGCCGGGAGATTTCATCGAGTTCTTCGCCGAAATCGATCTTCTTGGTGCCCTGTCGGCATGCCCGGGCGGCGATTGCGGCGCAAGCCATTCGAGCGATGTGGCCGCCTGCTATCCTTTGAAGGTCGAAATGTGGAAGCCTGATCCCGCAGCACTCGCCGGTTGGACACCGCCGGTGCGAAATCCCTATCCGAGAACGCATCGATAACAAGCAGGTCGCGCAAACTCCTTCATGAAGGTGCGGTCAGACGATCAGGATTGCCCTGAAATCGTTGACATTGGTGCCGGTCGGACCGGTTTCGAAGAGGTCGCCGATCGCCTTGAAGCCGGAATAGCTGTCGTTGGCGTCGAGCACATGGCGCGGGTCGCGACCGGCGGCGCGTAGCCGCTTGACGGTCCCCCCGTCGGCAAAGGCGCCGGCATTGTTTTCCGAACCGTCGATACCGTCGGTGTCGGCGGCAAGCACGTGGACGGCGCTATAGCCATCGATGGCCAGAGCCAGAGCGAGCGCGAATTCGCCGTTGCGTCCGCCTTTGCCGCCCTTTGCGCGCAACGTCACGGTCGTTTCGCCGCCGGAGAGGATGACGACGGGTTTCGTGAAAGGCCGGTCGCGACCGGCAACCTCGCGTGCGATTGCCGCATGTACCAGCGCCACGTCGCGCGATTCCCCTTCGACGGAATCCGACAGGATCGCCGGTGTGATGCCCTGCGAGCGTGCGAGTTCGGCGGCTGCCTCGAGCGACACGCCGGCCGAAGCGATGATGTGGTGCTCGTGACCGGCAAAGACCGCATCGTCCGGCCGTGGCGCATCGGCCTTCGGAGAATTCAGATGATCCATGGCAGCCTGCGGCAGCTTGAGGCTGTATTGCTGGATAATTTGAAGCGCATCATGCCGGGTCGAGCCATCGGGAACAGTCGGTCCGGAGGCCACGTGAGCGGGATTGTCGCCGGGAATGTCCGAGACGATCAGGCTGACGACGCGGGCCCTGGTCGCAGCCGCCAGCCGTCCGCCCTTGATCGTCGAGAGATGCTTGCGCACGACGTTCATGGCCGAGATCGGCGCGCCGGAAGCCAGAAGCAGCTCATTGAGCAGAATCTCGTCCTGCAGCGTCAGTCCGTCAGGCGGGGAAGGCAGCAGCGCCGAGCCGCCGCCACAGATCAGTGCAATGACGAGGTCATCCTCGCTCAATCCGGCGACGGTTTCGATCAACCGTCTGGAAGCGGCAAGGCCGGCAGCATCGGGCACGGGATGGGCGGCTTCGATGATCTCGATATTGTCCGTTTCGCAGCCATAGCCGTAGCGAGTGACGACCACGCCTTCGAGCGGCCCATCCCACACGCTTTCCAATGCGCGCGCCATCTGCGCGGCACCCTTGCCGGCGCCGATCACGACCGTCTTGCCCTTTGGTTTTTTTGGCTGATGCGCAGTGATGCCGGTCAGCGGATCGGCAGCGCGCACGGCTGCGGAAAACAGGCTGGTCAGGAATTCGCGGGGGGAGAACTGGGTCATTATGATCTCTCTGGAGATACGGCAGGAGCGGGTAAGCCTCCGCTTTGTTAGCGATGACAATCGACATATCGCTTGTCAATGGAAGAGCCGTCCCCATCCGTTCGGTGTGATTGATAAAGGTCACGATGCGGCTATCTATTGAAAAGAAAAGCAACAATCATTTGGAGAATTTGCAATGGTCAACGAACAGCAGTTGATCTCGAAGATCACCTGGCGGCTCATGCCATTCCTCGGAATCCTTTACCTCATTGCCTATATCGATCGTCAGAACGTCAGTTTCGCCAAGCTGGAAATGGTCGATGCGCTCGGCATGAGCGAATATGCCTACGGCCTTGGCGCCTCGCTCTTTTTCATCGGCTATTTCCTCTTCGAAGTGCCGAGCAACCTGTTCCTCGACAGGTTCGGCGCACGCGTCTGGTTCGCGCGCATCCTAGTCTCCTGGGGCATCGTCACCATACTGCTCTCCTATACGCAGAACGCGACGATGTTCTATATCCTGCGCTTCCTGCTCGGCGTCTGCGAGGCGGGCTTCTTTCCGGGCGTCCTCTACCTTCTGACGCTCTGGTTCCCCTCGGATTATCGCGGCCGCATGGTTGGCCTCTTCATGATTTTCAGTGCGCTCGCCAACGCCATCGGCGCGCCAGTTGGAGGCATGCTGCTCGATCTCGATGGTTTCCTCGGCCATGCCGGCTGGCAATGGGTCTTTCTGGCGACAGGCATTCCGGCCGTCATTGCCGGTGTCATCACGTTCTTCTATCTCTATGACCGACCGGAAAATGCGAATTTCCTCAGCAAGGAGGAGAAGAGCTGGTTGGCAGATCGCCTGGCGTCCGAAAATTCCGGCATGGATCACAATGCCGAGAACGGCTTCAAGGCGCTCGTCGACCCCCGTGTCCTCCTGATGGCGCTTTGCTACATCGCCTTTCCGCTTGCCGCCTACGGCCTCAGTTACTGGCTGCCGACCATCGTGAAAGCCTTCGGCGTCAGCAACACCGTGAACGGCTTCCTCAACATCATTCCCTGGATCCTGGTGGCCATCGCCCTCTGGGCGGTGCCGGCTGCTGCGGACAAGGTGAAGACCAAGACGCCCTATATCGTCATTCCCGCCTTCATCGGTGCGGCCTGCCTGCTGCTCTCGGCGCTCGTTCCGAACAATACGCTGCAGTTCATTTTCCTCTGCGTTGCCGCGGCGGGCATCTTCGCGCCACAGCCGGTCTTCTGGAGCCTGCCGTCCCGCTTCCTCAAGGGGGCGGGTGCTGCGGCCGGCCTCGCAGCCATCAATTCTGTCGGCAATCTCGGCGGCTTTGTCGCTCAGAACGTCGTGCCCTGGATCAAGGACGAAACCGGCAGCACGATTGCACCGATGTTCTTCCTCGCTATCTGCCTTGCCGCCGGTGCGCTGCTCGTCTTTGCTGTCGCCATGATCATCGCGCGCAAGGAGCATAGTGCCGTGCCACGCGGCGTTTGAGACTTTGTAAATGTCGAAACCCCGGCATCACAGATACCGGGGCTTCGTTCCGCCAACGCTGCCGAGTGCTAGGAGGAAATGTCCTCGAGCTTGCGTCCACCGGTCTCGATCATCTGCGTTGCGGCAAGCGCGCCGATCACAGCGACGATCCCGAACATGATGAAGACCGACTTGATACCCTGTGCGCCGACCATGTAGCCGACCGTCGTCGGGCCGACGGCCGAGGCGATGCGAAGCCATGATGTGGCAAGGCCCGTTCCGACCGCACGCATGCGCGTCGGGTAGATTTCCGGCGTATAGAGATAAAGCACGGCGTTGACGGAGCCGACGACGCCATAGGCAAGTGTCGCCAGCAGAATGAGCGACCAAAGGCTGTTTGCACCACCGCCGGCGAGTGCGGCCAAGAGTACAGCGCCGATCAGGAAGGAGACGACGGCCCACGTGCGCCGCCCGACACGGTCGATGCAGAAGGCGCAGACAAGCAGGATCACGACCTGCGCGACATTGGTCATCGAGGCTGCCCTCAGCGCGCTGCCGAGTTCCAGCGAATAGACGGTGTGATAGAGCGTCGGCATCCAGTTGTTCAGGCTGTTGGCCACGAAGAACGAGCTCGCCCAGAGAATCCAGGCGACGACGGTGCGCATGCGGAACGTCGGTGACAACAGTTCCCGCCAGCGGCTGCGTGGTTGAGGTGCAGGCGTCTGACTTTGCCCTCCGAGAGCCAGCGTTGCTTCGTTATAGGCGCGGTCGTCGAAGGAATAGCCGGGATCCTTGCGCCGTGCGCTTTCCTCGGCCTGGCGGATCACTTTTTCGGCTTCGTCGAGGCGGCCCTGGCCGATCAGCCAGCGCGGTGATTCCGGCAGCCGATAAAGCAGATAGGCAATCAGCAGACCGGGAATCCCGCCGAGCAGGAACAATGATTTCCAGCCAAAGATCGGCACGATCACTGTGCCGACCTGGCCCGTTACCATCAGGCCTATCGGAAAGATCAGCTCGTAGAGCATGAAGTTGCGACCGCGACCCTTGGCGCGCAGGAGCTCGCTGATATAGGTGGCGGCAACGGGCATTTCGCCGCCGACACCAATGCCCTGGATCAGACGGCAGATGAACAGCATATGGAAATTGCCGGCCATAATGCAGGCGACACTCATGACCGACATCAGTGCGGTGGCGGAGGCGGCCATGTGGACGCGGCCGAGAGTCTCCGCAAGACGGCTGAAGATAAGGGCGCCGACGAGCTGGCCGATATAGCTTGCCGCGATCATCCAGCCGATCTGAGCCGGCGTCAGAGCCCAGAGCTTGATCAGGATCGGTAGAACGAAGGCCAGCGAAAGCGCATCGAAGGCGTCGAGGAACGTAGCGCTCCCCATGATGATACGCGCCCGGCGATGCCAAGGCGTAAAAGGGATCGCTTCGAAACGGGCCGTCAGAAACGCGGCGCGGCCTGCCAGTCGTGTCTGTTGCGGGCCGTCGTGCGAAACATCGCCTGCAGCCGACCCGGCAACCAGTATGCTATTGTTGTCGTGCATATCATCCTCCCAGATCGGCACGGTTTTAACAGGCCGGCGGCATCCCCCCTGCCGCCAGTTTCACCCTATTGGGCGACAGCTTCAATCATCTTGCCGATGGCCTTCGCGATGACGTCGCTACATTCGATTGGCGTCAGATGCCGGGCGCCTGGCAGGATCGTCAGGGAAGCCCCAGGGATTGCGTCCGCAAGCTGGCGTGCGCTCTCGATCGGAGTTGCATAGTCTTCTTCCCCGACAATGACCGAAACAGGGAAGTGAAAGCTGGAAAGCGCACTGCGTAGATCGGCATCGCCGAGCATGATGCAGGTCGCCTCATAGGCATCGAGATCGTTGCGGACAAAGATCTCCATCATCTCCTGGATCTTGCGTGGATTATCCGCCCTGAAACGGTCGCCAAACCAGCGGGTCGCCTGGAAGGCGGCCATCGAGGCGAGGCCTTCGGCCCGCGCTTTCTGAGCCCGTGCCCGCCATTCTTCAGGTGCCTTTTCCCCGTACCAGGCGGTAGTGTCGATAAGGACCATTGCCGAAACGCGTTCAGGGTGGCGCGCGGCAAAAGCCTGCGTGATGCAGCCTCCCATCGAACAGCCAGCAACGATCACCTTATCCCAGCCGGCCTTGTCCAGAACCTCGGCGACGTCATCGGCGTAGCGTTCGATGGCGTAGGAAAGGGGCGCCCGACTGCTCCAGCCATGCCCTCGGCAGTCGATGCAGATGATCTCCGCCTGACCCTGCAGGCCTGAGATGACGTCCGTCCAGATACTGCCGTCAAGGGCGAGCGAATGGATCAACAGCAGGCGCGGCTTTCCGGGTGTGCCATAACGCCGGAAGGCTATCGTTGCTTCATCCGAGACGGTCACGAATTCGTAGTGACCGTCCATGTCACGGGTTTCTTGCTGCAACATCTGTTGTTCCAATCAGCCGGCCATGGCCAGCTCGTTTTCACCGACCAGCGGTACGTTCCAGGCATCATAACCATAGAGCCAGGTCGTATCGTCGTTACCGCCCGACATCCATGTGTTGGCACTGGAGATGGCCTGAATGCGAGACGTACGCGGCTTGCGGTTCGCCTCGTAGCGGCGGAAGGCGCCTTCGATATCGTCATTGTCGACGGCCTCAAGGCAGCGCGCCAGCACGGCGGCGTCCTCGATCGAGGTTGCCGCACCCTGGGCCATGTAGGGCGTCATCGGATGGCAGGCGTCACCGAGAAGTACAACGCGGCCATCGCTCCAGCGCGGCAGCGGCTCGCGTTCGAGAATTGCCCATTTGTGGCAATCCGGGCAGGCGTTGAGAACCATTTGTACTTCCGGATGGAAGCCTTCATAGGCGGCTCTCAATTCCTTGACGTCGCCCTTCGCCGACCAGGATTCAGCCGTCATCCAGTCGGCGGATTCGGGAACGCTTGTGACGAAATAGAGCGAGCTGCGGTCTGCGGCCGTGTAGTAAATGACGATGTGCCGGTCGAGGCCCCACCATTTCGTTCGCGAAGGCGCGATCGTGCCACCGTTCATCAGGCTGGCATCGAAGACTGCGCGGTAGGCAATACGCCCCTTGTGCAGCGGTGCGTCGGGACCGACGATGATTTCGCGCACCAGCGAGTGAACGCCATCAGCGGCAATGACCGCGTCTGCTTCGACCTTGGTGCCGTCGGCGAAGGACAGGCTGACGCCGTCGTTCTTCTGATCAAGACCGACGAGCTTCTTGCCGAGATGGACGATCTCGGGCGGAAGCACGGAGTAGAGTGCCTCGTGCAGATCGGCGCGATGCATGCAGAGAAACGGTGCGCCATAGAGGCTTTCCGGCATCGGCAGCTCGCGCTTGATCTCGCCGGTGTCCCACACGCGGTTGAGGTGGGAATAGGGTTCGAAGGCAGTCTTCTTGAGGCGGTCCAGCACGCCGATGCCGCGTAGTACATGCGACGAATTCGGCAGCATCTGGATGCCGGCGCCGACGCGTGCAAATTTCGGCGCCTGTTCGTAAACCTGGACGTCGATGCCGACCTTGCGCAGCGTCGCCGCAGCGGCAAGTCCGCCCATGCCGGCGCCAATGATCGCGATCTTCGGTTTGCTCTTGGCCATGTCGTCTCCTCCTGATGTGCTCAAGTTGGGAGAAGCTTAGAAGCGTGACTTCTGCATGTAAAATATTTATATTGTTCAACACTTAAACTCAAAAAGTTCTAGGTGATCCGATGGAACTCCGGCATCTCAGATATTTCGTGGCGGTTGCCGAGGAGGGCAGTTTCAATCGCGCTGCCGAGCGTCTGCACATCCAGCAGCCACCATTGGGACAGCAGATCCGCGATCTGGAATATGAGCTGGGCGTCCAGTTGTTCGACAGGTCTCCGCGCAGGGTCGCACTGAACAGTTCCGGCGAGCTCTTCCTCGAAGAGGCACGCGATATCCTGAGACGCGCGCAATTGGCGGTCGACAATGTGCGGCGCTTCAGCAAGGGCGAAAGCGGCCGGCTTTCTGTCGGCTTTACGAGTTCGGCTTCTCTGCATGTGCTGGCGCCGCAGTTCCTCCAGCAGTTTCGCCGGGCCTTTCCACTTGCCGAGATTGTTGTCGAGGAGAGCGAGACCTATGAGTTGATTCTGGCCCTTCAGCAGCAGCGCATCGATGTTGCGCTGCTGCACATCGATGCGAAGCGCTTTCCGGAGCTGACCGCGCGGGCTCTGTCCGAAGAGGATATGCTGGTCGCAGTCCCGCGCAGCCACCCCTATGCGAAGGCGGAAGATAAACCCATGACGCTCGATATGCTCCATGGTGTCGACATGGTCGTTTACCGGCGCACGGACGGGCCTGGGATATTCGAACGACTTACCGAAACTTTCCGTAGCGCCGGCGTTACACCACGGATCGTCGATGAGGTTTCTCGAATCATCGCCGCCATCAATCTGGTGGCCGGTGGCCGTGGCCTTACGGTGGTGCCGGCGTCAATGCGGGTGCTTCATCAGGAATCTGTGGTCTATCGGCCGCTATTGCCCGGTGAACTCCCACCCCTGCCGCTGTATGTCGCCCATCGGGCCGATGCGCGGCTTGCTCTCATCCGCAATTTCATCGATCTCACGGAAAAGATCGCATTCAGCTCATCCGGGACCGGTGAGGCCGCGCGAACCTAGCGGATTTCAGGCCGGTTCATCCTGCAGCGAGCGGCCGACGAGCGTCAGGAGCTCGTCCCTCACGCCGGGCGCTGCGGCGATGACCCGGCCGCCGGTTAAAAGCGTGCCCTCGCCGGGGAAGGCTTCGGTCCAGCCTCCGGCTTCACGGATCATCAAGAGCCCTGCCATGCAGTCCCAGGCGTTGATATGGGGTTCATAATAGCCGGCCAGCCTGCCGCAGGCGACCTGTGCCAGCATGAGCGCACCGGAGCCATTGCGGATAAACATGCCGCCCGCCTCCAGCAGCAGGTGGATGAAGATCGACACCTGCTTCAGCGGAACGCGGAAATTGGCTCCGACACCAAGAAGCCCGGTACCAATGCTGGTGGTCTTGTCGACGTTGATCGCCTTGCCGTTCAGAAAGGCACCTTCTCCTTTCCTCGCCACGAAGAGATCGCCCGATGTCGGCTGGCAGATGAGGCCAAGCACGGTCTCATCGTCCTTCATGACGGCGATCGAGATGCACCACTGGTCGATACCGTGCACGAAACAGCTCGTGCCATCGATAGGATCGACAACCCAGAGATAGCCCGAGGGGCCTTCCGCCAAACCTTCTTCTTCCCCGAGCACGCCGTCATCGGGAAAGGTGGCGGTGATGCGGTCACGAATCATCGCCTCCACGGCCTTGTCGGCCTGGCTCACAACATCCTGGCCGTTCAACTTGTGGCCGGTTTCCAGCGAGGAGAGATCGGAAAAGTAGGAGAGCGCTTTTCCCGCCGCATCGAGGATTACATCCCTGGCAAGGACAAAGCGGGCGTCATCAGGAAATTCGCAAAGCATGAGATACTTTCAAAGGGAATCAGGGTCTGAAGCTCTGGCGGATGATGAGCTCTGGAATGACCCGTTCATAGCCCGGTGACAAGTCCGGATTTGCCAAGCGCCGTTCCATCAGTTCGACGGCGCGCATCGCCATGACGAGCGGGTCCTGCCGGAAGGTCGTCAGCTGATAGCTGAGCCAGGACGCCTCGGGAACGTCGTCGAAACCGATGATGGCAACATCTTCAGGAATCCGCAGCTTCATTTCCTGCCGCACATGGTCCATCAGCCCGAAGGCGATCTGGTCGTTGGCGCAATAGACAGCGTCGGGGCGTACTTCTTTTGAAAACAGCGCGCGGCCCGCAGTAGTGCCGCTCTCATAGTCCGAATCCGCGCCGCGGCCGATGAAGACCTCGGCGCCGAGCCCCTCTGCCGTCGACAGAAAGGCGCTTTCGCGCTCGATGATGCTGGGCGTACCGGTGTTGGAACCGGCGGCCGCCAGCCGGCGCCGTCCGGCCTCGAAGAACATGGTCGCCGCCTTGCGGGAGGCCTCCGAATTGCCGGCGCGCACATGGTCTGCGTCCGGCTCGGAACGACCGATAACTATGAGTGGCTGCCCGTTGCGCTGGGCAAGCTCGAGGAAACTCGCCGGCGGCGAGCCCGACAGGATGATGATCGCCTCGGCGCGATGGCCGATCAGCATCTTCTGGGCGGCCAGCAGTTCGTCCTCGGTCTGGCCGGTGTTGATGAGAATCGGAATGCTGCCGCGCTGGATCAGGAACTTGGCAAGGGCGGCGGCGAGATGGGCGCGGAACCCGATCTCCGGTTTCGTGGCGACGATGCCGACGAGGCGGCTCTGATTGGCAAGCACGCCGCGTGCAAGATCGTTGACGTGATAGCCGAGTTCCTCAGCGGCACGCAGCACCTTCTCCCGCGTCGCGGGCGCAACGCTTGCTCCAGGTGTGAAGGTGCGCGAAACGGCCGAGCGGGAAACGCCGGCAAGCTGCGCCACCTGTTCGGCGCTGACGAAGCGCATGCGCTCCTTCTTTGGCGCCTTGCCGTCGTTCACCGGACTATCAGTCATCGGCTTTCCCTCAATGTCTCACGCACGACAAATTCCACCTTCTGGAATCAGCAGTCAGCATTGAAAACGGGTGTTGGGCGAACCGCCTGTGTTCATTTCTCTGCCGTTGCATAGGTACAACCATGTCGCACAGCCATGCAATTGCCCAGGCCGACAACTAACGGCGGTTCTTTGCAGGCGAATGACAGATGAGGGTGTTCCGATTGGCCGGAATGGGTGGAAACTGGCGTGTCGCCGGCAGCTTTTGTCGATTGCTGGAAAAGCATGGCCGGGATTGCAGTGCAATCCCGGCCGAAGGGGCGAGAGGCAGCGGCGATAACCGTAAGTCAGGCCAACGCCGCTTTGGGCATCAGGCGATTCTTGAAGCCGTTAGTCGCAGACCCTCACGGTTTCGGTATGATAGCCGCCATCATAGCGGTTGCGGACGTCACGATCCTCGTACCAGCAGCGCGGAGGCGGCGGACCCGCATCATAATAACGGGGACCGTCGACATAGCGGGGGCCGCTGTTGACGATGGCGCCGCCGATCAGGCCGCCGACGACACCCGCTGCCAAGCCGCCGGCGATGGCGCGGCCGGTATTGTCGTGGTGATGATGGTCGCGGGCGGCAGCAGGCTGAATAGCCGAGCCCACAAGGGCCGTCGCAATCAACAGACTGCTAACAATTCTCTTCATAACATTCTCCTTAGTCGCAAATCGCCCCTATAGAACATAAAATGCTCCACGGCGGCGTTTGTTCGTTCAAATCTTGCACCTTTTGAGGCAAGCCGACCAATAAACGGCGCGCGGAAACCCAAATTCTGTGTTTTGCACTGAAATCCTCAGGGCGAAATCCGCCGGGTCAAACGCGCAATCGCAACTGGCGGCATCAGGTCGCCGATTCCGTTACCGTTTCTTCCAGCACGTCCTCGGGAATATCGTCGAAGGAGGCGTAGTTGAGGTTATAGAGCTTCGAGTAAAGCTTGCCGTTCTTCATGAGCTGCTGGTGATTGCCGCTTTCGACGATCTCGCCATTCTGCAGCACGATGATGCGATCGGCTTCGCGGATCGTTGCCAGCCGATGGGCGATGACGAGGCCGGTACGGTTTTCGAGCAGCTTCACCAGTGCCTTCTGGATCAGCATTTCGGTATAGCTGTCGATATTGGCTGTCGCCTCGTCGAGCACGAGGATCTTCGCGTCCGCCACCAGTGCGCGGGCAAAGGAGAGAAGCTGGCGTTGGCCGAGCGAAAGATTGCCGCCGCGCTCGCCGAGCATGCTGTCATAGCCCTGAGGCAGGCGCATGACGAAGTCGTGCGCGCCGACGGCCTTGGCGGCCTCGATTACCTGTTCGCGGGTGGCTTCCGTCTTGTGATAGCGGATATTCTCGAAAACGGTGCCGGTGAAGAGGAAGGGTTCCTGCAGCACCATGGCGATCTGCTGGCCAAGCGAATCCTGTGTCAGTTCGCGCACGTCATGACCGCCGACAACGACCTGTCCCTGCTGCACCTCGTAGAATCGGTGGATCAACGACATGCAGCTCGACTTGCCCGAGCCGGTCGGGCCGACAAGGGCAACCGTCTCGCCGGGATTGACCCTGAAGCTCACATGCTTGAGCACCGGATGCTTCGGATTATAGCCGAAGACGACATCGCGGAATTCGACGGAGCCGTCCATGTCGGGCGAAAGTACCTTGGCATCGGGAGCATCCTTGATGTCGACCGGCACGTCGAGCACGTCGGTCAGCCGCTGGCCTGACGCCATTGCGCGCTGCATGACCGAATATTGCAAGGTCAGAGAACGGATCGGGTCGAAGAAGCGCTGGATGTAGAAGAGAAAGGCGACAAGCACGCCGACGTCGAGCGCCTGGTTCAACACGCGCGCACCACCGACCACAATGACGAGCGCCATGGCGATACCGGTCAGCGTGTCGACGATCGGCACCATGATCTGCGCGTAGCGGGCTGCGGTCAGATGCGTCAGCAGGTTGGCATGCGCCTTGTCGTCGTAAAGCGTGAAGTTGACCTCCTGCCGGTCCATGCTCTGGACGGCGCGCACGCCATGGATCGCTTCGGCCAGAGCGCCGTTCGCCACCGAATTGGTTTCATGCGCCGCCATGAAGGATTTGCGGGCGAGCGGCAGCCAGAACAGGCGCACGACGAAGAGAACCGGCAGTACGGACAGCGTCAGCAGGCCGAGCTTGAAGTCGAGATAGAGCATCACGAAGACGATGCCGAAGAGCAGGAAGATATCGCCGACGGACAGCACGCAGGTCTCCAGGAATTCCTGCATCGAGTTGACGTCGCCCTGCAGGCGAGACATCAGCCGGCCAACCTCGGTCTTGTCCATGAAGGAGAGGGAAACGCGCTGGAGATGGGAGAACATTGCCTTGCGGATATCGAAGAGCACGTTTTCCGCGACGCCGCCGACCAGCGTTTCCTGAAAATAGCTGGCCCCGTAGTTGATGAGGATCGCGATCAGGAACGCGCCGATCGCCAAGGTCAGTGCGGAACCATTGTCATCGGGCTGCATGCCATGGTCGATCGCGTAGCGGATGATCAGTGGAATGAGAAGCTGCATGCCGGTAAAGACCAGCACCGAAATCACCGACAGGACGACATCACGCCGGTAGGGATGCACGAAGGCCCAGATTCGCTTGACGATATTGGAATCGAAGACCTTGCCGAAGATTTCCTCTTCGACACGCTGCGAACCGACGACCGCCCTTGGCGGGCGTCTGCCATCCTCGCGAACGTCCGGACGCTCGGTTTCCAGTTCCTCGGCCATCTTGTTTCCTCCTGCGCCGGTTTCTTACGCGCTCAAAGCGTCGTCGCCCGGTCGCACCTGCAAATCGTAAAGTGCCTTGTATCGGCCGCCGAGCGCCAGGAGCTCGTCATGCGTGCCCTGCTCGACGATGCGGCCGTCCTCGATGAAGAAAATCTTGTCGGCATGCATCAGCGAGCTCAGGCGATGGGCAACGATGATCGTCACCCGATCGGCGGCGTAGCGGCGCATGGCGCTGCGAATGCGCTGCTCCGTTGCCGCATCGATTGCTGCGGTCGAATCGTCGAAGACCATCACGGCTGGCTTCAGCATCAGCGCACGGGCGATCGAGAGCCTCTGGCGCTGGCCGCCCGAAAGCGAGACGCCGCGTTCGCCGACGACCGTACCGTAGCCGGTCGGCAGGCCGAGCACGTAATTGTGGAGCTGTGCACTTTCGCTGGCGCGCTCGATACGGCCTTCCTTGGCCCAGGGGTCGCCATAGGCGATGTTGTTTTCGATCGTCGTGGTGAAGAGGAATGAATCCTGCTGTACGACGGCGACAGAGCGGCGCAGCGACTGGAGCTTCGCCTTGCGGATATCCTGCCCATCGATGGTGATCTTGCCGGCAGTCGCATCATAAAAGCGCGGGATCAGATGGGCGAGCGTCGACTTGCCGCTACCCGGCGGGCCGACGATCCCGATGGTCTCGCCACGCCTTGCTTCGAAGCTGACGTCATGGAGCACTTCATGCATCGGTGACGCCGGATAGGCGAAGCTGACGTTTTCGAAGCGCAGCGTGCCGTCGGTGACCGCCAATTCCTTGGCATCCGGCGCATCGCGCACGGCAATTTCGAGGTCCAGCAGTTCGAAGAGGCGCGTGCCGCAAGTCGAGGCGCGGGCGAAGGCGTTGACCATGAGGCCGAGCTGGCGCACCGGCATCTGCAAGATGGTCATGAAAGTCAGGAACGAGGCCAGCGTACCAACGGTGATCTCGCCGGAATGCACCTTGCCGCCACCGATCCACAGCACCAGGCCCATCGCCACAAAAAAGGAAAAGGTCATGGCGCTGGTATTGATGACGCGGATACCGACGCGCTGGTGGGCAAGTTCCAGCGCATTCTTCGAGGCTGCTTCAAATTTCGAAAGCTCGTGATCCTGTGCTGCGAAGGCGCGAACGACACGAATGCCGCCGAGATTCTCTTCCATGATACGCGTCAGCACCGACAGCCGCTGCTGCAGGTCGAGCCATGTGGCACGCAGGCGAAGCTGGGTGATTGAGGAGCGCCAGCCGACAAAAGGCACGAAAGAGAGCGCCAACAGCCCAAGCACGACGTCAGTCGACAGGAGCATATAGGCACCGATGCCGATCAGCATGGAGAGAAGGAAGACGCGCACGAGCGCCGTCGAGAAATACATACGCACGCCTTCCAGATCGAGCAGGCCGACAGTGATGAGGTCGCCCGAATGCACGGTGTCGTGGAAGGAAAAAGAGAGACGCTGGATCTTTTCGTAGCAGGCAAGGCGCAGCTCATAGCCCATATGGTGGCCGACCGCCTCGCTGTAATAGTTCTGGATCATCGTGAAGATGCCGCGGAGCACGCTGGCGCCGAGCAGCAACAGCGCCGTCGTCAAAAGCGCATCCTGCGCCTGTTGTCCAAGCGTGCCGCCGTGAAGCGCCACTTGCGTATGGTCGACCGCCTGGCCGAGCAACCGGGGAATCAGAAGCTGGAAGGTTGAGGCGATCAGGGTCGCGCCGATGGCAAGACCTGCTTGCCAAGGATGGCGGAAGGCCATGACGGTGATGCGGAACAGTGTGTAGAGGCCCTTGCCCCACCCTGCCGCGGTTGCAAGCGCCATCGAAGCCGAAGGCTTCGTCGCGCGTATGGACGCATCGCTGCTCACGGTATTTTTCCAATAGATGTGTGCTCGGACCAAGCGAGCCCGGAAAGACGGCAAATCCATGAAGGGATTGATAGCGCACCCACATTTGCCGATTCCGACAGGGGGTTCAAGTAAAGAATTCACCAGTTGGTTATTTTTACGTGAGCCTTCCTCGCGTTGAACGGTAACGCTACCGCCACACCCAGCTGACTACGTGCCGCAGGCGGATTCGTCTGCCGGAAAACGAAAGTCTCGGCGCTGTGCATCGCCAGTGGAAATCCATTTGGCACGCATGTATGGTCCGCTCGCCAACCAGCACGAAGAGGGCGTTCGATGTCATCCACGGTCCGGATCGCAAATCAGTTTCTCACTGTCGACGTTTCCTCGCTCGGCGCCGAAATGCAGGCGCTGACATCAAGCGACGGCCGCTCCTGGGTCTGGAACGGCGACGCGGCCTTTTGGACCGGCCGTTCGCCGATCCTGTTTCCGATGGTCGGCAAGGCGCCGAACGACCTTCTCAAGGTTGCCGGTCACAGCGCGCCTATGGGCCAGCACGGCTTTGCCCGCCGCAGTGAATTCGCGCTGGCATCCTCGTCCGAAGCGAGTTGCCGCTACGAGCTTGCTGCTTCAGAGGCAACGAAGGCGGTTTATCCCTTCGATTTCCTGCTGGCCGTCATCCATAGCGTCGAGGGTCGGGCTTTAACCGTTGCCGCCGAAGTTACCAACCGCGATATCAGGCCGATGCCTTTCGGTATCGGTTTTCATACCGCTTTCCGCTGGCCGCTGCCGGATGCTGAAAACAAGCCGCACACGGTCACGCTGGACAATGGAGCCGAGCCGGCGCTCGTCCGGCTTGAGGGCGGCTTGATCTCGCCGAAGAAACTTGCTTCACCTTTTGCTTCAGGCAGGCTTGTGCTCGACCATTCCATGTTCGAGCAGGATGCCATGATCTTTCCGGAAGGTGCAGGGCCCGGCCTGCGTTATGGAGTTGAGGGCGGTCCGTCCATGCATTTCAGCTTCGAGAACCTGCCCAATCTGGCGCTCTGGACCAAGCCCGGCGCGCCTTTCCTCTGCGTCGAGCCCTGGCACGGGACGGCTGCCGAAAATGGCGGTTCTGACGATCTTGAGGGACGCCCTTACACCAAGGTGCTTGCACCGGGCGAAACGTCGCGCTTTTCCTACACGGTCGAAATCCTCGCCTAGGCGGGGGCTCGTTTTCCGTTTTGGATCAGGGTGTTGGCCAGGTGGTAAAATAAACCTCTTGCCACATCGAGCTTTTCACGCTTTCATACACGACTAGTTTAATAGACTATGCGGCTGGGATGAGGATCTTTTCCAGCCAGGCCGGTTTCCAATGGAACCCGAGCCGGTGGTGAACGTTTTGCGTGGCCGCGTGAACCTGCCCAACGCATGACCTCAGAGGTCCTGCGTTGAAACCTTGATCGAAACACATGCGGATGAGCCGCAAGGGGGTTGAGATGACGGTTCAGGGACTTTTTTCGAGTAAGGCGAGTGCGGCGGCTCAGATTTCCGCAGTGCCGCGTATTGCGATAGTCGGCCGCGGCTTTTCCGGCATGATGATGGCGGTGGCGTTGATGCGCACCGTGCGCACGCCTTTTCACCTTCAGCTTTTCGATCCGAACTCCACGGTGAATGGTGGACAGGCGTTGGCGTCGGCAAGGTCTTCGACCATCCTCAATACGCGTGTGCGTGATCTCTCCGTTTCGCTTGGCGATCCCGATGATTTCAACGACTGGCTTTGTAGCAACGCCGAATTCCGCGCCGCCGTGCCGGCCGCGATTCCCGGCTTCCGGCAGATCTTCGTTCCCCGTGAAATCTTCAGCGACTATGTCTACCAACGCTTTTCAGAAGCACTCGCCGCCCGCCGGGACATCACCGTCCAGGTCTGCCACGATCCGGTCGTGGCAATTCGCAGGAGCCACGGCAGCCGATTCCTGCTTGAAAACGCCAATCCGTCCAATCCGCTTTTCGATACCGTGATCCTCGCGACAGGTTACGGCCTGCCTCGACCCGAGGTCGACGAGCCGGAGGTATCGCCGGTCAGGGCGCAGCGTCTCGTCGCCCGGCCGCATACGGTGCTGCTTGGCAGCGGTATCAGGGTGGTGGACCAGCTGCTGCAGCTTCGCGACGCCGGTTATACAGGCCAGGTGACAATCATTTCGCGCCATGGTTTCCTGCCGCAGAGCCACACGCCGAATTCCGCCGATCCGGTTTTTCCGGCCGAAGCGCTGCCGCAAAACCTGCCCGACATCGTCAGCTTCATTCGCCAGGCCTGCCGCGAAGCGGAAGAGGAGGGGCGGAGCTGGCAGTCGGTCATGAACGGCCTTCGCAAGCATGCCCGCTCGCTCTGGCGGTCGCTGCCGGCGCGTGAGAAGCGGCAATTCAACCGGCATCTGCGGGCGATCTATGACAGTCACCGCAACCGCCTGCCGGAGGCGATGCATCTGCGCCTTCAGCGGGAACTTGCCGAAGGTCGTACAGTGCTCAGGCGTGGCCGCGCCGGGCGCAGAGGTCTCAGCGGCCTTTTCTTCACGCCGGCAGGTTCGTCGAGCGAAGAAGTCATCCATGCCGAAAATATCGTCGATTGCCGCTGCCATGCGCCTGATCTTTCCGCTCCGCTGATGCAAAGCTTGCTGGCGGCGGGCCTTGCCATGCCTGACGAGCTCGCGCTTGGCCTGGCTGTCAATGCCCGCGCCGAAACATTCCTGGACGACGGCTCGTCGATCGATGGGCTATTTGCGGTTGGCCCGCTTGGTCTCGGCAGCCTGCCGGACATCGATCTCGTGCCCGAAATCGTTACGCAGGCCTATGCGGCCTCCGATCGAATTGCGGAGCGCTTCTATCCACGAAGTCAGGCGGTTTAGCGAAATTCGTCACTTCCTTTGGAACCATCTGCCTGAGCCGGCGTTATGCTGCGCTGGTAATTCGTTTAGAGGGGCAGATGGAAGCCGTGGATCGATATGACGCGTCTCTTCAAGGCGAAGGGCGTTTTCGTCTCCTTGTCGATGCGATCACCGACTATGCGATCTACATGCTCAGCCCCGAAGGTTATGTGACGAGCTGGAATTCGGGCGCTCAGCGTTTCAAGGGCTATCGCGCCTCGGAAATTCTCGGCGAGCATTTTTCCCGGTTTTATCTGGATGCGGATCGGGAGGCTGGATTGCCCGCTCGCGCGCTCAGAATCGCCGCGACGGAAGGGCGCTTCGAGGGTGAAGGCTGGCGACAGCGCAAGGATGGTACACGCTTCTGGGCGCATGTGATCATCGATCCGATCCGCGATTCCTCCGGTGCGCTGATCGGCTTTGCCAAGATCACCCGCGATCTGACGGAGCGCAAGGCGGCCGAGAACGCGCTGAAGCGCAGCGAGGAGCAGTTTCGTCTGCTCGTCCAAGGCGTCTCCGATTACGCCATCTACATGCTGGATCCTGAAGGCCACGTAGCAAGCTGGAATTCCGGCGCCGAGCGCATCAAGGGTTATACCTCGGAAGAGATTATTGGCCGGCATTTCTCCACCTTTTATACCGACGAGGACCGCCTCAACGGATTGCCGGCGCGGGCCTTGGCCACTGCGAGCCGGGACGGGCGCTTCGAAAGGGAAGGCTGGCGAGTGCGCAAGGACGGCTCGCGCTTCTGGGCGCATATTGTTATCGACGCAATCAAGGATGATTTCGGCGATATTATCGGTTTTGCCAAGATCACCCGCGACATCACCGAGAAGATGGAGACGCAGCGTGCGCTGGAGCAAACGCGCGAAGAGCTTTTCCAGGCACAGAAGATGGAAGCCATCGGCCAGTTGACCGGTGGCATCGCGCACGATTTCAACAACCTCCTGATGGCGGTGCTCGGGAGCCTTGAAATCCTCAAGAAGCGCATGCCACAGGACCCTGCTCTGTCGCCGCTTGTCGACAATGCCATGCTCGGGGCGCAGCGTGGTGCGGCGCTGACCCAGCGCATGCTCGCCTTTTCCCGCCGACAGGAGCTGCAGGTCGAAAGGATCGATGTCTCCGCGCTCTTGCGCGGCATGATGGACATGGTCTCGCGTTCCCTCGGTCCGATCGCCACGCTTGAGACCGAGTTTCCCGAGAGCCTGCCGATGATTGCGACCGACCCGAACCAGTTAGAGGCGGCGGTGCTCAACCTCGTCGTCAATGCCCGCGACGCCATGCCTGGTGGCGGGCCTATTCGGATCAGAGCCACTGAGGAACTCGTGCCTGACGGCGGTACAATGCAGGCCGGCCACTATGTGTGTGTCGCCGTTGCCGATGAGGGCGAAGGCATGAGCGACGAGACGCTGAATCAGGCGGTGACTCCGTTCTTCACGACCAAGGGCATCGGCAAGGGAACGGGTCTCGGGCTCTCGATGGTGCAGGGGCTTGCTGCCCAGTCCGGCGGCAGGCTCGTGCTGAAGAGCCGGCTCGGTGAAGGCACGACAGCTGAGCTGTGGTTTCCTGTTACGGGAGCCGAAAGCATCGTAAAAGAACCTGAACAATCCGTGCCGGAAGCCGCAAATAACTCACGGTCGCTGCGTATCCTCGCCGTCGACGACGACGGGTTGGTTCTGATGAACACCACGCTCATGCTGGAGGATCTCGGCCATACCGTAATCGAGGCGATGGCCGGTGCTGACGCGCTCGACATTCTTCGCATCGAAAACGTCGATCTGGTAATCTCCGATCACGCCATGCCGCGCATGACAGGCTCGCAGCTTGCTGTGGCCATTCGCAATGAATGGCCCGATATGCCGATCATACTTGCGACCGGTTTTGCAGAGATTCCCGAGGGCTCCGGCATCACCGACATACAACGGCTCGGCAAGCCCTTCTCGCAGGCGCAGCTGGCAGAGGCGATCAATCGCATTGCCCAATAGACGCCTCGCTAAGAGGCTCTGCGGATTCTGATCTCGCTCCGTATGATATAGGCCAGGAGCCCCGCCACCATGAGCGCCAGCACATACCAGGTGATGGCGTAAACAAGGTGGTTGTTGGGGAAATCGAGTACTGTCAGTCCACCCACGGGCACACCACCGGCATTGGGCGTCGCGTCCGCGTCGATGAAGAAGGGGGCGGCGTTCGCAAGACCGCGCTTCCCGGCAATGGCCGTGACATCGCGCGAATACCACCGATCGGAAGCCGGATCATTGGAACGAAGCAGCATGCCCTTCGGCTCTGTCATGCGCATCAGTCCGGTGACCCTGGCCTGTCCGCCGAGCTCGCTTTCCGGGCGCGAGGCCGGATCGCGGCGGTCAGGCGGGACAAAACCGCGATTGACGAGGATCGCGCTTCCATCGGCGAGCCTCAGCGGCGTCAGCACCCAATAGCCGCTGCCGAGCGCTGTCGAGGCCGTGACCAGCGTTTCCTTGTCGTTCTCGAAAATGCCTGATGCCGTTACCCGCCGGTATTCATCATCGGCGGGATTGACCTTGTTCCAGTCGGCTTGTGCGGGCGGCGCGACGGGTTCGGCATGGACGCGCGCATCGACGCGGGCGATCAGATCGAGCTTCCAGGAAAGGCGATGGACCTGCCAGGTGCCGAGGGCGATCAATGCGGCGACGAGAGCCAGAAGCCCAAATCCGAGGATCGCCAGAGTGACGGGCGAACGCGGGCTGTCGGGATGGTCGGAAGAGATATCGGTCATCGATAACCGCAACGGGCGGCGTTGCCGCCGCCCGCTCCTTTGCCGTTACGGCATGTTTTTCATCATTTCAGGGCTCATCGGCATCATGTTCGTATTCAGGTGATACATGACCCAGAGCGAGCCCGAGAGCGCGATGGCGACAATGATGATCGTGAAGATCAGCGCCATGATCGTCCAGCCGCCTTCCGACTTCGTATTCATGTGCAGGAAGAAGATCATGTGAACGACGATCTGCACGGCGGCGAGCGCCATCACCAAAATGGCAGTTACGGTATGGTTTTCGAAGACGCCGCCCATGACCAGCCAGAAGGGAATGGCGGTCAGGATGACGGACAGGACGAAGCCCGTCATGTAGCTCTTGAAGGTGCCGTGACCAGCCTGATGTCCGTGGCTGTGGCCGTGATGAGCCTCGTGGGCATCCTCATGTACGGGTGCTTGCGAACTCATCCGAGAACTCCCATCAGGTAGACGAAGGAAAAGACGCCGATCCAGACGACGTCGAGGAAGTGCCAGAACATGGAAAGGCACATGAGGCGTCGGCGGTTGGCTTCGATCAGACCATGCATGGACACCTGCACCATCAGGGTCACCAGCCACACGAGGCCGAAGGTCACGTGCAGACCGTGTGTGCCGACCAGCGTAAAGAAGGACGACAGGAAGGCGCTGCGCTGCGGGCCGGCGCCCTCATGGATAAGGTGCACGAACTCGTAGAGTTCGAGGCCGATGAAGGCTGCGCCGAAGAGGCCGGTGATTGCCAGCCAAAACAGCGTTTCCGCCTTTGCGTTTCTCTCCATCTGCAGCATCGCAAAGCCGTAGGTGATGGAGGAGAGCAGCAGCATCGAGGTGTTGATGGCCACCAGCGGCAGATCGAAGAGATCGGCCGGCGACGGACCGGCCGCATAGTTGCGGCCGAGCACGGCGTGAGTGGCAAACAGCACCGAGAAGATCAGGCAGTCGCTCATCAGGTAGAGCCAGAAGCCCAAGTTGGTGCTGTTCTCCGGATGATGATCCTCGGTGAGGTAGAATTCAGGCTTCTCGGCCGTGTCGATAGTATGATCGCTCATGGTCTCTTACACCTGCTCGGCAAGCAATTGCGTGCGCTTGCCTTCCGTTTCGGTGACTTCGTCCGAGGGGATGTAGAAGTCGCGTTTGTAGTTGAACGTGTGGCCGATCGCGACGACGAACATGGCGACGGCGGAGAGCACGACCATCCACCAAATGTACCAGATCAGGCCGAAGGCGAGCGTAATGCTGAAGGCCGACAGGATCGCGCCAGTGCCGGTGTTCTTCGGCATATGGATCGGCTTGAAGCCGCCGAGCGGGCGCTCGTAGCCGCGGTTCTTCATGTCATACCAGCTGTCATGATCGTGCACGACCGGCGTGAAGGCGAAGTTGTAATCCGGCGGCGGCGAAGAGGTCGACCATTCCAGCGTGCGGCCATCCCATGGATCACCGCTGTCATCACGCAGTTCTTCGCGCTTCCTGAAGGAGACGACGATCTGGATCAGGAAGGACGCGATGCCGAGAGCGATCAGCCCGACGCCGAAGGCAGCAATGATGAACCAGATCTGCAGCGACGGATCATCGAACTGGCTCATGCGACGGGTGACGCCCATCAGGCCAAGGATATAGAGCGGCATGAAGGCGAACCAGAAGCCGATCTGCCAGAACCAGAAGCTCATCTTGCCCCAGAAGGGATCGAGCTTGAAGCCGAAGGCCTTCGGGAACCAGTAGTTCACGCCGGCGAACATGCCGAACAGGACGCCGCCGATGATCACGTTGTGGAAATGCGCGATCAGGAACAGCGAGTTGTGCAGCACGAAGTCTGCAGGGGGAACGGCAAGCATGACGCCGGTCATGCCGCCGATGACGAAGGTCACCATGAAGCCGACCGTCCAGAGCATCGGCACCTCGTAGCGGATACGGCCGCGATACATGGTGAAGAGCCAGTTGAACATCTTCGCCCCGGTGGGGATCGAAATGATCATCGTGGTGATGCCGAAGAACGAGTTGACGGAAGCGCCCGAACCCATCGTGAAGAAGTGGTGCAGCCACACGAGGTAGGACAGGATCATGATCACGCAGGTGGCGTAGACCATCGACGCGTAGCCGAACAGGCGCTTGCCGGAGAAGGTCGCAACCACTTCCGAGAAGATGCCGAAGGCCGGCAGGACGAGGATGTAGACTTCCGGGTGGCCCCAGATCCAGATGAGGTTGATATACATCATCGGATTGCCGCCGAGGTCGTTCGTGAAGAAGTTCGTCCCGGCATAGCGGTCGAGCGACAGGAGAGCGAGCGTTGCGGTCAGGATCGGGAAGGAGGCGACGATCAGGATGTTGGTGCAGAGTGCCGTCCAGGTGAAAACCGGCATCTTCATGAAGGTCATGCCCGGCGCGCGCATCTTCACGATGGTCGCGATCAGGTTGATGCCCGATAGCGTGGTGCCGACACCGGCGACCTGCAGGCCCCAGATATAATAGTCGACGCCGACGCCGGGACTATAGGCGGCACCCGAAAGCGGCGGATAGGCGAGCCAGCCGGTTTGGGCGAATTCGCCGATGAAGAGCGAGATCATGATGATGATCGCGCCCGCCGTCGTCATCCAGAACGAGAAGTTGTTGAGGAACGGGAAGGAGACGTCGCGCGCGCCGATCTGCAGCGGCACCACGAAGTTCATGAGGCCGGTGACGAAGGGCATCGCCACGAAGAAGATCATGATGACGCCGTGGGCGGTGAAGATCTGGTCGTAATGGTGCGGCGGCAGGTAGCCTTCATTGCCGTTGAAGGCGATCGCCTGCTGGCCACGCATCAGAAGCGCGTCGGAGAAGCCGCGCAGCAGCATGATGACGGCCAGAATCACGTACATGATGCCGATCTTCTTGTGGTCGACACTGCAGATCCAGTCGCGCCAGAGCGGACCCCAGAACTTGAAATAGGTGATGACGCCGAGCACCGCGATGGCGCCGATGACGACGCCGATAAACGTCACGACCAGAATCGGCTCGTGATACGGGATCGCGTCGAGGGTTAACCGGCCGAAGATGAACTTCAGGAGGTCAGGATTGGAAAACATGGAACAACCCGTTCATTATGTCTTACGACGCAAAGCGCCAGGTTAATTGTTATTGTTGAGCTGCGCAGGCGCAGGGCCGCCGCCATTGCTCATGCCGGGCATGGAATGGCCATCATGCTGCATGTCCATTCCGGGCATGTTCTGCATGCTGTTGCCATCGGTGCTTTCGGCAGGCTCGCTGCGTGCGGGAGCGCCTGTTGCAGGTACCGTCGCCGCGGGCGCGACGATGCCCTCGTCAGCATGGCGGTTGTCGTAGGTCAGCTTTTCGCGGTTCGCTTCGCTCTCCTTGCCGCCGCCGCCCATCATGTCGATGTGCATCATCTCGTTCATGCACATTTTGCCGGGCGTGGCGCACATGTTGAGGATCGCGTCGTAGAGATCGGCGTCGGCGCCAGCATAGTAGCGCACCGGCTCCTTCTCGCTCGGCTTTTCGAGCTTCAGATAGGCGTCGCGGTTGAGCATCGTGCCGCGCTGCTTGACCTGCGCCACCCAGGCATCGAAGCCCTCCTGGTTCAGGCCGTGGAATTTGAAGCGCATATTCGAGAAACCTTCGCCGCTGTAGTTGGCGGAGAAGCCGTCATATTCGCCTTCCTTGTTGATGACGGCGTGCAATCTCGTCTGCATGCCCGGCATGGCGTAGATCTGGCCGGCAAGGGCGGGGATGAAGAAGGAGTTCATCACCGACGAGGAGGTAATCTTGAAACTGATCGGGACATCAACCGGTGCTGCGAGTTCGTTGACGGTCGCAATGCCGAGGTCCGGGTATAAGAACAGCCATTTCCAGTCGAGCGCCACGACCTCGACGGTCAGCGGCTTGGTATCTGCCGGAATGGCGCGCTCCGCGTCGATACGGTCAAGCGGCCGATAGGGATCAAGCTTATGCGTCGAAATCCAGGTGACCGCGCCGAGCGCGATGATGATGGCGAGCGGTGCTGCCCAGATCACGATTTCGAGACGCGTGGAATGATGCCATTCGGGCGCGTAGTTCGCGGCCGTATTTGAGCGCCGGTAACGCCAGGCGAAAAACAGTGTGAGGAAGATCACCGGAATGATGATCAGAAGCATCAGCACCGTCGAGACGATGATGAGGTCGCGTTGCTGGGCAGCAATATCGCCCGAAGGCGACATGACTACCAAGTTGCATCCTGCCAAAAAAAACAGCGGCAAGATTAATAGAAGGCGGGAAAACTTTGGCAGTTTTTGCACGTCTCTAAGCTCTTTTTGTTTCGTTCAATTGCCGACTAAAGCACTGGCACAAGCAGCGATATGAGGTCTTTGGTCGCAGTGCAACATGCATTTTGCACCGCGGGAGAAGTCAGCTTCCACGGCGCCCCTAAAATCCTGATAACAGTAAGAAGGAATTTCTCCGGCGCCGCCTTGTGTATAGCTGAAAAGCAGGGCCTTGCCCAATAAAACTCTGGAATAGGTTGGGATAGGTATCACGCGATTTTGACGTCGCATCGTTTTTTGAGAATTCGACGTCAACTATTTGCGCGATCAGGACTTGATAAGCTGCAAATATGGAACAAGATCAGCTTGAGGTGCTTTGTAAAAAGCACCTTGAACGAGGGAGGCGTTTCATATGGCTACTGTAGCCCATTTAGGACCATCATCTTCATCGCTGGAACGGGATGCGCGGCGCATCCACGATGACAAACCGGTGTCGCCCGGCAGCATCGCGGTCGGCGTGGTGATCGGTCGCATGTCTGAATTTTTTGATTTCTTCGTTTACGGCCTCGCATCCGTACTCGTGTTTCCACAACTTATATTTCCCTTCGCGCCGGATCGGCTGACTGGTACGCTCTATTCCTTCGCGATTTTCTCGCTGGCGTTTCTCGCCCGTCCCGTCGGCTCGGTTGTCTTCATGACGATCGACCGCCTCTATGGACGCGGCACCAAGCTCACCATCGCACTCTTCCTGCTCGGTGGTTCTACGGCATCGATTGCCTTCCTGCCGGGCTATGATGAAATCGGCTACTGGTCGATTGCGCTGTTGGCACTTTTCCGCCTGGGCCAGGGTTTTGCGCTCGGTGGTGCCTGGGACGGTCTCGCTTCGCTGCTCGCACTTAACGCGCCGCCGAATCACCGCGGCTGGTACGCAATGATTCCGCAGCTCGGCGCGCCCATCGGTTTTGCGCTGGCGAGCATCCTGTTCGGTTACTTTGTCGCCAATCTTTCCTCAGAGGACTTCCTCTCGTGGGGCTGGCGTTATCCGTTCTTCGTGGCCTTCGCGATCAATGTCGTCGCGCTTTTTGCCCGTCTTCGGCTCGTCATGACCAAGGAATTCGGCACGCTGCTCGAACAGCATGAGCTCGAAGCAGCACCAATCCTCGACGTACTGCGCGTCCACGGCCGCGATATCCTGATCGGCGCTTTCGTGCCGCTTGCAAGCTTTGCCATGTTCCACCTCGTCACGATCTTCCCGCTCAGCTGGATGAACCTTTATGGCAACCAGCCGATCGGCGCCTTCATGGTGGTTCAGGTCGTTGGCGCCATGGTCGGTATCTTCGCGATCATTGCGTCGGGTGTGATTGCCGATCGTATCGGCCGGCGTAAGCAACTGGCGATCTGCGCGGTGCTGATCGCGATCTTCAGCTTCGTTGGTCCATTCCTGATCGGCGCCGGCAATAGCGGCCACGATGCCTTCGTCATCATCGGCTTCGGCGTGCTCGGCCTTTCCTTCGGCCAGGCGACCGGTTCGATCTCCTCGCGCTTCGGCCGCGGCTATCGCTATACGGGTGCTGCCTTCACCTCGGACCTTGCCTGGCTCATTGGCGCGGGCTTCGCACCGCTTGTCGCACTCAGCCTGTCCAGTGAGTTCGGCCTGACCTTCGTCGGCTACTACCTGCTGTCCGGCGCGATTTGCACGCTCGCTGCCCTCGCCTTCAACAGGGCGCTGGAACAGCGCGAGTAGGGCACCGAAAGACACAACGAAAAGGCCCGCCTGGGAAACCCGGCGGGCCTTTTCGTTTACAATCTATTTTCGGAGTTTCACTGTGCCATCTGCGGCTGCTTGGCTGAACGTGCGGCGGTCAGTTCGGCAGTCGTATGGTTGAGCCGGTCCGCGAGCACACGCATGATCTCCACGGCCATCTCCGGAAAATCGCTCAGAAGCTTGAGGAAATGTTCCTTGCTGATGCGCAGGACTTCGAGCGGTGAGGTGGCGCGCACGGTCGCGGTGCGCGAGACATCGCAGAGAATGGCGATTTCGCCGACAATGGAATTGACCTCGACATCGGCGACCTTGATTTCGCCGGCAGGCGAGGAAACGATGATATCGGCCGTGCCTGACAGAACGACGTAGGCGGCGTCGCCGACATCGCCCTGACGGAACAGGTTTTGGCCTGGGTGGTACGTCATGCGGTCCGAGGTGAAGGCCAAGAGCTTGAGTTTCGCTGGTGCGATCCTCGAGAAGATCGGCACCCGCCGCAGCATTTCTACTTCATCTCTCAACAGCATGAGTGCTACACCCCCTGCCGCATGGTCCTTGATCATGCGCTAAAAACCAACTCCAAGCGCCTTGCAGGCGCCGTCTCTGCCGCCCCAATAGAGTATTACGATAACAGTTCCTTGAACATACCGTTTTTCTCGGAAAGTTCCGGATAGTTGCCCGCCTCGGCAAGATCGCCGCGATCGAAGAGCAATATTCGATCGAAGATTTCCGCCAGCTTGGCGTTGGACAACACCCAGATAATTGCCGGGCGTTTGCCTTCCTCGTGAAGGTCTTCAATGATGTTGTGGGTAATCTGGTCCTGGATGCGCTGGTCGAGCGCCGGGATCGGCCGGTTGAAGATAAAGTAATCAGAACGCTTGAGCAGCGCCCGGGCCAGATTGAGTTTCTGTCGCTGTACCCCTGTCAGGCGCTTGCCGCCGGAGCCGACATCGAATTCCAGCCCGATCGACAATACGTCGTCATAGAGATCGAGCGCATCGAACAGTTCGCCCATGATCAGGCGGATGCGATCGGAAGCATCGGCCTGCTGATAGGCGATGCGGCCGAAGAGCACATTGTCCATCAGGCTCGCGGAGGCCGTGAAGCGGCTGATGTCATAACGCTCGATCAGCTCGGCGAGATCATCGGGGATATTTTGGTGGAACTGTTTGCGGGCATTGACAATCTTGTCCATCAGCGCCTGCGTCAAGAGACCGAAGCGGTGCCGCGGTTCAATATAGGCAAAGCTCAGGCGGATGATGCTTGCCCGGTCTTCGGGCGTGGCATCCTCGAAGCGCTTGCCCTGCAGCTTCTGCAGCAATGCCTGGTAGGTCGGAATGTCATCCGCCGTCATGAAGGTAAGCTGCTGGAAGAAAGGGTGGTCCGGCGGCAGGTCGTGGAAGAGTTCCACCGCGTTCTCGGCAATTTCCAGGCCCATCGCGTAAAGGTCTGTGCTCAGCCCGGTGTCGCGGAAGAGCTGCTGAAAATAGGGATGGCCGGCAAGCCGGCGGTTGTTCATCAGCGGCCGTTTCATCGTGCCGAAGAGCAGGTTTTCGCCAACAGTCGCCTGCGTGTTGTAGGCGTCGAAATCAAAGGGCACGACGATGGCGTCAAGATTTTCAGCGGCAAGTCGTTCGCGCAGTGATGTCCGAAGTTCCACGATATGGCTGCCAAGCGCAGTATGCACTTCGGTATTGACGGTCGAACGCAATGCCAAATCCAGAATGTCCTGCGACATCAGCACGGCGTCGAGTACCGGCCGGATCGCTTTCAGCAGATCTTCAGGTCCCTTGGCGCCGGCAGAGTTATAGTCGACCCAGTCGCTGTTGAGATCGAGGATCGGATTGCCGGCCTTCTGTGATTCCGTGACATGCCATTTATATTCCTGCGCTGTCTTGTCGTCATATTCAGGCTCTTTCATCGGCGCGTGCTTCAGGCCGTAGAGCAGGTTGTCGCGCAGCGTGCCGTGGAAGAAATAACTGTCGGCAGAGGCATAGGAGATGCGCCGGCCAGTGATGGATTCGGGCAGATCCAGCAGGTCCTGTCCGTCGATGGTGATGCGGCCGGAATCCGGCCAGACGAGACGGCCAAGCGCTTCGGCGAAGGCTTCCGCACCACTGCCGTTCGGTCCGACGATCGCAACCGTCTCGTTCGGCTTGATCTCGACCGAGACGTGATCGACGAGACGTGCGCCGCTATCGTCGCTGACGGAGAGGTTGGTGACGACGAAGGCGCTCGTCAGGGGTGCCACCGGCGCGGTCGCGAGTTCCTGGATACGGCTGTCGATCAGCGGCTCGACATTGAACTGTTCGTAGACCTGCGCGTACTTGACCTGCACGTCCTGGCGCATCTGGTCCCAGTCGATCAGTTCTTTCAGCGGTCCAGGCAGATCCTTGTACGCGGAAATAACGGCGACGAGCTGACCGATGTCGAGCCGACCCTGCAGCGCCAGATAACCACCGATCGCGTAAAACAGGAAAGGTGTGACCTGGGCCAGGAAGTTGTTGATGAACTTGACCAGGAATTTCCACTGATAGAGGTCGTAGCGGATCGAGAAGATGCGTCCGAGGCGGGTCGCGATATCGGCGCGCTCGAAGTTGGATGTGTCGTTGCCGTGGATCGTGCCGATGCCGTCGACGATCTCGCCGACGCGGCCCGAGAGTTCACGTGCCGTCAGCTGGCGCTGGCGGCCGAGTTCGAGCAGACGCTTGCGCATGCGGGGAATAACCACCGCCTGCACGCCCACAATGGCAGCCGCGATCATACCGAGCCAGAAATTTTGAATGATGATGAAGGCAAGTGCGGTAATCGCCTGGCCACCGAGAAGGGCGGGGGAGACGAATGCGTCGCCGGTGAAGCCGCCCATCGGCTCCACCTCGTCCTTGATCATGGTGGCGATTTCAGCGGATTTGACCCGCTTGAAATGGGCAGGCGGGAAGCGCAGCACGCGATCGATGAGTTCGAAGCGGATGCGGCGCAACATGCGCTCGCCGAGCCGGCCCTTGTAGGTATTGATGTAGAACTTGAAAAGGCCGTTCAGCACCACCAGGGCCAGGAAGACCAGGCTCAACGCCATCAGCATCTGGAAGCGATTGAGTTCCAGGCCCTTGAAGAACTCGACATGCCCGATCAGCGGGATGTCATAGGCGATGTGCATGAAAATCTGTCTTGCACCAGGCCCGTCGAAGCCGTCACCCTGGATAGGTCCGTTGACGATTTGCTTCGGCAAGTCGAAGGACAAGAAGTAGGGTACCATGGAAGCGGCGACGACCAGCAGAATCCAGAGCTGCTGCAGCCGCGTGTTCTTCCAGATGTAGCGCGCGAGGCTTTTTTCCATGGTTAACCGTCAGACTGTGGGAAAAGTCCGCACTGCAATCCTGATGCTGGGGAAGGGGGAATCTCCGAGTACAGGACCATGCAGTCAGACCGCCGATATCGCAACGAAAACAAGGCGGAGCGGACTAATGTCGAAACGCCGATTCTCGCCGGAATTTTCCTTATATCACATGAATTTTAGAATAGGCGAGGGTTTCAGCCGATCATTGAACGAATGATGGCTGCACTTTTTGCGGCACCGTCTAAATCCAGCGAAACGGCCGGGCGCAACGGTGCTGCAAGTGCGCGTTCGACAGCGGTTTTGACATCGTCGAGCGTCAAGCCCGCCTCCGGCAGGATTTCGGCAAGGCCAAGTGCCTGCAACCGTTCGGCCCGCACGGTTTGCTCTGTCTCGCCTGCCGCCACGAAGGGGATGAGGATCGAGCGGCACTGGGTGCGAAGCAGGTCACCGACCGTGTTGTAGCCAGCCTGCGAGATCGAGACTTTGGCACCACGCAGCAGCGAGGGGAAATCCTTGCGGAACCGTACCAGCGTGACATTGGCAGGCGCATCCTGCGACAATAGGGCAAAATCAGCCGCGGGAAGGTTGGGGCCGGTGATCAGCAGCCATTTGATATCGGCAGGCAAGCGTACCGCCGCATCCCGCGCGGCGCGGATCAGCTCCAGCCCGACGGCGCCGCCGCCTGCCGAAGCGATGATGTCGAACGTCTCGGATGGTTCGGGTGCGGGCGGCGGGGCAACGAGACCGGTGTAACGAATTCGATCAGCGATCTCAGGCGTCAGCGGGAACGTATCCTCCAGACGCACGAAGTTCGGATCGCCATGGACCAGCACGGCATCAAAATGCTCCTTGACCAGCTTGACGGTTTCCTCGTCACGGCCGGCCTTGCGGTTTTCCTGCAGAATATCGCGCACGGAGCTCAAAAGCTTCGGCCGCGGGTTGGCCCTTTCGATCGCATCGAGCAGGGGCAGCAGTTCGAAACGCATCTGCCGGCGGCCAAAGGGGAAGGCCTCGACGATGACGACATCTGGCTTTGCCTCGTCGAAGGCTTTGAGAAGCAGGTCGCGGCGCCTTGAAAGGAACTCCTCGCCTGCTGCCTGCCCATCGGCATCGGCAAGGCCGGAAAAGCCGATATTGCTGGCGACCACCGGCGGCAGCTCGATGGTCTTCACGCCTTCGCCGGGAAAGCCTGGCACCGGCAGGCCGCCGGTGATGACCGTGACGTCGAAGCCATCCTTTACCAGCGCATTGGCGATACGGCTGGCGCGCGCAATATGGCCGATGCCGAGCAGATGCTGGACATAAAAGAAGATGCGGGGAGCCGTCATGACGCGTTCTGCCATTCTGCCTCGAAGAGGCCGCTCAACTGCCGGATGCTGGAGTGATAATCGAAATGGCGTCGCACGCGCTCTTCGGCCGCATCCCCCAGCCGCTTGCGCAGATCGGGATTGCGGATCGCCGTCTCAAGCGCTTTTGCAAGGGCTGCCGGATCTTCCGGTGGCACGACAAGGCCGTTCTCGCCATCGCTCAGCAGCTCCGGCACGCCTGAAACGTTGGTGGAGAGACAGACGAGCCGCTGGCTGGATGCTTCGACGAGCACATTCGGCAGCCCGTCGCGGTCGCCATTGGCGGCGATGCGGCAGGCAAGGGCGAAGATGTCGGCGCGGCGATAGTGATCGAGCACGTCTTCCTGCGCCAGTGCACCCTTCCAGGTGATTCGGTCGGCGAGGCCGAGTTCCGCGGCGAGCTTCTTCAGCTTGGAAAGCTCCTCGCCGCCGCCGATATGATCCATGCGCCAGTTGATTTCCCGAGGCAGCAGGGAGAGGGCGCGCAGCAGCACGTCATAGCCTTTCTTTTCCACCGCCCGGCCGACGCTGAGAATGAAGGCGGGATCGGCGGAATCGCTGCCATCGCGGTTCGAGCGCTCGCCTGCAAAATGGCCGAAGCGGGCGAGGTCGAGGCCGTGATAACTCAGATGTACCGCATCCTTGCGCGCCGTCAGCGCTTTCATGTGTTCGTAGCCGCTGCGGGTACAGGTGACTGCCCAGCGGGCACTTCCGAGCTTCTGGCCAAGGTCCCAGTCGGGCGAAGTCCAGATATCCTTGGCATGGGCCGAGCAGGTCCATGGCGTGCCTGTCAGGATGCTCGCATATTCGGTCACTGAGGCAGGTGTATGGATGAAATGGGCATGCAGCCACTCCCCCTTGTCGGGCCATTCGCGCGCCAGTACCAGCGCCTGGCCGAGCCTGCGGAAACGATTGCGGGAGATATCGCGCGGTAGATCGGCGAAGAATCGTTTCATCAGTGCGCCGAAGCCCAGTCTGGAAAAACCGGCAAAAAGACCTTTCAACACGCGGATCGGCTCTTCGTGCAGATATTCCGGCAGATAGACGACGCGCGCCTTGATTTCGTCATGCACGGGATGACGCTTCTTGTCGGTCGGTCGACGCATGGAGATCAGCGTCAGGTCGAAGCCGGCCTTTTCGAGACCGAGCAATTCCTGGGCGATGAAGGTTTCCGAAAGGCGGGGATAGCCTTTCAGCACGACTAGAATCTTGCGGCGTGGCGGCAAAGGAAGGCTCTTTATTCTGCGCCCACGAGAGAAAGGTGGCGTCCACGGCTGTCCAGCCATCCACCAACCGTGCGGGAAATCTGATTCAGCCCCTCCAGGTGCATGTTGCTGCCGCTTTTCGATGGCGGAAGCCGCGAGGGCAGGCGCTTCAGCGTTTCGGCCATGATGGTCGGGTCTCCGGATTGCTCCGGCAGCAGCATGTCGACCAGGCCGAGTTCGCTGGCGCGGCGGGCACGCAGAAGCTGCTCCTCGCGCGGGGCGACGCGCGGGACGATAAGGGCGGGCTTGTCGAAGGAGAGGATCTCGCAATAGGTGTTGTAACCACCCATGGCGACGACGGCAGTGGCACCGTCGATCAATTCCTCCATGTGATTGTCGAACTCGATCACCTCGATATAGGGAATGTTCTCGCCCTTGCGCACGAGTTTCGCGCGCTCGGCGGCCGGCATATAGGGACCGAGCACGACAAGCGCTTTCTGTGTCAGCGTCTCGTCGGCCTCATAGGCGTTCATGACGTCGTGGACGAGATCGGAGCCATCACCGCCGCCGCCGGTCGTCACCAGGATATAGTCGTCCTTGCGGGCATTCAGCGAGTTCTTGCCCTTGGAAACGCTGCGCTGCAGGAAGCCGACGAAATCCATCTTGCGGCGGACGCCCGAGGGCACGTCGAGGCCAACCAGCGGGTCGTAGAAATCCGGTGGTCCATAGACCCAGATGCTGTCGTAATACTGATCGATCTTCTGCATGATGCCGTTTTTCTTCCACTCGGCTTCGAGCAGATGCGGCGCGTCCATGACCTCACGAAGGCCCAGCACCAGAGTGGTGCCGCGAGCTTTGAGATAGGCGAGCGTTTCCTCGACCTCGCCTTTTAGCCCCATCGGCTCCTTGTCAACGATGAAGATGTCGGGCTGAAAGGTCTCGGCGGTGTGCCGGATGCTCGATTCGCGCATCTTCAGTGTATCCTGAAGGTCGATATGGCTGGCGAGTGACGTATATTCGCCGTTTCGCAGCTTGATGACGCTCGGGATTTTCACGAAGTCGACTCGGGCACGGTAGTCGAAGGCACCGGCAATCGTTGCGCCCGATATGATCAGAATATTCAGGCCGCGATAATCCTCCACGAGGGCATGGGCTATCGCCCGGCAGCGGCGCAGGTGGCCAAGGCCGAATGTATCATGGCTGTACATGAGGATGCGCGCATCTTCGAGACGTCTGGCCATCGGTGTGCCCCTAGAGGTGGACGACATACTTCTACCACCCCCGCATGCCGGAGGCCACAATGCGGCGGAGGTGAAACACCCCGCCGAATTCACCGCTATTTGTAGGGATCTGCCGCATCGCGCAAGCCGTCTCCCAGAAAATTGAATGCCAAAATCACCAGGACTACCGGAACGATCGGAAACAGCAGCCACGGATAGAAGGCGATGACGCTGACGCTCTTGGCCTCCGTCAGCAGGATGCCCCAGCTGGTAATGGGTGGCCGGAGGCCGAGGCCGAGGAAGGAAAGCGCCGTCTCGCCGAGGATCATGCCCGGTATGGAGATGGTGGCGGATGCTATCAGATGCGACATGAAGCCCGGCACCAGATGCCGGCCAATGACGCGCGGTGTGCTAGCCCCCATAAGCTGGGCGGCCTGCACATAATCTTCCTCGCGCAAGGCCAGAAGCTTTGAGCGCACGGCGCGGGCAAGCCCCGTCCAGTCGATAATGCCAAGGATGACGGTGATGCCGAAATAGATGACGATCGGGCTCCAGGTCACCGGCATGATGGCAGCCAGCGCCATCCAGAGCGGCAGCGATGGAAGGGATTGCAGGACTTCGATCAGTCGCTGCACGACAAGATCGAAGATGCCGCCCCAATAGCCGGCGAGCCCGCCGATGACTATGCCGAGCACGAAACTGATGGAGATGCCGATCAGGCCGATGGTGAGTGAGATTCTGGCGCCGTAGAGGATACGCGACAGCACGTCACGGCCGAGACGATCGGTTCCGAGCAGGAACATCTGTCCACCGATCGCCGGGCATACAAGATGATAGTTGGCGGCGACGAGCCCCCAAAACTTGTAGCCATCACCACGGCAGAAAAAGCGGATCGGCTGGATGTCGTTTTGCTTGTCGCTGTATAGCCGGTGCAGCGTATCGATATCGAGCGTCATCTGCCGTCCATAGACGAACGGACCGACGAAATTGCCCTCGCTGTCGAAAAGATGGACGCGCTGTGGCGGCGAATGGATGAAATCGACGTTGCGGGTATGGAGCCCGTAAGGCGCCAGGAACTCCACGATCAAGATCATCAGGTAGACGGCGGCAAGGAAAATGCCTGAAGCCAGCGCCAGCTTGTGGCGCTTGAACTTCCACCACATGAGCTGCTTCTGCGAGGCAAGGTGGATACGCGACTGTGCCGAGGTCATCGTCTCCGTTGCGATCGGATCGAACGGGGCAGTCGAAACATAGTGCGGCAGCGGCGCACCGGGCGCGGGTAGGGGCGACATTATTTGGTGCTCCTGCCTTGCAGACGGATGCGGGGATCGAGGAAGCCAAGGGCGATATCGGAAATCAAGACGCCGATGACGTTCAGGAAGGCGAGGAACATCAGGAAGGAGCCGGCAAGGTACATGTCCTGGCTTTGCAGCGCCTTGATCAGCATCGGCCCGGTCGTTTCCAGCGATAGAACGATGGCGACGATTTCCGCACCCGAAATGATCGACGGCAGGATCGAGCCGATATCTGCGACAAAGAAGTTGAGCGCCATGCGCAGCGGATATTTGACCAGCGCCCGCATCGGATGCAGGCCCTTGGCGCGCGCCGTCGTCACATATTGCTTCTGCATCTCGTCGAGCAGATTGGCGCGCAGGCGGCGGATCATGCCGGCCGTACCGGCCGTGCCGACGATGATGACGGGAATCCAGAGATGCGCGAGGATCGACTTCGCCTTTTCCCAGCTCATCGGCTGGTTGAGATATTGCTGGTCCATCAGATGGCCGATGGAAAGCCCGAACCAGACATTGGCGAAATACATCAGGATCAGCGCCAGCATGAAGTTCGGAATTGCAATGCCGAGCAGGCCGAGGAAGGTCAGGCCGTAATCGCCCCAGCTATATTGATGGGTTGCCGAATAGATGCCGATCGGGAAGGCAATCAGCCAGGTTAGAAGGATGGTCGTGAAGGAGACGAGGATCGTCAGCCACAATCGGTCGCCCACGACGTCGGAAACCGGCAGCTGATATTCGAAGGAATAGCCGAAATCTCCGTGCAGCATGCCGCCGACCCAGAAGAAGTAGCGCACGATCTCCGGCTGGTCGAAGCCGTATTGATGGCGCAGCTCCTCGATTTCCTGCAGGTTGGCAGTCTCGCCCTGGGCGCGCAGTTCGGCGATCTGGCTTTCGAAGAAGTCGCCGGGCGGCAATTCGATGATGACGAAGACCAGTGCCGAAATCACGAGCAGGGTCGGCACCATGGCGGCGATACGCCAGAGGATATAACGGATCATCGCTCAGGCCTCCTTGAACCAGAAGGTGTCCGGCATGTAGACGCCGAGGAAGGAGGTTGGATCGAAGCCGTAGAGCGCGTGCTCCGGCACGTTCTGCATTTTGGCGGATCTGAGGATCGGCTGCAGCGTGCTGTTGATGAGGCCGATCGAAAAGACCTGCTGGGTATAGAGGGACAGCATCTTGTGCCAGATAACCTCACGCTCTTCCGTCGTTGCACTTGCGCCCCACTGGTTCAGGAGATCCACAAGCTCGGCCGCCTCCGGCAGATCGGGGGCCTTGCCCTCCTGACCGGCCGAAAGATAGTACATGCCCCAGAGCGGCCATTGAAGCTGGTCATCCAGCGTAGGGGCTAGTCCATAGGGAGACATGTCGGCGGTCGGCACGCCGTTATCCAGCCCGTACCAGATCGACATCATGATCGAACCGCTCATGGCGCGATTGCGGAAGACGTCGCGCTGCGAGGTGCGGGTGAAGAGCGCCAGACCGATATTTGCCCAGTGATCGTGCACGAGTTCCAGAACGTCCGTGTCGAGATTGCTCTCGCCGGCTGTCTCGACGGTGATCTCGGCGCGGCGTCCATCAGGCAGCAGGCGGATACCATCGCTGTCGCGCTTGTCGAGGCCGAGTTCGTCGAGCAGCTTATTGGCCGTGTCAGGGTCGAAATTCACATAGGCGTCGGCATATTCCGGTTTGAAGAGCGGGCTTTCCGGCAGCACCGTATCGGCACTCGCCTTGCCGAGGCCGTAGAAGGCCACCATGTTGATCTCATGCCGATCGATTGCCAGCGACAGGGCTCGGCGGAAGCGGACGTCGCGGAACAGCGCGCGCCAGGTTTCGTCGGCGACATTGAGGTTCGGCAACAGCGTGATGCGCGAGCCGCGCGCCACCTTCCAGAGATTGACCTTCACAGCGAAGCGCTTTTCCGCCTCTTTCAGGAAGGTATAGTCATTGAAGTCGATGCCCGTCGCCTGCAGGTCGGATTCGCCCGCGCCGGCCTTGGCGGCGATGATCGAGGAAGACGAGACGTTCAGGATGAAGCGATCGAGATAGGGCAGTTGCATGCCATTCTCGTCGACGCGGTGGAAGAAGGCATTCCGCTCGAAGACGAACTGGTCGGCCGGCGGCGCCGTGCGGTTCTGCCAGGGATCGAGCGTCGGCAGATCGGGATTGTTGGGCCGGGAAGCGAGCGCCATCTTGATGTGCAGGTCGGCCCATTTCTTGGCGCGGTTCTTCTTCATCAGCTCTTCAAGCTTGGCCTTGTCCTGAAAGCCCTTGTGGAACTGTTTCAGGTAATGGCCCGGGCCATAGATAACGAGCGGCAGAGGTCCGGCAAGCGCCGACAGGAAAACCGGGTTGGGCTTGTCCCAGCTGTAGCGCACAGTCAGCTCGTCGAGCACTTCGAAGCGCGGCAGGGAGCCGTGCGGACGCAGCTCCAGCGCGCCGCCGCCGGGCGTCAGTTCCTTGTTGAGGATGACGTCTTCCCACCAGTAGCGGAAGGCTTCCGTCGTGAAGGGATGACCGTCCGACCATCTGTGCCCCTCGCGCAGCCGGAAGGTGAAGACAGTGTCATTCTCCGAGGTGAAATCGCGCAGGATATCGGGCTGGAACTGCAGCTTGGTGTCGTAGCCAACCAGCCGCGAATAGCCGTAGACGGTCATGTAGCGGATATCGCGCACACCGCCGATGATGGTGCGCACATTGCCGCCATAGGTGCCGGGCACGCGGCCCATCTCCTTGAGATTGACGATACGCGGCTCAGTCGGAATGCGCTCGGCCATTGGCGGCAGACTGCCGTCAGCGACCCTGGCCCTCAAAATTTCTGGCTCGGCGAGCTGCTGTGCCCGGAGCACCGAAGGCGCGATGGCCGAGCCGATCAGGCCGCCGAGAAAGATACGGCGCGTCACCATCAGACCAGTTCCTTCGCATCGGCACCCTTGCGGGCGCGCACCAGATGGCCGCCGCCGAGATCGGCAAAGGCAAGTTCGGAGGCGTCATCGTGGTCCGCCCTGAAGACCGGGCCCCAGTTCTGCTTGTCGGCTGCACCATTTTCCTGCAGCGCCTTGAAGTCGAGCGGCCGGTCGAGATCCGGGAAGGGAACGGCGGCAAGCAATGACCTGGTATAGGGGTGAACCGGATTGCGCAGAATGATTTCGCGCGGCGCGATCTCGACAATACGGCCCTTGCACATGACGGCGATGCGGTCTGCCATGTAGTCGACGACTGCGAGGTTGTGCGAGATGAAGAGGTAGGTGAGCCCCAACTCCTTCTGCAGATCCTTCAGAAGATTGAGGATCTGTGCCTGCACGGATACGTCGAGGGCCGAGACCGGTTCATCAAGGATGACAAGCTTGGGGCCGAGAGCAAGCGCGCGGGCAATTCCGATGCGCTGGCGCTGGCCGCCGGAGAAACTGTGCGGATAGCGGTTGAGATAGCGCCGGTCGAGGCCGATCGCGCCCATCAGCGCCTCGACTTTGGCCTTGCGCTCGGCACTGTTGCCGCGATCATGGATTTCGAGAGGCTCGCTAAGGATATTGCGCACCGTCATGCGCGGCGAAAGCGAGGAAACCGGATCCTGAAACACCATCTGGATCTTGGTGCGAAGGTCCTGCAGTTCCGACCCCTTGACGGAGAGGACGTCGATCACATCCTTGCCGTCGTTGAACGTCACCGTGCCACTATCAGGCGTGACCGCGCGCATGAGAATTTTGCTGACGGTCGTTTTGCCGCAGCCCGATTCGCCCACGAGCCCCAGACATTCGCCGCGGCGGATATCGAAGCTGACATCGTCGACAGCGCGCAAGATGGTGGCTTCCTGGCCACCGAAGAAGCTACGCTTGCGCGTCTTGTAGGTCTTGGAAAGATTGGCGACGGAAAGGAGCACGCCGGGCGCTTCCTTTTCAGCCGGCTTCTTCTTGCCGATCAGCGATTCCAGATTGACCGGGACGTCCCGCAGGGCCTTCAGCCGTTCGCCTGGCTTCATGTCGAAATGCGGAACCGCGGCCATGAGGGCCTTGAGATAGGGATGTTGCGGATTGCGGAAGATAGCCTCGACCGGGCCTGCTTCCATGATCTCGCCGTGATAGATTACCACCACTTCGTCGGCCATATTCGCGACGACGCCGAGGTCGTGGGTGATCAGCAGCATCGCCATGCCGAGCTTGGCCTGCAGGTCGCGCAGCAGTTCGAGGATCTGTGCCTGGATCGTCACGTCGAGCGCCGTGGTCGGCTCGTCGGCTATCAGCAGCGCCGGCTTGCAGATCAGCGCCATGGCGATCATCGCACGCTGTCGCATGCCGCCCGAGAGCTCGAACGGATACATGTCGTAGGTGCGCTTTGGATTGGAAAAGCCGACGAGGCCGAGCATTTCCTCGGTGCGCTCGCGTGCTTCCTTCTTGTCTGCCTTGGTGTGGATCAGCAAGACTTCGCTGATCTGGTTGCCGACCGTGTGGAGCGGCGAGAGCGATGTCATCGGCTCCTGGAAAATAGTCGCCATGCGGCGGCCGCGCAGGTCGCGCATCTCGGCGCTATCACGCGACAGCGAGAGAACATCCGTGGCCTTGCCATCCAGCGGGTCGGTAAACAGGATACGGCCGCCGGCATGGGCGGGGGCCGGAAGGATGCCCATGATCGACTGGCTGATAACAGATTTGCCGGAGCCGCTCTCGCCGACGAGGGCAGTCACTTTGCCTGGCAGAATCCGAAGATTGGCTTCCTTTACGACACGCAGCCGGTCGCCGAAAACGGAGAAGGCGACGTCCAGATTCTCAATACGCAACAGATCGGCAGCTGACGCCATACCAATGAAATTCCCCAGTCCTTATGTGTTCCCGTTAAGGCACACTATCGTACCGTCAACTGGGTGTCCAGTTGATGACAGGCATGGGGAAAAGCAACGCATGGCGCCTGTTTTACAAAGCGCTTGATGCAGGGTTGTCATAGACGGCGCAACGGCCAAAGCGGCTGCAATGTTCGCGTGTAGTTACTGGATGAATTTTTCGATAGGCGTGCGTTTTACCTGTTTCTTGTCGCGGTGAAGCATGATGACCTGTTCGGCTTCCGAAAGGCCGTTCTGAACGGCTTCGCGGAAACCTTCGTCGACCCGGATTGCAGATGCCGGCGCTCGCGGCTGCAGCACCGTCACCTTCTGGCGGATGCCGCGCAGCTTTTCCTCGCCAAGCGTGATCCATTCGCCGCCGCAGTAGCCGGCAAAGGCCTGGCTCGCGACAACCTCTCGGCTATATTTCTTCGTCAGGACCTGTAGACGCTGTACCTCGTTCACTGCCGAGCCGAAGGCGGAGAAGGTAAGACGATCCTTCAGGCCGACATTGCCGAACATGACGTTGCCGACATGCAGACCGATGCCGTAGCCGATTTTCGGCAGCCCCTTTGCCTCGCGATCCTTGTTCAGTTCGGCAACCCGCGCCTGCGCATGATGGACGGCGGAAAGCGCGGCCTCGCAGGCGATTTTGGACGGATCCTTGTGGCGGCCGCAGGGATAGACGGCGAGGAAGCCGTCGCCGAGGAAACTCAGGATTTCGCCGCCGTTGCGGTTGAATGGCGCGGCGATCGCATCGAAGAACTGGTTCAGCGTATCGATGTAGGCCTGCCTTCCCTCCTTCTCCGCATACATGGTCGATTCGCGCATATCCGCCATGACGAGGGCGGCTCGGATGGTCTCACCATCGCCACGGCGAACCTGTCCGTTCAAAACGCGCTTGCCGGCATCGCCGCCGAGATAGGTGGTCAGCATGTTGTTGGCGAGCTTGGCAAGCACCGCCATCTTGGCAGCGACCGCCAGATGGTTCTGCATGCGCAACAGTGCGTCAATCATGTCGTCGGAAAAGCCGGCCGGGCTGTCGGTCGACCAGGAGCCCATCATGCCCTGCACGGACCCGTCACCGAAGGGTTGCACAAAGGCGAGGTAATCTGTGACCTTTTCCTGCCTGAGATCTTCGAAGATCGGAAATTCACTCGGGCCGTCAGGCATGATGCGGCGGCGGATATGCTGCAGATTGTTGTCGAGAAGATAGAAATAGGGGCTTTGCAGAAAACGGTCCGGCTTCTGGCCGGCCGGCATGCGGAAGCCTTCGATCGTCACGCCGCTCGAGCGCTTCCAGGTGAAGCTCAGCGCGTCATAGAGCGGGTGCAGCATCGAGAAGGTCAGGTGTACGCGCGCGAGTGGCAGGCCGGCGGCCGCGAGCCGCTCACAGAAACCGCGCACGATGTTTTCAAGGTCGTCACCGGCCAGCGAAGAATTCGTCAGCCATTCAGCAACACGGTCCAACAAAATGGAGGATACGCTGGATTCGATCGTGCTCATTCTTGGTATTATCCTCATGTCGCACGTCCATCCCGAAACGCAAAAAAACAGCCCAAACCTGCCCATTCACGATGAGCAGATGGTAAGAAAATCAGGATGTACGAGCGGTATTATCGTGTCAACGATTGCCGACAACCGGCTGTGACACCCGCCAGCTTCCGACCTCCTGGAAACGGGCGAGCAATCTTTGCAAAGCAGTTCATTATCATTTGCCAAAATAGGCACGCTGAAAGTGCGAAACAATGGCATCAGTAAATTTTTTGTGCGTTCCGGTTGCCGGGATCGGCCGCCCCCAATCATTTTGTCTATATCCGGCTCACGAATTCAGGCCGCGGCAGGGTCAGGCGCTGCCAAAGAGGCCGGGTTTTATTTGCTGCGATCATGCATTAGACCAGCGTTCGGATTCACTTTTCGCAAGAGGCACGGCCTTGGACGCAAGCTCTTCCACCTTCGAGACGCTTTCAAAGAAGATTGAGGCCCGTACTGCGCGCGCCGGCATCATCGGCCTCGGTTATGTCGGCCTGCCGCTGGCGATGGCCGTGGCGCGCAGCGGCTTTGCCGTGACCGGCTTCGATATCGATCCGAAGAAGATCGTCGCGCTGGATGCCCGCCGTTCCTATATCGATGCTGTGACGAAAGAGGCGCTGACGGCCGAGATCGATGCGGGGCGGTTCTCCTCGACAACCGATTTTGCCGGCCTTTCGGATTGCGACGTGATCGTCATCTGCGTGCCGACGCCGCTCACCAAACATCGGGATCCCGATCTTTCCTTCGTGGAAGCGACGTCGCGGTCGATCGCCGCCCATCTGCGGCCGGGCCAGCTCATCGTGCTGGAATCGACAACCTATCCCGGAACGACCGATGATATCGTGAAGGTCATTCTCGAAGGGACCGGGCTGAAATCCGGTTCCGACTTCTTCGTCGGCTTCTCGCCGGAGCGTGAGGACCCCGGCAATCAGCATTACCACACTGAGACCATCCCGAAGGTCGTTGCAGGCGACGGCCCGCAAGCCCTGTCGCTGATGAAGTCCTTCTATGGTGCCGCCGTCTCGACCGTAGTCCCGGTCTCCTCCAATGCCACGGCGGAAGCGGTCAAGCTCACCGAAAACATCTTCCGCTCCGTCAACATCGCGCTCGTCAACGAGCTGAAGACAGTCTACGCCGCGATGGGGATCGATGTGTGGGAAGTCATCGACGCAGCCAAGACCAAGCCATTCGGTTATATGCCCTTTTATCCCGGCCCGGGTCTCGGCGGCCACTGCATTCCGATCGACCCTTTCTACCTCACCTGGAAGTCGCGCGAATACGAGCTGCCGACACGTTTCATCGAGCTTGCCGGCGAGATCAATTCGGCGATGCCGCGCTATGTCGTGGGCAAGCTGGCAGAGGCACTGGATATTCGCGCCGGCAAGGCACTCAGCCGCTCACGCGTCCTCGTGCTCGGCCTCGCCTACAAGAAGAATGTTGCCGACATCAGGGAAAGCCCGTCGTTGCGGCTGATCGAAATCATCGAAGAGCGGGGCGGCAAGGCGGATTATCATGACCCCTTCGTCGCGGAGATCCCGTCGACCCGTGAATATCAGGCTCTGAAGGGCCGGAAATCCATCGACCTGACACCGGAAGCCGTTGCCGGGTATGATGCGGTTCTCATCGCGACCGATCATGACACGATCGACTACGCGGCACTTTCGAAGAGCGCCAAGCTGATTGTCGACACCCGAAACGTCTTAAGCCGGCTCGGCCTCTCGGCCGATCACGTCATCAAGGCGTAACGAGCACGCCGGAAAGCTGCTTGCCGGTGATCTGGCTGGCGGCGACGGCGTAACCGCCGGCTGCGCCGTCGATGAAGTGCATGTGGTCGCGCGACAGCGGCGTCGGCACGAAGCAGGTCATCAGTGCCGACGACTGGCGGTGCAGGCCGTAACGGGCCACGCCCTTTTCCTGTGCCTGTTTCAACAGCATCTCGATGCGGGCGAGATGTGTGGCGTCGACATCGATTGTCATCTTCAGTCCATCGTCGAATTTACGGAAATCCGAGTTGCCTGAGACGTCCCTCTTGTAGCGGCTTGCGTTGAAAGGGGCGAAGGTGATTCCGAATTTATGCAGGAAGACGACCAGGCCGATCTGCAGGAGGATGAAGAGCTTTTGCCGCAGGCGTTTGCCGTCAGGTGCGGTGGCTTTCACCTCGCGATTGATACCCTTCATCGAGAAGGCAAGCTCCGGCCCGTTTTCCGGCACGGGATGCCCGCTGCGGTTCTGTTCCGCGGTGATGGAAACGATGCCGGTAACAAGAGCCTGGAATTCCGGCCCTGGGCCTTCCTCGCCAGGCACGGCGATGATCGAGACGATCTCTCCGTTGCGGGCCTCGATCGGGCTCCAGCGGCAGGAGAGGCCGGTCAGATCCGGCCGGGTGCCGGGTGCGGCCTTCTCGACGCCGTAACGGCCCATCTTCATATTCTTCTCGGCCCATATCGTGCCACCGCCGGAAAACATCGCATAGGTGACATAAGGACTTGCCGAATAACGGGCGACGCGTACGTCGAGACCCTCCGCGCGAATATCCGCGATCGGTACGATGGCGATGCGCAAATCGAGGTCGAGATCTTCCTTCACCCAGACCTGCGTCGCGGCAAGCGCCTTGCGCGCTTCCTTCTCAAGCGAAACGGGCAAGGCGATCAACGCGCCGTCGCCGGCAAAGACGAAGGGATAGTCGCCCTTGCCGACGGCATTCAGCACCGCGGAAATGACGCTGGCACCGGCCATGTTGACGTCCTTGTAGCGACCGCCGGAAATCGCCTTCGTCGAGCCGACGATATCGGCCATCGCCAGCACCCACCCTTCGGGCAGCGGCTGATAATTGCTCTCATCGGTCACGCCTTCGAAGTCGCTGAAGACAGGCACGTTGGCGAAGAATGCGTCGTTGGACATCTCGTTCATGAGGCTGAGTTTATCACAGACCCGTGTTACCGCTGCAACGGCAATTTGCGTTTCCGGCAATCGACTTACACTGCATCGATATGGTAGCACCGCTGACATATTTTATGATGGACGGGACAAGATGAGCCGCCTCGACAGCTTCATTCGCCGATTGACGGCTCAACGCGATATTCTCAACGCGATCATTGACCTGGTGAAAGAGGTGGAGGGGCCGGTGCTCGAATTTGGCCTCGGCAACGGTCGTACCTACGACCATCTGCGCGAGCATTTTCCCGACCGCCGCATTATCGCCTTCGATTGGGAAATACGTTCCTATTCCGCCTCAACACCGCCGGCCGAAAACATGGTGACTGGCAATATCCGCGACACCGGCCAGGCGTTCCTCGGAATCAATGCTGCGCTCGCGCATGCCGATATCGGCACCGGACATGACGAGATCGATGCCGTCACGCTGACCTGGCTGCCGCAGTTGATGGCTGGCGTTCTTACGCGTCACGGCATCGCAGTCAGCGGCTTGCCGCTGGAGCACGCCGAGCTTTTGCCTCTGCCTTTGCCCGACGGCATCAAGGAAGGCCGCTATTTCCTCTACCGCAGGAAATGATCCGCGCTCATGAGGCGCAGGAATAGGGTTTCGCCGAGCGTTCGGCAAATTTTGCCTCGAAGTCGGCCGCGATCTTGTCCAGCGTCACGCTGCCCAGCCGCCGCAGGAGCAGCGCCTGTGCCTCCTTCATCGCGTCCTCGAGAGCGGCATTTACGGCTTGTTCCACAAGGCATGTAGGCTGGTCATCGGCCGGCCCGATCGCGAAAAGATGCGGTTCGCCGATGGCGTTATAGACATCGAGCAGGGTGATTTCCGATAGCGGACGCACCAGCGTCCAGCCTCCGCCATGCCCCTTTTCGGAACGGACATAGCCCTGTGCTCGAAGGCCGGCCATGGTGCGGCGGACGACGACGGGATTGGTGTTCAGCATCTTGCCAATCATTTCAGAGGTCGCCGAATGCTCATGCCGATCCATATGGATCAGCACGTGCAGCATGCGTGAAAGGCGGCTGTCATTGCGCATGAGGTTTCATTCCTGTCGATCGAATGGGCCATTATCACAAGCGGATCGTAACAAGACAAGTAACATGATACTTGACCACTTCATTTCATGTAACTTATGTTGATTCATGATTGAGGCGTCGTCGAAGGAGAGTGCTATGTCATTCGAGGCTATCGTTGTCGGCGGAAATTTCGCCGGCCTGTCCGCGGCAATGCAACTGGCCCGGGCGCTGCGCCGGGTTCTGCTTGTCGATGCGGGGGCGCCGCGCAATCGATTTTCGCCGGCCTCCCATGGCTTCCTGGGCCAGGATGGCCAGACGCCGACGGCGATCATGCGGGAGGGAAAGCGGCAGCTTACGCTTTATCCGACCGTCACCATTCGGGACGGGGAAGTCGTTCAGGCGCGTGCCGATGGCGGCGAATTCGTCATCGGCATCAGGGGCGGTGGCGAAGAAAGGGCCGCGCGCATCGTCCTGGCAACCGGGATCAGAGATACACTGCCCGAGATCTCCGGTCTGCCAGACCGATGGGGACACTCCGTGCTGCATTGCCCCTACTGCCACGGCTATGAGGTGAGTGGTGGTAGGCTCGGTGTTCTCGCAAATCATCCGCTTTCCGCACATTCGGCCATGCTGATTCCCGATTGGGGTGAGACAACCTATTTCACGCAGGCGTTATTCGAGCCCGATGAAGAGCAACTCGTGCGGATGGCCGCTCGCGGCATACGGATCGAGCGCAGCCCCGTCGTGGAATTATTGGGCGATAGTCCGAGGCTTGAGGCCGTTCGCCTCATCGATGGCCGGATCGTGCCGCTCCATGCCGTGTTTGTCGCTCCGAAAACGACGATGGCCAGTCCGCTTGCCGAGCAACTTGGCTGTGTCTTCGACGATGGTCCGTTTGGTCCTGTCATCCGGACCGGCGATAACAAGGAAACGACCGTCAAGGGTGTCTTTGCCGCCGGCGATGCGGCGAGCGCCATGCACAACGCCACGCTTGCTTCCGCCTCAGGGGTACTTGCTGGTGTGCATTGCCATCAATCGCTGGCGATGCAGTCAGCCGGATAGCTCTTGTTCGGTCTAAGGCAGGAACAGCACGTCATATTGATCGAATGCGCCCGGCAGATCACGGACTTTCATCTCCTTCTCGTGGTCCTCGAAGACCACGAGACAATTCTCGTAGAAGCCGGCGAGCATGCGAATGAAGGCTTTTGTGCCCTCAGGGCCGTAGAAGAGCGGCGTGAACTCCATATAGAGCGGCGCGCGGCGGGCAAGCAGCGGCAGCATCGAGCGACAGGCAACCGGCTCATACCCCTCGATATCCATCCAGACGAGGCCGATGGACGCCTGATCGATGCCGAGGTCGTCGAGGATGCCGGTCACGGAGCGCACCGGAACGCTGATCTTCTGGTCGCTGGCGCTCTGGCGGATGGCGCTGCTCTTGCCATGATTGGCGCTGTTTAGAAAGAAGTCGATCTCGCCTTTACCTTCGCCGGCGGCGCAGTTGACGAGGCGTACCACATCCGCGAGCCCATTCTGACGGATGTTCTGTTCCAAAAGGCGGAAATTGCGAGGGTCCGGCTCGACACTGACGATGCCGGCAAATGCCCGAGCGAGCGCAAAATAGATGGTCTGTGTGCCGATATTTCCGCCGATCTCGAGCAACATGCTGTCTTTTCTCAGCAAGCCGCGCTGGCGCAGGATCACGAGCAGCCGATCGACGGCCTCGCGTTCGAAATGGCCCTTCCGGAAGACCTTGCGGCCGATATAGTCGGCGGGCGAAAAGCTCATCAGGTGATCGCCGGCATCGACCGTCATGGAGATGACGCGCGTCCCGATATTTTCAATCAGCAGCCGGCGGCCAAAACGGGTGTTGAAGAAACGCGTGGCCAGCGCATTGCGCGCCTTGCGCAAACGACGCCTCCAATATTTGCCAGTTAGCCACGCTTGGCCGGACATTATTGCTTTTCCTTGAGCGGTTCGGCGGCCTTCTCTCTCGGAATGACATAGACTTTCAAGGGGAGCGCCCGTCCACGCACATTGATTTCGCAGCTTTCGACCGGTTCCAGATCAATGCCGGCGCCTTTTGCGACCGGCTCGGAGATCACGATCGCGGCATTGAGCTCCTTGGCGGCCGTCTCCAGGCGGCTTGCGACATTGACCGTATCGCCGACGGCCGTCAGGCTGCGCACCCGCCCATAGCCCATCGTGCCGACGACTGCCGGGCCGGCGTGGATGCCGATGACGATTTGCAGCGGCAAAGGCAGTTCGTCGGAAAGTTCGGCGGCGAGTTTTTCCACCTCGGCAGCAATCGCGGTTGCGGCCGCGACAGCCTGTCGGCAGCCTTCCTCTGGCGTGGTGTTGAGGCCGAAGAGTGCCATGGCGCCGTCGCCGATGAATTTGTCGAGCTGTCCGCCGGCCTGTTCCACCGCCTTGCCGACGATCCCGAAATAGCGGTTGAGCAGGAAGACGACGTCGAAGGGCAGGCGGGTCTCGGTCAGCGTCGTGAAATGACGCATGTCACAGAAGAGTACGGCGATGTCGCGCTCGCGGCCGGGGCTGGTTTCCTGGCTATTGGCGGGGAGGGCTGCTTCTGTCTGCGGCACGAGCAGTGGCGCGACGGTCAAGTCCTTGTCCGGGCGGAGCTGACAGGCGAGGCGTACATCGGCTGCCGCATTGATGCGCTTCAGCGTCGTTTGCTCCAGCTTGTCGGGTGGCGGCAGGGTCCAATAATCGCTGAGAATCTGGACCCGGCACGTGGAGCACTGACCCTTGCCACCACAAACCGAATAGTGTGGCAGGCCGCCGAGCCTGCTTGCCTCCAGGACTGTAAAGCCCCGTGGCACACGAACCGTCTCGCCGCCGGGATAGTGAACGGCGACCTGGGTCGCCCGCTCTTTCAACCTGCGGCGCGCCCGTGCCAGAATGACGAGGGCAAGCGCTGCGGAGAAACTGCCGAAGAGCCCGGCGCGGATCTTCGCGATTTCCTCACGCGCCTCGGGATCGTTGTAGTAGCGGGTATTGATTGTTTCTTCGTAGTGGTCGGATTCCGACTGGACGTAGGAGGGATCGGACAGCGTGCGGCCCATCTCGACGAAACCGAGCAGCGCCAGCACCGGCAGGAGAATGGCGATGGCCAGAAGCAGCGACGAGGAATTGACGTACCACGACCGGTAGCGCAGCCAGAAATGGATGCCGATACAGCCGTGGATCCATACGGCAAGCAGTGCGAAAGTCTGGCGTACACCGTCCTTCGGCGAGTTGATCCAGAGCGTGCGGACGATCGTCTCGTAATTGTCGCTATAGCTGTAGAGCGCATGAACGATGCGTGTGCCGATAACATGGTCGATGAGCAGAAGCGGAATCAGAAGGCCGAGAACGATTTGCGCCATCTCGTTCTTCGGCATGATGAGGCTGCGGCGCATATAGAGCCCACGTAGCACCAGCGTCAGATGGACCAGGACCGAGCCGTAGAAGAGCAGAGTGCCGAGCGGATTGCGCCAGATCGCCAGAAACAGTCGGCGCGCATCGTCGGCTGCGGTCAGCGAAACGAGCCCCAACGCATGGTTTGACATATGCAGGATGATGAAGACGAACATCACAAGGCCGGAACCGAGTCTGGCCTTCCTGATCGTACGTTCCGAAAAAATCCCTGTGGCCCAGACCGTGGTCATCAATTCCTGTTCTTGAAGCTCAAATCGCAAATGCACTAGAGAAGACGAAAAAGGGCGGAATTATCGTCTCGTCTAATCACGATCGCTTCGGTATGCCTGCCTGTATCGTTCAAGGATAGTGACAATAGCGGAAATTTTCGCTTACGGCGTGAGCGCCGATTGGAAACACACTGTCATACGCGGAGTGTCGCGATGAGGATCGCTTTCTACGCGCCGATGAAATCGCCTGATCATCCGGTGCCGTCAGGTGACCGCTTGATGGCGCAGCTGTTGATCCGGGCGCTGGAAATGGCCGGGCATTCAGTCGAGGTCGTGTCTCAATTCCGCATCCATGCCGGCACGCCGGAAGCGGCGGCCGAAGCGCTGCCGAGGGCCGGGGAGGAGCTCCAGCGGCTTCGGCACAAATGGCGGGACGAGCCGAAGCCGGAACTCTGGTTCTGCTATCATCCTTACTACAAGTCCCCCGATCTCTTCGGACCGGCGATCGCTGCGGAATTCACCATTCCCTATGTGACCGCCGAAGCCTCCTATTCGCGCAAGCGCGACGCGATGGGCTGGGCATTGTTTCAGAAGCCGGTCGGCGAGGCGATCCGTCAGGCGGCGGTCAATATCGCCTTTACCGAACGCGACCGGAAGGGATTGGAAGACGTCTTTCCCGAAGCGCGTATTGCCGGAGTAAAACCTTTCATCGACACAGTGCTCTTCGAAGCGGCAACGCCTGCTCCCGTTCCGCAACGCTTGGCGAGCGTGGCGATGATGCGGGCCGGTGACAAGATGGAGAGCTACACGATGCTCGCTGCGGCACTGCGCAAGATCGAGGATCGGCCCTGGACGCTCGGCATCATTGGCGACGGTCCGTCAAGAGCTGAGGTGGAGGCGCTGTTTGCGGGCTTTGCCCCCGGTCGTATCGACTGGCTCGGCCAGAGGGAGCCGGAAGAGATAGCTGACCTGCTTTCGAAGAGCGGCATCTATGTCTGGCCAGGCTGCGGTGAAGCCTATGGACTTGCCTATCTCGAAGCGCAGGCGGCGGGGCTTCCTGTCGTGGCGCAGGAAACTGCCGGCGTGCCCGCCGTCGTGGAGGCCGATGTGACCGGGCTATTGACGCCTGCTGGCGATGTGGAAGCCTACGCGCGCGCCGTTGCCGGACTGCTGGATGACCGGACGCGCCGTGACGCCATGGCATCTGCCGCCCGACGCTTTGTTATCGAAGAGCGTTCGCTTGCCGGCGCATCACATGAACTGGATTTGATCCTCAACCATGCAGGAGCAGCACATGATTGATAGCACCCTCCGCGAGCCGTTGTATCGGGAGCTGGAGCGCTGGCGCGACGCTGGCCGCGTCGCACGGCTCTGGCTGCGAGACGACGATGCGATCGAGCCGACGGCGGCGCTCGAACGACTGCTTGGAGAGACGAGAAACTACGGCATCCCCCTCACGCTCGCTATCATTCCGGCCTTTACCGGCATGCCACTAGCTCAGAGGCTTGCGGATGAGACACATGTCAGCGTGGCAGTTCACGGCTGGGCCCATCACAATCATTCCGGACCTGACGACAAGAAGCAGGAACTCGGCGGATCACGGCTGGAAGAAACCATCCTCGGCGAGCTCTACGAAGGTTTCCTGAAGCTGAGGGATCTCTACCCCGCGCGCTTCCTGACAATGCTGGTTCCGCCCTGGAACCGGATAGACAAGGGTCTCATTCCGAAACTGCCGGCGCTTGGCTTCGAATCCCTTTCCACTTACGGACGGGCCAAGGGAGAAAGTCCGATCGCCATCGTCAACTCCCATGTCGATCTCATGGACTGGCACGGCACCCGCGGCGGGCGGCCCATCGCAGAGTTGATCGGCGAACTGGTCGCGGAGCTGCAGGATCGGTTCGAGGGCGGCAACGAGCCCATCGGCGTGCTTGCACATCATCTGGTGCATGACGCGGCGGCCTGGGATTTCCTCGGCGAACTTTTCGAGGCGACGGCAGGCCATCCCGCGGTGGAATGGGTCTCTGCCACCGCACTCGTGCGGGATCAGATGTCGACGACCTGATTGTCGCGGGCAGCGAAGGCGCCGGCAAAGGCGGCCTGCGCCTCGCTTTCCATGACGGCAAGCTGCTCATCGGTGCGCGAAGGCGCATGATGGAATAGGGCGAAGCGCTTAGCGCCCGCCATCTTTGCAAGTTCAGTGCCGTGCTGCCACGTGGAGTGGCCGAAGCCCTTGAAGCGCTGCATCTCGTCTTCATTGTAGGTGCAGTCGTAGACCACGAGATCGGCGTCCTTCATCATCTCGAGCGCCACCGGATCGTAGGTGCCCGGAATGTGCTCGATGTCGTAGATCAGCGACACTATGCGGCCCTTCCAGTTGATGCGATATCCGATCGCGCCGCCTGGATGGTTCAGCATGTAGGTCTGCATTTCGACGCCTGCATGCGGCGTCAGCGTCTGGCCCGCATGGAAATCGCGGAAGTTCATCGTCGCCTGGCAAATATCGGTCTTTACCGGAAACCAGGGCGGGCTGATGAACTGCTCGACCATCTCGCGCGTGCTCATCTTGCCGTCCAGATGGCCGGACCAGATGTTGACGTTGATCGAAGGGTAGTAGATCGCCTTGAAGAAGGGCAGGCCGATGATGTGATCGTAATGGCAGTGGCTGAAGAAGAGATCGACATCGCGGACTTCGTCAGCAATGAGCGAGAGGCCGGCCTCGCGCAGTCCAGAGCCCGCGTCGAACAGCATCCGGTGCTCGCCGCAGCGAATTTCAATGCAGGAGGTGTTGCCTCCATATCGGTCGAATTCCGGGCCTGATACGGGGATGCTTCCCCGAACGCCCCAAAATTTCACCTGAAACAGATCGTTACTCATTTTCCTTCAAACCAGCTTTCCCGCTTCGTCATCGTAATCACCATCGATCCCGATGCGAAGCTGCAGAATTCCACGGGTTTGCCTATATCCCCTCGCACTCTTCTAACGGCTAGCCGAAGAAGAAGTAGATTTTCCTAAGCAATCGGCTTTTGGCTCAGAATGCAAGCCGGTATGGTTCGTTTTCGGTAAACGTCCCGGCACATGCGAGGTTGCGACATCTCCCGCGGATCATGCATCTTAAATGGTTGCGTGCGACCGAAAATGCAAATTCGTTGCTTTTGGGCGTGCTGAAGCCGCGAAACGGCATGAAAAAACTGCGTTGAAGATGGCCGGTGGCAAAGCGCGGTTACGGGAGGGCCGCCTTTTAATCGTGGATCCCGCATGAATCGCCAACTCCTCTTGTTCAAAAGGTATTGTCACAAAACTGAAAGATATCTGTCGCAGAGCTGTCATCCGGGGTGCCTAAATGTCGCCATACTTTCTTTAAAGCGACATTTGGTCTTCCCATGAACGCCCCTTCAATTCGATCATCCTGTGCCGTTGCCGCGGCGGGTCTGGAATTGAGCTACGGGCCAACGCAGATCCTCAAAGGCATTGATTTTTCTCTGGAAAAGGGCAAGACGCTGGCATTGCTCGGCCCTTCGGGCTGCGGCAAGACTACGCTCTTGCGGCTGGTCGCCGGGCTGCTTGTGCCGACCAGGGGTTCCATTTCGATTGCCGGCACGACAGTTGCCGACGGTTCGACCGGTGCCTTCGTTCCGCCGGAGCGGCGCGGGCTTGGCATGGTCTTCCAGGATTATGCGCTCTGGCCGCATCTGACGGTCGGCGGCAATGTTTCTTTTCCGTTGGAAATGCGTGGCATCGGCAAGGCCGAGCGTCATGACAGGACGATGCGGTCACTCGAGCGCGTCGGGCTTGCTGCCTATGCAGACAGGCGACCGAGCGATCTTTCCGGCGGCCAGCAGCAGCGCGTGGCAATTGCGCGCGCCATCGTGGCCGAACCGCAGCTCATCCTCTTCGACGAACCGCTTTCCAATCTTGATCGCGAACTGCGCGAAAACATGGTGGGTGAACTTGCCGAACTCATCTCCACGCTCGGCCTGACGGCAATCTATGTGACGCATGATCATAGCGAGGCACTGACGCTTGCCGATGAGGTCGCAGTCATGCGCTCCGGCCTGATCGAGCAGCTGGCGTCGCCCGATGATCTGATCGAGCGCCCGGCAACGCCCGAGGTCGCCGACTTCCTGCGGCTTGGCTGCCTTGCGGATATCGAGCGGCGCGGTACGGCCTGGTATTTCAAGGGTAGCGATATTGTGCTGACCGAGGCTGCGGGCATCGCCGGCAACAGCGCCCGCGTGTTGCTCCCGGTCGCCTCCATCTCGGCCGGCAAAGTCTCTGCTGATCGCCTTGCCGCCACTGTGCTGCGCTCGCAGTTTCGCGGCGACGGGCACTTGGCGAGCGTTTCGCTCTCCGGCCTGCCCGGCCTGGAATTACAGGTGCTTAGCCGCGTGAAGCTTCGTGCCGGCGAGGTAATCGGCCTTGAGATCGACGCCGCACAGATCCGCTGGTTTCAGCGGGAAATACACCAATCCATAGAGGAGAAATTGGAACATGTTTAAGTCATTGAAGAGCATCACTTTTGGCGTTGTCGCCGTAGCCCTGATGGCCGGCGTCGCCCATGCCGATGTCACCGTTTACACCGCTGGCCCTCAGAGCCTGATCGACAAGCTGTCGGCCGGCTTTACAAAGCAGACCGGTGTCAAGGTCAATGTTTTCCAGGCAACGACCGGCAAGGTCATGGCGCGTATCGAAGCTGAAGCCGCCAACCCGGTTGTCGACGTCGTCATCTCGGCTTCCTGGGATACGGCAAACGACTTCGCCAAGCGCGGCTGGCTTGTCAACTATGCAAGCCCGAACGCTGCCAAGGTGCCGGACTTCCTGAAGTCCGAAGGCGCTGTCGCACAGGGCATCTCGGCTCTCGGCATCGTCTGGAACACCAAGAGCGGCACGCCCAAGCCGTCCGAATGGGCTGACCTCGCAAAGCCGGAATACAAGGATCTCGTCAACATCCCGGACCCTGCGCAGTCCGGTTCGTCCTTCGAGCTGACTGCGGCCCTCGCCGGCCAGGACGACTGGAAGCTCTTCAAGGCTCTGCAGGCTAACGGCGCCATCATTGCCGGTGCAAATGCCGATGCCCTGAACCCGGTTCTGCAGGGCGCAAAGGCCGTCGTCTTCGGCGCCGTCGACTACATTGCTCTTGCCGCCCAGAAGAAGGGCGAGAATATCGAAGTCGTGTTCCCGAAGTCCGGTACGGTCATCGCACCGCGCCCGGCCATGATCATGAACTGGTCGAAGAACCAGGACGACGCCAAGAAGTTCATCGACTACATGCTCTCCGACGAAGGTCAGGCGCTTGTTGCCGGCGAAATGCTGATGCCGTCGCGCACCGACATTGCCGCCAGCCGTCCGCTGATCGGCGACCTGACGCTCCTGAAGTATGACACGGCTGCTGTCTACGGCAAGCGCAAGGAAACGCTGAAGGCCTTCGCTGATCTCTACGGCGCCAAGTAAGGTCTGAACGAATGAGGGGAAACGGCATCGGCGGCACGGCTCCGGCCGCCTGGCTTGCAACAGCGGGTCTGGTTCTCGTCGTCGCCGTTCCCTTCATTGCGGTGGTGCTGCAAGGGATCTTCCCCGAACTTGGACGGGGCTCGTTTGCGAGCCCGTTCTCCTCTCTCTATGCGACCCTCGCCGATAGTTCGCTGATCCGCATGGGCGGCAATACCATCCTGCTCGGCGTTTGCGTGGTGCTCGCCTCTGCATTGGTTGCCGTACCGCTCGGTGTTTTCCGCGCTCTTTACAGGATTCCATTCGCGCCTCTCTGGGACGTTCTCTTGCTCGTGCCCTTCATGATCCCGCCTTATATTGCGACACTCGGCTGGATCATGACCCTGCAGCCGCGCGGTTATCTGCAGCAGCTTGCCGGCTTCAATCTGGCGCCCTTCCTGTTTTCGATTTTCGGCATGACGCTGGTCATGGCCTTCAACACTTTCCCTGTCGTCTATTTTGCAGTGTCGCGCACGGTAGAAGCCGTCGGCGCACGTTACGCCGATGTCGGTCGTGTCTTTGGCGCCTCGCCGGCACGTGCCTTCTGGCGTATCACGCTGCCACTCTCGGCCCCAGGCCTGACCGCGAGCCTGATGCTGGTTTTCGCCGCCGCGATCGAGGAATATGGCACGCCGGCAGCGCTCGGCCGACGCGCCGGGTTTCAGGTACTGGTAACCGGCATCGACCTTCGCGTCACCGACTGGCCGATCGATCTGCCGGGCGCGGCCATCCTGTCGCTCGTGCTGGTCGCCATGTCGCTGATCACCTTCCTCCTGCAGCGCTGGATCCTCGCGCGCCGCTCGTATCAGACGGTCGGCGGCAAGCCGACGGCGAAGGACAAGCGCCCACTTGGCGCGCTGAAAGCGCCCGTGATGATCGCGTTCACGGTCGTCGCCTTCCTTGCAACCGGCGTGCCGATGCTGGCCATCGTCGCGACAGCGTTGGCACGGACCATCTCAGGCGGTCTCGCTTTCGACAATGTCAGCCTCGACAATTTCATGGCGGTCTTCGGCAATAGCGCCGGCGCCGTCACGGCACTGATCAACAGCTTCTCGCTCGGCATCGGTACGGCGCTGATAACGGGCCTGATCGGTGTGACGGCCGCCTATACCGTGGTGAAGACGAAGATTTCAGGCCGCTTGGCGATCGACGTGATGACCATCCTGCCGAATGCCCTGCCGGGTATCGTCGTTGCTGTCGGCCTCATCCTCGCCTGGAATATGCCGGGCCTGCCGTTTACCCCCTATAATACCGCTTTCATCCTGCTGCTTGCCTATTGCTGCATCCTGCTGCCACAGCCGGTTCGCTACACCACGGCCGCCTTCCAGCAGATCGGCGACAATCTGGAGGCAGCAGCCCGCGTCTGCGGTGCCAGCGGCGTCACAGCCTTCCGCCGCATTCTGCTGCCGCTCGTCTTTCCGAGCCTTGCTTCCTCGATGCTGCTTGTATTTGCGCTTGCCTCACGTGAGCTGGTTGCTTCCGTCGTCGTGGCACCGGTTGGCATGCAGACGATCGCGACCTTCATCTGGCGCCAGTTCGAGCAGGGCTCCATCGGCCTCGGCATGGCGATGGCTTTCATCGCCATCTGCATCACGACATTGCTGCCGTTGATTCTGATGGGGCTGATGCGGCGTGGTAATATGGTCGCGGATTGAGGCGTCCTCTAAATTTAAATGTTCTTGTTTCCCGCCAAAATTGCTGGGATAGTTTCCTCAGGCAATCTTTGGAGTAAACATGTCTCCAGTCACGGAGATCCTTATAGGCCTCTCGGCCGTTTCCATCCTGATCGTCGCATTTGCCGTATTCTTGTCCTGGAACCCTCCCTGGTGGGCTCGCCTTCGTTTTCGAGGGCCTTTTGTTCGTGGCCAAGCCGAAGGCGGCATCGGGGTAAGCTTTGATCTCGATGATGGAGGCGATGGTGGTGGCGACGGAGGTGGCGACTAACTTCAGAGCGATGCCGTAATCCCGCCATCCACCATCAGCATATGCCCGTTGATGAAGGACGACGCGTCCGACGCCAGGAAGACGGCCGCACCTACCAACTCTTCCACGTTGCCCCACCGGCCAGCCGGCGTACGGGTCTCGAGCCAGGCGGAAAATTTCGGATCGTCGACAAGCGCCTGGTTGAGCGGCGTCTTGAAATAGCCTGGCGCGATGGCGTTGACCTGCAGGCCATGCTTTGCCCAGTCCGTCGCCATGCCGCGGGTCAGGTTGCGAACGGCGCCCTTGGTTGCGGTATAGGGTGCGATATTCGGGCGGGCGAGTTCCGCCTGCACCGAGGCTATGTTGATGATTTTGCCGCGGCCGCGGCTGATCATCGCCTGTGCCACTGGCTGGCTGACATAGAAGATGCTGGAAACATTGGTGCGGAACAGTTCGTCCCACTTTTCGACCGGAAACTCCTCCAGCGGCGTGCGAAACTGCATGCCGGCATTGTTGATCAGGATATCAATCGGACCGATCTCCGCCTCGATGTAGGCAATGGCGGTTCTGCTGGCCTCGGCATCCGTCACATCGAAAGCAGCACTGACGGCGTGGCGTTTCCTTTCGCGGATCGTCTCGGCAGCCGCCTCCGCCTTCTGGGCGTTTCGGCCATTGATGATGACGGAGGCGCCATGCTCGGCAAGGCCGAGCGCCAGTGCATAGCCGATGCCCTGGCTGGAGCCTGTCACCAGCGCACGACGGCCGGAAAGATCGAAGAGCGGAAAGGTCACGGGATTACTCCTGAAATCAACACCCCTGCATAGCCGGTTTTGCAGCACTGACGCAAAGGCGATTAGCTTGTCCCTAGACGTTTGATGTTACCAACGAGTTCCGTTGCAAGCCGCAGTGACGCGGCAGTCGCCATGACCATCTGTGGGAGGACCAGCCATTCAAGTGTCCAGGCCGCGCCGGAGCGTTCCTGCTCATGAACGAGCGCATGGTGGATGGCGGAAAGCTGCGTCGCATTAAAGCGGGCAAGTGCCACCAGCGTTTCGGCGGCGACCGGATTCTGTTTGTGCGCCATTGCCGAGGAGGCGCCGCCGCCCGCAAGCTCGATTTCGCCGCCGCCTTCGGCAAGCAGCGCGATGTCCTGACCGAGTTTCCCGAGGCTGCCTGAAATCAGCGAATAGAGATTGGCGAGATCGGCGATGCGGGCACGCTGGCTCTGCCATTGCGGTTCGTCTGATAGCCCCAGTTCCTGCGCCAACGAACTGCGCACGGTAGCGGCTTCGGCGCCGAGTTTTTCGAGAGTACCGGCAGCACCGCCGAACTGGACCGGGAAGACCTGCTCCGTCAGCCGGTCGCGGTAGGTCTCCAGCGGGACCCGCCAGGCGGCGATACGGTCGGCGGCGGTGATGGGGATGGCGGCCTGCATGCGCGTATGGCCCATCAGGCGATTGGTGCCGAATTGTCGTTCGAGTGCTGCCATTCTACTGACGATGGCATGCAGACGCCCACCAAAGAGGAAGGTCACGGATTTCAGCCGCAGCATCAGGCTGGTATCGATGACATCTTGGCTGGTGGCGCCGAAATGCACATGCTCGGCGGCCTCACCACCGACTGCTTTCCTGAGTTGCCGGACGAGATCGGGAATGACGACGCCGTCCTTCGCTGTCGCCGTCTTCAGGCTGGCAATATCAGGCGTTAAAACGGCACAGGCCTCGCGGATCCTTCGGGCCGCCTCGGCCGGGATGATGCCATGCACCGCTTCAGCGCGCGCAAGTGCCGCCTCGAAAGACAGCATTGCCCTGACATCAGCGTCGGCTGAGAAATAGGTTGCAATTTCAGCGTCGCCGAGCAGGCCGGACAGGAAGGGATGGTCGAAGGGGGAGGTTGTCATGGAGCGTCCCGTTTCATTGCAATCCTCTTCCGCCAGCCGGTGCCCTCTCCCCTGGAGAAGAGGATAGGGTGAGGGGACGCTACTTGTACTGAGCCTTGCTCGCAAGCCGGCTCAGATATCCAGGAATACCGTCTCCTTCGGTCCCTGCAGATAGATGTCGAAGCTGAGCTTGGCATCGTCGCGGGTGGCGATCAGCGTAGCTACGCGCTCGCGGTGTTCGATCCGGGATAGGATCGGATCGCCGGCATTGGCTTCCTGCTCCTCCGGAAAATACATGCGTGTATGCAGGCCAATATTGATGCCGCGAGCGACGATCCAGAAGGTGATGTGCGGAGCCATCTTGCGGCCGTCCTTGAAGGGAACCTTGCCGGGCTTGATGGTCTCGAAACTGTAGACGCCGTCTTCTGCGCGGGTAGGGCAGCGGCCCCAGCCGGTGAAATTTGGGTCGGCCGTGCCGCGGAGTTCCGACGGGCTGTTATAGAGGCCGGCGCTGTCTGCCTGCCAGATCTCAACGACGGCGTCGCGAACGAGGGCGCCGGCGCCATCGAAGATACGGCCGCTGACGGTGATGCGCTTACCGAGCGTCTTGTCATTGACCATCTGCGTGCCGAGGTCGGTATCATAGACGCCGGTGATGTCGCAGAAATTCGGCGTCAGGCCGATATGCACATAGGGGCCGGCGGTCTGGGACGGAGTTTCCTTGAGATAGCCGAGTTCCTGCATATCAGTTCCCCTCCAGCTTGCTTTCGAACATCGTCGAGCGACGGCCGCGCAGCACGATATCGAACTTGTAGGCGCGGCTGTCCATCGGGATCGTATTACCCCAGTCGAGCGGGGCAATGAGCTGCTCGATAGCCGCCTTGTCGGGGATGGTGCCGACGATCGGACATTTCCAGATCATCGGATCGCCCTCGAAATACATCTGGGTAATCAGGCGTTGCGAGAAGCCGTGGCCGAAGATCGAGAAATGGATATGGGCCGGGCGCCAGTCGTTGACACCGTTCGGCCAGGGGTAGGCGCCGGGTCGCACAGTGCGAAAGAAATAGCGACCTTCCTCGTCGGTGACAAACCGACCGCAGCCGCCGAAATTCGGGTCGATGGCGGCGAGATAGGTTTCCTTCTTGTGGCGGTAGCGGCCGCCGGCATTGGCCTGCCAGAACTCCACGAGAACGCCCGATTGCGGCCGGCCGCGTTCATCAAGCACCCGGCCATGGACGATGATGCGTTCACCGATGGCGCTTTCGCCGGCCCGCGCGAAATTGTGGATCAGATCGTTATCCATCTCGCCGATCATCGAATGACCGAAGACGGGACCGGTGATCTCAGAAATCGTGCCATCAAGCGATAGCAGCGCGCGCTGCGGTGAGCGCAGAACGGATGTCTTGTAGCCCGGCGTATAGGCCGGTGAATGCCAGGCGCGGTCACGAGCGAAGAAGGCTCCGGTTTCTGGCTTGCGGTTCGGTAAGTCCGACATTTTCTCTCCCTCAGGCCGCCTTGCCGGCGTCCATCTGCTCGAAAACCTGTTTGGCGATCTTGATCGCGTGATTGGCGGCCGGGACGCCGGCATAGATTGCCACATGCAGCAGCGCCTCGCGAATATCCTCCCGGGAGGCGCCGGTATTGACGGTAGCGCGCACATGCATCGCCACCTCGTCGTCCTGGCCGAGCGCGGCAAGCAGCGCGATCGTGATCATCGAGCGCTCACGCTTCGTCAGTTCAGGTCGCGACCAGACGTGACCCCAGGCCGCTTCGGTGATCAGTTCCTGGAATGGCATGTCGAATTCGGTCGAGGCCGCCTGGGCGCGATCGACATGGGCATCACCGAGAACGGAGCGACGGGTCGCCATGCCCTCATGATAGCGTTCGGACGCGGTGTCGCTCATGGGCTTTTTTCTCCAATCGATGACAGGAAGGCGCGGATGATCGCCGTCAGCGCTTCCGGCTGCTCGACCGGCGGAATATGGGCGCAGTCCTTGATGACTTCGTAGCGTGCGTCGGGGATCAGCCTGGCGGTGGACAGCACCAGATCCGGCGGCGTCGAGCCATCCTGATCGCCGACGACACAGATGGTCGGCACCATGATCTTGGCTGCCGCCTCGGTGAAATCGGCGTCGCGGATCGCCGCGCAGGTTGCGTTATAACCTTCCACCGGCTGGCGGATCAGCATGTTGCAATAGCCGGCATAGGCGATGTTTTCCGGTCGGCGGAAAGCCGGCGTGAACCAGCGCTCCATGACCATGTCGACGATGCTCGCAATGCCGTTCTGCTCGACCGCGGCGATGCGGTTGTTCCAGCTTTCCGCCGTGCCGATCTTGTGGGCGGTGTCGCAGAGGATGAGAGCCTTCACCAAATCCGGACGACGCTGATAGAGCGACTGGGCAATCAGGCCACCAACCGAAAGGCCGCAGATAACGGCATCCTTGACCGACAGAAGATCGAGCAGGCCAGCAAGATCGGTCGCATGGTCCTCCATGGAATAGGGCACCTGGCCGACATCGGAAAGGCCGTGGCCGCGCATGTCATAGAGGATGATGGCAAAATCGCCGGCAAGACGCACGATCACATCGCGCCAGATCCGGAAGTCCGTGCCGAGCGAATTGGCAAACACGATGACCGGCCTGTCAGCCGGCGCACCGATGAGCTGGTAGTGGATCGTTACGTCGTTGATACTGGCGAACTGCACTTTAAATCTCCTCCCCACCCAATTTGATGAGTTGATCCGGTTAAGTAAAATGATATTTTTCGGCTTTTCGATAACCTAAGAGTTATGAAATTTATGATCGATAGTCGTATCAAGTTTCGCCATCTGCAGACCTTTGTCGAGGTGGCGCGGCAGAAAAGCGTCATGAAGGCGGCTGAACTCCTGCATGTCAGCCAGCCGGCGGTGACGAAGACGATCCGCGAGCTCGAGCTCGCACTTGGCGTCAGTGTTTTCGAGCGTGACGGACGCGGGATCCGGATCACGCGTTATGGCGAGGTCTTCCTGCGCCATGCCGGCGCTGCGCTGACAGCGCTGCGGCAAGGGCTCGATTCCGTCTCGCAGGAGCAGTTCGGCGATGCTCCGCCAATCCGCATCGGCGCGCTGCCGACAGTCTCGACGCGCATCATGCCGCGGGCAATGGATCTGTTTCTGAAGGAAAATACCTGGAGCCGGGTGAAGATCGTCACCGGTGACAATACTGTGCTCCTTGAGCAGCTGCGTGTCGGCGATCTCGATCTCGTCGTCGGCCGTCTCGCGGGGGCAGAAAGGATGGCCGGCTTCTCGTTCGAGCATCTCTATTCCGAGCAAGTGGTCTTTGCCGTGCGCACCGGCCATCCGCTGCTTGGCGCCGGCAAATCGTTCTTCGCCGAACTCGGCCGCTATACGCTTCTCATGCCGACCCGCGGTTCCATCATCAGGCCGGTGGTCGAAAATTTCCTGATCGCTAATGGCGTCGCCAGCCTGCCGAGCCAGATCGAGACTGTTTCCGATGCCTTCGGCCGCGCTTTCGTGCGCGATAGCGACGCGATCTGGATCATCTCCAACGGCGTGGTTGCGCGGGATATTGCCGACGGCGTGCTTGTCGCCCTGCCGGTCGACACGAGCGAGACGAAGGGTCCCGTTGGATTGACGGTGCGTAGCGATTCCGTCCCCTCGCTGCCGCTGTCGATCCTCATGCAGACGATCCGTGAGGCAGCGCTGGAAATTTCGGGGCAGCCTGCACCTGCGCACTAACCTTCAAGACAACTGCCGCCTTTGTTCGTAGACTTCGCTCCTGGCTATCCGAGGAGACGGCAAAATGAAAACAGGCTTCATCGGTCTCGGCGTGATGGGTACGCCGATGGCGCTCAATCTCGCGCGGGCAGGTACCGATCTCATCGTCTGGAATCGTTCGCCGGAAAGCGCTGACACGCTACGGACAGCGGGCGCCGAAGTGGCCGCGGATGTCGACGAAGTGTTTACGACAGCCCGGACCGTCATCCTGATGCTTGCAACGGCAGCGGTGATCGACACGGTTCTCGGGCGCGGCACATCAGGTTTTGTCGAACGGGTAGCCGGACATGTCGTCATCCATATGGGGACCACCGCGCCCGAATATTCGAAAGCGCTCGAGGCGGATATTCGTGCCGCCGGCGGCCATTATGTCGAGGCGCCTGTTTCAGGCTCGCGCCGGCCGGCGGAGGAAGGCCAGCTTGTGGTCATGCTTGCGGGAGATGCGGACGTCGTCGAAGAGGTTCGTCCGCTTTTGAAGCCCATGTGCAGGGAAACGGTTGTCTGCGGCGCCGTGCCGAATGCGCTCCTGATGAAGCTTGCCGTCAATATATTTCTGATCACGACGGTCACGGGGCTTGCCGAAGCGGCGCACTTTGCCGCCCGACAGGGATTGGACATGGAGCTTTTCAAAGCTGTCGTCGATGCCGGCCAGATGGCGAGCGGCATATCGCGGATCAAGAGCGGCAAGCTGGTGGAGCGGGACTTCTCAGTACAGGCGGCGATCTCCGACGCGCTGAAAAACAATCGTCTGGTCGCCGATGCGGCTCGGCATGCGGGCATTGCTTCGCCGCTGCTCGATGCTTGCCATGCCCTCTACGCGGAAACCGAAAGCCTGGGTTTCGGGCGTGAGGACATGGCGGCCGTCATCCGCGCGCTTGAAGCGCGAACCGAGGCAATCAGCCTGCCTTTCGGGGATTGACGCCACACCGCTCTGGCCTTTCGCGTCATGCTGACGCAATCTTGCCTGTGCAGAGAGCGGCTTTTGAAGTTGGACGGTTAAATGCGCGTCTTGCTGGTGGAAGATGAACCGGAAATGGCTGCCGTGCTGGTGGCGGCGCTCCGCAACAACAATATCATCACGGACCACGTTTCCACGATCGAGGCAGCCGAGGAGGCTGTGAGGCTGAACAGCTACGATGCGCTGCTGCTTGACCGCAGCCTGCCTGACGGCGACGGGCTGGAGCTGATCGCCGACGCGCGCCGGATCCAGCCGGCTGTCCCGGTTATCATGCTGACGGCGCGCGGCGATCTGAAGGATCGGATAGAAGGTCTCGATCTCGGTGCCGACGACTATCTCGCCAAGCCCTTTGCCGTCGAGGAGCTGATGGCGCGTTTGCGCGCTATTCTGCGCCGTCCGGGGAATATCGAGATCGAGAGCCTGTGCCTCGGCCGGCTGCATTTCGACCTGCGCAACCGCGAGGCGCGTGTCGGCGAGGTAGCGCTCGAACTGCCTCGCCGCGAATTGCTGGTGCTGGAAGCGCTGATGCGCCGGGCTGGGCGCACAGTGGAGCGCTCAAGCCTCGAGGAAGCGGTCTATGGCATGGATGACGAGATCCAGTCCAACGCGCTCGATGCGCATGTCTCGCGCGTGCGCCGCAAGCTCGATGCTGCGGGCGCCGGTGTCGAGATCCATACGATCCGCGGCGTCGGTTACTTGATCCGGCAGGCCCGGCCATGAAGAAGATGAAGTTCTATTCGCTGAAATGGAGGCTGATCCGCCGGCTGGTGGCGCTGCAGGCGGCGACATTGGTGCTGATCGCGATCGCCTTTGCCTTTGTCTTCTGGATCTCAGGCATGAGCGGCATTTTCGCTCCAGATGAACATGCAATCGATGCGGTTTCGGAATCGATTGCCTGGAACGCCGACGGTTCGATGCGTATCACCAACACCGACGATCTGGGTTACCAGCGCGAAAAGGCGGCCGACTTCTGGTTTCTGGTGCGCGATCAGCAGGGCCGCATGGTCAGCGAAGGCAATGTGCCGGCGCAATATCTCGCCATCGCCGCGTCGGGTAGCGATATCGCCGAAGCCCGTTTCAATGGGGACGAGGACAATCCAGCGACGATTGCCGCACGCCTGCAAAAAATAAAGACGGATCACGGCGATCTGCTCGTCATCGTCGGCCGACAGGGCAGCCTTTCGGCCGGCAAACTGCTGGTCGTCTTCATGGCGATCGCTTCCGGTATAGTGCTGCCGGTGATTTTGCTGACGGGCCTGATAACACTGGCGGTCACACCATTCGTGGCGCGAGGCATCCACCGCGGATTGAGCGAGGTGGCGCAGGCGGCACAGGGCATCGACGGGACGACACGCGGCTACCGTTTGCCACTGGAAAACGTGCCGGAAGAGGTTGCACCGCTGGTGATTGCCATGAACGAGACGCTGCAACGGCTCGACGATGACCATAACAAGCAGCGACGCTTCATGCTGGCCGCCGCGCATGAGCTGCGTACGCCGATCGCCATCCTGCAGAACCGCCTGGAAACCATGCCGCCAACGGAGGCGACGAACAGGCTGCTGGAAGATGTCGCCCGCCTTTCGACGCTGGCCCAGCAACTGCTCGACTTGCAGCGGCTCAATCAGGAGCCGGTGCCGGATTGTTCCATCGACCTTGCGACGGTCGCCCGCCGGCAGGCCGCAGAACTTGCGCCGCTGATCATCGCCGCCGGCTATCAGGCAAATTTCGAGTTGCGCTCGATGCCGGAACGTATCCTCGGTGATGAGACGGCGCTGGAGCGGGCGATCGCCAACCTGGTTCAGAACGCCATCCAGCATGGCGGCAGGAGCGGGACCATCACCATCGCCGTGGAGCGCCCGGCACAGATTTCCGTCAGCGATGAAGGCCCGGGCATCGCGCCCGAGGACCGGGAGCGGATCTTCGAACCCTTCCAGCGTGCGAACGGTCGTAGCCAGGGCATCGGCCTCGGCCTCCACCTCGTGCGCGAGATCGTCAAAATACATCACGGGCGGGTATGGGTATCGGATGCGACCGGCGGCGGAGCCGCCTTCAACATGAGCTTCGAGCCGACAGCGCAGAGCGCCTAAAACCTTCGGTGATGCGGACAAACGTCATGCTCGCATCATTTGAAAGGAGAATATCGGCGTCGATCAATCGATGCTGGAGACCTGCATGCAACAGCCGCCGTTGGCCGCCTTCTTTAGTGCCCTTCTCGCCGAGCCCAGGAAAATCGGCGCGATCGTGCCCTCGGGAGGGCGGCTGGCGCGGTTGATGACCAGTGAGATCGGGCCTTCGGCGGGCAGGGTGCTGGAGCTTGGTCCGGGGACCGGGGTCTTCACCGCGGCGCTTCTGAAGCGCGGCCTGCCGGCGCGAGACCTGACACTGGTGGAACTCGAAACCCGCTTCATCGCTCCGCTGCAGCAGCGTTTTCCTGAGGTGACCGTACTCCAGCGCGACGCGCGCGAGCTTGCAGCCTGCAAGGCAGAACTTGGACTGCAGGCTGCAATCGTCAGCGGACTGCCCTTTCGCAATATGCCCCCGGAGATCATCCGCGCCATTGTCGGCGGCAGTTTCGGACTGCTGGACCGTGGTGGCGCCTTTTACCAGTTCACCTACGGCCGTGCCTGCTCGGTCCCGGCAGACGTGCTCGATGAGTTCGGGCTGCAGGCGGAGAGGCTCGGCCGGGTACGCCTGAATATCCCGCCAGCCAGCGTCTTTCGCATTTCGCGCCGCCTGGAATGACGGATGCGGTTTTGCTGGACTTCGTTGATTTCAGCCGGCTGGCTGGTCCAGCATTTCTGAAGCGTTGTGCGACATGGGCTAGCGCAGCACGGTGCGCAGTGTCGCCTGGGTTTCCCTTAGCAGCGGCAGATAGCGCGCGACCATCTCGGACGCCGGCACATGGGCGGCCGGTGCGCCGATGTTGAGGGCGGCCACGGTCTGACCGCGATCGTTCTCGACCGGTACGGCGATGGAGCAGAGGCCGATCTCAAGCTCCTGGTCGATGAGAGCATAGCCCTGTGCGCGAACCTTGCGGAACTCGGCCATCAGTTCCACAGGATCGGTCTTCGTGTTCGGCGTGTTCGCCTTCAACTCGCTTCGGGAAAGAACTGTCCGTGCCTCGGCTTCAGGGAGGGCTGCAAGCAAGACACGGCCCATCGAGGCGCAATAGGCGGGAAGACGGCTGCCGGGCGTCAGATTGATCGACATGACGCGGCGCTGCGAGGCACGGGCGATATAGACGATCTCGCCGCCGTCGAGCACCGATGCGGACGCACTTTGGCCGGCTTTCTCGGAGAGCGCATCGAGATGCGGCTGAATGAGCGCCGGCAGCGGCGTTGCCTCCAGATAGGCATGCCCGAGCCGCAGGATTTTCGGCGTCAGCGTGAAGAACTTGCCGTCGTAATCAGCATAACCGAGATCGGCAAGCGTCAGTAGCGAGCGACGCACCGTGGCGCGATCGAGGCCGGTGAGCTTCGCTGCATCCGTGATCGAAAGCCGGCGATGCATTTCGCCAAAGGCTTCGATTACCTTGAGGCCGCGGGCGAAGCCGCTGACGAAATCACTTTCCCGCATGGGCTTGTGTGGCTCCTTCCCGACAGCTTGGAAGTGTGGCTTCGCGGGATCTATGATCGGATGGATGATGGATCAGCGTGCCGGGAGCCATTTCTTCGCTATCCGGCAGGCGACTGTATAGGCGGGGTCGAAGACGTTGCCTATATCGTAGCGGACCACTTGGCCGAGCAGATGGCTGGCTGCCACCTTCGACAGGCCGTAATCCGCCACGAGCAGATTCAGCATTTCGGTCGTCGCATGCTGCAAAGCCTGATCCAGCGGCCTGGCGTTGCCGATGGCGATGATATCATCGGCAATTTCGGCTCTCGGCCAGGATATCGACCTTTGTTTTTCGACGGTGAGACGGACTGTCACCTCAAACGTCGTCTCGACGCCGGTACCGACGATTTCGCCATCACCCTGAACGGCGTGGCAGTCGCCGAGGAAGAACAATGCGCCTGATACCGAGACCGGGAACCAGATCGTCGCGCCCGGACCGAGCAGGCGATAATCCATGTTCCCGCCATAGGCGCCGCTCGTGGCCGTCGAGATCGCCTGGCCGTGGCTTGGTGCAACGCCGAAGCAGCCGATCATCGGCGAGAGCGGCAGAACCAGCTTTTCGATGCCGGCAACCGGTTCCTTCAGTTGGACGGTCATCGCGCGTCGATCGATATGCCACAGTGTCTTTTCGGATCTCGGAAGCTCACGAACCGCCTCGGGATCGATGACATTTGCCGCCAGAACACTGCGCGTGAAGCCCATGTCCCTCGTCGGTTTCATGTCCAGAATTTCGACCTTGAGGCTATCTCCGGGCTCGGCGCCTTCGACGAAAATTGGCCCGTTCATGGGGTTTGGACCGTGCGCTCGCTGAACCTCGTTCTCGTCGTAGCCCCAGGCATCGAGCGTGCGGGTGACGACCGTGTCACCGCTCGCGATCGTCAAAGCCGGAGGCAAGGTTCCAAGAACGTTGTAAAAGGCAGTTGCGACGAAATCGTGGGTCGTCATGGTAGAGTTCCGCTCGGATGTCTGGGGTGTTCTCTGAAGATGGTTCGATGAACTTACGCGTCAGCCGGGCGACCGTCGACGGCAAATTATGCTAACGCGGGTGGATTGTTGAATATGACGGCGGAAGATGGTGGTCTGACGGGGAGTATGTGAATTGAGTTCTACGCCAGGTCCATCGCGCAGCCCGCTACAGCGGGCCGTCTATCTTTGCCTTGGTCTTGTGATGGTCGGCCTCGGCATTATCGGCGCCATCCTTCCGCTTATGCCGACAACGATTTTCCTGATCTTGGCAGCATGGTTTTTCAGCCGCTCCTCTCCGCGTCTGGAGGCCTATCTGATGAATAGCCGATTTGGCGGCCCGTTGCGCGACTGGCGCGAGAACGGCGCGATTTCCCGTAAATCCAAGATGTTGGCGTTGACAGGGATGTCGGTTGGATACGCGGTATTCCTGATCGCGTCGAAGCCGTCGGTTTTCCTCGCGATCGCCGTCGGTGCATCGATCCTGGCTAGCGCTGCTTACGTCGTCTCGCGGCCGAGTTCGACCGAGCCCAACCGGCCGAAGGAAAGCGACGTCTGATCAGTTTTGCCGGCAAGAGGCACTTTACAAGGGACGCAAACTCAAATTATACGGCCCGCTCACTATTGCTCCCACACCCCAGCATTCCCATCTGAGCGCCATGCCAAAAACTCATAAGCACAAGTTCCTTCGGGAACAGTATCGACGCATGCTTTCGTCCGACCACCATATCGATCCACGCTGGCGCGACAGTTTCGACGCCTTCCTGACGGATATCGACCACCTGGCACCCAACACCGGAAGCCGCCGAATTATTGGTCGCAGGAACCTCAAACTCGGCTTTGTGCCCGGAAATGTCGAGTGGCATTGGGAAAGCACGACACTGCCTGCCTCACGCGAAAGCAGAGGACGCTAGGCCAGGCAGAGCGACACGGTTGAAAACAATCCGGCCAGAGTTCCAACATCTAGGCAGTCAGGATCTTGTCAGCGCAACCGTGTCTTCGTCTTCCTGAATATTCTCTCTGTGGCCGCGCCTAGACCCGCCTTGCTGACAATTTGACTTCATAGAGTATTGGCTTGCTGTGACATCCGGTGGATGGCTCCTGGGCCATGGGCACGCACCACTTTCTGCGTAACCCGTCACTTGTGCGCATCTATGTGCTTGTGCGATATACGAACAAATATCAAATAACGCACAAAAGCCTTGCGTATGGAGCGGCTCTCGCCTTATCCCTATCCTCAGGGAGGCACGAGAAGGCCTCATCCGGCAAGGAGAAATCCCGCATGGACAAGACAATCAGGAGCGCGGCGGAAGCCATCTCCGAAATCGGCGATGGCGCCACCGTCATGATCGGTGGTTTCGGCGGCTCCGGCGCGCCGATCGAACTCATTCACGCCCTGATCGACAAGGGACCGAAGGGCCTTACGGTCATCAACAACAATGCCGGTAATGGCCGGATCGGCATCGCCGCCATGATCGATGCAGGCATGGTGCGGAAGATGATTTGCTCCTTTCCGCGCTCATCCGACCCGCGTGCCTTCACCGACAGGTACCTTGCCGGGCAAATCGAACTGGAGCTCGTGCCGCAGGGTACGCTTGCCGAACGCATCCGCGCCGGCGGCGCCGGTATCCCGGCCTTCTATACGCCGACGGGTTATGGAACCGAGCTTGCAGACGGCAAGGTCATCGCCGAGTTCGATGGCCGCCATTATGTGCAGGAGCGCTGGCTGAAGGCCGATTTCGCGATCGTCAAGGCGCAGGTCGGCGATGTCCACGGCAACCTGACCTACAACAAGGCAGGCCGCAACTTTAACCCGCTGATGTGCATGGCCGCTGCCAAGACGATCGCGCAGGTCTCGACCATCGTGCCGGCCGGCGGGATCGATCCCGAGCATGTCGTCACACCCGGCATCTTTGTCGACCGCCTCGTCCAGATCGCCAATCCGCAACAGGAAGAAGAGCTCATTCGAGCCGGGGTGGCCTACATATGACCGTCGACACCAGAGAAGATATCAAGCTCTCCAACGCCCAGATCGCCTGGCGGGCGGCGCAGGACATCGCCGATGGCGCCTATGTGAACCTCGGCATTGGCTTTCCGGAAATGGTTGCCCGCTATCAGCCGCCGGGCCGGCAGGCGATCTTCCATACGGAAAACGGCATTCTCAATTTCGGCGAGGCGCCACCTTCAGGTGACGAGGACTGGGACCTTATCAATGCCGGCAAGAAGGCGGTGACGCTAAAGCCGGGGGCGGCCTTCTTCCACCATGCCGACAGCTTTGCGATGGTGCGCGGCGGTCATCTCGATGTTGCGATCCTCGGCGCCTATCAGGTCGCTCAGAATGGCGATCTCGCCAACTGGCGCGTTGGGGCCAAGGGCGTGCCGGCAGTTGGCGGCGCCATGGATCTGGTGCACGGCGCCAAGCAGGTCTGCGTCATCACCGAACACGTCACCAAGAACGGCGAGCCGAAGCTGGTCGATAAATGCAGTTTCCCGCTGACGGGAGTGGCTTGCATCACCCGCATTTATACGAGCCACGCCGTCATCGACATCAAGGACGGATGTTTCGTGCTGCGCGAAAAACTTGCCGGCATGTCCGTCGAAGAACTGCAGGCCATGACTGGCGCGCAGCTTCATATCGAGGGGCCGGTTGCCGACCTCGTCGTTCCCGAACTTTGAGGACAAGTCCATGACCGAAGCCTTTATCTGCGATTATATCCGCACGCCGATCGGCCGTTATGGCGGCTCGCTTTCCTCCGTGCGCGCCGATGATCTCGGCGCCATTCCGCTGAAGGCGCTGATGGCGAAGAATGCATCGGTCGACTGGGAGGCGGTCGACGACGTCATCTTCGGCTGCGCCAATCAGGCGGGCGAGGATAACAGAAACGTTGCGCGCATGTCGCTGCTTCTCGCCGGTCTGCCGGTATCTGTGCCGGGCACGACGATCAACAGGCTCTGCGGGTCGGGCATGGATGCCGTCATTACCGCAGCGCGTGCCGTCCGATCAGGCGAGGCCGAACTGATGATCGCCGGCGGCGTGGAGAGCATGTCGCGCGCGCCTTTCGTGATGCCGAAGGCGGATACTGCTTTTTCGCGTGCTGCCGAAATCCACGACACGACGATCGGCTGGCGGTTCGTCAATCCCTTGATGAAGAAGCAGTATGGCGTCGATTCCATGCCGGAAACCGGCGAGAACGTTGCCGAGGATTACAAGGTGAGCCGTGAGGACCAGGACGCTTTCGCCGTGCGCTCGCAGGGAAAGGCCGCGGCCGCACAGGCAAGCGGCAGGCTTGCCAGGGAAATCACTCCGGTGACCATCCCGCAGCGAAAAGGCGATCCGATCATCGTGGCGAAGGACGAGCATCCGCGTGCGACCAGCATGGAAGCGCTCGCCAAGTTGCCGACGCCTTTCCGTCAGGGCGGCTCCGTGACGGCCGGGAATGCCTCCGGCGTCAATGACGGGGCCGCGGCCCTCGTCATCGCGTCGGAAGCCGCGGCCAGGAAATATGGCTTGACGCCGATTGCCCGTATTCTCGGCGGTGCGGCAGGAGCCGTTCCGCCGCGTGTCATGGGCATCGGCCCGGTGCCGGCGTCGCGCAAGCTGATGGCACGTCTCGGCCTGAAGCAGGAACAGTTCGACGTGATCGAACTCAACGAGGCCTTTGCAAGCCAGGGCCTCGCCGTGCTTCGTGAACTCGGCATTACCGATGACGATCAGCGTGTGAACCGCAATGGCGGGGCAATTGCGCTTGGCCATCCGCTCGGCATGTCCGGTGCCCGTATCACTGGTACGGCAGCCTTGGAACTTGGCGAAACCGGCGGCCGCTATTCGCTGTCGACCATGTGCATCGGCGTTGGCCAGGGCATTGCCGTGGCGCTTGAGCGGATTTGAATTCGCTTATTCGGGGATAGATTGCATGATGATTTCGCTGCGCAGGGCCGGGGCTTCGGCACCGAAATAGGTCTTGAGCAGCTTCGGGAAATCGTCCGAGATATAGAATCCCGTCAGCGTGCGATCGACGAGAAGCCGAAAGGCGGAATCGTCTCGCCGCATGGCGATGCCATAGGGCTCATGCGTGAAAAGGCGGCTGCCGAGTTCCAGTTCGGAGGGGTTGCCCGCCCGGTCGGCAAGGCCGATAAGAAGGGAGCGATCGGCGAAATAGGCATCGATCTTGTGATCCTCGAGCGCCTTCAAACCGTCTTCATGCGTCGCGAAATCGACGATACGGGTCTGTGGGACGTCGGGGCCGATGGCCTCGCGCAGTGTCGCGCCCGTTGTCGTGCCGGCGCGCACGCCGATTGAACTCCGGGCCGGCGACTTCAGGTCAACAGCGCTGACGGGTCGCTTGTCGAGAAAGAGAATCTGCAGGTAATCAGGCGAATCCTTGCGCAACAGCGCGCTGGCACCCGTCAGGAAGATGGGTTGGGAGAAATCGACGCTTTCACGCCTGGCAAGATTGATCGTGGTCGCACCGCAAAGAAGATCGATCTTGCCATCCTTCACCGCGTTAAAACCATCGGACAGCGTTGTTTCGACATAGCCTTTCTTGAGACCGGGCACGCTCCGGCCGACTTCGTCGGCAATGCGCCGGCAGAGATCGATCGCATAGCCGGCAGGGCTGCCATCCGTCGTCTTGAAGGAGAAGGGCTTCTCGTCGGCGATATAGCCAAGGCGGATGGTCTTGCTCTGGTTGATCGTGTCGAGCGTCTGCGCATCGGCCGGCCTGTGGGCTGGAAGACCGAAAGCAAGACATAGAAAAAGCAGCCATTTCACGGGCTTGAGCATGTTTTCCCCTCAAAGAGCGGTAACCCTCACCGCGACGAGAAGCCGAGACTATGGCCTGTCGGTCATTTGTCAACGGCAGTACCGGTTGCCCCAGCTGTATCCATCTCGCTCTTTCGTGCATTGCTCTTTCGTGATCTCGCCTGCTAAGACTGGCACATATCGTTTCATCACCTATGTCCTTGGTTTTTCGGGAGGCTATCGTCGCCATGGCAGATCTTGCTCAATCGCTTGCATCCATCAAAATCCCTGATCTCGCCGGCAGGGCCGTGCTGATTACGGGTGCCTCCACCGGTATCGGCGCCGCCGTTGCGCGCGCCTTCGCTGCGCAGGGCGCCAAGGTCGGTGTGCATTACAATTCAAGCCGCGATCCGGCAGAGCAGCTTGCCGACGAGATCCGGGCAGCCGGCGGCTCCGTTCATCTCGTGCATGGCGACGTGTCGAGGGAAGGCGAAGCGGAACGCGTCGTCGAAGAGACGGCGAAGACATTCGGCCACCTCGATGGCCTCATCAACAATGCCGGCGGCATGCTCGGCCGCAAGCCGACCGCAGAATATACCGACGAGCATTATGAGAAGGTCATGAACCTCAATGCGCGCTCGGTGCTCGCAGCAACGCGCGCGGCCCATCCCTGGCTGAAGAAGCAGGGCGGTTTCATCATCAACACCACGTCGATTGCGGCGCGCAACGGCGGCGGCAATGGCGCAATGCTCTACGCGGCTTCAAAGGGCTTCGTATCGACGATAACCCATGGTCACGCCAAGGAATTCGTCGCCGACAAGATCCGCGTCAATGCGGTCGCTCCGGGCGTCATCGCAACGCCCTTCCACGAGCGCTATACGAATGACGAGCAGATGGAACTGCAGCGCAAATCGATTCCGATGGGCTTCGTCGGCACGTCGGAAGATTGCGTCGGCGCCTATCTCTTCCTCGCCTCGCCGACTTTGTCGGGTTACATCACCGGCCAGATCATCGAGGTCAATGGCGGTCAGCTGATGCCCTGATGGGGCTGTAAGGATCGCTATCTACGGAACTTTCGCACTGCAATGACGTTTCCCGCTTGGCCATTCAACAAGCGGGGGCGTCATGAGCTTTTCCTTTTCCGAACTCGACTTCCTGAAACCGGAACTGGGGGCGGAATATACCGGCTCAGGCACGCATTTTGCTGTTTTCTCCGCGCATGCGGAGCAAATGGAGCTCTGCCTCTTCTCCCCAGACGGCAAAAAGGAAGTCGCGCGACTACCCCTGCCGAAGCGTGAGGGTGATATCTGGTCGGGATACATCGCCGGCGTCGGCCCGGGCACGGTCTATGCCTACCGCGCGCACGGTCCCTACGATCCGAAGAACGGACATCGCTTCAATCCCAACAAGCTGCTGCTCGATCCCTATGCCAAGCAAGTCCTTGGGGATCTCAAATGGGACGATGCGCTCTACGGCTACAGAATTGGCGAGGACGATCTTTCTTTCGATGAGCGTGACAGTGCGCCCTTCATGATCAAGGGCGTTGTGCAGGATCCGGATTTTGATTGGGACGGCGAGCAGGCGATCCGCCGGCCGTGGACGGAAACGATCGTCTATGAAGCGCATGTGCGCGGTCTGACGATGCTACATCCGAAAGTGCCGGACCGACTGCGCGGCACCTTCCTCGGCATGTGCAGCGATCCGATCATCGATCATCTCGTCAAGCTCGGCATTTCCGCCATCGAGCTTCTGCCGATCCAGTTCTTCCCCAATGATCGCTATCTCGAAGAGAAGAAGCTCACCAATTATTGGGGCTACCAGACGCTCGGTTTCTTCGCGCCGCAGACACGTTATCTCTCGGGCGACAAGATCACCGAGATCAAGACCATGGTGAAGAAGTTCCACGCCGCCGGCATCGAAGTGATCATGGACGTCGTCTACAATCACACGGCCGAAGGCAGCGAGAAGGGACCGACGATGTCTTTCCGCGGTCTCGACAATGCGAGCTATTACATCCTCTCGCCCGACGATCCGCGCCATACTTTCGATACGACTGGCACCGGCAATACGCTGAACGTCGCCCATCCCATGGTCATGCGCATGGTGCTCGACAGCCTGCGTTACTGGGTCGGCGTGATGCATATCGATGGCTTCCGCTTCGATCTCGCCAGCACGCTTGGTCGGCAGGATCTGGAGTTTGACCGGCAGGGGCTCTTCTTTGGCGCGATCCGCCAGGATCCGATCCTTGCCGGCGTGAAACTGATCGCCGAGCCCTGGGATGTCGGCGCCGGCGGCTACCAGGTTGGTGGCTTCCCGCATCCGTTCCGCGAGTGGAACGACAAGTTCCGTGACGATGTCCGCCGTTTCTGGAAGGGCGATGGCGGCATGGTGTCGGAGATCGCGCAGCGCATCACCGGTTCGGCCGTGCAGTTCAATCACTCCGATCGCGGAGCGACATCATCGGTCAATCTGCTGTCGGCGCATGACGGCTTCACGCTGATGGACACTGTTTCCTTCAACGACAAGCACAATGAGGCAAACGGCGAGGACAATAGGGACGGTCATTCAGACAATCATTCGGACAATATGGGGGCCGAGGGAACGACCGATAATGACGATATCAACAGGCTGCGGGCTCGCCGGCGCCGCAACATGATGGCGACGCTGATGCTCTCCCAGGGCGTCCCGATGATCCTTGCCGGCGATGAGGTCGGCAACAGCCAGGGCGGCAATAACAACGCCTACTGTCAGGACAACGAGATCGGCTGGACCAAATGGGACGGCCTCGATGACCCATTCCTCGATTTCTGCCGGAAGGCCGTCGCCTTCCGCAGGGCTCATCCGGTCCTGAGACAGGAGCGCTTTCTGACCGGCGACAGCACCGATGATGGTCGTATTGAAATCGCCTGGTACAAGCCGGATGCCAGTTTCATGGATGACGGCGCCTGGAACGATGACGGGCTGCAGGTGCTTGGCGTCTATCTCTCAAAGAGTGCACATTCTCCGGACACGGAAGAAATGGACGATCTGTATCTGGTGTTCAACGCCGGTGGCGATTGCGAGGTGCACTTGCCCGAGGTCAACGGTTTGAACCAGTGGGCGCGGGTGCTCGATACCGGCGCCGAGAAAGACGCATTCAAGCTGCATGAACCGGAGGCTCCGATCGTGGTTTATGCCCAAAGCATTGCGATCTTTGCGCCCAAGGGGCAGACCCAGCCGCCCAAGGATGCAAGCAAGGCCGAGCGACACAGGTGGTTTCACTTCGGTCGCCGGAGCAAGTAACAGGTCGATAAGCAGCAATGAATGCAGAAGTCATCACTGAGCTGGGCCTGGTCTATGTCAGCGACACCGAACCGGGCATCCGCAGGCGAAGAAAAGGCAAGGGTTTCAGCTACCAGCTGCCGGACGGCACGACACTTGCCGATGAACTCCAGCGTGCGCGCATACAGGCCCTGGGCCTGCCACCGGCCTATGACAATGTCTGGATCTGCATCTACGAGAACGGCCACCTGCAGGCAACGGGCTATGACGCGCGTGGGCGCAAGCAGTACCGCTACCACAAGGACTGGCAGTCTTTCCGAAGTGCCGGCAAGTTCCATCAGCTTGTCGAGTTCGGCCGGGCGCTGCCCAGAATCCGGCGAACGGTCCTGCGCCATCTCGACACCGGTGCCAACGATATCGACGGCGTACTCGCGGCACTGACGACCCTGCTCGATGAAGCCCACCTGCGCGTCGGCAATCAGGCCTATGTCAAGGAAAACGGCACCTACGGCGCGACGACGCTTCTCAAGCGCCATCTGAAGATTGTCGATGGCCAAATCGAGCTGAAGTTCCGGGCCAAAGGCGGCAAGCGCGTACAACGCAGCCTCAAACATCCGCGCCTGCAGAAAATCCTGGAGGAGATTGCGGACTTACCGGGGCGGCAGCTCTTTGTCTGGAAGGACGAGACCGGAGCGCTGAAGCCGATCGATTCCGGTCGGCTTAATGCCTATCTCGCGGAGATTTCAGGCATCACCATTTCGGCCAAGACGTTCCGCACCTGGGCGGGCTCACTTGCAGCTTTCGGCGCGGCGCGCAGCGCCATGTCCGAGGGGCGGCGACCGAGCGTGAAAGAAATGTCGGAGGCTGCGGCGGAGGCGCTGCACAATACGCCGGCAATCTCGCGCTCCAGCTATATCCATCCGTCGATCATTGCCCTGTCAGGTTCCAGCGAGACCTTGGAAGAGGGCGATGCCGAGCCCCTGCGGGGGCTGCGGGCAGATGAAAACCGTATGCTGGACTTTCTGACGCGCCACCCGGTTCCCGAATGACAAAAAGAACCCGCGGCCAGGCCGCGGGCTTCGAGTTCAACAGGAGTATAAGTCAGGCGGCGCGCTTCTCGTGGCGGCCTTCCTCGACCTCTTCGACGATCTTGTTGACGAATGCTTCGAGATCGTCGGGTGAGCGGGAGGTGATGATGCCCTCGTCGGTTACGACCTTCTCGTCTTTCCAGCTCGCTCCGGCATTTTTCACATCGGTCTTGATCGACCAATAGGAGGTAGCCTGGCGGCCACGCAGGGCGTCGACTTCAACCAGCAGCCACGGCGCATGACAGATGGCGGCAACGACCTTGCCGGATTCGACGAATTCGCGGACAACTCTCACGGCATTGTCGTCGATACGCAGCTTGTCGGGATTGATTTGGCCACCCGGCAAGACCAGCGCATCGAAATCCTCGATGTTTACGTCCTTGGCCTGCAAGTCGACCGGCACGGTGTCGCCCCAATCCGTCTTGTCCCAACTCTTGATCTGACCCTCCTTAATGGACGCGATCTTTACGGAGGCACCACGCCTCGTCAGTTCGTCCAAGGGCACGCGGAGTTCGGAGCGTTCGTAACCGTCGGTGGCGAGGATGAGGATTTTTGCGGATTTGATGGAAGGCATTACTTCTTCTTTCCTTCGTGTCGAAACTCGGGATCAAAGGCGAAACCGACGGCGGCACTAATCGTTCCCGAAAAATCCAAGGAAGCCGATCAGGAAACGCCAATGTCGAGTTCCGGATAATGGCGGAAAATCCCTTCCGTGTTGAAGGCAAGGCGGCGATCGGATCTGAGGTAGTGAGTTATGTTGGGGCGGCGTTCAACCCTGTCGCGAAGGGCCGCAAGGAGAGGATAACTGCCGCGATAATTGCTCATCGCTTTCGGGAAGGCGTAGACGAGACCCTCGACGATTTGGAACAGCGAGAGATCGACATAAGTGAGCGCATTGCCGACGATATAGTCCGAGCCTTCCGGATTCTGGTTCAGCACCCTTTCGAAATAGCCGAGGAATTTCGGAATACGCTCCTTGATGAAGGCGGCAGACCGGGCCTTCGCTTCTTCCTTCTGATCTTCGTAATAGAGCGAGGTCGCGATCGGATGGTGTGTGTCGTGCACTTCGGCCACAAAATCGGTGATGGTGAGCTGCAGGCCGTTTACGACATAGCGTAGCCCTTCGTCGTCAGGCGCCAGCCCGAGTTTGGGGCCTAGATAGAGGAGGATGTTGGCGACATGCGAGATAATGAGATCGCCGTCTTTCAGGAAGGGCGGGGCAAAGGGGGGCAGCGCCTCGCCATCGCTCTGCATGACGGCAAGCATGGCGCCAGTGCCGCGCCCGCGACCCGACTGGCGGGTGATGTCTATATACTCGGCACCCGCTTCCTCGAGGGCCAGCCGCACAAATTCGCCACGGCCCTGAATGCCGTCCCAGTAATAGAGTTCGTAAGCCATCTGCCCTCGTAGTTTCTCAGTGTCCGGATTCGCGTCCGAAATCCTTGCGCAATTCACCCTTCGCCTTTTCAAGTGTGCCTTTCTGCTTCTTCGTCAACTGGTCACCGGCGCGGTTGATGTAGAAGGTCAGCATCGACATGGCCGAGCGGAAGGGGCTCGATTTGCGCCGCTGGCTGCTTTCAGCCGACTGTTTCAGTGATTCTGCTATCTTTTTCGGATTGCTCGATTTGAAAACGCCTTCTTTGAGGTCCATCGCATCACTGTTTTCGGTCACGTCCTGCGACCATTTCTTGGTCTTCTTCGCCATCGTAAAAATCCTTCGGAGAAACGCAAAGCCTGCGCACCCGCCGCTTTGTTTCTGATCGCTGGCCTCTCAGTGGTGGGCGTGCTGGTCGTTGCGCTTGCGCGTGGCGGCCGCCTTTTTGGCTGATGCTGAGCGCTCTTCTTTCGAACGGGACGCAGAAGCGTGGCCGCCGATGCGCCCGCCCTTCTCGGAGGATTCGTGCGTATCCTTCTTGCCTCGGCCCGAACCGGATTTGTTGCCGCCACCACTTTCCTTGTTGACGGTTGCCCAGGCTCGGCGCTCGGCTTCCCCGTGAGAAACGCCGCGGTCCTCGTAGCCTTCCTCGATATGCTCGGCCTTCCTCTTCTGCTTATCCGTGTAGGCGGATTTGTCACCTTTCGGCATGGCTGCCTCCTCTGACGTGCGTGAATGAAACTGAACTGCTGGCTTTCCCAAAAGTTCCGGGATTTCGCGCTCCGCTGCGAGGAGAGCGAAATCAGGAAACATGCCGCATGAACCGGAAGGACTTGTTCGTAAGGTATCCGGAACTCAGTGGTTCCCAAGCGGTGCGGCTCTAGGCGATGGGGCGCTGCCGGGCTGCGGTCTTCACTGCGCGGTCGAGCGCTGAAGTGGTAAAGGGCTTTGGCAGCAGCACGGAACCGGAAAAGCGGTTCGCATCCGGCAGATTGCTGTTGCCGGTCGCAAAGACGAGGCCGACCGAAGGGAACGCTTCGCGCGCCAGCGCTGCGAAGGCTGGGCCGGACATGCCCGGAAGGCCGACATCGGCAACAATGATATCTATATTCGTATCGATGCCGCGCAGGAGTTCGATGCCCTGTTCGCCGCTGTCGGCTTCGATTACATCATAACCGAGATCCTGCAGTATTTCGGCAGTGTCCATGCGGATGAAAGTATCATCCTCCACCAGCAGAAGCTTCAGCCTGGCCTGGACGATGCCGCGGGGCTGTCCGCCGCCCGGCAAGGGCACCGGGTTGGTCTGGCGGCGTTGCGCCTGATTGGCGAGAACGTGGCGAACTTTCCGCGCCAAGGCTTCCCGTGTGTAGGGCTTTGAAAGGAGTTCAAGGCCGGGATCGAGGCGGCCGCCATGGACGATCGAGTTTTCGGTATAGCCCGACGTATAAAGCACCGCGACATTGGGCAGGCGCTCGCGGGCCATGCGCGCGAGCTCCGGGCTTTTCAACGAACCAGGCATGACGACATCGGTAAAGAGTAGGTCGATATGCGCTCCGCTCTCGATCACGGTCAGCGCGCTCTGTGCGTCCTTGGCTTTCAGCACGTAATAACCGAGATCGGTCAGCATCTCGACCACAGTTGCGCGCACACCCTCATCGTCTTCGGCGACCAGAACCGTCTCGGTGCCGCCGGTCGCCGGAGCATTGTCGCCGTTGGCGATCCGGTCCTCGCTTTGGAATGAGCGGGGAAGATAGAGCTTCACCGTCGTGCCTTCGCCGACTTCGCTATAGATCTTCACATGGCCACCGGACTGCTTGGCAAAACCGTAGACCATGGAGAGGCCGAGACCGGTGCCCTTGCCCTCCGGCTTGGTGGAAAAGAACGGTTCGAAAGCCTGCTCGATGATCTCGGGTGGCATGCCTGAGCCTGTATCGGTGACGGCGAGTACCACATATTGGCCGGGCGCGACTTCCGGATGGGTACGGCTGTAGGAATCGTCCAGAAAGGCGTTTCCAACCTCGACCGTCAGCTTGCCCGCGCTGTTCATTGCATCGCGTGAATTGATCGCAAGGTTCAGCAGCGCGTTTTCAATTTGTATCGGATCGGCAAGACTGTTCCAGAGGCCACCGGAAACCATGGTCTCCACCTCGATTTCCTCACCGAGCGCGCGGCGCAGCATGTCATCCATCGCAGAGACGAGGCGACCGATATTGACGACCTTTGGCTCCAAAGGCTGGCGGCGGCCGAAGGCGAGAAGCTGGCTGGCCAGCCGCGATCCGCGCTCGACGGCGGACAGCGCGTTGGAGATACGCTCTTTGGCTCGGCCGTTGGTCGTCACATCCTTGCCGAGAAGCTGGAGATTGCCCGAAATAACCTGCAGCAGGTTGTTGAAGTCGTGCGCGACGCCGCCAGTGAGCTTGCCGATCGATTCCATCTTCTGCGCCTGCTGCAAAGCCGCCTCGGCCTGCTGGCGTTCGAGGATTTCGGTAGCAACACGGACCTCAAGCGTTTCGTTCAGCTTGCGTAGTTGGTCCTCGGCCTCACGGCGTTGGGCAATTTCGACCCCGGCCGCGCGGATGAGCCGGGCATTGTCGATTGCGACGGCGGACTGGCCGGCCAAGCTGATGAGGCTTGCCTCGGCGGCATCCGAAAAACGACCGGGCTGGCTATGGCCGAAGAACAGACCGCCAATGACGCTGCCATCGCGCGATTTGACAGGTACGGCGAGATAGCTGCGCACAGGAAGGTGGCCGCTCGGCATGCCGGAATAGGGCGCATTCTGCCCGTAGCGTGGATCAAGCAGGATATCGTCGGATCGAACGACGCCTTCGCCGCCGAAAGTCGGTGCGAAGACCTTGGTATTGCGCGGCATCGGAAACTTGTCGAAATGTTTGCGATCGACACCCGACAGCGCGTAAAGCATATAACTGCCGCCTTCGCCGTCATCGACATTGTAGAAAAAGGCGCCGAACTCAGCAGCCGTCAACGCCACTCCTGCATCGACGGCGATCTGCGTCAGGCGGTCGACATTGAGCTCGGCCGTGATTGCCGAGCCGGCGCGATTGACGACGGCGAGTGTTGCGGATTTTTCCTGCGCTTCATCCAACGCAAGGCGCTCCCGGCGCTTTGCGAGTACCTGATCCGTCACTTCCATCGTCGCGCAGAGAATGCCGGCTACCTTGCCGTCGTCGTCTCGCAGCGGCGTGTATGAAAAAGTGAACCAGGTATCTTCCGTCTGCCCCTCGCGCCGCATGGGAACGTGCAGTTCCTTGTAGAGCTGCGACTGGCCGTTTAGCGTGGCTTTCACAATCGGTTCGAACTGCGGCCAGATATCCGACCAGACTTGCTGAAACGGCCTTCCGAGGGCGGCAGGATGCCGTTCGGGAAAAATCGCGACATAGGCGTCGTTATAAATAAAAGCGAGTTCGGGACCCCAGGCGACGAATTTCGGCTGGCGGGAATTTACAACCATTTCCGCGATATGTCGGAGGGAACTTGGCCATGCTTCGACTGATCCGACGCCGGCCGCATCCAAACCATTCCGGCGCAACAAATTTCCGATTTCGCTATCGCCTCCCGGCCAGCGGCTCCCCACCCGTGCCATCAAAAATCGCTTTCATTCCTCATCCGCCGGTCCATGGCAAAATAGAGGCGTCGATCACGAGGGAAAGAGCGAGCTGAAAATATCGTTAATCGGATAGGTGCCGAATACTTTCAATGAGATCGTTTATATTTGTTAGTCTTGATCCAGCTTTCGAGAGGTAATGAAAGCGCGGCTTAGCGCAAAGGAACGAAGCTCACTCGGTTTGCGCGGATCGCGAAAAAAAACGCCGACAATATTGTCGACGAAAAGGATAAGTCCCAGCGCGAAACCGATGTAAAGCACCGCAGCGATGAGAAGAAGCGACATCTCCATCCCTCACACCGAAGCTGGAAAACCGCAGCCGGAAACCGCGGGAATAGGGATGATGAGGAGATGGGCTAAACGGCGGGTCATGACGACTTCCCTGTTTGCCCATAAACAGCCGGGAAATACTCTTGTTCCCCGTTTCGAGGGGCGGACGCAGCTTTTTTAAAGAGCTGTCCAGACGGACGTTTCATTCGGCTTGTGGTCACCCCCGCACAGAAGCTGGCGCTTCATGACCTTATTAGCGCGCAACTAATTCAAACTTATGACAAAAAAAGCCAAGGGGCGCCGTGAAGGCGCCCTTTTTCATCAACATCTGAAGATTTCTCTTCAGGAAGCCGACTTGCGTACGGCCGTCCGCTTTGAGGCCGGCTTGATGATGCCGTTCGTCTTCGTGCTTGCCGCCGCCCGTTTGGCAGGTTTCTTGGCTTCGCCATCATTCGTGATCTCGGCTGCTGCCGGTGCCTGCGTCTTGGCTGCCGCGGCCCGCTTCGCCCGAGGTTTCACTTCCTTGCCGTTTGGAGATTTTGATACCCCCTTCAGCGCATCATGCTCAGCCCTTGCTTTTTCCCAATGGATGGAATCCCTTCCCGTCGGGTGTCCCTCTTCTTCCCAGAGGGCATATGCACGTTTTTGTATCCACTCATCCCGAGTTTCTGCCATCGCTGATCTCCAGTCACAACATGCCGTCGTTCGAACGCGATACTATTGAAAAGGTTCCAGACTATCGGGCCGGTTTCAAGTGGATTTGCCAAGTAAATCGGGAATATTTTTGCGTTGCAATATTTATAGGCAATAACTCGTTCTAGTTGCCTTGATATTGAACAGCGTGGCGCAGATCCGCGATGAAATTCGCGCGCTGGCGCGCGATATCGTCATCATCGCGGATCCTCAGGAGGAAGGAAGGGTGGATAGTGACGAGAACCGGCGGATGGTTCTCCGGCGTGAGGATGTGACCGCGCTCGGGCGTCAGCTTCACCTTCGGGCCGAGAAGAGAGTAAAGCGCCGTCGCACCAAGTGCGACGACGAGATGCGGCCTCACAAGATTGATTTCGGCGCCAAGCCACCAGGAGCAGCGCTGGATCTCCCCCGCATTGGGTTTCGAATGCAGGCGGCGCTTGCCGCGAGGCTCGAACTTGAAGTGCTTGACCGCATTGGTGACGTAGCATCGCGAGCGCTCGAGCCCGGCCTCCTCGAGGCAGATGTCGAGCAGGCGTCCGGCGGGGCCGACGAAAGGGCGGCCTGCAATATCCTCCTTGTCGCCAGGTTGTTCGCCGACGAGCATGATGTCGGCCTTCTGCGATCCCTCGCCGAAGACGAGCTGGGTTGCGTTCTTGTAGAGTTCGCAGCGTGTGCAGCCTTGCGCTTGATGTTCAAGTTGGTCGAGGCTGGCGGCGTCGGCGCTTTCAAGCGTGAAGGCAGGGCCAAATTTCGATGCGATGTTCATGGCGGCAATCTCTTGGCTTCCACTCTTAACCGGTCACGCAACCGATTGTTCCTGCCTGTTCGGAACAACCCGGGGCCTCAGGAATTTGGTGCTGACTGGAACCATGCGGGGTGAGGGATGAGCCAGATCTCAAAGAACGGAACGAACATGGAAAGCACCGGGTGCTGGGGCGCAGAGTTGCTGGCGGACGGGACCGCACATTTTCGTCTCTGGGCGCCGAGCGAGAATGCGATTTCGCTGCGCCATCGTGGCCGGGATATTCCGATGCATGATGCTGGAGACGGCTGGCTCGAGGCGACTGTGACGAAAGCCGTCGCCGGTGACGAGTACATGTTCGTTCTCCCGGATGGAAAAGCCGTCCCGGATCCAGCGTCGCGGGCGCAGGCTGGCAAGGTGGACGGCCCGTCGCTGATCGTCGATCCCAGCTACCAATGGCAAAATTCGCGCTGGCGCGGCCGCCCCTGGGAGGAGGCCGTGATCAGCGAAATCCATATCGGCGCCTTTACACCCGAGGGTACGTTCCGGGCGGCAGCGGAGAAACTGAAGCATCTTGCGCAAACCGGCATCACTGCGGTCGAAGTGATGCCGGTGGCGCAATATGCCGGTAATCGTGGCTGGGGTTACGACGGCGTGCTGCAGTACGCGCCGCATTCCGCTTATGGGACGCCTGGCGATTTCAAGGCTTTCATCGACGCGGCACATGGGCTCGGCCTCATGGTGCTGCTCGATGTCGTCTACAATCATTTTGGACCCGAGGGTAATTACCTTCACACATATGCGCCCGGCTTCTTCCATAAGGATCGGCAAACGCCCTGGGGTGCGGCGATCGATTTCGGTCAGGAACCGGTGCGGCGCTTTTTCATCGAGAACGCACTCTACTGGATCGGTGAATTCCGGCTGGACGGGCTCAGGCTCGATGCCGTCGAGCAAATCCACGATACCTCCGGAAAGCATGTGCTCTTAGCGATTGCGGAAGAAGTGAAAGCTGCTTTCGCCGACAGGCAGGTTCATCTGGTCGTCGAAGACCAACGCAATCTCGTGGAACTGCTTGTCCGCGACGAGACCGGCGCTCCCAAAGCCTACAAGGCCGAATGGAATGATGATTTTCATCATGTGGCCCACATCATCGCGACCGACGAAACCATCGGTCACTACAAGCCTTTCGCCGATCAGCTCTGGCACAAGCTTCGCCTCGCGCTCCAGCACGGCTTCATTTACCCCGATCGAACCGATCGGCCGGAGCTACCCGTTGGCGAACGCCGCTACCTGCCGCCGACGGCCTTTGTCGATTTCCTGCAGAACCACGACCAGATCGGAAACCGTGCGTTCGGCGAACGGCTGGTGAGCCTTTCCGATCCCGAGATGCTGGACGCGTTGACCGCGATCCTCCTGCTTTCACCTCATATTCCCTTTCTCTTCATGGGGGAGGAGTACGGGGAAAGGCGGCCCTTCTATTTCTTCACCGACTACACGGGCGAGCTCGCCAAGATAGTCCGCGAGGGTCGCATGGCGGAAGCCGAGGGTTTCGGCGGATTGAAGGCCGGCAGAAGCGTGGCCGATCTGCCTGATCCAAATGCGCCTTCGACCTTCGAAAATTCAAAACTCGACTGGCAATGGCGGGAGAACGAAGAGGGGCGGAAGAGCCTGGCTTTCGTCGCCGAACTCCTGAAGTTGCGCAAGACCTATATCGTGCCGCTGCTGCGGCAAAACTGGGCCATCGAGAGCGGTGTGCTCGAAGCGCCAGAAGGGGCGGTCGCCGTCTGGTGGAAGTTTGCCAACCTGACGCTGGCGCTGCGCGCCAATTTGTCAGGGCAGGCACTGGTCCTGCCGTCAATCGCGGGAACTGTGATCTACGAGCACTACGGCCGGGAAGCAAAGCCTGCCGAGAATGGCGCGCTGCCGCCGCTTTCGGTCGTCTTTGCCATAGATATTGAGCCGGCAAATTAAGCATCTGAAAAATTCGCGTCGTAAGCGAGCTCCGGACTGATTGAACGCAGGCCATTCGCGGCTATATGCTGTGGCGATGTTTCAGCTGCTGTCGACCTATTGGCCGCATATCCTCTTCGTCATCTCGATTGCCATGGGGGCAGCGGCGGCGATCCATGCCACCATGACCAAGGAAGAGGTCCGGGCTGCAACCGGCTGGGTGGGCGTCATCATCCTCTCGCCGATCGTTGGCGCGCTGCTTTACATGATTGCCGGCATCAACCGTATCCGCCGCAAGTCGCTGAGCCTTCGGCGTGATGCGCTGCTGCCTGCCGCCGATCTGGACGAGCTCGAGAAATTCGACGCGGAGACTGAAGCCGTCATCAGCCAGTTCGGCCGGCGTTTTGCTGCCCTGCAGACGCTCGGCGATCGCGTTACGCGCTACCCGCTGACGACAGGCAATACGATCGACATGCTGGAAAACGGCGACGAAGCCTATGCAGCAATGAAGACGGCAATCGATGACGCGCAGAGCAGCATCCTGCTCGAAACCTATATCTTCGACCGCGACAGGATCGGGCTGCGCATCGCCGACGCGCTGATTGCAGCCGTCAGGCGCGGCGTGGAAGTGCGTGTACTGATCGACGCCGTCGGGGCACGCTATTCGGTGCCGAGCATTCTCGGGTACCTGAAGGAAGGGGGCGTCACCGTCGATGTCTTCAACGGCAATGTCATCATGGGGCTCAGGCTGCCCTATGCCAACCTGCGCACTCACCGCAAGATCCTGATCGCGGATGGAAAGACCGCGTTGACCGGCGGCATGAATATCCGCGAAGGCTTCAGCGAGGAGGCGGTCGGCGGGAGTTTTGCCCACGACACGCATTTCAGCGTCAGCGGCCCGGCGGTTGCCGATCTCTTCGACGTCGCGGCTGAGGATTGGCGTTTCACGACAGGCGAAGTCCTGAATGCGGAGGCTTGGCGCATCGATCGGCCAGAACGCAAGCGCGGCGATCCGGTCTTCATGCGTGTCGTCGCTTCCGGGCCGGACCGGAGCGTGGAGACGAACCACAAGATGCTGATGGGCGCCTTTTCCGTAGCGCGCCAGTCGATCCGGATCATGTCGCCTTACTTTTTGCCGGATCGGGAGCTGATCAGTGCGCTGGCAACAGCAGCCCGGCGTGGCGTGGAGGTCGATATCGTCGTGCCCGCCGCCAACAATCTCGTTCTGGTCGACCGGGCGATGACGGCGCAGTTCGACCAGATGGTCAGAAATTATTGCCGTATCTGGCGTTCGACCGGCAGCTTCAGCCATTCCAAGCTGCTCTCCATAGATGGAACCTGGGCCTATGTCGGCTCCTCCAATCTCGATCCGCGCTCACTGCGGCTGAATTTCGAGGTGGATCTTGAAGTGCTGAATGCGGGCTTTGCCGGCGAAATCGATGAGCGCATAGACGAAGCCATCAAGTCCGCCGCGCCCGTGACGCTCGAGGGGCTGTGGTCGCGGCCCTTCCTGGTGCGGCTTCTCGAAAAGGTGCTTTGGCTGGGTTCGCCGTATCTTTGAACGAGTTTTCGTGATTGCGGCATGGCAAGTTTTGTTGCACTGCCTATAATCTGGGAAAAAAGCTTTCGAGCAATGGAGCGGGCGTTCCTTCCGATGCAAGCCAAAAAGAAAGACAGTCTCCCCGCCAGTATCATCGCTTCCATCAAGAACAGGAAGAAACGCGTCGAGACCTGGCGTGCCGGGCCGAAGCCGCGCGGTGACGGCACGCTGATCGCCTCCTACAATGTCCATAAATGCGTCGGCACCGATCGACGCTTCGATCCGGAACGCACGAGCCGTGTCATCCATGAGATCGATGCCGATGTGATCGCCTTGCAGGAGGCCGATACGCGCTTCGGCGAGCGTACCGGCATTCTCGATCTCGCCCGGCTGGAGCGCGATACCGGGCTCGTTCCTGTTCCGATTTCAGGGGCTGTAAAAGCGCATGGCTGGCACGGCAACGTGGTGCTCGTGCGAAAGGGCCTGGTGCATGACGTGCATCAGGTGAAGCTGCCGGGCCTGGAGCCCCGCGGGGCACTGGTTGCGGAAATAGAGCTCGAATCTGGCGGCAAACTGCGCATCATTGCCGCCCATTTCGGACTGCTGCGCCATTCGCGGGCACAACAGGCAAAGACTCTGGTCGATCTTATCAGCGACCGTCATGAAATGCCGACAATCCTGCTTGGCGATCTCAACGAATGGCGGCTCGGTGACCGCTCGTCTCTTCACACCTTTCAGATGGCCTTCGGTCCGCTGCCGCCCGCCGTTCCGAGTTTTCCGGCCGGCTTGCCGGTCCTGGCGCTTGACCGCATCATTGCCAACCGGAAAGGGATCATCTCCGCAGTGGAGGTGCATGACACTCCGCTCGCCCGCATGGCGTCCGACCACCTGCCGATCAAGGCGGTGGTCGATCTGCAGCAGGAGCTGGCAAGGACCTGAAATCGTTCGGGCTTTCAGGCCCGGACGGGAGCGGGAAGGAGCTTGCCTTTGAGCAGCAGCCACAGTGTGCCGATCGCGATAACCGCAAGTGCGATATTGACCAGGATGAAGATCACCGGCGCAAGATGGCTGATCGCTCCAGTGTCGCCATGTCCCATCAGACGCAAGCCGGCAGTCGAAAGCGCCGTCAGGCCGAAGGTGAAGGCCCAGTATGAGCCTGCGAAGGGCTGCTGCATGATCCAGGGCAGCTGACGGCCGACAATCAGAACCTGCAGAATGGCGTAGCCGAACATTGCATGCACGAACATATCGGGCGCACCGCCGGTGACGCTGAGATAAGCTACGCTGCCGACGGCAGGCGGGGCAATCTGGATGCCAAGAGTTGGCCGAAGGGGAGCGGCAAGTTCCGGGGCCATCAACAGCCGGTGCAGCAGCACGGATTCGATTGCCAGCCACGAGAAGAACCCTGCGCCAAAGGCGAGCTGGCCCCAATCGGCATAACCAAGCGTACCTGCCGCAATAGCGGTGACGAAGGAACCGGCAACCGTTGGCAGATAGAGGACCGGTGTGTTGGTGACCGGATCACGTCCGCCACGCCACAGAAGCCCGGTTCGCCACAGCAGGAAAAACAGGGTGACGGCAAATCCGACCATTGCCAGCGCTTCGGCCGCGATACGCGAATAAGGAAGTATGGCAACTCCAGCCAACATGGTCGCAACACCGATCAGCCCGACAAAGCAGCACTGTATGGGATGTTCAAGCTCGGCCATCGCCTCCTTCGGCGCGATGAGCCATTTTGCTGCGTAGAGGAGAACGAGGAGCAGCCAGATGGCGAAGCCGAGCAGGCTGATCGCCTCGCCTATATCAGGCGAGACGGGCCAGACGGCAGAGGCAGCGCGCCAACTGTTGCCGAGCCCGACAACGCCGAGAACAATGCCAAAGAATGCAGCGGGTATGCGGGGCAGCGACATTTTCGTTTCTCCGGGCTGATCCGGCGGGCGCTACGCCCCACCGGCAGTGCAGGTGGTCGTCACTTAGCAATAGCGTCGGCAGCGTCCATGACGCGAGCCGAATAGACAAGAGCAGCGCCTGCATTGACAGAAATTGCAACGCCGAGGGCTTCGGCAATTTCTTCCTTCGTGGCGCCAAGCTTCTGGGCTTCGGTTGTATGCACGACGATACAGCCATCGCAACGAACGGTAACAGCGACGGCAAGAGCTATCAGTTCGCGCTGTTTGGCGTCGAGATGATTTGTCTTCTGCCCCGCCGTCGAAAGGGTCTGGTAGCCTTTGATGGTTTCGGGCGCGATCTTGGAGAGTTCGCCGATCCGGCCGAAGAGTTCGCTGCGATATTCCTTCCAGTCCAACATGAAAGTCACTCCATCTGAAATCAGCACCGGCGTGATTGCCTCTGCTTCTGGAAATGACTATGACCGCAAGAGCCGATACTTTGAATGCTCAGGAAGGTCATTTTCTAGCGCGATCGTCTCATGGATGTTTTAAGCCGCCTCATCGAACTTGCCCGTCTGCAGCCAACGCTCGACATTCGCTGCCGGCTGCAAGGCGCGTTTCATATCGATCACGAACCCGTTGCAGCAGGTACGTTGCCGTTTCATCTGATCCTGGGCGGCGACTGTCTCATTCGCCTCGGCTCCGGTCGTGAAATCACCTTGCATTCCGGCGATTTTCTGCTGCTGCCGCGCGGCGATGCGCATGCGATTATCGGTTTGCGGCCACGCGGAAAAACACAGCCGCTGCGTGTTACGACGGGCGGTATGTTGCCCTTGCGCGAAAATGGCCAAGGCGAGGCCGATGTCGACCTGCTCTGCGGTCATTTTGATTGCGCTCCGGGATCGGCAGCCTTGCTGCTCGACAGCCTGCCCGACGTCTTTCACGTATCGCTCGCTGCGGAATCGGAGGAACTGCTGAAGACGCTTGTTGCCATGCTCTACAGGGAAACGGCTGAAGAGAAGCCGGGAGCATTGGCGATTATCACCGCGACCTGCCTCTCGCTCTTCATCATGGCGGTAAGGGCAGGCAGGGCCTCGCCCATCGCATCCGCGGGACTGTTGAAACTGCTTGGTGATGCCAGGCTTGGCAAATCCGCTGTGGCGATAATGTCTTCGCCGGCCCTTGCCTGGACGATTGATGATCTCGCCCGCCATTCGGCCATGTCGCGGGCAACCTACGCCCGGCAATTTCGCGAGCGCGCCGGAATGACGGTCGGCGCATTCCTGACCGATATCAGGATGATGCTGGCGAGCGACCTGCTGCTCCGGACGCGGCGAACGGTTGCAGATATTGCTGCAGAGGTCGGTTATGAATCCGAAGCCGCCTTTGGCAAGGCTTTCAAGGCACGACGGGGCATAACACCAGCCCGTTACCGTTCTGCGGAACAGGCAAGGCAGGCCGGACAACAGTGATGGCCCAAGAACCGCGCGCTAGCCGCCGTGCCGTTCAACTTCCTTCAGGACGGAGATAAAGGCGCGCAGACTTTGTGGCACGTGCCTATGACCGGAATAGTAGAGGCAGAGGCCGGGAATCGGCGGACACCAGTCGTCAAGAACGGAGACCAGTTCGCCGCCGGCAAGATAGGGCCGGGCAACCCTTTCCGCCACATACGCAATGCCAAGACCCTTCGCAGCCGCCTCCGCCATCAGTCCCACATGATCGAGCGTCAGTGCGCCAGACACCTCCATGGTCACTTCCTGTCCGCGTTTTTCAAACTCCCAGCGATAGAGCTTGCCACTCGGCATGCGCAGGCGAATGCAGCGGTGATGCCTCAGATCCTCCGGTGTTATCGGTGATTTGTGATTTCTCAGATAGGTGGGTGCGGCAACCGCAAGGAAGCGGGCCTCTCCACCGAATTCTACCGCGACCATATCGAGCGGTACGGATTCTCGCAGGCGGATGCCGGCGTCGAAACCTTCGCTGACAATATCCACCAGCCGGTTTTCGGTCACCACATCGAGCGATATCGCGGGATAACGTTCGAGAAAAAGAGGGATGGCCGTATTCATCAGCACTCGGGCCGCAATCTCGCTGGCATTGATGCGGAGAGTGCCACTTGGCTGACCGCTGAATTCGCCGACTGCGTCGAGCGCCAGATCAAGATCCCGCAACACGGGCTTCAGCCTGTCGAGAAGCATTTCGCCGGCTTCGGTGACTGCGACGCTGCGTGTCGTGCGATGCAGCAGGCGCACGCCCATGCGCGCCTCCATGTTGCGCATCATGTGGCTCAGCGTCGAAGGCGATAAGCCAAGTTCACCGGCCGCCCTGCGGAAGCTGCGGTATGTGACGATTGCCGCAAAGGCGTTGAGATCATCAAGTGTCGGCCGGTAACTCATGGGTATTTTTCAACAACTCATGCAAGTTTGAACGGATTATCACATCAATAATCACCTCTATCTTTGCTGTCATCAAGCCGCGATCCAGCGGCATCAGAAAGGTAGAGACGATGACGAAGACATGGTTCATCACGGGCACATCCTCGGGTTTCGGCCGGATCATGACCGAGAAGCTGCTGGCGCGCGGCGATCGGGTAGCCGCTACCCTGCGAAAGCGGGAGGCCCTGGCTGACCTTGAGGCGCAGTATGGCGAACGGCTCTGGGTCGCAAACCTGGACGTCACCGACGACCGGGCCGTTCGTGCAGTCGTCGACACCGCCTTTCAAAAGATGGGGCGCATCGATGTCGTCGTCAGCAATGCCGGATACGGCCTGTTTGGCGCTGCAGAGGAGGTGAGCGATGCGCAGATCCGTCATCAGATCGATACCAACCTGATCGGCTCCATCCAGGTGATCCGCGCGGCCTTGCCGCATCTGCGTCAGCAGGGCGGCGGTCGCATCCTGCAGGTCGCTTCGGAAGGCGGACAGATCGCCTATCCGAATTTCAGCCTCTATCACGCGACCAAATGGGGGATCGAAGGTTTCATCGAGGCGGTAGCGCAAGAAGTTGCTTCCTTTGGCATCGACATCACCATTGCCGAACCGGGACCGGCGGGCACGGATTTCGGCGCCGGTCTCGTCAGGCCGCCGCAGATGGATGTCTACGAGGACACGCCGGCCGGCCAGGTGCGCAGGGCAATTGCCGGCGGCTCGTTCAAGATCCTGGGCGATCCAGTGAAGATGACCGACGCGATGATCGCGGCGGCCGAAAAACAACCGGCACCCAAGAGACTTGCGCTTGGCAGCACGACCTATCAGTCGATCCGCAAGGCTCTGGGCGAGCGGCTTGCCGAGCTGGAAGCACAGAAGGAGATCACGCTGTCGACCGATATCGACGTCTGACTGCCCTCAGCGGTCGATCGTCGCCATGATCGTGTCGTTGTAGCGCTTGCCGGAAACCTTGCCGGGGGCAAGCGCTTCATCGAGCGCCTTCATATGTTCGGCGCCAAGCGCGATGGAGGCAGCGGCGATATTGTCTTCCAGATAGGCGCGGCGTTTGGTGCCGGGGATCGGCACGAAATTGCTGCCCTTGTGGAGGATCCAGGCGAGCGCCACCTGGCCGGGCTTGACTCCGAGCGAGGATGCAACGGAGCGGACGGCCTCGGCCGCGCGAACATTGGCGTCGTAATTTTCGCCCTGATAGCGTGGATCGCCACGGCGGAAATCGCCTTCCGGATAATCCTCTGCGCGCTTGACCTCTCCGGTCAGGAAGCCTCGGCCGAGTGGGCTGAAGGGCACGAGACCGATGCCGAGTTCCTTCAAGGCGGGGATGACGTCGGCTTCCAGATTGCGCTCCCACAGCGAATATTCACTCTGAACGGCTGAGACGGGCAGGACGGCATGAGCGCGGCGGATATTGGCGACACCGGCTTCGGAAAGCCCGAAATAGCGAACCTTGCCCTCGTTGACGAGTTCGGCAACGGTAGCAGCGACGTCCTCCATCGGGACAGCCGGATCGACGCGGTGCTGGTAGATGAGATCGATGTGGTCGGTGGCAAGACGCTTGAGCGAGCCCTCGACGGCGCTGCGAATGGTTTCCGGCCGGCTGTCGCGCTCGGTGCCGACCTGCTTGCCATCCTTCAGGCGAAAGCCGAATTTGGTGGCGAGCGTCACCTCGTTGCGGCGACCCTTCAGCGCACGGCCGAGCAATTCTTCATTCCTGTAGGGGCCGTAGACCTCTGCCGTGTCGAGAAAGGTGCAGCCGAGCTCGATGGCGCGGTGAAGGGTGGCGATGGATTCCGTTTCATCCGCCGGGCCGTAGGACTGGCTCATTCCCATGCATCCGAGGCCGATGGCCGATACTTCAAGTCCCTGGCTGCCGAGTTTGCGCTTCTGCATCATCATGCTCCTGCTTCTCAAATGGGAGAGGTCTATATAGACCCCAGCGCAGGATTATGAATGCGCGAAAATCCCGATAAACTGCGTGAGCGTTCAGCTGTTACGTTGGTGCCGGTTGTTCCGGTCATCAGATGTGTAGGTGGCGAGGCGAAGCGCATCCATCAGGACGGCAATGATTTGCTTCCACATGGCGTTTCTCCTTTCGCCAGTGTTCTCCTCCTCTTGCGCGCAACCTTCAAACGAGCTTATCGTCGGTTTCGGATAACTTGAGGTTATGGGATGAAACGCGGCCGGCTTCCCCTGACGGCATTGCGCAGCTTCGAGGTTGCTGGCCGGCTCGAAAGCTTCACGCTTGCGGCGGAGGAACTGTTCATCTCGCAGGCGGCCGTCAGCCGGCAGATCCGCGAGTTGGAGCAACTGTTGGGTGAACCGCTTTTCGAGCGGCGTCATCGCAGTGTTCTGCTGACGGGAAGCGGACGGAAACTGCTTGCCGTGCTCACTCCATCCTTTGACCGGATCGATGAGTGCCTGGAAGATATCCGCGGGGCTTCAATGTCTGCGGATCTGAAAGTCAGCGTCGAGCCTTCCTTTGCCGCTTGCTGGCTGGTGCCGCGACTGCCGGAATTCCGCAAACGTCACCCTGACGTCGAGATCTTGCTCGATGCCGATCCGAGGACGATCGAATTTCGTACCGGCCAGGCGCAGATCGCGATCAGACACAGCGCCACCGTCACTGCATGGCCACGAACAGAAAGCCGGCACCTGATCGATGTCCGCATGGTGCCGGTGATCGCATCCGATCTTCTGGAACGTGGCACGCCGATCTCCTCTCCGCATGACATCTTTGCGTATGGGCTTTTGCATGAGGAAACCCGCGACGCCTGGAGCCGGTGGTTTGGGGCGGCTGGCCTTGCCATGCCCGAGAGGGCGAGGGGGCCCGTCTATGCCGATGACGGCCTCGTGCTACAGGCGGCGCTGCGCGGCCAAGGCGTTGCGCTCCTTGATGAAGCCTTTGCAGAGGAGGAAATCCGGGGTGGCCGTCTACGCCAGCTTTTCGATCTCGCTGTGCCGAACGGCGCCTATTGGCTGGTGGCCCGCAGCTTCGACCGCCTTCCGCCTCCGGCCGCGGATTTTGTACGCTGGATCACCGAAAGCTTTCACAAGCGCTGACGTCTACCCGCCTCTCGCCATCCGCTTTTGGGCGGCCTCGCGGACAAGCTTCCATCGGGTAAGCTCAAGCGTGGCGTCTGCCAATGCGCGATGCGGCGGGATTGCGACCTTGCTTTCCTCGATGATGCCGTCGATGAGCTTCGACAGCTCTGTCTCGGTGACCGCCGCTCCTGTCAATTCACGCGCCGTGGCCATAAAGGCATCACGTGACTTGCCGAGCCTGAGAGCATGGCGCGGAAAGCCTGCGGCGCGCAGGAGAACGCTGAGCCATTTTCCGTCCCATGACGGCGCGCTCGCATAGAGATCGTGGCCGGTCAAAATCTCGACCATTTCGCCGGCCACCTGCTCCACCGGCACGCCCTGCGACGCAAGCAGCGCCTGCGGAATCCCGTGGATTGCTTCCGCATCCGCAGCCCAATCGTCCCAGTCGGGGGCAGGCCGGATCAAGGTCGAGTGCGAGCGTCCATCCTCGAACACCCAGGCAACCTCGATGGGAACGCTTTTCTTGCTGAGGGACGAAGCCTCGAAATCCAGGAAAACGATCAATGCAACGCGACAGGCGAGAGCTGCCCTCCAGCGAAAGACTTTATCCCGATCGGACGGTGCCTCAAGTTTAGGGCACCGGCTCGAACGAACAGGAAATGCAGCCTAGCTCTGCCGGCATTTATTTGTCGAGCCGCGTGCCATCGGCGCTGAAGATATGGAGGTGGGCAGGATCACAGATGAAAGCGAGCTGACTGCCGGTCGCGATGTCGCCAGATCCTCTATATTCGACAGTGAGAGGCTGACTGTCGCCAAGCTGACAGTAGAGGAATTGAGTGCCGCCGAGATATTCGTCGAAATCAACCCTTGCCGCCAGAACCCCATCCCGCGGTTCGGCAATGCTCAGATGTTCCGGCCGTGCGCCGAGCGTGATCTTCTGGCCCGCCGTCAGGCCCGCGCCCCCGATCGGCGAACGAATGCGGTTGCCTGCCACCAGAATGCTGCCGTCACCCGCCCAGCTTGCCTCCAGCAGATTCATGCGTGGCGAACCAATGAATCCGGCAACAAAGACATTATTGGGTCTTTCGTAGATCTCGCGCGGTGTTCCCGCCTGTTCGATATGCCCGTCACGCAGCACGACGATCTTGTCGGCAAGGGTCATTGCCTCGGTCTGGTCGTGCGTGACGTAGATCATCGTATTGCCGAGCTCACGGTGGAGCCTGGCGATCTCGATGCGCATGGAGACACGCAATTCTGCATCGAGGTTCGACAGCGGCTCATCGAAAAGAAAGACCTCCGGCTTTCGGACGATCGCACGGCCGATCGCCACGCGCTGCCGCTGTCCACCGGATAGCTGGCCCGGTCGGCGGTCAAGCAGATGGTCGATCTTCAGGATCGCCGAGGCCGCCTTGACGCGGGCCTCGATTTCCGAGCCCTGCGTCCGCGCCATTTTCAGGCCGAAGGCGAGATTGTCGCGCACGCTCATATGTGGATAGAGCGCATAAGACTGAAAGACCATGGCGATGCCGCGATCAGAGGGGTCGAGATCGGTGACGTTACGTCCCTTGATCTCGATCTCGCCGTCGGTGACATCCTCCAGCCCGGCGATCATGCGCAGCAGCGTCGATTTTCCGCATCCGGAGGGACCGACGAAGACGACGAACGACCCTTCCGATATGGTCAGGTCGATGCCGTGGATGACTTCCAGATTGCCGAAACTCTTGCGAATTTCGGTCAGCACGACGCCCGTATCCGCCATTTTATTCACCGCGCGCCTCTCCGGACCCAGACGAGCATCTCGCCCGGTTCGCGATTGTCCCAGAAAGGATAGGGCACGAAACGCGCGCTCGCCTGTTTTGCGGCAGGCGGAGACGTACGGTAGAGCGCGGCGCCCCAATCGGCCGTGTCGCGGCTGATAGGAAGGTCGAGAGCGACTGCCCCGCGAAGGCCTGCAATTTCTGATGTCTTCGCCTGCGAGACATCGGCGGAAAGGGTAATGCCATTCAGCCCCTCGCCATTGTCGGTCTCCTCGACGCAATAGACGAGCGGACCGCGCATCAGCGCCGTGCGGCCGGCATCCTGGCGGACCAGCGGGTTGGCAAAGAGCTTACGGGCGGTCAGCGGGATCGAGAGATCCACCTTGTCGCCGCTCTTCCAATCGCGCTCGATACGCGCATAACCATCGATCACGACGGATTGCAGATCGAGCTTTTCGCCGTTGACGGAGAGCGCCGCACCTTCGGCCCATTCCGGTATGCGTAGCGACAGCGCGAAACGGGCGGGATGGTCGAGCGCCACATCGAAACGGATCGCGCCATCCCAGGGATAGCGGGTCTGCTGGGAAAGCTCGACCTTGGCGCCGGCAAGATCAAAACGTGCCTTGCTTTCCCCGTAGAGATGGACGGCAATCTCGTCTTCGGCGATCGCATACATATAGGAGCCGACGGAGGCGAGCAGGCGGGCGATGTTCGGCGGGCAGCAGGGGCAATGGTGCCAGATCCAGCGGTGATGCTTGCCGGCACTTTCCAGCGGGTTCTCGTAGAAGAAGCGCGTGCCGTCGAGCGACAGACCGGCCATGGCACCGTTGTAGAGCGCCTGCTCCATGATATCGGCGTAACGACGATTTGGACCGCGGCCGAGCATGCGGTTCGCCCAGAAGACCAGGCCGACGGAGGCGCAGGTCTCGGCATAGGCGCTTTCGTTCGGCAGGTCGTAATAGTCGGTAAAGCCTTCGTTGGAGGCGGCCGGACCGATACCGCCGGTGACATACATCTGCTTGGTCGTCAGGTCGTCCCAGAGAGTCTCGAGTGCTGATGTCAGCGTATCATCGTTGTATTCGGTCGCGATATCGGCCATGCCGGCATAGAGATACATGGCGCGCACCGCATGGCCGACGACCTTCTTCTGTTCGCGCACCGGCAGATGCGCCTGGCCATATTCATAGGTCTTCTGGTGGAAATCGGCAGCACTGCGACCGTCGCGGGCAGCCTCGTCGGTGAAGAAATGCGGTTCGGTGCCGCGCTCGTCGATGAAGAACTTCGAGAGGTCGAGATATTTCTTCTCGCCGGTGACACGCGCCAGCTTGACCAGCGCAAGTTCTACCTCTTCGTGGCCGCAATAGCCGGGGAACTGGCCGGGGCCGTGGCCGAAGACCGTGATCAGGTAATCGGCATAACGGCTCATGATGTCGAGCAGCTTCTTCTTGCCGGTCGCCTGGTAATAGGCGACGGCGCCTTCGATCAGGTGTCCGGCGCAATAGAGCTCGTGATGGTCGCGCAGGTTCGTCCAGCGCCGACCCGGCTGCACGCGTTGGAACCAGGCGTTCAGATAGCCGTCCTTGTCCTGGAGTTTCTCATACATGTCGATGATCTGATCGACGCGGGCCTCGAGTTGCGGATTGGGCCGGCGGTAGAGTGAATAGGCCACGGTCTCGATCGACTTGCCGAGGTCGCTGTCCCAGAACATCTGCGTCGTGCCGCCCCAGGGGCCGATCGGAATGACGACGCCGGGGCTTGGCTGCGTCACGTCGATTGCCTGCAGCATGCCGGCCTCGACACAGCGGTCGAGCAGCGTTTCGGCGGTGGAATCGCAGATCGCGTCCTGGCGATCGCCAAACAGCCCCTGCAATTCGACACTTGGCACGGGCAGGGGACGGAACTGGCGATCTCTTTTCAGCTGGTTCATGGCTTCATCCATTTTGTTGAAAGGTCATCATTTCACCGCGCCGGCCATCAGCCCGCGCATGTAGTAGCGTTGCAGGAGCAGGAAAACGATCAGGCAGGGGATCGTCATGACGACGACGCCGGCCTGGACCGCGCCCCAGTTGATGGCGCCGAGGCGTCCGGCGCGCACCGCCGTCATCAGGACGGGAAGCGTGTATTTCTCGTTGCTGGAGAGCAGCACGAGGGCGGCGAGGAACTCGTTCCAGGCATTCAGGAAGGCAAAGATCGCGACTGTCGCAATGCCCGGCAGGACCAGCGGCAAGAGAACACGGATCAGCAGTCGCAGGTCCCGGGCACCGTCGATGCGCGCTGCCTCCTCGATCTCCTTCGGCACCGCGTCGAAGGCGTTGCGCATCATGAAGACGGAGAAGGGAAGTTGCAGCGTGACATAGACCAGGGTCAGCCCCAGCAGCGAGTTGTTGAGGCCGAGCTTCGCCAGGATGATGAAGAGCGGCGTCAGGATCGACTGGAACGGGATCATCAGCGTTGCGATGATCAGCACGAAGAGGGCATTTTTCAGCGGGAAGCGGTAGCGAGAGAAGCCATAGCCAGCGAGCAGGCTGACGGCGACCGTCAGCAGTACCGTTGCCAGCGAAACGAAGAGCGAGTTGATCATGTGCCGCCAGATGCCGGCGCCGAACGTATCGAGCAGCGCATAGGCATCGAAGCTGACACCTGTCGTCGGCCATGGCGGCAGCGGCGGCAGGCTTGACTCCGTACCGTGCCGGAACGAGGCAAAGAGCGTGATGATGAAGGGCGCCAGGAAGAAGATCGAAATGGCGATCCCGGCGACATGATAGGCCGATTGCGACCTGAAGCGCTTGCGGGCGCGGCGTTCCCGTGAGGAGATCATCAGCGTTCCTCCCCGACACGCAGCAGCCAGAGCTGGACGATGGATATCGCAACCAGGATCGCCAGAAGAGCGATCGACAGGGCGGACCCGTAGCCCAGATTGAAGGATACGAAGGACTGGTTGAAGATGTAGTAGACGACCGAGATCATCTTGTTCTGGGGGCCGCCCGACGTCATGATGTAGAACTGGTCGAAGGCCAGGATCGAGCCGGTTACCGAGACGATCAGCGCAAGCGCAATCGTCTTTCTCATCAGGGGCAGGGTGAGATGCCGAAAACGCTGCCAGCGCCCGGCGCCATCGATGCGGGCAGCCTCCGTCAATTCTGACGGAATGGCCTGCAGCCCGGTCAGCAGGATGATCATCGTAAAACCTGCGATCTTCCAGACGACCATGACGATGATGGTCGCGAAGGCGGTATCGAAGCTTGCCATGATATTGGGGCTTCGCTCGACGAGGCCGAGTGCGCGAAGGGCAGGGCCGAAGAAGCCGCTATCGACATTGGCAAGCCAGACCCACAGAAGCGACGCCGTCGCCAGTCCCACCACGACGGGCAGGAAGATAATCGTCCGGTAGGTGCTGACGAAGCGGCGTTCCTTTTCGACGAAGATTGCCAGCGGGAAGGCGATCGCAAAGATCGCGATGGTCACGATGACGGTGTAGTAGGCGGTGAAATTCAGAGCCGCCATAAAGCGGCTGTCGTTCCACATGCGGGTATAGTTGGCAAAACCAATCCAGCGCGAGGCGCCCATCAGCGGCCAGTTGTGCAGGCTCATCCAGCCGGTGAACAGCACGGGCATGACGAAGAAGACGATGACGAGCGCCATGGCGGGCGCAATGTAGAGAAAGCCGCGCCATTGCGACCTTCGCCGTTTTCGGACAGCGCGCGTGCGCTGAGGACCGGAACCGGTCATCGAAACCTCCGCATTTTATAAGGTCTTCTAGCTTTGAATCGGCCGGGGAACTGCCACCGTCCCCCGGCCACGGCCGGGAGAGTTATTGGCCGCTGTCGATGATGGACTGCATCTCGGACTGGGCGTTCGAGAATGCGCCATCGACGTCGTCACCGAAGATTGCTGCGTTGGTGAAGGTCGCCCAAGGTCCGTTGGCGCTGTTGATCAGATCATTGAACTGCAGCGTATAGGGTGTCTTGGCAACGGAGATCGCCTTCAGGCCCACCTGCATGCGAGGGTCGAGCCCGGCAAGAACCTGGTCGGCAATGTCCCCGCGCGTCGGCAGGCTGCCGTATTTCGCCAGGACTTTCTGGCCGTCCATCGAATAGATGTATTCGAGGAATTCCTTGACCGCATCGATCTTCTTCGTGCCCTTGGTGATGACGAAATTGTCGCCGCCAGCAAAGGATGAAGTCTTGCCGTCGACGCTGGGGATCAATGTCACGCCGAAGTTGATATCCGGATACTTGGTGACCAGCGTACCGATGGCAAAGGCGCCGAGGCTCTGTTGGCCGATCTTGCCGTTGGTGAAGCTCAGGAAGCTCGTACCATTGTCGCTTGCTGCACTTGCCGGAACGAGATCCTTTTTCACCATATCGCGATAGAAGCCGACCGCCTTGCGCATCTGCGGAGTATCGAGCGTCGCGGTCTTGCTATCCTCCGAAAGGATATCGGCACCGGCACCCCAGACGAGTGGCGTGAAGGTGAAGATCATGCAGCCGCCACAGCCGCCGCCCGAGAAGTAGAAGCCATAGGTATCGTCGCCGAGCTTGCGGATCTTTTCAGCGTTCGCCTCGATTTCCTCCCAGGTCGCGGGCGCCTTTTCGGGGTCAAGACCGGCCTTCTTGTAGAGGTCCTTGTTCCAGGCGAAGACAGAGGTTTCGACTGAAAGCGGCAGGCCGTAGATCTTGTCCTGATAGGTGCCGAGCTTGACATGCGACGGCGACAGCGAATTGAAATAGGGCAGGCTCTTGGCCCAGTCCGTCAGGTCTTCGAGCTGACCTGCCGCGGCAAAGGCCGGTGTGTAGATCAGGTCCATCGACAGGGCATCGGGCGCCTGGCCGCCGGCGATTGCCGTTGCATATTTCTGCACCAGTTCGCCGAAGGGCACTTCGGTGGTGACGACCTTGTTTTCATGGCTCGCATTATAGGACTCGACGACCTTGTTGAAGGCATCGCCGATACCGGTGCGGACCCACATTTCGATCTTTTCGGCAGCAGAAGCTGTCGAAACCAGGCAGAGTGTGGCAAGGCTGGTTGCCACCAATAGACGCTTCATCATGGCTCTCCTCCCAATAAGGCGCGTCTCCTTCGCGCCGTTGCTATATTCCGAGGGTGTCTCCCCCGCATGACTGCCGCACGACGAGACGGCACGGCAGTTTCCTGATGCCAGGCTCCACCGGACGTCCCTCCGCAAGCGCCAGAACCGTCAATCCGGCCTGCCGCCCCAGTTCCTTCAATTCCATATCGACCGTCGTCAGCGGCGGCCGCGTCTGGCCGGCGACAATCTCCCAATTGTCGAAGCCGACCACCGAAACATCCTGCGGCACCCGAATGCCGCGTTCGCGCAGCGCATCGATGACGCCGCGCGCAATCTGGTCGTTGCCGCAGAAGATGCCGTCGGGCTTTTCGCCGCTGCCGCTCCACAATCTTGCGACGGCTTCGTGGCCCCAGCTTTCCGACCAGGCTCCAAACAGAACCGGCCGCTCCTCTCCCGCAACCTTACGATAGGCATCGGCACGCTCACGTACCGAAAAGAAATTCTCCGGTCCGGTGACATGCACGATCCGCTTGCGCCCGAGCTTTGCCAGCCATTCGATGGCAAGCCGCGCGCCCTGCGCATCATCAGAACTGAACGTCACGGTTCCCGGCGCTCCCTCCGTGAAGGCGTAGACGACGGGCACGTTCAAATTCGACAGGTCGATCGGCAGCCGTCTGTCCAGACGCTTTCCTGTGGCGATAATGCCGTCGACCTGTTTGTCGAGCATCGCCTCCACATGAATCTGACCGAGTGCCGGATCCTCCTCGATCGCGCACAGGAAAACCGAAACGCCGTGATCAACGAGAGCATCCGATATGCCGGCCATGACCGGCAGGGTAAAGCGACCATAGGTATCGTTGGTAAGAAGCCCGATCGTGAAGCTGCGCTTGCTGAGCAGGCCTCTCGCCAAAGCGTTGGGTCTGTATCCGATCTCGGCCGCTATGCGCTTGACCCGCTCGCGCGTTTCCAGTCCCATCCGGCCTGTATCGTTGAGCGCCTTCGATGCCGTCGAGATGCTGATTCCAGCTGCCGCCGCGACGTCATGAATGGTAATCCGGCCTCTTTTTTCTCCTGTTGTCTCCAGCAACCCCTCCCGTCGAGCTTGCGATGAGAAAAGCTTTTCTCAACAGAATTGTCAAGTGGGAAAAGGTTTGCGCAATTGCTTTGATCTTGAGCGGGCTGCAGAAGATGGACGTACGATGGCAGATGATGAGCCGGCTTTTGGTCGAAGCCTGGCGCTGCGGGCTTGTTAGTGTACGAATGCAATCACTTAGAGATAGCCGACGTGGTCGCCGAACGGGACATCTTCATCCAGGTTGCCGCTGCCGATGCGCTCGCTCTCACCGGACAGACGTTCTTCGTCCGGATCAGGGGCCTCTACATGGAGGTGGGTGGAATGATGGTCCAGATGCCGGCCCGCTGCCGGATCATCATCCGCATCGATACGGTCTTCGTCGCTGTCAGCGGAATGACGCTCGTCTTTTTTTCCACTGCCGGCGGTGATCTTTGCCTGTCGCTCGGCGACCCAGGCATTGTCCGGTTCGGAGCCGATGGAGGTGCTGTGGTTTACGTGTGTGGCCGAGGAGGGTGCGGTGGGCGAGGTGGGCGCAATCTTTTCGACCATTGAAATTCCCTGGCTTATGGCCCGACTGGCAGGCTTGTCTATGATTTCTGTCGCCCAAGCGGGTGCGCATGGGGATCGATGCTGATCTGGTCACGACCCCTCATCTTGGCCGCATAGAGCGCCAGGTCGGCCCTGCGATAGATATCATTGGCATAGTCTCCGCTCATGACACAGGCAATGCCTGCGGAAAAACTGTAGCGGAAGCTGAGTTGGTCGGCCAGCGGACGGGACTGTCTGACGGCAACCAGCATGCGATTGACGATTTCTGCCGCTTCCTCGGGAGCCGTGTTCGGAAGAACCAGAACAAATTCCTCGCCGCCCACGCGGCCGAGAATATCGGTCTTGCGCACCATTTTTTGCAGCGTAGCGGCGAAATCCTTGAGAACGGCATCGCCCGCAGTATGGCCGAAACGGTCATTGATATATTTGAAATTGTCGATGTCGAGAACTGCTAGGCAACCGACTTTCTCGGGCTGGTGGCCATAATTGCGCACCAGCTCCTCGAGTTTTGACATCACGAAACGTCTGCTCGGGATGCCTGTGAGCTCGTCGGTCTGGGCAGCCTTGATTGCGCTGTCGCGATCTTGCCGCAGCGTCCTCTGATCGGAGCGGATCGATGTCACGTCGCTCGCAATACACAGCATCCAGCCATTGGCCTGCATGGTTTCGGTCATCCATAACCAACGGCCGTCATGAAGGTCGGTCTCAAAGGCGCGAAACCCGCTTTTCCCGCGGCGGGCAAGCGTTGACAACAGCCAGCTCTCAAAGTCGGCCGCGGCAATGATCGTTCCACGGCGGGCGCGAAAGTTGCGCCGCATCAGCTCGGCCCAGAGGGGCTGTTCCTCTTCTGTGACAAACCAGGCATCGCGAAACGCGCGATTGGCAAAACGCAGCCGGTCATCCTGGTCGTAGACCGCAACCATGACGCCCGCAACGTCCATCAGCTGCGCCATTTGCAACATTGCTTCCGTGTCAGCCAAGGTCATCATGCCCTCAGAACAGATCATCATCAGCTTGCACTATCCGCCCCGCGTGAAGAAACAGTTAGCCGGTCTGCATATGCGCAGACCGTTCTGACATCATCAACAGTTGCGGTGCAATTCCTGCCAGGCTGCAATTATTCCTCCAAGTGGAATAATACCTTCCGCATTCTGCAGATTAACGGATTCCGGTGAATGGCTATTGTTGGTTCCAGGCCAGCAAGGGCTGTTGGCGAATTTGTCAAAACGGAGAACTGAGATGAACAGACTGATCCTTTCCCTGATGCTGGCAACCGTCAGCTTTGCTCCCCTTTCCCAAGCTGTCGCCGCTCCTGCCAAGCAGGTTGCGATCGCCCAGCAGGTGCCGGTGACCGTGCACTATCGGTCGGCCAAGATCGATGGCGTCAACATGTTCTATCGTGAAGCCGGCCCGTCCGATGGCCCGGTCGTCCTGCTTCTGCACGGCTTCCCGACATCCTCGCACATGTTCCGCAATCTCATTCCGCTGCTCGCGGATCGCTATCACGTCATCGCGCCGGACTATCCGGGCTTCGGTCAGAGTGATGCACCCGATCACACCAAGTTCGCTTACACTTTCGCCCATTACGCAGACATGGTCGATACGCTCATGAACCAGCTCGGCGCCAAGAAATATGCCATGTATGTCATGGATTATGGCGCACCGGTCGGCTACCGCCTGGCTCTCAAGCATCCGGAACGGGTGACCGGGCTGATCGTCCAGAACGGCAACGCCTATGAAGAAGGCCTGCGAGAGTTCTGGGATCCGATCAAGGCTTACTGGGCCGATGATGCCAAGGAAAAGCGCGAGGCCCTCTCCAATCTTGTGATCCTCGAGACCACCAAGTTCCAGTACACGGACGGCGTCAAGGATCTCACCCGCATCAGCCCCGACAACTGGGTTCACGATCAGGCCCTGCTCGACCGTCCCGGCAACAAGGATATCCAGCTCGATCTCTTCCACGATTACGGCACGAATGTCCCGCTCTATCCGCAGTTTCAGGCCTTCTTCCGCGAACGCAAGCCGCCGATGCTGATCGTCTGGGGCAAGAACGACAAGATCTTCCCCGAAGACGGCGCACATCCTTACCTGCGTGATCTTCCGGACGCCGAAATGCATCTCCTCGATACCGGCCATTTTGCCCTCGAAGACAAGCTGGATGAAATGGCGCCGCTTATTCACGACTTCCTCGACCGCAAGGTCGCAAAGTAAAACTCGCTTATGCGAGAGCCCGCGCATTCAGAGGTGAATGCGCGGGCCTTTGCTAATTGAAGTGCCTGTTGGACCTCAGTTTTCCCACCGCAAAATCGATGAAGCTCCGTACTTTTGCCGAAGCATGCCGGCCTTCCGGATGAACGACGTGGATCGGCAGGGCTTCTTCCTCGTAATCGGACAGGATCGTGCGCAGTTCACCTGCCTCGAGCTGCGGTGCGATCTGATAGGACAGGACGCGCGTCAGGCCCCAGCCGGAGGCCGCCGCCGCGATGGCAGCTTCATTGGTGCTGCAGTAGAGGCGCGGATTGACCCGCACGGTCGACTTTTTCTGCACGCCGAAACGCCATTCGAGCGATGTCCATGCACTGGTCGATGCGATGATGCGATGGCGCGGCAGATCGCTTGGGCTGATCGGGACACCGTGCTTTTCAAAATAGATGGGCGACCCGCAGATGACACGCCTCACCTGGCCGACACGTGTTGCGGTGAGACCCGAGTCCGGCAGATGGCCGATACGGATGGCCACATCGATGCCCTCATCCACCATGCTGACAACCCGGTCGACGAACAGGCCACGACCGATGACATCAGGGTAAAGATCGAGATATTCCGTCATCAGCGGCAGGACGAACATTGTCCCGAACATGGCCGAGGTCGTGACGGTGAGGGTGCCCGTCGGTTTGCCGTAGGCGCCGGCAGCGCTGGCTTCCGCCTCCGAGAGATCGGCAAGAAGCCTTTGGCAGTCCGCAAAATACTGGGCACCGGCTTCCGTCAGTTTGACAGATCGGGTCGTGCGCGCCAGGAGGCGTGTCCCAATGACGTCTTCCAGGGCGGACACGATGCGTGTGACTGCCGGCGGGCTCATATGGAGTTGCCGTCCTGCATCTGCAAAGCTCTCGGCCTCCGCCACCTTCACGAAGACCCTCATTGCCTGCCATCGATCCATGCGCCCCACATTCTCGTGAAAATCTCGGTCCCGCACCAAGCTTTAAACGCTTTTATTCCGATCGCAATCTATCGGTCCCATAGCGTCAAGCCGCTGAATGGCAATCTTTTATCTGGCGGGCGACAGGTCCAGTCTCCTGATGAGGGCGGGCAGTTCCGACGCGATGTCCGGAACGCCGAAAGCCATCAGTTGCCGACTCGCGACCATGCTTGCCTCGTCGTCACCGGCTTCGATCGCCAGTGCGCATTTCACGGCGATATCGACAAGCAGGTCGAAGCTGCCTCCGCGTTTTGCAGCATCGATCTCCGCGCCGCTCAACGCCAGATGTTTCGCCTCCTCCTCCAGCAATCGGACGGCGTGGGGATCATGTCTCGCGTTTGCGATGGCCAGTTCGATTTGTACGCGCATGATCGGGGTTATGAGATCTTTACTCACTTCATTCTCCATAGGCTGCGAATAGCGGTCGTCTCTTCGCTCGCCGTTTCGGGCCTGTCGGCAAAGATGTCGGGTGACGCTTTGGCTGGTGGAGCGATCGCGAGCCGTTGGCCATTCGCAGACGGAACACCGTCGACGCATTGGTACACCTGGCCGCATTGGGCTTGAACAGGGGTTCTGTTGAAGACTTTCTTTCCAATAGCGAAACAATCGGACAAAGCCGCTCCGCTGAGGCTTTTTTGCAAAAGCGGACCCACACCAAAGAACAGTTCCTGACACGCGGAGGCTCTGCTAACCGTCTTAAAACGCCGACAGAGTGCTATAAACCGAGACAACTGCATTCAGCTTCGAGGAACGCCATGCCCCAACCCGTCCTGTTTTCTCCTTTCACCGTGCGCAGTCTTGAACTCGCCAACCGTATCGTGATCGCGCCCATGTGCCAGTACTCGGCCGTCGACGGCTGCATGACGGACTGGCATCTGATCCATCTCGGCCAGTTGGCGCTTTCCGGTGCCGCACTTCTGACCATTGAGGCAACCGCTGTCGTTCCCGAAGGACGCATCACCTTTGCCGATGTCGGCCTTTATGATGACGCCTCCGAAGCCGCGATGGCCCGTACGCTCGAAAGCATCAGGAAATGGTCGGATATGCCAATCGCCGTGCAGTTGGCGCATGCCGGCCGCAAAGCCTCGACCGAGGTTCCCTGGAGAGGCGGCGGTCAGTTCGCGCCGACCGATCCGAACGGATGGCAGACCGAGGCACCTTCCGCCGTTGCCTTCAACCCGAACTACGTGCCGCCAACTGCGCTCGATCGCGAAGGCATGAAGCGGGTCCGCGATGCCTTTGCCGCTGCCGCACGGCGGGCGGCGAAAATCGGCATTGATGCCGTTCAGATCCATGGCGCTCACGGCTATCTGCTGCACCAGTTCCTGTCGCCCTTGTCGAACCAGCGAACCGACGACTATGGCGGCTCGCTGGAAAACCGCGCCCGCTTTCCGCTGGAGGTTCTCGACGCCGTGAGGGATGCCTTTCCCTCCGATCGGCCGGTGACGATGCGCGTTTCTGCGACCGATTGGGTCCAAGGTGGTCTGGAGATTTCCGAGAGTGTGGAATTTGCCAGGGTGCTCGAAGCAAGGGGCTGCAACGCCATCCACGTATCGAGCGGCGGCCTGCATCCCTCCCAGGCGATCCCGATCAGCCCGAGCTACCAGGTGCCGCTCGCACGAGCAATCAAAAGTGCCGTCAAAATGCCGGTCATCGCCGTCGGCCTGATCACAGAGCCGACGCAAGCCGAGGCAATCGTGGCGACCGGCGATGCGGACCTCATCGCACTTGCGCGAGCCATCCTCTACGATCCTCGCTGGCCCTGGCATGCAGCCGCCGAGCTCGGCGGGCAGGTCAAGGCAGCCAATCAATATCTCCGCTGCCAGCCGCCGCAGCTCAAAAGCCTGTTTGCGAAATAGGACCGAGCGCAAATATCCGCGCGCGGAAAACGCTGTCTGCGTGATCGTTCGGGCGGCTGTCTGACACCATGATTATGATGTACCCTTCCGGCTACGCTAAATGGGCGGGAGGGGCTCATGACCGATACGGGCACAGTGATCGTCGGAGCAGGTCCCGCCGGTCTTGCCTGTGCGGCGGCGCTCAGAAAAAATGGCCGCTCCTCGTTAATTCTCGAGAGTGCAGACAATCTGGCTGCCTCGTGGCGAAGGCACTATGATCGGCTGCATCTGCATACCGCCAAGGCCCATTCAGGGCTGCCCGGAATGCCAATGCCGGGAGAGTTTCCAAGGTATCCCTCACGGCTGCAGGTGATCGACTATCTCGAAACCTATGCGCGCGCCAACGATGTCAGGATACGGTTTCGCAAATCGGTCACGCGTATCCGGCGGGAGCAAGGCTGGATCGTCGAGACGATCGATGGAGACGCCTTCGACGCCCGAACCGTGGTGATCGCGACCGGGCTTTCCAAAGCCCCGATAAGGCCGGTCTGGAAAGGCCAGGAGAGCTTCGCCGGGAAGATCCTGCATTCCTCGGAGTTCGCCAATGCAAAGGCATTTGGCGGGGGCCGGGTGCTCGTCGTCGGCTTTGGCAACTCAGCCGGCGAGATCGCGCTCGAATGCGCTGAGGAGGGTCTTGAGGTCGGCATGTCTGTGCGCGGGCCGGTGAATATCGTCCCGCTGGAAATGTTCGGAATTCCGACCGCGACAATCGCCATTGCGCAACGTTACTTTCCGTACCGTCTGGTCGATGCGGTCAACGCGCCGCTTCTGCGTCTGCGCTACCGCGACATGGAGAGATTGGGGCTGCAAAAATCCACCGATGGTCCTCTGACCAACATCGCGGAGAAAGATCGCACACCCCTTATTGATATTGGAACCATGGCAGAGATCAGGGTCGGGAAGATCAGAATATACAAGGGCATTGAAAGCTCGGATCGTCAGCAAGTGCATTTCGCCGATGGCCGATCGGCGGATTTCGACATCATCGTCCTGGCGACTGGTTACCGGCCCTTGCTGGAAGCAATATTGCCGGATTTTGCCGAGAGATTTGATGGCGCCGACAGGCCGAAGAGAGGAGATCTCCAGCCAGGGGGTGACGGTCTTTATTTCTGCGGGTTCAATCCGGCCTCAACAGGCCTTTTGCGTCAAATCGGCATCGAAGCCATCAGCATTGCTCGATCGATAGCGGAGCGATGAACGAAGCTCGGATCGATATCCCATGAGAGCCAATGTCGGGAATGGCGGCTTCAGTAACGACGTCAAGAGCCAGGTCCCGTTGTCATCGTGCGGAGATCCCGGATCAATCCGCCGGGACCGTTTTCGTTGGTGGGTTCGAGGCCGAGCTTCGTCAGCCAGCACCACATGCTGACCCGATGGAACAGCGTATAGAGCCAGAGGGCCCGCTCGATATCGGGATGATCGAGAGCGCCGTAGCCCTCGAGGATGGGTTTCCGGCTGCGCGGATCTTCATGTGCCGAACAGAAGAGCGCCTTTGCAAGATCGAAGAGCTTGTCCGCTGCCCGCGCATTACCGAAATCGACAAGCCCACTGAGCTGAAGTCCGCCTGGATCGGTGCGCAGGGCCAGCACATTGCCCTGATGAAAATCGTCGTGGCAGAGGACGGCACCGCTGCTTTCCCGCAGGAGGTCGAAGCTTCCTTCTGCCAGTTGCTGCAGACGACGCCCAAGATCGGCATCGCCGCCGAAGTCGCGGAACCGCCGGAACACATCCTCGAACGCTGATGTCATATAGTCGGCATTCGTCGGCATCGGTTTGGCGATCCCGTGGCCGACTACGTAGCCATAGGCCGGCATCGGCATTGCATGGATGTGTCTCAGCAATGCACCCATCTGGCGGTAGGCATTGTCGATATCCGGCTCCGCCACCCACCCGCGTAGCGAGCGGCCGGGCAGCAGCGGCAGCAAGGCATATTGCAGCGGCAAGAGGCTTCGAGACTCGTCGATCTCAAGCCACTTTGGCGCAAGCGGCGTCAGTTCCGTGAACCAGCCGGCCACAAGCTTCTCCTTGGCCGGTCCCCATTCAGGTTCGTCGGGATAGATCTTGAGCACCAGCGGTTCGCAATCAGCGCCGGCGAAGTCGATCCTGTAGACCTCCGTGCTGCCGCCATGCAGGCGGGCAAAGCCGTCGGCGACAAGCCCAGGATCGAGATTTTGGACGATCCGCTGGATGGTTTCCCTATCGAGCTCCAAGGTCGTTCGTCTTTCCGGTGCCATCTGTAGTCCCTGGACGACGCGCGCAGCCATTTTTAAGATGCGAGGCCAGAAGTTGCGTACTGGAAAAAGCCACCCGGATGATCGGTCGGCGCGGAGTGGGCGCAGAATGCTGTGCCCAATACAGCCGGTCAATCTCGTTCCGTCGAAATATGCCTTGGCTTTGCGAGCTTCTGGAAGCCGGACGTCTCTTGATGAAGGTTTCGATGTCACTGTGGTGGACTGGCGATTATTGAGCCGAATACCCATATAGGCGTCAACGAAGCGCACCTGACGATTCCCGTCCAACTCGCGCATTGGAAAGGAAAGTTCTATGACAACAGAACGTGCAGTACTTGCTGGCGGCTGCTTCTGGGGAATGCAGGACCTTATTCGACGCCTTCCCGGCGTTGTTTCAACGCGTGTCGGTTACACCGGTGGCGAAGTCCCCAATGCAACCTATCGCAATCACGGCAACCATGCCGAAGCGATCGAGATCATCTTCGATCCGCAAAAGACGAGCTATCGCGATATCCTGGAATTCTTCTTCCAGATCCATGATCCATCGACCCGCAATCGTCAGGGCAATGACATTGGCGCAAGCTATCGGTCCGCAATTTTCTATGCTGACGAGACCCAGCATCGCATTGCCGAGGACACGATCGCCGATGTGGATGCTTCGGGCCTCTGGCCCGGGAAGGTCGTGACGGAAGTCGTTCCCGTCAGCGATTTCTGGGAAGCCGAGCCGGAACACCAGGACTATCTCGAGCGTATTCCGAATGGCTACACATGTCACTTCGCTCGTCCGGGCTGGAAATTGCCGAAGCGGCAGTCGAACGTCGCTTAAGCGTTATCGACCGGGAATATTGAACGGATTTGACGAGCGGCGGCCTTCCGGGCCGCCGTTTTGATTCACGAGATCATTTCAATCTGTCCGTATGGCCTCCGCATCATGATCAAACCCTTGTTTGATCATCTCGCTTGGGTGCCTGCCGCCATCGTGATATCCACCGCTTTCGGCGAGGGCGATGCGAGGAAATTGCACGCCCCGCTGGCGCTTTTTCGAGCGCCATTCCACGCTCCAGCGATCATGCATTTTGTCCGCCGACAATGCGGAAAACGTATGTTATCGTTTGCTTGAATAGAAGTGATTGTCGATGTTTTGAAGGCAGGAGCCGCGTATGACTCGCGACACGCCAATCGATAAACAGGGGCGGTCTGCAAGTATCACGACCGGCGATAGCCGCTCTTCTGAAATTCATGGCGAGCGGCGGGTCGTGACTGCGCTTTGCTATGATCTGGTCGGCTCTACAAATCTCTTCAATCTGATGGATCTCGAAGACTACCAGGATCTGCTGGCGGCCTTCCTGCAGGCGGCGCGCCAATCCATCACCGCGCATTCCGGCGTCATCCGGGTCGAAGCCGGGGACGGCGGAGTGGCGCTTTTCCCGATCGAACTCGGATCGAGAGATGCAGCATCGGCTGCTATCCGCGCCGGCCTTGGAATCGTTGAAGCGTGCCAGCGCCTTGCCCGCGATCTCAAACGCGACGACGTGCAAGTGCGTGTGGGGGTCGCCACTTCCGTTGCCCTCATCCGGGAAGCGCAGTTGCAGAACTGGATACACGAGCCCGTCACGGGTGCCGCACTCGCTCTTGCAACACGGCTCGAGGCCGCTGCCCAGCCAAACACCGTCCTGGTTTCGGACGAGACACGAAACCTCGCCGGTCGTTCCCACGCCTTCGTATCGGAGGGTACGCGCCTGTTGAAAGGCTTCTCGGAGCCCGAAAGCGTCTGGAGAGCGATCGGCCACAAACGGGAGGTCGACCGGTTTCACGCCTTCGGAAGGCTGGACGGTACTTTCATTGGCCGTGTCCATGAGCTCGAACGGATCGGGCAAGCCTGGACCGCCGCCGCTGAAGGCAAGGGCAGGATCCTTGTCATCACCGGCGAGGCCGGTATCGGGAAGTCGCGGATGCTTCGGCAAGTCAGGCGAATGATCCATGCGGAGCCCGCAAGATCGCTGCTCTTCCAATGCCTGCCGGGAGGCGTTCGCTCGACGCTTCACCCGCTGCTTAACAGTTTCCCCCAGCGCCGATCCGAAACCGCTGACGGCGGACGCCTGACGGTCGATATGGTTGCCGCCCAATTCGCTCGACAGGGTATTCAGGATCCGGACGTCATCGACATTTTTTCTTATCTGCTCGGTGCCGATGGGCGCAATGAAGCTCTCGCAGGCAGTTCCCCCAAAGTGATACAACAGCGCGCACGACAGGCGCTGTCAAAGGCATTGAGCGTCATCTGCGAGGAAACGCCGCTGGTCATTGCCGTCGAGGACATTCACTGGATCGATCCGACTTCCGAGCATCTTCTTCACGAAGTGGCCCGGCTCGTGCCCACGCTGCCTGTGCTGCTGATCGTCACCTGCCGACCCGGTTCTGAGGCCGGCATGTTCGACGCGGACGCCGCGGAACATATTTCCCTCGGCCCGCTCGATCGCGATGAAACACGGCTGGCGATCGCGGCGCGCTGGCCGACGGATCGCCAGGATGCACTACCGCAGCTGTTCGAAGTAACCGAGCGCATATCCGGCGGCGTGCCGCTTTTCATCGAGGAAATATGTCAATGGGCCTCTGAAATAACGTCTAGGGACGCGATGAGCGTGCCCCCAAACACATCCCGCAGCCATGTTTCCGCCTTCGAAGGAATATTGGACTTGCGGCTCGAACACCTGGGTCCGGCCAGAGACGTTGCCCGTGCCGGAGCCGTTGTGGGTGATCGTTTCACCATTCCGCTGCTTCGCGCGTTGCTGCCGGACACGAGCAGGAAATCGCTCGTGCATGCGGCCGAAACGCTTTGCGAGACCGGGTTCTTGACCCGCGTGCGTGCTCATGGCGATGTCGCATATGGCTTTCGCCATGCTCTGATCCAGGAGACCATCTATAACGGTCTGCTTAAGACCCAGCGTCAGCTTCTCCACCGGCGCCTGTTCACGGCAGCAAACAGCAATCGTCCGGTCGTAAATTGGCTGGATGCGGGCGCACTTGCCCAGCACGCAGAGTCCGCAGGCCTCCGGGAGCATGCGATTGCATTGTTCATAAAGGCCGGAAAGGAGCTCGCCAGACGTTCGGCAATGGTCGAAGCGCGCCACCATTTTGAACGCGCCTTGGCGCTGTGTGAGTCCGTTCCCGGCGGTGCCGCCGATGGCTTATACCTCTCGGTGCTGACCGAGCTCGGGCCACTGCTGACGGCAACGGTCGGTCCCAACTCGGCACCGGCGCGGATCCTTTACGAAAAAGGCGTCGAGGTCGCACGACGCCAGGCCAAGGAGGATCAGCCCAAGTGGTTTCCGGTCTATTGGGGTTGGTGGCTGACCGGGCAGAACTTCATGGAGATGCGCAGCCGTGCCCGTGAAGTTCAGGTCATGCTGTCAGGAATTGCCGATCGCGAGATCGAACTCCAGGTCAATCATTCAATCTGGGCGATCGAGTTCAATGTCGGCAGGCAGGAAGATGCCCAGAAAGCGATAAGGGCGGGGCTTGCGCTTTACGACAATGAGGCGGCCAAGGCGAGCCGCAACGTGTTCGGCGGCCATGACGCGAAGGTCTGTGGTCTCGGACAGTTGGCGCTATCCCTCTGGCTGACCGGCCAGACCGAGGCTTCAAGCAAGGCGCTTGCCGATATGGTCGCCTTTGCGGACAGCATCGCCCATATGCCGAGCAAGGCGCACTCGCTGGATACCGAGGCAGTATCGGCATTCTACCGCAACGACCATGCTCGTCTGATCGAGATTTCCAGCAGGATGGGTGATTTCGCGAAAAAACACGAACTGCAATCCTTGTCTGCCCTCGCAATGCTCTTTCGCGGATGGGCGACTGCGCATGTTGAAAGTCTGTCCCGCGGTCATGAGATGTTCCGCACGGGTTTGGCGCTCCTGAAGGAGCTTGGGGCCGTCGCGGATCTGCCGATCTATCTCTACATGCACGCCACAATGCTCGGCCATGCGCGCAAGTATCAAGCCGCGATCGATGTCGCTACCGACGCGATCCGCGAGGCGAGGGCGACAGGCCATGGTTACTGGCTAGCCGAACTCCACCGGCGTCGCGCGCTCCTGTTGTCGAGCGCCAAGGCTGAAAAGACGGCTCTCCTGTCCGATCTGAGAATCGCCGTCGCCATCGCGGAAGAGCAGGGCGCGGTTGCCTTGCTTCACCGGACGCAACGGTCCTTGAAGGAGCTCGGCCTTGCTGGCGAGTTCTGACATTTGCCCCGCAGGCGTCAGCGAGATGCTCTCGGCATTCTATGCCGGGATCAGAGATGGAAACATGTCTCTTATATTTGCAGGATCGGACCCTGAAGATGCAGAGGCTTATTTCCGCTCCCTGCTGCCTCTCTGTCGTCGCGCCCGGATCACGCGCATCGCCGACCTGACCGGCCTCGACTGGATCGGGCTTCCGGTCATCCAGGCCATACGACCCGCGGCATTGTCCGAAGTCACCTCGCTCGGCCGCGGATTGTCCAAAGCGCCTGCTGCCATCGGTGCAATCATGGAGTCGCTCGAGCGCTATTACGCCGAGGCAATCCCTGCTTCTCGCGTCTTCGTGTCGACGGCAGAAAGACTGCAGGTTGGCGCCGGATTCTTCGATGGTTTCAGTCCCGCTGCTTCTCGCGAAAATTGGCGGGAGCGCGAGATCGACTGGATCATGGGCGTCGATATTGCGACCGGCGCTCTCACCCCCGTGCCGTTTGAACTTGTGCATACGATCTACACCGATCCGCCACCTCGGCGTGACGGCGTCCTTTTGCGCACCACGACCGGCCTTGCATGCCACCGGTCAGACCTTGCCGCCTTGCTGCATGGGCTACTGGAATGCATAGAGCGGGATGCGATGGCGCGTGCTTTCGAAACCCACGGCCTTATGGACCGGATGAGGCTGTCGTTGTCGGGACTGGGAGCAGCGGCTCAAGATCTTCTGTCACGCATCGCCGAGCACGGAATATCGGCCGCCTTCTGGTATGCGCCATCGCCAGCAGGAATCCCGGTCGTCTGGTGCCAGACGATTGAAGCTGGCGAAGGCGAGCCCACGCTCGCGCTGCCGACGGAAGGTTATTGTGCCGGTCTTGATATTCATCAGGCGGCGTTCGGCGCGCTGCTTGAAGCGCTGGCGGCCCGTGCCGGTGCGATATCCGGTGCGCGTGACGATCAGACGCGGAGACATTATCTGAGGCCGAGCAAGGCAATGCTTGCCGACGCGCGCGATCTCATCCTAGGCAAAAACGCTCAATCGACCAATTTTACCGGTGTTTTGCCGCCTGCTGTCGACCTCGTTGATCTTCTGGAGCGGGTCATCGCTGCTGGACTGGGGCCGGTTCTTGCTGTTCCGGTTGCTTTGTTGAACGATCCGAGCATTCGCTGCGTGCGCACGATCCTCGCTGGCATGCGCCCCTTTTCCGTCGAGCGGTGAGGATCCGGAATGGATCAGAGCAAGGACGGCCCAATACTCGTTTTTCTCGGTCCGACCCTGCGTTTGCCAGAGGCGCAGTGCCTTCTCGACGCAATATACCTGCAGCCTGTTTCGCAGGGAGACATCATTCTTGCCGCGCACGCGTTTCGCCCGAAAGCGATGGTTTTGATTGATGGCTTCTTTGAAGACAGACCCGCCGTGCGCCATAAGGAAATTCTCTGGGCGCTGTCGCAAGGCATCGTGATGATCGGTGCGGCAAGCATGGGCGCGCTCCGGGCTGCAGAACTGCACCCGTTCGGAATGATCGGTGTCGGCCTCATCTATCGCTGGTACAGGCGGTGGCCGCTGACGGCGGAAGATGCCGTTGCAGTCCAATGCGGGCCTGCCGAACTTGGCTTCACGCCTCTCACGGAGGCCCTGGTCGACCTTCAGCGCAGTTTTAAGGCGCTCTTTCGTCATGGCCTGATCTCCAAAGCCGAGATGGATGCCGGTACCGCGGCGGCCCAACGGCTTAATTTTCGGGAGCGCTCCCTCAGAAAGGTAGTGATTGCAGCGCAATGGCTGCCGGAGAAGGCAGCCTTGCTTCGCAGCCATCTCATTATGCAGAAGAAAGCCGATGCCAGACTGGCCCTGCAACTCGCTCCCGCGCTCTTGAAGTTAAAACAGGAAAAGTTGCCCTGTACGATAACCAATACTTTCCTTCGCGATCTGGAAGCCGGATCTATTGACATCAAGTTAATTAGAAATTACTAATTTAATAAATTGCCATACAACTCATCTCACCGAGGAGTTGAGCTATGGAATTATATCCCGACATATCACTTGAAAAGTCCACGCAGGCTCTTGGAACGCGATGCTGGATATTTCCCCAGCCGCCTTTTATCCTTGGCTATGAGCAACCGGACCGGGTCCTGCTGTCCATATTGCCTGATGAGATTGGCGATGGTCCAAGCGACATCTTGATGTATGTCGCCGATCCGCTGTTCGACAAGGAGCCCTACGGTTTCAGCGGTTTTCCCCCCTATCGCGGGCCTCGACGGCGCTCCGTCCGATCCGGCCCTGATGGTCACTTTGACAGCCTTGATCCGAGATCACGCGATTATCTCGGCGTTCATGCCTATGCCTGCGTTCATTTCGTTCTGGACGTCTGGCGCAATTATCTCGCCCGACCGATGCACTGGTTCTTCTCCGATTACTATTCGAGGCTCGAAATCATTCCCTTTGTCCGGTGGAACAATGCGCATGCGGGCTTCGGCTTCATCGAGCTCGGCTGCTCCGAAGCAGGTGGCGAAGAATCGCCCTATGCGTTGAATTTCGACACGATCGCTCACGAGATCGGCCATCTGGTCACGCTGTCGCAGATGGGGCTTCCAGACAGCCTTTCCCGCGACGCGGATTTCTTTCCGTTCTCCGAGGCCATCTCAGACAGCATATCGTTGATTTCTTTTCTGCATTTCGATTCCGCCATCGACCGGCTGCTGCGCCGGACCAAGGGAAATCTCCTGCTTTACAACGAGCTCAATCGCTTCGCCGAAACAAGCCCGGAGACGCAAATTCGCCTTGCGACCAATTTCCGGCGCATGTCGCAAGTCACCAGTGAGGCTCATGATCGCTCGCTGCCTTTCCTCGGTGCGATCTTCGATACGATCGTCGAACTCTATCACCGTGAGCTGGTCGCCAGCGGCTGCGCCGATCATCGTCTGCTCTCTGTCAATCTTCGCGATCTGACGCAGGACGAGTTTGACTGGTTCCGGCAAACGACAGCGGAGGCTTTTCGCGACAAACCGCTTTTCTTCAAGCTCGCCTTGATCAAGGCGAGAGATTCAGTGGGAGGGGCAATCGGTGCTGCACTTCATAAGCTGGATCCGGGCGCGATGCGTCTTGGGGATGCCGCGCTGGCTATTGTCTCGGCTGCGGATTTACGGACCGCCGCGCAACTGGAGGAAAACTTTGTATGGCGTGAAATCATCGGCTCGAGGTGAGCCAGAACAGGAGGGGAAAATGAGCTGCTGCTCTGAAAATCCGTTCGTCGGAACAGGCAATCTGCCATTCAATCCAAGCGAGGTTCGTCTCTATGGACGAAACGAATATTGTCCGCCCGACGAAGCCCAGCAGCGATCCGAAGCTGCCCAGGCAAAACCTATCCGGGATGGTGGCGTTGAAGCCGGCAAGGACAAGATCAAGCTCAGGGTGGACAACTGCCACATTCTGATCGATCCCGGGAAGGTCGACATTGTCAGCATCGGCGTGATCTATGGTTATGCCTATGAGGGACACTGCTACAAGCTCCCGAAACCGCGGATCATGTATCTCCCGGTCAAGGCCACGGAAATAGAGGGGGATGACTGCGGATGCGATTGCGGCTACTCGAACGCACTCGGCTATTCCGTCTGGTCGCTGGACAAGCTCGAACGCGTGATTGCGCTCGATGTGCGCTCCGACGATATCAAGACGCTGATCCTAGACGAGAACCTTCCCGGTAACCGTTCGCCGCTCGCCTATGCGCAGACGCAATCGCTGGCGCCGCAGCGGCTTCGCGATTGAGAACCGGCGAGCGTCCGGATCAAGGCCTGCCTGCTCTCCGTTCGACGCCAGGACGGAGAGCAGGCGTCACCTGCTCGTCCCGGTCCGACACGACGCGGCGGTCTGTCTTCGCGAGAGGCGTCCCGCATGCCCTGCAGGTACTTCGGCATTGATGGTTCTTGCCGGCAAAGTTACTGGACTTTGCGGCATCGGAAGTTTAGTACGTGCCTCCGCTAACCGGTCGCAGCCCACCCGGTTCAACAAAACAAGGGATCCTAAAATGAAAGTACTTGTCGTCTGCTCAGGCGGACTCGACTCCATTTCGCTTGCATACAAGATCGCGGCGAGCCACCAACTGATCGGCCTGATTTCCTTCAACTACGGTCAGCGGCATGTCAAAGAGCTGGAATTCGCGGCTCTCTGCGCACAGAAGCTCGACGTTCCGCACGACATCATCGACGTCTCGAACGTGGGCAAGCACCTGACCGGCTCCGCTCTCACGGACGATATTGAGGTACCAGACGGCCACTACGCAGAGGAGACGATGAAGGCAACGGTTGTGCCGAACCGGAACGCCATCATGCTGGCGATTGCATTCGGGCTGGCCGCAGCACGTCAGGCAGACGCCGTGGCGATCGCAGTCCATGGCGGAGACCATTTCATCTACCCCGACTGCCGGCCGGGTTTCATTTCGTCGTTCGAGGTCATGCAACAGCATGCGCTCGAGGGCTATGCAAACGTCAGATTGCTCGCTCCCTATGTGAACGCTACGAAGGCTGACATTGTCATCGATGGCGCCAGGCACCGAACGCCATTTGCGGAGACCTGGTCTTGCTACAAGGGCAGTCGCCTGCATTGCGGAAGATGCGGTACTTGCGTCGAGCGTCGCGAAGCTTTCCATCTCGCCGGTGTCCAGGATCCGACCGTCTATGATGATCCGGATTTCTGGATTGTTGCGACGGGTGGGTACAGAGCAGAAGAGGCGAAGTGATGTACCGGATCACCAAGGAGTTCCATTTTTCCGCCTCACATCAGCTGTCCCATCTTCCCGACGACCACCAGTGCGCGCGTCTCCACGGGCACAATTATATCGTCGAGGTCGAGCTTTCGGCCTCCGACTTGAACGAGGACGGCTTTGTCCGCGACTATCACGAGCTTGCGCCTCTCAAACGGTATATCGACGAATGCTTCGATCACCGGCATCTCAATGATGCGCTAGGCCATGAGCGGGTAACGTCAGAATGGCTCGCCAAGCATTTTTACGACTGGTGCAAGGAAAGGCTGCCGGAAACATCGGCGGTCAGGGTAAGCGAGACGCCGAAGACATGGGCGGAATATCGCGCATGACGGTCAGGGAGCAAAAGATCCGCATCAGCGAAATATTCGGACCGACGATCCAGGGGGAAGGGCCGCTCATAGGCCTTCCGACTGTCTTTGTTAGAACGGGCGGATGCGATTATCGCTGCGAATGGTGCGATACCCTCCATGCCGTCGACAGCGCCTTCCGCGACGAGTGGACGCCGATGTCGGTCGACGACATCTGGTCGAAAGTGGAAGCGCTCGCTCAGGGCTGTCCGCTCACGATTTCCCTTTCTGGCGGAAACCCGGCAATTCAGCCACTTGGGCCGCTGATAACCAGGGGAAAGCGCGACGGTTATCAATTCGCTTTGGAAACGCAGGGCTCGATCGCCCAGGACTGGTTTGTAGAATTGGATCATTTGATCCTCAGCCCCAAACCACCGTCCAGCGGCATGGAATTCAAGGCGGGTGAACTAGGGGAGTGCGTGGCAGCTGCACGCAATGGTCCCAGGATCGCTATGAAGATCGTCATCTTCGATGAGCTTGACTACGCTTTTGCAAGGTCGGTCGCCAGGGAGTTCGAAGAGCTTCCGATCTTTCTCCAGCCGGGCAATCACACGCCGCCGGTGGAAGATGAAGTGCTGATCGACCTCGACGGCATTCTCAACCGCATGCGGTGGCTAGTGGATCGGGTCGCCTCGGACCGGTGGTTCGACGCGCGCGTTCTGCCGCAGCTCCACGTTCTGCTCTGGGGAAACATGCGGGGCGTGTGATCACCTCCAAGGAAATCTCGGACCGTCAGGGATTTGCGACCTTGTCGCCGGTCCCTACGGCGTCGCCATCTATCCGTTTAGAGGAACGCAAAACTGCCTTGACGGCTTCCCATCTTTCAGAAATGCTAAGATGTCAGACCAATTTCAGAGGTCGGCTGCCTTGAAAAAGAACTTGGGGAACCATGAAGGCAAATGCTAGCGACAGGCCGGTAATCCGGCCCCTTCCGGCGATGGATCGCGCGCGTCAGGTGACCGATGCGCTCGCGCATTATGTCGAGGATGCCCGGCTCCAGGCGGGTGACCGGCTGCCGGCGGAGCGCGAGCTGATGGCAGCCCTGGCCGTCGGGCGTTCCACTATTCGTGAGGCGATCCGGCATTTTCAGGCGCTTGGCGTGATTGAAACGCGCAAAGGCAGTGGGACTTATCTACTGAAACCGGTTTCCCGGGATACGGTCCACATGTCGTTGTCGCTAGATACGACGCATCTGCGTGACGTGTTGCTGCAGACGCTCGAAGTTCGCCGGGGCATCGAATGCGAGGCCGGCATGGTCGCTGCTCGGCGGCGCACGGCGAAGGACCTCATGGTCATCGAGGAGAAGCTCGACGAAATGGAGCGGGTGCATATCGCCAAGGGGACGTCCGGGCCGGAGGATTTGGCCTTTCACCTCGCCGTCTACGACGCCACGCACAACCCGCTGTTCCGTCAGCTTCTCGAGCAGATGCGCGAGACCTTCGAACGGTTCTGGACGCATCCTTTCGACCGGCAGGACTTTGCCCGCCGATCCTTTCCCTTTCACCGCACCCTTTTCAACGCCATCGCCGCCCAGGACACCGAAGCGGCGCGGCGTGAGACACTGAAAATCCTCGACGTGGTCGAGGAAGACATCAAGGAAATGTCCCGATGACTGACGGCCTCGAACCGTTCGACCTTGCCTCGCTGATCACCGCCCATGACGAAGGCAACTTCGCCGAAGCGGTCGTGCCGCCGATCTTCCAGACGTCGCTTTTTACCTTCTCCGACTATGACGAGATGATCGCCTCCTATCGCGGCGAAAAGGTGCGGCCGATCTATACGCGTGGCCTGAACCCGACCGTGCGTATGTTCGAGGAGATGCTCGCAAAGCTCGAAGGTGCTGAGGATGCGTTGGGCTTTGCAAGCGGCATGGCGGCGATCTCGTCTGCCGTTCTGAGCTTCGTGGAACCGGGCGACCGCATCGTCGCCGTCAAGCATGTCTATCCGGATGCCTTCCGGCTATTCGGCACGATCCTGAAGCGAATGAAGGTCGAAGTGACTTATGTCGACGGTCGTGATGAAGAGGCGGTCGCCAAGGCACTGCCGGGTGCCAAGGTCTTCTACATGGAAAGTCCGACGAGCTGGGTCATGGAAGCCCATGATGTCGGCGCGCTGGCGGCACTCGCCAAAAAGCACGGCGTGGTCACAATGATCGACAACAGCTGGGCGAGCCCATTCTTCCAGCGGCCGATAACGCTCGGTGTCGACCTGGTCATTCATTCGGCCTCAAAATATCTCGGCGGCCACAGCGATGTCGTCGCCGGTATCGTCGCCGGCTCGAAGGAGATGATCGCGCGCATCAAGGCCGAATCCTATCCCTATCTCGGTGGCAAGCTGTCTCCCTTCGATGCCTGGCTGCTGATCCGGGGCCTCCGGACTTTGCCCTTGCGCATGCGGGCACATGAGGCAGCGGCCATGACGATCGCGCAGCGCCTGCAGGCGCTCGATGTAGTCGAGCAGGTCTGTCATCCGGGCCTTGCCAACCGCTTGCCCAACGGCCTCAACGGCACGTCGGGCCTCTTTTCCTTCATATTCCGCGAAGGCATCGATGTCAGAGCCTTCGCAGATCACCTCAAGCTTTTCAAACTGGGCGTAAGCTGGGGTGGACATGAAAGCCTGATCGTACCGGGCGAGGTGGTGCTGCAGCAAAAGGCACAGCCGAATTCCGCACAGACCTTCGGTATCAGCCCGCGATCTGTGCGCCTCCATATCGGCCTCGAAGGAACCGAGGCCCTGTGGAGGGATATCGAGGAGGCGATTGCTGTCGCCTCTTAACTGAAACCTCACAAACAACGACGGAGGGGAACCGAAAATGAAAAAGCTTATTCTTTCAACGCTCTTTGCAACCACGATGATGGCAGGCACGGCCTTTGCGGACACGACGCTGAAGCTCGTCGAAGTCATCACCAGCCCCGAGCGCACCGAAACGCTGAAGTCGATCGTCGGCAAGTTCGAAGCCGCCAATCCCGGCACCAAGGTCGATATCATCTCGCTGCCCTGGAACGAAGCCTTCCAGAAGTTCGCGACGATGGTTTCGGCCGGCGATGTGCCCGACGTGATGGAAATGCCCGATACCTGGCTGTCGCTCTATGCCAACAACGGCATGCTCGAGAGCCTCGAGCCCTATCTTGCGAAGTGGGAGCACACCAAGGAACTGACGCCGCGCGCGCTCGACCTCGGCCGTGACGTCAACAACACCGCCTATATGCTGCCCTACGGCTTCTATCTGCGCGCCATGTTCTACAACAAGAAGCTGCTCGCAGACGCCGGCGTCAAGGAACCACCGAAGACGATGGAAGACTTCACCAAGGCCTCCGAAGCCGTCTCCAAGCTGCCGGGCAAATATGGCTACTGCATGCGCGGCGGTCCAGGCGGCCTCAACGGCTGGATGATCTTTGCAGCCTCCATGGCCGGCAGCAACAAGTACTTCAACGAAGACGGCACCTCGACCATGAACAGCGAAGGCTGGGCAAAGGGCATCGAGTGGATGGTCGATCTCTACAAGAAGGGCTATGCACCGAAGGATAGCGTCAACTGGGGCTTCAACGAAGTCGTCGCCGGCTTCTATTCCGGCACTTGCGCCTTCCTCGACCAGGATCCGGATGCGCTGATCGCCATTGCCGAGCGCATGAAGAAGGAAGACTTCGGCGTCATGCCGTTGCCGAAGGGCCCGGCCGGCAAGTCCTATCCGACTATCGGTTACGGCGGCTGGTCGATGTTCACGACGAGCCAGAACAAGGACCTCTCCTGGAAGCTGATCGCCACGCTCGAAGGGCCTGAAGGCAATATCGAGTGGAACAAGAAGATCGGCGCTCTGCCGGCCTATACGGCTGCCGAGAAGGATCCCTTCTACGCCGGTGACCAGTTCAAGGGCTGGTTCGAGGAACTCGCCGACAAGGATACCGTCCCGACGGTCATGCCGACCTACCTCGAGGAATTTGCCTTCTTCAAGGATTCCATGGCGATCAAGACCTCGCAGCAGGCGCTGCTCGGTGACATCTCTGCCAAGGATCTCGCCGATCAGTGGGCCGATTACCTCACCAAGGCGCAGCAGAAGTTCCTCGCCAAGAAGTAAGGCCAAAATCGCAATCGGCGGCGGATATCTTCCGCCGCCGCTCATGCAACGACAGACGGCGCGCCGAAGTGCCGCAAGGGGAAGTATCGGGTAAATGACTATCACCGCCGACACGCTCGAGATGCGCCACGACCGCCGGCCATGGCTGCGCCGCCTGGCCGATGCCTCGGAGCCTTATCTCTATAGCGCGCCTTCGTTGATCCTGATCATTGCGGTCATGCTGGTCCCGCTGGTGGTCGGCGTTTCCTATGCCTTCCGCGATATCCAGCTTCTCAATCCTTTTTCCGGTGGCTTCGTCGGGATCGAGCATTTCCGCGAGCTTGCACAGGACAAGGCCTTCTACGGCGCGCTCAAGAATACGCTCTGGTGGACCGGCGCTTCAGTGATCCTGCAATTCATCTTCGGTCTCATTCTCGCCCTCCTGCTCGACAAGCCGTTCTGGGGCAGGGGCGTCATTCAGGCGCTGGTCTTCCTGCCCTGGGCCGTACCGTCATTCCTTGCCGGCCTGAACTGGGCCTGGCTTTTCAATCCGGTCATCGGGCCGATCCCGCACTGGCTGTTCGGGCTCGGGCTGATGAGTGAGCCGGGCAATATTCTCTCCGATCCGCAATATGCGATGTGGGGGCCGATCATCGCCAATGTCTGGTGGGGGATTCCCTTCTTTGCCATCACGCTGCTCGCAGCCCTGCAGGCGATCCCGCGCGATCTTTATGAAGCGGCCTCGATCGACGGCGCCGGCTGGTTCCAGCGTTTCTGGTCGATCACCTTGCCGTTTCTGGCGCCGACGATTGCCATCACTGTCATGCTGCGCACCGTCTGGATTTCGAATTTCGCCGATCTCATCGTCGTCATGACTGGCGGCGGCCCGGCGGACAGGACGCAGATTGTCGCGAGCTACATCTTCACCCAGGCCTTCAAGCGGCTCGATTTCGGCTATGCCTCGGCGATTGCGCTGGTGCTGCTGGTCCTGCTTCTCGCCTATTCCATGCTGATCATCCTGCTGCGGCAGAGCCTGCTGGCCAAGGATTGAGCCATGAGACGATCCATTCTCCCCATCATCGCGCACCGTCTGGCGATCCTCGTCTATGTCATCTTCGCGCTTTTCCCGCTCTTCTGGCTTTTGAAGGTCTCGGTAACGCCGAATGACCTGCTTTATACCGAAGGCGTTCGCATGTGGCCGTCGCGGACCACTTGGGAACACTATAGTTTCGTGCTGCAGCACAGCGCCTTCCCAACCTTCTTCAAGAACAGCGTTATCGTCTCGGCTTCGACGGCGATCACGGTGACGATCTGTGCCTCGCTGTCCGGCTATGCTTTGTCGCGCTTCACCTTCCGCGCGAAGTACTGGATCGTGGCGCTGATGCTGCTGACACAGATGTTCCCGCTCGTCATGCTGGTGGCGCCGATCTTCAAGATTCTGTCGCCCCTGCATCTGACGAACAGCCTGACCGGTCTCGTCATCGTCTACACCGCCTTCAATGTGCCCTTTGCGACCTTCCTGATGCAGTCCTTCTTCGATGGCATTCCGAAGGACCTCGAAGAGGCGGCGATGATCGATGGGGCCACCCAGTTCATGGCCTTCCGTCAGATCATCCTGCCGCTGACGCTGCCCGGAATTGCGGCAACTCTCGGCTTCGTCTTCACGGCGGCGTGGAGCGAGCTGCTCTTTGCATTGATGCTGATCAACGGCAATGACGCGGCGACCTTCCCGGTTGGCCTTCTTACCTTCGTTTCGAAATTCTCCGTGGATTTCGGGCAGATGATGGCGGCAGGCGTCATGGCGCTTATCCCGGCCGGCCTCTTCTTCCTGCTCATCCAGCGTTATCTCGTCCAGGGCCTGACGGCCGGCGCGGTCAAGGGTTAGTCACATGGCATCGATCGACATCAAGAATATCAAGAAATCCTACGGCCATTTCCCGGTGCTGCATGGCGTCGATCTGGAAATCAAGGATGGGGAATTCGTCGTCCTCGTCGGCCCGTCCGGCTGCGGCAAGTCAACACTGCTGCGCATGATCGCCGGCCTCGAAGAGGTGACTGATGGTGAAATCTGCATTGCCGGCAATCGTGTCAACGAGCTGCATCCGAAAGACCGCGACATCGCCATGGTGTTCCAGTCCTACGCACTCTATCCGCACATGAATGTTGCCGGCAACATGAGCTACAGCCTGAAGCTCAGGAAGACGGCGAAGGAGAAGATCGCGAGTGCCGTTGCCGGCGCGGCTTCCAAGCTCGGCCTCGACCCGCTGCTCGAACGGCGCCCGAAAGCGCTCTCCGGCGGCCAGCGCCAGCGTGTCGCCATGGGCCGCGCCATCGTGCGCCAGCCGAAGGCATTTCTCTTCGACGAGCCGCTGTCGAACCTCGATGCGCGCCTGCGCGAACAGATGCGCGCCGAAATCAAGAAATTGCATGGCGACCTCAAGGCAACCTCGATCTACGTGACCCACGACCAGATCGAGGCGATGACGCTGGCGGACCGGATCGTCGCCATGCATGGTGGGGTCGTGCAGCAGGTCGGCAGCCCCTTGGAGCTTTACGACCGCCCCGCCAATCTCTTCGTCGCGGGCTTCATCGGTTCGCCGGGCATGAATTTCCTCGATGCGAGTTATGAGGCAGGCGGAGCGAAGCTGAAGGACGGTACGATCGTACCGCTCAACACGTCGCTTGGCCTGCCGAACGGCGAAAAGGTGACGATCGGCATTCGGCCGGAACACGTCACCATGACGAATGACGGGTCAGGTATTAGCGCCGACGTCGAGCTCGTCGAGCCGACCGGCTTCGGCATCATCCTGCATCTTTCGCTGCACGGCCTGCCATTCAAGATCTTCACTCTTGATCGTGATGCGCTGAGTGCGGGACCGAAGGTCAATGTCACTTTCCCGGCCAAGCATCTGCATGTGTTCAACAGTGAGGGCAACCGGGTCGATTGAACCGATGGAGAGCAATTGCCTGTCTTCAGGCAACGGAAGGAGCGGTGATGCGGCCTTGCCGATAGCGGAAAAGAGCTTTCATCACAGGCCCTTCGGTGGCTATATGACCGGGTGATGATCATGCTGGACTGGATATTATGACAGACACTGTTCTCGACCGTTTTCTTCGCTATGTCGTCATCGACACGCAATCTGATCCCGCCTCGTCCGCGCAGCCGACGACCGAAAAACAGAAGGATCTCGGCCGGGTTCTCGTCGAGGAGCTCTTGGAGATCGGCCTTTCGGATGCACATCTCGATGAGTACGGCTATGTCTATGCGACTATTCCGGCCAATACGGACAAGAGCGTGCCAGTCATCTGCTTCTGCTCGCATATGGACACCGCGCCTGACTTCACCGGCAAGAACGTGAAGCCGCAGATGGTGAAGGCCTATGCCGGTGGGGATATTCAGCTTCCCGGTGATCCAAACCGGGTGATCCGTGTTTCAGAACATCCCGAGCTGAAAAACCAGATCGGCAACGATATCATCACGACCGATGGAACGACTTTGCTCGGCGCAGACGACAAGGCGGGCCTGGCGGAAATCATGGCTGCGGCTCAAGTCCTCGTCGACAATCCGGGGATCAAGCATGGGACGATCAAGATTCTCTTCACGCCGGATGAAGAGGTTGGTCGGGGCGTCAACAAGGTCGATCTGAAGAAGCTCGGCGCGGAATTTGCCTATACGATGGATGGCGAGACCGCCGGCCATATCGAGGATGAAACCTTTTCGGCAGATAGCGTCGATATTATTATCGCCGGCGTGGCAATCCATCCGGGTTTTGCCAAGGATCGGATGGAAAATGCCATCAAGATCGCAGGCGCGATTATCGACCGGCTGCCGAAAGAGATCGCCCCGGAAACGACCGAGGGAAAGCAGGGCTTCATCCATCCGACAGGGGTGGCGGGCTCGATGGAAAAGGCTGCAATCAGCCTCATCATTCGCGATTTCACCGATGTGGGTCTGGTCGAAAAGGAGACCATGCTCGAAGCGATCATCAAGGATGTGATGAAGGCTTACCCGGGGTCGACCTATCGTTTCGACGTGAAGGAACAGTATCGCAACATGAAGACGGTGCTCGACCGCCATCCCGAGATCGTCGCGAATGCCGTCGAAGCGGTTCGCCGGGCGGACATGACGCCGGTGCGCGGCAGCATCCGCGGCGGCACTGACGGTTCGCGTCTTTCCTTCATGGGCCTGCCGTGCCCCAACATCTTCGCTGGCGGTCACTCCTTCCACTCGCCGCTCGAATGGATCAGCCGCCAGGATATGGAAAAAGCTGTCAGGACGATCGTGGAGCTTGCCAGGGTTTGGGAAGAGCGCGCCTAGCGCTCTTCATCCTTCTGAATTCAGGTGCCGTTCGCCGAGATGCTTGGACGCAGCATCACGCTGTCATAAGCGGGGCGGGGTGTTGGGATGGCGATGGGCGTACCGGGTTGGGGCTCGATCGCAGTCGCTGCTGCGGGCATCGGCAAAGGAGTGACGCTTGCCGTCGCTGCGGGGTCGGGAGACGGGATCGGGACGGGAACGTCCGACGGGATCAGTATCTCGAACTGCGGCGGCAGCATGCTCTCGCCCGGGACGTAGTTCATCGCGACTTCATAGGAAGGCAGCGGTGGCGGCGTTTCAAGCGTGCCGTCTTCGTCACGCTTCTCGTAGAAGGCATTGCCGCCTGCGACCGTCACATAATGCATGTTGTTGTAGGGGAATTTCAACCCTGCCGTGTGGAAGAACATCGCGTCCTTCACCGCCGGATGGCGCTCGCCGCTGAGGATCGCGTCAGCCGCTGTCGTAAGCTCCGGCTCGGCCTGAGATTTGACCTCGCGCGTCATGACGCCGGGCGCAAACTGCTTCTTCTGGGCGACGACACCACAGATGGAGCCGGCATAGGCGCCGGAAGTGAGTCGGTTCATGACGACACTGCCGACGGCCATATAACCAGCCTCATCCGAATGCTGCGATTCGAAGTACATCGCGCGCTTCAGGCAGTCGCGATCCTTGGTGGTGTAATTGAAAGTGACTTTTGCCGATTGAGCCTGTTTTGTTTTGGCTTTTGCCGGCGATGCCGCCGGTTTCGGTGTTGTCGTGCAGCTCGCAGCTGCAAGTCCTACGAATAAAATCCCAACCAGGGATTTTCCAAAGGAAATCTCCGCCCTCAACGCTAGGTGCCTCCTATTGGAATTAGTCCAGCCCTTTTCGATCTTAGCGAAAACGTTTTACCCGGCATGTGACAAAAATACAAACAACCGCAGATAACAAAAATAACAAGGGGTTCCCGCCAAAATACGATTCTGGCGGGAGCCGGTATTGCAACGGTGTCAGCTTCGGAAAAGCTTCCAGCGCGTGGGCTTGAAGGCGACGCGTGACCGGTCGAGCCTGTCGGCCTCGCTCGGCGGAAGCTCGATCTCGATATGCGGGCGGTCCTTGCCGATGTCGAGTTCGATATGGCGGGTACCGGCGACGCGCCGGCTTGCAACCGGTTGGCCGGCAATACAGTTTTCGGCCGATTCGCAGAGCCGGACATCGTGCGGGCGGAAATAGAGCTGCGCAGCGCCATCAGCTTCACCATCGGCGTTGAGACCCAGCGAGCGCCCTTCGAAGCGGATATCGCCGCCGGCAACTTCCACCTGCAGGCAGTTCGACTGGCCGACGAAGCCGAAGACGAAGGGCGAATTGGGGCTGTCATAGACCTGGTCCGGCGTACCGACCTGTTCGATCGCACCCTGGCTCATGACGACGACTCGGTCGGCAAGCTCCATCGCTTCGTCCTGATCGTGGGTGACGAAGACGGTGGTGTGGCCGGTGCGGTCATGGATTTCGCGCAGCCATTTGCGCAGGTCCTTGCGCACCTGCGCATCGAGCGCCCCGAAGGGTTCGTCAAGCAACAGAACGTTCGGTTCGACCGCCATGGCGCGGGCAAGGGCTACGCGCTGGCGCTGGCCGCCGGAAAGCTGTGCCGGGTAGCGCTTTTCAAGGCCTGAAAGCTGTACGAGATCGAGCAGTTCCAGCGCCCGCTTGCGAATCTCTGCCTTCGGCGGACGGCGCGATGAATTGCGAACCTTCAGGCCGAAGGAGACGTTGTCGAGCACCGTCATATGGCGGAAAAGCGCATAGTGCTGGAACACGAAGCCGATATTGCGTTGCTGGACCGTCTTTCTCGATGCATCTTCGTCGCCGAAGAAAATCAGGCCATCGGTCGGGCTTTCGAGGCCGGCGATGAGGCGCAGCAGCGTGGTCTTGCCGGAGCCCGACGGGCCGAGCAGTGCGATCAATTCTCCAGAGCGGATATCGAGCGAGACATCGTGCAGCGCCGGAAAGCGATCGAATTCCTTGCGTAGGTTTTGGACGCGTACTTCCATTCTAATTCCTTCAGTGCCGCCGGCTGGCGGCGATTTCCGCGCTATAGCGCATTTCCAGCAGCGTCTTCAAAACAAGCGTGACGAGGGCAAGCAAGGCCAGAAGCGAAGCGACCGCAAAGGCTCCGGTGAAGTTATATTCGTTGTAGAGGATTTCTACCTGCAACGGCATCGTGTTGGTTTGCCCGCGAATATGGCCTGACACGACCGAAACGGCGCCGAACTCACCCATGGCGCGGGCATTGCAGAGAAGGACGCCGTAAAGCAGGCCCCATTTGATGTTCGGCAGCGTGACGTGCCAGAAGGCCTGCCAGCCGCTCGCGCCGAGCGAAAGAGCTGCCTCCTCATCCTGCGTTCCCTGTTCCTGCATGAGCGGGATAAGCTCTCGCGCAACGAAGGGGAAGGTGACGAACATGGTGGCGAGGATCAGCCCCGGCGCCGCAAACAGGATCTTGATGTCATTGGCGCTCAGCCACTGGCCGAGCCAGGTGTTGGCGCCGAAGAGCAGCACGAAGACAAGACCCGAGATAACAGGCGAGACCGAAAAGGGCAGATCGATCAGTGTCGTCAGGAACGCCTTGCCCTTGAATTCGAATTTGGCGATCGCCCAGGCAGCGGCGATGCCGAAGACGAGGTTGAGCGGCACGCTGACGCCGGCAACGATCAGCGTCAGGCGGATCGCCGAGAACGTTTCGGCATCTTGGAGTGCTGTGAAGAAAGCGCCGGCACCCTTGCGAAAGGCTTCGACGAAGACGGCTGCAAGCGGCAGGAACAGGATCAAGAGCAGAAAGACGAGCGCAATGACGACCAGCGTGATACGGGCGACCTTGCTCTCTGTGACAGCCGAATGAACCTTGTGCGGCTCTGCGGTTGAAACGGTTGAGGTAGCATTAGACGCCATAACCGTACCTCCGCCTGCTCCAGCTCTGGATGAGATTGATGACAAGCAGCATCGTGAAGGAGATGATCAGCATGATCGCCGCGATGCCGGTCGCTGCTGCATAGTTATATTCTTCAAGCTTGATGACGATCAGCAGTGGGGCGATTTCCGATTTGAAAGGCAGGTTGCCGGCAATGAAGATGACCGAGCCGTATTCGCCGACCGCGCGGGCGAAGGCGAGGGCGAAACCCGTCAGGACCGCGGGCGCAAGGCCAGGCAGCAGCACGCGTGCGATTGTCTGGAAGCGATTGGCGCCGAGCGTGGCGGCAGCCTCCTCCACTTCCTTGTCGATCTCTTCCATGACCGGCTGGACCGTCCGCACGATGAAGGGCAGGCCGACGAAGATGAGGGCGACGACAATACCGGCCGGCGTGAAGGCGATCTTGATGCCGAGTGGCGTCAGGAACTGCCCGACCCAGCCGTTCGGAGCATAGAGGGTGGTCAGCGCGATGCCGGCGACGGCCGTCGGCAGGGCAAAGGGCAGGTCTACCATGGCGTCGATAATGCGCTTTCCGGGAAACCGGTAGCGTACCAGCACCCAGGCAAGGATGACGCCGAAGACGACATTGAGGCAGGCGGCAATGAAGGCGCTGCCGAAGCTGATCCGCAGGGCGCTCAGCGTTCGCTGGTCGAATGCAATGCCGAAGAACTTCTCCCAGCCGAGTGCGCTCGACCGCCAGGCAAGGCCAGACAGCGGAATAAGGACGATGAGGGTAAGCCAGATCAAGGTAAGGCCGAGCGCCAGTCCGAAACCCGGAATGACGCTCGGCCGCTTGAACCGCCACCGTGTGGGGTTATGTGCGCTCATAAGACCTATTATTGGGCCGGCTTGTAGATCTGGTCAAATACGCCGCCATCGCCGAAGAATTTCGGCTGTGCATCCTTCCAGCCGCCGAAGTCGTCAATCGTGGCGAGCGTCAGCTTCGGGAAGCGGGCAATATCAGCCGCATCGGCTGCTTCCGGCTTGATCGGCCGGTAATAATGCTTTGCCGCGATCTTCTGGCCTTCGTCCGAATAAAGGTAGTTCAGGTAAGCTTCCGCGACCTTGCGGGTGCCCTTCTTATCGACGTTGCCGTCAACGATTGCGACCGGCGGGTCGGCGCGGATCGAGAAGGTGGGGGTCACGATCTCGAACTGGTCGGGACCGAGTTCTTCAAGCGAGAGATAGGCTTCGTTTTCCCAGGCAAGCAGGACATCGCCGAGGCCGCGCTGGACGAACGTGGTCGTCGCGCCACGTGCGCCGCTGTCGAGAACCGGAACGTGCTGGAGGAGCTTGGTCACATAATCCTGCGCCTTGGCTTCGTCACCGCCATTCGCCTGCTTTGCCCATGCCCAGGCGGCAAGGAAATTCCAGCGGGCGCCGCCGGAAGTCTTCGGGTTCGGCGTGATGACCTGCACATCGTCCTTGATCAGATCGCTCCAATCCTTGATGCCCTTCGGGTTGCCCTTGCGGACGAGGAAGACGATCGTCGATGTATAGGGGGTCGAATTGTTCGGGAATTTGGTCTTCCAGTCGGCCGGGATCTTGCCCGTGGCCTTTGCGATCGCGTTGATGTCGCCTTCGAGGGCGAGGGTTACCACGTCGGCATCAAGGCCGTCGATGACCGACCGCGCCTGTGCGCCGGAACCACCATGAGAGGCTTGGATCGTCACGGCTTCACCGGTGTCAGCCTTCCACTTCGCAGCAAAGGCGGCGTTGAAATCCTTATACAATTCGCGTGTCGGGTCATAGGACACGTTCAGAAGCGTCTGGTCGGCGAATGCCGGTGCGACACTGCCGATGGCAAAGCTGCCTGCCATGACCGCGGCCGCGACGAGCCGGGTGAACCTTAAAGTCTGCATGGGAACCCTCCGTGGTTATACGCTAAACTCTATCAACTAGGTCGTATAATGAAACGAAGATTGTTCCGGTTCCGGGGACCAACCTTAGAAAGCCATCCCATTTTCAGTGCGAGATTGCGAATGGGACGTGCTGCCAAGTTGGCCACGGCCAATTAAGGCACCGTGCCACAGTCGTGATTTTTCTGCCACAGTTCGAGCCGGAAAGTGACATTCGTGTGTCGATTTTTAGTCTTGTTTTGCAGCGGTGACGCTTTCGAGTGCCTACATGGCCTTCCGGTCGTTGGGATTCGGCGACCGATGGTGGGGGTGTCCTTGAAACACTGCTTGCCTCTTTCAAACCGTAAAAGGTCTTTCTGATGTCTATTAAAACTATCCTTCTTGGCTCTGTTGCCGCCCTTGCAGCGGTTTCCGGAGCACATGCAGCCGACGCTATCGTCGCCGCCGAGCCGGAGCCCGTAGAATATGTTCGCGTTTGCGACGCCTACGGGACTGGCTACTTCTACATCCCGGGCACCGAAACCTGCCTTCAGATCAGCGGTTACATCCGTACTGAAGTTCGTTTTGGCCAGAACGTCTCGGGTGATTCCGATGTGAACTTCTGGACTCGCGGTCAGGTTACCTTCCAGACCAAGAACGACACCGAGTACGGCACGCTCACGGGCGTTATCACGCTGCGTACCAACGCTGACAACGCCACCGATCAGGAAACCCTGCTCGATGAAGGCTATATCGACATCGCCGGCTTCCGCGCTGGTAAGCTGTACAGCTGGTGGGACGACGATCTGAGCGGCGAGACGGACACGCTCTCGAGCAACGAGACGACCCACAACTCGATCCGTTATCAGTACGAGACCGACAGCTTCGCAGCCGGTGTCTCGGTCGACGAACTTGAAGAAGACTATGTCGAGAAGCCGGGTGAAGGCCCGAACAACTTCGGCGTTGCAGCCCAGGTCTCGTTCAAGAGTGGCGCATTCAGCGGCTACCTGCTTGGTGGTTACGATACGGATAACGAAGAAGGCGCCATCCGCGCTATCGTTTATGCCGATATCGGTCCAGGCACTCTCGGCCTCGCTGGCATCTGGGCCAGTGGCGCTAACTACTACTACGAAGCGTCCGAATGGACGGTCGCAGCCGAGTACAAGATCAAGCTGACCGACAAGTGGGCCGTCACCCCGGCCTTCCAGTACTTCGACAAGATCGATATCGATGCTGACGGCGACTTCAGCGGCGGCAGCGCTTATACGACCGGCGTCACCATCGACTACCGGATTGCTGACAATCTGCGCAGCAAGCTCAGCGTCCAGTATCACGACGAAGAAGACGGCGACGACGAAACCTTCGGTTTCCTCCGTTTCCAGCGCGACTTCTAATAAAAAGGGGCCGGAGCGGCCCCTTGTCCTCGATTTGCCTTCCCCCCGCCATGGCGGGGAGAAGGTCGGAAGCGCGAAGCGAATTTCTCTTCAGACGCGTGAATCCGCGATGAAATCCGAATAGAATTCATCTGTGCTTTTCGCCTTGCGCATGGCCGCCAGGACGCCATCCGACTGAAGCCTGCGGGCGATGGCGGCGAGCACGTTCAGATATTCCCCACGATTGTTTTCCCCGAAGAGCAGCACGAAGGCGATGTCCGTCGCGATATCGTCGATCGCATCGAAGTCCAGCGGCTGGGCGAAGCGGATCAAGAGACCGCGCGGGCTCGTCATGCCGTCGATGGCTGCATGAGGAACAGCGATGCCGTTGCCGATGCCGGTGGAGCCGAGCTTCTCCCGGGATTCGAGCGCTTTCAGCACGCTCTGGCCGTCAATGCCGAAGGCCTTGCCGGCTTTTTCGGAAATCGCCTGCAGCGCGCGCCACTTGGTCGTCACCGACAGGCCGATGAAGGTGTGCTCCGGCCGGATTATATTGGAGAGGTTCATTACATTCTCGATGCTGTTTTCGGCAGGTATCAGTCAGGCTCACGGAGCCGGTAGCCGACGCCGGTCTCTGTGGTGATATAGTGTGGCTGGTCGGGAATCTGCTCGACCTTTTGCCGCAGCTGGCGCACATAGACGCGCAGATACTGCACGTCCGCGGCCGGACCCCATACCTGCTTCAGAAGAAATTGATGTGTCAGCACCTTGCCGGCGTGCTGGGCGAGCACGCGCAGGATGTCGTATTCCTTCGGCGACAGCTTGATCTCCTTGCCGTCGACCTTGACGATGCGCTTGACGAGATCGATCGACAGCCCGCCGGTCTGAAAGATCGCCTTTTCGCCCTGCTGCTGCAGCCGGTGGCGGAGCGCGACGCGGATACGGGCACCGAGTTCGTTGACGCCGAAGGGCTTCGTCACATAGTCGTCGGCACCACTCTCCAGCGCCTTCACGATGCCGGCCTCGTCGGTACGGCTCGAGAGAATGACGACAGGCATGGTGAGCCCATCTTCGCGCCATTCCTGCAAGAGGTCGTGGCCTGATATGTCGGGAAGGCCAAGATCGAGCACTATGAGATCGGGCTGATCATCCTTGACGGACTGGCGGGCGGCACCGGCATTCGGGGCCTCCTGGACTTCGTAGCCTTGTGCGGTGAGGCCGACGCGCAGAAGCTTGCGGATTGGCGGCTCGTCATCGACGACGAGGATCTTGACGGCTGAACCGGTCATTTGAGTTCATCCAATTTTGGAATGTCGTTCGGTTTTGGAAGGCGGATGGTGAAGACGGCGCCGGACCTGTTTGTCCGGTTGCCGGCTGTGATCGTCCCACCCATCGCCTCGATGAAGCCGCGGCATATGGAGAGGCCGAGGCCGGTGCCGGCGCGCACCTGATCGCCCTTGCGCACGCGGTAGAACGTGTCGAAGACACGGTTGAGGTCTGCAGGAGGAATGCCCGGGCCTTGGTCGGAGACCTGTACGACGACATTATCGGCATCCGCCCAACCTTCGATGCGGATGACAGAGCCTTCGGGCGCGTATTTGGCGGCATTGTCGAGAAGGTTGAAGAGGACCTGCTCGAAGAGAACGGGATCGACGCGGACCATGGGCAGGTCGGCGGGGATTGTCATTTCCGTCCTGTGATGATCGAGAATTTTTGCAGCCCGGCGCAACGCGCTGCCTGCGATATCTCCTGCATAGTGCAGCGCATAGTTCGGCTCCATGGCGCCGGACTCGATCTTCGTCATGTCGAGCAGATTGGCGATGAAGCGGTTGAGACGTTCGGATTCATCGACGACCGTCGACAGAAGATCTGTCCGGTCATCCGCCGACATGGAATCAAAGTAATCGCGCAGTGTGCCGGACGCGCCGAGGATTGCCGCAAGTGGCGTCTTGAGATCGTGGGAGATCGACGTCAGCAGAGCAGAGCGCAGGCGGTCCGCTTCGGCCGCAAGCTTGGCCCGATCGACGTCAGCAACGAGTTGCACGCGTTCGATGGCGAGTGCCGCCTGATCGGCAAGCGCATCGAGAAGCCGCTGCTGTTCCGGCGTCAGCAGCGGGCCGTCCCGGCGGTCACTGTCGAGGCCGATGACGCCAACGGCCGTTCGACCGGTACGCAATGGTACATAGAGGCGCTTGGCCCCGGGCAGGGTATCAGCGCCGCGACCGGCGGCATGATTATGTTCCCAGGCCCAGCGGGCGGCGGCGATATCGGCATCGTCGAGCGTATCGTCAGGCGGATAGCCGGCCTTGACGGCAATGGAATTATCTTCCGGCAGGAGGAGAACGACGCGCACCTTGAGCATCGAGGCGATCTGGAAGGCCGTCGCCCAGAGGACGTCATCGAGCGTACCGGTGCCGGCAAGCTTCTTGGAAAAGAGATAGAGGTCTTCCGTCGTGCGCGCTCTTTGCCGGGCCGCAGCCGCCTGCCGCTGGACGGTTGCCGTCAGGTTGGAGGCGATGACGGCGACACCAAGGAAGAAGAAGAGCGCGAGCACGCTTTCCGGATCGCTGATCGTCAACGTATAGCGCGGCGGCAGGAAGAAGAAGTTGAAGGAGAGGGCACTGACGATGCAGGTATAGAGCGCCGGTCTGAGGCCATGGATGACGGCTGATGTCAGCACCGCCATCAGGAAGACGAGCGCCAGATTGCGAACGTCGAGCACCTGATCGAGCACCACGCCGGCAACAAGCGCAATGGCGACGTAGAGCGTTGAAAGTGCGTAAGCCCGGAAGTCCAGCGCAGCCGTGCTCGGCGCCGCCTTTACGCCACGCTGCGCGGTCGGATCTTTCTCGTTGCCGGAAATCACATGGACGCTGATATCGCCCGCGCACCGGATCAGCTCGTCGGTGATGGAGGGGCTCCACCACCATTCGCGCCATGTTGGCTTTTTCGGCGCGCCGATGACGATGTGGGTCACGTTGTTCGCGGTGGCGTGACGCACCAGCTCCTCAGTCACCTCGCGGCCGGGAATGGTGATCGCTTCGCCGCCAAGCTGTTCGGCAAGCCGGAGCGTGGCGGCAATCGTATCACGCTGCGTTTCCGAGAGATTGATGGAGCGGTTGGTCTCGATATAGACGGCCGCCCAGGGGGCACGCAGACGCGCAGCCATGCGTGAGGCGTAGCGGACCAGCGAAGCAGAGCGTGGATGATCGTCGATCGACACCAGCACACGGTCGCCGGCAGCCCAGGGGCCGGAAATAGCATGCGCCTGCATATGGCTCAGCAGCTGGTCATCGACGCGCTGGGCGGTCTTGCGCAGGGCGAGTTCGCGGAGCGCCGTCAGGTTGCCGGGCGTGAAATAATTGGTCAGCGCGCGTTCGGCGGTCTTTGCCACATAGACCTTGCCATCGTGAAGGCGTTTGATGAGGTCGTCGGGTGTCAGGTCGATGATCTCGATGTCGTCAGCCACGTCGATCACGGAGTCCGGCACTGTCTCGCGCACCCGGATGCGGGTGATCTGCGAAACGACGTCGTTCAGGCTCTCCACATGCTGGATGTTCAGCGTCGAATAGACATCGATGCCACGGTCGAGCAATTCCTTGACGTCGAGATAGCGCTTTGGATGGCGACTGCCCTCGGCATTGGTATGGGCAAGTTCGTCGACGAGAACAAGATCGGGCTTGCGCGCGAGAATGGCATCGAGATCCATCTCTTCGAGCGACTGGCCGCGATAGGCGATCTCCACACGCGGAATGATTTCGAAACCGGCAAGCAGTGCCTCGGTCTCTTTGCGGCCATGGGTTTCGACGACGCCGATCACCACGTCGAGGCCGTCGGCGATCTTGGCGTGGCCGGAGACCAGCATTTCATAGGTCTTGCCGACGCCGGGTGCCGCGCCCAGGAAGATTTTCAGGCGTCCGCGCGACTCCGCCCGGGCCTTTTCGAGAAGCGCATCGGGCGAGGGCCTGCCGGCCTGGTCGCGGTTGTCGTCTGGCATGCGTTCGGTCTTTCTTCACGAGCAAGCCCCGGCGCGCGTTGCAGCGTTCCGGGGCTCTCAACCTTCACTGAGTCATAGAAGCATCAAGGCTCTGGTTCAACGCCAGAACATTGACGGTCGGTTCGCCGAGCAGGCCGAGTTCGCGGCCCGTAACGGCTGCATCGACCAGCGCCTTGACCTTGGCTTGATCGACACCGCGGGCCTTGGCGACGCGCGGTACCTGGAAGTATGCGGCATCGGGCGAAATATGCGGGTCAAGGCCGCTACCCGAAGCGGTGACGAGGTCGACGGGAACCTCGGCATTCGGGTTGCTCGCCTTGGCAGCCTCATAGTCACCCTTCACGCGGTCGATCAGCTTCTGGCTGGTCGGGCCGAGGTTGGAGCCCGAGGACGCCGCTGCATTGTAGCCATCGCCAGCAGCGGACGGACGACCATGGAAATACTTGTCGCTGGTAAAGGCCTGGCCGATCAGCGTGGAACCGATAACCTGCCCGTTCTTTTCAATGAGGCTGCCATTAGCCTGGTAGGGGAAGATGGCCTGTGCGGCACCTGTCATGGCGAGCGGGTAGAGGAGGCCGGTGATGGCCGTGGTGGCAACGATCATGACGATTGCCGGACGAAGTTCTCTAAGCATTGTTTTAACTCCTTAGGCGAGGCCGAGGGATGCGACGACCATGTCGATCGCCTTGATGCCGATGAAGGGGACGATGATGCCGCCGAGACCGTAGATCAGCAGGTTGCGGGAAAGCAGCGCACCGGCGCCGATCGGGCGGTAGCGCACACCCTTCAGGGACAGCGGGATCAGGGCGATGATGATGAGCGCATTGAAGATGATCGCCGACAGGATGGCGCTCTGCGGCGTGGCGAGGCCCATGATGTTGAGTACGCCAAGCTGCGGGTAAAAAGTCAGGAACATCGCCGGGATGATGGCGAAGTACTTGGCGATGTCGTTGGCGATCGAGAAGGTCGTCAGCGCGCCGCGGGTCATCAGGAGCTGTTTGCCGATTTCGACGATCTCGATGAGTTTTGTCGGGTCGCTGTCGAGATCGACCATGTTGCCGGCTTCGCGGGCTGCGACCGTGCCGGTGTTCATGGCCACGCCAACGTCGGCCTGGGCCAGAGCAGGAGCGTCGTTCGTGCCGTCGCCGCACATGGCGACAAGTTTGCCCTTGGCCTGTTCTTCGCGGATCAGCTGCAGCTTGTTTTCAGGCGTTGCCTGGGCGAGGAAGTCGTCGACACCGGCTTCGGCAGCGATGGCGGCGGCTGTCATCGGGTTGTCACCCGTAATCATGACGGTGCGGATGCCCATGCGGCGCAGCTCGTTGAAGCGCTCGCGGATGCCGCCCTTGACGATATCCTTGAGCTGGATGACGCCGAGCAGCTTGCCGTCGCGGGCAACGGCGAGCGGCGTGCCGCCGGCCTTGGCGATCTCGTCCGATATCGACTGCAGTTCACGCACGATTTCGGCTCCGTTCTTCGAGGAAGCATCGCCGTTGACGTAGCTGAGCACAGCATCGACGGCACCCTTGCGGATCGCCGAGCCTTCGAGATCGACACCGCTCATGCGGGTCTGGGCGGTGAAGGGTACGAATGTGGCCTTCAGGCTTGCCATGTCGCGGCCGCGGATCGCGTATTTTTCCTTGGCGAGCACGACAATGGAGCGGCCCTCGGGCGTCTCATCGGCGAGCGAGGCAAGCTGCGCCGCATCGGCGAGATCCTGTTCGGCGACACCGCGTACCGGCCGGAAGCTGGTGGCCTGGCGGTTGCCCAGGGTGATCGTGCCGGTCTTGTCGAGCAGCAGCGTGTCGACGTCACCGGCAGCTTCTACGGCGCGGCCGGACATGGCGAGCACGTTGAAGCGGACGAGACGATCCATGCCGGCAATACCGATCGCCGAAAGCAGGGCGCCGATCGTGGTCGGGATCAGCGTGACGAAGAGGGCAACGAGCACGATGATCGGGATCGAGCCGCCGGCATAGGCCGCAAAGCTCGGGATCGTCGCCGTGGCGAGAACGAAGATCAGCGTCATCCCGGCAAGCAGGATGTTGAGCGCGATTTCGTTCGGCGTCTTCTGACGTTCGGCGCCCTCGACGAGCGAGATCATGCGATCGAGGAACGTCGAACCTGCCGCCGCCGTGATGCGCACGCGGATCCAGTCGGAGAGAACCTGCGTGCCGCCGGTTACGGCCGAGCGGTCGCCGCCGGATTCACGGATGACAGGGGCGGATTCGCCGGTGATGGCTGCTTCATTGACGGAGGCAACACCCTCGACGACTTCGCCGTCGGAGGGAATGATATCGCCGGCTTCGACAAGAACGAGATCGCCGACCTTCAGGCTGGTGCCAGGTACCATGCGGTAGCCGGTGCCGTTGTTGGCGGTCAGGAGCTTCGCCTGGGTCTCGGTGCGCGCCTTGCGCAGCGAGTCTGCCTGCGCCTTGCCGCGGCCTTCGGCGACGGCTTCGGCGAAGTTGGCAAAGAGCACCGTGAACCAGAGCCAGAGGTTGATCTGGAAGGAGAAGGCGAGATTGCCGTTGCCTGAAACGAGATCGCGCAGGAACAGGACTGTGGTCAGCGCCGAGACCGTAGCCACGACGAACATGACCGGGTTCTTGGAAAGGGTGCGCGGGTTGAGCTTGGTGAAAGCAGCGCCCACGGCCGGAATGAGGATGCGAGAATCAAGGATGCTCGCGGATTTTGCCTGGCTCATAAGAGACTCCAGCTTTGAAACGAGGATGGCGAACCGGATTGCCGGTCAGCCCTGTAAAATTCTGAGAACGCAGACGACGACGAGCAGGCCTGCCATCATCACCAGGATGATGTCGGAGGCGCGCGGCATCCGCTGGGCTCCACGCCCCGGCAGACCGGGACGTGGATGGAAGGCTTTTCGGAGCCTGTGACGGATAATCATGGTCAACCTCTAAAGGTTTGGCTCAGAAGGTCTGGCCGGCGATCATGACCAGGTGCTCGACAACAGGACCAAGGGCCAATGCCGGGAAGAAGGTGAGACCGCCGACGATCAAGATCGTGCCGATGAGCAGGCCGACGAAGAGCGGCCCATCCGTCGGGAAGGTGCCTGCCGAGGCGGGAACCGTCTTCTTCGTCACCAGCGAACCGGCAATGGCGAGCGCCGGGATGATGACGAGGAAACGGCCCATCAGCATGCCTAGACCAAGCGTGATGTTGTACCAGGGCGTATTGCCCGTCAGGCCGCCGAAAGCCGAGCCGTTGTTGGCCGCAGCCGACGTATAGGCATAGAGGATTTCGGAGAAGCCGTGCGGGCCGGCCGTGCCGACCGAGGCGACTGCCGAAGGCAGGACGCTGGCGATCGCGGTGAAAACCAGCATGGCGAGCGGCAGGCAAAGGATGGCAAGAACGGCCATCTTCATTTCCTTCGCCTCGATCTTCTTGCCGAGATATTCCGGCGTGCGGCCGACCATCAGGCCTGCCACGAAGACAGCGACGATGATGAAGAGAACGATGCCGTAGAAACCCGCACCAACGCCGCCGACGGTGACTTCGCCGAGCTGCATGTTGATCAGCGGGATCAGGCCGCCGAGCGCGGTGAAGGAGCCATGCATGGCATTGACCGCACCGCAGGAGGCAGCCGTGGTAACGACCGCAAACAGCGAGGACATGGCGACGCCGAAGCGGACTTCCTTGCCTTCCATGTTGCCGCCAGCCAAGCCGAATGCGTGCATTAGCGGATTGCCGGCAGCTTCAGCCCAATAGGTGATGCCGACGCCGACGATGAAGAGGACGCCCATCGCCGTCAGGATCGCCCAGCCCTGGCGCTGGTTACCGACCATGCGGCCGAAAACGTTGGTGAAGGCTGCGCCAATCGCAAAGATCGAGACCATCTGAATGAGGTTTGAGATTGCGTCCGGGTTTTCGAAGGGATGGGCCGAGTTGGCGTTGAAGAAGCCGCCGCCATTCGTCCCGAGCATCTTGATGGCGAGCTGCGAGGCAACGGGGCCGAGGGCGATCGTCTGCTTGGCGCCTTCGAGCGTGGTCGCATCGACATACGGACCAAGCGTCTGCGGTACGCCGAGCCAGACATAGGCGAGCGTCAGCACGATGCAGATCGGCAGCAGGATATAGAGTGTGGCTCTGACCATATCGACCCAGAAATTGCCGATCGCCTTTCCCGAGGCACGCGAGAAGGCGCGGATCAGGCCGATGGCGATGGCCATGCCGGTCGCAGCCGACACGAAGTTCTGAACCGTCAGGCCCATCATCTGCGTCAGGTACGACATGGTGCTTTCGCCGCCATAATTCTGCCAGTTGGTATTGGAGACGAAACTGGTGGCGGTGTTGAAGGCGAGTTCCGGCCCGACCGCGGCCATGCCGGCCGGGTTATAGGGCAGTACGTTCTGGAACCGCATCAGAAGGTAGAGAACGATGACGCCCATCAGGTTGAACATCAGCATGGCGAAGGCATAGGAGGTCCAGTGCTGGTCTTCGCGCTCGCTGGTGCCGGCGACGGCGTAAAGCCCTCGTTCGATCGGAACGAGGACCGGTGAAAGGAATGTGCGCTCGCCGCTGAAGACACGCGTCATGTAACCGCCGAGCGGTTTGACGAGCACAAGGACGATCCCGCAGTAAAGCAGGATCTGAAGCCATCCGTTGAGGGTCATGGGAGGAAACTTTCAGTACCCGGCTGCTTCTGGATGAGAAGCGCCGGCGCTTTCAGAAACGTTCTGGGCGGATGAGAGCGTAGGTGAGGTAGACGGTGAGAAACACGGTCACGGCACCGCTCAAGATGTAATCGAGGGTCATCTGTTCTCTCCTGTCAAAGCCTGTCGCAGGCGCGTGTATAGGCAAAGCAAAGTCCGAAAAATACGATTGCAGTGCCGAGTAGAATTATATCCATCATCGATCTTGACTCCGGTTGTTATTCTTGGAGTCAGACAAGACAAAGGGCGCCGGCTCGCAGAGGCGGCACCTTTTATGCTTTCTGGCGTGGAGATGATCTTTGCGATCTCTCGGACATTAATATGCGACCGAAGGGCATAAAGGTTCGAGATTGGGCGAAGCGTATCTATATAAAAATCTTATAAATGCCTTTATGCGCGCGGAGAGGCCAGTGAGACCGCTTCAACAGACAAAAACGCCGTGTCCAATGACACGGCGCAATATCGGATGGCGAAATATCGCAGCGTTCAGGGCTCAACCCTAAACTGGTAGTGGCCTTCGGCGCTGTGGCCGTCCATCGAGAGTACGCGCCAGTTGAGTGTATAAACACCGGGCGCCATGGACGGATCGAGCGGAACCTTGAAGACCGAACCTTCCGGTCCTGAAAGAAACGGCTTGCCGGTCGGCAATGTCAGGCCCTGGGCATCGAGAAGGGTGGCGGTCGAACGAGCGAGATCGACAGGGCCAGTGAAGGTGAGCTCCAGATTGGCCGGCACCAGCCTTTCTTCCTGCTGCGGTGGCGGAAGGGATGCTTCCTCGATCGCCGCGGACGCCTCGGTTGCGGCAAAGAGAAGAGATGCGAACAGGCAGAATGACACAATCGATTTCATGACGGTCTTCCTTGTATTGCCGATCCGCATGGTGCCGGAAGCGTCATGCCCCCGCCACGCCATGCCGGCGCATGCCTAATAACGCTGCGGAGGCCGATTTCGATCCCGCGCCCGTGCAACAACCCTAACCGGCTGAAGCAATGCCTGCTGCTCGCGATCCCGATGGATTGCAGCAACAGCCTCATCCACCAGGATGCGCCAGAATTCGCGGAGCTGCCGCGTGATCTGAGAGTTGGAAACCAAGTTTCGGCCGACATTGTCGTTGTCGTGCTTCATCGCTTTTCTCCTTCCCACTTTGTCGTGGTCGTTGAAGATAAATGTAGTCCTCGCCGGGCTTCTCCGGAATCATACGGACGTCTAGGAAGAGCTTATCTTTCGGGTGATAATTACGTGAGCATTTCGTCACATGGCGAGCAAAAGCCTGACAGAGATGATTGAATTGCTGCGGCTTGCAGTCTTATAGTCGCCAGAACGGCGCCCCATGAACCGCGGGAGCCATAGGGAAGGAAACCGATCATGACAAAAGTCCGTGCGCTGGTTCTGGAGCGCCAGCATGAGCTTGCGCTTCGCGATATCGATCTGCCTCTGGAGACAGGTCCGGGGCAGGTGAAGATCAAGATCCATACCGTTGGTGTCTGCGGCTCCGACGTGCATTATTATACGCACGGCAAAATCGGTCCATTTATCGTCAACGAGCCGATGGTGCTCGGCCACGAAGCGGCGGGCACGGTGGTCGAGGTCGGCTCCGGCGTTACTCATCTGAAGGTTGGCGATCGCGTGTGCATGGAGCCTGGCATTCCTGATCCCAATTCCAAGGCAAGCCGGCTTGGCATGTACAATGTCGATCCGGCCGTCACCTTCTGGGCGACGCCGCCGATCCACGGCGTGTTAACCCCCGAGGTCGTGCACCCGGCCAATTATACGTTCAAGCTGCCGGACAATGTCAGCTTCGCCGAAGGCGCAATGGTCGAGCCTTTCGCGGTCGGCATGCAGGCAGCCACCAAGGCGAAGATCGCACCCGGCGATACAGCCGTTGTCCTCGGTGCTGGCCCGATCGGCACCATGGTTGCGATCGCCGCTCTCGCTGGCGGTTGCTCCCGTGCGATCGTTGCTGATCTTGCCCAGCCGAAGCTCGATATAGCTGCGCAGTATCAAGGTGTCATTCCGGTCAACATTCGCGAAAAGAACCTTGCTGAGGAAGTCGGCCGGCTGACTGATGGCTGGGGTGCGGATGTCGTCTTCGAATGCTCAGGTTCACCGAAGGCCTGGGAGACGATCATGTCTCTGCCACGTCCGGGCGGCGCTATCATCGTCGTCGGCCTGCCGGTCAATCCTGTCGGTTTCGACGTCTCGACGGCTTCGACGAAGGAAATTCGCATCGAGACGGTGTTCCGCTACGCGCATCAGTATGAGCGCTCGATCGCGCTTCTCGGATCGGGGCGTGTCGACCTGAAGCCGCTGATATCAGAGACGTTCACCTTCGAAGATTCGATCAAGGCCTTCGATCGTGCGGTCGAGGCACGTCCTGATGATGTCAAACTGCAGATCGTCATGGACTAGGACCCTTTACGGGTACTTGATCCCAAATTTCCTCTTGCGAAGCACCAGCGCCGCGCCCGCGATCAGGGCCGCGGCGCCAAGTGCTATCAGCAGATGATGATGCAGTGGCAGGCGGCCGAATATCTGGTGAATTCCGTGGCCGAAGGCATAACCAAGCGCGGTGAAGAGCTGTCCCCAGACGAGCGCCGCCAGGAGGTTGAGCACGAGAAACCTCTGCGTCGAGATGTGTGTCGTGCCGACGATCGGGCTGATCGTCCGCAATCCCACCAGAAAGCGGAACGCGAAGATGAACCCGGTCGGATATTTTTCGAGAAGCCGCGTGACGCGTGCAAGCGCCGGTGTCTCCATCACGCGGCGAACGAAGTTCCATTGGGCGGCATAGCGGCCGGCAAAGAACCATATCTGATCTCCGGCGAATGATCCCGCCGAAGCTGCCATCGAGGCAGCCCAATAGGTTAGGAGCTCGCGATGCGCGATGACGCCGCCGAGAAAGGCAGCGGTTTCGCCCTCGAAGGCGGTGCCGAGAAAGATTGCCGGCAGGCCATAATTTTCGATCAGCAGTTCGATATTCAATGACCGGTCTCCGGCTGATTGCGATCCATCAGATCGCCTTCAAATCACCCAGAAGCGTCGGGATCAATTCCGAAACGGTGGGATGGATCGGTACCGACCACTGCAGCACCGGATAGGTCGTCCCGGCATTCATCGCATCGATGATGCCGTGAATCACCTCGTCGCCCTCGATCCCGAGGATCGCCGCCCCCAGGATTTCCTTGCTCTCCGCATCAGCGACCACCTTCATGAAGCCCTTGGTTTCGCCGCGCTCATTGGCGCGGCCGACCTTGCTCATCGGGCGGGTCGACACCATGATCTTGCGGCCCGAGGCGCGTGCCTGCTTTTCCGTCATGCCGACGCGGCCAAGCGGCGGATCGATATAGAGGGCGTAGGCGAGAATGCGGCTCGACAGTTTCCTGTCGCCACCGTCCAGCAGATTAGCTGCGGCGATCTCGAAGTCATTGTAGGACGTATGGGTGAAGGCACCGTGGCCGTTGCAATCTCCGAGTGCCCATATACCTTCGACATTGGTTGCCAGCCGGTCATCGACGGTAATGAAGCCGTGCTTGTCAGTGGCCACGCCAGCGGCATCGAGACCGAGGTCGTCGGTATTCGGCGTCCGGCCGGTCGCAACGAGCACATGGCTTGCCTCGATTGTTTCCTTGTCGACCGTGACCGTCGCGCCATTGGTGGTCCTGGCGAAGCTAATATCCTTGACGTCTGTATGGATCTTGATGCCCTCGGATCTGAGGATATCGGCGATCGCATCGGAAATATCCTCGTCCTCGCGGGAGGCGAGTTTCGGGCCGCGCTCGATCACCGTTACCTCGGCGCCGAAACGCCGGTACATCTGTGCAAATTCCAGGCCGATATAGCTTCCACCGATAATGGCAAGATGCTTCGGCAGGCTGTCGAGATGTATGATGCCGGTGCTTGTGAGATACTCGATATCAGCAATGCCCGGCATGTCGGGGACGACAGGGCGAGCGCCGACATTGAGGAAGATCTTCGGCGCCGTCAGCGTCTCGCCGTTGACGACGACTTCCTTCGGGCTCGTGAAGCGGGCGTGGCCGTAGATGACGGTCATGGTTTTCATGCCGCCGAACCAGCTGCTCAAACCGTTGCGGGCATTCATGATGATTGTCTCTGCTCGACCCCGCACGGTCTTCATGTCGATAGCGATTTCGCCCGGTATCTGCACACCGTAATCGGCGCCGTGCCGCGCCACGTAGGCGGCGCGCGCACTTGCGACCAGCGTCTTTGTCGGCATGCAGCCTGCGTTGACGCAGGTGCCGCCGAGGAACTTGCGTTCGATCAGCGCCACCTTCATACCCTTTTCCGCCATGCGGGCAGCGAGGAATGGGCCGGCCTGGCCGGCGCCGATGAAGATTGCGTCGAAGCTCTTCATCAGACTGCCCACGCGATAATAATGGCACCGATGACGGCCACGGCATCCTCTATCAGGGCTGCCGGGCGATCCTGGCCGAAAGAGGCCGCGAGCTTGCTGCGCACCGCAGCCCCGCCAAGCGTGCCGATGACAGCGCCGATGACGCCGGCGAGAAGGCCTCCGAAGAGCAGGCTGCTGGCCGCGCCGATGACTGCGCCGGAAAGTGCGCCCATAACAATGCGTGCGCCGAACTGGACGGGCACCTTGCGCGAGGGGGTGGTCGGCAGCTGGTCAGTGATGAGCTCGACGACAGCCAGCACCGTGAAAATCCACGGTGTCCACTGGTAGCCCATGAAGGCGAGCGGTGTCTGGGAGACATCGAGCCAGCCGAGCGCCGCGCCCCAGGCGACGGCGGCAGGTGCGGTCATGGCGCGAAGACCGGCAATGACGCCGATCAGAAGTGCGAGCAGCAGAAACATATGCAAATCCCCCTTGCACCGTCGGCCTGTCTGCCGCGGTGAGGGGAGGTTTGCACATTGTTATCCAGCTTGCAATTCGCCTCGTGCGCGACTGAATCAGTTGGAGAAGGCTGCAATGCCTGTGATCGCGCGACCGAGAATAAGCGCATGAATGTCATGCGTTCCTTCATAGGTATTGACCACCTCGAGATTGACGAGGTGGCGGGCGACGCCGAATTCGTCGGAAATGCCGTTGCCGCCCAGCATGTCGCGGGCTGCTCGCGCAATCTCCAGCGCCTTGCCGCAGGAATTGCGCTTGAGTATCGATGTCAGTTCGACGGGTGGATGGCCCTCTTCCTTCATGCGGCCGAGACGTAGACACCCCTGAAGCCCGAGCGAGATTTCGGTTGCCATATCGGCAAGCTTCTTCTGAATGAGCTGGTTGGCGGCGAGCGGCCGGCCGAATTGCTGACGGTCCAGCGTATATTGCCGAGCCGTTGCATAGCAGGCTTCGGCCGCGCCCAGCGCACCCCAGGCAATGCCGAAGCGAGCGGAGTTGAGGCAGGTGAACGGTCCCTTGAGACCGCTGACATGGGGCAGCAGGTTCTCTTCCGGTACGAAGACATTGTCCATGACGACTTCGCCTGTGATCGAGGCGCGAAGTCCGACCTTGCCCTGGATCTTTGGAGCCGACAGGCCCTTCGAGCCTTTTTCCAGGATGAAGCCGCGGATAAGTCCATCCTCGGTCTTTGCCCAGACGACAAAGACATCGGCAATCGGTGCGTTCGAGATCCAGGTCTTGGAGCCCGTCAGGCTATAACCGCCATCGACCTTCTTTGCCCGTGTCGCCATGGAGCCAGGATCAGAGCCGTGATTGGGCTCGGTCAAACCAAAACAGCCGATCCATTCGCCGGTCGCAAGCTTCGGCAGATATTTCTTCTTCTGCTCTTCGGAACCAAAGGCGTCGATCGGCACCATGACAAGCGAGGACTGTACGCTCATCATCGAACGGTAACCGCTGTCGATCCGCTCTACTTCGCGGGCGATCAGGCCGTAGGCGACGTATCCGAGGCCAGCGCCGCCATATTCCGGATCGATCGTCGGGCCGAGAAGGCCGAGTTCGCCCATCTCCCGGAATATTTCCGGATCTGTCTTTTCGTTGCGAAAGGCTTCGAGGACACGGGGGGCGAGCTTTTCCTGCGCGTAGGCATGGGCGGTGTCCTGCACCATGCGCTCCTCGTCGGTCAGCTGCTCCACGAGCCGAAACGGATCAGCCCAGTCGAAAACCTCGCGCGTATGCCGCATGTCCAGTCTCCTCACCTGTAATCACGCATGCCTGATCTAAGGTCGCATAGACCTGCCTGTTTGCGGCGTCAACAAGGCGACCATCCCGACAAAGATCAGGGCCCATCTTTTCAAATGCCGGCTGGTACGCCAGTTTGCGCGCAATGGATTCGGATGTGAGGAGCAGACATGTCATCGAGCGATCTCTTCGTATCGGCGGAAGGTGCCGAATGGGTAAACCCTGAACCGGGCGTGACTCGCCGTATCATGGCCTATCTGCCCGAGATGATGATGGTGGAGGTCGCTTTCGAGGCAGGCGCCGTGGGTGCGGCCCACTTCCACCCGCATATCCAGGCAAGCTATGTCGCCGAAGGTAGCTTCGAGGTGACGATCGATGGTCGCACCGAAGTGTTGAAACAGGGCGGCAGCTTCATTGTGCCACCCAATCTGGTCCATGGTGTCAAGGCATTGGAAAAGGGTCGCCTCATCGACACCTTTACTCCGCATCGCGCCGAATTCCTGAAGTAGTCACATCTCTGCCTTTGCCTTTCGAGCTGCGGCGGAGCCAATGTAGGGCGGTATGAAACAGGCGTCTTCGCTGCGCACGGCTTCGCGCAGGAAGTCGATGACGGCGCGCACGCGCGGCGCCTGCTTTAGATCCCGATGGCAGGTGATCCAGTAATGCCGCTTGAGATCGATCTCGTCAGGCAGCACGCGCACCAGTTCGGGATAACGGCAGGCAAAGAAATAGGGCAGGATGCCGAGGCCCAGACCGTTTCTGGTGGCCGTCAACTGCGCGAAGATGCTGGAACTCTGGAATTGCGGCTTGATGCGCGGATGCACGTCGCCGAGATAATCGAGCCCCGGTGCGAAGATCATTTCCTCGATATAGCTGATGAAGGGATGGTTCAGCAGGTCGTCACGCGTGTTGATGGGTGCTGCGCGGGCGAGATAGTCGCGCGAGGCGTAGACCTGCAGATGATAGTCCGTCAGCTTTTCCGCAAAGTAGGGGCCACCTTTAGGCTCGTCGAGGACGACCGAGATATCCGCTTCCTTGCGGGAAAGCGACATGATCTGCTGGATGGTGACGAGTTCCAGTGCCAGATGCGGATGGCGGGCGGCAAATTGCGGCAGGACGGTCGCAAAGAAGAAATTCGCAAAACCTTCGGGGGCGCTGAGGCGCACGAGGCCGCGCTGGCTGAGCGAGCCATCGGCGAGATCGGCGCGCAGCCGTTCCGTTTCCTGTTCCATCTTCTCGGCGGTTTCTACAAAGCGCGTGCCCATGGCAGTCAGCACGTAACCGCGCGGGTTGCGCTCGAAGAGCTTCACCTTCAGTGCGAATTCCAGCCGATCGATGCGCCGTGAGACGGTCGCATGGCTTGAGCGCAACTGCCGGGCCGCCGTCGAAAGCTGGCCGGTGCGGGCGACGGCTAGAAAAAACTGCAGATCGTCCCAAGTAAACTGCGAAGCATGGCTCATCGGCGTCGCCCATCCGTCTACGTCTTTGGTCTAATGCCGCCCGGCAACGAGAGCGCTGCGACTGTTGGCGGAGCACCATTATGACAGGTTCTGTTCAAAAACGAACAGATACTGTTTGGAATTAGATGTAAACCGCCAGTTGCCTCGTGGAGGAAATTCCGTGATCGTAAGGGTGGAGCGACCGCTTTGAGGAGAGCGGATCGCCAAATTTGAACAGATTCGCGATCTGGCCAATCTCTGGGAGGAGAGAATATGCGAAAGAATTTCATTGCGTCCGTTGCATTTTTGCTTGCAAGCAGCACCGCCGTGTTTGCCCAGAGCGCAGCTATTTCCGATGGTAAGGTCAAGATCGGCATTCTGAACGACCAGTCGGGCGTTTATGCCGACTTTGGTGGCAAATCCTCTGTCGAGGCTGCGAAGATGGCCGTCGAGGACTTCGGCGGCAAGGTACTCGACATGCCGGTCGAGATCGTTGATGCCGACCACCAGAACAAGCCTGATATCGCCTCCAACATTGCCCGCCAGTGGTATGACACCGAACAGGTCGATGCCATCATGGAACTGACGACCTCTTCGGTTGCGCTCGCAGTCCAGGCGGTCGCCAAGGAAAAGAAGAAGATCGATATCGTCACGGGTGCTGCGACGACTGATCTCACTGGCAAGGCCTGCTCGCCTTATGGCTTCCACTGGGCCTATGACACTCATGCACTTGCCGTCGGTACCGGCGGGGCACTGGTCAAGCAGGGCGGCGACAGCTGGTTCTTCCTGACGGCGGATTACGCTTTCGGCTACTCGCTGGAACAGCAGACCACCGACTACGTAAAGGCAAGCGGCGGCACGGTCGTCGGTTCGGTACGCCATCCCTTGTCGACGCAGGATTTCTCGTCCTTTCTGCTGCAGGCACAATCATCGGGCGCCAAGGTCATCGGCCTTGCCAATGCCGGCCTCGATACGTCGAATGCCATCAAGCAGGCGGCAGAGTTCGGTATCACTCAGGGCGGCCAGCATCTGGCGGCATTGCTCTTCACGCTCGCCGAAGTTCACGGCCTTGGCCTCGAAGCAGCTCAGGGCCTGACGTTGACGGAAGGCTATTACTGGAACCGCGACGACGACAGCCGCGCATTCGCCAAGAAATTCTTTGCCCGTACTGGCAAGATGCCGAACATGATCCACACCGGCACCTATTCGGCGGTTCTGCAATATCTGAAGGCGATCCAGAAGGCCGGAACGGATGAGACGGAGGCCGTCGCCAAGCAGTTGCACGAAATGCCTGTCGATGACGTCTTCGGCCGTGGCGGCACGGTTGGCCCGAACGGTCGCATGATCCATGACATGTACCTGCTGCAGGTCAAGAAGCCCGCGGAAAGCAAGGAGCCGTGGGATTACTTCAACGTTCTCGCCACCATCCCGGGCAAGGAAGCCTATATCGACCCCGCCAAGAGCGGCTGCGATCTGGTGAAGTGAACGATGGCGGTTTCCGCGATTGAAACTGGAGCCAAGCCGCGGGTGGTACTCTCCGCCCGCGGCCTGCGCCGCGATTTCGGCGGCTTCACGGCCGTCAAGAATGTCGATCTCGATGTGCATGATGCGAGCGTCCATGCACTGATCGGGCCGAACGGTGCCGGCAAGACGACGGTGTTCAACCTGCTCACCAAGTTCCTGCAGCCGACATCAGGCGCCATCACGCTGATGGGGACCGACATCACCAGGACGCCGCCGGACCGGGTGGCGCGCATGGGCCTCGTCCGTTCGTTCCAGATCTCTGCCGTCTTCCCGCATCTTTCCGTGCTCGATAATGTCCGGGTCGCCCTGCAGCGGCCGAATAATCTTTCCACGCAGTTCTGGCGACCGCTTTCGGCGCTCGACAGCCTCAATGATCGGGCCGAGCAATTGCTCGCCAGTGTCGGGCTTTCCAAGGAGCGTGATCATATCGCCGCCGACCTCTCCTATGGGCGCAAGCGTGTGCTGGAGATTGCGACCACTCTGGCGCTCGATCCGAAAGTGCTGCTTCTCGATGAGCCGATGGCCGGTATGGGGCAGGAGGATGTCAGCGTCGTCTCCGCCATCATTCGCGATGTCGCCCGCGACCGCGCGGTTCTGATGGTCGAGCACAATCTGTCCGTCGTTGCCAATATCTGCCAGCATGTCACCGTGTTGCAGCGCGGCGAGATCCTCGCCGAGGGCGACTACGCAACAGTCAGTCAGGATGAGCGCGTGCGCCAGGCCTATATGGGCACGGAGGAGCATCACTGATGGCGCCGCTTCTCGAAGTTCAGGGGCTGAACGCCTGGTATGGCGAAAGCCATATCCTTCACGGCATCGATATGATGGTCGGCGAGGGCGAGATGATTACCATTCTCGGCCGCAACGGCGTCGGCAAGACGACGACTTTGCGCACCATCACCGGTATTGTGCGCTCCCGGAAGGGAAAGATCAGCTTTGCTGGTACGGATATGATGCAGGTGCCGCTGCATAAGACCGCCCATAAGGGCATCGGCTTCGTACCGGAGGAGCGCGGTATTTTTTCGACGCTGACGGTTTCGGAAAATCTGATGCTGCCGCCGGTCGTAGCGTCAGGCGGCATGACCCTCGATGAAATCTACGAGCTTTTTCCAAACCTTTACGAGCGGCGCACGAGTTCCGGCACTAAGCTCTCGGGCGGCGAGCAGCAGATGCTGGCAATCGCTCGCATTCTGCGCACTGGCGTGCGCCTGCTGCTGCTCGATGAGCCAACCGAGGGGCTGGCGCCTGTTATCGTGCAGCGGATCGGCGAGGTTCTCAGGACGCTGAAGGAGCGCGGCATGACGATCGTGCTCGTCGAGCAGAATTTCCGTTTCGCAAGCCGTATTGCCGATCGCTTCTATCTGATGGATCATGGGCAGATGGTCTCGGAATTCCCTGTCGGCGAACTGCCGCAGCGCATGGATATGCTGCACAAGGTTCTGGGAGTGTGACGCGATGACGATGATCTTCGGCATTCCCTTGCAGGCACTGCTCGGCCAGCTGCTGATCGGCCTGATCAACGGGTCCTTCTATGCGCTGCTGAGCCTTGGTCTTGCGATCATTTTCGGTCTTCTGCGTGTCATCAACTTCGCGCACGGCGCCCAGTACATGCTCGGCGCCTTCGTGGCCTACCTGCTCTTGAACTATCTCGGTATCAGCTACTGGCCGTCTCTGATCCTGGCGCCCGTCATCGTCGGGCTAGCCGGCGCTGTCATCGAGCGGCTCTTCCTTCGCCGGCTCTATGATCTCGATCCGCTCTACGGCCTGCTCTTCACCTTTGGTCTGGCACTCGCAGTCGAAGGCACGTTCCGCTATCTCTACGGCTCATCCGGTCAACCCTATGCGACGCCACCGGCACTGGCCGGCGGCGTGAATCTCGGCTTCATGTTTTTGCCGATCTATCGCGGTTGGGTGGTGGTCGTTTCGCTCGTCGTCTGCATCGGCACCTGGCTGCTGATCGAAAAGACCAAGCTCGGTGCCTATCTGCGCTCGGCGACGGAAAACGCCACGCTCGTGCAGGTCTTCGGCGTCAACGTTCCGGTGCTCCTGACCTTTACCTATGCGCTCGGCGCCGGCCTTGCCGCCTTTGCCGGCGTGCTCGCCGCCCCCATCTACCAGGTCTCGCCGCTGATGGGTTCCAACATGATCATTGTCGTCTTTGCCGTGGTTGTCGTCGGCGGCATGGGGTCGATCATGGGCGCCATCATCACCGGCTATGTGCTTGGCATCGCGGAAGGTCTGACCAAGGTCTTCTATCCGGAGGCCTCCAATATCGTCGTTTTCGTCATCATGGCGATCGTGCTTCTCATCAGGCCCGCGGGCCTCTTCGGCCGGGATGCGTGACATGGCTGACATCACCGAAACCATCCGAACGGAAAAGAGCCGAACTGCTTTATCGGTTCAGACCGGGTTCCTGATCATCGGGCTCCTGCTTCTCTTGCTCGCGCCCTTCTTCTTCTACCCGATCTTCCTGATGAAGCTGCTTTGCTTCGCGCTCTTTGCCTGTGCCTTCAACCTGCTGCTCGGCTACACGGGACTGCTGTCCTTCGGTCATGCCACCTTCTTCGGCGGCGCTGCCTATTTCACCGCCTATACGGTGAAGTCCTGGGGCTTTCCGCCTGAGCTCGGCATCCTCGTCGGCGTCGCCGGCGCCGCATTTCTGGGCCTCGTCATGGGTTTCTTTGCAATCCGCCGCCAGGGTATCTATTTCGCCATGATCACGCTGGCGCTCTCGCAGATGTTCTTCTTCTTCTGCTTGCAGGCAAAATTCACTGAAGGTGAGGACGGCATCCAGTCCGTGCCGCGCGGCCACCTCTTCGGCTTCATCGATCTCAGCAGCTCCACCAACATGTATTATTTCGTGCTGGCGGTGTTCCTGATCGGACTTCTGATCATCTGGCGCTTCATCAATTCGCCCTTCGGCATGATCCTGAAATCGATCCGCGAGAACGAGCAACGGGCAATCTCGCTCGGCTATTCCGTGGCGCGTTACAAGCTCGGAGCCTTCGTAATGTCGGCAGCTCTTGCTGGGCTGGCAGGATCGGTCAAGGCTCTGGTCTTCCAGTTTGCGACGCTGACGGATGTCGCCTGGCAGATGTCGGGTGAGGTGATCCTGATGACCCTGCTCGGCGGTATCGGCACGCTGATCGGCCCGGTCTTCGGCGCTGGCCTCGTCGTGACGCTGCAGAATTATCTCGCGACCTCCGAATTTCCGGTGACTATCATCACCGGCGTGGTCTTCATGATCTGCGTGCTGATCTTCCGCCGTGGTATTATCGGTGAATTCTACGCCTCGCGGCTCGGGCGTAAACTGGGCTTTGTCTACCGCCGCTGAACGGGCGGACCTCTTTTCCTGCAATGGGAAAAGATGTGCAGCGGCGCCGCAAAATCCCGCCTCCGCGGCCCCGGGGAGGCGGGAGGGCAGCCATTTCGGAGTGCATGATCCATGGATCGCTACGACTATATCATCATCGGGGCAGGCAGTGCCGGCTGCGTGCTCGCAAACCGGCTATCGGCCGACCGCAATACGAGGGTCTTGCTGCTGGAGGCGGGCGGCAACGACAACTACCACTGGATCCATATTCCCGTCGGCTATCTCTATTGCATCAACAATCCGCGCACCGACTGGTGCTTTACGACCGCGCCCGAGGACGGGCTGAACGGGCGGGCGCTGAATTATCCGCGAGGCAAGGTGCTCGGCGGCTGTTCCTCCATCAACGGCATGATCTATATGCGCGGTCAGGCCCGCGACTACGATCTCTGGCGGCAGATGGGCTGCACCGGCTGGGGTTGGGACGACGTGCTGCCCTATTTCCGCAAGTCGGAAGATCACTATAGGGGCGAGGACGACATGCATGGCGCCGGTGGCGAATGGCGCGTGGAAAAGGCGCGCGTCCGCTGGGATGTGCTCGATGCCTTCCAGCAGGCGGCCAAGGAGGCCGGCATTCCCGAAACGGCAGATTTCAATCGCGGCAGCAACGAAGGCTCCGGCTATTTCGACGTCAACCAGCGCGCCGGCATCCGCTGGAACGCGACGAAGGCCTTTCTGCGCCCGGCCATGAAACGCGGCAATCTCACTGTCATGACCAAGGCGCAGGTGCGGCGGCTGCTGGTTGAGGAGGGCTCCGTTACCGGCGTCGAGTTCCAGCATGGCGGCAGGGCGAAGCGGGCCCATGCAGTGAAGGAGACGGTGCTCTCGGCCGGCTCCATCGGCTCGCCACACATTCTGGAGCTGTCAGGCGTCGGCCGCGGTGACGTTCTCCATCAGGCCGGCATCGACGTGCTGACCGAGGTGAAGGGCATCGGGGAGAACCTGCAGGACCATCTGCAGCTTCGGCTTGCCTATAAGGTGACAGGTGTGCCGACACTCAACGAAAAGGCGTCGAAGCTGCTCGGCAAGGCGGCAATAGGCCTCGAATATCTCATGCACCGTTCCGGACCCATGGCGATGGCGCCAAGCCAGCTGGGCATCTTCACGCGCTCTGGCCCTGATAAGGAGACACCCGATCTGCAGTATCATGTACAGCCTGTATCCCTCGACAAGTTCGGCGATCCCGTCCACGCCTTTCCGGCGATCACGGCGAGCGTCTGCAATCTCCGGCCGGAAAGCCGCGGTTCCGTGCATGTCTCCAGCCCCGATTTTGCCGCCCAGCCCGTCATTGCGCCAAAATACCTCTCGACGCAGCGCGATCGCGACATAGCTGTTCGCTCGATAAAGCTGACGCGCCGGATCGTCGCGCAGCCATCCTTCGCCCGCTTTCATCCAGAAGAGTTCAAGCCGGGGCCGAGCTACCGAAACGAGGCGGAACTGGAAAAGGCGGCAGGCGATATCGGCACGACGATTTTTCATCCGGTCGGCACCTGCCGCATGGGCATCGACAGGGACAGCGTCGTCGATCCGCGGCTAAGATTGCGGGCGCTCGGCAGGCTCCGGATCGCGGATGCCTCGGTGATGCCGGCCATCACTTCGGGCAATACCAATTCGCCGACGATCATGATTGCCGAAAAGGCGGCGGCCATGATCATCGAGGACAACAGATAGGAGAAGAGCATGGCAAGGATCGGATTTATCGGGCTTGGCAACATGGGCGGGCCAATGGCTGCCAATCTCGTCAAAGCCGGCCACGAGGTTCTTGGCTTCGATCTGGCGGCTCCGGTGCTGAAGGCTGCGGAGGAAAGCGGCGTGAAACCGGCCAGCCATGCCAGCCAGGCGGTCAAGGAGGCCGAGATCATCATCACCATGCTGCCGCAGGGCAAGCACGTGCTGACGGCCTGGGCCGACATATTGCAATCGGCGGAGCAGGGTACGCTCGTCATCGATTGCTCGACCATCGATGTCGAAAGCAGCCGCAAGGCGCACGAAATGGCGAAAGCAGCAAGCTGCCTGTCGCTCGACGCACCCGTTTCCGGCGGCACGGGCGGAGCGAGCGCCGGTACCTTGACCTTCATGGCAGGCGGCTCGGAAGAGGCCTTTGCCAAGGCAAAGCCGATCCTGGAGGCTATGGGCAAGAAGATTGTTCATTGCGGTGAGGCAGGCGCCGGACAGGCGGCGAAGATCTGCAACAACATGATCCTCGGCATTTCCATGGTCGGCGTCTGCGAAGCCTTCGTGCTTGCCGAAAAGCTCGGTCTCTCGCATCAGGCGCTCTTCGATGTCGCCTCCACCTCATCCGGCCAATGCTGGTCGATCAACACCTATTGCCCGGTGCCGGGACCGGTACCGGCCTCGCCGGCCAACAATGACTACAAGCCGGGTTTTGCTGCAGCACTGATGCTGAAGGATCTGAGGCTTTCACAGGAGGCGGCACTCGCGAGCGGTGCCTCCACGCCGCTTGGTGCGGAAGCCGCGCAGCTCTACGCACTCTTCGAGAAGCTCGGCAACGGCGGCAGGGATTTCTCCGCCATTATCGAGATGTTCCGCGAAAAGGCATAAGGGGCCTCTACCGCTCCCAATAGGCGCCGATGCTCATCTTATGCCGGTCGTGGCCACGTTCGGTCTTGAGGAAATCGCGGATGCGCTTGGCCTCGGATCGTTCACAGCCGGCCCAGACGAAGGTCTCTGCGTCGACATCCGTCAGTGCGCCTTTGATTGCGCTTTCGATTAGACCCATGGTGCCGGCCGGCGCGCCGTTACGATGCATCCAGGTCAGGTCGACAATGCCAGCGGACGGCAGCGACAATTCCTCCGAGGGACCATCGACTTCGAGGAAGATACGCAACTGCGTTCCCGCGGGAACTTCTGCCGCAATGCGCGAGATCGCGGGCAGCGCCGTCTCGTCTCCGGCAAGGATCATCAACGTGGCATCGGGAATACCCCCGCCGCCGGGGCCGAGTGCACCGGCGATATCGCCGGGCTGGGCATTCACCGCCCATTCGGCGCCGGGCATGTTTTCGCCTTCATGCAGCACGAAATCGATATCGATCTGGCCGCGCTCCAGATCGATCCTGCGGAACGTGTAGATACGCACGGTCAGCGCATCCTCATCCTTCGCCCATTCAATGCGGCCATCGGAGCGGAGCTTTGGCCAGACGGGCGCACGACCCTTCGGTGGGATCAGCAGGCGGAAGTGCAGCCCGCCGTGTGCGAAATGCCTGGCATCATCACATGCCACAGTCACCCGGCGCATATGCGGGCTTATGTTACGAGCGCCGATCACGCGGATTTCGTGCAGATCCGGCAGGTGGTCGGCTTTCGGTGCGTCCGACCATGTCAGCTCCAGCGTGTCTTCGCCGGCGAACTGAAAGAGATGTTCGGCAAGCACCGAGCGGACATTCTGGAGTGCACGCGCACTTCGGCACGAGAGTTCGATCTCAAGCTTGCGGCCCTCGTGCCGGATATCGGCCTTGCCGGTAATCATTTCCAGCGTGACCAGATCACCGTCGCGCTTCACGGTGCTGTGCTCGACGAAATGCGAGCAAATCTCGTCGAGCATTCGGCCTGGATCGTCGGCGATTGCGACGCCGGATGCGGTAAAGGGTTCGCCCATCATTGTTTGATGTCCTTTCGCGAAAGCAGCCAGATGAGGTAGGGGCCGCCGATCAGCGCGGCGAAAAGGCCGACCGGCACCTGATAGGGGTAGACGACGACACGCGAGAGCCAGTCGGCCGTCATCAGCACCCCGGCGCCTGAAAGCACGCTCGCAGCAAGCTGATGTGCAGGTCGGCCGAAGCCGGCCAGACGCGCCAGATGCGGGGCGATGAGCCCGGTGAGGCTGAGTGGGCCGACCAGGAATGAAGCGATCGCCGTCATCAGTGCGGCGAGCACGGCCAGAACCAGGCGGCTTGCGTCGACCCGGAGGCCAAGAGATCGACTGGAATTGCCGCCGAGCGGCAACATCGTCAGCCAGCGGCCGAGGAAGGGCAGCGGCGTCACCGGCACGATGAGCGAAATCATTGCCGTCCAGGCTTCAAAAGCACCCGCGCGATTGGTCGAGCCCGAAAGCCAGGTGAGCAGGATGTAACCGCGCATGTCGCCCTGCGCGAGCACCATCGTGACGATTGCCATTGCGAAGGCGCCGATGCCGACACCGGCGAGCAGCATGCGCTCTGGCGAAAACTGCGCGCGAGCGGAAATGGCGATCATCGCGCCGAAAGCCGCGAGCGCCCCAAGCGCCATAGCAAGCAGCATGATGACGGGCGACGGGAAGCCGAACAGGAAGAGCGCGACAGTCAGGCCCGCGCCGGCGCCGCTAGTGATGCCGAGCACCTCCGGACTGGCGATCGGATTGCCGGTGACGCGCTGCATGATGAATCCGGCGGCGGCGAGCATGCCGCCGGCACCGGCCGCAACTATCGTGCGCGGCAGGCGGAAAGGCAGGAGGTCAGTGAAGAGCACGCCGGTGGCCATATGCCAGCCATCAGCGGCCGGACCGAGCGTGAGGAAGAGTGCGAAGAGCAGCAGGATTGCGGCTGACAGCATGGCAAGGGCGGTGATTGGCTTCGACAGCCTCCTGAGCGCCTGTGTTGACTGCGCTGCCACGGCCGAGGCGGAATGCACGCGCGGCAGCAGGAACAGCAGCAAGGGACCGCCGAGCAGAGCGGTGGCAGCGCCGGTAGGGGCGAGATCGGTGAAGCCGGGGCCGAGAATTTGCGTCAGGCAATCGGTAAGGAACAGTAAAGCGGCGCCGGTCAGTGGCGCAGCGATCATCAGGCTTCCGGTACTGCGCGCACCCAGGAGCCTGGCGATGGCTGGTGCTGCGAGGCCGAGGAAGCCGATGACGCCGACTTCAGAGGTGACCGAGGCTGCAAGCCAGACAGCGAGCGCGAGGACGGCAAAACGCGCCATATGCAGCGCGAGGCCGAGGCTTCTGGCGCTGCTGTCGTCGAGCGTCAGGATGCGCAGCGGTCGTATCAGGATCAGGGCGGAGACAAAGCCGAGAACGAGGCGGGGTGCGAGCGTGATGACGCCATCCCAGTCCTGCTGGCTGAGCGAGCCAGCACCCCAGATATAGATCGACATGGCATATTCGCCGCGCGCGAGGATGAGGGTCACGCTCAGCGCTGCAGCGATCATGCTGACGATCATGCCGGAGAGCGCCACGGTGACCGGATCGAGCCCGCGTCGCCAACTGAGCGCCAACACGATCGCGACGGCGCCAAGGCCGCCGCCGAAAGCGACGATCTCTCGCGAAGGGCCGATCAGCAACGGCGAGAAACTGAGCGCTGCCGTCATCGCCAGTTCTGCACCGGAGGCAATGCCGAGTGTGGAGGCATCGGCTATCGGATTGCGCAGCACGCGCTGCAACAACGTTCCGGAAAGTCCGAGCGCAGCACCGGCAACCAGCGCCAGCACAGAGCGGGGGAGGATGCTGTTCCAAAGCAAAACGCTATCGAGGGCGGCCGCCTGAACGGCATCGCCGGGCACCTGCGGGCGTGTCGCGATCAGAAACACGAAGGCAGCGACGCAAAGGGCGGGAAGCACAATCGCCGCAAGCGGAAGACTGTGACTGCGGGCGGGATGAGCAAGGCTAGCCATTCCATGCATGACCGAGCCTCTCCTGCAAAAGATCGGCGAAGCGCATGGCTGCAGGCAGCGCGCCGTAGGGATTGATCGAACCAAGTACGAGCACGCGTTTCTCGCGTACTGCCGGCAACGCATTCCAGAAGGCACTTGCCGACAGCGTGGCGAGCGCATCAACCGGATGCGGCGGGATCATGACGATCCAGGCATCCGGCATGGAGGCCAGCGTCTCGATGCCGACAGGGGCCGCAGCCGAGTAGCTGGTCGCGCCTTGCCAGGCGTTGATCAGACCGACGCGCTTCAGCACCTCGCCGAACATGCTGTCGGAACCGAAGACGCGAAAATGCCTGGCATCGCCGAGATTGATCGGAAGGACAGGCCGGCCGTCGCCCGCCGCAAATGCGGCCCTGTATCGGTCCAGCCTTCCGGCAAGCTCTTCTGTGAGCTTTCTCGCAGCATCAAGCTCTAGCCGATCGCCGATGGCGATTGTTGCCTGTTCTGCGAGCATGTAAGGGCTCTCGCCAGGCTTATAGATCGCGTGGCTTTCGACGGGTGCGATCGGCTGCATACGGGCATCCGCCCAGGCGTAGAAGTTCGAATTGAAAATCAGGTCCGGTCGGGCAAACCGCAGTACTTCGAGGTTTGGCGTGCCCCGCAGGCCGAGATCGGCGACATCATCTGGCACCGCGGGTATGACCGCCACCTCGCGGAACTGGCGAAGTTCTGTTCCGGCAACAACATTGGCGCCGATTGCCAGCAGGGTTTCGAGCAAGGCCCAATCGAGGGTCGCGACACGGATGCTATCGGCCGCCCGCAGTAAAGCCGGGGCCGACAGCGTGGCCGCCGCACCGGCGAGAAGCTGCCTGCGGGAGAAAAATGCCATGGCCTACAACAGATAACTGACCGGCTCGTTTCGAACCGGGTGCGAGAAAACGCCCATGCCGACGCCGAAGATCGACTGCAGCATGTCGGCCTGCATGATATCGGCTGGCGTGCCTTCGGCGGTGATGCGGCCACGGTTGAGCGCGATGATCGCATCGCAGTAGCGCGCCGCGAGGTTGATGTCGTGCAGCACTATGACGACGGTTAGCCCGCGCTCATGGCTGAGTTCTTGCACCAGCGACAACACGCTGGCCTGATGCGCAAGATCGAGCGCCGACGTCGGTTCGTCGAGCAGCAGGCAGCGGGCGTTCTGGGCAAGCATCATGGCGATCCAGGCGCGCTGGCGCTCGCCGCCAGACATGCTCGCGACGAGACGATCGGCAAAATCCTCAAGCTCAGTGCGGACGATTGCTTCTTCGACCATGTCGCGATCGGTGGCACTGAAGCGGCCGAGCGTGCCATGCCAGGGGAAGCGGCCGAGCGCCACCAGTTCCCGTACGGTCATGCCATCGGTTGCTGGCGTGAACTGCGGCATATAGGCGACATGGCGGGCGAACGCGCGACTGCCCCAGTCGGCGGACGCCTTCCCGTCGAAAGATATGGAGCCGCTCTTCGGGGCGATCTGCCGGGCAACGATCTTCAGAAGGGTGCTTTTGCCGGAACCGTTTGGGCCGACGAGGCCATAGATACGGCCAGCCTCAAGCGTCAGATCGATACCGTCAATTATCGACCTGTTGCCTATCGCGTAATCGATCCCAGCAAGGTTCAGGAAGGGCGTGGACACGAGGAAACTCCGGCTTTGCTGCAAGGGTTCGGGAGGACCAGGCCTCCCTTTCATGCAGCTTCCTGAAAAACTAAACTCGATTTGTCAACTTACCATTTCTTGCTAAGCTTGAAAGTGACCGTGCGTGCGTCACCGTAACCGCAGACCGTCAGGCCCTGGCAGCTCGACACATACTCCTTGTCGAAGAGATTGGCGACGTTGAGCGACGCCGCCCAATTTTCCTTTTCGTAGCGGATGGCCGCGTCGAACACGGTCGCTGCCGGTACCTTCTCGGTGTTGGCTTCGTCAGCCCAGGACCAGCCCTGATGCCGAACGCCGGCGCCGAAGCTCACCCCTTCCAGCGCGCCCGTCGTGACGAGATAGTCGATCCAGAGCGAAGCTTTGACTTTCGGCGTGATGTAAGGGGATTTGCCGACGAGAAGCGGGTTAGCTTCGTTTTCAAGCACTTCCATGTCGGTATAGTCGAGCCCGGCAGTGACCTTCCAGTTGTCGTTGACGTTGACCTTGCTTTCGAGTTCGAAGCCGCGCGAACGCACCTTGCCGAGCTGGCTCTGTTCGAAGGTGACCGGGTTCGTCACGGCATTGTTGCGCTTGTCGATCTGGAACACCGAGGCCGTAATCACGCCATCGAAGAAAGTCGGCTCATACTTGACACCGCCTTCGATCTGATAGCCTTCCTCAGGCTTGAGCGGGCCGGAAATGCCGGTGCCGATCAACGGGTTGAAGAAGCTTGCGACACTGACATAGGGGGTCAGGCCATTGTCGAACTCGTAGGCGAGGCCGGCACGGCCGCTGGCTGCGCCATCATCGAAGCTGTAGCTCGTCCCGATCGCGGCATCGGAGTCGATATCGACATGGTCATAACGGCCATTCAATGTCAGCAGCCAGCCATCACCGAAATGGATCTGGTCCTGAGCGTAAATACCGATCTGCTTCATGGTGACAATGCCATCGGCGTAAACGAAATTGGCTCCTTGCGGCGTGCCGTACACCGGATCGGTTGCGCTGATCGGGTTAGAGCCGCAGCAAGCCTGCCAATTGTCCAACCGGTAATATTTGTAGTCGATGCCGGCGAGCAGGTTATGCGTTGCGCCGCCGAACTCGGCTTCGCCCTCGATGCGATTGTCGATACCGACGGAATCGACGCCGGAACGGCCTTCGAAGCCGATACGAGCCAGATTGTAATCCGGTGCTGTCGGCACGCCGCCGACATAGCCGTTGAGGTATGGGCCCTGCTCATGCTTGTCGAGCCGGCCATAACGGAAGTTCGAGGTGAATTTCACGCCGCTGTCGAATTCGTGCTCGAATTCATAGCCGATCATTTTCTGGACATAACTGCCGTCGTCGATATCGGGCTCGCCGTAGAAGGCGTCGCGCGGGATCTTGCCGAAGGGCGCGTCTACGACCGTGCCGACATATGGGAAGAAACCGTTGCCGGTATGGACCTGATCGAGGCCTGCGAGATAACCCCAGACGGTGAAGCTCGTCGCATCGTCAGGTGCGATCTTCAGCTGCGGCATGATGAAGCCGCGGAAATCATGAGAGAAATCCGAGTAGTTGTCGCCGCCGGAGACCTTGCCGGTGATACGGTAGGTCATCGTATCGCTGGAACCAACCTTGTCGGATATGTCGAAACCGGTGAAGGCGTTGCCGTTACTGTTGATACCGATGTCGGTGTAATAAAGCGGCTCGTCGAGCGGGCGCTTGCGCACGAGATTGATGATGCCGCCCGGATTGGCGCCACCGTAGAGAACCGAGGCCGGCCCCTTTAGGACCTCGACGCGCTCCAGCATGAACGGATCGATCTGGAAACCACCGAAGCCGTAGCTGAAGAGGTTCAGGTTGTCGAAGAAGACGCCGGTCTGCGTGGCGTTGAAGCCGCGAATATAGAACCAGTCCGTATCGGGATCATTGCCGAAAGGCTGGGTCGTGACGCCGGGCGTATAAAGCAGCGCCTCGTCGATCTTGTTGGTGATGCCGTGATCGTCCATTTCCTGCTTGCCGATAACGGAGACCGACTGCGGGATCTCGTTCAGCGGCGTATCGCTCTTGGAGCCTGTGGAAGAGGTTTTTGCGACATAGCCTTTGACGGGGCTGGTGGCGGTTTCATCGCCGGCGCCCTGGATGACGATCGGCGCCAACTGCGTCGGATTGGCATCCTGGGCAACGGCGGAAGAGATCGCCATGATGCCGGTGACAGCCGTTCCTGCCAATAGATATGTCCTGAAGGTGAGCCCTTTGGTCTGCGCTCGCATAGATTACCCCACTCGTGCTGCGGCTTTTCCTGCCGCGCAATGGCTTTGAATAAGTCGAGTGTTTAACTCAAATTTAATTGGGCGGATTGTCCTGATCGGGTGGAAATTGAACGTTCTTGGGCAATATTCCGCGCGGCGTGCAAAAGCTCAGGCGTGTTGCACCTATGCAATCTGCGCCTTTTTCCAGTTCGCCGGCGTGGTTCCCAGATTCTTGCGGAAGACACGGGTGAAATGGGCCTGGTCAGCAAAGCCGGTTTCGACAGCGATGGTCGTCAGGGGATACTCGCTGCGCACGAGCAGATGTTTTGCGCGATCGAGGCGGAGATTGGTCTGATATTGATGCGGCGCTACACCGGTCGATGCCTTGAAGGCGTGGCTGAAGTGCGATTGCGACAGGCCCGTGACAGATGCCAGTTCCTCAAGCCGGATGTTGCGCAGGCAGTTTTCCTCGATGAAATCGGTGGCACGGCGCAATTGCCAGCCGGCAAGCTTGCTGCGCTTGCGCGGCTGCACCTTGGTAAGCTTCAGCACATCGATGATGAGGGAGAGCGACAGGCCGTCGCCATAGAGATCATGCAGCGGCTGCGGATTGACGCATTCGGCGGCAATCAGCTGGGCGAGCGACAACAGCCGCTCGTCGGAAAACAGGAGCTGGGCATTGGCGAGGCGCTGCGGATCGAGCTCATCGCCGAGCCTTCGGCTGATGGTCTCGACATCGAAATGGATGTCGAGATGGCGCAGCGAATGCACACCCACCAGATCGGCCCAGACTTCCATATCGGCCGGCACATAGGAGATCGGCCGCTTTTCGGTGTCCTGGACCGTGCCATGGGCACGCGGCGAGAGTTTTACCCGCGAATTGCCCGGCCCGCGCTTTTCAAGGAGGATGAAAAGCCGCGGGTCGCGCGATACGTAGTAGCCGCCGGAATGGGGAGCACAGTCCACATCCCAGACATCCGCCACGATGCCGTTCCACACCCGGCGATTGACGCCTTTGGTGACGGAAAAGCCGTGAATCCTGTTTTGCATGCGCGGTTGAAACGTCATTTCCACTTCTGTCTCCGGCTGGACGGCCGAAATAAACCTTCGTAATAAACTCAAGTTTAATACAGGAGGCGGAGTGGGATGACAATCACCCAGTTCATGCGGGTGGAAATGCCGGTATCAGACGACGGAGAAGGTCAACCTTTCGCTGTCGCCGAAGCGGATGTCGATTTCGCCGGGTTCGGTGAGTTCGACGGCGCCACTGAGCGTGCCGGTGGTGACAAGCGCGCCCGATTTCAGTGAACCTTCCGGGCGCAGCGGGTCGTTGGCGTAATCGACCAGCCAGGTCACGACGTCGCCCTTGGGATGTTTGGCTAGGCCGTCATAGATCGTCTTGCTGCCTTGGGTGACCTTCAGCGGTGTGCTTGCGGCGTTATCGATGAAACTCTTTGCGATGGCGGGGCCAAGCACATAACCGCTATTGCCGAGACGATCTGCGAGGAAGAGAAGGAAGGAGACAGCACCGCTTTCCCTGACCGCGCTGACCAGCAGTTCGGCGCCGAGATAGGCGGTGGAGATCGCCTCCAGCACTTCGGCGCGGCTATAGGGGGCACCCTTGCGGTAGGGCAGATCCTTGCCGAAGCGAACGGCAATTTCGGTTTCGAATTTCAGGCCCGGATACCAGGCAATGGTCGCACCGGAGACGGCTTCGGCATAGGGATGGAGAGGTGCTGTAACCGGTTGGCCCTCGGGCGAGGACGTGACCTTCCAGGCGTTGCTCGCGATCCCTTCTTCAGCCTTCAGGGCATTCTGGGTTTCCATCGCCTGGTTCAGATCAGCCGGCAATGAAAAAGCGCTCGTCGGCTCCTGCTTTGCGGCCTGGCGCAAGCCGTGGAGTTTGGCGGCGAGTGCGCGCGGGTCGAATGAATCAGTCATGCTGTTTCCTCCATCAAATCGAGAGGTGCCACAGTAGCGGCGCAGCCGACGTGGACAAGGCTAGTCTTGGAAAGACTGTTATTCCATCGCGGCGTACCAGCGCTCCCGGTAGGCGGGAAGGCCTGGAATTGCCTGGGGCGAGAAGTGTTTTTCCACCCCGGATACCGGCTTGATGCCGGCAAGCAGGGCAGCGCCCTGACTGGTGCCGGTAGAGCCCGGCAGCGCCATCGTATCACGGCCGGTGATTGCGGCAATCAGCGACAGATAGGTCTCGTTCAATGCGAAAGGGCCTTCGACGATGATTGGCCCTTTGGCGCCGATCAGCCCGAGGCAGGCCTCCGTCATCAATGCGAGATAGAGGCAGGCAGCGGCATATTGTTCGTCGCGGCTCGCATCTTCCACGTTGATCCAGCGGCTGACCTTGCCCGGAAAGGGGCCGGAGCCGGATGCCACGTTCGGCAGCAGCATGATGCCCCTTTCGAGGACATCCGCGATAGCAGCTTTTGCCTCCGCATCGCCGACCTTGCCGATCTCGGCCGACAGGATTTCGAATTCGCGACCGCCCATGAAACGGGAGGAGGGCACGACGCGGCCATAGGCATCGACATTGGCGAGCGCGTCGCGCTTGGCGTCGAGATGGGCGAGATCCCCGCCGACGCCGAAATTGATGACCCAGGTCCCGGTCGAGACGACGGTAAAGGGCGCCTTGCGGCCGACGAGATGCGGCAGCAGTGACGCGTTGGAATCATGGATGCCGCAATAGACCGGCACCGAGAGACCGATTTCTTCGGCAATGTCCGGCAGAACGGGACCGAGTGGATCAAAGGCCGAATGGATCGGCGCCATCCGGTCGCGAATGGCAAGCGCATCGACCAGCGAAGAGTAGGCACCGGTCTTCGGGTTCCAGAGGTCCGTGTGGCAGCCGAGCGAGGTTGCCTCGTTTGCCGCCACGCCGGTCAATCGTGCCGACCAATATTGCGCATAGGTGAGGATGGTTGCGACCGTGGCGAACTCTTCGGCAAAAGCCGTTTTCTGATAATGGAGTTGCGCGCCGATATTCAGGCCCATTGAAAGACGGGGCGAGAAGGTTTCGGTGAAGGGCGGCCGCAACGCGTCATAGGCGTCACGGATCTCCTGTGGGTATTCATGCTCATAGTCGATGACGGGCATCACAAGCTTGCCGTCCGCGCCGAGCAGGGCGGCGGCCGCTCCGTGCGTGGTGATCGAGATCGCATCGAAACCCGGCTCGCTCGCAAAGGCTTTCAGCGAGGCGAGAGCGAAGCTCCAGAGTGCTTCAATATCATAATGCGGATAAAGGCCGTCGCGGATGACCGTATTCGGCTGCTTGCGGACGGCGATTTCTGCGCCCGTCGTGCTGTCGAGAACGACGACCTTGGCGTTTGTCTTGCCGATATCGAGAACGGCGATGCGGCGGTAATCGCTCATGGCATATGAAAAACAGTAACGAGGTCGCTCTGTACGGGCGAATTGTCGGGATTGGACGCCATGATATCAGCCATATGCGCCCACCATTTCTTCATGACGGGATGGTCCGGCAGGCTTGCCATTGTGTGATCCTGCGGCCGGGTCAGCACGCCGAAAAGCGTGTTGGTCTCGCGGTCGAGATGGATCGAATAGTCGCTGGCGCCCGACTGATGCAGCAGATCGACCAGATCCGGCCAGATCTCGTCATGCCGCTTCCTGTATTCGGCTTCCATGCCAGGATTGAGCTTCATCTTGAAGGCATGTTTTTCCAGGGTCATTTGGCGCTCATGGCTTTGATGCGGCGGGCGATGATCGGGATCGCGATGGTGATGATCAGGAGCAGGCCGATGAAGATCGACATGACGATGCCGGGTACGTTCAGGAGCCCCAGACCGAAAGTGACGAGACCCATGACGAAGGCGGCGATAACGACGCCGCCGATCGTGCCGGAACCGCCGAGGATCGAGATGCCGCCGAGCACGACCATGGTGACGACTTCCAGTTCCCAGCCTTGCGCGATCGACGGGCGCGTCGAGCCGAGGCGCGAGGTGAGGCAGACGGCGGCGATGCCGCTCATCACGCCGGTCAGCAGGAAGAGGATGAATTTTACGCGCTCGACCGGAATGCCGGAGAAGCGGGCGGCAAAATCATTATTGCCGATCGTGTAGACCTGCCGGCCGAAATTCGTGGCATGCAGCAGGATGGCGAAAAGGATCGCCAGTACGATGAACAGCACGAATTCAAAAGAGAAAACCCAGACGACGTAACCCTGGCCGAAATAGGCGAAATCAGCCGGATATTTTCCATAGGCCTGGTCGCCGAGCACGATGTAGGAAATGCCTCGGAAGAGGCTCATCGTGCCGATGGTGACGACGATCGACGGCAGTTTCAGCACGGAAACGAGCACACCGTTGAAGATGCCGCAGAGAAGGCCGGTGCCGATGCCGATCAGCACGAGGCCCGGTGTGCCGACGCCGGCCTGTGCCGCAGCACCCATGGCCGTGGAAGCAAGCGCGATGATCGCGGCAACCGACAGGTCGATTTCACCTGCGATGACGAGCAGCGCCATTGCAAAGGCGATCATCGCCTTTTCGGTGAAGTTGAAGGTCGCGTCAGAGAGGTTCCAGGCATCGAGAAAATAGGGCGAAGCTACGGAATTGAAGATGAAGATCAGGACGGCCACACCGAAGAGCAGCACTTCCCAGCTTGACATGACACGCTTGAAGGGTGTGCCGAGGCGATCGGGAATGACGCGCTTTTCGGGTGTTGACGAAACGGCGCTCATGCTGCGACCTCCGCTGCTGCGCGATCCCGCAGGATGATGCGGCCGCGATTGCGCTCGCGCCTTGCATTGAAGACGACGGCGAGAATGATGACGGTTCCTGAGATCGCCATCTGCGTGAAAGGCGAAATGCCGATGACGGGCAGGGCGTTCTTGATGACACCGAGGAAGAGCGCGCCGAGCACCGTGCCGGCAACCGAGCCGACACCGCCGGCAATCGAAATGCCGCCGATGACGCAGGCCGCGACGCTGTCGAGTTCGAAACCGTTGGCGATATCAACATAGGCGACCGCATAACGGGAAACCCAGAGATAGCTGGAAAGACCGGCGAGCGCGCCCGAGAGCACAAAGGCCAGGAATTTCGTCTTGCCCGTATCGATGCCGGCATAAATGGCGGCGGTCGGATTGCCGCCGGTTGCATAGGCCGAGCGGCCGAACGGGCTGTAGCGCAGGAGCATGTACATCAGCGCGACGATGATGATGGCGACCCAGCTCAGCACAGGCAAGCCGAGGATCGGCGTGCGAGGAACGGCAAGGAAGGTCGGCGTCATCTGATGCGCGTTCACCCAGGCGCCGCCCGAGAGCACAAAGGCCATGCCGCGATAGATGGTGAGGGTGCCGAGGGTAACGACAATCGGCGGTATTTCGAGCCGCCAGACGAGGAAACCGTTGATCGAGCCGAGGGTTGCGCCGATCACGACTGCCGCAAGGATGAGAACGATGAGCGGCAGTCCGGGAAAGGCCGCGTTCATCATTGCGATCGCCATGCCGGTAAAGGCGAGGTTGGCTGCGACCGAAAGGTCGATCGATTTCGTCAGGATCACCGTCATCTGGGCAAGCGCCAGGATGATGAGGATTGCCGTATCGTTGAAGATGCCGGCGAGATTATCCGGTGTGGCGAAATCGGCTGCGCGCGTCGAGAACACGGCAATCATCACCACGATGATGGCGAAGAGCAAGGTTTCGCGTTTTCTGATCAGTCTCATCATGCCCGTCACCTCATGCATTTCCGGTCGCCGCGCGCACCAGCGCTTCCGGCGAAAGCTGATCGCGTTCGAAGAACCCCGCCGACAGGCCTTCCTTCATGACGAGCACACGGTCCGACATGCCGATGATCTCGGGCAGTTCGGAAGAGATCATGATGATGGAGAGACCTTCTGCCGCAAGCTCGCTGATGAAGCCATGGACGGCAGCTTTCGAACCGATATCGATGCCCTTGGTCGGCTCATCGAGAATGATGACCTTCGGCATGGTGGCAAGCCATTTGCCGATGACGACCTTCTGCTGGTTGCCGCCCGAAAGTGTGCCGACCGGTACGGAAAGGGCAGCAGCGCGCAGGTCCAGCCGCTCGGCATATTTGCGGGCGAGCGCGAATTCCTCCGCGGCCTGCAGGAAGCCCTTGCGCGAGGTGCGCGTCAGCGACGGCAGCGTCATGTTCTGATAGATCGGCATCGGCAGGGCCAGGCCGTGCCGGCCGCGCTCTTCCGGCACATAGACGATGCCGGCGCGGATGGCGTCATGCGGCGAGTTGATCGAAATTGAGCGGCCTTCAAGTGTCAAACTGCCCGAGAGCGGCTTGGTGATGCCGAAGAGCGACTGGGCCAGCTCCGAACGCCCGGCGCCGATCAGCCCGTAGATACCGAGGATTTCGCCCTTGCGCAGCGTCAGGGAAATGTCACGGAATTCGGTGCGATGGCTGTATTTCTCGACTTCGAGGACCGGGCCGCCGATCGCCACATCGATCTTCGGGAACGCGTTCTCGACGTCACGGCCGACCATCATGCGGACGATTTCGTCCTGCGGTGTTTCCTTGAGCTTGCCGTGACCGACGGCGCGGCCGTCGCGGAAGACGACGTAATTGTCAGCGATTTCGTAGAGCTCGTCGAACTTGTGACTGATGAAGAGAATGGCCTTGCCGCTTGCCTTCAGGCCCTCGACGATGCGGAAGAGATCGTCAATTTCCTTGCGCGACAGCGCAGCCGTCGGCTCGTCCATGATGACGATGCGGGCCTCGATCGACAAAGCGCGAGCGATCGCCACGAGATGGCGCTGCGCAATCGAGAGGTCCTTCAGGCGGATCGTTGGATCGATATTGCTTTCAAGCGAGGTCAGCAGCGCCCGTGAGCGGCTGTTCATCTCGCTCCAGTCGATCGTACGCCAGCGGGTGCGCGGCGCGTGGCCGAGGAAGATATTTTCGGCGACCGACAGTTCGTCGAAGAGCACGGTCTCCTGGTGGATGGCGGTTACACCTGCATCGATCGCGGCCTGTGCCGTTGCAAAATGCACCGAGCTGCCGTCGACAATGATCTCGCCTTCATTGGGGCGATAGATGCCGGTCAGGATCTTGACGAGCGTCGACTTGCCGGCGCCATTTTCGCCGATCAGTGCCGTCACCTTGCCGGGATAAAGCGCGATGCTGACATTATCGAGCGCCTTCACGCCCGGAAAGATCTGCGAGATGCCGCGCATTTCCAGAATGGCGGATGCGTCATCGGTTTTTTGATCCGCGACGGGGTGTTGAAGGGCAGGGGACATCAGCAAGCTTACCACCATCGAAAGAGAAGCCCGGCGGCAGAGCCGCCGGGTGTCCGTTCATGATCTCTGAAATCAGAAGACCTTGGAGAACTGGTCGATGTTCGAGGCATTGTAGACGAAGGGGTCGGCCATCGCGGCTTCGCCATTGTCGCCGATCTTGATCTTGCCCATGCGGCCGGCCTCGATTTCGCTGCCCGGCTTGCCGTCGGCATCACCCTTTGCAAGGTGATAGGCGATCTGCGTTGCAGAGTAGCCGAGATCGATCGGGTTCCAGATGGCGAATTCCTTCGTGGCACCCGACTTGATCGCGCCAGCCATTTCAGAGGGCAGGCCGAGACCGGTGACGTAGACCTTGCCGACCAGGCCCTTGTCTTCGACAACCTTGGAGGCCGCGAGAACGCCGACCGTCGTCGGAGCGACGATGACCTTGACGTTCGGGTTGGACTTCAGGAGGCCTTCGGCTTCACGATAGGACTTGTCCGAGAGGTCGTCGCCGTAGACGGTGGTGACGAGGTTCAGGCCCGGGAAGTCCTTGAGCTGCTTCTTCATCTGGTCGATCCAGATGTTCTGGTTGGTCGAGGTCGTCGTTGCAGACAGGATGGCGAAGTCACCCTTGCCGCCATCAAGATGATCCTTGGCGAGCGTCAGGCACATCTTGCCGATCAGCTCGTTCGAAGACGGGTTGAGCTGCAGGATGCGGCCTTCCGGAGCAACGCCGGAGTCCCAGGAAATAACCTTGATACCGCGCTGGGTAGCCTTCTTCAGCGCCGGAACGACGGCGTCGGGGTCATTCGCCGAGATCGCGATGGCATCGACGCCCTGAGCGATCAGCGAGTTGATCACTTCGATCTGGCCTTCGGCCGTCGTGCTCGTCGGGCCGGTATAGATGACTTCCACGCCGCCGAGTTCCTTGGCTGCTTCCTGGGCACCCTTGTTGGCGGCGTCGAAGAAGCCGTTGCCGAGCGACTTTACGACGAGGCCGATCTTGATGTCCTTGGCGCTTGCGGCGCCAGCCATCATGGTGACGGCAAAAGCCACACCGATTGCAAGTGTCTTTGCAAGTTTCATGTCATGTCCTCCCACTAAGATTTAGACTTCCACACCTCGCCGACGCCTCATGCGACCGACGAGGAATCCTCCTTCACAGCCTGGGCCACCGCGCTTGCCACGACGAGCCGGACGCCGGCATTCTCGATCATGCGAGCCGCTTCCTCCGAGATGCCGTCATCGGTGATAACCACAGATACGCGGTCGAGCGGACAAAGAATGAGGCTCGACCGGCGATTGAATTTGCTTGAATCGACCATGACGATGAGTTCATCGGCCTGGTGCATCAGTTTCTGCTCGCTCTGGATGATGAGGGCATCCGCCTCCATGATGCCGAGCGGGCCGACGCCCTGGGCGCCGATGAACATGCGCCGCGCATAGAAATTGCGGATCGCATCATTGTCGAAAGGCGACAGGATCAGGCTCTGCTCGCGATAGATCGCGCCGCCCGGCACCGTCACACTGTTCTTGGAATGCTTCACCAGATGTTCGGCGATGGCGAAGGAATTGGTCATGACCTGCATGCGATGGCCGGCCATGTAATGCACCATCTGGAAGGTCGTCGTGCCGCCATTGATGATGATGGCGTCGCCCGCCTCACAGAGGTCGACGGCTGCGCGCGCGATTGAGCGTTTTTTATCGATATTGACCGATTCTGAAACCCTGAACGGGCGTCCTGCAAGATTTCCAAGCTGCGGCGGGTGCACCGCCTCCGCGCCGCCACGAACGCGCCGGATCTTACCCTGCACGTGAAGAGCCGCAATGTCGCGCCGGATCGTCGCTTCAGAAGCGTCCGTCAGCTCGGAAATGTCCTGAATCGTAACGACGGACTTTTCCTGGACAGCGCTTAAGATAATGCGATGGCGTTCGCGTTCGTGCATTGGGCTCCTCCTCTTGTCATATTTATTTCGTATCCGTTAAAGCCTGTCAATCAGAAACGATCATAAATTTTCATATTGCGATGCAGCATAATCGAATTTGATCGTTTTCGATTGACAAGCGCCATTTTGATGCGCGATACCGTGAGCGAAAGGGCGTGCTTATCGCGGCGCCCGCAGGCCTATACACAAGCCTATATGGGAGGATGACATGGCGGCAAAGGTTCGACTTCTCGAGAACCGGTGGGATGATGCTTATGCGGCGGGCCTCGATGAGCCCGGCAAGCTTCTCTATCGCTCGAATCTGCTCGGCGCCGACAAGCGCATCACCAATTATGGTGGCGGCAACACGTCGGCCAAGGTCATGGAAACCGACCCGCTAAGCGGCGGCAAGGTTCAGGTTCTCTGGGTCAAGGGCTCGGGCGGCGATGTCGGCACGATCAAGCTCGACGGTTTCGCGACACTTTATCAGGACAAGCTGGAATCGCTGAAAGGCATCTACAAGGGCGTCGAAGACGAAGACCGCATGGTCGGCTTCCTGCCGCATTGCACTTTCAACCTCAATGCCCGCGCCGCTTCGATCGACACGCCGCTGCATGGTTTCGTGCCCTTTACGCATGTCGACCACATGCATCCGGACGCGATCATCGCCATCGCCGCCTCCAAAAACTCCAAGGAATTGACCAAGCAGATCTTCGGTGACGCGATCGGCTGGCTACCGTGGCGCCGCCCGGGCTTCCAACTCGGCCTCGACCTTGAAGCTTTCGTCAAGGCGAACCCCACGGCTAAGGGTGTCGTGCTCGAGAGCCACGGCCTCTTCACCTGGGCAAACGATGCCAAGGCCTGCTACGAACTGACGCTCGATATCATCAACAAGGCAATCGAATGGTTCGCCGGCCAGACCGAAGGCAAGACGATCTTCGGCGGTGCCGTCGTGCAGAGCCTGCCGGTAGCAGAGCGCCGCGCGATTGCTGCCCGCCTGATGCCGGAAATCCGCGGACGTATCGGCAAGCAGGAGCGCAAGCTCGGACACTTCGATGATCAGGACGCCGTACTTGAATTCGTCAATTCGAAGGACCTGCGCCCGCTTGGTGCGCTCGGCACCAGCTGCCCTGACCACTTCCTGCGCACCAAGATCCGCCCGCTGATCGTCGATCTCGATCCGGCAAAGCCTGATGTCGATGCCATCATCGCCGGCCTTGACAAGGCGCTTGAAGATTATCGCGCCGATTACGCGCGCTACTACAATGCCTGCAAGCACGCCAATTCGCCCGCCATGCGTGACGCCAATCCGGTCATCTTCCTGGTGCCGGGCGTCGGCATGCTGTCCTTTGCCCGGGACAAGGCGACGGCTCGTATCGCCAGCGAATTCTATGTCAACGCAATCAACGTGATGCGCGGTTCCTCGACGGTCTCGGAATATCAGGGCCTGCCGGAGCAGGAAGCCTTCGATATCGAATACTGGCTGCTTGAAGAAGCCAAGCTGCAGCGCATGCCGAAGCCGAAGAGCCTGGCAGGCAAGGTCGCCTTCGTGACCGGCGGCGCCGGCGGTATCGGTCGCGCCACGGCTGCGCGCCTCGTCGGCGAGGGCGCCTGCGTGGTGCTTGCCGATATCGATCAGGCCGCACTTGAATCGACCGAAGCCGAATTCGTGAAGAAGTACGGCGCGGATGCGGTGCGCACTCTGAAGCTCGACGTTACCAAGGAAGACGGAGTGATCTCCTCTTTCGCCGAATCCTGCGTCGAGTTCGGCGGCATCGATATCCTCGTTTCGAATGCCGGCATCGCGTCTTCGGCGCCGATCGAGACGACAGAGCTTTCGACGTGGAATCGCAATATCGACATTCTGGCGACCGGCTATTTCCTCGTTTCGCGCGAAGCTTTCCGTCTCTTCCGCCGTCAGGCGCTTGGCGGCAACGTCGTCTTCATTGCATCGAAGAATGGTCTTGCCGCTTCGCCGAATGCGGCGGCCTATTGCACGGCAAAGGCTGCCGAAATCCACCTTGCCCGTTGCCTGGCGCTCGAAGGCGCAGAGGCCGGCATCCGCGTCAACACAGTCAATCCGGATGCGGTGCTCCGCGGCTCGAAGATCTGGAGCGGCGAATGGCGTGAACAGCGCGCGGCTTCTTCGAAGATCGAAGTGGACGATCTCGAGGAACATTACCGCAAGCGTTCCATGCTGAAGCTCAACGTATTCCCGGAAGACATCGCCGAAGCCGTCTACTTCCTGGCATCCGATCTTTCGGCCAAGTCGACCGGCAATATCATCAATGTCGATGCCGGCAATGTTCAAAGCTTCACGCGCTGATCGCCAGCGGCGGGCGTTGCCCGCCGCAACACAATCTCTGGGAGGAACACATGGCTGAATTCAGGATTGCGCCGGATCTGGTCGCAGCGGAAAACGACAAGCGCGCCGGCGCGCTGAAGGCTGACTACGAAGCGCTTGGCGCCACACTCGCCCGTCGCGGCGTCGATATCGAGGCGATCACCCGCAAGGTCTCGGAATTCACCGTGGCCGTGCCCTCCTGGGGCGTGGGCACCGGGGGCACACGCTTTGCGCGATTCCCGGGCACCGGCGAGCCGCGCGGTATCTTCGACAAGCTCGACGATTGCGCCGTCATCAACCAGCTGACGCAGGCAACGCCGACCGTTTCCCTGCATATTCCCTGGGACAAGACCGATGTTAAGGATCTGAAGGCGAAGGGTGATGCGCTGGGCCTCGGTTTCGACGCGATGAACTCGAACACCTTCTCGGATGCCCCCGGCCAGAAGCTGACCTATAAATATGGCTCGCTCAGCCACACGGATGCGGCGACCCGGCAACAGGCGATCGAACATAACATCGAATGCATCGAGATCGGCAAGGCGATCGGCTCCAAGGCGCTCACCGTCTGGATCGGCGACGGTTCCAACTTTCCCGGCCAGAGCAACTTCACCAAGGCATTTGAGCGTTATCTCGCCTCGATGGCTGACATTTACAAGGCGCTGCCGGACGATTGGCGGCTCTTTTCCGAACACAAGATGTACGAGCCAGCCTTCTACTCGACGATCGTGCAGGATTGGGGCACCAACTATCTGATCGCCCAGACGCTCGGTCCCAAGGCCTATTGCCTTGTCGACCTCGGTCATCACGCACCGAACACCAATATCGAAATGATCGTCGCCCGCCTTATCCAGTTCGGCAAGCTCGGCGGCTTCCATTTCAACGACTCGAAATATGGTGACGACGATCTCGATGCTGGTTCGATCGAGCCCTATCGCCTGTTCCTCGTTTTCAACGAGCTCGTCGATGCCGAACAGCGCGGCGTCAACGATTTCCATCCGGCCCATATGATCGACCAGTCGCATAATGTGACGGATCCGATCGAAAGCCTGATCAACAGCGCCAACGAAATCCGCCGTGCCTATGCGCAGGCCCTGATCGTCGACCGCAAGGCGCTCGACGGTTATCAGCAGGACAATGACGCGCTGATGGCGTCGGAAACGCTGAAGCGCGCCTACCGCGCCGATGTCGAGCCGATTCTGGCCGAAGCGCGCCGCCGCAAGGGCGGTGCGATCGACCCGATCGCTGCCTACCGCAGCAGCGGCTACCGCAAAAAGGTAGCCGCTGAGCGTCCCGCCTCCGTCTCCGGCGGCGGTGGTATCATCTGATCGGTTGGAAGCCGTCGATCACGGCTTCCACTGTCCCGCGACCTGCCGGGTGGCGACGTTCAGCCGGTTCCAGACATTGATATTGGCAATTGCGATGACGAGGGCCGCAAGGCTCTTGCCATCGTAATGGCGCGTGCATTCCTCCCAGACCTCATCCGGCACCGGATCGGCTCGGTCGCTGAGGCGGGTGACGGCTTCGGTCAGTGCCAGTGCGGCGCGTTCGGCGTCGCTGTAGTAGGGGGCTTCGCGCCAGCCGGCCACGGCAAACAGCCGCTCGTCAGTCTCGCCGTGCTTGCGGGCAATGCGCCAATGCCCATCGATGCAGACGCTGCAGCCGTTGATCTGGCTGGCGCGCAGATAGATGATCTCCAGAAATCCCGGCGCAAGGCCGACCGTAACCGGCAGTTTGCCGAGGGCATTCAGTGCCTGCATGGCGTCGGGGATGACGAGGGCTGGATTTCCCATTCTCTCTTGCATGTTCAGTCTCCTGATGACGTGTTCCGTTTGACGCAGAGCCGGGCAGTTGCCGGTTTCGTTCGTCATGGATTTGACGGATCAGGGGCAGAGAGTGTGACGAGGGCAGTGTAAAAAGATGAGAAGCGAATTGGTGAGCATTTGCTACGTCAGGAATGAACGGCCATCGTCAAAGCCGTTTCGCCTGCAGCCCACAGGCTCTCAAACGCCGTGAAGTTGAGATCCCGGCTCCTGCGCCGGCGACAACGATATCAGGCTCAGAGGTGGTTGGCGGTGTGGCTCTAGCGGCCTCGTACCTGTGGCTGTCCGCAATCGCTATCGTGTGCGGACTTTATATCGCAGGGCAACGGCGCCGTTGTCTTTCGTCTCGGCCGAAATGAGCGAGAGTTGTGTCTTGCCCGCCAATCCGCCTTTGAAGGTGACGATAGGCTGGCCGCCGCTACCGTCGAGAGCCGGCGCGACAAGCAGATAGAGTTCGTCGATAAGATCAGCGGCAAAGAAGGCTCCGTTAATCGCGGCTCCGCCTTCGAGCAGAAGTTTGCGGATGCCGAGTTCCTTCTCCAGCACATCGAGCGCTGCGGGCAGGTCGATATCTGCTGATGGCGAAACGATGTAGGAGATGCCGTCGGCAGCGAGTTCTGCGAGATGGGTGTCCGGCACGGTATTGCCGAGGATGACGACGATATGGTCGCCTTCAATATCTGCTCGCGTAAAATGCAGCTTGCCCGACGTGTCGAGTGCGATCGCGTAATTGTTTGCCTTGCGATCGGCAAAATGGTTCGGCCGTTCGACAGAGCCGGCAGATTGTGGCGCGTGCAGTTCTCCCTTCGCCATTTCGGCCATTGTCACGCGCCCGACAATCCAGGCGTCGCCCTGCAGTTCTTCATGGATCTGCTGATAGAGCGCCGACCATTCCTTGCGGCCGCCATCGGGGCTTTCGGTCCATTTGCTCGGATGCAGGCCACCGTCGAGCGACGACATCATCAGGCAGACGATTTCCGGCTTCATGGGAATTCCTTTTGGCTCTGCGGCAGCCACTCAGAACTTGATCGAAAGGTGGCCGCTGTCAGCAATGACAACGGTCGCATCGGCATAATGTTCGATCTCCGGATAGCCTTTCAGCGAATGCTTGTGACCGGCGGCCGTGATGACCATGACATCGGCGCCGGCTGCCGCTCCTGCCTTTACGCCGGCTTCGACATCTTCAAAGACCAGGCATTCATGCGTTGCAAAGCCGAGCTTCTCTGCGCCGAGGATATAGCATTGCGGGTCGGGCTTGCCGACGGTCACATCTTCCGCCGTCACGATCGCCTGCGGCATCGGAAGGCCGGCTGCCTCGAGCCGTCGCTCAGCAAGGCGGCGCGGTGAAGAGGTGACGATCGTCCACCGGTTTGGCGGCAGCGAAGCCAAAAAATCGGCGGCACCCGGCAGCGCGATGACGCCTTCGACATCCTGGATTTCCTCTTCGGTGATCTGCGCAGCTTCTGCTTCTGCATCAACGCCGGGAAGGTTCAGCCGCCGGATCGTGTCGATACCTCGTGATCCGTGCATAATCGGCAGGAATTTTTCTACATCCAGCCCGTGCCGCTCCGCCCAGCGTCCCCAGACGCGCTCTGCTGACGCCGTCGAGCTCAGGATCGTGCCATCCATGTCGAACAGGAAGGCGGCATATTGTCTGGAACTATCAAATCGGGAGGACATCGGGAAACACCATTGGGAGGGATATACGCGCCATCAGCCAATGAAAAATGCGGCAGGTCAAGTCGCCAGTAGAATTTCATGGGCTTGATGTGATTCCGCTCCTGTCACATCGTCCCGCTTCCGTTCGTCATGGTCTTTGATGCAACAGGATAAGGAATGGATCGATGGACGAGAAAAGATGGCTGGCCGAGGAATTCGAGGCGAACCGTGGGCATCTGCGGGCTGTCGCCTTCCGCATGCTCGGCTCCCGGGCGGAGGCGGAGGATGCAGTGCAAGAGGCATGGTTGCGCCTGACAAGATCGGACAGAGGCAGTGTCGATAATCTCGGCGGCTGGTTGACGACAGTCGTGGCGCGCATTTGTCTCGACATGCTGCGCTCGCGCAAGACACGCCATGAAGAGCCGCTCGACCTGCCGGCGCATGGCGCGATTGTCGATATTGACAGCAATCCGGAACGGGAGGCAGCCTTCGCCGATTCCGTCGGCATCGCCTTGCTCGTGGTCCTGCAAACGCTTTCGCCGGCTGAACGCGTTGCCTTCGTGCTGCACGACATGTTCGATCTCCCGTTCGAAGAAATTGCCGCAGTCATCGGGCGAAGTGCTGCCGCCACCCGGCAGCTTGCCAGCCGCGCCCGGCGCCGGGTGCAGGGGCAACCGGAAACGCCTGATGTCGACCTTACGCGCAAGCGGAGCATTGCCGAGGCTTTCCTCCTCGCCTCGCGCAACGGCGATCTGGCAGGGCTGATTGCAGTGCTCACGCCGGATGCGGTCTTCCGGCCGGATGCGACTGCGATCCAGCTCGGGGATGTCACTCCGCTTCACGGCGCTCAAGCCGTCGCCGAAAACTTCAAGGGACGGGCAACGTCAGCGAAAGCTGCACTTGTCGATGGCGAAGTCGGTCTTGTTGTTTTCATCCACGGGCAGTTGCGCGTTGTGCTGGCGCTGGGCTTCGAGGGCGACAGGATCTCGACGGTCGATGCGATTGCCGATCCGGATCATCTGCGCGATATCGGCTATTCGATCTTCGAAGGCTGACGATCACATCGCTAAGTCTTTCCCACAAGGGGGCGAAGGCCGGTCGCCGGTCCCGAAAGCAGATCGAAAGAGGGCGATTCCGTCCATATAAAAAATCGCCAATATCAAGCGGTTCGCGTTCTTTCTTGATTTCTGTCAAGGCGAGGATTGTCGAATGCGGCTACTTATTCGGCGCAGACCGGATCGAATCTGCCCCGTCGATATCATGCCTTTCCGGGTTTTCGCCCATCAAGATTTTTCACCTGTGGTTTGTGCTCCGGAGGAAACGTAGTGCTCATACGAGAGACCTTCCTGGCATGCTGTCTTTTCTTCCTGGGAGCAAGCATGGCCCCTGCCCAGGAAGCCAAGGCCTATCCGGATGACATGGCGGAGCGCGTTCAAGCCTGTACCCCGTGCCACGGTGTGGAAGGGAAGGGCACGAACGACCCCTATTTCCCACGACTTGCGGGTAAGCCTGCAGGATATCTCCATAACCAGCTGGAAGCCTTCAAATCGGGCAGGCGCAAGTACCCGCCGATGAACTATCTGCTCGCCTATTTGACGGACGACTACCTGCGGCAGTTTGCCGAGTATTTCGCCGACCAGCGGCCGGCTCTGCCCGAAAAGTCTCCACCTGACGTCAGTCAGGCGGTGCTCGATCACGGGCATGCGCTCGTCACGCAGGGCGACCTCGACCGCTCGATTCCGGCCTGCGTCAGCTGTCATGGCGGTGCCCTGACGGGGCAGTCACCCGGAATCCCCGGACTTCTCGGATTGCGGGCAAGCTATATCAGCGCACAGCTCGGCGGATGGCGCTATGGTACGCGAACGGCAATCGCGCCTGACTGCATGCAGCTTGTGGCCGGGCACCTTACGGAAGACGATGTGCGTGCCGTCGCCGCCTATCTCGCCAATCAGCCTCAGCCCGCAGATCCCGCGCCGTCTCCTGCCGGATCCTATTCTCTGCCTTTTGCATGTGGCAGCCAGCCGGAGGGCAATAAGCCATGAGCGCGCATCCGAGAATTTTGCCGGCCCTTGCCCTGTCGTCGATGGTGGCGTTTGTCGCGGCGCTTTCCCCGGTCGCAGCACAGTCCCCGCAGGACGCTTCCTCTGATGTGGTCAAAAAGGGGGAATATCTCGCGCGCGCCGGAGACTGCGTTGCTTGCCATACGGCGCCCGACGGAAAGCTCTTTTCAGGCGGGCGCGCCATGCCGACGCCTTTCGGCACGCTTTATACATCGAACATCACGCCGGACGAGACGGGCATCGGCCGATGGTCTGCCGACGACTTCTACAACACGATGCATCATGGCCGTTATCCGGACGGGGGCCTGCTTTATCCCGCGATGCCGTTTGCCTCCTATACCAAGGTTACCCGCGAAGACAGTGATGCGATCTTCGCCTATCTGAAGACGATCACGCCGGTGCATCAACCGAACCGTCCGCATGAGCTCGACTTTCCCTATAACAACCGCTCTCTCATTCTCGGGTGGCGGACGCTGTTCTTCAAGGAAGGCGAGTTCACGCCGGATGCCAAACAGTCAGAGGAATGGAACCGGGGGGCCTATCTGGTCGAAGGGCTCGGACATTGCGGCATGTGCCATACGCCGATCAACGCGCTTGGCGGAAGCCGTGAATCGGAAGCCTTCCAGGGCGGACTGATTCCGATGCAGGACTGGTATGCGCCATCGCTGACCTCCAACAAGGAGGCCGGGCTTGGCGACTGGTCGATCGAGGAGATCTCCGATCTCCTGCAGAAAGGTATATCGACGCGGGGCGCTGTCTATGGCCCGATGGCGGAGGTGGTCTTCAATAGTCTCCAGTACATGACGGACGAAGACATCCGCGCCATGGCCGTCTACCTGAAGAGCATCGCGCAGGACCAACCCACACCGCCTCGCTCCTCCGTCAGGACGGAAGAGGCGAGTCTTCTGATCAGTCTCGGCAAATCAGTCTATGACAAGCAGTGCGCCAGCTGTCATGGCGCTCAGGGCGAAGGCCGACCGCCGCATTATCCGCTGCTCGCCGGCAATCAGTCGATCCAGATGGAATCGGCAGTCAACGGCATCCGCATGGTGCTCAATGGCGGCTATCCGCCTGCGACCGAAAAGAACCCCATGCCGCACGGCATGCCGCCCTTTGCGGTAACACTTTCGGACGACGAGGTGGCGGCCGTCGTCTCCTACATCCGGACCGCATGGGGTAATCGCGGCACGCCGGTCACTGCCGCCGAGGCGAACAAACTTCGTTCTGCTCCACTTCAATGAGGACGCCATGATCAATTCGGAAGATCCAGCAGACGCTCCTGACAACGCCTTGGTCGAACAGATCGTCGCCGAGGGACCACACGGCGCCCTTGCCGTAGCGGGGATAGCGACCGCGATCGTCGTCCTCATGTGGATACTTTTCTATCTGCTCGTGTTCGTGCCCAGGAGCGGCTGATGACCGATATGCATAATCAGGCAACGGCAGTCTCGGAGCGTGTCGAACGGCGCTGGGCGACAGTTGCAGTCCTCATCATCGTCTTTCTCGCGGGAATGGCAGCTTTCGCAGGCATTCACAATGCAACGATGCCGCAGGCGACCGTCGAGACCATCGATCCCACGACGATCCATCTCGCAGGCGAATTCATCGAGTCCAATCTCGGGAGCGCAGTCGAGCCTGACGGCTCGGTGACGGTTCGGGCGATCGGCCAGCAATATTCCTTCTCGCCGCCCTGTATCGTCGTGCCGGCCGCGACGCCGATCACTTTCCGCGCCACCAGCGCCGACGTCGTGCACGGCTTCCTCATTCAGGGCACCAACATCAATACGATGCTCGTACCGGGTTACGTGTCGATCCAGAAGGCAAGCTTTGCAGCCCCCGGTGACCACCTGATGCCCTGCCAGGAGTTCTGCAGTGTCGGTCATGAAGGCATGTGGGCAAGGGTGAAGGTCGTGGACAAGCAACAGTTCCTCTCGGAAATGGCGGACAAGAGGAGGCTTTCCTGTGCTCCATAATCGCAGATTGATCCTTGCGCATTTCTGGCTCGCCTTTGCGGTTTTCGGATTGGCGCTGTTGCTCGGTGCCTGGCAGATGTATGTCCGCAGCCCGTTGTCCCCCTGGGTCAACAATCCGGAATGGTATTATCGCTCGCTGACGGCGCATGGCACTGTCATGGGTTATGTATTCCCGACCCTCGTGGCGATGGCCTTCGGTTACGCGATCAGCGAGTCTTCCCTGAAGCAGAATCTTGTCGGTGTTCGCTGGGCATGGGCAGGGTTCTGGCTGATTGCCGTCGGCTCCGTCATCGCGATGATTCCGGTAGCCCTGGGCATGGCTTCCGTTCTTTATACATTCTATCCGCCGCTGATCGGCAATCCATTCTACTATATCGGCGTCGTGATGGTCGTCGTCGGTTCCTGGATCTGGGTGGCGTTGATGTCCGTCAATCTGGCCATCTGGAAAAAGGCCAATCCGGGCGCTCCCGTCCCGCTGGCGATGTTTGCCAATGTCGCAGGCTCCTATCTTTGGGGCTGGACTGCGGTCGGTGCGGCGCTCGAACTTCTGCTGCAGATCATTCCCGTAGCATTGGGCTTCAAGTCGACGATAGATGCAGGTCTTGCCCGCGTGTTCTTCTCGTGGACATTGCACGCCATCGTCTACTTCTGGCTGATGCCGACCTATATCGCCTATTACACGATCGTGCCGCGGTCGATCGGCGGGCGGATCTACAGCGATACGATGGCGCGGATTTCCTTCATCCTGTTCCTGGTCGTGGCAATGCCGATCGGCATCCACCACGCGTTTGCCGATCCGCAGGTCGGCGCAGGCTTCAAGTTCATCCACTCCGCTTTCACCGCGCTCGTTGCGCTTCCGACACTCTTGACCGTCTTTACCATCTGCGCGTCGATAGAGATCGCCGCCCGCGCGCGCGGCGGCCGTGGCATGTTCGGCTGGCTGAAGGTCCTGCCGTGGCGCAACCCCATGATGCTGGCTGTGACATTCTCCTTCATCATGCTCGGTTTCGGCGGGGCGGGCGGGCTCATCAACATGAGCTACCAGCTCGACGCGTCGATCCACAATACGCAGTGGATAACAGGGCACTTCCACCTCATCTTCGGCGGCGCCATCGTCATCATGTATTTTGCGATCGCCTATGATCTCTGGCCCCATTTGACCGGTCGACAGATCGTCAGCCTCGGGCTCGTCAGGCTGCAGCTCTGGCTCTGGTTCATCGGGATGATCGTGACGACATTTCCCTGGCACTATGTCGGCATTCTCGGCATGCCACGTCGAATGTCTTTCTTCGACTATACCGATCCGGCGCTCGCCAACGAGGCCCTATCGGTCGTGTTCTCTGTCTTCGGCGGGTTCATTCTTGTCGCGGCGGGAATTCTCTTCATTGCCATTCTGGTCCGCACGCAGTTTTCGGTGCGGCAAGATCCCGAGGAATATCGCTTTGCGGTCGCCGTCCATCCGCTGACCGGGGTGCCCGCTGCGCTCAACAGCTACGGTCTTTGGATCGCTCTGATGATCGGGCTGACCATTACGAATTACGGATATCCAATCCTTCAGCTCGCCGTGCGTGACGATACATCTGTGCCCGCAGTCTATGTGGGAGAGCGATGATGGCTCGCGAAAAGATGATCAGCTTCCGCAATCGCTGGACGGTCACGAGCGTGACCGTCACCGCGGGCATCTTTGTCGTAGCAGCAGGTTTGGGCTTTGTGCTGCTGCCGCGCCTGGAGGCAGGAGGTCAGGTAGCGGGCATCTGGGATTCCATCTGTCGGGCCGCGGGATTGCCGCGGCCGGGAACGCCTTCCGAAACGATCACGCCGGATTATAAGACATCCCTGGTCAAGATCGCGACGGCGGTGCCGAGAAAGCGGGACGAAGAGGCGATCGGGCGGGGCGCTACACTGGCCCAGCAATGCGCGATCTGTCACGGCCCCACGGGCGTCAGTCGTGCCGACTCTCCCAACCTTGCGGGACAATACGCAAGCGTCGTCTACAAGCAGCTTCGTGACTTCAAGGACGGTGTGCGTGTCAACGCCGTCATGAGCCCGTTTGCCGTGAAGCTGACCGAGCAGGACATGCAGGATCTGGCGGCCTATTATTCCTACCTGCCGCGCCTTCCAGGCTTTCATCCGTCAGGCAGCAATCCTGTGCCGCGGATCGTCGCGAGCGGCGCGCCGACGCGCGGCATTGCGCCTTGCGGTTCCTGTCATGGCAGCATCGAGAACAAGCTCGGCAGCCCCTGGCTCGAGGGTCAGTCGGAACTGTATCTGAAGACCCAGCTTCTGGCCTTTATATCCGGCTCACGGCAGAACGACATCAGCAGCCAGATGCGCAATGTCGCTCGCGCGATGACGCCGGAGGAAATCGACCAGGCAGCCCAATACTATGCCAATAAGGAGCCACTGGCGGCCGAATGACCCGTCCGAATAGTGCTTAATGGCTGCGCCAGCCCATCAACTTTTCGATGCGCTCGGCGGAACTGCGCACCTGTGCGGTATAGTGGCTTTCGTCAGAAAAGGCTTTCTGCTCCGGCAGCACGATGGAAATGGTGGCGACGCATTGACCTTCACGATCGCAGATCGGCGAGGCGATGCAGGCAACCGCATAATCGGATTCGCCTGCCTGGATCGAGAGGCGCGATTCAAAGGCTTTTCCGGCGGATTCCGATAGTGTTGCGGGATCGATCTCTGCGCGGCCCGTCGGCGAGGAGCGGGCACAGCGCTTGAAGAGCTCGACCCGCTCGTCTTCCTGCAGATGCCCGACCAACAGACGGCCAGATGCAGTCCAATTGAGCGGTACACGAGTACCGACGCGGGAGGCGACCTGGAAATGACTGGGGCCATCGGCCATGGCCAGAACCAGCATGAAATCGCCGTCACGGCCGCAGACCTGAACGGTTTCGCCGGCCTGGCGGCAAAGGTCATGCATCTCATGCGTCGCGACACTCATGAAATCGAGCGACCGCGCATAGGCGAGGCCGTAATGGTAGAGCCGCGAGCCGAGCCAGATCGACCCGTCGGACTGCCGCGTCAGCATATTCTTTTCGACCAGATCGTCGACGATGACATAGACGGTAGAAAGCGGTGCCTTTACTGCCTTGGCGATGGCGTAGACGCCGGCCGGCGATCCCGTCTCGTAAAGATGGTCGATCACCTGCAGCGCGCGATCGATGCCGCTGACGCGTGCACGGCGCGCGCCCTTGGCGCCGGTCCCTTCGGTCGGGTCTTCATCTTCGGAGTGGATTACGGGGGATGTCTTTCCGTCCAATTCAACATACCTCTGATATGATGCGAACCTGTTACATTACTATGGCATAGCCGCCCGCGAAGCAAATCGCAAAATTTCTGGATATGAAATCTTCGGTGGCTGCCGCAGACGGGCATCAGGTGCCGTCATGGGACGTGCTGTAATTGCAGGCGACAAATTCATCTGCGGGCGCCCCGTCACGCATCGGCGGTGCCGCAGACGGAACAACAAGCCGCAGTTTGAGTTTTCGTCCCATCAGCGGTACCGGCTGATCGGATGTCGGCCAAGTCTCCTGCCAGACATCGCGGTCAGCAGTGGCAAGCCGACGCCCCTTTTGCGGCTTGCCGGAGCCACCGCCGGTGGGCGTTGTCAGAGGATGGCGCCCCCGGCGGCGAGCGTCTCAAGGTCGCGGGATGAATTATTGGGAATCGATATAGATGTGAGCAATCACGACATCGCAAGGGCTGCCGCCTGATAGCGGCAGCCCTTCTGGGAACAGGGCTTATCCCCAGTGCCGATCGGGCCTTGTAGGGCCAGTGGTCAGGTCAGCCGAAGCAGGGCATCGCCGGCAGATTGGCGCGGCTGGCAAAGGACCCGATCATTTCGCTCACCGTGGAGGGACGCGGCTCGCGTTTGTGTGCGGCCGTCTCAAGGAGTTGCTTGAAATCTTCAAGCTTCACGCCGTCGGCGCGGAGCACCATGGCGATCAGCGGGTCGCGAAGGGCTTCGGAAATGGTCAAATCTTCTCTGGTCTTTCTCATGGTACGGTCCTCCTTTCGTGGGCGGTCGCCCGTGTTCCACTCCCGCTGCCAAGTGCTCCTGGCATTGACTTCTGCGAAGAGTGGTGTTACCGGTAAGTAACAATGCATTTGTTACCGATCGGTCACATCGATGTCAAGGACTTCGTCCGCGAAAAAATCAGAATCATTGAATGAAATCTCCGTAGCTGCTTCAGATGATCGAATCCCTCCCAGGGAGCGTATCGTCTCGACAGCGTCGGAGCTTTTCCGTGAGCGCGGCATTCGCGGCATTGGCGTTGATGCCATTGCGGATGCGGCTGCAACCAACAAGATGACGCTCTACAGGCATTTCGGCTCCAAGGATGAGCTGGTCTGCGAGACACTGCGCCGCGCCTCCGAAAAGGCCGAGAAGATCTGGCGCGATCTCGAGGCCGCACACCCGGGCGACGCACGCGGCCAGTTGCTTGCCTGGGTCGAGGACAGAGCTCACTGTCTGAACGGCGAGCCCGCCGGTTGCGATCTCGCCAACGCTGCCATCGAATTGAAGGGCGAAGGCCATCCGGCGCACGAGTTGATCGAGCGTCACAAGGCGATGCAGCGCAACCGTCTTGCGGCCCTTTGTATGGCTGCCGGTTCGCGCGAGCCGGAACTGCTCGCCGATACGCTGACACTGCTGCTTGAGGGTGCGCGTGTTACCCGTCAGGCCATGGCGGATGGCGGCTGCTCCTGCCATTTTGAAAAAGCCTGCAACGTGGCGATCTCCGCTTTCGGCTGATATTGTCGCAGCCAGGGAACCTTAGGGGTTGCATGGCCGTTCTGCTGATCTGGGGGCAATCTGGAGGCAGAGATGAATTACACCTATCTCCGGCACCTATATGCCAGACGCGCCGAGCTTGAAGCCAAACTCGAACTGCACGATGCACGCTATTGCTTTGGCGAAGAGGAAGTGGACGACGGTACGCAAATCGATCTGAGGCAGCGTATCGAGGAAATCTCTGAAGAGATCGCGGCGCTGGAGCATACTCCAGGTTAGCCGTTGCCGGCACTCAGGACGGAAATTGTCCGTTCGTCGAATTTTCCGTCGTAGAAATGATCGATCGCCTTGTGAAAGGGCGAGCCGTGATCGCTGACCGCGGCAAACAGTGTCATGGAGGAGCGAAGCTTCAGATCATCCGGGGAGCCCATGATATCGTGCGCGCTGCGATCCTTGACGGAGAGGATTGCCTCGACGCAGCGCAAAAGGCGGCTGCCGAGGATGGGGTCAGCGAGATAGGCCGAGGCTTCTTCTGCCGAGCGAATGGCATATTTCTCCGCCATTGAAGACGTTCCAAGACCGGCGATCTGCGGGAAGATGAACCACATCCAGTGGGAGCGCTTGCGACCGGCTTCCAGCTCCGCAAGAGCCTGCTTGTATATGCCGTTCTGCGCTTCGATGAAGCGGTGAAGGTCGTAATCCAAGTCGCCGGCCATGGTTCTTTCCTTTCCTATGCTTGAAATGCACGTCAGACGAAAGATTCCATGCCCGGCGAAAATCGCTTGCCCTTAGCAGACCTTGTCTGCGTAGGGGCTCGTTTCACGGCAATGGCCGTAGCGCTGGTGGTGTGGCACCAGACTATCACCCGGAGGCGCTTGCTCTTCAATAGCCGAAGTCGTCATCGGATCGGTCGCTGATGTCTGTGCCGACGGTGCTGTGAAGCCTACAAAGCTCAGCAGTACGAGGGCGCCCACGACCACGATCCGCTCCAGGACCGACAGCTTCTGTGCGCTGACGTGGTCGGCGTAATCGCGTTCAGCTTCGCCGTAACTCACGTCCTCCTTCACATGCTGGTGCACCATATCCTGGTGACCGGAGGTCCAAGTTTCAGATTGTGTCATTTCAAGTCTCCTGCAATGCACCGGGATACGGCTTGGGAAGGCAAGCTAATGGCATGCCGATCCGGCTCCCGCGTGCAGCACCGCATGTGTGTCTTAACTGCAGTAAATTGAAGAGCGCTAAATCAAACTCAGTGTTCACAAAATCGTACTAATCATCGTGAAAAGCCGTGCAAGGGCTGGTCCTGCCAAATGATAGGAGGTAAATCCTGTTCGATATCCACAGGACTTTCCCCATGACCCCTGCTTTCGGTGCGATGTCTATCGCTCAGCTTTCCCTACTCATCCAGAGCGGCGAGGTCGATCCTGTGGATGTCGCGGACGCGATTTTCGACGGGATCGAGCAATATGCCGACAAGGCGGTCTTTACGGTATTGTTGCGCGAGCGGGCGATGCGGGAGGCTCATGCTTCCTCCAGGCGTATACGTGACGGCCGCTCGCTCGGTGCACTCGACGGGATTCCGATCGCCTGGAAAGATCTTTTCGATATCGAGGGCATGCCGACCACGGCCGGTTCGGTGGTCCTGACGGGCGACGCACCCGCGAAGCAGGACGCAGCCATCGTCACGCTGCTCAAGAATGCCGGCATGCTGGCGGTCGGTCGCACCAATATGAGTGAATTCGCTTTCTCCGGACTCGGCATCAATCCGCACTACGGTACGCCGGAAAATCCCCATAGCAAGGATGAACCGCGCATTCCCGGCGGGTCGTCCTCCGGTGCGGGCGTGGCGGTGGCCGCAGGCCTTGTACCGGTTGCGATGGGCACGGATACGGGCGGCTCGGTGCGTATTCCCGCCGCCCTGAACGGCATCGTCGGTTACAAGGCAACGCGCGGGCGCTATGCCATGGAAGGCGTCTATCCGCTGGCGACGAGCCTCGATTCGCTCGGCCCGCTCTGCCGGTCCGTCCAGGACGCGATCTGGATCGATGCCGCCATGCGTGGTCTGACCGCCCCGATCATTACCCGGCAGTCGCTGAAAGGCATCGATATCGTCATACCCAGGAATGTCGTGCTCGATGGTCTGGGGCCTGGTGTCGCCGAAGCCTTCGAAGGCGGTGTCGAGCGACTGCGTTCTGCCGGCGCGCTTATCAGTTCGATCGAAATCCCGGCTTTCGACGAAATCATCTCGCTGATGGCAAAACATGGCGCGCTCGTGACTGCTGAAGCCTTCGCTCTCCATCGCGAAAGGCTTGCAGGGCCGGAGGCCGCGCGCATGGATCATCGCGTCGTCATGCGCACCCGTCTCGGCGAAAAGACCAGCATGCCCGACTATATCGCCATTCTTGCTGCACGCGCCCGGTTGATCGCCGATACCGAGCGACTGATCGGCAATCGCCTGGTCGCCTTCCCTTCGGTTGCCCATGTCGCGCCGCCGATTGCCGCACTGGAGCGTGACGACGAGCTTTTCGTTGCCACCAATGGCAAGACACTGCGCAATACGGCGCTCGGCAATTTCCTGGATTGGTGCGGCGTTTCCATCCCCTGCGGCAAGGGCGAGGCGGATATGCCGGTCGGCTTCCTTCTCTCGGCTCCGGCTAATCGCGACGATGCACTTCTCGCGGTCTCGCTGGCGGCGGAAGCTATCATTCGCGGTGACCGGATCTAGGTGATTGCGGGCTTGAAGCCGCGCATCATTCTTGCCAATGTCGTCCCGAGGAAATGGGAGGAGTTGAAAGATGCAGGCTTTGCAGAACGGCCGGTTTGCGGTTTCCACATGGTCGCTTCACCGGATGCTGGGTGCAACCTACCCTTACGGTCCCGATCCGCAGAAAAGTGCAGCACGCCAGGAACCCTATGGGCCGGGCGCTGTCAGCCTGCTCGAAGTACCCGGCATGCTCGCCGAGCGCGGACTTGGTCGGCTGGAGGTCTGCTCGTTCCATCTGCCGAGCCTTGATGCTGGCTACCTCTCGGAATTCCGTGACGCGCTGAAGGCCTCCAACATTCTCTTCCAGACACTGCTCGTGGAAGACGGCGACCCCAGCAATCCCGAGACGGCGGAGCGCGACATAGGCTGGATTGCCGGCTGGATCGAAATCGCCAAGTCTCTCGGCGCTGAGCGCATTCGCGTTATCGCCGGCAAGCAGGCGCCGAACGAGGAGAATCTGGCGCGGTCCGCGCGGCACCTGAAATGGCTGGCCGGGCAGGCGACGGGAAGCGGCGTGCGTGTCGTCACCGAAAACTGGTTCGCGCTTCTGCCCTCGCCGAAGGAAATGAATTGGCTGCTCGACGAACTCGACGGCAATGTCGGCCTCAATGGTGATCTCGGAAACTGGGCGGCACCCGCCAAATACGAAGGGCTGGCCAATATCATGCGCCGCGCCGAAATCTGCCATGCCAAGGCCGACTACAACGCTTCCGGGCTTGATGCTGCAGACTACCGCCAATGCCTGGAAATGTGCGAAAAGGCCGGCTATGCCGGACCCTATACGCTGATCTACGATTCACCGTTCTTCGCGGACGAGTGGGACGGCATCCTGCTGCAAAAGAAGTTCATCGAGGAATTCCTTGCCGACGCTCCCGCGCGTCGAACGGCCTAGGTTCGCTCCAGCCTGTTCTTCTCCCGCTTGCGCCAATCCTTGGGCGTCTCGCCCGCATGCTTGAGGAAGAAGCGGGAGAAATAAGCCGGGTCTGCAAAGCCAAGTCGATAGCCGACCTCCCGGACGTTTGCGAGCGTGAAGACGAGTTCACGCTTGGCCTCGTCGATCAGTTTGCTGGCGATCAGGTCATGAGCCGTCTTTCCGGTCATCGAGCGAACGATGCGATTGAGATGGGTCGGCGAGACGCCGATTTCCCTGGCATAGAATGACGCGGGTCTGTGTGAGCGGAAATGCTGCTGGATGAGGCCTGTCAGCTGCTCCATCCGCCGTTCGTTTTCATCAGCGGGAAACCGGCTGACATTCTCCTGATGGGAAATCCTGGCCGTTAGCCGTAGCGCGATCGCGACATAGGAGGCGAGAAGTTCGCTGCGGCCGCTGCGGTCGTGTCGATATTCTTCGCCGAGCCGTTTCAAGCTCTGCATGAGATAGGCTGCGTCGGGATCTTGAGGGTCGAGCGCCGTGAGATGCGGGACGGCGAGCCACTCGCCGAGCAGGCTGCGGTCGCCGGGAAGGTGGCTGAGATTGGCGCTCAGCATGGTGACGACAAGACCGTCAATATCACGCGAAAAACGAAAGCCATGGTCGAGACCGGGAGGAACCGTGACAACCGCAGGCGGCTGGATGGCGAGGCTCTGCTCGCCGAAAATAGCATCGCCTTCGCCAGCGTCGATGTACAATATCTGAAAGAAGCTCGCGTGCCGGTGCAATTTGATCTCCCAACGGTGCAGGCTGCTGCGCGAGGGGATCGTTTCGCAGTGAAGCCAGAAATCGGGTTCCTTGCCCGATGTCTCGCCGTAGAGCTCATAGGTCGGCACATGTCTCGTCATGGGTTTCCTTCCGTTCCCATGTTCGTTTTGTGCAATTTTTCGGTGGGAAAGTCCATTGCTGCGGGAAGGGCTAAAGGTCACAATTTGCCAAAAGCCAATTGCGTGGAGGAAACAATTGCGCACCCAAATCGCCATCATTGGTTCAGGCCCCTCGGGCCTGCTGCTGGGTCAGCTGCTGACAGAAGCCGGCATCGACAACATCATTCTCGATCGGGTCGGCAAGGACTACATTCTCGGCCGCGTTCGGGCAGGGGTGTTGGAAGAGGGCACCGTCCGTCTTCTTGATGAGGCCCGCTCGGCTGCCAGGCTGCATGCTGAAGGCTTGCCGCATGACGGCTTTTCACTGGCTTTCGACGGACGCGATCACCGCATCGATCTCTATGGCCTGACCGGCGGCAAGCGCGTCACGGTCTACGGCCAGACCGAGGTGACCCGTGACCTGATGGAGCGGCGCGAGGCAAGTGGTGCTGCGACGATCTATGAGGCCGCCAATGTCGTGCCACACGATTTCGCGGGTGGTTCTTCCTTCGTGAGCTACGAGAAGGATGGTGTCACTCACCGTATCGACTGTGATTTCATCGCCGGCTGCGACGGCTTCCACGGCCCAAGCCGCAAGGCGGTTCCGGAGAAAGCGATCACCACCTTCGAAAAGATCTACCCCTTCGGCTGGCTCGGTCTGCTCGCCGATGTCTCCCCGGTCAATCACGAACTGATCTACGCCAATCATCCGCGCGGTTTCGCGCTCTGTTCCATGCGCTCTGCGACGCGCAGCCGCTATTACATCCAGTGTTCCCTGGACGAGAAGGTCGAAGACTGGAGCGACGAGCGCTTCTGGGACGAGTTACGCCGACGTTTGCCGGCCCATCACGCCGAGGCCCTGAAGACCGCTCCATCCTTCGAAAAGTCGATCGCGCCGCTGCGCTCCTTCGTTGCCGAGCCTATGCGCTTCGGCCACCTGTTCCTTGTCGGCGATGCCGCCCATATCGTGCCGCCGACCGGCGCCAAGGGGCTGAACCTTGCTGCGAGCGACGTGCATTACCTGTTCGAAGGACTGATGGAATTCTACGACGATCGTTCGGGAGCCGGTCTCGAAGCATATTCGCGGAGAGCGCTTGCCCGCATCTGGAAGGCTGTACGCTTTTCCTGGTGGATGACGACGATGATGCATCGTTTTCCCGATACTGGCGATTTCGATCAGAAGATCCAGGAGGCGGAACTCGACTATCTGACCCATTCGCGTGCCGCCTCGACAGCGCTTGCGGAAAACTATGTCGGATTGCCGTTCTGACGGGCACGTGAAGGCCCATTGCCTGCCGCATGGTGCTCTGAGTGAAGCGTCATTCCGCGCCAGACGCGGATTGAAAATACCGCAAAATATCGTCGAGAATCCTGGTTATCTGTGCAAGAAATCAACAGCCAAGAAAGCAGGATCGCCAACAGGCTGAAGCTGCAACCCGGATGATTGCCAAGCAGATGCTGCTGGCCCGATTTGACGATTAATGGGGGTCGCATGAACGCCGATACCAATACGCAGCTACGACGCTATCGCATCGCCTCCGTTCCCGGCGACGGTATCGGCCCCGAAGTCATCGCTGCCGGCCTTGAAGTGCTTGAAGTGCTGGCCGCCCGCAGCGGTGCCTTTGCGCTCGACGTCGATCACCATGACTGGGGCAGCGAACGCTATCGCAGGACCGGCGCGTTCATGCCGGACAATGCTTTGTCTCTGTTGAACAAGACTGACGCGATTTATTTCGGCGCCGTCGGCGCACCCGACGTGCCGGACCACATCACGCTCTGGGGTTTGCGCCTGCCAATCTGCCAGCGTCTGGACCAATATGCCAATATCCGCCCGACGCGCATCTTTCCGGGCGTGAAAAGCCCGCTGAGGGGCGTGGAGGAAGGCGATCTCGACTGGCTGATCGTGCGCGAAAATTCCGAGGGGGAATATTCCGGCCATGGCGGCCGTGCGCATATCGGCCTGCCGGAGGAAGTGGCGACCGAAACCTCGATCTTCACGCGCCGGGGCGTCGAGCGCATCATGCGTTTTGCCTTCGGCGAGGCGCAGAAGCGTCCGCGCAAGCTTCTGACCGTCGTCACAAAATCAAACGCCCAGCGTCACGGTCTGGTGCTGTGGGATGAGATCGCCGCTGAAGTAGCCAGGGACTTTCCCGACGTGACCTGGGATAAGGAACTGGTCGATGCCATGACCTTCCGCATGGTCGCAAAACCAAAGAGCATCGACACAGTCGTTGCAACCAACCTGCATGCCGACATCTTATCCGACCTTGCGGCCGCACTTGCCGGCTCGCTTGGTATCGCACCGACCGGCAATGTCGATCCCGAGCGCCGCTTTCCGTCGATGTTCGAGCCGATTCACGGTTCGGCTTTCGATATTACCGGCAAGGGCATCGCCAACCCGGTCGGAAGTTTCTGGACGGCATCGCTGATGCTGGAACATCTCGGCGAAACGGCCGCGGCAAAGATACTGATCTCGGCAGTGGAACAGGTCTGTGCCGCCGGCATTCTCACTCCGGATCTCGGTGGCAAGGCCACGACGGCGGATGTGACGCGCGCCGTTTGCGAGGCTGTGCGAGGATCGAATTTCGCCCCTGGTGACGAGACTATCCCGACCGTCTGATCCGCGTCGGCCGCATCTTCCGGGTTGCCGTGGCTCTCGAATTCGGCATTCATCGGTATCGATGAGGGACTCATTTCGACGGCGGTCGCTCCTTTCGGCGACGTGAAGCAGTCCGGCATCGGTCGAGGGTTCGAAATAAGGCATCGAAGAGTTCCTCGAAGTCAAATATACGGCTATTGCTAGTCTGGCGAACTGAGGAGAATGCCATGAGTGCAGCTGACATCGAAGGCTTTGCGGCCCGGATCCGGAACCATGAAAGCCGGATGATCTCCGCCTGGGTGGGCATTCCCGATCCGCTGCTTGTCAATCACCTGGCACAGGAAGCCTTCGATGCCGTCGTCCTCGACATGCAGCACGGCATGTGGGACCTGCCGTCTGCAGCGGCTGCCGTCAGCCATGTGCGTATTGCCGGCAAGCCGGCGCTCGCCCGTATTCCGGTCGGCGATTTCGCCTCTGCCTCGCGCCTGCTCGATGCCGGCGCGTCCGGCATCATCGCGCCGATGATCAATTCGGCCGAAGATGCGAGGGCCTTCGTTAAGACCACGAAATACCCGCCGGCCGGCGAGCGCAGCTGGGGTCCGTCGTTGGCGCTCAACCACACCGGCCTTTCGGCGGACGATTATCTCAAGAACGCCAACGACCTGACGGTCGCAATCGCCATGATCGAGACGCGCGCGGCGCTGGAGGCGATCGATGATATCCTCGGCGTAGCCGGGGTCGACGGCATCTTCATCGGTCCCTCGGACCTTTCCATCGCGCTTTCCCATGGAGATCAGGTCGCACCGAATGCAGCTGAGATCGACAGCGCCATGCAGCACGCAGTTGCGCGTTGCCGCGCGCATGGAAAATTCGCCTGCGCCTTTGCCGGTGACGGCGAGCGTGCGGGCGAGCTTCTGAAATTCGGCTTCGCCTTCGTCATCGCCGGCGCAGAAACCGCTCAATTGCGATCCGGTGCGCGCAGGGCGATCAACGCTGCCAGGAAGATTGCTTCCGCCGGTTGACCCGCCAAAACCCCAACGAAGTTGCATGTTGAGTATCGTCAGATGTTGGCGGTTTTCTTGGCCGGTCCGCGCTCGGCCAAGGAATATAGGGCGCTACGCGATCATGTAGCCGCCATCGATAGGCATCGAGATGCCGTTGACCATCGCGGCTTCGTCCGACAGTAGGAACAGGATCACCTCCGCCACATCCTCTGGCTCCGCGAACCGGCCGACTGGGATGCGCTGTTTCATTCCCGCCGCCTTTTCGGGATCGCTCCAGGCCTTGATCGCCATTGGCGTCAAGGTCACCGTGGGATGAACGCCATTTACACGAATCCCTTGCGGCGCCAATTCCTTGGCCATGACACGCGTCAGGCCGTCCAGGCCGCCCTTCGAAGCGCAATAGGCCGCATGATCGGGGATGCCGACGAAGGCCGCGACGGAGGACACATTGACGATGGCGCCGTGGCGACCGTCTTCGATCAAGGATCGTGCATATTCCTGTGCCACGATCATCGGAGCGCGCGTGTTGACTGCAATCAGGTGGTCAAACGCCTCGACTGTGGTTTCGAGGAAGGACTGCAGTTCGGTCGTTCCCGCGCAACTGATGAGGAAGTCCGCTGGAAGTGCGGCGCGCGCCGCCTCCCGAGTCGCGTTCGCATCGGCAAGATCAACCTGAATGGCCTGGCAGCCTAAGTCCTCACGGAGCGAAACGACGTCATCAGCACTTCTCGTCAGTGCCGCGACCTTGGCGCCGCGTTTGACCAATATCTCTGCGACAACGCGGCCGATACCCTTGCCGGCGCCGGTGACGATTACTTTCTTACCTTCGAAATTCATATGCTCCTCGCTTTACAATCGCTGTCCCGTTGCCTGATCAAAGATGTGAACGCGGCGGGGATCAATATGAAAATGCAGCACCTTGCCGGGTGTGACTTCGATACGCTCGCGGATGAGGGCATCGATCGGTACTCCACCGACGCGGCCGAAGATCAGCGTTTCGGAACCTGTTGGCTCGTAGACCGACACCTCAACCGGGATACCGTCTTCGGCGATAGTGATGTGCTCGGGACGGATGCCATAGGTTACGGCCTTCCCATCTTCGGCATTTAGGCCTCCGACGGGAAGGACGACGCCCTGAGCGCTGACGACGACCTGTTTGCCTTCCCGGGTTGCGATCTTGCCCTGGAGAAAGTTCATTGACGGGCTGCCGATGAAACCGGCCACGAAGAGATTGGCCGGAAAGTCATAGAGATCAAGTGGTTTACCGACCTGCTCCACCCTTCCGTCGCGCATCACGACGATCTTGTTCGCCATGGTCATCGCTTCGATCTGGTCATGCGTCACATAGACGGTCGTCGTCTTCAGGCGCTGGTGCAGCTCCTTGATTTCGACGCGCATGGTGACGCGAAGCTTGGCATCGAGGTTGGACAGCGGTTCATCGAACAGAAAGACCTGAGGGTCGCGGACGATCGCCCGGCCCATGGCGACGCGCTGTCGCTGACCGCCCGACAGCTGCTTCGGATAACGGTCCAGATAACGCGTCAGGTCAAGGATCTCGGCCGCCTTGCCGACCTTCTCGGCGATTTCCGATTTCGGACGCTTCGCCATTTTCAGCGGAAAGCCCATATTCTCGGCGACTGTCTTGTGAGGATAGAGCGCGTAGCTCTGAAAGACCATGGCAATGTCGCGTTCCTTCGGTGGAGCATTGGTGACCACACGCCCGCCAATTCGGATGTCGCCGCTGCTGACGGTCTCCAGCCCAGCGATCATGCGCAGCAGCGTGGATTTGCCACAGCCGGAGGGGCCGACCAGGACGACGAATTCGCCATCCTCGATATCGACGCTGACGCCGTGCATGACCTGAAGCGCGCCATATCTCTTGGTGACGTCGCTGACCTGTACGTTTGCCAAAGTCGTTTCTCCCTAATCCAGCTCGGCTTGCGTCTTGGTAATGTGCAAATAATTCATCGGCTCACCCCTTCCAGATGATGTAGGCGCCGAGCACGGCCGAGATTGCCGCCGCAAACCACACCGAAAGCCCGAACGGTTCGATGAACCGCATCCAGAGCAGGGAGAGAGCGACCCAGATTACGACCGAAATGAACAGCCTGTCGAACCAGTTCGTCTCGATCGGCAGGAAGCCTGGCTGTCTTTCATTGTTCCGAGAATTCGAGGCCATCCCGCTATCCTTTCACTGCGCCGAAGGTCAGGCCGGCAACGATGTGACGCTGCACCACCGAGAAGACGATGAGGGCCGGGATCAAGGTCAGCATCGAGATCGCTGCCATGATGCCCCAGGCCGTCCCGGTCGTCGTCACGTATTCCGACAGGCCGGTTGTCAGCGTCCGGGCGTTGAAGTTGGTGAGTGTTGCGGCGAGCAGATATTCGTTCCACGCGAACACCCAGGTGAGGATGAGCGTGACTGCAAGGCCCGGACGCGCTAAGGGAAAGACGATGTCGTAGAGCACCATCCAGGGGCTTGCGCCATCCATATAGGCGGCCTCGTCCAGTTCCTTCGGAATGCTCTCTACGGTCGGACGCAGGGTCCAGATAGCGAAGGGAAGGTTGAAAGAGCAGTAGACCAGGATCATGCCGAGCCTGGTATCAGCCAGCGAAAAGTCGCCGATCCTGTAGACCTGTGTCAGCAACAGGAAGAGCGGCAGCAGGAAGACCGCCGGCGGCGCCATGCGGTTGGTGATCGTCCAGAAGAAAATGCTTTCCTTGCCTGCGAGATCGAAACGCGTCAGTGCGTAGCAGGCAAGAAAGCCGAGGGTCGTCACCAGGATCGCGTTCCCCGACGAAATGACCAGCGAGTTGATCATGTATCGCCGCAAGGTCTCGTTCGTCAGCACGTCCTGGTAGTTCTTCCAGAAGAAGCTCCGAAGGACGACGTCTGGCGTGGAAAACAGGTCGAAGGGCTGCTTCAGCGAGATGACGAAGAGCCAGTAGATCGGGAAGAGAGTTGCAAAGCTTATCAGCGTCCACAAGAGAACCGAAAGCCAGGGGTTCTGTCTTCTCATCGCATCAGCCTTTCTTCGCGCGGGGAGCAATCAGGCCAACATAGAGCAGCCAGCAGACGACGATGGTGAGATAAAGCACGACGACCGAGATCGCTGAGCCGTAGCCGTAGTTCGTTTTCGGAAAAACCTCTCTGAAGATGTGAACGCCGATATAGCGCGTCGACGACCCCGGACCGCCTCCGGTCAGCATCAGGACTTCGTCGACCGTGCGCAGCGCGTCCATGAGCCTGATGAACACCGTGGCCAGCAGGGCAGGGCGGATCAGAGGGAGCGTGATATGCCAGAAGATTTGGCTCTTGCCGGCGCCATCGATCTGCGCCTGCTCGAAGGGATCTGGCGGAAGCGAGACCAAAGCAGCGATCAGGGACAGGGTGACCAGCGGCGTCCAGTGCCAGACGTCCATGATGACAGTGATAGTGAATGCCGCGAGCGCACTCTGGCCGATGTTCAGATCGTAACCGAACCAGCTTCGCAGCAGGTATGGGATGATGCCGATCGACGGTGTCGTCATCAGCTTCCAGACCGATCCGACAATGATGGGCGCCATTATCAGAGGAAGGGTGTGGATGGTGCGGAAGAACGCTTTTCCCGGAAAGTCCTTCATCAGCGCCTGCGCGAGTATGTATCCGAGGATCAGTTCGGAAACGACTGCGAAGAACACGAAGGCGATGGTGATGCCGAGCGAAGCAAGGAACTGCTTGTCGAAAACAAGGGTCCGGTAGTTCGAAGCCCAGTTGAAGACCATCAGCGGATTTGCGGCGAAAGGGTTCCACTGGTGAAACGAAACCCAGACAACGTAGATGAAAGGAAAGATGCCGAAGAGCCCGAGGATCAGGATCGTCGGTGACAGCAGCAGCCATCCAAGTTTTTGTGAATGCATCGCCTCATCCTCTTCGGCACCCAACGGGGCGGCCTCTCAAGTCAAGAAAGGAGCGGGTCGCCAAGCGAAGACGACCCGCCAAGTTGGGGAGGATGACCTATTTGCGATAGCCGAGCGACGTGAGCTCTTCTTCCGTCTTGGCCGCCATCTGGTCGAGCCCTTCGTCGGGCGCGATCTTGCCGGTCAGGATGTCGAAGAAGATCGGCAAGGTTGCTTCACGCAGCTGGGCATGGAACGGATACGGAGGGGCGCCGGCGAAGAGTTTGCCCTCATCCTTCAGCATCGTGTAGAAACCGCCGAGTTTGACATCCATCGCCTTGACCTTCGGATCGTCGAAGGTCGCCTTGTTGGTGATGCGCGGTGCCGCGATCGCCCAATCAGGCTGCACGTCGTTCTGACCCATGAATTGGAGGAAGAGCAGGGCTGCTTCCTTGTTCTTGGATGTAACCGGCAGGCCGAAGGCGCCGCCGTCATAATAGCCGATATAGCCCTTTCCGGATTTCGCGTCTTCCAGAACGCCGGGTTCCAGCGGCGGCAGGGCAAAGCCCACTTTGTCGACCACTTTCGACTGTGCAGGATCACTCGCGATCCATGCGGCGTTCTCACCGTAGATCAATCCCTGAGCGACACGGCCGGCAGCGAAGGTCGTGGCGGTTTCCGTCCAGGTGGACTGGGTCGATTCCGGCGGGGCGATGTCGCGCAGATGCAGCCAGTATTTCAGCGCGGCTTTCGCCTTGTCGCTGTTCATTGCGCCGCCATGTTCGACGGTTGCAGCATAGTTGTTGCTAGCGTCGATGCCCCAGTTGTAGACACCGAAGGTCGGAGCGATGGATTCGAAATATTCATACCAGGACGCGGCGTGGCCTGTATGAGCCTGCGCAGTGGTGCCCCAGAGCTCAATGCCGTTATCCTTGCCGTATTTGGTGAAGAATTCGGCGATCTGCGTGTAGTCCTCATGCGTGGTCGCCGGCTTCAGGTCCTTGCCAGTCTCCTTCTTGAAGGCTTCCTTGATCTTCGGATCGTCGAAAAGGTCCTTGCGATAGAGGTAGGTCTTCAGGAAGGCTTCCATCGGAACGCCAAAGAGATCGCCCTTCTTGTCCTTGAAGTAGTCGGCAAAGCTGGTGAAGTTTGCGTCGTCGTAGGTCGGCGCCTTCAGATCCGCCTGATCCTTCAGCGTCTGCGTAATGTCGACGAGGAAATCCCGGGACAGATACGAATAGATGATGTCCTGTTCGATATAGACCATGTCATAGATGCCGGTCTTGGCCTCCATGTCCTTGATGGCCTTGTCGTACATCTGATCCCAGGACGTCGTCTCGATTTCGACCTTGATGCCCGTCTTCTTCTCGAATTCTGGCGCCAGCACATCCTTGATGTAGTTGGACGGCGGCGTGCTTTCGGTCACGCCGTGCAACGTCACGCCCTTGAATTTGGCGCCGGCGTCGGACCAGAAATCTGCCCAGGCCGGCGAGGCAGTGGTGGCGAGACTGAGCGTCAGCGCGAGCGCGCTGGCCTTCAAAGCGTAGTTCATTTCAATCCTCCCAGATAGCAGCGAGATCATGTCGCCGGACCTTTGTGTAGAGGAAAAATGCCGTCTGCGCAATATTTGTTGTCTAAACCTGCAAATATGCAGGCTATGTTATTGTTTTCGGTGGAAAGTAATTTACGAGAGAGAGATGGAGATAGGATGCCGGAATAACATTGCTGCATCGCAACGATTTACCTCGCAAAGGCAAAATTACGATCCTCGAATTTATTTGTTGCTTTGCCATACTAAATAACATAGCTGTTGCGCGAAGGCAGGCATCCAGCGGAGGAAAATGGCCATGCGTCGATTGGGTATCCATTCATTTGTATGGACAGGCGGCCAAACCCAGGAGGGCCTCGAAATGGCCCTCAATAAGTCGGCCGAGCACGGATATCGCACGATCGAATTCGCCTATCTGCGCCCGGAGAAATTCAATCTCGATCGTCTGGCGAAGCTCGCGCAATCTCTCGGCCTCGAGATCGGCGTGACGATGGGCCTGCCCGTCGACAAGGATATCTCAAGCGAGGATGCGGCGGCCATCGCCGCCGGCAGGCAGATGCTGGCCGATGCAGTGCATGCCGTGCGCGACATCGGCGGCAACAAGCTCGGTGGCATCCTCTATTCTGCCCATACCAAATATAATCGACAGCCCACGAAGAAGGGCTGGGACAACAGCGTCGCCGCGATCGCTGCGACTGCGGATATTGCAAGGGATGCCGGCGTCGATCTCGTCCTTGAGGTTGTGAACCGCTTCGAAACGAACCTTTTGAATACGACGGCCCAGGGACTAAAGTTCATTTCCGAGACCGGATCGGACCATGTCCGCCTGCATCTCGATACCTTCCACATGAATATCGAGGAAGCAAATCCGGCGGCTGCGATCCGGCTCGCCGGCGACAAGATCGGCTACTTCCATATCGGCGAAAGCAACCGCGGCTATCTCGGTGACGGCGTGATCAACTTCGACCTGATCTTCGATGCGTTGCTCGATATCGACTACAAGCGCGACATCGTGTTCGAGAGCTTTTCAACCGCCGTCGTCGACGAAGGCCTCTCGCTCGCCTGCGCTATCTGGCGTGACACCTGGACCGAAAATGACCCGCTGGCGGCACATGCCAAGCGCTATATCGAGCTGAAATATGAAGAAGCGAAACGCCGCCGCGTCACGAACGCACGCCCTTGATAATCCTTCTGCCGATCTGCTTCGAAAGTGTAGGCTGGAGCAGTCGATTTGAAGAGAAATGAAGATGAACGACACCGTCTCCATCGGAAGCTCGCCACGCAGGATCAGGCAGAACAACATCGTCGCTGCCCTGCAGACGATCTACGGCCATCGCCGCCTGAGTCGGGCCGATCTGGCGCGGAAGCTTGGAATGAACCGCTCGTCGTCGGGCGAGATCGTTGCCGAGTTGACGGAAAGCGGGTTGGTCCAGGAGTCGGAGGAGAGCAGCAAGCAGCGTTCGGAGCAATCGCGCGCCGGCCGGCCGGGGATCATGCTCGAACTGGTGCCGGATGCGGCATTCTTCGCCGGGCTCGAGCTTGGCGTCGAGCACATATCCGCTGTCGTCGTGGATCTTTCGGCAGACGTCCGTGCCTGTCGCAGGCTGGCCTTCCAGGCGCAGTCCTCGACCGTGGAGGAAGCTGTGGCACGGGGCGTCGAACTGCTCATGAACGCCATGTCGACAGAAATGGTCGAGCGCTGCAGGGGGCTCGGCATATCCGCGCCGGCGCATATCCGGCCGGAAGGAATTGTCACGCTTGCGCCGATCATCGGCTGGCGAGAGGTGCCATTGAAGGAGATCGGCCGCAGCGCCTTTCCGGCCGAGGTGCCGATTGCGGTGGAGAACGATGCCAACGCCTTCGCCATCGGTGACAGCTATCGTCGCGGCATTTCCGGGGTGACGCTCTTCCTGCTCATGGAAACCGGTGTCGGTGGAGGGATCATGATCGACGGGAAGCTGTTTCGTGGCGGTCATGGCCTTGCGGGCGAAATCGGCCATACCCTCGTACCGGGAAGCGGCGGACAGAAATTCGAGCAGCTGATCGGCCGCGAAGTGCTGATCCGGCAGTACCGGGAAGCGACCGGCCGTACCGACGTCGATCTGCAGGATTTCCTCACCGACGTTCGCGACCGTGTTCCGGACGCGGTGAACATAGCGGAGATGTGGTCGCGGCATCTTGCCTATGCGTTGCTGCAGGCCTGCCGTCTGCTCGATCCGGTCCGGATTGTCCTCGGCGGCTCCGTGGCCTCGCTCTATCCGATGGTGGCTGCCCGTGTGGCGGTCCACATGGCGGAGGGCCAGAACATTCCTTTTCCGACACCCGAGATCGTCGTTGATGACGATGCGGAATTCGGGTCCGCCTTCGGCGCGGCGTGCATGCTGCACCAGCGCTTCCTCTCTCTCGAAAACGAGGAATTCGGCGGTGAAGACGGTGCCTTACAACGATCAACAGCGACTTAGCGACACCTATCGAAAGCAGGATTGCAATGACTTCAGTGCTGGCTCCGGACAGTCTCGGTCCCACGGTTTGCGTCGGTGAGATCCTCGTGGAGATCGTTGCTACGACCGTCGGAGACGGATTCCTTGAGGCTCAGCCTCTTGTTGGCCCGTTCGCCAGCGGGGCGCCGGCGATCTTCATCTCGCAATGCGGCCGACTCGGCGGCTCGGCGGCCATGGTCGGAGCGGTCGGCAATGACGATTTCGGTCGTGTCAATGTCGACCGCCTCAGGCGTGACGGCGTCGATGTCTCTACCATTGCCGTCGATCCTGACTATCCGACGGGAAGCGCCTTCGTCCGCTACCGCAACGACGGTTCCCGCGACTTCGTCTATAATATCGCAAGGTCCGCGGCCGCACGTTTCGGCTGGTCTCCGGACGTCAGCGATCTCATCAGCCGCAGCGGGCACGTTCATGTGATGGGTTCGGCACTTTCCGTCCAGAGTGCTCGGGAGGTGATCGACAAGGCAGTCGACATCGTGAAGGCGCGGGGCGGTACGCTGTCGGTCGATCCGAACATCCGCAAGGAATTGCAGCTCGATGAGGACACCGAACGCCGATTTTCCCGGCTCGTCGCTGCCGCCGATCTTCTCTTGCCGTCGGGTGAGGAGCTCGAGAGGGCGGCAGGTGTGCCAGGCGAAGCCGAAGCGATCCGCCGCCTTTTCGAAATCGGCGTGAAGGAGATCGTGCTGAAGCGCGGTGCCGAAGGCGCGACCTATTTCGCCAAGGATGGAGGCCGTATCGATGCTCCTGCGTTCCTCGTCGACGAGGTCGATCCGACCGGTGCCGGCGATTGCTTCGGCGGCGCTTACCTCACCTGCCGGCGGCTCGGAATGTCTCCAGGTGAGGCTCTCACCTATGGTTCGGCGGCAGGTGCGCGCAATGTTGCGATCCGTGGCCCGATGGAGGGTGCCGGCACACGTCAGGAGCTCGACGCGTTCATCGCCTCAACGGAAAGGCGTTCCTGATGCAGGTTGCGCTCAATCAACTGGCCACGCTCAGGGCTGAGGGTCATCCCCTTGGTGTCACCTCTGTCTGCTCGGCCCATCCGATCGTCTTGAGAGCGGCGTTGCGTCATGGGCGGGATCATTCGAGCACCGTTCTGATCGAGGCCACCTGCAACCAGGTCAACCACCTGGGCGGCTATACAGGCATGACCCCTGAGGACTTTGCGGCCCTCGTCCTGCGCGTCGCCAAAGAGGAGGGGTGCCCAGAAAATCTCATCGTGCTGGGAGGCGATCATCTCGGGCCAAATCCCTGGCGGGATCGTGCGGCCGAAGAGGCCATTGTGGAAGCCGAGAGGATGGTCGCGGCCTATATCGATGCCGGCTTCCGCAAGATCCATTTGGACGCGTCGATGGGCTGCCTGGGCGAACCCGCCGCATTGGACGACGAGACGACCGCCTATCGCGCTGCCCGCCTTGCCGCCGTCGCGGAGACCGCGGCAAGGCGGGCAGGAGGCGCCATGCCCGTCTATGTAATCGGCACGGAGGTTCCTCCTCCCGGTGGTGCCGATCACGCGCTGACCACGATCGAGCCGACCGAGGCTTCGGCCGCCAGACGGACGATCGATATCCATCGTCGTATCTTCGCACAGGCCGGCCTTGCTGAGGCGTTTGCGCGTGCCATCGGCCTCGTGGTGCAGCCGGGCGTCGAGTTCGGCAACCATAATGTCATCAGCTATGATCGCGGCAGGATCGACGCGTTGAAGCAGGTGCTCGAGGACGAGCCACAATTCGTGTTCGAAGCGCATTCCACCGATTATCAGGGCACTCGTCCGCTGAGCGCACTCGTCGAAGACGGTTTTCCGATCCTCAAGGTTGGACCGGAACTGACCTTTGTCCTGCGCGAGGCCCTCTACGGGCTGGATCTGATCGCATCCGACCTCGTGCCTGATTATGGCGAACGTCCGCTATACGCTGCGATGGAGGCTCTGATGCTGGCGCATCCGGAAAACTGGAGCCGTCACTATCATGGTACGGAGGACGAGCAGCGCTGGCTTCGTCATTATTCGCTGTCTGATCGCATCCGATACTATTGGACGTCTGAACCGGCTCAATCTGCGGTCGCGCGCCTTTACGGTGCGCTTGCCGGGAAGGCCGTGCCGCTTCCGCTTTTCTGGCAGCACATGCCGGCAGCCTCACTGTTTTCCGATGCGCCACTCGATCCGGAAGAGGTTTTGGTCTGGCGGGTGACGAAAAGCCTTGCCGAATATCATGCAGCATGCGGCGGAGCGAGATGAGGCCGCCCAACAGAGGAGGAAGGAATGAACGATTTGAAAGGGAAGGTTGCTGCGATCACGGGCGCGGCCTCCGGTATCGGTATGGCGTCGACGGAGGCGATGATCGCGGCGGGTGCCACGGTCGTTCTTGTTGACCGTGACGAGAAAGCGTTGAAGTCTGCCTGCGAGCGCCTCGGTGCACAGGCGATACCTCTCGCTTTGGATCTCCTGGATCCCGAGGCATGCGCCGGGCTTCTCGATCGCGTGCTGTCCAAGGTAAGCCAGCTCGATATCTTTCATGCCAATGCTGGCACCTATATCGGCGGTGACCTCGCGGACGCCAATCTCGATGCCATCGACCGGATGCTGAACCTGAATGTCAATGTCGTCATCAAGAACGTCCGGACCGTCATTCCGCACATGATCGAACGTGGCACCGGCGACATCGTCGTCACAAGCTCCGTCGCGGGCCATGCGCCCGTTCCCTGGGAGCCGGTCTATTCGCCGTCGAAATGGGCGATGCATTGCTTCGTCCAGACCATGCGCCGCCAGCTTCTGAAAAGCGGTATTCGTGTCGGCTCCGTCTCGCCCGGTCCTGTCATCAGCGCGCTGCTTGCCGACTGGCCGGAGGAAAACCTCCGCAAGGCGAAGGAAGCTGGGGCCCTGATCGAACCCAAGGAGGTGGCTGACGCCATCATGTTCATGCTGACGCGTCCGCGCAACGTCACGATCCGCGACATCGTCGTTCTACCAAGCGCATTCGACATCTGAGGAGCCGAGCTATGAGCTATCAGGAAAAATTCCGCCTCGACGGCGAACGGGCTGTCGTTACCGGCGGCGGACGCGCCATTGGACTTTGCTGCGCCCATGCGCTCGCCGAGGCTGGTGCCGCCGTCATCGTGATCGAGCGTAACGAAGCCGACGCAGAGGAAGCGCTGGCGCTTCGGGGCAAGGGATATGACATCGAGTTACGGTTGGGTGACGTCACTGATTCCGCGCGCATGGAGGCCATTGCCAATGAGCTTGCCGATGGTGGCCGGCCGGCATCGATCCTGGTGAACAATGCAGGGATCGGCAAGAACGGCATCCCGTCGGAGGACGTCACCGACGCCGACTGGCTGCGGATGATGGACGTCAATGTCAATGGCGTCTTCTGGTGCTCGCGTTCCTTCGGCCGTCACATGGTTGCGATGAAACGCGGTGCGATCGTCAATCTCGGTTCGATGTCGGGCATCATCTGCAACCGGCCGCAGGCGCAGACGCCTTATAATGTTTCGAAGGCGGCTGTGCATCACATAACGCGCTCGATGGCCGCGGAGTGGGCCCAGCACGGCGTCAGGGTCAATGCCGTCGCGCCGACTTATATCGAAACGCCGATGGTTGCGGCAGTCGAAGCCAATCGTGAACGGATTCCGATCTGGCTCAACGATACGCCAATGGGACGAATGGGCACGCCGGAGGAGGTTGCCAGCGCTGTTCTCTTCCTTGCATCCGGTGCTGCAAGCCTGATGACGGGTGCAATCGTCAGCGTCGACGCAGGTTTCACCTGCTGGTAGATGCGCTATAGTTCGCAGGCGCCGTGTCCGCAGGCGCCTGCATTCCATCAGGTTCAACTCCGAGTCGGGTCGTCCCTCACGGCATCGGCGAACTTGCGCATCAGGCGGACCAGATTGTCGAGATCATCGGGATCCCAGGTCTTGAATATCTCGATCCCCATGCGCTCGCGCGCGGCATCGACACGATCCGTCATCGATTTGCCTTGCGGGGTCACGATTGCTTCGCTGACGCGCCGGTCCGTCGCGCTGGCCTGACGCTGGATCAGGCCGAGGCTCTCCAGCTTGGCGACCTGACGGCTGACTGTCGTGTAGTCGCGGCCGGCACGGTCGGCCAGCTCGACTACGCCGATTGGCCCCAGTCTCTCGATACCCACCAGCAGGGGAAAGAGCGCACGGTCGAGCGAAATCCCAGCCTCCCTGACCATTGCTTCGTCCCGTTGCGGACGGTTCATGACGCTGACGATTTCAAGCAGTGATCCATGAAGGTCACGGATGCAGTTTAAGATATGTGTATTTTGCACATTTTTTGTTGACGGCATTCCTGTTCTCCTATTATGTGCATAATACACATAAATGAGGAGCTACGGCAATGACAGATGAAGATGCAATCGATGTTTTGATTTGTGGCGCCGGCGCTGCCGGCCTGACACTGGCGATCGATCTGGCGCGGCGCGGCATATCCTTCCGGCTGATCGAGAAAATAGATGATCCGTTTCGCGGCTCACGCGGCAAGGGCCTCCAGCCGCGAACCCTGGAAGTCTTTGAGGATCTCGGTATCGTCGACAGGATTGCCGCTTCCGGCAGCCTCTATCCGCACCAGCGCGAATATCATGGCGACGGTAGCGTGAAGGATGTTGCGCTTTTCGAGGGCGGTGAACCGATCCCGGCCGAGCCCTACGGCACGCCGCTTCTCGTCCCTCAATTTCTGACAGAGGCAGCAATGCGCGAACGCCTCGCAGAACTCGGTCACTACCCGGAATTCGGCTGCACACTGAATGCCTTCGAACAGGACCGGCAAGGTGTCACCGCAAGGATCGCTAAGGATGGGGAGGAGCAAATTGTGCGGGCGCTTTACCTCGTTGGCACCGACGGTGGTCGAAGCTTCGTCCGCCATGCACTTTCCATCAACTTTCCGGGAAAGACGCTCGGCGTTCGCGCGATCGTCGCCGATGTGACGTTGACAGGTTTGAGCAGAGACGTCTGGCATCGATTCAACGAGGGATCGATGGAAACGCAGATCTCCTTTTGCCCCTTGGCCGAGACAGGCCTTTTCCAGATGCAGGGGCCGATACCCCTTGAGGGTGAAATCGATCTCTCCGCCGAGGGGCTTTCGGCCCTCACGGTTGAGCGCACAGGCCGCACCGATATCAATATTCGATCGGTTTCCTGGGCTTCGGCATTCAATATGAACGCCCGGCTTGCCGACAGTTATCGCGTTGGCCGTGTCTTTCTTGCCGGCGACGCAGCCCATACCCACCCGCCGACAGGTGGCCAGGGCCTGAACACCAGCGTTCAGGACGCCTATAATCTTGGCTGGAAACTGGCCGCCGTCCTGTCGGGTGCTCCGGAGGGGCTGCTCGACACCTATGAGGAAGAGCGCCGTCTGATCGCAGCGGACATGCTGGGGCTCGCCACCAGGCTGCTCGACGAAGCGAAACGCGGCGAGATGCGGCGTGGCCGCGAGGTTCACCAGCTCGACATCGGTTATGGCGGATCCAGCTTGTCGCTCGACGATCCGCTGCGTCGGGCTCGTATCCTCGCCGGGGACCGCGCTCCCGATGCGCTGCTGAAGGGTGCCGCAGGTCAGGCTACCCGGCTGTTTGAGCTCTTCAAAGGTCCGCATTGGACGCTTCTTGGATTTGAGGCGGCAGCCATTTCCATTCAGCCGCGCAAGGGCCTGCATATTCATAGGATTGGACAAGGCGGCGATCTCACGGACAGCGAAAACCGGTTCCGCGAAACCTATGATATTGCGCCGGGCGAGTGGATCCTTGTCCGTCCCGATGGTTATATCGGCGCGATCGTATCGCAGCCCGAAGCGGCAGCATTGGAAGCCTATCTTCGGTCTGTCGGATTGCGGACAGGTGCAACGGTAACGCATTGAAACATGCTTCCGCGATATGGTCCGGCAGCGAATCCGGAAATATTTATGGCGCGGAATCTTCAAGGATTTTCAGCAACGTGCCGCTATAATTGTGACGACAACGGCGTTGGCAACGGTTGCGCATCGGGCATTTGGCCGCCTTGTGCTTCCGCCGCCTGCGACCGGTATGACACAATAACGGATCACTCATGCCGAAATTCCTGTTCGCTTCGATATTCGCACGCACCAGCCGAGCTATCGGTCTTCGCCTGCTTACCCTTTCACTTGGACTGTTGATTTTCGTTGTTACGGGTCATGCTGAAGATGTCCTGCGCATTCCCTATTCGTCCGATATAGGCAGTCTCGACCCCGACAACGGTTTTGAGGTTGCCGGATTGACGACGCTCGACAGCGTCTACGAGGGTCTCGTCAAATATGAAGCCGGGTCAACGAAGATCGCCGGCTTGCTGGCAAAGAGCTGGGAGGTATCGGGGGACGGTCTGGCCTATACGTTTCACCTTGTCGACGGCGTCAAGTTTCATGATGGTACGGCCCTGAACGCGGATGCGGTTGTCACCTCATTCAAGCGCCGTCGCGACGGCGGTCTTGTCCAGAACTATACGCTCGCCAACATGGCAGATATCGCAGCACCGGATGCTTCCACCGTCGTCATCACGCTGCGCCATACACAGCCTTCCTTCATGGATAGTCTCGCAAGCCCGTGGGGACCGAAAGTCATCAGCCCGGCAGCCCTTTCCGATCATGCCAAGGGCGACCTTGCCACGGGATGGCTGACCGATCATGCGGTTGGAACCGGGCCCTTCAAGCTCGCCGAATTCAAGCGAGGTGAGCGATATGTGCTCGAGCGGAACGCAAACTATTGGGGGGCCAAACCTTTTTTCGGCAAGGTGGAATTTTTGGTCATTCCTGATATCGGCCAGCAGATTCTCAAATTGAAAGCCGGTGAGATCGATGCCGTACCTGCCAATTTCCCGTTCGCGCAGCTCAGTAGCCTGCCAGCCGATCTGCAAATAACGTCGGCTCCCAGCATGACACAATACGAGGCCTTCATTAAGCCGGGATCGCCGCTCGACGATGCCGAGGTTCGCAAGGCGGTTCTGACCGCGATCAACCCGAATTTGTGGGCGAGCGATGCTTTCGGGCAATATGCGCATGTCTCGAAATCGCTCTATCCGAACATCATGCTGGATCCGGGTCAGCCAGTACAGTTTCCGACGGATATCGAGGCAGCGAAATCTGCCATCGCCAGGCACGGAGCGGTCACCCTCAGCATCGGGCTCTACAGCGCCAATCCGAGCTACGGGCGTATTGCCGACCTGATGATCGCCGGGCTATCGCTCATCGGTGTCCAGGCCACCTCCCATATCATGCCGCCGGGGGCGGCCTATGCCATGAAGGGCGACCCTGCAGCTCCGGACATGCTGCTGATCATCGCTTCACCGGACGCGGCTCATCCCGACAATCAGGCGAAGGCCTTCTTCACCAAGGATGCGCCGCTCAATCTTTACGGCAGGGCGCTTCCGGATGCGGATGCGCTTGTCGCGGAAGGCGCGTCCAAAGCGGATATCGCCGCGCGCAACGCGCTTTATGAAAAAGCCGGCCAGATGTATTTCGATGCAGGCCATTTCATCCCGCTCGTCGATGTCGACGACGTTGTAGTTCATCGCACGGGGCTCAAGGATCTAGGTCTGCGGCCGGTCTTTCCAAGAGGCAGCATCGATTTTTCGAGCGTGAGACGCTGATGGCCGGGGTGACGGCCTCAGACGGAGTTCGTGGCTCTAATTCAGCCTGTGAGGCATGATGGCTGTGAGCAAGGCAGTCCTCTCCATCGCCAATCTCAGTGTCGTCCTGCGGCGAAGCGATCGTGACCACCTTGTGCTCGATGGGATCAATTTCGAGGTGCTCCCGGGCGAGATCATTGCGGTCGTCGGAGAGAGCGGCTCGGGCAAATCTACGCTTGGAGCAACAATTCAGGGTCTTCTGCCGGCCTCTAGCGAGCCGAAGGTCAGCGGCTCGATCGATCTTGCTGGTTTGGAGATAGTGGGGGCAGAGCCGCGGGTTCTTCGTGCGGCACGTCACTCGCTTGTGCGTGCCATTCCCCAGGATCCGATGGGTGCCCTCAACCCGACGATGACGATCCGCCATCAACTCAGGGAATCGGCCGCTGGAGACGACAGCTTCATCGGGGATTGGCTTGGCAGGGTCGGACTCGAGAACACGAAAGCCATACTCGACACATTTCCGCATCGCCTGTCTGGTGGGCAGCGCCAGCGAGTCCTGATCGCGATGGCGTTGATGGCACAGCCAAAAGTTCTGATTGCCGATGAGTCAATTACCTCACTCGACCTACCCTTGCGAAGTAAGGTTCTCGAACTGCTACGCAGGATCGCTCGGGAGCAGCAGACTGCAATTCTTTTTATCACCCATAATCTTGTCGCAGCTGCATCGCTCGCGGATCGCGTACTTGTAATCTATGGCGGGCGCATTCTGGAATTGGGTAGAACGGCAGATGTATTGACAAATCCCGGCCATCCTTATCTCGCCGGTCTGCTTGCCACTCGGTTCGATTTTGACACGGATCGCACGCACCTTCTGCCTACTCTGCCGGTCGAGCGGATGAGGCTCGCCGATCCGGAAAACGTTTGTTGTTATGCCTCCCGTTGCCTCATCGTCCGGGACAAGTGCTTAAACAGCCGGCCCCAACCAACACAGCTTTCTGTCAGCGGCCACACCGCGGCGTGCTTCTTCACCGACCTGGTCAAATCCAGCGCAGATCAACTTCGTTCTACGGAAGTCTGGCCGATGGTCACAGCGGCGAAGCCCGTGGAAGCGCTGCGGTTGTCTAATGTCAGGAAGAGCTTTACATCCACCGGCCCCTTTGGTCGCCGCAGATCTCAGCAGGTGCTGGAATCGGTCAATCTTTCGGTCGCGCTTGGTGAGTGCGTGGCCCTGCTTGGGAAAAGCGGCGCCGGCAAATCGACGATTATCAGGCTCGCGGCCGGACTTCTGCTGCCTGATGGTGGAGAGATTTTCCGTATCGACAATGCGCCACAAATTGTCTTTCAGGATGCTGCGGCATCCCTCACGCCTTGGCTTTCCATCGGCGAACAGATCGGTGATCGGTTACGGTATCTCGGTCTTAGCAAGGCAGAGCGCCTTCAAAAGGTTGGCAGGGCGCTTGAAATGGTTGGTCTTGATGAGAGCCTCATGTCTTCACTGCCGGCCAGTCTGTCCATCGGTCAATGCCAGCGTGCCGTCATCGCCCGCGCGATCATCGTGCCGCCGAAACTTCTGCTCTGCGACGAGCCGATCAGCGCGCTCGATGTGTCGCTTGCTGCCACCACGTTGAACCTTCTCGGCGAGATCAGGCGCCGCCTAGACATGGCTGTGCTTTTCGTTACCCATGATCTGGCCGCTGCAAGAATAATCGCCGATCGTATCGCTGTGCTGGATGAAGGTCGGGTGGTGCAACAGGGTGATCCAGATAGGATCACTGACGGTTTTAACGTACCATCGATGGGCTCCGTTCTCGCAGCGATGCCGAGAACCCAAGCGAGCACAAGCGGACCGGACCTATGAACGTTCCCGAGTTCCTTCCCGAGGAACGCTTCGTGCGCTGGCCCGTTGTTCTCGGCCGCACCAGCTGGATCGACCGGATTGGGCTTTTTGGCGTAGTTGCCGTAACGATTATCGCGTTGTTCGCCGCATGGCTCACGCCATTCGACCCGCAGCTCCGTGTCGCGGCGGCCTATCTGCCGCCTTCCGCCGAGCACTGGTTCGGGACAGACGAGATCGGGCGTGATCTCTTCTCGCGTATCGTCATCGGTATCCAATATACATGGCTGCCCGCGCTTGCCCTTGTGCTCATCAGCCTCGTCGTCGGCACATGCGTCGGCATGATACCCCGTCTCATCAGCCGCAGGCTCGACATGCTGGCGCAATGGGTAGCCGAGTTCTTCCTGGTCATGCCATCGACGCTGGTGGCGCTAGCGATAATCGCCACCCTGGGTGGAGGACTTACTAATACGATGATTGCGATGGGTATCGCGTGGTGGCCCTGGTATGCGCGCATATCCCGCGACGAGCTTCGGCGGCTGAACGGTCGTCCGCATGTCGAGGCTGCAAGAATTGCCGGTATCAGCGGCCCGCGTCTGCTGCTGCGCTACCTTCTTCCGGGCGCACTTCCGGCCCTGCTCGTGGCGGCGACACTGGATGTCGCAACGGCCATTATGACGATGTCGCTCATGTCCTTCATCGGGCTCGGCCAACCGGCCCCGGCGCCTGAGCTCGGGGCGATGACATCGAGGGCGCTTGATAGTCTGTCCATTTATTGGTGGCTGCCAATATTGCCGGCGGCGGCCATTTTTATCATCTGTCTTCTCGCCAATCTTGCGGGAGACGGCCTTCGCACGGCGTTGCGAGGAACCTAGGATATGCTGGTCTACTTTATAAGGCGCCTATCGGGTCTCGTGGTCGTTCTCTTGGCAATGAGCTTTGCCGTGTTCTGCCTGCAAAGCATCATTCCGGCAGATCCCGCGCGCGCTATCGCCGGACCGCTCACGCCGCTTTCGAGTGTGAACGCTCTTCGCCAGCAACTCGGCCTCGATGATCCAATTATCGTCCAGTATGGCCGGTTTCTCTCGCTGCTCGCTGAAGGTGATCTCGGGACGTCGACCAGAACCCGTCAGCCCGTGGCCGCCGACATAAGAGAATATCTGCCCGCTTCACTCGAACTGTCACTAGCGGCTCTCTGCATTGGCCTTGTACTGGCAGCTGTCATTGCGGTGATGCCCCGTATCCTGGGCGGCTCTGGAGGGTTGAGATTCCTCTTGATCGCGGCCGGCTCGGTTCCGACGTTCATGTCGGCTTTGCTTTTGGTCTATTTTCTCTGGTTCCGTCTTGGCTGGTTGCCGGGTTCGGGCCGGATGAGCGAGGACGATATAGGCGGCCCGACTGGCTTCAACATGATCGACGCGTTGATCGGCGGCAGGGGCGACCTCAGCCTGGATGCCGCCAGACATCTGCTCCTGCCGGCTCTGGCTCTGGCGCTGCCGATTGCCGTGGCGGTGGGACGAAGTCTCGACAGTGCGCTGCGCGAAGTGATGCAGCAGCCCTACATCGGAACTGCGCGGGGAAAGGGTCTTCGGGAGGCGGTGGTCGTCTTGCGCCATGGTCTTCGCAACGCTGCATCTCCGGCATTAGCGATGGTTGGTCTGCAGATCCGGCTTCTGTTCGGCAACCTGCTGATCGTCGAACTCGTGTTCGGGTGGCCGGGGCTTGGGCTTTATATGGTTCAGTCCCTGAGCAGTGCCGATCTTCCAGCAGTCCTCGGAGTCACGGTTGTTCTCGGAACTTTCTACATCCTCGTAAACATTGTCGTCGAAATTTTGCAGACGCTCGCCGATCCGCGGATCGAGCTGTAGCATTCTTGAAACCTATCCCTCCGGCCTAGTTCGCTAGTCCTCAACCCTATGGATTTCCGGGGCGATCAGAGTTCATCTGGATATGGCGATCCCGCTGTTGCATGGGGCGGTCTGATGGATGACGAGATCAGGTTGAAGGAAGGCGTTTTGGCGGTGCCCCGTCACGGTGGTTCCTCCGAGTCCCGTGATCGGTCGCAGGTCTCAGAGACAAATGTCCGCCGCAGGACCGGGCTCAGCAACTGGCAGGTCAAACGCGTCACTGACTATGTCGATGCGAGACTGGAAGGGCCGGTTCGTGTCGAAGATCTGGCGGCTGCGGCAAAGCTCAGCCCTGGCCATTTCCGCCGCGCCTTTTCGATCAGCTTCGGCATGTCACCTTATGCTTTTGTCATGCAGCAGCGGATCGAACGTGCCCGGACATTGCTGCTCGCCTCCGAGCATGAAATGGGTGATATCGCCTTTGCTTGCGGCTTGTCGGATCATGCGCATTTCAGCCGGTTGTTCCGGCGTTTCGTCGGAACGACACCCAGCCAATGGCGTCAAGATCTGGCGGCGCAAAACGCCGCTCAAGATGGTATCCGTTAAGCCGGATTACTCCCCCGCCACGATCAACTGATGGCGAGAGCCAGCGTGGTGCGTTTGTCGCCGCTAGTCATGCCGACAGGGCCTCGAGTTCTTTGATTGACGGCCTGATGTGGATTTCGCGCGGTGCCGGCTTCGCGTGAAGGTCGCGCACCGGCAGGCTGAATGTGATCGATGCACCACCGCGAAGCCCATTCTCGGCCCACAGTCGTCCGCCGTGGGATTCGATGATGGACCGGCAAATCGCAAGGCCCATGCCCATCCCATCCTGCTTCGTCGTGTAGAACGCCTCGAATATCTTCTCGGTGTCGCCGATCCCGGTGCCCAGGTCGCTCACTTCCACTTCGACTGTGTCGCCGTCCCGCAGCCTGGACTCGATCTTCAGTGTACGGGCTCTGGGCTCGATATCCTGCATCGCTTCGATGCCGTTGCGGATGAGGTTGAGGATCACCTGTTCCATTTGCACATGGTCCGCGCTGGTCGAAGGCAGATAAGGATCGAGATTGACATCGAGCTTCACCTTGTTGGAGGCGAGCCTGTCGGCGATCAGTTCGCAGGCATCGTTGATCAGATTGTTCAGATCGACTGTGGTTCTGGGGTAGGCGGTCTTGCCGAACAGCGCCCTGATGCGGCTGACCACTTCGGCGGCCGCATCAGCATCGCGCACAATCCAGTCGGCGGACCGCAGGGCGCGTTCGAGATTCGGCGGTTCCGCGCTCAGCCAACGGCGGAATGCATTCGCATTGGCCACCACCGCCTGCAGCGGTTGATTGAGTTCATGCGCAATCGAGACGGAAAGTTCCGACATGCTGGCGGCGCGCAGGGCCCTTGCCAATCTCTCGTCGGATTGGCGCAGCGCCTCCTGCGCACGGACCTCGTCGTCGATGTCGAGATTGACGCCGTACCAGCGAATGATCTTGCCATTCTCGTCGCGCAGGGGTTCGACGCGTGAATCCATCCATCGATACTGCCCGTCCTTATGGCGAAGCCGGCCCTTGTGATTGATGGGCTGACCCGTCGCAATGGCATGTCTGAACGCCTCCGTCACTGCGGCGCGATCCTCGGGATGGACAAGTTCTGCTTCGGCAGCGACCTCTTCCGTCGTCCTCGAATGAATATCGCCTTCGTTGAGCCCTGCCCATTCGGAGAAGCGCTTGTTGAGATAGCAGGGAAGTCCTTCGGGGGTCATGAGCCAGATCAGAGACGGTACCGTATCGACGATGAGGCGCAGTTCCGCCTCCCGCTGACGCGCTGCTTCATGCGCTTCCATCTCGTCATGGATGTCGAGGCAGACACCGTACCACTGAATGATCTGGCCATCGGCATCGCGAAGCGGCTCGGCTTTGCCGTCGATCCAGCGATAGACGCCATCGCAGCGCCGCTGCCGATATTTCAGGGCGAAGCGTTCGCCGGTTTTGAAAGCCCGTGAAAGGCTCTCCTGAAACAGCGTCTGGTCTTCGGGGTGGATCGTGTCGATGATCGCTGTCGCGAACCTCCTTGTATCCACGGGATCATTGCCCTGCAGCGAAATCCCGGTCCAGTGCATAAGGGGCTTGTTGATATAGGAGGTTTCGCCGGCCGGGCTGGCGCACCAGATGAGAGCCGGGACTGTGTCGATCATCTGCTGCAGCTGCTCCCGGCTTTCCCGCAGAGCAGCTTCCGCCTTTCGCTGATCGTCGATATCGACCGATGTCGCGAACCACGCCGTAATGTGGCCGTGTTCGTCACGCGAGGCGATGGCGGAATCGCGAAGCCATCGGTAGGTCCCGTCGGCGCGCCGCACACGCTGCTCTTCGAAGATCGGCTCGCCTGTCCTCAGGCTGTGTTCCCATCGCTGCTTGCATCCCTCGACATCATCGGGATGCACGAAGAGGCTCCACCATGAATGATTGTCTAGCTTGGCGATCCTGCTCATTTCCTCGGCAGTCACGCCGACAAAGTCGAGCGCCTTCGGATTCAGGAAGCGCAGGCGGCCGTCAGGATAGGCCGACCAGCCAAAGCCCGGAATGTCTTCGATATTGGGCTGGATATTCTTGTAAACGCGGTCGAAGAGGCTCTGCGGCTTGAAGACGTTGATGAAAAACCAGAGCGCGGTGGCGGAGCAGGCGAACATGACGACCCGCACGGGTTCATCATCGCCGAAATTGGCGGGGGAGAGAATGATGGTCGCCGTCAACAAACAGCCGATGAGCAGCACGGCCAGACCTGTGCGCCAGCTTGTATAGAGCCAGATGGCGACCATTGCGACGAGAATGCCGGAGGTGTCTGCGAAAAGCCCTGCCAGCAGGATGCCGCTGCCGCCAATAGCCATGGCCGTGACGATCCGTACTTTTGACGATGTCAACTGCATGGGAGTCCTCTTTGCTTCGCTGTCGTTGTCTTTTCCCCGACCTGACGCTGGTGGGTAATTTCAGCCATCGTTCATTCGGACATGCGACGGCAGCGCCTGCCAGACATTGAAAAGCTGCGCCACCGAACTGACCTGCATTTTTTTCATCATATTGCTGCGGTGAAGCTTCACCGTAAATTCGCTGATCCCGAGGGAGAAGGCTATCTGTTTGTTGACTTCGCCGGATACGACCAGCTTCAAAACCTGGCGTTCGCGTACCGTGAGGGTTTCAAAAAGGGAAACGTATCGATCGGCTGCAGACAAGGCGTTCCTGCGGCTGATATCTGTTGCGATGGCGCTGGACACGGCATCGAGAAAGGTCTGGTCCCGTACGGGTTTGGTCAGGAAATCCTGCGCCCCGGCCTTCATTGCCTGCACGCTCATTGCAATATCCCCGTGTGCCGTCAGAAAAAGCACGGGTGTGGTGACGCCATTGCGGGTCAAATGATGCTGCAGGTCCAGACCGCTAATGCCGGGCATACGAACATCCAGGACGACGCAACTCGGGCGGTCGGGCAGCTTCGCTTCGAGAAATTCCCGGCCCGATAAAAATGTCATTGCGTCGATGCCGACCGAATTCAGCAGGTTCTCCAGAGCCGCGCAAACGGTCTCATCGTCGTCAACCAAAATCGCGACCGGACTTTTCGACCCCTTGGAGGTGGCCACCCCCATGCATGATCCTCCAACTGCCAGCAGACATGCCGCTTCCCCGAACTGCGTGAGAATACCGTCATCGACGAGAAAATTGAAGGAGGGGGCAACTAAACCAAGTATATATTGCAGAGCACATTTTTATATGTCTGGGTTCTTGCGGCTCAGCATGATGCTATGCAGAGATGCGCCCGCCTTCGGCTAGCGGGACGCAACCTTGAACGCCGTCGGCCGATGCTCGATTGGCATGGCGAGCGTTTCGCCATTCACGATAAAATATGCGACATTCGGTTCGGCTTGCGACGACGAGGATGTCGCGAGCGGCACATAGATTTTTGCGGACGACTTGGGCGCCGATGTGGCTCCATAGCCGAGATATGCAAGTATTGCGATTATCAGACCGCCGATGATCAGGAGCGGAAGCCTGGGCGTCTCGAGAGGCTTGTACCGAGAGCTTGGGTCATATCTCATCATAACCGCCTTTGATCGATCTTGGTCGTGATCAGCTTACAGGCGGCTAGCGGGCTAAGCAGTTATACGAAGGTGTGCGACGGGGGCAACGAAGGTGTGCCTTGCGATGGTTCTGCGCGGGTGCATCCGCGCGGCTTACCTGACGCAATGGGCGGACTACCCGTTTGCAATGATGAGAGAATTTGACCGACTTGCGGATCAATCTTGCAGCCGAACCTAGCCCCCTGGCGTATTTTGGCGAAGGGGGCCGCATGGTAGTATTGCGGCCACATGACCACGTCGCCAGGTGAAATTTCGGCGTGGCTCTCAGCTGACGGGAACCCCTTCATGAACGCGGCACACCGGAGCAGTGTCAGGCTTGGTCGCTGTCCGGCGGTAGGGGAGTTCTGCAAAGCAGTCGTTTGGAGGCGCGGAAAGCCATGATGATTGATCAAGTCAGCACGAGCGACGAGCCGGTTGTCTGTATCGTCGACGACGAAGGCCCTGTCAGGGCTTCTCTCGTGGACCTTTTCGAGTCGGTGGCGATGAAGGCCATCGCATTCGAGAGCGCTTCGGATTTTCTGGAGCGCTGCGATATGAGGCAGGCCGGCTGCATTCTCCTCGACGTGCGGATGCCCGGCATCAGTGGCCTGGACTTTCAGGACCAGCTCGCCGCCGCCGGCAACACCATGCCCATTATCTTCATGTCAGGTCACGGAAGTGTTCCGCTGACCGTAAAGGCAATGAAGGCAGGAGCGACGGATTTCCTGATCAAGCCGTTTGCAGGCAGCGCCGTGATCGCCGCCGTCGGCGAAGCAATCAGGCGAGATGCCGAGAACCGGAAAGAGGCTGCTATCCGCGCCCAGTTGCAAATTTGCGAGGCCAGGCTTACTCCGCGCGAGCGGGAAGTCTTGCATTATGTCGCAGCCGGATTGATGAACAAGCAGATTGCACATGAAATGCAGATCAGCGAAATCATGGTGAAACTGCACCGGGGACGAATGATGAAAAAGATGCAGGCCGGCTCCCTCGCGGAGCTCGTTCGCAAATTTGACATGTTGAAACCGGATCTCAAACTGTATCAGTAACCTGCGTGGCGCCTGGCTCATTGCCCGAAAAAGAAGAATTGTACTTACGCAATGGCAAGTTCCCCCAATAAGACAGTCGCCGTCATTGATGACCATCGCTATCTCAGGGAATCCCTCAAGGATTTGCTCGAGGCGGCCGGTTATGAATGCGAGCTCTATGAGTCAGCCGAGACATTCCTGAGCGAAAAAGGCTATTCGCTTGCTGATTGCATTCTTGCCGATGTCAGAATGCCGGGAATGTCAGGCGTAGAGATGCTCCAGGCATTAGGCAGACTGCCGTCCCATCCGCCTGTCATCATCATGACGGCACACGGGGACAAGGAGGTCGAAGCCGCCGTCTCTCAGGCAGGCGCTGTTGCCTTTCTCAAGAAACCCGTCAATGCCGATTTGCTGATGTCGTGGCTGGAGCGCGCGATCAGGGATTATCGCGGAGGCTAGAACACCCCGCAGAAGTGCGCAGGTCCTGCATTCGGAATTGCGTTGTCACGCGTGAGCCGCCTGTTCCATCTCAAACGGCAGGGTAAAAACGAACTTCGCTCCGTGTGGATCGGCCTGCTCCACGCTCAACCGTCCGCCGTGAGATTCGATGATGGAGCGGCTGATCGCCAGCCCCATTCCCATCCCCTGTCCCTTCGTCGTGAAAAAGGGTTCGAATATTCTATCGGGGAATTCGACGCCCGGGCCGCGATCGCTGATCTCGATCTGCACCGCATCCATGGCGCGGCAGGCGCGAATGCGCAGGACGCGGTCGTTGCCGGCAGAATCCATGGCCTCCAGGCCGTTGCGGATCAGATTGATCAGGACCTGTTGAACCTGAACCCGATCGAAGGCGATCGGCGGAAGGTCTCGCTCGAACTCGAGATCCATGCGCACCCGCCGCCGCATCGCCTCCTCGGCCATGAGGTCGCGCGCTTCTCTGACCACGCTATCGAGTGCGGTATAATCTCTCGATGTTTCGGAGCGTTTGAATAAAGCACGGATGCGGCCGACGACTTCGACGGCGGAATGGGCGCTTGCCGAGATACGTTCGACCGCTTTCTGCGCCCGTTCTATATTGGGTGGTTCCGCTGAGAGCCAGCGCTGGCCGACATCCGAGCTTGATATGACGGCCGCGAGAGGCTGGCTGATCTCATGAGCGATCGAAGCGGAAAGCTCGGCCAGGCTTGCTGCCTGGCTTGCACGCGCAAGGTTCAGCTGGGCAAGGCTCAAGGCCTCCTGCACGCGAACCTGATCCTCGACATCGATCGACAGGCCGTACCATTCCACGACTGCGCCGTTCTTATCGCGAAGGGGCTCGAAGCGGCCTTCCGTCCAATGGAACGTACCGTCCGGCCCGCGCCGTCTGTATCGCATCATGAAAGCCTCGCCAGCCTGGATGCAATGCCTGATCCTGCGCTTCACTTCCGGCCCATCCTCGGGATGGAGAAGCTCCTGCGCTGCCCGTGCAAACTCCTCGAAATTTGCTTTGAAAAGTCCGAGTTCCTGCATGTAGCGTCTGCTGACATAGGAGAGCTCTCCCGCAGGCGTCCAGCTGCAGATGTGTACCGGCAAGGCATCGATGAGCCGTTGAAGATGCCGTTCACTTCGCTGCAGCGCCTCTTCGGCGTGGACCTGATCGTCGATATCATGGCAAAGGCCATACCACTGGCTGATGCGCCCATGCCGGTCATGTATCGAATCCGCGCGGCTCGACATCCAGTGATAGACGCCATCATGGCGGCGCAGGCGGTATCGCGTGGAAAAGCTTTTGCCGGTGGCGAAGCAATATCGGAGCGCATCCCTGAAGCCCGCGGCATCATCGGTATGGATCGCCATCTCGATCATTGCTTCGAGCCGGCTCATGCCTGGCTTTTGGATATCGGCGATATCCCGGCCGAGGTAATCGATCATCTGCTTGTTAAAAAAGATTGGCTCGCCGTCTGCCGTTAGCCGCCAGATGTGAGATGGCACCCTATCGACGAGTTCGGCAAGCGCCCGTTCTCGTTTGCGCAATGCCCTGGCGCTCCGGCTGACGATCATCCCCCGCTCCCGGCGACACATTCGCGTCTCAACAGGCTGAAATGCCCTGCACAGGATTTATCCCACGATACAGTGGAAGACGGAAGCAATTCATACGCGAACGTATCTTGGCATCAGATCGCTTCGATCCGCCCAATGGTTGTCCCGTCGATGACGAGTGGGCGCTCTCATCTGCAGCCGGGTTTCAAGACAGATGACCGCCCGCGCTGTTCATTTGTCTGTTCTGGGCACAGTTCCTTGTCCTTGCGCACGGCTAATGGAGACCGATGCGACAGCTTATTTCCTGGGTCTCAACAAGGAGAATTAGGATGCTAGATCTAAAGGATAAAGTGGCTGTCATCACCGGCGGCAATAGCGGGATTGGTAAGGCGACGGCGCTCCTTTTCGCCAAGGAGGGAGCGAAAGTCGTCATCACCGGACGTCGTCAGGATGTTATTGACGACGCGGTTCGCGAGATTGGCCACGGAGCGATCGGAATTTGTGGCGATGTTGCCAGCATCGATTTCCATCGCCGGCTCGCGGCTGAGGTTACGGAGCGCTTTGGCGCAATCGATATCTATATGGCCAATGCCGGCATTATCAATCTCGCGGCGTCAGAGGCGGTCAGTGAGGCCGAATACGACCAGCACTTTGCGGTCAATACGCGCGGCGTCTTCTTCGGTGTTCAGACCATCGCTCCGCATATGCGCGATAGCGGAAATATTATCGTCACGAGTTCTCTGGCCGGGACAAAGGTTCTGCCGAACCACACTGTCTATGCCGGCACCAAGGCTGCGCTCGCCGCATTTGCCCGCAATTGGGCGATTGAATTCAAATCGCGCCGGATCCGTGTCAACATTCTTAGCCCCGGTCCGGTCGAAACCGAGATCCTGGGAAAACTCGGCGTCAGTGAAAGCAACCGTCCGCAATTCGAGCAGCAGATGGCTGACCTGATACCGGCAGGACGTCTCGGGCGCCCCGAAGAACTGGCTCAGGCCGCGCTCTTCCTCGCTTCGGCTGGTACCTTCGTGAACGGAATCGAACTTCACGTCGATGGAGGCATGTGCGTGGCCTGACACTGGCGCGTGAGATTTCGTGTGGCCGGATCGCGTGCCGGCCGCGCGAGCGTTCGCTCGGATTAGTCCCGTTACGCCTGCGGCCCGCGGTGGAGGACAACGTGCGCTCCGACGCAAAATCAGACATTGGTCGGATTTATCGAACGAGGGCTGTATGGCCGACGCGGTCAGGATCGGGCCTCACAATGCCGGTAGCTCCCAGGCAAACCGGTTTTGAGGGCGACCCGTGGGCGGAACTCTTCAGTCTTTACCGCACGAAAAGCCCTAGAACGGAGGTTTGGATTGCTGCGGAGCGCGGCCAATACAATGATAGCGCCGCTCACGTCGGCTATCGCAGCGCCCGGTGGCATCCGAAACATTCTCCCATCCATTTGCTCGCGATTAGTTGAACAAAAAAGACTCGACACCTGAATGATTGCGCCATATTAAATTGTGCGCAATCAAAAAGAGGAAGCCACTTATGCATAAAATCCTGAAATCCGTATTCGCACTCGGCGCACTGGCAGCTCTTGCCGTCCCTGCTGCCGCTGAATCTGCAAAGCCGACGGTGGTGCTCGTGCACGGCGCGTTTGCCGATGCTTCGAGCTGGAACGATGTTATCGCTCGCCTCGAAAAGGATGGTTATCCGGTTGTCGCGGTCGCCAATCCGCTGCGCAGTGTGAAGTCGGATGGAGACTATGTCGGTCGTGTCGTCGCAGGAATAAAGACGCCGGTCGTTCTCGTCGGTCATTCCTATGGCGGTTCGGTCATCAGCGAGGCCGCGACAGAGGCGAAAAATGTCGAGGCACTGGTCTATGTCGCTGCCTTTGCCCCTGACAAGGGCGAGTCTGCTGCCGACCTTTCGGGAAAGTTCCCAGGCAGCACCCTGGCACCGACGCTTGCCGAGCCCGTTGCATTGGAAAATGGCGGAAAGGATCTGTATATCCAGCAGGACAAGTTTCATGAGCAGTTCGCTGCCGATGTGCAGGCAAAGACCGCCAAGCTGATGGCAGCAACTCAGCGTCCGATCACCGAGGCGGCCTTGACGGAGGGAGCCCCCGGCGCGGCGTGGCAGACCATTCCGTCCTGGTTCATCTACGGCGACGCGGACAAGAATATTCCTGCCAAGGCTCTTGGCTGGATGGCTGAGCGTGCCCATTCCAAGGAAACCGTCGTCGTGAAGGGTGCATCCCATGTCGTAATGGTTTCTCATCCTGACAAGGTTGCGAAGATCATCGAAGACGCGGCTTCCGCCAAGTAACGCTCAATCTTCGACTTGCTCCTGAATGGGCTCCGTCCTCGTCGGCGGAGCCCAGATGTTATTGCGGTAGGGGCGAAGTTCTAAACAATTTGAAATTGTGCATCGCCGGCAGATGATGATGAATGGCCTTTTTCTGCAAGCTGATTGCCAGCAGGTAGTTTCTCGCCTGTCTCAAGAGGTGGTCGGCTGCGTTCCAGTCGCTTTCGCGTTCGGCTCCCCAACCTTGGTTTGGGAGGTAAGCCTCGGGCTTGGATGGTAATTTTGAGGCCCGCTTATCCAAGGAGGTTGCGATGCAGGTCACGAAATTCATTGTCTACGCGATGGTCGGCTTCAACATATTGCTTGCCGGCTGGCTGGCGCTGTACATGCTCTACGATCCCGAAAGCTGGTATTATTTTATTCCCGGCGTCACCGATACAGGGATGTACAACCAGCATTTCATTCGCGATATCGGCATCATCCAGGGCTTCATAGCGCTTGCATTTGCCTTTGGGGCCTGGAAGCCTGGCCGGCGGGTCGAGATGTGGGCCGGGGCGACCCTCTGGCTCATCGCCCATGCAACGTTTCATCTTTGGGAAGTCGCTGTCGGCATCTGCTCTTCGTCGGTGATCCTGCGCGACTTCCCGGCGGTGAGCCTGCCCGCGATCTTCGGGATCATCGCAACACTCTGGGCAATTCAGCAGGCCACAGCCTCCGCGAGCCGGCAAGGCGTTGCAGGCATTCGGGCATAGAGCGGGTGCTCAACCCATAAAAAAGGAGGCGCTTTGCGGCGCCTCCTCTTTCGTCTGCGACGGTAGCATCTGCGTAAGCACTAAGCCGCCATCATCGATCGCGAAAGCCAGTCGTGGAACGTCACGGTTCCGGCAAGCGCATCGGCTCTCGGAAGGAGTGTCGTTTCGGCAAGTTCGACACCGAAGAACGGCGCTGTCGGATCGATCGCAATCGAGCGTGGATCTTCCGTCGCCGTCAGGATCTCGCGCGCCAATTGGTCCAGTTGTACAGGGTCCGGGCCGGCGATCTCGATGATGTCATTGCGGGGCGTGCCGATCATGATCCTTGATATCAAGGTCGAAGCCTCGTCCGCCGCAATCGGTCTGACCAGAGAGGGTGGCAGCCGGAAACCATTCCCATCGGCTGCCAAATCGATGATGCCGTTGAAGAATTCGAAGAACTGGGCGGACCTGATAATGGTATGAGGTAGCCCAGAGGCCCTTATGAGATTTTCCTGCACCATCTTTGCGCGGAAATAGTCGTTTTCCACCAGCCTGTCCGTGGCGACCACGGACAGGGCAAGATAGTGCCCGATGCCAGCATCCTTCGCTGCCGCCAGCAGATTTTTGCCTGCCTGCTTGAAGAAGCCGAGCGCGTTTGAATCACCGAATGATCCGTAATTGGTGACATCGACCAGCACGTCCGCGTCGGCAAGCGCCGCCCTCAGCCCTTGGCCGGTATAGGCGTCGACGCCGGTACTGGTCGACACCCCACTGACGGTTTGACCCGCTCGTTCCAATTCGCGAACGATCTTGGATCCCATCATCCCGCTCGCACCAACAACCAAAATCTTCATCTCACGCCCTCGGGATAGTGACCGACATGCTGAAAGGATAGCCGTTTCCGGGGGCGGATCGATAAAACGAAGTTTTGGGTTGACCGGAAGCAGGGGCGACGGGTGTTCGCTCGAACCTCATGTTCCAGCGATTGATGTCATTTACTCAGCGTAAGATCCGAACCCGAACCAAGGTTTGGCAAACCAATGTTAGGGATGCCTGGCATGGCATCGGCCAGTATCTGAGTATCTGTGAGCCGTGTTAACCGGGCACGATGGGGATGATGAACGCAGGGCTTTTTCCGGTTTCTTCCTGCGGCCAACGAAATGGCAGCCGAGCGTCCAACCCATCCGGCTTATGTCGTCGAGCAGGCAAGACCGGCAGCGTTTGCTGCCGGTTTTGTTCCGGTTTGATGACGACGCATGCCCGTAACGGGCGATGGTAAACTAAGGTGTATCGTCCGCCGGCGCATATCCTATGCTATCGATTGGCGTCTCATTGAGCAGGCTCGCATCATGCCGGCCGGCTGTAGCCTGTTTTGATCTGGCGGCTGGCATGTTTGGTGACTGAGAGCCGACAAAGGGTAAAGCAGAGGGATACGGGCGCATTCAAGGGTCGGAATCTCTCAGATGCCAGAGAGGTAATTCGATGCAAAACGCTCAGGTGAAAACGGACAAGAGCGCCGAGCCGGTCGTTTACGTCATCGACGATGACGCGGAGATGCGCAGTGCCCTCGTGGATCTTTTCACGGTCACGAACAAGCGCACATCAGCTTTCCCAAACGGTCTGGAATTTCTCAAATGGGCCGATGTCAATGCGCCAGGCTGTATCGTCGTCGACATGCGAATGCCAGGGGGCTCGGGGCTTGATCTTCAAAGCCAGCTTCTCGCGCTCGGCAGTAAACTGCCGCTCATATTCCTCACGGCCCACGCGGATGTTCCGACCAGTGTAAGGGCAATGAAGGCGGGCGCGACCGACTTCATCACGAAACCCTTCATCAACCAGGTTCTTCTCGACGCCGTGGATCACGCCATCAGGATAGATGACGAACGCCGCAAGTCGAATGAGGAATTGAAACGCGTCCAGGCGCTTGCCGACAGCCTGACACCCAGGGAGCAGGAAGTCATGCATGCGGTGGCAAGCGGTTTGATGAACAAGCAGGTCGCCTATCAGCTTGGTATCAGCGAAATGACGGTCAAGCTTCACCGCATGAGCCTCATGCGCAAGATGCAGTGCCGCTCTCTGGCAGATCTCGTGCGCAAGGTCGAACAGCTTCAGCGGGGTTAATGCCTGAGCCGTTCCGCGCCCGAAGCAATCGAACTCCGGAAAGACCGGCTTGCCTCGATCTTTTCTCGCGGCGGCCGAATGGCCGCTGCCCGTCTGGCCGGGTATTCCCGGCTGAATTTCTGGTCGGTTGCATGGGTCGCGGTCCGATCCCCAACGTATGTTTGGGTATGCGTCCAACCACAATCGCTTAGGCTTAGATCCTGGCAGCCGGCTCAAGGCTGCCGTCTCTTCCACAGGAATCCGGGACCGAACCGATGACGCAACCCATTCATTCTACAGAGAGATCGTTAGAGCCTCTCACCATGCTCGCGGGGTTGTGGCTGCTGGCGCAGCGCCCGGTCCGGACAAAGTCGGTCTGACCTGACTACCGCCCCGCCTCGCTTGCGCGGCGGGAGGTTCATTCAACTCTTTGGTACAGCAAAAAGGAGCAGATTATGAAAATCGTCGTTATCGGCGGAACCGGCTTGATCGGTTCGAAGCTCGTCAAGCGCCTCCAGGCCAAGGGCCACGAGACTATTGCCGCCTCTCCCGCATCCGGCGTCAATACGATTACCGGCGAGGGGCTTGCCGACGTTCTCAAGGGAGCACAGGTCGTGGTCGACCTTTCCAACTCCCCGTCCTTCGAAGACAAGGCAGTGATGGAATTCTTCCAGACCGCGGGTCGCAACATTGCGTCCGCCGAAGCGGCTGCAGGCGTGAAGCATCATGTCGCACTGTCCGTCGTCGGCACGGAACGCCTTCCGGAGAGCGGATACATGCGCGCCAAGCTTGCCCAGGAGAAGATCATCAAGGAATCCGGGATTCCTTATTCCCTGGTTCACTCGACGCAGTTTTTCGAATTCATGTTCGGCATCGCTCAATCCGGCGTGCAGGGCGACAAGGTTCACCTTTCACCGGCGATGATGCAGCCGATCTTCTCGGACGATGTTGCCGACGCGCTCGTCGATGTCGTTCTCGGTAATCCGCTGAATGCCACCGTCGAAATCGCCGGTCCGGAACCGATCAAGATTGCGGATGCCGTCACCCGCTATATGCGGCAGATCGGCGACAAGCGCGAAGTGGTTGCCGATGATCAGACCCGTTATTTCGGTGCTCTGCTGAAGGAAGGCTCCCTTATGCCCGGCAATCAGGTACGGATCGGCAAGACGCGGTACTCCGAATGGGTCAAGACGGCTACCCCGCCTCCGGGTCACTGACCGGGCATCAAAATCTGCGTTGAAATAATCAAAGCCCCGGAAGGGGCTTTGATCGTTTTGGGTGGTGCATTGCCGATCGACAGTTCCCGAAGCTCATCGCAATGCTATTCGAAAAAGGGGGCGCCTCAGCAGCGCCCCAAATCATCAGGCCTTGAAGAAGCTGAGCAGATCGGCATTGACGATGTCGGCATGCGTCGTCGCCATGCCATGGGGCAGGCCCTTGTAAATCTTCAGGGTCGCGTTCTTCAGCAACTTTGCGGAGAGCGGTGCGGAATCGGCGACAGGGACGATCTGGTCATCGTCGCCGTGCATGACGAGAACGGGCACTTCGATCGATTTCAGGTCTTCGGTAAAGTCCGTTTCCGAGAACGCCTTGATGCCGTCGTAATGGGCCTTTGCTCCACCGGCCATGCCCTGCCGCCACCAATTCTGGACGATTGGCTGCGAGACTTGAGCACCTGGGCGATTGAAGCCGTAGAACGGGCCGCTGGCCAGGTCGATATAGAACTGCGACCTGTTGGCTGCCAGTGCTGTGCGAAGGCCGTCAAAGACCTCAATCGGCAGGCCGCCCGGATTGGCCGCCGTCTTGACCATAATCGGCGGGACGGCCCCGATGAGAACGAGCTTGGCGACGCGCCCCTTTCCGTGACGTGCGACATAGTGGGTTGCTTCGCCGCCGCCCGTCGAATGGCCGACGTGGATTGCGTTGCGGAGGTCGAGATGCTGGACAACGGCCGCAGCGTCGGCGGCATAATGGTCCATGTCGTGACCGTCGCTGACCTGGGTCGAGCGGCCGTGTCCGCGGCGATCATGCGCGATGACGCGATAACCCTTGCCGAGGAAGAAAAGCATCTGGTTGTCCCAGTCATCAGCGCTCAGCGGCCAGCCGTGGTGGAAGACGATCGGCTGAGCGTCCTTCGGACCCCAGTCCTTATAGAAGATCTGGACGCTGTCTTTGGTCGTGACGTATTCGGTGCTCATGGTGTGTTCTTCCTTCGCGTTCTTTGGCTCATCAGCCATTGCGGATGCAGAAAATCTCAAGGTTGCGGCAGCGACTGCAAATGTAATCGCCCCCGCCATCGTATCTCGGCGCGTTGGCCGAAAGTGTTGCGGATCCATATAGTTCTCCTTGTTTTGAGATGCTTGGTAGGTGCCGCGAACTGGTTGCTTTGGGAGGAGTAGTGTCGCCGAACCAAGCTTGGAGAAGCTATATTTTATGGGGATTGTGAGAAGCTATACTTCCGTTTCATCAATGGCCATTCGGACGCCCGAATGTCAGCCTTGAGCACCAAGGGATCTGAAGAGCGGCGATTCAGGAGCAACGTAAACCCGCAGATTTTCGGATGAAACCCAAACGGACGTTTGATCGTCCGGCAGGCGTGCTTCGACTATGAGCGGAGAGGGGCGCCATTAAAGACAACTCATCGCAAGTCATTGTCATATTCGGCTGGGCTGTGCTCCGTTCCCGTGCCGGACGGAGAAGCCCATGCAGCATGTTCTCGTTGCCGATAACGATCACTCTGCGCGCAGTCTCATCCGTGATTTTCTCATGCAACAGTCGTTTCGCGTTACTGCCGTCAGCGGTCGCGATGAATTGCAAAGTGCGCTTTCCAGGGACGTGATCGATGCGTTCGTCATCGATCTTAACCTTAAGGGAGAGGACGCCCTTGAGATCGTGCAGCAATTGGCAACACTCTCGGCGGCGCCTGTCATCATCACCAGTGCCGATCGCACCGAGGAAGCCGACAAGGTCTTGGGATTTGAGCTTGGCGCAAGCGATTACATCACCAAGCCATTCGGCCTGCGAGAGTTCCTGGCACGGCTGAAGGCGGCCATGAGGGTGAGGTCCGCACCCGATGCCGGGCGGGAGCGCCGTACTTACATGTTTGGCGACTGGATGCTCTCCATGCGTCAGCGAATACTTACGCGGCCGGGCGTTGGCGAGACGCAACTGACCGCCGCCGAATTCAATCTTTTGGTCGCGTTCCTGAACGCACCGAAACAAGTCCTGTCCCGTGAGCGGCTGCTTGCGGCAAGTCGCGTCCACTCGGAAGAGGTCTTCGATCGAAGTATCGACGCGCTGGTTCTGCGCCTGCGACGCAAACTCGAAACGGAGCCGTCAAAACCAAGCCTGATCAAGACGGCGCGTGGAGCCGGCTATATTCTGGATTGCAATGTGATGGTGGATGAGGGGCTGCGGCTCAAACGATAGGCCCTGATCTTTAGCGACGGGCGTCAGCCTCCGACCCGGGGAAGGCGAAGAGCGTGAACCTCGACCGGTTCTTCGAAACCTCTGAGGTTGTAGAAACCCAGGCATTCCGTCTGGTCCGAACATCCCGCCATTCGAACGAAATCGGCCGACATCAGGGCCGGGCGCTGCAGTTCTTTCGTCAAGGCTTCAAGGCGGGAGGCGATATTCACGGCGGGGCCGATCACGGTGAAATCCAGCCTCTTTTTCGAGCCGATATTGCCGTACATCACCTCTCCGAGATGAATGCCCGTGCCGTAGCGGACCTCGTATCCGAATGCCGCTCCCTGGAAGCGTTTGATCGCCTCTTGCGCCTCGATGACAGCCTGAAGGAGACCGGTGCAGGCATCGGCCTTCTCCAGAGGAAAGACAGCCAGCAATCCATCCCCCATGAACTTGAGGATTTCTCCGCCGTGTCTTTCGATCGGATCGGCGATGGCATCGAAATATTGATTCAGAATGGAAATGACCTCATCGCGTGGCCGGCGATTGGAGAGCTTGGTGAAGTTTCTGAGATCGCAGATCATGATGGCGGCATTCACCGAGGTCCCGCTACCGCGCGTCGTCGCTCCATCCAGGATCTGTTCCCCGGCATGCGGGCCGACATAGGTCTGCAGAAGTGTCAGCGCCAGTTGGTTCTTGAGGCGAATTTCACTGACCAGTGAAAACAGCGGAAGGATCTCGCGGAAGAGTGCCATTTCCTCATCGGTAAATCCGCCCGGTTCGCTGGTCGAAAACGTCGCAAGGTGTCGTTTGCCCTGGGTATGGTCGATCGGCCAGGCGATGTAATCGGTGTGGCCTTCCTGCTTCAGCTCTTCGAAGACGGAAAATTGATGCGGCCCGTGGATCTGGAGCCGCTGGCGGATCTCGACGCCGCTTCTGATAACGGCGCGAAACGGACTTCTGAGAAAAGCGGCGGTCGCCTCGACATCGTAACCGATCGTCGTGATATCCGCTTGCCTGTGATCGTTGACCCAGACGACTCTCGTTCCGAGCCACTGGGGATGATGAACGCGAAGATGGAGGCTGGCGCGGCTGAGAGCAACGCCGCAGGAAGCAAGACGGTCGCAGAGTTGCAGAAATATGGGCTCAACCTGCAACTCGTCCCGAACGCCTGAAATCAGCCAGTTCGCGAGGGAGTGACGGTTGGCACTGTCGAGATTATGCATTTTTCGTCTCGTTAACCGCGGACTCTATGTTTGGCCAGAAGCACGGCGCTCCGACCCGGCATCGTGCTCAACGCGTTGGCTCTTTTTGCGGTGCAAGCGGCCAGCATATCAGGTTTGGTGTCAAGCCCACTCTTGTTTTAATGGTCAGGTGGGCTGAGGGGCGAATATGCTATGCGCCGAGGACTTATTGCCAAAGGCCCGATGATGCTTCGCCTTTATGACAGTGGATTTTACGAAAGCGCGTTGAAGGTCCGTATTCTGCTAAACGGCTGGAATGACCGTCCGAACTCAGAGGCGTCGATGTTGAGGCGGGTTCCAAGATGCCTTTAGCCGCCTTTCTGAGGACCCGCCGTCGGCCATAGACCGGCAGGAGCGAGTTCAAAAGCTATCTCTCGCGATCAGCCTGTCTTTGCCCCAAGCGACGGCTGGTGGCTGTATTCCTTGTATATTTTGCCGATGAGAAAACCGGATGCCGCAGGAAATCGCTTCGTTCGTCGTCTTGCTGAATGTCCTGGGCATAGCAGGCATCGTCGTATGGCATCTGCAGGGACGGTCCCGGCCATACGCGCGCCTGATCGTGCAGATCGGCTTCTTTACCGCGATGACGATTGTTCTTCTGCTGGGAGGGATTGTCCCGTTTCGCTTTGACCCACCGCATCTGGAAAGCATGAGTGCACTCTTTGTCTCTGCGAAGATATTCTGGTGGGTGCATCTCTCATGGGCCGTCATCGGCTTTCTGCGCATCTACATCGTGCTGGATGGGAGGCCACGGGAAGCGAGGCTCATTCAGGACCTTTTGATCGCAGTCGTTTATCTCGGTGTCGCCTTGTCGGTCATGGCTTTCGTCTTTGGCGTTCCGATCGGGACGTTGCTGGCGACATCAGGCGTCATTGCCGTCATCCTTGGTCTTGCCTTGCAGAATACGCTGGGGGATGTGTTCTCCGGGATCGCGCTGACGCTGGGGCGCCCCTATGTCATCGGCGATTGGATCTTGCTCAGCGACGGCACGGAAGGACGGATCGTTGCCAGCAACTGGCGCTCGACGCATCTGCTGACAGCCGCTCACAATATCGTCGTCTTGCCGAACAGCGTGCTTGCCAAGCTTGGGCTGACCAATATCAGCAGGCCGGATGAAAATCATCAGATTACGCTGTCGATCCGGATTGTGCCGACACGCATGCCGCACGTCATCCGCGGCGTCATGCAAACGGTGCTGGATAGCTGCAACTCTATCATCAAGGATCCGCCGCCGGCCGTTTCACTTGTCGGCATCGACGCCAGTGCGGTCGATGTGGAACTCTATTTTCAAGTCACCAGTCCGCTGAAGCGAGGTGTCGCCCGCAGTGAGGTCATCGACCTCGTATACCGACACTGCAAGTCCAGCGGACTTCAGCTTGCGATGCCGCTCAGCAAGGTCATCACGGCGACTGAGGTCATGGCACAGAATGCATCGGCCTCCAGCACGGGCCCGGTGCAAAGCCTCATCGAAGCCATCCCCGTTTTCTCGGTGCTTACAGAGGAGGAGGTAACGGCGCTCGCGGCATCCGCGACCAGGCGCATTTTTTCTCCCGGTGATGAGATCGCAAAAGAAGGGGACTCTCTTGCGAGCCTTATGATCATCCGGGCAGGGATCGTTTCGATGAGAAGAGACGGCGAGGAGGCGGCGCGCCTGGCGCCCGGCGATTTTTTTGGCGAAGGGGGCTTCCTTGCCGGGATTGGCGAGAGCCACGCGCTTCAGGCGGTCACACGGGTGACCGTTTATGAGATCGGCAAGGAAGCTTTTGCACCACTTCTGGGCGGTCGCCCCGAGCTCGCGGAGGATCTTGCAGCAAATCTCGCCTATCGGGAGGCGTTGAGCGGGAATATGGGCAATCATGCCATGCAGCATGATCGCCGGCGGTCCTACCTGCTGCAAGCCATTCGATCGGTATTCCGCAATCATGCACATGGGTGACCATCGCGCCGTGGGCAGTTTGCTGGGTGAGACAGCGGGATTGGTAGCGTTTGTCCGAACCGTCGAAACCGGATCCTTCAGCGCCGCGGCGCGCAGCCTGCGGACAACGCCGTCGGGCGTATCGAAAAGCGTTTCCCGGCTGGAAGGCCTGCTCGGGCTCAAGCTCTTTCGTCGCTCGACACGTCTCCTTACACTGACACCGGATGGAGAGACATTCTTCGGAAACATTGCGCCACTTCTCCGGCAGATCGAGGAATCTTCGGATGTCTTTCAAGCGGATCGCGGCGCGACCGGTCATTTGCGTGTGAGCCTGCCAAGCGAGCTTGCGAGGCTTCTCATGCCGCCCATCTTCACACGCTTCCTGCCGCAGCATCCCGGCATAACGCTCGATCTCGGGACGACGGATCGGCATGTGGACCTGATCCGCGAAAACTACGACATCGCGTTTCGCGTCGGTAAGGTCACGGGAAGCGACTTGATGATGCGCACGCTGGTGCATCTGGAGATGGTACTGGTCGCATCGCCTGCGTTTATCGAGACATGGGGACAGGTGAGTTCGGTGGAGAGGTTGCGTGAAATACCCTTCGCGCGCTACGCGATCGACGGCCGTACATATCCCGTTCGCTTTGGCGATGGCTCGACAATGATGCCGACAGGAGAGGTGGATCTCGACACAGCGACAGCGATCCGGATCGCGGCCTTGAGCGGTGTGGGCGTCGCTTATCTGACGAAATGCATCGTTCAGGAGGAGCTGGATAGAGGGGAATTGATCCAGCTTCTGCCCGAGCTCGAACTGGAGATGATGCCGTTCCAGGCCGTCCACGCTTTTGGCAGGATGCCGACTTACCGCCTGCAGCTCTTTTCGGATTTCATCGAGACCGAAATGCGTAAGCACGCACCCCGATAAGCACGGTCGTGCGACCAATGCAGATCCCGCAGCCACGCCCGAAATCTCAGACAGGGGTTGCGTTGCCGACAAGGTCGTTGGCCCTATCCCCAACCGATGGTTAGCTACCGTTTTTCCTTGCGCTTGCTACTCATTCCATGACCGCCTGCCTCGGCGGTCTGTTCCCCAAATGAACGATCTTGAAGGACGAGGATGACATGACGCAAAGACTGAATTACGCCCAGCTTTCACCAGAGCTCGTCAAAAAGCTCTCAGCCTTCAGCATGGAATTGAAGGAGAGCTCAATCGAGCAGACGATCAGGGATCTGGTCGAAATCCGCGCCTCCCAGATCAATGGCTGCAGCTTCTGCGTGGACATGCATTCCAAGGAAGCAAAGATCCATGGCGAACGTGAACTCCGTCTCTATCACGTCGCCGCCTGGCGCGAATCGACGCTGTTCAGCCCGCGCGAGCGCGCCGCCCTTGCGTGGACGGAAGCGGTCACCAAGCTTTCCGACACCGGTGTGCCGGACGAGCTTTATGAGAAGGTCCGCGGCCAGCTTTCCGAGAAGGAAGTATCCGACCTGACCTTCCAGATCATGGCCATCAACGCATGGAACCGGATCAGCATTGCGGTCAAGGCTGTTCCGGGCACTGCGGACAAGCTTTACGGCCTGGACAAGGCCGGTCTGCAATAAAAACGACCGATATTGCAGCCGCATGGGAAGGCGGCTGCAGCGAGCGGCTTCCTTTGGTCACAAAGAGCCGACAATTTTTGCAGCGTAGTGCGTTGCGTGGAGGCCATCGCCGCGGGGCTGCCTAAAGCTGGTTATTCATGTCGCTGTCGTGCGATACTCGAACCGGGTCACACGGAAGCTTTTTTCCAACGATGCAGCAACTTGATCCGCGCTTGGAACACCTCGGACGGACTTCCACCTGATCTCGTAGATCAGTTGGCGATGCCCGCCCTCGATATCCCTCAGCCCCGTGAAGATCGCCTCGGAAAGTTCAGGAGTTGCCGCCTTCACATCGGGAAATCCTGAAACGTTTTCCAGTCTGATCGATACGGTGCCCTTCTGGTCGCCTGATATCCATCGGTCGACATGCTTCAGCGGGGAAAGGATGAGGACGGCAAGGATGGTGACGACGGAGCCCACGGCGATCTGACCGCCGCCGAAACACAGGCCAATTGCCGTTATAAGCCACAAGGTCGCCGCAGTGGTGACACCGGTTGCGATGTCGCCGCGTCGAAGGATTGCGCCTCCGCCGATGAAGCCCACGCCGGTGAGGACGCCGAGTGGGAAGCGCAGGATATCCATCGATCCGTTTGCGCTCTGGCTCGTTGCAAGAAGGATATTTGCCTGGATCATCGAAAGGCAGGCGGCAAGACCAACGAGAATGGTGGTGCGCAATCCGGCGGCATGTCCGCCTCGCTCTCTGTCGAGGCCGATAAATGCGCCAGCGACGATGGTTGCTGCCAGACGAAGTGCGATATCCGTCCAGTTCGGCGTTATGGGCATCAGGTCGATGAGATCCAATTCAGCCGCTCCCGTGCTCTATTTCCGAAGGTTTCAAGCGTGGGAAGCTAGAGCGCGGCCGGGGGCGGGCCAGTGGAGCAGCGGAAATCAGCCTTTGACACCGGCTCGTGCCGGATCGACATGCTGATGCAGGCTTGCGGCCGAGTGACGAATGACCTCTGAAATCTGCAGCAGTTGTTTGACCAGGGGTGTCGAATTGCGCCAGATGATGCCGATCGTTCTCGACGGCTGAGGCGTGCGAAATCGGGAAATGGAGACATCCGCCGAGCGTGTCTCCACGGGCACGGCCATTTCAGGGATCAGGGTGACGCCGATGCCGGCGCTGACCATCTGTACGAGCGTCGAGAGCGAGCTGCCCTCCATGATCTCCCGAGGGCGAGTCGATTCGATGCCGCAAAAGGACAAGGCCTGATCCCGGAAGCAATGTCCTTCTTCCAGGAGAAGCAGGCGCATTTCGCGCAGCGCCTCGGGTTCCGGCACCGGCTTGCCCTCGTCTTCGCGGTGGCGAACCAACACGAACTCTTCCTCGAATAGTTTGATCTCGGTAAGCGACGGCTGGGACACCGGCAATGCGACGACTGCCAGATCCAACTCGCCCTGGGCCACTTCGTGAACCAGTCTGGTCGTCAAGGTTTCGCGCACCTGTATTTCGATATTGTCGAAGGTCCTGTTCAGATCGCTGATGATCGCCGGCAGCAAATAGGGGGCGATAGTCGGGATGATGCCGATTCTCAGCCGCGTCAGCAGTCTGTCCTGCGAGGCACGGGCAAGATCTCCGAGCTCGTCGACAGCTCTCAGAATGTCGCGCACACGCATCGCAAAGAGCTGTCCGAAGGCGGTCAGCCTGACTTCACGCGCGCCACGCTCGAAGAGATCTCCGCCGAGTTCTTCCTCCAGCTCCTTGATCTGCATGGACAAAGCGGGTTGCGAAATGGCGCAGGCATCGGCCGCATGCCGGAAGCGGCCATGGCGTGCCAGCGCTTCAAAATAACGAAGCTGTTTGAGCGTAAGGTTGGTCATAAGATGAACTTATCGCAGCTATCAGTAAATCCAACTTAAAATTATCACACGCTTCCGATAAAAGGGAGGGGAGGGAGGATGCATGCTAGCACGCTCAACCAGCAGCAAGGCGTCAAGCATGCAATCAGGCCCAATAGTTTAACGGACAGGCTGTCCCTGGATGGCTGCCTGGAGCAACAGGAGAAAACTATGGACCAGAAACCTGACAGCGCGGGCAAATGTCCCGTCGATCATTCGGGAGCAAGCGCCAGACGCAATCGCGACTGGTGGCCGAGCCAGCTCGACCTGCAGATGCTTCACCATCACTCCGGTCTTTCGGATCCGATGGGCAAGGATTTTGATTATGCCGAGGAGTTCAAGAAGCTCGATCTCGATGCGGTGAAGAAGGATCTTCACGCGCTGATGACCGACTCACAGGACTGGTGGCCGGCAGACTTCGGCCACTACGGCGGTCTCTTCATCCGCATGGCTTGGCACAGCGCCGGCACCTATCGCATCACCGACGGCCGCGGTGGCGCCGGTCAGGGTCAGCAGCGCTTTGCGCCGCTCAACTCCTGGCCTGATAACGTCAATCTCGACAAGGCCCGCCGCCTGCTCTGGCCGATCAAGCAGAAATACGGCAACAGCATTTCCTGGGCCGACCTCTTGATCCTCACCGGCAACGTCGCGCTCGAATCCATGGGCTTCAAGACCTTTGGTTTTGCTGGCGGCCGTGCCGACGTCTGGGAGCCGGAAGAGCTCTACTGGGGTCCGGAAGGCACCTGGCTTGGCGACGAGCGCTACAGCGGCGAACGCGAGCTCGCGGAGCCACTCGGCGCCGTGCAGATGGGCCTGATCTACGTCAACCCGGAAGGGCCGAACGGCACGCCTGATCCACTCGCATCGGCTCGCGACATCCGCGAGACCTTCGCCCGCATGGCGATGAATGACGAAGAGACCGTGGCACTGATCGCCGGCGGTCATACCTTCGGCAAGACCCACGGCGCGGGTGACCCGTCGTTTGTCGGCGTCGATCCTGAAGGTGGCGAGCTCGAGGCGCAGGGCCTCGGATGGGCGAGCAAGTTCAACAGCGGTGTCGGCCGCGATGCCATCGGCAGCGGCCTGGAAGTCACCTGGACGACGACCCCCACCAGGTGGAGCAATAATTTCTTCTGGAACCTGTTCGGTTATGAATGGGAATTGGAAAAAAGCCCGGGCGGTGCCCATCAGTGGGTCGCAAAGGGTGCCGGCGCCACCATTCCGGATGCCTTCGATTCTTCGAAGAAGCACCTGCCGCGAATGCTCACTTCCGACCTCGCGCTGCGCGTCGACCCGATCTACGAGGCGATCTCGCGCCGCTTCCTCGAAAACCCGGATCAGTTTGCGGACGCCTTTGCCCGCGCCTGGTTCAAGCTTACCCACCGCGACATGGGCCCGAAGGTTCGTTATCTCGGCAAGGAAGTTCCGGCAGAAGACCTGATCTGGCAGGACGTCATCCCGGCCGTCGATCACGCGCTCATCGACGACAAGGACATTGCTGACCTCAAGGCCAAGGTCGTTGCCTCCGGCCTGTCCGTTCAGGAACTCGTCTCGACCGCATGGGCATCCGCTTCGAGCTTCCGCGGCTCCGACAAGCGTGGCGGCGCCAACGGCGCTCGCATCCGTCTTGCCCCGCAGAAGGACTGGGAAGTCAACGAGCCGGCACAGCTCGCCAAGGTTCTCGGCACCCTCGAAGGCATCCAGAAGGACTTCAATGCAGCCCAGACCGGCGGGAAGAAGGTCTCTCTCGCCGACCTGATCGTGCTGGCCGGTGCGGCCGGTGTCGAAAAGGCTGCCAAGGCAGGTGGCCAGGACGTCGTCGTGCCGTTTACGCCGGGTCGCATGGATGCATCGCAGGAGCAGACCGATGCCGCTTCCTTCGCGGCTCTCGAACCGCGTGCCGACGGTTTCCGCAACTATGTGAACAGCAAGCGCCTGCAGTTCATGAAGCCGGAAGAAGCCCTTGTCGACCGTGCCCAGCTGCTGACGCTGACCGCGCCTGAAATGACGGTTCTCGTCGGCGGCCTGCGTGTGCTGACGGCCGGCAAGCCGGAACATGGTGTCTTCACGGCGCATCCGGAAGCGCTGACGAACGACTTCTTCGTCAACCTGCTCGACATGGGCACCGTCTGGGCACCGCTCGCCGGCAAGGACGGCGTTTATGAAGGCCGCGACCGCAAGACCAACGTGGTCAAGTGGACCGGTACCCGCATCGACCTGATCTTCGGCTCGCACTCGCAGCTGCGCGCGCTCGCTGAAGTCTATGGCCAGTCCGATGCCAAGGCGAAGTTCGTCAAGGACTTCGTTGCCGCATGGAACAAGGTCATGAACGCTGATCGCTTCGATCTCGTCTGATCACGAATCTACCCCGGACGCGGCGGTCGCCGCGTCCGGGGTAATGTATGGGCAGTCTTCGCCCGCCGCGCGCTGCCTTTTAGCCAGGTTTCCTTTCGACATTTCCTTGCCTTGACGGACCGCGCTGTGATTTCGCAGCCGCGTGCTCTCGGATCATGCTGTACGAACCAAACCCGTCATTGAAGCGTTCCTGCAAGGCAACCTGTTTCGCTGAAAGGAAAGACGATGAGTGAGAAGCTCAGGAAGGGCGACAAGGTATCCTGGAATACGAGCCAGGGCGAAACGGTCGGCAGCGTGGTCAAGAAGCAGACGGCGCCAACGAAAATCAAAGGGCACGAGGTAAAAGCCTCGAAATCGGACCCGCAATATATTGTCGAGAGCGAAAAGTCCGGCAAAAGAGCGGCTCACAAACCCGAGCAATTGCGCAGAAAGTGATTGAACCTGCCGTTCTGCTTTTGGCACGATGCGTTTGCGGCCGCGAAGTCGAAACCAATGAAAAAGGCCGAGCGGAAACGCTGCGGGCCTATTAATTTTTTCTGAACTCGATCTGTGAAATAATAGGCTTCTCACTTTTTTGTAACATTGAGATTTTCGGACGCGGTAAGTCTCTGTAAATAAAGTGGAAGTTATGCGCATCAGCACCATCACCAACTGGGCCTATGGCATTACCGTGATCCTCACGGCGCTTTCGGCTGCCGCCTTTATCATGTCGTCGCGTAGTGCAGAGGATGAGCGGCGTGCGGTTGAGGAGCATCTTGTTCTCGATACGCTGACCGAACAGCTCGAGATGGGTGCCGAACTCTCCAGTGATGAGGCAAGGCTCTATGTCATGCGCGGCGAACAGCGCCACCTCGATGCCTTCAAGGCGGATGCGGAAACCGAACGGCGGCGCGAGACGGCGGCCGAGCAGATCGCGGCGAGAGACATATCCGCCGTGGAGCGGAATATTATCGAGGGCATGAACAAGCAGGCTGAGGCACTTGACGCCGTGGAAGCCGCCGCGATCGATGCTTTCCAGAAGGGTGACAGACAGGCAGCGCAGCAAACGCTTTTCGGTTCCGAGCATGAGCGGTTGCAGACGGCTCTCATGGATTCGGCCGGGCATCTGCGCGACGTCACGGCGACACGCACGGGAGCGGCGCTCGATGACGCGCGCCGGCGCAGCGACCAATGGAACCTTGTCGCCAAGATCATGCTGGCGATGACCGGCCTGCTCTTCCTTGCCGTGCTCTACTTTATCCTTCGCCGTCGCGTGGCTATGCCTCTGGTGCGCATGACCGGCATCGTCAGCCGACTTGCCAAGCAGGATTATGCGGTCGAGGTCCCTGACGATCATCGCCGTGATGAGATCGGCGAAATGAACGAAGCGATCCAGATCTTTCGTGAAAACGGGCTTGAGCGTGAGCGTCTGGACGCGGAGCGACGCGCTGACCAGCATACCAAGGATCTTATCCTGCAGATGATGCACCGCCTTCAGGCCTGTGAAAATCAATATGAACTGGCCGATGTCGTCGCGCGCTTTGCGCCGCAAATCTTTCCGGGCATTGCCGGAAGTCTTTATATCCTTGACGAGGATAAATCCGTTCTCGCGCAAACCGGCACATGGCTGGATCCTGTGAATGCGCAGGCGGCTTTTCCGGCCAGTGCCTGCTGGGGCCTGCGGCGCGGCCGCCCGCACATGAGCGGCACCGGCGATGGAGATGTGCCCTGCCAGCATGTGGAAGGAAGCGGTGTTGCCTCCTCCTGTTTCCCGTTGACGGCACAGGGTGACATGATTGGTCTTCTCTATCTGGAGGAGCGCCACGGGCAAATACCGGCGCTGGACAATGTTCGCCTCTATCTGGAACTGATCGCCGAAAATGTCGGTTTGGCGGTCGCCAATCTGCAGTTTCGTGAAAAGCTGACCGATCTCGCCATCCGTGACCCGCTAACGGCGCTTTTCAACCGCCGTTTCCTCGACGAAACGTTGCACCGACATGGGCGCGACAAAGGCCAGGAGCCGCTCGCATGCCTGATGATCGACATCGATCACTTCAAGCGTTTCAACGACCAGTTCGGCCACGATGCGGGCGACATGGTCATGCAGTATGTCGGGCAGGTTCTGCGCAGCGCTGTGGCCGATATCGGCAACGCATTCCGCTTCGGTGGCGAGGAATTCACAATTCTGCTGCCGGACTGTAGCGAGGAGGATGGTTTCGAGTTAGCTGAAAAGCTGCGCGCGCAGATCGGTGGAGCGGCACTTTCACATTCAGGTCAGATCATCGGTGCGGTGTCGGTATCCATCGGAGTGGCCGCATCACCTGCAGAAGGCGTGGTCGATACGCTGGTCAGCCGCGCCGACGCGGCCCTTCTCGACGCCAAGGCCAAGGGCCGCAACAAAACTGTTCTTGCAAGCAGTTTGCGCAGGCCAACGCAGGAAACGTTGCGCGCCTGATATCAACAAGGAGGCGAGAGGCGATCAGCCAACGACAACGCCGTGTGGCGCCAATTCGACGATCTCGCGGGCTGCGCCGTAATCGCGCTCATGGGCCGAGCGGTAGCGGTGTTCGGTGCGGCCGGTCAGATCCCGATAGTAACGGTCGGTCATGCCGTCGGCATAGGTGCCGGTGTCAGCATCGAAGTCTTCGGTCGACGGCTTCATCGAGAAAAATTTGAACATCTTCACGGTCCTCCACAGCGTGCTATCAACATCCGGACGTATCGTTCGGTTCCTTCTCCACGATGATTATAACGAAAAAATTAACCATGTTTAAACAAACGGCATGTGTTTGAGCCCATGCCGCATGATTGCTTAAGATTTTCATGCCTGGTGAAGGAGCAGCGCCAGCAGTTCCTGCAATGAAACGCCGCCGAGCAATTGACCTTCCTGTGATATGACTGTGGCGGACGAGACGCCGGCGCGGGACATTTCGCGCAATGCCCCTTCGATATCCATATCTTCGCAAAGCTGCAGCTGGCTTTCGACCGGAATTTGCTTCGCGACGGCACCGATCTTGATGACCCGGCCCCGATTGACCTCCTTTACGAAGGCGGCGATGTAGTCGTTGGCGGGATTGAGGACGATTTCAGCCGCCGAACCCTGCTGGATCACCTCGCCGTCACGCAGGATGGCGATTTTCTCCCCGAGCCGGAGCGCTTCATCGAGATCGTGGGTAATGAACACGACCGTTTTCTTCAGGTCCTTCTGCAGATCGAGAAGGACGGTCTGCATATCGACGCGGATCAGCGGGTCGAGGGCCGAATAGGCCTCGTCCATCAGGAGAATTTCGGCATCGTTGGTTAGGGCCCGCGCCAGGCCGACACGCTGCTGCATGCCGCCCGAGAGCTGGTTCGGATAGTGGCCACCGAAGCCTTCCAGGCCGACGCGCGTGATCCAGGCATTGGCCCGCTCCTCGCGCTCCGCCTTGGCGACACCCTGGATCTCCAGACCATAGACAGTGTTCTGCAGCACGTTGCGATGCGGCAGCAGGCCGAAACGCTGGAAGACCATGGCCGTCCGACGGCGGCGGAATTCGCGAAGCTGCAAGGCGTCCATACGGCAGACATCTTCGCCGCCATAGAGGACTTCGCCCGAAGTCGGGTCGATCAGTCGGTTGATGTGACGGATCAGCGTCGATTTGCCGGAGCCGGAAAGCCCCATGATCACGGTGATCTTGCCGCCGGGAATGGTGATGTTGATGTCTTTCAGCCCCAGTACATGACCGTGCTCCCTGTTAAGCTCGGTCTTCGACATGCCCTTGCTGACGGCATCCACATAATCACGGCCGCGCGGACCGAAGATCTTGAAGAGGCTTCGGATCTCGATCGAATTACTACCCATGCACGATCTCCCGGTGCTTCTGGAGCCGCAGGCCATAGGCCTGGCTGATCCGGTCGAAAATGATGGCAATGCCGACGATTGCGAGACCGTTGAAGACGCCGAGGGTGAAGTACTGGTTGGAGATGGCTTTGAGAACCGGCTGGCCAAGCCCTTGAACACCGATCATGGAAGCAATGACCACCATGGCGAGCGCCATCATGATCGTCTGGTTGATGCCGGCCATGATGGTTGGCAGCGCCAGCGGCAGCTGGACGTTGCGAAGTTTCTGCCAGCTCGACGAACCGAAGGCGTCAGCTGCCTCCAGCACATTCTCGTCCACCATGCGGATGCCGAGATTGGTGAGGCGGATCATCGGCGGCAGCGCGTAGATGACAACGGCGATGACGCCAGGTACGCGACCGATGCCGAGAAGCATGACGACGGGAATCAGGTAGACGAAGCTCGGCATGGTCTGCATGACGTCGAGGATCGGATTGACGATTTTCTGCATCGCATTCGAGCGCGCCATCATGATGCCAAGCGGGAGACCGATGACGATCGAAAGCACGGTGCAGACGAAGATCATCGACACGGTCTTCATCGTATCCTGCCACATGTCGAAATAACCGATGACAAGAAGCGTTAGAACACAGCCAATGACGACCTTCCAGCTGCGGCTGGCAAACCAGGCAATTGCGGCAAAAGCGATGAGAATGATTGGCCAGGGTGTGCCGGTCAGCAGCCGCTCTGCCCAGATGAGAAAGCTTTGCAGAGGGCTGAAGGCAGCCTCGATGCTGTCGCCGTAGGCGCGGGTGAAGGCACGAAATCCTTCGTCGACGCTCTTCTTCAGCTCGCGCAGCATGTCGTCATTCATTGTCGGAAATTTCCAGAGCCAATCCATACCGGTCCCCAAATAGATAGTGGCGGCGGCCGATTGTTGTTTTGGCCGTCGCGCCGAAGGATTGTCTGGGCAGCGCCGAGGCTGCCCATGTCATGTCCGAGTGCTTAGAGCGAAGCCTTGATCTTTTCGGCGGCTTCCGGCGAGACCCAGTCTTTCCAGAGGGGCTCGTTGTTCTTCAGGAAGTATTTGGCGCCGTCTTCGCCTGTCGCCTGGTTATCGGTCATCCAGGCGATCAGCTTGTTGACAGTGTCATTGGTCCAGGCGCGCTTCTTCAGGTAATCGATGGCAGGGCCGCCGCGATCGGCAAAACTCTTGCTGATCAGCGTCTGCACATCATCGGACGGCCAGGCATTCGGCTTGGGATCGGCGCAATCGGCAATAGAAGTGCAACGCTTCCATTCGGCCGCATCATATTCCGTTCCGTATCCAAGCTTGACCATCTCATATTTGCCGAGCAGCGAGGTCGGTGCCCAGTAATAGCCGACCCAGGCCTGCTTGCCTTCGTAGGCCTTGGCAATAGAGCCATCGAGACCTGCGGCAGAACCGGTGTCAACGAGCGTAAAGCCTGCCTTCTCCGCATCATAGGCCTTGAAGAGCTGCGCGGTAACGACAGTGCCGCCCCAGCCCTGCGGGCCGTTGAAGACGGCGCCCTTGCTCTTGTCTTCCGGCGCCGGAAAGAGTTCGGGATGTTTCAGGAGATCAGGAATGGTCTTGATGTCCGGATGGGCGTCGGCGATGTATTTGGGAATCCACCAACCCTGTATCGCGCCGTCAGAGAGGATCTTGGCGCCCTGGACGACCTTGCCGCCTTCGAGGCCGCGCTTGACCAGCTCCGGCTGCAGGCTGACCCAGGCTTCCGGCGCAACGTCCGGCTCTCCCTTTTCCGCCATGGAGGTGAGCGTCGGGACGGTGTCGCCGCTGACGATTTCTGCCGAACAGCCATAACCTTCCTCGAGGATCAACTTATCGAGGCTTGCAGCCACTTCTGCCGACTGCCAGTTCATGCTTGCGATGGTGATATTGCCGCAATCGGCGGCAAAAGCGCTGCCGCCCGCGAGCATGGCGCCAGCTGCGAGAATGGTGGATGCCAAAAGTACTTTCATTTTTTTGTTCCCTCTGGTCGCGGTGCATCCTGAACCCGGGCGCCGGCGGCACCGCACGCCGACCCCCGCATTGAGCCTGCTTTAGGGCTGCAACAGCCATTCTGGTTACGTCAAAAAATGGCGCATTAGAGCCTTCTTTCAATGCTGTCTTAAATACGGCGTCGCTTACGGCATTGATGGCTGCCCTCATCCCGCGCCAACCCTTCCACGAAGCAATTTTCGAAAACGAAGGATGCGCTTGTCAGAAGTTGGATACTAATATATTACTTCCGTCATCAGGCCGAAGGGAGGCGGTTATCGATGGCTTTAGATACCCAATGTTCAAATCTTGCCGGTGAAGGAAGGCGATGAATTCGCCCACCGGAATCACGCGCAAGAAACGCTCCCTTCAAGGCGTCACGGTGCTCTCGCATCAGCGCGCAGCCGCACCGCGAGCGGCGACGCTGGTCTACAATGCGCTTCTCGATGACATCGTGTCGTTGCGCCGCAAGCCGATGGAGCTGTTGAACGAGAAGGAGCTTGAAGCGCAGTTCGGCGTCAGCCGCACGCCGATCCGCGAGGCGATCATCCGTCTTGCCGATGACGGTCTGGTGGACGTCTTCCCGCAGTCGGGCACGTTCGTTTCCCGTATTCCGCGCCGGGCGCTTTACGAGGCGATGCTCGTGCGCAAGGCGCTGGAGGATACAACGGTTTCGATCGCGGTCGAGAAGATGACGCCGGCGGGTCTAAGGGCGCTGGAACGCAATCTTGCTGATCTCGATGCCTGTCACCGTGAAGGGTGATGTCGCAGCCTTCCATATCATCGACAATGATTTCCACCAGCTCATCAGCACTATCGCCGGCTTTCCCGGCATCTGGGCAATCATCCAGCAGGTCAAGGTTCACAGCGATCGTTACCGCCTGCTGACGCTGCCGCAGCAAGGCCGCCTGACGCGCGTCATCGAGGAGCATGCAGCCGTGATCGATTGCATGCGGATGGGCGACAAGGATGGCGCAAAGGCCGCCATGGAGTTCCATCTTGGCAAGCTGCTGCACGAGGTCGAACAGGCCGAGATGCTCGACCCAGCCTATTTCATTGAGGATGCCCCGCAGATGGTGGCCTCCGGAGGAGAGAAGGATAATTCCAATGCAGATTGACGTGCGACACGCCTCCCATCCCGAAGCTGTCAAGGGTTTCGATACGGAAACCCTGCGGCGTCACTTCCTGATCGAGACGGTGTTTGTGCCTGGCGACATCCGGCTCACCTATTCCCACTACGATCGCATGGTGATCGGCGGCGCTGCGCCGCTCGGGGCGGCTCTTGCGCTGACCGCGCCGAAGGCGATTGGCCAGGAAACATTTCTGGCCGAGCGCGAGCTCGGCGTGTTGAATGTCGGCGGCGCCGGTCGCGTGATCGTTGATGGCACCAGCTACGCTCTGGCGAAGTACGATTGCCTCTATGTCGGGAAAGGCGCCGTCGACGTCGGTTTCGAAAGTGCCGATGCCGGCAATCCGGCGAAATTCTACCTCGTTTCGACGCCCGCTCATGCCAGCCATCCGACGGTGCTTTTGACACGTGACAAGGCGCGGCACCTGACGCCGGGCGAGGCGGCTACCGCCAACAAGCGTTCGATCTATCAATATATCCACCCGGAGGTCTGCCAGTCCTGCCAGCTGACCATGGGCTTCACCAGCCTCGAGACCGGTAGCATCTGGAATACCATGCCGAGCCACACGCATGACCGGCGCATGGAAGCCTATCTCTATTTCGATCTCGATGCCGACCAGCGCGTCTTCCATTTCATGGGCGAGCCGCAGCAGACGCGTCACATGCTCGTCGCCAACGAGCAGGCGATCATCTCACCGCCCTGGTCGATCCATTCCGGCGCCGGCACCAAGAACTACAGCTTCATCTGGGCGATGGCCGGCGACAACAAGAGCTTTACCGATATGGACCATATCGCAATCGGCGATCTGAGGTGACGGCGATGCAGGCCCTTTTCGATCTCTCGGGAAAAACGGCCGTCGTTACCGGTGCCAATACCGGCATCGGGCAGGGCATTGCCGTAGCGCTTGCCGAGGCGGGTGCCTCGATCGTCGCCGTCGGCCGCTCGTCTATGGACGAGACGGAAGCACTGGTCGCCAAGGCGGGCGCAAAATTCCACGTCATCAAAGCCGATCTCGGCACGATCGAGCCGGTCAAGCCGATCGTTGCGGAAGCGTTGGAGCGCTTTGGAGCCCTCGATATCCTCGTCAACAATGCCGGCATCATCCGCCGCGCCGACGCGATCGATTTCACCGAGGAAGACTGGGACGCGGTGATGAATGTCAACCTGAAGACAGCCTTCTTTCTGTCTCAGGCTGCTGCCCGCCACATGCTCGAAAAAGGGCGCGGCAAGATCATCAACATCGCTTCGCTGCTCTCCTTTCAGGGCGGCATCCGCATCCCGTCCTACAGCGCCTCAAAAAGCGGACTTGCAGGTCTGACCCGGCTGCTTGCCTGCGAATGGGCGGGCAAGGGCGTCAACGTCAACGCCATCGCTCCCGGCTATTTCGTGACCAACAACACGACGGCGCTGCGCGAGGATGCCGATCGCAATGCCAGCATCCTGGCCCGAATCCCGGCGGGCCGCTGGGGTGAGCCCGGCGATATCGGCGGTGCTGCCGTGTTCCTGGCGTCGTCAGCATCCGACTATGTACACGGCACGGTTCTGCCCGTCGATGGAGGCTGGCTGGCGCGCTGACGCGACAGCCAGGAGGAGACATGACGCCTTCCCACGGGAAAGGCGAGGCCGCGTCGGTGGAGTTGGCGTGGCCGGAATGGAGGAGGACATGCAGTACCAGTTCGATTTTTCGGCCTTGCTGCCCTACTGGAGCGACTTCCTGTCGGGCGCGCTTGTCACGATCGAGATCACCGTCTTTTCGGTGGTCATCGGTCTGGTGATTGGCGTTGCCTGCGCCATAGCCCGTCGTTCGACTATCGCGCCGCTGCGTGCCCTTGTCAGTATCTATGTCGAGACAGTGCGTAACACGCCCTTCATCGTGCAGATCTTCTTCATTTTCTTCGGACTGTCGTCGGTCGGCATCCGCCTGCCGATCATTGCCGCCGCTGTCTTCGCCATGGTCATCAATGTCGGCGCCTATACGGCCGAGATCATCCGCGCCGGCATGGATTCCATCCATCCGAGCCAGATCGAGGCAGCCGAGGCGCTCGGCCTGTCGAAGCTGCAGATCTACCGTGACATCATTCTCCTGCCGGCGATCGAACGCGTCTATCCCGCACTTTCCAGCCAGTTCATACTGATGATGCTGTCGACCTCGATCGCTTCGCAGATCTCGGCCGAGGAGCTGACGGGCGTCGCCAACAACATCCAGTCGAACACGTTCCGATCACTGGAAACCTATATGGTCGTCGCGGTCCTATACATCGCCATTACCTATCTGATGCGGGCAGGCTTCTATGGCCTCGGTCTCATCGCCTTTCCGCGCCGTCGCCGGCTCGGCACGTCGCTCTAGAGGTTGCCATGCTCGGTGGATTTTCCTTCAATCACCTGATCTATCTGCTGGATGGCCTTGTCTGGACGGTGGTGCTATCTGCACTCGCCTTCCTGCTCGGCGGCATCGCCGGCTTCTTCGTGATGCTCTGCCGGATTTCGCGCTTCCTCTGGCTGCGGCGGGCGGCCCTCATCTATATCCAGATCGTTCAGGGCACGCCGCTGCTCATCCAGATGTTCATCCTCTATTTCGGCCTGGGGGTCATCAATATCTCGGTGCCGCCGCTGGTGGCGGCCGGCCTCGGCATGATGATCTATTCGAGCTCCTATCTCGGCGAGATCTGGCGCGGTTCGGTGGAGTCGATCTCGCGTACACAGTTCGAGGCGGCCGAATGTCTCGGCCTGACGCGCTGGCAGGCGCTACGTGACGTGATCCTGCCGCAGGCGCTGAGGATCGCCACGCCGCCGACGGTCGGTTTTCTCGTCCAGCTCGTCAAGAATACCTCGCTCGCCTCGGTCGTCGGCTTCCTGGAGCTGACACGTGCGGCGCAGGTCATCAACAACTCCCTGTTCCAGCCCTTCCTGGTGTTCGGCATCGCAGCGCTTCTCTATTTCGCTGTGTGCTACCCGCTGTCGGTCTGGAGCCGCTCTCTCGAGAGGAAGCTCAATGTCGGTCGCCGTTAAACTCACCAATGTCGTCAAGCGCTTCGGCGCTCTGGAAGTGCTGAAGGGCGTCTCATTCGAGATCAATGCTGGCGAAGTGGTGGCGCTGATCGGCCAGTCCGGCTCCGGCAAAAGCACCGCACTTCGCTGCATCAACCGGTTGGAGACGATCCAAAACGGCTCGATCGAAGTGTGCGGCCACCGCGTGGAAGATCCGAAGCTCGACCTCCGGACACTGCGCCGGGACATCGGCATGGTGTTCCAGAGCTACAACCTCTTCCCGCATATGACGGCTGCCGAAAACATCATGCTGGCGCTGCGCCGCGTGAAGGGAATGCGCAAGGACCAGGCCTTCGAGATCGCCAAGCAGGTGCTCGCCAAGGTTGGTCTCTCGGAAAAGATCGATGCCTATCCGGAGCAATTGTCGGGCGGCCAGCAGCAGCGCGTGGCAATCGCCCGTTCGCTCGCCATGCAGCCGAAGGTGATGCTCTTCGATGAGGTGACGTCTGCTCTCGACCCGAAGCTGACGGGCGAGGTGCTGCGCGTGATGGAAGATCTCGCCCGCGGCGGTATGACGATGATCGTCGTCACCCACGAGATGGGCTTTGCCAAGCGCGCTGCCAACCGCGTCATCTACATGCATACCGGCAAGGTCTGGGAGACGGGTGGCGCCGATATCCTGAGCAATCCTCAGACACTGGAGCTCAAGGAATTCATGGCTGCAGAGCTCTAGACCCCGGTACTTGCGGGAGGGAATTGCCTGCGCCGGATGAACCGGTGCGGGTTTTACAGGAGGCCCGACAAAGAGCGGGCAGAGGCAATCAGGTAGAGGAGACTTGGAGTATGCCGAAGACAATGATTTCGAAACTGGCACTTTTGGCGGGCGCAGGCTTGCTGGCGCTGGCAAGTGTTGCCCATGCCGACGTGCTCGACAATATCAAGAAGGCGGGCAAGGTGCGCATCGCGGTTGCGATGGGCATTCCGGAATATTCCTTCGTCGATGAAAACCTCAAGCCGACCGGTTCGGACGTCGAAACCGCGAAGCTGATCGCCAAGGATCTCGGCGTCGAACTGGAACTGGTGGAAATCACCAACGCTGCGCGCGTTCCCTCGGTCCAGACAGGCAAGGCCGATATGGTCGTCTCTTCGCTTGGCATCACCGAGGAACGCAAGAAGGCGATCGATTATTCCGTTCCTTATGCGACGCTGGCACTCGTCGTCGCCGCTCAGCCGAGCGTCGAGATCAAGAACTATGCCGATCTCGACGGCAAGCGCATCGGCGTTACCCGCGCGACGACCAACGACCAGGACATCACCGCCAATGCGAAGGGCGCCGATATCGTTCGCTTCGAGGATGACGCTACGCTGATCACCTCGGTTGTTTCCGGCCAGGTCGATATCCTCTCCAGCCAGTCGGCTGTCATCAACGGCATCAACAAGAAGATGGCCGATCATCCGCTGCAGGTGAAGTTCACGCAGAAGGAAACCAATCTCGGCATCGGTATTCCGAAGGGTGAAGCTGGTCTCAAGACCTGGCTCGACCAGTGGGTCAAGACCAATTTCGACAACAAGGTGCTGCGCGACATCTATCGCAAGTACCACAATGCCGAACTGCCCGACGATCTGACCTCGCGTTGATCGAATAGCGGCGCCGATGCCTTCATGGCGCCGGTCTTCGACGATCCTTGATTTCTGCCGATTTTGTCGCCGCGGCCCCTGTGCCGCGGCGTTCGATTTTATGCGCCTGAATATCCGGCTTCTGCTACGCCGTCCTTCCATCGATAGCTGTGGCGACTTTGTTCTCTGTAAAACGTTGACGATTTATCGATAATTTCTTAGTGATATTGGAAACGAACGGCGGAGGCGATTTTGTCGGGCATTGCGGCTGGTAGCTGGGACTTCTGGATCGACCGTGGGGGTACCTTCACCGATATCATCGGGCGCGACCCGTTCGGTGCACTCCACGCCCGCAAAGTGCTGTCTGAAAACCCGGAAGCCTATCGCGATGCCGCCGTCCACGGAATCCGACAGCACCTCGGCCTGACTGCAGGGGAGGCGATCCCGGCCGGGCTGATCGGCGAGGTCCGCATGGGCACAACCGTTGCCACCAATGCGCTTCTAGAGCGCAAGGGCGAGCCCTTGGCACTGGTGACGACAAAGGGTTTTCGCGATGCGCTACGCATCGGCTATCAGGAACGCAAGAAGATCTTTGCGACGGAGATCGTCAAGCCGGAAGCGCTCTATCAGGATGTGGTCGAGCTCGAAGAGCGTGTTCTCGCCGACGGTACCGTCGAGACAAAACTCGACGAAGCCGCGACCGAAGCAGCACTCCGCGATCTGCGAGGCAAGGGTTACCGCGCCGTCGCCATCGTCTTCATGCACGCCTACAAATATCCCGCACACGAGGCAGCGGCCGCGCGCATCGCGCGCGCCATCGGCTTCGAGCAGGTTTCCGTCAGCCATGAAGTCTCGCCGCTGATCAAACTGGTCGGTCGTGGCGATACGACTGTTGTCGATGCCTATCTTTCGCCGGTGCTCGGCCGCTATGTGCGTCAGGTCTCCGATGAGCTCGACGTCGCGAGAACCGGTGCGCGCGTCATGTTCATGATGTCTTCGGGCGGGCTTACGGCAGCCGATATGTTTCAGGGCAAGGACGCGATCCTGTCCGGCCCGGCCGGCGGTGTGGTCGGTCTTGCCAAGACCGGCGAGCAGGCAGGTTTCGGCCACGTGATCGGCTTTGATATGGGCGGCACCTCGACTGACGTCGCGCATTTCGACGGCGAATATGAGCGTGCTTTCGAAACGGAAGTGGCGGGTGTGCGCGTTCGTGCACCGATGATGCTGATCCATACCGTGGCGGCCGGTGGCGGCTCTATCCTGCATTTCGAAAGCGGCCGTTTCCGCGTCGGGCCTGATTCCGCAGGCGCTTTCCCAGGCCCCGCCTGCTACCGTAATGGCGGGCCGCTTGCGGTGACCGATGCCAACGTCATGGCCGGCAAGCTGCTGCCCGATTTCTTCCCGACGATCTTCGGCCCGAACCAGGACCAGCCGCTCGATATCGAGACGGTGCGGCAGAAATTCGCCACGCTTGCAGCGGAGATCGGTGACGGACGCAGCCCGGAAGAGGTCGCCGACGGTTTCATCCGCATTGCCGTTGCCAATATGGTCGAGGCGATCAAGAAGATTTCCGTCCAGCGCGGTTATGACGTGACGCGTTACGCTTTGAATTGCTTTGGCGGTGCCGGCGGCCAGCATGCCTGCCTGGTGGCCGATGCGCTCGGTATGAAGAGCATACTTCTTCATCCGATGTCCGGCCTGCTCTCGGCCTATGGCATGGGCCTTGCCGATATCCGCTCCACCCGCCAGAAGGCGCTCGGCGTGCCGCTCGATGCGGCCGCACCGGCAGCGATCGCCGTGCTTGGCAGAGAATTGCAGGGCGAGTGCCTGCCGGAGCTGGTGGCGCAGGGCGTCGAGGCCGGCAAGATCAAGACGGTGTTGCGCGCCCATATCCGCTATGCCGGCACCGATACGCTGCTCGCCGTCGAGGCACTGTTCCCGCAGGATGACGACGCGGCGCGCCTGCGCAGGGAATTCGAGATCCTGCATAAGCGCCGCTTCGGCTTCGTCGCCGAGGACAAGCCATTGGTCGTGGAGGCCGTCGAGGTGGAATGCATCGGCGGTGCGGCCGCCGAAATCGACGTTGATCGTGGCGAAGCGGCTGAGGGCGAGGCATTGCCCATCCGACACACCCTGTTCCATTCGCAGGGCGAAAGCCATGACGCGGCTGTCGTCATGCGCGATGGCATTCAGCCCGGCCAGACCGTGACCGGACCGGCCATCATCATTGAGCCGAACCAGACCATCGTCGTGGAAGACGGCTGGCAGGCGAAGCTGACGTCGCGCGATCATATCGTGCTCACCCGCATCAAGGCGCTGCCGGAGCGCACGGCGATCGGCACCAAGGCTGATCCGGTCATGCTGGAGATCTTCAACAATCTCTTCATGTCGATTGCCGAGCAGATGGGCGTCACGCTGCAGAACACGGCCTATTCCGTCAACATCAAGGAACGGCTCGACTTTTCCTGCGCGGTCTTCGATGCGGACGGCAATCTCGTCGCCAATGCGCCTCATATGCCGGTTCATCTCGGTTCCATGGACGCGTCTGTCGCCACTGCCATCCGCGAAAATCCGGTCATTCATCCGGGCGACGTCTTCCTGATCAATGCGCCCTACAATGGCGGCACGCATCTGCCCGATCTCACGGTCTGTACGCCCGTCTTCGACGATGCCGGCACACGCATCCGTTTCTGGGTGGCGAGCCGCGGGCACCATGCCGATATCGGCGGTATCTCCCCGGGCTCGATGTCGCCTCTCGCGACGCATATCGAGGAGGAAGGCGTCTATATCGACAATTTCAAGCTGCTCGATCGTGGCAAATTCCGCGAAGACGCTCTTGCGGATTTGCTTACTGGTGCGCGTTATCCAGTGCGCACGCTGGCGCAGAACGTCAACGACCTGAAGGCGCAGGTTGCCGCCAATGAAAAGGGTGTGGCGGAACTGAAGAAGATGATCGCGCTCTTCGGCGAGGACGTGGTCGATGCCTATATGGGCCATGTGCAGGACAACGCCGCCGAAAGCGTGCGCCGTGTCCTCGACCGCCTGCCGGACGGCGAATTTTCCTATGAGATGGATCAGGGCTGCAAGATCGTCGTCAGGATTTCCATCGATCGGGAAAAACGCGAAGCAACCGTCGATTTTACCGGCACCTCAGCGCAGCGCTCCGACAATTTCAACGCGCCGGCGCCGGTGACGCGCGCTGCCGTGCTCTATGTTTTCCGGGTGCTGGTCGAAGCCGATATTCCGATGAATGCCGGCTGCCTGCGGCCGATCCGCATCGTCATTCCCGATGGCACCATGCTGACGCCCGTTTATCCGGCAGCCGTCGTTGCCGGCAATGTCGAAGTCAGCCAGGCCGTTACCAATTGCCTGATCGGTGCCGTCGGCGCCATGGCCGCGGCCCAGGGCACGATGAACAACCTGACCTTCGGCAACGACAAGTACCAATATTACGAAACCATCTGCTCCGGCGCGCCGGCAGGCCCGGGCTTCAACGGTGCGGATGCCGTGCACACGCATATGACCAATTCGCGCCTCACCGATCCGGAAATCCTGGAGAGCCGTTTCCCCGTTGTGCTCGAGGATTTCCATATCCGGCCAAATTCCGGTGGCCGCGGTCAGTGGCATGCCGGCAACGGCACGCAGCGAACGATCCGCACCCTCGAAAAGCTGGAATTCGCCGTTCTCTCCGGTCATCGCCGCGTGGCACCGTTCGGGCTGAAAGGCGGCGAAGATGGACAGACCGGCCGCAACTACGTTCGCCGAAACGACGGTACTATTGATGAACTGATCGGTGCTGCCCACACGGTGCTGGAAGCGGGTGAGGCCTTTACTGTCGTGACGCCAACTGGCGGCGGGTACGGACCGAGAGATGCCTGAGCAATTGGGATGGAAGTGCGTTCAATGGAAAAATCGAAAGAACAAAAGGCGCCCCGCGATCTGATCGTCTCGTCGGCCCATCTGGCACTCGGCAGCTCGCCGGCTCTTTCGGAGCTCGAATACGGATCGGTCCTCTTTTCTCACGCGTTTAATCGCTGGATGGTGCGCTGCATGGCTGCCGCCGGGGTGCCCAGTCTGTCGCCGGTCGAGATCCTCATCATTCACTCGGTTCGCCATCGCGGCCGGCCGAAGACATTGTCCGACCTCTGCCTCGTGCTCGATATCGAAGACACTCATGTCGCCAACTACGCGGTAAAAAAGCTTGATGCGGCCGGCCTCGTCAAAACCGGAAAATCCGGCAAGGAAAAAGTCATCCAGGTCACCGACAAAGGCCTGGAGGCGCTGACGCGATATTCGGAAATCCGCGAGCGGCTTCTGGTCGAGGCGACGAAAGTGTCGGGACTATCGCAGGAGGATTTGTCCGGTATCGCCTCCCACCTGAGAGCGCTCTCGGGCTATTACGAGCAGGCGGCGAGATCAGCGGCGACCTTATGATCGAAACCGCCGAAAGCAGAGACGCCGCCATTCTCCCGGCTCTCTAACGGGCCTGGATATCCGTTCCCTTGTCAAAAGCGTGCTCCGCCTTGAAAGGCGGAGCACGCTAGCAAGGTCGGGGCTCAGTTCTTGACCGTGTCTTCCAGGAAGAAGCGGCCGAGCGGGTTCTGATAGAAGTTGTCGATGTTCTTGCGCGCGACGTTGATGTAGGGGCTGTAGTAGAGATCGATCCAGTTGACGTCGTCCTTGGCGGTCTTCTGCAGGTCGATATACATCTGCTCGCGCTTTTTCGGATCGAGTTCCAGGCGGGCCTTGGCGACCAGCTCCTTCACCGCATCGTTCTTGTAGTTCGTCATGTAGTTGTTGTTGGAATCGTGTCCGAGCACGAAGGTCGTCTTCTGGTCCGGGTCGAGAATGTCGTTGGTCCAGTAATTGACCGAGATATCGTAATCGCCGGCAACCGTCATGTCCCATTCCTGGCTGGGGTCGACCTTCTGCAGGTTGGCGGTGATGCCGGCCTTGGCGAGCTGCTGTTGCACCAGTACGGCGGTCTGCTCGTCCACCTCGTCACCGGCGCGGATCAGGTAGTTCAGCGTCAGGTTGGTGACGCCGGCGTCGGCCAGCATCTTCTTGGCTTTTTCTGGGTCATAGGGGCGCTGCAGATTGTCGGCGTAATGATAGAGCGCGCCCTTCGGAACATAGGAATTGGCGACCGTGCCCTGGCCGAAGGTGACGGCATCGACGATTGCCTTCTTGTCGATTGCGATGTCGAGCGCCTGGCGTACTTCCTTCTTGGCGAGATCGCCATGGGCATGGTTGATCAGCAGATGGTCCTCACGGGTCGAAGGATCGGCCAATACGTTGAGGTTGGCGTCCTTCTTCAACTCCTCGACGCGCGAAAAGGGCACGAAGATCGCCGCGTCGAGCTGGCCTGCCTGCACGTTCAGCATGCGGGTATTGTCGTCAGGCACCGAGATCCACTCGACGCCGTCGAGCTTTACCCGGTCTGCCTGCCAGAAATTCGGGTTCTTCTTAAGGATGATGCGGTCGCCGCGGCGCCATTCCTCTACGGTGAAGGCGCCTGACGAAATGGGCTTTTCAGCGTAGGCGTCGGCCCCCATGGATTCGATGCCGGCCTTGGAAATGACGGATGCATTCGGCAGTGCCAGCGTCGACAGGAAGGGCGCGGAAGGGTTCTTGAGCTTGATCGTCAGCGTATGCGGATCGGTAGCGACGGCCGTGTCGATGACCTTATAGGAATCGCTCCAGAGCGAGCCTGCGTCATCGCGGATACGCAACAGGCTGAAGGCCGCGTCTTCCGCCGTCAGCGGCGAGCCGTCGGAGAATTTCGCGTCGCGTATCTTGAAGACATAGGTCAGTCCGTCGTCGGAGGCCGTCCAGCTCTCGGCCAGGCCGGGCTCCAGCTTGGTGCCGGTCTTGTCGACGCGGATCAGAACGTCATAGACGTTGGAGAAGACCCAGTTGTCGATGTTCTGCGCCGTTTTGATCGGGTCGAATGTCGTCGAATCCTCGCGACGGCCGATAGTGAGCACACCGGCGGCTTCGGCATAGGATGCACTGAGCGTCAGGCCCGCAAGAAGCGCTGCAAGCCCGATTGATTTCCATCTGGTGATCATGCGTTCGTTCCCTTCGTTGTTATGGCATGCGTTTGACGGGTAGTGCCGGCATCGATTGCAGCTCGTCTTCCAAGCTGGCGCTGCTCAGAAGCGGCTTGTCCGGATCGATATCGGGAATGGCGGCGATCAGCGCCGCGGTATAGGGATGTTTCGGTCGCGCAAAGACCTCTTCCGAGAGGCCTTCTTCGACGATCTCGCCACGATACATGACGACCACGCGTTCGCAGAGATTGCGCACGATCGCGAGATCATGGGCGATGAACATCAGCGTCAGGTTCATCTTTGCGGTGAGCTCACGGAAAAGCGCGATGATCTGTGCCTGGATCGTGACGTCGAGGGCCGCAACACATTCGTCGGCGATGATGAGCTTCGGATCGACAGCGAGCGCCCGGGCAATCCCGGCGCGCTGGCACTGACCACCGCTCATGCTGCGGGGTTTGCGATTTGCAAACTCTCGCTCCAGCCCGACAAGATCGAGTAATTCGCCGATCCTCTCCGGAATGGCCGACGCCGGCACCTTGCCCTGCACCTTCAGCACCTCGGCAAGCATCTGCCCGATCGTGAGGCGCGGATTGAGTGCGTTATAAGGGTCCTGAAAGACCATGGCCGTCTCACGCCGCAGCTTTGCGAGTCCGGCAGCCCGCTGCTGAGCGAGATCGATCCCTCCGAAGGACACATGGCCTGAGGAGATCGGCGTCAGCCCCAGCACGGCGCGTGCGAGTGTGCTCTTGCCGCTGCCGGATTCGCCGACGATGCCGATGGTTTCGCCCGGCATCACCTGCAGGCTGACACCGGAAACGGCGCTTACCGTCTTGGCACTGCTCTTGAACAGGCTGCCGCCAACCTTGAAACGCACATGGAGGTCGTCGATCTCGAGAAGCGGCTTGGTCGATGCTGCCGAAGACGCGAGCAGCGGCTCCGGCATTGGCGCCTCGTCCGGCATGGAGGGATGGCTGTTGATCAGATTGATCGTGTAGGCGTCCTGCGGCCGGGAGAGGATCGTCCGTTTCGGCCCCTGTTCAAGCAGCTTGCCGTTGCGCATGACGGCGATGCGGTCGCAGGTCTGGGCGACGATGCCGAGATCGTGGGTGATGAGGATGATCGACAGGCCGCGCTTTTCTCGGATATCCAGCAAGAGTTTCAGGATCTGCGCCTGGATCGTCACGTCGAGTGCCGTCGTCGGCTCGTCGGCGATCAGGATCTTCGGGTCGCAGGAGAGCGCCACGCCGATCATGGCGCGCTGGCGCATGCCGCCGGAAAACTCGTGCGGATAACTGTCATATTGGCGAACGGGATCGGGAAAGCCAACCTGCGTCAGGATCTCGATCGCCGCCGCCCGTGCTTCCTTGGCGCCGAGCCCTTGATGATAGCGGATGCCCTCGGAAATCTGGTCGCCGATGCGCATGACCGGATCGAGGTGGCTCGTCGGGTTCTGGAAGATCATGCCGATCTCGCCGCCCCGAACTTCCAGCATCTCGGCTTCGCTTGCCGTCGTCAGATCACGCCCTTCGAGCAGGACGGCGCCGCCCTCGATCTTGATCAGAGAGGAGGGCAGCAGCCGGACGAGCGAGCGGCAGAGCAGGCTCTTTCCCGAGCCGCTCTCACCGACCAGGCCGAGGATTTCGCCCTTGGCGAGATCAAGCGAAACATGGTCGATCAGCGTCCGCGCGCCGCTATCGAGATGAACCCTGACTGTCAGGTCACGGACGGAAAGGACCGAAGCGCTCATTCGTGAACTCCGAGAAGTTCGCCGAGCGCATCACCCAGCATGCTGAAGCCGAAGGCGAGGCAGACGATGGATAGGCCTGGGAAAAGCGTGATCCACCATGCCGTTGTGATGAAGCTCTGCCCTTCCGCGACCATGACGCCCCACTCGGCGAGCGGAGGCTGCACACCGAGGCCGAGATAGCTGACGGCCGCGCCGCTGAGCAGCACCAGTGTGGCATCAGACATGGAAAAGACGATGGAGCCGGCAATGGCGTTCGGCAGAAGGTGGCGGAACATGATCCTGAAACGGCTGAAGCCGAGGCTGACGGCCGCGACCGCGTAGTCACTGCTTTTCAGGACCAGCATCTGGGCGCGGATGAGGCGTGCATAGGAGACCCAGCCGACCAGCGCCATGGCAATGTAGAAACTGCTGAGGCCCGGGCCGAGAATGGCGATGATCGACAGCATCAAGACAAGAAACGGGAAGGCGAGAATGATATCGACGAGGCGCATGAAAACCGCATCGACGATACCGCCGAAGAAGCCGGCTATGGTGCCGACCGTCGTGCCGATCAGGAACGGGAAGATCACGCCGATGACGGCGATCTGCAGGTCGATTCGGGCGCCCCATATAACGCGCGAAAGTATGTCGCGGCCGAAATTGTCTGTGCCGAAGAGATGGGCGAAGGAGGGCAGCTGTAGCCGCACATCGGCATTCTGCAGGATCGGATCATACGGTGCGACCAATGGTGCGGCGATCGCCAGAAGCAGGAAGAACAGGAGAATGCCGGCGCCGACGACGAGTGTCAGCCGGCGGCCGAGGAAACGGCGCCAGGCGACCGGAGAGGGAGTAAAGGCCTCGACGCTCATAGCTTCACCCTCGGATCGACAGCGACGGTGACGATATCGGCAATGAAATTGACGAGCACGGTGGCGCAGGCAAATGTCATCGCTACACCCTGAACGACCATGTAGTCGCGCGAGAAAATGGCGCGCACCAGCAATTGCCCCATGCCCGGCAGGGCAAAGACGCTTTCCACGACGACGGTGCCGCCGATCAGCCAGCCAATGTTGACGGCCAGAAGATTGATTGTCGGTACCAGCGAATTCGGCAGGACGTGGCGCCAGAAGACAATGCTCTCAGGCATGCCGCGGGCGCGAGCGGCTGTCGCTACATCCGATTTCAGGGATTCGATCATCGCGGAGCGCAGGCTGCGGGTCAGCACCGTCGAGAGCGACAACGCAACGGTCAGCGCCGGCAGGATGAGATGAGAGAGCTTGTCGGTAAATGTCGTGCCGTAGCCGGAGACGGGCAGGACGCCGAGTTCGACGCTGAAAAAAATGATCAGCATCAGGCCGAGCCAGAAAGGCGGAAAGCCGATCCCGAATGTGGAGATGACGCGTACTGCATGATCAGGCGCGCGGCCAGCGTTGCGAGCTGCAATCGCCGACATCGGCACGGCGATCAGGATCGACAGGATGACGCTTGTCAGTACCAGCGCGATCGTCGGCTCGATGCGCGTGGCGATCAGCGGAAATACGTCGATCTTGTAGAGGATCGACTTGCCCATTTCGCCATTCGCGAGGTTCTTGAGGAAGTAAAAGTATTGCAGCCACATGGGCTGATCGAGGCCGTATTGGGCGCGGATATTGGCAAGAGCCGTCGGTGTTGCGCGCGTGCCGAGAATGTTGCGGGCGGGATCGCCGGGGATCAATCGCACCAGGATGAAGGTGATGACGCTGATGCCGAAGATAACGGGCAGAAACTGGACCGGCCGGGTCAGTATGAATTTATAGCGATGCATGGCGGCGCTCGCCCCCTTGTCTTCGGCGGGTTCCGATCACCTGATCTTGCATCAGCTTGCTCTGTGCCGCGATAGAAAATCGACCAGTGCGGGATAATAGTCGTGCGGGTTTTCGTAAAACGGCATGTGGCTGGCGTTTGCGAAAACCTTGAGTTCGGCATTTGGCAACGCAAGCTTCATGCGTAGCGCGCAAGCCGGCGTCAACTCGTCATGTTCCCCCGTCGTAATCAATACCGGCGCCTTCACCCGAGGCAGGTCGGGAACACGGTTCCAGTCCTTCAGATTGCCGATATAGAGAAATTCGTTCGGCCCCTGCATGGTCTCATAGGGACCCATGTTCCAGTCATCCAAAGAGCGGCGCACCGGCGCCGGCCAATCCGGCAAGCGGCAGACGTGGCGATAGTTCAGGATCGTCACGGCTGCGAGATATTCCGGATGATTGTAGGTTCCCTGCGCCTCATGCTTCTGCATCATCGCCACCGTCTCAGGCCCGAGGGCGGCCCGGAGCCGCTCCAGCTCCAAGATCAGATGCGGCATATCGGCGACGGTATCTTCGAGGATCAGCGTCTGCAGGTTTTCCGGATAGGTCAGTGCATAGTCGATCGCGAGCCAGCCGCCCCAGGAGTGGCCGAGCATATGGACTTTACCGAGACCCAGCGCCTTTCGCACCGTCTCGGTTTCTTCGACATAGCGGCCGATGGTCCAGAGCGATGCGTCGGTCGGCCGGTCGGAGGCGCCGGTGCCGAGCTGGTCGAAGGCGACAACGCGGTAACCCTTGTCGATGAGACAGGAATGAGCCTCGCGCAGATAGTCGCAGGGCAGACCCGGGCCGCCGTTCAGGCAGAAAACAGTCTCGCTGCCGGTTCCGAAGCTGTAGGCAATTACCTTGTAGCCGTCGACTTCAATCTCATGTCGTGCCTCAGGCTCGATTTCACGCCACATTCACCGCTCCGGCAGAAGATTTCGCTTGCTCAATAATTGGGCATGGCTAAATTTTTATCCGAAACGACGCTCTTCGCCAGCTATAAGAAGTGATAGGGTGGGGAACCACCGGGAGTCCGCCATGCTTGACGAAATCGGAACGATCAGACGGCAGTTCTCAGCCCATCAGACGCTGGACGGGCGTATCGATCAGGTTTTCGCGGCAATGAAAGAGATCGGTTTCGAGGCCCTGATCTACGACTACACGCCGGTGCCTTATGACATCGACGGAGGGATCATGATTCCGTCGATGTTAAAGCTGCGCAATATCTCCGAAGATATGCGCGAATACTGGTTCGACCGCGGCTATTTCCGCATCGATCCGGTGCAACAGGTGGCCTTGCGCACCTCGGCGCCCTTCTTCTGGAACTATGACAGGGACGCCGACACTCTGATCAACCGCTTCATGAGTGACGACACGGCGCCGGTGACGCGTTTCCTCAACGAGCGCGACATGTCGACGGGCGTGACGGTTCCCGTCCATATGCCGCGCGGCGATTATGCGACTGTGACCGGCATCCGTTTCGGCGTTGACAGCGATTTCGAGCACCACGCACTACGTTATATCGCCGATTTCAATCTCCTGGCCCATGTCTTCCATGAGGCCGCCTATTCGCTTTTCGACGCTGAGGCGCTGCGGGTCGGCAAGGTCCGTTTGACAGAGCGGGAGCGGGAATGCCTGCGCCATTCGGCAGAGGGACTTTCGGCCAAGGAAATTTCGCGCATCATCAATCGTTCCGTGCCGACGGTCGTCATGCATCTCAATGCGGCGGCCAAGAAGCTCGGCGCCCGCAACCGCACGCAGGCAGTGGTGCGCGCCACTCATTACCGGCTGCTGGAAGACCGCCCATCCTATAACTTCTAATAGCTGCCTTCGGCTTTTCGGCCACGTTATGCTTTTCCATCATTGCCCTAGAGGATGGAGATATAAGTGGCCGCAGTTTCGACGAAGGAAGGTTTTCTGCCGTTTCGCGAATATCAGACCTGGTATCGCATCACCGGTTCGCTCGATTCCGGCATGTTGCCGCTTGTCGTTGCCCATGGCGGCCCCGGCTGCACGCATGATTATGTCGATTCCTTCAAGGGTATTGCGGAGCTCGATGGCCGCGCTGTCATCCACTACGATCAGCTTGGCAACGGCAATTCCACGCGACTACCCGACAAGGGACCGGATTTCTGGACGCCGGCGCTCTTCCTCGAAGAACTCGATGCGCTTCTGAAACATCTCGGCATTCAGGATCGGTATTCCTTCCTCGGCCAGTCCTGGGGCGGCATGCTCGGTGCCGAACATGCGGTGCGCCGGCCAAAGGGCCTGAAGGCGCTCGTCATCGCCAATTCGCCAGCCAACATGCATACCTGGGTGGCCGAGGCGAACCGGTTGCGCGAAGAGCTGCCGCAGGCGGTGCAGGACACGCTTCTGAAACACGAGGAAGCCGGAACCATCACCGATCCGGACTATATTGCCGCGTCACGCGTCTTTTATGACCTGCATGTCTGCCGGGTTTCTCCCTGGCCGCCGGAAGTCGCGCGCACTTTTGCGATCATGGACGAGGACAATACTGTCTACCGCAACATGAACGGTCCGACTGAATTCCACGTCATCGGCACGATGAAGGACTGGACGATCGAAGGTCGGTTGCCGCTTATCGAGGCGCCCACGCTTCTGATCTCTGGCAAATATGACGAGGCGACTCCGCTCGTCGTCAAACCCTATGTCGATCATGTGCAGGGTTGCGAATGGGTGCTCTTCGAGAATTCCAGCCACATGCCGCATGTCGAGGAACGCGAGCTTTGCCTGGACGTTGTTTCTGCCTTCCTTACAAGGCACGATTGATCGCGCCCTGCGGCCGGCGCCGACGGCCGCACCTCCTCTACCGTTCGAACGGCTCGCCGAGCGAAGCGACGCCGTTTAGCTTCAACAAGCGGCGGTCCGCGGAGATGATGCCGAGTACGACGATCGTTACCAGATAGGGCAGGCACGCCAGCAACTGCGAGGGCACGTCGAGCCCAGTCGCCTGCGCGGCTAGCCCCATCAGCGATACGGCACCGAAGAGACACGCGCCGAGGAATATCCGGCCTGTCAGCCAGGTTCCGAAGACGACGAGCGCAATGGCGATCCAGCCGCGGCCGGCAATCATTCCATCCGCCCAAAGCGGCGTATAGATCGTTGACGCATAGGCGCCGGCAAAGCCCGCCATCATTCCGCCGAATGCCACGGCGGCGAAGCGGACGGCGATGACAGGGTAGCCGATCGCATGGGCTGCTTTCGGGTTTTCACCGACGGCGCGAATGACCAGTCCAACCTTCGCATAGGCGAAAGTCGCCCAGATCGCGACCGTCACCAGAAGCGAGAGCCAGACAACGATATCCTGTGTGAAGAGGCCGCCGATGAGCGGGATCTCGGAAAGGCCCGGAATTGTGATTTTCGGCAGCGCCTTGACTGTCAGGCTTTCATAGCTCTTGCCGAACAGTGCCGACAGGCCCTGGCCGAGAATGCCGATCGCAAGCCCGGTCGCGACCTGGTTCGCGTTGAAGCCGAGGATGATGCCGGCAAAGATCAGTGACAGCAGACTGGCGCCGAGCCCGGCCGCGACAAATGCGAGGATGTGGCCGCCACCATGATAGACGATGATGAAGGCAATGACGGCGCCGAATGCCATCATTCCCTCGACGCCGAGATTGAGAACCCCGGCGCGTTCAACGACCAGTTCACCGAGAGCCGCCAGCAGAAAGGGTGTCGCAGCTGCCAGCATGCCGGCCAGGATGAACTCGATCGCATTCATGATGGGCTCCGGATGGCGGCGGGGGGCCAGGCAAGGCGATAGCGGACGAAGGCAACAGCAATCAGATAGATGAGCAGCAGGCTGCCCTGGAAGACACGGACGGCAGCAATCGGCAGGTTGGCCGAGACCATGGCATTATCGCCGCCGATGTAGAGTGCGGCCATGACGATAGAGGATATGACGATGCCGATCGGATGCAGGCCGCCGAGATAGGCGACGATGATTGCCGCATAGCCGTAGCCGGTCGAGATCGAGCGCTGCAACTGGCCGAGCGGGCCGGCGACTTCGGCTGAACCCGCCAGCCCAGCGGCTGCGCCACCGATCAGCAGCGACAGCCAGATTGCCCAGCTCTCTTTGAAACCGGCATAGCTTGCAGCGCGTGGCGCCAGTCCCCCGACTTGCAACCTGTAGCCGATGAAGCTCTTCTGCATGAAGATCCATGCAGCAACCGACAGGATACCGGCGAGGATCAGCGAGACGTTGACGCGCGTTCCTTCAAACAGGATCGGGACCATGGCGTCATACTGGAACATCACCGACTGCGGGAAGTTGAAGCCATTCGGATCCTTCCAGGGGCCGAGCAGCAGATAATTGAGAAGCTGCGCGGCGACGAAACTCAGCATCAGCGAGACCAGGATTTCGTTGGCATTGAGCCGGACGCGCCAGAAGGCCGTCAGCGATGCCCAGAGCGCGCCGCCGATCATGCCGAGCAGCAGCATTGCCGGCCAGATCCACTGGCCGGTGGCGTCCGGCCACCAGATCGGAATGGCAGAGGCAAAGATCGCTCCCAGCACGAATTGCCCCTCGGCGCCGATATTGAAGACCTTGGCGCGAAAGCCGATCGCAAGCCCCTGCGCGATGAGCAGCAGCGGCCCGGTCTTCAGGAGCACCTCCGAAAACGACGCCCAGGAATAGAAGGGCTCGATCAGCATCGCATAGATGACTGCGGCCGGGTCACGCCCCATGACGACATAAAGGCCGAGATTGAGGATGATCGTGACGGCGAGCGCGATCGGCGGGGCGAGCAGCGTAGCGGCAAGCGAGGCGCGTTCCCGGCGGACAAGGGTTGGCAAGGCGGCAAACACGGGTCTGCTCATGCAATCGCTTTCTCGCGCTGTGACTGGGCGCCGATCATGTATCGGCCGATGTCCTCGGGCTTCGTATCGCGTGTGACGAGCGGCGGGCTCAGCGTGCCGTGGTGAAGGACCTGGATGAAGTCGCTGAGCTCGAACAATTCTTCGAGCTCCTCGGAAATGACGAGGATTGCCATGCCTTCGTTGCGCAGCGTGATGAGCCGCTTGCGAATTGCCGAGGCGGCACCGATATCGACGCCCCAGGTAGGTTGGGCGAGGAAGAGCAGCTTCGGCGCCAGCATGATTTCGCGCCCGACGATGAACTTCTGCAAATTGCCGCCGGAGAGCGAGCCGGCCTCTGCCTCGGGACCGCGCGTGCGTACGTCGTAGTCACGGATGCATTCTTTGGTGAAGGCGGTCGCCTGTGCCTTGTCGAGCAGGCCGCGTTTGACGAGATTGAGGGGATGGGCGGTCAGCAGGCTATTGAGGGTGAGCGACATTTCGGGGACCGCGCCACGGCCGAGCCGATCCTCCGGCACGAAGGCAAATCCGAGCTGCCGGCGGGCTGCCGGCTCGAGCATGCCGACATCCTTGCCCATCATGAAGATCTGGTCGCGTTGGTCGCGCGGCAGGATCGTTTCGCCGGATATCAGCGCGGCAAGCTCGCTTTGGCCGTTGCCGGAAATCCCGGCAATGCCGAGGATTTCTCCGGCGCGGACGACAAGGCTGGCCTGGGAGAGCGGCACGGCAAAGGGATCATCCGGCCTGTAATCGAGCCCTATCAGTTCCAGCCGCTTCTCGCCTTCGTCAAGCGGCAGCGCCGGCATGGGTTCCGGCATGTCACGGCCGATCATCATACGGGCAAGGTCATGGGCATCATGCTCGCGCGGATCGACATGACCGGTCACGCGTCCGCCGCGCAGGATCGTCGCGCGGTCGCAGAGCGACTGGATTTCTTCCAGCTTATGGGAAATGAAAAGGATGGAAACGCCGCCGTCGCGCAGCCGGCGCAGGGTCTCGAAAAGCTTCTCCACGGCCTGCGGCGGCAGGACGGATGTTGGTTCGTCCAGGATCAGCAGCTTCGGATTGGTCATCAGGCAGCGGATGATTTCCACGCGTTGTCGCTCGCCGACCGAAAGCGAGTGCACATGGGCGAGCGGATCGACCTCCAGGCCGAATTCGTGTCCGAGCTTGCGGATACGCTCCGCAAGTTCGGCATTGTTGCCGGCGACGATCAGGCGGATATTCTCGACGACCGTCAGGCTCTCGAACAGGGAGAAATGCTGAAAGACCATGCCGATGCCGGCACGCCTTGCCTCTGCGGGAGAGGCAAGGCTGAGGTTCTGCCCGTTCCAGGCAACAGTTCCGCTGTCCGGCTGCTCGACGCCATAGATCAGCTTCATCAGAGTCGATTTGCCGGCCCCGTTTTCTCCGAGGATGGCATGGATCGAGCGGGGAGCGACGTCAAGGTCGATCTGCTGGTTGGCATGGACCTGGCCGTAGCTCTTGGAAATGCCGCGTAGCGACAGGAGCGGGCTTTCCATGGCTTATTTCGGCAACGGCGTCTTGACACCCTTGACGTGCCAATCCATCGCGACGATCTGCGCGTCCGTCAGCGTGGCGCCGGAGGCGACACCTTCACTGCCATCCGCCTTGGCGATTGGGCCTGTAAACGGCGAGAAGCTGCCGCTGGCGATCTTGGCCTCGATTTCCTTGATCTTGCTCATCGTGTCGGCTGGGATGGCCGGGTTCCAGTCGACAACCTCGACCACCTTGTCGGCAACGCCGAGGAAGGCGTTGGCGCCCTTGAAGGTGCCGGCGAGATGAGCATCGACGGACGCCTTGAAGAAGGGCGACCAGTCGGTGGCCACGCAGCCGAGATAGGTCTTCTCGGCATATTTCTTCATCGAGGAGTTCAGGTTGAAGGCATAGATACCGGCTTCCTCGCAGGCGGAGATGACCGAAGGCGTATCCTGCGCATTCGAGAAGATGACGTCGCAACCCTGCGAGATCAGAGCCTTGGCGGCTTCCTGTTCCTTGGCCGGATCGAACCAGGAGTTGACCCAGACGACAGAGACTTCGATGTCGGGTTTGACGGCCTGCGCGCCAAGCGTGAAGGCATTGATCGAGGTGATCAGTTCGGGAATGGCAAAGGCCGAAACCGAGCCGAGCTTGCCGGTCTTGGAGACAGCGGCGGCGGCCATTCCGAGCAGATAGGTGCCCTGGAAATATTTGGCAGCGAAGGGCGAGAAGTTCGGCGCGACCTGGAAGCCCGAGGCATGCAGGACGGTGACCTTTGGATTGCGGCGGGCGATCTGCAAAGCACCGTTCTGATAGCCGAAGGAGCCGGCGATCAGGAAATGGTTTCCGTCTGCGACCGTCTTGTTCATGATGCGATCGGCATCCGGGCCCTCGGCGATGTTTTCGATGATCGTGACCTTCACCTTGTCGCCATAGGCGGCCTTGATCGGATCGATGCCGGCGGCAAGCGCATGACCCCAGCCGACATCGCCGATTGGCGAAGGTACGACGAGAGCGATGCCGAGCGGTTCGTCGGCAGCAAATGCAGAGCGGCCGGCAAAGGCCGTGGCAAGGCCAGCAGTCGCGGCGCTCTTCATCAGCGTCCTGCGGGTCAGATTGTTGGACATGTCAGTTCCCCTCTTTTGGTTTTTCACAATTCCACAGTCGCGAGCGCCGCTTCGGCGTCCGCGAAAAGCTTGAATTCGTCGAGGCCGGTGAATTCACCTGCCTGCCAGACGATGCGCCCGTTGATCATGGTGAGGTCAGTCGGCATGCCGATCCCGACCTTGGCAATCAGGCTCAGCGGGTCGTGCCGCGTGCCGACATAGTCCATCCGCCGCGTATCGATCGCAAAAAGGTCTGCTGCCATGCCCGGGGCAAGACGGCCGATATCGCGGCGGCCGAGCAGGCTTGCGCCGCCCGTCGTTGCGTAACCAAGGAAATCGACCGGCGGCGGAACAGGGTGAGCGCGTGTCGATGCCGACAGGCATTGCAGCATATAGGCGGAGTGGATGCAGTGCATGAGGTTGGAATTGTCGTTCGAGGCAGCGCCGTCGCAGCCAAGCCCGACGCGCAGGTCGAAGGCCGACATGGCCGGAATATCCGTCACCTCAGCGCCGACAAGGTAGACCGGTTCCGGGCAATGGGAGACGCCGGTGCCGCTTGCCGCCATCTTTCGGAGTTCGTGATGCGTCAGTTCCCAGCAGTGAGCATAGAAGGTGTCGGGACCTGCAAAGCCGAGTTCAGTGCAGTAATCGACCGTACGCATGCCGTGCCGTGCCTCGATGACAGGGCTTTCGCCTTCGCCGACATGGGTGTGCAAAAACACGCCGCGGTCACGGGCAAGTGCGACGGATTCAACGAAGGTCTCGCGATAGCAATTGACCGGCTGGCAGGGCGCAACGACCACCTGCCGCATGCTGAAGGGACCGGCATCGTGGTAGCTGTCGATCAGCCGGGCGCAATCGGCTATGAATTCATCCGTCGTTTCCAGCATGGCATCCGGGATCGTCGATCCCTCGGATTTCGGCAGCGTATTGCCGCCGCGGCCTGCATGGAAACGCATGCCGAGAAGCTCGGCCGCCTCGAACTGCCGGTCGATCAGGCGCTTTCCGGCGTGCCGAGGAAAGCAATATTGGTGGTCGAAAGCCGTCGTGCAGCCATGCTTGATCATCTCGGCCATGGCGGTGACCGAGGAATGGTAGAAGCAATCCTCGTTCAGCCGCGAGAAGATCGGGTAGATGCGGTCCAGCCACTCGATGACCGACAGTTTCGTCCAGTCGAGATCGGCCCGGTTGCGCACGAAGCACTGAAAGAAATGATGATGCGTGTTGACGAGGCCGGGATAAACGAACCAGCCGGCGGCATCCTGGACGATCGTGCCTGATGGCAGGGGCTCCTGTGACAGGTTCGTGCCAATTGCCTGGATCGCCGGACCATTGGTCAGCACGTCCACGTTCCGGCGCACGCTTGGTCCGTTGCCCTCATTGACAATGACGGCTGCGCAATTTTTCAAGAGGTAGCCGGCCATCTCAGCTTTCCTCCTTAGCAGGATGAGGATCCGGCTTCAGCTCGTGCAGGCGGTGAATGCCGGGCATCTCGATGAAGCCGCCAAGGCTGCGGACGGCCCTCAACCAGAGCCGGATGTTTGGATAGGGATCGAGCGAGATGCCGCCATCGGGCGCGAGCGCCACATAGGGGAAACAGGCAATATCGGCGATCGTGGCGCGGTTCGACGCCAAGAAGCGCATACCGCGAAGCTGCTGTTCGAAGAGACCAGCCTCCAGCTCGCGCAGCGCGGCGATGCCCTGCGCCTGAAGGCTTTCGATATTGCCGGGGCGCAGAAGCATTTCATGCAGCCGCGCGCCGCCGAGACTGGCGGTCAGCCGATGCGAGAAGGACAGCCACTGCTGCACCCGCGCCGTCTCTTCAGGCGTGCTTGTACCCAACCATTCCGGCGCGCCTTGGGCGGCGAGATAGGCGAGAATGGCGGAGGATTCCGTCAGAACGAGATCGCCATCTTCCAGGATCGGAATCGACCCTGCCGGATTGAGCGCCAGAAGTTCCGGACCGCGATGTTCAGCGCCTGGATGAAAATCCACCGCCCGGATATCCAGCTTGATACCGAGGATCGCCGCCATCAGGCGGATCTTGTAGCAGCTCGGCGAGAGAATGTAGTCGTAGAGCTTCATTGCGCGACCAACTGTGCACCGTAGGTATAGTTGTGGCGCTTGAGCCAGCGTCTATAGGCGACCGAAGTCAGGTCCGCGCGCGTCGGTATTTCCATGCCGGGATCGAGCGGCAGAAGGGCTGGGATCTGGTTCTCGAGGATCGAGCGGTCCTGCAGGAAGATCATCTGCTGGAAATGAATGAGATCTGTCATCGGTGTGTCGTCATCAAAGAGTGCCATCCATGGCCACACGTCGCAAAGGTCTTCCGCAAGCGGTTGGACGAAGAGGGTAATGACGTCCCATTCGCTGGGGCGGGGAGGGCAGGTCTTGTAGAGTACCGAGCAGGTAGGTGCCGGCACGCGATACATATATTCGGTGGTGATGCCGCCGGTCGCCGATTTGGCGGCCTGCGGCTGATAGAATTTCACCTGCGTTGCCCAGACCTCGTCCTCGTCTTCGCGGATCTCGACCTTGTAGTTCTGGACTTCCGTATGAGGCTCGGCGCCCAGAATATCGGTATGGACGAAGGGGAAATGGGCAATGTCGAGGAAGTTCTCGACCGCCCGCAGCGGTGAGCAGCGCACCCGCACGACGCCCACATCGACGAAGCGGCGGCCGGGCTGGTCCGCCTCGGGAATGGCAAAAAGCTCCTTGCCGGGATTGCCCAGCGACGACCAGACATGGCCGTAGCGGATGCGGACCGGAAGGCTGCGCCCATCGGCTGATGTCACCTGCGCATTGTCATCGGAGGTGCGCGCGACTTCTATGGGCTCGCCCATCAGAGCGGTCTTTGTGCCGGTTTCGCCGAGGCGGGAAAAAAGGCCGACTGGATACCATTCGTCGATCATTGCGCCAGCCTTCGTCATGCCACCTCCTTCTGCCGCGCTTCCGCCTGCCGACGCACGGCTTCGGCGACGCGGGACGCCGTGACTCGGTCCGCCGGGCTGCGATCCTTTTCGATCATGACGTGAATGAGCGTGCGTCCTGCTTGCTCAGTCGATAGCAGCCGGACCCATGGACAGTTCGCAATTGGAATGAGCCCGTCCATACCAATTTTCGCGCCCGCAGCGGCTTCGAGCGCCGGAATGCCGGCCTCGGCAGTCAACGAGCGCAACGGCAAGAGATCATCAAGCGATGGCTGTGACGCCGAGGGTTCTCCAACGGCAACCCAGATGACACCACCCGATTCCTCGACCTCATGAATTGCGACACGGATCGTTTCCGGCGGCACGAGGTCGGGGTGGGCAGGGATGCGGATGCATCCTCCCGCCGGAGAATAGCTCCAGCCGTGATAGATGCAGGAGAGTGCCTCGCCGCGCACGAAGCCGTGGGACAATCGCATCCCGCGATGCGGACAGCGATCCGACGATGCCGATACGCGCCCCGACTGAGTGCGCCAGAGAGCGATCGATCCTGCTGGCGTCCAGGCCGGTATGACGGTTGCCGGCGGCAGATCAGCAGAAAGGGCGACTGGCGTCCAAGAGCCGGCCGTATCAGATGGCATAACGTATAAGTCCTCAATATTCCCAAGGCTTTAGCGCCGCCGGCCGCGCACGGTTCCCGAGCTGGCGGCCTCAGCTGTCAGAGGCTTGCATAAAAAAACCGCATTGGCAACAATGATTAAATAAAGGGCAGCCCCCAAATGTGGTCTGGGCTACGGTGTGTCGGCAGGGTCTACAATCCTGCGCTGAATCTCGTCCACCCAGACGTCGATCGGACCGAGCGAACACCCCATTTCCAGCATGTCGATCAGCTCAACGGGACCTGCGACCTCAAGTTCGATTCGGTCGGCGCCCATGTAAAAGAAATCCTGGGACAGCCCAAGCTTGTCGGCATGGCGACGGATCCACGGAATGAACGAGGCCGCATCGACATCGCCGAGGATCGTCATTCGCTCGCGCAACTCCCCCTGCCGTGTCTGCGTCATCGAATTATCCATCATCTGATCCCTGAGAACAGCATAGCGGCTTGGTGCTGTTGTGAAAGGGGGATGATGGAACGAACGGCCGTATGCCTTTCATGTGCCATGAATAATTAGGCAGGAAACAGCCATATCATCAGCGACGGAGGCTGCTCCGGTGATTATGCTGACCGGTAACATCGATCCGCAGGACAAAAGGACATGAACATGACAACGACTTCATGGCACGCAGACCCGCTCGCTTGGGGTTTCGGACCGCGCATTTTCGAGGCCTTTCTGGAGCCGACCTGCCCCTATTCCGTCAGGACATTCAACAAGCTGGATGCGTTGCTCGAACAGGCAGGAGCGGACAGGATCACAATCAAGATCCGCCTGCAGTCGCAGCCCTGGCATCTCTATTCCGGCGTGGTCGTGCGTTCTGTTCTTGCAGCCTCGACACTGAATGGTGGCAAGGAAACCGCAAAGAAGGTCATGGCGGCCGTCGCCGCCCATCGTGAGGAATTCGAGTTCGAGCGTCACGCCGGCGGTCCTAATATGGATGCCACCCCGAATGAGATCATCGAGCGCCTTGAGCACTACAGCGGCGTGGCGCTGAAAGAGGCCTTCGCAATCCCCGATCTCGACAAGGAGATCAAATGGCACTGCAAATATGCCCGCCAGAACGGCATCCATGTCTCGCCGACTTTTATGATCGACGGATTGGTGCGGCCGGACCTGAGCAGCGGCGATGATGTCGAGGCCTGGATTAAGCTGCTGATCGGCTAGCCGTTCAACAATGTGGAGGAAGCGATCTCAGGACTGGATGTTCCTGTCGATCGCTTCTCGGCGACGAACACTCCGTTCGCGCCGCTTCCTCATCGTTTCGAGATGAAAACCGCCGAAATGCTCGATACCGGTGGCACGCACGCGCTCAGCGGAGATCTTTACGAGGGCGTGCTGTTTCTTCCACAGGCGTATCTTTCGGCGGCTGTTCCCAGCCAAAGACGCTTCGGCTGCCGAAGGCCGAGGACTGCCGGAATTCGCCTGCGACAATTTCCTTGAGGTCGGGGCCGGTGACGTAGCGCTCCATGCTGCGCGACTGGTCGTCGAGACGACGCAAGGCCTGCAGTTCCTCATCGCGCCCGAGTTTGCCCTTCACGATCGCGGATTTCATCACATTGATGGTCTCGTCGTAGACTTTTAGCGGTACCGGGAAGGGGTGCCTGTCCTTGCCGCCGTGAGCGATCGAAAAGCGGGCGGGATCGGAGAAACGGCAGGGCGCGCCGTGCACGACTTCGGCGACGAGCGCCAGCGCCTTGACTGTGCGCGCGCCGACGCCGGGCACAAGCAGCAGATTCTCGAAATCGACCGGTCCACGATCAGCAGCGGCAGCAAGGTTGCCGTGCAGCCGCCGCATATTGACGTCGCTTTCGCGGACATCATGGTGCGCGGGCATGATGAGGTGCGGCAGCATCGGCTGTTCTGCCGGCTCAGGCGCGGGTGCCGGATCGGCCGCCAGGGCAAGGGCTGCCGCCTCGCGGATGATGCGATCCGGTCCAAGTGTTGCAAGGAGATCGAGCTGGTCGTGACGGGATTTTTCAGCGCGGCGGTCGGCAAGATTGATGATCTCACCCTGCGAGCGGCCTTCTATCGCCGCATGCGGGGAATTGACGAAGCTCTCCAGTCCTTCGGAAAACCAGTGATAGCGCCGCGCCTGGCGCTTGTCGCCGTTCATGCCTTGCTGGACGATCACCCAATGGCCGTCATCGGCGACGATGAAGCCGTGCAGATAGAGATCGAAACCATCCTGCACCGCTGCGCTATCTACCTTGGCGACCAGGCGACTTGTCTTTGCAAGGCCGGCACCGTCAAGGCCGGTGCGATCGCCGATCGCCATCAGTTCGTCCGGCGTCTTGCGTGATTGCGCACCGCGCCCGCCGCAGACATGAAGGCCGAGTTCCTTGGAGAGTGGTTTCAGTCCACGTTTCAGCGCCCCGAGTACACTGGTCGTAATGCCGGAGGAATGCCAATCCATGCCCATGACGGCGCCGAAGGACTGGAACCAGAAGGGATGGGCAAGCCGACGCAGGAATTCATCGCGCCCGTAATGGTGCACGATTGCCTCGGCGATCAGCGCGCCGAGTGTCGTCATACGGTTACCCAGCCATGGCGGCACGCGCCCTCCGTGAAGGGGGAGGTCGGCGCTGCCCGCTCTCTGCGACATGCTTCCTCTTTCTGCCCGTAATCTGCTGCGGTCGACGGGATCAACCGATAGAACAGCTATCCGTCAAAATCGGGGCGATGGCAATAAATTCCTATTTACAGGAGGCGGCTCACCATCCCGGCCAAATAAGCATCAAAAGATGCGATTTCCCATCCGGCTGCGGAACCGAAACCTCACTTCCTAATTTCTATGTCAACTGGGAATGAGAGACTGAGTCATGAAGTCGCTTGCTACACCATCCATGTTTCTGCCGGTGATCCCGATCGTTCTGGTTGGCGGTCTCGGCTTTGCCTCCTATGGGGTTCGCGAACCGGCGCCGCATCATTTCGCCAACCTCGATGCGCCGCTCTGGACGACGATACCGACACACGTTGATCCAAAAACCCAAAATTACGAGCGGCTTCCGCCCCTTCAAGCTGCGGCTAACGATTTGCCCTCAACGCCGGCCAAGCTGGTTGGCGTAACGGCCATTGCGCCGCCTGATGCAACGATGACAGGGGCGATCGAGCAGCCGAAGCAGGAATGGACGGCTGACGGTCGTCATCTCAGCCGGTGCCAGCAACGTTATCGGTCTTATAATGTGGCCGACAACACATATCAGCCTTTTGACGGGGGACCCCGCAAACCGTGCGTGATCGAAGAAAGAGAGCCCTCCGTCGGGCTACCCGCGGCGGACGCAGCCCAGAGCCCGCATATATCATGGTGCGCCGCCCGCTATAATTCCTATCGCGCTGTGGACAACAGCTATCAGCCATTCGACGGGCCAAGACGTCAGTGTGTAGCTCCCGTAATCTAGGCAAGATCATTTTAGTCTTCCCGTGAGAAGATCGCGTCCTTGGTGATGACGCTTGCTTTTTGCCCCGGACCAAAGTCCGAGGTCATCTGGCACCTATGTCCGACCGTCTTGCAATTTCGGAACAAGCGGTCAATCTCATGCTTCCTGCTTTGAGCAGACACTTGAGGAAAAAGGACAAGGCAAGCGACGATGGTGATCTCCAAGCGCAATTTTCTGATGGGCTGCGGCGCGAGTTTTCTTGCCGCTGCGCCGCTGAAGGTTGATGTGGCGGGTTCGTTTCCCTCGCTCGCCAGCCAAGCAGCCTTTGCAAAGAACGATAACGGCAATGGCGGGGGAAATGGGAACGGCAACGGCGGTAATGGCGGAGGTGGTGGAAACGGCAACGGCGGCGGAAACGGAAATGGTAATGGCGGGGGAAATGGAAATGGTAACGGCGGGGGAAACGGCAACGGCAATGGCGGCGGGAGCGGCAACGGCGGGGGGAACGGAAACGGTAATTCGGGTGGCAGCGGCAACAGCAGCGGGAGCGGACGATCCAGCTCGACCGGAGGCGGCAGCACGGGCAATGCGTCATCGACATCGGGAGCACGCGCAACCGAAGATACGGACGGCTCGATCGATGTCCGGCATACGAATGGAATAACCGAAACCCTACGTGCAGGACGCTACATCATGAAGGATTCGAAAGGCCGTACGATCATCAACCGGCGGGCGACGTCGGCTGACAGCACGCGGCTCACGCGCCTCCTGCGCTAGCGTTTTTCGCGCCACCGCAAGGCAGCTTCCGTCCTGTTCGTTACGCCGAGTTTTGTCAGGATCTGGGTCATATGATGCTTTACCGTTTTCTCCTGCAGGTCGAGACGCAGGCCGATGTGCTTGTTTGAAAGGCCTTGCGCCACGAGATCCATCACCTCGCGTTCCCGAGGAGTAAGCGCGTCCCTGTCCGATGCCTGCCCGCTCAACGAATATTCCATGACTTTGGCTGACATCGCCGGGGAGACGTAGCGGGCTCCCTTGAAAACGGTGCGGATGGCGTCCGCCAGCCCGCGGGAGCCGACACCCTTGAGAATGTAACCTTTTGCGCCGCGTTGCAGCGCCTCGACCAGCGTATCGACTTCCTCTGAAGCCGTGAGCATGAGAATTTTGGTCTCCGGGCTTATGGAAAGGATTTCGTCGATCACCGAAAGGCCGTCCCCGGGCATCGACACATCGAGAAGCAGCACGTCCGGACGGGTATCGGCGGCGATCATTGCTGCATCAGATGTGTTGGCACCTTCTCCGACGACGACAAAATCGCTGACCTCGGAGAGGCTGCGGGTGACCCCCTCGCGGAACAGGGGATGGTCGTCTACCACGCCGATTTTGATGGACGTCATCCTAATCCTCCACTTCCATAGGCGCGAAGGTCATGATGACAGTCGTTCCGCCTTCGCCGGTTATTATGTCGAATTCCCCGCCAAGGCTATCGATCCGTTCTTTGAGCCCGGCAAGGCCGAGGCTCGCCGGCCTTACCTGCGTCGGATCAAAACCCTCGCCTCGGTCGCTGACTTCGACGCGGACGGCGCCGCCGTGTGATGTTGCTCTGACGGCCTGCTCCACGCCGCCACCGTGGCGATAGGCATTGTTGAGCGCCTCCTGAACGAAGCGGTAGATGCAAATTTTGAGAGCGGTGGCAAGTTCCGGATCGTCCTCGTCAATTTTTGTATCGACAGTAGTGCCGGTCTTTTCTTGGTGGGCTTCGACAACGCGTTTCACGATTTCCGTAATCGAAGCCTTCTCGATTTGCGGCAGTACCAGTCCCTTGCAGATGTCGCGGATCTCCTTCATCGCCTCGGCGAGACTCGAACGGATCCAGATGAGCTCCTTTTCGCGTGCCTCCGGCTGGACAGCGGCGTCGACAAGCAGGTTGCTGTCGAGCCGCAGCGAGGCATAGGCGATGTGCTGCGCCGGGCCGTCATGCAGATCGGCACCGATGCCGCGCAAATAGGTTTCGTTCAGGGCCGCGGCGCGCTGGGAAGACAATTGAAGTCGGCGTTGCAGGCCGCGATTTTCAGCCAGAAGTGCGGAGAGTTCGTCTACCCTGGCCTTTAGCGCTTCGCGTTGCACTTCGATCGTATGGCTGCCGCGAAAGACAAGAATGGAGAGGGTGAGGAAGAAAATCGCGGTCAGGCCGGCCACGGCCAGCCAACTCCAGAGCCGTGCCTGTGCAAGGCTGTCTTCCAGCCCTTCGGAAGTCTCATAGAATTCAAGCACAGCCACGGCCTCTCCCGACCAAGGCTGCAAAACAGGATTGTATATTTCCATGAGCGCCCTGCCGAGATTGCGCTCTTCGGCGCTTTCAGGGTCGCTTGCGACTTCGTAACGCGCGACCAGCGAGCCTGCAAACGCCTGGGCGAGTTTGCCATTGACCGGAAATGTCTTCCCCACCAGCTCCTTTTCATTGGAGTAGAGGATCGTGCCGTCACGGCGCCACAGCTTGAACGACACGAGACGGCGGCCAAGTGCGCCCTGTCCAAGTGTTTCATCGAGCGCTTGGGCACTTGCGTCATCGAGCAGCGATTCCGTCTGCATGTCGGGAAGCAGGGGTGCGACCACGCTGTCCACGTAAAGCGCTGTTGCAGCCCCGGAATTGTGAATGACGGCATTCTCGATAAGTCGGGTGACGATGAGCCCGATCCCGAACATTGCGGTAAGTGAGACGAGTCCTCCCATGATGAAGAATTGGGAGGCGAGGGAGCGGGCGTTCCACCGTATGAGCCAGTTCATTTCCAACCTGATTTGCGATGATCCATGCAAACTATCGCATCGGCCGGACTTTTCCACCTCACCTGGACTGGACGACATCGGCGCCGCGAATGCTGGCGGTCAACTCGTCGGTATCACCCGACATGGCCGTGCCGAAGACGTAGAGCATGACGGCAAGAAAGATGACAAGCGCAAGCAGGGATGCGTTCCATGCGCTGGAAATTTCCGGGATTTCGTTCCTGTCGTCCATCACTAACTCCTCTGTCGATGGAGGGCCGAACGGGTGAGCAGGCAGTGCGTTCCGGAGCAGGGACTTCAGTCCGCGCGCCATGGGACCAAAGTCTGAAGCCAGTCCGACTGAGGTCCGGGATCCGGAACAGCACGGAATACCGGTCGTTGGTTTGGCAGCGGTCAAAAAGGTCGCCTCGAAACCAGAGGAGGAGAAAATGCTCTCCAAACTAGTTGTGGGCACGGCCGTTGCCGCGTCTCTCATGTCAGGCATCGCACTCGCCCAGTCTTCGACGGTCAATGGCGCCGCTGGTGGCGCCGTAACCGGGGCGATCGTCGGTGGCCCGGTTGGTGCGGCAGTCGGCGGCGTAGCCGGTGCAATTGTCGGCACGGCCATCGATCCGCCGCCGCAGAAGGTCGTCACCTATGTTCGCGAAGCTCCGGCTCCTTCGGCCCGCGTGGTCGTCAAGGAAAAGGTCGTTGTCGGCCACGCGTTGCCGGAGACTGTTGTCGTAACGCCCGTTCCGGACAATCCGAAATATGCCTATGCGATCGTGAACGATGAACGTGTCATCGTCGAGCCTACTTCCCGCAAGGTGATCCAGGTCATTAACTAACCTCAACATCGACGCGGCATCTGCCGCGTCTCCTTCCATCACGAAGAAAGATCCGGTGGCTTGACCATGCCTGTCATCGCGATCCTGCTTGCGATGGCACGCATTCTCTCTGCACTCCTCTTTGCCATAGGGGATCACGATGACCGTCGCGGCGGCCGTGTATGGATTCCCTGCAGCAAGTGGTGAGCGGCCGCGATGAAGCTCATCACGACCTCCTGTCAAACGGCCCGGGGATTAGATCCAACCCAGTCGCTAGTCGTGCCACGAAAACGATTTGAAAGACTACCGCTTACACGGATCTCAACTGAGAATGCTGTCGATCGTCAACGCGACAGCGCCTGCCAGGGTGAAAGTCTCCCAAAGAGCTTTGTGATAGCTGAGAGCGAGGCGGCCCGCATGCGCAACAGTCTCTGCCGGCGAAGGGCATCGACGCGTGTTCCCGGTGCCTTCGCGAGTGCCGCTCTGGCTGCCCTTACGGGTTCCACCAGACGGGCGGCGACATCCGGCAAGGTATCCACTTCCGCTTCGAGGCGCGTGAGATAGGCGTTCAGCCCGTCGGCGGCGGCTTGCCGCAGGCGGGGGGTCGGAGCGTTGCGAAGTCTGCGCGTCGCCCAGCGCAGATGTTCCTCAGCGTGCCGGTGCAGCGCCTGCGGATGCTTGTATGCCCTGTGGTCGCCAAGCATGTCGGCGACAAAAGCCACCTCTCCGAGCTCGCCGCAGCGCCACCAGAGTTCCATATCCTGCAGATACTGCCAGGCTGGATCCCAGCGGCCGGCCTTGAAGAAGACATCCGTACGGATCGTCGCACCCGGCATCGCGACCATGTTGTTGAGCAGCAGCAATTCCCGGAAGGCCTCACCGCTGTTGCTGTAACTCCACCCGAAGCGGTGGCCAGGGATCGGGTCTCCTTCATAGGTGATCTGCCTGAAACGGCCGTGGATTAGGGCGGGGTTCCGCATTGCCGCGCGCCCGATGGCGCGCAACGCGCCCGGAGCGAGGCGATCGTCGGCGTGCAGCGTGACGAGGTAATCAGCATTCGCGCCGGCGGTATAGGCGCGGTTCCAATTGTCCGTGCGCGGTACGGTGTCGCGGTGCAGAGCCCGCTTCAGCAAGGGAGACGAGTAGGATTCGATTATTTCCCGGCTGCCGTCGGTGGAGCCGTTGTCGCAGATATGAACCTCGAAGTCCGAATAATCCTGTGCCAGAGCGCTGTCGAGCGCCTCGGCAAGCGTTTCAGCATTGTTGTAGCAGGGTATGATAATGGCGAGAGAGGGTAATCTGCTTGATGTTCCGGCCGTCATGATGAACTCCCGTTTACTCGTCCTCTGATCCCGCGAAGCGCGTCATGGGATCGTCAGCAAGGCTCCGCTTGTCCCGGTCGAAGCGGGACGGCACCAGTATTTCCTCCGTCGTCGACGCTAGCCGGCAAGGGCCGCGTCTGCGATCTTCACATCGAACACATTGCGCGCCGGTAGCGTCCGGACATCGAAGCCGTGAGCGACCACGCCGTTCAGCATCGGGCAGACAAAGAGCAGGCCGTTGTGCGAAAGGCGCGCTCGGTTCTCCAGGCTGTGGGCCAGAGCCAGATGAAAAACGGCGGCGTTGCGGAAAGCATAAACGCCTGCCGATGCATGATCGGAAATGACGACCTTTTCCCTTGCCTCCTGCATCCGGCCATCCTTTCCGAGACTGAGATAGCTGTATTGCGGATGGCGGGAAGCGAATGTGAGCGCGAGACCGCCGAGATTGGCGTCGGCGGCGAAGATGTCGGCAATATCAGCATCGCAATCGAACATGATATCGCAGAGATCGATGACGACAGGCGCGTCCGGAAACGCGACGAGTGCCATACCGGCCGCAGCGCTCCAGGCGGCGCCACCGCTCATTTCGGACAGCCAAACGATGCGCGCTGTTGGATAGCGTGCCAGCAATATTTCACGGGCGTAGCGCTTTGATGCTGGCCTGTCCCGCAGCACGAAAACAGGCACCGCCGCACCGCTCCACCAGGCGCGCGCCTCCAGCGTGGCGCCGAGCAATGTCGTCTTTCCAACCGGCGTTTCCGCCTTCACCGAGCCGTCAGGTCGCTCAAAATCATTTCCGGCCATGGGAATGATGATGTTCAGCGGCGCCGTAGCGCTCGGGCTGGTTGCGACGTCACGCATAGGCAGGCTCGCGACCCTGCAGATATTCGGCCAGATCCTCGGGCGTGCCGAGCCCGTGCATGTTCCTGACGTCGATCTCGTAAACGCCGATGCGCGCACCGTTGCGAATGGCGTAATTATAGGCCGGGCAGACATAGAACTCGTTGTTGGTGCGGTCGTTGTGCACCATCATGTCGAGCGCGCCCTTCATGAAATCGCCGGCGCGGCGGAAGAAGTAGATACCAACCGTCGCCAGTTCGGAGATCGGCTGCTTTTCGGCAACCCTGAGCACGAAGCCTGCCGCATCGGTTTCGGCGAAAGACCATTTCGGGTCGCGCTTCGGATCGCGAAACACAAGGATCGATCCGTCGAGATCGCGCGACATGCAGTCATCGATGAAATCGACGATACGCATGTCCACAACCTGGTCGGAATTGGCGATGAGAAGCGGAGCTTCCTCGTCGAGGTGCTGGCGCGCCAGCAGAACAGTGCAGGCGGTGCCTTCGGTGAGTTGATCGACCGAAACGATCCCGACGCCCTGCGAGCGCAGTTCGGCCACCGCATCCGCCTGGCTGTCCAGATGTTCTCGCAGCAGCAGGACCGTCGGCTGTCCGCCGGGCGGCAGCGTGTTTTCCAGCACATGCTGGATCATCGGCCGGCCAAGCACGTCGATGAAGGGCTTCGGGCGGGTGAACCCGACTTTGGCGAAGCGGCTGCCCCGGCCGGCGGCCGGTACTACCAGCTGCACGGGTCGCTGGGCCTGTGCGGAGGACAGGCGGCGCACCCCATTGAGCTCGAAGTTCTCGATCATCTTCGGATTGTAGAAGCTGTGGTAGCGGTCCGCCGGAACGGTTGCGGAAACGACACGGCCGCCATCCAGGATAACCTCGTTCAGCGAGGAGCTGACATAGTAGCGGTCATCCACCGTCACCCCGTGCCTCAAGGCAGCAGTCGCGGCCTTGAAGAAAATCTGGGCCTCGCGGAAATAATAGAATCCGGCGATCGCCTTGTTGCTGATCACATCCTTCTCGGATGTACGGTTGACCAGGCCGTCATCGCCAAGCGTCACATAGGACCAGCGCGGGTGGATCGTCTCGAAGGTGATGACGCCGGCATCCGCTTTGGCTGCCTCGAATTCGGCAATCACGGATGCAAGGCGGGTGTCGATAATCTGGTCGCTGTTGGCAATCACCAGCGGCTCGGTCGGGTCGATCCTGTCGATCGCCATCAGGCAGGTGCAGAGCGCGCCGGCGGTCGCGCCTTTTAGCATGACGACTTCGGAGCGACCATTGGTGCTGAGGTCGAAGATCCGCTCGTAGGAATATTTGACGGCATCCTGCTGATCGACGAGGAAGAGGAAATGCGTATCGCCGCCAAGCGACTTCATGTTTTCGATCGCCCACAGGATCATCGGCTTTCCGGCCACTTCGATGAGCGGGCGCGGATAGGCGTAGTCTTCCGGGCTGAAATGCGGGCTTGTGCCCGTGGTGGGGAACAGGACGATCATGCCATCACCTCCGATACACGCTTGATTTCGGAGACGATCCGGCCATACACAACGTCGGCCGGTGTTCCGATCTGCATGACGTAAGCGCCGCTGTCTCGCGCGGCCTTCAGGCCATATTCATTGTCTTCGAGAATAAGGCACTCATCCGGCCTGAGGCCGAAGCGCTCCATCGTCGTCACATACATTTCCGGATCCGGCTTGGCCCGGGTGACATCCTCATTCGATACGATGAGGTCGATATAGTCCGCCAGTCCGGCGCGCCGCATCATGGACTCGATGGTGACCCGGATCGAGTTCGAGCAGACAGCGATCTTGTAGCCGTCGTGCTTGAGACGGCTGAGCGCATATTGATGGGCAAACACCGGCTTGCAGCGGGTGTAGATCAGCTCCATCGTATAGTCCTGCTTCAGCTCATGGATCAGCTCGTTCAGTCCCTTCGGCAAACCGTTGGTACGGGAGAGGATCTCCAGCTTGCGGCGGGTCGGGAGGCCATCGAACGTGGTCAGGTGCGCCTGGCGATCGATTGGCATGCCGAAAAGATCGAGCGCCCGGTTCAGCGCCTCATAATGCCATTCCTTGGCATCGATCAGCACGCCATCCATGTCGAACAAAACAGCACGGATCATGTGACTTCCTCCTCAACCATCCAGGCAAAGCTCTGCTCGGCTGCATCGGGCAGATCGGTACAGATCATCAGCCGCTCGAGTGGAAGTCCGCTCTTCGCAGCCTGTCGCAATGCGCCGGACCAGGCAGCCCAGACTGCCTCATGCGGGCGCTTGTGCAGTTCCGGCGAGACCATCGCGACATATTTACCGCGTCGGAGATCATCGATCGCACGTTCGATGGATGCCGGCTTTTCGGTGAAGGAATCTACCCAGACACCCTCGCAACGTTCGTAGAAGGATGGGTAGAGCTCGACTTCGCTGTAGCGGGTGAAAACCGGGATGCCGCTGTCGAGATAGGGCCTGAGGTCGGGAACCGAGGCATCGAAAACGAACGAACGTTTCGTCACCCCATACTGTTCCAGCATCGGCACCAGGGCAGGGCAGAGGCCGTCCGCCTTGATATTGATGGCGAGCCGGCCCGGGGCGCCATTTGCTGCATAGCACTCAAGAACGCGTGCAAAGGACAATGCGCCGGTTGTGGCGGGATCGTGTGAAATAACCAGTTCGCCATCCAGGTCGCGAACATCCAATTCGACGCCATGCCCGGCGGCAAAAGCCTTGTCGAATGCCCCTAAAGTGTTCCGCTCATGGGGGGCAAGCCACCAGCCACGATGTGCAAGTATGATCATTATTATGTCCCTCCGGCCAAATTGGCCAATAAACGATTTTGTGTCGTCACAAAGGGCCGGATGAAATCCATGCATGTGCCGACCAATCTTCATATGCAGGATTGTAATTCCATCTTGACTATGCAGAAGTGAGTATAGATCGTCAACATAGAATATACACCAAAGTTGTTACTTTGGTAACACGTGCGGTACGCGTAATAATGCAAATATAAATGCCAGATAAACTCAATAGAACATGTGACCATGGGCACATCTAGTACGGCATCACTACTCGGCGCAGATCAGGACCAGGAGCCGCGTAGTGTCTCTACATCGCGGGATGCGCTATGGGTTTCGGGCGCTCGTCTGGTCAGTCAGCTCTGCGGTATCGGTACGTTGCTCGTCGCGGCCCGCGTCCTCTCACCGGCCGACGTTGGCGTCTTTGCCATGGTCTCCTCGACCGTGTTGCTGCAATCGAAGATTGCCGAAGCCGGATGGAGCGAATACCTGATTGCTGCGCCGCACGATCGAGAGCTGCCCGGTACGGTCCTTTTTTGCGCGCTTGCAAGCGGTTTCGCCTTCACCATCCTTGGCCTGATCGGGCTTGCCGTTTCGTTCGTCTGGCTGGCACCCACCGGATCGATCTTTGTCACTCTCTTGCTGCTGATGGCGACCATCGTGCCCGGAACGTTCATTATCTGCCAAAGCGGCGTACTGGTCAGGGGACGACGCCTGCGTGAACTTGCCTGTTATCAGGCGGCCTCGGAGTTTACGGGCCTTCTGGTGACGACCGGGGGACTGTTGCTCGGCTGGGGCATTGTCGCGCTCGCGGCAGGACGCTGTTGCGTCGTCATCGTCGCTCTCCTGATGTCGACGGGCTTTGCGCGCTGGCTTCCGCGCTTCGAATTCCAACTAACAACCGCCCGCGAGGCGCTTGCCTATTCTACACGGCTCCTGGCGTCACGCCTGATGCAGTTCGCGCAAAGTTATGGTGCGGAATTCCTGATCGTGTTCTTCATCGGCGCGACGGAGGTCGGCCTTTACAGAATGGCAAGCCGCATCGTCGGCGCGGTCACAGAGCTTATTTCCGAACCCGTGCGAATGCTGGCATGGAGTTATTTCTCCCGCCAGCAGAGTGCGGCGGGCGGCGGGGCGGAAGGCCTCAGCCGACTCACGGGATTGATCATGGCGGCTACCGCATTTGCCGCTCTTCCCGTCTTCATGGGGCTTGCCGTCGTATCCGAGCAGCTCGTCAGCGTGCTGCTTGGGGTCCAGTGGCTCGCGGCGGCCCCAGTACTCATCCTTTTGGCAGCTGCGCGTGGCATTGCCGTCATCCAGATGCTCAACGAACCCGTACTCAGCATTATTGGCCGGGTCTCCCTGTTGCCACGGCTGAATATGCTGTTCACGGCAACAAGCCTCGCCTGCCTTGCGATTGCCGGCTGGGTCCGCCCGGACCTCGTCAATATCGCGATCGCGCAGGTCGTGGCTGCGGCATTGACCACCTCAATCTCTCTCTACTTCCTGCAGCGCGGCACGGGTTTCCGTTGGCCCTCCCTGTTGCGCAGGGTTCTTCCCGCCGGGCTGGGCGCCTGCGTCATGGTCGGCGCCGTCGGTCTGGCCCTGCATATGACAGGCGGCAGCCTGCATTTGCCCTTGGTGGACTTGTTGATGGGGGTTGTGGTTGGCTTGCTTGCCTATGTCGTCATCGCGTGGTCCAGCGGTCGCGCCCTGATGGCGGAGCTGAACCATGTCACAGGTGCGCGCTAGCGGTCCGGATGCTGATGCCCTCTAAAACCGAGCTTTGGTCGAGCGCCTCGACCGTGCAGTGGGGAACGAGATGCCCACTCGATTGTCTGTCGCGTGAGATTCCGGGCACAAGGCGGGATGTATCGGCGAGCTTCGAACTTATGACCGCTGAGCGCGTTCTCATCTTGCGATAATCGACCCGCCGGATGGAGGTGCCCATGACGGATATACGAACGCGCGGATTCAAAACGAAAGCCGAGGTTGATGAACATCTTGCCGATATCGAAAAGGCGGCCGAAGCGGAGGAGGCTATGTTGCCGCGGGTCGGTCAATCGGCGGAGGAGCAGGAGACTGCCGAGCTCGCAAGATTGCAGGCGGACCTGACGTCGTTGCGCCGACGCGTCGCTCTCCTCCGCGAGCAGGCAAAGACCGCCATTTCGACACGCGCCCAATCGGCGGATGGGAGAGCCAATCAGCGGCTTGCGAACTATCCCTGGCTGAAACTCGCCGGTATCGTTGCCGTGACGCTCCTGGTGGCGGCACGGTCCAGGTCACTGCCTTCTTCTGGCATGACAGTGATGCCTCTCACCTTTTTGCGTTCTCGCTAAGGGTGATCAGCCGAAGCGAATTATTGACGGGGAGTTCGGCGATAACCGGGGTCGATCGCGTGTGGGGCGATTGCCGAGCTCTCCACGTCGATCAGATACGATCTTCCATGAACTGCTCTGCTCCCTCCACCGGCTGTAGCCAGGGTTCGCGCCGCTTGATCCAAAGCTCGTAGGTGGGCTTGAGGCCGGTTGGCGCATCCTCAAGCGTTCCGAGTTTGATCTCGGCCTCGTCTTCGTCGTAGGCAAAGACCCGCGAACCGCAGGTCGGGCAGAAACGGCGGCCGTGATGCACTGCGGTTTCCCCCGTGGTTTGGAAGGCGTCCTTCCGCCAGATGGCGTAGTAGGTAAAGGCTGCGCCGCTTTCCTGCCGGCAGTCGGTGCAATGGCAAAGCCCGATCCGTTTCGGCTCACCCTCGACCTGGTAGCGTATCTTGCCGCAACCGCAGCTCCCCTGTCGTATGGTCATCCAACTCCCTCCCTTAATGCTTCACTCCGACGAGCGTTTGATCGTCGTCGAAATTGCCGTTGCTCAAACTGTCGTAGCGATTGAGGCTTGGCTTGCCGCCGCGCGTGCCGAAGGGCGTCAACTGCACCATCATTTCCCTGGCGCGATCGAGTGCTGCTTCTTCGCTCGCCGCCGCCGCTTCGGGAAGGCGTACTGTCAACTGCTCACCGGCGTCGCCGAAGAAATCGACATGCCAGACCTTGTGCCGATGCGTTACCTTTGCGTCGCTCACATACATTGAAACCTCCCTTCGGCTTTTCCGCGGGCTACGCTTCTCTCGTGGCTTGGAATTCACTGTATCAACCGATATGCTCGCGGTTGGTTCCGGTGTCGTCGTTTCCTGCGCTCTGCGCGGGCGTGGTTCATTCAAGGCTTCATTCCGCTGCCAAGAGACGGGCATTCATCGAGGAGCCTTGCTTGGTACAAGCTGGCTTGCGTCGCACGTCGAGATGATCGACGCATCCAATTGCAATCCTCTGCGTTCACTTCAAACACCACATCTGTTCGAACGCTCGAAAGGAACGCATATGAGTTTTCCATTTCCGACAACCAATGATCCTACGCGTCGGTATCAGGAGGCGACAGACGCTGCCCGTATGGCCTTGGAGGCGCTTGTCGCTGATGCCAACGCGGCGGGCTGGAGCACGGATGAAATAACAGTGGCACTGGTTGAGGCGGCTCGCTCGCTCAAGGAAGCAAACACAAGGGATCCAGATCCCGCCGAGGATCCGGCGATCAGCGATATCGATGCGAAGCAAGGACAGATTGGACGTGGCGAGTTATTCGACTGAGTGACGACCCGGCGACCGCTCACGAACATGAGAAGCCTCGGACGTGAGGTCGCATCTGGCACAGGATCGTCTCGTCAGATCCTGATCTGCAGCAGACCGCCCCTGGCAACCTGTCTACCGTGGCACCAGAACGGGTGGATCATATCACTTATAGTCAGGATATCGGCGCATGGAACAAGCGGCGACCATCCTTCATCGGCATCGAGGCCAACGAAGGCCAGCCGTGTCAGTGATCTTGTACCTGAAAGCAAATCTTCGTCATCGACGGTGATGTCTACCAGCAGTACTTCCGGGGCCTGCACGGAGCAATCGACCGCTTCGCGAGCGATCGTCGTCACCGATATGCTCGGCCCGATATAGAAGGCCATGATTGTGTTGTTGTCGAAATCGGAGATGGCGGGAACGAGCAGATTTGGTGGTAGGGCTGTCAGCGTGTCGCGTGTACCGTCGAACCGATGCCCGGTAACGTCCTCACCTGCGAGACTGCAATTTCCCGAAAACTGATAGAAGATTTCGCGTCGGGTCAGATATTCAACCGTCCACTGACCGATATGATCGGCTGCATTTGAAATCGTGAGCGCGGCGATCTCCGAGACGACTTCGTGGAAAGTGGTGCGAGCGTTGGCCATGGCAATTTCTCCTTGAGAGAACAAAGGCGGTGGACGGATGAATGTTCCACCAAAAGAGAATAACGCCCATGCAGGTGATGACCCACGGCTGCGATCACGGCCGTGCTTTCAGGGCCGTGCTTTCAGGAAGGTACCGCCGAGCCACGCAATGAGCGCCATCATATTGACGTAGTGCGCGTTAACCTTTGAGAGCGAAGGAGATGAGCATGGCCGGCTACGATAGCTATTATATCGAGATCACCACGCGTCTTCGATCCGTGCGATCTTTCTGCGACTTCCTGTCGAGCGGCGGGACGGTCGGTGTTGCTTCAGCGGATGGCAAACGCTACGGCGATGTTACCCCCGATCTGCTTGCAAGAACACGCAAGGAAGCAGAGGCACTGGATCGCATACGCCGGCAACTTTTTCCGGAGCGTGCGGATGAGGAGGTTTCGCCGGCGCTCTATACTTGTGAACTCAACGGCTCTCGCCCGCCACGTAAGGCAGGTCGAGCTCAATCATGACGGGTGCATGATCGCTCGTGTGGTTCCACCGTCGCGGATTGCGCCGGACGCTCACAGAGCGAAGATGTGGGGCGATGTCTGGACTGAGAAGAACATGGTCGATCCGCAGTCCGGCATCCCGTTCGAATGAGTTTCTCCAGTATTTCCAGAAGGTGTAGATTCGCTCGTCCGGATGAAGGTGGCGAAGCGCATCCGTCCATCCCTGTTGAACCAGCCTGGCATAGGCTTTCCTGACCTCTGGTCTGAACAGGGCATCATCGCGCCAACGTTCCGGCGAATAGACATCCATGTCTGTCGGTATGACATTGAAGTCGCCGATGAGCAGGGTCGGGACTTCGATGTCCAGGAGCTCTCCGGCATAGTGATGCAGGCGTTGAAACCAGCGCAGCTTGTAGTCGAATTTGGGGCCGGGCGCAGGGTTGCCGTTTGGAAGATACAGGCAGCAGATCAGCAGACCGCTTACGGCAGCCTCGATGTAACGGCTGTGGCTGTCGTCCGGGTCTCCCGGCAAGCCTCGGCGCGTAAGCACCGGCAGAACGTCTCTCGCAAGGATTGCCACGCCATTCCAGCTCTTTTGGCCGTGCCAGACGGCGCGATAGCCTAAGCGTTCGATCTCCCGTTGGGGGAATTTATCATCGGAAGTCTTCAGCTCCTGAAGGCAGACGATGTCCGGCGCATCTTCTTGCAGCCATCGCACGAGTATTGGAAGGCGGCCGACAATTCCGTTGATATTGTAGGTGGCTATTTTCAATCGACCTCCAGACGGCGAGGCGGGCCGGACAGGTTGGGTGCTCGTCTGCCATTTCGTTGGCCATGGCGGGAAACCGGAAAAATCGCCGTGTTCACCATCCCCGTCGCGTCCGGTTGACACGGTCCGCACTCGGCGAGGGGAATGTGTATGGCTTCAGAAAGTTCCTTTGCCCGGACGTCGAGGCGGAATCAGGCTGGCTTGCAATAACGTCACCCCGCTCTTACTTACCTCCTATCACCCGTATCGGATGGGTAAGCTCCCATCGGACCGCAGGATCTCCTCTTGAGGAAGCGCGATCCAGGCAAGACTTTCGCAAACATCGACCATTGGCTGGTCCAGTACCTATCGCAGCCGCGACCACGCAGCGGCAAAGCCAGATCCTCTGATCGTTTGATCCAAGCCTGCTTGGATTTGCGCCCACCCGTGCAGGACGAATGCCGCGAGATCGCCAGGCGAGCGGGTTCGGTACCATCATTCGCAAGGAGAAAACATGCAGGTCATCGTTAGAGACAACAATGTTGAACAGGCTCTCCGCGCGCTGAAAAAGAAGATGCAGCGCGAAGGATTGTTTCGAGAAATGAAGGAGCGTCGGGCCTATGAAAAGCCCTCCGAGCGTCGCGTCCGCGAAAAAGCCCAGGCGATAGCCCGGCAGCGCAAGGCTGCCCGCAAGAAGATGCAGCGTGAAGGGCTTCTACCGGCAGCAAGACGCCGCGCGTCTGCGCGCTGATAACAGCAGCGCCGCCGCAATAAGCCGGTGGCGCTCTATTCTGGCCCCTCTGTTCTGGAAAGGGACATCATGGAAGAGTTGCGTAGTTTGACGGTTTCCGATGATCGGCTTGACGATTGCCGCGAGGCTATCGGACCTGATCTGCAGGATCTGATCGAGGCGACTGTGGCCTCTGGTTTTACGATCGAGGAAACACTGATTGCGATCAGCGAACTGGTGGCAGAAGATTTCGCCTCCGCGGTAAGGCTCCCAAGCGTTCACTGAGGAGGGCACTCAAGCGCGCGATACGCGGTCTCGAGGTGGTGCGTCATGACTGTCGGCCACTTTTTCTTCTCCATCGAGTGCGTTTTGCATTTCCTCGAGAACGCGAATGAGCTGCGAAGTCGTCGGCGCTGCGGGGTTAGAGATAATCGGGTCGGCAGCGATATCGACGGGCGCTCTCTGGCCTGTCCGCGACAGCGCTGGCAGCAGGCTCACGATGAGCTGGGCGAAGAACTTCTTTCGGCGTTCGGCGACCTCTGCCAGCAGGAAGCAAAGGACGAAGCAGGCAACCAGCAGGGCTGCCGCCATCGGAACATGCTCCTCCACCGGATGCAGGAAGGATGCAAACATGAGGATGAGCGGCTGGTGGACAAGATAGAGCGTAAAGCTGCCGCCAGCCAGCCATCTGATCGCCGGACCCGTCTTTTCGAACAGTGGCCGAGCCTGTCGAAGCAGCGATGCCGCACCGATAAGATGCAAGACCACGGCAACGCCGATGAGATTGAAGTAGACGAAGTTGATCGCTTCTTGAGGTAGTGACCAGGTCTCGTACATGTTGGTTGCGGCGCGATCGGCGAAAAACTTCAGGCTGAAGAACAGCACGACCGATGCGGCAATCATTGCGATCGCGATGGGACGCCGAAAGGGTGGGTGCTCGATGACGCACTTCATCGTCAACCAGCCCATGAGCCACAACGGCATATACATCAGGATTTTCGGGCCGGCGAAAGCGGCCCAGAGGCACAGCAACGGTATTTTCGCGCGGCTCGACGAAAAGGCCAAGAGGCCGAAGAACAGGTAGTATTGAACTTCGAAGCCCAGCGACCAGTAAGGTTCGCCGCTGCCGAAAACGGCATGCGCAAACCATAGTTGATTGGTGAAGGTCACGTAGGCGAGCGCGGCTTCGATCGAAACTGGCGTGAAAAAGCCGGTGTTGATAAAATCGTAGTAAAAGCCGTTGGCATGCGTCCCGATACTGTCGGCCACGAAGATCACGGCAATCGCCAGCAGGGCAACAGGCATAATTCGGGCGAGACGGGCGACAACGTATACGCGCCACTCCTTTTCGCTCACCTGCCTGACGTAGCTGATAACAAATCCTGAGAGGACAAAGAAAACGGCCACCGCTTCCCGCCCCCAACCAAGAGGTCCGATCTTGACGGTGGGGAGAAGGAAGACATGCGCATGGGAGAGAAATACGACAACGGCTGCGCCGAACCGCAGCAGGTCGAGGTAGATGGAAAGATTGCCGTCGATCTTCCTGCCGTCAGTCGCGCCCATGCCTTATTTCCCGCCGGATGACAAAGCGCATGTTCAGTTGAGAGCCGCTTCGTTCAGGACCTGATTTCCGCGCGGATGCGCGAGGCCGCCATTCGATCAAGCAAACCCTTTAAAAATGTTTAGTGAATAGTCTTAAAATGCAGGGAAATGAGCGCTTTCGACAGAAAAATCGCGTTATGCGCGTATTTCCCGACTACTATAACCGTTTTGCCCAGGCCGCTGCATATGCGGATAGTTTTTGCATGTGGTCGCCGGCGGAATAGCCTGAGATCTTCTTCCGTGGCTTGAGGTCGTGGTCGCCATCTTCCAGCCAGAGCAGATCGATCTGATCGGAGAGCGAATAGGTTGCGACCTCGTCTCTTGATCCAAAGGGGTCACGTGTTCCCTGGCAGATCAGCGTAGGCGTTTGCAGGCTCTCCAGATGCGCGGTGCGAAGCTGGTCCGGCTTTCCCGGCGGGTGAAACGGATATCCGAGGCAAAGCAGGCCCCGGATTTTCTTCGCCGCAAAAGTCTCGTCTGCGATCATGCTTGCGACACGACCGCCCATCGACTTGCCCCCGATGATCAGGTTGCCGGCATTGAGTTCACCGATCGCTGCACGATATTCGCCGAGCAGATGGTCTGCACGAGGAGGCGGCTTTACCGCTCCGGTCTGGCGACGCTGGGCCATATAGGCAAACTCGAATCGCGCTACCTTGAAGCCGCCGTCTGCCAGCGCTTTCGATAGACCGGTCATCGACGCAGAATCCATCGCTCCGCCTGCACCATGAGCAAGGAGGATGGTGAAACTTGCCGTTTCCGGTCCCGTAATCAAAAAGCTGGTCATTTCTTCTCCGCGTGCCCTTGATGTGAGTCTGTCATACAGGCGGCGATACTCTGCGAGCGAACATGCGATCTTAGCAAGAGCATGGCTCTCATTCGACCGAAGGCTTTCCGGCTTCTATTGCCCCTCAAATCAAGCAAGGCCCTGATTTTTCCGACAAAAGGCTGAAATATTACCCGCATGAGGTGCGACGTTCAGTGGATTGTTCGCTACCGTTTCAGGGAGCCATTTTTTGGCACCATCAACCCTGCGTTAACGATTTGTTAACCATGAAGCAGCTAAAGCTTTTAAACCGAAATTAACCAAGTTTACTAACGTGTTAACTGAAGCGCGCTCCATTCGCATCAAAGGCAGATCGTTTCTTGCGGTCGTGCTGACACCTGATTTGCCGTTCGAGGATTGGCTCGTACGTCTCGACGACCTCGCTGCGCGATCAGCTGGTTTCTTCCTCGGCAGGCCGGTTGTTCTGGATGTCAGTGAGCTCGCGCTGGATCGTGCCGCCCTCAAGGGGATGGTTGCGGCTCTCGGCGAGCGCGGCGTCAGGGTGATGGGTATTGAAGGCGCGCGACCATCGCAGCTCGATGCCAGCATGCCGCCGGGCATGGTTGGTGGGCGACCGGCCGCTGATGTGGAGATGCCTACCGCTGGCGCGGAGACCGAGGCGCGGAAACCGAACAAGGCGCAGCCGCCCGAAGTGCGAGAAGTCGTTGCACCGGTTGTTCGTACAGCTCCGTCTTCGCTTGTACTGCATGAGCCGGTGCGCTCCGGTCAGTCGATTGTTTTTCCCGAGGGGGATGTAACGGTCATCGGATCCATCGCTTCGGGCGCTGAAGTTATCGCCGGTGGTTCGATCCACGTTTATGGCGCGCTTCGCGGACGTGCACTCGCCGGGTCGATCGGCAATTCAGCGGCGCGAATCTTCTGCCGCAAGCTGGAGGCCGAGCTTCTGGCAATCGACGGGATCTACAAGACCGCCGACGATCTGCCGGCGGATCTGCGTGGCCAGGCTGCGCAATTATGGCTTGAGAATGATGCGATCATGGCGTCGCGACTGATTTAACGGGTGAATGGTTCAAACAGGAGAGGGATATGGGAAAGGTCATTGTTGTAACCTCGGGTAAGGGTGGCGTTGGCAAGACAACCTCGACTGCAGCGTTGGGGGCCGCGCTGGCGCAGAGAAACGAGAAGGTCGTGGTCGTCGATTTCGACGTTGGCCTTCGCAACCTCGATCTCGTCATGGGCGCCGAGCGCAGGGTCGTCTATGACATGATCAATGTCATTCAGGGCGACGCCAAGCTGACCCAGGCGCTGATCCGTGATAAGCGCCTCGAAACGCTTTTCCTGCTGCCGGCGTCCCAGACCCGCGACAAGGACTGCCTTACCGAAGAAGGCGTCGAGCGCGTCATCACCGAGCTTAAGAAGCATTTCGACTGGGTCATCTGCGACAGCCCGGCCGGTATCGAACGTGGTGCAACGCTTGCGATGCGGCACGCCGATATCGCTGTGATCGTCACCAATCCGGAAGTTTCCTCGGTACGCGATTCCGATCGCATCATCGGTCTTCTGGATGCCAAGACGGAAAAGGCGGAGCGCGGCGAGCGCATCGAAAAGCATCTGCTTCTCACCCGCTACGATGTCACCCGTGCCGAACGCGGTGACATGCTGAAAGTGGATGACGTGCTCGAGATCCTGTCGATCCCGCTGCTCGGTATCATCCCGGAAAGCATGGATGTTTTGCGTGCGTCCAACCTTGGCGCTCCGGTGACGCTTGCAGATCAGAGCAGTGCGCCGGCCAAGGCCTATTTCGAAGCGGTCCGTCGCCTTAATGGCGAAGTTCTTCCGGTTTCGATCCCCGGCGAGAAGCGTGGTCTGTTTGGCAAGATCTTCGGACGGAGGGCAGCATGAGCGTATTCGATTTCTTTCAGAAGAGGAAAACCGCGCCGGTCGCGCGCGAACGCCTGCAACTGCTTTTGGCACATGAACGAATCTCTCCCGGATCGGATCTCGTTTCGATCCTTCGAGAAGAGATCCTTGCTGTGATCGCCAAGCATGTCGAAATCGAAGGAGATCGCCTGCAGATCAGGATCGACCGCGGCGAGAACGTCTCGATCCTCGAAATCGACGTCGAGATCCCCGCCAAGGCCGCCCGGGCGGCTTGAGGTGCGAGCTGATTGATCCGGGAGGCTGAGATGTCTCCCGGGAAATCTCATGTTCCTCATGGTGGCGAATTTCTGGTCTTACAGGATCACCGGTGAGAGACCGCAGTCGGCGCGGAAGGCCTTGAAGGCCCCAAGCGCCCGCAGCGAGCGGCCGTCATCGATCGCGGCCAGATCGAGAATGATCGCGTTGGCGATTGTCATGGGAACGACGAGAGATTGGGATTCGCCGGCGTCGCCACGGGAGACCGAAATCTGCCTGTCGGGTGCCGGATCGATGCGGATACTGAGCAGATCGGTCAGCGCCAGCACCCTGGCACCTCTTTCGGCTGCGATCTTTCGGATCTGGTGGATGAGGGGCGAGGCCTTGCGGAAGGCAAGCAGCCAGACGACATCGCCGGTTTCCAACGTAGCCAGCACTTCGGCGATCAGATGCATCTGACTGGCGAGATCGACTGACGGGTAGCCCGAGCGATTGAGCCTCAGCGCGATGAGCGAGGCGAGGGCGGCAGAATGCCCACGCCCGAAGACGAAGACGCGTCGGCAATCGCGTAGTAATTCGGAAAAACCTCTGATATCGGCGTCGGCAACAGCGTTGCGCACCTGCTGGAGCGCAGTGATCTCGCTGTCGAGAACGGAGGAAAGCACGCCGCCGTCTTCCGCACGGACGAGACGGGCGGCCATGCGGGCGGCCGGGCTTTCAAAATCGCCGCCGCCTTCGATGAGATTCGCCTGCAGAAAGGTCCGGAATTCCGGATAGCCTTTAAAGCCAAGGCGGCGTGCCAGCCGTACCGCCGAGGCCGGATGTACTCCGGCGCGGAAGGAGACCGTTTTGCCGTTTTCCATCGCCGCGCGGATAGGATCCTGCATCATCACGTCGAGAAGGCGCGTATCGGCCTCAGTGAGCTTCGTCGAGTTGCGGCTGATAAGGTCGCCGAGAAGCTGCGGAATCTCGCTTTGTCTTTCCATTGTCACTTCTTGCGCTTTTCCAAACCGGAACGATCAGCAGCGCCTAAATTCAACGATCTCCGGCTGAAAGATCGACGCGGCACCCGCTCTGGTTATCGAAAAACACGGCCTGGTCAAGGTCGCACATGACCCAGAAGTTGTCGGAATGGCGTGGTACATCCTTGCGCGGGCTGGTAAGCGTGATGCGTCCGGCCGGGCTCTCACAATGCAGGATAATATCAGACCCTGTCATTTCCGACAGCATGAGCCGGACGGGCAGGGCAGGCTCCGCAGGTTCCTCGGCGCGGATCGTCATGGATTCGGGCCTTAACCCCGCGGTCAGGCCCGATCGGCCCCGCCAGCCCGGAAGATGCTCGACAGGCATGAAATTCATCGCGGGAACACCCAGGAAGCCCGCAACAAAGCGGTTCTGCGGCTGGTCATAGATTGCCTCCGGCGTGTCGAACTGCAGGAGACTTCCGTCCTTCATCACCGCGATCCTGTCGGCCAGTGAGAGCGCCTCGGTCTGGTCATGCGTGACATAAACGATTGTCGCGCCGAGCTGGCGATGCAACTCCTTGATTTCGGTGCGCATGGCGACCCGCAGCGCGTTGTCGAGGTTTGACAGCGGCTCGTCCATCAGGAAGATGGAACTGTTGCGCGCCATGGCCCGGCCCATTGCCACACGTTGACGCTGACCGCCGGAAAGGGCACCCGGCTTGCGATCGAGATAGGCTTCGAGCTGCAACGTCTTTGCCACATCTTGAGCCCGCGCATTGCGCTCGGCTTTCGGCATGCCGCGCAGTTCCAGGCCGAAGGCAATATTCTCGCGCACCGTCATATGGGGATAGAGCGCGTAGTTCTGGAAGATCATGGCGATGTCGCGATCTTGCGGAGCGAGATCGTTGGCCCGCCGGCCGCCGATTTCGATATCACCCTCATCGCACCGCTCAAGCCCTGCGATAAGGCGCAGCAGGGTAGACTTGCCGCAACCGGAAGGGCCGACGATAACGATGAATTCGCCGGACTTGATATCCATGGAGACGCCGTGCAGGACTTGCGGGCCGCCAACGTAGGATTTTCTGATATCGCGCACGACGATCCCGCTCATTGCGCAGTCTCCACCTCGAAGCGATTGCGTATGGCGATGGCAAGGCTTGGGCGGTCTGTCGTGAAGACTTTCACGCCAAGTGCCAGCACCTTTTCGATCTGCCTGGCCGAATGGGCCGCCCAGCAACCAAAATCGAGCCCTGCGGCTTCAATTTCAGCCATCAGTGCCGTATCGGCGGTGTCCACGTGGACGCCGATTTCCGGGATATTATGAGACTTCGCGACTTCGATAACAGCCGCGGCCCCGAGCTGACGCAGCACTGGCGGGCTGACGAGCCAGAGTTTCGGCCGGCTGGTTGCCGCTGAAAGCACATCCTGCGATTCCACCAGAAAGGAGGAGAATATCGTCCTTTCGAGCATACCGTGGCGGGCGAGGGTCTCTACGACATGCGGTACGAAATTCTCATAGGGGCGACCGTCGACCCCCGGCTTGATCTCGCAGCGGAAGTCAACCGTGCTGTCGGCATAGAGGGCGCAGAGTTCGGCAAGCGAGATCGGATGTCCGCCGGCACCGTAATTGATGACGGCGGCGCGAACCTCCGCCTCGCTCATCGCCGCGATCACGCCGCTGCGGTCCGTCGTTCCGTCAAGAGTAGCGTCGTGATGAACCATGATTGCGCCATCGGCTGTCGGATGGACGTCGAACTCGACTTCTTCCAGCGCCATTCTTGCCGTCGCGGCAAAACCGTGCGGCGTGCTGTCGCCGAATTCCAGAGTGCCGCCGCGATGCGAAGCGATGCGTGTCATTCTATGCTTGTCCTTGTTCATGATTATTTGACCGCGCCGAGCGTAATGCCGCGCACGAGATGTCGCTCGACCAGCAGGAAACCGAGCAGTACGGGCAGCATGCTGAGGGTGCAGGCCGCCATGACGAGTGGCCAATCGACCAGACCTTCACCGGGATTGATGCGATAAAGGCGAGCAAGACCGATCTGCAGCGTGTAGAGGTTTTCCTTGCCAACGGCGACGAGCGGCCAGATGTAGTTGTTCCACTCACTAATGAATATGTAGAGCCCCATGGAAAAGATGGCGGGCTTCGCGATCGGCACGATCACGCGCCACAGCACCTGCAGCGGTGTTGCGCCGTCCATATAGGCGGCCTCGTCCAGCGCTTTCGGGATGCCCTTGATATATTGGCGCAGGAAGAAGGCGGCAAAGCCATTCGAGATCGCGGGCAGGATGAGACCGGCATAAGTATCGAGCAGACCGGCCTTGGCGAGTGTCAGGTAGTTCGGGATCAGGCTGATATGGCTCGGGATCATCAGCGTAGCGACGGTCGCGCCAAAGAGCAGGTTGCCGCCGCGGAACTGGTAGCGCGCGAAGGCAAAGGCTGCCATGGTTGCGACCGTAATGCCGAGCAGCGTTACCAGGCCCGACACGATGATGCTGTTCAGCAGGTAGCGCGCGAAATTGTATTCGGCGACGGCCCGGACATAGTTGTCCAGCGTGAACTCGTATTGGCCCGTGTAATAGGACTGCGCTGTCTCGAAGGACATCCAGATCGAATAGAGTACGGGCGACAGGAAGATCAGGCCGGCAACAAGCGCGAGCCCGGTCACAAGGCGGTTCTTAAGCCTCATAGTGAACCCTCCGGCCGATGACGAAGGATTTGATCAGCGCGAGCACGATCAGGAAGATGAAGAGCAGGACGGCGAGCGCCGATCCCCTGCCGATATCGAAAAGGGTAAAACCGACGCGGTAGAGCAGATTGACCAGCATATCGGTCGCACCCGCCGGGCCGCCGCGGGTCATGATGTTGACGATGGTGAAGACCTGAAAGGCCTCGATCACCGAAATCACCAGCAGGAAATAGGTGGTCGGCATGACCAGGGGCACGGTCACGCGTCGGAAGACATGAAAGCGGCGGCCGCCATCCACGGCGGCAGCATCATAAAGTTCCTGCGGCACCGCCTGCAGGCCGGCGATATAGATCACGATATCGTAGCCGAGTTGCTTCCATGTGTTGACTATTATCAGCACCCAGAGCGCGAGTTGCGGATCCTGGAGCCATTGCACCTTGCCGAGGCCGAGCGAGGTCAGCGCCGCATTGACCATGCCGTAATCGGTGGCGAAGACCCAGGAGAAAACAACGGCGATCGAGACTGTGGAGGTTACGGAAGGCAGAAACAGCGCTCCGCGCAGGAGCCGTGAGGGCAGGGTTTCGCGCACGAGATAGCTTGCAACGGCAAGCGCCAGCGCCAGCCGGATCGGCACCGAAAACAGCGCAAAGATCGCGGTTACCTGCAAGGAATTCCAGAAGTCGCGGGAGTTCAAAAGCAGGCGGTAATTCTCAAAGCCGACGAAAGGCATAGTCGGCGACAGGAAGTCCCAGTGCCGGAAACTGAGGTTCACGCTGGTGATGACGGGAATGTAGGTGAAGACCGTGATGAAGATCATCAACGGTGCGACAAGAAGATAGGGTGTGAGTTTGCGCAGCATGGGACCGGAACAGTTGAGACGACGGGCCGTTCAAGACCCGCCGTATTGCTGAAGTGAGAGGCTCAGTTGCTGGAACGCTTGGCTTCTTCGCGCGTCTGCGCGGCAAAATCCTTCATCGTTTCCGTGACATCGCGCTGGCCGAGCGCCATGGCTTCCCACATCTTGTATTCGGTCGAGCGCATCCAGGTGACGACGGGCGGACGAGCACGGCCATGAGCGAAATCAAGCTGCTTGATGGCGACGTCGATGCCCTGCTTCTTGGCAAGCGCTTCGATGGCAGCCGGCTGGGCGGCGCTCTTCTTGTTGATCGGCAGGTAGCCGGTTGCGGCAAACCAGATGGAATTGGCTTCCGGCGAAGCAGCGTAGCTGATGAACTTGTAAGCGGCGTCCTGAACATCCTTCGAAGAGGTTGAGAGGATACCGATACCGGCGCCGCCGATCGGAACCGAGCAGACCTTGTTGCAGGGCATCGGACGCACTTCCAGCTTGTCACCGAGCGCCTTCTTGGCACCGCCGTAATCGCCCGTCGAATTCAGGGAGATGCCGACCTTGCCGGCAAAGAAAGCGTCGCGGCCGACATCTTCGTCGGTGACGCTATCCGGGGAGGCGACCTTCTGGTCATGTACGAGCGAGGCCATCCACTGATAGGCTTCGATCGTATTGGGCGAGTCGAGCAGGACATCGTTGGTCTTGGAATCGATGAGCTCGCTGTCATTGGACATGACGAGACCCCAGCGCGCAAACTGGCCAGGGGCTGCAATGCCGGTGATGCCTTCCGAGCCGAGCTTCTCGGTGATTGTCTTCGAAACGGCAAGAATATCTGCGAAAGTCTTCAGCGGCGGCTCTGTCGTGAAGCCGGCGCGCGCCAGGATGTCCTTGTTGTAATAGAGGACCGGCGTGGAGGAGTTGAACGGCACGATGTAGTTCTTGCCGTTATAGACGCCGACCTCACGTGCGTAGTCGTAGAGGTCGTCCTTCAGCGGGTCGGCGTTGAAATAGGGTGTCAGGTCGGTCAGGGCGCCGCGGTCGGCAAAGAGGCCGTAGCGGGTGACTTCCATGATGACGGCATCAGGGGCGCGTTTGGCGGGAATGGCGGCCTGCAGCTTGGCGACGATATCATTGTAATCGCCCACAAACTCGCCCTCGATATGAATACCGGGATTGGCGGCTTCAAAATTGGTGATTATCTTGTTGAGCGCTTCGCCGGACGATTTGCTGAAGCTGTGCCAGAACTTCACAGTCGTATCGGCATGCGCCGAACCGACCATGGACATCAGAGCGACAAGGCTGACGGCAGCCGTATTCTGCAATTTGTTTGACATAATTTTCTCCTCTGCAAAAAAAATTGCATTACGTTTTGGCGACGGATAGCGCGCAGACGAGACAGTTTGTTGAAGGCTGTGCGAAGTTTTCGTGACAGAGGAGGGCGAGGTCTCTAAGTCCGATGCCTGGTGACGGAGAGCTTCAGTTCGGCCGTGATCGAATGCGCCGGTGAAGAGTGGTCGGGCTTCTGTCCACGGGTCCGACTGGTCGAACGCTGCGGTGCTTTATGCTTTGCAGGTAGCTGACAGCGTGATATTCCCGGTGACGCCCGCCTTTATCTCAAATGTTAAATAGAGATCATATGTCCCAGCAAGAAGACGCGGCGAACACGTCGCAAATGGATTCAGCTCCCCAGCCCATGGCAAGGCCTCAGCGTAAATGGCTGGGTGATATCGAACGCCTCAAAGGATTGGCTATCATCCTTGTCGTTTGGGGGCATACCTATGATGCAGCTTTCCCTGTATGGGCTATTGGTCTGCGTAAGGCGATCTACGCTTTCCACATGCCGCTCTTCATGTTCCTGAGTGGTTATGTCTTCGTCTATGTCGGCGCTCACAAACTGAAGGGGTCGCTGTCGACCTATACGTCAAAGCGCGCAAAGCGGCTTCTTATTCCGTTCTTCATCATGGCGGCCATTTAAACGGATCGAGAGCCCTGCCTCCGTATGTTCCCGTCGTTGGCTGAAGCTGGATAGAGCTTCGACCAATGGAAGCCGGATTTCAACCGGCATGGACATTCGACCGCAATGCGGTCGTCGAAACGGGGTAAGAAAATGTTTAAGCACGCGCTGGTTACTGCGGTGACGCTTGCATCTCTGTTTGCGGTTCAGACCGCGCAGGCCGCCGGTCCTGCCGGTATTGCCCGCGGATTGAAGGCCGCGCCGGCATTCAGCTATATTTCCGAAAAGCGCCGGACTACGGCACCTTTCGCCCATGTGATGTTCTGCGCGCAAAACCCCAGTGAATGCGAGGCACGCGGTGGAGCTTCGGAAATTTCGCTGAATGAATTCGCGAACAAGCAGCTTCGATCGGTCAATGCCTCGGTCAACCGTTCGATCCGCCCGGTGAACGACAGCCAGGATCAGGGCGATGTCTGGCAGGTGAATGTGAAATCGGGTGACTGCGAGGATTTCGCGCTGACGAAGCGTGATCATCTTATTGCCATGGGCTGGTCGCCGAAGGCACTGCGGATTGCGGTGACCAAGACGCCTTACGGCGAAGGTCACGCGGTTCTGGTCGTCAAGACCGATCACGGCGATCTTGTGCTCGACAACCGCACGAATGCGATCAAGGGCTGGAAGGATACGGATCTTCGCTGGCTGATGATCCAGTCAGGCGATAACCCCCGC